>JAESFN010000012.1_pt1 | contig 1409520 bp, 1365 predicted proteins | sample 9269411 | NCBI WGS metagenome assembly JAESFN01 (sample SAMN14505399, study PRJNA617100) | algae metagenome | isolation source: Iphinoe sp. HA4291-MV1 and co-occurring heterotrophs from trail next to... | place: USA: Maunawili Falls, Hawaii | collected 2009-07-25
TTCGACTACAACATCACCGACTATCGCGAGGGCGACCTCGTGCGCATGTCGATCCTGGTCAATGCCGAGCCGGTCGACGCGCTCTCCATGCTGGTCCACCGCTCGCGCGCCGATGCCCGCGGCCGGGCGATGTGCGAGAAGCTCAAGGATCTGATCCCGCCGCACATGTTCCAGATTCCTGTCCAGGCGGCGATCGGCGGCAAGATCATCGCCCGCGAGACGATTCGGGCGCTGCGCAAGGACGTGACCGCCAAGTGCTATGGCGGCGACGCCTCGCGCAAGCGCAAGCTCCTGGACAAGCAGAAGGAAGGCAAGAAGAAGATGCGGCAGTTCGGCCGCGTCGAGATTCCGCAGGAAGCCTTCATCGCGGCGCTGAAGATGGACGATTGAGCGGCTCGGCGTTCAGCCACCCCGCCGGCATTATCGGGGAACCATCCCGCCCGCCACGGTGTTGATCCGTCAGCCCTCAACCGAAGGGAGGATGGCATCGTGGACAGACGTTCTTTCCTCGCGAGCTTGATCGGTGGCCTGGCCGCTGCCGGCAGTCTCGGCACTGCAGCGCTCGCGGCGCCGCAGCCGAAGCCAGCCGTAGAGCCGCCGCTTCCTGAACCTGCACCACAGGTCGATGCGGAAGCGCTGGACAAGGCCGACGCCGACTACGCCCAGTATTATTATCGCCGTCGGCGGCGCTGGCGCAGGCGCTATTGGCGCCGCCGCCGCCGGTATTATTACCGACCACGCTATTACTATCGCCGCCGCTATTACCGGCCGCGGTACTATTATTACCGTCGCCGCTACTGGTAGCGCTCTGTGATCGCCTGGCATGCCGCGCGAGCCTTGTGAGCTCGCGCGGTTGCAGCCGAATGTCAGAGATTGGCGCCGAGGCCGCGCAACTCGGCCCTGAGGTCGATCGGCTCGACGAAGTGCACTGCCTGCATGCCGACCGCGCGGGCGGCCTCGACGTTCCTGGCGCTGTCATCGACGAAGATGCACTCGCCGGCGATCAACCCATAACGCTCCAGCAGCACGTTGTAGATCGCCGGATCGGGCTTGAGCAGCCGCTCATGCGCGGAGACGATGACGCCGTCGAAGCTCTGCAGGAACGGGAAGCGGACCAGGCACTCCGCCCATTTCTCGCGCGAGAAATTGGTGATGGCGTAGACCGCCTCGCCCTTTGCCTTGAGCGCGGCAAGCGTCGCGACGCTGGCCTCGATCGTCGATGGCACCGTCTCGTGCCAGCGCTCGTCATAAGCCCTGATCTCGGCCTCCCATTCCGGATGCTGCGCAACCAGCAGCGCGACAGCCTCCGACCAGGGCCGACCGCGATCCTGCTCGATATTCCAAGCGGCGGTGCAGACGTTCTTGAGGAACCAATCGCGTTTGGCGTCGTCCGGGATCAGGTCGCGATAAAGGTGGAAGGGGTCCCAGCGCAGCAGGACATTGCCGACATCGAACACGACCTTGCGATTGGCAGGCATGAATAGGCTTCTCCACTCCGTTTGCGGCGGCGCCGACGCGACTCACGCCCTTGTGTGCGGGCTAGCGTAACCTTCACATCGATTCTGGCGTATTCGCGTTGGGGCTCGGCAACAAGGCACAGTTCATGGCTTCAGTGGGAACAGGCAGCTATTGGCCATGGAATGACCGGCAGGGGCGCTTCTCCGCCCTGCGCGCCGGTTGCTTCGCGCTCGTGCTCGTCCCGGCGCTGATCCTCGCCTTCCAGGCCTGGACGCACCAGCTCGGCTCGAAGCCGTGGACGCAGGCCGTGCACGATACCGGCACCTGGGCCCTGCGCATCCTCGTCATCACGCTGGCGGTGACGCCGCTGCGCCGCATCCTCGACTGGAACAGGCTGATCGGCATCCGCCGCATGCTCGGCTTGTCGGCCATGGCCTATGCGCTCGGCCATCTCGCGCTCTATTGCATCGACCTCGCCTTCGACTGGGGGCTGATCCTCTCCGAGATCGTCAAGCGCTTCTATCTCGTCGTCGGCATCACCGCGCTCCTCGGTCTCGTCGCGCTCGGCATCACCTCGACAGACGGGATGATCCGCCGGCTCGGCTCCGGCCGGTGGCAGCGCCTGCACAACCTCGTCTACCCGATCGCCTGCCTCGGCCTGTTCCATTTCGCGCTGCAATCGAAGATCGACGTCACCCAGCCGGTGCTGCTGGCCGGGCTGTTCGCGCTGCTGATGGCCTATCGCGGCCTCAACCGGTTCAAGGTTCCGCTGAGCTTCGCCGCGCTGGCGCTGACCGGGCTCGGCGTCGGCCTCGCCACCGCATTGGCCGAGACGGCCTGGTACGCCTTCGCCACCGGCGCCTCGGCCTGGTTGATCTTCCAGGCCAATGCCGACATCGTCGTCTATCAGGACTGGACGGCGCTGCGGCCCGGCCATTGGGTCGCTGCTGTCGGGCTCGCGCTTGCGGTCCTGCATCTCTTCCGAAAGCCTGCACCGAGGCCGGAGCGAGGCCAGCGCCGACCGGCGATGGCCTCCGAAGCTGCCGGCGGCTGAATCTCAGCCCTCGCGCCGCGCCAGTTCCAGCACGGTCTCGATCAGCACGCGGATGGCGATGCCGGCGTCGAGCTCTGTCATGTTCTCCAGCGGCGAATGGCTGATGCCCTTCTCGCAGCGCACGAACAGCATCGCCGATGGGCAGAGCCGCGCCATCGCCATGGCATCGTGCCCTGCGCCGGAGGGCAACCGCCGCGCCGAGAGATTCGAGCCGGTGCGGGCGATGCCGGTGGCGAGCGCCTCCTGCAACTCCGCCGCCATCGGCGTCGCATCCTCGCGCGAATAGGGCGTGATGGTCAGGCCGACGCCGCGCCGCGCCGCGATCTCGCCGAAGCGCTGCTGGATCTGTCGCCCCATGCTGGCGACGGTCTCGCCCAGAGGCGCGCGATAGTCGATGGTGAAATCGACCGCGCCGGGCACGACGTTCGTCGCGCCGGGATCGGGCCGGAAGACGCCGACCGTGCCGACCGCCTGGTCATGGCTGCCTGCGATCTCCTCCAGCGCCAGCGCCATCTCGGCGGCGGCGGTCAGCGCATCCTTGCGCAGTTTCATCGGCACGGTGCCGGCATGGCCGGCCTCGCCGCTGACGCGCACGGCAGCGCGGCTCTGGGCATTGATCGCGGTGACGATGCCGACGGCCTCGTTCTCGACCTCGAGCACCGGACCCTGCTCGATATGGACTTCGAGATAGGCCTTGACCGAACCCGGCTTGCGGGCGAGCGCCGCGATCCCGGCGGGATCGCCACCAAAGGCAACGAGCGCATCGCGCAGCACGACGCCGTCGGCGTCGCGCGAATCGAGCCAGGCCGGATCGTAATGGCCGATCAGCGCCGAGGAGGTCGAGAGCGAGGTCGGGAAGCGCACCGTCTCCTCGTCGCCGAAGGCGATAACCTCGAGGGCAAACGGCAGGGTGATGCCGGCGTCGCGAATGGCCTGCGTCGCGAGGATGCCGGCGACGACGCCAAGATTGCCGTCGAAGCGCCCGCCATCGCGGACAGTGTCGATATGCGAGCCGATCAGCACCGCCGGCAGGCCGGGGCTCGCCCCCTCGCGGCGCCCCTGCACCGAGCCGGCCGCGTCGATGAAGGCGGTCAGCCCCGCAACCTCCATCGCGCCCTTGACGTATTCCGCACCTTGCCGGTGCGAGGGCGAGAGATAGAGCCGGGTCAGCTTGCCCGGCTCGTCGCTGAAGCGGTTGATGCCGGCAAGGGTGGCGAAGGCACGGGCGCCGAGCACGGCGGGAGAAGGCAGGGTCGTGGTCATCGGGTCAACCTAGCGGGCCGGTCATGGTCATGGCCAGCCCGCTTTAGCGCGACAGGATCGATTGGCGAACTAGTACGTCGCGCGCCCGCCCGAGAGGTCGAAGACCGCGCCGGTGGTGAAGCTGTTCTCGGCCGAGGCGAGGAAGGCCACCATGGAGGCAACCTCCTCCGGCTGCAGGAAGCGCCCGCGCGGGATCTTGGCCAGCATGTAGCCGATATGCTCCTCGCTCATCTGGTCGAAGATCCGGGTGCGAGCGGCGGCCGGGGTGATGCAGTTCACCGCGATGTCCTGCTGGGCCAGCTCCTTGCCGAGCGACTTGGTCAGCGCGATCACCGCCGCCTTCGAGGCCGAATAGGCCGAGGCGTTGGGGTTGCCCTCCTTGCCGGCGATCGAGGCGACCAGCACGAGTCGCCCGTAATTGCGCTTGATCATGCCAGGGATCACCGCCTGGCAGCAATGCAAGGTGCCGTCGACATTGAGGCGCATGATCTTGGCCCACTCGTCGAGCGGGTATTCCCAGGTCTTCAGGTTCGGCCCGGCGATGCCAGCGCTGGTAACGAGGATGTCGACGCTGCCATGGCGCTGTTCGAGCTCGGCGGCCGCGGCATTCACCGCCCTGGCGTCGGTCACGTCGATGGCGAGCCCGCTCGCGGCCGGGCCGATCGCCGCCGCCGCCTCGGTGGCGAGCTTGCCGTCGAGATCCCAGATCGCGACCTTGGCGCCGCTGGCAGCGAGACGCTCGGCAACGGCCCGGCCGATCCCCTGCGCGCCGCCGGTGACGATCGCGACGCGGCCCTTTAAATCGATTTGGTTCATTGAAACAGAATCCCTCCCTGGAACTTGCGCTCGAACTCTAGCGCAAAGCCGGCCAGCGCAAAGCCGCGATGGCCTGAGGGGAGGGTTGCGTCAGCTCAGCGAGCATTCCGGAAGGCGCGCGGGCTGAACGCGGTGCGCAGGATGATGCCGATGTCGAGCCAGAACGACCAGTTGTCGATGTACCAGTGATCATAGGCGATGCGGCGGGCCATCTTGTCGTCGGTGTCGGTCTCGCCGCGCAGGCCGTTGACCTGGGCCCAGCCGGTGATGCCGGGCTTGACGTTGTGGCGCCTGGCATAGAGCGCGATCTTGCGCTGGAACTCGCGGTCATGGGCGAGCGCATGCGGGCGCGGACCGACCAGCGACATCTGCCCGGCGATGACGTTGAGCAGTTGCGGCAGCTCGTCGAGATTGTAGCGGCGCAGGAAGCCGCCGATCCTTGTGATGCGCGGATCGTTGCGCGTCGCCTGCTTGACCACCTCGCCGTCGTCGGTCGTCGTCATCGTGCGGAACTTGAAGATGCGGAACGGCTCCTGGTTGAAGCCATAGCGGCGCTGCAGGAACAGGACCGGCCCCTGCGAGTCGAGCTTGATCGCGAGCGCGACGAGCAGCAGCACCGGCAGGCTGGCGATCAGGATGGCGCTCGCGGCGAGGACGTCGAAGACGCGCTTGAACATGATCTGGGCGAAGGAGAGCGCCGGGCGCGTCAGCCTGAGCGAGGCGAGCGAGCCGATCCGGACGATATGGGGGTTGTCGAAACGATCCATGACGCGCTCCGGCGTCAGGTGGATGGCGACAGGCAGGTTCATGAAGGCGTCGATGCAGGCATCGATCGTCTCCTGGTCCGACCAGGGCAGGGCGATGAAGACGGCATCCGGCTTGAGGTCGCGGGCGCGGGCCGAAGCCGTGACGAGGTCGGCCGCGAGCGCCGCCTGCGGATCGTTGATGCGGCGCGGATCGTTGCTGCGCAGGAAGGCGACGTCGACGATCGAGAAGCCGATGTTCCAGGGCTGGTGGCGCGAGACGAAGGACATCACTTCGCTCTCGCGGCCGATCAGGAAGACTCGCTCGGAGGTGATGCGGCCGGTCTTCGAGGCCATCGAGATGGTGCGCACGATCGCCGAGCGGGCGAGCGCGATCAGCGGGGCGCCGGCGACATAGGTGGCGAGCACGACCGCGCGCGAATACTGGTCGTTGATCTTGGCCATGAAGACGATGGCGACGAAGGCGATCATCGTCAGGTTCCAGACCGCGAAGGCCGAGGCGATCTGGCCCTTGGTCGAGAGGTAGTTCTCCAGGCGGTAGCGGCCGCGCATCAGATTGGTGAAGACGAAGATCGCGGCGATCATCGAGGCGAGCTCGACGGTGACCTTGTCGTTGCCGAGATGGCGGTAGGCGACGAAGTGATAGGCGATCGAAGTACCGGCGACGACAGTCGCCACGGTCACCGCATCGACCAGCGCCGTGATCAGCCCGATCCAGTGGCGCAGCGCATTGGCGCGCTGGTCGGCTACTGTTGCAACTTCATAGTCCAGGTCGTTGACGCTCATCATGCCGCGCTCGCTCGGTCGCAGGCAGTCCGGATTCGGCACAGGAGATGCGCCGGAGGCCGCCTTGCCGGTCGAAGTGGCAAGGGTGATGCCGGTGCGGCATGTCGACGAAACCGAGGAAAAAAAGCTGGAACCGACCCTGTCCATTCCCCTTCGAGCGTAACGAGACCACGAGGCGTCTCATAACGGGACAACCGGCGGGACAAGGCGCTATCGGGCCGGCGAGATCAGTTATGGGATCGGGGAAAGGCCGCGTTCATCCTGTGGCGGGGTTCCGCTTGACCCTGGCCGCAAACGCAACGAAGACAAGGCCCTATGCCGTCAGCATGGCGATGCGTGCGCCAGCAGCGATCGAGATGAACGTCGTACTCTTCAAACCCTCGCAGCGTCCGGCTGCCCTCGCCGCTCCGCCCGAGCCGCCGCGCCGCGACATCGCCGACGTCCCGGTCGCGGCGCTGACGCGCGAGGAGGCCCTCGCGCTGATCGAGCACGCGTTCGACGGCGGCGGCCATCTCCATTTGGCCTATTGCAACGCCAACCTCGTCAACATCGCGGCACGCGATTCCGCCTTGCGCGCGCGTCTCGCCGGCTTCCTGATCCTGCCCGACGGGATCGGCGTCGACATCGCCTCGCGCCTGCTCTACGGCGCCCCCTTCCCCGCCAATCTCAACGGCACCGATTTCACGCCGGCCATCCTCGCCGCCCGCAAGCGCCCGCTGCGCGTGATGCTGCTCGGTGGGCGGCCAGGCGTCGCTGACCGTGCCGCGGCCAGACTGCGGGCCGACCATCCGCAGCATCGTTTCTCGGTGCTGAGCCACGGCTATTTCGGACCGGGCGAGGAGGCCGCCCTGCTGGCGCGGCTCGCGCATGAGCGGCCCGACCTCCTGCTGGTCGCCTTCGGCAATCCGCGGCAGGAACAGTGGATCGCCGACCATATCGATGCCCGCCATTGCGCGGTCGCCGCCGGCATCGGTGCGCTGTTCGATTTCCTCGCCGGCGAGGTGGCGCGAGCACCCGAAGCCTTCCGGGCGCTCAGGATCGAATGGACCTACCGCCTCTGGCTGGAACCGCGCCGGCTCTGGCGGCGCTATGTCGTCGGCAACCCCGCCTTCCTGATGCGCGTGCTGCGCCAGAAGCTGACGCGGCGAAGCGCCTGACCGCCTTCAGGGCTTCTTGCCGACGATGACGCCGAAGAGCGGGCCGGCGCCGATCATCACCAGGAAGACCCGGATGATGTGGTGGGCCGCGACGAAGGCGACCTCGGTGTGCAGCGCCAGCGCGATCAGGCTCATCTCGGCGAGCCCTCCCGGCGAATAGGCCAGGATCAGCGGCACCGGCTTGTGGCTGGAGACATGCGCGACCAGGAAGGCGAAGACCAGCGTCAGCACCACCAGGATCACGGTCGAGCCGAGCGAAAGCAGGAGGATGCGCAGGATCGCCTGCGGCGGCGTGCCGACGAAGCGGCAGCCGATGGTGACGCCGAGAATGAGCTGGGCGACGTTGACGATCTCGTAGGGCGGCACGGAATCGCTGAAGCCAACGAGATGCACGACGGCCGAGACCAGCATCGGCCCGAGCAGTTGCTTGGCCGGCATGCGCAGCGCATGGGCGAGCATCACCCCGGCGATCGCACTGGCGACCAGCCAGAACCAGCCCAGCGCCGAAGTCTGGAACATGGACGGGCCGGTATTGCGGTTGATGCCGAGCGAGACGCCTTCGAGCCACTGCACGATGAAGGGCAGCGTCATCACCACCAGCAGGATGCGGGCGGAGTGGATCAGCGCGATGGTGCGGGCATCGCCGCCCTTCTCCTCGCCGGTGATCACCATCTCGACGAGGCCGCCGGGCATGCCGGAGAAGAAGGCGGTCACGGGATCGTAGCCGGCGACGCGGCGAAAGTACGTGACGCAGCACAGGCCGCAGGCGGCCATGAACAGCACGAGCCCGCCGATAGTCGGCAGCCAGTTCGGCATCTGCGCGATGATCTCCGGCTTGAAGCCGGAGCCGAGCATCACGCCGATCACCGCCGACATGGGCGGGCGGATCACCGACGGCGCGGCCACCGGGGCGCGAGCGATCGCCGCCACGGTGCAGAACACCATCGAGCCCAGCATCCAGGGCAATGGCAGGCGATAATAGGCAAAGAGCCAGCCGCCGATCGTGCCGAGCGCGAGGGCGAACAGGAAACGACGCCAGGGAAAACGTCGCGGCGACAACTCCTTTATGCCGTTGACCGCATCCCCTAGCAGATCCCGCATCGTCCCGATCATCTCCCTGAGACGCATATCCATGGCAATGCCACGGCGCTGCTATACGCCATTCGCATGGCGATGACAGGGCGCTGTCGGCATGTCGGGTTTGCCCTCGCGGCGGAGCGAGGATCGCGGCAACCTCGTCAGGCAACCCTGCCATGCCTGCAAGCCGCTGACGAAAGGGCAGAAAATCGGCGACAGTCCGATCCTGCAGATATCTGACAGGCCGTCGGCGTCGTCCGCCCGGCTCGGGGCAGCGATGAGCGAAGACCGCCTTTCGGACACGACCGGCCGCGGCAGCGAGGCCATCGGCCTGGCCGAAGCGCGGCCCGCTGCCACGGACGAGGACGGCAGTCCGCCGGAACCTCCGGAAACGCGTCCGCCCGAGCGGCCATTGCCGCCGGTTCTGTCCGCCCCCTCCCGCGAGAGCTGGCTCGCCGCACGCCGCAACCGCACGCGCCTGTGGTGGCGCGGGGCGAGCCCCAATCTGCGCGGCACCGTCTACATGATCACGGCGCTCCTGGTTTACGCGGTGATGGTCGGCGCCTTCAAATATATCGGCACCGCGATTCCGCTGATCGAGACGCTGATGATCCGCCAGATCATCATGAGCGCAGTGGTCTTCGTCATCGCCGGCCGCAGCCTGCCTCTGGCCTTCAAGACCGACCGGCCGGGCCTGCAGATCTTCCGCGGCCTGATCACGCTCGCCTCGATGCTGTGCGGCTTCAGCGCGCTCATCCATATCCCGCTGGCCCAGGCGACCGCGATCAGCTTCAGCCAGGTGCTGTTCGTCACTGTCGCCGCCGTGCTGATCCTGAAGGAGCGCGTCGATGCGGCGCGCTGGATCGCGACCGTCATCGGCTTCGTCGGCGTGCTGATCATGCTCAATCCCTCGGGCGAGGGCTTGAACGTCTGGGCGCTGATGTCGGTGGGCGGGGCGCTGTTCGGCGCCGGCATCACCGTCAGCGTGCGCATCCTCGGCACCAGCGAGCGCACCGAGACGATCCTGATCTACCAGGGCCTCGTCCTGATGCTCGTACTCGCCTGGCCGGCCTGGGCGCTGTGGGTCTGGCCTACGCCTGAGCAATGGTTCTGGCTGGTGCTGCTCAGCCTGTTCGGCACGGCCGGGCAATGGCTGATCACCAAGGCCTATCAGGTCGGCGAAGCCGCCGCCCTGGCACCGCTCGATTTCAGCCGCCTGATCCTGTCTGTTTTCACCGGTTTCGTCTTTTTCGCGGAGGTGCCGACGCTGACGACGCTCGCCGGCGCCGCCATTGTCATCGGCGCGACGCTCTACACCATGCGTCGCAACGCCCGCGGCCGCCCCGGCTCCGACCTGTCCTCCCCGCCCTGACCGACCAACGAGACCCGACCATGGCACATCACCAGCTCGACGCTTCGCTCGCCACCTGCCATTGGGGCTATTTCGACGCCAGCCTGAAGCCGGTGCTGGAGATCGAGAGCGGCGACAGCGTCACCATCCGCACCGTCACCGGCGGGCCCGCCCATCAGCCCGAGGGCAATGCGACGATCCCGCCGGAGATCCACGAGATCCACGAAAAGGCCGAGCGCATGGTGCCCGGCCATATCCTTACCGGCCCGATCGCAGTGAAGAGTGCCAGGCCCGGCCAGGTACTGGAGGTGCAGATCAGGAGCGTGAAGCCGCGCACCGATTACGGCTACACCATGTTCCGGCCGCTCGGCGGCACGCTGCCGGACGAATTCGACTATCACGCCTTCCGCTACATCGATCTAGACCGCGAGCGGAACGTCGCCCACCTGCCCTGGGGCATGGAGCTGCCGCTGGCGCCGTTCTTCGGCGTGATGGGCACGGCGCCGCCGGCGCATTGGGGTCGCGTAACCTCGCTGATCCCCCGCGCCTTCGGCGGCAATATCGACAACAAGGAACTCGGCGCCGGCGCGACGCTCTATCTGCCCGTCTTCGTCGAGGGCGCGCTGTTCTCCTGCGGCGACGGCCATGGCGCGCAAGGCGATGGCGAGGTCTGCATCACCGCGATCGAGACGGCGCTGGAGGGCACCTTCGAGTTCCACCTGCGCGAGGATCTCTCCTTCGCCATGCCGCGGGCGGAGACGAAGAGCCACCACATCACCATGGGCATCGACCCCGACCTCGACGTCTGTGCGCAGAACGCGCTGCGCGAGATGATCGACCTGATCACCTCCAGGACGAAGCTGACGCGGGACGAGGCCTATATGCTCTGCAGCCTCGCCGCGGATCTCAGGGTGACCCAGACCGTCAACGGCTCCAAAGGCATCCACTGCATGCTGCCCAAGAGTCTGGTGGCGTAGCGGTCTCGCTCGGGCAATGCTCCGCATGCGGGCCGGATTCGCGCCGGCTGTCAGCGATGAAAGGATAGGCGCATGAGTGTTCGCATCGTCCGTCTCGGCAGCGAGCGCGATCCCGGCGAAGGCACGCGCATCGGCACGGTCCGGCGCGTGCCGCGTGGCGTGCCGAAGGAACGCTATGCCAGCGAGAACTGGTTCGACGTCTGGTTCCCGGTGCTGTCGCCGACGCCCGAATTGATGGCGCAGGCCAAGGCCGCCGAAAGCGAGAAGGACTGGGCCGGCTTCACCCGCGCCTTCAAGGCAGAGATGGCCGAGCCGGCACCGCGCCACGCACTCGACCTGCTGGCGACACTGTCGCATGGCAGCGACTTCTCGGTCGGCTGCTATTGCGAGAACGAGGCGCACTGCCATCGCTCGGTGTTGCGGGCGCTGCTGGCCGACCGCGGCGCCCGGTTCGCCTGATCCTTCCGAGCAGCTACGCCCTCTCGCCAGCCGGGCGCAGCCATGCTAACCGCTCCGGCATGACCGAGACTGGACAAGCCCGCATCCAAGCCCGCTTTGCCGCCTGCGCCGCGGCTGGCCGCGCCGCGCTGGTGACCTATGTCACCGCCGGCGATCCCGATTTCGACACCGGCAGCGCGATCCTGAACGCCTTGCCGGCGGCCGGCGCCGACATCATCGAGCTCGGCGTGCCCTTCACCGATCCGATGGCGGACGGCGTGCCGGTCCAGCTCGCCGGCCAGCGCGCGCTCAAGGCCGGGCAGACCCTGCGCAAGACGCTCGCCATGGTCACGGCCTTCCGCAAGGCCGGGCACGACACGCCGATCGTGCTGATGGGCTATTACAACCCGATCTGGGCCTATGGCGTCGACGCCTTCCTCAAGGACGCCCGCTCCGCCGGGATCGACGGGCTGATCGTCGTCGACCTGCCGCCCGAGGAAGACGCGGAACTCTGCCTGCCGGCGCTCGCTGCCGGCGTCAGCTTCATCCGCCTGGCGACGCCGACCACCGACGACAAGCGCCTGCCGCGCGTGCTGCAGAACACCTCCGGCTTCGTCTATTATGTCTCGATGACCGGCGTGACCGGCGGCGCGATCGCCAATTACGACGCGGTCGGCGCGGCGGTCGCCCGGATCAAGCAGCACACAAAGCTGCCGGTCGCGGTCGGCTTCGGCGTCAAGACGCCGGCTGATGCGATCGCGATCGCCAGGGGCGCCGACGGCGTCGTCGTCGGCTCGGCCCTGGTCGAGCGCGTCCGGCTCTCGCTCGATGCCGACGGCAAGGCCACGGAAAAGACGGTTTCGGCTGTCACCTCGCTGGTCGCCGAGCTCGCGGCCGGCGTCCGCTCGGTCGCCAAGGCGGCCTGAGCCGCCTGACTGGAAACGAGAGACGGATTCACCGATCGGATCGAGGCGATCCGATCGTATCCGGTTCCCGCGTAATTCAAGGATGATCCGATGAACTGGATTTCCGAAGTCGTCCGCCCGCGCATCAAGACGCTGTTCAAGCGCGAGACCCCGGAGAATCTCTGGATCAAGTGCCCGGATTCCGGGCAGATGGTCTTCCACAAGGACGTCGAGGCCAATGGCTTCGTCATCCCCGGCTCCGACCACCACATGCGCGTCACCGCGCAGGACCGGCTGCGGCTGACCTTCGACGAAGGCAAGTGGATCGACGTCGCCCTGCCCGAGGCGGTCGCCGATCCGCTCAAGTTCCGCGACGAGAAGCGCTATACCGACCGGATCAAGGACGCCCGCGCCAAGACCGGTGCAGCCGACTCCATCAAGGTCGGCTATGGCCGCGTCCAGGGCCTGCCGATGACGGTCGCGGTCCAGGATTTCCACTTCATGGCCGGCTCGCTCGGCATGTCCGCGGGCGAGGCCTTCATCAAGGCCGCCGAGACGGCGCTGGAGAAGAAGACGCCTCTGGTCGTGTTCGCCTGCGGCGGCGGCATGCGCATGCAGGAAGGTATTCTGTCCCTGATGCAGATGCCGCGCACGACCGTGGCCGTGCGGCGTTTGAAGGCGGCGAAGCTGCCCTATTTCGTGGTGCTCACCGACCCGACGACCGGCGGCATCACGGCCTCCTACGCCATGCTGGGTGACGTGCATATCGCCGAGCCGGGCGCCCTGATCGGCTTCGCCGGGCCGCGCGTGATCGAGCAGACGATCCGCGAAAAACTGCCTGATGGCTTCCAGCGCGCCGAATATCTGAAAGAGCACGGCATGGTCGACATGGTCGTCCACCGCCACGACATTCCGGCGACGCTGGCGCGGCTCGGCCGGTTCTTCACCAAGCAGCCGCTGCCGGCCGCCAACGCCCCCGAACCCGAGCCGCTGCCGGCCAGCGCCGCCTGATCACCTCCCCCGGCCGGGAGGCCGGTGTCCGCATGAGCACATCCGACCTCTTGCTGGCGCGCTTCCTCGCGCTGCATCCCAAGCTGATCGACCTCTCGCTCGGGCGCATCCTGCGCCTGCTCGAGCGGCTGGGGGATCCGCAGAAGAAGCTGCCGCCGGTGATCCATGTCGCCGGCACCAACGGCAAGGGCTCGACCATCGCCTTCATGCGGGCGATCCTCGAAGCTGCCGGCCTCTGCGTCCATGTCTACACCTCGCCGCATCTGGTGCGCTTCCACGAGCGCATCCGGCTCGGCCGGCCGGGCGGCGGCCGCTTCGTCGACGAAGCCGTCCTGGTCGAGGCGCTGGAGCGCTGCGAGAAGGCCAATGCCGGCGATTCCATCACCTTCTTCGAAATCACCACCTCGGCTGCGCTGCTGCTCTTTTCCGAGCACAAGGCCGATGTCGTGCTGCTCGAAGTCGGGCTCGGCGGTCGCTACGACACCACGAATGTGATCGACCATCCCGCCTGCACGGTGGTGACCCCGGTCTCGCTCGATCATTCCGAATATCTCGGCGACACCGTCACCAAGATCGCAGGCGAGAAGGCCGGCATCTTCAAGCGCGGCGCGCCGGCGGTGATCGCTCCGCAGGAGCCGGAGCCGACCGCGGTGCTGGAAGCCGCGGCCGAGCGCGTCGGCGCCTCGAAGCTCCTGGTCGGCATGCAGGACTTCAACGTCCACGAGGATGGCGGCCGGCTGGTCTATGAGGATGCCGACGGCCTGCTCGACCTGCCCTTGCCGCGCCTCGCCGGGCGCCACCAGCACATCAATGCCGGCACCGCGATCGCGGCCCTGCGCGCCGCCGGCTATGGCGGCCTGCCGGCAACCGCCTTCGAGCGCGGGATGACCGAGGCGGAATGGCCAGCCCGCCTGCAAAGGCTGGCGCGCGGCAGGCTCGCCGAACTCGCGCCTGCCGGCGCCGAGCTCTGGCTCGACGGCGGTCACAATCCCGATGGCGGGCGCGTTCTCGCCCAGGCCATGGCCGATCTCGAGGAGAAGAATCCGGCCCCGCTCGTGATGATCGCCGGCCTGCTCGCGACCAAGGATGCGCGCGCCACGCTCGGCCATTTCAAGGGGCTGGCGCAGGTGCTGTTCGCCGTGTCCATGCAGAACCAACTGGCGGCGCGCACGGCCGACGAGGTCGCGACCCTGGCGCGCGAGGCGGGTTTGAAGGCCGAGGTCGCCGGCTCGGTGGAGCAGGCGCTGCGGGAGATCGCGTCACGAAACTGGCCGGCGCCGCCGCGCATCCTGATCTGCGGCTCGCTCTACCTCGCCGGCGAGGTGCTGGCGGCCAACGGCACGCCGCCGGTTTGACCCGCACGTGACGAGAAGCGCCATGCCGATCTCCGAATTGACGACGCTCGGCCTCATCCTGATCTGCGGCGCGCTCGGCGGCTGCGTGACGTCGGGCGACAGGAGTGCCGACGGCATTGACCGTGCGGTGGCCGGCGAGCCGACCTTCATGCAGCAGACCTACATGACCATGGACACGCGTTGCCGGCAGGTGAAGCGGCCGACCGCCGTGCTGACGCAGAAGCCGCAGCATGGCAGCGTTCGGATGCTGACGCGCAAGGCAACGGCCGTCTACGGCCCCGGCGCCTACCAGCATTGCGACGGCAAGGTCGGCAAGGCGCTCGCCTTCGAATACACCTCCGCCCCAGACTATCGCGGCCGGGACAGCTTCGAAGTGCGCGTGCGCTATTCCGATGGCGAGATCCGCCATGGCCGCTATGAGGTGGATGTCCGCTGAGGCCCCTAGCGGTGGCCGGTGAAGCCGACCGTCGCCAGGAAGCCATCGACCCGGCCCTGCCACTGGCCGATCGCGCGGATATAGCGATGCCCGTCCTCACCGAAGGGCGGCACTGCGACGAACTCCGCCCGGCCGCCCGCCTCCTGGAAGGCGCGGTGGAGCCGGCCGGCGATCTCCGGGCCGAAGAAGCGGTCATTGCTGCTGTAGAACCAGAGCTGCGGCACGCGTGAGCCGCTACCATAACGGCCAGCGGCGGCAACCAACGCATCCGGCGAGCAGACTTCGCCAGCCTTCTGCGAGCCGCGTCCCCCGGCGAAGTTGACGACGCCGAGCAGGCCGGGGACGGATTGCGAGGCGGCGGCGATCGAGCCCCAGCCACCGGCCGACACGCCCATCAGGACGACGCGGCGGCCATCGGCATCCGGCCGGGACAACACCGCATCGAGCGCCGCACGGATGTCGCGGGCGCTGTTCAAGCCGGCGCGATGGAACTCAGCCCGGTCGCAGGCGCCGTAGCCTTCGGCCCAGCCGCCGCCTTCCGCGCCATAGCCGCGCCGGATCGGCACCGCGACCATGACGCCACGCGCGGTGAAATGGCGCGCGACCGCGGCGAGCGTGCCCTTGCCGAACTCCGCCCGCCCTGCGGCATCGCGCGGGCTGCCATGGGACAGCACCAGCACGGGGAAGGGCCCTGATCCCGCCGGCCGATGCAGGTAGACGGCAATCTGGCGGTCATCGATGCGCGCCTGCAGGGCTTCGACCGTTTCGGCCGCCGCGGCGACGGCGAGCTGGAGAGCCAAGCCGGCGAAAGCCAGCGCTGCGACGACCTTGCGCATGACCAGCTCCCCAGCTGAGACGTTTCCCTTGAATCGCAGCTTCCGCTGATGACGACAAGGACGCTCGCCGCCATGGCCTTGCCGGAACGGCACCGCTAGGATCGTGCCCATGACGACACCAGCATTCGGCAAGGGCGGCCCCGCGGTCTCGCGAATCGGCCAGGGCACCTGGAACATCGAGCGCGCCCCGCGCAGCGAAGCGATCGCGGCGCTGCGGCGCGGGCTCGATCTCGGCCTCTCCCATATCGACACGGCCGAGATGTATGCCGATGGCCGCGCCGAGGAGATCACCGGCGAGGCGCTCGCCGGGCGGCGCGACGAGGTCTTCCTGGTCTCGAAGGTGCTGCCGCACAACGCTTCCCGGGCTGGGACGCGCAGGGCCTGCGAGCAGTCACTGCGCCGGCTCCGGACCGACCGGCTCGACTGCTATCTGCTGCACTGGCGCGGCTCATACCCGCTGGCGGAGACCTTCGCGGCGTTCGAAGAGCTCAAGGCCGAGGGCAAGATCCTGTCCCGGGGCGTCAGCAATTTCGACGTCGCCGATCTCGACGAGGCGCTGCGGGTTGCCGGCCCCGGCCAGATCGCCTGCAACCAGGTGCTCTACCACCTGCGCGAACGGGCGATCGAGCATGCGGTGATCCCGTGGTGCGAGAAGAATGGCGTCGCGGTGACCGCCTACAGCCCGTTCGGGCAGGATGATTTCCCGGAAGGAGGCTCGGCGCAGGGCAAGGCGCTGGCCGAGATCGCTGCAGCCCATGGCGCGAGCCCACGGCAAGTGGCACTCGCCTTCCTGACGCGCAATTCCAGCGTCTTCGCGATCCCGAAGGCGGCAAGGGCCAGCCATGCGCAGGACAACGCCGGCGCGCTCGCGCTCGAACTCAATGCCGAGGACATCGCCCGGCTCGACGCAGCGTTCCCGCGCGGTCCGAAACCGCGCGGGCTGCCGATGCTATAATTGCCTTCGGCTTACTTCTCGATGCGCCAGACCGTGCGCAGCGCGGCGCTGACGGTGACCTCGCCCGGCTCGACCTGCATCGGCGCGCCGGCAGCCGCCATGCGGTAGGCCCGGACATCGCCCATTGGTCGCACCGGCGGCTCGGCTTCCGCCTCGACGATCGAGACGAGCTCGCCGACCTTGACGCCGAGGCGCTTGGCATAGATCTCGGCACGCCCGCGCGCCGCTTCCGCCGCCTTGTCGCGGGCCTGGTCCTTGGCCTTGCCCTCGTCGGCGAGGCCGAAGCTGATGCCGGACATGTCGTTGGCGCCGGCGGCGACCAGCGCGTCGATCAGCGGGCCGGCCTTGGCGAGGTCGCGGACGATCACGGTGATGCCGGTGCGGGCCTCATAACCGTCGATCTTCGGTGCGCGCGCCTGCGGCGAGGACGAAGCCGAAGGCTGCGTCATCCGCGGCGATAGCGCGATCTGCGAGGTCGAGAGATCGCCCTGGGCGACGCCGGCGGCCTTCACCGCCTCGATCAGCTTGGCCAGCGCCGGAGTGTTCTTCGTCAGCGCTTCGGCCGCGGTCTTGCCCTCGCTGACCACGCCGGCATGGACGGTGGCGAGATCGGGCTTCACCCTGACCTCGCCGGTGGTCTGGATCACGATGCCTTCCGCCGGTGCGAGCGGGCCCGGAGTCTGGGCCTGGACCGGGGCGGAGAGGGCCGCGAGCGCGGCAATGATGAGGGCCTTCTTGGTCTTCGACATGATCGTCCTTCGCTGGGAACAGTCCGCGAAAGCGTGCGCCGCTTCCGCGGCGCGACCATGCGCAACCTATTGGGGCAGCATCACGACGCTGCGCCTCACCGCGCCGCCAGAATCTCCGCGACCTGCGGGATGTCCTTGTCGCCGCGACCGGAGAGGTTGACGACCATCAGATGGTCCTTCGGCTTCTTCGGGGCGAGTTCGGCGACGCGGGCCAGCGCATGTGCCGATTCCAGCGCGGGGATGATGCCTTCGAGCTTGGAGATCAGCTGGAAGGCCTCGAGCGCCTCCTCGTCCGTCGCCGAGAGATAGGTGGCGCGGCCGATATCGTGCAGCCAGGAATGCTCCGGGCCGATGCCGGGATAGTCGAGCCCGGCCGAGATCGAGTGGGCGTCGTTGATCTGCCCATCCTCGTTCATCAGCAGATAGGTGCGGTTGCCGTGCAGCACGCCGGGGCGCCCGCCGGTCAGCGACGCCGCGTGCAGGCCGGACGGGATGCCGTGGCCGGCCGCCTCGACGCCATAGATCTCGACGCTGGGGTCGTCGAGGAAGGGGTGGAACAGGCCCATCGCGTTCGAGCCGCCGCCGATGCAGGCGATCAGCGAATCCGGCAGGCGGCCTTCCAGCTCCTGCATCTGCTCGCGCGTCTCCTTGCCGATGATCGACTGGAAGTCGCGCACCATCGCCGGATAGGGATGCGGGCCGGCGACCGTGCCGATGCAATAGAAGGTCGACGCGACATTGGTCACCCAGTCGCGCAGCGCCTCGTTCATCGCATCCTTCAGCGTCTTGGTGCCGGATTCGACCGGAATCACCGTCGCGCCCAGCATCTGCATGCGGAAGACGTTCGGCGCCTGCCGGGCGACGTCGACGGCGCCCATATAGACGATGCATTCGAGGCCGTAGCGGGCACAGAGCGTTGCGGTGGCGACGCCGTGCTGGCCGGCGCCGGTCTCGGCGATGATCCGCTTCTTGCCCATGCGCCGGGCAAGCAGGATCTGGCCGAGCACATTGTTCACCTTGTGCGAGCCGGTGTGGTTCAGTTCCTCGCGCTTGAGGTAGACCTTGGCGCCGCCGAAATGCTCCGTGAGCCGCTCGGCGAGATAGAGCGGCGAGGGCCGGCCGACATAGTGCTTCAGGCCCGCCGTCATCTCGGCGTGGTAGGCGGGATCGGCCTTGGCGGCGTTGTAGGCCTGCTCCAGCTCGAGGATCAGCGGCATCAGCGTTTCCGCCACGAAGCGGCCGCCGAACTGGCCGAAGCGACCGTTCTCGTCCGGACCGTTCCGGAAGCTGTTCGGAGTGTGCGGCGCGTTCATGCCTGGCCTGCCTTCTTCAACTGGTCGTCATTCAACACTTTGGCCGCCGACCGGGCGGCCCTGACGAATTCCGCGATCTTGCCGACATCCTTGACGCCCGGCGCGCTTTCGACCCCGGAGGAGACGTCGACGCCGGCCGGCCTGGTAATGCGGATGGCCTCGGCGACATTCGCCGGATAGAGCCCGCCCGATAGCATGAAGCGGAAAGCCGGGTCGAGGTTGCTCAGCAAGGTCCAGTCGAACGGCCTGCCATGCCCGCCCGGATAGGCTGCGTCCTTGGGCGGCTTGGCGTCGAGCAGGATACGGTCGGCGATACCATGATACAGCGCGACCTGCTCCAGATCGGCGGCGGTGGCGACGCCTAGCGCCTTCATCACCGGCAGGCCGGTCGCGGCCTTGATCGCGGCGACCTGCTCCGGCGTCTCCTTGCCATGCAACTGCATCCAGTCGGGCCGCACGATCCGGGCGAGCTCGGCCGCCTGCTCCGGCTCGTAATCGACGACCAGCGCGACGATCCCGGTCCGGCCGCGTGCCTGGTCGGCGAGTTCGGCCGCACGTTCCGGCGTGACATAGCGCGGGCTCTTCGGGTGGAAGTTGAGGCCGATCATGTCGGCGCCGGCGCTGAGTGCCGCCTCCAGCGTCTCGGGGGTCGAGAGGCCGCAGATCTTGATCGGGAAGGCGTCGTCACGGGTCATGCGGGGGCTCTAGCACATAGCCTCTCCCGCCGCACTCATGACATGATGCCCGTCGAAAGCGTTAGCGCGGGGCGAAAGCGGGCGACGAATGGGGCGGCGTTTCTTTGCAGGTCTGGCGGCGTTCCTGCTGATGGCCGGTCTCGTTGCGCTCGGCGTCTACCTGTGGAGCCAGCCCCGGACGCTGAAGCTCGCGGTCGGCCCGCTCGGCTCGGACGATGCGAGGCTCGCCGCCGCCCTCGTCCAGGGCCTCAGCCGCGAGAAGAAGCCGGTGCGCCTGCGGCTCGTTCTCACCGAAGGCTCGGCCGAGAGCGCCAGGAAGATCGATGCCGGCAAGGTCGACCTCGCCATCGTCCGCCCCGACATCGCCCTGCCGGCCAAGGCCGATACCGCGCTGATCACCCGGCGCTCCTTTCCCTTCTTCATCGGCTCCAAGGATCTGGGCACCGACCGTATCTCCGGCCTGCGCGGCAAGCGCATCGGCGTGGTGCGCGCGCCGAACGGCAACCTCGACCTGCTGAAGCTCGTGCTCTCGCAATACGAGGTGAAGCCGGAGGCGGTGACGATCGTCCCGCTCGGGCCGGAGGACGTCCAGGCCGCGATCACCGAGGGCCATATCGACGTGCTCTTCGCCGTCAACGCGCTGAACGCCCGCGTCGTCACCGAAATCGGCTCGCGTTTGCACCGGGCCTTCGGCGAGCATCCGACCATCATCCCGATCCGCGAGGCCGATGCGCTCGCCGCCCGCAATCGCGCAATCGAGTCAGGGGAGATCGTCCGCGGCGCGCTCGGCGGCGATCCGCCGGTGCCGGCCGAGAACCTGCCGAGCATCTCGATCACCTCGCGCCTGATGGCGGCGCAATCGCTCGACGACGCCAGGGTCGGCGAGCTCGTCAGCGCGATCCTGTCGCTGCGCGTCACCCTCGCAGCCGACCTGCCGGCGATCCAGGGGCTGGAGACGCCCGAGACCGACAAGGACGCGCCGCTCGCCGTGCATACCGGCGCTGCCGCCTTCATCGATGGCGAGCAGGAGACCTTCTTCGAGCGCTATGGCGACTGGTTCTATCTCGGCGTGATGGCCCTCTCGCTGGTCGGCTCCGGCGCGGCTGGCCTGCTCGGCTACGATAGTTCGACGCGCCGCAAGCGGGCGATGGGCGACCTCAACCGCCTCGTCGTCCTGCTCGCGGCGATGCGGACCGCCGAGGACGAGCAGGATCTGGCAGCAATGGAGCGCGAGGCCGACGCCATCCTCGCCGGCGTGCTGGAGAATTATGCGCGTGGTGATATCGATTCCGGCGGGATCGGCGCCTATCGCTTCGCCATGGACCAGCTCGGCCGCGCGGCGACCGAGAGGCGCATCGTCCTGGCCGAAGCGGAAGCCGAGTGATCAGCTTTATTCCTGCCGCAAAGGCAGGCCATCGGTTCACGTACTCCTCGTCCCGGTGACCTCCCGAATGGCTACGATCCCTGCAAGTGCCGCCCTCATCCTCGGGGCGCTCGTCCTTCTTCCCGTCTCGTCGGCGTCAGCCCAGACCGAGCCGGCGCCGCCCTCGCAGATCACCGGAGCCTGGCCGGAGGTGAAGTGCCAGCGCTGGCGCAGCGCCTATGACGAGGCGCTCAGGCGTTTCAGCAGGAAGGGGCTCGGGCAGGAGTTCATCAACGGCAACGAAGCCTTCATAGCCTCCGGCTGCCAGACCCCGCCGGATGTCTGCCCGCGCAGCGCCGAGGAGCTCAACTTCGCCAATGTCATGGTGATGGCGGGCATGAATGCCGGGCTTTCGTCGACCTTCATGCCCTACACCTGCCGGAAGTCGTGATCCGGCTCTAGAGCAGCGACATGTGCAGGCCGGCGCCGGCGAGGACACCGTCGGCGACGGCGAGCGCGACGTTGTGCCGGGCCGTCGCGGCATCGCCCGCTGCGTAGACGCCGGCGACGCTCGTCTGTTTCATGCCGTCGACGCGCAGCAACGGGCCGAACGGGCCGTCGTCGAAGGCGCAGCCGAGCTCCTCGGCCAGCGGGCTCGCCGGGCAGATGCCGGCGGCGACGAACAGCGCCTTGACCGGCGCCAGCCGGCCGTCGGCGAGGCGCAGGCCCGCCATCGCCGTCCCTTCGCCCTCGGCTGCCACGATCCGGGCACGCTCGATAGCAACGCCGCGCCGCTGCAGCATGGCCGTCGCTTCGGCATCGGGCTCGGCCTCGCCGTTGAGGAACAGCGTGACCTCGCCCCAATCGGCGACGAGCGCCGCCTTCAGGGCCGAGAACGAGCCGCTCGCCAGCACGCCGAGCTTGCCGCCGCCGAGCTCGTAGCCGTCGCAATAGGGGCAATGCAGCACGCTCTTGCCCCAGCGCTCCCTCAGGCCGGGGATCGCCGGCAGTTCGTCGCGCACGCCGGTCGCGAGCAGCAGGCGTCTTGCCCGGTGCTGTTCGCCGTGAGTATCGGCGATGCTGAAACCCTCTCCTTCGGCTTTCGCCTCGCCGGCCCGGGCATCGCGCCAGGTCACGGTCGGATAGGCGAGCAATTGCGCCTTCGCCTCGGCGACGATCGCCCCGGGTTCGCGCCCGTCCTGGCCGAGGAAGCCATGCGAATGGCTGGAGAAGCGGTTGCGCCGCTGGCCCTCGTCGATCACCAGGATGCGGCGGCGCGCCCGTGCCAGCTGCAGTCCGGCCGAGAGGCCGGCGAAACTGCCGCCGACAATGATCGCGTCATAGGGTCTTGTGGTGTTGGGCATGAACCTGCCTCCGTTCGTCGAAGCGGCGGCTGAAATCCGCCGCGAGATCGGACAGTCGCACCCGGTCGAAATGACCGGCGAGCAGCGCTTCGGCCTCGGCAAAGGCCTCGCTGAGCGCCGCATTCACCGCCTGCTCGACCAGGCATTGCGGGCTCTCGCTGCGATGGCCGAGCGCGATCAAAGCCGGCTCGCCCAGTGCACGGTGGACGTCTCCGAGCGTGATCGCATCGAGCGCGCGCGCCAGCGTCCAGCCGCCGCCATGACCTTTTTCGGAGCGCACCAGCCCGGTTTCCCTGAGGCCCGCCATGGTGCGGCGGATCACGACCGGATTGGTGCCGAGGCAAGCAGCGAGCTCCTCCGAAGTCATCGGGGCGCCGCGATCGGCCATATGCAGCAGCACGTGCAGGGTGGCTGAGAGACGGCTGTCCTGTTTCATGTAACTTTTAATGTTACATGATTACGAGCCTGTCAAGCGCCCCGCGAAGTACGGGCATCGCGCGGTTGCGGTTGCCCAAACGCCATCAAGCGTTTATGTGCAGCGCAACGAATTCCAGATTCACGCAACGCACAGGCTGCGCCGGCCGGGTCTTCCCTGCCGGCTCGCGGTCTTGAACCAAGGCCGTTTCCCGCATGTCCATGCGCAATATCGCCATCATCGCCCACGTCGACCACGGCAAGACCACGCTGGTCGACAAGCTGCTGCAGCAGTCCGGCGCCTTCCGCGAGAACCAGCGCGTCGCCGAGCGGGTGATGGATTCGAACGACCTCGAAAAGGAGCGCGGCATCACCATCCTGGCCAAGGCCACCTCGGTGGTCTGGAAGGATACGCGCATCAACATCGTCGACACCCCCGGCCACGCCGATTTCGGCGGCGAGGTCGAGCGCATCCTCAACATGGTCGACTCGGCGATCGTGCTGGTTGACGCGGCCGAAGGCCCGATGCCGCAGACCAAGTTCGTGGTCTCCAAGGCGCTGAAGCTCGGCCTTCGCCCGATCGTCGCGATCAACAAGGTCGACAAGCCCGACGCGCGCGTCACCGAGGTGATCAACGAGGTCTTCGATCTCTTCGCCGCGCTCGACGCCACCGACGAGCAGCTCGACTTCCCGATCCTCTACGGCTCGGGCAAGCAGGGCTGGATGGCCCCCTCGCCGGAAGGTCCGCAGGACCAGGGCCTGGCGCCGATGTACGACCTGATCCTGAAGCACGTCCCCGAGCCCAAGGTCGAGGATGGCCCGTTCCGGATGATCGGCACGCTGCTGGAGGCCAACCCCTATCTCGGCCGCATCATCACCGGCCGCGTCACCTCCGGCTCGGCCAAGCCGAACCAGACCGTCAAGGTGCTTTCCGGCGACGGCTCGACCGTCGAGACCGGCCGCATCACCAAGATCCTCGCCTTCCGTGGTCTCGAGCGTCAGCCGATCGAGGAAGCGGTCGCAGGCGACATCGTCTCGATCGCGGGCCTGGTGAAGGGAACCGTCGCCGACACCTTCTGCGACCCGTCGGTCGACACCCCGATCACGGCGCAGCCGATCGACCCGCCGACGGTGTCGATGACCTTCATGGTCAACGACTCCCCGCTTGCCGGCACCGAGGGCGACAAGGTCACCACCCGCGTCATTCGCGACCGCCTGTTCAAGGAGGCCGAGGGCAATGTCGCGCTGAAGATCGAGGAAGCCTCCGACAAGGACAGCTACATCGTCTCCGGCCGCGGCGAACTGCAGCTCGCCATCCTGATCGAGACCATGCGCCGCGAGGGCTTCGAGCTCGGCGTCTCGCGTCCGCGCGTCGTGCTGAAGCGCGACGAGGCCGGCCAGCTGCTGGAGCCGATCGAGGAGGTCGTCATCGACGTCGACGAGGAGCATTCCGGCGTCGTCGTGCAGAAGATGTCCGAGCGCAAGGCCGACATGCTGGAGATGCGTCCGTCCGGCGGCAACCGCCTGCGCCTCGTCTTCCATGCTCCGACCCGCGGCCTGATCGGCTATCAGGGCGAGCTGCTGACCGACACGCGCGGCACCGCGATCATGAACCGGCTGTTCCACGACTATCTCCCCTACAAGGGCGAGATCGGCGGGCGCCGCAACGGCGTGCTGATCGCGATGGAGACCGGCGAGGCCGTCGCCTACGCGCTGTGGAACCTCGAAGACCGCGGCCCGATGATGATCGAACCCGGCTGGAAGGTCTATCAGGGCATGATCGTCGGCGAGCATACCCGCGAGAACGATCTCGAGGTGAACGTGCTCAAGGGCAAGAAGCTCACCAACATCCGCACGACGTCGAAGGATGAGGCTGTCCGCCTGACGCCGCCGATCCGGATGACGCTGGAGCGCTCGCTCGCCTGGATCGACGACGACGAACTCGTCGAGGTCACCCCGAAGTCGATCCGCCTGCGCAAGGGCATTCTCGACCCGAACGAGCGCAAGCGCTCGCAGAAGCAGAAGGCGGAAGTGGCCTGAGCTTGGCCGCTGCCGACACTCCGGTCGAGATCCTGCTGATCACTGGCCCGGCCGGGGTCGGCAAGTCGACCTTGTGCTGGGAGATGGGTGATGTGCTGGCGCAGGCCGGCATCGCCCATGTCGCGATCGAGAGCGACGAGCTCGACCGCGTCTTCCCGAAACCTGGTGCGGAGGAGCTTGCTCCGCTCGCGCCCGGCGCCCGCGACGTCAGCCAGCTCAATCTCGCTGCGCTCTGGGGCACCTACCGCGCCCTCGGCCACAGCCGCCTGATCATGTCCGGCGTGATGCTGCATGTCGGTTTCGACAAGCGTTGGATCCTCGCCGCGATTCCGGGCGCCCGCATCACGGTGGTGCGCCTGCGCGCCGGCGACGAGGCCTTGCGCGAACGTATCGACCGTCGCGAGGCGGGAGCCGGCCGTAGCGCCCAGATCGAGCGCTCCCTGCGACAGGCGCAGCGCATCGCCAGCGAGGACGCCACCGATTTTCTCGTCGTCGAGACCGACGGCCGGCCACCGCAGGAACTGGCGCGGCAAGTCCTGAAATCGACCGGCTGGACCAAGACCGGCTGAGCGATCAGCGCAGCTTGGCCAGCGCGCTCGCCAGCATCTGGTCGATGGCGCGCCGCACCGAGGCTTCAGCGGACAAGCCGCTCGTCCGCGCCGGCCCGTGCGCCTTCCGACGGCCCTGTGGCGCCGGTTTCTGGCTCGCCAGCATCTCGGCGTCGAGAGCGGCGATCGTCATCCTGCCGACGGTGTCGTCGGCGCTTTTCTGGTAGCTGCGGTTGACGATGTCGCGCCTGGTCTTGAAGGCCAGCACGGCGCGTGCCGTGGACGGGCCATAGAAGCCACGTTTCAGCTCGGCTGGATCGATGGCTGCGCCGTCGAGATGGATCAGCGCGGTCTGGATCAGCCGGACATGCTCGCCGCTGGCTCCGCGCGCGACATGGCTCGCATCGTGGCGCAGGCAGGCTTCGAGCCGCTTCTCGCCAGCGAAGATGAACGAGCGTAATGTCATCGCCTGCCCTTTCCGTCTTTTGGCGAACCCGCGCGCATCGTCACGCCACCTGCTTCGCGACCATGCGCAATACCTCGATCTGGGCACAGTCGAAGGGGATGAACGAAGCGTCCGAGCGCTGTGGCTGCATGATCGTGATGTCGCCGCGCATCCGATCTGTCAGGCGCAGCGCATGACCGAGCTCGTGGGCCGTCACCATGCTGGGATTGTTCCAGTCGATGAAGCAGACATTGCCGCCGAACTCGGTCAGTCCGGACGACAGGTTGGCCGCGTTCGGCGGCTTCGGCTCCGATTCGAAATCCCAGCCATAGACCAGGTTCTTCAGATGGCCGCGCCCCGAAGCCTTGATATGATCGCGAATCAAGTCGCCATGGCGACTGTCGGTGATGATCTGCGGTCCGAGCGACATCGTCTTCAGCTCGAGAAGATGGATCGGGCCGACGCGCACCAGCCGGATGTTCGCCTGGGCGTAGCTCGCCTCGACCTCACGCAACAGGGTCAGAAGCGCGGAGCCCGAATAGCCTTCCAAAGTCTGCGAACAGTCGCGCAGGATCACATTCACGGCGTAATGCACGGTCAGAGCCCCGCCCGCGTGCACATAGAGCAACGGCTTCTCGGCCTCGCCGGGCGTCGACATCGCGAGGGCCAGCGTCGCCTCGCCGTTGCCGGTCAGATCGAGCGGGTACTTCATCCCCGGCTCCAGCGCATAGGTCTGGAACGGACCGATCATGGTCTTGCGGGCGTTTATGCGGATATCGACGCCACCTGACATCGTCAGATCGACCGCAGTCAGGGTCCAGGGCCTGTGGTCGGTCTTGATCGAGAGCGAGCGCGACTGGCCGACCGGCACGAACTGATAGGCATTCTGCGCGGGCCAGAGATAGGAGAAGCCGTCGGGTTGGCGACTCCAGCGCCCGTTCGAATCGCACCCTTTCGTACTGAAGGGACTTGGCATTGCGCCGCCTTTTCCTGCCGACCGACAGTCAGGCTAGTCCGCTCCTGGCAACGCCCGCATCCTTCATTCGGCGGATGTCCTTCGGCCGGGGCGCAGCCGTCCTGCGTCTGTTGCGCTTGCCGTCACGGCACGGCTCTGGTCCGGTGCGTGCGACCGAAAGAAGGATCATCGCCCATGCAGTTCCGCAATCTCGGCCGCTCCGGCCTGCGCGTCTCGCTCGTCGGCCTCGGCTGCAATAATTTCGGCGGCCGGATCGACCTTGAGGCGGCACGCAAGGTGGTCGACGCCGCGATCGAGCACGGCATCACCCTGTTCGACACCGCCGACATCTACGGCAATCGCGGCGGCTCGGAGCTGGCGCTCGGCGAACTGCTCGGCGCCCGCCGCAAGGACATCGTGCTCGCCAGCAAGTTCGGCATGAACATGGACGAGGAGGGCGTGAAGAAGGGCGGCTCGCGCCGCTACATCATCGAGGCGGTCGAGGCCTCGCTGAAGCGGATGAAGACCGACTGGATCGACCTCTACCAGTTACACCGCCCCGACCCGCTGACCCCGATCGAGGAGACGCTGCGCGCCCTCGACGACCTGATCCGCCAGGGCAAGGTCCGCTATATCGGCTGCTCGAACCTGCCGTCATGGCAGGTCGCCGACGCGCATTGGACGGCGAAGACGCTGGGGCTCGAAGGCTTCGCCTCGGCGCAGGACGAGTACAGCCTGCTGGTGCGCGGTGCAGAGAAGGAGCTGATCCCGGCCATCGGCCATTTCGGCATGGGCCTCCTGCCCTATTTCCCGCTCGCCAACGGCCTGCTCACCGGCAAGTACCAGCGCGGCGCTCCGATGCCCGAGGGTGCGCGCATGACCCGCGAGGCGCAGCGCGCCGGCGAGGTCCTGACCGAGGCGAACTGGCAGAAGACCGAGAAGCTCGCCGCCTTCTGCGACGCGCGCGGCAAGACGCTGCTCGAGCTCGCCTTCTCCTGGCTCGCCGCCCAGCCGGTCGTCTCCAGCGTCATCGCCGGCGCGACGAAGCCGGAACAGGTCGCCGCCAACGTCAAGGCGGCGGACTGGGCGCTGACTCCGGAGGAGCTCGCCGAGATCGACGCGATCACGCGCTGAAATCGGCCGCGAGAGCGCCTCAAAGACGCCCAACCGCACAGCGAAAGCATTAACCCTGTCTCCCTGCCCATGCGACGGGGCGGGGAGGCTGTTGTCAAATCCCTGCGCCTGGGGTTCCCTTGCGCAACTGCAGCGGAGGCCGCTGACTTCGTGATGCGTATCGCCCATCTCCTGGCGTTCGCCCTCTTTCTGACCGTCCTGCCCGCCGCGGCGCAGGACAAGCCGGCGGCCGCACCGCAGCCGGAGCCGATGCGCGTGGTGCTGACGCGCAGCGCCGAGCCCTGCGAATCCGACTGCCGCGAATGGCTCGCGGCCCAGGGGGCGATCACCAAGGACACGCCGGCCGAACTGCGCCGTGCGCTCGCCGAATTGAACGGGCGCAAGCTGCCGCTGCTGGTCTATTCGACCGGCGGCACGGTCGAAGCGGCGATCGCGATGGGCGAGCTCGTGCGCAAGAGCGGCCTCGACATCGCCGTCGCCCGCACCGTCTTCAGCCAGCGCGACCCGGCGCTCGGCACCATCGACGAGCGCAGCCCGCTCTGCGCCTCGGCCTGCACGCTCTTCCTCGCCGGAGGGCAGCGCCGGATCATCCCGCCGCAATCGCGCATCGGCGTGCACCAGCAGACCATCGTCGAGACCGAAACCACGACGGTGCGCGACTACAAGATCGTGCGTGGGCGCAAGGAACTGGTCGACGAGCGAACGGAGACGCGGACGGTCAAGCAGGAGCAGGCGACCGGCGAGATCGACGCGAAGATGAGGCGCTATCTCGACGCCATGGGGCTCGACCGCTCCTTCATCGAGGTAACGGTGTCGACGCCGGCCGACACGATGCGCTACCTCAAGCCCGACGAGATGCGCGCAACCACGATCGCGACCGACATCGGCCCCGCTTCCCTCGCCTTCTCGGATCTGCGCTCCGGACTGGCTCCCGCCCCCGGCCCTGCAAGGAGCCTCGGAACAGCGCCGGTGCTGCCGGCGACGCTGGCCGCACCGGCGACCCCGATCGGCTCGGTCGAGCTCGGCCCGCATCGCGGCGGCAAGCTGCGACTGGCCTTGTCGGTCAGCGAAGGGCGATACCAGCAGACGACCGCCCTGCAGATGCGGCTCCTCTTCGGCGATGCGCCGATCCCGTCGCGGCTGCGGACGGTCACCCTGACCTTGCCGGGCGGCCCGCCGATCGTTGCGCAGAACGAGGACGGCAGCGCCCCCGACGGGCCGATGAGTGCCGATGTCCTGCGCGAGACCCTGTGCGGCCTGACCGACCGAACCGCGGTGTCGCTGAAGATCGATCCGCCGGCGGAGGACAGCACCCCCTCGACCTGGCAGCGCAGCGGCACCGCAGCCGAGCTGCTGCGTCTGCCGCAGCTGCGCTCGGCGATCTGCCGCTGACGGGTGGCGACTAAATCCCGCCCGGAACCAATCGCTCTCCGGCAAGCGAAATCGATTACATACCCGCCCTGCGTGCAATCGGCTTTGCCTTCAATGTGTGCTTGACGGTTCCCGGCCGATAAGATCACCTTCCCTCCAATCCGACGCGCCGCATCAAGGCACGCGGTCGCAAACGAGGGAGAAACGCCGTGTTGAGACGCCATTTTCTCGCCGCGGGCCTCGCGCTCGCGGCTTTCGGTAGCGCATTCCCCGCTTTCGCCCAGAGCAAGGGGCCGGTGATCGGGGTGAGCTGGTCGAATTTCCAGGAGGAACGCTGGAAGACCGACGAGGCCGCGATCAAGGCGGCGATCGAGAAGGTTGGCGGCACCTATCTCTCGGCCGATGCGCAATCCTCGCCGGCCAAGCAGCTCACCGATGTCGAAAGCCTGATCGCGCGCGGCGCCAAGGCGATCATCGTGCTGGCGCAGGATGCACAGGCGATCCGTCCGGCCGTGCAGAAGGCGGTCGACGAGGGCATCGCAGTGGTCGGCTACGACCGGCTGATCGAGATCCCGCAGGCCTTCTACCTGACCTTCGACAATGTCGAGGTCGGCCGGATGATGGCCCGCGAGATCCAGAAGGCGAAGCCCGAGGGCAACTACGTCTTCATCAAGGGCTCGAGCTCGGACCCGAACGCCAACTTCCTGTTCCAGGGCTCGGTCGAGGTGCTGAAGCCGGCGATCGACGCCGGCAAGATCAAGAATGTCGGCGAGGCCTATACCGATGGCTGGCTGCCGGCCAACGCCCAGCGCAACATGGAGCAGTTCCTGACGCGCAACGCCAACAAGGTCGACGCCGTCATCGCCGCCAATGACGGCACCGGCGGCGGCGCCATCGCCGCGCTCGCCGCGCAGGGCCTCGCCGGCTCCGTGCCGGTCTCGGGCCAGGACGCCGACCGTGCCGCTCTCAACCGCGTCGCGCTCGGCACCCAGACGGTGACGATCTGGAAGGATGCGCGCGAGCTCGGGCGCAACGCCGCCGAGATCGCGATCAAGCTCGCCGGCGGCGCCAAGCTGACCGAGGTCGCAGGCGCGACCGCCTGGGACCAGGGCCCGAGCAAGGCCAAGATGACCGCGCTCTTCCTGAAGCCGGTGCCGGTGACCAAGGACAATCTCGGCGTGGTGATCGAAGCCGGCTGGGCGCCGAAGGCCGCCGTCTGCCAGGGCGTCGCGGCCGGCAAGGTCAAGGCCTGTGACTGAACTCGCACCAGCGCCGGCAACGCCGTCGCAGGATGCGAAGAGCTTCGCCGATCATCTGCGCGCCATCGAGTTCGACGCGCGGATGATCGGCATGATCGCCGCCTTGGCGGTGATCTGGCTGGGCTTCAACTGGCTCTCGGGCGGGGCCTTCCTGACGCCGCGCAATCTCTGGAACCTCTCGGTCCAGACCGCCTCGGTCGCGGTGATGGCCTGCGGCATGGTCCTGGTCATCGTCACCCGCAATATCGACCTCTCGGTCGGCTCCATGCTCGGCTTCGTCGGCATGGTCACTGGCCTCGTCCAAGCGCAAGTGCTCCCGGGGCTGCTCGGCTTCGAGCACCCGGCCACCTGGCTGCTCTCGATCCTTGCCGCGATCGCGCTCGGCGGGCTGATCGGCCTGTTCCAGGGCGCGCTGATCGCCTATCTCGCCATCCCCTCCTTCATCGTCACCCTCGGCGGCCTGCTGGTCTGGCGCGGCGGCGCCTGGTGGGTGACGCAGGGCCAGACCATCGCCCCGATGGATTCGCGCTTCCGCCCGCTCGGCGGCGGCATCGAGGGCGCGATCGGCACGACCGCCTCATGGGCGATCGGCCTCGTCATCTGCGCCCTGATCGTCGCCGGGATCGGCTTCGCGCGCCGCCGGCGCAAGCGCTACGGCTTCGCACTGCGCCCACTCTGGGCCGAGATCGTGCTCGCCGCCCTCGCCTGCGGCACGGTGATCGGCGCGGTCGCGATCGCCAATGCCTATGCCCTGCCGGCCGGCGTCGCCCGTCGTCTCACCGAGGCGAAAGGCGGGACCTGGCCCGAGGGCGGACTCGTCATCGGCCATGGCCTCGCCGTGCCGGTGCTGCTGGCGCTCGCCGTCGGCGTCGCCATGAGCTTCCTGGCACGGCGCCTGCGCTTCGGGCGCTATGTCTTCTCGATCGGCGGCAATCCCGAGGCTGCGCAACTCTCCGGCGTCAACACGCGCAAGGTGCTGATGCTGGTCTATGGGCTGATGGGCATGCTGGTCGGCATCGCCGCCTGCATCTCGACAGCCCGCCTCAACGCCGCGACCAATTCGGCCGGTCAGCTCGACGAGCTCTATGTCATCGCCGCGGCGGTGATCGGGGGCACCTCGCTCGCCGGCGGCGTCGGCACCATCACGGGCGCGATGCTGGGGGCGCTGGTGATGCAGTCGCTGCAGTCTGGCATGGTGCTGATCGGCGTCGACACGCCGCTGCAGAACATCGTCGTCGGCATCGTGCTCGTCCTCGCCGTCTGGCTCGACGGGCTCTATCGCAAGCGGCTGGGTTAGCGGGATGAGCGCGGCAAACTCCCCTGTCATTCCGGGTCGCCGCGCAGCGGTGAACCCGGAACCCACGACCGGGCGAGCGCGATCGATGGGGTCGTATTTGAGGGTTCACCCAGTCGTGGGTTCCGGGTTCTCGCTTCGCGAGCCCCGGAATGACGGGGGAGGAGGCTAGCCATGGACATGACCACGCCCCTCGTCGAGATGCGCGAGATCTCGATCGCCTTCGGCGGCATCAAGGCGGTCGACCATGCCAGCGTCGATCTCCATGCCGGCGAGGTCGTCGGCCTGCTCGGCCATAACGGCGCCGGCAAGTCGACGCTGATCAAGATCCTGTCGGGAGCCTATCGCGCCGATGCCGGCGAGATCAGGATCGCTGGCGAGCCGGTCGCGATCTCCTCACCGCGCGATGCCAAGCGCCACGGCATCGAGACGATCTACCAGACGCTGGCTCTGGCCGACAATGTCGACGCTGCCGCCAACATCTTCCTCGGCCGCGAGCTCCTGAGCAGCTGGGGCACGCTCGACGACAGCGCCATGGAAGCCGAGACCCGCAAGGTGATGGGCCGGCTCAACCCGCATTTCCGCCGCTTCAAGGAGCCGGTGAAGGCGCTCTCCGGCGGCCAGCGCCAGTCGGTCGCGATCGCCCGCGCGATCTATTTCAATGCCCGCGTGCTGATCATGGACGAGCCGACGGCGGCGCTCGGGCCGGCCGAGACCAAGCAGGTCGCCGATCTCATCCTGGAGCTGAAGAAGCAGGGCATCGGCATCTTCCTGATCAGCCATGACCTGCACGATGTCTTCGATCTCGCCGATCGCGTCAGCGTGATGAAGAACGGCAAGGTGGTCGGCACCGCTCCTGTCCGCGACGTCACGCAGGACGAGGTGCTGGGCATGATCATCTCGGGCAAATGCCCGCCCGGCGCGGTAGCCGGGCCGGGCGCTCTGCGGAGCTAGCAGCATCGGCGAAAGGACGGGGCGCGTCTCAGCGCAAGCCGTCCTCGCCCTTGGCCTCCGCATGGGTCAAACCGCCGACACGCGGCAGCGGCCGACCGCCGCTGGTCAGGGCGACCGCGACGACGATCTCGCCGGCGCGCGGTGCGTCGGGGATGCGCACTTCCATACCGTCGAAATGGCTGCGGACATAGGCCGCCGCCTTGTGGCCGAGCGGCACGTCGAGGACGACACCGAGCGAGCCGCGCTTCTTCGAGGACGGGATCAGCGCCGGCGCCTTGCCCAAGAGCTTGCGCAGCGGCGCGCCGAGCTTGGGATGCAGGATCGCGGCGGCATGCTCCAGCTCACCATCCTCGCCGACGGCGGCGGCCTTGCCATAGCCCTGGACCGCCTCGCCCTCGATGCCGAGCGCGGCGAGCGCATGGCGGCCGAGCAGGTCGCCGAGCTCCTCGCCGATATCGATCAGCTCGGAGAGGTCATCCTGATAGGTGCCGGCAAAGGGATTGGCGATCACCGCGACGGCGACAGCGCGCTTGATCGGCGGCGAGACGGGGCGGCCGAGCTCGCTATGGGTCTCGTCGAGGATGGTGACGATCTTGCGGATCCTGGCTTTCATCTCAGGCCGTCCTCGCCCTTGATCTCGCTCGCCTTGAGGCCGCCGACGCGGGCATGGATGCGCGAGCCGGTGGTCATCACCAGCGCGAACAGCAGTTCGTCGGCCCTGGGCGCGTCGGTGATGCCGATCTCGAAGGCGTCGAAATGGCTGCGGACATAGGAGGCGTTGACATGGGTGACGGGAATGTCGAGGCGCGTGCCGGGGCCGCCGACCTTCTTGGTCGAGGGCACGATCGCCTTGGCGTCGCCCAGCAATTCGCGCATGGCGTAACCGCCCGGCACATGCCAGAGCGCGCCATGCTCGAGCTCGCCGGCGGCGCCGACGATAGCGCCCTTGCCATAGCCCTGGATCGCCTTGGCATCGCCGCCCATCGCGCCAAGCAGGCGCTGCGCCATGGCGAGGCCGAAGGGCTTGAGATCGTCCATGAAGCCCTGGATGTCCTCGACATAGCGGCCAGCATAGGGGTTGGCGATCACCGCCAGCGCGGCGCCGCGCTTCAGCGGCACCGAAGCGGCCGGGCCGCCCTCATGGAAGATCTCCTCGACGGTCACGGCGTATTTGCGGACGACAATCTCAGGCACGGGCAAGTCTCCTCTCGGGGTCTTCTTGAACGATCATAGGCGTGGAAAGCGTGCGGCTCACGCCCTGGAGATGCATGGCGGCGCAGACGATCAGTCCTGCGGTGCGCAGCCGCTCCGCCTCGGCGAGGCCGGCAGCGAGCGCGGTCTCGATCTCGCCCGTGGCAAGCGGGCCGACGTCGCGGGTCACCAGCCGCTCGCCGAGATCGCTGTCGCTCTGGATGGCGTTGGCCGGCAACCGCTCGATCGCGGGATGGCCGGGCAGGTCGATCGCATTGGCGATCACGGTCGCGGCGGCGTCGGCCATGGCGGCGGTGGAGCTGAGCACCGTCACCGCCTCGGCGATCCCCAGCGAGAAGCTGCGGCCGGGATAGCCGGATGTCGCGATGCCGGCGACGCCATCTTCAGGCCGGATCGTCGCGGTGGCGAAGAACTCCGGCCGGTCGGGCCGCTTCACCAGCCCGATGCGGAACTGCTCACCGGCGGCAAGATGCAGGGCGATGTCGCCGCCATTGTTGACATAGGCACGCTGGAGCGGCGCGGCCTGGCACATCGCGCCGAGAATCTCCTGCGCCACCGAGCCGGCGACGGCGGCCATCGGCGTGATGAAGCTGCTGGCAGCAAAGGGCGCCACAGCAGCATGCATGCGCCGGGCAACGGGACCGAGCGGCAGCGGGCTCGTCCTGCTCACCGCCGTGCGCAGCAGCTGCAACTCCTCGCAGAGTTCGGCGAGCAGGCCATCGAAGCGGAGAATCGCCGCCTCATGCGCGGCCTTGACCGCGCTCTGTTCGCCGACGGCCTCGATAATAAGATCGATCGGCCCCTGCTGCAGCAGCAGGCGCCGGCCATCCGGCAGAATACGCGCGGAGGGCTTCTCCCACATCGGCCTAGCCGAGCGAGCGGCGCGGCTGCTCCGGCGCCAGCGGCCAGGGATTGTCCGGACGCTGCGGCAGGCGCAGGCGGCTGCCACCCTTCAGCGAAGCCAGCGGCTGGATCGCGTCCATATGGCCGCCGAGCGCCTCATAGTCGGTCAGGCTCATGGTGAATTCGAGCGGTGCGACCAGCGCCGGCGTCGGCACATAGCCGAAGGCGTTCTCGGGCAAGCGGGTGACGTCGACCATGAAGGTGATGCCGCCGCCCGGCCAGATATAGACGGGTGCGCCACCGCAGGTGACATAGGTCAGCGCGTCCTTGACCGAGCGGGTCAGGCGCACCGGATTCTCGGTGACGCCGGCACGCAGCGAGCCGCCGGCGCCGCCGATGAACAGCACGGTGGAGAGCGCCGGCTCGCAATTCTCGGCGATGCGCTCGACCGGCTCGACCAGCGGCTGCGGCATCTGCATCTCGACCGGAGCGAGGTTCTCGTCGAGCTCGTAATAGGCGGCGTGCTCGCCGGTGGTCGAGACCATCAGCAGGCGCAGCCCGGGATAGGCGACCTTCGGATCGAAGGGCCCGAGAATGGTCAGGGGGTCGCTGATATTGGTGCCGCCCCAGCCGGTGCCGGGTTGCGCCACCTGGAAATAGCGGCCGGGCGTCGAGCGCCGGCCCTTCATCTTGATGCCGGTGCCGGCCATGCCGAGCAGCTTGCCGGCCTGGTGCTCGGAGAGCACACCGGTGATGTGATCGTCGACGACCACGACCTCGTCGACCTTGCCATGCCATTGCTTGGCAAAGATGCCGATCGTCGCCGAGCCGCAGCCGACGCGCATCCGGCTCTCCTGGATGCCGTTGACGATCGGCGGCTTGCCAGCCTGGACGATCACGGTCTCGCCCTCGTCGATGGTGAGCTCGACCGCCTTGCCATTGCTGAGCTGGAGCAGCGCGTCGCAGGTGACGCGGCCCTCCTTCTTCGAGCCGCCGGTGAGGTGGTGGACACCGCCGAGCGAGAGCATCTGCGAGCCGTATTCGCCGGTGGTGACGTGGCCGATCGCCTCCCCCTCGACGCGGACCGTCGCCTGCTCCGGGCCGAGGAAGCGATCGGTGTCGATCTTCACCTTGACGCCGCAATAGCTGAAGATGCCTTCGGTCACGACGGTGACCATGTCGACGCCGTCGACCTGCGAGGAGACGATGAACGGGGCGGGCTTGTAATCAGGATAGGTGGTGCCGGCGCCGATCGCGGTGATGAAGGTGCCCTGCTGGTGGACGATCTCGCCGTCCCACTCGCGGCTGCCGGCAAAGGGAACGACCTCGCCGCCATGCTCCAGCGTGCGCTCGAGCACGATATGCGGCTCCATCCGCACCAGCTCGCCATCGACATTGCCGTAACGATCGCAGGCGCCGACGGCGCCCGGCTTGATGAAGCACATCACCGGGCAGGCATCGCAGCGGATCTTGTCGTCCGCGACCGGGCTCGCTTCGTCCAGCGCCATGCTTGATCCTCCCGCAGAGCGGGTCTTAAGGATTTTGTTTGTGTACAAACGATACTGGCGCGCCTCTTAGAGCAAGTCAAGACAGCGGCGAGGCATGGGACGGCACCCAATCTAGGCCGGATTTCCGGATTGGCCTACATCGTCCGCCATTGCGGCGGCGACTGTACTGGCCAATCGACGGAAAAGAGGCCGCGTCAAGCCAAATCTTGCATACAAGATTATTTGCGAGGCGGCCAAGACGGTTTTCTACCCCGCCGAGATGACCTTCCCATGACGCGATTGGCGGTTGCAAGCACGGCCTCGATGGCGCATTGACAGCCAAATTTCCCCGCTGCTATTGTTTGCATACAAACATGTTTGAAGCGGCAATGCCGCGGGAGAGAGGGCCCTTCCATGTATGACGTCTTCGCCACGGACCGCCTGATCGACCACTGGCTGGTCGAGGACATCGGCGCCTGCGACCTCACCGTCCAGGTGATGATCGAGCCCGGCGAGACCGGCAAGTTCCACATGAACGCCCGCGAGCCGATGATCGTCGCCGGTGTCGAGGTCGCGGCCCGGGTGTTCAAGCGCTACGACCCCGAGCTCAAGGTCACCCTGCGCGTCAAGGATGGCGACAAGGTCGAGAAGGGCGCGATCCTGGTCGAGATCGAGGGCTCGGCCCGCAGCGTGCTCACTGCCGAGCGCACCGCGCTCAACATCGCCCAGCGCCTCTCCGGCATCGCCAACGAGACCGCCCGCTATGCCGCCGCCATGGCCGGCAGCAAGGCGCGGCTGATCGACACCCGCAAGACCACGCCCGGCCTGCGCATGATGGAGAAGCACGCCGTGACCTGCGGCGGTGGCCTCAACCACCGTCTTGGCCTCGACAATGGCGTGATGATCAAGGACAACCACATCGCCGTCTGCGGCAGCATCACCGCCGCCGTCGAGCGCGCCCGCAAGAAGCTGCCGGTGCTGACCAAGCTCGAGGTCGAATGCGACCGGCTGGAGCAGGTCGAGGAAGCCGCCAAGGCCGGCGCCGACGTGATCATGCTCGACAATATGTCGGTCGCCGACATGACCAAGGCGGTCGAGCTGATCGCCGGCCGCGCCAAGGTCGAGGCCTCCGGCGGCATCAACATCGACACCATCGGCCCGATCTCCCGGACCGGTGTCGACTACATCTCGACCAGCAAGATCACCCAGTCGGCGCCGGCGGTGGACATCGGCCTCGACGAAGCCTGAGCAGGACTGCGGCCAGGGAATGCGGCAAGGCACCTTCTTCCTCGTCGTCGGCCCGAGCGGAGCCGGCAAGGACTCGCTGATCGACGGCGCCCGCACCCTGCTGGAGCCGACGGGGCGCTATGTCTTCGCGCGGCGCGTCGTCACCCGCCCGGCCGGCTCGCCGGGCGAGGACCATGAGGCGGCGACGGACGAGGCCTTCGACGCGCGCGAGGCCAGGGGCGATTTCCTGATCACCTGGGGCGCCCATGGCCTGCGCTACGGCCTGCCGGCTGAGCTGAAGCGGCTGGTCGAAGCCGGCCGCAATGTCATCGCCAACGGCTCGCGCGCCACGATCGCGGCGCTCGCCGGCCACCTCCCGCGCTTCGTCGTGGTCGAGGTCACCGCGCCGCCCGAGGTGCTCGCCGCCCGCATCGCCGGGCGCGGACGCGAGAGCGGCGAGGCCATCGAGAAGCGCCTGTCACGCACGGTCGAGCCACGCCCGGAAGGGATCCGGGCGGCGACAATCTGCAACGACCAGAGCGTCGAGATCGGCATCGAGCGCTTCGTCGCCGCGGTCGAGGCCGCCGCCAACACGATGCGCCTGCGCCGCCTGCCGCTGTTCGCGGGACGGGCGCATTGCGCCTACCTCCCGGCCAAGGGCGAGATCGTCAACGGCTTCGACTATCTTGGGCCGGGAAGGGTCGAGATTTCCGGTGTCGGTGCCAGCATTCGCTCGAATGTACAGGTGGTCGACGCACCCACGGTGCTCGCCGGCGACGAGATCGGCCTCTCGGCCGAGGCCTTCGACGAACTCGGCCTGGCCGAAGGCAGCGAGGTCACGATCCGGCGCACGCCCTCGCCGGAGAGCCGCGCTGCGCTGACCCGCAAGATCCAGGGCGGCGAGCTCACGGAAGCGCAGTACCACACGCTGATCCGCGACATCGTCGAGGCCCGCTATCCCGATGGCGAGGTCGCGGCCTTCCTGGTCGCGGCAACGCAAAAACTCTCCGATGACGAGGTCATCGCGCTGGCGCGGGTGCGCACCCGCTTCGCGCAGAAGATCACCTGGCCGGACAAGATCGTCGTCGACAAGCATTCGATGGGCGGCATTCCCGGCAGCCGGATCACGCTGATCGTCGTGCCGATCGTCGCGGCCCACGGCGCCTTCCTGATACCGAAGACCTCGTCGCGCGCGATCACCTCGGCAGCGGGCACGGCCGATGCGATGGAGGCGCTCGCCCGTGTCGAGCTCAACCCGGCCGAACTGCGCGCCTGCGTGGAAAAGGCGCGCGGCTCGATCGCCTGGAACGGCCGGCTCAACCATTCCGTCGTCGATGACGTGATGAACGCGATCACGCGGCCGCTCGGCATCGATTCCAATCGCTGGTCGGTCGCCTCGATCCTGTCGAAGAAGCTCACCGCCGGCTCGACCCATGTCATCGTCGACCTGCCCTATGGCCCACGCGCCAAGCTGAAGAGCGAGGCGGAAGCCGCCGAGCTGGCGCAATTGTTCGAGACGGTCGGCAGCGGGCTCGGCCTCGTCGTCAACGCCTTCCCGACCGATGGCAGCCGCCCGATCGGGCGCGGCATCGGCCCGGCGCTGGAATGCCGCGATGTCGGCTGGGTTCTCGACAACGACCCGCAGGCACCAACCGACCTGGTCGAGAAAGCGCTGTTCTTCGCCAGCCGCATCCTGGCCTGGGACCCGGCGCTCGGCTCGGTCGCGGCCGGGCGAGAGCGGGCTGAAGGATTGCTGCGCTCGGGCTCGGCGCGTGCCGCCTTCGAGCGGATCATCGATGCGCAGGGGCGGCGCGAGCCACCGGTCGCTCCGGGGCTGCTGGTCCATACGGTGCGCTCGCCCAAGGCCGGGGTCGTCACCGAGATCGATGGCTGGGCGGTCGCCGGGATCGCAAGGCGCGCCGGCGCCCCCTTCGACAAGGCGGCAGGCATCGATTTGCGCCGCCATGTCGGTGACCACGTGGCGGTAGGCGATCCGCTCTTTGCCATCCACGCCAGCGCCTCGAGCGATCTCGACGAGGCGAAGGCGATGGCTGAGAGCTGCGAGTGCTATGTGATCAGCTAGCGGCCACGCCTCAGCGCAACTGCTTCAGCAAGGCGATCAGCGTCGCCCGCTGGTTGGTCGCGAGCGGCGCCAGCGTCACCTTGGTCACCGTTTCTGCCTTCGGCAGCAATTCGCGGGTGTAGTCGACACCGGCCGGGCTGAGTTCGACGATGAGGCGGCGGCCATCCTCGGGATCCGGCTTGGTCTGGACCAGCTTGCGCTTGAGCAGGCGGTCGACCACGCCCTTGATCGTGGCGGCGTCCATGGCGGTCTGGCGTCCCAGCAGGTTCTGCGAGGAGCCACCGTCCTGATAGAGTCGCGCCAGCACCGCCCATTGCGTCGGCGTCAGGTCGCTGCCCATGATTTCGTTGAAGATCGAGACATGGCGCTGCGCCGCCTGGCGCATGATGAAGCCGACCTGCTCGGTGAGGTCGTACCCCTCCTCGGCAGACTCGGGCGTCTCGGCCGCAGTACTCGGTCGCGCCATCGCTGATCCTCGTTCGTATACGAACGATATTCCTAGAGCATCTTCCCGGAAATTGGGACCCAGTTTTGCGATTGGTTAGATCGTTGTCCAGCGTCCCTCGCGGAAACTCCGGGCGGCGGCATCGACCGTGCGCTCGATGTGCAGACCCGCCTCGAAATCGAGCAGATGCGCGGGCTCGCCGGCGATCGCGCGAAGCAGCTCGCGGCATTCGATGATCTTGAGCTCGTTGAAGCCGAGACCATGGCCGGGCGCCGGAATGAAGCGGCCATAAGGCTCGTGCGCCGGTGCGCTCAGGATGCGGCGAAAGCCCTGGACGTCAGCGGCACCCTCGACGGTGTAGAGCTCGATCTCGTTCATCCGCTCCTGGTCATAGGCGATCGTGCCCTTCGCGCCGAAGACCTGCAGGGCGATCCGCCCCTTACGGCCCCAGGCCGAGCGGTTGAGGGCGACGAGGCCGGAGGCGCCAGAGGACAGGCGTAGCAGCAGCGTGGCTATGTCGTGGGTCTCGACCGCGCGCTGGCCGCCGACCGCAAGCGGGCGGTTGGCATAGGGCTTTGCCATGTCGGCCATGACAGCCTCGACTTCTCCGAGCAGCACCTTGATCAGCGAGAAAGCATGCACACCGAAATCGTCGAGCGCGCCATGGCCCGACGCGGATTCGCTCTTCCAGGAGAACAGCGCGCCGGCATCGGCCATGAAATCCTCGTCCATCTCGACGCGGGCATGGTTGACCGGCCCGATCGTACCGTCGGCGATCAGGCGCTGCGCCAGCCGAATCGCCGGGTTCTGGATATAGTTGTAGCCGAGGGCAGCGACCGTGCCGGCCGCCTTCGCCGCCGCCAGCATCGCCTGCGCATCGGCGAGGCTCGTCGCCATCGGCTTCTCGCACCAGACATGCTTGCCGGCCTTCAGCGCCGCGATCGCCATTTCCGCATGGAAGGCGTTCGGCGTGGTGATCGAGACGACATCGACATCGGGATGGGCGATCAGCGCCTTCCAATCGGCGGTCGCTTCGGCAAAGCCGAACTCGCCGGCCCGCTGCGCCGCCAGGGCGTCGTCGACCTCGCAGAGCACCGCGAGCTTGGGTCGCGACACGTCGCCGAAGACCGGCGCGACCGCATTCCAGGCCAGGGCATGGCACTTGCCCATATAGCCGGTGCCGATCAGGCCGACGCCGAACGCGCGCATGAGCAATCTCCGTAGCGAAGAGGAAGGAAGGACCGGATGATAGTCAGCCGTCAGACCGTGCCGCCGAGCTCCTCCGAGACCGCCTGCAATTCCTTGCCGCCGGCCATCAGGTTCTGCAGCTCGTCCATGGCGATGCCGGACTTGGCGTAGGTGCCGAGCGTCTTGCCGCGATTGAGCACGGTGAAGCGATCGCCGACGGCATAGGCGTGGCGGACGTTGTGGGTGATGAAGATCACGCCCAGCCCCTTGGCTCGCACCAGGTTGATGTATTTCAGCACCATCGAGGTCTGGGCGACGCCGAGCGCCGAAGTCGGCTCGTCCAAAATCAGCACCTTGGCACCAAAATAGACGGCGCGGGCGATGGCTACGCATTGGCGCTCGCCGCCCGAGAGCGTGCCGACCGCCTGATGCGGGTCGCGGATGTCGATGCCGATCCTGTGCATCTCGTCGCGCGTCACCGCATGGGCGAGGTCGAAATCGATCCATTTCAGCGGGCCGAAGCCACGGATCGGCTCGCGGCCCATGAAGAAATTCCGCGTGATCGACATCAGCGGGATCATCGCCAGGTCCTGGTAGACCGTGGCGATGCCGGCATCGAGCGCATCGCGCGGGCTGGAGAAGGCGACGGGGCGGCCCTCGACCAGGAACTCGCCCGAACTCGGCTTATGACAGCCCGACAGCGTCTTGATCAGCGTCGACTTGCCGGCGCCGTTGTCGCCGAGCAGGCAGAGCACCTCGCCAGCGGAGACCTTGAGCGAGACGCCCGAGAGCGCGATCACCGAGCCGAAATGCTTGACGATGTCGCGGACCTCGATGAGAGGGGCTTGTGCCGGAGCTGCGGTCGTCATGTCAGCGCTCCCCTGTCGCCTTGCGGCGGATGAAATTGTTGAAGAGAACGGCGAGCAGCAGCATGCCGCCGAGGAAGACCTGGAACCAGTCGCTGTCGAAGCTGGTGTAGGTCAGGCCGATCGAGACCATGCCGAAGATGATCGCGCCGAAGAAGGCGCCGATCGCCGAGCCATAGCCACCGGTGAGCAGGCAGCCACCGATGACGGCCGCGATGATCGCCTCGAACTCCTTCTGGAAGCCGCGGCGGGCATCGGTCGAGCCGGCGTCGAGCACGGTCAGGATGGCGACGAGGGTGGCGGCGCAGGCGGTCAGCACGAACAGCGTCGTCTTGACCATGTTGACGGGAACGCCGGAATTGCGGGCCGCGTTGGGATCGCCGCCGGCGGCGAAGATCCAGTTGCCGAAGCGGGTGCGCAAGAGGACATAGGTCGCTAGCGCGGCGATGGCGAGGAACCAGAGCACCCCGACGGGGACGCCGGTCACGGTCGGCGTGCCGTTCGGGAACTTGGCGATCAGGTTGGCCTGCGCCAGCCAGGCGAACAGCCCCTCCAGCGCCTGGCCGGAAAAGAGCTCACGCACCACGCCTGCGCCCGCCTTCTCGCCGATCCCGCGCAACTGCGTCGAGCCGCCGGTCGCCCATTTCAGCCCGACCAGCGAGAGCCCGCGCAGGATGAAGAGGAAAGCGAGGGTGACGATGAAGGAAGGCAGGCGCGTCCTGATGACGATCTGCCCGTTCACCGCGCCCATCAGCCCGGCGAAGACGAAGGTCGCGACGATCGCCGCCAGCAGAGGCAGGTCGCCGACGACAACCAGCGCGCCGAAGACGAGGCCGGAAAAGGCGATCATCGAACCGATCGAGAGGTCGAACTCGCCGCCGATCATCAAAAGCGCCGCCGCGATGGCGAGGATGCCGAGCTGCGAGGCCGGCGAGAGCACCGTCATAACCCCGGCGAGGGTGAACATCGCCGGATTGGCGGTGAGGCCGAAGAAGACGGTGACCAGGACGAGGCCAGCGACCGCGCCAAGCTCGGGCCGACGCATCAGCCGGGCGATCAGCGAGACGCGGCGCAGGCGCTCGTCGCGGGCCTCTGCGGCCGGGTCAGTGGGACGGGACGCACCCGCGGCGAGATCGGCGGTCGACGTCGTCATGGCGCGCACCTTCAGCTTCTGAACCGTCCGGGGAGGAAGCGGCGACGCTGGAGGCGCCGCCGCAGAGCGCTCAGCGGATGCCCTTGGCCGAGAGGTCGACGACCTGGGCCGCCTTCTCCTTGGTGACGAGGTTCGGGCCGGAGGGGACGTTGCCGCCGGGCACGAGGCCGTATTCGGCGTTGAGCGCCAGGAAGGCGACCGGGAGATAGCCCTGCAGGAACTGCTGCTGGTCGATGCCGAAGGCCGCTTCGCCGGCCACGATCGCCTTGAGGAAGTTGGCCGAGAGATCGAAGGTCGCGACGCGGACGCTGGCGATCTTGCCGGCTTCCTTGACGCCCGCCAGGGTGGGCTCGCCGCCGAGCGAGGCGCTCAGCGCCATCACCGTGTCGACGCTGGCGTCGGACAGCGCCGCCTTGACCTTGGAGCGGATCTCGGACGGGTCGTTCGAGACCGGCAGCACGGTGACCTTGCCCTTGAAGCCTTCGGCAAAACCCTTGCAGCGCAGGTCGAGCGCGACATTGCCGACCTCGTGATTGACGCAGACGCCGACCTTGCCGCCCATGCTGGCGAGCTTCTCGCCGGCGGCCTTGCCCGCGTCGAACTCGTCCTGGCCGACATGCAGGAGGGCGCCGAGCTTCTTCGAGACGTCGGAGCCCGAGTTCATCGAGATCACCGGGATGCCGGCGGCGACCGCCTTCTGGATCGACGGGCCGAGCGCCGAGGCGTCGGGGATCGAGACGACGAGGCCGGCCGGCTTCTGGTTCACCGCAGCATCGATCAACTGGCTCATCGCCACCATGTCGAAGGTCTCCGGGGCGCGATAGTCGACCGCGACTTTCAGATCGGCCGCCGCCTTGGCGACGCCGTTCTTGACCACCGACCAGAACGGGTCGGCAGCCTGACCATGGCTGACAACGATGATCCTGGTCTGCTGCGCGACGCTCGGCGTCGCCCCCGCGACCGCGATGGCGGCGGCAGCAATCATCCCTGCGAGAAAACGCTTCATCTCATCCTCCCTTGCGGGGATGTTCCCCGCTTTCGTTGTTCGGTCCGATCGGGCGCGATCGGCCGGTTTTCGGGCGATTTGGCCGGCCGCGAAGCGTCGCGAACTGCCTGGGATGGCGAAGGAAGGGGGACACGCCAAAGCGCGGCCACCGACTCTGCGCTTCATTCAAAACGAAACAAAAAAACCGTTTTTAATATTCAATGGAACAATCATTCCATTGCGCATGCACGCCTGTCAAGCGCCTTCTGCGCCGATGACATACCGAAGCGTGTGGCGGCCCGTGCCACCCGGACCGGAGAAACCCATCACCAATATCGATTTGCCAGGACCGGTCCGGCGCCTCGATTGTCGCGGATCGAAGCGGCGCGCTCAGCGTCCGGAATCAGGGGAATCTCATGGGCCTGCCAGCGACCGCGCGCATCGATATCGGGCGCTTCTGGACAACGATCGAGCGTTCGGCCGAGATCGGCGTCGGCCGGCCGGGCGGGCTGTCACGGCTGGCGCTCGGCGATGCCGACCGGGAGGTCCGCGACGTCTTCATCGACTGGTGCCGGCAGGCTGGCCTCGCCGTCCGCATCGACGGCATCGGCAACATCTTCGCGCGCCGGGCCGGAGAGGACGACAGCCTGCCGCCGGTGGTGATGGGCAGCCATCTCGATACGCAGGTGAATGGCGGGCGCTTCGACGGTATCGCCGGCGTGCTCGGTGGCCTTGAGGTCTGCCGCACACTCGATCAGCTCGGCCATCGCACCAGGCGGCCGATCGAGGTGGTCAACTGGACCAATGAGGAGGGCGGACGCTTCTCGCCGCCCATGGTCGGCTCCGGCTGCTTCACCGGCGCCTATACGCTCGACTGGGCGCTGGGCCGGCGCGACGACGACGGCAGGACGATCGGCGAGGAGCTCGACCGGATCGGCTATCGCGGTGAGATGGAGGCGGCGCCCCATCCCTTCGACGCCTATGTCGAATTCCATATCGAGCAGGGGCCGATCCTCGACCGCGAGGGCATGCAGGTCGGTGTCGTCACCGGCGGCTACGCCAGCACCGGCATGCTGGTCGAATTCCGGGGGGAGACCGCCCATACCGGCCCGTGGCCGATGGAGCGGCGCCGGAATGCGCTGATCGCCGGAGCGCGCCTGCTGGTCGCGGTCGACGATCTCGGCTGGGAGCATGCCGGCAGCGGCGGCAAGGCGACGGCCTCGCGGCTGGTGGCATGGCCGAACAAGCCGGGCATCCTCTCCGACTGGGCGCAGGCGACCTGCGACGTCCGCCATGCCGACCCGGAGGCGGCCGCCGTAATGGCCGAGCGCGTGCGCCGTGCCGTCCATGAGGCCGCGGCGCGGGCCGATTGCACGGCCGAGATCCTCGATGTCTGGAACTGGGGCGGCAAGGTTTTTGCCGACGAGCTGATCGAGCAGGTCCGCTCGACCTCGCTCGGCCTCGGCTACCGCACGCGAGATATTCTGAGCCAGGCCGGGCACGACGCCTATTTCGTCGCCCACCATGCGCCGGCGACGATGATCTTCGCGCCCTGCAAGGGCGGAATCACCCACAATAATCAGGAATTGTGCACGCCGGATGATCTCGAGCCCGGCCTCAACGTGCTGCTGCACACGGTGGTGGCGCGAGCGGATCGCTGACTCCGTGAGGCGCTCCGCAAGGCGACGATCCATCCCCGGTGGAAGCACGGCTGACCCGCTTCACCGGAAGGTGAGCCAGCCTTGACCCTGCGGCCGGCCGTTCATAGCTTCAGCGGTGAATAGCGGCGTTGTTGCCGCAAGCGAATCGAAAGGCGGAAAGCCATGGCGACGACCAAAGTGACCGATGCGAGCTTCGAGGCCGACGTGCTGAAGTCGAGCGAGCCGGTGGTGGTGGATTTCTGGGCCGAGTGGTGCGGCCCCTGCCGGATGATCGGCCCGGCGCTCGAGGAGATCGCCGGCGAGCTCGACGGCAAGGTCAAGATCGTCAAGATGAACGTCGACGAGAACCAGCAGATCCCGGCGCAGTTCGGCATCCGTTCGATCCCGACCCTGATGCTGTTCAAGGACGGCAAGCTGGCTTCGCAGAAGGTCGGCGCCGCCCCCAAGAGCGATCTGTCGCGCTGGATCTCGGCGGCGGTCTGATCCGGCAGGTTCGGTAGAATCAAGAAGGCCCGCCCTCGCTGAGGGCGGGCCTTCTTCGTTTCAGGCTATGCGCAGATTACTTCGTGCGGTTGTCGAGTGCGAGGGCACCAGCGCCGGCGAAAACCAGATAGAAGAAGACGAAGCAGTAAAGGATCGCCGCGTCGCCGCCATTGGCGACGGGGTAGAAGCTCTTCGGCGCGTGGCCCATCCAGTAGGCGAAGGCCATCTGGCCCGACAGGATGAAGGCGACGATTCGAGTTTGGAAGCCGACCAGGATCAGCAGGCCGCCAACGAGCTCAAGCACGCCCGCAAACCAGTAAAGTGAGAACACCGGCGGCAAGGAGCCGCTCGGCGGCATGATTGGAAAGCCGAACAGCTTCTGCGTGCCGTGGGCGATGAAGATCAGCGCGGTTGCTATGCGCAGCAGCCCGAGCGCATAGGGCGCGAAGCGGTTCAGGGAGTTGAGAGCCTGCATGGGCGGGTTGCCTTCCGTCCGGTTTGAAAGAGTCTAAGCTATTGTGTTTGCTGGCGAAGAACAGAACCTGCGCCTGACGCGCTTGTCCCTGTGCAAGGAAAGCCGATCAAGTCACATTTTCGTTTGCAGTGCAGCAAAATCCCCGCGCGGCAAATCCGCAACAGCGACGGTCTCGTTCACCATTGCGGAAAATTCGCCGAAACCGGGCTTAACCACCCCTTAAAAGCGCCATGTTTGAATCCTGTCTGGAAAATGCCGGGCTGCGGATCGCGGCGCGGTAGCGGGGCCTGAACGGGGCGGGATGAACGATCGGTCGAAACGAGGCGGTGAGCGGCGCGAGCCGTCCTTCGAGCGTGCGCGCGACGATTACGAGCGCGACGACGGCGATCTGCGTCTCTCTGCCGAGGACCGCCCCTATCGTGGAGGAAGGAATCCGGTGGCACCGCGCCAGCAACCGCGCCGCCAGCAGAACGAGCGCAGCAACAAGGGTGGTCGCAAGCCGCGCCGCAAGCGCGGCTCCTTCCTTGGCCGCATCTTCTACTGGGGCGTCGTCATGGGGCTCTGGGCAGTGCTCGCCGTCGGCGGCCTCGTCGCCTATCACGCCGCGCAATTGCCGCCGATCGACCAGCTCACCGTGCCGAAGCGGCCGCCGAACATCGCGATCCTCGCGGCTGACGGCACACTGCTCGCCAATCGCGGCGAGACCGGCGGGCGCACCATCACCATCGGCGAAGTCCCGCCCTATCTGCCGAAGGCCTTCGTCGCGATCGAGGACCGGCGCTTCTACGAGCATTTCGGCATCGACCCGATCGGCCTCGGCCGCGCCATCGTCAACAACCTGAGCAAGCGCGGCGGCGTCCAGGGCGGCTCGACCCTGACCCAGCAGCTCGCCAAGAACCTGTTCCTGACGCAGGAACGCACGGCGGCACGCAAGATCCAGGAAGCGATCCTCTCGCTCTGGCTGGAGCGGACCTACACCAAGGACCAGATCCTCGAACTCTATCTCAATCGCGTCTATTTCGGCTCGGGCGCTTATGGTGTCGAGGCCGCGGCGCAGCGCTATTTCAACAAGTCGGCGCGTTCGGTCTCGGTCGCCGAGGCGGCCATGCTCGCCGGTCTCGTCCAGGCGCCATCACGCCTCGCGCCCAACCGCAACCCGGACGCCGCCGAGAAGCGCGCCCAGCTAGTGATCTCGGCGATGGCCGAGCAGGGCCTGATCTCGCAGGCCACGGCCAAGACCGCGCTCGGCGCGCCGGCCGAGGTGCCAGAGCGCGTCGGCGCCGGCTCGGTCAACTACGCCGCCGACTATGTCATGGACGTGCTCGACGACTTCATCGGCGCGATCGAGGGTGACGTCACCGTGCTGACCACGATCGACACCAGGCTGCAGAGCTCGGCGGAGAACATCCTGGTCGAGGCTCTTTCGGCGCAGGGCGCCAAGCTCAACGCCTCGCAGGGCGCGGTGGTCTCGCTGGCGCCGGACGGGGCGATCCGCGCCTTGATCGGTGGGCGCGACTACACCAAGAGCCAGTTCAACCGCGCCACGGCCGCGCATCGCCAGCCGGGCTCGTCCTTCAAGCCGTTCGTCTATCTCACCGCGCTCGAGAAGGGCATGACGCCGGATACGATCCGGGACGACTCGCCCGTCTCGATCAAGGGCTGGGAACCGGAGAACTATTCGCGCAGCTTCCGCGGCCCCGTCACGTTGCAGACCGCCTTCGCCCATTCGCTGAACACGGTCGTGGCGCGCCTGATCCAGGAGGTCACGCCGCGCGAGGTCGTGCGCACCGCCCAGCGCCTCGGCATCAACTCGTCCTTGCAAGCCAATCCGTCGTTGTCGCTCGGCACTTCGGAGGTCACGCCGCTGGAGATGACTGCCGCCTATGCCAGCTTCGCCAATGGCGGCCAGTCGGTGCTCCCCTATGTGATCCGCGAGGTCAAATCGACCAGCGGCAAGGTCGTCTACGCCCGCAAGGCGAACAATTTCGGCCCGGTGATCCAGCCGCAGACGCTCTCGATGATGAATTCGATGTTCCATGCGGTGATGACCGGCGGAACCGGCAGCAAGGTCAACATTCCCGGCTGGGAAGTCGGCGGCAAGTCGGGCACGACGCAGGATTATCGCGACGCCTGGTTCATCGGCTTTACCGGCCGCCTCGTCACCGCCGTCTGGGTCGGCAATGACGACAATTCGACGATGAAGCGCGTCACCGGCGCTGGCCTGCCGGCCGAGATCTGGGGCAAGTACATGAAGGCGGCCCATGCCGGCCAGCAACCGATCCAGTTGCCGGGCGGGCTCTGGCAGTCGGCGCCGAAGTCGATCTTCGACGGCGGCGAGCCGGTCGCCGGCGTCGCGCCCTCGCCGCGGACGCAGCCGGCCGCTTCGAGCGATCGCGCCTGGGTCCCGCCGGCGCCGCAGGAGAAGAACTTCCTCGAGCGCCTGTTCGGCGGCTGACGCCTTACGTCCCGCGTGGCTTGGCGCGGGTCGTCGGCGCCGCCGCGGCCGGATCGTCCGGCCAGGGATGGCGGGGGTAGCGCCCTTTCATCTCGCTCTTCACCGCAGACCAGGAACCACGCCAGAAGCCCGGCAGGTCGCGGGTGATCTGGATCGGCCGGTGTCCGGGCGAGAGCAGTTCCAGCACCAGCGGTACCCGCCCGCCGGCGAGCGAAGGGTGCTGCGCCAGCCCGAACAGCTCCTGCACCCGGACCGAGATCGTGGGCCCGGCCTCGGCGCCATAATCGACCGCAAGCTGCGAGCCGGTCGGCGCGGCAAAATGCGTCGGCGCCTCCGCGTCGAGCCTCCGCTTCAGCTCCCAGGGCAACAGGGTCGACAGCGCCGCGTCGAGATCGCCCGGCGTGATCGCCGAGAGCGAGCTCCGCCCGACGATGTGCGGCGCCAACCAGTCCACGGCCGTCTCGGCAAGGCCGTTATCCGACAGGTCCGGCCAGCCGGCCGCCTCGCCCTCCGCCGCGCGCAGGAAGGCGACGCGCTCGCGCAATTGCGCCTGCGCCTTGCCCCAGGGCAGCGCGTCGATGCCGATGATGGCGATCCCCTTCGCCAGCACTTCGGCATTTTCGGGTGAGGCCTCGACCGGCAAGGGCCGCTCGGCCAGCACCAGCGAGCCGTATTTTCGGGCGGCGCGGGCCCGCAGCGCCTTTGCCTGCCGGTCGAAAACGGTTTCGCTGCGCTCCGACAGGCCGATCCGGATCAGGCCGGAGGCGGCGAGCGCCGCGATCTCGGCCTCGCTGATCGCGACGGCGCTGAGGATGCGGGCCTGCTGGGCGCTTCCCGTCATCTCGCCGATAACGAGATAGGGCTCGCGCGCCAGTCTCTGGCCAGGTTCAAGCGCCGCGCCCCGGCCATTGGCGAGGAGATACTGTCCGGAGCCGGGCTGGCGCGCCTTGGCGACGCGGTCGGGGAAGGCGAGGCCGAGCAGGAAGCCCGGCGAAAGCGCCTGCTCGGCGCCCGCCTTCACCTTGCTCACCGCTTGCCTGGCCCAGCCTTCGGCGAGACGGCGCATGTCGGCGGCGCGGCCGCCGCGCTCGCGGCCGAACCGCTCCAGCCGCTCAGCAAGGTCGACCGCATCGCCGCCCAATCCACGCTCGACCAGCAGCGCCGCCAGCAAGGCGGCCGGCTCGGCCTGGCGATGATGCGCGGCGCCGACGACCATATGCGCCAGCCGCGGCGGCAGCGGCAGGCCCTGCAGCGCCCTGCCGTCCTCGGTGATGCGCCCGTCCGGATCGAGCGCATCGAGGTCATTGAGGAGCGCGCGCGCCTCCTTCAGCGCCGGCACCGGCGGCGGATCGAGGAAGGCGAGCGTGGTCGGATCGGAGACGCCCCAGGCAGCGCAGTCGAGCAGCAACGGGGCGAGGTCGGCCGATAGGATCTCGGGCCGAGCAAAGGCTTCGAGCGCGCCATTCGCCGCCTCCTCCCAGAGCCGGTAGCAGATGCCGGGCTCCGTCCGGCCGGCGCGGCCTCTGCGCTGGTCGCAGGCCGCCCGGCTGGCGCGCTGGGTGACGAGGCGGGTGACGCCGATATCGGGCTCGTAGAGCGGCACGCGGGCAAGGCCGGAATCGATCACCACCCGCACGCCCTCGATCGTCAGCGAGGTCTCGGCAATCGAGGTCGCCAGCACGACCTTGCGCTTGCCCTTGGGCGCCGGCAGCACGGCGCGGTCCTGCTCGGCCTGATCGAGCGCGCCGTAGAGCGGCGCGATCTCGATGGATGCATCTCGGATCTTCTCGCGCAGGCGCTCCTCGACCCGGCGGATCTCGCCTTGGCCGGGCAGGAAGACGAGCAGGGAGCCGGGCTGCTCGTTCAGAGCCTGCAGCACGGCCTCGCTGACCTGATCCTCGATCCGCTTGAGCGGGTCGCGACCGAGATAGCGCGTCTCGATCGGATAGGCGCGGCCCTCGCTCTCGATCACCGGGGCGTCGCCCAGCAGCCTGGCGACCCGCGCGCCGTCCAGCGTCGCCGACATCACCAGGATGCGCAGGTCCTCACGCAGCCCGGCCTGCGCATCGAGCGCCAATGCGAGGCCGAAATCAGCATCGAGCGAGCGCTCGTGGAACTCGTCGAACAGCACAGCCGCGACGCCGTCGAGTGCGGGGTCGTCGAGGATCATCCTTGCGAAGACGCCTTCGGTGACGACCTCGATCCGCGTTTTCGGCCCGATCTTGGAGCCGAGCCGGACCCGCAGGCCGACCGTCTCGCCGACGCGCTCGCCCAGCGTCTGCGCCATGCGGTTGGCCGCACCGCGCGCCGCCAGGCGCCGCGGCTCCAGCACGATCAGCTTGCCGCCTTTGCTGTCATTATGCGCCCAGGGCTCGTCCAGCAGCGCGAGTGGCACGCGCGTCGTCTTGCCGGCGCCGGGCGGGGCAACGAGCACAGCGTTCGGCGTCTCGCGCAGCGAAGCGGCGAGGGCATCGAGAACCGCGTCGATCGGAAGGGCTGTGTCGAAGGCGCGCATGCGCCTGCGATGTGACGCAGGCAGCGGCGTGGTGCAAGCCGGTTCAGGCCGCCTGCTGCAATCCGACCTCGAACGGCGTCATGCTGACCGTGCCGGCCTTCACCGAGACCAGCGTGTTGCACGGCAGCGCCTGCCAGCAATCGCGGGCGGCATCGACCGGCTCGGAGGCGATCACCACCGCATCGCCGCGATCGCAAAGATAGAGCGTCGGCGGCTTCGTGTCCGAGGACCAGCGCACTGCGTGGATCGTCTCGCCATCGGCCAGCGCGGCGGCGCAGCGCAATGGCTCGCGCACGCCGGCCTCCTGCATCAGCGCGAGAGCATCGCCGAGCGCGCCCGCCAGGGCATCGCCCGGCGCAGCGCCTTCGGCGATGCGGGCCAGCGCCAGCAGGAACAGCGCTTCGGAATCAGTGGTGCCGACGCGGGCGTCATAGAGCGCATCGGGGATCAGGCTTTCGAGCCGGCGCTTGATCACGGCATAGCCGCCGATCTGGCCGTTATGCATGAACAGATGCCGGCCATGGACGAAGGGGTGACAGTTCGCCCGCGTCGAGGCCGTGCCGGTCGCGGCGCGCACATGCGCGAAGAACAGGTGCGAGCGCACTAGGCGCGCGATCGAGAGCAGGTTCTCATCCGACCAGGCCGGCCTGATCTCGCGATACTGGCCGGGCTCGGCCCGCTCGCCATACCAGCCGACGCCGAAGCCGTCGCCATTGGTGCCGGTTTTGGCCTCCTCGGCATGCAGCGACTGGTGGATCAGCGAATGGCAGGGCGAGGCGATGAAGTCCTCAAGGAAGACCGGAGCGCCGGCATAGGCGAGGAAACGGCACATGGTGGTCCCGAATCAGCTGCGGGCGGGACGCCGCAGGAGAAGATTATTCCATGAGAATGAATGCCGGCATAATGGTGGCGGTCGCCCGGTTGTCGCTCCCATAGCCTTGCTATAACCCTCGCAACGATGGGTTGACGACGACGTTCCGCGGCAAGCGGGCGGGGGGAAGGGCTGATCTTGATGCTGACGAAGCTTGCCGGCGCGGCGCTCCTGTTCGCCCTTTTCCCCGAGGCCGCTTTCGCTGCCGGCGACATCGGCGGTGCGACCATGGGCGTCGCCTGGGCCCTGCCCTTCGCCGGCATGCTGCTCTCGATCGCGCTCGGCCCAGTGCTGTTCCCGCATTTCTGGGAGCTGAACTACGGCAAGTTCGCCGCCTTCTGGGCCGTGCTGGTGGTGGTGCCGCTCGTCCTGTTCCGCGGCGTCGACCCGGCACTCGGCGCGCTCCTGCACACTGCGCTGCTCGACTACATCCCCTTCATCATCCTGCTCTTCGCGCTGTTCACCATCGCCGGCGGCATCCTGATCACCGGCAACCTGCACGGCACGCCGGCGACCAACACCGCCCTGCTCGCGATCGGCACGCTGCTGGCAAGCTTCGTCGGCACCACCGGCGCCTCGATCATCATGATCCGGCCCGTCCTGCGGGCCAACGACAACCGGCGCTTCAACGTCCATGTCGTCGTCTTCTTCATCTTCCTGGTCTCGAATATCGGGGGCTCGCTGACGCCGCTCGGCGACCCGCCGCTCTTCCTCGGCTTCCTGCGCGGCGTCTCCTTCTTCTGGACGACGACGCATCTGCTGCCGGAAACGCTGACCGCGGTCGTGATCCTGCTCGCCGTATTCTACGCGCTCGACAGCTGGTTCTTCCGCAAGGAAGAGAATTTCCCGCCGCTGCGCGACCCGACGCCGGACCGGGCCATCAAGCTCTTCGGCAAGATCAACGTCCTCCTGCTCGCCGGCGTCATCCTCGCCATCCTGATGTCGGCGAGCTGGAAGCCGGGCGTCGCCTTCACTATCCACGGCATCGCCGTCGAATGGCAGAATCTGGCGCGCGACCTCATCCTGCTGGCGCTGGCCGGCGTCTCGCTCGTCCTGACGCCGAAGCCGGTGCGCGCCGGCAACGAATTCAGCTGGGGGCCGATCAAGGAGGTCGCCAAGCTCTTTGCCGGCATCTTCGCCTGCATCATCCCGGTGCTGGCGATGCTCCAGGCCGGCCGCAACGGCGCCTTCGCGCCGCTGGTTGCCCTCGTCAGCAATGCCGATGGCAGCGCCAACAACACAGCCTATTTCTGGCTGACCGGCGCGCTCTCCTCCTTCCTCGACAATGCCCCGACCTATCTCGTCTTCTTCGAGCTCGCCGGCGGCGATCCCAAGGTGCTGATGACGACGGGAGCCCTGACTCTGACCGCGATCTCGGCCGGCGCCGTGTTCATGGGCGCCAACTCCTATATCGGCAACGCCCCGAACTTCATGGTCTACGCCATCGCCAAGGACCGGAAGGTCGCGATGCCGAGCTTCTTCGGCTACATGCTCTGGTCGGGCGCGATCCTGATCCCGCTCTTCCTGCTGCAGACGCTGATCTTCTTCCGCTAGAAGACGCTCCGATCGGGCACCGCTCCCGATCAAGCGCTCGGGGACGGGTTCCTCAGGGCGGCTGTCAGGCGCTGCTGCCAGCGGGCCGCCTCATCGGCGTCTGCGAAATCCGTCATCTCCAGCCAACGCCTTTCGCCCGGCAATGCGAGGCCGAGCACCGGATAGGGTCCGTCCTCGGCCTCCCGCATCTCGAGCGAGGGCGCGCCTATCGCGGAGAACGCATATTCGGCGCGGCCCCGAGCGAGCGGTCCGCGGGTCGAGACCACGAGCACGCGCCGGACGAGGCCGAACTCCAGCGTCCTCACGCTGCCGAGGGCGGCGGCCAGAGCGAACACGCCGAACGTCAGCAGCGCGAGCCCGGTGAAGACCGTCAGGGCGAAGGACAGGCTCCACTGCGGCACTGCGATGGAGATCATCGCGGCCGGTCCCAGCACCGCCAGAACGGCGCCGAGCACGCCGATGAAGATCCGCGCTCCAAGGGAGAGATGCTCGCGATAGACGATGATGCCGGCAGCTTCCGAAATCGCCATTCGCCCGCTCCCGTGCCCGATACCGCCTGCCGAGACTATGGGCTGCAGAGCGCCGCCGGCAATCGCCTCGACAGTTTCGCTCCGCCGGCCTAAACCCGCCTCGCCGAAGGACAACCGCCCTACCATGCCCCTGCGCCCCGACACGCTGGCGATGACCGCCGTCCTCGCCATGCTGACGGCGCTCGGCCCGCTCTCGACCGATTTCTATCTGCCCTCCCTGCCCGAGATCGCGCGGGTGATGGGCACGGATTTCGCCGGCGCACAGGCGACGCTCTCGGCCTTCCTGTTCGGCTATGCCGCCGGCCAGATCATCTGGGGTCCGCTCTCGGACCGGCTCGGCCGCCGTCCGGTGCTGATGATCGGCCTCGGCCTGTTCATCGCCACCACGCTCGCCTGCGCCTTTGCGCCCTCGATCGAGGCGCTGATCGGCGCCCGTTTTGCCCAGGCGGTCGGTGCCTCCGGGCCGATCGTGCTCGGCCGTGCCATGGTGCGCGATCTCTATGAGGGGCCACGCGCCGGTCGCGAACTCGCCCGGATGGGCATGATCATGGGCCTCGTCCCGGCGATCGCGCCCGTGCTCGGCGGCCTGCTGCAGAACGCCTTCGGCTGGCGCTCGACCTTCCTGGCCTCGCTGGTCTTCGCGCTCACCATGCTCGCCATCATCGCGACGATCATGCCGGAGACGCTGCGCCAGCGCTCACCGGACGGCCTGTCGCTGCCCGCGATCTTCCGCGGCTACAGGCTGCTGCTGCGCAACCGCGCCTACCGGGTCTATGTCGCCCTGACCTCGCTGGCCTATGCCGGCCTCTTCGCCTTCATCTCCGGCTCGTCCTTCGTGCTGATGGGGGTCTACGGCCTGTCGGCGCCGGCTTATGGCCTGTCCTTCGGCTGCGCCGTGCTCGGCTTCATCCTGGGCACGATCATCGCGCAGCGCCTGGTCGGTCGCCGCGGCCTCGACGGGGTGATCGGGCTCGGGGTCGTCTGCCTTGCCGCCGGCGGGCTCGCCATGCTGGCCGGGGTCGCCACCGGCTTTGGCGGGCCGTTCGGGGTCATCGCGCCGATGGCGCTCTATGCCTGCGGCATCGGCCTCGTCATGCCGCAGGCACAGGCCTCGGCGATGATGCCATTCCCGGACCGGGCCGGCGCGGCCTCCTCGCTGACCGGCCTGTGCCAGATGCTGCTCGCGGCCTGCGTCGGCCTGCTGGTCGGCCATCTGCTCAAGGGTACCGCGCTGCCTTTGCCGATCGTGATGTCGGTGATCGGCGTGGCGACGCTGGTTCTCTTCCACGCCAGCGCCGGGATCCGCGCCGGCAAGGCCTGACGCCTCCGCTCAGTTCCCCATCCGGTCGCGCCACTGCCGCTCGCCCTGCATGCAGGAGATGCGCGGCTGCTTGGCCTGCGCCTTCTGGATCAGGGCTTCGGGGCCAGAGGCCGGCATCTCGGCGATCTCGCGCACCAGCTTGGTCCTGGTCGCATCGACGAACTGATGGCGCTCGCGGATCGGGATGACGAAGGCGCCGACGCCGGTGACGACGCAGTCCTCGTAGTAGACGTCGAGATTGTCGATGTCGAAATAGCTCGCCTGCTTCAGCATCACCGGCAGGCCATTGATGGAAATGCCCTTGTCGCGCGCGGCATCGCGGGCGGCCGTCACCGGGCGCCCGTCATTGTTGGCGCCGTCGCCGGAGATGTCGATGACGCGGCGCAGTGGCGTGACATTGCTCTTCTCGAGCAGGGCGACGGCAAGGTCGATCGCGCCGGAGATCGAGGTGCGCCGGCCGCGCCGGGTCGGAGCCTCGCCGAGCTCCTCGGCGAAGGCGATCGCCGATTGCGGGGTCTCGATCACCGTCCAGGGCCTGACGATGTGCTGGAAGTCGCCGCCCGCCCATTCGAAATAGGTGACGGCGATCTTGCCGATCGCGCCTTTTGCGATGGCCTCGTGCAACTGCTTCGAGCGGAAGGCCTCGATATAGCCGTTGCGCTGCAGAGCGAGTTCGTCGAGGTCCATTGAATAGGAGACGTCGACCGCCAGCACGAGGGCGACGTCGACCTCCTCGGGCGGCGCATTCGCCTGCTGTGCATCGGGCGCCGATGCGGGCCAGGCCCCGGCGGCGGCGAGACAAAAGAGACCGAACAGCCAGCGCCGCATCGAAACCTCCGTCATCTGTCGTCGAAGCGTGACGCCGAAAGGAGGCCGAGTTTCGGACGAAGGCAGGCTTCAAACGAATGTCGTCGAAGTCTGCGCTTGGTTTCGATTCGCGCAAAGCACGAAAACGCGAGTGCAAGCCGGAAAAATGAGCATCGGCCTGCCCAAACCGGTACCCTGAAGGGATTATCCGCGCCGGCGATCCTCGACGATGGCGAGCGCCGCCTGGAAGACCTCCTCGACACCGAGCGCCGAGGTGTCGAGCTGCACAGCGTCCTCCGCCGCCTTCAGCGGCGCGTCGCCACGGCCTGAATCCCTGGCATCGCGCCGGCGGATATCGGCCAGGATGCCGTCGAGCGTCGCCACCTCGCCCCGCCCCGCCAGTTCCTTGTGCCGGCGCGCGGCGCGGACCTCGGGCGTCGCGGTGACGAAGAGCTTCACGCTCGCCTCAGGGCAGATCACCGTGCCGATGTCGCGCCCGTCGAGCACCGCCCCTTCCCCTGTCGCGGCAAACCGGCGCTGCCGGTCGATCAGCGCACGCCGGACCGCAGGGATCGCCGCCACCACCGAGGCGGCCTCGCCGATCTCGCGGCCGCGCAGCCGCGATTCGTCGATAGCAGCATCGTCGAAGCCCGCAGCGCTCGTCGCTGCGGCCTGCGCATCGTCGAGCGGCTCGCCGGCGTCGAGCATGGTGCGGGCGACCATGCGGTAGAGCAGGCCGGTGTCGAGATAGGGCAGGCCGTAATGGGCGGCCAGCCGGCGCGCCAATGTGCCCTTGCCGGAGGCGGCCGGCCCGTCGACGGCGATGACCAGCCGGTCGGCCTGCTGGGCGGGGGAGGCTGTCGGCTGGGCTGCGGGCACGATTCTCGTCTTTCATCAGTGCGCTGGTAAGGGCAGAGTTCTAAAGCACGGGGCTCGCCGATGCGAAGCGGTTTTGCGCCCGATGTCGCAGGTTCGCGCCGCAGCCAAATCAATATTTGACAGGGAGGCTTTGCCCGACTAACGGACGCCCCTGCTTTTTACGAACCCTGTCCGAACTTGAAGGTCCGACGCCGTGGCGAAACCGGAACTTGGTACCAAGCGCGTTTGCCCGGTCACGGGCCGCAAATTCTACGATCTCGACAAGGATCCGATCGTCTCGCCCTATACCGGCCAGTCCTATCCGCGCTCGCTGTTCGAGCCGCAGGCCAAGGCGGCGCCGGCCCCGGCGCCCAAGCAGGCGGACGACGAGGATGAGACGGAGGCCGCCGACGGCGCTGTCGAGCTCGTCTCGCTCGACGACGCCGATGCCGAGGCTGCCGAGAAGGAGCCGGTGGTCACCAGCGACGACGATATCGAGATCGAGGATGACGGCGACACCAGCGATGACGACGACACCTTCCTGGAAGAGGACGAGGAAGGCGACGACGACGTCTCCGACCTGATCGATGGCGACATCGAAGGCGACGAGGACGCCTGAGCAGCGCCTGGATCGCGTCAAATCGCGCTCCTGAAAAAAGCGCGACGATAACGTGACATCAGTGCTTGTGTCTTGGCGCAAGCTTGCCTATAGAGCGCTTCGTCGCTGCGGCGACAAGCGCGGACCGCCTCGAAAGAGCCCTCGGTCAGCGACGATTTCCCGGCCTTTCCCCAAGAAGGCCGGCCAAGTGGGGCCATAGCTCAGTTGGGAGAGCGCTTGAATGGCATTCAAGAGGTCGGCGGTTCGATTCCGCCTGGCTCCACCAAATCTCTCTCTTTACCGACATTTGCGGACGACCGGAGCCGGCTCTGACTGAGGCCGGCTTTCTGCCTTGCCGTTGCACCGGTCGACACAGCTGCGCTCGCCGCTCAACGACACACGACGCTCTGTCCGCGCATGGTGCAGGTCGAGGTCAGGCGCTCGTCGGCCGACGGTGCGTAGGTTGGCGCGACATCCGCTGGCACATAGCTCGACCCATCGCTTTGCATTGGATCGATGCCCGCGGACATCCCGGTAGCGGCACAACCGGCCAGCAACATGCAGCACGCGGCCACGAAGAGCTTTGTCATCGAGAACTCCTTACCGGCGCGATCCTGCCGGGATGCTTGGGCGATGTCACGTGCTGTGGCGCGACTATGCCGCGCCTGGGCACAGCCTTCGATCGCTATCGTGCTCGGGACATTGGATGCGCTGATGCCTTTCCGCGCGCTCCGCCCCTGAGCGCACGCGAGTTCGAAATGGGAGGTTCCTTTTGAGCGCCCCGCGCAGCCAGAGATAATAATCCCACGAGAAGAGCGATATTCAGCTTATTATTCCGAATATTACCGGGTTACACCTTAGATGATCATGACAATCGGCGTATAATATTTTCCCGAACGGACCGTTCTTTTTAAAAAACACTTCTCTTGACCGCCTGCTCTGCTGGCCGCCATCGTAAATGATAGGGGATGCAAGCTTCGCATCCCGCCAGATCATTCGCTTCATGCGAGGTGCGCGATGTCCAGTGTCGGCCGACAACTCACGCTCAACCTGTTCATCTATCCCGGCGGCCATCATGAGGCGGCCTGGCGCTACAAGGATTCCGAGCCGGCACGCGTGCTCGATATCCGCTATTATCAGGAGCTGGCGCAGAAGGCGGAGGCCGCGAAGTTCGACGCGATCTTCTTCGCCGATGGGCCCTCGCTGCCGGAGAATGTGCGCTATTCCTCGCGGGTCCGCTTCGAGCCGGTGACCTGGCTGACCGCGATCGCAGCGGCGACCGAAAAGATCGGCCTGATCGGCACGGCCTCGACCACCTATAACGAGCCTTACAATCTCGCCCGCCTGTTCGCCTCGCTCGACCATATCAGCGGCGGCCGGGCCGGCTGGAACATCGTCACTACCAGCGATGCCGGGGCCGCCCATAACTTCGGGCTGCCGGAGCATCCTCCGCATGGCGAGCGCTACGAGAAGGCTCGCGAGTTCCTGAATGTCGTCACCAGGCTCTGGGACAGCTGGGAGGACGACGCCCTCGTCGCCGATCCGCAGAGCGGCGTCTTTGCCGATGCCGACAAGGTCCATCGCATCGACCATGTCGGCAAGCACTACCGGGTGCGCGGCCCGCTCAACGTCTCGCGCTCGCCGCAGGGGCGGCCGGTCTATGTCCAGGCCGGCTCCTCCGAGGATGGCCGCTCCTTCGCGGCCCAGTTCGCCGAGGCGATCTTCACCGCGCACCAGACGCTTGCCAGCGCGCAGGAATTCTATTCCGACATCAAGACCCGCGCGGTGGCGCTCGGGCGCCGGCCGGATCACCTGCGCGTCCTGCCCGGGATCAGCCCGTTCCTCGGCTCGACGGAGGCCGAGGCGAAGCGGCTGGAGGAGGAGATCGACGATCTGATCCAGCCGGCCGCCTCGCTCGACCAGCTCAAGCGGATGATCGGCGTCGATCTCAGCGGCTACGATCTCGACGGGCCCGTGCCGCGCCAGATCATCGACACCAGCGGACCGAAAGGATTGGCGAGCCGCTTCCAGCTCGTCGTCGACATCGTCGACCGTGAGAATCCGACGATCCGCCAGCTGATCCGGCGTCTTGCCGGTGCGCGCGGCCACCGCGTCGTCGTCGGCACGCCCGAGCATGTCGCAAACGAGATCCAGACTTGGTTCGAGCAGGGCGCGGCCGACGGTTTCAACGTCATGCCGCCCTATCTCACCGGCGGCTTCGACAGCTTCGTTACCGAGGTCGTGCCGATCCTGCGCAGGCGCGGCCTGTTCCGGCAGGAGTATTCCGGCACGACGCTGCGCGACCATTACGGGCTGCCGCGCCCGGAGAGCCTGTTCGCTGCGGAGCAGCGCAAGAGCGCCTGAGGCCCTCGGCTTCGCCAACACCCTTCCCCATGCGTGACGCGGCGCGGCCTTGCCCGCCAGGCGGCCACGCATGCCCAACGAGGACATCCGATGAAGCTGGCCCACCTCCTACCATTTGCGGCCGCCCTGCTGGCCGGCTCCGCCGTCGCCCAGCCCTTGCCGGAGACCGCGCCGATCCCGGAGGGTGTTCCGCCGGGAACGACGCTGGTGATCGGCGATCCGCAGACCAGGGTGGCGCTCGCTTTGTCGGGTGAGCTCGCCAAGCTGCCCTTCAAGGTCGAATGGGCCAATATCTCCGGCGGTCCGCAGACGATCGAGGCCTTTCGCGCCAAGGCGCTCGACATCGGCGCCGTCGCCGACATCCCGCCGGTCCATGCGCAATGGACGGGCCTTGAGGTCAGGATCGTCGCTGCGAAGTTCCGGCGCGATCCGGTGGGGCATCCGATCTATGTGATCGCCACGGCGCCCGGCTCCGGCATCGCCAAGCTCGAGGACGTCAAGGGCCGCAAGATCGCCTTCAGCCCCGGCCAGGCGCAGGGCGCGCTGGTGCTGCGCGTGCTGAAGAAGCTGAACCTCCGGCATGACGAGGTCCAGCTCGTCGAATTGCCGAGCGTCGGCGACGCCTATGTCAACGCGCTCGCCAGCAAGCTCGTCGATGCCGCGCCGATCGCCGAGGCGAACAAGCAGCGCTTCGTCCAGAACTACGAGCGCGACGGCGCCAGGGCGCTGCCGCACGGGCTGCGCGACGACCCAGCCTATCTCTATGTGGTCAAAGCCTCGCTGGAGGATCCCGGCAAGGCGGCGGCGATCCGCGCCTATGTCCAGGCCTGGGGCCGCGCCGCCAAATGGATCGAGACCCATCCCGAAGAGTGGATCAAGGGCTATTACGTCAAGGACCAAGGCCTGAAGGCCGATTCCGGCCGTTTCCTGGTCCAATCCAACGGCGATCCCGACGTGCCGCTCGACTGGAGCGGGGCGATCGAGCGCCAGCAGGAAACCATCGATCTCCTCGCCGCCGAATTGAAGAAGCCGGTGCTCAACGCGGCGGCGCTGTTCGACCGGCGCTTCGAGCAGGTCGCCGGCACGGCTTATCAGGGAGAATGAGCATGGCCGATCTCTCGCTCACCGGCGGACAGGGCGCCATCGATCCGGGCTGGCTCAAACTCGCCCGCAGCCAGCCTGCCGGTGCGGCCGACAAGCCCCGCCGCCGACGCAAGCTCGGCCCGGGCCGGCCGATCCCCTATGGCGCCGCGCTCGGCCCGGCCCTGCTGCTCGTCCTCTGGAGCATCGGCTCGGCGACCGGCTTCATCGACGACCGCATCCTCTCGGCGCCCTGGACGGTGGCGACCACCGGCTGGGAGCTGATCCAGGAGGGGCGCCTGCAGGAAAACCTCTGGACCTCGTTCCAGCGCTCCTTCTGGGGGCTGTTCTGGGGCATCGTCGCCGGCGCTTCGCTCGGCGTCATCGCCGGCCTCAGCCGCATCGGCGAATACCTCGTCGACGGCCCGATCCAGATCAAGCGCGCCATCCCGGCGCTGGCGCTGATCCCGCTGCTGATGCTCTGGTTCGGCATCGGCGAAGGCATGAAGGTGCTGACGATCGCGCTGATCACCTTCGCGCCGATCTATATCCAGACCCATGACGGGCTGCGTTCGACCGATGCTCGCTTCATCGAATTGGCCGAGACGCTCGACCTCTCCAATGGCCAGTTCCTGCGCCATGTCGTGCTGCCGGCGGCGCTGCCCGGCTTCCTGCTCGGCCTGCGCTTCGGCGTCACTTATTCCTGGCTCGCCCTCGTGGTGGTCGAGCAGGTCAACGCCACCTCCGGCCTCGGCTACATGATCAATCTCGCCCGCACCTATGGCCAGACCGAGGTCATCATCCTGTGCCTCGCCGTCTATGCCGCGCTCGGCCTGAGCTCGGATTGGCTCGTCCGCTTCATCACCCGAAAGGCTCTGCCATGGCGCAAGATTCTGGCCGACTGAACCAGCAGCCCGTGGTCGCAGTCCGCGGCCTCACTCGCCGCTATGGCGAACGCACCATCATCGACGGCGTCGACCTCGACATCGGCCGCGGCGAGTTCGTCGCCCTGCTCGGCCGCTCCGGCTCCGGCAAGAGCACCTTCCTGCGGGCGCTGGCGGGGCTCGATCATGGCGTGCCCGGCTCCGGCCGGCTTGGCACGCCCGACGCGGTCTCCGTCGTCTTCCAGGATGCGCGCCTGCTGCCCTGGAAGACCGTCGTCGACAATGTCTCGCTCGGGCTGAGCGGGCAGACGCCGCGCGAGCGCGCTTTGCACGCTCTCGCCGAGGTCGAGCTGACAGCGCGGGCGCGGGCCTGGCCGATGCAACTCTCCGGCGGCGAGCAGCAGCGCGCGGCGCTCGCCCGCTCGCTGGTGCGCGAGCCGGAACTGCTCTTGCTCGACGAGCCCTTCGGCGCGCTCGATGCGCTGACCCGCCTGCGCATGCAGGCGCTCCTGCTCGATCTCTGCGCCCGCCATCGACCGGCGGTGCTGCTCGTCACCCATGACGTAGACGAAGCGATCCATCTCGCCCAGCGCGTGCTGGTACTCGACCAGGGCCGCTTCACCGTCGATCTCAAGGTCGACCTGCCGTCCGAGGCAGGGCCGCGGCAGCGCCGCTTCGCCGAAGTGCGCAGCGAACTGCTGAGCAGTCTCGGCGTGACCCAGGAAGAGCTGCGCCGCGTCGCCTGAGTGGTGCTACTTCTTGATCGCCGGGCAGGCGCTCTGGGCGAGCGGGCGGAAGGCCTGGTCGCCCGGGATGGTGGCGACGAGGTCGTAAAGGTCCCATTCGCCCTTGGATTCGGCCGGCTTCTTGACCTGGAAGACGTAGAAATCGTGGACCATGCGCCCGTCCTCGCGGAGCTTGGCGTTGCGCACGACCTCGTCCTCGATCGGCAATTCGCGCATCTTGGCGATCACGGTCTTGGCCTCGTCCGATTTCGCCGAGGCGACCGCCTTGAGATAGTGCCGGACCGAGGAATAGACGCCGGCCTGAATCGCCGAGGGCACCGCGCCATGCGCCGCCTTGAAGCGCTCCGAGAAGGCGCGGGTGCGCTCGTCGATGTTCCAGTAGAAGCCTTCGGTCAGGATCGTGCCCTGCGCCGAGGCGAGGCCGACGCTCTTCACATCCATCGCGGTCAGGAAGAAGGCGACCAGCTTCTGCTTGTCCTGGCCGATGCCGAAATCGCGGGCGGTCTTGATCCCGGCGACGGTGTCGCCGCCGGCATTGGCGAGCGCGATCAGGTCGGCGCCCGAGCCCTGCGCGGTCAGGAGCTGCGAGGAGAGATCGACCGCCGGGAAGGCATGCCGGACCGAACCGGCATAGGTGCCGCCCTTGGCGGTGACGAGCGTCTTGGCGTCGGCCTCGAGCTGGTGGCCGAGCGCATAGTCGGCCGTGACCAGATACCATTTCGTACCGGGCTTGGTCAGGTGGTTGGCGATCCCGGCGACCTGGACATAGGTGTCCCACATCCACTGGACGACATGGTCGGGCTGGCAGGCATCGCCGGTCAGGCGCGCCGTGCCGCCGGGGAAGAGGCCGACGCGGTTCTTGTCCTTCAGCAGCGGCGGGATCGCGAGCTGCAGCGAGGCGTTCGACATGTCGGCGAGCACGTCGACGCCCTGCCGGTCGATCCATTCGCGGGTGATCGCCGAGCCGACATCGGCCTTGTTCTGGTGGTCGGCCGAAACGACCTCGATCTTCATGCCCGCGCATTCGGCCTTGAGGCAGTCCTCGACCGCCATGCGCGCGGCGGTGATCGAGCCCTTGCCGGTGATGTCGGAATAGACGCCGGACATGTCGGTCAGCACGCCGATCTTGACGGCGCCGTCCGAGATCTCGGCCGCGGCGGGCAAGGTGCCGAGCAATGCGGTGGCGATGGCGAGCGCCGAGGCCAGACCCTTCATGTGAATTCCTCCCATGGTGTTTTCGTCGTTGCTAGCGGTCGTGCCAGTGCGCCATCGGCAGGCCGGCGACCGGTGATCTGAATGAGGGGATGCGGCTGCCGCGCAGGCTGCCGATATGGGCAGTGCTGAGATCGGCCCCGCCGAAGGTGATGCTGGCGAACCAGGGCGCGGTCGAGCCGCCGCAGGCGAGCATCAATTCGGGCGTCGCTTCGTCGCGGGCGAAGGCCGCCATCAGCGCCTTGCCGGCTTCGCTGCCGCGATCGTCGTCGAGCAGGATGCGCAAATCGCCCTCCGGCGTGATCGCGAAGACCCGGTCGAGCATCACATGCGTGCCCCAGAGATTGCCATGGGCGTCGAAGGCGATGCCGTCGATGAAGGCGCCATGGTCACTGGGGCCGAAAATCTCGCGGTCGGTCAGGCTGCCATCGGCCCCGACCCGCAATCGCGTCACCCGGCAGGCGCAGGTTTCGGCGACATAGAGCCATTCCTCCTTGGCATCGAGCCGGATCTCGTTGGTGAAGGCGAAGCCATCAGCGACGATGCGCAGCCGCCCGCCATCATAGAGCGCGACATAGCCGTCGCGGACATTGGGGCTCATCGCCCGCATCCAGTTCTTCGTGCGCGTCGAGATCGTCAGCCAGATCCGGTCCTTGCTGTCGCGCAGCACGAAATTGACCTTGCCGATGGCCTGGCCGTCGATCGTATCGACCAGCACGCGCGTCTCGCCCGAGCGCGTCATCACCTCCAGCCGGTCGGTGCCAAAATTCGAGATGAGGACATCGCCATTGCGGGCGAAGGCGAGGCCGTTCGGCAAGGTGCCGGAGACGAAGCGGGCTTCCTCGTCGGCCGCCTCGGCAAAGCCGCGGCTCGCCGTCTGGGTGATCAGCTGCTGCGAGCCGTCCGGCCGGATATGGACGACGCCGCCGCGCGCATCGGCGCTCCAGAGCGAGCCGTCGCGCTCGGCCAAAATGCATTCGGGCCGTTGCAGGCCCTCGCCGACATAAGTGATGGCGGCGGGATCGATGACGAAGCCATCGAGAGGGTTGGGGCGGCGCGACATCAGAAGTTCACGCGGTCGCCGCCCTTGAGGCCGAGCGTGGCGCGGGCCTCCTCGGGCGTCGCGATCTCGTAGCCGAGTTCCTCGACGATGCGGCGGATCTTCGCGACCTGCTCGGCATTGGAGGTCGCGAGCTTGCCCCTGCCGACGAACAGGCTGTCCTCCAGCCCAACGCGGACATTGCCGCCCAGCATCGCCGCCTGCGTGCAGAAGGCCATCTGATGGCGCCCGGCCGCGAGCACCGACCAGTGATAGTCCTTGCCGAACAGCTTGTCGGCGGTGCGCTTCATGAACATCAGATTGTCGAGATCGGCGCCGATGCCGCCGAGGATGCCGAAGATCAGCTGCAGGAAGACCGGCGGCCGGAACCAGCCGCGGTCGAGGCAATGGGCGAGATTGTAGAGATGACCGACATCGTAGCACTCGTGCTCGAACTTGGTGCCGTGGCCCTCGCCGAGCAGTTTGTAGATGCGCTCGATGTCGCCAAAAGTGTTGCGGAAGATGAAGTCCTTGGTGTTGGCGAGATAGGGCTGCTCCCAAGGATGCTTCCAGTTGCTGTATTTGTCGGCCAGCGGGTGCAGCGCGAAATTCATCGAGCCCATATTGAGCGAGCACATCTCCGGCGCGGCCTTGAGCGGCGCGGCGAGGCGCTCTTCGACCGTCATGGTCAGGCCGCCACCGGTGGTGATGTTCACGACCGCATCGGTCGCCTGCTTGATCCGCGGCAGGAACTCCATGAACACGGCCGGGTCCGGCGTCGGGCGACCGTCCCTGGGATCGCGGGCGTGCAAGTGCAGGATCGCCGCGCCCGCCTCCGCCGCCGCGATCGCCTGGCTCGCGATCTCGTCGGGCGTGATCGGCAGATGATCCGACATCGTCGGGGTATGGATGCCGCCGGTCACGGCGCAGGTGATGATGACCTTGCTCATCGCATTCTCCTTCGTCGTTCCGTTCAGGCTGGCAGGATCGCCACGGCGCGGGTCCAGCCGGCCGAGCCGTTGCGGACCTTCACTGGCAGGCAGCTGATGGTGAAGCCGGTCGCCGGCAGCGCTTCGAGATTGTGCAGTTTCTCGATCTGGCAGTAGCCGGCCTCGCGTCCGGCCTTGTGTCCCTCCCAGATCAGCGAGGCGTCGCCGGTCTCGGCAAAGCGGCGGGCGGTGTGGCTGAACGGGGCGTCCCAGCTCCAGCCATCGGTGCCGACGACCTTGATGCCCTGCCGGACCAGATGCAGCGTCGCCTCGCGGCCGAAGCCGCAGCCGGAATCGACATAGTCCGCCTGGCCATAGCGGGCACCGGCGCGCGTATTGGCGATGACGATCTCCAGCGGGCTCAAGCTGTGCCCGATGCGCGCGAGTTCGGCGTCGATCTCGGCCGGCGTGACGACATGGCCATCGGGCAGATGGCGGAAATCGAGCTTCACGCCCGGCTGCAGGAACCAGTCGAGCGGGCATTCGTCGATCCGGAGCGCCGGGGCGCCGCCATCCTGCGTCGGGTGGTAATGCCAGGGCGCATCGACATGGGTGCCATTATGGGTCGAGATCGTCGCGAGCTCGACCGCCCAGCCCATGCCGTCCGGGAGCTGCTCGGGCCTGAGGCCCGGAAAGGCCGCTGCGATGTCCTTCGCCGTCGCCTCATGCGTGCGATAGTCGATTCTGACCTTCTGGAACGGCGGATCGGCAGGAACGTCGTTCTCGAGCGGAATCGACAGATCGACGAGGCGGCCTGGCAGCATGCCGGTAGGTCCTCCCATGAGGATGTATTCTCTGCGGTTCGAATTTGGACGAACGTCCGACCTATAGCAGGGCGCCATGTTTCTGGTAAGAGGGGAATCGCTGGATTCTGGAGGGGCCCGATGTCCGCGATGCCGACGCGCGACCGCATTCTCGACGCTGCCGAGCGGCTCTTCGCCGAGCGCGGCGGCGCCGACGGCGCCTCGATGCGCGATCTCGCGGCCGCGGCCGGCGTGCGGCTCTCGCAGCTCAGCTATCATTTCGGCTCGAAAGAGGCGCTCTACCGCGCCGTCTTCGCTCGCCGGGCCCATGCCTTGGCGCTGGCGCGCGCGCAGGCGCTCGGCGAGGCCATGGCCCGGCCGGTGCTCGACGTCGGCGAGATCGTCGCCGCCCTGATCGGCCCCTCCGTGCGTCAGCGTTTCAGCGAAGGCGTGCAGGGCGCCGCCTTCGCCATGATGACCGCCCGCGAGGCAGTCGACCCGCGCGAGGCGGCACGCGGCGTCGTCGCCGAGCATTTCGATCCGACTGCAAGGCAGTTCGTCGCGGCGCTGGGCAAGGTCTACCCGAAGGCGCCTGAAGGCGCACTGGTTGACGCCTATCTCTTCATGGTCGGGGCTCTCGTCACGACCATGGCCGCCGGTGACCGCGCCATGCGGCTCGATCAGCCGCGCGAGGCCGTGCCGGTCGTGGAGAATGCCGAGCACTTGCTGCAGCGCCTGACCAGCTTCTGCGCCGCCGGCATCGACGGCCTGCTGCGGGGCCGCTAAGCCGGTTCATCCGACTGCGAACGAGGGGAAGCAGGGATCATCATGCGCCGCGAGATCATCGAAGTTCCCGTCATCTCCGAGGCGATCCGCCGGCTCGGCGCGCCGACCTCGGCATTGGCGCGTGCCGGCGACCTGCTCTTCACCTGCGGCATGCCGCCGATCGACACCGTGACCGGTGAGATCGTCAGCGGCGATATCGAGACGCAGACCCGCGCCGCGATGGAGGCGCTCGCCGTGACCCTGCGCCATGGCGGCTCCTCGCTCGACGCCGTGATCAAGGCCACGATCTTCGTCACCGATCCCGCGCTGATGGGCGGGGTCAACGCCGTCTACCGCACCTATTTCAGCGATAGCTTCCCCGCGCGGACCAGCGCCGCGATCCGGCCCTGGCCGCTGCCCTTCGACATCGAGATCGAATGCGTCGCCGCGATCGAATGAATCCGTCAGCGCTGGGACGGAGTCGCCATCTTCGCCAGGGCTGCATCGAGCAGCTCGGCTGACGGTTCCAGCGGCTTCAGGCTCGCCGTATAGATCGCGACCGCGCGAACGCGGCGGCCGGGATAGATTTCGCCGATCAGCCGGCGATAGACCGCGAGCTGCGCCAGCGTCGTAGCCGGCAGAGCCGCGGCATCCTGTGGCGCGCGAGCCGCCGTCTTGAAGTCGGCGATCAGGACTTCGCCATCGCCGACCGCGAGCCGGTCGATCCGCCCCTGCACCGGCCGTTTGCTGTCATCGCCAATGGTGATCTCGCCGGCGAGCGGCACCTCGGCCAGGCTACCCGGTCCGAACAGCCCGCCGAATTCCGGCGCGGCGATCAGCGCTAGCGCATCCTCGACGACCTTGCTGCGACGTTCCTCGGCCAGCGAGCCGCCACGCGCTTCCACCAGTGCGCGGGCCGTGCTGGGGCGTCGCTCCGGCGGCACCTCCGGCAGGACCTGCAGCAGGAGATGCGCCAGTCGCCCCGCAGCGGCGGCATTGGCGAGGAAGGGCCCGTCATGCGGTCGCTCCTGCGCATCGGCGGCAGAGAGCGCACTCGACGGCCGCAAGGGTGGCGCTGGCTCGGCCTCTTCAGGGGCAGGGCGCGTCAACCAGCCCGGAGCTGACGTCGAGGCCATTGCGGCGACAGCGTCCTCGGCTGCCCCTTCTCCCGGCTGCGAAACCATGAAACGGCGGACCTCGCCGTCACCATCGGGCGCGGGAACATCGCGCAACCAGGGCTCAGAGCCGCCGAGGCCGAGCTCGGCCATGGCGTACCAGGAGCCCTCGGGCGCCTCGCCCTTGGCCTGCACGCCGCAGAGGATCAAGCGCTCCTCGGCCCGGGTCAGCGCGACATAGAGCAGGCGGTGATGCTCCTCGACCATCTGGGCGACAATTGCGTCCTTGGCGCGCCGCATCGCGGCGGGGTCGTCGGCGCGCTTGCTCGGCCAGACCGGCACCTGCGCACCGCGCGGCGGCTCGACCGCCATCAGCTTCGGCAGGCGGCGCTCGCCGGGCGCGATGCCGAGATCGGCGAGGATGACGACCGGCGCCTCCAAACCCTTCGAGCCGTGCACGGTCATCACCCGGACCTCGCCGGCGCTGGCCGAAAGGTCGCGTTTCACCTGCGTCGCTACCGCGCCGATATGGTGCAGGAAGCCGGCGAGCGAGGGGCCGTAGCGCCGCTCATGATCGAGCGCGGCGCTCAAGAAAGCGTCGAGCGCATCGCCCGCTTCCGGGCCGAGGCGAGCAAGCGCGAGATTGCGGCCGCCGCCGGGGCCGAGCAGGCCGGCGAAGAAGCGGAACGGACCGCAGCGCCCGGCCTCCTCGGCGAGTTCGGTCAGGCGCGCCTCGATCGCGGCATAGCGCGGCTCCGCCTGCGCCGCCTGGCGGAAGGCGTCGCGCAAAGAACCCTTCCGCTCCGGCGCGAGGCGCATCAGGTCGTCGTCGTCGAGGCCGAAGAGCGGCGTCTTCAGCGTGATCGCCAGAGAGAGATCATCCTGCGACAGCAGGATCGCCCGCCCGAGCGCGACGAGGTCCTCGACCGCCGGATGATCGGCGAGCGTCAGGCGGTCGCGGCCGGCGACTGGCACTCCGCGATCCTTCAGCGCCTTGACGATCGCCTCGAACAGCGCGCCGCGCTGGCGCAGCAGGATCATCACGTCGCCGGGCCTGAACGGGCGGCCGATATCGTCGCGGCCGGCATCGCTCCAGCGCTTCAGCACATCGGCGATGCGGGTGGCGAGCTTGACCAGTCCGGAGCGCCGCTCGGGCGCATCGACCGGCGTCGTCCAGGCATCGGGCTTCTCGCTGGAATCATCGGCCGAGACCGGCCAGAGATCGACCGCACCGATCGAGGCGCGCCTGACCGTGTCATGGCGCTCGGGCCCGGCGCCGCCGTCGAAGACGAGGCCGCGCCAGTGCTCGCGCGGCGCGAACACCGCATCGACGGCGCGCATGATGTCGGGCGCCGAGCGGAAGGAGGTGGTGAGGCTGATCGGCTCGAAGCGCTGGCCGGCCTCCTGGAGGCGTCGGCCGAGCAATCGCCTTTCCTCGCTGAAATGCGAGGGCGCCGCGCCCTGGAAGCCGTAGATCGACTGCTTCTCGTCGCCGACGACGAAGACTGTGCGTGGCCTGACCAGTTCGCGCGCGCCCTCGCCGGCCGAGAATTCCTCGGCGAGCCGGCGCAGGATCGCCCATTGCGCCTCGCTGGTGTCCTGGGCCTCGTCGAGCAGGATGTGGTCGATGCCGGCATCGAGCTTGTAAAGCGCCCAGGCCGGGTCGACCCGGTCGAGCAGCGAGCGCGTCTTGGCGATCAGGTCGTCATAGTCGAGCAGGGATCGCTGCGCCTTCAAACGGCGATAAGCGGCGAGGATATGGGTCACCAGCACGGCGAGCGCCGCGCTGCGCTCGCGCACCGCGATGGCATTGAGCTGGTCGATCGCTCCGGTCAGGCAGGCTGCGAGCGCATCGAGCGCCGCGTCGAGATCGGCCGGCAGCGCGCTGTTGCCCTTGCCGCGGACATGCTGGGCGACATTGCCTTCGGCTGTCAGCAGGCCGGCGCGGCAGGCCGTGACCGGGTCGATGCCTGGCGCATCGGAGAGGGCGAGCCTGATCGCAGCAGCGGCCTTGGCGCGCGTCGCGCTGCCGGCCTCGAAGGCGGCGACGAGCCGCTCGAGATCGGGCACGGCCGCGAGTTCGCGCTGGAAGCGCTCGCGCACCGTCTCCGCCATCAGCTCCGGCGCGATGCCGAGGAAAGCGGAGAGCCCCGCGACAATCTCCTCCGGCTTGCGCGCACGGCCTTCCGCATCGCTGAACACGGCGCGCTGGTGCAGCGCCTCGCGCATGATCTGGTCGAAGGTGTCCTGCGCCGCATGCTCGGCCATGAAGCGCAGCGCTCTGGCCTGCGGCCCGTCCGGATCGGACTCGGCGGCGGCGAGCAGGTCGCGCCTGGCATCGCGCATCAACTCGTCCTGGGCGAGATCGTCGGCGACCTCGAAGCGCGGCGGGACATTGGCCTCGAAGGGCGCGCTCTGCAGCACGCGGGTGCAGAAGGCGTGGATGGTCTCGATCTTGAGGCCGCCCGGCGTCTCCAGCGCCTGCGCGAACAGCCGCCGTGCCCGGCTGATGTCGCTCGCGGCCGGAAGCTGCCCCGTCAGCGCCGACAGCGCCGCCCAGAGCACGGAATCGGAGGCGACGGCCCAGACCGAGAGCGCCCGGAAGACCCGGTTCGACATGTTGGCGGCGGCGGCCTTGGTATAGGTGATGCAGAGCATCCGGCCGGGCGCGACGCCGTCGAGCAGCAGGCGCAGCACGCGGTTGACCAGCACATGGGTCTTGCCCGAGCCGGCATTGGCGGAGACCCAGGCACTGAGATCAGGCTCGGCCGCCAGCGCCTGATTGCGGCGTGTCTGCTCGGGAATGGTCCAGCCGGCGGGGGTCATGGCGTGATGATCTCGCCGCAGAGGCGCGGGAGCCCTCCCCCCTTGTGGGGGAGGGTTGGGAGGGGGGTAACCGGGTGAGCGGCGTCGAGGCTTCGCCTGCGATCAGCCTCGCGGCTGATTACCCCCCTCTCCAGCTCTCCCCCACAAGGGGGGAGAGGGCCGGTTGCGGCTCCACCGCCTCGCCGGAATACCGTCCTCATGCCTCGTCTCCGGCATCGCCGCCGAGATCGGGCGCCGCCGACCATTCCTTGACCCGGGCGAGCTGGTCATAGGGGCTGGCGTATTTGATGTAGGCCGGGGCGCGGCGCGACAGCCAGGGCTCGCGGCCGGCGCGCAGCAATGCGAGATGGTCGAGCAATTGCGCGAGATGGCGGGCGGTGACGTCGGCCTGCGCCTCGTCCTTGAACGACAGCTTCTTGTCCTTCTCCCAGCTCTTGGGATCGTGGTTGAGGCGCAGATAAAGAAGTGCCTCGACCGGCCCGGGCAGGATATCCGGCGAGAAGCCGTGGCGCTGGGCGAGTTCGGCTTCCAGCGTCAATTGCGGCGCGAAGCCGAGGCGGACCTGCTCCTCGCTCGGCGGTGCGCCGGTCTTGAAATCGATGATGCGCAGGGCGCCATCGCGCGTGATCTCGACGCGGTCGGCCCGGCCGGTCAGCAGGATCGAGGAACCGTCGATCAGCGGAAACTCGGCCTGCGTATCGCGCTCGACCGCAACGCGGGCGAGTTCCGGCCGGCGCCTTTCCTCCCAGCCGAGGAAGTTCTGCGCGATCAGCAGGAAACGAGGCCACCAGAAGGCGCGCACCTCCGGCGTCTCCTCATAGGCGCGGAACAGTCGCTCGCCGATCTCGATCAGGCTGCCGAGCGCGCCGGCCGGTACCTGTTCAGGATAGGTCTCGGCGAAGCTGCCGACGATGTCGTGCAGCAGCGAGCCGCGATCGGTCGCGCCGGGATCCTCCACCAGCTCCGGCAGGGCGTCGAGCCTAAGGATCTTGCGGGCATAGACGGCATAAGGGTCACGATAGAGCGTCTCGACCTCGGTGACGCTGAGCCGCTTCGGCTGCAGATGCGCCGCCGGATAGGGCTTTGGCCGCGGCACCGGCAGGAGATCGGCGGGTTTGCCGAGCAAACCAGCCCAGCCGGTGAGCTCGCGCCCGCGCGCCTCGGCAGCGGCCCAGGCCTCGGCCGGCGCCACGGCCTTGAGCCGCTGCCAGAAGCGCGAGGGGATCGTTTCCGCTTCGCCGGCCTTGCGGGCGCGGGTCAGTGTCACCTTGCCGGCGAGCGCCGCCGCGACGAAATCATGCGCGGTCTGGCCGATCCGGCGCTCAGGCGGCGAAAGGCCGAGCTCGGCCCGCATCGGCCGGTTGATGAAGGAATCGGTCTCGGTCGCCGGCGGCCAGACACTCTCGATCAGGCCGCCGAGCACGATGTGCTCGGCTTCGAGCAGGCGGGCTTCGAGCAGGCCCCAGATCTTGACGCGGGGATGGCCAGGATCGCGGCGCTGCACGACGCGCTCGCCAATCAGGCCCTCAAGGATCGCGATCCAGTCACGGGCGCGGCCCTCGCCGGGCGCTTCCGGCAAGGCGGCATCGAGATCGTCGAACAGCGCGGCGAGCGCCTCGCCATCCGGGCCGCGCCAGGAGAGGATCGCGCCGGTCTCGTCGCTGCTCAGCTTTTCGACCACCCGCCGGGCCTGCGCCGCGATCTCGCGCAGTTCGGGAGCAGGACCGGCCAAGGCCACCACGAGCGGGGCGAGCGAATCTTCCAGCGCCGCCAGCACCTCCTCGGCCGCGCCGACATCCTCGTCTGTCAGCTTGCGGCGCGGGCGCGGGGCATAAGTTGCCGTGCGCAGCTCCGGCAGCGCCTCGAAGGCCCGGCGCAGGCCGGGGAAACCGGGGCCGACCGGCTCGCCACGCCAGCAGCCGATCTCCAGCGCCGCCGCGCCTTGCCGCAGGCGTGCTTCCGTCAGCCCGAGCCGGCAGAGCGGATGGGCCAGCAGCGCAACGAGGCTCGCCGGAGAGAGCTCGCCCTCGACTGCATCGAGCGCCAGACGGAGCAGGGCGCCGGCCGGCCAGCGGCCGAGCGGCATTCCGGCGGAATCATCGGCCTGGATGCCCCAGCGCCTGAGCTCGACCGCGACGCGTTCGGCAAGGCCGCGATCGGGCGTGATCAGCGCAGCACGGGCGCCCGGCTCCTCCAGAGCCTCGCGCAAGGCGAGCGCAGCCGCCAGCGCCTCCTCGCGCTCATCCGCCGCCTCGACGATACGCAGGCCGTCGAGCGCTTCGGCTGCAAGGGGCGCCGCGCCGGCCCAGTCGTCGGTGACGGAGGCGGGCAGCAAGGCACGGCGCAGCAGGTCGCGGCGGGCTTCCAGCCCCGGCGACGGCTCGGCGAGGACAACCACCTCGTCACGGCTCGCGCCTATCTCGTCGAGCAGGCGATGCAAGGCCGCCTGCGGATGCGAAGGCGCCGGCTCCTGGACAATGGCGCGCCAGCCTTGCTCGGAGAGCGCCTCGTCGAGATCGGGCAAGACAACGGCGCCATTCGGGGCGCGGGCGAGCGCGGCGAGCAGGCGCGCCGTCGCCGGCACAGTACCGGTCGAACCGGCCGCGATCACCGGCCCGTGGAAATCGCCGGCGAGCAGCCGCTCGCGCTCGGCTGCGAGCATGCGGTTGCGGAACTCGGCCGGGTCGCATTCGGCTCGCTGTTCGAGGATCGCCGGCCAGGCTTCGGCGATGATGTCGAGGAAGCGGGCATTGAACTGCCAGATCTCGTCGAAGCGGGCGGCATCGAGCCCTTTCAATCGCGACGGCGAGACGCCTTCGGTCTGCAACTGGTCGAGCAGATGGGCGAGATCGCCGGCGAGCCCCCAGGCCTCGGCCAGGGTCGCCGGCATCAACGAGGGCTCGGCCGGGTCGAGCTTGAGATGCTGGCGGTTCGCCGTGCGGCCCCAGGCCGAGATCAGCGTCGTCAGGATGAAGCGGCGGCGCAGCGGGTCGATCGGCGCGACCCGCTGCAGGGCGAGGGCATCGCCCGCGCCGGCGATCAGCGCCGTCTCGGCCTCGTCGACATCGCCAAGCGGGACGATGCGCGGCAGCAGCAATGGGCGGCCGCCGAGCTTTTCGGAGAGGATGGTGCCGAAGGCCCGCGCGGCGCGCTGGGTCGGCAGATAGAGCGTGGTGCGCGAGAGCGCGGCGGGATCGCCGGGGTCGAAGGCTCGGCCGAAGCGGCCGGCGATCAGCGCCTGCGCCAGCACGGAGAGGAAGGGCGCGCCGGCCGGGATGCTGAACAGGTTGAGCCCGGCCATCGCAGTTCACTCAGCTTGGTGGGCGGCGTAGGCCTGCTCCGCCAGCGGGATCGCCTCGGGCGTGCCGACATGCAGCCAGCGCCCGTCAAGCAGATGGCCGAACAGGGTTCCCTTGGCGATGCAACGATCGAACAGCAGGTTCAGCGAGAACGGCCCCTCCGGCGTGTCGGCGAAGAGCTCCGGCTTGATGATGGCGACGCCGGCATAGACGTAAGGCGCGCTGGCAGCCTGCCCGCGTCGCGCCAGCCGGCCGGCTTCGTCACGGAAGAAATCGCCGGCGCCGTCGAAGCCGACGCTGCTTTCGCGCTCCGCCAGCAGGAGCAGCATGTCCATGCGCGCCGAATCCCAAGCGGCGGCCATGGCCGAAATGTTCGACGCCCCCCGTTCGCTCCAGAGCGAATCGGAATTGATATGGAAGAAGGGCTCGGTGCCGAGCAGCGGCAGCGCCTTCTTCACGCCGCCGCCGGTTTCGAGCAGGACGTCGCGCTCATCGGAGATGGTGATGCGCGGGTTGGTCCGGCCGGCGATGCGCGCCTCGATCTGCTCGGCGAGGTAGTGGACATTGACCACGGCGTCCTCGACACCGGCCTCGGCGAGCCGGTCGAGCGCATGGTCGAGCATGGTCTTGCCGGCGATCGCGACCAGCGGCTTGGGCATGGTGTCGGTGATCGGGCGCATGCGCTTGCCGAGCCCGGCGGCGAGCACCATGGCCCGGCGGATCGGCGACGAACCGGTCTGCATGACGTGAACGAATCTCCTGCCGGCCAAGACTGCTACATCAGCCATGGCCGGCGCGATTGCTCAAGTGCGGCAGCAGCTCAAAGGAAGCTGGCGATCTCCTCCAGCGGCTTCTTGCCGATCGCGGGCACGACGCAACCCTCGGCGGGATAGCCGACGACGAGCAGGATCAGCGCTTTCTCGTTATCGGGCCGGCCGCAGAGCTCGTTGAGGAAGTTCATCGGCGCCGGCGTATGCGTCAGTGTCGCCAGGCCGGCCTGATGCAACGAGGCGATCAGGAAGCCGGCGGCGATGCCGACCGATTCGGGCACGTAATAGTGCTTCACCTTGCGGCCTTCGGCGTCATAGCCCCAGCGCTGGGCGAAGATCGCGATCAGCCAAGGCGCGGTATCGAGGAAAGGCTTGTGCTCGTCGGTGCCGAGATGCTCGAGCGCATCGAGCCATTCCTCGCCGGCGCGGCCGGCATAGAAGGCGCGCTCCTCTTCCTCGGCGCCCTCGCGGATCTTCTTCTTGATCTCGGGATCGGAGATGCAGACGAAGGTCCAGGGCTGCTGGTTGGCCCCGGATGGCGCCGTGCCGGCCGTCGCGACTGCCGCCTCGATGATCTCGCGCGGCACCTTCCTGTCGGAATAGTCGCGCACCGTGCGGCGCTTCCTCATCGTCTCCAGGAACTTGAGCGCCTGCGCCTTCATCTCCTCCTCGGGCAGACCCTCGAAGGCGAGCGGCATGGTGACATAGGCGTTCATCGATTTCCTCCTGACAGCTTCTTGCGGGCACTGCTGCTTGCACAATAGACCATCCCGGTCCTCCGCCCTATGGTCCCGCCCATGACGAACCCGGCCTCACAGCTCAAGCCCGGCGACCACCTCTTCCTGGTCGATGGCTCGAACTTCATCTTCCGCGCCTATTTCCAGTCGATCAATCAGGACCGGAAATACAATGCCCGCTCCGACGGCTTGCCGTCCGGCGCGGTCCGGCTGTTCGCGACCAAGCTGTTCCAGTTCGTGCGCGAGGGTGTGCTCGGGGTGAAGCCGACCCATCTCGCCATCGTCTTCGACAAGAGCGAGAACTCCTTCCGCAAGGAGATCTACCCGGCCTACAAGGGCAACCGCTCCGACCCGCCGCCGGATTTGATCCCGCAATTCCCGCTGATGCGCGACGCGGTGCGCGCCTTCGGCCTGATCCCGGTCGAGCAGGACGTCTACGAGGCCGACGACCTGATCGCGACCTACGCCAGGCAGGCGCGCGAATCCGGCGCCGACGTGCTGATCGTCTCGGCCGACAAGGATTTGATGCAGCTCGTGCGGCCGGGCGTCGCGATGTACGACCCGGCCTCCGGCGACGCCAAGAAGGGCGCGGGCTTCCGGCCGGAGCGACGGATCGGCGAACCCGAGGTGGTCGAATATTTCGGCGTCACCCCCGACAAGGTCACCGACGTCCAGGCGCTCGCCGGCGACGCCACCGACAATGTTCCAGGCGCGCCCGGCATCGGCATCAAGACGGCGGCGCAGCTGATCGGCGAATATGGCGATCTCGAAACGCTGCTGGCCCGCGCCGGCGAGATCAAGCAGCCCAAGCGCCGGGAGACGTTGACCAATCCCGAGGTGATCGAGAAGGTCCGCATCTCGCACAAGCTGGTCACGCTGGTCGAGGACGTGAAGGTCGAGACGCCGCTCGGCGATCTCACCCTGAACCAGCCCGACCCGGCAAAACTCATCGCCTTCCTCAAGGCGATGGAGTTCACCACCATCACCAAGCGCGCGGCCGAGGCTTACGAGGCCGATGTCGCGGCGATCGATGCCGATCCCGACCTCGCTCCGGGCGGTGCCCGCGCCGCCGCGCTGAAAGCGCTCTACGCCGAGACAGACGCGCCGGTCGCCGGGGCAGGCGAGACCGCCACGGCTGCTCCCGCCACGAACGGCGCCGCGCCGGCGGTATCCGCTCCGGCCGATGGCTGGTTGCGGCCGGCCGATCTCGCCGCCGCGCGCAAGGATGCGGCGCTCGCGGTCAAGATCGACCACGCATCATACGAATGCGTGCGCACTATCGCCGATCTCTCGCGCTGGATCGGCTGGGCTTACGAGGCCGGCTTCGTCGCGCTCGATACCGAGACCAATTCGCTCGACGTGATGCAGGCCGACCTGATCGGCATCTCGCTCGCGGTCACGCCGGGCAAGGCCTGCTATATCCCGCTGCAGCACCGGGCCGGCGACGGGCTGTTCGATTCCGGCCTGCTCGACGGCCAGATCCCGCTCGACCAGGCGCTGGCCGAATTGAAGCCGCTGCTCGCCGATCCCGGCGTGCTCAAGATCGGCCAGAATCTCAAATACGACATCGCCGTGTTCAACCGGCATGGGGTCGAGGTCGGCCCGATCGACGACACCATGCTGATCTCCTATGCGCTCGACGCCGGCAATGGCGGGCAGGGCATGGACCGGCTCTCGGAGGTTCATCTCGGCCACAAGCCGATCGCCTATGCGGAGGTCGCCGGCACCGGCAAGACCCATGTCACCTTCGACAAGGTGCCGCTCGACAAGGCGACCGCCTATGCCGCCGAAGATGCCGACGTCACCTTGCGGCTCTGGCTCGCGCTGAAGCCCCGCCTCGTACCCGAGCGCAAGACCACGGTCTACGAGACGATGGAGCGCCCGCTCGTGCCGGTTCTCGTGCGGATGGAGCGGCGTGGCATCGCGATCGACCGGCAGATCCTGTCGCGTCTCTCGGGCGAGTTCGCCCAGTCGCTGGCGCGGCTGGAAGACGAGATCCACACGCTCGCCGGCGAGAAGTTCACCATCGGCAGCCCCAAGCAGCTCGGCGACATCCTGTTCGGCAAGATGGGCCTGCCCGGCGCCAAGAAGACCGCGACCGGGCAATGGGCGACCGGCGCCGGCGTGCTCGAGGAGTTGGCCGAGCAGGGCAACGAACTGCCAGCCCGCATCCTCGACTGGCGCCAGCTCGCCAAGCTGAAATCGACCTATACCGACTCGCTGCCCACTTACGTGAACCCGCAGACCCACCGGGTCCACACGTCCTACGCCCTGGCTGCGACCACCACAGGCCGGCTCTCCTCCTCCGAGCCCAACCTGCAGAACATCCCGATCCGCACCGAGGCGGGCCGCAAGATCCGCACCGCCTTCGTCGCCGAGAAGGGCAACAAGCTGGTCTCGGCCGACTACAGCCAGATCGAGCTGCGCATCCTCGCCCATATCGCCGATATCCCGCAGCTCCGGCAGGCCTTCGCCGATGGCGTCGACATCCATGCGATGACGGCATCCGAGATGTTCGGCGTGCCGGTCGAAGGCATGCCGAGCGAGGTGCGCCGGCGCGCCAAGGCGATCAATTTCGGCATCATCTACGGCATCTCGGCCTTCGGCCTCGCCAACCAGCTCGGCATCTCGCGCGAGGAGGCCAGCGCCTATATCCGCAAGTATTTCGAGCGCTTCCCCGGCATTCGCGATTACATGGACCAGGCCCGTACCACGGTGCGCGCCAAGGGCGCGGTCGAGACGATCTTCGGCCGGGTCTGCCATTTCCCGGCAGTCGCCTCGAAGAACCCGTCCGAGCGCGCCTTCGTCGAGCGCCAGGCTATCAACGCGCCAATCCAGGGCTCGGCCTCCGACATCATCCGCCGCGCCATGATCCGGATGGAGGGCGCGCTCGCCGCGGCCAAGCTCGATGCGCGCATGCTGCTGCAGGTGCATGACGAACTGGTCTTCGAAGTGCCGGAAGCGCAGGTCGAGGCGGCGCTGCCGGTGATCCGCAAGGTCATGGTCGAGGCACCGCAGCCGGCGGTCGCGCTCAAGGTGCCGCTCGTCGTCGATGCGCGCGCCGCCGACAACTGGGACGAGGCGCACTGACCTTACGGCCGGGAACAGTCCGATTGCTGAGGCGTTGAGCTTTGCGCCATGCGATCCGCATGGCATCGTTCATTGCCGGCACCAAGGAGGCGTTTGATGGCCGCAACCAGTTCCACCGCAAAGCGACAGGCCGCGGCCTCGGTCAAACGCGCCAAGGACGAAGTCGCCGATGCCGCGTCGGACACAGCCGAGCGCGCCCGCCGCGCCGGCCGTCGTGTCAGGGACGAGGCGGACGAGATCGAGGCCAGCCTGGCGCGCGGCGCCGAGGACCTCGCGGCGACGGTCAGCGAGAAACTGAAATCGGTCGGCGTCGATACCGACCGCATGGCCGCGGTCGCACGCGAGCAGGCCGGCGACCTTGAAGAGCTGATCATCCGCGAGATCCGCGAGCGCCCCCTGCGGGCGCTTGGCCTTGCGGCCGCGGTCGGGCTGTTCGTCGGCTTCCTGTCGGCGCGCTGACCATGCTGGGGGGGCTGACCGGCCTGGTCACGCGCGAGGTCGGCGGCGTCGTGCGCCGCAACGTCACGGTCATCGTGCTCTATCTGCTGGCGGGCGTGCTGGCCGCCGGCGCCGTGGGGTATGCGCTGAATGCGCTGCATACGGTGCTGACGCTGCATTACGGGGCGATCACCGCCAGCCTGTCGATCGCAGGAGGGCTGTTTGCCGGCGCGCTGCTGATGCTCGGCATCGCGCTCTATGTGAAGAGCCGGCCGCGACCGGACCGGCGCCTTGCCGCCGCGGTCGCCGCCGCGCCGATCGCGGCCTCGCTGGTCGGCAATCGGAAGCTGGGATGGCGCGCCGGGCTGGTCGGCGGCGTCGTGCTGCTCGGGCTCCTGCTCGGACGGCAGTTCGCCCAAGGCGACGACGACGCTGAAAAATAAGCCGCGACACCCCTGAATCGGCTGCCTTTTCGCAGCCGCTTTGCGGCAACATGTCTTTTTACCTTGGGCGATCGGGCTTCAGCGTCTATTCAAGACAGCGATGAATGCCCAGCTGAAGCTCCGTCCACGCTGGCTGTCGCCGGGATTGCCCCTGCTCGGTACGCGCCTTTACACCGCCTCCTCGGCGGCGATCGCGATCGTCGTGGTCGCGGCAGCCGTGCTGATCGCGGGCTGGATCAACATCCAGGCCGACGAAGCCTCGAAGCTGGTCTCGCGCTCGATCGACATCCGCGAACGCAGCGAACGCTTCCTCAGCAACGTGCTCGATGCGGAAACGGGACAGCGCGGCTTCCTGCTCACCGGCGACGAGCATTATCTCGGGCCCTACAACGACAGCCATGCCGAGCTGCTGCCGAGCCTGAGCGAGATCGAGCGCCTCGCCGCCTACAGCCCGACCCAGACCGAGCGCGTGAAGCGCGCCCGCGCCGTCACCACCCGCAAGCTCACCGAGATGGCCGAGACCGTCGGGCTGATGCGCGCCGGCAAGCGCAGCGAGGCGACCGCCCTGGTGGGCCGGGGCACCGGCAATCGTCTCACCCAGGAGCTGCGCGACATCGTCGGCGAGATCCAGCTGGAGGAGAATCTTCGGCTCACCGCCAGCACCCGCCGCGAGGCGCGTCGACGCGTCCTGGCCAGCGCCGGCATCCTGATCGCCCTCGCCGGGCTCTGCTTCGCCGCCTGGCTGCAATTGCGGGTGCGGCATCGACGCGCCGTCACGCTCTCCAGCTCGAATGCCGAGCTCGAACGGAAGGTCGGCGAACGCACGCGCCAGCTCGAGAACGAGCGTTTACGCATCGAGGCGCTGCTGCGCGACGTCAACCATCGCGTCGGCAACAATCTGGCGATGGTCTCCGCCCTGCTCAACGTCCAGAGCCGGCAGACGCGCGAGCCTGCCGTCAAGCAGGCGCTGGCCCAGGCGCAATCGCGCATCCAGGCGATCGCCGCGGGACAGCGCCGGCTGCGACTCGACATCGAGGCCGACGAGATCGAGGCCCGGCCCTATCTGGAGGACCTGCTGGCCGAGATCGGCAAGGCGGCCGAAGGGCGGCCGATCGAGATCGCCCTGGCGATGGATGCGATCCGCCTGCCGGGGCGCGACGCCGTCTCCTTCGTCGTCGTCATCAACGAGCTGGTGACCAACGCGATCAAGCACGCCTTTCCGGACGGTGTCGCCGGCAAGATCACGATCCGGCTCGCGCGCACGCCCGAGGAGAACCTCGTCCTCTCAGTCGAGGATGACGGCGTCGGGATGCCGGAGGACCAGCAGAGCGCCGGGCTGGGCAAGTCGGTGATCAACGCCCTGCTGCGCAGCATGCGGGCCGATATGGAGATTGCACCGCTGTCGCCCGGTATCGCGCGGCCCGGCACCCGTGTCGCCGTCACCTTCCCGAAACGGGAGCAACCGGCCGAGGAGGACGCGGCAGCATAGGCCGCTCCTCAGCCCTTGTTCACGGCCTTGGAGACGAAACGGCCGAGCTCGTCGGCCGAGAAGGGCTTGCGCACGAAGCGCACGTCGCGCAATTCGGGCGGAACCTCGCTCGGGGCAGAGCCGGAGACGAATACCAGCGGCGTGCCCCTGGCGCGCAGGCTGGCGGCGATCGCGAAGGTCTTGCCGCCGACGACATCGATATCGAGCAGCGCGCAATCGAGCGGTTGATCGGCGACACGGCGCGCCTGCGATATCGATTCGACCACGATCAACTCGGCGTCGTCGCCGAGCTCTTCGCTCACGGCGCTCTCGATATCCATCGCGATGAAGGGGTCGTCCTCGACGATGAGGACCCGAATACCGGCCATGAGACCCAGATCACCTTCCAACTTCACGACTACACCCCAAGCTGCTTCCTGCTTGTGAGCCTCATGAACGCTTGCTTGGTCGGCCTTGTTCCGTTCTGAGCCGGATTGTCTGCCTCGAACCCTTCAAATTCAACTCAAATTGATCGGATATGGTTAGGAAACCGTAAGTATCGCCGCTCAGCGTTTGCGCGGCGAGCGGACGAGGCTGAGCTCGAAGGCTGTGACGCCGAGGGCGACATTGGCGCCGCGCTGGATCGGCAGGGCCCGCGGCACTAACCGGACATCGCCATCATGGCTGCCGGTCAGCGCGACCTCGCCCGGCTTGCGGACATAGGGCCCGTAGAGGACGCCGAGAGGCGCGCGCGCATAGGGGCCATAGACCCGCCAGGCGAGCAGGCTGCGCCCGACCGTCCTGGCGTCGAGCGCAAAGCCGCGAATCACCCCGGTATAGGTCTGCAGCGGCCCGCGCCGAGGCCGGAAACGGCAGTCGAGCGGCTTCTGAGTCGCGACCGCCTGGGCGAGGCCGGCACCGATCGTGCAGGTCAGGCGCCCGGCCGGCGCAGCGCTCTGCGCCAGGACCGGAGCTACGGGCAGGCTGGCACCGGCCGCCAAAGCGAGCATTGCGATAAGACGTCTCATTCACCTTCTCCTGCGCCCTACCCCGAATGCACCGCACCGACTCACAGCCGGCTTCATGGTATCGTCCGCGACGCCTCGAAACCGCACCAAAGCGCCGCAATCACTCCATAGTTCCCAAATAATCCGGAACCTCAATCCGGTGCTTGCGTTGACGGGAACTGACCAGTGGACGCGCAAATGCAAAAGCAAGGACGGACCGATCCGGTGCAGATATTCCCCACTCCCAAGCTGGCGCGCGATCTTCCGCCATTCTGGGAGCTCGAACAACTTCTGCGCGAGGGTTTTGACCACGATTCCGCACTGGCCGAGCTCGCCCGCCGGCGCGACGGCTGGTCGAGCGGAAGGCGTCCGCCACCGATCGTCGCGCAGTCCGACACACCCGACGATATCTTCACGATCGTGTCATAGGGCCAAGCCCGGTCATTGGCAGAAGCGGCTGGCCGCCGTGCGGCGTCGCTGGATGTCGATATGGAGATGGTTGGCGTGGGCCGCGTCCGCGCCTGGTCCGAGGACGGTCATGAAGGCGCCGCAGGCCGATTGACGCACACCGTCCAGGAAGCGCGTCTGCTCAAGCCCATTCGGCCGCTCGACGGAAACGGCCAATCCTCCCTGTTTCTCGTCGCCGAGCTGAAAAGCGAAGATATCGAGCGCCTGCCCGGTGGCGTGCTCACTGAAGGATCCTTGCGTCTGGCGGTTGCGCCGGCGGCATTCGTGCCCGCCGCCGACGCGTAGCGCCGTCAACTCCCGCCCGAACGCTCCCCGCGCCAGTGGCTGCAGGCTGGTGTCGAGCCAGAGCGAGACCGCACGCGCCAGCTCGCAGCTCACCGTCGATGGGGGAAGCAATTTGACCTGCCCCGGGCCTTCAGCAGTGCGGACAGCGAGCGCCTCGACCACGATGGGATCGGTCACCCGGCAACCCTCCGGTTCCGGCTTGGGAGCCGGAGCCGCCATGCGGATCTGGTTCCCCGGCACGCCGGTCAGCATGCGGATGCAGGCGCTGCCGTCAGCAGCGACGGTGGGCTTGGGCTCGACTGACGGAGCCGCCGGCGGCGGCGCGGGAACCGGCAACGAAGCTGGACGCGGTGGAGGCAGGATTGTGGGCGCGGGCTGCGCTTCGCGGCTCCAGGCGGTGCCGCAGCCGGCAAGCCCTGCCGCCACGATCATGGCCGCGCAGCCACCTTGCCGAAATGGCGAGCATATCCGCATGCCCTCACCCGACGGCCGTGAACAGGACCGTCAGAGAGGCCGCGACGATCAGCGCCGCCAGCAGAGCCATGGACATGACCGATCTCCTTCGCATTGCCCGGGCCGGGGCAACGCGAGGGATCGCCGATTTGTTCCCGGTCACCTCGATCGGCGGGTCAGGCGGCCTTGCGGCCGGCGCGACGATCGAAGAACAGCGCCTGGCTGATCGCGGCCTTCACCGCTTCCGGCTGGAACGGCTTGGTGATCAGGAAGGCCGGCTCCGGACGGTCGCCGGTGAGCAGACGCTCCGGATAGGCGGTGATGAAGATCACCGGCACCTCGATCGCTTCGAGGATCTCATTGACCGCCTCGAGGCCGGAGCTGCCGTCGGCCAACTGGATATCAGCGAGGACGAGGCCGGGGCGCTTCTTCGCAACCAGCGCAATCGCCTCGCGATGCGTCCGGGCGACGCCCGTGACCCTGTGGCCGAGTTCCTCGACCATCGTCTCGATGTCGAGGGCGATGATCGGCTCATCCTCGATGATCAGCACGTCGGTGGCGACCTGCTCGGCAATTTCCTGGCCAGCCGTCTGGACGAGGGCGGCGGCGGCGCTCGGGGCGATGTTCATGACCTGCGCGACCTCCTCGATCGAGAATCCTTCAACCGTCCGCAGCAGGAAGGCCTGGCGCGAGCGCGGCGTCAGCGCATCGAGATTGCGCTCGGCGGCGGTGCGCTCGGCTTCCGGCGCCGGAGCCTGGGTGTTGAGCCCCACGGACGACCACATCTGCAGGAACAGCCGGTAGAGGCCGACCCGCGAGCCGAGTTCGCGCGGGAAGGTGCCGGGATCGGCGATCAGCGCTTCCAGCGTCGCGACGACATAGGCGTCGCCGCTCGCCTGGGTTCCGCTCAGCGCCCGGGCGAAGCGGCGCAGATACGGCAAATGCGGCGCGATTTCTGTGGCGATCGACATCTTGCTATCCCCCACGAGTCCAGCCCGATCGGCTTTCGATGCACGCTGATCGGGTCGGGCTCTATCCAGAATTGAGAGGCGGACTCACCGACCGAGCTTCCGCTCCGGCGAGATCCGGCCTCATCCAAAGCTACTGGAGAAGAGCACTCAAGTCCCTGTTATGACAAGAAAATTATTTTTTGTTCCCGGCGGAACCTTTTGCTTCCGGCCTCGTTATTGGGCCGAATGAAGGTGCGTTTCGGGGCGGTTGCGCGCAGGCGTATCGACGAGCGTGCGTGGCGTGGTTGGGTGTGATCGACGGCACTGTCGGCATGCCAATGGAGCGAGGGATCATGAATCTGATGAATGCCGATCCGCCCGAAGCGGCCCGAGCCGAACCGGACGACGAAATGGTGCTCGATCCCAGGGTGCAGGAATCGATCGGCCGGTCCCTCAAGGCGCATTATGACGACCTGATCAATGCGCCGGTCCCGGACCGGTTCCTGGTGCTGCTGGCCCAGCTCGAGGATACCGAACAGCGCCTGAAGGCCGAGGGCCGCTCCGATGAGCGCAGCTGACTTCAAGGACGGGCTGATCGCGGAGATTCCGAACCTGCGAGCCTTTGCGGCGTCGCTGTCGGGCTCGATGCAGCTCGCCGACGACCTCGTCCAGGACACGCTGCTCAAGGCCTGGGGCAATGCCGAGAAATTCCAGCCCGGCACCAGCCTGCGGGCCTGGCTCTTCACCATCCTGCGCAACACCTACTACTCGCTCTACCGCAAGCGCGGACGCGAGGTGCAGGACAGCGAAGGCACCTATGCCGACCGGCTCGCCACCCATGGCAACCAGGAAAGCCATCTCGACCTCGCCGATTTCCGCAAGGCGCTGGCCAAGCTCCCGGAGGAGCAGCGCGAGGTGCTGATCATGGTCGGCGCCACCGGGCTGTCCTATGAGGAGACTGCCGAGATCTGCGGCGTCGCGATCGGCACGATCAAGAGCCGCGTCAACCGGGCACGCGCCAAGCTGGCGGAGCTCCTGTCCATCGGCGGCGTCGACGATCTCGGCCCCGATCGCCGAATCACCGCAGCCGTCCAGCGCGCAGGACCAGAAACCGTCGGCAGCTAAATGGCTCTCTCGCTGTTCAGGACGGTTCGCGGCCGCCTGCTGGCACTGATGGTCGCGATCGTCCTGCCGATCGCCTGCCTCACCGCAGCAGCGGCCGTCGCGACCTACCGGACCGTCTACGAGGCGATCGAGACCGCCCAGACGCGCTCGGCGGACGACTTCGCCGTGCGCGCCCGCGTCTGGTATCGCGGCGCGCTTCGCTCGCTCGTCACCAGTGCTGCGGCGATCCGGGCGGCCTCGCCGTCACCGGGCATGTGCGACCGCATCGCCGAGAAGGCGCTCGCCGCGGTCTCGGGCTACGAGGCCCTGCTGCTGCGGGTGTCAGGCCGGCGGGACTGCATCGGCGGGCTCGACGGCAGCATCCCACCCGGCGAACTCACTGCCGTCGCCGATCAGCTCGCCGCGCGCGCGCCCATCAAGCTTTGGGGCGGCACCGAGTTCACCAAGGCCCGCTACGATCAGGTCACGATCGCGGGGCGCTCCTTCCTCGCCATCTACAGCGCGTTCGACGGGGGCGACGCGCTCCTGCTCAGCAAGCCGGACCCGCTCGACGACACCTTCGACCTCGGCAGCAGCGACAAAGGCATGATGGCGGCGCTGCTGCGACGCGGCGGCGACGTCGTGGTCGCACGCGGCGGCGCGCAGGCCGACGCATCCTGGCTTCCCAAGGCCGAGGCCGTGCCCGATCCGACCGCTCACTGGTCCGCGCCGAGCCGGGGCGGGCCGGTCCGCACCTATGCCGCGCGCATGGTGGCCGAGCCTGACCTTTATGTGGTGGTGAGCTTCGACGGCACGGCCGAACAGGCCGCAAAGACGCAATTCTATGCCTTGCTGCTGGCGCCGCTGCTGACGCTCGCCCTGCTTGGCCTCGTCTACATGAAAGCGATCGACCAGCACTGCGTGCGCTGGCTGCGCGGCATCGAGGCGACGGCCCGGGCGAGGTCGACCTCGGCCAGTGCCCGGGTCCCGCTCTCCGACGAGATGCCGCGCGACATCCGCAGCGTCGCCGAGGCCTTCAATGCGATGGTCGACGAGCAGGAGGTGCGCCAGAGCAAGCTCAGGCTCGCGCTCGAGGACAACCGTTTCCTGGTCCGCGAGCTGCACCATCGGGTCAAGAACAGCCTGCAGGTGGTGCAGAGCTATATCGGCCTGACCAAGCGCGACCATCAGGGCGAGGCGCGGGCGGCGCTCTCGGATGCCGAGTGCCGCGTCCATGTGCTTTCGGCCGCGTATCGCTTCACCCTCGCCGACGGCGAGATGCAGCCGGTGCGGATCGACCTCTTCCTCGACGACGTCGTGGCAATGGTCTCCAGCCTGATCCTCGCGCGCGGCCAGCGGCTGGAAAGCCGCATCGAGACGCAGGCCGCCCTGCCGATCGACCGGATCATTCCGCTCGGCTTCCTGATCGTCGACGTGGTCGGCCGGGCGCTGCGGGCAGCTCCGGGCATCGGCCTCGAACTCGCCGTGACCGCAGCCGGCGACGGCATCATCGACGTCGCCATCAGCACCGACCGCGACGCCGCGCAGATCGCGCCGCCGCGCCTGTTCGCGGGATTGCTGATGCAGATCGAAGCCGTCGAGATCAGCCCGCCGCAGGGGCGCAGCCTCGGCATCTGGCGCCTGAGCCACGGCACGCCGCGCCGGACCGACGAGATTCAGCCCAGCCTGTCCACCGGTGCAATCTCGACGCCGACGCTGAGCCCGAGGAAGGCGCCCGCCGGCCCGATATAGCTCCCCGACACCGGCGAGGCGTCCTCCGGCACCCGCGCCACCGCGACCCGCAGCAATTGCCGGTCGGCGACGAGATCATTGGTCGGATCGAACTCGATCCAGCCGTCATTGGGGATGAAGACGTCGGCCCAGGCATGGGTCAGCCCGGCCACGGACGTCATTCCCGCGCCCGCCGGCGAGCGCTCATGGATGTAACCGGTGACGAAACGCGCGGCGAAGCCGAGCCGGCGCGCCAGTTCGATGAACAGCCAGGCGTAGTCGCGACAGGAGCCCGCGCCCATCCGCAGCGTGTCGAGCGGATGCTGGGTGCCTTCGTCAAAGCGCACGGCATAGCTCAGGCCGGCATTGATCTCATGCGCCAGGGCGCGCAGCAGGTGGCCGCCATTGAGCCGGGCCCGGAACGCCTGCAGCCAGGCATCGAGCGCGCCATCGGGATCGGCTGTGGCAAGGTCGAGATAGGGCCGGAGCACCGCGCGCTCCGCCGGGGTGTAGCTGATCTCGGAGCTCTCTATGCCGGGCTCGACCTGCGTGCGTGGTAGCGCCGAGCCGAAGCGCTGGACGACGAGCTCGCTGACGACCTCGAGCGTGTCCGATCGGCCAGCGAAGCTCGCCATGGCGACGGGATTGCCATAGGCGTCGTGCATCCAGCGCAGCCCGGCCTGCGGCGAGATCGCGATCGCGGTATCGATGACGCGCAGATCGAAGGAATCGCGCGGACGCAGCATCAGCCGGTGCGGGCCGAAGAGGACCGGCTCGGCGTAGCGATAAGTCGTCGCGTGGCGAATGCGCAGATGCATCTGATCTCCAGCCGCTCCATCATACCTCGCCGTCACGGCAAAAAGCCGCCTCGCGGCGGCTTTGCTGATCAGGCAGTTGAATTACGCGCGAGCGGCCAATCGGTTCCCGAGAGAAGCGGGAACCAGTTCGCGTGAAGAGAACGCGATAGACCGAGAAGCAAGGTTCAGCGCAGGACTGTGTTGCCCTTGAGGCTGGCCTCGCGCTGCGAGGTCGGGACGACGCGATGAGCGAAGTCACGGCGCATCTCGGCGGGGTGGACCGCCGCGAACTGGACGTGGGCCGGGGCGCCGCGCTGGAGCTTGGCCTGGGCCACCGCTTCCGAGCTCTCGCCGAAGCCGTTCTGGTAGGAGGCACCCAGGGTCAGGGCGCTCACGACCAGCGCCATGCCGCCGAAGAAGGTGGCAGCGCGCTTGAAGGGGGCAAGGCTGGCGGTGGTCATCTTCGCTCTCCCGGTTCGTGTGATCGCTCTTGAAAGGCGGAACGGCTTCTCAACCCGTCTGGCTGGGAATTGTTCCGGTTTGCGCGGAAATCGCAGCGATCCGGATTCTTTTTCAGGCGTGTTTCCGTTTCAGGCGCGGTTCGTTTTTCAGGCGACTGAGCGATCATTGGCGGCCTCGCGCCGGCGGAACAGTCGCCAGAGCGACCTGGTCAGGCGCTTCGAGGTCAGATGCGCGCCGGCCTCGCGCTTCTCCAGCGTGATCTTGCGCTCGTGGAAGTCCTCGAGGCCGGGCCGATGACCGACGCTGATCACGGTGGCATAGGCGAGCTCGCTCTCGATCAGACCGAGCAGCGAATCCTGGCTGTCCTCGTCGAGCGCCGAAGTCGCCTCGTCCATGATGATGATGTCCGGCTTCTGGATCAGCAGCCGCGCGAAGGCGACGCGCTGGCGCTCGCCGCCGGAGAGGATGTTGTCCCAGCGCTCCTCCTCGTCGAGACGCTTGCCGAGATAGGACAGGCCGCAGCGCTCCAGCGCCGCGCGCACGGCATCATCGTCGACGCGGCTCTCGGCTTCCGGATAGAGCAGCACGTCGCGCAACGTCCCGAGCGGCAGATAGGGCTTCTGCGGCACGAAGGCGACGCGCTTGCCGCGCGGCAGCGCGATCGCGCCGGCGCCCCAGGGCCAGAGCCCGGCGAGCGCCCGGATCAGCGTACTCTTGCCGGTGCCGCTCTCGCCCGCGATCAGCACCTTTTCGCCAGGCGCGATCACCACGGAAGCGTCGGCGATGACGATGCGGCCATTGCTGTGCGCGACGGAGAGGTCGGCGATATGGATCGCACCGTCCTCGCTTTCCCCCAACTCGATCTGCGTCTCGCCGTCCATGATCGTACCGACGTCGAGCGCCTCCAGCGCTTCCGCCAGTTCGTCGACGCGCCTCACCGAAGCGAACCACTCGGCCAGCCGGACGAAGTTGTCGACGAACCAGATCAGCGCGGCCTGCACTGCGCTGAAGGCGGCGACGACCTGCATGACGGCCCCGAGCGTGATCTCGCCGGAGAGATATTTGGGCGCGATCAACAGGAGCGGCACGATCGGGAACAGCGCGCCATTGGTGTTGAGCACGATGGCGATGACGCCCTGCTGCCGGATCACCTTCAGCCAGGCGGCAACGACGCGGCCATAGTTCTCGCCGACCGAATCGCGTTCGTCGGCATCACCCTTGATCAGGGCGATGCTCTCGGCGTTCTCGCGCAGGCGCGTCATCTCGGCACGGAACTGCGCCTCGGCCTCGTTCTTGGCAGCGATGCGCGGCACCAGAGGCCGGCCGGCGACGTAAGCCGCGAGCGAGGCGATGACCGCATAGACGATCGCGGCGAGCGCCATATAGCTGGGGATCACGATCTGCGTTCCGCCAAGGGTGAAATGTGCCGCCCCCGCGACCTGCCAGAGGATCGCGGCGAAGGTCACAGCCGTGACGAAGGCGCTGAGCAAGCCGATCGCGAACTCGACCAGGGGCTCGATGGAAAGGCGGACATCCTCGGCGATGCGGTATTCCGGCGCGCTCTGGTCGGGCACGACGAACTGCATCCGGTAATAGCGCTGGTCGGCGATCCACCAGCCGGCGAGGCGGTGCGTCAGCCATTGCCGCCAGCGCATCTGCAGCAGCATCCGGCTGATCACCAGACAGGACAGCGATGCCGCCGACGCCGCGATGATCAACGGCAGCCAGCCGACGGCAGCCCAGACCTTGTCGAGGTCGCGCTTTTCCAGCGCGTCGAAGAAAAGCCGGTTCCAGCTGTTGACGCCAACTGCGGCGCCGAGCTGGGCCGCGACGAAGAGCAGCACCGCGAAGGTGAGGCCCCAGGCGCGCAGCCTGTTCTCGCCGCGCCAGAAGCCCAGGGCCACGCGAAAGAACTGGCGCAGGCGCGAACGCCGCAGCCCGGAGGCATGTGATTTCATGCGGCGGCCTCCTGAGCCGATCTGCTATGCCGGGACGGGCGCGATTGCTAAGCCACGGCTTTCGCGCCACACAGAAAACGCAAGCATTCGCCGCGGGTTCCGGCGGATGAAGGAGCCGGGCGTGATCGTCGCATCGAGCAATCATCGCAATCACCGCAGCCCGTCCTGCCTTGCCTGTCCGCTACGGCTGAAACCGGCCTTCAAGGACAAGTCCGACGAGGAAATCCGCTTCATCCAGGAGATGAAGCTCGACCACCGGCAATTGCCTGCCGGCAGCGACATCATCCATCCCGGCCAGGAGGATGCAGAGCTCTACACGCTCTTCTCGGGCTGGGCCTTTCGCTACAAATCGCTGCCGGACGGACGCCGGCAGATCCTCAACTTCCTGCTGCCGGGCGATCTCGTCGGCCTGCAGGCTTCGTTGCTCAGCGCCGCCCAGCACGGCATCGAGGCGCTGACCGAGGTCGAGCTCTGCGTCTTCCCGCGCCGGCGCACCTATGAAATGTTCGGGCGGATGCCGGCGCTCGCTTACGAGCTCGCCTGGCTCGGCTCGCGCGAGGAGAGCCTGATCGACGAGAACCTGACCTCGGTCGGCCAGCGCAATGCGCAGGAGCGGATCGCAGCGCTGGTGATCTCGCTCTATCGCAGGGCCGAAGCGCTCGGCCTGGTCGCCGAGAAGAGCTTCGTCTTCCCGCTGACACAGCAGCAGCTCGCCGATGCGCTCGGCCTCTCGCTCGTCCACACCAGCAAGACCTGGGCGCGCCTGCGCAAGGCCGGGATGTTCTCGCTCGAGCGCGGCCGCCTCACCATCCACAATCCGCGCCTGACCGAGCGCATGGCGCTGCTGTTCGAGACCGAATTGCACCCACGTCCGCTGATCTGATCGCGGACACTCTGGTGGCCAGCCAAGAAATCGCTGGATTCGGCCCGCTCTTGACCCCATATGACAGCGGCGTAACGTCACGGCATTGTCATGTCGCTCCGGCGCGGGCCTTCCGCCTGGCCGCATCGAGGTTCTGAATGGCCCATCCCGCTTCCGGTCAGCGCCTGCGCGCCACCCGCTTCGGACGCTCGTCCGTCGCAGCCCGACTGGAGCATGAGGTGCGGCTGACCGCGGCGGATTTCGCCGACAGCGTCGCCGAAGCAAGGCTGAGGGTCGCCGCGGCGCGCTACAAGGTCGAGGACGAGGTCCGCAACACCGCCGGCAAGCTCAAGTCGCATGTCCGCAAGGCGGCCGACGAGGCCAAGGCGCGGTTCAGCGACGATGCCCGTTTCCTCAAGTCCTGGATCGATTCGCCGGGCCGCACCGGGGCGGTCGCGCCGTCGAGCCCTTTCCTCGCCAGGCGCATGGCGTCCTATGTCGACCCGCAGGCCGAGGGGCCGGTGGTCGAGATCGGTCCCGGCACCGGGCCGGTCACCGAGGCGCTGATCGAGCGCGGCATCGACGAAGCCAGGCTGATCCTGGTCGAGTACAGCCCGGAATTCTGCGAGCTGCTGCGCCGCCGCTTCCCACGCGCCACCGTCATCGAGGGCGATGCCTATGCGCTTTCGACCACGCTCGCCGGGCATCTGAGCGAGAAGGCGAGCGCGGTCGTGTCCTCGCTGCCGCTGTTCAACAAGCCGCCGCCGGAACGCACCGCTCTGGTGCAGGACGCCTTCGCCAATGTGCTCAGGTCCGGCGCTCCCTTCATCCAGTTCACCTATGCGGTGATCTCGCCAGTGCCGCGCAAGGGCTCCGGCCTCAAGGCGCAGGTCTCCGACTGGGTGCTGCGCAACATCCCGCCGGCGCGAGTCTGGGTCTATCGCCGCGCCAAGCCGTGACACGAGCTTGACGCTGGCCCCGTATGCCTCCGACATCGCAGAATGAGAAGGCTGGGCCGTTCGCCCCGCTGGAGGATTCCCGCGCTTCTCCGAATCGCGGCAATGCTCAAAGTTTTTATTTTTGACGCATTTTCTTCACGCGAACCGGTGTCCACTTCGCTCGAAAATGCTTATCCGTCGGAGTGACCATGCCAAAAATCCTCGTTTTCGCCGGTTCCTGGCGCCCGGGCTCGATGAACACCCGGCTCGCAACCCTGATCGCAGGGAATCTCCGGGATGCGGGAGCCGAGGTGACGCAGATCTCGCTCGGCGACTATCCGCTGCCGCTGATCGACGCCCGCGCCTTCCACGATGAGCAGCCGCAGGAGGCGAAGGCGCTGGCGGCGCTGGTCGATGCCCATGACGGGCTCTTCATCGCCAGCCCGGAGTACAATTCCGGCTATCCGCCGGCGCTGAAGAACGCGCTCGACTGGATCAGCATCGTCCGCTCCGGCGGCCCGGGCCTGCGCGAGAAGGTGGTCGCGATCGGCGGCGCCTCGGCCGGCAATCTCGGCACCTATCGCTGCCTGACTCAATTGCGGACCGTGCTCGAGCTCGGCTTCGGCGCGCTGCTGGTGCCGGAGATGCTGGCGGTCAGCGGCGCCGACAAGGCCTATGGCGAAGATGGCGACTTCATCGACAAGCGCCTCAAGGGCATGCGCGACAAGATGGTGGCGCGGCTGGTGAAGGTGGCGGCGCTCCACCCCTGAGCGCTATTCCAGCCCGCAAGGCCCGGCTGCCGGCGACAGGCGCCAGAGCCCGTCGTCCGGCTTTGCCGGGATACGAACCGCGCCATCGGCGATCTCCTCGGCATCGTAGGGATTGGGATTGGCGATGATGCCGCCATTACGGACGTCCAGCGCCCCGTTCGGGCCGCGCTCGATCCGCCAGCTGCCCGCCTCCCATTCCGGCACGCAGCGCAAACCCTGCCCGGCCGGCTTGCAGATGCCGCCGAGCTGATAGTCGAAGCTCTGATCGACCTTCACCCGCTGGCGCAGGTTGATATAGAGCGCGACATAGAAGCCGCCCTGACCGGTTTCGGACCAATTCTGCGGCAGATGGACCAGGCGAATCCGCGCGACCTTCTGCTGCGGGTGGCTGGCGAGATGGGCGGCATCGTAGACCCGCTCCCAGCAGGCGGCCTTCGCCGGCGGCAGCTCGCGCTCGAGCGGCCGGGCTTGCGCAGAAATCGCAAGACAGCAGATGGCGACAGTCAGGGGCAGGCGCATCATGGCTCTCCTTACCGGGCTGCCGCAGCGTGAGGCACGCGTGACAGCTCAGCAAGCCGACTTGCGGGAAGCGGGGACGGTTTCGCCATCGCACTGGCCTTGTCGGCCCGAATCCGGCACATCCGGCGCATGTCATCGCCCCGCGAATCAGAAGCCCGCGCGATCCTGAAGTCGGTCTTCGGCTATGACGATTTCCGCCCCGGGCAATGGGAGGTGATCGAAGCCGCCTTGGCCGGCCGCGACGTCTTCGCGGTGATGCCGACCGGCTCGGGCAAATCGATGTGCTACCAGCTGCCGGCGCTGGTTACCGGCGGTTTGACGCTGGTGGTCTCGCCGCTGATCGCCTTGATGCGCGACCAGGTCGGCCAATTGGTGCGTGCCGGCGTCTCCGCCGCCTCGCTCAACTCGATGAACAGCGAGGCCGAGGCGGCCCAGGCCTGGGACAAGCTCAATTCAGGCGAATTGCGGCTGCTCTTCGTCTCGCCGGAGCGATTGGCTGGCGAAGGCCTCGTCGCGCGATTGCGCCGGCTCGGCGTCACCCGGCTCGCCATCGACGAGGCGCATTGCGTCTCGCAATGGGGCCACGACTTCCGCCCGGAATACCGGCTGCTCTCGAAGGTGCGCGAGGCGCTCGGCGATATCCCGGTGACGGCGCTGACCGCGACCGCCGACCGCCAAACGCGCGACGATATCGCCCAGCAGCTCTTCCCGGCACCGCCGCACCTCGTCGTCCATTCCTTCGACCGGCCGAACCTGAAGCTCACCTTCGCGCCGAAGGAGCAGCCGCGCCGGCAGATCGACGATTTCCTGAAGGTCCATCGCGGCGGCTCGGGCATCGTCTACTGCTCCTCGCGCGGCCGCACCGAGCGGCTGGCGCAGGGCCTCAGCGAGAAGGGCTGGAAGGCCTATCCCTACCATGCCGGGCTGGAGCAGACGGAGCGCAACCGCAACCAGGACATCTTCCTGCAGGAGGACGGCGTCGTCGTCTGCGCCACCATCGCCTTCGGCATGGGCATCAACAAGCCCGATGTCCGCTTCGTCGTGCACGCCGACATGCCAGGCTCGATCGAAAGCTATTATCAGGAGATCGGCCGTGCCGGCCGCGACGGCCTGCCGGCCGATACGCTGACCCTCTACGGCGTCGACGACATGGCGCTGCGGCGCCGCCAGATCGACGAGAAGCAGATCGACGACGAGCGCCGCCGGATCGAGCACAAGCGCCTCAACGCGATGATCGATCTCTGCGAATCGGCGCTGTGCCGGCGCTCGGCGCTCTTGTCCTATTTCGGCGAACAGGTGCCGCCCTGCCGGCATGGTGAGGCGCAGTTCCGCTGCGATCTTTGCGGCCCGGCCGCGCCCGAGCTCGCCGACGCGACGCTCGATGCCAGAAAATTGCTCTCGGCGGTGATCCGCTCCGGCCAGCGCTACGGCGCCGGCCATCTCGCGGATATCCTGACCGGTACCCAGACGGAGGCGATCCGGCGCCAGAACCATGATGGCCTGAAGACCTTCGGTGTCGGCAACGACAAACCCAAGGGCGCCTGGATGGCCATGGCCCGCAAGCTCTTCGCCGCCGGCGCGCTCGCCGAGGCCAGCACCGAGCATGGCGGCTTTCGCCTGACGGAGAAGGGCGAGGACATCCTGTTCGGCCGCGAGCCGATCGCGCTGCGGGTCGACCCGCTCGCCGAGCGGCGCTCGCGCCGCGGCCAGCGCGAGGCCGCACGTGCCGACGGGCTCGATGGCGACACCGCCGCCCTGTTCGAGCATCTGCGCCAGCTCAGGCTGACGCTTGCGCGCGAGGAAGGCGTCGCCGCCTACATCATCTTCACCGACCGGACGCTGATCGCGATGGCGCGCGAGCGACCGCTCGGCCTCGACCAGATGCGCGCGATCGAAGGCGTCGGCGAACGCAAGCTCGCCCAATATGGCGAGGTTTTCCTGGATGCGATCGCGACATTCACTGGCTAAATCCGCCACTCTCGCGTACGTACGCGCACGCACGTGAAAAAGCCACGCTGAGCGCCTATATTCGGTAGACGAATCAAGCTGATCGCGGGCGCCATGCTCGCCCGCCGAAGGACCCCCGCATGACAGACGTCACCAACGGCGCCGAAGACTATGGCGCCGACTCGATCAAGGTGCTCAAGGGCCTCGATGCGGTGCGCAAGCGTCCCGGCATGTATATCGGCGACACCGATGACGGCTCGGGCCTGCACCACATGGTCTATGAGGTCGTCGACAATGCCATCGACGAGGCGCTCGCCGGCCATGCCGACCTCGTCACGGTGACGCTGAATGCCGACGGCTCGGTGACGGTCTCGGACAATGGCCGCGGCATCCCGACCGCCATCCACAGCGAAGAAGGCATTTCGGCGGCCGAGGTCATCATGACCCAGCTCCATGCCGGCGGGAAGTTCGACCAGAACTCCTACAAGGTCTCGGGCGGCCTGCACGGCGTCGGCGTCTCCGTCGTCAACGCGCTCTCGGTCTCGCTGAAGCTGCGCATCTGGCGCGAGGGCAGCGAGCATTTCATGGAGTTCCGTCATGGCGACGCGGTCGCCCCGCTCGCCGTGGTCGGCCCGGCCGGCGACAAGCGCGGCACCGAGGTGACCTTCCTGCCGTCGCAGGAAACCTTCACCATGGTCGAATTCGACTACAAGACGCTGGAGCACCGGCTGCGTGAGCTCGCATTCCTGAACTCCGGCGTGCGCATCGTCCTCACCGACGCCCGCCATGCCGAGGTCGTGCGCGAGGAACTGATGTACGAAGGCGGCGTCGAAGCCTTCGTGCGCTATCTCGATCGCGCCAAGACGCCCATCATCTCCAAGCCGGTGATGCTCTCGAACGAGAAGGACGGCATCACCGTCGACGTCGCGCTGTGGTGGAACGACAGCTATCACGAGAACGTGCTCTGCTTCACCAACAACATCCCGCAGCGCGATGGCGGCACCCATCTCGCCGGCTTCCGCGCCGCGCTGACGCGGCAGGTCACCGGCTATGCCGAGACCTCCGGCATTTCGAAGAAGGAGAAGGTCTCGCTGACCGGCGACGATTGCCGCGAGGGCCTGACCGCGATCGTCTCCGTCAAGGTGCCGGATCCGAAGTTCTCCTCGCAGACCAAGGACAAGCTGGTTTCCTCGGAGGTTCGCCCGGTCGTCGAGAATGTCGTCAACCAGGCGCTCTCGACCTGGCTCGAAGAGCATCCGAACGAGGCCAAGACCATCGTCGGCAAGGTGGCCGAGGCCGCCGCCGCCCGCGAGGCCGCCCGCAAGGCGCGCGACCTCACCCGCCGCAAGGGCGCGCTCGATATCGCCTCGCTTCCAGGCAAATTGGCTGATTGCCAGGAGAGGGATCCGGCCAAGTCCGAGATCTTCATCGTCGAGGGCGATTCGGCCGGCGGCTCTGCCAAGCAGGGCCGGGCCCGCGAATACCAGGCAGTCCTGCCGCTGCGCGGCAAGATTCTCAACGTCGAGCGCGCACGCTTCGACAAGATGCTGTCCTCCGACCAGGTGGGCACGCTGATCACGGCGCTCGGCACGGGCATCGGGCGCGACGAGAAGGACTCAAGCGCCTTCAACGTCGAGAAGCTGCGCTACCACAAGATCATCATCATGACCGACGCCGATGTCGACGGCGCCCATATCCGCACCCTGCTGCTGACCTTCTTCTACCGGCAGATGCCGGAGTTGATCGACCGCGGCCACCTCTTCATCGCCCAGCCGCCGCTCTACAAGGCGGCGCGCGGCAAGTCACAGACCTATCTCAAGGACGAGCGCGCCCTCGAGGACTACCTGGTCGATTCCGCGCTCGACGGCGCCGTCTTCCGCACCGGCGAGGGCAGCGAGCGCGGCGGCGCCGATTTGCGCGCCCTGATCGAGGAAGCCCGCAGCATTCGCCACACGCTGTCGCAGCTGCATTCGCGCTATGACCGGCGCGTCGTCGAGCAGATCGCCATCGCCGGCGCCTTACGTCCCCATGGCGAGCGCGGCGAGGCCGAGCTCACCGAGGCAGCCGCCTATGTCGCGCGCCGGCTCGACGCGATCTCGGACGAGATCGAGCGCGGCTGGGAGGGCAAGGCCGTCGATGGCGGCTTCACCTTCTCGCGGCTGGTGCGCGGCGTGAAGCAGGTCGTCTCACTCGATTCCGGGCTTCTCGCCAGCGCCGAAGCGCGCAAGCTCGACGCTGCCGCACATTCGCTGCGGGAAGCCTATGCCAAGCCGGGCGTGCTCAGCCGCAAGGGCGACGACCATATCGTCAACGGCCCGAGCGATCTGTTCGACGCAATCAACGCCATCGGCAAGAAGGGCGTTTCGCTGCAGCGCTACAAAGGCCTCGGCGAGATGAACCCGGACCAGCTCTGGGAGACGACGCTCGACCGCGATGTGCGCTCGCTGCTGCGCGTCAAGAACGACCAGAACGACGAGGCCGACGACCTCTTCGTCAAGCTGATGGGCGACGTGGTCGAGCCGCGCCGCGAGTTCATCCAGACCAATGCGCTGAACGCGACGGTCGATACCTGAGCGGGACTGGAGAGCGCGTCACCCCGCTCCGCCATGCTCGCCCCTGTGGCGAGCATCGACGTCTTGAACGCCTTACGCGATCAGCGAGGTGAAGGCGCGGATGGTCGGGACAAGCCCGACCATGATAGGAAGCAGGTTGTTGCGGCCCCGGGAAATCCGGCGACGCGAGGCTTCAGAAGCCCTGCGGCAGCGTTCCGCCACCATAAAGTTCGCCTGAGCGAGGCGCGCTTTCGACGCCGGAGCGGACATAGGCCGGGCCGCCCTCGCGAGCCGGCGGCAGGCCGAGCTGGATATCGCCGCTATCCGGCGGCGGCGCATTCCGCACCACCCGCGTGCGCATCACCGGAGCAGGCTCCGAGACGGCGACCGGCTCCTCGCGCGAAACACAGCCGCCGAGCAGGGTGACAAGGATGGCGGCCGCGCCGACATGATAGCGGTTCATGGTTTTTCCAATGCGGGAGGCGCGGGCAACCGCAGCCGAACAGGTCCGGCGCAACCTGCATGACCCGCGCAATTCACGCAAGCTCCCGCAGCGGGCGTCAGCGGTGCGTCAGCCGCCGGTCGAAGCGCATCATCAGCGCATTGCAGGTTACCGCGAAGACGGTCAGCAGCAGGGCGATCGCCATGATCGTGTCGATCTGGCCGAGATTGATCGCGCTGGTCAGCAGGAAGCCGAGGCCGCGCTGCGAAGCGAACATCTCGCCGATCAGCACCCCGAGCAGCGTCAGCGAGAAGCCGAGCCGAACACCCGAGATGATCTCGGGCAGGATCGCCGGCATGATCACGGTGAAGGCGCTCTGCGACGGCGACAGCCGCATCACCTGCGACGTCCGGCGATAGACCGGCTTCATCTGGCGGATCGCGTTCATCGAGAACAGCGTGATCGGGATCAGCCCATGCATCACGCCGAAGGCGATCTTGGCGGAGATGCCGAGGCCGAAGCAGAGCAGCACCAGCGGGTACAGCACGACCTTGGGGATCGAATAGAGCGTCGTCAGGATCGGCTCGGCGACGTTGCCGGCGAGCTTGCGCACGCCCAGCACGATGCCGAGCGCGATGCCGCCGAAGAGCGAGATCGCGAAGGCGGCGACGAAGGCACGCATCGTCTCGGAAATATTCAGCCAGAATTCGCCGGTCGTCAGCAGGGCAGCGAGCTTGCCGACCGTCTGCAGAGGCGAGGCCAGCGAGGAGGCGCCGACCAGGAGATGCAGGCCTTGCCAAAGCACGAGCAGGGCAAGGAGAACGAGCAGCGTGCCGGCAGAGCGGGGCATGAGAGCTGTGGTGGGGCTTGGCATTGGCGTCACCGCTGCCGACGCGCCTGGAGGCGCCGGTCGATCACATTGAGGAAGGTGTTGACGACGGTGACGACGATGAGGACGAGCAGCATCAGCGCGTACATGTGCCCGTTCTCGAACAGGTTGTAGGCATAGGCGATGGCGTAGCCGACACCGGCGCCCGACAGGATGAACTCCGAAGCGATCACGCCGATGAAGGAATAGGCGACCGAGAGCTTGACCCCGGTGAAGAGATAGGGCGTCGCAGCCGGCAATTCGATCAGGAGCGCGGTCTTGACCCGCGACATCCGGTAGATCTGGCCGGTCTTGCGCAGCACGCGCGGGATGCGGTCGAGCCCGTTCAGCGTCGCGGTCACCATCGAGACGATGGCGAGAAGCACCGCGATCGCGATGATCGAGGCAGAGCCGACGCCGAAGAGAGTGATGAAGATCGGATAGAAGACGAAAGTCGGGACGGCATAGTAGCTGGCCAGCAGCGGCTCGATCGCGTCGCGCAGGCCCGGCAGCGAGTAGATGATCACGCCGGCTGCGAAGCCGAGCAGGACCGAGAGCACGGTCGAGATCGCGATATTGGTGAAGGTGATCGCGATATCGGCCGAGAACTGGCCGGAGGCGAGGATCTTGCCGAGCTCGACGACCATGTCGGACGGGGCGATCATTACCATGCGCGGGATGATGCCGACGCGGCAGAGCGCCTCGACCAGGAGAACCATCGCGGTGACGACCGCAACGCGCAGCCATTTCTCGGACATGGCTCAGGCCTTTCCGGCCGACATGATCTTCAAGGCCTCGATCCGGAGCTTTTCCCAGAGGCGAGCGGTGATGTCGCCGAAATGCGGGGTCGAGACGACGCGGCTGTCGCGGTCTCGCTCCCAGCCGGTCTCGACGAAATCGATGAAGGTCCCGGGCCGGGTCGACATCACCCCGACGCGGTCCGACAGCATCGCCGCCTCGTCGAGCGCGTGGGTGATCAGGAGGACGGTGGCGGAGGTCTCGCGCCAGAGGCGCAGCAATTCGTCGCCCATCAGCAGACGGGTCTGCTGATCGAGCGCGCCGAAGGGCTCATCGAGCAGGATCAACCTGGGCTGCATCACCAAAGTGCGGGCGATGCAGACACGCTGGCGCATGCCCCCGGAGAGCTGGGCCGGATAGGAGGCCGCGAAGTCCTTCAGCCCCATGAAGCCGACGGCGTAATCGACGCGTCGGTTGATCTCGGCCGGATCGACCCCGGCCCGGCGCAGGCCGAAGGCGACGTTGTCGCGGACATTGAGCCAGGGAAAGGAGGCGTCCTCCTGGAAGACGACGCCGACGCCGTCGGGCACGCCCTGGATCGGCTTGCCTTCGAACTCGGCCGTGCCGGCTTGCGGAGCGCTGAGGCCGGCGAGGATGTCGAGCAAGGTCGACTTGCCACAGCCGGACGGGCCGACCACCGAGAAGAACTCGCCCTTGGCCAAATCGAGATCGACCGGGCCAAGCGCATGCAGGGTCGATTTCGGGAGGTCGAAGACCCGGGTGACGCCGCGCAGCCTGGCATGGGCCGGGGCGGTGGCGGCGTGGGGCGCGAGCGGCACGATCCTGGCCCCTGACGCCGCGCTCATTGCTTGCCCTGGAGGTCGGCGGGCAGATAGGTCTTGTCGAGCACGGTCGACCAGTCGACGTCGGCCTTGATCTCGCCGATCAGCTTCAAGCCCTCGACCATGCGGTTGAGCTCCTCGACGTTGAACTCGCCCTCGCTCCACATCTTCGGCGGGATCATGTTGTCGACCGCTTCCTTGGCGATCGGCGCGTCGAGCTTGTAGAGCTTCTCGATGATCTTGGCGGTCTCGGCCGGGTCCTTGTAGATCGCCTGCACGCCGGCGCGGCGGCCGGCGATGATCGCCTTGAGCTTCTCGGGGTTCTCCTGCGCGAACTTGCGCGTGGTGATGCCGACCGAGGTGGTCATCGGCTTCAGGATGTCGCCGGCCTTGTAGAGCGTGCGGTACTTGTCCTTGCGGATGATCGACAGCGGCTCGATCAGCACCGAGCCGACGACGGCGTTCTGCTCGAGCATGGTCAGCGCCGGGACATAGCCGCCAGCGGCGACGCGCTGGACCTTGCTCTGGTCGACGCCCTTCTCGCGCAGCACCATCAGCAGCAGCATTTCCGAGACGGACTTGGGCGAGGTGATCGCGACCTTCTTGCCGGCGAGGTCCTCGACGCCCTTCAGGTCGGAGTTCGGCATGACGACCATCGACGCCTCGGCGACGCTGCGCGTGCCGGTGTTGACGATGATCAGGTCGAGCCCCTGCGCCTTGGCAGCGAGCGCGGCGGAGACTGCGACCTCGCCATAAGGCGTCGAGCTGGCAAGGATGTTGCGCACCGTGGTGCCGCCGCCGCCGGAGCCGATGATGCCGGTGATGTCGATGCCGGCCTGCTTGAACAGGCCCTTCTCCATCGCCACCGCATAGGGCGCGCCATAGAGGCTGGCGCCCCACTGGGTGACGGAAATCTCCTCGGCGCGTGCCGGCGCCTGCAAGGCGAGGACGGCCGCAGCGGCGATGGCCGCAAGACGATTGAACGAAGTCAGGCCAAGCCAAGCGGTCATGTCACTCTCCCATTGTGGCAGGCCGCCGATCGTTATCGTTGCAGCAGGCCAGGCATTCACGTTCAAATTTCATTTGTATGCAAACAACGATCTCAACGGATTTCAAGGTTGTCAAGCGATTTGAGATCGACCACTTGCAAACTGCCGACGGCAGCCGGGAGCGAGACTATCGCGCGTGATCTCGTTCGCAACTGCGAAGTAAAATGGCACTCGAAATCCGCCGCGCCGCGCAGATTCGACGAAAACTGAAGGGGTTGGGCGACCGCGGGCTCGATCGCAGCCCGGCATCCGGCACAGGCCAGGCCGCTCCCGACTCGCGACATCGTCGGCAATTCGCCCGCTGCTGCGAGAAGCAGCAGGCTCGCATCATTTGTATGCAAATGATCAAGCAGGCCTCTTTCACCCCTCCCCAACCCTGGCGGCGCCGCCTTGCCGAAGGGGTCGTGCGCCAAGTGCCTTCACCCGACTCGACTCTGACGTAGCGTTAAGCAACCATAAGTTGCTTCCGCCTGCGGGAGCACTCAGCTGCAGCCCCGGGGGGATGGGGATGGAGGCTTTAGCTTGGCCGCGTCCCGGCGCAGGTGATGTACGCATGCCCGGCCTGCCCGCCGAGATCGCCTTCCTGGCGGATCATGGCGTGCCACCCTCGGAGTTGCGGGAGGCCGCCCGGCTTGCGGAGCGGATCGGCGTGGCGCCAAGCCGCCAGGTCATCGCCTCCGGCCTCGTCAGCGAAGAGCAGTTCTACCGGGCGCTGGCGGCCGAGCTCGGCTTGCGCTTCCAGCCGCGCGCGCCATCCCTGCAGCCGGGCGGCGACATCGCGGCGATCTTGCGCGAAGGCCTCGCCGCCACACGCGCACTCCCCGAAAGCCCCGTGCGTTTCGCGGCCGCGCCGCCGCCGGGCCCGGCCTTGCGACGCTTCCTCTCCGCCGGCGTTCGGAACCGCGAGGATGTCGTGGTTCTGCCTCCCTCGATACTGGCGGCCGAGCTGCGCCGGACCAATGCCGGACCAATCGCGCGCGCCGCCGCCTGGCTCGACGAAGCGGGCCGGCAACGCTTCAGCGCACGAACTGGGAGCAACTGGCTGCAGAAATGCCTCGCATACTTGTTGGTCGGGCTTCTTTCATGGTTTGGCACGCTGGCGCCCCTCTCGACCTTGACCGCCCTCGGCCTCGCGCTCGGCCCCCTTTTCTTCGGCGCCGTGATCCTGCGGTTCGCGGCGCTGGCCGAGAAGCCGGCGGCCGACCTGTGGCGAGACTATCGCTGGCAGATCGATGACAGCCGCCTTCCCGTCTACACCATCGCCGTGCCGATCTTCGGCGAGGAGGCGGTCCTCGACCAGCTCATCCAGGCGCTCGCGGCGCTCGACTACCCGGCTGCCAAGCTCGATATCCGCATCCTTGTCGAAGAGGTCGACTCGACCCTGCGGGGCGCGCTCGCAGCCCGCACACTTCCGCCCTTCATGCAGGTCGTGATCGTGCCGCGGGGCACCCCGCAGACCAAGCCGCGCGCACTCAACCTCGCGCTGGAGGAAGCGCGCGGCGAGCTGTTCACCATCTTCGACGCCGAAGACATCCCCGACCCGCGGCAGCTGCGCCTGGCAGCAGCGCGCTTCCTGCACTCGGATGACGGCCTCGTCTGCCTGCAGGCTCATCTCGTCATCGATAATCCTGAAGACAGCTGGCTCAGCGCCTGCTTCGCACTGGAATATGCCGGGCTCTTCGACGTGCTCAATCCCGGCCTGCTGGCATGCGGACTGCCGATCATGCTCGGCGGCACGTCGAACCATTTCCGCACAGAGGCGCTGCGGCGTGTCGGCGGCTGGGATCCCTGGAACGTCACAGAGGATGCGGACGTCGGCTTCCGGCTCATCCGCGCCGGCGGCTATATGGCCGATCTACCAAGCCATACGCTGGAAGAGGCGCCGCGCGATCTGCGGGCATGGCTGAAGCAGCGCAGGCGCTGGCTGAAGGGCTATCTGCAAACGCTGATCAGCCATATGCAGCGGCCGGACCGGCTGGTTGGTGAAGCCGGGCTTGCGGCGACCCTGACATTTCTCGTGCTGACGTTGGGCTCGCTGCTGGGAACGCTGCTCTTGCCGTTCCTCATCGTGATGACAGGGATAGCAATGTTGGGCGGCTCGTTGCTGTCTCCCAGCACACCATGGGAAACGTGCTTCTCGGCGCTATCGCTCGGTCTCGCCGGTTGTGGGCTTCTGACGATGTTCATGGTCCCTGCGCTCGGCGCCTGGCGGCGCGGCGCTCCCGATCTGTGGCGCCGGCTGTGGTGCCTCCCGATCTACTACCTCGCGACCTCGCTCGCCGGATGGCTGGCGCTCTACGACTATCTCGACAATCGCTTCGGCTGGCACAAGACGGCGCACGGACTGGCGCGCTCCTCCCGCTATCGCGGTGCCGTGCCTCGATCTGCCGAGTAGCCGGGCATGGCACTCACAGATGCCGCAGCCACTCCTGCGCCGCCTCTGCCGGCGGGCGCTCGATATTGAAGGCGCCGACAAAGCCACCGTTCTTGTCCATCAGATAGACCAGGGCGGTGTGGTCCATGGTGTAGTCGCCATCCTTGAGCGGCACCTTGCGGGCATAGGCACGATAGGCCTTGACCGCCCCGTCGATCGCAGCGCGCTCGCCGGTCAGCCCGACGATGCGCGGGTCGAAGGAGCCGAGATAGCTCTTCATCGTCTCCGCGGTGTCGCGCTCGGGGTCGACGGTGACGAAGAGCGCCTTGAGCTTCTCGCCCTTCGCCCCCGCCGCGCGCAGAACCTCCGAGATCTCGAACAGCTTGGTCGGGCAGATATCGGGGCAATGGGTGAAGCCGAAGAAGACCAGGAAGGGCGCGCCGCGCAGGTCCTTGTCGGTCAGGGTCTTGCCCTCGGCGGTGGTGAGCGTGAACGGCCCGCCGACGCTGGAAGCCAGGCTCTGCCCGCTTTGGCGGGAGGCCGGCGCGAAGGTGATGAAGGCGGCGGCGGCGAGCGCGGCGGCGCCGAGCAGGAAGACCAGCAGGGGCAGGAGCAGGCGGCGGTTCACGGGAAGACCCTCGAAGGCGAGTGGAACGCCGCTCAGAAGCAGGCGAGGAGCGCGGCGATCAACCCGTCGGTGAACAGCCGGTCGCCCTCGCGCCACCAGAGCAGCAGGCCGGCCGCCAGCAGGAGGCCGAAGCCGCCGGCGAGCAGCCAGAGACCGGGCCGGTGGGCCGGCGCGGCGTCCTGAGCATCGGTCTGCGGAGCTACACTCATTGGTTCAATCTAACGCTGAAGGTCATCAACCGGAAGCTGCGTTCATGCCGCAGGGATACTCCGACATCCCATCTGCGCGATGCCACTTGGCGATCCCGCTCAGCCACCCCACATGACATCATAGGCGCACAGGCTGGCGCCCATCTCTGGCGTCAACGCGAAGAGATGAGTTGAGGACGGTTCGCGTTTGCGTCGGGGGCAGGGCCCGGATGCCCGGCGGTCATCAAAGCGCCCCCTTATCGGCCAGGAACTTGCAAGTCTGTCTGCGGTTGATTGTTCAGGGGCACTGTCGGCGAAGCCGGCTTGCGCTGGAGGGCTACCACGATGGAACGAGACGGCGAGGTCTTTCGCTTATTTTCCGAGGACTATCGAAGCTATTCGCAGGAAGAGATGAGCCTGCAGGAATACCTGCTGGCCTGCCGCGAAGACAAATCGATGTACGCTTCCGCCGCCGAGCGCATGCTCGACGCGATCGGCAAGCCGAAATTGTTCGACACCAGCCAGGACGAGCGCCTGGGCCGGATCTTCTCCAACCGGACGATCAAGATTTACCCCTCCTTTGCCGATTTCTTCGGCATGGAGGATACGATCGAGCGGATCGCCGGCTATTTCCGCTACGCCTCGCAGGGGCTGGAGGAACGCAAGCAGATCCTCTATCTGCTCGGCCCCGTCGGCGGCGGCAAATCCTCGCTGGCCGAGCGGCTGAAGAAGCTGATGGAGGAGCGGCCCTTCTACACGCTCAAGATCGGCGACCGGATCAGCCCGGTCTTCGAATCGCCTTTGGGCCTGTTCCGCCCGGAGCGCATGGGCGATCTTTTCGAGGACAAATACGGCATCGCCCGGCGGCGCCTGACCGGCCTGATCTCGCCCTGGGCGAGCAAGCGGCTCGACGAGCTCTCGGGCGACATCGCCAAGTTCAAGGTGGTCAAGCTGACGCCTTCGCGCCTGCGCCAGGTCGGCATCGCCAAGACCGAGCCCGGCGACGAGAACAACCAGGACGTCTCGACGCTCGTCGGCAAGGTCGACATCCGCCAGCTCGAGAATTTCAGCCAGTCGGACCCGGATGCCTATTCCTATAGCGGCGGGCTGAACCGGACGACGCAGGGCCTGCTCGAATTTGTCGAAATGTTCAAAGCGCCGATCAAGGTGCTGCACCCGCTGCTGACCGCGACGCAGGAAGGCAGCTACAACGGCACCGAGAATTTCGGCGCCTTCCCCTATCAGGGCATCGTGCTGGCCCATTCCAACGAGTCGGAATGGCTCCAGTTCAAGAACAACAAGAACAACGAGGCCTTTCTCGACCGCATCCTGGTGGTCAAGGTTCCCTATTGCCTGCGCATCACCGAGGAGCGGCAGATCTACGAGAAGCTGCTGCGCGAGAGCGAGCTGGCGGGCAGCCCCTGCGCACCAGAGGTGCTCGACCTGCTCAGCCGCTTCTCGGTCTCGACCCGGCTCAGCGAGTTCGAGAACTCGCCGCTCTACACCAAGATGCGCGTCTATGACGGCGAGAACCTGAAGGAACTGGAGCCCAAGGCCAAGGCCATGCAGGAGTATCGCGACGCCGCCGGCGTCGACGAGGGCATGACCGGCGTCAGCACGCGCTTCGCCTTCAAGATCCTGTCGCAGACCTTCAACTACGACACCGAGGAGCTCGCCGCCGACCCCGTCCACCTGATGTACATCCTCGAGGGGGCGATCAAGCGCGAGCAGTTCCCGAAGGAGACGGAGGCGGCCTATCTCGACTTCATCAAGTCGGAGCTGGCGACGCGCTATGCCGAGTTCATCGGCCACGAGATCCAGAAGGCCTATCTGGAATCCTATGGCGAATACGGCCAGAATCTGTTCGACCGCTATATCGCCTATGCCGACGCTTGGGTCGAGGACCAGGACTACAAGGATCCCGATACCGGCCAGATCCTCAACCGGCAGGTCCTCGACAACGAGCTGTCGCAGATCGAGAAGCCGGCGGGCATCGCCAACCCCAAAGACTTCCGCAACGAAGTCGTGAAGTTCACCTTGCGCGCCAGGGCCAGGAACAACGGCCGCAACCCGTCCTGGACCAGCTATGAGAAGCTGCGAGAGGTGATCGAGAAGCGGATGTTCGGCCAGGTCGAGGACCTCCTGCCGGTGATCAGCTTCGGCTCGAAGCAGGACAGCGTGACCGAGAAGCGTCATCACGGCTTCGTGCAGCGCATGGTCGAGCGCGGCTATACCGAGCGCCAGGTCCGGCGCCTGGTCGACTGGTACATGCGCGTCAACAAGGCGGGCTAGAGCATCGGCCCGAAAAGTGTGGTCCGGTTTTCGGACAAAGCCGATGCGAGAGTAAGAATCCCGGCGGGGAGCCTGCCATGCCGATCTTCATCGACCGCCGCCTGAACCCGAAGGACAAGAGCCTGGGCAATCGCCAGCGCTTCCTGCACCGGGTCCGGGCGGAGCTGAAGCGCAGCGTCCAGGAGCAGATCCGCTCCGGCAAGATCGCCGATGCGGATGGGGAGCATGCCGTCTCGATCCCGGCGAAGGGTACGAGCGAGCCGAGCTTCCGCACCGCCGGGGACAGCGGACGGCGCCAGCATGTCCTGCCCGGGAACAAGCAGTTCTCCCCGGGAGACAAGATGCCGAAGCCCGGCCAGGGCAGCGGAGCGGGATCGTCGCCCGGCCTGCAGGAGTCCGAGGACGACTTCCGCTTCGTGCTCTCACGCGAGGAGGTGCTCGACCTGTTCTTCGAGGACCTCGAGCTGCCCGACATGGTCAAGCTCGCCTTGAAGGAGATCCTCGCCTCCAAGCCGCGACGGGCCGGGTTCTCGACAGGCGGCTCGCCGACCAACATCAATGTCGCCCGCACCATGCGCAACAGCCATGGCCGCCGCATCGCCCTGCAGCGGCCCAAGCGCGCGGAGGTCGAGGCCATCCTCGCCGAACTCGCGGGGATCGAGGCCGAGGGAACGGACACCACCCGCGCCAAGGTCGCGGCCTTGCGCGCCGAGCTCGACCGGCTGGAGCGACGACGCCGGGTGATCGCCTTCATCGACCCGGTCGACATCCGCTTCAACCGCTTCGAGGCGCAGCCCCTGCCGAATGCGAACGCGGTGATGTTCTGCCTGATGGATGTGTCCGGCTCGATGGGCGAGCGCGAGAAGGACCTGGCCAAGCGCTTCTTCGTCCTGCTGCACCTGTTCCTGAAGCGGCGCTATGACCGCACCGAGATCGTCTTCATCCGCCACACCCATACGGCGCAGGAGGTCGACGAGGACACCTTCTTCCTGAGCACGCAGAGCGGCGGCACCGTCGTCTCCACCGCGCTGGAGGAGATGCAGCGCGTCATCGCGCAGCGCTACCCCAGCAAGGACTGGAACATCTATGTCGCGCAGGCTTCGGACGGCGACAATTTCGCCAGCGATTCCGAGCGCTGCCTGCGCCTGCTCGACGGCGAGATCATGCGCCTGTGCCAGTACTTCGCCTATGTCGAGATCATCGACGAACGCGAGAGCGAGATCTTCGGCTCGACCGACAACGGCACCTCGCTCTGGCGTGCCTATCTCACGGTCAAGGAACGCTGGCCGAATTTCGACATGACCCGCATCGCCCGGGCCGCCGACATCTACCCGGTCTTCCGCCAGCTCTTCACCCGGCAGCCGGCGCGGCCGCGCAACTGAAGGGAGCGCCGATGCCCAGGCATGCTCACCGACCCGATCTGCTGTTCACCGGCTCGGACTGGAATTTCGCGACCCTGTCGCAGGCCTATGACGTCATCGAAGCGGTGGCGAAGGAGGAGCTGCGGCTCGACATCTACCCCGTGCAGATGGAGGTGATCTCCTCCGAGCAGATGCTCGACGCCTATTCCTCGATCGGCATGCCGCTGATGTATCGCCACTGGTCGTTCGGCAAGCACTTCGTTCATCACGAATTGCACTACCGCAAGGGCGGCCGCGGCCTCGCCTATGAGATCGTCATCAATTCCGACCCTTGCATCGTCTATCTGATGGAAGAGAACACCATGGCCCTGCAGGCCCTGGTGACGGCGCATGCGGCGCTCGGGCACAACCATTTCTTCAAGAACAACTATCTGTTCCGGCAATGGACCGACGCCGACGCGATCCTGGGCTATCTCGATTTCGCCAAGGGCTACATCACCCGCTGCGAGGAGAAGCATGGCGTTCCGGCGGTGGAGGCCATTCTCGACGCCGCCCATGCGCTGATGGAGCAGGGTGTGTTCCGCTATCGCCGCCCGCCCAGGCTCTCCTCCGAGAAGCAGCGCGAAGGCCTGCGCGAGCGGCTGGAGTATGAGGAGCGCACCTACAATGATCTCTGGCGCACGCTCCCGCGCCAGGCGGATGGTGCCAAGGCGGCGGCGGAGAATGCGGACCTGATCGCCGAGCGGAAGAAAGCGCTCAACCTGCCCGAGGAGAACCTGCTCTATTTTCTCGAAAAGACCAGCCTGATCCTCGAGCCCTGGCAGCGCGAGATCCTCAGGATCGTGCGGGTGATCGCGCAGTATTTCTATCCGCAGCGGCAGACGCAGGTGATGAACGAGGGCTGCGCCACCTTCGTGCACTACACGGTGATGAACGCACTGTTCGATCGCGGCCGTATCGGCGAAGGCGCCATGCTGGAGGTCCTGCGCAACCATTCGAACGTCGTCTTCCAGCCCGGCTTCGACGATCCCCGCTTCTCCGGCATCAACCCCTATGCGCTCGGCCTCGACATGATGCAGGACATCAAGCGTATCGCGACCGAGCCGACAGCCGAGGATCGCGACTGGTTTCCAGAGATCGCAGGCAGCGGCGACTGGCGCGCGATCCTGCTCGACGCCTGGGCCAACCACCGCGACGAATCCTTCATCCGCCAGTTCCTCAGCCCTGCCCTGATCCGGAAATGGCGACTGTTCCTGCTCTCCGACGCGGCGAACGAGTCGTTCTATAGCGTGGCGTCGATCCACAACGAGCGCGGCTATCAGAAGATCCGCGCCGCTTTGGCCCAGCGATACGACATCGGAGCGAACAATACGGACATCCAGGTTGTCGATGTCGACCTGCTCGGCCAACGGCACTTGCGCCTGCAGCACAAGGTCCGCGACGGCATCGTGCTGGATGGCGGCAGCTGCGAGGCGACGCTGCGCCATGTCCAGCGGCTCTGGGGCTACGAGGTCAGCCTGCAGGGCATCGACGCGCAGACCGGCGCAACGGTCTATGAGCGCTCCAGCAGCCAGCTGGCGCAGTGACCGGCTGCGCGAGCCACTACCGCGCCGGCGGGACCCGCCCGGTCTGCAAGGCATGAGCCCAGTCGGCGCGGCCATTGGCTTCCGCGCGCCTTGCCGCATGGCGCCAGTCATAGGCGGTCGCGTGGTGCTCGATGGCGATGGTTTCCGTCATCGTCACCACGGCGAAGCGGGCATGCGGTGCGCCACTCTCCGAGACATGGATGCGGGGCTCGCCGGCGTTATAGGCGGGATTGCCGACACTGCCGGGATTGACCACGACGCGGCCATCGTCGAGCTGCAACAGGCGCGGCTGATGGCTGTGGCCGCACAGGACCACGGCGGGACCGCCAGGGCCAAGCAAGGCCTCGACCGCCTCCGGACGAGCCGCGACCAGGCGTCCGCCTTCGATCGCGTCGAGGAGGTAGGTGTCGTCGTCCTTCGGGCTGGCATGGACGCAGCGCGCGCCACCGACCTCGAGCTCGAAGGGCAGGCCGGCCAGCCAATTGCGGGCATCGGCGTCGAGATTGCGCCAGGCGAAGCTGTCGGAGGCGCCGAGCCCGTCCGGCAAGGCCGCACCGAGTGCCCGGTCATGGTTGCCGCGGACATGGCTCATCGGGGTCGCCCGCAGCAGCCGCACCGTCTCCGCCGGCCAGAGCGGGCCCGAGGCACAGTCGCCGAGATTGACGATGCGGTCGACGGAGAGCCCGGAAAGCCGGGCGAGCACGGCTTCGAGTGCCGGCAGGTTGCCGTGCACGTCTGCGATGACACCGAGCCGCATGTCGCAAATCCCGAATCCTGAGCCGGTTCAGGACCGGCCAATCCTGTGATGGCGCGTCCCGAGCCTCGCGCCAAGGCCCGGGACGTCATGGCTGCGACGATGCGATCAGCGGATCAGCGCCCTGACGCGGGACGAGACGAGGTCGGCGATCAGGACCATGGCGAGGATGACGAGGATGCAGGTCGCGGTGTCCTGGTACTTGAACAGCTTCATCGAGGAGACGAGCTCGAAGCCGATGCCGCCGGCGCCGACCATGCCGAGCACCGTCGACTGGCGGACATTGGTCTCGAGGCGATAGAAGATCGTCCCGAGCCAGGCCGGCAGGACCTGCGGCAGCACGCCGAAGAAGAAGGTCTTGAACGGGCCGACACCAGCCGAGCGGAAGGCCTCCAGCGGACCCTCGTCGATATCCTCCATCGCCTCGGCGAAGAACTTGCCGAGCATGCCGGCGCCATGGATAGCGAGGGCGAGTACACCGGCGAAGGGACCGAGGCCGATAGCGGCGACGAAGATCAGCGCCAGGATGATCTCGTTGATGCCGCGCATGCAGTTGAGCAATTGCCGCGTCGCATGGAAGACGACCGGGCTCGGGCTCAGATTGCGCGCAGCGAAGAAGCAGACCGGCAAGGCGATGACGACGCCGAGCAGCGTGCCCCAGACCGCGACCTGCAGGCTCTCCAGCGCCGGGCGCCACAGCCGTTCGAGGAATTCCGGATTGGGCGGCATCATCCGGACCAGGAAGTCCAGCATATAAGGGATGCCGTTCCAGAGGTTGCTGGCGTTGATCTGCGAGCCGAGCGCAGCCCACCACAGGAAGACCAGCGCGGCGAGCGTGATGGCGCCGACACCCCACCAGCCGAAGCGGCCTTGCGGGGGGCGAAGCACGAGTTGCAGCGTTCCGAACGACATGGCTCAGCTCCCCGTCAGACGGTTGCGGTGGCGATCATCGGCGCCAGCACGGGCTGGCTGGCCGGGCGGGGCTTCAGCACGCGACTGATGCCGGGGTCCTCCAGACCGGGATAGATCTGGTGGACGACCTCGGAGGTGAGCTGGTCCGGCATATCGTCGAAGATCACCCGGCCGCCGCTCAGGCCGACGATGCGCTCGCCGAACTCGACGGCGTAGTCGACCTGGTGGAGGTTGCAGATCACCGCGATACCCTCCTCCTTGCAGATCGCCTTGAGGTAGCCGAGCACGATGCGCGAGGTCTTGGGGTCGAGGCTCGCCACCGGCTCGTCGCAGAGGATCACCGCCGGCTGCTGCGCCAGCGCCCTTGCGATGCCGACGCGCTGCTGCTCGCCGCCGGAGAGCTGGTCGCCGCGCGAATTCGCCTTCTGGGCAAGCTCGACCCGCGCCAGGCAGTCCATCGCGATGGCGACGTCCTCCTTCGGGAAGAGCTGCAGCATCGAGAGGAAGGACGACAGGCCCGCCATGCGGCCGACCAGCACGTTCTTCAGCACCGAGAGGCGCTTCACCAGATTGTGGTGCTGGAAGATCATCGCCACCGGCCGCTTGCCGGCCGCGCCGCGCTTGAGGTCAAGCACCTTGCCGTCGATGACGGTCCGGCCCGCATCGGGCTGGGCGAGCCCGTTGATGCAGCGCAGCAGCGTCGACTTGCCGGCGCCGCTGGGGCCAAGCACGACGAGGAACTCGCCGGCTTTGACGCTGAGGTCGATGCCCTGCAGGACCGGGCGCCCCGCATAGGACTTCTTCAGTCCCTCGATCTTGATCATGCCGCTTCCTCCACCGGTCGCGTCCTGCGACTACTTCATCTTGGTGAGATCGAGCTTCAGCACCTTCGCGGTCTCGCGAATGATGTCGTAGGCTTGATCATTGGTCTCGACGAAGCGGTTGAGCTTGCCCTGATCGGCCCAGGTGATGTCGCGGATGTTCAGGAAGGCCGACTTGATGTTCGCCTTCAGCTCGTCCGGCAGGTTCTTGCGCCAGCAGGTCGGCGATTCCGGGATCGGGTCCGATTCCCAGACGACCTGGATGTCGGCGCGATCGACCAGCTTCTTCTGCACGGCCGCATCGAGGATGCGGTCGGCGATCGTCGCGGCGTCGACCCGCTTGTTGGCGACGGCGAGCGCATTGGCGTCATGCGAGCCGGTGAAGAGCACGCGGCCGAAATCCTTCTCGGGATCGAAGCCGAGCTTCATCAGCCCGGCCTTCGGGAAGAGGTGGCCCGAGGTCGAGGACGGATCGACGAAGGCGAAGGTGCGCCCTTTCAGGCCCTTCCAGTCACTGATGCCGCTGTCCTTCCGCGCGATGATCTGGCTGCGGTAGAAGCTGCGGCTCGACTTGGCCGTCTCGGCGGTGGCGAAGGCCTCGATCGCCGCGACCGTGGTGCCGAGCACATAGGAGAACGGGCCGAGATAGGCGACGTCGACATGGTTCGAGCGCATCGCCTCGATCACGCCGTTGTAGTCCGAGGCGACGAAGCCCTGGACGGGTATGCCGAGATTCTTCTGGAGCGCGGCGAGGAGCTGGGCGCTCGATTCCAGCATCGCCCGCGAGTCCTCAGACGGGATCAACCCGACGCGGACCAGCTTGGTCTGGGCCCGGACCAGGACCGGCGCCGCCAGCAGCGTTCCCGCCGCCAGCGAACCCTTCAATATCGTGCGACGCGTGGTGGTCATGTCATCCTCCCAAGATGATCCGGCGATCTTTTGATCGTCCGGTGAACCGTTGCGGGCGTCGTTGCCCGATGCGTGCTTTCAGGCGGCCATGGCCGCCTGCCTTCCGATGAAATTGCGGCCACGCTCGCCTTCGAGCGCCTTGCCGACGAGGCGGTTCCATTCGCCGGCCGAGACGCCATAGGCGGCCGGGTCGGTCGCGACGCCGAGATCCCGGAGGAAAGCGCCGAGCCGCTCGGCTCCCGCCTCGAGATCGGGGCCGAAGACACGGCGCAGCGCCGCGTCGCATTGCGGTTGCGCGCCCAGCGCCCAGCGCATCACCATTGGCAGCGAGAAGGAGCAGGCGATGCCGTGGATCGTGCCGCTCTTCAGGGTGATGTCGTAGGAGATGTTGTGGGCGAGCGCCGTCCGGGTGTTGGAGAAGGCAAGGCCCGCCAGCAGGCTGGCGCGCATCTGCCGGGCCCGGAGCTCGACATCCTCCGGGCGTTCCAGCAGGCGCGGCAGCGTCTCGATGATTTCGCGGGCCGCCTCGACCGCGTAGTTGGCCGAGACCGGATTGCCGTTGACGTTCCAGATGCTCTCCAGCGCATGGGAGAGGGCATCGAGCCCGGTCGCCAGGGTGAGGCCGCGCGGCGCCCCGACCGTCAAGGCAGGGTCGAGTACCGCCGTCTCCGGATAGAGCCGGGGATGGGCGAGCGAATACTTGCTGCCATTGGCCTGGTCCCAGACCGTCGCCCAAGAGGTGACTTCGGAACCGGTGCCGGCCGTGGTCGGCACGGCGATGATCGGGATGATCGCGGCCTCATTGAGCGGCGTCTTCTCGGTCAGGTGCCGGCGCACGGTCTCGAAGTCGCCGTCGCTGGCCGCCAGCACCTTGGCGGCGTCGATCATCGAGCCGCCGCCGAGCGCAACTATGACCTCGGCCGGCTCGGCCGCGCCGAACTGGCGGCAGGACTCGGCAAGATCGGCGCAGTCCGGATTGGTCTCGATATTGGTGATCGAGACGACGGGCGCGCCGGCCACCGCGGTCAACCTGGCGGAGAATTCGCGGAAAAGCGGCTGGTCATAGGTGACGAGGGCCCAGCGCCGCCCGCCGATCAACCCGGCGACCTCATCGAGCAGGCCGTTCCCGAACCGGACCTTCACGGGGTTCCAGTACGCCCATTTCATGCGGTCCATCCCTCGCAATGCGCCTTGCCGGCACGTTGCGAAGGATGCTCACAGAGCTCCATTCTCATAACAAATTGATTTTTTGATCCGAATTAATAGAAATTCTCTATGCGTTATACCCAGCTCAGGTCCTTCCACAACGTCGCGAACGCCGGCGGCTTCAACGCGGCGGCCGAGGCCTTCAACATCAGCCAGCCGACGCTGACGGCGCAGGTCGGGACGCTGGAGGAGGAATTCGGTGTCGAGCTCTTCGTCAAGCGCGGCCGGCGGCGCGAACTGAGCGATAGCGGGCGCCAACTGCTCGCCATCACCACCCGGCTCTTCGCCGAGGAGGCCGAGGCGCTCGCCTTCCTGACGGAATCGCGCGAACTCCGGACGGGCCGGCTCTCGATCGGCGCCGTCGGGCCATTCCACGTCACCGAAATGCTCGCCGCCTTCAACCAAGCCTATCCGGGCATCGAGCTCGCCGTGAAGATCGGCAACTCCGCCGAGGTGCTTGGCGATCTCGAGAGCTATCGCTGCGACGTCGCGGTGCTCGCCTATATCGACGAGGACGACAGGCTGCTGACCATCCCCTATCGCCGCCACCCCGTCGCGGTCTTCGTGCGGCGCGACCATCGCCTGGCGGGGCGCCGCAGCGTCCGGCTGACGGAGCTGGAGGGCGAGCCGATGATCGCGCGCGAACGGGGCTCGACGACACGGCGCGCCTTCGAGGGCGCATTGGCCGAGACGGGCACGAAGCCGCGCCTGGTCATGGAGATCGGCAGCCGCGAAGCGATCCGCGAAGCGGTGATCCGCGGGCTCGGCATAAGCTATGTCTCGGAAGCCGAGTTCGTTCCGGACGAGACGCTGCGGCTGATCCCGATCGAGGGGGCCGAGGTCTACACCTATGCGCATGTGGTCGTGCTGAAGCAGCGGCAGACCAGCCGGATCGTCAAAGCCTTCCTCGACGTCGTCCAGCGGACGCGCGACGCTTCGGCCGTCGTCGATGCGTAGGGCATCGACATAGCGGCGCGCAAGCGCAAGGCCCGCGCAAGCGGCAGCCAAGGGCTAGCCGCCGCAATCGACTGAGTTTCGAAAGGAATTTGGAGCGGGCGATCGGGATCGAACCGACGACATTCAGCTTGGGAAGCTGACGTTCTACCACTGAACTACGCCCGCGCTCCTGCCCCTATAGCCGGGCCGGGCCGCCGCCGGCAAGCCGGTCGCCACGAGATTTCCCCGTAGACGCGAAAAACCGCGCCGGACCCCTGTCGCCCGGCGCGGTTGGTTCAGACGCGGTGCGTCTTAGTAGCAGCCGTAATAGCCGCAGCCATAGTAACCGTAGTGGCGGCGCGACGAGGCGGCGATGACCGCACCGCCGACCGCACCGGCGACGACGCCGGCCGCGACCGCGTTGCTGGCCTGCGCGTTGGAGCGGCGGAAGCTCTGGAACACTTCGCTGCGGCAGCGCTCGAAAGCGCGGGTGCCGGGGCGGTGGCCGGCATCGAGGCAGACCTGGTCGGACTCGGCCGCCGACTGCTCGACGCTCTGGCAGCCGCCGAGGGCGGCGGCGAGAACGCCGGCGATGATGAGGGCGCGCATGAGAAATCCTTTCCCTGTAGACGTTTGGCTACGAAAGCCATGAAGCGGAAGGCGGTCGAAGCCTCCCGCCGGTGACACAAGCATGAACACGCCGCAGGCCAGCGGCCTGCAACGCCATCGGCGCTTGCTGCCATCTGACACGGAATCGCCATTTTGTCGCCCCGTCGCTTGCCAACCGGGCAATCTTCCTGCGTGCGTTGCGGATTCGCAGCTAAGGAAAGGTTGAGCCAGCCGCCAGTTCGCCGCTCAAGCCGAGCGGAAATGCTTGGAGAGCTTCAGCGCCTGGCCCTGGTAATTGGAGGTGCCGATCGTGCCGTAGAGGGCGTCGGGCTCGGCCGCCATGCGCTCGAACGCCAACCGCCCGACCACCTGCCCGTCCTCGAGCAGGAAGGGCACTTCATGGCTGCGGACCTCGAGCACGCCGCGGCTGCCGGGAACGCCGCCGGTGCCGACGCCGAAGCCGGGATCGAAGAAGCCGGCTGAAATATCCGGTAGGGAATGTTCTGTCGTGCAGAGCTTCATTGAGCTATCATATTGATCTAAAATCAAAAATATCAAATTCAACCGCCATCGATCGAAGTGCATGTGTCCCCTCGGACGTGTTCCCTAGCAGCGCCGCGAGGTTCTCCCCGACGATGAGAGGACACCTTCGGACATGACAGGGAGCGCATCCGCGACGCCGGCCGTTACCGTTGCGCAAATCGCCCCAGAGCGTTCGACCATGAAGGTCAGCGACCGCCGCATCGTCTTCCCCGGGATGCTGTGGCGACTGCCCGGCCTGCCGGCGAGACGACGAAGGGAATTACCTGCGTCGAAGTCGCTCGGCATCGCCGAGCCCGCGGCTATGCCAGTCATTTGTCACGGTGCAGCGCCGCCACCACCTCCCTTCCACGTCACTCTGCGCGCCCGCCCGGGTGATGCATTCCAGGGAGATTGGTTATCCTTCCCGGGCGCTCGTGTTTTGCCAGAGCCACTATGAAGCGAAAGAAACGCATTCATGTGCCCAGGCGAGCGCTTCAGCCGGCGATGAGAGGCCTTGCTATCGGAAGACGAATTGGGGAGCGAACTCACGGCCGAATCTGGCCCATAGCCGACGTCGGGAATGTCTGCTCGTAGGCAGTCCGATGAGACTGGTCCACAACGACGCTTGTCGACTGGTTCGATCACGCACGCTTACGCCTGATACAGATGGAACCCTCTACGTCTCCGCCCTTGCGTAAGTTGTTCTGAGGGAGACGGAGAGAAGGGCAGCACGGTCCGCAAGCCTGCTCAGCTCACATGTAGAAGCTGTAGCGTGGAGCGATCTCCTGACCGTCGGGAACATACTTCAAGACGTCCCCGACCTGCCTAGCCGCAGCGATGGTGATTGGCAGGCCGTTGTCAAACTGGGTGTTGTTCCAGTTCATTTTGGTTAGAGCTAGCATCTCCGCGGCCACATGATGAAGGGGCTGTCCGAGCGCCTGACATCGAAGCATCAGCGGTCGCGGCACATACATGCCGGGGTAAGTTCGGAAGAACTCCACACTTCCTCGCGTGTAGAGAAGCGCTTGATCCTTCTCAAACCGTATCAGCGAGCCGCGCAGCGGCGGATAAACGCCAAGCCGATAGAGCCGCGTCATCGACTTTTGAACCCAGATGAAATCCGCGTAATCGATATCGCGTTCGTCGATCGCCTTGTGGAATCCGGCCATCTCGTTCCGGTCGAAACGCGACGTCTTGTGGAGCACAACCCGTGCTGGATAGTGACCATGTTGGCCCCGGAACACCTTGAGCGAGTTGCGGAGAAGCTCATAGGCGTCCTCCGCTGTTAGGTGCGGCTTGCGGTCCTCCTCGCTTTCGATCATGCGCCCGCCCCGCAGGATCAGACCTTCGCCCCGTTCATCGAACATCTGGGCGGTGCTGGTGTGGACGTGCTCTCCATCAACCGATCGGTAGAAACTTAACCCGACGAAGGAGGTTCGTAACTGACGGGCGTCCCGCGCTAGCCGCCACGGAAGACCTCCAGCCTTATAGTAGAGCGCAGTGAGCAAGTTCCATGCGATGGTCGCGGGATCTTGCGTCCGCCGATCGCTGTTCTCCTTTAGCTTGCGCGGGATCTTGTAGGCCGGATCGAAGGTTGTCGGCCACAGGAGTTGGACGGGCAGGCGCAAGGTCATGCACGACGCCTTCAGCATGCCCCGAAAGTCCAGGTCGGGACCAGCCTCATCCGCCTTTTCCTCACCATCGTCAGACAGGGCAGCGTCTCGTGCATTATAGGTGCGCTCGATGATCTCGATCGGAAGCGCCACAAGCACGACGTCTGGCTTCACTGTGCGTTCTGCCAAGGCAGCGATTTCGTCGGTGATGCTTTCAACTACGGCGCGGGTCATCTCTCGCTGGCCCGGCACCGCCGCAAGCCTGGCGATCTCGCGGAGCGGCAACACACGCTGCAGTTCGTCCGAGGTGATGAACTCGCAGCGGAACGTCTCCTCGAAGGAGATGCCCGGGAAGGCCGGGAAAAGGTTCGGCTGCCGGCTTTGTTTGGCGCTGAAACCTGCCTGACAGACCTCGATCCATTTAGCCGTACCTTCGACGGTTTCCGCGCTGCCCACGATGCCGATTTTGATCCGCTTGGGCGCGCCCTCCATGCCGAAGTCGAAAGGACCGTAGTCCATGAGGCCGAACCGGATGTCGACGTGGCGCATGGCGCCGCCGAACTCGAGGTCGGGTTCGGGAAGGTGAGCAAGCTTCATGCTTCCGCCTGCTCCCAGTCAAACAGCGGCGAGTCTGGGTTGGCCTCCTGCGACTTCCAAAGGTCGTCAGGGACGCCGACGTCGAGGCCGAGGGGCTCGAGCAGAGCGAACGCCAGGAATGGGTAGCCCTCGGCGTACAGGTCAGCCGCGCCGTGATGCGTGAGAAAGTATCGCCACATCACGAACTGGCCCATGACGGCCGCGTTGTTCTCGAACTCCTTGATCCTCTTCAGTCGGTCGCCGGCCCAGGGGTCAGGCTTATATCCCTCGCGAGTGAAATGGTAAGTCGGCGTGATCTCTGCATACCAATGCTCGCCTAGCCGAAGAAATCGATGCCGGAAGGCGGAGTGTCGCCAATATGCGGCTTGTGAAGGGTCGTCACGTCGCTTGCCGTATCGCTTCACAACATCCCGCGGCACGAAGCTCTTCAGGCTCTTGTACGCGTATTTGAGCTTGTCTCGTGCCTTCGGCTTAGGGAAGAAAAAAGCGCCGCTGCCCTTATCGTGCCAGAGCGCCGGGCGCACGAACTCGCTCATGGCTCGATTGAGAAGCGCAACGAAGTCACGCTGCCGGTCCTCATCGTCGCTTTCGGACCACTCGTCGGACCCGAACTCCTCCATAGCTCCAGCTTCACAAAGCTTGTTCCAGGGCCAGGCGTCGAGATTCCGGAACGACAGAACGGCTTTCCCGCGCACGATCCATTCCGAGCCAGCCTTTGAATCGAGTTCTCGAAGCGCCGCGCCGAAGGTTTTGTCGTTGGCAAAGCTCGTGGGCGCCCAATAGAGCGTCCGGGCGGTCGAGACGCCCACCAAATTGACGATCAGTTCCTCCTGGATGCGCGCGCTCGGTGCGGTTGCACCACGCGTAGTGGAGAGACCCAACGCGAGGATGGCGGGCTTCGCCTCCCTGCTGAATATATCCGCTTGCTTGTCGAAGACGATCTTCCGGGCTTTCAGTTTGTCCGGATTGGAAAACCACGCCTTGATCGACTTCCAGTAGGCGACGCCCTTTTCCGGCAACACGACGATGAACAGGACAGGCGCCGTCCCCTGCATCCAATAGCTGATATCTGCTTCGGAGCATGGGAACTCGAAACTCTCTTCAGTCTCAGCCTGCAGACGAAGCCTCTCGGTGGACTTACCTTGTACTTGCAGGAGGAGATTCCCCACAGCGCCGGTCGCTTCGTCTCGAAGCTCTATGAACCCATCGATTCCGGCTTCGACGCCTCCCGTCGGGTAGAACATGAACCCCATCGACAGGACGACACTTTCGATATGCGCCATCCCCCGCTGCCCGATGATATCGCTTCGACCGATTCTCTTCATGCATGCTCCTGACGGACACGATAGCGTTCACCATTGGTTCTAGTCCAGCCGCGTTTCGATGCTTTCGAGGAGACATGTCCCGGTCGGAGCCCAGGCACAAGATGACCATTGGCAGTTCTACTGACTCTAGGTCCCAGCGGCCGATTTCCGGCTCTTTCTCTCTCTCCGTGAATGCGAGAGGAGGATCGTCACCGCTGGCGCGACTAGGCTGAATGGGCAACTGTCTCAAACAGCTAGGCACTGTTGGTCGGTCGTCCCTAGTCGGTGGAGAGGACACCCTCCCGCTCCAATACTTGCCGGACCTCTTCGAAAGCCGCGGAGATTCTTCCAGCGGGAAATCGTATCTGCCCAAGGCCCTGGATGTTGGAGAATTCCTCGCACCCCTCTTCCAGCATAACGATGCCTTTGGTGAAGCCGAGCCGTCCTTGAAATAGCCCCACCTCATGGATGACGTTCATTCTGGCCTGTAACTTCCCATCCTTCTGCTCGTCTTCGGCCGTCATGATAACGAAGGCGACGGCGGCGGCATCCAGCATCTCGTTTAACCGGGCGATGTTCGTCACGCCTGCCACTGGGACGCGGTTGAACTCATCGAATGGTAGGCCAAGTCGATCTTTGACAAAGTCCTTCAACTCTCTCCACGCGCCCGAGCGCCCATGCCCGATGAAGACGTTAGTGCCGACCCGGCTGGCGGCGACATTGCGCGATGCCCGCCTAGCAAGGTGCGAACCGGCCTTTCGGGCGAGTTCAGCCAGCTGCCGGCATGCGAGGAAACTGCTGTTCAGAGACCCAGTCTCAGCCAAGATCGAAAAGTGCGGCGGCACCTGCAGTCCCTGCCCCAGCGCTTCGATATCGGACGATAGGAACTGACCCCGTGGCTGCCACACCTGCAGAAGCTGAGTCGAGCTGTATCCGTCAATGGTCTCCAAATCCGCCAAGAGTTTTTCAAGAAACTTGTCGTCGCCCCTTACCGCCTCGCCGGTGAGGATTGATCCGATGTCAGACTTAGCGGACCTGAGATAGGCTGCCGTTTTCGGCTGCTGCTCGCGGACAGAAGCCATTCCTGGGCTATCAGCAGAAGATCGGATGTAATCCGTCACAACCTTCGCGTCGTACTCTCGCCAGTCGCCTACGGTCTCGGAAAAGTAGTTGTCTCGGAGGCCACTCTGCTGGCTGAAGCGCGCACCCTGCGGTGGCGGCCGGAACTCCGCATAGTAAACCCGCGCATGGTAGCCGAGCCAGGAACCAGAGAACGATCGTCCGACCTCGGTCGCGGCATTCGTGAGGGATTGTAGCGCGGCCTTTGGCCTTTCCGTTTCGATCCAGCTGGCCGCGGCCTCCAGCTTAGCCGCAAGCTCCAGCAGTTCCTCGTCAGCCCGCATCACTCTTCCTCGCCGATCGAAGGAACATGGGACCGGCGGCGAGCGGGATCAGGGTATGCGGCCAGCTATCAACACCTTTTTGAGGTTCCGTCTAACGACGATAGGAGTCTAGGCGAGCATCCGGCGATGGGTTTGGGAGTTGCATGGTCGGTCCACCGCACAAACAAGCGACATACTTCAGGCGGTTCAGGCATAAGCTGGCCATCCTCCGGATGCCGGTGGACGGCCAGCCAATCAACGTCAGCTGCTGGCGCGCACTAGATCGGGAGAAATGAGGCAAATCACCCCCCTGAGCCTTGGCGATCGACCGTTTCGGCGCGATGCAGTCGCGCATGGGTTGCCAACTTTCCTGTTTTCCCGCTTTCCGTTATGTTCGGCAGGGGGAATACAGTGTCGCAAGATTCGCTCGAATCAGCACAGCTCTCGCAGCTGTCGATCTACCTAACCAAGGTAGGAACCAGCTTCGACGATGTCATCAACCTTGATGGCGGCATTGCGCGAAAACCAAACTTCCAACTCCGGACGTTTGATGTAGACGGCGGTTCGTGCCGGTTCTTTTATTTTGAAAGCACGACTGCAAAGGCCACGCCTCCGTGGCTGGAGTTCGTCAATGAACGGCTGGATGCGGGTCAGGCGCTCTCGTTTGCTGGCAGTAGCCGCAATCCAAACGGTATTTTGCTAATCTCGGTAGACGGCCGGCTTTTCGCCGCAGCATTCGGACGCAGCGCCGGCGCCTGCCTCACGCGGAAGGTTCTGGAGCTCGATTTCGGCATCCGAACCGCCATGAACCTGTGTGGCAATGAGCGGGTCCGTCAGACTCGTACCCAAAACAATTCTATTACACCTACCCACATCGACCGCCAGGTTGCGATGCCCTCCGACCCGTTCGTTCTTGGCCTCAGCGAAGCGGAGGACTTGAGAGCTATCTCCGCGCACCTGAAGGGCGAGGAGAACGTCACGTTGCAGGGGCGCGATAGTCTGACAATCAAGGCTTTGGGTGATAAGAAGCTCACGTGGCCGACGCTGATCGGCCGCCTTCGCAGCTTCCTCGTTGCTTATGACAGCCGCGACTTCGTGGACCTGTTTCCCAACTACCGGAATTTCACACCAGCCACGAACGAGGAAACAGAAAAGCTCGACGATATGCTCATCGAGACGCTCAGGTCAGGCGCGCTCGACGGCATCCAACTCTGGGTGCCCGAAATTCTTCAGGATGATGAATTCAGTTTCGCATACTCGGCCAGTGAGAAGCGAGAGAACAACGTCTATGGGTACTTGGACGTTGCGCAACTGAACGCTGAGCTTAAACTCGAAAGTATCACTCTCACGCGCCTGCAGTCGAAGCGGATTTTCGCCTACTCCCACGCCGACAGCCGCATTCGCGAGGACAAGTGGTGGTCGGTGTACGATTGTCTGCTCATCGAGCAGAAGCTCAGCGCCGACCATTTCCTTCTGAGCGCGGGACGGTGGCAAAAGGTTGACCCGGACTTCTATAGGACTGTGACGGACTTCGTCCGCACCGAGGTCGTAGAAGAGGCCTGCGAAGACCTCTATAAGGGCATCGATATCGCCGACATTGCGGCCGGCAAGAACAAGGAAGAGCTCTTCAATGTCGAGGCGTGCCGTCGGCGTGCAGAAAGCGTGCTATTCGACAGATCTAAGCTACAGATCGGCCGCGGTCGAAAGGATAAAGAGTTCTGCGATATTCTCGATATCACGAGCGCTGGAGTAGTTCGTATCATCCACTGCAAGCCGCTCAAGGGCTCGTCGGCCCTGAACTATCTCTTCGCGCAAGCCCAACTATATTGCGAGGCTTTTCTAAGCGACGCGACCTTCCTGTCCGACATCCGTGCCCATATTCAGTCCTCCGGTTGCCCCACCATGCAGGCTTATCTCAATGTGATCGCAGCCGAGCCGCGCCAGGTTAAGGGACAGGACTACTGCGTCTGTCTTTGGCTCCTGTACGACGAAAAGCTAAAAACGGTGCCGACGCGAACTGAATTGCCCCTTATCGCTCAATTTGGGCTCAAACTCATGCATGATCGGCTCCGTAATGTATGTAAATTCCAGAAAATAGTCCTGCGGTTCGTTCCTGTGAAAATGGTCAACTTTAAGAGCACGAAACCGCTTAAAATGGCAGCATGAACAACCAGGGCTTTAACTCGACCCTCGACGGCATCACGGTATACTGAAATTTATTCTAAATCGGTCGTGGGCTAGGCTGAATTCGCCGAACTCAATTACTTTTTCAGTTTTTCTGCCGCTGCATTGAGTTTTTCGCGATCGTTACCGACGCGTTTTATCAGATTCTCGGCCTGGTCCCTGCTAATGCCATGCTTCCGCGCAAAGTAGTTAACTTCATAACCTTGCCCAGCAGCCACTTGTCGCCGATCAGTGCCGCCTCGCTTAGCTTTATCGTCCGCCATTGCGTATCTCCGTTTGGGAATCGCGCGCCCGACTTCGCCTTACTCATGCACGTAACAGTTCTGCTCACAAGAGCGCTTGGTGCAGCATTTGCGGCGCGACATCGTCGAAGATTGCAGATTATTTGAATTTCTGCTTGGAGGCCGTCCATCAACTTCCGTTGCTGGCGCTCGGCAGTCGGATTAGCTATCAGTTTTGAAGCAGTATCTCTGCACATCCGCGGCGCCGACTTCTTCAACACAATCGGCGCATAGCCGACCTTGCCGTTGCGCCGGAAGGTTCAGACGAGGAGGCAAAGCGGGTTGGCTTGATCGATGCCGTCAATGCCTATCGGCTGAAACGGGATTCGCCAGCAACCGCGGCGATGACAAACTCCATCACCTCGTTGGAACAGTACGAGGCGGCGAACCAGAGAGTCGCGGAGCTTTGCAACTTTGCCGAGGAAACGCCGCAGGCAGAAGAGTTGCATTGGGTGATAGCTGATATTTGCGCTTGGGATGAAGAGCGCGACGACGCGACCGGCCGGCGATGATCTGCTCGATGGACAAGGCTATTGCGGGGCCTTCAACTTGGCCTGCTCGGCATCAGCCTCTAAAAGCAGCACCTGCAATCGAGCGACGGCCAACGCGGGCAAATGCAGTTCCAGATCGTTTGGATCGTCATGCATGCCGAACCTCAGGATTGCGCCCTCCAAAGGGTCGTCGCTGATCGTGATGCATTTTACGTCGGTGACGTGAAGTAGCAGGGCCGGCTTCCGTGGCATGGCCGCCTCCGAGGGCCGTCATTGAGGTTAGCACCGCGCCCGGCGCCCATGGGACGCCGGGCATTTCTTCAGGCGCGGCCTTGCGGGCCTTCCCGGTAGGCCGCGGCAAAGGCCGCGACGTCCGGCGCCAGAATGCCGTATTTCTCGGCCAGCGTCGCGAAGATGCCGCGAACGGTCTCCGCTTCCACTTCGCCGCGCATAGCGGCCAGACAGGATTTCATCGCGAAGTTGTGGGCTGGGTCGCGCTTGCTGGGCGGCCAGTCGACCAGGAACATGTAGGCTTCCATGACTGACGAAATCGCCGCGGGATGACCTAACCCGACGAGTATGACGACCGGGCGTTCAAAGTGTTCGGTATTCATCGGTCGCAGCCCCAGGTAATTACATCTCGAACGCTCATAGCAGTCCTCCTTGCGTTCAAAAGTGCGATGCATCCAGGCGCCGGGTTCCTCGCCCGGCGCCTGACATCAGCCTTCAGGCAGCCTCTGCTCAGGCTGCGCGCTTCTCCGAGCCGATCTGCGGCCGATCGGCTTTCGGCAGTGCGGTACCGGTGGCGATCTCGATCCGGCGCGGCTTCATCTCCTCCGGCAGCTGGCGCTTCAGATCGATCGTCAGCAAACCGTTCTCGAGGTTGGCGGCCACGACCTTGACGTGGTCCGCGAGCTCGAAGCGGCGCTGGAAGGCGCGCTCGGCGATGCCGTGGTGCAGGTATTGGCCATTGTCTTGGCCGGCCTTCTGTCCGGACACCATCAGCAGGTTCGGCTCATGCGTGATCGTGAGTTCGTCCTGCGAGAAGCCGGCCACTGCCATTGCGATACGGTAGTCGTCGTCCCCGGTCTTGACGATGTCGTAGGGCGGCCAGTTACCCGCCGGGTCCAGCCGGCTCGCAGCTTCGAGCGTACCGAATATACGATCGAAGCCGATACTTGACCGATACAGAGGAGAAAAATCGAAGACGGTTCTCATAGCCACATCCTCCATTGAGCAATATGGGTACAAGTCGGCCATTCCGAAGTCTTACCGACGCCGGCTTGACCGGCCGATCCCATAAGAGGCGATCGGCAATTGTCGATTTGGATCAGATCAACCGGTGTTCAAGAGGGTCGGCGACATTTTTTGTAGGCACCGTTCGATGGCTCGGACAACGGCGTCGCACGAGAGTTCTCCGAATGAGCTGAAGAAACCTTGCAGCCGGCACTGCCCCGCCGAAAGCTCGGCGGGGCTCGGATCATGTCAGAATGATCGCGAGGATGAATCCGCTCGCTCCGGCGAGCATCGCCAGTGCCGTGAACCGAGCCAGGCTGGCCTTGTCAAAAGGCCGCCTGCTTCGGATGAATTCGACAGCGGACATCTGAATCTCCACGCTCACAGGGAGAGGAGGTCGCCGGGCGCCGTCTGTCTGCTCGTCCTGCCAGCGCCGAGCTGCCTGCCACTCTCGCCGTGATCGAGCGATGTGAGTGCGTCCATCACTTCGTCGAAGCCGATCGGGTGGGCTGCGAAGGGTGGGTGTCGCAGCGCGGGACATGAGTCCACGGCGCAGGCATCGGATGCCCAGGACGACAGGATCGCCCGCTTTTCCGAGTTCGGAAGCGTATCGTCGAGCAGGACATCATACGGGCGCTCATAGAACCGACTTGGGTGCAAAAGCCGGGCAAGCGCTGCGTCGTCCGTGTCCGGACGAGCCGGCGGCACGATCGCGGTCAATGGCTGGCTCATCGATTGTCCTCCAAAAAGCTCCTTTCAGTTGCTGCGCGAGGCGCGCGAGATGAATTTGGGTCCCGCAGGGAAAGCTTCAAGAGGTTCGAGCGGCGCCTCCTTACTGCAGCCGGAACTCGCCACTGACTGCGCTGAGGTCGGCGGGGCCGATCAGGTCCTTGTGAGCGACGGTGATGCGGAACAGCTTGCCGTCGAGCTTGGCCTGCCAGAAGGCGAGGAACTTGTTGAGCTGCGGAAAGCGTGGGGCAAGGTCGTAGTCCTGCCAGATGAATTCCTGCAGGATCGAAGGGTGATCCGGCAGGCGATAGAGGATGCCGGCGGTGGTCAGGCCATAGCCCGCGATCTGGCGGGCGAAGTCGGTGGACGCCATTCCTTTCAGCTCCATGGTTGCTCTGCGCATGGCAGCGCAAATCCAATGCGCCGGCAAGCCGAAAAGTTCCTCTTAGCTGTACGAATTCAAGGCGTTAGCACTCATGCGAAAAAAGTGCTGCCAGCCTCTTGAAGGCAAAAATGGGGCAACCTAGATCTTTGCGCGGGCACGGCGCCTCAGGGGCGCGCGGAACCTCGCCGCGAGACCCGCATAGGGCCGGCCCGCTTTGACATGTGACCGACATGGAAACTGGAGGAACTCATGAAGTTTCGGCCACTGCATGACCGCGTCGTCGTGAAGCGCATCGACGCCGAGGAAAAGACCAGGGGCGGGATCATCATTCCCGACACCGCCAAGGAGAAGCCCCAGGAAGGGGAGGTCGTCGCCGTCGGCGCCGGCGCGCGCGACGAGACCGGCAAGCTCGTGCCGCTCGACCTCAAGGTCGGCGACCGCGTGCTCTTCGGCAAGTGGAGCGGCACCGAGGTCAAGATCGACGGCCAGGATCTCCTGATCATGAAGGAGTCCGACATCATGGGCGTCGTCGAGGCGACCGCGACCCTCAAGCAGGCCGCCTGACGGGGCCTCATCCACATCATCAACCTGAAACCTCAAGTCTGAAGGAGTGAGGAATCATGGCTGCGAAGGACGTGAAGTTTTCGCAGGACGCCCGCGAGCGGATGCTGCGCGGCGTCGATACGCTGGCCAATGCGGTGAAGGTCACGCTGGGACCGAAGGGCCGCAACGTCGTGATCGAGAAGTCGTTCGGTGCTCCCCGCATCACCAAGGACGGCGTCACCGTCGCCAAGGAGATCGAGCTTTCCGACAAGTTCGAGAACATGGGCGCCCAGATGGTGCGCGAAGTCGCCTCGAAGCAGAACGACGCCGCCGGTGACGGCACCACCACCGCGACCGTGCTGGCTCAGGCCATTGTGAGGGAAGGCGCCAAGGCCGTTGCTGCCGGCATCAACCCGATGGACCTGAAGCGCGGCATCGACCTTGCCGTCGAGGCGGTGACGAAGTCGCTCGGCGAGCATTCCAAGACGATCACCGGCTCGGAGGAGGTCGCCCAGGTCGGCACCATCTCCGCCAATGGCGACCGCACCATCGGTGCGATGATCGCTGAGGCGATGCAGAAGGTCGGTAAGGAGGGTGTCATCACGGTCGAGGAAGCCAAGACTGCCGAGACCGAGCTCGACGTGGTCGAGGGCATGCAATTCGACCGCGGCTACCTCTCGCCCTATTTCGTCACCAACACCGAGAAAATGGTCGCGGAGCTGGAAGACCCCTACATCCTGATCCACGAGAAGAAGCTCTCGGGGCTCCAGACGATGCTGCCGCTGTTGGAAGCGGTGGTGCAGACCGGCAAGCCGCTGCTGATCGTGGCCGAGGACGTCGAGGGCGAGGCTCTCGCCACCCTCGTCGTCAACAAGCTGCGCGGCGGGCTCAAGATCGCTGCGGTCAAGGCTCCCGGCTTTGGCGACCGCCGCAAGGCCATGCTCGAGGATATCGCCATCCTGACCGGCGGCACCGCCGTGAGCGAGGATCTCGGCATCAAGCTGGAGAACGTCACGCTCGAAATGCTTGGCCGGGCCAAGAAGGTGCGCATCGAGAAGGAGGCGACCACGATCGTGGACGGCGCCGGCTCCAAGACCAATATCGAGGGCCGCGTCGCGCAGATCAAGGCGCAGATCGAGGAGACCACCTCGGACTACGACCGCGAGAAGCTGCAGGAGCGCCTGGCCAAGCTCGCCGGCGGCGTCGCCGTCATCCGCGTCGGCGGCGCGACCGAGGTCGAGGTCAAGGAGAAGAAGGACCGCGTCGACGATGCCCTGAACGCCACCCGCGCCGCGGTGGAGGAAGGCATCCTGCCGGGCGGCGGCGTCGCCCTGCTGCGCGCAGTCACGGCGCTGGAAGGCCTGAAGCCGGCCAATGACGACCAGAAGACCGGGGTCGAGATCGTCCGCAAGGCGATCACGGCGCCGGCCCGCCAGATCGTCGAGAATGCCGGCGGCGACGGCGCGGTCGTGGTCGGAAAGCTGCTGGAGTCGTCCGACTATGCCTGGGGTTACGATGCCCAGACCGGCGAATATGGCGATTTGGTCAAGGCCGGTATCATCGACCCGACCAAGGTCGTGCGCACGGCGCTCCAGGATGCCGCTTCGGTCGCGGGCCTGCTGATCACCACCGAGGCGATGGTCGCCGAGCTCCCGAAGAAGGACCCGCCGCCAGCCATGCCCGCCGGTGGCATGGACTATTGAGAATCGAGGGCGCCGCCGCTTGCGCGGCGCCCTTCCCAACGCCGCAATCGCCTAGGCCTCCCGAGGGAAGCCGTGCCCTTTTCATCGCTGACCGATCCTATCGAATTGGCCCGCGCCGAGGCCGCTCTTGAAAAGGCTTGGGCGGAACTCCAGCCATCGCTTCCTTCTGGTTGCGGCGAGCGGGAGCGGACGAATCTCGCCTACGTCGTTGCTTCGCTGGTTCTTCTGGCTCTTGACGAGGACGACCTCGCACAGCGAGCGATCGATCGGTTTCGCGAGAAGGCCTAGAGCCTCGGAAAGCCCCTACATTCGTCTCAATCGCGTTTGGCATCCAACATGACCGATGGCCCGCAGGAACCCCAGCAAATCTCCCCTTCCGACCGCTTCAAAGCCATGATTACGAGCGCCGAGAGCGCAACATACGGGCTCAAGGATAATCTCTTGGCCGTCATGACACGGGATGGATCGGCAACGTGGCAGACCGTCGCCGCTCATATCGAGGCCCAATTACCCGACGCGGGCGAGTTCGCGACTGCGCGGTTGAATGCCATACTCGCTTTGATCAGGACACTATCCAACGGGCGAGTGGCGGAGAGTAGATGATCGGCATCCGCCGATGCTCGACACCCGCCGCGAGATACCGCCTTTCTGCCTCATCCAATTGAGAATTCCGAATGACAACGACCGCTACCGCCGAACATCGCAGCTTCGAAGCCGACGTCTCCCGCCTGCTGCACATGATGGTGCACTCGGTCTATTCGGATCGAGACGTGTTCCTGCGCGAGCTGATCTCCAACGCCGCAGATGCCTGCGAGAAGTTGCGCTACGAGGCAATTGCCAAGCCGGAACTGCTCGGCGACGAGCCGAAGCTCGCCATTACGATCGCCGCCGATACCGAGGCCGGCAAGCTCGTCATCATTGACAACGGCATCGGCATGAGCCGCGACGAGATGATCGAAGCGCTCGGCACGATCGCCCGTTCCGGCACTCGCAGCTTCATGGAACGTGTCGCTACGGCCGAGGGCAAGGAAGGCGCCCAGCTCATCGGCCAGTTCGGCGTCGGCTTTTACTCTGCCTTCATGGTCGCTGGCGAGGTCGAGGTCGTCAGCCGCCGCGCCAGCAGCGACGAGACCTGGGCCTGGTCCTCGAACGGCAAGGGCGAGTTCACCGTGGCGCCGGTCGCTTTGAACGAGGCTCCTGCGCGCGGCACGCGGGTGACGCTCCATCTGATGGACGATGCCAAGACCTATGCCGAGCGTTGGACGCTGGAGCGCATCGTCAGGGAGCAATCCGGCCATGTCCCGGTGCCGATCGCTCTGGTCGAGAAGCCCGGAGCGGAGGCAACGACGCTTGCCGACGGCGCCGCGCTCTGGACTAGGCCGAAGAGCGAGATTTCCAAGGATGAGTATGTCGATTTCTATCGCAGCGTCGCTGGGCAATATGACGAGCCGGCCGCGACCATCCATTTCCATGCCGAGGGCCGGCACGAGTATAGCGTGCTCGCCTTCGTGCCGGGCGCACGCCCGTTCGATCTCTTCGACGCCGAGCGCAAGGGGCGGATCAAGCTCTATGTGAAGCGCGTCTTCATCACCGACGAAGCCGAGTTGATGCCGCGTTATTTGCGCTTCGTCCGCGGCATCGTCGACACGGCCGACCTGCCGCTCAACGTCTCCCGCGAGATGATCCAGGACAGCCCGCTGCTCGGCGCGATCAAGAAAGGCGTCACCAACCGGGTGCTCTCCGATCTTGCGAAGCTGTCAGAGCAGGATGCCGCGACCTTTTCCCTGGTCTGGGAGAATTTCGGCGCGGTGATCAAGGAAGGGCTCTACGAGGACTTCGAACGTCGCGCCCAGCTTCTCGGTCTCTCCCGCTTCCGGACCACGGCTTCCGGCGAAGGCTGGCGGAGCCTGAAGGAGTATGTTGGCGCGCTGAAAGAGAACCAGACGGCGATCTTCTACATCGCTGGCGACGATGCGGGCCGGATCGCGAACTCGCCACAGCTCGAAGGCTTCCGGGCGCGTGGCATCGAGGTCCTGCTGTTGACCGATCCGGTCGACAGCTTCTGGGTTTCGGGCATGCCGGAATTCGAGGGCAAGCCGTTCAAGTCGGTGACGCAAGGCGCGGCTGATCTCGGCCTCGTCCCGTTGCTTGACGGCGCGGCGCCTCCGTCTCCTGAAACGGGTGAGAAGATCACCACTCTGCTCGCGTCGATGAAGGAGATTTTGGCCGATGAGGTTGCGGATGTCCGATCCTCCGATCGGCTGACCGAGAGCGCGGTCTGTTTGGTTGCGTCGGATCAGGGGCCGGATCGCCAGTTCGAACGCCTGCTCAGCGCGGCAGGTCGAGTCGAAAGCGCGGCAAAGCCGATCCTCGAGGTCAACCCGCATCATGCGATGGTTTCGGCCCTCGCTTCTGTCGAGGATGGCGCGCTGCGTAGCGACGTCGCACACCTTCTCTTGGACAGCGCCCGCGTCTTGGACGGCGAGCGCCCGGCAGACGCAAATGCATTCGCGGAGAGGCTGAATCGGCTCGTAACGCGCAGCTTACGCGACAACTGAGCGACGAAGCCCTCAATGTCGGCTTTCAGGCGTGGGTCGAATGTCCGCACATGGCGCCGAGCGATGGGTTGGATGAGTTATAGTAGCTTCGGATGCGGCATCCCGATGGAGGATGCGTAATGCTTGTCGAAGCTCAACCGATCCATCAGCGTCCTGCCTGGAACACCGGCCGCATCATCGGCCCGAAGCCGCCGTTGAAGCCGCGCCACATCTGGGCGATCCGGACACGGCTACAGCACGATCGGCGTGTGCGAGATCTGGCAATGTTCAATCTCGCGATCGACAGCAAGCTGCGCGGCTGCGATCTCGTGCGGCTGCGCGTGGGCGATGTCGTGCTCGGCGGAACCGTAAGATTGAGGACGTCGATTATCCAGCAGAAGACGGGTCGACCGGTGCCGTTCGAGTTGACGGATACGACCCGAGAGGCGCTTACAGCTTGGCTGAGGAAGCGCCCGGCCGACAATGGCGAATGGCTCTTTCCGAGCCGCAGTCGGCCACGCGATCACGTGACAACCAGGCAGTACGGCCGACTGCTCGATGGCTGGGTCGCTCTGATTGGCCTCGATCCCGCACTCTACGGGACGCACAGTCTGCGGCGGACGAAAGTTGCCCTGATCTACAAGCGTACCGGCAATCTTCGCGCATGCCAGCTCCTACTGGGGCACTCCAAACTGGAAAGCACCGTGCGCTACCTCGGCATCGAAGTTGATGATGCTCTCCTCATCTCCGAGCAGACGGACCTGTAACCTATCCGGCGCGGCGGGCAGCTGCCGCGCCGTGACCAATAGCCCCACAGCTGCGAACTTGCATCAGCTCGGACGGAAGCTTGGAGAATGAATGTCAGCTCTCCGGCCACAGCCCGCTTCTGCTTGTGACGCATCGCAGAGCTACACCCGTCGGCAGCTTGATTCTAGCGCGAGCTCAGCCGAATCCTTTCGCCGGGAGTCAAACCGCCGTGATCGTAGATTAGATGCATCCACTTCTGCATACGGTTCAACAGGATGACCAACGGAGCGGTCAGCTGTCGATACTCGTCCAGGCTTTGCAAGGTCGGAAGTGCATTCATATAAGCTTCGCCGATTTCCTTCATTTTTGGAAAGCCGAGGTCGGAGAGGAAGAGAAAATGGTCGAATGGTTCAGTTAGAAAAGATTTTGTGAGCCGCACAATAAACGGCAATGTCATATCGCTGTCGGTCGATACTGTCAGGAGCTTCGATCCAATATTCGGCCCGTCCTGAAGTAAGTAGCTGTTCATGAAGAACATTGTGGCAGGGGACGTGTCCGCCTGAATGAGCTCGAGGACTTCTTGCGGCTCGTTTAGCCACACCCGATCCACCTCATCGTTGATCCGATTGACCGCATGACGCCAGTGGTCACTCGGCAGATCTTTTCCGAATTGCACGATCGGAGATGACACCTCGACGGGACTGCTGGAGGAACGGATACCGATCTTGATTACCTTTCGCTGTGCCCTAGTCACCGTGTGGTCACGGACAAGCTCACCGAGCCTGATCAGAGCCGGCAGGTCGTCCGGGTGAATTTCTGCGAACTTGTTGACCGGCGCGCTCTCGGGGGTCTTGTCGTTATAGGTGATGCAGATTTGGGCGCTCGGCTGATAAAGATAGACGTCGCCCAGTCGCCGCGTGACCATGTTGCCTGGTTCGCTGTCGATGATCCGCGTTGGCATGTAGATCGCACGTCCCGAAAAGAGGACATGATGCAACACCGTCTGAAGCGGCAGTTCTGCGAGCACCTTTTCGACCAGTGCCGGATTCCGGTCGGTCAGGAACCGAGCCCGAAGCGAGAGGTCATATTCCGGGACGTCGAAACGAAGCGTTGCCGCATCCATTGTGAGCGATTCCTATGCGTTCAATGAGCAAAGGGGGCCGCGCGCTGAAAGCACGCAGTTGCAAAGGTGCTGGCGAACCTGACTGAGCTCAGACTTCCAGATATCCGGCGTGGGACAGCGTCAGGTACTCGCGCCCTTGGGCGGTAATCAGGATCGTGTCCGAAATCTGAGTCTGAACCTCGCCATAGATCTGGATGTGAGGCTCGAACGTGATCAGCATATTCGGCTCCAACACCTCGTCCGACTTTGCATCGATCGAAAACTGCTCATGGGCCCCAAGGCCGATGCTGTGACCAATACGGCCCGGGAGGTATGCGCCATAACCCCGTGACTCGAGCCGGCTTTTGCTCGCGTTGTAGATGTCTCTGAAGGGGACCCCCGGTTTAATCAGCAGGTCGACCTCGGAGCGGATTTCAAGAATGTCATCCATTGCCTTGCGGTAAGCAGAAGGCAGAGAGCCGACTGCCACCGTGCGCTCGTTCTCGGCATGAATACCGTTTGCAATCGTCCAGCTGAGAAGGGTGACGGCATCGCCGCGCTTTGGTGTGCGTTGACTGGGATTGTCGCAATTGTAGAACGTGCGCTCGCCGGACAGAGCCCAGAAGGACAGGTTGTTTTGAACTCCACCTTCCAGCGAGCCAAAATCGCACACTTCGACCTCTGGGTAATTGGCGGACCAGTGCTGGTTCATTGCATGCATGGCTGAGACGCAGATCTCGCGCTCATTCCGGCCCGCGCGTAGCGCCTCATAGGCGGCGTCCATGCCGATATCGGATAGCTTCGCCGCGATCCGGGCGTTGCCGATCTCGTCGGAATCCTTGATCAAGCGGCAGCGTTCGATAATGCGTCCGGCGTCGGTGAACTGCGCTCCCGGCAGCGCCTGGCGGAGCTGCTTCATGCGATCGATAGAAACGAAGTTTTCCTCGATGCCGATCCTCTTCGCCGAGCAGCCCAAATCGCCGAAAACGGTAGCCAGCGCATCGAGCCAGTTGGCTCCCAGCGTGACCTTGCTGGACCAGTAGCCGAACAGGCGGATGTCCGACAGCCAGGAACTGCCGCGGCTATGCTCGTCGCGAAGCGCATGCACGAGCATGATCGGCTCGTGGTCGGGAGTGATGATCGCGATGACCGGTTGAGAGTAGATGATCGGATTGAAGCCGGTCAGATAGAAGCTGTTTTCCGGCTTGAAGGAGATGATCGCATCGCAATCATGCTTCGCCATCAGCGCCTTGAGACGATCGATCCGAGCCGGGAGCGGTGCCGGGGTTGGTTTCGCCGGCGCCAGTGGTGAAGCTGCAGCTGCCACGAGAATCTCCCCAGGTGTCGAAGGCGGAAAAAGCGCGATGCGTGACGTTATTGAATATAATAATTCATGAGTCAACACGTTAGAGAATGGATGAATAGAACGGCGAAGCGAGCTACTGTGGATCTGGCAAGCCGGGAGGCGTGCACCGATCCAAGGCAATGCTAGTGTCCGGCGGTCGCTGGCCGCGACGCGTATCGAGGGAGCAACTATGACGAACACCCGCGCAGGAGGCCGTCGGCGGCCGCCTCAGAAGGAGGACGGTCCGCGTTCGCTCGACCGGTCCGCGCTTCAGGCGGAGCTCGATATGCGGACAAGCGGCCAGCGCCTGACGCCTGCGCAGCGCCGCATCGCGCAGTGTCTCGTCGAGCGCGGGTCTGAAATCGGATTCCTGTCGAGCACTGAACTCGCCGAGTTGGCGGGTGTTAGCCAGCCGTCGGTGACACGGTTTGCTATGGTGCTAGGCTTCGATGGCTATTTGGAGATGCGAAAGCACCTTCGCGGCGGCGTAGCCATGAACGAAGATGGCGTCGGCTCCGACAGCAACCGATATCAGACTGCTGTGCTCGCCGAAGTCGACAATCTCGAAGAGCTCGCTCGTGTCTTCGCCGACGCCGATGAGATCAACCGCATCGTCGATGCAATGGTCGAATCCAAACCTCTCGCCGTCGTGGGCTTGAGGATATCCACTGGGCTCGCGACGCAGTTCGAGTTCTATGCCTCCCGGATCCATTCGGATGTCCGGCTCATCGCCGATGGCGGCTCGATGACACAGGACCGACTTCAGCAGTGTCATCTAGCTGGCGGACGCACGGCCCTGTTCTTCATGCTGCCGCTTCATCCAAAGGAGACTGTGCAGGCGATCCAATTTGCGCGCGAACTCGGCATGCGGATTATTCTGGTGACTGATACCAGTTTCAGCAACGACGAAGGGTTGGCCGACTTTCTTCTCAAGGCGCGCGTCAACAGCCGCCTGCTATTCGATTCCTACGCGGCCTTCCAATTAATCGCTGCCGTTCTTCTGGATGCGATGTGCGCACGCATGAACGGAAAAGCGCAGCGCCGCCTCGAGACGATCCACGAATCGTCCAAAAAGCGCAGGGTCTTTCTCTGAGAAGTGGCATGCAGCGTGGCTGCCCTCAACCTGGAGCGCTGGTCGGGTCCGATGAGACTTGGCCCAATATGAATATGAATTTTCAGATGATCTGATTGTTGAATAAATCATTCAGAGCGGTTATGCCTTGTCGATCCGCGGAGGTGAGGCGATGGATCACTCTGAGACGAAGGGCGCTCGCAGCAATGCATACCGGGGACGGGATCGGCTCTATCTGAGCTGCGCGCCTGGAGCGCATTCTTGAGCAACCTCGGGCTGTTCGGCTTTGGCCCAGACGGATGGGGCGCCGTGCTGCTTGCAGGAGCCGCCGTTAGCATCGGCGCTGCCGTGTGCGGCCTTATCCTGGCCTCGCTAATCGGAGCGGCTGCCGCGCGCGCTAAACTGCTGGGCGGCCCCATCGCGCGAACGATCGCACAGACTTACACCACCGTATTGCGCGGCGTGCCCGATCTGCTCGTGATATTCCTGCTCTATTTCGGGAGCAGCTCGGTGCTCTCAAGCGTCGCTGGGTTCTTCGGCTACCACGGCTTCTTTGCTCTACCCGGGTTCATCGCAGGCGTCCTGGCCATCGGTATCGTTGCCGGCGCCCTGATGACCGAGGTGTTCCGTGGCGCGTTCCTTGCGGTCAAGCCAGGTGAGATAGAAGCTGCGAAAGCGTGCGGGATGAGCACGTTCCTACGCTTTCGTCGAATAATTGCGCCGCTCACCCTGAGGCACGCCCTCCCGAGCATCGGGAACGTTTGGCTCGGATTATTGAAGGGGTCTTCGCTGCTGTCGGCCACGGGCGTCGCCGAGTTGATGCGCCAAACTCAGATCGCGGCTGGTTCTACCCGGTTACCATTCGATTTTTATCTCGCAGCGGCGTTGATCTACATCGCATTGGCAGTCTCAAGCGGGCTGCTGATCCAGGCTGCCGAAAGACGCTACTCCCGTGGCTTCGTGAGGCGCTGATGGAAATCCAGTTCATCTTCGAGACGTTTCTCAGCTTGCTAGGCGGTGTGCCGCTGACAGTGCAACTTGCCGCGCTGGCGATACTGGGCGGCTTGCTGATCGGGCTTCTAGTCGCGGGGATGCGGCTCTCGGGCCATCGGGTCCTGATCTGGCCCGCCTGGCTATATGTCCAGATCGTCCGCAGCATCCCGCTGCTCGTGCTGATGTTCCTGATCTACTACGGACTCACCCAGTTCAGCTCGATCCGCGCAAGTTTCCTCTGGCCGATTCTACGCGAGCCATACTGGTGCGCTGTCATCGCCCTTGTGATCAACAGCTCCGGCTATGCAGCGGAAGTGATCCGCGGCGGGCTCCAGTCGGTTGGTCGAAACGAGATCGAAGCCGCTCGCGCGTGCGGTATGTCCGGCTTTCTGCTCTTGCGGCGGATTGTGCTCCCTCTCGCCATCCGGCAGGCGCTGCCGGCCTACAGCAACGAGATGATCGCCATGGTGAAGGCAACGTCGCTCGCTTCGCTCGTGACACTGATGGACGTGACAGGCATCGCTGCGTCGATCGCCTCTAGCAGCTACCGGCCGATCGGCGTGTTCGTCGCCGCTGGTGCCATTTATCTCGCACTGACCGCGGCGCTCACGCAGTCGGTCCGGCTCATGGAGTATCGGCTGACGCCTCATCTGCGGCGAGCAGCTCTCCCAGCCGATGCACAATAACGGACTGTTAGGATCACACTCCATGAAAACGGCAGTTCGCCTCGAAAACCTTCGTAAGCGCTTCGGCGGGCTCGAAGTGCTACGGGGCATCAATCTCGAGGCCTACGAGGGAGAGGTCGTTTCGATCTTGGGTTCCTCAGGCTCGGGAAAGTCGACCATGCTGCGCTGCATTAACATGCTGGAGATCCCAAGCGAGGGCTCCGTATCGGTGGCCGGGGAGCAGATCAAAATCGCTTCGGACGGCAAAGGGCGACCCACTGGGCTGGATACACGTCAGATCGATCGGCTGCGCTCGCGCATCGGCATGGTGTTCCAGAGCTTCAACCTCTGGCCCCACATGACGATCTTGCAGAACGTCATAGAGGCCCCTGTCCATGTTCTGAAGCGAAACAAAGCGGAATGCGTCGAAGAGGCCCGAGTCCTTCTCGACAGGGTCGGGATCGCCGACAAGGCGGATCAATACCCCGCCCACCTCTCCGGAGGCCAGCAGCAGCGGGCAGCCATCGCTCGCGCACTCGCCATGCGCCCGAGCCTGATGCTGTTCGACGAGCCTACGTCCGCTTTGGACCCCGAACTCGTCGGCGGCGTTCTGCGCGTCATTCGATCCCTGGCGGAGGAGGGCCGCACGATGCTCGTTGTGACCCATGAGATGGGTTTCGCAAGAGACGTATCGAGCCGGGTCGTCTTCCTGCACCAGGGCTCAATCGAAGCGGATGGGAAGCCGGAAGATATCTTCACCAAGAGTCAGTCGCCCCATTTTGAACAGTTCTTGGGGCGTTGAGCGCGGCCGAGGTCGCAAAACAAGAAAGGGGAATGCAATGAAAACCGCCACACTGCTCGTCGCCGGAACTTTTCTTGTCGCCGCCATTCCATGTGGTTTTGCGCAAGAACAGAAGTGGAAGGAAGTCCGCATCGTGACGGAGGGTGGCTTTCCTCCGTGGAACTACACCAAACCGGACGGCACTTTGGCTGGCTTCGAGATCGATCTGTTCAAGGACATTTGCGCGCGCATGAAAGTCAAATGCACGCTGACCGCGCAATCCTTCGACAGCATGATCCCTGCTCTGAATGCAGGGAAGTTCGACGCTATCGTCAACGACGTGTCGATAACGCCGCGGCGGGAGGAGGTCATTGCTTTCTCAATCCCGTATGCCGCGGTTTGTTATACCTTTGCGACAGCCAATCCCGATATCGCGAAGAAGCTCGGCAACGAGGACAAGATCATATCGCTCAATGACGAGGCGGCGACGAAGGCCGCGATGGATCCGATCAAGGCTCTGTTCAAGGACATGACGATCGGCACCCTTGCTGCTGGCGGATCGGTTGCTTTCGTCGAGACCTACTTCAAAGGTATTGCGCTGATGCGCCAGTATAAGACCCCCGAAGCGCGAGACATTGATTTGGTCGCCGGCCGGGTCGACGTGGTCGTAGGCGGAAAGGACACACTGGGCATTGCTGCCGCGAAGCCGGGCCGCGAAACGATGAAGACATTCGGACCGTGCTTCCAGGGCGGCGTCGTCGGAAAGGGCGCCGGCGTCGGCCTGCGTAAGCAAGACACCGATCTGAAAGCGATGTTCGACAAGGCCATTGCTGAGGCTCAGGCCGATGGGACGATTAAAAAGCTCGCCTTGCCAGTATTCGGCATGGACATAACGCCTCTCAATTGATCTTGCCTGATCGACACACGACCGGTCGGCACATGCCGGCCGGTGAAGATAACTAATGGGCGCGCTTAAGCGGCCCGCTCTGCGGAATTATCGAAGACACGGGTGATTTTCCATGATCAGCAAACAATCAGCTTATTTCGATGTGCCATGGGAAGATGTTTATGGGTATGCACAAGCGATCAAGGTTGGCGATACAATCTATGTATCTGGCCAGCTTAGCCATGATGAGAAAGGAGATCTCGTAGCGCCGGCGTCTCTCGATGGAAATGGATTGCCCATCGATTTCTCGATGATGGAACCGCAGATGCGAGCTACCTACGCCAACGCGGCCCGAATTCTGGCACGCTTCGGAGCGACGCTGGAAAACGTAGTTGAGGAGACGCTCTACGTGCTCGATGTGGATGCTGCATTCGCGGTGGCAGGTGCTGTGCGAAAGGAAGCCTACGGCGCTATCAAACCACGCTGTGCGAGCAATCTAATAGGCGTGTCGCGGCTGGCCTTCCGTGAGCAGCTCATCGAAATCACTTTCAGGGCGGTGGTTCAAGCTGCTCCTTGAGCATCATCTGCGGATGTGAGTCGAGAGCGAGAAGTCACCGTTAAGGGCGCAGCTGCCGAGGGCTAGTGAGCCACCAAGGTGGCCGAGAAGCGAAGCTTCACGGTGGCCGCGCTGGAGCTTGGGGTCACGCCCGCGGCGGTGAGTTGGACCGTTAAGCGGCTGGAGGAGCGGGTCGGTGCGCCGCTGCTGGCAAGAACCACACGCTCGGTGAACCTGACCGAGGCCGGGGCGCTGTTCCTGGAGCATGCCAAGGCGTCCGTTTCGCACGTCGCGGCGGCGTTCGAGGCCGCAAGGACCGTAGGCGAAAGGCCACGGGGCTTGCTGCGATTGAACCTGCCGTCCGTGGCGCGCCTGGCAGTGGAACCGGTGCTGGCCGGGTTCGCGGCCGCCCATCCGGACATCGAGCTGGAATTGGCCATCGAGGATAGCTTCATCGACATAGTCGCCGAAGGATACGACGCCGGCATTCGCATCGGCGAGACGATCGCGCAGGACATGGTCGCTGTCCGGCTCACGGACCCGTCGAGGATGACCGTCGCCGGCTCGCCCGCCTACTTCGCCGACCGCGGCATTCCCCTCCATCCCGAGCAGTTGGCCGAGCACAACTGCATCAACTTCCGGCAGTCCCAAGGGCAGCTCTATCGCTGGCAGTTTGCCGAGGAGCAGGATGGTGGCCAGGTGCGCGAGTTCGACGTCGCCGTGCCCGGCTCGTTGATCGTCAACGAGGCCGGCCTAAGCGTGTCGGCGGCGGTCTCGGGCATCGGCTTAGTCTACAACATCGCAATGAACGTGGCGCCGCAGGTCGCTCGAGGACAGCTGGCGCCCTGCCTGGAACGCTTCATGCCGATCATACCAGGGTTTTTCATTTACTTCCCGAGCCAAGCGCGGGAGCAGCCAAAACTGCGGGCATTTCTTGAACATAGCGTTTTTGCGGACTTTTTGACGTCTGGTCGGGGCAACTATCGCCTCCTTTTTTGGAAGGTTGCCGGTGTGCCCGCGTCTGCGATGGTCGAAAGTCGACGCCCAGCAGCGAAGGTCCGGTTCCTGGCAGAGCGCCAACGTCTGCACTTGGCGCTGCTCGGCTGCGAGCGGCTATCCTGCAGCGAGCGCATGTAGCTTCGCTCCCTATCAAATGGTTGGCGCCTAACGTCATGGCAACATTGTGCTCGATGCAGGGAGACGTCACGGTACAATACGCGATGCCAGCACCTGCATTGCCAGGCGACGAGCATGCATGAAGGTTCATTGTAGTGCTTTAGAGAGGGCGCGAAGGAGTGCGGTTTTCTCACGTCGAAGCCTTTCGCGCGGTCATGATAACCGGCTCCACTACAGCGGCGGCTCGGATCCTTCACACGTCGCAGCCGAATGTCAGCCGTTCAATCGCGCAGCTGGAAAAAGAAACCGGGCTTCAGTTGTTCGAGCGGATGCCGGGAAAAGTGGTGCCAACCACAGACGGCTTGTCGTTTTTCAACGAGGTTCAGCGCAGCTTCCACGGTATTCGGCGATTGGAGGAAGCGGCAAACCGGATCCGTCGGTTCAGCGGAGGCCTTCTCCGGATCGGATCGATTCAGACGTTGGCCCACGGCTTGATCCCTCGCTCGATCAAACGCTTTGCGGAGATTTATCCGGAAACCGGCATTTCGATCCATGCGGGGCACTCGGCAGCGGTGTCGCAATGGGTAGACGAAATGTCCTGCGATGTCGGAATCGTCTCGCACCTGTATGAGAATTACGGCTTTTCCAGCGAGCAGCTCTACTGCGTCGACGGAGTCTGCCTGATGCCGGCCGAGCATCGCCTAGCTGGTAAAGCGGCGGTGCGCCCGGCTGATCTCGCGGACGAGCCCTACATCTCCTTCGCGCAGAACGACCACGGCCGTTCGGACGTCGACGAGGTGTTCACGAAGGCGGGCATCGATCGGCGCATCACCCTGGAAACGCCGTTCAGCACGATCACCTGCTCGCTGGTGGCACAAGGGCTCGGCGTGGCGATCGTCAACCCGCTTGCGGCTCAGGACTACCGGCATCTGGGCGTCGTCATGCGCCCCTTCCGCCCCTCGATCAAACACGAAGCCCAGCTGATCTATCCGAAGGGGCGCCCGAAAAGCCGTTTGGCCGCTAGCTTCGTCGAGGTTCTCAAGGCGGTGACGATGGAAGAGAAGGCAGCGCTCAACGCTGCGCCGAAGCGCGGCGGAAGATAGAGCAATCTCGCCGAACCGGGCGTCGATGCGCTCCTGTATTTCGGTTGGAAAAGCCTCCAATGGCCCAAGGCAAAGTGCGGCAGGGCTATATCCTCAATGCATAGACCCTCGGCTTATTTCTATTTGCCATAATGAGATGCGGTTCATAGCCTGATTGCGCACGAGAACATGACGGGAGGAGAAATCGTCATCTCTCAGCTCAAAATAAAATATTCGGAGGGGTCATGAATCGCGTTCGTAATCTTTTTTTGGCCGGAGCTATGGCTTTTGCCCCTCCTGCACTGGCTCAGCAAACCATGTACGTCGCTGGACCTGGCGGCAGCACGCAAAAGCTTTTCCAAACCCAGATCATTCCTGAATTCGAAGCCAAGCATAACGTAAAGATTACCTACGTCCCTGGGATTTCCAGCGAGATCGTTGCGAAGCTGCAAGCTCAAGCCGGCAAGCAGGAGATCAATATCGCCATTGTCGATGACGGGCCGCTCTATCAGGCCATCCAGTTCGGATATTGCGACAAGCTGACCGACGCTCCCATCTACAAGGAGATCTATCCCTTCGCCCAATTCGGCGGCAACGGCATCGGTATCGGGTTGGTGGCGACCGGGATCGCCTACAACGCCGCGAACTACAAGAAGAAGGGCTGGTCGGCGCCCGCCTCCTGGAAGGATCTGACCGACAAGAGGCTTGAGGGACGCGTCACGGCCTCCTCGCTATCCGGCACCTACGGTGTGCATACGCTCGTGATGTTCGCTCGCATCAACGGCGGCGACGAGAGCAATATCGAGCCCGGCTTCGACTCCATCCGCAAATCGCTGGCGCCGAACATTCTGAGCTGGTCCTCCTCGCCCGCGAAGCTCGCGGAGATGTTCCAGAACAACGATGTCGACGTGGCCGTTTGGGGCAGCAGCCGCGCGATCGCGCTTAAGAATACCGGCTTCCCGATGGAGTTCGTGTATCCGAAGGAAGGGACGCCTGCGCTCGTGCTCGGCGCTTGCCCCGTGGTCCAGAACAGTCTTCCTGAGGCGTCGCAGGCTTTCCTGCAATACCTGGTCACGCCTGCGATCCAGGCCAAACTCGCCACGGAAGGCTTTGGCCCCACCAATCGCCAGACCAAGCTCGACGACAAGCTGGCCGAACAGGTTCCCTACGGCGACGAGCGTGTGGGCAGGATGATCTCGGTCCAGTGGAGCGAGATCAACAAGAAGCGGGCCGAATGGACCAATCGCTGGAACCGCACGATCGAGAGATAGGGCGCGAGCGCCAATCTCCGCAGTTGTCGAAGCGAAGGCTCCATTCGAAATGAGCAGTTTGTCTCTGCGTGCCCTGTCGAAGAGCTATGGCCCGGTCCACGCCGTTCGGGACATGAACCTAGACGTCAAAGAAGGCGAGTTCCTGTCCCTGCTTGGCCCTTCGGGCTGCGGTAAGACGACGACCCTGCAGATGGTGGCGGGCTTCGTCCCGCCGACGACGGGGAGCATCGTGGTCGATGGCCACGAACTGACCAGCATCGCCCCGGAAAAGCGTGACATGGGGGTGGTCTTCCAGAGTTATGCACTCTTCCCCCACATGAGCGTGGCCCAGAACATCGGCTTCGGCCTTGAAATGCGCCGGGTCGAGCGTGGCGAGCTGAAACGCCGGGTCGAAGAAGCTTTGGCGATGGTTCGCCTGGCTGGCCTCGAGGGCCGCTATCCCAGCGAACTCTCCGGTGGGCAACGCCAGCGTGTCGCGATCGCCCGTGCTCTGGCGATCCGGCCGCGCGTCCTGCTTCTGGACGAGCCGATGTCAAATCTCGACGCCAAGCTCCGCGGCGAAATGCATGTCGAGCTCCGGTCCTTGCAGCGGCGGCTCGGCATCACCGCGATCCTGGTTACCCACGATCAGGTCGAGGCGATGACGATGAGCGATCGGATCGCCGTCATGACGAATGGCGGCATTGCGCAGCTCGGCACACCGCAGGAGGTGTACGACAGGCCGACCTCGGAATTCGCTTCACGGTTCCTGGGCCATACGAATGTGCTGAGCGGGCGGGTCGAAAAGCGCGCCGGCGACGAGGCGACCGTCAAGGTCGGCCCCGTATCATTCCGAACGAAGCTCGCAAAAGACCAGATTGGTCCTGAGATCGCAGTTTTCATCCGTCCGGAGCGCCTCCGCCTGGGCTCCCCGGACGAGGCCACCTTGCGAGGACTCGTCGGCACCCGCCTTTTCCTGGGCGGCTCGTGGATTTACGAGATTGAGACCGAGCTCGGATCGCTTCGGATCACCCAACAAAACATCGGTGCATTGCAACCCGAGGAGGGCGAGCCGGTCGGGGTGAGCTGGAACGCCGACGACCTGCGCATCATCGCGACGGAGGGCTCCCATGGCTAGCTCTGTCGCTCACACCGGCCGCGGCACGCCTTGGCTCCTCTCGCTGCCGGCGCTTGCGCTTTATCTCGCGCTGCTGGCCGTCCCGCTCGTCCTGACGGCGATCCTGTCGTTCAATGCCTTCGACGGCATGCGCGGCATCCAGCAAACTTTGGGCTGGGGCAACTATCTCGAGATTCTCCTCGACGGCTACTACCAGGAGATTTTCCTCCGGACGGGCGGAATGGCGCTCGCCGTGACGGTGATCTGCATTGTTCTCGGCGTGCCCGAGACCTTGATCCTGGCCAAGATGAAGCCGGTCTGGCGCGGCACCTTCTTTGTTGTCATCCTCGGGCCGCTGCTGATCTCAGTTGTCGTGCGCACGCTGGGCTGGTCGGTCCTGCTCGGCAGTCAGGGGCTCGTGAACACGGCGCTGCGATCGCTCGGGCTGGTCGACGAGCCGATCCGGCTGCTGTTCTCGATGACGGGCGTCGTCATCGTCCTGACGCATGTCTTCTTGCCCTTCATGATCATCGCGGTGTGGAGCGCCATGCAGCGCCTCGACGGCCAGATCGAGCACGCGGCTCGCTCGCTCGGGGCCGGCCCTTTCACGACCTTCCGCCGCATCATGCTGCCGCAGTTGATGCCCGGCATCCTGTCCGGAGCCATCATTGTCTTCGCATTGGCGGCGTCGGCTTACGCCACCCCCGCAATCATCGGTGGGCGCCGGGTGAAGGTCGTCGCGACCACGCTCTACGACGAGTTTTTCAATTCGCTCAACTGGCCGCTTGGAGCCGCCATCGCGGTGCTTCTGCTGCTCGCCAACGTGCTGATCATCGTCGGGTGCAACCGTATCGTCGAGCGGCGTTTCAAGCAGGTGTTCGCATGAGCGGTCGAGACATCGGAAAAAATGGGCCGCTTGCGCTGATCTTCCACGCGTTGCTCACCATGTTCATCCTCGCCCCGTTGGTCGTCGTGATGCTGGTCTCGCTGTCCGACAAGGAATACCTGTCGATGCCGTTCGACGGCGCGTCGCTACGCTGGTACCGGGAAATTCTGGCAGCGCCTGAACTGATCAGCGCGTTCTGGCTGTCGATCTGGCTCGGCCTTGCTTCGGCGACGCTGGCGACCATCCTCGCCGTTCCCGCGGCGCTCGCCATCGCCCGTCATCGGTTTCTCGGACGTGACGCGTTGATGGCGTTCCTGATGTCGCCTCTGATGATCCCACATGTCGTACTCGGGGTCGCCTTCCTGCGCTTCTTTTCGATCATGGATTGGACCGGCTCGTTCGTGGCCCTCGTGCTGGTCCATGCGATCACCATCGTTCCGTATTCCCTGCGGCTGACGCTCGCCGCCGTGATCGGGCTCGAACGCGACGCAGAGGCCGCCGCCCGATCGCTCGGTGCGTCGCGAACGGTCGCCTTCCGTCGGATTCTCCTGCCGCTCATCCTGCCGGGCGTGGCGGCGGGATGGATACTCGCCTTCATCCAGAGCTTCGACGAGGTCACGATGACCATTTTCGTCGCAACTCCGGGAACCACGACGCTGCCCGTCGCGCTCTACAACCGCATATCCCAGTTGACCGATCCGGTGACGACTTCGGTCTCCACCATTCTGATCCTGGGAACGATGGCCTTCATGTTCATTCTCGACCGCATAGTCGGCCTGGACAGGGTTCTCATCGGAAAGAAGTAGCCGAAACGACCGTCCCGATCGGCCGCCTTCATCGGCGCCGACAGGATAGTTGCGCCCGAAATATCAAATGAAAGCCGGCCTGGACCGGAGTTGCGGACATGAGCAACCAGACGATGACGGTGGTAGGGGGCGGCCTTGTCGGTGCCGCCATCGCCTACGGTGCGCTACGGGCCGGAATGCGCGTGCGTGTGCTCGACCAGGGAGACACTGCCTTTCGGGCCTCCCGAGGCAACTTTGGACTAGTCTGGGTTTCGAGCAAGGGCGGCAAGATGCCCCGCTATGCGAGCTGGAGCCGAGACGCACTGAAGCTCTGGCCGAACCTGCAGAAGGAACTGGTCGATCTGACCGATGTCGACGCCGGTCTCGAACAACCGGGTGGATTCTGGCTGGGCTTCAACGATGCCGATGTGAGGGCACGCGCCGATCTTCTGGAACGGATAGATCGTGAGGTCGGCGGCATTCCCTTCAAGATGATGGCCCCCTCGGAGCTGCGGCAGTACCTCCCTGGGATTGGCCCGGCGGTCGTGGGGGGAAGCTACTGTCCGCTCGACGGCCACGCGAACCCACTGATGCTCTTGCGCGGTCTGCATGCCGCGCTTCGGCACCGCGGAGCCGAAGTGATCACCGGCGTGGACGTTGCGGAAATCCGGCACCATCGCGACAATGGTTCTTTCGAAGCCGTCGCGAAGGACGGCCAGAATTGGAAGAGCGACCGGATCGTGCTTGCGGCGGGCCTCGGCAACGCCGGCCTGGCCTCGCAGGTCGGTCTGCACGCGCCGATTGCCTCCACCCGCGGCCAGGTGCTGATCACCGAGCGGCTGAAACCGTTTCTCGACTATCCTACGAACAAGTGCCGGCAGACACGCGAGGGCAGTGTCCAGATCGGCTCCACCTCTGAGGATGTCGGCCTCGACGATGGCACGACGACCGACAAGATCGAGGTGCTAGCCCGCCGCGCGGTCGAAACCTTCCCGGCCCTGGCGCGCGCGCGCCTGGTCCGGGCGTGGGGGGCCCTGCGACCGCTAACCCCGGACGGCTACCCGATCTACCAGGAATCGGCGTCCTGCCCCGGGGCCTTCCTCGCCACCAGCCATAGCGGCGTCACCCTCGCAGCCGCCCATTGCTACGTGGTTGGCCCCTGGATGGCTGGGCTCTCGCAGGCGCCGGCCGGCTTCGAAGTATTCACCGGCGACCGCTTCCTCGACCCCGCTGCGAGCTTCAGCCATGACCATTGAGCCGCTCTTCACCGTTCCGCATGCGCCGACGAACGCCTCGGTCACCATCATGTTCGAAGGCTCGCCGCTGCGGGTTCCGGCCGGTATCACTGTCGCCGCGGCTCTGCTCGTCGGCGGCGTCAGGGAATTCCGGTCGAGCGTCGTCGGCGGTGTTCCGCGCGCCCCCTATTGCATGATGGGCGTCTGCTTCGAATGCCTCGTGGAGATCGACGGGGTGCCGGCGCGGCAAAGCTGCCTGATCCCTGTCCGTGAAGGGATGGTCGTCACGCGCCAGTGCGGTGCGGCCCATCTCGACGAATTCAGCTTCGGAGAAGAGCTATGAGCGCAACTGCGGCGGATCTCGTCGTCGTCGGCTGTGGACCAGCAGGCATGGCTGCGGCCTGCGAAGCGCGCTCCCAGGGGCTCTCGGTGATCGTTCTCGATGAGCAGCCTGCGCTCGGCGGCCAGATTTACCGCAGCATCGAAACCGCCCCCCCCGATCGCGTCGCGGTTCTCGGCAAAGATTACGCAGCCGGACGCAGTCTCGCGACCGAGTTCCGGGACAGCGGCGCCGAGCATCTGCGCGGAGCCGTCGTCTGGAATGTCGCGCACTCCGGCGCCGTGGATTACGTCCTGGACGGACAATCGCGACAGATCGCCGGCAAGTCCGTGCTGCTGGCGAGCGGCGCCATGGAACGGCCCTTCCCGATCAAGGGGTGGACGCTTCCCGGCGTTCTGGGGGCGGGGGCGGCGCAGATCCTGCTGAAAGGTGCGGGTGCTCTGCCGAGCGGGCCGGTCGTGCTGGCGGGCTGTGGGCCGCTGCTCTACCTCCTCGCCTGGCAGTACCTTCGCGCCGGCGTGGCGATCGCGGCCATCGTCGATACGACGGAGCGGTCGGGTTATGTCGGTGCCGCCCGGCACGCTCTCGGTGCCGTGCGCGGCTGGCGCGACCTCGCCAAGGGCCTCAAGCTGATTGCGACGCTACGTAGGCATAGCGTCAGGTTCTATTCGGGCGCGAGCGAGCTCGCGATCGAGGGCGAGCGGCAAGCCGAGGGCCTCTCCTTTCTCCATCGCGGTCGGCGGGTAACGCTGCCTGCTTCGCTGGTCCTGCTGCATCAGGGCGTCGTGCCGAATACGCAGCTGTCGTGGTCGACGGGTGCGGCCCATCGCTGGGACGACGAACAGCTGTGCTGGTTGCCCGAGACGGACCGTTGGGGCCGGCTGGGCGAAACGCCGATCTACGTTGCAGGAGACAGCCGGGCGATCATTGGTGCGCAGGCCTCGGCAACCCAGGGAAGGCTGGCGGCGCTCGCCATCGCGGAACATGCCGGCCGCGACGTCGATGCCCGCCGGCGTGCAGCATTGATCGACCAGTTCGAACGGCAAAGTCATATCCGGCGCTTCCTGAACAAGCTCTACCGACCGGCCGATGCGAACCGCATCCCACGCGACCCTGCGGTCATCGTCTGCCGCTGCGAAGAAGTCACCGCTGGACAGATCCGCGGCCATGTCGAGCTTGGCTGCCGCGGCCCGAACCAGACCAAGGCGTTCGGCCGCTGCGGAATGGGCCCCTGTCAGGGGCGTCTGTGCGGACTGACGGTGACGGAGATCATCGCCGAGGCGCGCGGCGCGCGCCCTGACGACGTGGGCTACTACCGCATCAGGGCGCCGATCAAGCCGGTCATGCTCGGCGACTTCGTCGATTGAATTCCCGTCCCCCATTTCACTACAAGGAGAAGGCCATGACCGACATCGTCCGCATCGAGACCGACCCGCGCCGCAGTCGGGTCGTCGTCTACAACGGAGTCGTCCATGTCGGCGGCATGACTGCTGATGACCGCAGCCAGGACATCAAGGGGCAAACCAGGCAGACGCTTGAGAAGATCGAGCAGTTCCTCGCCAGGGCCGGCACCGACAAGAGCCGACTTCTCACCGCCCAGATCTGGATCAAGAACCTCGCCCGGGACTTCGAGGGTATGAACGAGGTCTGGAACGCATGGACTGCGCCGAATGCGGCACCGACGCGCGCGACGGCGCAATGCGAGATGGGGGCGCCAGACGTTCTCGTCGAGATCATCGTGACGGCCGCGGCCGGCCGGTAGTCTGCCGAACCGGGCGCGGAGAGACGGGCCATGAAAATCGCCGAACTGCGAACCTATGTGCTCGCAGATGCCAACAAGCACTATCTCTTTGCGGCGATCCAGACGGATAGGGGCCATGTCGGCTTCGGTGAAGCGACGCTGGACCATCGCTGGCCGTCGGTTGCTGCGGGCATCGAAGAAGGGTTTCGTGCCATCGCAGGGCAGGACCCGACCGCTGTCGCGAAGCACTGGGCGATGCTCAAGGACAAGGTCTATTGGAGCGAGGGCGCCAGCAGCATGGCTGCCCTCGCCGCAATCGATCAAGCGCTTTGGGACATCACCGGCAAGGCCTATAGCCTGCCGGTACATAAGCTCTTGGGCGGTGCCGTGCGGGATCGCGTCGGCGTCTATCTCAATCAGTGGTGGGCCGGATACCGGTCGACGGAAGAGCTGCTCCGGAAGGCGCAGGACGCTGTTTCGCGCGGCGCGACCGCTCTGAAATGGTATCCGTTCGGGACTCCCGATCAGCTCCAGTATCGCGTTCGACAGCACGACGTACCGAGAGCGGTGGCAGAGGTGCAGGCGGTCCGCGGAGCCGTCGGCCCGTCGATCGGGCTGATGGTCGATCTCTGGCGCCGGCTCGACTGGGCCTCGGCGGCGCAGTTCTGCGCCGGCGTGGCCGATTGCGACCTCGTCTTTGTCGAGGAACCGACCGAGTTCCAAAGTGCGGAAGCGCTGGCGAGACTGTCGGCCACCACGCGGACCCGAATCGCCTTTGGAGAAAGGCTGCATTCCCGTCGGCAATTCGCGGAGATTATCGAGCGACAGGCGGTCGGGCTGGTGCAACCCTCGATCATTCGTGTCGGCGGGCTGACCGAAGCCGTCAAAATCGGCAACGCGGCCGAGACCTACAACATCGGCGTCGCGCCACATAATCCGCATGGCCCGGTCGCGATCGCAGCCTCGGTGACGTTGGCCTCACTGCTGACGAATTTCGTGATCCTCGAATCCTACGAGAACGACAATCCACCCTCGCGCAGCGGTTTCGTCCGACAGGGGCCTATGATCGAAGGAGACGGCTATCAGGTGCCGGAAGCATCCGGGCTTGGCGTTGAAATCGACGAGATCGCGCTGGCAGATTTAGCGATTACAAAGAGGACGGTACGCGCCTGATAATGAGACAGGAGAAAGCTGCTCTCAGCGGCTCCTCACGAATGTCTGCTTCGGGGCGATGTACAAGCTTCCGCTTTTGGCGCAACGCTACCTTCAGACTTGCGCTTCGAATGACTCGCCTTCGAGCATCGCCACCGTCTTGATTGAATTTGGTAAGGTCATTGCTTTGGCAGTCGCTTCGCCTGCTCTTGGCTGGCGCGTGCCAAGAGAGCCTCTAGCTCTGCAATGACCGTTGGCGGTAATCGCAGAGCTATATTCGCTTCTGCCTCGGTTGCGAAGGTGATCACAGAATCCTGTATGGGGTCTGAACTGACCTCGATTCTCATGACTCCGACGATCGGAATCTCGATGGCCTGCTTTTTGACCATGTTGGCGCTACCGGTGCTGGTGGCCTCACCCAGGCAGGCGAAGCTTACTACTTAGGCCGTGGGTTAGTCGACCTGCAGGTTATCGGCCGAGGACTTGCCAGAGCGCTTGTCCGCAACGACCTCATAGGAAATCTTTTGGCCGTCGCGCAGCTCCCGCAGGCCAGCACGCTCGACAGCACTGATATGGACGAACACATCCTGGCCGCCGCCATCGGGCTGAATGAAACCGTACCCCTTCGTCGCGTTAAACCATTTCACAGTCCCGGTAGCCATCGATGCCCTCCCTAGTGGGACCGCAAGAATGGCTGCCGTCCATTCGCGTTGCAAGCTGCCCGACTTTGGATCGGTTCGCTGAGAAAGCCTGGTTCGCCTCAATGTTCTAAAGCCCGCGCCCCCAGCTCGGTCTAGCAGAAGGATGTCCGCTTCCTGGCGAGGCTCCAATGTCGGCAAATGGCGCTTTTAGCCCGCCGAATCTTAAGGGACAGCGCTTTACTGCCGCCCCCACTGCTTACCTACGTATACCGGGCTTACCCCGAGTGTTGCGATCGTCAGTTTCGGTTTGCGATGAGCTGGAGGCGATCGCCGATTGGACCGCGAAGCTTCTCGGGGCAGTCCGCATGCAGCCGAGGCAACTCGAATTCTTGGGTGCCGAGCGCCTCCACCGGCACACCATTGGTCATCATCCAAAGCTGGGCTTCCCAGCAAAACTCGATCGGATCAGGCGATTGTCGAGGACCTAGGCGGCAAGGTCGTGGAGACCTGCTGCTGGGAGTTCATGTTCCTGATACCAGTGGTCTTCGAACATTCGGGCGCAGCCTGCCTGACCAACTTCGGCGGCCTATTCATGGGTATCCAGGGAGATGGCGTTCGGTGGATTGGGCGCTGCCATAACAGCGGTCGATCGCCGTTGCTTCCTGCATGCCCAGGCGTTCGGTCCAAGCGCTGACAATGCTGGTCGTCAATTGTCTGACAACGCCTCAGTCAACACGTTGATCAGCGCCCTCAGGCCGGATGAAACGTGACGCCTCCCTGAGTAAGAGACACAGTCGAACTGGGCATATTCGGTGCCTCGATCCTGTCAGTCATGGTCAGGTGCCGGACGGGGCGGTCAGTGGCCGGAGGTCTCGTGGATGAACTTGAACAGGAATACCGCCGCGATGATCCACACTACCGGATGCACCTGCCTGGCGCGGCCGGTCAGAAGCTTCAGAGCGGCATAGCTGATGAAGCCGAAGGAGACACCGTTGGCGATCGAGTAGGTGAAGGGCATCAGCAGCGCCGTGACACAGGCCGGGATCACCTCGGTCGTGTCCTCCCAGTCCAGATCGACCAAGTCGTGCAGCATCAGGCAGGCAACGTAGAACAGCGCCGGCGCCGTGGCATAGGCCGGCACGGAGGCTGCGAGCGGCGAGATGAACAAGCAGGCCAGGAACAGCGCCGCGACCGTCACGGCGGTAAGGCCGGTGCGCCCGCCCTCCTGCACGCCCGACGCGCTTTCGAGATAGGCCGTGGTGCTGGAGGTACCCAGCAGCGAGCCAAGGAAGATCGCGCTGCTGTCGGCCATCAGCGCCTTGCTCAGCCTGCCCTCGCGCTCCGGCGTCAGCAGCCCGGCGCGCCGGGCGACGCCCATCAGCGTCCCGGTGGCGTCGAAGAGCTCGACCAGGAAGAAGACCAGCACGACGTTTAGGATGCCGCCGGAGAACGCCGCCTTGACGTCGAGCGCAAGGAAGGTCGGCTCCAGCGAGGGCGGCATCGAGACTACGCCCTTGAAGCTGTTGCCGGCGAAGCCGAAGCTCAGCACCGTCACCGTCATAATGCCGATCAGCAGCGCACCCTTGACCTCAAGCACCGAGAGCACGGCGACGATAATGAAGCCGATCACCGCCAACACCACCTCGGGCTTGTGCAGGTCGCCGAGCGTGACCAGCGTCGCCTGGCTGCCGGCGATGATGCCGGCATTCTTCAGCGAGATGATCGCGAGGAACAGGCCGATGCCAACGGTGATCGCGATGCGCAGCGAATGGGGGATGCCGTTGACGATGATGTCGCGCAGCCGGAACAGCGTCACCAGCAGGAAGAGCGCGCCGGAGATGAACACCGCACCGAGCGCGGCCTGCCAAGTGTAGCCCATGCCCAGCACGACTACATAGGCGAAATAGGCATTGAGCCCCATGCCCGGCGCGAGCGCGATCGGGTAGTTGGCATAGAGGCCCATGATCAGCGTGCCGACGGCGGCGACGAGGCAGGTGGCGACAAAGACCGGCCCCTGGGGCATGCCGGCCGCGCCCAGGATCGCCGGGTTGATAAAGATGATATAGGCCATGGTCACGAAGGTCGTGACGCCCGCCAGCACCTCCGTCCTGACGTCGGTGCCGTGCTCCTTGAGCGCGAAAAACCTGTCGAGCATGTCAGCTCATCCCCCTCTCGATAAAACACGGCGTCGTCGCAGGCGGTATCGGTCTCAGCCGAGCGCTCCGCAAGCGGGCCAAGCGCATCGTGCACCGGTCGGCGGAGCCTAGCGGTATGAGAGAGCCATCCAACGATTGGGGTGGCCGGGATGGTCCCGCTGGCGGGCCGGGCCGGCAGAATGTCGTCGGATCGAGGCCGGTTCCCCGAAGGGATCGGTACCACAATGGCCGAGTTGATTGTACACATCGCTTCGGCTCTTGAAATTTCCGATTGCAGAACGCTACGCTGCCAGCGCGGCAGCATGGCTGCTGGCCCGAAAGCGCTCGATGGCGAAGATGGATCCAGAATCTGACGGACCGCCCGTCAGTAAGGCGAATGCCCGGACTCGTCCCCGCCAGCACGCGCTTTCTCCCGCTCTCCTGGCGCGCGTCTTCCATCAGCCTTCGCTGATCTACTTCAATGCGGTGGCCGAATGCCTGTCTGTCCGCGGCGCCGGGCGGCGGCTCAACATCGCCTCTTCCGCGGTGACGCGCCAGATCGCGCAGCTCGAGGATGCGCTCGGCCTGGCGCTGTTCCAGCGCGACAGGCGCCGGCTCAAGCTCACGCCGGCGGGCGAGATCCTCTATCGCCACGCCCGCCGCCTGACCATCCCGCTGGAGGCGGCAATTTCCGAGCTCGACCTGTTGCGCGGCCTCAAGACCGGTACGGTGAGGGTCGCCAGCGTCGAGAGTGTCGGCATTTCCTTCCTGCCACAGCTCGTCGCCGACTTCCGCCAGCGCTATCCGCGTCTGCATCTCGACGTCTCGGTGGTGACCTCGACCGACGTGATCGCGCGGCTTGCCGACGAGCGCGCCGACATCGGCTTCGGCTTCGTCGCCAAGCCCTCCGCGCAGATCGAGGTGGCGGTCCGGCGAGATGTCCGGATCGGCGTGGTGATGCGCCCTGACCACCCACTCGCCTCGGAACCCGAACTGACGTTGGCCGCCTGCATAGCGCACCCGTTGGCGGTGGCGAAGCCGGAAATCTCGATCCGCGATGTAATCGAACCATTTCTGCAGCAATCGGCGCTGGTTCCGCCTCCGCTGGTCGAGGTCGATTCCATCCGCATGCTGGTGGAACTCGCCCTGATCGGCGGCTACGCCTCGGTGATGACGCCAATCGGCGTGCAGAACGAGGTTAGGAGCGGCGCCCTGGTGTTCCGCGCTCTGGAAGATCCCGGCTTGCCGACGAACCGCTTCGGCCTGATGGTCCGTGCTGGAAAGAGCCTGCATTTGGCACCGGCCGTATTCTATGATCACGCTAAGTATCATTTCAGCTCGCTGGAACTGCCCGGCGAGGTCCAGTGGTGACGACGCTCGCCGATTTTTCCGACATTCGAGTCCGCTGCGTCCGGCGGAGCGCCCACGATCGCAAAGCCCGGTCAAAGCTTCCTGCCGACCTGCCGCCTTGGAGCTGACCGCGGTCATCGCGTCGTATTCAGGCTCCGAGGTCTCGGCCATCAGCTTCTTCAGGACCTTGCCGACGGTTCGGCCGGCTGGGCCGAGAACTGGGAATGGCTCGAGTACAGCGCCCTGCGGACCCGGCCGACGCACGCGCGTCGCCGTCAACAGCGTTATAGCCTACATTGCCTATTGCCTCGCCGGCCTCGACCTCATCCAGATCCCGGCCTATGACGTCAGGCGCCACGTGGAGAGCGGGGAACTCGTCGAGGTCATGCCGGGGCATCGCGCCCAACCTATGCCGATGATGCTGCTCTATCCGCACCGCCAGCATTATCCCGCCTCCTTCAGGTCTTCGCGGATTGGCTGGACGAGTTGGTGAGGCGCGAACTGCTGCCGGCCTCGCCGATGGAGCGGACCGGTTGAGCGCACGGAGCCCTATCTGGAAGAGGCACGACGTGGCGCCGGCGCCAAACGCCCTCAACTGGCCTTGCTCTCAGCCGCGATGAAGCCCTTCCTGCGCAGGCTGTCGAGCGCCCGGGGCACGTGCGCGCGGGCCGCTTCCTCGATCTGCTCCGGCTCCTTCAGCGCCTCGCCACCCTTCACGAAGGCCAGATGACCGGTCGCAACGTCCTCGACCAGCCCGACGACGAGCCTCTCGCCGTCGCGGGTTCCGTCGAGCAGCCTGGCGACGAGGACCTCGACGATGTCGAGCAGGACGAGCTCATGCAGCAGGTTGCAGGCGGACACGCTCGCGCCGCCGGCCAGCAAGGCCAGCCCCGCACGGATCTGCGCCGGCACGCCGGGCTTCTCCGGCAGGCTCGCCGCCACGCAGGGCGGCGCCTTGCGGATGCGGACATAGCCCTTGATTAGCAGGTCCTCAAGGAAGGCGCTCACCTGATCCCTAACCGCGGCCGCTTCCGTGCCGATCCGCTCTGCGGCGCGCTCCGCGAGCTCGTCGAGCGACAGCGCCGCCGGAAAGGCAGAGTCGAGCTCCGCGGCCACCGCCTTAAGCGGCGGCGCGCTCAATCTGGCGACGCCGTTGCGCAACAGCTTGAACTCCTGCGGCGATGCGTCCGTGGTCGCCGAGCCCTCGCTAGCAAAGAGGCCGGAGAAATGCAGCTTGCTCAGGCGCTCGCCGTCGAGCCGGCGGCGGATCTCGCCGCTGCGGCCCCGATGGGCCAGAATGGTCTGGCGAAAGCTCCGGTTCGAGACGAAGTCGAGATATTGCTCGAGGTCGACCTGGCTGGAGCCGAGTTCCTTCAGCAGCGGCTCGCTGACCATCTCACCATAGTTGTGCACGAACATCGTATGGGGCTCGGCCTCGGCCACGTAGGTCAGGCCGGCAGCCTCCGCTCGGGCGACGAAGTCGCGGAAATAGCAGGGCGCGTTGAACGGCTCGAGGAACTCATGCTGCAGATAGGACGAGTTGCCCGAGGCGATAATCGGGCGAACCTCGTCGAGCGCCGCCTTCAGCACGCTGCCCTGCGGGATGGTAGCGTCGAGGAAGTCGAGCATGCCGCGGGCATAGGGCAGCCGCTCCGCCACGGCGCGCGGGCCTCCGCGCAGCATCATCGCGTCGCGGGCGACCTCGCGCGACTTCCAGCCCGGGTAGGTGTTGTAGCTGACATAAGCGAGCCCGTCCTCGGCGAGGTTCTCGCAAGCGATGCGCAGGATCTCCTGCTGGACCTGCTCGGGCACCCAGCTATAGACGCCGTGACAAATGATATAGTCGAACGTACCGAAGGTGCGGTCTACCGCGCTGAGGTCCATGTGCCGGAGGTCGATATTTCTGATCCCGACCGCAGCGATCGCCCTCTTGCCATTCTCGACCTGGACGCACGAGAGGTCGACACCGACGACCTGCGCGTCGGGATAGCGGATCGCCAGTGGAATTAGGTTTCCGCCCGCCGCCGCGCCGAGTTCGAGCACGCGGGCCGTCTCGACGGCTGGCGCATTGAGTCCGAACAGATGCGCCACCGACTGCAGATGTTCCGGCGAGGTTTGCGCAAATGGATGCGATTCATAGGGCGCCTCATCATAATAGGATGCAAGCGCGTCCAGGCCGGAATGTCCCATCTGATTTGGCCTCAGTCGGCTACGGTTGAGTTGACTCGCCGCTCAGCCAGCGATGCGGTTTCCCGCCGATCGGCGGGGCTACCCAGAACAGGCAAAGCGGCTGCGGGACGTGCGTCCGGTTGGCCTCATTCACAGCGCATGGCCATGAGAAGCGGCGCCTCTTCAGCCTGTGACGTCGCGCGCGAAAGGACAGCTTCCAATTCAGCGATCGCGCTGGCGAGCTCACTCTGCTGCCCGCGCAGCAATTCGAGCTGCTCCGCTATCTGGCCATGGCTCAGGTAAAGCCCGTCCACACCCATCAAATTCCTCTTCGCCGGCGAACTCGATTTCTTCTCTTCGGCGAGCATCTTGCGGATCTCGGTGAGGGTGAAGCCAAGCTGCTTGCCCTTCAGGATCAGCGCCAGGCGCGCCCGATCGCCGGCGGAGTAGAGCCGCTGCGTGCCGGAGCGGACAGGCGAGAGGAGGCCTCGAGACTCGTAGAAGCGCAGCGTCCGGAGTGTCACTCCGAAATCGCACGCAAGATCTCCAATCGTTGAGATAGGTGACTTGTAGTCAGGGCGAGGAAAATCGGGCTCGGAGCGTAATTTATTTATGTAGTCGTCGCCCTCTTCAATTATCGTGCATTCACCCATGAGCTCACCTCGCTGATTTCACCTCGGGTGATCGATGTCAATTATGTTTCTGCGAGCTAATTCTTTGCTTGCGCTCCCCTGGCGACTGTGACGATGACGCACCCACCGGCATTCGACAGGAAAATGACATTGGCGCCGGCCTTGGTCGTCGCGATCGGCACATTGACGAGTTTCACCGCCTGCTCATTGGCAAGACCGAGGCTTTGTACCGCGAGGTTGCAAGGCTGTGTGCTCGGCACGACGCGCACGAGGTTACCCTCGCAGCCGCCCTGCACCGGTGCAGCGAAGACGATGCTGGCGCCGCTCGAAAGGGTCGAGTCGCTCTTAAAGGCCATGCCGACGATCGACTGGATCGAGTGCGCATCGGCCTGCTGCTGACTCCACTGCGACATCGCCATGTACTCGTCGCTGGCCGCTGCGGCCTTGCCAAGCTCGGAGAAGGTGCCGGCGCAGGTCTTGAGCTTGGCCTGGTCGACATGGGCCTCAAAGGGTGTGGACGAAGCACCGGGCTTAGAGGTGTCGGCGGCAGGCTGAGTCTGTTGCTGCGCCGGCTGTTGCGGCCGCGCCGGCGGCGTGGCAGGCCGGCGCGACGGGCGCTGAGACGAAGACGGGTCGGACGAACCCGAGTTCGACGACGCATTCTGCGCCAGCGCCTGAATCTCCGGCTCGAGCAGTGCGAACAATCCAGCGGCGATTGCGATCACGATCAGCGCGCCGAGAGCCGGAATGCCATAGTAGCGGAACTTATTGCCCAAATGCGTCATCTCTGTTTACGCCTCTCATTGCAGCGAAGCCTCGACGGCCTCCTTGAAACCGGCGGCGCGAAACGCCGCCTGGAGGGTCACAGTCCGAAGCTGATAGCGATAGGGATAGGGAAAGATGCCGGGCGGAGGGGCAGCCGTATAGCTGAAATGGATGTCCCGGCCTTCGCGCAACGCCATGATGTCGTTGCTGGTCAAGAGCCAGAACATCTGGCAGCCGGCGGCGATGCACAACCGCGCCGCCAGCCGCGTCGTCTCCAGCATCTCGCCCCGTGGCCTCCCCCGGCCCCCCTTCCTATCGGTGCGAGTAGGCTGCGCCGGCACGATCGTCGCGATGACCAGCGGCTCAGTCGCCACCATGCCGAGCCCGGTAGTGATCAGCGCCGCCGGGCGGCCGTTGTCGGCGGTCGAGATCACGATGTCGGCGATAGGCCGGTTCAGCTGGTCGAAAGCGCGACTGCGGAGGCTGCAGAAGCGTTGTCGAAAACGCTTGACCTCATCACAAACACTGACCCAGTTACCGAATATCGTCCGCGAGCGCGTGACCTCGCCCTCGCGAAAAGCTTCGTGATCTATCGCCGGGCTCTCCAATACCGTGCGAGGCTGCTGCGCAAGCGCGGACGTCGCCGCAAGCACCAACAAGCCCACTCCCAGGATGACGCGCTCTCCCCTGATTCCGATAAACGCGGATCTCACGAGAAGGAAAATCATCCTGTGTCTCCCGAACCAGTTAGGCCGCCTAAATAGCCGCGCAGTTTATTGCGCAAGGTTCGTACAGAGACATCGAGCATATACGCCGTATGCGTGCGGTTCCCATTACAATGTCGCAGGGTATGAAGGATCAGATCACGCTCGACCTCATCGATGCTACGGCCAACAAGCGCCCGCACGGCTCCATCTCTCACCTGCGGAGAGAGCCCTTCACTACGCTTAAAAAATCGACCGACAATCACATCGACTAACAGATGCTGATCAGTGGTAGCGAGAACAATTCCGTCCTCTGCATCACTCTCCCTGAACAAGAAGACTCCAGTATCGTGATCCAGCTCGATCACCGCAGCCCGACCAACCCTGAGATGTGAGATCGGCGTCTCCCGCAAGGCGATGGAGCAGCCGATGTCACCCATGTGCTCGGCCAGCTCCCGCGACAGCAGCTTCAAGCGCTCACAGCTGGCCGTAGCCTCACGCGTCGGCGTTGGCGCCTCCACTGAACGAGATTGCGTGAGCGTGCCCTCGGCAGAGCGCGAAGACCCGTCGAAGCGTCGGAAGCTGGCAAGGACACCGTGCAAGCCGTAGGCCCCGAAATACCTCGCGCTCTCGCTCATAGCAGCTCCCTTGCGCGCCATCCGAGATAGCCGGCCGCCAAAGCGGCCGCAAAAGTGGCAATAGCCGTCTCCAGTGCTCCAGCCAGAATGAAGCCGACAAGCGCGCCCGAAATCGCCGACATGCCCGCAAGCACGACCGCTGCGCCCCTATCGAGGGAAGCGTCGAGATCGTCCGCTGCGGAGCCGGAGGAAATGCAACGCTGATCCGCGAGGTCGGTGTTGCCGTCATAAGGAGAGGTCATCCGCGCCACTCCCAACAACGCCAAATCCCATCGACATCGCGATGGTCGCTATCAGGACATCCGTCCCCATTTCGGCCGTGTCGCTCACACAAGCAGCCGCAAAACACAGGCTCCTGACCTGCCGATGGAGCAATCGGTAAGCGGAAGAGTTCCATAGTGCCTCCCTAGGTGCACACTCTGCGCTTGATGGTGCATTGGTTGGCTGAGCCACCGCACTGGTCCAGCGCCAATCGTTCGGCCTCGTCCCAGCGCTCACGCGAGCGAGCGGTTGCGCGGCGGCCATCCTTGCCGACCGCGACTACGCCACAGGAGTGGATCTGCCGCGGGTCCGAAAGCGCTTCGCCATAGCGTGCGCGCCAGAAACTCGAGCGATTCTCCATCGCCACCACGATCTTGCAGCCGCTCCCGCCTGCATCCCGGCAGAAGCGCAGCGCCCTTTCGGCGGCTTCGCGCGGCGTCGGCGCACCCCAGTCGAAAGCCTCGATCTCGTTGTCATTCGAGAGTGCGATCGCGCCGAAAATATCGGCGAAGATCGGCGCAGGCGGCTCGGCCTTGCGGCTCGGCAGGTCGGCTGCATAGGCCGCCATCCCGCCCGTAAGCGCCAGGCCGAACAGAGCCGCGCCGACGCGGATCATCGTCATCGCCATAGTGTCATCTCCCTCAATCGAACGAGAAGGACGCACCGACTACGGCACCGATCTCAGGCTTCTTCAACGTCGGTGCGACGGTCACTGCTGCATTCAGGCGTACCCGCCCGTTCTGCGAGGTGTAACCGGCACCGAAAGCGACCCCGAGCTGTTGGCGGTAGTAGCCGACGGCTCCTGCGATCGAGGTCCGGCCCGGACGATCGTCGTAGCGCAGACCCGCAGCGGCGAGCGCCGAAGCGGTGCCCGCCGAGGCGATCTTCTCGTTCTTCTTGAGCTGCTCGACCGTGTAGGCGGTCAAATTGTTGATCGCCTGGTTGGTCTGATACAGTTGGCTCCCGTTGATCGCGTCCGTCGATGTCGGGTTGATCGCCCCAGGCGCGACATTGGTGAGCGTCACCGGCGCGCCGACATTGCCACCATTGTTCGGACTGTTGAACACGACCGTGTTGGCTTGAGTCGTGCTGTACTGCACCGAGTTGTCGATCTTCGTCCCGAGCGCGTAGAGCTGCGAGCCGTTGACCGCCTGCGTCGAGGTCGCGCTGACCTCGCCCGGCGCGACATTGTGCAGTACCACCGGCCCGCCGGTGCCGACGAGCTGCAGGTCGTTCGACGGAGTGCCCGGCGTTGTGTACTGGATCGGGCCGGCCGCACCGTTGGCGAGGTCCTGCACGCCGCTGAGCACGTTAGTGTAGTTCTTGGTCGAGCCGTTGAGGGTGTAGGTCGGCGCCGTCATGCCAACATTGGACGCCACGCTGTAGAGTTGGCTGCCGTTGACCGCGTCGGTCGAAGTCGCGGTGACCGCGCCCGCTGCGACGTTCTGGATCTGCCGCTCCGCCCCGGCCGCGCCGACCGAGAAGACGTTGCCCGTCCCCGCCGCCTGCGCACCTGCATTGTTGAACACGCCGACCGCGGCATTGCCCGAGGTGTCGCTCGAAGCCACTGTCGTCGAGCCGTTGCCGATCGCCACCGAGTTCGCCAGCGTGGCGCTGGAGTTAGGGCCCATTGCCACAGAGTTGGCGCCGGCGCTGCTGGCGTTCTTGCCGGCAGCGATGCTGTTCTCGCCGCCGGACACCGCCTGTGGGCCGATCGCCACGGAGTCCAGCCCTGCGGCACTGGAGTCGGCCAGCGTCGAGTTGGCGTGGAAGTATTTGATGCCGGCGCCGCCGTTGACGACGTTGTTGACCGCGGTGCCGAGCGCGTAGAGCTGCGAACCGTTGACCGCGTCGGTCGAGGTCGCCGTGATCTGGCCCGCCGCGACGTTCTGAATCTGACGTGTCTCTCCCGTCGCCGAGTTGCCGACCGAAACGACGCCGACCGGATTCGTGCCAGCGAAGTTATTGAGTGTGATGGCATTGCCGCCACCCGTCGGGATCGTCGCGCTGGTGACGCCAACCGCCGCGTCCGTGGTCGTGTTCGAGCCCAGCGCCACGCTATTCGCCGTCGAGGCATTGGCCCCGGCGCCGACCGCTGTGCTCGCGGTACCAGATGCCGTGCTGCCGAAGCCGCTCGCAGTGCTGGCGTCGCCGGAAGCCTTGCTGCCTGTGCCGACCGCCGTGCTGGCCACGCCGGACGCCTCAGCACCGACGCCCGCCGCCGTGGCATTGACCTTGGAAGCGGAGCTGGCCGCGCCGAGTGCCGTGCTCGAGTCGGCGCCTGCGTAGCTCTTCGCGCCGACCGCGGTGCTGCCGACGCCCGCGGCAGTGCTCGTGGCGCCGGTGGCAGTGCTGTCCGCCGCCACTGCCCAGGCCCCCGCTCCGGTCGCGGTGGCGTTGCCCGCCGCGAAGCTGCCGGCGCCCAATGCGGTACCGGCATTCCCGGCGGCGATGCTGCCGGCTCCGTAAGCCGCGCTCTGATCGCCCAGCGCCGTGCTGCCGTCACCCGAGGCGATGCTGCTCTTGCCGGACGCCACAGCGTTCGGACCGATCGCCACGCTTTCCGCGCCCAGTGCCTGCGAGTCCGCAGCCGTCGAGTTGGCGTGGAAGTATTTGATGCCGCCGTTGTAGATGTTGTTGACTACCGTCCCCAGCGCGTAGAGCTGCGAGCCGTTGACCGCGTCGGTCGAGTCGGAGGTAATCCGGCCAGCCGCCACGTTGGTGATCTGCCGCTCCTGGCCCGGCGCACCAACTGAGACCACGCTCGTCGGGTTGGCGCCGGCGAAGCCCGTCAGCGTCACCACGCCTCCGCCAATGGTCGGGATCGTCGCGCCGGAAGTCGGGTTGGCCGCCCCCGTCACCGAGCCCGAGCCGAGCGCAACATCGTTCGCGTTATTTGCCTTTGCCCCCCAGCCGAGCGCGACCGCCCCCGTGGCGGCGCCTAGCGTCGTCGCGCCGTTTCCAAGTGCGATCGACTCAGCGGCGAGGGCCCCCATCGTGCCGCTGCCGTCGGTCCAGCCGATCGCAATCGCACCTGCGGCACCAGCGAAGGCGTTGTTACCGATCGCCACGCTGATCCTGCCGAGGGCGTTAGCGGTGGTGCCGAGCGCGACCGCATTCTCCGCCGTGGCGCCAGTGCTGGCGTTCACGCCGGCCGCCAGGCTGTTCAGGCCCTGTGCCCCCTTGTTGTCATAGTTGCCCTGCCCCACCCCGCCGTCGTTGACGCTGTAATAGTGCGTCTGGCCGGCCGCCACGACCGCATCGAGCGCCTTGAGCTGCGCGACATTGACAGCGTCGCTGTCGCCCGTGCCGGCGGCGACACCTGTGATCTGCCGGAACTGGCCGTTCGCCGCATCGCCGACCGAAACCGCCGCCAAAGTGCTGGTCGTGGCGTTGATCGCCGTCGCATTGGCACCGGGCGGAACGTAGCCGGCGACACCGCTCACCGTATTCGCGACCGAACCCGAGCCGATAGCGACCGAGCCATCTATCGCTGCGACGGCATTACGGCCCAGGGAGACGACGTCGCTGGCGGTGATGCCAAGATTGGCCGACTTGCCAAGAATAACATTCCCCGAGCCGTTGGAGCCCAATCCGGCACTGCTGCCGACGAGGACATTGTCGGAACCATTCGCGAGGAAACCTGCGGCCAGGCCCATGGCCACGTTGCCATCGCCAGCCACCCCAAACCCTGCATTGGAGCCGACAAAGGCGTTGTTGCTGCCCTTGGAACTATTGCCCGCGAAGCTACCGCCGAAGAAGTTACTGTCTCCCGTGCTCAAGGCACCAGCCGCGGAGCCCAAGGCTACAGTGTTATTTCCCGAGGCATCGGCCAGCCAGCCAATGGCCGTCGAGTACTGACCTTTGGCGATGGACTGCCCGATGGCGATGCTGCTGAGACCATTTGCTTTGGCTCCTGAGCCCAGGGCGCTGGCAAAGTTGGCATTGGCGCTGGCCTGTGCGCCCACGGCCACGCCTTGGCCACCCACCGAGCTGGCGTCAAGGCCCAGGGCAACCGCTGCGGCTCCTGCCGCGTCAGCCCCATAGCCCATGGCGGTCGCGGTGTTGCCCGCTGCCTTGGCGCCGACGCCGGCGGCAAGTGAATTGGTCCCGGTCGCGCCGTCATTATTGTAGTTGCCGCCCGCCGTGCCACCGTCGTTGACGCTGTAGTAATGCGTCAGCTTGCCGGTGGTCGCCGCGATCGCCTGGTTCGTCGCGAAGAGCTGCGAGCCGTTGACCGCGTCGGTCGAAGTCGCCGTGACCTGGCCCGCCGCGACATTGGTGATCTGGCGTTCGGCGCCGGCGGCGCCGACCGAGACCACGCTCGTCGGAGCGGCGCCGGCATACTTGTAGGTCACACCGTTGATGACGCCAGTCGCGGTCGGGCTGGCTGCGCTTTCAACCGAGTTCTTGCCGAGCGCGACCCCGCCGGCGAGCGTCGCGACGGCACCATCGCCGAGCGCCGTGCCGCCGGCGCCGGCCGAGGCACCCGCACCCATCGCCACCGAGCCGGTCGCCTTCGCGCCAGCGCCGATCGCGATCGCCTTCTCGCCCGTAGACTGGGCCTCCGTGCCGATGGCCACGGCATCCGCCTTGCCAGCGAGCGCGTTCTTGCCGATGGCGACAGCGCGATCGGCCTCGGTGACCGCCATGTTGCCGAGCGCGACCGCGTCGTTCATCACGATAGCTGGCGGCGTGCCGGTGACGGGATTGCCGTTCCGATCAGTCACTACGCCGCTGGTCAAATCAAGATAGTAGCCGGAGCCCGCGCCCTTGCCGATCGCGAGGTTGTTGCTGCCGGTGGTCGCCAAGCCCGCGCTGCTGCCGGTGTACACATTGTTGTCGCCAGCGGCGGTGACGCCGGCATAGGTGCCGGAAACGACGTTCTGATTGCCCGTAGCGCCTCCAAAGGCGAGAGCTCCGGTGGCGATATTGTAGTTGCCATTGACGCCTGCCGCCGCGAGCTCGCCCACCGCGATGTTGCCCACACCGCTCATCTGGGCGCCGGCCCCGAGGCCGATCAGGGTATGCCGGCTGCCAGTGCTGTCTTTGCCAGCCTGGCTGCCGACCGCTATCGTGAAATCTCCCGCGTAAGCCAATGAGCCGACGGCCACCCCGGACGTCCCGACGGCTTGCGATGCCGCGCCGAGCGCAACACCATTAACCCCGCTCGCGCTGGCTTGATAACCGACCGCAACGGTGCTGCCGTTAGAGGCGCTTGCCGCCACGCCCGCAGCAACCGAGAAAGCACCTGTCGCGCCGTCGTTGTTGTAGTTGGCCTGCTGCATGCCACCGTCATTGACGCTGTAGTATCGCGTCTGTGCAGCCTTTAGCTGCGCGACATTGACCGCGTCGCTGTCGACTGAGCCCGCTGCGACATTGGTGATCTGGCGGGTGTAGCCGGCCTGGCCGACCGAGACCGCCCCCAACCCACTCTTGGTGGCGTTGATCGCCGTCGCGTCCGCGCCGCCCGGGACATAGCCCGCCGCGCCAGCTGCCCTGTCGGCCTTCGAACCCGCGCCCAGCGCCACGCCGCTCTCGACCGAGACCGTCGCGCTGATGCCCAGGGCCACCGCATAGTCGGAATTGGCCGACGCTCCGCCGAGCGCCATCGAGAACTGACCCGCAGCCAAGCTGCCACGGCCGCCAGCGAAGCTGTACTCTCCGGTCGCCTTGGAGCTGTTGCCCACGACAGTGCTGCCGAGGCCCGACGCCTCGTTGCCGATGCCTATCGCGCTGCTGAGAATGCCGGAGGCCTTGTTGCCATTGCCGATCGCGGAGGCGGCACCACCTGAGATCTCGTTTGCTTGACCGAACGCGCTGGACGTGTCGCCCGATACGACGTTGAATCGTCCATAAGCCACCGATCCGACGCCCGTGACCTTGTTGTTACTCCCGAAGGCCTGGCTGCTGTCACCGGCCACCACGTTGTAGCCGCCGATCGCATAGGAGCCGAAGCCAGCGACCTGATTGTTCGTGCCGATCGCGACGCTGTCCAGGCCGCTGGCCTGGTTGCCAAGCCCAATTGCGATGGAATTGTTCGCCGAGGCCGTGTTCAAGGCGCCGACCGCGAGGCCGTAACTTCCAGAGACCGCATTCTTGTAGCCGACCGAGGTGCTGTGGTCTCCGCTCGCGACCGCGCTCACGCCGACGGCGAGGGAATTCTCGCCGGTCGACTTCGTCGTCATGTCGCCCAGCGCGATCGCGCCGGTGCCGAGATTGCCGGCGATCCAGCCATTCAACGCCGTCAGGTTGACGCCGCCAAAGGCGTCGGCGGGAACCCCGCTCACGGTCGCGAAGGCGCCGTTGGTCGTCGGCACCTGGCATGTCCAGGCCCCGAATCCACCAAACCCCGGCCGCGTGCAGGCGCCGCTCGGGGTCAGCGTCATATCCGCCAGCGCCGGCGCCGCAAAGCCGAGGCCCGCCGCCAGCGCCACGACGCCCGCGGGCTTCCAGCCCAGCCTGGCCCAGCCACGCTTGCGCTCCGCAGAGGCGAAGGCGACCAGCACCCGGCCGCAATCGGGGCAGCGCAGCTCGTCTGGCAAGCCTGACGCCACCTCGTCGGCGGCGAAGCGGCCGGCATAGGCTGCGTGCGCATCCGCACTGATGATGCCCATGGCCGCCAGCGCCTGCACCACCGCCGAACCGCGGCCGAGCGTGCCGATGCAGCGCTTCTCGCCCATGCCGAGCACGCGGAAGGCAACCCGCAATATCGCCATCAGCCGGCGCCGACTGGACTTGCCCTCCAGCGCACTGGCAACCCGGTTATTCGCGAGATCGCGCTGCGCGCGCGGCTTGGCGAGGCGATCAAACGGCGCGTTCTTGGTCATTATAGCCCCTCATGGCCCCAATAGGCTTCGCCTGATGCGGCTGCGGCGTCGGTGTCGGTAAGCCTGGTTCGGGCGCCGCTATTTGCGACAGCGCCCGAGCGCGCGAGAGCACGCCCGAAATGCGCGAAACAGAAAAATGCATCGAGGAAGGTGGAAGCTCCGAAGCGCCAGACCTCCCGCATCATGGCGCGCCTCGCGACGACCAGCCGAGATTACTGGCGAGCATCGCCGCGGACAGCATAGCGAAGACCGGCTCGAGAACGCCTGCCCTGCCATCGGAGTCGGGATGACTCGGGAATTCGGGCTCGGAGACGAGAAAGCACCTCGTCACGATTCGCCCCCGCCATCCTCTGTCGGAAGATACGGAATGGGCCTGAGCAACATTCAAAGAATCGAACGAGCCGCAGCGGCACGTGACGGACCGCCCCCCGACCAGTCGATGTATCCGCCCCAGCACCACAAAGGTTCCCCTTCGCCCATCAGTCATTCGAGCGATTCTTTTGCCCGTGATAACGATGGATAAAGGGTTCCCTTCTGGTAGATCACGAAAGCGAGCGATCCATTATTTTAAAACTCTCAATTTGTCAGAAAACGGGCAAGAAGAAACGACTCCGCAGTTGACGGGCGAAAGGGAACCCTTGCGGTCAGGATCGCGGCATCCGATGGGTGGGATCTCGGCAAGAGGGGACGCGGCGAAAGGTTGAAATTCGCCGCGATTAAAGAATAATGAGAAGCGGATCCGTCATTTTGGCGGAATAAAAATGTGTAAAAAGATTGGTTATGCTCGCGTATCCACTGAAGATCAAAAGCTTGATTTGCAGATGAGCGCGCTCACACGAGCAGAATGTGCAAATATATTCTGTGATCACGGCGTATCAGGGCGGACGCTTCAGCGGAAAGGCCTGAATGCGGCTATCTCTACGCTTGAACCCGGGGATACGCTGGTCGTGTGGCGCCTGGACCGTCTCGGTCGGTCCCTATCGGGACTCGTGCTGCTGCTGGAGGAGCTGGGCAACAGAAATATCGGATTTTGCTCCTTGAGCGAGAGTATTGATACGAATTCTTCCGGCGGGCGGCTCATATTTCATATGATGGCGGCGCTTGCCGAATTTGAACGCTCGCTCATCAGCGAACGGACACGCGCCGGCATGCTGGCGGCCAAGCAAAATGGCAAGCACGTCGGGCGGCGCCCCTCGCTGTCGAATGGCCAAGTCGATGAGGCTATTGCGGAGATGGCCTTCAAGGGAAAGACGATCTCGGATATTGCTACTAAATTCGAGGTATCCAGGCGCAGTCTAAAGCGCTTGATCCAAAAGAGGCAAAGTAATATATAAATTAATACTTAGCGATAAAATCCGATAAAGGCGATTTGAAAACATCGAACTACAGAAATAACTAAGTATTTAAATGTATAATTGGATATATCTGAGACATGACTCGTATTGAACTCTGATGAATACACAACACGAGCGTTTCTTGTTATTCGTGGAAATGACCATGCATCCGCTATCGGCCAGCAGAGCATAACGCCTGGTCGAAGCTCCAGCAGATACCTGGTTCGCTGCTATGCCGCTCGGACAAGCTACCGAAGGTTCTGCAGCAAGCAGGGAGCCCGTGCCGACATCCGCACAAAACCGAGACACAATTGCTGCAAGACGCTTCGGCGAATTGCGGATTGACGATAGCACGGAAGGCCTTGGCGTCACGTTTGTGATGAAAGCGGCAGCACCTAAGAGCCTCTAACGAAATCTCTATTCTGGCCTGCGAATCGCCGACCAATCGAGCAGCCTTGCGGGAGGAGCTTGCTGGCGTTCAGGAACGGCGGGGGCTCAGCGCTTCCGTTCGCTTCACCCCAGGGGGGCTCACAGAGCGGTCGGCAAGGGCCAGCCGGATCGCGAGTGCTTGCATGTCGATGGCCTGCGGCCCGTTACCGGAGATCAGGCCGACCTGCGGGCTCTGGACCACGATGACGGCAAAGGGATTTTGGCTGGTCTTGACGCTGAAGCCGGCATCCTCGAGGGCCACGTCAACGAAATACGCGAGCCGCGTGCGCTTTCCGGGCACGCTGGGATAACCGCTTTCCAGCATCGCCATTTCGCCGTGCTCGGGGACGGTCGTGATGTCGACGCCAGCGAACGGGTTGTCCGTCACAGGTACGGGCTTTCCCTGGGCGTCGATGCGCTGGGACGTCGAGGTCATGGCGATCGGCGCGTGGCAGATGAGCGATATGAGCACCTCGCTTTCGCGGGCGACGTGCAACGTTTCGCCAAGCCAGGGGTCATTGCGGAAATCGACCATCGGGGCGTGACCGCCCGGGGCGTGAATAAAATCGAAATCGGCTAAGCTGAACCGATCGCCGGGGTCGCGATGACAGCGGATCAAATCCTCGAGGGAGAGGAACGTCTTGACCGGCCAGGCTTCCATCTCGCGCAGCAAATCCTGACGGAAGGCGGTGGCCTCGGGATCGGTCGCGGGCAGCGCCTCCGATACCGACACCCGGCCGATATGCCGCTGCATGAGCGCCAGTTCGCTCTTGCGACGGGCGACCCATTCGGGATGGTCCTTCCGATAGCTCTCGGGAGTGAACGCGGGGCTGCTGAAGGCAGACAAGCTGCTCATCATGGCGCTGCCCAGCTTGTCGATCGCGTGGAAGGACAGCCCCATGCCGTTGATGTCAAGCTGGGGCGCCTCGCCATCGGGCGTCGCCAAGGTGAATTCGTAATCGCTCTCAAACTCCGCGAGCACCTGGGCCAACTCGACCAGGAAAAAGCCGGTCGAGATCGAGGGCACCGAAGCCGGCTCGCTCAAGGGCAGTTGCCGGGCCGAGGACAGGATGATCAAAGCGCGGCGCTTTGCTTGTGCAGTCATGACGTTGGCTCTGCCTGGCTCTTACTTCCTGTCGTCAAGCGTAGATGCCCACGACGGCGGTCTGTATTGAATCAGAATTCGCAATTCACGTCGATAAGAAGCTCATGCGACGCGAGATTGTATGTAAATCAACTCTACGATTATCAGTGTCGCTTCAGGAATATGGATTTATAATGGCAGGAAATGCAGATTAAGTCCGTAAATTATCATAAATCATCGCATTTTGTCAGAATCTGATCATTACTGCGTTGCCGCACATCCCGATTCAGCCACTTCGCCCTTTGCGAAGCGCGCTCGGGCTCGTGCTCCAGTTGCTTTGCATCATTGCGGTCATGTGGCTATTGCTGGAGAAGCCGACCGTTTTCGCGATTTGGCTCAACGGTGCGTCGGTGTTGACGATCAGATTCCGTGCGTAGGCAAGGCGGCACGAAATCACATATTGATGCGGCGATTGGCCGGTGGTCTGCTTGAAGGCCCGCATGAAGTGGCTGGGCGACAATTGCGTGATCGACGCCAGCTGCTCAATCGACAGTTGTCCCATGAGATTGTCGTGCACGAAATCCCTCACCCGCCTCCAGGACAGTGAGGGGAGGCCTCCGACAAACACGCGCGCCTGACGTTCCTTCAGCGACGAGTAGTTGCGGAGCAGGTGTGTGGAGAAGACCGTGACCAACGCGTCAATGGCCTCCTGAGTGGCGATATTGGTGTTTTCGACTTCGTGCCGCAGCAATTTCACCAATGTGCGAGCCCGATCGTCGACCAGTCCTCGCTTCGGCAACTGCAATTCGAATGTCTCCCGGTCGTATTCTTGACCCGCCAAGCGCCTCAGACGCTCGGGGGCGATATCCATGCGCATGCTCTGCTTGTCCTGCGTCCAACGCGCAAACACCTCGTTCTGCGCCGGCACGATCTCGAGCGCTCCGGCCGGTGCGATCCCTATTGTCCTTCGATCGCTGTTGAGCGCGAAATGCCAGCGGGGCTCGGTGGTGAAGAAGACCAGCACGGCGTGGGTCGGCGGGGTGAAGTGAACCGAATTGGGGCCAGCCCGCGTGCAGGCCACAGACGCGCCATCGATCTCAACTCTCGGGCCCCATTTCTCAGGCCTTGCTCTCAGCATCTTGCCACCATCCCCCCTTCAGGTGTCAGCGAGGATCTGGCCTAGAGAACCCAAGGAGCAATTTTACTCCAGGGCACTGCAATCAACGACGGCCGCCGGCCATGCTGGGCGACGCAGGGCGAAGCGGATCGTGACTGCGGGCGGAATCTACCTCCTGACGGATGGTCGGTTTCTATAAAATCAAGCATGTTCTTGATATTTCCAAATTCAGACCATACCGCTGCTGATTTGGCAGCAATTTGTCATGTTTGGCAGTGCGTCAGGCTGCCCTTGTTCGAAGATGACGAGCTTGCCGAAGTGGCGGCCGCCCGCGAGTTCATCGTAGGCGGCTTCCGCCTCGTCGAAGGCGAAGCTCCTGTCGTTGACCGGCTTGATGCGGTGCTCGACGAGGAAGGCGTTCATCGCCTCGAACTGCTCGGCCGAGCCGACATTGATGCCGTCGATTGTGCCGTTGATCTGCTGAAGACGAATGAGATTCGAGCACGGCCCGAAACCTGTGAAGACGCCGATCTGGGCAATGTGCCCCGAGGGTGCGAGCGCGCGCAGCGAACGGTCGAAGGTGTACGGCCCGCCGAGCTCCAGGATATGCTAGACGCCGAGCCCATCGGTCAGTTCGCGCACCGCGACGTCCCAGTCCGGCGTCGTGCGGTAGTTCACCGTTGCGAAGGCGCCGAGCGCCTCGCCGATCCCGCTTTTCGGTCCAGGCTGAAGGACAAGCTCGGCATCGATATGTTCGAGTCGGCGATCACCAACCACAGGACTGACCTGCTGATTGACCTCGATCGACTGCGCGACGCGTCACAGCTGCTCGGTACACTCACCGTCTCAGCGCTGCTCTACGATGCGCATTCCGGCCAGGGGGATGAGATTGCGGCGCCGCAAACTCTGACCGAACTACGAACGCAACGGAACGAAACGGCGGCCGCAGCAACCTGATGCAGGGCCCTGCTTCTGCATGCGCCGGCCATGGCGGCATGACTCAACCAAGGCCACCTTCGCGAGACCCAAGGGAGTTCAGCGCAATCGCACCCGACGGTCACGTCAGGCCAGCGGCGTGACCTATCGCGTAGCTGTCGGTCGATACCAGTGCGCGATCGGCACGAGCTTGCCCTTCAGCGCCGTGGCAACGTGGTTGGCGATGACCTCGCGGGCGCAGGCATCGGGTGTCAGGTCGGGGGTGAGCGCCGCGTTGACGCCCATGAAGCTGCGATAGCCGGTCTCGCTGAGGAAGGGCCACTCGCAGTCGAGGGCGTGGGCGCTGAAGCTGAGGTAGGGTGTGAAGCGTGCGCCGAGGCCGAATAGGCCGCTGAACTTGATGAACACGCGCATGCCGGCGAGCTCGAGGATGAACTCGCCCTGCTGGCCCCAAGCCGGGATTGTGCCGGCCTCGGCGGCGGTGAGATCGGCGAGCTTGCAGCCAGGAGCGTCGGGATCGGGGAGAATGCCCGGCTCGCCGTGATTGAGGCGTAGCGCGAGGCGGTGGGCTTCCTCACGAAGCGCGCCGACGGTCTTTCCATCGCCGGCCAGCATCGCGGCGTGGTGCCGGGCGATGAGGTCGCGGTAATGGGGCAAGGCAGCTTCCAGCGAGCTAGGCAGGTGACCGGTGGCGCGGTCGAGGGCGGCGGCCTGGTTGACCTCGTCGGTCTCGGCGAGCAGGAGATCGAAGCCGAGCTGCCCTAGATCTGGGGAACTACGCTGCTTCATGACGGCTGGCCGTCGGCGTCTGGCTGGTCGGCCGGGCGGATGAAGGCGAGGAGGTCGGCGGCACGCTGGGCCTGGGCGGCGGCGGTGAAGATGGCGCGCGCCTCTGCCTTGCAGAAAAATTGCAATACAAACACCTCCAATGGCCGCCATGGGATCAGCGCCCATTCGGGCCGATGCAAGCAAATTTCAGCATCGCGCCGAGCGGCAGCCGGGAAGCGGCATCGCCTGGCTGCAGACGGGAAGGAGTATAGGCACCTTCGCTAGTGCTCGGTCTCGGTTTGCCGCTGTCAGGAAGGCGCAAGCTTGTTCGTCCAAACGACGCCACCCGAACCGTCTGGAGGCGACAGAATGCTCGCAAGTGATGACGCGCTGGACGCAAGACAGAGCCGGTCGCAAAAAAGGCGGCCAACCATCACTTGTCCCTCTACCGGCCACCTGCGAGGGATAGCCGTCCGACGGCCCGCCGGCGGGCCGTGGTCGGTGCGAGCCAACAATATATGCCCCGTGATCGGTGTGTTCATGGATGCCTGGCATGAAGGCCTTCCCGATGACGAACGATCGATACTCGACCCGTTGATCCCGACTATCGTCGACACGCGCGCTACGCCGCGCATCGAAGAGGCACGCGCACTGATGGCTGCGGACTGGCTGGTGCGAACCTACACGCCGGTCTGGCTCAATCTCGCGGGCCTGCAGGAAGAAGCCCGGCGGCTCTATGGCCTGCCCGAGATCACGGAGTTCGCACAGGTTTTCAAGCTGCGGGCGGTGCTGGCCCAGGTGAGCCACCTTGCCAATGCCAGGGCAGCCGACGTCGATGAGGCGTGCTGGATCAAGGCGTCCGACGACTGCTGGGCGTCCGGCTGGGCCGGAGCCTACGAGGCGACCCGCCTTGCAGCGCACGACACCGCCTGGGTCAGCGCTGCCGCCGCAGCACGGGCGGCTGCCGGCCTGGCTGCAGGGTTGGCGACACATGCCTTCAAGGTCGCTCTCCAGGCATCCGCCGCCGAGCTCGTTCTGAGGATGGCGAGATGCGGCGACCCGTCCAGCCGCTGACCGCTCCGGCGACGCCTCGTCGTTCAGGCACCTGAACCTGGCTGAAAACCGAGAGCAAACGTCGCGGTTCCGCTGGAGGAAGACACAATGACGCTGCCACCGAGGCGCGTCATGATCGTGTCGACGATCGAAAGGCCGAGGCCACTGCCACCTGTGCGACGGTCCTTCTTCCAGAAGCGCTCGAACATCGCCTTGCGAACCTCTTCAGGGATGTCGCTGCCGGTATTGCTGACCGAGATCCTCCTCTCGTCGATCACCACGCGGATGGCGCTTTGCGGGCGCGAATGGCGGATGGCGTTGTCGACGAGATTGCGCAAGGCGATTTCCACCAGCCCCGGATCGCCGCGCACCAGGGTCGGTCCGTCGCCGGCGAGTTCGACCGCGATATCCCTCCCCGAGGCGAGAACCGCGGGCGCCATATCCGTCACCACGGCCTTCGCGAGTACGGTCAGGTCGAGATGCGCAGCCGTGTCGATCGGCCTGCTGTCCGCCTCGGCCAGCGCGAGCAGTTGCGCCAGCAGGCGGGCGACCTTGTCGAAGTGGACGGCGAGGACCGAGCGCGCCGGCGCTGGAACGATGGCTTCGACCTCAGCCCTGAGGGCGGCGATCGGCGTGCGCAGCTCATGCGCGGCGTTGGCGGTGAACTCGCGCTGCAGGCGCCAGGCCGTGTCGAGCCGCGCCAGCAGGTCGTTGAAGGCGCGGACGAGCCCCCGCATCTCGGACGGCACGCGATTGACAGAGAGGCGCCGGTCGAGCGTCGCCGCCTCCATCTCCTGCGCCTGTCGGGAGACACGCCGGATCGGTTTCAGCGTCAGCCTGACGATGATCGGGATCGCGATCATCGCGAGCAGCAGGGGCAGGAGGATCGCCAGAACCGTGCCTTCGGTGAAGGTGTAGAGCACGTCGGCGATGGCGATGTGGCTGTCGAGCAAGGGCATCGAGGCCTGCACGAACAGGCCCTCGCGCGCCACCACCGTGACGACGACCCGTTGCTTGCCGCCGGCATCGGGCAGGATCAGCATGACCGGGTCGCCGCTGTTCGGATCGAGCCATCTCTCGATCGAGAAACCGAATGGATCGTCAGTGTCGTAGCGCTCGATGACGGCCGGCGAGACATCGACGCCTCTAAGGCCCCAGGACTGGATCACGCGCCCTTGCCGATCGAGCAGCGCATAGGAGACCGTCTTGCCGACCTCTTCGGCGAGGTCGCCGAGTTCCAGCGTCGGCCTGCCGTCGACGATGCGGATCCGTTCCGCCAGGGTATCGACCTGTACCGTCAGGCTGTTCCTCTGGACCCGGAAGAGCCCGTACTTCGCCTCCTGGACCAGCACGGCGAACGTGCAGGAGAGCGAAGCCATGAACACGATCGTCGTGGCGATGACGAGCCGGAGACTGAGTGAGTTCAAGGTCCACCGCCTATGGGGTCTTGTCCGCGACCATGATGTAGCCCAGCCCGCGCACCGTCCTGATCGACAGGTTCGCGGCGCTGCCTTCCAGCTTGCGCCTGACGCGGTGGACATGCACCTCGACCGCGTTGTCGGTGTATTCCTCGTTGAACGAGTAGATGCTCTCCGCCAGCTGTTCCTTGGTGACAACGCGGCCTAGGCAGCGCATGAAGCGCTCGACGACGATGCCTTCGGCCCGCGAGAGCGGCACATGCTCGCCATCGACCGACATCATCCGCGAGGTCGGGTCGAAGCTCGTATTCTCGATGGCGAGCACCATCGCGACCGAGGTTCCAAGCCGCCGTTGCAGCGCGCGCAGCCGCGCGATCAGCTCGTCGATCGAGAACGGCTTGACGAGGTAGTCGTCGGCTCCTGTGTTGAGGCCGGTAACGCGATCGTCCACCGAGCCGAGCGCCGTCAGCAGCAGCACCGGAAGATTGAGCCGCGCTCGGCGCACTTCGGCGAGCGCCTCGAGCCCGCTGCCATCGGGCAGGAGGATGTCGAACACGGCGGCATCGTAACTGTGTGATTTCAGCGCATGCAGGGCATCGTCACGGCTCTCGACGAGATCGACGACGAAGCCGGCAGCGGTCAGGGACGAGGCCGTCGCCCGGCCGACAGCCTCGTCGTCCTCTGCAAACAGAACGCGCATTTCAGCTCCTTCGCGTCGCGGAACAGGCCACAGCTAGACATGCTACCTTGCACGAACCTTTCAGCGCCTCACGGCCGTGCGCCGATCTCCGTAAGGAGCCTGTAAGGTAGCAAGTCGATCTCCGGGCCGCGAGGCAACAGCCACGCATCCACGGAGATTCATATGCGCATTCAGGACTACGCGATCCTTCTGGCGGCTCTGGCGGCACCGGCCACAGGCCTGGCCAGCGACCTGCCCTCCAGGAGCCGGGAGCCACAGCCGCCCGCCGAGAAGCCGCGCTCGGACTGGAGCGCCATGCTCGCGCTCGGTGGCGGCATGATGCCGGAATTTCCGGGCTCGAAGCACTACAAGGCGATGCCGTTCGGAATGGGCCGTCTGGCCTATCGCGACTACTACATCGAGGTGCTCGGCCCGCGCGCCAAGATCAATGTGATCCCCGGCGGCTTGATCGAGGCCGGCCCCCTCGTCGGTTATGATGGTGGCCGCGACAACAGCGTGAAAAGCCGCCGACTTAAGCTTCTCCCCGAAGTCGACAGCTCGGTCGAGTTCGGCGGTTTCGCCAAGTTGAATTTGGAGCGGCTGCTCCTGCAGAACGACAAGCTCTCGTTCGGTGTCGAGTTCGCCAAGGCGTCCGAGGGCCATGAGGGCTACACGGTCAACCTGCAGACGAGCTACGGCATCCAGTTCACCCGCACCTTCTTCATGTCGCTCGATGCCGAGTTGCAATTCGCGGACAAGAAGTATTCGAACGCCTATTTCGGCGTGACCGCGGCCGGTGCGGCGGCAACCGGGCTGTCGACCTATACGGCCTCATCTGGCCTCACCATGGCGGAGATCGGCCTGAGCGCCCGCTATGCCTTGACGCAGAACTGGGGGATCACCGGCCGCGTCGCCTATGGCCGCCTGCTTGGCGATGCCGCCAAGTCGCCGATCGTCAAGCGAGAGGGGTCGGAGAACCAGTTCAGCGGCGGGCTCGCAGTCGCCTACCGCTTCTGACGCGCAAGCCGCGGGTTGCCCAGCTCCATGCTTCCTTGCGATCCTCACACAATGCGAACCATCGCTCGCCTTGTCGCGATCTGCGTGTTCGCCTTCCTCGGGGGCTGTCTTGCTCCGGCCCGTATTCCCTATCAGGCAGGTCCCGCAGCGATCGCCGATATCGAAGGCTTCGACGCTATCCGTACCTATGCGGATTCGACAGGCAGTCTCCCCCGGGCCCGTGCCTGGCTGCCCGCCTCGCAGCGCCGGCGGATGAATTACCTCGTCCTTTCGGGCGGCGGCGCGGGCGGTGCGTTCAGCGTCGGCGCATTGAAGGCCTGGTCGGACAAGAGGGGACGCCCGCAATTCGACATCGTCAGCGGTGTCAGCACAGGAGCCCTGATCGCGCCATTCGCCTTTCTCGGCCCCGCCTATGACGAGACCCTCGTCGAGCTCTACACGAGCGGGCTTGCCGAGAAGCTCGTCGATGTCGGCTTCCTGCCGGCAGGTATGCTCGGCGCGAGCCTGCTGAAACAGGAGCCGTTCCGCGAGCTCGTCGAGCGCTATCTGACCCGTGACGTCATGGCGAACATCGCCGCGGAACATCGCAAGGGGCGCCGCCTTCTCGTCATGACGTCGAACCTCGACTCGCAGAGGGCGGTGATCTGGAACATGGGCGCCATCGCAGACAGCGATGGACCAGACGCATTGAAGCTGTTCCGGGACATCGTCATGGCATCGGCCAGCCTCCCCGGTCTCTATCCGGCCGTGTTCATCAAGGCCAGGGCCGGCAAGCAAGTGGTCGAGGAGATGCATTCCGACGGCGGCTCGGCGTCGCAGATCCTGACCATCCCCGAGGGCTGGATCGCCAATGCGGACAAGGAGCAGTGGCCCAGCAGAGCCAGGCTCAACATGTACATCCTCGTCAACAACGCCCTCATGCCGGAGTTCGCGATGACGACGAACAACACCTTCATTGTCATGGCGCGGGCAAGCTCGTCGTTGATCAAGGCCCAGACGCGGACCGCGCTGCTCGCCACCTATGCCTACGCCAAGAAGGCCGGGATCCGGTTTCGGATGGCTTCCATCGACAAGGAGGTGCCCTACGAGATGACCAATCCGTTCGACACGTCCTACATGCGCGCCGTCTACAAGCTCGGATACGACGGCATGACGGGCGACAGTTTCTGGAAGGATCGCCCATCTTTTTCCGACACGACGGCAGATGTGGCAAAGCCGCCGGCACTATAGCTGCATCTGCCGATTTCAATGGGAGCAGACCTGCCAGCAAGCATTGCGGAGCGTGTGATGAACGTCCACACGAATGACAGCGGCAACAGCGACGCCTTCACCGCGCGCAAGCGCGTCGTCATCTTCGATTTCGACGGCACGCTGGCCGACAGCATTGGCTGGTTCTTCGGGGTCTTGAACGACGTCGCCCGGCGCTATGATTTCAGGCAGATCACCGCCGAGCAGCGCGAAGAGCTCCGGCGCAAGCCGCCGCTGGACATCGTGAACGCCTTGGGAATTCCGAAATGGAAACTGCCGGCGATCGCGATGCACATGCGAGCGCTCGCGGCGCAGAATATCGATCAGATCAAACTTTTCGGATGGGTCGGGGACCTGCTTCTCGAGCTGAAGTCGAACGGAGTATTGATCGCGGTGGTTAGCTCCAATTCGGCGGCGAATATTCAGTTAGTGCTCGGCCCGCATGCGCCGCTCATTGACCACTACGAGACGGGCGCAACGCTCTTCGGAAAATCGACGAAGTTCAAACGGGTGCTCAAGACCCTGAACGCCAGGCCCGGCGAGGTCGTAGCAGTCGGCGACGAGGTCCGGGATATCGATGCCGCTCACCTTGCGGGCGTTGCCAGCATCGGTGTGGGATGGGGCGCCTCCCATGACGACGCTCTGGTCGCAGCGCGAGCGACGAAACTGGTGGTCACGTCCGATCAGCTGAAGGAGGTTTTGTTGTCGCGGTGATAGCGTTCCACTTTAGGTGGCGTTTGGGCGCCCAGGTGGAAACTGATGTCTCGCGCAGCTCGCGGAATGTCCGCTTTCGTACAATCGCGCGGTGTCTGCTAATGGCGCTTGCTACCCCAATGCCGATGGCGCAAGAGGTTGACCTAGGTGGACTAGAGGAGCGGCTCTAAGGCATCCTTGTGTGCTCCCTCCGTCTGCCTTGCGGAGCCTCCCCGGGGCCGTTAGGACACCGTTGCGGCATCCTCCAGCTCCAGAATTCCCCTCAGAATTCGTTCCACCCGCCAGCAGCGCCGCCCGCGGCGCGTTTCAGGCTATGCGTAGGCCTTGGCGTTCTCGGCAAGATGGATGCCATATGCGAAGCTGACTGGCGCAGCTGTGCGGTGAAAGCGCCGGTAAGATCGTGTTCGATCGTGCCGTCGCCAGCCGGACCGATGCGAAAATCCTGGACCATCTTCTGTAGCGCTTCGGTCGCCCGCTGAAGTTCGGCCGCGACACTCGCACTCTGCTCCGCCATCGAGGAATTTCGTTGGGTCATTTCATCCATATGCGCGACGACCTTCGCGACCTCCTCGATGCCGTTGGCCTGCTCGCGCGAGGCGCTGGTGATGTCGGTCAGGGCTGATGCGACACTGGTCGAGGAACGCACAATCTCGGCCAGCGACGAGCCGGCCTCGTTCACCAACCTGACCCCTTCTCCAACCTCCTGCGTCGAATTCGAGATCAGCTTCTTGATATCGTTGGCGGCCTCGGCCGATCGCTGCGCCAGCGTCCGGACTTCGCTGGCGACCACTGCGAAGCCCTTGCCGGCATCGCCGGCTCGCGCGGCCTCGACCGCGGCATTGAGCGCGAGCAAATTGGTCTGGAAGGCGATGTCGTCGATCACGCGGATGATCTCGCCGATATCGTTCGAGGCCTTCTCGATCCTCTCCATCGCCATTACAGCATCGGTGACGATCTTGCCGCCGCGATTGGCCGCAGCGTCGGCAAGAGCCCCCAGGCCGGCAGCCTCGCGGGCTCGCTCGTAACTCTGCTTGACCGAAGCGGCGAGCTCTTCCGTGGTCGCTGCCGTCTCCTCAAGCGAGGATGCCTGCTCCTCGGTGCGCTGAGCAAGGTCCTTGCTGTCGAAGCCGATCTGTTGCGACCCGACGGCCACCCGCGCCGAAATCTCGCTGACGGCGCGGATAATCGCACCGAAGGAGTCGACCAATTCGTTGACGCCCTGGCAGAGTTCTCCGATCTCACCGGTCTTGCCGTCAAGCGGAACACGTTGCGTCAGATTCTTGGCCTGCGTCGCCGCGATGACGGTGCGGGTTTCCTCCACAGCCTGGCGAAGGGCGATCTCCGCTTGCTTGTTGGCGGTGATGTCAGTCGCGAACTTCACCACCTTCCAGACTTGGCCAAGGGCATCGACGATCGGATTATAGGATGCCTGGATCCAGACCTTACGCCCACCCTTGCCGATCCGCAGATACTGGCCATCGTCATACTCGCCACGGCCGAGCTTCTGCCAGAAGCGGGCATAGGCGTCATCGTTGCGCTCGCTTGGCTCAACGAACATCGAATGGTGCCGGCCTTTGATCTCATCAAGCCTATAACCCAGAGCCTGCAGGAAATTGTCATTTGCATCCAGGATATTGCCCGAAAGATCGAACTCGATCACGGCCTGCGACTTGCCGATGGCCGCGATCTGGCCCTGGGCATTCGACATCGCTTCCTTGATGTCGGTTATGTCGGTCGCATACTTGATGACCTTGAAGGGCTGGCCGCCGCCGCGCCCGCAGATCGGCGTATAGGTCGCCTGCAGCCAGATGCGGCGGCCATCTTTGGCGACCCGGGCGAACTGCGCCTGCAACGCCTGCCCCTGTTTCAGGTCCTGCCAGAAGCTTCGATAGGCCTCACTATCGCGCTCCTGAGCTGGAACGAACATTGAATGATGCTTGCCCACAACCTCGCTGCGCGCGTAGCCGACTGCTTTCAGGAATATCTCATTCACGTCCAGGATTCGGCCGTCGAGGTCGAATTCGATGACCGCCTGCCAGCGTCGGATGGATGCAGCTTCAGCCGTCGCCTGCGAGCCGGCCTCTGAGAAAAACCGCATCCACTGCCCCCGCGTTCAAGGTTCATGCTTCTGCGGAAGCCAAGCATTGATTGGCTAGCGATCCGTTAACATCGCGATTTATTGTGGTTAATGCCCGTGACTTCTCTCAATCTGATCGCGGGAAGTGGCGGCGGATGGTCAACGCGCAATCTGCAAAAATGCTAAGAGCACAGCGACCCGTTCGGATTTCTGACCCCACGTGCAAGAACGCTTTAGCCCGCCATGAATGTCTCGTTTCGAGCAATGGGCCAATGTCTGGTTCTGGCGCATGTCGGCCTAGCATCACGCCGAGCCGACCGCCTTGGCGGGATCGGTGACCGGGATCGGTGGATAGTGCAGCCCGCGCTGCCCTGACAGGCCGCGATTGGGCGCGGAGGACAGCGCCGGCTCGGCCATGCCGACGAGCTTGCCCTCGTGCAGCCACGCCTCGTCGCCGCCATAAAGCCGGCTGGCGAGGGTCTGGCTGAGCCGCTCCTTGATCTGGGCATGGGCGGGATCGGCGCCGAGATCGCTCTCCTCATGCGGATCGCATTCTAGGTCGAAGAGCTGCAGGCGATTGCCGGCCGGGTACCAGATCAGCTTGTAGCGGCCGTCATGGACCATGCGGGTCGCCTTCGCGCTGACAAGCGATTCCCCGTAGAGGATCTCGCGCCGGCGCTTGCCGACCATGGAGAGGCCCTCGCAGCTTGCCGGCACCGGCACGCCGCAAAGATCGAGCAGCGTCGGCATGACGTCCTGCAGGCCGACCAGGCGGCCATCGGTGGCACCGACGCCCACCCGCCCGTCGCCGGTAGGCCCGGCCAGCAGCATCGGCACGGCCGCAGAGCCCTCATACATCAGCCGTTTCGCGTAGAGACCGTTGTCGCCGAGCATGTCGCCATGATCACCGCAGATCAGGATGACGGTGTCGTCGAGCAGGCCCTCCTCGCGCAAGGTCCCGATCAGGATGCGCAATTGATGATCGATATGAGTGCAGAGCGCGTAGACGGCGCGGCGCATATCGGCGAGCTGGTCCGGCGGCAGCTGCTCCCAATAGTTCCAGGCGACGCGCACCGCATAGGGCAGCGTCTCCGGATCCCTCGCCCAGTCGGCCATGCGCGGCGCATCGACCTCGCGCGCCCGGTAGCGCTCGAAATAGCTCGCAAGCGGGACGAGCGGCGGATGCGGATGGGTATAGGAGACGTGCCAAAACCCGGGCCGCGTCGGGTCGCGCCGCTTGATCGTGCGCGCCGCCGCCCAGGTCGTCCAGTTGGTGACGTGCAGCTCCTCCGGCAGGTGCCAGGTGCGCCAGCCATATTCGTTGTTGCTCATGCCGTGCATGAACTGCTGGCCGGGATAGCCGCGATCGGCGAGGAAGAGCTCGTAATCGTCGACGCCGCCGAGATGGCCGCGCCCCTCCTCCGCCAACAGTGCTTCCTCGAAGCCGATGCGGTCGCGCTGCGGATAGACATGGAGCTTGCCGATCGCCGCGGTCTGGTAGCCCGCGTCGCGGAAACTACGCGCCAGGGTCGGCAGATGCGCCGGCATCGGCAAGGCCGGCTGGAACTCGCGGTCGCCATGGCCGCGCGGGCTGGTGCCGGTCATCATCGAGCGCCGTGCCGGGATGCAGATCGGGCACTCGGCATAGGCGTTGGTGTAACGCGTGCCGACGCGGGCGATCTGGTCGAGTGTCGGCGTCTCCACCACCGGATGGCCGGCGATGCCGAGCAGCCGCGCCGGCCATTGGTCGACCGTCACGAACAGCACATGATTGCGCCCTGCCGCCTGCCCCGCAGGCTGCTGCGACGAAAAGGCCTCGCCGGCGAGTTCCTCGTAACGGTCGGCGGCTACGTCCGGCATCGTCCTGCTCTCAATTCGCCTTGGCGCCGGAGATGCGGACGAGCTCCGCGATCTTGCCGGTCTCGGCCTTGATGAAATCGCGGAAGGCGGCTGGCGTGCCGCCGACGAGGTCGATGTTCAGCGCCGTCATGCGCTCGCGGACCACCGGGTCGGCAACGACCTTGTTCAGCTCGGCATTGAGCCGCTCGACGATCGCCGCCGGCGTCTTGGCCGGCACGAAGAGCCCATGCCAGGAGGCAAACTCGTAACCCGGTGCGCCCGCCTCGGCCACGGTCGGCACATCCGGCAGCGCAGCGGAACGCTTCGGCCCGGTGACGCCGAGCGCCCCCAGCGCGCCCTCGCGCGCCATCGGCACGGCGGTGCCGTCGATCATCGCCGTGACATGGCCCGCGAGCAGGTCGTTGATCGCCGGCGCCGAGCCGCGATAGGGCACATGCGCGCCCTTCATCCCGGTCTTGGCCTTGAGCAGCTCGAAGGCGAGATGCTGTGGCGTGCCGACGCCGGCCGAGGCATAGGTCAGCTTGTCCGGATTGGCCTTGCCGAAGGCGACGAGCTCGGCGAGGTTCTTTGCCGGCCCCTTCGGATTGACCACCAGCAGCAGCGAGACCGATGTCAGCCGGATCACTGGCGTGAAATCCTCCATCGGCCGGTAGGAAAGCTTGTCCTGCAGCGCCGGATTGATGGCGTGGGTGGCGATGTCGCCGATCAGCAAGGTGTGGCCGTCAGGCTCGGCATGAGCGGCGTCGGCGGCGCCGATCGCGCCGGCCGCGCCGGGCTTGTTATCGATCACTACCGGCTGCCCGAGCGCCTCGCTGAGTTTGGGACCGATCAATCGCCCGAGCAGGTCGACATTGCCGCCGGCCGGATAGGGCACGACGAGCCGGATCGGCTTGCTCGGCCAGGGCGACTGCGCCACCGCCGGCACGGCCCAAATCCCGGACACTGCCGCTAGCGCCGCGACCAGCGCGCCTCGTAGCGAACCGCTCGCTCTATCCCGACCGATCGTCATCGCGCCCTCCCGCACAAGGCAGGCATTGCTTCTCCGCCCGCTCGAACGTGAAAATCCGCGACTGAAGTGCCATCGAGAAATTAGTTCTGCTTATAAGTTGTTTCTCCCGGAGGAAGCATGGACCAGAGACAGCTCTCCTCCTTCGTCACCCTGGCGGAGGAGTTGCATTTCGTCCGGGCCGCGGCGCGCCTCGGCGTGACCCAGCCCGCACTCAGCCAGCAGATCGCCAAGCTGGAAGAATCGCTCTCGGTCAGGCTGTTCGAACGGACGAAGCGTCGCGTCGCCCTGACCGATGCCGGCCGCGTCTTCCTCGCTGACGCGCTCACAATCCTGCGCCAGTTCGAGCAGGCGGCGATGGGCGCAAGGCGGGCTGCGAAAGGCCAGATCGGCCGGCTGACCATCGGCTTCGTCGAGGCCTCACCCTTCAACGTGCTGCCGCGGCTGGTCTCGCGGCTCAGCCGCGAATTGCCGGAGGTCTCGCTCGTCCTGCAGGAAATGGTCACCGAGGAGCAGGTCGAGGCGTTGCGCTCGGGCCGGATCGATGTCGGCCTGCTCAGGCCGATGTTCAACGAGCCGGGCTTCGGCAAGCTGCCGCTGCTGCGGGAGAATTACCTGGTCGCCCTGCCGGCGAGCCATCCCCTGGCGGAGGCGGACTCGGTCCCGCTATCGGCGCTCCGCGAGGAGCGCTTCATCGTCACGCCAGCGCGCAAGCGGCGTTACGTCGAGGGCCGTTTCCGCGCCGCGTTCAAGCGCGCCGGCTTCGAGCCGCAGGTCGCGCAGGAGGTCAACCAGCTCCACACAATCATCGGGCTGGTCGGCGGCGGCATCGGCGTCGCGCTGGTGCCGCAGTCGATCTCGCGGCTCGACCTCGAGGGCGTAGTATATCGCCCGCTGCAGGACGACGATTCACCGGTGGCTGAACTGGCTGCGGCCTGGTCGCTCAATCGCGAAACGCCGGTGCTGCGCCGTTTTCTGGCAATCGCGCGGGCAGCGCTCGTCGATAGCGGTTGAGAGCAGCTCAGCCGCGCCGAAATTGCCGCAGTATCGAATCAGCATTCCGAAAGCTGTGCCTGATGTCTGGTTCCGGGCGGTGCCCCAACGTCGGGTGTTGGCGCTTCTCGCCAAAGTGGGACAGGCTGAGCGATTGTTCTTTCCGCCTCAATCATGACCAGGCTTACGCCGCGTCATAAGAAGTGCCGTTGTGATGTCGGCAGCGATCGACACCACCGCATTGAGCGATAAACTCGCATGGCATGGTCCTGTTCGAGTCACTCCTGGTCATCATGTTCGGGGCTGTCATCCTCGCGGCAGCGTCGCGACGGATCGGCATCCCCTATCCGGTCGTGCTCGCCATTGGCGGGGCGGCTCTCGCCTTCATTCCCGATGCGCCGCGCATCACGCTGGATCCGGACCTGGTGCTGGCCCTCTTCGTCGCGCCGATCCTGCTCGACGCGGCCTTCGACAGCTCGCCGCGCGATCTGCGCCGGAACTGGCTGCCGGTATCCAGCCTGGTTTTCGTGGCTGTCGGCGTCACGACGGCCGCTGTCGCACTTGTGACCCGGTGGCTGGTGCCTGACATTCCTTGGGCCGCCGCGATCGCGCTCGGGGCGATCGTCGCGCCGCCCGACGCCGTTGCCGCCACGGCGATCCTGCGAAAGCTGCGGCCACCCCATCGCATTGTGGTGATCGTCGAAGGCGAGAGCCTTTTGAACGATGCGACCGCGCTGCTGATCTACCGCCTGGCCGTGGGGTCGGTCGCGGCCGGCAGCTTCAGTGCGGCCAGCGCATTGCCGGCCTTCGCGCTTGTCACGGTCGGCAGCATCGTTCTCGGAGCGCTTCTCGGCTGGGTCGCGGTGCGGCTGCTCGCGCTTTTTCGTGACCCGGCAAGTGCCATCATCGTGCAGTTCATCACCACCTTCGGTGTCTGGATCCTGGCAGAGCGGCTGCATCTGTCCGGGATCATCACCGTCGTCGTCTACGGCATCGTTCTCGCGCGGACGGTTCCAGCCGTGACGAGCGCGCGGTTGCGCATCCCTTCCTATGCTGTCTGGGAGACGACCGTCTTCGTACTCCAGGTTCTTGCCTTCGTGCTGGTCGGACTGCAGTTGCGCCCGATCCTCGAAGGGTTCGATGCTGGGCAACGTGTCGGTTACGCCTGGATCGCGCTTGCGGTCCTCGCAACGGTCATTCTCGTGCGGCTGACATGGGTCGCGACCTATAGGGGTCTTGCCCTCCTGCTCTCGGGCCGGCCTTCCGGCGCGAGCGAGAAGGCCGCCTCCTTCCAGAACGTCAAGGGCAGCATCGTCATCGCCTGGTGTGGCATGCGCGGCATCGTCACGCTCGCAGCCGCTTTCGCCCTTCCCGCTGATTTTCCCTATCGCGACCTGATTCTGCTCTGTGCCTTCACCGTCGTGGTCGGTACGCTGCTGGTCCAAGGGCTGACGCTGGCGCCGCTGCTGCGCTATCTCGCGATCAGCGACGATCACCCTGTCGACCGTGAGTTCGCCGTTGCGCGGAAGGCTGCGCTGGAGGCCGCGATCGGATCGCTCGAAGGTGTGCAGCCGGCGTCTGCGGCGGCGATCCGACAGGAATATCGCGACATGCTGGAGCAGACCGGACGGGCCGCACAGCTCGACACCGACCATAACGCCCTGCGGCGGACCGCACTCGCGGCCGCGCGGAAGACCGCATTCGAGCTGCGGAAGCGCGGCACCATCGGAGACGATGCCTTTCACCGGCTCGAGGAAGAGCTCGATTGGCTGGAGCTCGGCGCCGCGCCGCGGGAAGGAAGCGTATGAAGCGGCTCGATGTCGCCATTGTCGGAGCCGGAGCTGCCGGGATTGCAGCGGGCCGGTATCTCGCCGCGTCCGGCCTCGACGTGCTTCTGGTCGAGGCGACCGACAGGATCGGCGGGCGGGCGCACACCGCTTTCCACGAAGGCCTGCATTTCGACCTTGGCTGCGGCTGGCTCCATTCCGCAGATCGCAATGGCTGGGCTTCGCTCGCACCGGAGCTCGGCTTCCATCTCGACCGGACTACGCCGCCATGGGGTGTCCAGTTTCGCGATCTCGGCTTTCCCGCAGCGGACCAGCGTGCCGCACGGGCCGCCTTCGCCCGTTTCGAGCAGCGCCTGCGCGAGGCTTCTTCCGGAAGCGACCGCGCCTCCGACCTTCTGGACGGAAACGACCGCTGGACGCCCTATCTCGAGGCGCTCAGTACCTATATCAACGGCACGGAGCTGGAGCAGCTCTCGGTCCGCGACTATCTCGCCTATGCAGATGCCGAGACCGGCGTGAACTGGCGCCTGACCGAAGGCTATGGCAGCCTCATTGCCGCCGCGGCGAAGGACGTGCCGGTCGCGTTGAACACGGCGATCACCGGCATCGACGCATCGGGACATGCGTTGCGGCTGACCAGCGCGAGAGGAGAGATCGAGGCGACGCGCGTCATCGTCACGGTCCCGACCGATGTGCTTGCCTCCGGCACGATACGTTTGCCGCCTCGGGCCTCGGATCATATCGATGCCGCCGGCGCGCTCCCACTGGGCTTGGCGGACAAGATCATCTTCAAATTGCCCGATTGCGACGGCTTCGAACCGGACACGCAGGTCCTGGGCAATCCGTATGTGAAGCGAACGGCGAGTTATCATATTCGGCCGTTCGGCCGGCCGCTGATCGAAGGCTTCGTGGGCGGCGAGACCGCACGCGAATTCGAAGCCGACGGCGATGCCTTTGCGGCTTTCGCGCGCGACGAATTGGCCGGGCTGTTCGGCCACGGGATCAGGAGCCGGCTGGAGCCGATCGCGCAATCGCGCTGGGGGCGCCAGCCCTTCTCGCGAGGCTCTTACAGCCACGCGCTGCCCGGGCACGCCAAGGCGCGGGCGGTTCTCGCCGCCGACGTTGATGGCAGGCTCTTCTTTGCTGGAGAGGCCTGCTCGACGCAGGACTTTTCGACCGCACATGGTGCGTTTCAGACCGGCGTTGCTGCCGCACGAGCCATCCTGGACTCGTTGAAACTGTGATCTGGAGATCGAGTAAGCAGAACCACCTGCGAGCGGAACGAAAGGAATTTAGAGATGTCTACTTCCTGTTGAGGGTCCAGCTTCCGCTTATGGCGCGCTTCAGTCCCGCCATTCGGAGGCTCTCATGATTCCGTCGACCCGCGCATGCACCTTAGCGTAGCTGGCCCTGAGGCCTCGGAGAGGTCTCGATCCATCACGCTTACCGCGCCGCGCCGCTATCACGGCCGACCTGCCGTGTCAGGACGGAGTGAATCTGTGCGATGACGGCGGCACCTTCGCCGACGGCGGCGGCGACCCGCTTGGTCGAACCGGCCCGGACGTCTCCGACAGCAAAGATACCCGGGCAACTGGTTTCGAGCGGCAAGCGCTCGCCGTCTCCGGCGCCCTCCCCCGTGAGGACGAAGCCGGTTCCGTCGAGCGCTACACAGTCGTCGAGCCAGCGCGTGTTGGGATCGGCACCGATGAACAGGAAAAGATGGCGCGAGGAGCATTTCCGGACCGCACCGGTCCGGATGTCACGAAACGTCGCCCCGGTCAGCCCTGTCATCCGGTCGCCGTGCAATTCGGCAATATCGCTGCCCACATGCAGTTCGACATTGGGCAGCGCCGCGATCCGATCGATCAGATACCGGGACATCGTCTGCTCGAGGGGCCGGCGCACCACCAGATGCAACTGCCGGACCTGCGGCGCGAGATAGGCGACGGCCTGGCCCGCCGAGTTTCCGCCACCGACCAGGACGACGTCCTGGCCGGCACAAAGCCGCGCCTCGACCGGCGATGCCCAGTAGGAGACACCGGCCCCTTCCAGCTCCTCGATGTTAGGAATGGCGGGCTGCCGGTAGCGCGCTCCCGAAGCGATCACGATGGTGCGCGAGCGCGCAGTACCACCATTGCTGAGCTCAAGGCTGAACGGGGCTTTCGCATCCTCGCCGTGACAGCGGAGCAATCCGACGGTCAGCGGAATGGCGAGCTCAGCACCGAACTTCGCCGCCTGATTGAAGGCCCGCCCTGCGAGCGCCTGCCCGGAGATGCCAGTCGGAAAGCCGAGATAGTTTTCGATCCGGGCGGATGCGCCAGCTTGGCCGCCGAAGGCGCGGCTGTCCAGGACGAGAACGGACAGCCCCTCGGACGCGCCATAGACTGCCGTGGCGAGCCCCGCCGGCCCGGCTCCGATGACCGCCACGTCATAGACCTTGTCCGCCTCGAGATCCGGTGTGATGCCGAGACAGGAGGCGGCATCGGCATTGCTCGGGCTTCTGAGCACCGTGCCGTTCGGACAGACCATCAGCGGCAGATCGTCGGGGGCAACGCCAAGCCGTTCGACCAGTTCGCGCCCCTCTGCCTCGCAGGCGGCAATGACAGTGTGGGGGTAACCGTTGCGGGTGAGGAAACCCGACAAGCCGACGATACCCGGATCATCCCGGCGTCCGACCAGGATCGACCCTGCGCCGCCGCTCTGCCCGGCCTCGATCAGCATGACACGCCGAAGGATGAAGGCCCGCATGATCATCTCGCCGACATCGGCCGATCCAATGACGAGCGCACGCAGATGCGACGCATCGAAGGGTATCGCGATCGCGCCGGCCTCACCCGCCACGACCGACATCAGGGCCGGGCGCCCCGAAAGCTGGTTGGTCTCGCCGGTGAATTGGCCGGGACCGTAGGTCGTGACCAGCGATGAGTGACCGGCCGCGCTGCGCCGGATCGCATCGGCCGACCCCTCGAGGATCAGCCAGGACGGGGCGTCGCGGGTGCCGGTGTCATAAAGGACGTCGCGAGAGCCGAAACGGTGCGGCTCCCCGCTCGCGAAGCGGCGCGCCGTCGCAACTTGAAGGGCGGACAGTCTCGGAAAAACCTGTTCTCGCCGAGCATCGCCGATTGCCATGGGGTGACCTCCGCGTTGGACTGCGAGACTTCTCTTACGCGACACGATCCGACCAGATGAGGAGCCTGATCGCAATCACGCGGGCGCGAGCTGGGGCGCCTTCGGCAGCGTCAGCGTGAAGACTAGAAGGCCCAGGAGCGTCAGCCCGAAACCCGCCCATACCGCAGAGAGCAGGCCATAGCCGGCCGCGATCGTCGCGCTGCCGGCCCAGGCACCGATGGCGTTGGCGACGTTGAGCGCCGCAAGGTTCATGGCGCCCATCAGCGTGGGCGCTTCGGGCGCGAGGCTGGTCAGGCGGACCTGGATCGTCGGGATGGCGACCATCATGGTCATGCCGACGCCGAACAAAGTCGGCATCAGGATCCAGACGTGGCCACCGGCGGCGGCCAGCACCGCCAGCACGAACAGGGCGCTGCCGAACCCGATGATCAATCCCCGGGCAGGATGGCTGTCGGCCAACTTTCCGCCGATCAGATTGCCAGCGGTCATGCCGACCCCGAACAGCGCCAGCGCAAGCGGAATCCAGGCTTGGTCGAGCGCCGCCGTATCGGTGACGAAGGGGCCGATAAAAGTGTACACGGCGAAGATGCTGGCTACGCCGAGCGCTGCAACGAGCATCATGGCCCAGACGGCAGGCTTGCGCAGCGAGGCAAGCTCCTGCACCACCGGCCCACCATGAAGCGCCTCGGTGCGAGGCACCCAGGCCCACAAGGCCAGCAAGGCCAGCGCGGCAACCCCGGCAACGCTGAAATAGGTGTTCCGCCATCCCACTGTCTGGCCGAGGAAGGTTGCCAGCGGCGAGCCGATGATCGTCGCGACCGTCAGCCCGGTCATGACCAGCGCGAAGGCCTTTCCGCCGTGGCCGGGGCCGACGACATAGGACGCAACCACGGCGCCGGCGCCGAAATAGGCCCCTTGCGGCAGGCCGCTGACGAAGCGCGCCAGGGCGAACATGCTAAGATCCGTGGCGAGCGCTGACAGGACGTTGCCGAGGATGAACAGCGCCATCAAGCAAAGCAGAAGCGTGCGCCGGTTCAGCCGTGCCGACGCCAGAGTCAGCAGTGGCGCACCGATCACCACGCCAAGGGCATAGGCCGCGATCGCATTCGTCGCCGTGGGGATGTCGATGCCGAGGCCAGCCGAGAACAGCTGAAGGATTCCCATGCTCGCAAACTCGGACGTCCCGATGCAGAAACTGCCGAGCGCCAGGGCAAATAGCGTGAGCCCGCGCTTGCGCCGCTGCGCTTCATCCGTGCAATGCACCGTCACCGCGGCACATTGGCCGCGATAGGCCTTGTCCAGCATCAGTGCCTCCATACGCAATGGCTGCGTGGATCGTGCCGATCCATGCCGAGCAATCCGCGGAATCGGCCTGCCGGCGATCGGACCTGCGCGCCTCAGCCTGGACAGGGCTGCCCGGCCGCTCCCCACCGAGCCATGTCCTTGACGTGATCCTCGAAGGTCCCCGGCGGTGTCGCGCGGCCGGCGCCGGGCTCCCACGCCCTGGGGATGAATCCGCTGAGCGCTGCGTCGTGCCTCAAATGCTCAAGGAGGCCGACTGCGTTGCGGCCGCCATTCCGCTTGGGATCCTTGAGCTGGGCACAGATCTCAGCGCCACTCTTGCCGAACCAGATGAATTCGACCGGTGCGAGCTGCCAGTCGATGCCGGCCTGCAAGGGCGCCGGTGCGGGGGGATTGGGCAATGTCGAGGTGACATGGCAGGTCGAGCACGGAACCGTTTCCGCTCCGATGCGGCTTTTTCCGCCGTGGATGTTCATGCCGTGTACGCGGGATTTGCTTTCACCGGCCGGCGTCCAGATCGGCACGGCCTTCGCATCGACATGGCAATTGGCGCAGCGCGGGTGCGTCACCACGGCCTCAATTCTTGTCCAGGCCTGCAGCCCATCGGCACGGCTGACGCTGCCCGGCGGCAAGGCGTCCTTCGACTCCTCCTTGGCCAGGACAAAACCCGTCAGGGCGACGATTGATGAGCTAGCAAAGGTGAGCGCGATCAGGGTTGTCCTTCTCATGGCCGCCCTCACACGAAATCGATGAACTTGTTGAAAGGCATTTCTCGGATGCGTTTGCCCGTCGCGGCGAAGATGGCATTGGCCAGTGCTGGCGCCGCAGGTGGTACGGGTGGCTCCCCGATGCCCCTGACCGTGTAATCGTTCTCCAGGCCGCGCACCTCGATCGCCGGGCATTGATGCATGCGCATGGCTTCGTGATGGTTGTAGTTCGTCTGCTGCACGGCCCCCTTGGCATAGGTGAGTTCGCAGTTCATGGCGTGGCCAAGGCCCCAGACGACGCCACCCTGGACGAGATTCTCGAAGTTGACGGGATCCACAACCTTGCCGACATCGGCCGCCACCCAGACCTTGTCGATCTTGATGCCGGCGTCGGTCATCGTCACTTCGACGATCTCGGCGACGGCCGTTCCAAACGCCTCGACGAACGCGACGCCACGGCCTTTTCCCTTTCCCAGGGGGCCCTTCCAGTCCGCCATCTCGCCAACGGTTTCCAGGAGTTTCCGGTAGATCGGAATCCTGCACATCTCGATGCGCGCCTTCAGCGGGTCGAGCCCCGCGGCGTGAATCAACTCGTCGATGAAGCTTTCGGTGAAGAATCCATTGGCGGACGCACCTACGGCCCGCCAGGTCGTGCACGGTGACAATCCTTGCACTTCGAAGCTTGTCGCTCGGTAATTGGGAATGTCGTAGTAAACATTCCAGATTCCGACGCCCAACTGACCATCGGGGTCCTTCGAGGGCGACCCCATCCGTGCAAGGAGCTCCTTGAAAGGCGCATTTGCAGCCACCTGCACATCGGCCGCAATGATCTTTCCGTCCTTGACGCTTCCCCGATACCTGCCCATCGCGATCTGTCGGGGAATGTCCTGCAGGAAATCCTCTTCCCGCGAGAAGATGAGTTTCACCGGTGTGCCGCGCATCTGGTTCGCGATCTCGGCGAGTACTCTGACATTCTCGAATTCGAGGCGATGCCCGAAGCTCCCGCCCATCCACTCGTTATGAAAGGTCACCTGTTCCGGCTTCATGCCGATCGCCGCGGCCGCGATTTGCTGAACGGATTGCGGCGTTTGATGTCCGACCCAGATTTCCATTCCCTTGTCGGTGACGATGCCGATGCCGTTGAGCGGCTCCAGCGGCTGATGCCCGACATAGGGGGCGCGATACTCCGCCTCCAGGAGCGTCCCTTCTTTCAATCCGGCGTCGATATTGCCGTCGTTGCGCCATTCCTTGGCGAGGAATTGGGGAGTGAAGGACGAGGCCACGGTTTTCCAGTGGTCGGCCTGCTCGGCCGGATACTTGCTCGGCTCCCAGACGCAGTCGACACGCTCGGCCGCCTGCATCGCGTACCAGCTGTTCGTCGCGATCACTGCAATGCCGTTCGATAGCTTGAGGATCTTCTGGACCCCGGGCATCGCCTGGGCTTTGCTCGCCTCGTAGGACTTGATCGGCTGACCCTTGTTGGGATTCAGCCTGACGGCCGCGTAGACGATGCCGTCCATCCTCCGATCGATACCGAACTTCATCTCGCCGGTAACTTTTGAGCGGATGTCGAGGCGCTCCATCGGCTTGCCGAGAATTCGCCATTGCGATGGGTCGCGGAGCTTGGCGACCGAAACCGGCGTGATCTTTGCCGCATCGGCCGAAAGGGCGACGTAGGGAATTTTCGTCCCGTTCGGCAAGATCACGTGTCCGGCTTCGGTTCGCAGATCGGCAACCGGGATACCGCTGCGCTTGGTTGCAGCGGCCTTGAGCGTTTCCCTTGCAACCGCGCCGGCCATGCGCAGCTTCTCATAGGTATCGGGAATCGTGCTGGAACCGCCGGTCATCTGCAGGCCGGCCTTTCTCAGCCATTCCAGCGCGGCCGCGCGAGCCTTCTCGGCTTCGGGGCTTTGGTCCGGCGCCATGAACGGCGCGAGTTCATGGGCAAAGCCGGTGTTGAAATAGGCGGGGCTCGGTCCGGCAAAACGAATCTCGAACTGACCCGGCTCTAGGTCCAACTCCTCGGCGATCATCAGGGGTTGGATCGAGCCGACGCCTTGGCCTTTGTCGGCATGCTGGGCGATCAGCGTGATCTTGTCCGGACTGATCTCAACCCAGGGATTGAATGCAACCGCGTTCGGACCAAGGTCCGCCGTCAGCGGATTCATCGCGGCAGCGGAAGCAGCGGCCGGCTGCGCCTGAGCGTACTGCCCGAAAGCCACACCGCCAGCGACAGCGACGGAACCGAAAACGAAACTGCGCCGCGAAAGATCTGGCATCGCGCCCATGTCAGTTCCCTCCCATCTTCGCGGCGGCCGCATGGATCGCAACACGAATGCGCTCGTAGGTCCCGCATCGGCAGAGGTTCCCCGACATGACCTGGTTGATGTCCTCGTCGGTCGGCTTCGGAATCGCTTTGAGGAGCGAAATCGCCTGGATGATCTGGCCGGTCTGGCAGTAACCGCATTGCGGCACCTGATGCTCGATCCAGGCTTCCTGGACCGGGTGCAGCTTGCCGTTGCCGACCGCTTCAATGGTGGTGATCGCCTTGCCGGCGACATCAGCCATACGCGCCTGGCATGAGCGGACGGCTGCTCCGTTGATCTGCACCGTACAGGCGCCGCACTGGGCGATGCCGCAGCCATATTTGGGGCTGGTGATGCCAAGTTCATCGCGCAGGACCCAGAGCAAAGGCATCTCCGGGACGACATTTACTTGGTGCTTAATCCCATTGACGGTGAGTTCGAACATGACAATGCTTTCCCTCAGCAGGCGTTACAGTTCGTCGCCACGACCATGGCCTTCTACGTGCTCGTGCTCTGGCTGATGGCCGCGGCCGCCGCTTCGGCGACGGCAATGTCCTGATCGACCGACCCCGCGCTGGTGCCGACCGCGCCGATGATCTGGTCGTCGATCTTCACCGGCAGGCCACCGCCAAAGATCACGACATTGCCGCCATTGCTCCGCTCGATCCCGAACAGCGGCGCCCCGGGTTGAGCCAACTCGGCGAGATAATCCGTAGTCTTGTCGAACATGCGCGCCGTCTTCGCTTTGCCGATCGCGAGATCAATGCTTCCCGCGAGCGCGCCGTCCTGGCGTGTGAAGGCGATGAGGGCGCCACCGGCATCCACCACCGCAATATTGTAGGGAATCCCAAGGCCAGTTGCCTTGGCCTCGCCGGCTTCGAGCATCTGCTTTGCATCGGCCAGCGTCAGTGTATCGAGCGTGCGAGGCATGGTCCCCTATCTCTCGATTGGCTGGGACCAGAGCTAGCATCGATGTGCCGGCGGCACTGGTTAAAAGGCGTAAAATTCAAAACTGGCGTGCGGCCTGCTGCCCGGTTTCGTGGACACCGAGAGCAGGTGTTTCATGAAGCCGGAGGCGGCGCAGCACAGCTGCTCACCGTCCGAAACGGCCTTTGCAGAGACGGCTGGCAGCAGGCTCGATCTCGACCGCCGTTCCGTACGCGATGGAATGCCTTCGAACGGCTCTGACCCTCCTGATTTTACGCCGTTTAACCTCCGTGATCCCGTCCTGCGTGCTAGCCCAGAGATGAATTCGCAAGATGATCGATCCGGTGGCGCAGCCAAAAGCTTGAGGAGGCAGAAATGGGCAACTCGCGGCAGGTGGCATCCTTGGCAGTCAGCTTGGCAGCGCTCTTGGCCAGCTCGGTCATGGCCGTGGCGCAGGTGGCGGCAAAGTCAGTCGTTCTTGTACATGGCGCCTTCGCCGACGGATCATCCTGGCACAAGGTCATTCCCGAGCTCGAAAGAGCCGAGCTGAAGGTCATTGCGGTCCAGAACGCCCTGCAATCGCTTGAAAACGACGTGGCGACGACGCGGCGCGCGATCCGCGATGCCGAAGGGCCGGTCGTGCTGGTCGGGCATTCCTATGGCGGGATCGTGATTACGGAAGCCGGCAACGATCCGAAGGTGAAATCGCTCGTCTATGTCGCCGCCTACGCCCCAGACAATGGCGAAGCTCAAAGTAACATCGCGTCTCGCTACCCGCAGCTGGAAAGTCGTGCGGAGTACATTCGGGATGAGGAGGGCTTCCTGAGAATCAGCGATGTCGGGATCGCCAAGTATTTCGCCGCGGATCTGCCCCCTGCCGAACAGAGGCTGGTGGCTGCCGTGCAAGGCAGGCTTCATTCGCGAGCTCTCGCGACGCCGGTCGTGCGCGCGGCCTGGCGGGACAAGCCGACCTTCATGGCGGTGGCGGTGAAGGATGCGATCATCCCGCCGCAGCTTCAGAAGGATCAGGTCGAGCGCTCGCGGGCGACGTCAATCGAAGTGCCGTCTAGCCACGTCGCCATGTTGTCGTTCCCTGAAAAGATCTCGGAGCTGATCATCAGGGCGGCCAAGTGAGCTTTGGGGACATCAAGATAGTCAAAGCAACGCGAGGCAGTAGCGAGAGCGCCTCAGGCAAGTTGAGGGAGAGGGCTGATGGAAAACCATGGGCAGATTTCGGGGGGGCTCGATCGCCGGGATGCTCTGAAAACCGCCGGTGCGATGCTGGCGGCGTCGGTCACCGGAATGGCGGCGCCGGCCGCGGCGCAGGGGTCGCAGGCAGCATCAGTCAAATCCAACGAACTGCCGATTGGTCAGCGGCTGAAAGGTATTCAACACTTCGGCCTCACGGTCCAGAACATGGAGCGCGCCTTCACCTTCTACACAGAGGTGCTAGGCGGAACCGAGGTGATGCGTGATGGCGATTTCCAGGGCGAACGGATTCACAATACGCTGCTGACCGGCCAGGAGATCGAAGCTCGCGCACGCGGCGTTAACCCACGCACGATGGGCATTCCCGACCTTCGCGGCGGTGCGCAGCGGCTCGACGTGCGCTTCATCCAATTCGACAATGTCGTGGTCGAGCTCCTGCAATATCGCGATGCCCACCAGCCTATGGGCGGGCCGCAGGCATTTGCCGAGCCGCTCGATCACATGAGCCCGGCATTTCCGCGGATGATGCATATCTGCTTCCACATCCGCGATGACGTCGATTTCAACCAATTCATCGCCGACCTCGAGGCGGAGTCCGGCCGGCGCGGCATGACGAACGTCCGCGCGAACCGCGTCGTGACCGTGGCGACAGAAGCCGAGCGGCGCGCCGCCCCGCTTGATGCCAATTCCAACGGGATCACCGAGGGCAAATCGGACGGGTGGCGCTTGATCTATTGCATCGGCTCGGAAGGCGAGCAGCTCGAGTTCGTGCAAGCGCTGGGGCCGGTCAAGCGGACTTTCGACGCCGCGCTCGAAGCGCGGCGCAAGATGGTGTCTGCATCGCGTTGAACAGAGCCATGGCGGAGTTCACAGCTGCTGCGCCTCCACTCCACAGCGGCGCGCGCAACCGGCTCCCCTCGCGAGGCGCGAGCGCGACCTGCGAGCCGTAAAGCCAAGACCGGAGGAGATCAGCAATGCCCCGCAAGTTCCTGTTTCTCTCGATGCTGGCAGCATTGATAGGGGCCGCGCTCCCCGTTGGTGCGATCGCCCGAGATGCTCATGGGGTGCGCTATGCCGACATTCCTGCCGACGCTTATGCGGTCGTGGCCCAGGTTCGCGCCAAGCCAGGCAAGGAAGATGCGCTGCGCGCAATCACCCTTCCTCTGGTAGCGCAGGTACGCGCCGAGCCGAACAACCTGCTCTACTTCCTCCAGGAGAGCCGCGAGGCCCCCGGGCATTTCATCTTCACCGAGATTTTCGCCAGCCAGGCCGATTTCGAGGCACATAATCGAACCCCTCACGTCCAGTCCTGGTTCGCGCGCCTGCCGGAACTCGCCGATGGCGGAGTCACCGTGATCCGCATGGGCATCCTCGGGAATACGGAGCGCTGACCAGAGCGCGACTTGAAGACCACTTAGTCGACCACGGGAGAGACTGAGATGAAGATCCTGATGGTTCTCACCTCGCACGACCAGCTGGGCGATACGGGCAAGAAGACCGGCTTCTGGCTCGAGGAATTGGCGGCGCCCTATTTCATCTTCCGTGAGGCTGGCGTCGACATCACGCTCGCCTCGCCGAAGGGCGGACAGCCGCCGCTCGATCCCAAGAGCAACGAGCCAGCCTTCCAGACGCAGGATACGCGTCGCTTCGAAAGCGACGCAAACGCGACACGAGCGCTCGCGAGCACTGTGAGGCTCGGCGACATCGACCAGGCCGACTACGACAGCGTGTTCTTCCCCGGAGGTCACGGCCCGCTCTGGGACCTCACGAACGACCGGGATGTGCATGCGCTGCTCGAAGGCATGCTCGCCGCGAACAAGCCAGTCGCTCTGGTCTGCCATGCGCCGGGCATTCTCACCCGAGTGAAGGCGCCGAATGGCGAGCCGGTCGCGAAGGGCCGGTCGGTCACGGGCTTCACGAACGCAGAGGAAGCGGCGGTCGATCTGGTCGAGGTCGTTCCTTACCTGCTCGAGGACGAACTGAAGTCGCAGGGTGCCAACTTCCTGGCAGCTGTCGATTTCGGCGTGCACGTGATCCAGGACGGCCAGCTCATCACCGGGCAAAATCCGCCTTCGTCACGTGCGACTGCGCGAGCCTTGCTCGATGCCCTCACGCGCAGAAGGGAGGCGTGACGTGGAATCGCCTCCCGGCCCTCCAGTCGCCCGGCTGCCATCCCCGACATGGCCATCGCGGCGTGACACGCTTGTCGGCTCATCCGCATCGATCTTCTCAATCGCGTTTCCTGCGATCTCGCGCGGAGCCGCGCCAACGGAGCATCCAGTCATGACGACATTCCAGACCCGTGACGGAGTGACGATCTACTTCAAGGACTGGGGACCGAAGAACGGTCCGGCAGTCGTGCTCTGCCATGGCTGGCCCCTCAACGCGGATAGCTGGGATCCCCAGGCTTTCCACCTTGCGAATAGCGGCTATCGGGTCATCGCCCATGATCGGCGCGGTCACGGCCGCTCGAGCCAGCCATGGGACGGCAATGACATGGATCATTACGCCGATGATCTCGCGCAACTTGTCAGCCATTTGGGACTGCGCAACGCCGCCATCGTCGGCTTTTCCGCCGGTGGCGGAGAAGTCGCCCGCTTCGTCGGCCGGCACGGCACAAGCAATGTCGCGAAGCTCGTCCTGATCTCGGCGGTCACCCCTTTCCTGCTGAAAACCGAGACCAACCCTGCCGGCGCGCCCATCGATGTCTTCGATGGCATGCGAGCCGAGCAGATCGCCGACCGCGCACAATTCTATCTGAATCTCGCGAAGGGACCATTTTACGGGTTCAATCGCCCTGGTGCGACCATCTCACAGGGGCAGGTCGATCTGTGGTGGCAGCAAGGCATGACGGCCGGGCTGAAGAACGCCTACGACTGTGTCGGCGCCTTTTCCGAAGACTTCCGGGGCGACGTCAAGAAATTTGACCGGCCGACGCTGGTCATCCATGGCGGTGATGACCAGATCGTACCGATCGACCTTTCCGCGCGCGTCGTCGCCCGCATGCTGCCCTCCGCTGTGCTGAAAATTTACGAAGGTGCTCCGCACGGGCTGACTTTCACGCATCGCGAGCAGCTCAATACGGACCTGCTCAACTTCTTGAGAAGCTGACGGTCGCGCGGCCCGTACGCGCCATGCCGGGCTGACCAGCGAGCGTCAGTCCTGCGCCGACCATCGGGCCTCGCGCTCTCAAGGTGGCGGCGATGCGACGAGAGAGGGCACGACCATGACCGCAAGACCGGTGCGATACACGACCGTCGCTCTCGGCGAGGTGGAGATGTTCTATCGCGAGGCGGGGGACCAGGCGGCTCCGACCGTGCTGCTGCTTCACGGGTTTCCGACCTCGAGCCACATGTATCGCGACCTGATCCCGCAGCTCGCCGATAAGTACAAGGTCATCGCCCCCGATCTGCCTGGCTTCGGTTCCACCAAGGCTCCAGCGCGAGATGTCTATGACTACACCTTCGACAATCTCTACAAGGCCGTCGAAGCCTTCGTCCGCGCGCTCGCCCTGGAACGTTTCGCTCTCATGGTGTTCGACTACGGTGCGCCGGTCGGCTTCCGGCTGGCCGCCGCGAACCCGAGCCGCATTCGCGCCATCATCTCTCAGAATGGCAACGCCTATGAGGAGGGACTGCGAGAGGAGACGCTGACCCCAATGCGGGCTTATTGGGAGCATCCCACCGCCGCGAACCGGAATGCGCTCCGCCCGTTTCTCACGCTGGAGACCACGCGCTTCCAGTACCTCCATGGCGTGCCTCAGGAGAAGCTCGAGCTCGTCAGCCCCGATGCGATCGAGCATGCGCAGGCGATCCTCGATCGGAACCCGGAACTGCAGCTCGATCTGTTCGGCGACTACAAGTCCAATGTCGCGCTCTATCCGCGTTGGCAGGACTATTTGCGCGCGTCGAAGCCGCCCATTCTGGCCACCTGGGGGAACGGAGATCCATTCTTCGCTCCAGCTGGCGCGCATGCCTTTCGCAAGGATGTCCCCGATGCCGAGGTTCATCTGTTCGAGACGGGACACTTCGCCCTGGAGACCGACGGGCTCGCTATCGCGGCGTTGATCGAAGGATTCCTTGCCCGAACAATCGATTGAGGAAAGTCGCCATGTACCGCCACGCAATTGTCCCGGGCGCCACCGCTGTCGTAACGGGCGCTGCTTCGGGGATTGGCCTGGAGGCCGCCTGTCAGTTCGCCGAGCGCGGTATGCGAGTAGCCTTGGTGGACCTCGATCAGACTCGTCTCGATGCTGCCATCGAGACGATCCGGACCCGAGCCGGCAAGGCCGAGCTCGCGGGCTTTCCCGTGGATGTCTCGGACCGCGAAGCGCTGCAATCATTGAAGCAGGCTGTGGAGGCCCGCTTCGGTGACGTCGACGTGCTGATGAACAATGCGGCGATCGCGCCAAAAGCAGATGCCCTCGGCACGCCGGAAGCGTGGGAGCGCCTGATCGCAGTCAATCTCTGGGGCGTGATCTTCGGTTGCCAGGTCTTTGCCCCCGCTATGGCAGCGCGGGGCACGCCAGGATTGATCATCAACACGGGCTCGAAGCAGGGCATCACGACGCCGCCCGGCAATTCGGCCTATAATGTTTCGAAGGCTGGCGTGAAGGCCTACACCGAAGCGTTGGCGCATCGACTGCGCAACATGGCGGGGGCGTCCGTCTCCGTCCATCTGCTGATTCCGGGGTTCGTCTTCACCGAAATGACCGGCGCCGGACGGGCTGAGAAGCCCAATGGCGCGTGGACCCCAAAGCAGACCATCGACTTCATGATGGACGGCATTGCGCATGGCGACTTCTACATCCTGTGCCCGGACTGGGACGTCGATCGTGCTCTCGATGAGAAGCGCATCCTGTGGGCCGCCGGCGACATCGTCGAGAACCGGCCGGCGCTGTCGCGCTGGCACCCTGAATTTGCCGCGGCCTTCACGGCTTTCATCAAGAGCTAGAGCGGCTTTGCCATTTCGACATTGCCGAGCGCTCCATTCGGCAAGGTGAAGCACATCAGAAACGCCTCCGCGAAAGGATGATCTCGATGACTCTCAAAGGCATTCTGCCAGGGCGGCTGGGTTTTGGCGCCGCGCCCCTGGGGAATATGTTCCGGGATATCCCTGAGGCCGAAGCCCTGGCCACAGTCGAGGCCGCCTGGGCAGACGGCATCCGCTACTTCGACAATGCGCCCTTCTATGGCGCCGGACTGGCCGAGTTGCGCATGGGCGAGGCTCTCTCCTCGAAGCCGCGGAGCGAGTACGTCATCAGCACGAAGGTCGGTCGCATCATCCTCGATGAGATCGAGGACGTCGCTGCGCGCGATCTCGGCGAGAAGGGCGACGTCTTCAGGTACGGCCGCCCAAACAGGCTGGTGAACGACTACTCGCACGACGCCACGCTGCGCTCGATCGAAGACAGCCTGAAGCGCCTCAAGACCGACCGGATCGAGATCGTCTGGGTGCACGATGTGGCGCAGGACTTCTATGGCGACGAATGGCTGGCCGTGTTCGAAAGCGCCCGCAAAGGCGCCTTCGCCGCCCTCGATCGCCTGCGGGACGAGGGCGTGATCATGGCCTGGGGGCTTGGCGTCAACCGCGTCGAACCGATTGAACTGCTGCTGGCGCTACAGGGACCACGCCCCGACGGCTTCCTGCTCGCGGGACGCTACACCTTGCTCGACCATGAGCGCGCGCTTCAGCGCGTCATGCCGATGGTAGCGGAACGCAATCTCGGCATCGTCGTCGGCGGCCCCTATAGTTCGGGCGCGCTCGTCGGCGGTCCGAACTTCGAATATGCGTCCGCCACGCCGCAGATCCTCGACAGAGTCGCATCGATCAAGGCCATCGCCGATCGTCATCGGATCAGCATGAAGGCTGCTGGCCTGCAATTCGCCCTGGCCAATCCAGCCGTCGCCGCCGTCATCCCAGGAGCCAGCCAGCCGAAGCGAATTGCCGAGGATGGTGCTGCGCTACGCGAAGCGGTGCCGACCGAGTTCTGGCAGGAATTGCGGCAAGCGGGCCTGGTCAGTCGCGAAGCACCCTTGCCGGGCGGGGTATGATCGGCTCGAGCGAGGCGATCTCCCTCGCATCACCCGAACGGTCCAGAGGTGGGACCCGGAGGTGCACCCTGGCCACGGATATCCCATTGGCGCCATCGCGGGCAGGCGACGCCGTGCCGGGCCTCATATTCGAGTTGGACGGCCAGCCCGGCGCATTCGGGCATCGCCAGGCAGCATCGTGTCCGGAAGCGGCATCCCCAAGGCAGCTGCAACGGATCCGGCGGCTCTCCCAGCAGGAGGAAGCTTTCCGTTACCCTGGGACCGCCGATGCGCGGCACGGCGGCAAGCAGCGAGCGCGTATAGGGATGGCGCGGCGCGGCGAAGACCTCCGCCGTCGGGCCGATTTCGACGATGCGCCCGAGATACATCACCGCCACCCGGGCGCTGAAGGAACGCACCACCGCAAGATCGTGGCTGATGAGGATGTAGGTCAGGTTGAATTCGCGTTTGAGCTCACGGAGCAAAGCGAGGATCGCCGCCTGCACCGAGACGTCGAGACCGGCAGTCGGCTCGTCGAGGATGATCAATTGCGGATTGAGCACGAGGATGCGAGCCAGGCCCGCGCGCCGCAGCTGCCCGCCGCTGATCTCGTGCGGGTAGAGGTCGAGATGCGTCGGCGGCAGGTCGACCGCGGCCGCGATCTCCCGCACCTTCGCCTCACGCTGCGCATGCGACCAGTTCGTGTGGATCACCAGAGGCTCGTGCAGCGAGCGCCGCAGTGTCCAGCGAGGGTCGAGCGAGGCTCCGGGGTCCTGATAGACATATTGCAGCCGTGCTCGTACGGGCGCCGCCCTCTTCTGGCTGGGAGAGGCGATCTGCTCGCCGCCGAGCCGGACCTCGCCCCCGGTCGGTCTGTGAATGCCCATGAGGGTCTTGCCGAGGGTCGACTTGCCAGAGCCGGTTTCACCGATGATGCCGAGGACTTCGCCTTCGGCCATCGTGAAAGAGACGTCGTCCAGAGCCCTCAGCGTCGCCACGCGGCGGTTCAGAAAGCCGCGCACCGGAAAGTGCCGTGCAAGATGGCTGACCTCGAGCAACGGAGAGGAAGCGCGCTCAAGCATGGGCGATCCGTACGTCGGAGGCCCCGGGATGATGGCAAGCCACCAGATGATCGCTTCCGGCAGCGGAGAGCTTTGGCCGGATTTCAGTGCAGGCCGCGCTGACGTTAGGACAACGGGGATTGAACCGGCACCCTTCAGGAGGATGGAGCGGGTTCGGCACGCCGCCCGGGATGACTCGTGGATTGCGGCCGGGCTCGGGCAGGCTGGCGAGCAGCATGCGCGTATAGGGATGGTGCGGCTTATTGAAAAAGACTTCGCGCCGTCCGACCTCGACGATCTGGCCGGCGTACATGACCGTGACGCGATCGCATATCTCCCAGGCTGCCGCGAGGTCGTGGGTGGCGAAGAGCACGGAAACCCCCCGTTCGACGGCGAGCCGCCGCAGAAGACTGAGGATCTGGGCCTGCAGGATGACGTCGAGCGCTGTTGTGGGTTCGTCCGCGATGATGATGCGAGGCTGCGGCAGCAGTGCCATCGCGATCAACACGCGCTGGCGCTGGCCACCGGAAAGTTCATGCGGATATTTCGCGAGGATGGCCGGGGGCAGTTGCACGGCATCGAGCATTGCGGACACCGCCGCTTCGACGATCTGTGGTGAGCGACCGGAACGCGAGCCGTTCGGGCCAGGCGCCCGCCAGCGCATCAAGTCGCGGATCTGCGTACCGATACGGAAGAGCGGGTTGAAACTCGCAAACGGATCCTGCGGCACGAAGGTCACGTCCCGGCCACGCATGGACTGCGCTCCCTTGCCGCCGAGCATGTCCACGCCGTCGACAAGAATGTGGCCGCCTTCGATCTGCGCCACGCGCTCTGGCAAGGTGCCCAGAATGGCGCGGATCATCGTGGTCTTGCCACAGCCGGATTCACCGACGAGGCCGACGATCTCGCCCGGTCGGACCGCGAGGTTTATCCGGTCGAGCACACGCGCCGTACCCTTTGCAGTCCGGAAGGAGAGCGAGAATTCGCCGACATCCAGGATCGCTGCCATCGTCTTATGGGCCGCGCCGCGATCGGGGATCGAGAATGTCGCGCAGCCCGTCGCCGACCAGGTTGAAGCCGAGCACTGTCAGGAAGATGGCGACACCCGGCGCCAGTGCATACCACCATGCCTCGGGCAGGTGCTCGCGGCTTTCGGAGATCATGCGGCCCCATTCCGGTGCGGTCGGCGGCGGGCCAAGCCCAAGGAAACCCAATGTGGCGGCGGTCAGGATCGTGGCGCCCATGCCGATCGAGGTGCGTACGATGATCGGCGAAGCAATGGCAGGCAGAATGTGCAACACGACGACCCGCCATGACGATGCGCCGAGTGCGACCGCCGATTCGATGAAGATCTCGTTCCGCATCGATCGTGTCTCGGCATAGACAAGCCGCGCCCAGAATGGCCAGTACGTCAGCGTCAGCGCCAGGATTGCGTTCTTGATCGATGGGCCGAGCGTCTGTGCGATGGCGATTGCGAGCACGATCTGGGGCACCGCCAGAAAGATTTCAGCGATGCGCATCAGGGCTTCGCTCATCCGGTTGTCGTAGTAGCCGGCAACGAGCCCTATAGGCACTCCGATCAGCAATGCGAGTCCAACCGTGACGCCCGCGAGCATCAGGGTCGTCCGCGCCCCAAAAAGCAGCCTGCTCAAGATGTCACTGCCCATTCGATCCGTGCCGAGCAGTGCGTCGGCAGATGGTGGCAGCAGCCGACGCTCGAGGTGGAAATCCACGACATCATTTGGATAAGGCGCCAGAACCTGTGCGAATACAGCTGCCAGCACCAGTGGGCCGATGATGCAGAGGCCAAGGAGGGCGGCGCGATCGCGCGCGAAGCGTCCAAGCAGCTCCCTCATACGGAGCCACGTGGATCGATCGCCAACTGGAGCAGGTCGACGAAAAGGTTGATGACGAGGACAAGGGCGCCGGCGCAGAGCGTGAAACCCATCACCGCGTTATAGTCAGACTGGAGGATCGAGCGGACTGCATAGCCGCCGAGGCCAGGCCAGTCGAAGACGGTTTCGACGACGACGGTGCCGGCGAGCAGGAAGCCGAAAATCAGGCCGAGCTGCGTCACCGTCGTGCTCAAGGCCAACCGCAGGACGTATTTCCAGACGATCAGCCAGCGTGGAAAACCCATCGCGGTCTGGTAGGCGACCGAGGGCGACTGGATGGCGCCGATGACGCCGTTGCGCATAAAGCGCACCACGGAGGCCGCGGCCGGTAGGGCGAGTGTCAGGGCCGGCAGCGCCAGATGCCGGAGCGCCGATGCGAACAGATCGCCTTCGCCACTGATCAAAGCGTCCAGCAGCAGAAACCCGGTGATCATGTCGGGCGGGAAACCCTCGATTCGTCCCGCGAGCGGCAGCCAGCCGAGCTTCATCGAGAACAGCAGCTGCAATTGCATCGCGAGCCAGAAGGACGCGACGGCCAGCCCGGATACCGTGATCACACGTAGGATGTGGTCGAGCCAGGAATGGCGGTGCAAGCCACAGAGCACGCCGAGCGGAATGCCGAACAATGCGGCCAGCAGCAACGCGGTGAGAATCAACTCCAATGTTGCTGGCAACCGTGAAGCGAGGTCGTCCACGATCGGTCGCTGCGTGTAAAGGCTCATCCCGAGTTCACCGCTCGCGACATCGCGCAGATAGTTGACGAACTGCGCCGGCAGCGGCTTGTCGAAGCCAAAACGCGCTCGAATCCGCTGAACTTGCTCGAATGAAGCCTGCTCCCCCGCCGCCAGGTGCGCGGGGTCGACCGGGACGACGCGCGAGAGTACGAAGACGATGGCCAGCAGCCCGAAAAGTGTCGGGATGAACCAGAGCAACCTGATCGCGACGATGGAGAGCCAGTTCACTTTGCTGTCTCCGGCTCCGATGGCTCGCTACCGGCTCATCGAAACCCAACGCATGTCCTGCCCATGGTTCACGGGCGAGAAGCGGATATCCTTCACCTTGCGCGAATAGGGTCCGTACCAGCGCGTATTGTAGATGAAGATGCTAGCCGCATCGTCCATGACCATTTGCGTCATTTCCTCGTAGAGCCTTCTGCGTTCCTCATGATCACGCGAGATGAGTGCTCGATCAAGGCGTCTTTCGAACTCCGGATTGCTATAATATGAGAAGCTGCGCGAGTCATGGTAACGCGCTCCGAACAACTCGCCCACCCAATTATTTGGGTCGATATAGAAACTGCTTCTCCAGACCGGGATGATGTCGGGTCGCGTATCGGGCTTGCTCATGCGGCTGAGGACCACGCTCCAGGGCGACAGTTCCACAGCGGCCTCGACACCGATCTGCCGGAGGGCATTTTGGAGCAGGATCGCCGCTTGCTCGGAGTCGCTGTAGCCGGCGATGGCGTTGATGCCGATCACTCGCAGTGGATCGCCGACTTTCGCCAGTTCTTCGCGCGCCTTGTCGAGATCGTAGTCGTACCCCTTCAAACCGGAAGGCGAGCCCCAGATCGTATTCGGATTGGGACCCGGATTGCGCGAGACCGAATCCTTCAGGATGTTCTTGATGAAGCCGTCATAATCAAAGGCATGAGCGATCGCGCGCCGGAAATGAACATTGTTCATCAAAGGCTTGCGGTTGTTCAAGGCGAGCCCGAACACACGCATCGCCTCCTGCTCGATGATCTGCACGTTAGACGAGCGACGCAGCCGCTCGATCTGATCATGGGGCAAGTAACCGTCCGCCGCATGAAAGTCGCCGCGGATCAGACCGAGCACGCGAGTGCTCATGTCGAGTACCGTCCGGAACTCGATCTCCTCGATGGGCTGCCCCGACCAGCCGGCGAAGTGATCGGTGAAGCGACGCGCGATCCAGCCTACGGCCGGGTCATGCCGGCGCAGCGCATAAGAACCCGATCCCGCCTCGTTGCGAGCGAGCCAAGCCTCGCCCCAATCGCCATCCTTCTCGTTGGCCTTCACGAGCACACTGTTGACGATCAGAATATCGGGAAGCGTCGCCAGAAAGATCGCATAGGGCTGGACGAGATTGAACACGACGGTCGTCGGATCGAGAGCCTGCGTCGACCCTGGCTTGATGACATCGAGATAGTAGCTTGCCGGCCCTTTTCTCAGCGCGATGATCCGTTCGATCGAATAGACGACGTCGTCAGCGGTGACGGGTTTCCCGTCATGGAACCTGGCGTTGCTTCGGAGCTTGAAGCTGTAGACCCTACCATCCTCCGAGACCGTGTGGCTCTCCGCCAGCCACGGGATCATCTTGGGCGGATTGTCGACCCAGCGATAGAGTCCGTCATAGAGATTGAGGCGCGTCGCGGCGCGCGAGACGTCGAAGACCGTGTGAGGGTCGAGATTGTCATAGGCGGCCGTGTTCGCGAAGATGAACCTCCCCGCTGACTGAGCCGAGGCCTCCCAACTCGCCAGACCCCACACTGTGGAGCTCACTGCACCCTTCAATACGGCTCTACGCGTCGTCATGAGCACCTCAGCGCCACGGCGGATGCCGCCCCTCGATTTCAACCAAGACTCGCAAGAATGGACCAGATCCGACGTCAGCCATGTGGTGACCAGGGTAAAAGACGGTAAATTCTGGTAAAAGCCGCGGTCAAGTCTTCCGGCGGAGAGAGCCGCCACACGCCCCTCCGGCCTTGCATCGGGCAGACCCATCGGCCATCCTGACTTACAGGAAGCGCGCAGCAGACAGGTCATGGATAGAGTTGCGCGGCTGGAAGAGGCTGGACCGACCTTCGTACGGGGCGATCGCAGAATGCCGGCTGATCCTCCAAACCCAAACCATCGTGTCTACCGATTTGGACCATTCCGCCTTCTGCCGAAGCGTCAACTCATGCTGCGTGACGGAGCCCCCGTCCGGATAGGCGGTCGCGCGCTCGATATCCTCACCATGCTCCTCAGCCGGTCCGGAGAGATCGTCGGCAAGAAGGAACTCATCGATTTCTGCTGGCCGGACACGTTCGTCCATGAGGACAATCTCAAGGTCAACATCGCGTCACTGCGCCGGACACTCTCTTCCGACTCCGGCGAAACCTACATCGCGACCGTGGCCGGCCGCGGCTATCGTTTCGTTGCCCCTGTCGAAGTCGATGACGACCAAACCCCAGCCATCCAACCGAGCGCTGCAGCCTCAAGAGCACTTCCAAGCCGTTCCCTTACGCTGGGCAGAGACCAGGAGATATCGCGCATCGCGTCAATGCTGGCCGAGGCGCGCTGCGTTTCCATCATTGGCCCGGGCGGTGTGGGAAAGACGACGGTCGCTATTGCGGTTGCGCATCAAGAACTGCCGAAATATGCCGATGGGACTTACTTTATCGATTTGACCTGCGTTGGCGATCCGCAATACGCGATTGCCGCCGTAGCAGCGAGCGTACCGGCAAGGCAGCGATCGGACGATCTGCTTTCGGATATCATCGAAGCCCTGCACGGTAAGAGTGCTCTTCTCGTCATCGACAATTGCGAGCACCTTCTGTCGACCATCGCGGCGATCGCCGACCGCCTCCTGAACAAAGTTCCGACCATCAGGATCCTCGCGACCAGTCGCGAGCCGTTGCGGATTGGTTCGGAGCGGATCTATCGATTGCCGACGCTGGATGTGCCGGCGACAGGTATCGTCAAAACTGCGAAGCAAGCTTTGACCTTCGCTGCGGTGCAGTTGTTCGTCGCCCGGGCCCAGGAACGCGGGACCTATGCTCTGAGCGATGGAGATGCGCCGCTAGTGTCGGCGATTTGCCATCGTCTGGACGGCATAGCTCTCGCCATCGAACTGGCGGCCAGCAAGACGGCGACGTTCGGAGTGCCGACACTGCTGACAATGATCGAGCAGCGTTTCCTGTTGCTTGGCAACGATGTCCGCACCGCACCGCTGCGCCAACAGACGCTTCTGGCGACACTCGACTGGAGTTACCGACTGTTATCGGAGGACGAGGCGTCGCTCCTCAGATTCCTGTCGGCATTTGCTGGCACGTTCAGAGTCCACGACGTGGTCGCCATGTCCAAGGCGGGCGGCCTCGATACGTCACGAACAGTGGACGCATTGGAGCGTCTGACGCAGAAATCGATGCTCGGCGCCGAATACCAGGACGGGACGCTCAGCTATCGGCTTCTCGAGAGCACACGTGCTTATGCCCTGGAAAGGCAGGTGGATGCGGGCGAGCGCGACAGGGCCCTTCAGCATCATGCTCGGCACATTCTCGATCTCTATGAAAGGGCTGCGGAAGAGCGTGCCTCGCGTCCGAAGTCGGATTGGATGTCCGAATACGCGGGTCGCATCGATGATCTGAGAAACGCGCTCGCTTGGGCTTTCGGCCCCACCGGAGATCGCGTCCTCGGAATAAGGCTGACGGTCGCCGCGATCCCGCTCTGGATGGAAACGTCGTCCGTCAGCGAAATGCTGTCGAGGATCGAGCGCGCCTTGTCGGTGGTACATGACTTGGCCGACTGCCCCGCCGATCTCGTCATGAAACTCGTCGCCGCCCGCGCATCGGGGATGAGCTTTGCCCAGCACTTAGCTCCTGCGATCGAGGGGGTCTGGGAGGAATGCTATCTGCTCGGTGTGAAGACGAAGAATGCCGAGTACCAGCTCCACGGTCTCTGGGGCTTGGCTGCATATCTGATCTATGTAGGCCGACCGCTGGAGGCCATCGACAAGCTCCACCAGTTCATGACGATCGCCGAAGCGGAATCCGATTGGCCGGCCCTTGCGGAGGGGAACCGCATGATGGGAATGGCCGAAATCTACATCGGAAAGATTTCAAGCGCGCGCCAGAGACTCGAGAAGCTCGCGGCCACCCAACAGCTCTCCAGGGAACCGGTCCGCCTGACCCGTTTTCAGGCGGAGCGAGATGCCCATATCAAATGCTCGCTCGCAATCGCCTTCTGGATTTCAGGAGAACCGGACCGCGCAATGCATGTCGCTCAGGCTGCGGTTGAGCGCGCCGAGGCAACAGGGCATGTCGTCTCGCAATCGAACGTTCTCGCCGTCTGCGCGATTCCCATCTCACTCTGGACAGACGACCTGAAAAGAGCCGCCAAATTTCTCGCCATGCTCGAGGACAATGGCCGGCATCAGGACATCGGCATCTGGCGAGAGGTGTGCAGCTTCTTCAGAAGCGCTTTGCGGGCCAAACGAAGAGAGTCCGGTGCAGCGGCCGAAATGAGGGCGCGGCTTGAAGACTTGATTGCCGCGCGGAACCTTCTGCGTGCTCCGATGCATTACAGCATGGTCGCGGAAGCCTTGCTCGAGGTGGGCGCCATCGACGAGGCGAAAGAGCTCATCGAGGAAGCCGGCCGGCTGGCGCAGGCACAGACCGCAAACTGGTGTGTGCCCGAGATCCAGCGGATCGGCGGCCTGATCGCGTTCGCCACCAGCGGCCCGAAAGAAGCGGAAAGATTGTTGAGGCTGGCCATCGACAAGGCCCAGGAGATCGGTGCACTGACGCTCGAGCTTCGCGCCGTGACGATCCTTTCGGAGTTTCTCGAAGCCGATCGTCGTTCCGCGGAGGCGTCGGAGCTGCTGGCGGCGTGCTGCGCGAAATTCAGCGAGACGACCGACTACGCGCAGCTCGCAACGGCGCGCAGCCATCTCCAGCGCCTCCTGGAATGCGAAAGAGTGGCCTGAATCTGAGCGATTGCTTGTATGGCTCTCAGGCGGCCCGGATCTGCAAGCGAAGCAAAAGCCACTTGGGCCCTTTGAACAGATGTCGCGTCGGCATGGCGCCTGTCATAAATTGGCTACCGAACACACGTCTGCTTTCGGGCAACCCGCCAATGTCCACAAATGGCGCAACGCATCACGATCAAGCTCGACATGACGTTCCTCGACCGCATCGAGGTCGGCGACCTGATCGTGGCTCGGCCCAGAATCCTCAGGCAGTCGCGGAGCCTCAGCTTCGGCGAAGTGGAATTGTTCGCCGCCGACAGGCTCTGTGCCAGCGCGACGGGCATCTTCCGGCTACTAGATGCCGATATGCGGCAGTGACGCTTTAAGGGCTCAGATCAGTCTTGACTCGCGCACGCAACAGAACCGTATTTCAGCTAAAGATTCCCTTGCACGGCCGATGCCAAATGCATGGGCTCTGAACTGCGTGGCCGGTTCAAAAGAACTGTTTTGATAGCTTCAGGCCTTGGCCTTGATAATTGGATTTGATTTGTTGACCGTACAACTTATCCGGTGTTTCGATCATATCTTCAAAAATCAAAGTTCCTACTCGCTGGCCATGATCGAGCATGAACGGAACGTCATGACTCCTGATTTCGAGAACAACCTTGCTACTATTACTTACATTATTCTTTGATTTCCCGAAGAACGGATCCAGAAAACCAGCATAGTGTACCCGTACTTCACCAACAGCGGTATCATAAGCTATCATTTCTGCAGCTTCATTTTCGCCTATCTCAATATCTTCGAGCGAGGCCATGATATAGAACTCGTCCGGCACGAGGACGAGCTCTCGCCTGCCGGGGCGGCATTGGATTGGTTCCCAGAAATCGTTCCTGTCATATTTTCCGATCTGCTGAAGATCGATCAGGCCAGTGGTTTTACGCGCCCGATAGGCGACAACGCCGTTGGCAGCCGCTCCTTCGAGATCGATCGAAACAGGAAAGGTCCGGCTGGGGCGCTTGAGATCCGAGGCGGCTTCACGGAAACGGAGCTGGTTGAGTGAATCGCCGGCACGCGCGATCACTGGAAAGGAGCGCGGCACGACCTCGGCAAACAAGGGACCGGCATAGCCCGCGGGAATCTCGTCGAACGCGGTTCCACAATCCGCGATAAGGCGAACGAAGATATCGAGCCGGCCGGACGAGCTTTTAGGGTTGGCACGGGCGCTGGTACCCTCCTCGAGGCGCAGACTCTCCTGAAGCGGAATGATGTGAACGCAATTCCGCTCAAGGACCTGAGGCTTCGTCAGGTCCATCTCATGCGTTGCGAGATCGCCCAAGCGCTGAGCGACTGAATTTCCCTTGCCCGGCAGAAAACTGGTGGGCACACGATAAGCACGGTCGCCCAAGCGAAGATCGAGGCTCGCCGGCTGGATCGCGGCCTCCTTGATCGGCGTACTAGAGCAAATGACGCCCGCCTCAATAGCTCGCCGGATCCACTGTGACGGCCAAATTCCAAAATTCATCGTTTCTCACACCGGATGGGGCTGGCTGGTAGTCTACATACAATGGCCTGCTCAAGCCGCCATTGTCCTCGTCATCCACAGCGCTTTCCCTCGATCAGGCCCTCTGCTGGGGCATGGAAGGCTTTTTATTCGGAAGGCCCGGCACTTGAAGGGAGGGGAAATACAATTTGTCTGATCGCAAATTCGCGACAAATGGTCTCAAGCCCCTATAGCTAAACCGGATTGGACGGGAGAGCCACCTTGAGGCAACAGGCAGGTCGGCACGACTGATGTCTGCCCGTCTCTCTTTCGCCCGTAGGCATCGTGCAATCCGCCCTCAGGGCCGGAACGGGATGATGTTCCCGCTTTCCAACCTGGCTCGCAAGTTAGCGACCTCCCCTTCGAGGTGAGCTATTCTGGCCTGCAGTCTAACATTTTCCTGGCTTAGTCGCGCCTTCGCCTTTTCCTTGCTGCTATTTTCATTCGCCCGGATCGTTTCCTGCATGCACCGCCGCGCAGCGTCGATGGCGAGATTCCGTTCGGCCAGCAGCTTCGCGTTCGAGTCTCGCAGCTCGCGGATGATGGCATCCTTGTCGGAGCCTCGACTTTGAGGGGACGAAATTCTTGCCCAAACACGCTCCATCGCGGCTCGGTTCTTATAAAGATAAGTCCGCGCGAATCCGGCTTCTAACGCGACGTTAGTAACATTCAGCGCAACAGCCTCTCTTCTACGCAGGCTCTCTTTGAGTGTTTTTTCGAGGGGTTTTCCTGCCAATATTCGATCAATTGCTTCAAAGAAGCGCCGCTCCTGCGCGCTCTGTTTCTCCTCAACGCGAGCATCAGCCATCAGTTTTAGCGCTCATCCAAGATAGCACCGTGTCGCAACGGTCAAGAGAGCGCTTCAGGCACGTCTTGATGCTCGGTGGGGTCTCCGGACCGCAAGCTGCCAATCGCTTTTGAAAGGACGAGTGTCGTTCGTGCCAAAATCCGACATGTTCATCGCCAATGCCGAAGTTCGCACATTTGTGGCAGACCGCCGGGCGCCTATTGCCGAAAGCTGGCGCAAGGCGAAGGAACGCTGGAGTGGGATCGTCCGCAAGAAGGTGGCATCTAGCGCTCTCGCCGCGGAAAACGCACCACCCAATCTCGCTGCCGTACAGCTCAATCCGTCTCTCACGAATCTCCTGCTCAATATCTTGCGATACGCTGGCTGCTGGTCTGTTGCCCAAACGTTGTGACAAGCCGTTTGCGAGCTCTCGTATCTCCTGGGCAACCGGTCCCTCGATGCGCCGCTGGCCGGTTATGGCGCCGAAGATGATGGAACCCGCCTCTTCGACCCGTGCATCGGCCACAATGTCACGCATGGTCTTATCCGGCTTGCAGTAACCGATCTCCGTCATGGCAATCGAAAGGTGCTGCAAATGATGCGAAATTGCAGGAAGGAGGTCGGCCGATACGCGGACCAAGTAGCGAGCGAAAGTTTTGCGCCACATGTGCGTGGAGATGGCGTCACTTTCCTTTGCACACCCCGATTCGATCAGCCAACGCTGCTGATGCCTCCTGACGACGTCGCCTGTTGCTCCCGCAACAAACCGACGGCTCGTAGGAAACCCCCAGTTGACCGTAAACTGAATGAGTAGCGTGTCCTTGCCGGCGAATTGGCGCCAGCCGCTATCCAGACGCTCCAAAACATCGATGGCGCGCACCGGAGGCGGCAGGTAGTTGGACCCAGTGGGCCGCATGCCGAGCACCCAGGTCGCCGGCTCCGAGGAGGGCGTGTGCTTGAACAGTTCGGCATTCAGGCTGAAAATCTCGTACTCATCGTCGAAGGTTCGCTCGACACTAATACATGCGGGAAGCCCGGTCGATTTGTTGCGCCCGCGTGACTTGATGCCGCAAAGCTCAGAGATCCGTAACGCGGACGTGGCTTGAATGAGAAGTTGGCAAGCAGCCCGTACACGCAATACAACCTCTTTGGTGCACCTGACCGAAGTGGTCGTAAGCGGCGTGTCAGGAAAGTACGCCTGACGGAAGGATTCGCACTCCCGCTCATGATCGCCGACCGGCTGTGACGATAGAACCTGGTTCAACTCTATCAGTGGTTCGAGCCACGGTTCGTCCAGCGTTGCCATCGTGGTATTGACGGCCGCCACAAAGATCGAGTCTGGTACCTCCCGCGTCGGACTTGTTTCCGTTTTACAGAAATCACGTGCGACATCGAGCGCACTCCTCCCATTCAGTGGGTTTTCCAATGGATGAGAGATGCCTGCTGCGGCTAATTCATTCCGCACGAAATATGGAAGTGAAAATATGGCAAAGTAACTTGAGACCGTGTCAACCGTGACGCCATCTTCACTCAGCAATTCATCGATTTCAACATCTTCATCATCTTGATATTTTCCGCGTACCACCTCCTGAAATTCGCCGAATGCCCGGCGATCAAGATCGACAAAATCGAGGCTATGCGACGAAATCATCCACGGCACAAGAAGCCTCAATGCGGTTCCGAATCGCCCGCAGAATGAGCCCTTGCGGGGATGCCCGTCCGGTGGTGCAGTTAACATGATCCAGAGCACCTGCTTCCAGGCATGCAGAACCTCAGCATAGTCCGGATCGGTCAGTACTTTGCCGTCAGCGAGTGGGATGGCCCAATTCATGCTGAAGAGCGTTCGGTTAGCTCCAGGCGTCGTAACCGGAAACCGCCAAACCTCATCCTCCCAGACGCTCCCCTCCTCAAATAGAGTGCCCAAGTCGGGAGCTCGTGCCGCTTGAACCTTTGCCACGGTTAAACCTCGTCAAGAAAAGGAAGAGGAGCGATGACCACGTCACGAATATCGGCGGCCGCTTCAGCTCTCACATCATCGGAAAACATTGGGAGCCACTTCTCTTCGATCGCCTCAAGTCGAGGCTTCCAGATATCGGTCCAGCTACGGGGAGGCATCCGGGGGTCACGATGCGCCTCGCGGATTTGGTTCCGAAGCCTCAGGACACTGGCAAAGCTATGGGGACAACGTCGGTCGACTGAGCCAAGCGGGCAGGTCGGGCACCCTCCATAGGCCGCGCACATTCCTTCATCTTGACCGAGCCAAGCAGGCGGGAAGAATGGATCGGCGCAAGCGAAGCCGGGTGTTGCCGCACTCTGCGTGCCCTCCGGTTGGTCGCGCACATCCCGCGCTCCGCCGGATCGCACGAACCGCGAGCGCTTCTCTATTTGATCAGCAAGGCGTTCCGCTTCGACTCGCCGCGCATCCCGCCGCACGTAGCTGTCGGTGGTCGCAATGTGGAGATGATTCAGTAGTAACTGACTCGTTTTGACATCGCCGCCGAACAGGCGATTTACGATCACGGCACCTGTCACGCGAACCTGCTGCAACGTAAATTTCTTGAGATTGAAATCCTTACAGAATCTATCTCTGTAAAATGACATCATCCCACCTTCCACATCTGCAAATCTCTGCACCATCGCCTTTGCTCTATAAGGTTGACGCATGAGGCCGACGAAAAGATAATCCCGCTTGTCGGGTGGCAGGCGATTACGAAGTGGCTTGGTGATTTTTTCTACGTTTTGAATCACTGCTTTTGGCGCGCAGGGATGATCATCACTGATCGGGAAGGTCGCGACCTGGTCCGTGGTACTGCGCCCCTTAAAGCCAACGACTGCAAACCGTCCGAGAAAATCCGATCTAACCTGGGAGCGCCGAATGCCGGCCACTGTCTCGGGGTTGAACAATGTCCAGAATGCAAGCGTCACAACGAATGGGAACAGCTCCGCTAACGTAACACCCTCATAACCTGTCTGTTCTGCGGACGAGAGCGTCACGCGCATCGATCTCATGCAAGCATTGAGGACAGCGCCAACTTCCGAAGCAGTTAAGGGCCGCGTCGCGGCTGGCTGTCGCGCCGCGTGACCCGGCCATGGATTAACTGGAAACGCTGGAACAGCCTTTGAGTGTGCCTTACAGGCATGGGCAATAACTGCGGTAGCAGCCCGCCAATTCTTGGTCCTATTTGCGACATCTCCCTTGTCGATGAATGTCCGAAATGCCAAAAAATGGGTCGATGAAAAATCTGAAAACGATCGCGGACGCTCCTTTACAGGAAGTTGCTTCAGAAACGACATGAGATATCGACATCTGGTTCGCCATGTATTTAAGGCTTTTCGAGTGTTATTTCGCTTCAGTGCGATTGTAGCGCTCATTACTTCCTTCGCGAAACTCCGATCAAACAGCCACCAATCAGTGAAATCCTGCCTGTGGGCAGGCGCGGCACCTCGCGCAGGAAAGAATATCATTCGGCCACCGCCAGCCTCGATGACGGTCGGTTCCACGTCCAACCTGCTGACCGCGCCCTCAGAACCGGTCTCGACTTTTGCAACTGGGAGATTCGCCAATCGGGATCGAGGATGTGACCGAACTGCCGATTGTTCCCGATCGGCTTCCCTGATCTGGCCTATTGGCGCTGCAGCAAAAACCTTGCCCTTGTTGACTGGCGGGGACCATTCCTCTGGCTTTCGCGCCCAGGGCGCAGTTTCCATTTTTGGTGCAGTTTTGCCTGCTGTGGAAAAGGCACGCTCGATGACACTCCTAGCTGTGCTCCAGTCGTTGACACGAGTTGACCGCACTGGCTCAAGAAATTTCTTGAAAGCCTGAACATCGTTATCCGTTATGTCAGTTAGAGATTTGATACCTTGGGCCGAAACAAACTTATAGAGCTTATTCAAGTTGCCACGCTTGACATCTCTAGAGAGATAACTGTGTTTAGCGAACTGGCTGACGAACGCTGAAGTTACTTGGAGCGCTAACGATTCATCGAACTCATTCCAGTTTTTAAATTCGAATTTCTGCTCACGATCGAAAACCTTCGCTGGGAAAAACGGATGGTAATGGCCTGATGGACCACGGATTACGCGCGGCTTATCGGCTTTCGATTTCTTTGATTCGTTCGCCATGTTCATTGAAATCCAGCTAGTGACTTCAGGTATGCGCCCATGACATCTCGAGCATCACCCTCGAGGTGTTTGACGGCTCGGAGATAGATAGAGGCGGTCACTTCATGGCTTTTATGGCCAAGTTGCCCCTGTATTTTTATCCATCTGTCGATCTCTGGTAGTCGACGATAGGCGTGCCAAGCCTGTATTGCGTAAGTATGCCGCAGGTGATGAATCCTATATCTGTTAACCTGACGCTCCCCAATAGGCTGCCTAGTTTCCAAATCATAAATTGGTATGGTCCTAACCATACCAATGCTGAGTTGCGCTGATGCAAAATACTCCTCCGCTCGCTTTGTACTATAGGGCAAACCAGCGTAACGCGGAGCGCAATCGCTCCCGTTTACAAATACACTTTCGACGCCGTCGAACGATGTCCGATGAACTTTCCCTATCTTGATGGCCTTCGCGCGCGGACCATCGATGTATCCCTTTAGAAGCGTAATCAAATCTCGGTCGACAATAATATCCCTGGGTTTCGACCCCTTTGTTTTAATCAACCTGATTACAGCGGGCCGGTTATTCTGAATGCTGTTGCACGCAGCAGAAATTTGCCTGAGACTGATTCCGAGAGCCTCAGATATCCTTGCGCCTGTCGTGAGACAAAATGCCGATATCAGCCAATCCCGCGAATACGGAAAACTGTCCTTATCTAGCTTAACTGCAAGCGCCAACATCAGATCGCTCAGGTCTGCCTTGTTTATATATTCTACGAGCGAACTGTTGTTTTTGACGTTCAAATCGGATTCGGAGTCCGCGTTGTAAGTGAAGAAAGCTCCGTACAGGGGCTTTCCGACGATCTCTTTCGCTGCTCTCGGTTCCAAAATCTTATGATATTCGCAGAATTCTCGCGCGATTTGGACGCGCAACTTAACAGTGCCTGCAGCGAGCGGACTCTTTGTTTTTGGCGAGACGTAAGCGGAAAGCCGTTCTTTATACTCTACGAGCGTGCCGAGACAGATGTCGCGGAAATCCAAATCGATTGCATCTAAGTATAGAAATAATTCATAACAAGCATCAGCTTTATTTTTGATGGTCGTTTCGCTAACCGATCTCTTTGACGCTGAATGCGTAAGATACTCAAGAATTGCCTTGACAGGCATCATCGTTGATCGATCGACAACATAGCTAAAGTTAAAACGATATCTATCCTTGATCACTGACGCAGGGCCTAATGCTGCAGCCAATGCGCTGGTCGGCTCAATACCCTGATGGTTCTTGGAACCCACAACCATGAGCTGAAGCATCGTTCCGTCTCTATGCCGCAATTCGCCTTGCTAAAGCTTAGCTTCAGAGCGAATCAATTGTATCTGTGATACTTCAGGCATTCTCTTCGTTCAATACACGTAATAGTTTGTAGTTCGCAACAAAAATTTCGTTTCGTTTTGTTGCGACCTGATTTTTTGGCGCATGAATAACGGAACTGGTCACGCCTAACCGCGGTAATATACGTGCCCGGTCACACCTAACCGCCACAATATATTGATTTATTTCGCAAAAATGTGATTTTGATACTTTATGCGCTCGATGCGCCCGCTAAAGCCCCGCCATAGGGTTCTTGACGAACGCGGAGCGAAACATGGCGTAGTCGCCGAGCCGATCGGAGTGCGGTTCTGGGCCGACCCAACTTTCGACGCGCCTCTTCCACTACGCCAAGTTGAGTCCCGGCGCGCCTTCCGCGGCTCTCGCCAAGCCATCGCGTTTGCGCCGTGGCTTTTAAGGTTCCACGTGACCCTCGCGATACCGGCCACCTGGAAAGAGGTAAAATGGCAAGCACGATTCGCGCAGGATCAAAGGTATTTAAATCTCGATAACACAGCGTGTGTCGAAACCGCGGTTCTCACGATCACCGTGGAGATTTGGATAGCCCGCCTGGTTTGCGAAGATGCGTGTTCGTCCAATCTGATAATCATGTGATCCGTGATCGTGACCGTGGATCCAGAGCTCTGGCTGAAATTCGTCGATGAGATTGCTCAGATCCGAGGCGAAGGCCGGAGTAAGCTGGCTGCCTTGGTGCCGCGACTCGATGGAGTTTGGATGGGGCACATGGTGAGTGACCACAGCAGTCGGCCCACTATGAGGCGTCGAGAGCTCCTGGCGAATGAATGCCAGATCCAGGCGATGCTCTGCCGCAGCGTGCCAAGGCATGAACCGGCTAAAGTGCCCGCTCGCCTCCTTATAGCGGATCAGCCGATGGTCATTGAGCGTTTGACCGGCATAGACCATTGACGGCTTTGGCGTACCGTACAGCCGGTAGTCGGTCCACAAAACACAACCGATGAAGCGTACCCCATCAATCACGACAGTTCGGCGAGAGAGAAGCTCGATATTGGCAAGGTCCGCAGCGTCGCTACCTTTAGCAAGGTTGTGCTGCATCACCGTTCCATAGAACTCGTGATTGCCAGGGACGTAAACGATTGGCCGACCCCGCAGCGGTCCAGTCTGCTCTTGCTCGACCATCCACGATACCGCTGCCGAAATCGGCTGCCCGATATCGCCCGCGAAAACGGCTACATCGAACTGAGGCATCGAGATAGGAAAATCGAATTTACCGCATTCGAGGTGAATGTCGGAGATCACTAGCAGGCGCACGCTGTATCCATTCGAGATTTGTTGCTCAAATGCTCCGATTTAGCCCGCTTTCGCGGCGGCGATCCGCTCGAACAATTCAACCACGTTCGTGGGCGCATAGATCGAGGGGGCAGTGCCAAAGAAGGCTTCGAACTCGCCAATTGGCATCGCGCAAGCGCCCGCGGCGATTGGACCAAGCACGTCCTCTTCCTGGCGGTCGCCGACAAAAAGGATCTGCGAAATCTTCAGGCCGAGTTGCGACGCTACAATCGAATAAATTTCCTTGTGCGGCTTCATTAGGCCTACGCGATAGGACAGAACCAAGCCGTCAGGGCTTTCTGGTAGAGCTCTGATCATTGGCAGCGCGTAAGGGACGGCCAAGTTCGAGCACACCGCGATCTGAAGTCGTGCACGCTTAAGCGTCGCCCATATTGATTTCATGCTCGGACGCGGGGCTATTGAAGCGCATTCGGCCTCGAGATCCTCCTCCCATTTCTCAATCACTTCCTCTAGTGGACGTGGTTGGAGCTGGCTCGCGAGAGCTCTAAGGCCAAGAGGTTGTGTCATCGCTCGCACCGACACATCATCGTAGTCGTTCTGAAGTAATTTTTGAAACGGACGTCGCTTGTCAGTGATTTCGACAACAGTTCCGAATGCATCGAAGCAGACTGCGCGGATGGTGGTCACGTGCTCAAACCCAGGTCAGATCTTGGTCAGTGTATTTTTCTAAGCGTTCACCCACCGTGTTCAGTGGATGCTGGCCAATAACGTGCGCGATTAGATGCCGGCGAACATCCATTTGGCTTTCAAGTGAGTGGCCAGAAGCGATATTGGCGCCTTTCCTTCAAATGACGGAGCCGCAAGCTGACGGGCGAACCAACACCTTTCCTCCGCAGCTCCGTTCGTCAGCTGACGCAAATCGCCAAAGACGCCCAAGACAGCTGAAACTCGCAGCAGAAGAGCTACCTCCAAAATCAGAGGCCTGTGCCATCGCGCGTCGCGAGCCCAGTCGCGAAACTCATGCTCTACGCATCCCAACAGCTGAAGCTTCATCCGCTCGGAAAGCCCCCAGCGCCGTGCGACGTTGTCGAACACACGCATCGCAGGGCTGCTCGAGCACTCCCGCTCTTCGTCCGTTGGTTCTCTCATTGAAGCACCTAAAAGGGAGCAGAGCCGCAGTGCGCCGCGCCTCTGCGATTCGCTTTAGATACTATAATACCTAGAATTGCAAACGGGTCTCCGCTTCGTTCACTCAATGGACGTTCGGCAGATCTTGGGAAAAAACATGCGGAGGATCCGCGTGGCTGCTGGGCTATCGCAGGATGAAGTTGCCGTTCGCATGGGCGTCGAACAGACGTATGTCAGCGGGCTCGAGCGCGGCGTCCGCAACCCGACTTTAACAACAGTCGATCGCGCGGCAGTTGCACTGAACGTGAAAATTACAGAGTTGTTAGAAGAGACCGCAGTCTCTTGGTCCGCCGCAGATTGAGTCGGAAAGCCGCTGATTTCTCGGCCAATCCGCACGCAGCTAGCCACGCCTCAGCGGCGTCCGCCAACCTCGGTGCCGCGGCTCTGGCATGGAGCCCTAGCGAGTCGGAGACGGCGCGGCTGCGCCACCCAGACCGGCTGCGCCGCGCCGCCTCCTACCGGAATCAGGGGGCCCGCAAGGGTATCAGAGAGAGATCGGCGCTCTCCTCCCAATCGATCCGTCGAGGGAACACCTACGCCGTACAGGATATTTCGGCATAGTGGACGCGGAACTCGCCCATGGCCGGGTCGATCGGCGCCATCTCGGCGGCGAAGGCCGGCGGGATGTAGATCCGCTCCTTCGAGGCGAGGATATAGAACTGATGCGGGTCGAGGATCAGCCGCTTGCGCTTGGCCGGGATCGGCGTCCAGAAATCGTCGATCTCGTAACCGCCGACCCGGTCGACGTCGATGACATCCGTGAAGCGCTGGGCCTGGTAGCCGATGATCTCGCCCTCGGCGTCGCCGAGATGGATGCTGAACAGGAGGCCGTTGCGGATCGTCGCGGGCCCGTCGACCAGAGCGGTATGGCGATGGACCTCGCGCAGCTCGCGGTCGGAGACGCGGAAGCCTTCCGCCTCCTCCTGGCCGGAGCTCCGGCGGCGGAAGCGCAACTGGTTGAGGCGGCTGCCCTTGCGCACCTTGATCGAGAAACTCGACGGCGAGATCTCGGCGTAGAGCTTGCCGGAATAGCCGCCAGCGACGCTGTCGAAGGCCTCGCTGCGGTCGGCGATCAGGCGGGTGAAGACGTCGAGCCGGCCAGTCGAGCTCTTCGGATTGGCGAAAGCCGAGATCGTCGCCGGCAGATCGTGCAGCGACTCCATCAGCTCGACGACATAGACGCAGTTCTTCTCGAGGATCGCGCCCTCCTCGAGCGAGACCTCGTCCTGGGTCAGGTCGGCGAGCATCTGGGCGACGCTCTTGTTCGGCCCGGGCAGGAAGCTGGCGCGGACGCGATAGGCCTTGTGGCCGAGCCTGAGGTCGAGGCTCGCCGGCTGGTACTGGCTCTCGGCGAAGGCGCCCGAGGTCGAGCGGACCATGCCGCGATGGACGAGCTTGCGGATGTCCTGGCGCGGCAGCACGCCGGAGGGACCGGCGAGCGAAGCCGGCGCGGTCGCGATCTCGGCCAGCATGTCGGGCGATGTCGCCATGGCGCTATCAGACCACCTTGTGAAGCGCGGCGCAAAGCCAGCCTGCCGCGAGATTGATCGTTCTTCCTGCCGCACCGGGATGGCGCTGGCGAGTCCGGCGTCAGGTTGTCCACATGCCCGCGTACTCACCGATCATCCGGTCTGCAACCGGTTGACGGCATTGACGCTGCGCCGCCGCAAGTCATAACAAGACCTTCCCGCCGCCCGGCGAGAGCCGCATGGAGGCGGCACGGAGCTGCGATGATGTACCAGGCTCAAACGCATGGCGTGCGTGTCACCGCCTCGCCGAAGTTCATGGACTCTGAATCCACGCCGGACCAGAGCCGCTATTTCTGGGCCTATACGATCGAGATCGAGAACCTCTCGTCCCGCACCATGCAGTTGATGACGCGGCACTGGGTCATCACCGACGGACGCGGCGAAGTGCATGAGGTCCGCGGCGACGGCGTGATCGGCCAGCAGCCGGTGCTGCAGCCGGGCGAGCGCTTCAGCTATACCTCCGGCTGCCCGCTGATGACGCCCGATGGCAGCATGCGCGGCGTCTATGCCATGCTCGGCGAGGACGGCGCGCGTTTCGATGTCGAAGTGCCTCTGTTTCCGCTCGACTCGCCCTATGTGAAGAAGGTCCTGCATTGACTACCGCAACACCGACCGGGCAGCGCTATCAGCCGCTCGACATGCTCGCCCGCCTCGTCGCTTTCGACACGGTGAGCCATAAATCCAATCTCGACCTGATCGCCTTCGTCGAGGACTACCTCGCCAGCTGGGGGGTGCCGTCGGTGCGCTTCCCGAACGCGACCGGCGACAAGGCGGCGCTGTTCGCCACGATCGGCCCGCAGGACAAGGGCGGCATCGTGCTCTCCGGCCATACCGATGTCGTGCCGGTCGAGGGCCAGGCCTGGTCGCGCGATCCGTTCACCCTGCATGTCGAGGGCGGCAAGGCCTATGGCCGCGGCTCGGTCGACATGAAGGGCTTCGTCGCGCTGGCGCTGGCGCTGGTGCCGGATTTCCTCGCAGCGAACCTGAAGACGCCTATCCACCTGTTCTTCTCCTATGACGAGGAGGTGACCTGCCTCGGCGTCGTCGACGGCATCGCCGCGATGGGCAAGAGCCTGCCGCGCCCACGCGCCGTCATCGTCGGCGAACCGACCTCGCTCGAGCTCGCCGACGCGCATAAGGGCATCCGCACCTTCTTCACGGCGATCACCGGCTTTGCCGCGCATTCCTCCAAGCCGCATCTCGGCGCCAGCGCCGTCCATGCCGGCACGCGCCTCGCCGCCGGGCTCGTCGCCATGGCCGATGAGCGCGAAGGCCTGATCGACGACAGCGGCCGCTTCGATCCGCCTTACGACACCGTCCATATCGGCAAATTCCATGGCGGCATCGCCCGCAACATCCTGGCCGACCGCGCCGATCTCGCCTGGGAGGTGCGCACGCTGCCGGGCTCCGACCCCGACGAAGTGCCGGCCCGGTTCGCCAAGCTGTCGGAAGAGGTGCTGGCGCGCATGCGCAGGACCGCGCCCTCGGCTGCGATCGAGACGGTGATGAGCTCGGACGTGCCGGGCCTCGCCCCCGATCCGGGTTCGGAGGCCGAGACGCTGGTGATGCGCCTCGCCGGCCGCAACAGCACCATCGCTGTCGCCTATGCCACCGAGGCCGGGCATTTCCAGCGCGCTGGGCTTCCGACGATCGTCTGCGGCCCCGGCTCGATCGACCAGGCGCACCAGCCGGACGAATACATCACGCTGGAGCAGTTCGCCGCCGGCGAAGCCTTCATGCGCAAGCTGCTGGCAGAGTGCCGGGGGTAAACAACGCCGTCATTCTCGGGCGAAGCGCAGCGCAGATCCGAGAATCTCCTGACGAGAGGGCGCCAATCTGCGCCTTCTCCGGCCTGAGGTGCCCGGGTCAAGCCCGAGCACGACGCACTGCGATCACTGCCCCGCCGAGATCTCCGCCTCGACCTCGGCCGGATCGAACTCGTAGCGACGCGAGCAGAACTCGCAGGTGACGCCGAGCGTGCCGTCATCGGCGATCATCGCCTTGCGGTCGTCGGCCGAAAATCCCTTGAGCATGCCGAGAACGCGCTCGCGCGAGCAGCGGCAGGCCTCGTGCACCGAAACGGGCTCGAAGACATGGGCGCCGCGCTCATGGAAGAGCCGGTAGAGCAGCTGCTCGCTCTCCAGCAGCGGATCGAGCAGTTCGTGATGCTCGATCGTTTCGACCAGCGAGCGCGCCTCGGTCCAGGCGTCGTCGCTGACGCCGTCATCGTCGCCGGCGGCGAGTATCTCATGGCCCTCGGGCGCATCGCCGGGATGCAGGTCGGCAGCGCGCATGCGCTCGGGCGAGTTCGGCATGAACTGCACGATCAGCCCGCCGGCGCGCCAGGCGAGCCCGGCCCCGGTCAGGACCGAGCCGACGCCAAGACGGATACGGCTCGGGATCTGCTCGGACTGGCGGAAATACTGGTGGCCGGCCTGCTCCAGCCCTTGGCCATCGAGCGCGACGACGCCCTGATAGCGCGTCGCCTCGCTGCCCTGGTCGACGGTCATGGCGAGGTGGCCCTTGCCAAGCAGCTCGCCGGTCGAGATCGCATTCGCGTCGGTCGCGGCCGCCAGGCGGTCGGCGTCGTAGCGGGCCATGGCGCGGTAGCAGTCGGGCGCGTTGAAGTCGACGACCAGCATCGACACCGGCCCGTCGCTCTTGGTCTGGAGCTGAAAGCGGCCCTCGCCCTTGAGCGTGGTGCCGAGCATGACTGTCAGCGCCACCGCCTCGGCGAGGACGCGCGCAACGGGCTCGGGGTAATGATGGCGTGCGAGGACCTGGTCGAGCGAGGCGCCGAGCCTGACGACCCGGCCGCGCACGTCGAGGTCAGGCACGGCGAAGGGCAGCACCCGATCGTCGGGGGCGCCCGCGGGCGAGCCGTCCGCCATCAGGCCGCCACTCCGCCGAAGCACCAGGCCAGGATGCCCTTCTGGGCATGCAGCCGGTTCTCGGCCTCATCGAAGACAGCCGATTGCGGGCCGTCCATGACCTGATCGGTCACTTCCTCGCCGCGCGAGGCCGGCAGGCAGTGCATGAAGATCGCATCCTTCTCGGCGCGGCCGAGCAGGCGCTCGTCGACCTGATAGGGACGCAGCAGGTTGTGACGCGTGCCTTCCTGGTCGCCCATCGAGACCCAGCAATCGGTGATGACGCAATCGGCGCCTTCGACCGCCGCCTCGGGGCGATGGGTCAATTGCAGCCTGGCGCCCTGGCCGCGGGCCCAGTCGAGCAGCGCCGGCGGGGGGCTGAGCTCCTCGGGCGTCGCGATGGCGAGCTCGAAATCGAGCCGGCCGGCCGCATGGACCCAGGAGGTCAGGACGTTGTTGGTGTCGCCGGTCCAGGCAATGCGCTTGCCCTTGATCGAGCCCTTGCGCTCCTCGAAGGTCATGACATCGGCCATGACCTGGCAGGGATGCTGGCGCTTGGTCAGGCCGTTGATCACCGGCACTGTGGCGTATTGCGCCATCTCGACCACGGCATCGTGGTCGAGCATGCGGATCATGATCGCGTCGACATAGCGCGACAGTACGCGGGCGGTGTCGGCGATGGTCTCGCGCTCGCCGAGCTCGATCTCCTGGCCGGTCACCATCATCGGCGAACCGCCGAGCTCGCGGATGCCGACGTCGAAGGAGACGCGGGTCCGCAGCGAAGGCTGCTCGAAGATCATGGCGATGACCTTGCCCTCGAGCAGGCGGTCGCCGGCAGCCGCGGGCGTGCGCCGGCGGGCCTTGATGTCCTCGCCGGCCTTGAGGATGGCGCGGAGCTCTCCGGCCGAGAAATCCGAGAGATCGAGAAAGTGACGCGTCGCAGACATCATGTTCACTCCGCCGCCGGCCGGGCGAACTCCGCCTCGACCGCGCCAGCCGCCTTGTCCAGCCGCGCCACCGCCTCGGCCACTTCGCTCTCGCCGATGATCAGCGGCGGCAGCAGGCGCACGACATTGTCGCCGGCCGCGACCACGAGCAGGCCGGCGGCCCGTGCCTGCGCGACGAAATCGGTGTTCGGGGTCTTGAGCTTGAGGCCGAGCATCAGCCCCTCGCCGCGGATCTCCTCGATCACCTGGGGATGCTGATCCTTGAGCTGGGCCAGCGACTGGCGCAGGCGCAAGGCCGTCTTCTGGACCTGCTCGATGAAGCCCGGCGCCAGGATGACGTCGAGCACGGCGTTGCCGACCGCCATGGCGAGCGGATTGCCGCCGAAGGTGGTGCCGTGGGTGCCGAGCGTCATACCGGAGGCCGCCTCCTCGGTGGCGAGGCAGGCGCCCATCGGGAAGCCGCCGCCGATGCCCTTGGCGATCGACATGATGTCGGGGGCGACGCCGTAGTGCTCATAGGCGAAGAACTTGCCGGTGCGGCCGACGCCGGTCTGGATCTCGTCGAAGATCAGCATCAGGCCGTGCTCGTCACAGAGCTCGCGGAGTTGCTTCAGGACACGCATCGGCACCGAGCGCAGGCCGCCTTCGCCCTGGATCGGCTCGATCATCAGCGCGGCGGTCTCAGGACCGATCGCGGCCTTCAGCGCCGCCTCGTCGTCGAACGGCACCTGGTCGAAGCCGTCGACCTTCGGGCCGAAGCCGTCGATGTATTTCTGCTGGCCGCCGGCGGCGATGGTCGCGAGCGTGCGGCCATGGAAGGCGCCCTCGAAGGTGACGATCCGGTAGCGCTCGGGGTGGCCCTTCGCAGCATGGTACTTGCGGGCCATCTTGATCGCGCATTCGTTCGCCTCGGCGCCCGAATTGGTGAAGAAGACGCGTTCGGCGAAGGTCGCCTCGCAGAGCCGGCGGGCGAGCTTCTCGCCCTCGGGCATCGTGTAGAGGTTCGAGGTGTGCCAGATGCGCTGAGCCTGCTGGGTCAGCGCCTCGACCAGATGCGGATGGGCGTGGCCGAGCGAATTGACGGCGATGCCGGCGCCGAAATCGAGGAAGCGGGTGCCATCGGCGGTGATCGCCCAGGCGCCCTCGCCACGCTCGAGCGCGATCGGGGCCCGGGCATAGGTCGGCAGGAGAACGGAAGAAGCGGAAGCGGTGCTCATGGAGCAAAATCCTTGCGGCGAGACAGGAAGGTAGCGCGGAATCTCGGGCCGGGAACGGCAGGGTGGGACGCAAGGCGGCATGATGCCGGCACGATGCGACCCGCCGGCGACATTATCGTCGCTGGCCGTTCCCGCCGTCTCGTCGCGCGTCAAGCCGCATCGAAGGAAAATCCCGATCGCTCAAAAACATAAGCGCCGCCCTTGGGGGCGGCTGCGTGATGCGACTATGCAAAACCGGCCTCGCCCTGTCAATTGCGGCTGACCTCGCGGCAGCGTTGCCGAATAGACTCACCTTCCCATCGTCTGCGGCGATTGGCTGGGGAAAAGCCGAATTACGATTCGGCGACTCTTGTGGCCGAGTCAGGCCATCTTGTATGGTCCTTTTCGTCAGATACGACATCTCGTGCGGCGTCTCCAGTATCGTCAGTTCCGGGCGTAACGGCTTCCGTTGAGCAACGGGCGCTGCCGGTATCGGATTCCGCCATGATCTCTCCCTATGCCTCGCCGGCCTGCTGGCGGGACATGACGAAGACAGGTGCAACCCCATGACCGAAGCCGGAGCCTGGACCGACGAACGCGTCGAACTGCTCAAGAAGCTCTGGAATGACGGCCTGAGCGCGAGCCAGATCGCCGCCGAGCTCGGCAATGTCACGCGTAATGCCGTCATCGGGAAGGTCCATCGTCTCGGCCTGTCCGGCCGGGCCAAGAGCCCCGGCTCGGCCACGCCGCGCCCGCGCAAGCCCGCGGCCCGCCCGCCGAGCCATCCGGCCGGCCACCAGAGCGGCGGCGCCGGGCTGACCCGCGGCAACACCGCGCTGGCCCCGCAGTTCGCACCCGAGATCGCGGCCGAAGCACAGGTCGAACGCGCTCCGGCGCCGGCCGAGGACGTGGTCGTGCCGTTCTCCGAGCGGGTCACCATCATGGATCTGCGCGAATATATGTGCCGCTGGCCGATGGGCGACCCGACCACGCCGGAGTTCCGCTTCTGCGGCGGCCGCAGCGCGACCGGCATGCCCTATTGCGCCTATCACGCCCGGATCGCCTACCAGCCGGCAGCCGACAGGCGCCGCGACCGCAAGCCCGCCCGCGCCTGAGCCGGCACGTGAGCAGAAGCTGAAAGGCCGGCCCTCGTGGCCGGCTTTTTCATGCGTGGAACCAGCTGGAGAGCGCCATGGCGACATTCGCGATCTATGCGGGCGCGGCGCTGGCGGAGATCGCCGGCTGTTTTGCATTCTGGGCCTGGCTGAAGCTCGACAAGCCGATCTGGTGGCTGCTGCCGGGCCTGGTATCGCTCGCGGCTTTCGCCTGGCTGCTGACCCTGGTCGACAGCCCCGCCGCCGGACGCGCCTTTGCCGCCTATGGCGGCGTCTACATCGTGGCGTCGCTGGCCTGGATGGGGCTGGTCGAGAAGGTGCCGCCAGATCGCTATGACCTGGCAGGCGCGGCACTCTGCCTTGCCGGCGCGGCGGTGATCGTCGCCGCGCCGCGCTGACGGAAGCGCTCAGCTGCGCGCAAAAGTCTCGTCGAAGGCATAGCCGGCGCCGCGCACCGTGCGCAGCGGATCCTTGGCATTGGCAGGGGTGATCGCCTTGCGCAGGCGGCCGACATGGACGTCGACGGTGCGCTCGTCGATATAGACGTCGCGGCCCCAGACGGCGTCGAGGAGCTGGGCCCGGGAATAGACCCGGCCCGGCGCCTGCATCAGGAATTCGAGCAGGCGGAACTCGGTCGGGCCGAGATGCAGTTCGGCACCGGCGCGGCGCACGCGGCGGGTGGTGCGGTCGAGCTCGAGATCGCCGGCAGCGAGCAGGCCGGCGACATGGCCGGGCTTGGCGCGGCGCAGCAGCGCCTGGATGCGGGCGATCAGCTCGGGCAGCGAGAACGGCTTGACGACATAGTCGTCGGCGCCGGTGGCAAGGCCGCGCACGCGCTCGGTCTCCTCGCCGCGGGCGGTCAGCATGATGATCGGCACGCGCTCGGTATCGCGGCGTGTGCGCAGGCGCCGGCAGAGCTCGATGCCGGAAAGGCCGGGCAGCATCCAGTCGAGCAGGACGAGGTCCGGCGTATGGTCGCGCAGATGCAGTTCGGCATCGTCACCGCGCGCCACGCTGTCGACCTCGAAGCCCTCGGCCTCGAGATTATAGCGCAGCAGCAGGGTGAGCGGCTCCTCGTCCTCGACGATCAGGATGCGTGCGGGCATGTCAGGGTCCGTTCAAGCCCCGCCGGTTCAGCCATTGGCCGCCGGCAGATCGACGAGGATGTTGGTGGTGTCGAGCTTCGGCCGGCTCTCGTCCATGGACTGGCCGGTGACGAGGTAGTGGATGGTCTCGGCGATGTTGGTGGTGTGATCGCCGATGCGCTCGACGTTCTTGGCGCAGAACAGGAGGTGCGTGCAGAAGGTGATGTTGCGCGGATCCTCCATCATATAGGTCAGGAGCTCGCGGAACAGCGAGGTGTAGAGCGCGTCGATCTCGTCGTCGCGGCGCCAGACCTCCATCGCCTTCTGCTCGTTGCTGGCGGCATAGGCGTCGAGCACGTCCTTGAGCTGGGCCTGGACCAGGCGGCTCATATGCTCCAGCCCGACCACGGCGCGATGCGGCGGCGAGAACTGGCCGGAGATCGCGACGGCGCGCTTGGCGATGTTCTTGGCGAGGTCGCCGACACGCTCGATGTCGGCGGCGATGCGGATCGCCGAGATCAGCTCGCGCAGGTCGTTCGCCAGCGGCTGGCGGCGGGCGATGGTCAGCACCGCCTTTTCCTCGACCTCGCGCTGGAGATTGTCGAGGCGCTGGTCGGCGCTGATGATCTTCTGGGCGAGCGCGGTGTCGCGGCGCACCAGTGCCACGGTGGAGTCGCCGAGCATGCGCTCGGACATGCCGCCCATCTCGGCGAGGCTGCGGCGCAGGCCTTCGAGATCGGCGTCGTAGGAGCGGACGATATGGTCGGACATCGGGGCGTATCCTTCGAGGCTGGCCGAGACGCTGGGAGCTCAGCCGAAACGGCCGGTGACGTAGTCCTGCGTCTGCTTCTTGTGCGGGTTCATGAAGATGGTGTTGGTGGCGTCGAACTCGATCACCTCGCCAAGATACATGAAGGCGGTGTACTGCGAGATGCGCGCCGCCTGCTGCATGTTGTGGGTGACGATGACGATGGTGAAGTCGCTCTTCAGCTGCTCGAGCAGGTCCTCGATCTTGCCGGTCGAGATCGGGTCCAGCGCCGAAGTCGGCTCGTCGAACAGGATGACCTCGGGCTTCTGGGCGATGGTCCGCGCGATGCACAGGCGCTGCTGCTGGCCACCGGAGAGGCCCATGCCGGAGCTCTTCAGCTTGTCCTTGACCTCGTCCCAGAGGGCGGCACGGCGCAGTGCGCCCTCGACACGATCGTCGAGCTCCGACTTCGGCGGCTTCTCATAGAGGCGGATGCCGAAGGCGACGTTGTCGTAGATCGACATCGGGAACGGGGTCGGCTTCTGGAAGACCATGCCGATGCGCGAGCGCAATTCGTTCACGTCGACGTTGTTGGAGATGATGTTGCGGCCGTCGAGCAGGATCTCGCCGGTCGCCTTCTGCTCGGGATAGAGCGAGTAGATGCGGTTGAAGATGCGCAGCAGGGTCGACTTGCCGCAGCCCGACGGGCCGATCAGCGCGGTGACGTGCCGGTCGCGGAAGTCGAGGTTGATGTTCTTCAGCGCCTTGTGCTCGCCGTAGTAGAAATCAAGGTTCTTGACGGCGATGCGAACGGGAGCTTCGGCGTCCAGCGTCTGCGGGCTCAGTTCGAGGGTCGAAAGCATCTGCATGGTCCTTCCGATCGGACGCTTATCACTTGCCGCCGCGCACGATGCGCCGGGCGATGATGGAAAGCACGAGGATTGAGACGGTGATGATCAGCGATCCCGCCCAGGCGAGCTGCTGCCAGTTCTCGTAAGGGGCGGAGGCGAACTGATAGATCGTCACCGGCAGGTTGGAGACGCCGCCGACCAGGTTCGGCGAGAACCAGAAATTATTGTTGAGCGCGGTGAAGATCAGCGGCGCGGTCTCGCCGGCGATGCGGGCGAGCGCCAGGAGAATGCCGGTGACCATGCCCGACTTCGCCGCGCGCCAGGTCACCGAGGTGATGACCACGGAGGGCGGGGCGCCGAGCGCAGCGCCGGCTTCGCGCAGCGAGCCCGGAACGAGGCGCAGCATGTCCTCGGTGGTGCGCACGATCACCGGAATCGCGATGATGCCGAGGGCGACGCCGCCGGCCCAGCCGGAATAGCCGCGGAACGGCTCGACCATGATCACGTAGACGAACAGGCCGATCAGGATCGAAGGCGCCGAGAGCAGGATGTCGTTGATGAAGCGAATGAGGTCGGCGAGCTTGGAGGCCTTGCCGTATTCGGCGAGATAGGTGCCAGCGAGCACGCCGATCGGCGTCGCCACGGCGATGCCGAGGAAGGTCAGCACGATCGAGCCGACGATGGCGTTGGCGAGGCCGCCGCCTTCCGTGCCGGGCCCGGGCGTGACCTGCGTGAAGGTCGAGGCGGAGAGCCCGCCCAGTCCCTTCACGATCAGCATGCCGAGGATCCAGAACAGCACGACGATCGCGATCAGGGTGAAGCTCGTCGCGATGATCTTCATCATCCGGTCGGCGGTGCGGCGCGCCGGGCGCACGCGGCCCCATTCGACATGCGGCGCGGTCATGGTCTTGGGGGATGTCGCCATGGTCATGGGTCCAGCTCCGCTCAGTAGCGCTTCACCCGCGCGACCAGGAGGCGCGCGATGACGAGGACGACGAAGGTGACGAAGAACAGGATGCAGCCGAGCGCGATCAGCGAGTTGAGCTGCAGGCCGAGCGCCTCGTTGAACTCGTTGGCGATGCGCGAGGCGATGGTCGAGCCGGGATCCAGGATCGAGGGCGAAAGCCGGTTGGCGTTGCCGACGACGAAGGTCACCGCCATGGTCTCGCCGAGCGCCCGGCCGAGGCCGAGCATGATCGCGCCGATGATCGAGACGCCGGCCTGCGGCACCAGGACATGGCGCACGACCTCCCAGGTCGTCGCCCCGATGCCATAGGCGCTCTCACGCAGCACCGACGGGATCTGGTCGAGCATGTCGCGGGTGATCGAGGCGATGAAGGGGATGATCATGAAGGCCAGGATGATCCCGGCGGTCAGGATGCCCAGGCCCGAGGGCGAGCGCGAATAGAGGATGGTGCCGACGATCGGCATGCCCTCGACGATGTTCGAGAGCGGGATCTGGACATAGGCCGCGAACAGCGGCGCGAACACGAACAGCCCCCACATGCCGTAGATGATCGAGGGCACGGCGGCGAGCAGCTCGATCGCGGTCGAGACCGGCTGCTTGAACCAGGGCGGGGCGAGCTGGGTCAGGAAGACGGCGATCCCCAGCGAGAGCGGGACGCCGACGACGAGCGCGATCAGCGCGGTCGAGAGGGTGCCGACAATGGCCGGCCAGGCGCCGTATTGCTCGTTCTGGGTGTCCCAGACGCTGGAGGTGATGAAGCCGAAGCCGAATTCGCGGAAGGCCGGCCAACCGCCGATGACCATCGAGAGCATGATGCCGGCGAGCAGCACCAGCACGAACAGCGCCGCCAGCAGGCTGGCATTGCGGAAGATGAGATCGAAGGTCCCCATCGGGGTCTTGCGCACCGGCGCGCTCGGCGCGGCGAACTGATCGGTCACGGCAGACATCCGTGGTTACTCCGGTCTCGAAAGGCGATTATCGGATCGAAACGAGGCTCTGGTCGTCGCGGAAGCGGGGGCCCTTGTCCGGCCCCCGCCCCGTATCGTCACGCGGGAGCGATCAGAAGATCGGCTTGCCCGCCGGGTCGGTGACGCCCTTCCAGGCGTTGCGGACCTGGTCCTTGACGTTGGCCGGCAGCGGCACGTAGTCGAGGTCGAGGGCGAGCTGGTCGCCGCTCTTGTAGGCCCAGTCGACGAACTTCAGCGCGGCCTGCACCTCTTCCGGCTTCTCGGGCTTGGCGTGCACGAGCAGGAAGGTGGCGGAGGTGATCGGCCAGGCCTGGGCGCCCTTCTGGTTGTTCAGCGAGATGCCGAAGCCGGGAGCCTCGTTCCAGTTGGCGTTGGCGGCGGCGGCCTGGAAGGCCTTGTCGTCCGGAGCCGGGAAGTTGCCGTCGGCGTTCTTGACGAGGGCGTGGGCCAGCTTGTTCTGCTTGGCGTAGGCGTATTCGACGTAGCCGATCGAATTGGCGACCTGCTTGACCGAGGCCGAGACGCCCTCATTGCCCTTGCCGCCGATGCCGACCGGCCACTGCACGGCCGTGTTGGTGCCGATCTTCGACTTCCAGTCGGCCGAGACCTTGGAAAGGTAGTCGGTGAACACGAAGGTCGTGCCCGAGCCGTCCGAACGATAGACCGGGTTGATGTTGGCGTCGGGCAGCTTGAGGTCGCCGTTCAGCGCGACGATCTTCGGGTCGTTCCACTTCTTGATGGTGCCGAGATAGATCTCGGCGATCAGCTCGCCCGAGAGCTTGAGCTTGCCGGGCTCGACGCCGGCGATGTTGATCGCGGGGACGACGCCGCCCATCACGGTCGGGAACTGGATCAGGCCGTCCTTGGTCAGGTCCTCACCCTTGAGCGGGGCGTCGGTGGCACCGAAGGCGACGGTCTTCGCCTTGATCTGGCGGATGCCGCCACCCGAGCCGATCGACTGGTAGTTCAGGCCGACGCCGCTCTCCTTCTTGTAGGCTTCGGCCCACTTCGAATAGATCGGGAAGGGGAAGGTCGCGCCGGCGCCGGTGATGTCGGCAGCCTGGGCAACGCCCGACAGGCCGACGGCAGCGGCCGCGAGAATGAGAAGTTTGCGCATGAGGTGTCCTCTACAGGTCGCAAGTGCAGCGGCCCTGCTAGAACACCGGCTATATGACAGCCACATGACACATAGTCATGAAAGCGCACCTGCCGGCGTCACAAATCGTTAACGGGCTGCGTCGGGCAGGCGCGGCAGGATCGCCCGGAAGGTCGCGCCCTGGCCGACGGTGCTCTCGATCGTCAGGCGGCCGCGATGGCGCAGGACGATGTGCTTGACGATGGCAAGGCCGAGGCCGGTGCCGCCGGCCTCGCGGCTCGCCGCGGTGTCGACGCGATAGAAGCGCTCGGTCAGGCGCGGCAGGTGTTCCGGGGCGATGCCGGGGCCGTCATCGCGCACGCTGAGGCTGGCCTCCTCGCCCGATATCGCGACGGTAATGCCGACTTCGCCGCCACGCTGGCCGTATTTGATCGCGTTCTCGACCAAGTTCTCCATCAGCCGCAGCAATTCGTCGCGGTCGCCGGCAACGGTGACGGGTTGCTGCGGAATGTCGAGCTTCAGCGTCACCTCGCGCTCGCGCGCCATCAGCACGAGCGAATCCAGGATCTCGCGGGCGATGCTGGAGAGGTCGACCGGCGTCTCCGGCGCGAGATGGGCGCGCAGTTCGATGCGCGACAGCGAGAGCAGGTCGTCGACCAGGCGCGCCATGCGCAGACCCTGCTCACGCATGATCGTCAGGAAGCGGTCGCGCGCCACGGCATCATTGCGCGCCGGTCCCTGCAGGGTCTCGACGAAGCCGAGCACGGAGGCGAGCGGCGTGCGCAGTTCATGGCTGGCATTGGCGACGAAATCGACGCGCATGCGCTCGGTCATGCGCTGCTCGCTGAGATCCTCGAAGGTCATGAGCACGGCCCGGCGCCAGCCGCTGCCGGCAAGCGCGGCGATATGGATGCGGAAGGTGCGCTCGACCGGGACGCGCTCGATCAATTCGACCGCGCGGCGCCCGCCATGGCGCGAGACCTGCTCGATCGCGTCGATCAGGTCGGGATCGCGCATCACTAGAGCGAGCGGCTTGCCCTTGGCGAGCGCCGTGACCAGCGCCGGGGCGGTCGGGCTCAGCGCCTGGATCACGCCCTGCGGGTCGAGCAATACGGCGGGAACGCCGATGGCCTCGATCAGCGCCGCCGTGACCGGCGCCTTCGGGTCGACCAAAGCGTGCATGCGGTTCCTGCCTTCCGATGCGTGGCCTGCGGCGAGGCGTCATAGGCCGGAGCGGTGGTGCAGCGCAATTCCCCCCGCGCGACCAACCGCTATCCGCATGCAGCGGCCTCCTATAGGCTGAAGCCCGGCGTGCCGGGAGACTGAATGCCGCCGAGGAGCTGGATCAGCTCGGCCTGGCGGCGCACGCCCGTCTTGGCAAAGACGGATTTGAGCTGGCCCCGCACGGTTTCGGGCTGGATCCCATGGCTGCTCGCGATGCCCGCGACCGTGCCGCCCGACAACAGCAGCCGTGTCACCTTCGCTTCCGCGGGGCTGAGATCGAACAGCGCTTCGAGGATGGCTGCGGACGGTGCCGCGCCGCGACCGACCTCGGTGAGGTAGAACAGCTGGGCCGCGCCGGAGAAGACGTCGAGCCCGGCCCGCCTGAGCGGGACCAGATGCGCGACGAAGGCAGGTCGCTCGCCCACCGCCCGGATCGGGAACGACAGGCCGGCGTCCCCGGCCACGTCGAGATGCAGCTGCAGGCGCTCATTCGCCACGGGATCGGAGAGACGCACACGATCGAAGGCGCCGATCTCGAATGCCCCGCAGGTGATGATCAGCTCATTGGCCGCCAGCACGCTGTGGCGGCCGGTGATGATCGCCGCCGGCAGGCCGATCAACTCCAGTGCCGCCACGCTGGCGCGCGCCCGCTCGAGGCCGAGGCGCGCCGCGATGATCGAGGCCCGGGCCAGATGCGGCCGGAACTGGTCGAGCGCCGCGGCCGTCTCGCGCGGAACCGGGCCGTTGGCATAAAGGCGCTCGATCGAGAAGACGATGCTGTCGCCGCTGGGCGAGCGGATCGAGGTGCCAACGCACCAGCCCCAGCCGCGTGGCCTGAGGAAATCGCGATAGAACGGGTCCTGTTCCAGTTCCTCGGGCGTAATCGCGTCGAGATCGGTCAGGAAACGTGGCTCGAAGAGCGGAACCAGGCGCTTGCCCCGCAGATTATCCACGACGAAGGGCGAGGCGACCCATTCGGCCGTAGCGGCCTGGATGGCCTGCGAGGAGGTCCACTGGAACCGGTTCGGCGAGGCCGCGAACAGGATCGTGCCGACACCACCGGCGCGCGCCGCCAGCCGGTCGAGCACGCCGTCCCATCGCTCCGGCACGACAGCGGCCTCGTAGATCTCGTCGATGAGGTTCGTCGCGTCCACTGCTCTTCCTGTCAGCCGGCGGCTTCCTCGGCACTGCCGGCAGAATCGAGGTGGCGTCGGCCGGCGCCCACGTCAAGGCGCGCTCGCCCGATGGGTTTGCAGGAGCGGCGCCTCAGATCTCGTGCCGCCGGATGCGCCGGATCATCTCGTTGAGCGCCAGCAGCACCAGCGCCAGGATGAAGGGCAGGATGTAGTAGATGATGCGGAAGAGCAGCAGCGCGCCGAGCACCTGCTCGAAAGGCAGGCGGCTGAGCGCAATCAGCATGGTCGCCTCGAAGACGCCGAGCCCGCCCGGCGCATGGCTGGCGATGCCGATCAGGCAGGCGAAGATATAGGCCGCCAGGAAGCTCTCATAGGGCAGGTTGTGTCCGCCCGGCAGCAGCACATAGAGCACGGCCGCGGCTGCGCAGACCTCGGCAGCGCCCAGCAGCATCTGCGCCAGCGTAACGCCGAGGCCCGGCAGCGGCAGGTTCCAGCCGCTGACCCGCAAGGTCCGCTCGCCGGTCGCGACCCAGAAGAGATAGCCTGCCGTGCCGATCGCCACGGCGGCGCCGACCGCCTGGATCACCAGCGGCGAAGTCCGCGCCAGCACGGCGACCGACTCCGTCGCATAGAACAGGCTGGCGCAGAGGATCATGCCGAGCCCGAGCCAGAAGGTCAGGCCGGCGATGACAGTGAGGCTCGCAACCTCCGAAGCGCGCACGCCCTTGGACGAATAGACCCAGTAGCGCACGGTGCCGCCGGTCACGATCGGGAAGCCCAATGTGAAGGCGACGGAATAACTGGTGAAGGAGGCGAGCGCCGTGGTCCGGTAGGGGATCGACAAGCCGAGCCGCCGCAGCGCCAGTGCATCATAGCCGGTGAGCAGCAGATAGCTCAGCGCCGTGAAGCCGAGCGCCAGCAGGAGCTGGCGCTGACTGGCATTGGCGAAGGCGCGTGCGAGCTCACCGGGCTCGATCTCGCGGATGATGTAGTAGAGCACCACCAGCGATGCCGCGAAGATCACCGAAGAGGCGAGCGGACCGAGCCACCACCAGCGGCTGCGCTTGCGCAACGGCATTCCTGGCTCGTGCGGGCCGAAGGACATCAGTGCTCTTGTCGGGTTGCGCACGCACGCAGGACGCGGCGGGCAAGGCGGGTTGCTGGCGGCTGGCCTGGCGGCCGGACCCGAGAGATAGCGCCTTCGCCGCGATGCACAAGACAGGACAGCGCGGCGAATGCGCGCCATGAGGCCGGCGCAGGACGCGCCGGCCGGTTTATGACAATCGTGACGGTGGTGATCAGCCTTCCGCCTCCATTGCCTCCCGGAAGAAGGCTTCGGGATCGTCGACCTCGACCAGCCGCCGCTTCTCGATCAGCCAGAAGCGGTTGCCGATCGCCCGGACGAAGCTGCGATCATGCGAGACCAGGAGGCAACTGGTCTCGCCGGCGGTGAGCTCGGCCTCCAGTGCCTCCTGCCCCTCGATGTCAAGATGGTTGGTCGGCTCGTCCAGCAGATAGAAATTCGGCCTTGCGAGGCGCAGCGCCAGCATGGCGAGCCGCGCCCGCTGCCCGCCCGAGAGCGCGCCGATCGGCCCGGTCTGGCGCTCGATGACGATGCCGGCACCTGCGAGCAGGCCGCGAGCCGGCTGGTCGCCGACATCGAAGCGCCGGCTGATCAGCCCATGCGGCGTGTCGCCATCGGGCAATTCGGCCAGGCTCTGGCTGGCGTAGCCCAATACCAGCGATGGCGTCGCCCGGATGCCTGCCTGCTCCTGGCCGAGAATGGCGGCGTGGAGCATGGCGATGAAGCGCGATTTGCCGGCGCCGTTCAGGCCGAGCAGCACGATGCGATCGCCCGGGCTGATCCAGCGCTTGCCCGTCCTGAACAGCAGCCGCCCGTCCGGCGTCTCGGCCGCGACGTCGTCGAGTTCGACCAGCGCCCGCACATGCGTCGCGCTGCTGGCGAGCCTGATCGCACCGGCGGAGCGCTCACGATGGGCGGGCCGGGCCGTCGCCTCGAGCTCGTCGGCCCGGCGCTTCAATTGCTTGGTCTTGCTCAGCAGGAGGTCGCTGCCGGAGTTGATCCCGATATTGTTCAGCTTGGCCGCCTGGCGCCGCATCTGCTGGACGGTTTTCAGATCGCGCTCGTGCTGGCGTGCCGTCGCGGCATCGGTCTCATCGAGCGCCGCACGCGCCGGTGAGTAGGGCAGCGCGAACAGTTGCGAGTGCTCCTGGCGCAGGAACAGCGTCCGATTGGTGGCTGCGTCGAGGAAGGCCCGGTCATGGCTCGACAGGATCACCGCCATGTCGCGCGGCAGGGCGGCGAGCCAGCCTTCGAGCAGGCCGATGCGCGCGAGGTCGAGATGGTTGGTGGGCTCGTCGAGCAGCAGCAGGTCCGGTTCGGCAATGCCGGCGCGCGCGAGCAGCACGAGCCTTTGCCAGCCGCCGCTCAATTGCCCGAGCGGGCGCCGGCGCAGTTCTTCCGGTATCGCGAGCGAATCGAGCGCGACCTCGACGCGCCAGTGCTCGCTCGCGCGCTGCTCGGCCGGCAGCATGTCGAGCAGCAATTGGTCGACGGTCTGCTCCAGCAAGTGCGGCGGGGCATCCTGCTCGACATGGCCGATGCGCAGGCCGCGCGAGCGTGTGATTTCACCGGCGGACGGTTCAAGGGAACCGGCGAGGCAGCGCAGCAAGGTCGACTTGCCGCGGCCATTGGCGGCGATGAGGCCGAGGCGGTCGCCCGCAACGAGGGAGAAGGACAGATCGGAAAAGAGCGGAGCGCCCAGCGTGACGCCGAGATTGCGAGGGGTGATCAAGGTCATGGTCGGTCTCTGGAACTGCCCGAGCCGCGCGCCGTCATTCGGCCGGGGTCCTTGCCCCTGGCATCACGAATGCGGAACGCCTGGCTCGATGAGGGGATGGACGCAGCTGGCCGAGCATCGGGCTCGAAGACGCTACGCCCTCACGAAGGGCAGACCTGGAAGAGACCTAAAAAGGATCGCCTTGCGGTCAGCCCTGCAAGCCGGCTTGCAGGGCCTGAACGGGGCCGCGCTGACGATGGTGACGAAAGAACGTGATCACGCAGCCCTCCTTGGTTCGCGGGGATCGATCGGCGAGAGCTAGCGCCAATCGCGGCAATGCACAAGCCGACGCACTAGGCGCGCCGGCCGACGAGCAGCGCCAGCAGCCCGAAGACGGCCGCAACGCCACAACTGCCGAGCCAGCCGCCCCAGGCCCAGCTCAGCCCGGCCAGAGCCGAACCGAGGGCGCCACCGAGGAAGAAGATGCCGACGAACAATCCGTTCAGCCGGGCCCGCGCCTCCGGCCGCAGCAGGTTGACCGCGCGGCGGCCGAGCGTCTGGTCGCCGGTGACGCCGATATCGAGCAGGAAGACGCCGAGACCGAGCCCGGCAAGGGCCACCGGCATTGCGAGATGCTCGCTCGTTCCGGCCCAGCCGAGGAGCGCCAGCGACCCGAGAAGAATCAGGTGGCTCGTCAGGGTCGCTGGCCGGGTCCAGCCACGGTCGCCGAAGCGGCCGAAGAGTGGCGTCGCCAGTGCCCCGCCGGCCCCGACCAAGGCGAACAGGGCGATGCCGCGCTGGCCGAGCAGGAAGGGCGGCTGGACCAGCCGCAGGGCGACAACCGTCCAGATCAGGCTGAAGCTCGCCATCACCAGCGCCGCCGATAGGGCCCGCCGGCGCAGCACCGGCTCCTGCTGCAAGAGATGCCAGAGCGAAGCGATGAGAGCAGGATAGCTCGCTTGCGTCTCCGGCCGGCGGCGCGGCAGATTACCGACGAGGACGAGCGTCAGCAGCGCCATCGCGCCGGCGCTGACGACGTAGAAGCCGCGCCAGCCCCAGGCATCGGTGACGAGGCTGGCGAGCGGGCGCGCCAGCAGGATACCGACCATCAGGCCGCTCATCACATCGCCGATCACGGCGCCGCGCCGGGCGGGAGGCACCATCGCGGCCGCGATCGGCACCAGGATCTGGATGGCGGAGCAGGCGGCGCCGAGGGCGACCATCAGGACGAGCAGCGCCGGCAGGCCCGGCGCGAGAGCGGCCAGCGCGGCGGCGAGGATCGCGCAAAGCAGCATGCGCAGGACCAGCGCTCGGTTCTCGACGAGATCGGCGAGCGGTACCAGCAGGATGAGGCCGGCCGCATAGCCCAGCAGCGGCGCCATCGCGACGAGGCCGCTCGCCGCCTCCGGCAGGCCGAAGCTCGCGCCGATCGCCCCGACCAATGTCTGCGGGGCGAACAGGTTGGTGACGATGACGCCGACCGCGATGGCGAACAGCACGGTGAGCGAGGCCGAAAGCCCGTGCTCCTCAGGTGCTTTTGGAAGTGACTGGCAAAGGGCCTGATCTTGGACGGACACGGTGACAGCTCCGACATATGAACTCGCATATCGCCGGAAAACTTTATTCGCCTTGAGCATTATGCTACAAATCGATTGTTACTATAATGATTATGCGGGACTGCTATGAACCTGCGCGACCTGGAAGCCTATCTCGCGGTCGTCGAGACCGGCTCGATCATCGGCGCCTCGGCTAGGCTCAACCTGACGCAGCCCGGCGTCACCCGGCGCATCCAGAACCTGGAAGATAGCCTCGGCGCGGCCCTGCTCGACCGGCAATCGAAGCCGCTGCGGCCGACCAATGCCGGGCGCGAGGCCTATGAGCAGGGCCTGCGCGTGCTACGCTCGGTCGCCGATCTGAAGGCGGGCGTCGCGCCCGAAGGCCAGCTTCGCGGCGAATTCCGGCTCGGGATCATGCCCTATCTGTCGGAGGCCGCGCTGGCGGTGCCGCTCGACCGGCTGCGCGCCGCCTTTCCGGAATTGACCTTGCGGATCACCATGGGCTGGTCGCCGCAATTGCTCGAACAGACCCTGCGCAACGAGCTCGACGCGACCGCGCTCTGCCTCGCCGACGGGCTCACGCCACCGGATGGGCTGGCCTGCGACGATCTCGGCCCGCAGGAGGTCCTGCTGGTCGCGGCGCCGTCCCTAAAGGTGCCGTGGCCGGCCGACCTTGTCATGCTGTCCGGCTACCCCTGGGTGATGAACGCCAATGGCTGCGGCTTCCGCGCCTCCATCCGCCAGCAATTCGAGGCCGCGCATCTCCACTTCCAGGTCGGCGTCGAGGCGCTCAGCGCCGATCTGCGTCTGTCGCTGGTCGCGCGCGGCCACGGCATCGGCATCGTCACGCCGGCAGCTCTCCAGGACAGCCCATGGCGTGACGCCGTCGAGATCATCGACGCGCCCGATTTCCGGCCACGCGTACGGTCCTGGCTGTTGCATCGCCCGCCGGCCGGACGGCTGGCGCAGCCGATCGCCCTGTTCCGGCAGGCACTGCTCGAGGGCTTGCGCCCCGGGCTCGGCCTGCTCGCCTGATCAGGCGATCTTGCGGAAGACGCGCAGCGTCTTGAATTCGCCGATCTCCTCGACCGCGCGCGATTTCGCCCAGTCCGCGATGATCGGCCTGGCCGCCTCGTAGGCGAAGGAGCCGGTGTAGAACAGGATATAGCCGCCGGCATCGGTCTGGTCGGTGAAGAGCTGCATCACCTGAAGATCGGTCAGCGCGCCATAGGCGTCGTTCTTCTCGCTGCGAAACTCGCAGGAGTGGAACAGCGTGACGATGTCGAAGCGCGGCAGCAGCCGGGCATTGCTGGTGTAGATGTCGCCGAAATAGGCGGAATAGGTCTTGGTGATCGTCGGATTGTCGATCGCGAGCTTGACGAAGGCCTCGTATTCCTTGGGCGAGGCGGTGATCCCGAGCACCGTGCAGTCCAGCTCCGGCTCGGCGCAGCGGATGCCGATGTAGTGATGGCCACCGGTGCCGAAATGGTAGATGCGCTTGCCGGTCAGGCCCTGCTCTTCCAGCCATTCGACGAAATGCACGTCGCAGGGGCACTGCTCGACCCGCAGGCCCCAATAGACGTCCCAGATATTCAGCATGCGTTTGACTCCGTTGCGGAAAAGGCCGGTCGAGCCGGCGCGGATGGGGAAGTCGTGAACAGGCCCAAGCGTCAGCCGCCGCCGGCTTCGACCAGAGCGGCCGGGCGCGGCATGTCGGACGAGGCGATGCGGGCGACGCCGCCGGCGCGGCGCATGGTGAGGTGATGATCGGCAACTTCGGCGAAGCCGGGGCTCTGGCCGATCAGCAGCATCACCGCATCCGGCCGCGCCGCCCTGAGCCGTGAGAGCAGTTCGAGCGCCGCCTCGGTTTCCAGCCCGCTCGTCGCCTCGTCGAGCACGAGAATGTCGGGCTTCGCCAATTCCGCGCGTGCCAGAGCGAGGCGCTGGCGATCGCCGGTGGTCAGCGCCTTGTCCCAGTCATGCGCAAGGTCGATCTGTGACATGAGGCCGGAGAGACCATAGTGCCGGAGCACCGCCGCGGCCTCGGCATCGCTGTGCCCGCCGATCGGGTCGAGCGCGGCACGCAGGCTGCCTTCCGAGAGATGCAGATGCTGCGGCAGCACGGCGACGCGCGCGCCATCCGGCAGCGCCACCGCTCCGCGCCCCCAGGGCCAGAGGCCCGCCACCGCCTGGATCAGGGCGGCCTTGCCATGGCCGAGCTCGCCGGCGACATGCAGCGTCGCGCCGGCAGGCAGCGCGGTCGAGACATCCGCCAGGAGGGTTCGGCCGTCACGATCGGTCAGGGTCAGCTCGTCTAGCCGCACCCCTCCGTCTTCGCTGGCAAGGACGGCGATGTCGCTCTGCGCAGTTCCGGCCTCGATCGCATGGAGCGCGACAGCGAGTTCATCGACGCGCCGCGCCGATGCCAGCCATTCGGCGATGCGCATGAAGTTGTCGAGCACCCAGTTGAAGGCGTTCTGCACGGCGACGAAGGCGGCGGCGACCTGGACGACGTCGCCGAGCGACATTTCGCCGGACAGGTATTTCGGCGCCGCCAGCAGGAGCGGCACGACCGGGACCAGCGCACCGCTGCCATTGGTGATCCAGGTCAGACGGCCGCGCTGGCGGATCATGGCGAGCCAGCGCGTCACCAGCGTGTCATAGGTCGCTGCGACGGCGCGGCGCTCGCCGGTCTCGGCGCGCGAGAGCGCGATCGTCTCGCCATGGTCGCGGATGCGCATCAGCGAGAAGCGCAGGCGCGCCTCGCCCTCGTTGCGGGCGGCGATCAGGCGCGGCAGCGGCCGGCCGACCCAGGTGATCAGCCCGGAGACCAGAACCGCATAGATGATCGCGGCCAGGACCATATAGGCGGGAATCTCGAAGGGAACGCCATGCGCCTCGACGCTGAGCGAGCCGCCGATCGACCAGAGGATGCCGATGAAGGTGATCGCGGTGATGACGGCCGAAAGCAGGCCGATGGCGAAGTCGACCACCGGCTCGGTCGCCCAGCGGACGTCGTCGGCGATGCGGTATTCGGGATTGGCCGGCTCGTAGCCGGAGAGGCCGAGCCGGTAGAACCGGCGCTCGCCGATCCAGCCATCGGCGAGCTTGGCGGTGACATAGGCGCGCCAATGGACCTGGAAGGTCTCGCGCGAGATCAGGATGATGACGCCGAGGCCAGCTGCGATCAGCACCAGCACCGGGAAGACGGCCATGGCGATCAGCGCGCTCTCGCCGTCCTTCTTCTCGAGCGCGTCGAAGAACCAGCCGTTCCAGCGATTGACGGTGACGTTGGCGAAGACGGAGAGGATGATCGCGCTCGCCAGCGACAGCGACCAGAGCCAGGCCCGGCCGGCGGTGCCGCCGCGCCAGAAGCCGCCGGTGAGACGGGCGAAGCTTTTGGTGACCTGCCAGTCGGATGGCGGGCCGGCAGGCACGGTGTTCGGATCGACGGCCTTCAGCACAGTCGAGTGATCCCCCCGGATCGCGACATCGGAAGCGGCACCAGCCGGGTTTTCCCGGTTCAGATGCCGCCAGCATGCCGGTTAGCCGGCCGGGGATGAACTGCGGCTGAATGGAACGAACGAGATGGCCAGCGGACCCTCTCCCGTCGGGGGAAAGGGCCGACGAGGTGTGTGTGACGGCTAGCGGGAGAGCCCGGCATCGCCGGGATTGCGCGGGAAGAACTGGAAATAAGGCTCGGCCTCGGCCAGGGCGCGGGCATAGGACGGCCGCGTGCGCAGCCGCTCGAAATAGGCCCAGAGCCGCGGATGGCTGTCGCGGAAGGACAGTGCCCGCTCCGCATAGAACAGCGCTGGCGCGGCCGAGCAGTCGGCGAGGCTGAAATCATCGCCGAGCGCCCATTGCCGCCCGCCGATCTCTGCCTCCAGCACGTCATAGGCAGACGCAAGCGTCGCCCGGGCCTCGGCGACGCCGACCGGATCATTGCTGCCCTCCGGGCGCAGTCGGTCGAGCACCACCTTCTGCATGGGGATGGCGACATAGAGATCGAAGAGTCGGTCGAGACGACGAACCTCGAGCGCGGCAACCGGGCTTTCCGGCAGCAGCGCAACCGGGCCGGGATAGTGCAAGGTGAGGTACTCGATAATCAGGCTGGTCTCCGGCACCAGCCTGCCATTGCTGTCGTCGCGCAGCAGCGGGAACTTGCCGATCGGCCAGAACTTCAGGAAATCGGCGCGCTCGGTGGCATCCCCGAAATTGACGAGCTGCGGCGTGAACGGCGTGTCGTTCTCGTAGAGCGCGACCAGCGTCTTCTGGCAGAAGCCCGAAAGCGGGTGGAAATAGAGCGTCAGGGACATGGCTGTGCATTCCTGCTTCTGGAAAGGAGCGGGCTGAAAGGGTTTTGGTCGAAGGTGGTTGCGGTTCAGGCTGGCGCCTGCTCTTGCGCGAGGTAGTCGGCCAGCCGGTCGAAGCCGATGCGCGAGCCCTGCTCGCGCCAGTCGGGCCGGTCATGGCCGTCGAGGAAAGCGGCCTGCTCGGTGAAGCGAAGCAGGGTGCCGGCGCCGGCGCGATGGAACTCGATCGTCGCCAGCGAGATCGACAGGCGGATACCATCGCGCAGCAGTTCGTAGCTGTAGATGATGCGCTGCTCCGGCACGATCTCCGCGAAAGTCGCGTTCATCGCAAAGACACCGCTTTCCGCCGGGGCGCCACGCATGGTCTCGCGGCCGCCCTCGCGGAAATCGAGTGTGTGCTCGCCGAGCCCGCCCTCGTCATGGCAGGCCGACCAGCGCCGCTTGGCCACCGGATCGGCAAAGGCGGCGAAGACGCGGGCCGGGCTCGCATCATAGTGGCGCTCGATGGTGAAATCGGCGTGGACCACAATCCGCTCGGTCATGCTCCGTCTCCTTCCTTCGAAACCAAGTCCTGCTCGGCGAGGAAGGCGCCGAGCCGGTCGAAGCGTCGCTCCCAGAGGGCGCGGCGCTCGCTGATCCAGCGCTCCGCCGCCCGCAGCGCCTGCGCGTCGAGCTGACAGGTGCGGACCCGCCCGATCTTCTGCGTACGCACCAGCCCGGCTCCCTCGAGAACGGCGAGATGCTGCACCACCGCCGACAGCGTCATCTGCAGTGGCTGGGCCAGCTCGCTGACGCTCGCCGGCCCCTCGCTGAGCCGCTGCACCATCTGCCGGCGGTTCGGGTCCGCCAACGCCTGGAACATGAGATCGAGCTGGTCTGGTTGGTGAAGCATACGCTTAAGTATCGCGATCTCCCGCCTCCTGTCCAGATAAAACTTTAGAAATCGCTAAAGTTTCTTTCCGAGAACTCCATCCGCAGCAGGCGCATTGCTCCCAGGGGTTCGAGCGGCTATGAATCCCGGCACGCTCCCTTTCGCCGCGTGCGCTTTTTTACCGTCTGCGCCCGCCGCCGGAGCTTTGATCATGCGCATCGAGAACGATCCGAAACTCGACTTCCGCGACGTGCTGATCCGCCCGAAGCGCTCGACGCTCGGCAGCCGCGCCGAGGTCGACGTCAACCGGAGCTTCCGCTTCGCACATACCGGCCGCGAATGGACGGGCTTCCCGCTGATCGCCGCCAATATGGACGTGGTCGGCACCATGGCGATGGCGCGGGCCCTGCTGAAGCACGGCGCCATGGTCGCGCTGCACAAGCACTATGACGCCGACGAGCTGATCGCCTTCTTCAAGGAAGAAGGCTCGGCCAACGCCTTCTATTCGCTCGGCACCACCGATTCCGACCATGACAAGCTGAAGGCCGTCCATGCCAAGGCGCCGATCGACAAGATCTGCCTCGACGTCGCCAATGGCTACACCGAAAAGTTCGTCGACACGGTCAAGGCGACGCGCGAGGCCTTCCCGAACGCGGCGATCATGGCCGGCAACGTCGTCACCGGCGACATGACGGAGGCGCTGATCCTGGCCGGCGCCGACATCGTCAAGGTCGGCATCGGCCCGGGCTCGGTCTGCACCACCCGCAAGATGACCGGCGTCGGCTACCCGCAGCTCTCGGCGATCATCGAGTGCTCGGATGCGGCCCATGGCCTGAAGGGCCTGGTCTGCGGCGATGGCGGCCTGACCGTGCCGGGCGACGTCGCCAAGGCCTATGGCGGCGGCTCCGACTTCGTGATGATGGGCGGCATGCTCGCCGGCCATGACGAATGCGAGGGCGAAATCCGCTACGAGACCCATGATGGCGAGAAGGTGCCGGTCGCGATGGTGTTCTACGGCATGTCCTCGGACACGGCGATGAAGAAGTATTCCGGCGGCGTCGCCAAATACCGGGCCTCCGAGGGCAAGACGGTCGAGGTGCCCTATCGCGGCCCGGTCGGGGGCACGATGCAGGAGATCATGGGCGGGGTGCGCTCGGCGATGACCTATATCGGCGCGGTCCGGCTCAAGGAAATGCCGAAGCGCACGACCTTCATCATGGTCGGCAGTCAGCTCAACACCGTGTTCGGCAATTGAGCGAACCGGACGTCGCCATCATCGGCGCCGGCCCGGCCGGGCTGATCGCGGCCGAGCGGTTGGCTGAGGCCGGCCATAAGGTCGCGATCTACGAACGAATGGCCTCGCCGGCGCGCAAATTCCTGCTCGCCGGCCGCGGCGGGCTCAACCTGACGCATTCCGAGCCGCTCGACGCCCTGCTCGGCCGCTATGGCACAGCGCGCCCCTGGCTGGAGCCGGCGATCCGCGCCTTCCCGCCACAGGCGCTGCGCGACTGGGCCGACGGGCTCGGCGCAGAGAGCTTCACCGGCTCGAGCGGACGGGTCTTCCCCAAGGCGATGAAGGCTTCGCCGCTCCTGCGTGCCTGGCTGGCGCGGCTCGACGGGCTTGGCGTTGCGTTGCACTCAGGGCGGCTCTGGACGGGTTGGGACGAGAGCGGCGCGCTCCGGTTCACGCTGCGCGATGGTGGCGAGGAGATTGCGAGACCGCGTGCGACGCTGCTGGCACTCGGCGGGGCGAGCTGGCCGCGGCTCGGTGCAGATGGGTCCTGGGTCGAATTGTTGGAACAGAAGGGTATCGCCATCGCGCCTTTGCGCGCAGCCAATGCCGGCTTCACCGTCGCCTGGTCGGAGCTGATGCGTAATAAATTTGCCGGCTTACCATTGAAGCGGATTGCGCTGAGCTTTGCCGGGCAACGCGCCCTCGGCGAAGCGATGATCGATGCCGGGGGTATCGAAGGCGGGGCGGTCTATGCCTTGTCCGGTCCGTTGCGCGACGCAATCGCCCGCGATGGCGAAGCGATCCTGACGATCGACCTGCGGCCGGACGTGAACGAACCGGAACTGGCAAATCGGCTGACAAAGCGCCGCCCCGGCGAGACACTGAGCAACCATCTGCGCAAGGCGGCCGGGCTTTCCCCGGTGGCGGCAGCCGTGCTGCGCGAGGCTGCGGGCGGGCCGCTGCCGGCCGAGCCTGAAGCGCTCGCCCGCCTGATCAAGGCAGCGCCCTTGCGTCTCAACGGCATGGCCTCGCTCGCCCGCGCCATCTCGACCGCCGGCGGGGTCCGGGCCGAGGAGATCGACCGTGACTTCATGCTGAAGCGCCTGCCGGGCATCTTCATCGCCGGCGAGATGCTCGACTGGGAGGCGCCGACCGGCGGCTATCTGCTGCAGGCCTGCTTCGCGACGGGCGTCGCGGCGGCGGAGGGGATCGAGCGCAGGCTCAATTCAGCCGCTTGAGCCTGTAGAGCGCTTCCAGCGCCTCGCGCGGCGTCATCTCGTCGGGATCGAGCCCTGCGAGGGTCTCACGCAATTCGTCGGGACCAGTGTCTGGCATAGCTGCCGGCACCGGCTTGCGCATCTGCACCGCGAAGAGCGGGAGATCGTCGACCAGCGCCGCGACCGGCTTTTCGCGCTCGCTCTTCTCCAATTCGGAGAGGATGGCGCGGGCGCGCTCGACCACGGCCAGCGGCAGGCCGGCGAGCTTGGCGACCTGGATGCCATAGGACCGATCGGCCGCCCCGGGCACGACCTCGTGCAGGAAGACGACTTCGCCATTCCATTCGGTGACGCGCACGGTCGCATTGGCGACGCGGTCGAGCCGCTCGGCCAGCGCCGTCAGCTCGTGATAATGCGTCGCGAACAGCGCCCGGCAGCGATTGGCCTCGTGCAGATGCTCGATCGCGGCCCAGGCGATCGAGAGACCGTCGAAGGTCGCAGTGCCCCGGCCGATCTCGTCGAGGATGACGAGGGCACGCGGGCCGGCCTGGTTCAGGATCGCGGCGGTCTCGACCATCTCGACCATGAAGGTCGAACGGCCCCGGGCGAGATCGTCGGCGGCGCCGACACGCGAGAACAGCCGGTCGACAATGCCGATATGGGCGTTCGAGGCCGGCACGAAGGAGCCCATCTGGGCAAGCACCGCGATCAGCGCATTCTGGCGCAGGAACGTCGATTTACCCGCCATGTTTGGGCCGGTGATCAGGCAGATGCGGCCATCGCGGGCCTTGCCGGCGGCGGAGAGCTCGCTGTCATTGGCGACGAAAGGCTGGCCCTGACGCTTCAGCGCCGCCTCGACCACGGGATGGCGACCCGCCTTGATGGTGAAGGCACCTCCGTCATCAACCTGTGGACGGGTCCAGCCACCATCGATCGCAAGCTCGGCCAGGGCGGCAGCGACATCGATCACCGCAAGCGCCTGCGCCGCCGCCTTGATCGGCTCGGCCGCAGCGAGAACAGCCTCGGTCAATGCGGCGAAGATCGAGAGCTCCAGCTTGAGCGCCCGGTCCGCGGCCGAGGCGATCTTGGCTTCGAGCTCGCCGAGCTCGACCGAGGAGAAGCGCATCGCATCCGACATGGTCTGGCGATGCACGAAGACGGCGCGCCAAGGCTCCCTGAGGAAGGTTTCGCCGACCGCCTGCGGCACCTCGACGAAATAGCCGAGCATGGAATTGTGCTTGATGCGCAGGGTCCGGCAATCGGTCTCGGCGGCATAGCGCGCCTGCAATTGCGCGATCACCTTGCGCGAATCGACCTGGAGCAGGCGAAGCTCGTCGAGCGCCGGATCGAAGCCCTCGCGGACGAAACGGCCGTCGCGCTTCAGCAGGGGCAGGTCGTCGGCGAGCGTGGCCGAGAGGCGGGTCGCCAGATCGGGATCAGTGCGCCCCAGCGCCAGCGCCGCCTCGCGCAGTTCGTCTGGCAGGTCGCCCTGCCGCAAAAGCGCGGCCGCGACGCCGCGGGCCGCGTCGAGCCCGGCGCCGAGCGCGGCGAGATCGCGCGGGCCGCCGCGATCGAGCGAGAGCCGCGCCAAGGCGCGGGCGATGTCAGGTACGCGCGACAGATCGCGCCGCAGCGCCTCGCGCAGCGATGGAACCTCGACCAACAGCGCGACGGCGTCGTGCCGCCGGCCGATCGCCTCGGGATCGATGAGCGGCCCCGCCAGACGCTCGGCGAGCAGGCGGCTGCCACCAGGGGTCTCGGTCCGGTCGATGGTGGCGAGCAGGCTGCCGATGCGCTCGCCGGCCAGCGTGCGGGTCAGTTCGAGATTGGCGCGGGTCGCCGCGTCGATCAGCATGGTCGCGCTCATGCCCTCGCGGACGGGCGGCGACAAAGGCGGGCGGGCGCCGAGCTGAGTGCGCTCGACATAGGCTAGCGCGGCAGCGGCGGCGGCGATCTCGGCGCGACTGAAGGCGCCGAAAGCGTCGAGCGTGGCGACGCCGAAGAACTCCTTCAGCCGCCGCTCGCCGGAGGCCGGATCGAGCCCCTCGCGCGCCAGCGGCGTCACGGGCGCGGCGACATCGCGCCAGAATTCCCTGAGCTCGGGATCATCATGGATCGCATCGGGGCAGACGATCTCGCGCGGCTCCAGCCGGGCTAATTCGACCGCAAGCCCGCGCTGGTCGGTCTCGAGCACGGCGAAGCGGCCGGTCGAGATGTCGAGCGCGGCGATGCCATAGGCATAGACCTCGTCCGAAAGCCTGCGCCTGGCCACGGCGACGAGCAGGCTTGCCCGACCGGGGTCGAGCAGGCGCTCCTCGGTGATGGTGCCGGGGGTGACGAGGCGGACGACATCGCGCTTCACCACCGATTTGGCGCCGCGCTTCTTGGCCTCGGCCGGATCCTCGGTCTGCTCGCAGACGGCGACGCGATGGCCGGCGGCAATCAGCTTCTGCAGATAGTCGTCGGCGCGCTCGACCGGCACGCCGCACATGGCGATGTCCTCGCCGAGGTGCTTGCCGCGTTTGGTCAGCACGATGCCGAGCGTGCGCGAGGCGATCTCGGCGTCCCGGAAGAACAATTCGTAGAAATCGCCCATCCGGTAGAACAGCAGGCAGTCCGGATTATTGGCCTTGATCTCGACGTACTGCGCCATCATCGGCGTGACACGGCCGGCATCGGCTGCAGCGGCGGTCTTGGCTTCCGCGATATCGTCTGGCTTTGTGTGGCGCATGGGGCGCGCACGCTAGCAAATCGTGCCCACAAGGCCATCCGTTAGGACTGCTTTCAACATATTTAAGCAGGGTCGGCAGGCCGCTTCGGCCAAGGGCCCGTCATGTCGCTGTTCATCAATCTGATCGAGAGCCTGTCCTTTCTCCTGCTGGCGGCCCTGATCCTGACGGCGAGCGCCAGCTGGATCGACCGGCGACCGCTGCTGCGCCAGCTCGCGGTCGGCGCGCTCTTCGCGGCCGGAGCGCTGTGCAGCATGGCCAATCCCTTCGTGATCCAGCCGGGGCTGGTGGTCGATTCGCGCAACACTTTCGCCATCCTGGCCGGGCCGATCGGCGGGCCGATCGCCGCGTTGCTGACTGCCGTCCCGCTGGCGGCGGCACGCTACAATCTCGGCGGCGTCGGCATGCCGACCGGCATCGCCGGAATCGTCCTGCATGCGGTCGCAGGCGTGATCTACGCCGCCTGGCTCGGCCGGCAGAAGCGCTCGCTGACGCTCGGCGATCTCATCCGGCTCAGCCTGATCAGTACCGGCTGCCTGCTCGCCTCCAACATCTTCATGCCGAACTGGGCAGCCGCCGAGCGTTTCCTCACCGAGGCGGTACCGATCATGATCGTGGTCAGCACGATCGGGACCATCCTGGTCGGGCTCGTCCTCGGCAATGACCGCGAGCGGCGCGAGACCGCCTATCGCTACAAGACGCTGCTCGATCACGTCCCGGGCACGCTCTATCAGCGGATCGACCGGCCGGACGGCGAGCGCCGCTACCGCTTCGTCAGCTACCGCCTGGACGACCTTCTCGGCATAGGTCGCGAGGCGATCGAGCGCGATCCGGAGGCTCTCTTGTCGAGAATCCTGCCGGAGGACCGGCAGCACTGCTCCTCGACGAGCGAGGAGGAACAGACCAACGAGTTCGGGCACAGGCGTACCGAATTGCGCTACAGCGCGGCCGATGGTTCCGTCGTCTGGCTGCGCAGCGAGGCGACGAGGCGACGCCTGCCAGACGGCAGCACGATCTGGGACGGCATCCTGCTCGACGTGACGACGGAGAAGACGCTGGCGACCGGCCGGCAGGAGATCGAGACGCTGCGCAAGGCCGCGCTGGAGGAGCTCGCCGTCAATCTCGAAGCCACGGTGGGCAAGGCGCTGCGCCGGGTCGGCGAGTCCGCCCGCAGCATGCTCGAGGCCGCGCAGGGCATGGCCGCCAATGCCGACCGCACTACCGCCCGCACCGGAGAGGCGACGGAGCAGGCCGAGCTCGCCTCGCAGCGCGTCGGCAGCGTCGCCCATGCGGCCGAGCGGATCGACGCCTCGATCCGCGAGCTGACGCGCCAGACCGATCTCGCCGCGCAGACCGCCCGGCAGGCGGCCAGGCATGTCCGCTCGACCAAAACCGATGTCGACGGGCTCGCGGTCGCAGCCGACAAGGTCGGCGCCGTACTCGCCTTCATCGAGGACATCGCGGTGCGCACCAACCTGCTCGCCCTCAACGCGACAATCGAGGCAGCGCGGGCCGGTGCAGCCGGGCGTGGCTTCTCGGTCGTCGCCGGCGAGGTCAAGAATCTCGCCGAACAGACCCAGCAGGCGACCCAGGACATCGCCACGACGCTGCAGGAGATCCGCGGCGCCGCCGCGGCCGTCGCCGAGGCCGTCGGGCAGATCGAAGGCACGATGGGCACGATCGAGACGACCTCGGACACGATCGCACAGGTCGTCACCGGTCAGGGCGCGATCGCCTCGGGCATCGCCCTCGACGCCCAGGCCGTCGCCGGTTCGGCCACCACGGTCACGGAGAACGTCGCCAGCGCCGGCGGCGAGGCCCATGCCACCGGCCAGGCCGCGGCGCGCGTCGTCGAGGCGGCACGCCTCGTCAGCGAGCAGGCGGTCGAGCTCGACCGCTATGTCGGCGACAGCGTCGCGCGCATGCGCGCCGGCCTCTAGAACCGGCTCCTATCGCAGGCCGATCCCTGCCGCAGCGGTAAAACTGCTGTCGTGCAATCGCGCCTTGTCGAGGAAAGCGGCGCTGCCCTATGGTCGTTCCCCCTGAGGAAACGCCTGTGAAAAAGAACAAGCGCATGAACGACCGCTCCCCGCCGACCAAGCGCGCCCGTCCGACCTTCACCGACCAGGAGGCGCTGCTTTTCCACTCGCAGGGGAGGCCGGGCAAGCTCGAAGTCGTCCCGACCAAGCCGATGGCGACGCAGCGCGACCTGTCGCTGGCCTATTCGCCTGGCGTGGCCGTGCCGGTGCTGGCGATCGCCGAGGATCCGAGCCGCGCCTATGACTACACCACCCGCTCGAATCTCGTCGCGGTGATCACCAACGGCACCGCCATCCTCGGCCTCGGCAATCTCGGCGCGCTCGCCTCCAAGCCGGTGATGGAAGGCAAGTCGGTACTGTTCAAGCGCTTTGCCGACGTCGATTCGATCGACCTTGAAGTCGACACCGAGGATGCCGACAAGTTCATCGACGCGGTGCGCTATCTCGGCCCGTCCTTCGGCGGCATCAACCTCGAGGACATCAAGGCGCCGGAATGCTTCATCATCGAGCAGCGCCTGCGCGAGCTGATGGACATCCCGGTCTTCCATGACGACCAGCACGGCACGGCGATCATCGCCGCCGCCGGCCTGATCAACGCGCTCGACCTGACGGGGCGCGACATCCAGACGACCCGGCTCGTCGTCAACGGCGCCGGCGCCGCCGCGATCGCCTGCACCGAATTGCTCAAGGCGATGGGCTTCAAGCCCGACAACGTCATCCTCTGCGACACCAAGGGCGTGATCTACCAGGGCCGCACCGAAGGCATGAACCAGTGGAAGTCGGCCCATGCGGCAGTGACCGACCGGCGCACGCTGGCGCAGGCGCTCGAGGGAGCGGACGCCTTCTTCGGCCTGTCGCAGAAGGGCGCGGTGACGCCGGAGATGGTCGCTTCCATGGCGGAGAACCCGATCATCTTCGCCATGGCCAATCCCGATCCGGAGATCACGCCGGAGGAGGTGCACGCCATCCGCGAGGACGCGATCATGGCGACCGGACGGTCGGACTATCCGAACCAGGTTAACAACGTCCTCGGCTTCCCCTACATCTTCCGCGGCGCGCTCGACGTGCGTGCCACCACGATCAACATGGAGATGAAGATCGCCGCGGCCGAGGCGCTGGCGCAGCTCGCCCGCGAGGACGTGCCGGACGAGGTCGCCGCCGCCTATCAGGGCGCGCGCCCGCGCTATGGCAAGGACTACATCATCCCGGTGCCGTTCGATCCGCGCCTGATCCATGTCGTGCCGGCCGCGGTCGCCAGAGCAGCGATGGATTCCGGCGTCGCCGGCAAGCCGATCGTCGACATGAACGCCTACAAGGCGCAGCTTTCAGCCAGGCGCGACCCCGTCGCCGGCACGCTCAACCGCATCGTCGAGCGCGTCCGGCGCTATCCCAAGCGCGTCGTCTTCGCCGAGGGCGAGGAGGAGCAGGTCATCCGCGCCGCCGTCTCCTTCGTCAACCAGGAGCTCGGCAAGGCGATCCTGGTCGGCCGCGAGGAGCGTATCAACGAGACCGCCGAGCATCTCGGCGTCGATCTCGCCGCCAAGGGCATCGAGATCCAGAACGCCAGGCTCTCGCACAGCAACTCCGCCTATGCCCAGTACCTCTACGAGCGGCTGCAGCGACACGGCTATCTCTTCCGCGACTGCCAGCGCCTGATCAACCAGGATCGCAACCATTTCGCCGCCGCCATGGTCGCGCTCGGCGATGCCGATTCGATGGTCACCGGCGTCACCCGCAACTACTCGATCGCGCTGGAGGAGGTCCGCCGTGTCATCGACGATCGGCCCGGCCACCGCCTGATCGGCGTCTCGATCGCGATCACGCGCGGGCGGACCGTGCTCATCGCCGACACCGCGATCACCGAGATGCCGACGGCGCAGGAGCTGTCGGAGATCGCCATCGAGGCCGCCGGCGTCGCCCGCCGGCTCGGCTATGAGCCGAAGGTCGCCATGCTCGCCTTCTCGACCTTCGGCCACCCGGCCGGAGAGCGCTCGGAGAAGGTGCGCGAAGCCGTGACGATTCTCGACGGCCAGCGCGTCGACTTCGAGTACGATGGCGAGATGGCGGCCGATGTCGCGCTCAACCGCGACCTGATGGCGCAGTACCCGTTCTGCCGCCTGACCGGGCCGGCGAACGTCCTGGTGATGCCGGCGTTCCACTCCGCCTCGATCTCGACCAAGATGCTGCAGGAGCTTGGCGGTGCCACCGTGATCGGCCCGCTGCTGGTCGGCCTCGACAAGCCGGTGCAGATCGTCCCGCTCGGCGCCAAGGACTCCGACATCGTCAACATGGCGGCGCTGGCGGCGTTCAACATCGGCGGCTGAGGAACCACGCACGTCATGCTCGGGCTTGACCCGAGCATCTCATAACAAAAAAGGCGCCCGTGGAGGGCGCCTCTTCCTGCAAGAGATTCTCGGCGCTTCGGCCGAGAATGACACGCTTCCGGTGCGTCAGTTCGTGCGCGGGCCGAGATCGCGCGGGGCGGCGTTGACCGTGACGATCTGGCCGTTGCGCAGTTCGAGCACGGCAAGGCCGCGCTCGTTCAGCCCGTCGGGACGGAAGCGGAAGACGCCGTCAGCGCCGGCAAAGCCCGAAGCGTTGGTCAGGACGCTCTCCGAGAAGCGCTGGCTGCCCTGGGTGCGGGCGAGCGCCGCCGCCAGCGAGACAGCGTCATAGGACAATGTCGCGGTGCGGGTCGGGGCGCTGTTGAAGCGCTTCTGGTAGCGGCCGGCGAAGGCGTTGAAGCCGGCGGTGTCGGGCGAGGCGAACCAGCCGCCCTGGATCGCCGGAACGCGCGCGACATTGGCGTCGTTCCAGACGCCGGTACCGAGCGGCTTGACCTTGGCCGGGTCGTAACCGGCCTGTTGCAGGAGGAGGCCGAGCGTCGGCATCGTCGCGGCGTCGGCCGGCACGAACAGCGCATCCGCCTGCTGCAGCGCGGGCGCCAGCCGCGTGGCGGCGGCACGCATGCTATTCTGGTCCGAGCCGAAGCGCTCGATCACCGCGACGCGGGCGCCACGATTGGCGACCGCCTGCTGGAAGGCGCCCTCGACGACCTTGCCATAGGCCGTCTCCGGCACCAGCGCGGCGAAGGACTTGCGCCCCTGTGCCGAGGCGTAGGTGATGACGCGGTTGACGTCGTTCTCCGGCGGGAAGGAGAGCAGGTAGACGCCGCGCGTGGCGACGTTGCTGTCGCTCGAGAAGGCGATCACCGGCTTGCCGGCGCCGCGGGCGACCTGGCCGACAGCCTGGACGGAAGGCGCAAAGAGCGGGCCGATGATCAGCTCGGCGCCTTCGCGCAAGGCTTCCTGCGCCGCGGCCTGGGCGCCGTCCGGCGTGCCGCGGTCATCCTTGACCAGAAGCGTGAGGTCGGCGCCGGGGAATTCGGCGAGCGCCATCTCGGCGGCATTCTTGAGCGAGTTGCCGACGGTGGCGCCGGAGCCCTCGGCGGTGAGCGGCAGGATCAGGCCGACCTTGACCGAGCCGGTGCCGATGGTCGGGCCGCTGGGCTGGGCGCCACCGGCCGGCGGTGTCGTCTGGCTGTCGAAGCCGGGCAGGCCGCCGGTGCCACCGCTGCAGGCGGCGAGCGCCGCGCCGACACCGGACAACAGGATGAAGCGGCGGCTCGGCGGGAAGGCGAGGAGCTTGCTCTGACGCGACACGGCTTTCGTCTCCACTCCTCGGCGAGGCGCGAGACCAAGCCCGCACCAGCTGAATCTTGTCCCGAACCGTGGACAAGTCCTGCCAGTGAGCAAGGCTATTTTCAAGTTGTTAACTCTAGGTTGCTGTGCCGGCAGTGGCATCTTCCCGGCCGCTGTGGCAGTTTCGCCGCCATGTCCGGCCCTGTATCCGCCCCGCCCGCCCCAGGTCGCGCCCCGAGCTATGCGGCCTTCGGGCTCCGGGCCGAGGCCGAGCCGCTCGCGCCGGGCCTGCATATCGTCGCGACGCCGATCGGCAATCTCAAGGACATCTCGTTCCGGGCGCTGTCGACGCTCGCCGCCGCCGACGCCGTGCTGGCCGAGGACACAAGGACCTCGAAGACGCTGCTGGCGCATTACGGCATCGCGACGCCGCTGCTGCCCTATCACGAGCACAACGCGGCGCAGATGCGCCCGAAGATCCTGGAGAAGCTGCGCCAGGGCGGCAAGCTGGCACTGATCTCCGATGCCGGCACGCCCCTGGTCTCCGACCCCGGCTACAAGCTCGTCGCCGAAGTCGTGGCGGAAGGTTTGCCGGTCACCGGCATCCCCGGCCCTTCGGCCGTGCTGGCGGCGCTGGTGCTGGCGGGATTGCCGACCGACCGCTTCTTCTTCGAAGGCTTCCTGCCGCCGAAGAGCGCCGCCCGAAAGGGGCGCCTCACCGAGCTTGCCGCCATTCCCGGCACGCTCGTCTTCTTCGAATCGCCGCGCCGGCTCGCCGAGATGCTGGCCGACGCCGCTGCCGTTCTCGGCGCGCGCTCCGGCGCCGTCGCGCGCGAACTGACCAAGTACTATGAGAATGTCCGGCGCGGCGCGCTGCCGGAGCTCGCCGCTCACTACGCCGAGACTGAAGAAGCACGTGGCGAGATCGTCGTGGTGATCGGCCCGCCCGACGCCTCCGCAGTGGCAGCCCAAGGCGACACGCTCGACGAGGCCTTGCGCGTCGCCCTCACAAAGGTCTCGCTGAAGGAGGCGGTGGCGCAGGTCGCGGCTGCCAGCGGCCAGCCGCGCCGCGTCGTCTATGCCCGCGCCCTCGAATTGACGCGCACGCCATGAGCGAGGCGCTGCGCAGCCGGCGCGCACGCCATTCGGGTCTTTCCGGCCGCCGCGGCGAATGGCTCGCCGTCGCCTTCCTCACCCTCAAGGGCTACCGCCTGCTGCAGCGCCGCTTCGGCGGCAAGGGTGGCGAGATCGACCTGATCATGGCCCGCGGCGACGACATCGTCTTCGTCGAGGTCAAGGTGCGTGCTGCGCTCGACGATGCGGCGATCGCGATCACGGCGGACAAACGCTGCCTGATGGAAGCGCGCATCAGGCAGTGGCTGGCGCGCAATCCCTGGGCGATGCAGCGCAATCTACGGGCCGATGCGGTCTTCCTCTCGCCCTGGCGGCTGCCCCGCCATGTGCCCTGCGTCTTCGAGCTGGTGCTCTGACGCAAGGCTCAGCCACTTGCACGAATGGGCTGCCGCAGCCGATATAACGGCCGCAACCGGAGCTTCCGCCATGCCGCTGAACGTCGCCATCCAGATGGACCCGATCGAGAAGGTCCGCATCGCCGGCGACACCGGCTTCGCGCTGATGCTGGAAGCGCAGGCGCGCGGCCACAAGCTCTTCACCTACACACCCGACAAGCTCACTTTGCGCGACGGCAAGGTCACCGCCGTGATCAGCCCGGTCGAGGTCCGCGACGTCGAGGGCGACCACTACACGCTGGGCCAGCCCGAGCGGACCGACCTCTCGACCCTGGACGTTGTGCTGCTGCGCCAGGATCCGCCCTTCGACATGGCCTATGTGTCCTCGACGCATATGCTCGAGCGCATCCATCCGAAGACGCTGGTGGTCAACGACCCGACCGAGGTCCGCAATGCGCCGGAGAAGCTGTTCGTCACGCATTTCCCCGAGCTGATGCCGCCGACGCTGATCACGCGCGACCGCGCCGAGATCGAGGCCTTCCGCGAGGAATTCGGCGAGATCGTGATGAAGCCGCTCTATGGCCATGGCGGCGCGACCGTGTTCAAGACCGGCAAGGGCGATCCGAATTTCGGCTCGCTCTACGACCTCTTCGCCAATCTGTTCCGCGAGCCCTGGGTGATCCAGGCCTTCCTGAAGGAGGTCACGGAAGGCGACAAGCGCATCATCCTGATCGACGGCAAGGCAGCCGGCGCGGTCAACCGCGTGCCCGCGGTCGGCGACCTGCGCGCCAATATGGTGCGCGGCGGCGCGGCGAGGCCGACCGACCTGTCGAAGCGCGAGCTCGAGATCTGCGAGCGCATCGGCCCGGCGCTGAGGGAGCGCGGCCTGCTGCTCGTCGGCATCGACGTGATCGGCGGCAAGCTGACCGAGATCAACGTCACCGCCCCGACCGGCGTGCGTGCCATCAAGAAGCTCGGCGGGCCGGACCTCGCGGCTCAGCTCTTCGACGTGATCGAAGCCAAGCGCGCGACGAAATAGTTCAGGCGGCGACGCCGGCGGTTCCGTTCAGCGGGTTGTCCGGGTCCCAGCCATATTTCATCGTCTCGAAGCGCATCGCCATCGCGTCGACGAGCAGGAGCTTGCCGACAAGGGGCTCGCCAAAGCCGGCGATCGCGCGGATCACCTCCAGCGCCATCAGCGAGCCCATGACGCCGGCGAGCGCGCCGAGCACGCCGGCCTCGGCGCAGGGCGCGACCGTGCCGGGCGGCGGTTCGTTCGGGAACAGGCAGCGATAGGTCGGATTCGGTTTTCCGTCCGGATTCTGTTCGTGAGCGCGGATCGTCGTCAGCGAGCCGTCGAAGCGGCCGAGCGCCGCCGTCACCAGCGGCTTCTTCTCGTGGAAGCAGGCATCGGAGACGGCGTAGCGCGTCGCGAAATTGTCGGAGCCGTCGGCGACGACGTCATAGAAGGCGACGAGCGCGCGGGCGTTATGCGGGTCGATCCGGGTGACGTATTCCTCGATCTCGACCCGCGGATTGAGCCGCGTGACGAAATTGGCGGCGGCGACCACCTTGCGCGCCCCGATATCCTCCGTGCCGAAGATGATCTGGCGCTGCAGATTCGAGAGCGAGACATGATCGTCGTCGACGATGCCGATCGTGCCGACGCCGGCCGCCGCCAGATAAGGGATCAATGGCGCACCCAGCCCGCCGGCGCCGATCACCAGAACCCGGGCGCGCTTCAGTTTCGCCTGGCCGGGGCCGCCGATCTCCGGCAGCACCAGATGGCGGGCATAGCGCTCGATCTCGGCGTCGTTCAGCGTCATGGCCGGCAAGCTAGGCTGATCCGTCGGCATCAGCAATCGGGTGCTCTGCCGTGACAGGAAGCGGGTGTCTGCACGGGCCGCCCGCCTGCGATCACCCGCGCCGTACTCCCTGGACAAGGACACAGGACATGACGGCACTGAAGGGCAAGGTCGCGATCGTCACCGGCGCGAGCTCCGGTATCGGCCGGGCCGCGGCGAAGCTGTTCGCGGCGGAAGGCGCCAGGCTCGTCGTCACCGCGCGGCGGCAGAGCGAGCTCGACGCGCTCGTCGGCGAGATCAAGGCGGAGGGCGGCGAAGCGATCGCGGTTGCCGGCGACATTCGCGAGGAGGCGCTGGCCCAGCGCCTGGTCGAGACCGCAACCGGCCGCTTCGGCGGGCTCGACATCGCCCTCAACAATGCCGGTATCATCGGCGAGCTCGGCCCGGTCGGGCAGATGGCGAGCGAGAACTGGCACGAAGTGATCGCGATCAACCTGACCAGCGCCTTCTTCGGTGCAAAGTACCAGGCTCCGGCACTGGAGGCACGCGGCGGCGGCTCCCTGATCTTCACGTCGAGCTTCGTCGGCCACACCGCCGGCCTCGCCGGCATGTCGGTCTACGCTGCCAGCAAGGCCGGGCAGATCGGCCTCACGAAGGCGCTCGCGGCCGAGCTCGGCGGCAAGCGCATCCGCGTCAACGCCCTGCTGCCGGGTGGCACCGACACACCGGCAGCGACGACCAATGCGCCGGGCGCCGGGCCCGAGGTGCTCGCCTTCGTCGAGGGTATCCATGCCTTGAAGCGGATGGCACAGCCGGAGGAGATCGCCCGCGCCGCGCTGTTCCTCGCCTCGGATGCGTCGAGCTTCGTCACCGGCACCGCCTTCCTCGCCGATGGCGGCGTCTCGATCCAGCGCGGCTGAGGCGACTGTTCATATGTGACCGATATCGCCGGGCGGGCTTCCAAGCCCGCTTGGCCCCGCCCGAAAGCCGTGCCATCGTGATCGCAGGCAGGGATGGCGCAACCATTCCGCGCGTGACAAGGGAACGGCTCGATGCGTTTGAAATCTCTCGCGCTCGCTCTGGCGGGTGTCGCTCTCTCGGCCATGGCGGCCGTCGCCCAGACAGCGATCAAGCCGGCGATCGTCTATGACAAGGGCGGCAAGTTCGACAAATCCTTCAACGAGGGCGTCTTCGTCGGGGCCGAGAAGTTCAAGGCCGAGACCGGCGTCGAGTTCCGCGATTTCGAGCCGACCAACGATGCCCAGATCGAGCAGGCGCTGCGACGCTTCGCCCGCGACGGCCATTCGCCGATCATCGCCGTCGGCTTCTCGCAGGCAACCGCACTGCAGAAGGTCGCGGCCGAGTTCCCGAACCTGAAGTTCACCATCATCGACATGGTGGTCGAGCTGCCGAACGTGCAGTCGGTGGTGTTCAAGGAGCATGAGGCCTCCTATCTCGTCGGCCTCCTCGCCAGCCTCGCCTCGAAGACCGGCAAGGTCGGCTTCGTCGGCGGCATGGACATCCCGCTGATCCGCAAATTCGCCTGCGGCTATGTCCAGGGCGTCAAGGCCGGCAAGAAGGACGCCGAGATCTTCCAGAACATGACGGGCTCGACCCCGGCCGCCTGGAACGACCCCGTCAAGGGCGGCGAACTCGCCAAGTCGCAGATCGATCGCGGCGCCGACGTGATCTACCACGCCGCCGGCGGCACCGGCATCGGCGTGCTGCGCGCCGCCGCCGACGCCGGCAAGCTCGGCATCGGCGTCGATTCCAACCAGAACATGCTGCATCCCGGCAAGGTGCTGACCTCGATGCTGAAGCGCGTCGACGTCGCCGCCTACACCTCGTTCAAGGAGGCACGCGACGGCACCTGGAAGCCCGGCGTCTCGGTGCTCGGGCTGAAGGAGGACGGCGTCGGCTGGGCGCTCGACGACAACAACAAGGCGCTGATCACGCCCGAGATGAAGGCCGCCGCCGACAAGGCCCGCGCCGACATCATCGCCGGCACCGTCAAGGTTCACGACTACATGTCGGATTCCAAGTGCACGATGTGAGCCGGACCACCCGGTGACGAGCCCGCACCTCGCGATCGAGCTGATCGGCATCAGCAAGGCGTTCGGCCCGGTCAAGGCCAACAAGGACGTCTCGCTCTCGGTCGCCGCCGGCTCGATCCACGGCATCGTCGGCGAGAACGGCGCCGGCAAGTCGACGCTGATGTCGATCCTCTACGGCTTCTACGAGGCCGATGCCGGCGAGATCCGGGTGCGCGGCGAGCTGAGGCGCATCCGCTCTTCCTCCGACGCCATCGCAGCGGGGATCGGCATGGTCCACCAGCATTTCATGCTGGTCGAGCCGCTCAGCGTGGTCGAGAACATCGTGCTCGGCGCCGAGGGTGGCGCGCTGCTCAAGCGCGGCATCGGCAAGGCGCGGGCCGAACTGGCGCGGCTCTCCCAAGAGTACGGCCTCGCCATCGATCCCGATGCGATCGTGGGTACGCTTTCGGTCGGCCTGCAGCAGCGCGTCGAGATCCTGAAGGCGCTCTATCGCGGCGCGCAGGTGCTGATTCTCGACGAGCCCACGGCGGTTCTGACCCCGGCAGAGGCCGACCAGCTCTTCGAGCTGCTCCGCGCGCTGAAGACGCAGGGCAAGACGGTGATCCTGATCACCCACAAGCTGCGCGAGATCATGGCGGTGACCGACCGCGTCTCGGTGATGCGGCGCGGCGAGATGGTCGCCCATGTCGAGACCGAACGGACCTCCCCGGCCGAGCTGGCGGAGGCCATGGTCGGCCGGCGCGTGCTGCTGCGCGTCGAGAAGAGCCCGCGCCAGCGCGGCGCGCCGGTGCTCGAGGCCGCCGGCCTCTCCGTGATCGACGAGCGCGGCCACGAGACGCTGCGGGACGCCAGCCTCACCCTCCACGAGGGCGAGATCGTCGGCATCGCCGGCGTCGCTGGCAACGGCCAGAGCGAGCTGCTCGACGTGCTGGCGGGACTGACCCAGCCTTCGCGCGGCGTGATCCGGCTCGGCGGAAAGATCCTCAACGCCGCCGATCGCAACCCGGCCAATCTGCGCAAGCTCGGCCTGATGCACATTCCCGAGGACCGCTTGCGGACCGGGCTCGTCACCGCCTTCGCGGCGGCCGAGAACGCCATCCTCGGCTATCATGACGACCCGGCCTTCGGGCGCGGCCCCTTTCTGTCGCCGGCGCTGGTCGAACAGCATGCCCGCGCCGGCATGCAGGATTACGACGTCCGGCCGGTCGATCCCGGCCTGAAAACCGCGAAATTCTCCGGCGGCAACCAGCAGAAGATCGTGCTCGCCCGCGAAATCGAGCGGGCGCCGAAGGTGCTGCTGGTCGGCCAGCCGACGCGCGGGGTCGATATCGGCGCGATCGAGTTCATCCATCGCCGGCTGATCGCGCTGCGCGATGCCGGCGTCGCTATCCTGCTCGTCTCGGTCGAGCTGGAAGAGGTGATGGCGCTGTCGGACCGGATCCTGGCGCTCTGCGGCGGCCAGATCACCGGGGAGCGCGAGGCGGTGGCGACCGATGAGCGCGACCTCGGCCTGCTGATGGCCGGCGTCAGCGAGAGGGCGGCATGAGCGCCGCCCCGATCGACCTGCCGCGCTGGGCCGATACCGCCCTCGTCCCGCTGGTCTCGGTCGCAGCGGCGCTCGTCGTTGCCGGACTCGTCGTGCTCTCGATCGGCGAAAGCCCGCTGGAAGCGACGACGTTGCTGCTGAAAGGCTCGCTCGGCAGCCTCGAAGGCCTCGGCTTCACGCTGTACTACACCACGAATTTCATCTTCACCGGCCTTGCCGTCGCGGTCGCCTTTCATGCCGGGCTGTTCAATATCGGCGGCGAGGGTCAGGCGACCGTCGCCGGCATCTTTGCCGCGCTCGCCTGTCTCTGGCTCGCGCCGCTGCCGGGCATATTACTGGTGCCGCTCGCCATCCTCGCCGCGGCGGCGGGCGGCGCGCTCTGGGCCTTCATCCCCGGCTATCTCCAGGCGACGCGCGGCAGCCATGTCGTGATCACCACGATCATGTTCAACTTCATCGCGGCGACCCTGATCGTCTATCTGCTGGTCGAGGTGATGGGGAAGACGGGCTCGATGCAGCCGGAAACCCCCGATTTCCCGAAGCAGGCGGTGCTGACGCCGATCCATGAATTGCTCGGCGCCTTCGGCCTGAAGCTGCCCTCGACACCGCTCAACACCGCGTTCCTGCTGGCGCTCGCATCGCTCGTTGCGGTCTGGGCGCTGATCTACCGCTCGCGGCTGGGCTATGCGATCCGGACCGTCGGCGCCAATCCGCGCGCCGCCGCCTATGCCGGCATCTCGCCGGCGCGGATCACCATGGTGGCGATGGCGCTCTCCGGCGCGCTGGCAGGCGGGCTCGCCGTCAACGAGGCGATGGGCGTGCAGCACCGGCTGGTGCTCGATTTCACCGCCGGCTACGGCTTCGTCGGCATCGCGGTGGCGCTGATGGGGCGTGGGCACCCGGTCGGCGTCGGCCTCGCCGCCCTGCTCTTTGGCGTGCTCTACCAGGGCGGGGCAGAACTCTCCTTCGACAAGCCGACCATCACCCGCGACATGGTCGTGGTGATCGGCGGCATCGTCATCCTCTTCGCCGGAGCGCTCGACGGGCTGTTCCGGCGCCTCGTCGCCAGCGTGCTCGCTCTCGGGCGCGGAGGCTAGGCGATGGAGAGCGTCCAGACCTTCGCCGTCATCCTGGATTCGACGATCCGTTTGTCGATCCCGCTGCTCTGCGCGGCGCTCGCCGGGCTCTGGTCGGAACGCTCGGGCGTCGTCGACATCGGCCTCGAAGGCAAGATGCTGATCGCGGCCTTCGCCTCGGCGGTAGCCGCCTATCACAGCGGTTCGGCCTGGGCCGGGCTCGGAGCCGGCATGCTCGCCGCGATCGCGCTCTCGCTGGTGCATGGCTTTGCCGCGATCACCTGGCGTGGCAACCAGATCGTCTCAGGCGTCGCGATCAACATGCTGGCGGTCGGGCTCACCGCCATCCTCGGCAACGCCTGGTACGGCCAGGGCGGCCGCACGCCGAACCTCGAAGGCGCCGCCCGCTTTCCCGAGCTCGACCTGCCGCTGGTCGGAACGCTCAAGGAGATTCCGGTCTTCGGCCCGATCTACGACATCGCGATCTCCGGCCATACGGCGCCGGTCTACCTCGCCGTGCTTGCCCTCGTGCTGACGGCGCTGACGCTGAAGCGCACCCGCTTCGGCCTGCGCCTGCGCGCCGTCGGCGAGAATCCGGCCGCGGTCGACACCGCCGGCGTCTCGGTCGCCGGACTGCGCTATGCCGCTGTGATCATCTGCGGCGCGCTCTGCGGGCTGGGCGGCACCTATCTTGCCGTCTCGCAATCAGCGGGGTTCCTGCCGCAGATGACCGCCGGCAAGGGCTTCATCGCACTCGCCGCGGTGATCTTCGCCAACTGGCGGCCCTGGCCGGCTCTGTTCGCCTGCCTGCTCTTCGGCCTGCTCGACGCGGTGGCGATCAGGCTTCAAGGTGTCAGCCTGCCCGGCATCGGCCAGGTCCCGGTGCAGGCGATCCAGGCCCTGCCCTATGTGATGACGGTGGTGCTGCTCGCCGGCTTCATCGGCAAGGCGACGCCGCCCAAGGCCTCGGGCCTGCCTTACGTGAAAGAACGCTGAGTGACCGCCGAACCCGATCTCGACACGCTCTTCGCCGCGGCCCTGGCGGTACGGAGCCAAGCCTACGCGCCCTATTCGCGCTTCAAGGTCGGCGCCGCCATCCTGGCCGATGACGGCAAGGTCTATCCCGGCTGCAATGTCGAGAACGCCGCCTACCCCGTCGGCGCCTGCGCCGAGGCCGGGGCGATCTCGGCGATGATCGCGGGCGGAGCGCGCGCGATCCGCGCAATCGTCGTCATCGGCGACGGAACCGAGCTAGTGACGCCCTGCGGCGCCTGCCGCCAGCGCATCCGCGAATTCGCGGCGCCGGAGACGCCGATCCTGATCGCCGGGCCCGAGGGCATCCGCGCGCGCTTTTCGCTGGCCGAGCTGTTGCCAGCCTCGTTCGGACCAGCCAATTTGCCGAACTGATTTGCGGGCGCCTTCAAGGTGACCCGACGAGCGCGGCCAACGCGCCGATGGAGCAGACAACATGGCGGCTGATGCGCTTTTCGACCAAGCGGCATCGACACTGATCGATCGAGGGATCGATGGCGGCATCGATTGCGCCATCGTGCTCGGCACCGGGCTCGGCCGGATCATCGACGACATGGTCGAGCCGATCTCGATCCCGTTCGAGGAAATCCCCGGTTTCCCGAAGGGCGCGGTTTCCGGCCATGCCAAGCGGCTGAGCTATGGCGTGCTGCACGGCAAGCGCGTGCTGGTCTTCGAGGGGCGCGCGCATTTCTACGAGACCGGCGACCCCGCCATCATGCGCGTGCCGCTCGGCATGCTCGCCGCCTTCGGCTCGCCGCCGCTGGTGCTGACCAATGCCGCCGGCTCGCTCAGGCCGGACCTGCGGCCCGGCAGCCTCGCGCTGATCACCGACCACATCAACTATAACGGCCCTAACCCGCTGGTCGGCGATACAGGCGACGGCCGCTTCGTGCCGATGGTCGATGCCTATGACCCGCATCTGCGCGCCCGCCTGAAGAAGGCGGCAGCGGCCAGCGGCGCCAATATGGGCGAGGGCGTCTATATGTGGTTCTCCGGACCGAGCTTCGAGACGCCGGCCGAGATCAGGATGGCCAAGACGCTCGGCGCCGACCTCGTGGGCATGTCGACCGTGCCGGAGGTGATCCTGGCACGCCGCTATGGCCTGCGCGTCGCCGGCATTTCGATCGTCACCAATATGGGTGCGGGCATCCTCGGCGGCGCGCCCAGCCATGGCGAGACGCGCGACGTCGCGGCGACGGCGACCACCGCGCTGCGCCGCGTGCTGCGCGCCTTCCTGAGCGAGCTCTGACCATGTCCGACGCCGATCTCGCTTTGCGCGCCTTGCGCCTGCTCGATTTGACCGATCTCTCCGACCAGGCCACCGAGACCGGTACGCTGCAGCTTTGCGCCCGCGCCGTCGCGGCGCCCGGCCCGGTCGCGGCGATCTGCATCTGGCCGCAGTTCCTCAAGCTCGCCCGCCAGACGCTGAAGGCCTCACCCGTCAGGATCGCGACCGTGATCAACTTCCCGGCCGGCAGCGGCAATTGCAGCCTGATCGGCAGCGACATCACCGAAGCGATCGCCGATGGCGCCGACGAGATCGACCTCGTGCTGCCCTGGCGCGCCTTCCTCGCCGGTGATGCCGGGATCGCCCGCGAGATGGTCACTGAGGCGCGCGGCAGCAGCGGCGACAAGACGCTCAAGGTCATCCTCGAAACCGGCGAATACCCGGATCAGGCCTCGGTGCGTGCGGCGTCCGAGCTCGCCATCGCCGCAGGCGCCGACTTCATCAAGACCTCGACCGGCAAGACCGGGACCTCGGCCACGCCAGCAGCCGCCCGCACCATGCTGGAGGCGATCAGGGCGTCCGGCAAGCCGGTCGGCCTGAAGCCGTCGGGCGGCCTGCGCACGCTCGCCGACGCCAGGACCTATCTCGATCTCGCCGACGAGATCATGGGGCCGGGCTGGGCGACGGCGAAGACCTTCCGCTTCGGCGCCAGCGGGCTCTATGGCGTGCTCGCCGACATCATCGCCGGCACCGCGCCGGCCGAACGGACCGACGGAGCCTATTGATGCGCCTGCCGCAGGAGATCATCGCCGCCAAGCGCGACGGCGAGCGCCTGAGCGCCAACGACATCCGCCAGATGATCGCGGGGCTGACCGATGGCTCGGTCAGCGAGGGCCAGGCGGCGGCCTTCGCCATGGCGATCTTCTTCCGCGACATGGATGCCGAGGAGCGCGTCGCGCTGACACTGGCCATGCGTGATTCCGGCACCGTGCTGGACTGGCGCGACCTGCCGGGCCCGGCGCTCGACAAGCATTCCACCGGCGGCGTCGGCGACACCGTTTCGCTGCCGCTCGCCGCGGCAGTGGCGGCCTGCGGCGGCTATGTCCCGATGATCTCGGGCCGCGGCCTCGGCCATACCGGCGGCACGCTCGACAAGCTCGACGCGGTGCCGGGCTATGTCACCCAGCCCGGCATCGATCTCTTCCGCCATGTCGTGCGCGAAGCCGGCTGCGCCATCATCGGCCAGACCGCCGACCTCGCCCCGGCCGACAAGCGCCTCTATGCGATCCGGGACGTCACCGCGACGGTCGAGACGATTCCGCTGCTGACCTCGTCGATCCTGTCGAAGAAGCTCGCGGCAGGCCTGCACGGCCTCGCCATGGATGTGAAATTCGGCTCCGGTGCCTTCCTGCCGCCACTCGAGAAGGCCGGCGCCCTGGCGCAAAGCCTCTCGGAGGTCGGCAACGGCGCTGGCCTGCCGACACGGGCCCTGCTCACCGATATGAACGAGCCGCTCGCTTCGGCCGCCGGCAACGCGCTCGAGGTCGCCTATGCGCTCGACCACCTCACCGGGCGACGGCGCGAGCCGCGCTTCCACGAGGTCACGGTGGCCCTGTCCGCCGAGATGCTGCTGCTCGGCCGGCTGGCGGCGACACGCGAGGAAGCTGTCGCGAAAATCGAGGACGCCTTCGCCAGCGGCGCGGCGGCGGAGCGCTTCATCCATATGATCGCGGCGCTGGGCGGCCCTGCCGACCTGCTGGAGCATCCCGAGCGGCACTTTCCCCGCGCGCCTATCGTGCGGCCAGTGTTCTCGGACCGTCCGGGGCTGGTCGAGGCGATCGACACGCGCGCCGTCGGCCTCGCCGTGGTCGCGCTTGGCGGCGGCCGCACCCGGCCGCAGGACGCGATCGACCATGCCGTCGGAATCACCGAGCTCGCCGGCCTCGGCGAGCGGGTCGGGCCCGACCGGCCGCTCGGCGTCATCCATGCCCGCAACGAGGCCGGTTTCGAGGCCGCCCGCATCCGCCTGAAGAGCGCCTATCGCCGCGGCGAGGCTGCTGTTACGCGTGGACCGCTGATCATTCCCGCTTAGGAGTTCCCCCCGCCCATGAGCCTGCTTCTGGCGATCACCGGCTGGCATGTCGAGAGCTGGCGCGAGCGCTTTTCGGCGCTGCTGCCGGACTTGCCGATCGTCACGCTCGGCGAGCCCTTCGATCGGCGCGCCGTGCATTATGTCGCGAGCTGGAAGCATCCGGAGGGCAGCCTTGCCGGCCTGCCCAATCTCGCAGCCATCTTCTCGCTCGGCGCCGGCGTCGACCATCTCTTCAGCGACAGCCGGCTGCCGCAGGCGCCGATCGCCCGGGTGATCGATCCCGACCTGACGACGCGGATGAGCGAATACGTCGTCATGCACTGCCTGATGCAGTTGCGCCAGCAGCGCCGCTACGAGCGCCAGCAGCGCGAGAGGTCATGGGATGACGATCGCCACCAGCCGGCAGCACGCGAAGTCCGCGTCGGCGTCATGGGACTGGGCGAGCTCGGCCAGGACGCGGCGCGCAAGCTGCAAGTGATCGGCTTCGACGTCGCCGGCTGGAGCCGCTCGCCCAAGACGATCGAAGGGCTCGCCACCTTCTCCGGCGAGGACGGCCTGACGGCCTTCCTCGCCCGGACCGACATCCTCGTCGTCCTGCTGCCGCATACGCCGGAGACGGAAGGCATCCTGAACCGCCCGCTGCTCGCCAGGCTGGCGCGTGACGGCCGGCTCGGCGGGCCGGCGCTGATCAATGCCGGCCGTGGGAAATTGCAGGTCGAGACGGACATCCTCGCAGCGCTCGACGCCGGCGAGCTCCGGGAAGCGGTGCTCGACGTGTTCCAGACCGAGCCGCTGCCGCAGGACTCGCGGCTGTGGACCCATCCGGCCGTGACGGTGACGCCGCACAACTCCGCCATGTCGGCGCCCGAGACGGTCGCCGACCAGATCGCGGCGCAGATCAGGCGTCTGGAGGCCGGCGGCGAGCTGCAGAACGTCGTCGACCCGACGCGAGGTTACTGAGCCTTCAACCGCCGGATCGCGGTGATCGGCCCGCCATTGCGGGCGAGGATGCGATCGCGCGCCGGGCGCAGGGGCTCGCTGATCACGCTCATGGTGAAGGCGGTGGCGTGCAACAGCGTGTCGGGGCCGGTCATGATGCCGACATGGCCCTTCCAGAAGACGAGGTCGCCGCGGCTGAGGCCGTCCAGGCCGTCGTCGAAGGCGACGGCTTCGCCGAGCCCCTGCTCCTGCATGTCGGAATCGCGCGGCGCGGACACGCCGGCAGCCGCCAGCGAGAGCTGGACCAGCGCCGAGCAGTCGAGGCCGAGGCTGGTCTTGCCGCCCCAGAAATAAGGCACGTGCAGGAAGCGCTCGGCGACGGCGACGAAATCCGGCTCGTGCTGCTCGCGCGGGCAAAGATGCTGCTTGAAGATGTAGCCGCCATGGCCGGTGGTGAAGAAGTCACCGCTCTCGCCGGTAACCGTCACCCCCGCATTGAGCGATAGCGCCTCCAGCGGCGCCAGTTTGATCGAGGGGCCGGGATAGACGAAGGTCCGGAGCGCGCAGACGCGATGGGTCGGCACCGGAGCGTCGCCGGCGAGGCAGTCCTCAGGCAGGTAGCCGACATAGGAATCGCCGACGAGCTGGCCCCAGGCCCAGCCCTCATGCTGCTCGTAGACCCTGACCGCCTCGCCCGCGAGCGCCTCGGTGTCGAGCGGGGCATCCGGCCTCGGCTCGCGCCGCAGCGGCACTGACGGCGTCACCACCCGCATCGGGATCGGATCGACGAAGGCGAGCGCCTCGACCTGGCCGTCGAGATAACGGGCGGCGAGGTCCGGACGGGCAGGGGTGAGGCGGCGGTCGAGATTCGTGCTCATGGAGGCACTGTAATCCTGTCCGGTTAACGGGCGAAGCGCTCAGGCGGACCCGAGTTCACGCGCCCGCGCAGTGACGAGATCGGCGAGATGCTCGACCGCCAGTGCGCCGGCGACGGTCCGCTGAATGACGACGTTGCGCTTGTCGAGCTCGTCACGCTTGCGGCTGACGAGGCCGAGCTTGCCCATGCTGTCGAGGGCGCGGGTGATGACCGGCTTGGTGACGCCGAGCCGCGCCGCGAGGCCGCGCACGGTGTGCGGTGGCAATTCGAGATAGATGGTCAGCAGGATCGCGGTCTGACGCACCGAAAGATCGGCTTGCGTGTCGCGCACCAGATCGAGATGTACCTCGCGCCAGAGCCTGAGCGCCTGCGTCGGCTTGATCTCCAGCACCGTGCCGTCCCCGATCGTTACGGGTCCGTATCATTATCGCAGCGCGACCAGCGTGCAAGCAGAGCCGCGCGGCAGGCTTAACGGGCGCCATAGAACTGCTTCGCCAGCGCGTAGGTCAGCCGCGCCGCCTGGCATTCGCCGCCTTCGGGCCGGCCGGGCTTGGTCGAGGGATTCCAGCCATAAATGTCGAAATGGGCGTAGGAGCGGCTCTTCTCGACGAAGCGGTTGAGGAAGAGCGCGGCCGTCACCGAGCCGGCGAAGGCGCCGCCGGAGACGTTGTTGAGATCGGCGATCTTGGAATCGAGCATGCCGTCATAGGGCGGCCAGAGCGGCATGCGCCAGACCGGATCGTTCACCGCGGCGCTGAGGCGGGCGATCTCGGCGGCAAGTCCGTCGTCATGGGTATAGAACGGCGGCAGATCGGGCCCGAGCGCGACGCGGGCGGCGCCGGTCAGCGTGGCGAAATCGATCAGCAGCTCGGGCGCCTCCTCGTCGGCCAGCGCCAGCGCATCGGCAAGGATGAGCCTTCCCTCGGCATCGGTGTTGCCGATCTCGACGCTCAGCCCCTTCCGGCTCTGCAGCACGTCACCGGGGCGGAATGAGCCGCCCGAGACCGCGTTCTCGACCGCCGGCACCAATAGGCGCAGGCGCACCTTCAGCCTTGCCTGCATGATCATGCGGGCGGCCGCGATCGCCGCCGCTGCGCCGCCCATGTCCTTCTTCATCAGCAGCATGCCGGCATCGGTCTTGAGATTGAGCCCGCCGGTGTCGAAGGCGACGCCCTTGCCGACCAAGGTGAGCTTCGGATCGCCTTCCTGGCCCCAGCGCAGATCGACCAGGCGCGGCGCCCGGGGCGAGGCCCGCCCGACCGCATGGATCATCGGGAAATTGGCCGCGAGCAGATCGTCACCGATCGTACTGGCAACCTCCGCGCCATGGGTTTCGCCGAGCGCGCGCACAGCCGTCTCGATCTCGGCCGGGCCGAGATCGGCAGCCGAGGTGTTGACGAGATCGCGCCCCAGCGCGCTCGCCCCGGCGAGATTGCTCACTTCCTCGCCGTCGACGTCGTCGGGCAGGACGAGCCGCGCCGTAGCGGCCTTGGGCTTGCGATAGCGCTCGAAGCGATAGGCGGTGAGCAGCCAGCCGAGCGCGGCGAGGCCGGGATCGCCGATATCGCCGGCCAGGGCATAGTCGCCGGCCGGCAAGCTGGCGGCGAGGCGGCCAGGGGCGAACGGGTCGCGCCGGCGCGGGCCTGACGGGTCGACCCCGAGCAGCACCGCGGCGAGCGCACCGGCGGCATCCGGCAGCAGGACATGCTGGCCGGGCCGCGCCTCGAACCCTTGCGCCTGCGCAAAGCGGCGCGCCACCGGCGCGAGCCCGTCTCGCACGGCCGGCCAATCGGCCTTGGCGACGCAATGCACGGGGATGGCGGATGTTCCGGCAGGCAGCAGCAACGGATGCACGGTCGACGACCCTCGGATGACGGAACCTCGGGCGCCAGCATGCAAGGCGGGCCCCGATCCGCATGATTAACAGTCCGTTAGGGTTAACGTTTTATCACCAAGGGCAACAGCTTTCCCGCACCGGCGAGGCATTCCGGCTTATGTCCATCCGCATCCGCGCCCTCCGTTTCGGCCATTTCGCCGCCGCTTCGGCTCTCTGCCTCGCGCTCGGCGCCTGCCAGATGCGCGGTGGCCCCGGCGACGTCACCGGCTCGATCGGCCCTCGGCAGACGCAGCCACGCACCGAAGCCCAATGGCGCAGCGAGGAGGCCGATTGGGGCAAGCGCTACGAGGCCAACCAGAAGGACCGCAACGCCGCCTTCTTCTATGCCCGCGCACTGCGCGCGCTCGACAAGAACGCCCAGGCGCTCGCCATCCTGGAAGGCGCCGTGATCATCCATGCCGACGATCAGGAATTGCTCGGCGCCTATGGCCGCTCGCTCGCCGATAATGGCCGGCTGAAGCAGGCGGACGACGTGCTCGGCCGCGCCCATACGCCGGAAAAGCCGGATTGGCGCATCCTGTCGGCGCAAGGCACCGTCGCCGACCAGCTCGGCGAGCACGATCGCGCGCAGCAGCTCTACTCGGCGGCATTGAAGCTCGTGCCGCACGAGCCGACGGTGATGTCCAATCTCGGCCTGTCGCTCGCCCTGTCGAAGCGCCTGCCCGACGCCGAGCGCATCTTGCGCGAAGCGGCGACCGTGCAGGGCGCCGACGGCAGGGTGCGCCAGAACCTCGTCCTGGTGCTCGGCCTGCAAGGGCGTTTCCAGGAAGCCGAGCAGCTCGCCCGCCAGGACATGAGCCCGGCCGAAGCCTCGGCGACCATCGCCTATCTACGCCGCTCGGTGAGCCAGCCCAACAGCTGGGAGATGCTGCGCGGCAAGGCCAAGCCGGCCGCCCGCACGGCGACGCCGGAGAAGGCTGCCCAGCCGACCGGCTGACCGCCGGTCCCTGCTTTGGCTTTACGACTTGGGCTTGCGATTGCGTGAGATGGCGTCGCCGCCATCAGCCAGACGCCGCCTCGAGGCAGGCCTTACTTTCCCTCGAAGCTCGCCTTGCTGGAGCGGAAGCTCAAGGCCCGGCCAAGTCGAAGGCGAGGGGCTGCCGTCAGAAGGTTCTGAGGGCCTTCAGCACCGCCGGGGTCATGATCACCACGAAGAGCACCGGCAGGAAGAACATGATCATCGGCACGGTCAGCTTCGGCGGCAGGGCTGCCGCCTTCTTCTCGGCCTCGTTCATCCGCTGATCGCGGCTCTCCTGCGCCAGCGTGCGCAAGGCGGTGCCAAGCGGCGTGCCGTAGCGCTCGGCCTGGATCAGCGCGGTGCAGACCGACTTCACCGATTCCAGACCCGTGCGCACCGCGAGGTTCTCATAGGCCTGCCGACGTTCGGAGAGATAGGAGAGCTCGGCCGTGCAGAGCGAGAACTCCTCGGCCAGCGGCACCGACTGGCTGCCGATCTCGGTCGAGACCTTGCGGAAGGCGAGCTCGATCGACATGCCCGCTTCCACGCAGATCAGCATCAGGTCGAGCGCATCCGGAAAGGCCTGCCGCATCGACAACTGGCGCTTGGCCATCGTGTTGGACAGGTAGATTTCAGGCGCCTTGATGCCGACATAGGCGGCGGCGATCACGATCCCCGCCCGTACGATGACAGTCTGGCCGAGATCGTTGAGCACGAACAGATAGAACAGCGCGAACAGGAAGAGGCCGATCGGGGTGACCAGCCTGAAGAAGAGGAAGCCGACCTCGGCCTGCTGACCACGGAAGCCGGCCATGACGAGCTGCCGCTTGGCAGTCTCGGTCCCCAGCCAATCCCCGAGTTTAAAGCGCTCGACGATATTTCGCATGAACGCCTTCGGCTCCTGGCGGAGCGAGACCTTATCCACCTGGCGCGCCAGCCGGTCGCGCTCCCGGGCGCGGATCCTGTCGCGTTCGGAGGCGACGGATTTCATGCGCTTGCCGAGGACGTTGCCTTCGAGCAGGGGCGCCGCCACGGTCATGATCGTGACGGCCACGGCCACTCCGCCGACCAGCGCGAGCAAGACCCTCAGGTCCGTAAAGTTCTCGATCAGGAGCGCGAGCATAGCGAAGGCTCCTCAGATCTGGAAGTTGATCATCTTGCGCATGACCAGCACGCCGATCAGCATCCAGATGCCGCAGCCGACCAATGCGATACGCCCCGCATTCGTGTAGAAGAGGGCGTCCATGTAGCCTGGGCTCGTCATATAGACGAGGCCGGCGACGGCAGGGGGCAAGGAGCCGATGATCGCGGCGGATGCCTTGGCTTCCATCGACACGGCCTTGATCTTGTCGCGCATCTTGCGGCGCTCGCGGATCACGCGCGACAGGTTGGCCAGGGTCTCGGCGAGATTGCCGCCAGTCTTCTGCTGGATCGCCAGGACAATGCCGAAGAAATTGGCCTCGGCGCAGGGCATGCGCTCATACAGCTTGGTGGCGGCGTCGCTCAGCGACAGGCCGAGCGTCTGTGCCTCGACGATCAGCCGGAACTCGGACTTGACCGGCTCCTGGGCCTCGTTGGCGATGATGCGCAGGCAGTCGTTCAGCGGCAGGCCCGATTTGATGCCGCGCACGACGACGTCAAGAGCATTCGGGAACTCGTTGATGAAGCGCAGCATCCGCTTCTTGCCGAGATGGGTCAGATACCAGCGCGGCAGCCCGAGCAGGCCGACGAGAAAGCCGACCAGCACCATGGCCCAGTTGCCAGAGGTGACCAGGAGCACGAGGCCCATGACGATGCCCGCGACGACGCCGAGCAGCCAATACTGCTTGCGCGACCAGGACAGCCCGGCCTGTTCGATCCGGCCTTCGATGGTGACCTTATGGCGCGCCTTCTCGCGATTCTCGATGTCCTTCAGGCTCTGCGCGACCTGCCCGCGCCGGGCCTGGCTCTGCGCTTCGCGATCGGCCGCAGCGCGAACCGCGGCCGGGGCGGCGAACTCGCGACGGCGCTGCTCAGCGCGCGCCTGGCCGCTGAGCCTCGGATAGAACAGGGCATAGGTGATACCGCCCGCCGAGACGGCGGCGAGGATGGCAGCGGCGATCTGGCCATAGTCCATGGCGTGCCTTCCTCCTGCTCAGGCGTCGGCCCGGCCGTCGGCCTCGAGCTGGTCGAGCGCCGCGGCCAGCCGCTGCTCGTCGCCGAAATAGCGCGCGCGCTCCCATAGGCGCGGCCGGCCGATACCGGTCGAGCGATGCCGGCCGATCAGCCTGCCGTTCGGGTCCTCGCCGATGATGTCGTAGAGCATCAGGTCCTGGGTGATGATCACGTCGCCTTCCATGCCCATCACCTCGGTGATGTGGGTGATGCGGCGCGAGCCGTCACGCATGCGCTGAGCCTGAATGATCACGTCGATCGAGGAGCAGATCATCTCGCGCAGGGTCTTCGAGGGCAGGCTGAAGCCGCCCATGGTGATCATCGATTCGATACGGCTCAAGCATTCGCGCGGCGTGTTGGCGTGCAGCGTGCCCATCGAGCCGTCATGGCCGGTGTTCATCGCCTGGAGCAGGTCGAAGGCCTCCGGCCCGCGCACCTCGCCGACGATGATGCGCTCCGGCCGCATGCGCAGACAGTTCTTGACGAGATCACGCATCGTGATCGCACCCGACCCTTCGAGGTTGGGCGGGCGGGTCTCGAGGCGGACGACATGCGGCTGCTGCAGCTGCAATTCGGCTGCGTCCTCGCAGGTGATGACGCGTTCATCGTGCTCGATATAGTTGGTCAGGCAATTGAGCAGGGTCGTCTTGCCTGAGCCGGTACCGCCCGAGATCACGATGTTGCAGCGGACCCGCCCGATGATCTTCAGGATCTCTGCGCCTGGCGGCGAGATCGCACCGAAGCGCATGAGCTGGTCGAGCGTCAGCTTGTCCTTCTTGAACTTGCGGATGGTGAGGGCAGGCCCGTCTATCGCGAGCGGCGGAGCGATCACGTTGACGCGCGAGCCGTCGGCGAGACGCGCGTCGCAGATCGGCGAGGCCTCGTCGACGCGGCGCCCGACCTGGCTGACGATGCGCTGGCAGATATTCATCAGCTGCGCGTTGTCACGAAAACGGATGCTGGTGAGCTGGATCTTGCCGCCGGTCTCGATGAAGGTCCGGCCGGCGCCATTGACCATGATGTCGGCGATATCGTCGCGCGCCAGCAGCGGCTCCAGCGGTCCATAGCCGAGCACGTCGTTGCAGATGTCGTCGAGCAGTTCCTCCTGCTCGGCGATCGAGAGCACGACATTCTTCAACGAGATGATCTCGTTGATGATGTCGCGAATTTCCTCGCGAGCCGACTCGCCGTCCAGCTTGGCCAGCTGCGAAAGATCGATCGCTTCGATGAGAGCACCGAAGATCATGCTCTTCATCTGATAATATTCGTCGGACCTCGGCGTTTCCGCCGGCACCGGCGGTGGCGGCGGCGCCCGCCGCGCCTCGACAGCCGCAGGTCGCTGCTCGGCCGCGCGCATCGGCGCAAGCGCCGCAGCGCTCGGCGCGCCTGCCAGAGCCGGGGCTGTCGCCTGTCGCTTGCCGAACATGTCAGGCCTTTCGACGCATCAACTTGGCCACCAGTGGCTCGAACAGGCTGCGCTTGCTGCGCTTCTGCTCGCCGCGGCCGGTGAGAATCGTCCCGATCTGCACGAAGGCGTCCGCCACCTTGTTGCCCGGCTGGACCTCGGCAATCATCTGGCCGTTATTGGCGGCGGTGCCGAAGAGCTGGGCATCGAAGGGAATCGACGTCATCACCTCGACCCCGACTGCCTTGGCGAATTCGCTCGCCTCGATCTCCGGCCGCTTGGGCAAGCCGACCTGGTTGAGGATCAGGCGGGGCACGGAATCATTCGGCCGGGCGGCACGCAACAGGTCCATCAGATTCTTGGCGTTGCGCAGCGAGGCGAGCTCGGGGGCGGCGACGATCGCGACCTCATCGGCGCCGACCAGCGCCCGCTTGGCCCAGCCTGTCCACAGATGCGGCACGTCGAGCACGATGCAGGGGATGCTGGCCCGAAGCAGGTCGAACACGAGCTCGAACGCGTCCTCGCCGAGATCGACAGTGCGGTCGAGCATCGCCGGAGCCGCCAGCAGGGAGAGATTCTCGCTGCAGCGCGACAGGAGCCGGTCGAGCATGTTGGCGTCGAGTCGCTCCGGCGCGAACACGGCGTCGGCGACCCCCTGGGGCGGATCCTGGTTGAAGTCCAGCCCGGCGGTGCCGAAGGCAATGTCGAGATCGGCGATCACCGTCGAGGCGTCGAGATTGCGGGCGATCGCCCAGGCGACGTTGTGCGCGACGGTCGAGGAGCCGACACCGCCCTTGGCACCGACAATGGCGATGGTGCGCCCGAGCGTCGCCGAACCCGACGTCGCATAGAGTTCGGACAGGGTGCGCAGCAGGTCGAGGACCCCGAACGGAGCGACCAGATAGTCGCTGACGCCGCGCCGGATCAGCTCGCGATAGAGCTGGATGTCGTTGACGTGGCCGATGACGACGACCTTGGTGCCGGGGTCGCAGCTCTCTGCCAGTGCATCGAGGTTGGAGACCAGCACGGACGGCTCCCGAACCGTCTCGAGCACGATCACATTCGGCGTCGGGGCGCCGCGGAAGGCCTCCACCGCCGCCGCCGGGCCGCCCATCTGGACACGCGCCTGGACCTTGTCCATGCGCCGGTCGGCAGTCACCGCCTGCATCGCCGCGGCGACGTCCTCCGTCTCGCAAAAGGCCTGCAAGGTGACCCGCGGCAACGGCGCGATGATCTCATCGCCGCCAGTCTCCGGCTCGAATCCCGGCATGCTCGCCATCATTTGCCTCCGACGGCGTCGCTGATCTTGGTCTGCTCCTGGCGATACTGCGTCGAGGGATCCTTGCCCTCGCGCAGCTTCTTGACCGCCTCCATGCGCTTTTGCGTATCGAGGCGGCCTTCGCCGCGTGCGCGCACCAGATCCAGCGGATCGGCGATCTGCGCTGCGAGATTGGCCTGGGTGGCGCAGCCGAGATTCCAATAGGGCTCGTTCATCGTATCCGTCTTGAAGCTGGCGACGCCGAGATCGGCCGGCCATTGCCCGCAGGAATGCGGGAGCCCGGCCTGCAAGGAGGCGTAGGTCAAGCGGATCGGCGATGCGAGCTCGGGATCGGCGATGCGATAGGTCCTGACCGAGAGCTGGCCGGGCGAGACGCCGGCCCGGCCGAGCGAGCGGCGGATACCGTTGAGCGTGTCATGAGTTGCAAGATCGCGGCCGGTCCCCGTCGGAACCTCGGCGACCAACCCGCCCTTGCCGCTGCGGCGATAATCCTCGCCGAAGCGGGCGACATCGTCGGCCTGGCCCGGGTCCAGCCCGCCGCCGGCCCGGCCGACGAAGACGTCGAGCGAACGCGGCGCATCGCGCAGCACGATCGGATGGCGCTCGCGGATGTCGGTGGGGATGCCGGACGTCGAGATGTCGCCCTTGGCGCAGGCTCCGAGCAGGAGCGCGGCACCAAACGCGGCGGGCAACGCCGCCTTGTATGTCCGAGAGGGCTTGCTGGTCACGATCGCCATCCTTGTCGCGGCCCCGTCATCAATCGGCGATGAAGCCGACGCGGCCCTTGTAGGCCTGCGGAATCGGCCCGCCGCTCGTCGACCCATAGATCTTGTTCAACCGGCCCATCAGGATCGTCTGGGCGTCATGCGCCTCGACGAAACCGTCATCGGGCCGCTGCAATCCGTTCGGCCCAACCGGCTTCACGATATAGGGCGTCACCGCGATCATCAGCTCGGTCTCCTCGCGCTGATAGTCGCGCGAGCGGAACATCGCTCCGATGATCGGAATGTTCATCAACGCCGGCAGGCCGTTGATCGCCTGGCGCGAGACGCGCTGGATCAGGCCCGCCGTGGCGAGCGTTCCCCCCGAGGGGAGCTCGACCGTCGTATCGGATTTGCGCACGCGGAAGCCGGGCGCGTTGACGGCCGTTGACTCGGTGGGGTTGAGGCGCAGCTGGTTCTCGAAATCGAGCTCGGTGACCTCGGTGGCGATGCGCATCGAGATCTTGCCCTCGGACATCACAATCGGGGTGAAGTTCAGGGAGACGCCGACCGGCTTGTATTCGATGTTGAGAACGCAGCGATTGGTCGTGTCGCAGGAATAGCCTTTCGGGATCGGAATCTCGCCGCCGGCAGTGAACTTGGCGCTTTCACCAGAAATTGCCGTCACGGTCGGCTCGGCCAGCACGCGGGACAGGCCGGCGCGCTCGAGCGCTCGCATCGTTATGTTGGTCGAGTTGCCGATGCCAGCCCCGATCGCGGTTGCAGCCAGCTGCTGCGGCTGCAGCGAGAACGGCGTGTCGATCGTCGGAGTGATGCTGAACTTGCCGAGCTTCCACTCGCCGGTCGAGTTGATGCCGAGTTGCTTGATCGCCTTGCGCGACACTTCCGAAACGGTGACCTTGACCATGACCTGGTCGCGGCCGCGAATGGTCAGCGAGTTGATCACCGCGCCCTTGGTCGCGTTCGCGCCTTCGCCGGAGATGCCGACAAAGGCATTGGCGATGTCCATGGCCTGCGTCGCCTCGGAAGCACTGGCGACATTGCCGACCAGCAGGATCGAGTTCCCGGCCGGCTTGACCTGGATGTCGGCGCCCGGCATCGCCGTGCGCAGCGTCGTGCGGAGCACGTTGAGATCGCGGCCGACCTCGATCTCCAACGCCGTGATCTGCCTGCCCTCGGCATCCATCACAAACATCGAGGTCGAGCCATCGGCCATGCCGATGACGAAGAGCTTGCGGGCCGAGCGGACCACGGCATTCGCCACCTTGGGATTGGCGACGAAGACCTCCTTGGCGTCGCGCGGCAATTCGACGATCAGCGAGCGGCCGATCGAAAGATCGAGCCGGCGCGAAATCGCATGCTCGCTGGCACCGACATTCAGAACCGGCGCCGCGCCCTTGCCCTGCGCCAGCGCGGTGCAAGGTGGCAAGGCCAGCGGCAGGATCGCCAGCGACAAGGCGAGGGCACGCTGCGCCCGACGAGACAGCGGATGAAAGTTCGGCATGGAAATCATGGCTTCACCGCCTTGGTGACGACGCCGTAGCGCACGAGCGTAAGGCCACCGTCATCGACCGGCGTGGCCTTGTCGCCGGCATCCTGCAGGCTGCGCAGCGCCAGCGAGAGGCTGCTGGTCTTCTGTGCCAGCGTCACGGCCTCGACCTGCTTCGGGTCGAGTTCGAGCGTCGCGGTCTCGCCGACGACGACCTTCTCGCCGTTCTTCTCCTGGATGCTCTGGCCGATCGCCAGCACGCGGACATTGGCGATCAGGGTCTCGCTGACCGGCGGCGACCCGTCCTTGGAATTGCTGTCGTCCCGGCTCGTGCGGATCACATCGACGCGATCATTGGGCAGGACGAAGCCGCCGGCGGTGTTTGCGCCGCGATTATCGGTGGTGATGGCGACGGCGCGCTTGCCGGACGGCAGAATCGCCGACAGGAAGCCGGAATCGGCCTTGAGCAGCTTATCACGGCGGATCGGCTCCGAGCCGTAGAGCGGCGCGCGGGCGATCTGGCCGACGAACTCGGCCTCGCCTCCGGGAAGGTCCTGGCGACGGATCACCTCGGTGGGCAGGCTCGCCAGCGGCCAGGCCAGCCATTTCAGATCGCCGGCAGCGAGCTTGTTGCCGAGCGGAATGTCTGCCGCGGCCACCAGCACCTCGACGGTCGGTGCCGGCTCGTATTTCGTCACTGACGGCGTCGTGACCTTAGGCGGCCGGCCGATCAGGAGCGCCGCGCCAAGTCCGGCGACGACCGCGACGGCAAGAATGATGATGCGGGCGGGACTCATGGCACAGGATCCTTGGCCGGCATGCACCGACCTTCACCCGGATCGTGGCCTTCGAATCGTCAACTTATGGTTAACCGAAGGTATCTTTTTGCGCGGATCGGCTGCTTCGAAGCGGATCGGAGCGCTCAGACGCCGATTGCAGCGCGCCAGATCGCCGTACCAGGCAGGACGACCAGTGCCGCGGCAGCAAGCGCAATGCCGTAGGGCACGCCCTGCTTGACGTCATGCAGCCGCTGCGCCCAGGTCCAGTTGCTGGCCGGAGCGGGCAGCGGCGCGGCGCGCAAAGCGAGGATCGCCACGGTCAGGAGACCGCCGCCGAGCGCAGCAATGAAGAGATAGGGAAGGAGTTGGTCGAAGCCGAGCCAGAGAGCCGTCACCGCAGCAAGCTTGGCATCACCGCCACCGATCCAGCCGGCGGCGAACATGCCGAAGCAGACGGCGAGCACCGTAAGCCCCGCAGCAAGATGCCAGCCGGTAGCTGTCCAGCCCAGCCCAGTCGAAGCAGCGCCCAGCCCGAACGCAGCAAGCAAGAGTAGACAGAGCCAGTTCGGGATCGTCATCGTCGTGAGATCACTCGCCGCCGCATAAGCCATTGCGATGGGAAAAACGATAAAGACGATGATCAGCGAAAACGACATGGCGGCCATCCGAGTATCCTGAGTTTTACGCGACTACAGATATCGTATCCTCAAAACTTATTATCCGAATTGCCTCACTCGAATCATAGCAAGAGCGGCCGATCATCAAAATTTAACTGAGACTGTATGGTACGAAAGCCCGATTTTCGGCGACCGTTCCGCGGTCAGCCTACACAATGCGCCTGAGAACTTCCTGGAACCACACATCGATCGCCGGCCCAATACGTGCCCAGGTTGCGACGCAGACGATCGAAATGAGCGCGGCGATGAGACCATACTCCATGGCGGTCGCGCCGGAGTCGTCCTTGGCAAAGCGCGCAGACAGGCTCTTCACGGCAACCTCCTTTAACATCGCGGCCCCTTAAACACTTTCGCTTTGAGCCAACTTCGGTCAGCGACAAGAATGATGCCATCAACGTGTATTGTGGCGAGCTTGGCACTACCTTCCTCGAACAAGGCAACGGCAGTGCGATCTGCCCTGCGCCTTCGGCGATGCGTCTAAAACGCGGGCGCCCGGAACATTGTCCCGGGCGCTTGATCTGGGGCCGCGTACCCGCTTCGTGAGATCAGCTCAGGGCGTTGAGAATTTCCGTGAACCGCGCATTGAGCGCCGGCCCGATCAGGCGCCAGGTGGCGATGCAGACGACCGAGATCAGGGCGGCGATCAGGCCGTATTCGATAGCGGTGGCGCCCGACTCATCCTTGGCGAAGCGCGCGAACAGGTTCTTCATGGGGTAGCTCCTTTTGCACCACGTTTGACTGCTGCCTTCGCTCTAGATGGCTTCGGTCAGCGACAGGAGTGACATTACGGCGCCCATCTTGCCGATCAGTTAAAGCGATCCAATAACTCGCTGAATTTTACAGGTCTTCGCTCGATGGTTAATGCGCTTTTAGCGCGTCACACCAGTTAACGAGAGGTATAAACCCTTGGATACTTAAAATAGAACTCGCTCCGCAAATCAGACTAACGCCGCATGACGCTTCGTTAGCGTGCGCGCACCGGCACCAATATGCGTTCTTCATTGTGGGCGGTCAGGCTTCCAGGGCCGAAGCGAAAGCCGGATTGGCTGGAGAAATCGCCATCTTAGCAATCCATTCATCATTTTCGGCTTTCCTCGTCCCGTTCGAAACCTTGAGGCGCGTACGAGGTCCATTGTGATGCCGGGATCGCGGCTCTCCAAATCCTTCCCGAGACTGGCCCTTGCCGGGCTCGTTGCGGCCGCCGGCTCGGGCCTTTCGGCCGATATCGTACGCGCGCAGGCCCGGCTCATTCCCGCACCGGCCCCGGAATCTCGGGGGGAAACCGGCGATGCAAGAACCGAGGCGGTCCAGGTGACGGTCGATCACGCCAAGGTGCTCCGACTGCCCGAGAAGGCCCAGACGGTGATCGTCGGCAATCCGGCGATCGCTGACGTCACCGTCCAGCGCAACGGCGTGATGATCGTGACCGGCAAGAGCTATGGCGTCACCAACCTGATCGCGCTCGATGCGACCGGCGCCCTGCTGGCGGAATCGAGCGTGCGCGTCGGCGCAGCCAGTGAATCGATCCTGACGGTTCAGCGCGGCCTCGAGCGCGAGAGCTATTCCTGCACGCCCAACTGCCAGCCGAGCGCCCAGCTCGGCGACTCCAAGGCCTTCTTCGACGGCACCAGCGGCCAGAGCGGGGCTCGCAATGCCGCGGCGACCGGGGCGGAGAAGAAGTAGATCTCCCGCCCCGCCCGCAAGAGCGATCAGATCGTCTGGTTGTAGGCGCCGACTTCCGGGTTCTCGCGCAGCACGCCGTCGATCGCCTTGAACATCTCGCGCATGCGCGCTTCCGAGACCGGGCTTTCGCAGACCACGACCAGCTCCGGCTTGTTCGAGGAAGCGCGGATCAGGCCCCAAGTGCCGTCCTCGTTGACGACGCGCACGCCGTTGACGGTGATGACGTCGATGATCTTCTGCCCGGCGATCTTGTCACCCGCCGCCTGCATCGCCTGGATGCGCTTGGTGATCTTGTCGCTGACGCCATATTTGATTTCGTCAGCGCATTTGGCCGCCATGGTCGGCGTGCCCCAGGTCTTCGGCACGGCGGCATAGAGCTCGGCCATCGACTTATCCGGGTTGCGGTCGAGCATGTCGATCACGGCAATGGCGGTGACGACGCCGTCATCATAGCCGCGGCCGACCGGCGCGTTGAAGAAGAAGTGGCCCGACTTCTCGAAGCCGGCGAGCGCGTTGAGGTCACGGACGCGGCGTTTGATGTAGGAGTGGCCGGTCTTCCAGTAATCGGTCTTGACGCCGAGCTGCTGCAATTCCGGATCGGTCGAGAACAGGCCGGTCGACTTGACGTCGACGACGAACTGCGCGCCCGGATTGAGCTTGCCGAGGTCGCGGGCCAGCATCACGCCGATCTTGTCGGCGAAGATCTCCTCGCCATGGTTGTCGACGACGCCGCAGCGATCGCCGTCACCGTCGAAGCCGAGCGCGACATCGGCACCGTGCTGCTTCACGGCGTCGGCCATGGCGTGCAGCATCTTCATGTCTTCGGGGTTTGGGTTGTAGCGCGGGAAGGTGTGGTCGAGCTCGGCATCCATCGGGATGACCTCGCAGCCGAGCGCTTCCAGGATCTTTGGAGCGAAGGCGCCAGCCGTGCCGTTGCCGCAGGCGGCGATGACCTTGAGCTTGCGGGTGATCTTCGGGCGGTTGGTCAGGTCGGCGATGTAGCGCGCCGGGAAATCGGGCACGAACTGATAGGAGCCGCCGCCCGGCAAGTCGAAATCGCCGGCGAGCACGATATCGCGCAACTGCCCCATCTCGTCGGGGCCGAAGGTGACAGGGCGCTGGGCGCCCATCTTGATGCCGGTCCAGCCATTGTCGTTATGCGAGGCGGTGACCATGGCGACGCAGGGCACGTCGAGCTCGAACTGGGCGAAATAGGCCATGGGCGACATGGCGAGGCCGATATCATGGACCTTGCAGCCGGCCGCCATCAGGCCGGTGACGAGCGCCATCTTGATCGAGGAGGAATAGCTGCGGAAATCATGGGCGGTGACGATCTCGGGCTTGACGCCCATGCGCCGGATCAGCGTGCCGAGCCCCATGCCGACGGCCTGCACGCCCATCAGGTTGAGCTCTTTCCCGAAGAACCAGCGCGCATCGTATTCGCGGAAGCCGGTCGGCTTCACCATCGGCAGCGATTCGTACTCGAACGTGTTGGGGAAGAGCTCGGGCAGGGGCTTCGGAAACATCGGGCCATCCATCTTCGAGGAGCGTCGGCCATGAGGCCGGCGCGGAAACCATGCAGCTGACGCGTGCGGTACGGACAGGCCACAGGCTACATGAATGCAGCCTGAGCATGACAGGGCAAGGACGCAAGGCGGGCATAGCTCATCGGTATGAGCTTGGAAACCAACGGCTGCTAGCCGCGCAGGACCATGCGGCCGGCCTCGACCTGATAGCCACGCAAGCGGCGCAGGAAGGACGTGCCGAGCAGGCTGACCGATAAGGCGCCGGCGGGCAACACGATCGCCTCGACATCGCGCACCAGGATGTCACCGAGCCGCACCTCGCGCAGCATGGTCTTGGCACCCCGCACCACGCCGTTGGCGGTCCCGAGCCCCACCGAATAGGCGGAGCGGTCCGGCCTGATCCCGAGCGCGCGGGCATCGCCATCGGTCAGCACAATCAGGCTCGCGCCGGTGTCCACCATCATCTTCACACGATAATTGTCGATCGCGGGATGGACGACATAGTGGCCGCGATAATCGGCGTTCACCGTCAGGACACGCTCGGCCTTTGCCGATGCGGGCATGCTCGACGCGGCGCGCGCGGGAGCAGGTTCCGGGCTCGCCATGCGGTCGAGGCTGCCGGCAGCGTTCAGCGCAGCAAGGCCGGCAATCCCGGCAACGCCCGAGAACCAGACGATCGGCCGCTGGGCCATGATCGATTTTCCCTTCCCGCCTCGTGCCCGCGACGCTGCGGGCAAAGGTGCTGACCAAGGGTAAATCGGCATGCAGAAACCGCCGCAGCCGACGCGTTTCCGCCTTCCGGAGCGCCGCCAGGCTTAATTCGCGCTCAACCGGATCGGTCGCGTTCTACGGAACGCTCGTCCTACAGGAAACTCTTGCCGGCCAGGGCCTCGATCGCCTCGCGACGTGGCACGCTCGGCTGCGCGCCCGCCACCGTGCAGGCGAGCGAGCCGGCGGCGAGCCCGCGCTGGAGCGCGCCGGAGAAGCCGAAGCCGGCCTGCAGCGCCGCGGCAAAGGCGCCGACGAAGCTGTCGCCGGCCGCGACGGTATCGACGGCATCGACGACCGGCGCCTCGAGCCGGCGCCGGACGCCGCCATGCCAACCGACCGCGCCGGCGCTCCCCAGCGTGACGATGCAGGCGATGCCGCGTTCGCCATCGATGCGCTGGGCGATCGCATCGGGCTCGGCCTCGACCCAGCCGAGCGAGCCGGCGAGGATCAGGGCCTCGTGCTCGTTGACGATCAGGATGTCGGTCAGCGCCAGCAGCTCCGGCTCGGGCGCGCCGGCCGGGGCGAGGTTGAGGATCACCCGGCCGCCGCCGGCGCGCATCGCCCGCGCCGCTCGCAGGCATTCGTTCTCCGGAACCTCGCGCTGGAGCAGCAGCAGGTCGCCCTCGCCGGGTTTCAGGGTCTCCACCGCATCGGCCCGGGCCAGTGCATTGGCGCCGGCAGCGACGACGATCTGGTTGGAGCCGGCGGCGTCGACGGCGATGAAGGCCGCACCCGTCGGCGCCTCGACGCGCGCGAGATGGGAGAGATCGACGCCATCTTCTGCCAAGAGCCGCAGCGCGATCTCGGCGAAGCCGTCGCGGCCGACGGCACCGACCAGCGTCACCTCCGCGCCGGCGCGGCGGGCCGCCAGCGCCTGGTTGGCACCCTTGCCGCCGGGATGCAGCGCATAGCCCGGGCCGAGCACGGTCTCGCCGGCACCGGGCAGGCGCTCGACCGGCGTGACCAGATCGACATTCAGCGAGCCGAAGACGGTGATCATGCCGACAAGCCCCGCGCGAGGCGGGTGACGCCGGCGACGAAGGCTTCCTCAGGCGTGGTCAGGCCATGGTCCAGGCCTGCGGCGGCGAGCGCCCGACCATAGCTTCCGGCGAGCACGCCGTCGGCGACGAGGTGAAGATTATCGAGGCCACCGAACAAAGCACGGGCGCCCTCGATCTCCTGCGCCACCAGCAGGGCGGAGAGATAGGGCCCGACCGCGCCGCCCTGCATGCGCCCGCCCAGGACGTCACTGCGGGCATGGAAAGCGGCGTTGAGCAACCCGCCCGGCCGCTGCGCCGCGGCGAGCCCGCGCCGCATGCCCTCGGCGGCGTCGCCATCCTTCGGTTCGCTCGCCAGGCGCGACAGGATCGAGTGCTCGCGCAGCAGGCCGTAGACCTCGCCGGTCATGAAACTGGCAAAGCGGATGATGCGCCCGCCTTTGACCTCGGCCCATTTCGAATGGGTGCCGGGCAGGCAGGCGATACCATCTGTGAGGCCGAGCCCGACGATCAGCGTTTCCTCGCCGCGCATCACGTCGAAGGCGCCTTCGTCACAGGACAGCCCGGGCAGGATGGTCGCGCGCGTGCCGTCGTCGAGCGTGACGGCGAGACCTGCAGCGGCGATCTCATCGGGGCTCGCAGGGCAGGCGACATAGGGCGCCTCGACCCAGCCATTGCGGCTGCCGACCATGCCGGCGAGCAGCACCGAGGCATCGGGCCGCGCCTTGCGGAATTCGCCGGCGATCTCAGCGAAGGCGGCCGGGAAGCCGCCTGATGGCACCGACTGGATGCCGCGATCGGCAACGCGTTTCGCCAGTACGGCACCATCCTCGGCGATGAGGAAGGCGCGGGCGCGCGTCGTGCCCCAGTCGAGCGCGATCAGGGGTGTGGGCATGGCAGGCTCCGGCGGGATACGTGCCCCGTCCGGCATTCCGGCCGAGGCGAAGCGAAGAGGCGTGGAATCTCCCCGGCCGGCGCGGCCCGGTCAAGCCCGCTCGGCCCTTGACGATACGGCCCGCCGGCGCAATCGAGGCGAGGGTGAGCGGACGCCGCGTTCGCAGCCCGGATTGTCGCGAAGGACACGATCATGCTGACCCTCTCGGCCGGCCGCTATACGGCCCGCATCGCCCCTGACGCCGGCGGCACGATCGCCGCGCTCGACTGGCAGGGGCCGGACGGGACGGTGCTGCCGCTGCTGCATGCGCCCGCAGGGGTCGCGACGCAGACGCAGACGCCGAACAAGTTCGGGGCCTGGGCGATGCTGCCTTTCGCCAACCGCGCCTTCGACAGCCTGGTCGACGACGGTCACACCCGGTTCACCGTGCCCTCGAACAATCCGGCCGGCACGATCCACGGCTTCGGCTGGCAGTCCGCCTGGCAGATCGAGCAGCAGGATATCGGCCATACCGTGCTGGTGCATCGCCGGGCGGATGGCCCGGATCCCTATCGCTACCTGGCGAAACAGGAGATCCGGCTGGGCGAAGACGGTATGACCGTGACGCTGTCGCTGACCAACGAGGCCGACCGGGTCCTACCCTTCGGCATGGGCCTGCATCCCTGGTTCCCCTGCGCCGCCGACACGCGCCTGCGGATGACCGCGACCGGCGCGCTGATCTTCGGCGACCAGTTCCGCGCCACCGGCACGCAGGCCTTCGGCGATGGCGGCCCCTATGCCGGCAATCCGGTCTTCGCCACCGGAGCGGAAACCGCCTGGAGCTTCCTCGGCTGGGATGGCATCGCCCGGATCGAGACGCCCTCGACCGGTCTCGCCATCACGCTGAGCGCGAGCGAAAACCTGCGCTGCCCGGTGGTCTGGGCTCCCGCCGGCGTCGATTTCCTCTGCGCCGAGCCGCAGAGCCACGCCGCAGGCGCACCGAGCGAGAAGATCGTGCGCGAGGCCTCGCCGCTCGCCCGGCTGCAACCGGGAGAGATGCTGGAAGGCTGGGTGCGGATCGCCGCCGAAGCGATCTGACCGTCGAGGCTAGCGCCAGCCCGGCCCCGCCGTCGGCTGGAAGCCGATCGCACCGGCCGGGATCGCCGGCCTGAGCAGCATCTGCTCGCGCGCCTCGCCCCAGGCCGGGCCCTGGCGCTGCTGCTTGGCAGTCAGCACGGCCTTCTGCGTCTTGACCTTGGCCTTGGCGATCTTGTGCTTGCTGCCAGAGGACGCTTTGGCGAAGCGCGAGAGATTGTCGGTCGCGGCGCCGTTCAGCGCGATGCGGGTGCTGCCGGCGCCGTGCTTCTTGACCAGCGCGAACAGCTTGGCCGCATTGGCCGGGTGCAGGCGGATGCAGCCATGCGAGGCCGGGCGACCGAGCGCGCCGACGGCCGTGGTACCATGGATGGCATAGCCGCCGCGGAAGAACACGGCATAGGGCATCGCCCCGCCATATTTGCGCGAGTACCAGCTGCGCTCGAGCCGGGTCGGGCGATAGATGCCGTTGGGCGAGCGGAAGCCCTTGCGGCCGGACGAGATCGCCCAGTTGTAGGTTTCGCCGTCACTGGTGGCGACACTCATGCGCTGGGCAGCGATGTCGACGCGAACATCGACCTTGGCCTGCGCCGCGGCGAGGCCGGCGAGCGAGGCGCATAAAAAGGCGAGAATGCCGAGAAGGCGGGACATGACGCGACTCCTGAACGACGCAACCTGAGGAAAGCGGCTCTTTGGTTGCTGTCGCAGGGCGCATAGGCCATGCGAAGACAGCTCCGGCCTTGCCCTAAAGGAATCCCGAGGGGCCGGCGCTTGTAAAGCTGAAACCGTTCAAATGGTTTCCAATCCGCGCCGTGAGCGGACCTGCTCGCTAGTCGAAGAACACCTTCCAAGCGAGCAGCGCCGCAATCAGCCAGAGCGCCCAGTTGCCCCAGCGATTGCGCGCCGCCTCTGCCCGCCCGATCGCCTGGACGCTGGCTTCGTCGAGCGAAAAGCCATGGCGCGAGGCATCCTCGAGCTGACCGAGCACGCGTTCAGCCCGGCCGACCGTTTCCGGCAGGTTGGCAAGGCTGCCGACGAGGGTGCGCACGCTGCGGCCGGCATCCTCGATGCGCCCGATCGGGCCGAGATTGCGCGTCAGCCAGTCGCGCACCACCGGCTCGGCCGTGGTCCACATGTCGAGATGGGGATCGAGCGTGCGGGCGACGCCCTCGACCACGACCATGGTCTTCTGCAGCATGACGAGCTCGGTGCGCGTCGCCATGTCGAACAGGCCGGTGATCTCGAACAGCAGCGTCAGCACCTTCGCCATCGAGATCTCGTCGGCGCGCCGGTCGTGGATCGGCTCGCCGACGGCGCGGATCGCCTGGGCGAAGTCGTCGACCGAATGGTGCGGCGGCACATAACCGGCCTCGAAATGCACCTCGGCGACGCGGCGATAGTCGCGGGTGATGAAGCCGAACAGGATCTCGGCGAGGAAACGCCGTTCCTTGTGGCCGAGCCGGCCCATGATGCCGCCATCGACCGCGACGAGCCGCCCCTCCGCATCGACGAACAGGTTCCCCGGATGCATGTCGGCGTGGAAGAAGCCGTCGCGGATCGCGTGCTTCAGGAAGGACTGGATGACGTTGCGGCCGAGCGCCGGCAGATCATGGCCGGCGGCGCGGAGCGCCTCGACATCGGAGAGGCGGATGCCGTCGATCCACTCGTCGATCAGAATCTCGCGGGCGGTGAGCTGCCAATCCGGCACCGGCACGCGGAAATCCTTGTCCTCCTTGGTATTCTCGGCGAACTCGGAGAGAGCCGCCGCCTCCAGGCGCAGGTCCATCTCCATGGCGACCGAGCGTGCCAGGGTCTCGACGATGGCGACGAAGCGCAGGCGTCGTGCTTCGGGCGAACGGCGCTCGGCAAGCTCGGCGCCGAAGCGCATCGCGGCGAGATCGCGGTGGAAGCGGTCGCGGATGCCGGGCCTGAGGATCTTGACCGCGACCTCGCTGCCATCCTTGCGGCGGGCACGGTGGACCTGGGCGATCGAGGCGGCCGCGACCGGCTCGCCGAATTCGGCGAAGATCGCCTCGGCCGGCTCGCCATGGGCGGCCTCGATCGCGGCGCGCGCCTGCGCCATCGGGAAGGGCGCCATCCTGTCCTGCAGCGCCGAGAGGTCCTCGGCGATCTTCATGCCGACGACATCGGGCCGCGTCGCCAGGAACTGGCCGAACTTGACATAGGACGGTCCGAGCCGGGTCAGCGCTGCGGCAAGGCGCGTCGCGGAGGAGCCGGCGCCGCGGCGCTCGATCAGGCGGCCGAGCGCGATCAGGCCCCGCGCCGCCGGCGGCAGCACGGAAGGATCGACCAGCGCGAGCGCACCTTCGCGCGCCAGCACGAAGCCGACCCGCGCCGAGCGGGCGAGATGGGCAAGCGCGGAGATCATGCGGCGGCAGCGCCCGTCACAGCTTCCAGCCGGAATGCAGCGCCACGACCCCGCCGGTCATCGGCGTGAAGCTGGCGCGACGGAAGCCCGCCTCGGCGATCATGTTGGCGAAGACCTGCGGGCGCGGGAACTTGCGGATCGATTCGACCAGATACTGGTAGGGCTCGGCCTCGCCCGTCACCATCCTGCCCATCGGCGGGATGACGTTGAAGGAATAGGCCTCGTAGATCTTGTCGAGGACAGGCACGTCGACATGGGAGAATTCGAGGCAGAGGAAACGGCCGCCACGCTTCAGCACGCGATAGGCCTCGGCCAGCGCCTTCTCGATGCGCGGCACGTTCCTGATGCCGAAGGCGATGGTGTAGGCGTCGAACGTCGCGTCCGGCAGCGCCAGCTCCTCGGCATTGCCCTGGACGAAACGGATGCGGTCGTCATCGGGAAAGCGCTTCTGGGCGCGCTCGCGCCCGACGGCGAGCATCTCGGCGTTGATGTCGAGCACGGTGACGTCGGTCTGCTGTCCGCCCTCCTCCAGCACCTTGAAAGCGACGTCGCCAGTGCCGCCGGCGACATCGAGATGATGGAAAGGCCGGTCGCGCGGCGGCTTCAGCGCGGTGAGCAGCGCCTCCTTCCAGGCGCGATGCAGGCCGGCCGACATCAAGTCGTTCATCAGGTCATAGCGGCCGGCGACCTTGTGGAAGACGTCGTCGACCTTGGCCTGCTTCTCGCCAAGCGGCACGTTCTCGAAGCCGAAATGGGTGGTGTCGGAGGCTGCTGTCACGGTTGGGCCGCTCTTGTGTTCGGGTGAGGCGATGAATAGCGAAAGCATCGGGCCTTGTCGCGGGCCCTCTCGACGCATGCTGAAGAGCCGATGCCATGCCTGAACTTCCCGAGGTCGAAACCGTCCGGCGCGGGCTGGAGCCCGCCATGCTCGGCGAGCGCTTCGCGCGCGTCGAGCAGAACCGGCCCGATCTGCGCTTCCCCCTGCCCGAGCGCTTCACCGAGCGCCTGACCGGGCGGCGGGTCGAGGCGCTGTCGCGGCGGGCGAAATACCTGATCGCCGATCTCGACGACGGGCAGGCACTGGTCATGCATCTCGGCATGAGCGGGCGCTTCATCGTCGAGGCCCCCGGCACGCCGCCGACCGAGCCCGGCGCCTATTACAACGAGATCGGCCGGCATCTCGTTCACGACCATGTCGTCTTCCATCTCGGTTCCGGCGCGCGGGTCACCTATAACGACGTCCGCCGCTTCGGCTTCATGGATCTTTTGCCCCGCGCCGGGCTGGAAACGTCGAAGCATTTCGCCGGGATGGGCATCGAGCCGCTCGGCAACGAGCTCTCCGGCGAGCTTCTGGCCAAGCTGTTCTCCGGAAAAGTCGCGCCGCTGAAGGCGGCCTTGCTCGACCAGCGGCTGATCGCCGGACTCGGCAATATCTATGTCTGCGAAGCACTGTTCCGCGCCGGGCTGCACCCCGAAGCCGAGGCCGGCTCGCTGGCGACGCCGACCGGCAAGCCGCGCGAGAAGGCGCATCTGCTGGCTGGGATCATTCGCGACGTGCTGGAGGAGGCGATCGCCGCCGGCGGCTCGACCTTGCGCGACTTTGCCCATGCCGACGGCTCGCTCGGCTATTTCCAGCATCGCTTCAAGGTCTATGACCGCGAGGACGAGCCTTGCGTCACGCCGGGCTGCGACCATCTGATCAAGCGGCTGGTGCAGTCCGGGCGCTCGACCTTCTATTGCGAGAGCTGCCAGAAGCGGGCCTGAGAATCACCATGTCCGGCAGCCCTCGTCCGCCCGGCAGGATCATCCTGCTCAACGGTGCCTCCAGCAGCGGCAAATCCTCGCTGGCGCGCGCGGTGCAGGCCCGGATCGAGGAACCGTTCTGGCATATCTCGATCGACCATCTCCGCGATTCCGGCGTGCTGCCGACGGCGCGCATCCGCTCTGGCGAATTCCAGTGGGCCACAATGCGCGATGCCTTCTTCGAGGGCTTCGAGCAATCGCTGCTGGCCTATGTCCGCTGCGGCAACAATCTGATCGTCGAGCACATCATGGAGAGTCGCGCCTGGCTGCTGCGGCTGGTCCGCCTGCTCGAAGGTCAGGACGTCTTCTTCGTCGGCCTGCATTGCGACCTCGCCGAGCTGGAACGCCGCGAGATCGCCCGCGGCGACCGGCGGATCGGCGATGCGCGCCGCGACTTCCACCAGATCCACAGCTATTGCCGCTATGATGCCGAGCTGGATTCGGCCGTCGCGCCCGAGGCCAATGCCGACAGGCTGATCGCCGCCTGGCGTTCGCGCACGACCCCTTCGGCGCTCCAGCGCCTGCTCGCCGAAGCCGGGCCGGCCGCCTGATCAGGCGTTTTCAATGAACTGGGCGAGGTTCTCCAGCGTCGAGCGCAGGCCGGCATTGTGATCGGCCTTGCCGATGCCGGCCGGGACGTTCTCGCACAGGATCGTCACCTCGGTGCCGTCGCGGACTTCCTTGAAGCGCCAGGTCATGGTCATCGTGCCGGCGAAGGCCGGATCGTCCGAGACGAAGCCGACCTCCCAGACGATGCGCTCGCCAGGATCGAGCGCGATGAAGCGGCCTTCGACGATATCGCTGTCGGCCGTGGCCTTTCCGGGAGCCCCGCTCGGGTCGTCATAGGTCAGGACCATGCGGTAGCTGCCGCCCGGATGCGGCTCGAAGCGCTCGATCGTCGCCCGCATCCCCTTCGGCGGCAGCCAGCGCGACAGCACGGCCGGGTCAGCGAAGGCATTGTAGACCGCGCCGGGCGAGGCCTTGACGAGGCGCGAGGCCGTATCGGTTCGAGTTTTGCCGGTCATGCGCACCTCCTGCTCGGCGGCTACAAACCATCAACGCACGAAGCGCCTTTGCGGTGGCGAAAATTTCCGATGCACGATCGCCGCGGTCATTCAGCCCTAGGCGCAACTTGCATCGGCGCGCATGGACTTCTCCCTGCACCCGCCGCTAATGCTGGCCCGACAACAGCATACGGGAGGCCGCCATGGCTTATGAGACCATTCTCGTCGAGGTGAAGGGCAAGGTCGGCATCATCACGCTGAACCGGCCGCAGGCCCTGAACGCGCTGAACGTCCAGCTGATCGCCGACATCAACGCGGCGCTCGACGGCTTCGAGCGCGACGACGATATCGGCTGCGTCGTCATGACCGGTTCGGAGAAGGCCTTCGCTGCCGGCGCCGACATCAAGGCGATGCAGGAGCGCAGCTATCCCGGCACCTATCTCGACGACAAGTTCGCCGATTGGGACCGGATCGGCCAGCGCCGCAAGCCGATCATCGCGGCGGTCGCGGGCTTCGCGCTCGGCGGCGGCTGCGAGCTCGCGATGATGGCCGATTTCATCATCGCCGCCGACAACGCCAAGTTCGGCCAGCCCGAGATCAACCTCGCCGTCATCCCCGGCGCCGGCGGCACCCAGCGCCTGACCCATGCGATCGGCAAGGCCAAGGCGATGGACCTTTGCCTCACCGGCCGCTTCATGGATGTGAACGAAGCCGAGCGCGCCGGGCTGGTCGCCCGCATCGTCCCGCTCGCCGAGCTGATGACCGAGACGCTGAAGGCGGCCGAGCAGATTGCCTCGAAGTCGCTGCCCTCGCTGCTCTCGGCCAAGGAATCGGTCAATCGCGCCTTCGAGACGACGCTGGCCGAGGGGCTGCGCTTCGAGCGCCGCGTCTTCTCGGCGCTGTTCGGCACGCACGACCAGAAGGAAGGCATGGCCGCCTTCATCGAGAAGCGGAAGCCCGAGTTCAAGAACTACTGACAGAGGCAAGCCCCGGCCGATCAGCGCCACGCATGGCCGGGGCCAATTTCTTTCACTTGAAAGGCCGGCGGCGCTGCTGGACCATGGCTGCTCACTCTTAAGAGCACGCAGGATTTGCCATGACCGCCGCAGCCCGCTCCCTCACCGACGGCATCGCGCTGCCGAGCTATGCCGATGTCGAAGTGGCGGCACAGCGCATCGCCGGCGTCGCGCATCGGACGCCGGCGCTGACCTCGCGCACCGCCAATGAGCGCACCGGCGCCAATCTCGTCTTCAAGGCGGAGAACCTGCAGCGCATGGGCGCCTTCAAGTTCCGCGGCGGCTATAATGCCATCGCGGCACTGACGCCCGAGCAGCGCAAGGCCGGCGTCCTGACCTATTCCTCCGGCAACCACGCCCAAGCGATCGCCTATGCCAGCAGGCTGCTGGGCGCGCCGGCGACGATCATCATGCCGCTCGACGCCCCCGCGGCGAAGGTCGCGGCGACCAAGGGCTATGGCGCTGAGGTCGTCACCTATGACCGCTACACCCAGGACCGGCTCGAGCTGGGGGACCGGCTGGCGGCCGAGCGCGGACTGACGCTGATCCCGCCCTACGATCATCCCGATGTCATCGCCGGCCAGGGCACGGCGACCAAGGAGCTGATCGAGGAGGCCGGCGAGCTCGACGTCCTCCTGGTCTGCCTCGGTGGCGGCGGATTGCTCGCCGGCGCACTCCTGGCGGCCAAGGCGCTCAATCCAGGCTGCAAGGTCTATGGCGTCGAGCCCGAAGCCGGCAATGACGGCCAGCAATCGCTGCGCAAGGGCGAGATCGTCAAGATCGACGTGCCCAAGACCATCGCCGACGGCGCCCAGACCGCCTTCCTCGGCAATTACACCTTCCCGATCATCCGCGATCTCGTCGAGGACATCGTCACCGTGCCGGACGCCGCCCTCGTCGCGGCGATGCGCTTCTTCGCCGAGCGGATGAAGCTCGTGGTCGAGCCGACCGGCTGCCTTGCCGCCGCCGCCGCCTTCACCGGCGCGGTTCCGGTCGAAGGCAAGCGCGTCGGCGTCATCCTGAGCGGCGGCAATGTCGACCTTGCCAGCTTCGCGCGCTTTATCGGCGAGGGCGCGTGAGCGAGATCGAAACGATCCTGTCGCCTGATGTCCCGGCGCCGGCCGGGCATTATGCGCAGGCGGTCGCGTATAAGGATCTGGTCTTCGTCTCCGGCCAGCTCGCGCCGCGCCCCGATGGCAGCCACACTGCTGGCGAGCCCTTCGCGGTGCAGGCGCGCCAGGCGCTCGACAATCTCCTGGCGGTGCTCGACGCCGCCGGCTGCGGCCCGGCCGATGTGCTGAAGGTCACCGCCTATCTGGTCGGGGCCGCGCATTGGCCGCAGTTCAATGCGGTCTATGCCGAGGTCTTCGGGCCGTACAGGCCGGCCCGTGCCGTTGTTCCCGTGCCCGAGCTGCACCATGGCTATCTCGTCGAGATCGAGGCCGTGGCGGTCCGCCGCAAGACGGATTGAAGGCGTCTACGATTCCGCCGTTGACGCCGGGCCCGGCAGGAACTATAGGGTCGGGCCTCGCGGCGGTCTTGCTCCGGCAGGACCGTCGCTCGCATTTTCAACTGAAGGTCCGTGGTCGTGCCAGCCGGCGATAGCCAGGCGCTCACCGCGATGAGGACGAGGACGTTACGATGGCCAACACGACTTCGGCCAAGAAGGCCGCGCGCAAGATCGTGCGGCGCACCGAAGTGAACAAGGCGCGCCGCAGCCGCGTGCGCACCTTCCTGCGCAAGGTCGAGGAGGCGATTGCCTCCGGTGACAAGGGCGCCGCTGCCGCCGCCCTGCAGGCTGCCCAGCCGGAGTTGATGCGGGCCGCTCAGAAGGGCGTGGTTCACAAGAACACCGCTTCGCGCAAGGTCTCGCGTCTCGCTCACCGTATCGGTGCGCTGGCTTCCTGATTGCCGTTCATCAGAGCGGATTTGCGAGCAGTTTTCGACCCGGCCGAAAGGCCGGGTTTTTGTTTGTCCGGTCGATCGCAAAGCGGTGCCCGATGCTGCGCCGCAACACCCGCTGTCAACGGCGATTCCGCAATCTTTCCACGACTTTACCGACTTGACTTCGATATCGTTTTGGTTGTCGAAAACCGTCCCACCCGGGACTTTTGACCGCACAAAATTCCTCCATATTTTTCATCACCTTAGTGGGCAAAGCAATTCAGCTGAGTGAATCCCCGCCCCCCGAATGGGGCAGGGGGCAGGCTTCGAAAAAAAAGATTCGGAGCCGGCGCGAGACCTGCCCGGTAAAGAAAAGCTTAACTTCCCCAACTGATTGCGAGACACCTTCCGGTAGGGCAGACACCGGTCGGAATGCCCCCGAGCCACGAAGCCGGCTGAGGGGGATATTGCCCCCGTTCGAGGCGGCCCTGTATGGTCCTTTTCATCGGCGGGCGGACAGCGATGTTCAACCGGCTCTTCAAAGAATTTTTGACGGTTTTGGCTTACAACCAGGCGGGGTTGGAAGAATGAGCTTCTATGTCTCAAAGATTTAAATGCCTTTGAAATAAACCATAGCTGCGGCTGATCTTTTTAGAACGCGCAGCTCTACCTCGAAAAGCGTTGGGAAGACCTCGCTTCGCGGCTCTCGGGCCGCCGAAGGCGGGCAGCGTTTTTCTCGATGAACAAATCACTGCATGGCCAACCTCGGAAAACGCGGTGGCAACCTGCGCGACAATGGAATGGGGCAATTGGAATGTTCGAGCGGATGGAGACTGGCAATCTGGCCGAGACTGCGGCCACTCCCGTGGTGACCAAGCTTGCCTCGACCGAGCCGGCCAGCGTCGCCGGGACCAAGGATCGGTGGGACAGGGTCCGCCGGCGCCTGCGCGCCGAGCTTGGCGAGGACGTCTTCTCGAGCTGGTTTGCGCGTGTCGAGATCGGCGCGGTCGTCGAGGGTGTCGCCCATCTCACCGTGCCGACCCGCTTCCTGAAGAGCTGGCTCGAAGCCCATTATGCCGAGCGCCTGCGGGCACACTGCATGGCCGAGCTCGATGCACCCAACGGGGTCGCCCTTTCGGTGCGCCAGGTGGCGCGCGAGAGCAGCGAACCCTGCCAGGATCTCTCGGCGCAGCGGGCGCGCCCGGCCCAGGCTCGCCCGGCCACCCCGATGTCGGAGGTCGCCCCCGCTTCGGCCGCCACCCCGGCCAGCGACCGCGACCCCATGGACGCCTGCGGCACGCTGCTCGACCGGCGCATGACGTTCCAGAGCTTCGTCGTCGGCAAGTCGAATGCGCTCGCCTTCGCTGCGGCGGAGCGGATCTCGGCGGCCCCCGCCGGCTCGACGCCCTATAACCCGCTCTATCTCCATGCCGGCGTCGGCCTCGGCAAGACGCATCTGATCCAGGCGATCGCCCAGGATGCGCGCCAGCATGGCAAGCGCGTCGCCTATTTCACCGCGGACCGCTTCATGTACGGCTTCGTCGCCGCACTGAAGTCGCAGACGGCGCTCGCCTTCAAGGAGAAGCTGCGCGGCATCGACCTGCTGATCGTCGACGACGTCCAGTTCATCCAGGGCCGCTCGATCCAGCAGGAGTTCGGCCACACGATCAACGCGCTGATCGATGCCGGCAAGCAGATCGTCGTCGCCGCCGACCGGCTGCCCACCGATCTGGAGGCCCTCGACGAGCGCATCCGCTCCCGGCTAGCCGGCGGCCTCGTCGTCGAGATCGGCGAGCTCGACGAGGCGCTGCGGGTCAAGATCCTGACCACCCGGCTCGACGGGCTGAAGGCCGCCCATCCGAGCTTCCACGTCAATCCGGACGTGATCGCCTATGTCGCCAAGCTCGTCGCCACCAATGGCCGCGATCTCGACGGCGCCGCCAACCGCATCCTGGCGCATGCGACGCTGACCGGCGCCAGCGTGACGATGGAGACGGCGGAAGCGGCGATCCGCGATCTGGTCCGGACGCGCGAGCCGCGCCGGGTCAAGATCGAGGACATCCAGAAACTGGTCGCGACCCGCTACAATGTCAGCCGCGCCGACATCCTGTCGGAGCGCCGGACTGCGGCCGTGGTCAAGCCGCGCCAGATCGCGATGTATCTCGCCAAGGCGCTGACGCCGCGCTCGTTGCCCGAGATCGGGCGCCGCTTCGGCGGGCGCGACCACACCACCGTGCTGCATGCGGTGCGCAAGATCGAGAAGGCGATCGTCGAGGACCGTCTCCTCCATGACGAGGTCGATCTCCTGAAGCGCATGCTGCAGGAGTGAGGCGCCAGCCTCCCCTTCTGCGTTAACTGTGCAGGCGGGCTCGCGCGCCCTTGCGCGCGGCCCGGCCGTCCGGCAATGTCGCGGGCCACCTTTCTGCCTGCCGGCTCGCCGCGGGCGCCAGCATGCCAGAAGACGCCATGAAGGTTACGGTCGAACGCTCCACGCTCCTGAAGTCGCTCGGGCATGTCCATCGTGTCGTCGAGCGGCGCAACACGATCCCGATCCTGTCGAACCTCCTGCTGCGCGGCAGCGAGGACGGGCTGAAACTGAAGGCGACCGACCTCGACATCGAGGTGGTCGAGACCGTGCCCGCCGATATCGTCGAGGCCGGCGCGACCACGGTGCCCGCCCACACCCTCTATGACATCGTCCGCAAACTGCCCGACGGCTCGCAGGTCTCGCTCGAGACCACCGGCGAGACCGGCCAGATGGTGCTGCGCTCGGGCCGCTCGCGCTTCACGCTGCAGACGCTGCCGGAAAGCGATTTCCCCGACATCACCGCCGGCGAGATGGCGCATCGTTTCGTGCTGCCGGCCGGCGAGTTCAAGCGGCTGATCGACAAGACCCAGTTCGCGATCTCGACCGAGGAGACGCGCTACTATCTCAACGGCATCTACCTGCACGCCATCGATGTCGACGGGCGCCCGGTGCTGCGCGCCGTCGCGACCGATGGTCACCGCCTCGCCCGCGTCGATACCGCCGCCCCGCAAGGCTCGCTCGGCATGCCCGGCGTGATCGTGCCGCGCAAGGCCGTGGCCGAGATCCAGAAGCTGCTGGAAGACGGCGAGAGCGAGGTCCAGATCGAGCTCTCCGCCACCAAGATCCGCGTCGCCGCCGCCGAGGTCGTGCTGACCTCCAAGCTGATCGACGGCACCTTCCCCGACTATCAGCGCGTCATTCCGTCCGGGAACGACAAGCTGCTCACCGTCGACAGGGGTGATTTCGCAGCCAGCGTCGACCGCGTCTCGACGATCTCGTCCGAGCGCGGCCGCGCCGTGAAGCTCTCCATGGCCGATGGCCGGATGACGCTGTCAGTCACCAACCCCGATTCCGGCTCGGCGACCGAAGAGATCGAGGTCGACTACGATGCCGGCCCGCTCGATATCGGGTTCAATGCGCGCTATCTGATGGACATCGCCGCCCAGCTCGACGGCGACACCGCGCTGCTCAAGCTCGCCGATCCGGGCTCCCCGACGGTGATCCAGGACCGCGAAGGCGCTTCGGCCCTCTATGTGCTGATGCCGATGCGGGTCTGATCCCGGCAAAGCGTCTTGACCGCGGTCGCCCGCCTCACGCTGCAGAATTTCCGCTCCTATCCGGCCCTCGATCTTGCGATCGAGGGCCGGCTCGTTGCGCTGTGCGGCGAGAACGGCGCCGGCAAGACCAATTTGCTCGAGGCGCTCTCGCTGTTCGCGCCCGGCCGTGGCCTCCGCCGCGCCGATCTCTCCGACATGGTTCGCCAGTCCGGCGATGGCGGCTTTGCCGTCTCGATCGGGCTCGCCAATGACGGCGCGCGGCTCGGGATAGGGCTGGAGCCGCCCGATGCCGAGGGAAAGCGGGCACGGCTCGCCCGGATCGACGGCGCTTCCGTCGGCTCGGCGCTGGCCTTCAGCGACTATGTCAGGCTGGTCTGGCTGACACCCGATCTCGACGGGCTGTTCCGCGGCGCTGCCGGCGATCGCCGCCGCTTTCTCGACCGGCTGGTGCTGGCGGTCGATCCTGGCCACGGCACACGCTCGAATGCGCTGGAAAAGGCGTTGCGCTCGCGCAACCGCATCCTCGACGAGAGCCCGCACCAGCAGCGCTGGCTCGACGCCGTCGAGCGCGAGATCGCCGAGCTCGGCGTCGCCGTCGCCGCCGCCCGGGCCGAGACGGTGGCCCGGCTTTCCGCCATCATCGCCCAGACCGCGGACGAGACCTCGCCCTTCCCGCAGGCCGATATCGCGCTGGAAGGCGAGATCGACGCGCTCGTCGCGACCCTGCCGGCGCTCGACGCCGAGGATCGCTATCGCGAGATGCTCCGCGAGATGCGCCCGCGCGACAAGGCGGCCGGGCGCACGCTTGCCGGCCCGCAGGCCTCCGACCTCGCGGTGCGCCATGCCGCCAAGGACATCCCGGCGGGCCAGGGCTCGACCGGCGAGCAGAAGGCGCTGCTGATCGGGCTGGTGCTCGCCCATGCTCGCCTCGTCGCGACGATGAGCGAGCTGCCACCACTGGTCCTGCTCGACGAGGTCGCCGCCCATCTCGACCCGCGCCGGCGGGCAGCTCTCTATGCAACGCTGGCCGAGCTCGGCTGCCAGGTCTGGATGACCGGCGCCGATCCGGCCCTGTTCGGCGATCTCCCGGACGGAGCGCAGCGCTTCCTGGTCACTCCCGGCGAGGTCCGGCAGGCACCCTGAGCGGTTCTCGTCCCGGCCACGGCCCGTGAAAGCTGCTTAACCATTTCGCGCGACACTACGGGCGATGCATCCGTCGCAGCCGTCCTTCACGCAGGCTGAAGCCGCGATCGCCAGCAGGCTGCTGACGATCCTGGAGCCGCATTTCGACGTCTCCACCCGCAAGCTCTACGCCAAGACCTTCAAGCGCGATCTCGACCAGCTCGACGTCGCTTCCGACGAACAGGTGAAATACCGCAAGCTGTTCAAGCTCGAATTCGACGAGCGCTATCGGCTGGCGAAACTGCGCATCGTCGGCCGCGCCAACAACCGCGACATCCTGCTCGCCGACTATCCGCAATTCTTCCTCGAGGACTTCTCGAACTTCCTCGCCGTCCTGGTCGCGCGCTGGAAGCGGCGCTGGGGCCCGGTCGACGAGGCGCTGCGCGTGTTCTGCAAGCTCATGCTCACCGACATCTCCTTTTCGCTAGCCTGCTTCGACGATGCGCTCGAAAGCGATGTCGACAATCGGCTTGGCGCGCTCGAACAGGCCTTTCGCGACGGCATCGGCGAACGCATCTCGGCAATCGAGGCGAGTATGGCGGATGTCGCCGGCTTCTCTGGCCAGCTCTCGACCCAGGCCGGCGCGACACTGTCGGCATTGTCCGGAACGCAGGAGCGACCCGAGCAGGTCGCCGCCTCCGTGGCCGAGATCGTCGCGGCGACGCGACAGTGCCAGCTCGCCAGCGGGCGCATCTCCCAGGAGACGGCGGGTTCGAGCCGCGCTACCCAGGCGGCGAACGCCGAATGCCATGCGATCAGCGACAGCGTCGCGATGCTGCAGCAGGCGAGCGGCCGGATCGGCAGCCTGGTCGAGCTGATCCGCAGCCTCGCCGCGCAGACCAATCTGCTGGCGCTCAACGCAACCATCGAGGCCGCTCGCGCCGGCGAAGCTGGCAAGGGCTTCGCAGTGGTCGCCGCCGAGGTCAAATCGCTCGCCGCGGCCACCAACAACGCGACGCAAACCATCCGCCACGGCGTCGGCGAGGTCGTCGACGCCGGGAGCGCTATCGGAGAAGCCGTACGCGGGCTCGGCCAGACCATGCAGACGCTGCAGGACAGCGCCGATGTCGTCGCCGAATCGGTCGCAGGGCAGGCCAGCCATATCCGCTCGATCGTCGAGCGGGCCGAAAGCTCGTCCTCGGGCGTCGATGCCATCGCGCACCATGCCGCGCTAGTCGAGGGCCTCGCGCGCGAAGCGGCTGCGCTCGCCCGGCAGGTCGACGACCGCGTCCGGGCCACCTCGGCGCAATCGCTGGCGCTGGAACAATCGATCGGCGATTTCCTCGGCGCGATGGGCAAGGCTCGCGCCGAGAAGCGCGGGCGCATCCGCCAGACCGGCTGATCTCTCCCATCACGCAAGGCGATGGGACACATCCGGCGCAGGCTGCTAATCTGACCGCAATAAGCCGATATCAGGGAGCTGCGCCCCATGGATCTCGCCGGGCTTCTGGTTTTCGCCGGTGTCTACTTCCTCGCCGTCGCCTCGCCGGGACCGGGCATCGCCGCGATCGTGGCGCGCTCGCTCTCGACCGGATTCCGGCGGACGGTGCCCTTCGTGCTCGGCGTCGCATCGGCCGATCTGATCTGGCTGAGCTTCTCCGCGCTCGGCCTGACGCTGCTGATGCAGAGCTTCCACGGGCTCTTCCTGGCGATCAAATACGCGGGTTGCGCCTATCTGATCTATCTCGCCTGGAAGCTCTGGACCGCGCCGGTGAAGAGCCTGGAAGACCAGCCGGCGATGCGAGGCGAGGGCGTCCGCCTCTTCCTCGGCGGCGTCGCGCTGACGCTCGGCAATCCCAAGGTGATGGTGTTCTTCGTCTCGATCCTGCCGCTGGTGGTCGACCTGCAGGCACTGACGCCGCTCGCCTTCGTCGAGGTCGCGGTGCTGACCATGCTGATCATCAACGCGACCCTGCTCGGCTACGCCTATGCCGCCGACCGGGCGCGGCGGCTGGTCGCCAGCCCCAGGACGATGCGCCGGATCAACCGCGTCACCGGCGGCGTGATGGCGGGCGCCGCGGCAGCGATCGCGGCGCGCGGCTGAGATGGCCGACAAGCTCGCGCCACGCACCATCGCGCTTGAGGACTGGGCTGAGACACCCGGCGAATGGCATGGCGAGATCCAGGGCTTCGGCGGCGAGGTCTCGCTGATCTTCGTCCGGGCCGAGTCGGGCAAGGGGCCAAGGCTGCACAGCCATCCTTATCCGGAGACCTTCATCGTGCGCGCCGGGCGGGCGCTCTACACGATCGGCGACCGGGAGATCGAGGCTGGGCCGGGCGAGATCCTGGTCGTACCGGCCGGCATGCCGCACAAGTTCCGTAGCCTCGGGCCGGATGTGCTGGAATCGATCGACATCCACGCCAGCGAGCGCTTCGTCACCGACTGGCTGGAATAGGGTTCAGCGCCCGCCAGCGGCCGCGATCAATTTGGCGACCTCGCTCTGGCCGCGCTTGCGGGCATGCTGGAGCGGGCTGACGCCATCCTTGTCGGCAAGATTGGGATTGGCCCCGGCATCGAGCACGAGCCTGGCGACTTCTTGATGGCGCGGGCCGCCATCGCCGAGGATCACGATCTCCAGAAGGCAGGTCCAGCCGAGATTGTTGACGTGATCAACGTCGATGCCGCTGGTCAAAAGCAGCTTGGCCGTCTCGACATGGGCGCGCTCGCAGGCCGGGATCAGCGCATTGCCACCATAGCGATTGCGCAGTGACAAGTCGGGCTTCAGCGGCAGCATCGCCGCGATGATCTCGGTACGGCCGCTGGCGCCGGCGAACAGCCAGGGCGTGTCCTGGTTGGCCGCCTGGGCATTGGGGCTCGCGCCTGCCGCCAGCAGTGCCTTGGCGACGGCGACATGATTGCCGGCGACGGCGAGCAGGAGCGGCGTCTGACGCTGGCCATCGCGCTGTTCGAGATCTGCCTTGGCGGCGATCAGGCGATTCACCGCGGCAAGATCGCCACGGCCGGCCGCTTCGAGCAGGCCGATCTGTGCTTCGCTCGCTCCGGTCATCAGCAGCACTCCCGCCAGGATCGCGCCGGCCCGCAGCCACCGCCTCATCTGCTACCGTCGAGCAGGCGCCCGACCACCTTGGCGGTGTAATCGACCATCGGCACGATCCGGGCGTAGTTCAGCCGGGTCGGGCCGATGATGCCGACGACGCCGACAATGCGCTGGCCGCCATCGCGGAAAGGCGCGGCGATGATCGAGGAGCCCGACATCGAGAACAATTTGTTCTCCGAGCCGATGAAGATGCGCACGCCGTCACCGGCTTCGGCGCGCGAGAGCAGGTCGATCAATTCGGTCTGCGTCTCCAGATCGGCGAAGAGCAGGCGGATGCGCTCCAGATCCTCCTGCGCCTTTAGATCCTCGAGCAGATTGGCCTGGCCGCGCACGATCAGATGCCGGTCGCCCGACGGGCCGGAACTCGTGGCGATGCCCGTCTCGACCAGCCTTGCGGTCAGATCGTCGAGCTCGCGCTCCATCAGGATGCGGCTGTCGGCGATCTCGCGGCGGAGCTCGTCGAGCGTCTTGCCGGCGATGCGGGCATTGAGGAAATTGCCGGCCTCGACCAGCGCCGATGCCGGCAGGCCCGCCGGCAACGCCAGGATGCGGTTCTCGACGGTGCCGTCATCGGCGACGAGCACGGCAAGCGCCCGGCCGGCATCGAGCCGGACGAACTCGATATGGCGCAGGCGGGCATTGGCCTTGGTGGTGACGACGACGCCGGCGCCGCGCGACAGGCCCGACAGCAAGGCCGAGGCCTCGGTCAGCGTCTGGTCGAGCGAGCGGTTGCTGGCGGCAGCCCTGATCTGCGCCTCGATGCGACCGCGCTCATCCGAGGTGAGGTTGCCGACTTCCATCATCCCGTCGACGAAGAAGCGCAGGCCGCGCTCGGTCGGCAGGCGTCCAGCCGAGGTGTGCGGGGCGTAGATCAGCCCGGCTGTCTCCAGATCGGTCATGACGTTGCGCACCGTCGCCGGCGACAGCGCGATCGGCAGCAGCCGGGCGATATTGCGCGAGCCCACAGGCTCGCCCGTGGCCATGTAGCCGTCGACGATCTGACGAAAAATCTCGCGCGAGCGCTGGTCGATCTCGACCAGGCCGCCGGGTGTCTCAGGGCGCGTATGGGCGCTCATTCCGTGGCGAACAACCTCAATTCCATGGCCCATTGTCCCCGCTGGGCATGGCCGGATCAAGTCCCATACCCTGCTCGCCTTGCCGCACTCCGGTTAAGCGCCTACAAGCCGCGGACTCCAGAAGACAGGATGACACGATGAGACCCTCGAAGCGCGCAGCCGACGAGATGCGCAAGGTCACGCTGGAACGCGGCGTGGTGCGCTATGCCGAAGGCTCGTGCATGGTCACCTTCGGCGAGACCAAGGTGCTCTGCGCGGCGACGGTCGAGGAAAAGGGGCCACCCTGGCTGCGCGGCACCGGCAAGGGCTGGGTCACCGCCGAATATTCGATGCTGCCGCGCGCCACCCATGAGCGCACCCGCCGCGAGGTCACTTCGGGCAAGCCTTCGGGCCGGACGCAGGAGATCCAGCGCCTGATCGGACGCTCGCTTCGTGCCGTGGTCGACCTGACCGCGATCGGCGAGCGCCAGATCGTCGTCGATTGCGACGTTCTGCAGGCCGATGGCGGCACCCGCACCGCCTCGATCACCGGCGCCTGGGTCGCACTGCATGACGCGCTGAAATGGATGGAAGGCCGCGGCATGCTGAAGGGCGCCAATCCGTTGAAGGACCATGTCGCAGCGATCTCCTGCGGCATTGTCGCCGGCAACCCCGTGATCGATCTCGACTATGTCGAGGATTCCGGCGCGCAGACCGACGCGAACTTCGTCATCACCGGCGCCGGCGGCCTCGTCGAGGTACAAGGCACCGCTGAGGGTGCACCGTTCACCGAGGAGGAGCTTTTGGCCCTGCTGAAGCTCGCCAAGGGCGGCGTCGGCAAGCTCGTCGCCTTGCAGAAGGCGGCGGTGGCCTGACGCTATGACCACCAACCGCCTCCTCACCGGCAAGGTCGTGATCGCGACCCATAACCAGGGCAAGCTGCGCGAAATGCGCGAGCTGATGGCGCCCTATGGCGTCGAGCTGGTCTCGGCCGGCGAGCTCGGCCTGCCCGAGCCGGTGGAAGACGGCCACATGTTCGCCGAGAACGCCGCAATCAAGGCCGTCGCGGCGGCCAAGGCCTCCGGCTTGCCGGCGCTGGCCGATGATTCCGGCGTCTGCATCGATGCGCTCGATGGTGCGCCCGGCCTGTTCTCGGCCAACTGGGCCGGGCCGGGCAAGGATTTCGCCCCGGCGCTGGCCCGGGTCCAGATGGAGCTTGGCAAGCGCGGCGCGACCACGCCCGAGCAGCGCAAGGCGCATTTCGTCTCGGCGCTGGTGATCGCCTGGCCGGACGGGCATCAGGAACTGTTCGAGGGCCGCGTCTTCGGCACGATCGTCGACGCCCCGCGTGGGGCCTCCGGCTTCGGCTACGACCCGATTTTCCAGCCGGCCGGCCATGCCAGGACCTTCGGCGAGATGACCTCCGAGCAGAAGCACGGCATCCCGCAGGACGGCTCGCCCGGCCTGTCGCACCGGGCCCGGGCCTTCCATGTGCTGGCCGCCGCCTGCCTGAGGACGCCCGCTTGAGCCCTTCGGCCGCCCTTGCTGCGCGGCCCGGCGTGCCCAGGCATCCGACCGTGGATGCCGGCTTTGCCGTCTATGTGCATTGGCCGTTCTGCCTGGCCAAATGCCCCTATTGCGACTTCAATTCCCATGTCCGGCACCAGCCGCCGGACCAGGCGCGCTATATCGCCGCCTTCCGCCGTGAGATCGCACAACGTGCCGAGCTTGCGCCGGGACGCACGGTCTCCTCGATCTTCTTCGGCGGCGGCACGCCTTCGCTGATGGAGGGCGCGACCGTTGGCGCGATCCTCGATGCGATCGGCGAGCACTGGGCCGTCGATCCCAATTGCGAGGTCTCGCTGGAGGCCAATCCGACCAGCGTCGAGGCCGGCCGCTTCCGCGATTTCCGGGCGGCGGGCGTCAACCGAGTCTCGCTCGGCGTGCAGGCGCTGAACGATACCGATCTCAAGGCGCTCGGCCGGATGCACTCGGCCCAGGAGGCGCTCGATGCAGTCGCCATCGCGCGGCGCTATTTCGAGCGCTATTCCTTCGACCTGATCTATGCCCGCTCACCGAACCAGACGCCGGCGCTCTGGCAGGCCGAGCTCGAACTGGCGATCAGCCATGCCGCGGAGCACCTTTCGCTCTACCAGCTCACCATCGAACCCGGCACCGCCTTCGACCAGCTCTACAAGGCCGGCAAGCTCGCTATCCCAGACCCCGATGTGGGCGCCGCGCTCTACGAGCTGACGCAGGAGATCACGGCCAAGCACGGCCTGCCGGTCTACGAGATCTCGAACCATGCCCGGCCGGGCGCGGAATGCCGGCACAATCTGGTCTACTGGCATTATGGCGAATATGCCGGCGTCGGGCCGGGCGCCCATGGCCGGCTGGTGACGCCGGACGGTCGCTATGCGCAGTCGACCGAGAAGCGCCCCGAAACCTGGCTGGAGCGGATCGAGGCCGGTGGCGACACACTGGTCGAGAACGAGAAGCTTTCGGCCGAGGCGCAGGGCGACGAATACCTGCTGATGGGCCTGCGACTCGTCGAAGGCATCGATCTCGACGTGTTCGAGGGACTCGCCGGCCGCAAGCTCAACGGCAACCGGATCGGCAGCCTGATCGCCGAGGGCTTCCTCGCCCGCAAGGCCAATGGCCGGCTCGCCGCGACGCCGGAAGGGGCGCTGCTGCTCGACGCGCTGGTCGCCGATCTCGCGGCCTGAGCGCTGATCGCCGTGGCAGGCGCCGGACTCGATATCATTAAACCGATTTAGATCGATGAGAAGCCCTGTTGCGGCAGGGCTCGCCATGATTGTGCGGCCGCCCTCCGCCACGTCGCTGCCGCAATCGGCGTTCCCGATGGCCGGGTAAGAACAGCATAAGTTCAACCCAGGGAGGTCACCGATGCAGCCAAGCACAATCGATGAATCACGTCCCGCCTTGTCGCGTCGCCGGCTGTTGCAGGCCGCGGGCGCCGGAGCCCTTGTCGCCGCTACCGATACGGCCTTCGCACAGGCTCCCGCAGCCCGCCCCGGCCCGCCGAGCACGATCACCACGCCGCCGCGCGATTTCAGCCGCAACGGCGCGCCGACCACCTATTTCTGGGACCCTGACGTCCTCGCCGTCGATCCCGCCTTCGAGGGACTGGCCCAGCCCAACGCGGCGATCCAGCGGCTCTGGACCGGCGCGCTCTGGGCGGAAGGGCCAGCCTGGAACGCGCAAGGGCGCTATCTTGTCTGGAGCGATATCCCGAACAACCGGCAGATGCGCTGGCTCGAGGATGACGGCCGCGTCAGCGTCTTCCGCACGCCCTCGGGCAACAGCAACGGCAACAGCTTCGATTTCCAGGGCCGGCAGCTCTCCTGCGAGCATCTCAACCGCCGTGTCGTCCGCTACGAGCTCGACGGATCGGTGACGATCCTCGCCGACAAGTTCGACGGCAAGCGATTGAACTCGCCCAATGACGTCGTGCAGCATCCCGACGGCAGCTACTGGTTCACCGATCCGCCCTATGGCGGCCAGCTCTATGAGGGCGCGCCCGACGCAGCCGGCGGACCGAGCAATGCCAGCGGCAAGATCAATCCCCGGCTCGGCCAGCCGCCGGAGATCGGCTTCTACAAGCGGGAATTGCCGACGAATTGCTATCGCATCGATCCGAGCGGACGCGTCGATCTCGTCGTCACCGAGCAGCAGGTCCCCGACCCGAACGGCCTGTGCTTCTCGCCGGACTACAAGAAGCTCTACATCGCCTCGACCGGCAAGGGCCCGGGCGACACCGGCCCCGGCGGCAAGGGCGATGTCCACGTCTTCGATGTCGGCGCCGACAACAAGCTCTCCAACGGCAAGCTGTTCTCCGACTGCATGGTCGACGGGGTGAAATGCGGGCCGGACGGTTTGCGCTGCGACGTCCAGGGCAATCTCTGGGCCTCCAGCAATGCCGGGCGCGCCGTCGGCTACAACGGCGTGCTCTGCTTCAACCCCGAGGGCAAACTCATCGGCCGCATCCGCCTGCCGGAGGTCTGCGGCAATATCTGCTTCGGCGGGCCGAAGAGGAACCGGCTGTTCATGGCGGCGAGCCAGTCGATCTACGCGGTCTATCTGGGCACGCAGGGGGCCGGGCCTGGCTGACAAGCGCCCGGCTCAGGCCTCGTCCTGCTCAGGCTTGGGCCGGTCCTGCTCCGCGGGATCGGCCTCGGCCTTCGCTTCCGGCTTCTCCTGCCCGGCATAGAGCTTGGGCAGATAGGTCTCGTACCAGGCCTTCAGCTCGGCGAGCGCCGGCTGTTCGAGATTGCGGCGCAGGTACGCCTCGATCCGGGGCAGATGCTTGAGATAGCCGGGCTTGCCGTCGCGGCGGTCGAGCCGGGCGAAGATGCCGGCGATCTTGGTGTTGCGCTGGGCACCGAGGATCGCATAGGCGCGGGCGAAGCCCGGCAAGTCGAAGCCCGCATCGGTGCCGCGCCGCGCTCCGGCATAGGCGGCGAGCAGGCGCAGCTCCAGCGCAGCTGGCACGTCGACGCGGGCATCCTGGCCGAGCGAGACGAGGTCATAGGCGGGGTGACCGAGCACCGAGTCCTGGAAATCGATCACGCCGAGGCGGGCATGGCCGACGCGATCGGGCAGCCAGAGCAGGTTCGGCGAGTGATAATCGCGCAAGGTCCAGGTCGCCGGCGTCTCGAAGAGCTCGTCGAAGAGCTTTTCCCAGATGCGGCTGAATTCGGCCCGCGTCACCGCCGGCAAGGTGACGCCGGCGATATGTGGGGCGTACCAATCAAGCACCAGCTCGGTCTCGATGGCGAGCGCCTCGCGATCGTAGTCGGGCATGACGTGGTCGCGCCCTTCCGCCACCGGCAGGATCGTCGGCAGGGCATGCCGGTGCAGTTCGGCGAGGAGCCGGGCCGCGGCCTCGTAGCGTTCGGGGATAGGTCCATCCGCGCCGACGACCGGCTCATTGCCGAGATCCTCGATGATCAGCAGGCCGGTGACGAGGTCCTGCGCCAGGATCTCCGGCGCGGACAGGCCGAGCGAGCGCAGGGCCTTGTCCATGGCGACGAAGGCGTCGACGGTCTCGGCGAGATGGGCGATGGCGCTGTAGGGCTTGCCCTGGCGGATCGCCGGCCCGTCGGGGCGCGGCGGCGAGATCATCAGGATCGCGGTCTCGCCGGACGGCCTGATCAGGCGCTCATAGGCGCGGCTCGAGGCATCGCCGAGCATGAATTCGCGTTTCGCCTCGCTCCAGCCGGCTTCGTCGATCAGGCGGCGGGCGCCGATCGCGAGCGAAAGCCGCTGGCGCCAGAGCACCCCGCCGGAGAGCGTCGCGATCCGGCCCTGCTCGGGATTGTCGGGATCGACCTCCAGAACAATGTCGAGCCGGCGGCCCGCCGGCAGGCGCGCGCCGGCACGGTCAGGCCATTCGACGATGGTGACGGCGAGGTCGAGGTCCTCGATCAGGCCGATATCGTCGAGCTCGTCGGGGCTGCGGACACGGTAGAGATCGGCGTGGAGCAGGAGCCCGCGCGGGCTGTCATAGCTCTGCACCAGGGTGAAGGTCGGGCTCGGCGCTTCCAGCGCCGGATCGCCGGCGAGGCGGCGCAGTATCGCCCGCGCCAGCAGCGACTTGCCGGCGCCGAGATGGCCGGAGAGGGCGACGATGTCGCCGGTCTTCAGGATGTCGGCGATGTCCTGCGCCAGCCGCACCGTCGCAGCCTCGTTCGGCAGGATGACGGTATGCGTGCCCGCCCGCGCGGCTTCGTCACTCATTCAGCGGCGTCCGAGATGCGCATGCCCTCAGGCGGAAAGACGGCGGTGACGCGGGTGCCCTTGCCCAGGGCGGAATCGAGCTCGACGCGGCCGCCATGCAGTTCGACGATCGAGCGGACCATCGACAGGCCGAGCCCGACGCCGCGATGGCGCGATCCCAGCGAATGGCTCTCGAAGCGGTCGAACACCTTCTCCTTGACCTCGTCCGGGATGCCGCGGCCCTCGTCGGCGACGGTGATGCGGATCTCGCCGCCGAAGCGGCCGGCGCTGACATGAATGGTCTGCCCAGGCTGCGAGAAGCCGATGGCGTTGGAGAGCAGGTTGAACAGGATCTGGCGCAGGCGCTTGGGATCGGCGCGCAAGGGGCCGGTCTGGGGGGCGATGTCGACCTGCAGCCTGAGCTTGCTGTCGGCCAGGCGGTCCTGCAGGCCGGTCGCGGCCTGGGCGATGCTCTTGGCGACATCGACCTCCTCGAGATCGAGGGCGAGCGCGCCATTGTCGATCGAGGCGAGGTCGAGGATGTCGTTGATGATGGCGAGCAGCGCGCCGGAGGAGCGGACGATGTGGCCGGTATAGTCGCGCTGCTTGTCGTTGAGCGCGCCGACCGTCTCCTCGCCGAGCAATTGCGCGAAGCCGATGATGTTGGTCAGCGGCGAGCGCAATTCGTAGGAGACGTGGTGGACGAACTCCTCGCGCAGGCGCGAAGCGCGCTCCAGGGCGTCGTTGCGCTCGGTCAGCGCCCGCTCGACGTTCACGCCGGCGGTGACGTCGGCGAAGGTGATCAGCGTCGCGCCATCGGGCAGCGGCGTGGCCGTGCAGTCGAGCACCGTGCCGTCGCGGCGTTCCATATGGCAGCGATAGTCCTCACGCGCATCGCGCACCCCCGCGACCGCGCTGCGGATTTCGGTCCAGACCGCGTCATCCGGAAAGAGCGGGCGGCTCAGGGTCACGACCTCGTCGATATGCGGCGCCGCGGCGGCGCGCTCCGGAGTGAGCTTCCAGAGCTGGGCGAAGGCCGGGTTGGAGAGCTTGAGGCGCCCGTCCGAGCCGAACACGGCGACGCCCTCGCGCAGCGAATCCAGCGTCTCGCGCTGGGTGCGCGAGAGCGCGTTGAAGCGCGATTCCAGGGTGAAGCGCTCGGTCTCGTCGTCGAAGAGATAGGTGACGCCGCCCTGCGGGTTCGGGCTGGCGACGACGTGGACGGTGCGCCCGTCGGGCAGATACCACCAGTCCTCGCTGGCGCGCGTCGCGGTATAGGCGGCATGCACCTGGGCCTTCCAGGTGCGGTAATCGCCGAGCTCGGGCAGGCGGCGCTCGGTCCGCAGGCGGTCGAGGATCTCGCCGTCGCCGGGACTGGAGTCGAGGAAGCCGGGATCGAGCGACCAGAGCGCTTCATAGCCGCTGTTGCGATAGATCAGGCGCTGCGAGGCGTCGAAGACGGCGACGCCGGTCTTGAGCCGGTCGAGCGTGCGTACATGCGCGTCCATCTGGCGCTGCAGATCGGCGCGGACCGCCTCGAGTTCGCTCATATCGGTGGCGATGCCGGCATAGCCGGATGGCGTCGGCGTCTCCAGGACGTCGACGATGCGGCGCTGGCCGGCCATGACGACAGGCGCGCGCAGCTGGAAGACTCGCCCGTCCTTGCGGGCCTTGGCCGCCGCCTCGCGCTCGCTGCGATCGAACAGGTCGAGTCCGGCCGTAACCGCCTGCTGGCTGTCGGCGGCCTCGACGGCGCGGGCATAGGCTGCGTTGACCCAGTTCAGGCGGCCATCGGGCGCGCGCATCCAGACCGGCTGAGGCACGCCGGCGAGCAAGGTCGTGAGCGCGGCATGGTCGGTGGCGAGCTTGCCGAGTTCATCCTCCAGCGCCAGCGCCCGCGCCCGTTCGCCGCCGACCTCGCGCAGGCGGATCACGGCGCGGCCGGCGACGGGCCGGCCTTCCGCATCGACGAAACGCCCGGCCTTGGCCTTGAAGGTGAAGGCGAAGGCCTCGCCGCGCTCCTTGAGGGCCTCGGTCGCGAGCTCCAGGCGCTTGGCCTCCGCCGGCGGTGCCCAGGTTCCGTAGGCCAGCGCCGGGGCGGGGCCGCCGATGCCGAGAAAGCCGCTGTCGCCCTCGACCACGGGGCTCGCCTTCGGCCCGTCCCAGCTCAGCACGACCTGCCGGTCCGTCGCGAGCAGGGCACTGAGCCGCTCCTGATGGCCACGCGCCGCTTCCAGCCCGGCGGCAAGCTCGCCTTCCCGGCGGGTCCAGCGCGAGCGCTCACGGACATAGAGGATCGAGGTGGTGGTGGCGAAGACGACGAGGCCGACGAAGATCAGGGAAAGACCGCCAGTGCTCAGCCAGTCCGCCCGCAGGGGCAGCAGCGCCTCGGCCTGTGCGAGGGCCGGAACCGGCGCAGCGCCGGCAAGCCCAGGCAGAAGGAGGCGGACCACTCCGTTCATCTCCCGCCCGACCTGCCTTGCCCGTCTCATTCTCGCATCCGTCCTGTCCCAGGCCAATCTTCCGGCCGCAGCCGGCGGGGCGCCGCCAACGCGACAACCGGCCATGGCCCCCTTCAGGGATCCACGCCCGCAACCCGCAAAGCCACCGCTGCACGAAACCGGGCGCCACATGCGAAGCCTGCCGGCAGCCCGAATCAGTGCCACTGTAATCACCGCATGACTCCGGCAGGAAGTGCTTAATCGACGGTAAAGGCCAAATGGCGACGGCCGCGTTCGAGATGGGCCGAGAGGCATCAACAAGTTGATACTGGCCGCAACGATGCATCTATTAGTAGTATGAGAGGCGATGATTGGCCCTGAATGCGAAAAAGCCCGGCGCAAGGCCGGGCTTCCGAAAGATGGGCGCTGGGTTCAGAAAACCGGTTCCTGATGGCGCGATGTCGCTCCGCCCGGCCGACAGCGGCCGGGCGAAGATGTCAGTAGCGATAGAGCTCCGGCTTGAACGGGCCGGCCTGCGCCACGCCGATATACTTCGCCTGGGCGTCGTTGAGCTTGGTCAGCTTGGCGCCGACCTTGGCGAGGTGGAGCGCCGCGACCTTCTCGTCGAGGTGCTTGGGCAGGGTGTAGACCTTGTTCTCGTACTTGGCGTGATGGTTCCAGAGCTCGACCTGGGCCAGCGTCTGGTTCGAGAACGAGCAGGACATCACGAAGGACGGGTGGCCGGTCGCGTTGCCGAGGTTCACCAGGCGGCCTTCCGAGAGCAGGATGATGCGCTTGCCGTCGGGGAACTCGATCTCGTCGACCTGCGGCTTGACGTTGTCCCACTTGAAGTTCTTCAGGCCGGCGACCTGGATCTCCGAGTCGAAGTGGCCGATGTTGCAGACGATGGCGCGGTGCTTCATCGCACGCATGTGGTCGACGGTGATGACGTCGAGGTTGCCGGTCGCGGTGCAGAAGATGTCGGCGCGCGGAGCGGCGTCCTCCATGGTGACGACCTCATAGCCCTCCATCGCCGCCTGCAGGGCGCAGATCGGGTCGATCTCGGTGACGAGCACGCGGCAGCCGGCCTGGCGCAGCGACGCGGCCGAGCCCTTGCCGACGTCGCCATAGCCGGCGACGACCGCGACCTTGCCCGACATCATCACGTCGGTGCCGCGGCGGATGGCGTCGACCAGCGACTCGCGGCAGCCATAGAGGTTGTCGAACTTCGACTTGGTGACGCTGTCGTTGACGTTGATCGCCGGGAACGGCAGGCGGCCAGCCTTGGCGAGCTCATAGAGACGGTGCACGCCGGTGGTCGTCTCCTCGGAGACGCCCTTGATCGCGGCGCAGGTCTTGGTGAACCAGCCCGGATTGGCCTTCAGCTCGCGCTTGATCAGCGCGAAGAAGATCGTCTCTTCCTCATTGCCCGGCTTGTCGAGGAAGGCGGCGTTGCCGGCCTCGGCCTCTGCGCCGAGGATGATCAGCATGGTCAGGTCGCCGCCATCGTCGAGGATCATGTTCGGCGTGCCGCCGTCGCCCCAGGTCGCGGTGCGCAGCACGTACTCCCAGTACTCTTCCAGCGTCTCGCCCTTGATGGCGAAGACCGGGGTGCCGGTGGCGGCGATCGCCGCAGCGGCATGGTCCTGGGTCGAGAAGATGTTGCAGGACGACCAGCGGACGTCCGCGCCGAGATCCTTGAGGGTCTCGATCAGCACGGCGGTCTGGATGGTCATGTGCAGGCAGCCGGCGATGCGGGCGCCCTTGAGCGGGGCCTTGCCCTTGTGCTCGGCGCGGATCGCCATCAGGCCCGGCATCTCGTCCTGGGCCATGTTGATTTCCTTGCGGCCGTAATCCGCGAGGCTGATGTCCTTGACGACGTAATCCTGCTTCGACACGGGGAGGCTCCAATCGATCGTGCTTTGAATGACGGCGCGCTCTCTAGCAGGGCGGCGGCAAGAAGGCAATCAAAGATATAAAGATGTCTTTATATCCGCCGCAAAGCGGCGATTTTGCGCGCCCCGGCGGCCTTCACCACGGCCACCAGCCCTTCTCCCGGCCTCTGCGGATCGAGAGGCGCCCGGTCAGAAACATCAGAAAGAAGCCGACAAGGGCGACGAGCGTCACAACGAAATCGACGGAAGCGAACAACGCGGAGACCGTCGCCCACATGGCAGAGCGCCTATTCGCCCTCGCCGAACCTGTCGGCGACGAGCGCGCCCAGCGCCTGGAGCGCGTCGTTGGCGTCGGCGCCCTTGGCGACCACGGTGATGGTCGAGCCGATGCCGGCACCCAAGGTCAGGATGCCCATGATCGAGGTGGCGCCGACGGTCTCGCCGCAGCGGGAGACGGTGATGTCCGAGTCGAACTGGCTGGCGCATTGCACGAATTTTGCGGTGGCGCGGGCGTGCAGGCCCTTCTTGTTGACGATCTGGAACTCGCCATAGACGGCACCGGCCGGAATCTCGACCTCGGTGCAATCGCAATCGTCGTCGCGGATCTCGTCCTCGCGCATGCCTTGCACGCCGAACCTCACTTACTCGAGCTCATTTGCCCGCGAGAACGCGGCTGGCCACCGTAATGTATTTTCGGCCGGCATCCTGCGCGCTGCTGACGGCTTCGTCGAGGGTCTTCTCCTCGCGCACGCTGGCGAGCTTGATCAGCATCGGCAGGTTGATGCCGGCGACGACGTCGATCCGGCCCGGCTCCATCACCGAGATGGCGAGATTGGAGGGCGTGCCGCCGAACATGTCGGTCAGGACGATGACGCCCTGGCCGGTCTCGACCTGCTCCACAGCCGCGATGATGTCGCGCCGACGGCCCTCCATGTCGTCATCGGGGGCGATGGCGATGGTGGCCAGGTTGGCTTGCGGGCCAACGACATGCTCGAGCGCGGCGCGGAATTCCGTCGCCAGGTGCCCATGCGTGACAAGCACGAGTCCGATCATTCAGTCCCACCGAAGAGCGCCCAGCGGCGCCCGGACAAGGTCGCGGTTTATGCGGCAGGTGCGAAGGATAGGCAAGGCGCTTGTCTCGAACTCGTCGAAAAGCAATTCAATCAGAGCCGGCGAAGAGCGCAAGCGCCGTCAGGATCAGACCTTCGTCGCCCGCCCTTGGTAGCAGCGCCAGCCGCGGCAGCGTGACGCCGGCGATCGTCTCGACCAGCGCCTCCGGCTCCGGCATGCGCTCGGGCTCCCCTCCGCAATCGATCACCAGCCGCAGCACCGCAACGGCAAGATGCGGTTCCGGCGTCAGGCCGAGGCCGCGGCGCTCGACCAGCCCCTCGATCGGCGGCACCGGCGCAGCGAGGAGGCGGCCGGCCTTGACGGCAATTTCAGTGCGATCGTCGGCGACCAGCCTGGCGAAGCGGCCTTGCGACTGCGCCCGCCCGATCAGCGCCAACGCCAGGCTGGACTTGCCCGCGCCGGAGGGACCGCGGATCAGGATGCCGGCCTCGCCGATGACGACGGCGCTGGCATGCAGGCGCAGCAGGGGCGTAGCGCTCATGCCGGCTGCGCCGCTGCCGGCAGGCGCACGATGAAGCGCGCGCCGAGCCGCTGGTCCTCGCCTTCCGACTGCTCGGAGGCGTAGCGGTTCTCGGCCCGGATCGTGCCGCGATGGGCTTCGACGATCTGGCGCGATATCGAGAGGCCGAGGCCAGAATTCTGACCGAAGCCGCTCTCGGGCCGGTCGGTGTAGAAGCGCTCGAAGATTCGCTCCAGCGCATGGGGCGGAATGCCGGGGCCATCATCCTCGACGGTGATCAACACGTCACCGGCGACGCGCGAGAGCTTGACCCTGACCGGCTTGTCGGCCGGCGAGAAGGAACGGGCGTTCTCGATCAGGTTGACGAAGACCTGGCCGAGGCGGGAATCGTGGCCGAGCACACGGAAAGGATCGGCACCGGGGCGCTGGCCGCGCCGATCGACCGCAAGCTCGACGACCGGCTGGCCTTCGCGGCGGATCTGATTCTGGACCGAAACGACCGCCTCGATCAATTGGGCGACGTCGAGCGGAGCCGCATCATCGCGGGCGAGTTCGGCATCGAGGCGCGAAGCGTCGGAAATGTCGGTGATCAGGCGGTCGAGCCGCTTCACGTCATGGCGGATCACCGCCAGGAGGCGGCCCCGCGATTCCTCGCTCTTGGCCAGCGGCAGGGTCTCGACGGCGCTGCGCAGCGAGGTCAGCGGATTCTTCAGCTCATGGGCGACGTCGGCGGCGAAGCGCTCGATCGCCTCCATGCGATTGTAGAGCGCCTGTGTCATCTCGCGGAACGAGCCGGAGAGGTGGCCGATCTCGTCATGGCGGCTGGAGAAATCCGGGATCTCCTCGCGCGACTTGACGCCGCGGCGAACGCGCTGGGCGGCGTCTGCGAGCTTGCGGATCGGCTCGGCGATGGTGCCGGCGAGCAGCACCGAGAGAATGATCATCACGCCGGCGGCGACCGCGAAGACCTGGAAGATGGCATAGCGCTCGGAGGCGATGACGGCGTCGATGTCGCCGCCCTGGGTCGAGAGCAGCAGCGCACCGCGCACGGCCCGGAAGCGCTGCACCGGCACCGCCACCGAGACAATGGTCTCGCCGCGGGTGTTGACGCGCACCACGCTCGCCGGCGAACCGGCCAACGCCCGGGCGACCTCGGTGTAGGACCTGCCGTTGGCGTTGGCGAAATCGTCATAGGCCGGCACGTCGGCGCGGCCGAGCCGGTTGCGCAGCAGGTTCCAGGTCCGTTCGAGCAAGGGCGGCTCGTCGCTCTCGCCGATGCGCGGCAGGTCGAGCCGCAGAATGTCGCCACGCGAATAGAGATTGCGCGAATCCAGCGTCAGCATCCCGTCCCTGTCGTAGATGCGGGCGCGCGTCTTGGTCGGCGTCACCAGCCGGCGCAGCAGCGGAGCGACCTTTTCCGGGTTGATCGAGAAATCGAGCGGATCCTCGGCGATGGCGCCGCTCTCGCCGGCCTGCATCTGCAGGAGCTTGTCCGGATCGATCGCGATCGTATCGGTCTCGACCGTGGCGGAGGCTGCGATGGCGCCGGCGATGATCTCGCCCTGGGTCAGAAGGCTCTGCACCCGCGCCTCGATCAGGCCCTCGCGGAACTGGTTGAGGTAGAGGAAGCCGACGAGCAGCGCGACGAGGCCGGCGAGGTTGAGGACGACGATGCGCCGGGTCAGGCTGGAGGCGGCGCGTCCGGTGATGGCACGCCAGACGCGACGGCCGAACAGCGCGGCGCGACGGCGCAGCGTCAGCCCCGCCCGCGGCCCGCCGGCGCGGGCCCCTTCCTGTTCGATCGTAGCCATGAGCGGCTCATACCCTGTCCCGGCGCATGCGCAAACGCTGGCTGCGCCGGGAGGCTTCTCAGCTCTCCTTGAAGCGGTAGCCGACGCCGTAGAGCGTCTCGATCATGTCGAAATCGACATCGACCTGATTGAACTTCTTGCGCAGGCGCTTGATGTGGCTGTCGATGGTGCGGTCGTCGACATAGACCTCGTCGTCATAGGCGGCGTCCATCAGGGCGTTGCGGCTCTTGACCACGCCCGGACGCTGCGCCAGCGACTGCAGGATCAGGAACTCGGTGACGGTCAGCGTAACCGGCTCGCCCTTCCAGGTGCAGGTGTGGCGCTCCGGATCCATGCGCAGCAGGCCGCGCTCCAGTGCCTTGGCATCCTCGGTACGGACAACCGCGCTCGCGTCCTTGGCGCCGGCCCGGCGCAGGATCGCCTTGACGCGCTCGACCAGGAGGCGCTGCGAGAAGGGTTTGCGGATGAAGTCGTCGGCGCCCATCTTCAGGCCGAAGAGCTCGTCGATCTCCTCGTCCTTCGAAGTCAGGAAGATCACCGGCAGGTCGGACTTCTGACGCAGGCGGCGCAGCAGCTCCATCCCGTCCATGCGCGGCATCTTGATGTCGAAGATGGCGAGGTCGGGCGGATTCTGCTTCAGACCGTCGAGGGCCGAGGCGCCATCCGTATAGGTCTGGATGCGATAGCCCTCGGCCTCCAATGCGATCGAAACCGAGGTCAGGATGTTGCGGTCGTCATCGACCAGCGCAATGGTTGGCATAAGCTTTTCCGGCTCTTTGTGTGCTGGCGTTACAATCAAAGGGTCCACTCTCGCGCGAGAACGGCCAAAGCATGGCTGCAATCTAGCCAAGCCAAGGCGGTTTCGCTACGTCTGCCCGCGAAAACCTTTAAGATGGCGAAAAGTGCGATGGCGACCGATCCGATCAGGCCGACAGATGCCAGCGCTCGCGGACTGGCGCGCGGCCTCCTGCGCAGCGCGCGCTCGGCGTCCCTGGCTACGCTGACGCCGGAAGGCCACCCCTTCGCCAGCCTGACCAGCCTCGCCACCGAGATCGACGGCACGCCGCTGATCCTGGTGTCCTCGCTCTCCGGCCATACCGGCAACCTCGTCGCCGACCCGCGCTGCTCGCTTCTGATCGCGCCGGGCGGCAAGGGCGACCCGCTCGCCCATGCCCGGATCACGCTGCTGGCGCGCGCCGAGAAGGTCGAACGCGACAGCGATTTCGGCCGGCGCGTGCGCCGTCGTTTCCTGGCACGCCAGCCAAAGGCCTCGCTTTACGTCGATTTTCCCGATTTCTCGTTCTTCGCGCTCAGGCTCCAGCGTGCCAGCCTCAATGGCGGCTTCGGCCGGGCCTACGAACTCGAGGCCCGTGACGTGCTCAGCGACTGCTCGCAGGCCGAGGCGCTGGTCGAGGCCGAGGAAGGTGCCGTCGAGCATATGAACGAGGACCATGCCGACGCGATCGGGCTCTACGCCACGAGGCTGCTCGGCGGCGAGGAGGGTCCCTGGCGCCTCTCCGGCGTCGATCCCGACGGAGCCGACCTGATGCTCGGCGACAAGGCGCTGCGCCTGCCCTTCGACGAGCCGGTGACGACGCCCGACGCGCTGCGCAAAACCCTCGTTGCCCTCGCCGGCAAGGCCCGCGAGGCGGCCTGAGCGCGGCGATTCACCACAGCTGATTTTTCAAACGATTTAAATTTGCCATGGTCGCCCGCGGGCCGGCCTCATGACTTGAGCCGGCGTCGTCATCCGCCTAAAGAGCCCTCCACGTCACCGGTCCATCGGGCCCATAGTGGGGTTACGCCCCGCGCCAATCACGACGCCGGCTTCGCCTGGCGACGGCTTCTCGGCAGGAGGAATTGCCAGTGGAGACCATCGGTCACGTCAACCCGACCAGCGGCGCCGACTCATTCGGCTTCCGTGGGCTCAAGGCGGTCTACTGGAATCTCGAGGCGGCGCGCCTCTATGAGGAATCGCTGCGGCGCGGCGAATCCCAGATCGCCCGCGGCGGCGCGCTCTGCGCCGACACCGGCAGCCATACCGGCCGCTCGCCCAAGGACAAGTTCGTCGTCAAGGACGCGCTGACCGAGAAGAGCGTCTGGTGGGATAACAACGGCGCGATCTCCTCGGAGCAGTTCGAGACCCTGCTCGGCGACTTCATCAAGCACGCCGAAGGCAAGGAGCTGTTCGCGCAGGACCTTTATGGCGGCGCCGACCCGGCCCACCGCGTCAAGGCGCGGGTCTTCACCGAAATGGCCTGGCACTCCCTCTTCATCCGCAACCTGCTGATCCGGCCCGAGGCCGGCGAGATCGCCGGTTACGTGCCCGAGCTGACGATCGTCGACCTGCCGAGCTTCAAGGCCGATCCGGCCCGCCATGGCTGCCGCAGCGAAACCGTCATCGCCATCGACTTCTCGCGCAAGATCGTGCTGATCGGCGGCACCGCCTATGCCGGCGAGATGAAGAAATCGGTCTTCACCTATCTGAACTACACGCTGCCGGCGAAGGGCGTGGTGCCCATGCACTGCTCGGCCAATGTCGGCTCCAAGGACGATCCGGCGATCTTCTTCGGCCTCTCCGGCACCGGTAAGACCACCCTCTCGGCCGATCCCGAACGCACCCTGATCGGCGATGACGAGCATGGCTGGTCGAAGGACGGCATCTTCAATTTCGAGGGCGGCTGCTACGCCAAGACGATCCGCCTCTCGGCCGAGGCCGAGCCGCAGATCTTCGCAGCCTCGCAACGCTTCGGCACGGTGCTCGAGAACATCGTGATGGATCCGATCTCGCGCGAGGTCGATTTCGACGACGAGACCAAGACCGAGAACACCCGCTCGGCCTATCCGCTCGACGCCATCCCGAACGCTTCGCGCACCGGCCGGGCCGGCACGCCGAAGAACATCGTGATGCTGACCGCCGATGCCTTCGGCGTGATGCCGCCGATCGCCAAGCTGACCCCGGCCGAGGCGATGTACCATTTCCTCTCCGGCTACACCGCCAAGGTTGCCGGCACCGAGCGCGGGCTCGTCGGCGTGCAGCCGGAGTTCTCGACCTGCTTCGGCTCGCCCTTCCTGCCGCGCCACCCGTCGGAATACGCAAACCTGCTGCGCGACTTCATCGCCAAGCACCATGTCGACTGCTGGCTGGTGAACACCGGCTGGACCGGCGGCGGCTACGGCACCGGCCGGCGCATGCCGATCCGCGTCACCCGCCGCCTGCTGACCGCGGCACTGGACGGTTCGCTCAACCGCGCCGATTTCCGCCGCGATCCTTATTTCGGGTTCGCCGTTCCCACGTCGGTACCCGGCGTCGAGCCGCACATCCTCTATCCCGTCAAGACCTGGCAGGATAAGGCCGCCTTCGCCGAGACCGCGAAGAAGCTGGTCGGCATGTTCGCCAAGAATTTCGAGAAGTTCGAGGCCCATGTCGACGACGCCGTGAAGGCCGCCGCGCCGACGAGCTCCCTCGCCGCTTGAGCGAAACGCATTTCAGCATGCTATGAGAGGCGGCGATGAGCCGCCTCTTTTTCGTTCTCCTGCAGATCCTGCTGACCCTCGCGGTCCTCGGCACCGCAGCCTGGGGCGCAGGGCTCCTGATCTTCCGCCTGCCCGGTGCGATCGGCATCGCCGGCGCGATCGGCTTCGGTCTCGCCGGGCTTGCCGGTGCGATCGGGATCTGGAGTGGCGCGCCGCGCCTGCCGCTCGCCTTCGCGGTACTCTTCGTCGGCCTGCTCGGCTGGTGGGCCGGCCTCAAGCCCTCGCATGAGCGGGACTGGATTCCGGAGCTGGCGCATCTGCCGCAGATGAGCGTCGCCGAAAACCACCTGACGGTGACCAATCTGCGCCATTTCACCTGGCGGACGGAAAACGACTACGACCAGCGCTGGGAAACCCGCAGCTACGACCTCTCGCGCATCCAGGGCGCCGATCTCTTCCTGTCCTACTGGTCGGGCGAGGCGATCGCGCATCTCTTGATCAGCTTCACCTTCGCAGACAGCGATCCCCTGACGATCTCGATCGAGATCCGGCGCGAGAAGGGCGAGGAATGGTCGGCGCTGGCCGGCTTCTTCCGCAATTACGAGATGGCCTATGTCGTCGCCGACGAGCGCGACCTGATCGGCCTGCGAACCCAGGCGCGCGGCGAGGATACCCGCCTGTTCCGGCTCAACGCCACGCCGCAGCAGGCGCGCGACCTGCTGCTCGCCTATGCCGCCGACATCAACCGGCTGGCACAGCAGCCGCGCTGGTACAACACGCTGACGACCAACTGCACCACCGTGGTCTATCATCTCGTCGGCCAGGTCGCGCCCGGCTGGAAATTCTCGCTGCCGCTCGACCCGCGCGTGCTGCTCTCGGGCTACCTGCCCGGCTATCTCCGCGACATCGGCTCGGTGCGCCAGGACATGCCGCTCGACGAGTTGGTGAAGCTGAGCCATATCGGCGAGAAGGCGCGCAGCCTGAAGCCCGACAGCCCGGAGTTCTCGCGCGTCATCCGTGAGGGCGTGCCGACCGGCAAGCTTTGATATCGCATTTTCTTCACGCGAACCGGTACCCACTTCGCTCGAAAATGCTCACATCTCAGCCATAGCCATGCAGGCTCGCGCCATGGCGCTTGAGCCAGGCCTCCGCTTCCTCGGTGCGCGGACAGAGCTTATGCGTCAGCGCCCAGAAGCGGTGCGAATGGTTCATCTCCTTGAGATGCGCGACCTCATGGGCGGCGAGATAGTCGAGCACCAGCGCCGGGGCGAGGATCAGGCGCCAGGAGAAGCTGAGATGCCCTTTCGAGGAGCATGAGCCCCAACGGCTGGTGGTGTCGCGCAGCGTGATCTTGCGCGCGGGGATGCCGAGCACGGCGGTATGGGTGCGTACCGCCTTCTCCAGGTCGGCCAATGCCTCGCGACGCAGGAAATCCGTGACCCGGCGCGCGACATGGGCCGCCTCGCCACAGACTGCGATGATCGGCTCGCCCTGGGCCGAGAGCGCAGCACGTGTCACCCCGCGCACCTTGGTCCAATGCACGATGCGGTGCGGGACGCCGCGCAGCGGCACGACCGCACCGGGCTCGAAGGCGACGCCCTGCGGACGCTTGGCCATGCGCGCCGCGATCCAGCCGCCATGCTTCTCGGCGAAGATGCGGCCGGTCGTGAAGTCGACGCGTTCGGGCAGGGTCAGGGTGATCTCGCCGGTCGCCTGCGAGACGCGCAGGGTCAGCCGGCGCGCCGTCGAGCGCCGCTTGACGGTGACCGGGTAGAGCGTGCCGGCATGGGCGACCTCGATCCGGTCGGGATCGGGCTGGCGCCTGAACAGGGAGAACCGCATCCCGGCGATTGTGCGGGATTCGCAGCGGCAGCGGAAGAGGGCTGAGCTTAACTCAGCCCGCGACCTTCAGCGCCTTGCGCGCCGTCTCCGCGGTGTCGTTGCGGCGCTCCTTGGCCGCCTTCATGTCGAGGGAAAGCATGAAGTCGGCGATGCGCGGCGCGATCTCCGAGCGGAAGCGCGAGCCGTTGAAGACGCCGTAATGGCCGACGCCCTTCTGCAGGTACTCGACCCGCATGTCGGCGGGGATGTTGACGCACAGGTCGTGCGCCGCCTTGGTCTGGCCGACGCCGGAGATGTCGTCGTTCTCGCCCTCGACCGTCATCAGCGCGACGCTGCGGATCGCCTTGAGGTCGACCGGCTTGCCGCGGTGCATCATCTCGCCCTTGGGCAGGGCATGCTTGACGAAGACGGTGTCGACGGTCTGCAGGTAGAACTCGGCGGTCAGGTCCATGACCGCGAGATACTCGTCATAGAAATCGCGGTGTTTCTCGGCCGAATCGCCGTCGCCGGCGATCAGGTGCTTGTACATGTCGTAATGCGCGGTGAGATGGCGATCGAAATTCATCGCCATGAAGCCCGACAGCTGCATGAAGCCGGGATAGACCTCGCGGAAGGCGCCGAGATGCGGGAACGGCACGCGGGTGATGCAGTTGCGGCGGAACCAGTCGGTGCCGCGCTCCATGGCGAGCTGGTTGACCGCGGTCGGCGAGCGACGGGTGTCGATCGGCCCGCCCATCAGCGTCATCGAGCGTGGCGACGCCGGGTCACCCTCGGCCTCCATGCGCGCGATCGCGGCGAGCACCGGCACGGAAGGCTGGCAGACAGCCATGACATGGGTGTCGGGGCCGAGCTTCTGCAGCATGGCAATGACGTAGTCGATGTAATCGTCGAGATCGAACTTGCCGGCCGTGAGCGGCACGAGGCGGGCGTCGATCCAGTCGGTGATGTAGACTTCATGGTCGGGCAGCAGGGTCTCGACCGTGCCGCGCAGCAGCGTGGCGTAGTGGCCGGACATCGGCGCGACCAGCAGCACCTTGGGCTGCGGCTTGCGGCGGCCTTCGATCTTGCGGTCGAAATAGATCAGGTTGCAGAAGGGGCGCTGCCAGACGACGTGTTCCTCGACCCCGACCTTGATGCCGTTCATCGTGGTGGTGTCGAGACCGAAAGCCGGCTTGCCGTAGCGGCGGGTGGTGCGCTCGAACAATTCGCAGGAGGCGGCGATGGTGCGGCCGAACGGGGTGTAGGTCAGCGGGTTCGCCGGATTCTTGAAGGCGAGCTGCATGGCGTCGGACATGGCCCGCGCCGGGCTGACCATCATATGAACCGCCTCATAGGCGTGGTAGGCGAACGACATGGCGGCCCTTTCGCTCTTTCGCAGTGCCGCATTCACGATGCAGCGCAACAAGGGGATGCAGCCTAAGTAGAATTTGTTCTGATTCAATCGTCCAAAGGGCTAAGATTTCCTTGTGATGCCGATTAGCCACAGTTTCATACTTTCCGACCGTCCTCGGCATTGCGAAGATTGCGCGCCGAGATGATCGCCGACCTCGTTCCATCCGCTCCCGGAGGCACGCCGCGCCATTTGCGGCTCGATACGCTGGTGCGCTTGCGCTGGCTTGCCATCGCCGGCCAGAGCGCCGCCGTCGCCGGCGTGCATTTCGGACTTGGCTTCTCGCTGCCCTTCGGCTGGTGCTTCCTCGCCATAGCCGTCTCGGCCTGGCTCAACATCGCCCTGCGCATCCGTTTCCCGCTCAGCCACCGGCTGGGCGAGGGCGCCGCGACCGCGCTGCTCGGCTTCGACATCCTGCAGCTCGCGGCCCTGCTCTATCTCACCGGCGGACTGCAGAACCCGTTCGCGATCCTGTTCCTGGCGCCGGTGATGATCTCGGCCACGGCGCTGCCGCCGCGGCACACGCTGGCGCTGGGCCTGCTCGCCGCGGGGCTCGCGACGCTGCTCACCACCCTGCACTGGCCCCTGCCCTGGGCCGGGAGCGAGCGGCCGGTGCTGCCGCCGCAATACCAGCTCGGCAACTGGATCGCGCTTTTGCTGGGGCTCGGCTTCACCGCCATCTACGCCTGGCGCGTCGCCAAGGAGGCGCGCGATCTCTCGGAGGCGCTGGCTGCGACCGAGCTGGTGCTGGCGCGCGAGCAGCATCTGTCGCAGCTCGACGGCCTCGCCGCCGCGGCCGCGCATGAGCTCGGCACGCCGCTCGCCACGATCGCGCTGGTCGCCCGCGAGCTCTCGCGGCTCGCCCCGGCCGAAGGCGAGATGGCCGAGGACATCACCCTGCTGCGCGAGCAGGTCGAGCGCTGCCGCGGCATCCTCGGCAAGCTCGCCTCGCTGCAGGACGACGATGCCGGACCGCTCGACCAGCTCTCGCTCAGCCTCCTGATCGAGGAGGCCGCCGGGCCCCAGCGGCCCTTTGGCGTGCCGTTCGAGATCGCGCTGATCGGCGACAAGCCGGAGCCGGTCTGCCGGCGCAATCCCGGCATGAACTACGGGCTCGGCAACATCGTCGACAACGCCGTCGACTTCGCCCGCTCCAAGGTGACGATCACGGCGCAGTGGACCGACGGAGCCGTCACCCTGACCATCGCCGATGACGGGCCGGGCTTCACGCCGGAGGTTCTGCTGCGCGCCGGCGACCCCTATCTCTCGCGTTCGCATGACAAGGAATCGCGCGCCGGCGGCGGCCTGGGCCTGGGCCTGTTCATTGCCAAGACGCTGCTGGAGCGCAGCGGCGCGACGCTGGAATTCTCCAATCTGCCATTGCCGGCAACCGGCGCCAGCATCCGGATCACCTGGCTGCGGGCCGTGTTCGAACGCGACGATCGGCCAGCCGGGCCTTCAAATTCGGAGCTTTTCGCCCCATATGCGACAGAATGAGGCGTTGCGGCGTTTCAGCGCGTCGCGCAATCGATAGAATGGATGTTGAGCCGGACAGCGACCCACCCGGCAGGAGATGATGGCGATGGACACGGCGCCGACGACAGGCGAGCTCACCGATACGGCCGGCAGGGACATGACGCTCCTGCTCGTCGACGACGACAAGCCGTTCCTGAACCGCCTCGCCCGCGCCATGGAAGGCCGCGGCTATTCGGTGCGGATCGCCGAGTCCGTGCAGGCGGGGATCGCGGCCGTCGAAGAAGCGGCGCCGGCCTATGCGGTGATCGACCTGCGCCTCGGCGACGGCAACGGCCTCGACGTGATCGCCCGCCTCAAGGAGAAGCGCCCGGATGCGCGCGGCGTCGTCCTGACCGGCTACGGCAATATCGCGACCGCGGTCAGCGCGGTGAAGCTCGGCGCCTATGACTTCCTGGCCAAGCCCGCCGATGCCGACGAGATTCATTCGGCGCTGGCTGCCGGGCCCAATACCCGCCCGGTGCCGCCGGAGAACCCGATGTCGGCCGATCGGGTGCGCTGGGAGCATATCCAGCGCGTCTACGAGCTCTGCAGCCGCAATGTCTCGGAGACGGCGCGCCGGCTCGGCATGCACCGGCGCACCCTGCAGCGCATCCTCGCCAAGCGCGCCCCGCGATGAGCGGGACGGCGCTGCCGGAGCGCATCAGCGAAGAGCTGATTGCCGAGCTGGTCGACACTTTCTACGGCCGGGTGCGGCTGGACCCGCTGATCGGGCCGATCTTCCTCGAAAAACTCGGCGATGATTGGGACGCCCATCTCGCCAAGCTGCGCGATTTCTGGTCGTCGGTGACGCTGATGAGCGGGCGCTACCGCGGCAAGCCGCACCAGATCCACATGCCGCTTCCGCTCGAGATGCAGCATTTCGAGCGCTGGCTCGCGCTGTTCGAAACGACGGTCACCGAGCTCTGCACCGGCCCGGCGAGGTTCCTGTTCATCGACCGGGCCCATCGCATCGCCGACAGTCTGCAGATCAGCCTGAACATCGGCCCGAAGGCGCTCAATCTGCCGGAGCAGCGCGAATTGGCCTGAGACGTGGCTGCACCGCTCAGCAGCGAATCTTCGACAGGCGCCAGCGATGGCTCAGTGAGGCGATGTCGGCGATCTTCCAGGCCTCACCCGCGCGTACGAAATCGTAGCGGATATGGTTGGCTTCACCGAAGTTCCGGAAACGGACATCGACCGCGGCCCGATCGTCGCCAGCCTTCACCTCGACCCGCAGGGTGCGAGCGATTTCCTTCTCGTCGAAATCCTGCCCACTACTGGTGATGGCGAAATCGATGCAGAGATTGTCGGCGCGGTCGTCCGCCGCGAACAGTCGGACCAGACTCGGCTGGAAATAGCGGCCACGGTTCTCGGCCGAGCGTAGCCGCCCGATTGAGCTCTGAGCAAGACCGCCAGCGTAGATGCCGCGCACGATCGCCTCGGGAGTCTCCGCCGAGACCGCTCCCACAGAAAGAAGGCCAGCGAGAGCGGCGAAAAACCCGAGCTTGCGCACCATCCGGACACCCGCGAAACGGCCGGTCGAACGGACTTCGGTAGCTCAATCATTACCATAGGTCATCTGATCGGACGTAGTAATCCGGTTACGCACCGGACTGCGCAGGCTCTCAGCCGATCTCCGGATCCTCCAGCAACGCCAATCGCCCGGCCGCCAGTCTAGCGAAGGCGATGGTCAGCATTTTCCGGCGCGCCGGCGCCAGCGGGTGGCGCGGCGGCTCGCGCAGCAATTCGCCGCCGAAGGCGTCGGCGACGATCAGGCCGACATCCTCCGGCAATATCTCCAGCGGGAATTCGGGGGCGACCGCGAAGAGGAAGCCGTCGCAATAATCACGGTAATCCGGCCATTTGCCGTCGACGCGGTAATCCTCGATCCCCGACTTGACCTCGACCACCAGCAATTCGCCGGAGGGCGAGAGGGCGACGATGTCGCCGCGCCGGCCATTGGCGAAGGTCATCTCCTTGACGACGGCATAGCCGCGCTCGCGCAAATGACGCGAGGCACCGCGGCAGACGGCACGGGTGATCTCCGGCCGCGCAGGCGGCGGATTGAGGGCGGAATCGGCAACGGCCATATTCGTGATGTTCTGCTTTTGTGCTCGCCAATGCAAGAGCTGCTTGCGGCAAGCAGCCTTATGGCTATGGTCCGCCCGCCTTGGAACCTTTCGTGCCCCTCCTGCTGATCGCGCTCGCCGCCGGCCTGGCCTTCGTGCTGTGCCTGGCCCTGCGGCCCGTGATGATGCGCTATGCGCTGGCGCGGCCGAACGCGCGCTCCAGCCATCGCACACCGACTCCGCAGGGCGGCGGCATCGCCGTTCTCGCCGGTGCCTTCCTGGCTTTGGGGCTCGCGCTGGCCTTCATTCCGATGGATGCGGGCGCCCGGCAAGGCCTCGTCCTGGTCATGGCCGCGTCTGTCCTGCTGGCCGTGGTCGGCGCCTGGGACGACATCAGGCCGCTCTCGCCGGCGCTGCGCCTGCCGCTGCAGTTCCTCTGCGTCGGCATCGTCGTGTTCTACGCCGCGCCTGACGTGCGGCTGCTGCCGGAGACATTGCCGCTCTGGGCCGAGCGCGGCCTTGCCCTGATAGCCGGCGCCTGGTTCGTCAACCTCGTCAACTTCATGGACGGGATCGACTGGATCACGCTGGCCGGGCTGGTGCCGCTCTCCGCCGCGATCGCGCTCGCCGGCGTCTACGGCCTCATCGATCCTGCCACCGGGCTGCTCGCCGCGGCGCTGCTCGGCGGCCTCCTCGGCTTTTCCCCGCTCAACAAGCCAGTCGCGCGCATCTTCCTCGGCGATGTCGGGGCTTTGCCGCTCGGCCTGCTCGGCGCCTATCTGCTCTACCGCCTCGCCGGCACCGGCGCGCTGACCGCAGCGCTGATCCTGCCGCTCTATCACGTCATGGATTCGACGATCACGCTGCTGCGCCGGCTCGCGCGCGGCGAAAAGGTCTGGCAGGCGCACCGTTCGCACTTCTACCAGCAGGCAACCGACAACGGCTTCAGGGTCATCGAGATCGTCGCGCAGATCGGCCTGCTCAATCTTGTCCTGATCGCGCTCGCGGCGATCAGCATCGCCGTGCCGGCACTCTGGGCACAGCTCGGCTGCCTGCTGGTGGCGCTGGCGCTGACGCTCGGCCTGCTGCGCCGCTTCTCGCGCAAGCGGACGCAACCGTGAGCGAGCGCGTCCTGCTCACCGGCGCGAGCGGCTTCGTCGGCCGGCATCTGCTGCATGACCTCATCGCGCGCGGCTACAAGGTGCGGACGGCAGGTCGCGGCACGGCTCCCATCATCCCCAATGTCGAGCATGTCGCGATCGGCGATCTCGGCGCGCCGATCGACTGGCAGCCACTGCTCGACGGCGTCGATCACGTCGTCCACAGCGCCGGATTGGCCCACGCCGACGGCGACATCCCGGAGGAGCGCTACCGGGCTGTCAACACGCAGGCGACGCTGGCGCTGGCCCGGGCAGCGCAGGCGGCAGGGGTGCGGCGCTTCGTCTTCCTGTCCTCGATCCGGGCGCAGAGCGGGCCGATCAGCAGCAAAACGCTGAGCGAGGCGGACACGCCCGCGCCGACCGATGCCTATGGCCGCTCCAAACTGGCAGCCGAACAGGAACTCGCCGGGCTCGACCTCGACTGGGTCGCGCTGCGGCCGGTGCTGGTCTACGGGCCGGGCGTGAAGGCCAATATGGCGGCGCTGCTGAAACTCGCGCGCCTCCCCGTGCCGCTGCCACTCGGGGCACTCTCGGCGAAACGCTCGCTGCTCGCGATCGAGAATTTGGCCGAGGGCGTCGCTTTCGCGTTGACGGAGGCCTGCCCGGCCAGGCGCAGCTACATCATCGCCGATCCAGAGCCTCTCTCGGTCGCGCAGATGCTCGCCGCGATGCGCGCCGGCCTCGGACGCGGGCCGGGGCTGCTTCCGGTCCCGACGGCACTGCTGGCGCTGGCGGCGCGGCTCGCCGGGCGCTCCGGCGCCTATGAGCGCCTGGCGAACGGGCTCGTCGCCTCGCCTGCTGCCTTGCTCAGCGCTGGCTGGCAGCCGCCTGCGGAGACCAAGGCTGCGCTGGCGGAGCTGGCGGCAAACCGGGCCGACGCTGGCTGAAATCGGGGATCGCCGCTTCGAGCACCGCTTCGGCGCCAAGGCGATCCTGCGCTGCCAGCGCCCGTTCGAGCTCGTCGAGCCAGCCCTGCATGCGCTCGCGGCCGGCGAAGATCGGCTTGGCCGCCATGACGCCGTCGAGCCCGGTCTCGGCCATCGGCTCGTCCTTGGCGAAGAGGATCTCGTTCAGGCGCTCGCCCGGGCGGACGCCGGTCACGGCGATCTCGATGTCGACGCCGGGCTCATAGCCGGCGAGGCGGATCATGCGCTCGGCGAGATCCATGATCTTCAGCGGCTGGCCCATCTTCAGCACATAGACGGCGGCGCGCTCGTCCTGCGCCTCGTGCTCGGGGGCATGAGAGGCGGAGGTCAGCACGAGGTCGCAGGCCTCGCGGATGGTCATGAAGTAGCGGATCATCTCCGGGCTGGTCACGGTGACCGGTCCGCCGCGCTCGATCTGCGCCTTGAACTTCGGCACCACCGAGCCGACCGAGCCGAGCACATTGCCGAAGCGGACCGCGACGAGGCGCGTGCCGCGATTGCCATTGGCGAACTCGGCATCGCGTGCCTGGGCATACATCTCGGCGAAGCGCTTGGTTGCGCCCAGCATCGAGACCGGCTCGATCGCCTTGTCGGTCGAGATCATCACGAAGATGCCGGCACCGGCAGCGACCGCCGCCTCGATCGCGACGACCGAGCCGAAGATGTTGGTCTTGATGCCCTCGCCCCAGTCGGCCTCGAGATAGGGCACATGCTTCAGCGCGGCAGCATGAATGACGATGTCGGGCGCGAAGGCCTTGAACAGCGGCCCGAGACGAGCCGCGTCGCGGACATCGGCAAGCGCGCCGGTGACCCGCATCGGCAGGTCCTGCGCCGCCAGCGCCTCGGTGACATGGAACAGCGCCGGCTCGGAATTCTCGACGACGAGCAGTTCGGCCGCGCCGAAGGCGGCGCAGCGCAGGCAGATCTCGGAGCCGATCGAACCGCCGCCGCCGGTGACGATGACGCGCTTGCCTTTCAGGAACCCTTCGAGCCGCTCGCGATCGATCTTGACCGAGGGACGCACCAGAAGGTCCTCGATCTCCAGCGGCGCCAGCTCGTTGCCGCGCATGCCCTCGCCGAGCGTGTCGAGGCGCGAGATCGGGATGGCGAGCTTGCGCGTCCTGGCGAGCCATTTGTCGGGCTCAGCTTCCGGCGCCAGCGCGCTCGGCGTCGCGACGATGCGGCGGAACGGCTCGCCCCGCTCATTGGCATCGGCCGCGACCGTCTCCATCTGCGAGAGCAGGCCGAGCACCTGCACGCCCCGGATCGACTGGCCGAGGTCGTCCGGACGCGGCGTCAGGATGCCGGCCGGGCGCATCTTGCCCATCGCGCCCGATTCCATGGCGCGGATCACCATCTCGATGTCGACGCCGCGGCCGAGCAGCAGGGCCGGCAAGGTCGCCTCGCGCGCCGCATGGTGCTTGGAGCGTGAATATTTGAAATAGCGATAGGCCAGGCGCGGGCCGCCGAGCAGCGCGATCTGCACCAGCCAGTACAGGACGATGGTGATCTTGCCGAAGAAGAAATAGCCGTAGAGATTCGGCGCGACGAGGATGTAGTCGACGACCAGCAGGGTCAGGGTCAGAACCGTGACAGCCCGGACGATATTCGAGAGATCCGGCAGCGAGGCGAAGCGCCATTTCGAGCGGTAGAGCTGGAAGAACCAGTAGACCACTCCGGCATAGGCGACGAAGAAGGGCAGGATCGTCGGCAATTGCCGCATCCGCTCGTCGAACAGCCAGCCATCGAAGCGCACGGCGAAGACGAAAACGATCGCGAGCGCGGTCATCGCCAGGTCGTGGACGATGACGGCGAGCTTCTTAGCGCTCTGTTTGGAGAGATTCAGCATGCGCGGCGGGGTATCCCGCTCCCTCGACGCCTTGTCAACGCAGCTGGAGCGCCTGGTCAGTTCGCAGAGCGGCCGGCTCCCAGCCCGGCGAGGACGAAGTCGATCATCTCCTCGACATTCGGGCCGGGCAATTCGGCACATTGGCCGAGCAGGAGCGGATGGTAGAAGCGGATCATCGCCATGCGCACGCAATGGGTCGCGGCGACCGGATCGCGGGCAGTGAACTCGCCCTTGGCGATGCCCTCCGCCACGACGAGGCGCAGGATCGCGTCATAGCGCTCGATATGGCCGCGCACGACGTCCCAGCTCTCCTCCATGGCGCAGGCGACCATCTCGTGCAGGCGGTGATTGTCGAGATAGCGGGCGGCGCTGATCCGGCTGGTCGCGGCGAGGATGTCGCGCAGGCGCTCGGCGGCCGGGCGCTTCTCGGCGGCAATCGCGGCGACGGTCGCCTCGAGCTCGCTCATCGAGCGCTCGGCGACGGCCTCGTTGATCGCCTTCTTGGAGTCGAAGAAACGGTAGACATTCGCCGGGCTCATGCGCAGCGACTTGGCGATATCGGCGACAGTGGTCTTCTGATAGCCGATCTGGCGGAAGAACCGCTCGGCGACATCGATGATGTCGTGCCTTGTATCGCGCTCTACTGTGCTCATGCCACAGCAACTTCCCGGTCTGATGACTTGTTCCCATAGGCCGTCTGCGGACGCCATCGTTGACTATGACGAATTTCGTCATTCGTCAACAAATTGAACCGCAAAGCTTTATTTGTTTCCTCCTGACAGTTTTTCGCGGAACACCCGTTCGGTGTCAGGAGCGCGAACGGGCCAGTGCGAGGATGGCGTCGATATCGAGATGGCACTCCAGATGCCCGGCAAGGCGGTCGAGCGCCGCTTCCACGGCAGGTTCATAGGCTTCACCCTCCGCCAGCGGCTTCCCCGCCAGGTTTTCGAGCCAGGCGCGGCGCAGCAGATCTGAGGTCAGGACGCCATGGAGATAGGTCCCGACCACCCTTCCGTCGGTACTGCGGGCTCCTTCCGGCCGGCCGTCGACGCGGAAGGGCGCCCGCACCCGGTCCGGCCCGTCGCTGACGCCGAGATGGATCTCATAGGCGCGGCCGGCAGTGCCGCTCTCGGGATGGGCGACCGCGACCTCACGCACCGTCTTGTCCGGCGTGAGCTCGGTCTCGATGTCGAGCAGGCCGAGCCCGGGGGCGGCGCCGGCCGGACCTTCGAGCCCGAGCGGGTCGCGCACGGTCCTGCCGAGCATCTGGTAGCCGCCGCAGAGACCGAGCACATGACCGCCGCGGCGGCGATGGGCGAGGATGTCGATATCCCAGCCCTCCTCGCGCAGCCTGGCGAGATCGCGCAGCGTCGTCTTCGAGCCCGGCAGGATCACCAGGGCAGCGTCGCCCGGCAATGGCGTGCCGGGGCCGACGAAGACAAGCTCGACGCTGGGCTCGAGCTTGAGCGGATCGAGATCGTCGAAATTGGCGATGCCGGGCAGCACCGGCACGGCGATCTTCAGCGCACCATCGCGAGCCGGGGCACCGCGGACCAAGTCGAGCCCGTCCTCGGCCGGCAGACGCGCGGCATCGGCGAACCAGGGCACGACGCCGAGGCTCGGCCAGCCCGTCGCCCGGGTGATCGTGTCGAGCGCCGGCGTGAACAGGCCGACATCGCCGCGGAAGCGGTTGATGGCGAAGCCGCGGATCATCGCCCGATCCTCGGCATCGAGCACGGCATGGCTGCCGACCAGGCTGGCGATGACCCCGCCGCGGTCGATATCGCCGACAAGGATCGCCGGAACGCCGGCTGCACGCGCAAAGCCGAGATTGGCGATGTCGCGGGCGCGCAGATTGGTCTCGGCCGGCGACCCCGCGCCCTCGACCAGAATCAGGTCGGCGCCGTCGCTCAGTCGCTCGAAGCTCTCCAGCACCTTCGGCAGGAAATCGCCGCGGCGGCTGAAATCCCCGGAGGAGAGATGGCCGGCGACGCGGCCCTGCAGGATGATCTGGCTGCCGCGCTCGCTCTCCGGCTTGAGCAGCACCGGGTTCATGTCGACATGAGCAGCGATCCGGGCAGCGCGCGCCTGCAGCGCCTGGGCCCGGCCGATCTCGCCCTGTGCGGTCGCAGCGGCATTGTTCGACATGTTCTGCGGCTTGAACGGGCGGACCTTGAGCCCGCGATCGGCGAAGAGGCGGCAGAGGCCGGCGACGAGCAGCGACTTGCCGACATTGGAGCCGGTGCCGAGCAACATCAGGGCAGGGATTCGGTGGGAGGAGTGCATGGAGCCTGCCTAGCCCGCTTCCTGCCCCAGAAAAAGCTCACCGATCCACGCCAGCGTCCCACGGCTCCAAAGGGGCGAAGAAACCGCGGAAGTGCTGTCGTGAACCGGCTGAGGGCTAGCAGACACTGACTACTGACGAATGTCAATATTCATCACTCCGCATAATCTGCCGCTTTTTCGGGACGATGCACACCGGCGTTGCGCGTGCTATGGCGGCATCCGAGCCTTTCCGCCCGCCTTCCCGAGTGAAGCCTGCCGCGATGAATCCAATCTTCTCCGCCCTCCCGACGACGATCTTCGAAACCATGTCGCGGCTTGCGCGCGAGCACCAGGCCGTCAATCTCGGCCAGGGTTTTCCTGACGATCCCGGCCCGGAGGACGTCCGGCGCAAAGCCGCCGAGGCGGTGATCGAGGGCTGGAACCAGTATCCGCCGATGATGGGCCTGCCGGAACTGCGCCAGGCGACGGCGACGCATTTCCGCCATTGGCAGGGCCTCGAGCTCGATCCCGAGGCCGAGGTGATGATCACCTCCGGTGCGACCGAGGCGATCGCCGGTGCGCTGATGGCGCTCGTCTCGCCCGGCGACGAGGTCGTGCTGTTCGAGCCGATGTACGATGCCTATCTGCCGCTGGTGCGCCGCGCCGGTGGCATCCCGAAATTCGTGACGCTGACGCCGCCGCATTTCGGGCTCAGCGAGGAGGCGCTGGCGAAGGCCTTCTCGCCGAAGACCAAGGCAGTGCTGTTCAACAACCCGCTCAACCCGACCGCGACCAATTTCAGCGAGGCCGACCTCGACCTCCTGGCCTCGTTCTGCGTCCGGCACGACGCGGTCGCGATCTGCGACGACGTCTGGGAGCATGTCGTCTTCGACGGCCACCGCCATCAGCCGTTGATGAGCCGGCCCGGCATGCGCGAGCGCACGGTCAAGATCTCCTCGGCCGGCAAGATCTTCTCGCTGACCGGCTGGAAGGTCGGAATGGTAATGGCGGCGCCCGAGCTGATGCGCGTGCTCGCCAAGGCGCACCAGTACATCACCTTCACCACGCCGCCGAACCTGCAGGCGGCGGTCGCCTATGGCCTTGGCAAGGACGACGCCTATTTCGAGGGGATGCGCGCCGATTTCCAGCGCTCGCGCGACCGCTTCGCCGGCGGCCTCGGCGCTCTCGGCTTCAGCGTGCTGCCGAGCGCCGGCACTTATTTCCTCAATGTCGACATCGGCCCGCTCGGCGAGAGCGACGACGTCGCCTTCTGCCAGCGACTGGTCGCCGAGCACGGCGTCGCTGCGATCCCGGTCAGTGCCTTCTATGCGGAAGGGGCGGTGCGCAATGTCGTGCGCTTCTGCTTCGCCAAGCACGACGCCACGCTCGACAAGGCGCTGGAGCGGCTCGCGGCCCTGCGCGTGAAGGACTGATCAGCCCTTGCGGAGAGCCTCGACCAGGGCTGCCGCCTTCAGCAGCTTCGATTCGCGCGCCTTGGCCTCGGCGGCGAGGCCAAGGCCGCGCAACATCTCGATCGCCATGACGAGCTCGGTGGTCGCCTTTTCAGCTTCGGCGCGGTCGCGGATGCGCTCGGCCAGCTCCAGCCGCGCCTCGGCCCGGTTGGCGGCGCTTTCGGCCCAGAGCGAGGGCACGATCTCGCGGCGCCTGACCTCCAGCGCCGCGTCGAAGGCGGCAATCGCCTCCTCCAGCACGACCGGTTCGTTGTAATAGCCGGCGAGGCCGACGAGTGCGGCGCCAATCCGGTCCTGCACCTCGGCCCATTCGAGCGGGACGCTCTCGCGCGGGCGGTCGTCGAGCACCAGCTTGAAGCAGTTCACGGCCGCTTCGAAGGCGGAGACACCGCTGGCACGCAGGCCAAGCGCAACATGGGCCTTGCCAAGCTCCCATTGCAGACGCCCCCATTCGCGCGGCATGTCGGCGCGCGTCATCCCTGACAGCCCGGCGCGGAAAGCGGCGACGCCGTCGTCGAGCAGGCCGGCATCGTCCTCGATCTCGCCGAGCCGGGACAAGGCCTCGCCGAGCCTGGTCTGGAGGGTCGTCCAGAGGCGCGGCGCCTTGGCGCGCTGCAGATCCTCCAAGGTCGTGCGGTAGATCTCGACCACCTGACGCAGCAGGGTGCTGCCGCCTTCGTGATGCGACAGCCCGGTGAGCGAGCGCGCCAGCCGAAGCTGCGTCTCGGCCCAGGGCACGGTCTGGTCGAAATTATCGAGCTTGGCGAGCAGGCTGCGCAATTGGCCGATCGAGGCGACGAAGGCCGACTTGTCTGCGAAGTCAGCGCCGCGCCGCGCCAATGCATCGGCCTGCATCCAGGCATAGGCGAGCCCGCTTCCAGCTTCAGCGGAATCGGCGATCAGCGCTGCCTCGGCATAGCGCTCGGCGGCATCGCGATAGGCCTGCGGATTGAGGTGCAGCATCGCCACTGCGCCACGATCGGCACGGCCGGCGGCGGCGGCGAGCAGGCGGTCCCGCGACAGCGCATCGGGAGCGGCCGCGCCGTCGAGATTGCGCTGCTCAGCCTGTGCGAGCAGCCGGTCAGCTTCGGCGAGCCGGCCCTCGGCCAGCGCCTGGATGGCCTGCGCCTGCAACCTGTCGCGCTCGGGATCGCTGCTGGACGGCCTGGCGAGCCGGGCTTGCAGGCTGCGGAAATCCCCGGCGCGGCGCGCCAGGTTGTTCTCGATGCGGGTGAAGTCGGGCTTGCCGGAAGCGTCGCCCATCGAGGCGAGCACGCCGAGCAGCAGCGCGGTGGGAACGCCCTCGCGCTGCGAGACACGGGCCAGGATAGTGGCGAGTTCCGGATTCACGTTTGTAACCCCGCCACCCCTGCGTAACAGCGATCAGATCGCGGCGATGACCGCGATCTCGACGGTGTATTGCGGACCGGCGAGCTTGGCCTCGACAGTGGCGCGGCCCGGCGTGTTGCCGGCCGAGACCCAGCCGTCCCAGACCGCGTTCATCTCGGCGAAGGTCGACATGTCGGAGAGCCAGATGTTGACCATCAGCAGCTTCGACTTGTCGGTGCCGGCCTCGGCCAGGAGACCGTCGATGATCGAGAGGATGTCCTTGGTCTGCTCGCCGACACTCTTGCCGGCCGCCTTGTCGGCGACCTGACCGGCAAGATAGACCGTGTTGCCATGCACGACGGCCTTCGACATGCGCGGGCCGGGGGCGATGCGCTTGATGCTCATGATCTGGTCTCCATCAGAAGGGGCCTCGCTGGTAGCCCGAGACCGAAAGCCGCGCAAATGCTTATGCAGCAGCCACCCAGCCCGCCCAGAGCAAGGCATAGCGCGCTGCCTTGCCGATGAACACCAGCAGGATGAAGCGTAGCAGCGGATAGTTCAACGAGCCCGCCACGAAGGTCAAAGGATCGCCGCCGATCGGCAGCCAGGCGAAGAGCAGGGACGGCCAGCCGAAGCGGGCGAACCAGCCCTGCGCCTTGGCGAAACGCGCGGGATCGGGCCGCAGCCGCGCCGGCAGGCGCTCGACGCCACCCGTCGCAATCAACCGGCCAAGCCACCAGTTGACGACCGAGCCGGCGGTGTTGGCGATGGAGGCGACGATGAAGAGCAGCGTCGGATCGACCGATTTCGCCGCCAGAAGCCCAATGAAGACCGCTTCCGACTGCGCCGGCAGCAAGGTCGCGGCGACGAAGGCTGCGCCGGCCATCAGGCCGAGGGAGGCGAAATCGAGAGGCATCAGGCCAGCATCGCGGCGAGCGCATTGACAGTATTTGCGTTGCGCAGCGTGCCGATGCCGAGCTTCTTCGTCGTCAGATGCGAGAGCAGCCTGGTCTCGCTCGGCTTGCCGCCGAAATCGATCCACAGATCGCCGTCGGAGAGGGCAAGCGCAATGCCGGGCGCGGCGAGCCCGCGGAGCATGGACAAGGCGTCCGGGCCGAGCGGCTCTCGCATGACGCGGATGCCGATGTCCGGGCCGTTCCCGTTCGGGAAGGGATTCTGGGCGGCAAGCCGCTTCCAAGCCTCAGCCGTACGCGCGATGATGTCGACATGCTTGCCGAAACGGGTGCGGAAGCCCGCCTCCAACCGCTCCTCGACTGCCGTGAGCGGCTCATCCTCGCCCTCGAAGACCAGATTGCCGGTGGCAACCCAGCTGCGCGGATCGCGAAAGCCGGCCTCCACCGCCATCGCCTTCAGATCCGCCATCACCACGCGCTTGCCGGGGCCGAGCACGATCGAATGCAGCAAGGCGACATAGGTCGTCATTGAGGTCCCGGGCCGGCGACTTGCGGCCGCGCTACAGCCGCCGCAGCGCCACCTGCTGGATACGGTGGCTCGCCCCCTTGGTCAGGATCAGGCTGGCGCGCTGGCGGGTCGGCACGATGTTCTCGCGCAGATTGGGCAGGTTGATGCCGGTCCAGAGCTTCTCGGCGATCGAGAGCGCCTCCTCCTCGCCGATCTCGGCATATTTGCGGAAGAAGGAGCGCGGATCGCGGAAGGCGGTCTGGCGCAGCGTCATGAAGCGGTTGACGTACCAGCGGTGCAGGTCGTTCTCGTCGGCGTCGAGATAGACCGAGAAGTCGAAGAAGTCCGAGACGATCGGGGTGATCGTGCCGTCCTTGGGCAGGCGGCTCGCCTGCAGCACGTTGAGCCCCTCGAGAATCAGGATATCCGGCCGCTCGACCGTGACCTGCTCGCCCGGCACGACGTCGTAGACGAGGTGCGAATAGACGGGGGCGCTGACGGCGCGCTTGCCGGCCTTCACATCGGAGAGGAAGCGCAGGATCGCGGCGCTGTCATAGCTTTCCGGAAAGCCCTTGCGCTGCATCAGGCCGCGGCGCTCGAGCTCGGCATTGGGCAGCAGGAAGCCGTCGGTGGTGACGAGTTCGACCTTGGGCGTGTTCGGCCAGCGCGAGAGCAGCGCCTTCAGCACGCGCGCCGTGGTCGACTTGCCGACCGCGACCGAGCCGGCGACGCCGATGACATAGGGAACCTTGACCTCGGCCTCGGCCATCAGGAAGCGCTGAGTCGCCTTGAACAGTCCTTGTGTCGCCGCGACGTAGAGCGAGAGCAGGCGCGAGAGCGGCAGGTAGATCGCGACGATCTCGTCGAGCGAGATCGGGTCGTTGATCGATTGCAGCTTGGTGAGGTCGTCGACCGACAGGGTCAGCGGCGCATCGGCCCGCAAATGCGCCCACTCGTCACGCGAGAAGCTGCGATAGGGCGAGACCAGATCGGGGGCGGATGGCGCCGCGAGCGGACGCTGGTCCATGATACCCCCCGTATTCCAAGCTTCGAGGTTCAACGCGACACTCGCCTCGACTTTCAAACCTTGGGCACGACCATGCCCTAACGGGGCCGCGCCGCCTTCTCGGCCAGGCCGGAGCGCGCGGTGCGGGCCTCAAGCTGGCTCAAGACGTCCCGCAATGCAACATCGCGCGACCTGAGCACGACCAAAAGATGATAAAGCACATCGGCGCTCTCGGCGATCAGCTCGTCGCGATCGCCCTTCACGGCCGCGATGACGGCTTCCACCGCTTCCTCGCCGAACTTCTTGGCGGCGCGCTCGGGCCCGGCCGCCAAAAGCTTGGCCGTCCAGGATTCCTCCGGTGCTGCGCCGGCTCGTTCGGCGACGATACGTTCGAGATCGGCGAGGGTGAAAGCGGTCATCTCGATCAATCCAGCCGCATCGCCAGCCCGGCGGCGGCCATATGCGCCTTGGCCTGCGGGATGCTGTAGGTTCCGAAATGGAAGATCGAGGCGGCGAGCACGGCCGAGGCATGGCCGTCGCGCACGCCGGCGACGAGGTCGTCGAGATCACCGACGCCGCCCGAGGCGATCACCGGCACCGAGACCGCATCGGCGATGCGCTGGGTTAGGCCGATATCGTAGCCCGACTTGGTGCCGTCGCGATCCATCGAGGTCACCAGCAATTCGCCGGCGCCGAGCGAGACGACCTCGCGGGCAAAGGCGATGGCGTCGATGCCGGTGGCGTTGCGCCCGCCATGGGTGAAGATCTCCCAGCGCCCGGGCGTGACCTGCTTGGCGTCGATGGCGACGACGATGCACTGGTCGCCGAACTTTTCCGCCGCTTCCTTGACGAAGGGACGATTTGTCACCGCCGCGGTGTTGATCGCGACCTTGTCGGCGCCGGCCAGCAGCAAAGCGCGGATGTCCTCGACCTTGCGCACGCCGCCGCCGACGGTCAGCGGCATGAAGCAGGCCTCGGCCGTGCGGGTGACGACGTCGAGCAGGGTGCCGCGCGCCTCGTGGCTCGCGGTGATGTCGAGGAAGCAGAGCTCGTCGGCCCCGGCCGCGTCATAGGCCTTGGCCGCCTCGACGGGATCGCCGGCATCGACGAGATCGACGAACTTCACGCCCTTGACGACACGGCCGTCCTTGACGTCGAGGCAGGGGATGATGCGGGTCTTCAGGGTCATCGGCGGGCCTGCCCGGGACGGAAGCGACAGAACGGGTCGGCGCATATAGCGCCGCTGCTGCACTGCACGCAAACGCGGCGCGCACCGGCCGGATTGATCGCCATCACGATCCCTGCTCTCTTGCGCGCCACAAACAAGATCGAGGGGATGTCAATGACGATCACAGCGTCCTTCAAGGGCCTGAAGCTGGCGGTGCTGAGCGCCGCTGCTGGCTTCAGCCTCACTGCCGCCGCGCTGGCGCAGGCCCCGACCAGCCAGCTCGAGACGATCCAGAGCCGCGGCGCCCTGCAAATCTGCACCACCGGCGACTACAAGCCGTTCACGCTCGCCAAGGACGGCAGCTTCGAGGGCATCGACATCGAGCTCGGAAAATCGTTGGCGAAGGCCATCGGCGTCGAGGCCAAGTTCGTGCAGACGAAATGGGCCGACCTGATGAACGACTTCACCGGCGGCAAATGCGACATCGCCATGGGCGGCATCTCGGTGACGCTCGACCGGCAGAAGCGCGCCTTCTTCTCCGCGCCCTATCTGATCAACGGCAAGGCGCCGATCGCGCGCTGCGCCGACGTCTCCAAGTTCCAGACCGTCGCCGACATCGACAAGCCGGAGACGCGCGTCATCGTCAATCCCGGCGGCACCAATGAGCGTTTCGTGCGCGCCAACTTCAAGCGGGCCAAGATCGAGATCTTCCCGGACAATGTCACGATCTGGGACCAGATCCTCGCCGGCAAGGCCGACATCATGGTGGCCGAGTCGATTGAGACCAAGGTCCAGGAAAAGATCCGCCCGGGCCTGTGCGCCATCAACCCCGACTCCCCCCTGCAATATGGCGAGATGGGCTATCTGCTGCCGCGCGGCGACATCGTCTTCAAGGCCTTCGTCGACCAGTGGCTGCATCTCGCCAAGGCGACCGGCGAGTTCGGCACGATCTACAATCAGTTCGTCCGCTGAATTTTCAGCAGGGTTGCGCCGCTTCGCGGATCGATCGCGGCGCGGCGCAACCTGCAGCATGTTCCAGCACAGTCGGATGCAACGCCTGCTGGGCAAGCGATGCGTGCCAGGCACGGGCGCCCTCACCCGCATGGCAGTTGAAGCTGTTCCCGCGCGCTGCTCTCCTTGCGGCAACGACAAGAGAGGGGACGAGGGCTTTTTCATGCTGTCGACGATCATTCGCGGGGCGCTTGCCGCTGCATGCGCGGGCTTCATCTCGATCGGCGCCGTCCAGGCGCAGGCACCGGCCAGCGCGCTCGATGCGATCCAGAGCGCCGGGACGCTGCGGATCTGCACCACCGGCGACTACAAGCCGTTCACCAACGCCGTCGGCGACAGCTTCGAGGGCATCGACATCGAGATGGCGAAGTCGCTCGCCAGGGCGATCGGCGTCGAGCCCAAATTCGTGCGGACGAAATGGGCCGAGCTGATGGCTGATTTCACCGGCGGCAAATGCGACATCGCCATGGGCGGCATCGGCGTGACGCTGGAGCGGCAGAAGCGCGTATTCTATTCGGATCCGGCGCTGCGGACCGGCAAGATCCCGCTGGCGCGCTGCGCCGACAAGGAGAAGTTCCAGAGCGTTGCCGACATCGACAAGCCGGGCGTGACCGCGATCGCCAATCCCGGCGGCACAAACGAGCGCTTCGCCAAGGCCAACTTCAAGCAGGCCAGGATCACGCTGCATCAGGACAACGTCACCATCTTCGACGAGATCCTGGCTGGGCGTGCCGACGTGTTCGTCACCGAGGCGATCGAGGCGACGGTTCAACAGAAGCTCAAGCCCGGCCTCTGCGCAATCAATCCCGACAAGCCGCTGACCTTCATCGAGATCGGCTATCTGCTGCCGCGCGGCGACGTGATCTTCAAGGCCTTCGTCGACCAATGGCTGCACATCGCCAAGGCGACCGGCGAGTACCAGCGCTATTACGAGCAGTATCTACGCTGATACTCGGGTGGCGCGGGGCAGAAGCGTCCTTGCCGGCAGTCGAAAGACTGCGAGCCGGCCGCGTTCACCCGCCGTTTACGCTCGTTCCAGCCGGATCGATCATTGCACGATTTGCACTGTCGGTTGCCGTTGGGGAAGCTTAGCATCGGCAGCGCTGACAAAGCATGCGCCGCGCGCCGATCCCCGAGCGTGCCGGAGCGCATCCCACCCATACGAGGATTGCGACGATGTGCGATCATTGTGTCTCGGCCGCCAGCAAGCTTACGCGCCGCGGACTGTTTGCGGCCGGCGCCGGCCTCGCCTTGGCAGGCGTGCTGCCAGCGCCCCTGCGGGCGCAATCGGCGGCAGTCGGCCCCGACGAAGCCCTGAAGCGGCTGGTCGACGGCAATGCCCGCTATGTCGCCGGCAATCTCAACGAACGCGATTTCTCGGCCGGGCGGGTGGCGCGGGCCGCCTCGCAGGCGCCCTTCGCCTCGATCCTGAGCTGCGCCGATTCGCGCGTCGCGCCGGAACTCGCCTTCGATCAGGGGCCGGGCCAGCTCTTCGTCACCCGCGTCGCCGGCAATTTCGTCAATGCCGATGTGCTGGCGAGCCTCGAATACGGCGCGCAGGTGCTGGGCTCGCAGCTGATCCTGGTGCTCGGCCATACCAGCTGCGGCGCCGTCTCGGCGACCATCGACGTCGTCAAGAACAAGACCCGGCTGCCGGGACACCTGCCCTCGCTGATCAATGCGATCAGGCCGGCCGTACTCGCGGCGCAGAAAGAGGGAGCTGCCGACCTGTTGAAGGCCGCCACCATTGCCAATGTCAGGCTCAACGTCGCCAAGCTGAAGAAGGCGGCGCCGATCCTGTCGCAGCGTCTCGCGCAGAAGCAACTCAACGTGGTCGGCGGCGTCTACGATCTGGCGACCGGCAAGGTCGAGCTGGTCTAGGCACCCAACACCATGCCGGCCGGCGGCCTTCTCAGGCCGCCGCGATCCGCGCCAGCGCCGCGGCCGGATCGATCCGGCCGTCATAGAGGGCGCGGCCGGTGATCGCGCCCTCCAGGATCGCGGCATCCGGCGCGCAGAGGCGCTCGATATCGGCCATGGAGGCAAGCCCGCCCGAGGCGATCACCGGGATCGTCAGCGCGTGGGCCAGCGCGATCGTGCCGTCCCAGTTGATGCCCTGGAGCATGCCGTCGCGGGCGATGTCGGTGTAGACGATCGCGGCGACGCCGGCATCCTCGAAGCGGCGGCCGAGATCATCGGCGGCGAGCGCCGAGGTCTCGGCCCAGCCTTCGACCGCAACGAAGCCGTCGCGCGCGTCGATGCCGACAGCGACCTTGCCCGGAAAGGCTTTTGCCGCCTCGCGCACGAAAGCGGGATCGCGCACCGCGGCCGTGCCGATGATGACGCGGGCGATACCTTTTGCGAGCCAGCCCTCGACGGTCTTCATATCGCGGATGCCGCCACCGAGCTGCACCGGGAAGCGCACGCGCTGCAATATCGCCTCGACCGCAGTGGCGTTCATCGGCTTGCCGGCGAAGGCGCCGTCGAGATCGACGACGTGCAGCCACTGGAAGCCCTGGGACTCGAAGGTCGCGGCCTGGGCGGCGGGATCGTCGTTGAAGATCGTCGCCTGGTCCATGTCGCCCTGCTTCAGGCGGACGCAGCGGCCTTCCTTGAGGTCGATGGCGGGGAAGAGGATCACGGCGCCCACCTCAGGAAATTGCCGATCAGCTTGAGACCGAGCTTCTGGCTCTTCTCGGGGTGGAACTGGGTGCCGGCGATGTTGTCCCTCGCGACGATCGCGGTGACCGGGCCACCATAATCGGTCAACGCCAGCACCTCCTGCGGCTTTGCCGCCGTCAGCGCATAGGAGTGGACGAAATAGGCGTGCCAGCCAGAGGGACCGGTCTCGATGCCGGCGAGCAGCGGGTGCTCGTCCTGCGGGTGCAGCGTATTCCAGCCCATATGCGGGATCTTCAGGGCGTCATCGCTCGGACGGATCAGCGCGACGTCGCCGGCGATCCAGCCGAGGCCCTCGGTGGTGACGTATTCGAGGCCGCGACTCGCCATGAGCTGCATGCCGACGCAGATGCCGAGGAAAGGACGGCCCTTGCCGCGCACTGTCTCTTCCAGCGCCTCGACCATTCCGGAGACGGCATCGAGCCCGCGCCGGCAATCGGCGAAAGCGCCGACACCGGGCAGGACGATGCGGTCGGCGGCGCGGACCTCGGCGGGATCGCTGGTGACGCGGATGGTCGCTGGCGTGCCGGCCTCGTTGGCGGCGCGCTCGAAGGCCTTGGCGGCCGAGTGCAGGTTGCCCGAGCCGTAATCGACGATGGTGACGGTCTGGCTCATCGTCCGTTCGCTTCCGGGAAGAGGCCGATCACCGGCGCTGAACTCGGCGCGAACCGCACGGGAGCCGGCGCCGTTTCGACGATGCGGGGCGACGAGCCGGCGGGCAAAGCCCGCTCGAAGAAGCGGCGCTCGGCGCTGGAGAGATCCGGCGCCTCGACCACGTCGACCAGCCGCCAGCCTTTCCGCAGCAGCTTGCGCGCGATCAGATTCTGGCCTTCGAAGCCGAGGAAGACCGCAAGCGCAGTATGCGACAGCATCACCGCGACAAAGGAGAAGCCGATCTGGCGCTGCAGATAGACCAATCCGCCCCAGACCAGCGCGTAAAGGATGAAGGCCAGCCAGAGCCGTTTGAACAGCAGCCAGACGCCACCGAAGACCAGCGCCGAAAAGGTGAAGCTCTCGGGCAGGAGCCGGGCCTGCTCGACCTCCTCGCGCAGGCCGCCGGCACCCGGCGGCGGGATCAGAGCCTGATAGAACGCCATGGTCGTCGTCCCTTACAGCGCGCCCTTGGTCGAGGGCACGCGGCCGCCCTCGCGCGGATCGACCTCAAGTGCCTGGCGCAGCGCCCGCGCCAAGCCTTTGAAGCAGCTTTCGGCGATATGGTGGGCATTGTCGCCATAGAGCGTCTCGACATGCAGGGTGAGCCCGGCATTGATCGCGAAGGCCTGGAAGAACTCGCGCACCAATTCGGTGTCGAAGGTGCCGATCTTCTGCGCCTTGAACTCAGTCCGGAAGACCAGGAAGGGCCGGCCGGAGACATCGACCGCGACGCGGGTCAGCGTCTCGTCCATCGGCAGGTGGACATCGGCGTAGCGGCGGATGCCCTTCTTGTCGCCGAGCGCCTGCTTCAGGGCCTCGCCGAGCGCGATACCAGCATCCTCGACCGAGTGGTGGTCGTCGATATGGGTGTCGCCCTTCACCTTGACCGTGGTGTCGATCAGGGAATGGCGGGCGAAGAGATCGAGCATATGGTCGAAGAAGCCGACTCCGGTCGAAATCTCGGCCGTGCCCGTGCCGTCGAGCACGAGCTTGACCGCGATATCGGTCTCGTTGGTGCGGCGCTTCACTTCGCCCGAACGCATGCTGACCTCTGTAACACCTGAAAACCGAGCCCGCTTTAGCAGGCGCGGGCGCGGATCGCTATCCCGGCGGCGAGCCAAAGCGGCGAAGGAAGGCGCGCGCCCGTGGCAGCGCGTCGTGAAGGAACTGGCCGGGCTCGCGCAGCCAGAGGCCGTCATAGGTCTTCGACTTGGCCTCGCTGACCAGGACATCCTGCGGCAGAGGCACCAGTGTCCCGTCCCAGCCTGGCCACCAGAGCCGGCCCTTGGCCCAATGATGCGCGATCAGGGCCTCCTCGCAGCGATAACCGTGAAAATCGAAGGCCATCTTGCCGTCGGTGACGAAGACGTGGTTGCCGGTGAAGCCCTCGGCCGGCCTGATCCAGACGGCGCGGAAACCATGTTCCGGATAGGCTTCCAGGAAGGCGTAGGCGAGGATGTGGCAGGCGCCGCAGGCGAAGAAGACCCGCTCGGACAGATTCCAGCGTTTCACCGGGTCGCTCTTGATACCGGGCTTCAGCCTGAACATGTTGGCGGTTCCCGTTGACCGATTATTCGAGACCGAATCGCAATGTCAGAGACTAGCAACGCCCCCGTGATGCACGCGACCACCATCCTGATGGTGCGCAAGGGCGGCCGGGTCGTGATCGGCGGCGACGGCCAGGTCTCGCTCGGCCCGACGATCATGAAGGGCAATGCCAAGAAGGTCCGCCGCCTCGCCAAGGGCGCGGTGATCGCGGGCTTCGCCGGCGCGACCGCCGACGCCTTCACCCTGTTCGAGCGGCTGGAAGCCAAGCTGGAGCAGTTCCCGACGCAATTGCTGCGCGCCTGCGTCGAACTCGCCAAGGACTGGCGCACCGACCGCTATCTGCGCCGGCTCGAAGCCATGCTGCTGGTCGCCGACAAGGAGGTTTCCCTGCTGATCTCCGGCACCGGCGACGTGCTGGAGCCTGAGCCCTCCGAGCACGGCTCGGTGATGGCGATCGGCTCCGGCGGCAATTATGCGCTCGCGGCGGCCCGCGCTTTGGTCGACGGCGAGGCCGATGCCGAGGTCATCGTGCGCAGGGCGATGAAGATCGCCGGCGACATCTGCGTCTACACCAATCACAGCCTCGTCATCGAAAGTCTGGAGACCGCATGAATTTCGTCGCCGACGGCTATGCCTTCGCCCCTGCGACACCAGACGATTTCCCGATGCTGGCGCGCTGGCTCGAACAGGACCATGTCCGGCGCTGGTGGGGCGACCCCGACGAGGAGCTCGCCGAGATCGCGCGCATCTTCGGCGATCCCAGCATGGAGGCGCTGATCGTCAGCCGTGACGGGCGACCCTTCGCCCATCAGCAGAGCTGGGACCCAGCGCTCTGGCCCGATTATCCGCTGCAGGACCAGCCGGCCGGCACGCGCGGCATCGACCAGTTCATCGGCGAGGCCGAGATGCTCGGCCAGGGTCACGGCACCCGCTTCATCGGCGCCTTCACCCGGCATCTGCTGGCGCAGGGCGCGCCGCGGGTGGTGATCGATCCCGATCCGGAGAATCTCGCCGCGATCCGCGCCTATGAGAAGGCCGGCTTCACCGCCCTCGACATCCGCGAGACCGGCGACGGCCCCGCGCTGATCATGATCCAGGAACCTGTTTGATGACGTCGTTTTCCCCCCGCGAGATCGTCTCAGAGCTCGACCGCTTCATCGTCGGCCAGAAGGACGCCAAGCGCGCCGTCGCGATCGCCCTGCGCAATCGCTGGCGCCGGCAGCAGCTGGAAGGGCCGCTGCGCGAGGAGGTCGCGCCCAAGAACATCCTGATGATCGGGCCGACCGGCTGCGGCAAGACCGAGATCGCCCGCCGCCTCGCCAAGCTGGCGAACGCGCCCTTCCTCAAGGTCGAGGCGACCAAGTTCACCGAGGTCGGTTATGTCGGCCGCGACGTCGAATCGATCGTGCGCGACCTGGTCGAGGTCGCGATCGGCCTCGTCCGCGAGAGCCGGCGCAAGGATGTCGAGGCCAAGGCGCATGTCGCGGCCGAAGAGCGCGTGCTCGATGCCCTCGTCGGCCCGACCGCGAGCGCGACGACGCGCGACAGCTTCCGCCGCAAGCTGCGCAACAACGAGCTCGACGACAAGGAGATCGAGGTCGAGATCGCCTCGGCTGCCTCGGGCGCGCCGATGTTCGAGGTTCCCGGCATGCCCGGCGCCTCGATCGGTGCGATCAACCTCTCCGACATGCTCGGCAAGGCTTTTGGCCAGCGCGGCAAGCCCAAGCGCGTGCTGGTCAAGGACGCCTATGCACCGCTGCTCGCCGAGGAGAGCGACAAGCTGATCGACCAGGACGCGATCGTCCAGGCGGCGATCCGCGAGGTCGAGAACAACGGCATCGTCTTCCTCGACGAGATCGACAAGATCTGCGCCCGCGAGGGCCGCGGCGGCGCCGACGTCTCACGCGAAGGCGTGCAGCGCGACCTGCTGCCGCTGATCGAGGGCACCACCGTCGCGACCAAGCACGGGCCGGTGAAGAGCGACCACATCCTGTTCATCGCCTCGGGTGCCTTCCACGTCTCGAAGCCATCAGACCTCCTGCCGGAATTGCAGGGCCGCCTGCCGATCCGGGTCGAGCTCTCGTCGCTCGACGTCGAGGACTTCAAGCGCATCCTGACCGACACCGAAGCCAGCCTGATCAAGCAGTCGGTGGCGATGCTGGCGACCGAGCAGGTGACGATCGAGTTCACGCCGGACGCGGTCGCGGCGATCGCCCGCATCGCGGTCGAGGTCAATTCGACGGTCGAGAATATCGGCGCGCGCCGGCTCCAGACCGTGATCGAGCGCATTCTCGACGAGATCTCCTTCACCGCGACGGATCGCGGCGGCGAGAGCGTGACGATCGACGCCCCTTACGTCGAAGCGCGCATCGGCGACCTCGCCAAGAATGCGGATCTGAGCCGGTTCATTCTGTGAGCACGCCGGGCGAGGCAGAGCCCTCTTCCTCCCGCCTCGCCCGCGATTCGCTCGTCGTCGGCGCAGCGACGATCCTGTCGCGCCTGCTCGGCTTTGCCCGCGACGTGCTGATCGCGCGCCTGCTCGGCGCAGGCCCCGTGGCGGACGCGTTCCTGGCGGCCCTACGCCTGCCGAACCTCGTCCGGCGCGTGCTCGGCGAAGGGGGGCTGAATGCGCCCTTCGTGCCTCTGTACCTCGCCATCAAGGCCGAGCGCGGCGAGGACGACGCCAGGCGCTTCGCCGGCGCGGCTGCGAGCCAGCTCGGCCTGCTGCTCGTCGGCTTCGTCGTGCTGGCCGAGCTGTTCGCGCCCTGGGTCGTGCTCGGACTGGCCGGCGGCTTCGCCGATGAACCGCAGACACTGGCGCTCGCCGCCCACTACACGCGGTTGATGCTGCCCTTCGTGCTGCTGACCACGCTCGCGGCGCTGCTCGCGGCGCTGCTCAATGCCGAGGGTCGCTTCACCGTCGCGGCCCTGGCGCCGGCCTTGATGAACGCGATCCTGCTCTGCGCCCTCATGGCCACGCTGTTCCGCGGCGGCGACAGCCATGCCAGCGCGACACTGCTCGCGGCCTGTCTCAGCCTGACCGGCCTTGCCCATCTCGCCATGATCCTGTGGCGCCTGCGCGGCATCGGCCTGCCGCGCCCCAGCCTGCGCTGGTCGCCGGACATGACGCGGCTGATCCGGACAGGCGGGGCGACGTTGCTCGCCGCCTCCGCGGCGCAGCTCGTCCTTTTGATCTCGACGCAGATCGCCTCGACCGCGCCCGGCTCGGTCTCGGCGCTGTATTATGCCGACCGCGTCTTCCAGCTGCCGCTCTCCTTCTTCGGCGTCACCATGGGCACGGTGGTGCTCTCCGCCATGGCCGGCGAGATATCGCAGGCGGATCACGACGCCCTGCTCGGCCGGGCGCTGGCGCTCGGGCTGGCACTGGCGATCCCGGCCGCGACCGCCCTCTATGTGCTGGCCGAGCCGATCGTCTCGGTGCTGTTCGAAAACGGGCAGTTCAACGCCGCCGATCGCGAACGTACCGGCGCCGCGCTGGCCGCCTTCGCCTGCGGCCTGCCCTTCGCGCTCGCCGCCAAGGTGTTCGGGCAGGTCTATTTCGTGCGCCGGCAGCCGCGTCTTCCGCTGATCGCGGGCTTTGCCGCGGTCGCCGTCGCCGCGCTCGCAGGTCTTGTCCTGCTTGGTTGGCGCGATGCGGCAATGATCGGCGCTCTGGCGGCAAGCCTCGCCTTCATCGTCCAGGCGGGCCTGCTCGGCCTCCATCTGCTGCGGGCAGGCCTATGGCGGCCGCGCTGGGCAGACGCCAGGACCATCCTCGCCATCATCATGGCTGCCGTGCTCATGATAGCGGCGCTCGAGGCCACGATCAGGCCGCTCCTGCCCGCTCTAACCCCAACCCAGCCGGCGCTGTGGCGCGCCGGCGCACTGGCTTTGCTGTGTTGCGCCGGCGCCGCGACCTACGCCGTCGCGGGCTTCCTGCTCGGTGCCTTCGATGCGGTTCTACCGCCGCGGCTCTTGCGCCTTCGCGGCGCTTCCGTCAGAACGCCGCGTTCCTGAGCGGATCGACCCCCGACTCAAGACTTTTTTCGCCCTGACGACGGAGCGCCCCATGGCCGCTTTCTCTCCCCGCGTCTTCTCCGGCATGCAGCCGACCTCGACGCTCCATCTCGGCAACTATCTCGGCGCGCTGGTGAACTGGGTCGCGATGCAGAAGACCCATGACTGCATCTATTGCGTCGTCGACATGCACGCGATCACGCAAGGGCTCGACGTCTGGGGCGGCCCGGCCGAACTGACCCGCGCGACGCGCGAGGTCGCGGCCGCCTATATCGCCGCCGGCGTCGATCCCAAGCAGAGCATCATCTTCAACCAGAGCCAGGTCTCCGGCCATGCCGAGCTCGCCTGGGTGTTCAATACGATCGCCCGCCTCGGCTGGCTCAACCGCATGACCCAGTTCAAGGAGAAGGCCGGCAAGGACCGCGAGAACGCTTCGGTCGGGCTCTACGACTATCCCGTGCTGATGGCGGCCGACATCCTGCTCTACAAGGCGACGCATGTCCCGGTCGGCGAGGACCAGAAGCAGCATCTCGAACTGACCCGCGACATCGCCCAGAAATTCAACAACGACTTCGCCGGACGCATCGCCGAGCTCGGTCTCGGCACCGGCGAGCTCGGCTATTTCCCGCTGCCCGAGCCGATGATCCAGGGCCCGGCGCCGCGGGTGATGAGCCTGCGCGACGGCACCAAGAAGATGTCGAAGTCGGACCCATCCGACTATTCGCGCATCAACCTGACCGATGATGCCGACATGATCGCCCAGAAGATCCGCAAGGCGAAGACCGATCCGGAGGCGCTGCCTTCCGAAGAGAAGGGTCTGGAAGGCCGGCCGGAAGCCGAGAACCTGGTCGGGATCTATGCCGGGCTCTCCGGCGAGACCAAGGCGCAGGTGCTCGGCCAGTTTGGCGGCAGCCAGTTCTCCGGCTTCAAAGCAGCGCTGGTCGAGCTCGCGGTCGGCAAGCTCGCGCCGATCGCCGACGAGATGCGCCGGCTCCTGGCCGACCCCAGCCATATCGACGCCATCCTCAGCGACGGCGCCGACCGCGCCGCCGCGATCGCCGAGCCGATCATGCTCGACACCAAGGACATCACCGGCTTCGTGCGCCGGCGCTGATCCGGCAGACGCCGCGAGGGAGGCTTGCGCTGACCTTGCGACGCCTGTCACCATGACATGTCCTGAAATAGGCGGCAGGCGATAGCAATGGTCAAGAGACGGCGGTCCTATGAGACGGGCCATCGCCCGAAATTCCTCGCTGTCGTCGACGACAGCGAGGAATGCTCGAAGGCGGTGCGCTTCGCGGCGCGGCGCTGTGCGCGCCTCGGAGCCTCGATCGTGCTGCTCGGCGTGGTCACCCCACCAGCGGACGAGACCTGGCTCGGCGTCGGCGACATGGTGCAGGCCGATGCCGAGGCCGAGGCGCAGGAGCTGATCGACAAGGCGGCGGCGGCCGTGCGCTCGCTCGCCGGGCTCGAGCCGGAGAAGGTCGTGCGCACCGGCGTCAAGGCCGACGAGATGGTCAAGCTGATCGACGCGGACGAGGACATCTCGCTGCTCGTGCTCGCTGCCGGCACCGGCCGCGACGGCCCCGGCCCGCTGGTCAGCGCGCTCGCCGGCAAGGGCGCCGGCAGCTTCCCGATCCCGGTCGCGATCGTGCCTGGACACCTTGCCGACGAGGAAATCGACGCTCTGGCCTGATCAGGGGGCGCAGCTGCTGGAATGATTCCAGCGTCCGGCCTATATCGGGATCAGGAACGGCGGCCTTGACCCGCCGGCGCCGGAGACAAAGCCATGTTCATCCAGACCGAAGCCACGCCAAACCCCGCCACTCTGAAGTTCCTGCCCGGCCGCAGCGTCTCGCCGCAGGGGCCGATCGAACTGCGTGACCCCGCCCTGGCCGAGCGCTCGCCGCTCGCGACCCGCCTGTTCGGCGTCAAGGGCGTCTCAGCCGTGTTCTTCGGCTCGGACTTCATCACCGTGACCAAGGCCGAGGGCGAGTGGCCGCATCTCAAGCCCGCCATCCTCGGCGCGATCATGGAACATTACATGTCGGGGGCGCCGCTGATGAGCGACAGCGCCCCGATCGACGAACTCGCCGAAAGCGAGGACGAGTTCTTCGCCGAGGAGGACGCAGCGACCGTCGACACGATCAAGGAGCTGCTCGAGACCCGCATTCGCCCGGCCGTCGCCGGCGATGGCGGCGACATCACCTTCCGCGGCTTCAAGGACGGCACCGTCTATCTCGCGATGAAGGGCTCCTGCTCGGGCTGCCCGTCCTCGACGGCGACGCTGAAACACGGCATCCAGAACCTGCTGCGGCATTTCCTGCCGCAGGTGCGCGAGGTCGAGGCGGTTTGATCGCCGTCGGCATAGCAGACCGGACCTAAGCCCCGATGCGCATTCTTGCGATAGATACCGCGCTCGGCGCCTGCTCTGCCTGCGTGCTCGACGGCAGCGACCCCGCTCCCCTCGCGATCGAGCAGACCGCGATGGAGCGCGGCCATGCCGAGGCGCTGATGCCGATGATCGAGCGCGTCATGGCCAAGGTCGAGGGCGGCTTCTCCTCGCTCGACCGCGTCGCCGTGACGATCGGGCCCGGCAGCTATACCGGCCTGCGTGTCGGCATCAGCGCGGCCCGGGCGATCGCGTTCGCCGCCGGCATCCCCGCGATCGGGATTTCGACTCTGGCCGCCAGCGCCGCGCCCTTCATCGGCCGCGAGGGCGGGCGCGTCGTCGCCGCCGCGGTCGACGCCAAGCACGGTCAGGTCTGGTTCCAGGCGATGAACGCGCAGGGCAAGCAGCTGGTCTCGGTGCGCCAGGTCAACCATCGCGACGCCGCCCGCGCCATCGGCGCCGGCCCGGTCTCGCTGGTCGGCTCGGCGGCGCTCGCCGTCGCCAACGAGGCCTGGGCGATCGGGCTCGACGCGCTCGTGGTCGACGACGCCAAGGCGCCGGACGTGACCTGGGTGGCACGGCTCGGCATGATCGCCGACCCCGACAGCGCCCCGCCGCGCCCGCTCTACCTCAAGGCGCCGGAAACGACGCCGCAGGACCGCGCCCGGCTACCGCGGCGCTAGCTGGCAGTGGGCTGGTTCCAATCCCTGTTCAGGCGCCGGCCGAAGACAGGCCGCGCCGGCCCGCTCGATGTCCGCCATGCCCGCCAGGTCGCGGCCCTGCATCACCAGGGTGGCTTCGCGCGGCCGTGGGAGCCCGGCGAATGCGCGGCGCTGCTCGCCGATCGGGCCGTGGTGACCGACGGCGTCTTCATCGGCAGCGCCGGCGAGCCCTGCGGCTTCGTGATGTCGCGGCTGGCCGCCGACGAGGCCGAAATCCTCAGCATCGTCGTCGCCGGCGGGAGGCGCCGGTCCGGGCTCGGGCAAAGCCTGCTCTGCGCGCATATGGCGCAACTGGCGGCGCGCGGCGCGGCGCAGCTCTTCCTCGAGGTCGAGGTGGGCAATGCACCGGCGATCGGGCTCTACAACCGGCTCGGCTTCGAGACCGTGGGCCGCCGCGAAGGCTATTACCCGAAGCCGGACGGCAGCCGCGCCGCCGCACTCGTGATGCGTCGCGGCCTCGGCTGAACGGGGCGGCATAGACGGCCGCGATAGGGCCGATTATAGCCGGTGCCGCAAACTCGGAGCGCCTGCGCAGAGAATGAACGGCCCAGCATGAAAGGCCTCCGTCCCGGCGCCATGACGCGGCTTGCGCTGATCGTCCTCGGCACGCTCGCCCTGATCCCGCCGCAGCTCGTCGCGATGCGCTTCGGGCGGCCCTTCTATTTCACCCGCCTGTTCCAGAAGCTGGTCTGCCGCGGCTTCGGCGTGCGAATCACCACCCGAGGACACGCGCCTGCGCCCGGAGAGGGCGGGTTGATCGTCGCCAACCACATCTCCTGGCTCGACATCCCCGTCATCGGCACGACCGGGCCGCTCTCCTTCGTCGCCAAGGCCGAGGTCGCAACCTGGCCGGTCATCGGCTGGCTCTCGACACTGCAACGCACCGTCTTCATCGACCGGATGCGTCGCGGCGCCACCGCCGGCGTCGCCAGCGAAATGGGCAAGCGACTGCAGAACGGACAATCGGTGGTGCTGTTCGCAGAGGGGACGACCGGCGACGGCACACGCGTCCTGCCGCTGCGCTCTTCGCTGCTCGGCGCCGCCCACGAAGCCGTGCGCGGGGCGGACGAGGCCGAGATCACGGTCTACCCGCTCTGCATCACCTATACCGGCTTCCATGGCCTGCGCGGCGGCCGGGTCGAGCGCTCTGCCCTGTCCTGGTATGGCGACACCGAACTCGCGCCGCATTTGCAGGCGATGATCAATTCCGGCGCCATCGATGTCGAGCTCGCCTGGGGCGAGCCGATCCGGATGGGCCGCAAGCTCTCGCGCAAGGAGGCGACGCGCCTCGCCGAGATTTCGATCCGGCGGGCACGGCAGGAAGCCGTCACCGGCCGGTCACGCGGCTGAGCCAGATTCAATCTGCTTCGGAGTGTTGCGGCCTGGATATTGCGTGGCGACCGGCGACGGCGATATGATTCCCATGCCCGAGGCGATTGGGATAAGGAGACGCGGTTGAGGCCGGATCAGCGTTGATGAAGAAAGTCCACATCAAGTCCTATGGCTGCCAGATGAACGTCTATGACGGCCAGCGCATGGCCGACGTCCTGGGCCAGGAGGGCTATGTCGAGACTGCGACGCCCGACGACGCCGACCTCATCCTGCTGAATACCTGCCATATCCGCGAGCGCGCGGCGCACAAGGTCTATACCGAGCTCGGCAAGCTGCGTGACCTGAAGCGCGAGCGCAAGGCGGACGGGCGCGAGACCACGCTCGTCGTCGCCGGCTGCGTCGCCCAGGCCGAAGGCGCCGAGATCCAGCGCCGCCAGCCGGCCGTCGATCTCGTCATCGGCCCGCAGACCTATCACCGCCTGCCGGAACTGCTGGCACAGGCGAAGAGCCGCCGCGTCGTCGACACGGAATTGCCGCCGGAGGACAAATTCGGCCATCTGCCGGCGCCGAAGCCGGCGGCGATCGTGGCCCGCGGCATCTCGGCTTTCGTCACCGTGCAGGAGGGCTGCGACAAGTTCTGCGCCTTCTGCGTCGTGCCCTATACGCGCGGCGCCGAGTTCTCGCGCCCGGTCGCCCAGGTGATCGCCGAAGTCGAGCGATTGGCGCAAGCCGGCGTGCAGGACGTCTCGCTGCTCGGCCAGAACGTCAATGCCTATCATGGTGACGGCCCCGATGGTCGGGTCTGGACGCTGGCGCGATTGATGCGCCGGATTGCCGAGGTGCCGGGCATCGCCCGCATCCGCTACACGACCAGCCATCCGCGCGACATGGACGAGGAGCTGATCGCCGCCCATCGCGACCTGCCGCAGGCGATGCCGTTCCTGCACCTGCCGGTGCAGGCGGGCTCCGACCGGATCCTCGCGGCGATGAACCGCAAGCATACCGGCGACGAATACCGCCGGCTGATCGACAAGATCCGCGCGGCGCGGCCCGACATCGCCCTGTCCTCCGACTTCATCGTCGGCTTCCCCGGCGAGAGCGATGCCGACTTCGAGGAGACGATGCGGCTGATCGCCGATGTCCGCTTCGCCTCGGCCTATTCGTTCAAGTATTCGCCGCGCCCCGGCACGCCGGCGGCCGAGCTGTCCGAACAGGTGCCGCCCGCCGTGATGGACGAGCGGCTCTACCGGCTGCAGGCCCTGGTCGAGCAGCACCGGCAGGAGTTCAACCACGCCATGGTCGGGCGCACCGTCGAGGTGCTGCTCGAGCGCAACGGACGGCATCCCGGCCAGCTCGCCGGCAAGACGCCCTATATGCAGGCGGTCCAGATCGAGAGCGCGACGCACCGGATCGGCGATCGCGTCATGGTCCTGATCGAGCGGGCCGGGTCGAATTCGCTGTTCGGACGTGCGGCCGAGCAGCCGGAGCTGGCTGCCTGACACGAATCGAGTTGCGTAGCGTTGAGATGGCGTCGGCGTTGCGGTGAAGGCTTTTTTGACTGCGCCTGCCCGACTCATTCCCAGTGGAGATAATGGCATTGGCCCAGGCCGATCATTTCAATCCCAAAGCCGAGCGCGGCGGACGCCGCGACGAGACGCTGACGCGCGAGGGCCTGCCCGGCGCGGAAGTCGAGCTCACCTTCGACAACAACCAGACCGCCGGCCTGGTCTTCGGCCATTACGACCAGAACCTGGCGCATCTGGAGCGGCGCCTCGGCGTCGTGGTCGCCCCGAACGGCAACCACGTCACCATCAAGGGCCCGCGCGAGACCGCCGAGCAGGCGAGCCGGGTGCTGCGCACGCTCTATGCCCGCGCCAAGACCGGCGCAGCCGTCAATCTCGGCGAGGTCGACGGCGCGATCGAGGAGAGCAACGCACAGCGCTCGCTCTTTCCGGCCGACAATGCCGGGAAGTCTGCCTTCGACGCGGTGGTGACGCGCAAGCGCGGCCCGGTCCGGGCGCGCAACGCCGCGCAGGACGCCTATCTGCGCCAGCTCAAGCGCCATGAGCTCGTCCTCGCCGAAGGCCCGGCCGGCACCGGCAAGACCTGGCTCGCCGTCGGCCATGCCGTTTCGCTGATCGAGCAGGGCGTGGTCGAGCGCATGGTGCTGTCGCGCCCGGCGGTCGAGGCCGGCGAGCGCCTCGGCTTCCTGCCCGGCGACATGCGCGAGAAGGTCGATCCGTATCTGCGGCCGATCTACGACGCGCTCAACGACTTCATGGAGGCGCGCCATGTCGAGCGCGCTTTGCAGACCGGCATGATCGAGATCGCGCCGCTGGCCTTCATGCGCGGGCGCACGCTGAGCAATGCCGTCGTGCTGCTCGACGAGGCGCAGAATGCGACCTCCGTGCAGATGAAGATGTTCCTCACCCGCCTGGGCGAGGGCTCGCGCATGATCATCACCGGCGATCCCTCTCAGGTCGACCTGCCGCCGGGCCAGCGCTCCGGTCTGGTCGAGGCGGTCAGGCTCCTGTCCGGCGTCGAAGGTGTCGGCCATGCCCGCTTCGAGGAAGGCGACGTCGTCCGCCATGCGCTCGTGCGCCGCATCGTCATGGCCTATGAGGACGCCTCCCGGAAGGAGCGCGACGAGCGCGAGGCGCGGCTTGCCGCCCTGCCCGCGCCGGACGCTCCCATCGAAGGCGATGCCGACGGGCTGAACCGGATGCTGTCGCGGGAGCGGCCGCGATGACGGATCGACCTCGTTCGCGGCGCGCTGCGCCGCGAACCGAAGCAGCGGAGCCTGCCATAGGCAGGCCCTCGCTGGATATCCGCATGCAGTCCCGGAAATGGCGCGAGATCGGCGATCTGCAACCGCGGATCCTCGCCGCGGTCGATGCCGGGCTGGCGTTGGCTCCGGTCAAGCCGCTGCCGGGCGCCGAGCTCAGCCTGCTGCTCACCGACGACAAGCGCATCCGCATCGTCAACCGCGACTGGCGCGGCTTCGACAAGGCGACAAATGTCCTCTCCTTCCCGGCCGCGCCGCCCGAGAAGATTGCCTCGAGCCCGGTGGTCGGCGACATCGTGATCGCCCTGGAGACGGTCGCCCGAGAGGCTAAGGCCGAGGAGAAATCCTTCGGCGACCATCTCAGCCATCTCGTGATCCACGGGCTGCTGCACCTGCTCGGCGAAGATCACGAGACAGAGGCGGAGGCGCAGCGCATGGAAGCGCTGGAGACCGCGGCACTTGCCCGGCTCGGCATCGCCGACCCCTATGCCGGCTCCGAGCCGGAACCCATGCAGCCCCGCCCAGCGTCCAAGACCAAGAAGCCCCAGCCAGCGTCATGAGCGACGACACCCGATCTTCCTCCTCATCGGAACCAACAGGCCGCGGCCTGTCGCATTGGCTCGGCCAGTTCCTCGACCGGCTCGGCCTGCGCCAGGGTGGCTCGATCCGCGAGGACATCACCGAGGCGCTGGCGCAGGACAGCGGCGGAGTGACCGACCTCTCGCCGCAAGAGCGGGCGATGCTCTCGAACGTGCTGAGCCTGCGCGAGCGCCGCGTCGCCGATGTGATGGTGCCGCGCGCGGACGTCATCGCAGTCTCCTCGGAGGCGACGCTCGGTGACCTCCTGGCCCTGTTCCGCACCGCCGGCCATTCGCGCCTGCCTGTTTACGGGGAATCGCTCGACGACCCCCGCGGAATGATCCACATCCGCGACTTCCTCGACTTCATCGCGGCGCGGGCCAAGCCGGGCCGGAAGCTGCGCGGCGAGGCCGAGGCGCCGGCCGGCCCGAGTCTCGGCGCCATCGACCTCTCGATGACGCTGGCCCAGGCCAAGATCCTGCGGCCGGTGCTCTATGTGCCGCCCTCCATGCCGGCGGTCGACCTTCTTGTCCGGATGCAGGCAACGCGCACCCATATCGCCCTGGTGATCGACGAATATGGCGGCACGGACGGGCTGATCTCGATCGAGGACCTCGTCGAGATCGTCGTCGGCGACATCGAGGACGAGCACGATCTCGACGAAGCCCCCGCGATCGCGCCGGCCGGCGAGAACCGCTTCATCGCCGATGCCCGCGCCACGCTCGACGAGCTGAAGGAGGCGACCGGGATCGACCTGTCGCGCGCCGAGGTCGCCGAGGAGGTCGATACGCTCGGCGGGCTGATCGTGACCCTCGCCGGCCGTGTGCCGGTACGTGGCGAACTGATCAAGGGGCCGGAAGACCTCGAATTCGAGGTGCTCGACGCCGATCCGCGCCGGGTCAAGCGCCTGCGCATCCATCGCCGCGACCCCGTCGCGGCCGAGCCGCCAGCCGAACCGGACGCCGCATGACCATGCTCTCGGCGCTGGCCGACCGCGTCATCCTCGCCTGGGGTTGGCCGCGCCGGCTGATCGCGCTCATCTGCGGCGCGAGCGGGGCGCTGGCGCTGGCCCCGCTCGACCTCTGGCCGCTGATGGTCGTGCCGATGACCGCCGCGGTCTGGCTGATCGACGGCTCGGTCGCGCAGACCCGGCGCGGGCGCCTCTGGGCGGCCGCGAGCGCCGGCTGGTGGTGGGGCTTCGGCTATCATCTCGCCGGCTTGTGGTGGCTCGGCGCCGCCTTCCTGGTCGAGGCCGACAAATTCGCCTGGGCGATGCCGCTCGGCGTCGTGGCGCTGCCGGCCTTCCTCGCCATCTTCCCGGCCGCCGGCTTCGCCCTGGCGCGGGCGCTCTGGCCGACCGGTGCCGGCCGCATCCTGGTACTGGCGGCCGCGCTGGCGCTGAGCGAGTGGCTGCGGGGCCATGTCCTCACCGGCTTTCCCTGGAACGTCTACGGCATGATGCTGGCCGGCCCGACCTGGCTGGCCCAGAGCGCCAGCCTGATCGGGCTCTACGGGCTGACGGCGCTGGCCGTCGCGATCGGGGCCGCCCCAGCCGTGCTCGGCACGGGCGAAGAGGGCGAAGGGCGCTGGCGCGCTCCGCCGCTGGCGGGGCTCGTGCTGGCGGCCATGGCCGGATTCGGCGCCTGGCGGATTCCGGCGGAGCCGGCTCCGGCGGTGAACGGGGTCAAGCTCCGGCTGATGCAGCCGAACCTGCCGCAGGATGCCAAGTTCAGCCCGCGCAACAGCGAGATGATCCTGTCGCACTACCTCGCGCTTAGCGACCGGGCGACCGGTCCGGCGACCTCGGGCGTGCAGGACGTGACCCATCTGATCTGGCCCGAATCGGCTTTCCCCTTCCTGCTCGGGCGCACGCCGCAGGCGTTGGCGCGGATCGCCGCGCTGCTGCCGCCGAACACGACCCTGATCACCGGCGCGGCCCGGGCCGGCGAGACCTTGCCCGGCGAAAGCCGGCCGCCGATCTACAATGCGATCCAGGTGGTGAACGACGAAGGCGTGATCACCGGCAGCTACGACAAGGTCCATCTCGTCCCCTTCGGCGAGTATCTGCCTGCTGTCTTCGAGCGGCTGATCCGGGCGGTCGGCCTGTCCGAATTCGTCTCGATTCCCGGCGGCTTTGCCTCCGGCAGCCGACGCACGCCGCTGTCGATCCGTGGCCTGCCGCCGGCGGCGAGCCTGATCTGCTACGAGGTGATCTTCCCCGGCGAGGCGATGCCGAGCGGGCCGCGGCCGGGCTTCATCCTCAATTTGACCAATGATGGCTGGTTCGGGCAGACCAGCGGCCCCTACCAGCATCTCGCCCAGGCCCGCCTGCGCGCCATCGAGGAAGGCCTGCCGCTGGTGCGCGTTGCCAACACCGGCATCTCGGCGGTGGCCGACCATTACGGGCGCATCCGCGCAGCGTTACCGCTCGGCGAGGCCGGCGTCATCGACACCTCGCTGCCTCGTGTTGGCCCGGCGACACCCTATTCCCGCTTCGGCGACCTTTTCTTTGCAGGTGTAGTTGCCAGCCTAATGCTCGCTGGAGTAATAATGCGGCGACGGTAATCCCATTTGGAACTTTCTTTCGGGGAGCGCCGCCGAATGGCCAGCATGCCGGGCCTTCAACGGGCCGCCGGCAGACCTGGACAAATAAAAAAGGGGACCGGCAAGCCATGTTGAAGAAAGTACCGAACCCGATCGACCGGCACGTCGGCAGCCGTGTCCGGATGCGCCGCATGCTCGCCGGCGTCAGCCAGGAGCGGCTCGGCGAGGCGCTGGGCCTGACCTTCCAGCAAGTGCAGAAATACGAGAAGGGCACCAACCGGATCAGCGCCAGCCGGTTGCAGCAGATTTCCAAGATGCTGGGCGTGCCCGTCGCCTTCTTCTTCGACGGCGCCCCCGCCGACGATAGCGTCGGGGAAGGCTTCGCCGATGCGTCGGCCACGACCTATGTCGCCGATTTCCTTGCGACCAGCGAGGGCGTGCAGCTGACCAAGGCCTTCGTGCGGATCAAGAGCCCGCGCGTGCGCCGGCGTATCGTCGATCTCGTCGAATCGCTCGGCGACACGCCGATCGAGACCATCGAGCAGTGACGCACTGAACCGCTGAATTTCCTGCCAAGGCATGCTGTCTTTCCGGGACTTCGCGTAGCGAAGGGCCGGAAAGACAGAGCGGTTCCCTTGATGGGACGTTGGCTCAGTGCAGGGCCGGGGGCATATCCTGGGTCAGGACAAGCGTGCTCCGATTGAGCCGCTGCAGTTGCGGGCTGGGATTCACCAGCAGGAAATCCCTGAGCTTCACCTGGTCCGGCTCCGACATGGACAGGATCTGCACTGCGAGCCAGAGCTCGTCCGGCAAATCCATGCGGTGGGCGACATCCACCAGTTCCTGATGCACCGGCTGGTTGCGCAGCAGGGTGGTGAGCAGGCCGAGGGCGTATTCGATCTTGTCCCGGCTGCTGCCGGTGTCGTGCTGATTAGCCATGCGGGATCCTCCGCTCGCCCGGGGCCCGCTTCGCGTCGCGACGCGACAGGATGACCGGCGCTTCGATGTCCTTGAAGGCAAGGGTACGGCGATAGGCGTCCTCGCTGACCGTGATGATCGTGCCGACGCAGTTCATGCCCTCGATCATCGTCGGCAGGCCGAGCGGCCGGACCTCCCAGCCCAGTTCCAGGAAACGCGGCATCCACCACGTCTCCATCACCACCGTGATCGCCGTGATGTCGTTGGCGAGGCAGTGCTCGAACATCCCGGCCAGAACGGTATGCAGGATCTTGCTGTCGGTGCCGCGCCGCTCCGGCACGACGAAGATGCGCGTCCATTCGACGATGTCGGTGCCGCGCTGGAGCCCACGCACATCGGCCAGGAACGGAAAGACATCCGCCATCAGATGCGGAGATGTCGTCGGCACGAGCCGTGTTCCGCCGATGACGCGCCCGTTCTCGATCGCCAGCAGATAGGTCGCATCCGCATTGTCGAACTGGTCGACCTCGCGGCCATCGGACCGCTCGAGCGCCATCCATTTGCGCTCGCCGACATAGATCTGATGCCGAATCCGGTAGTGCTGCTCGAGCTCGGCCCCGTAGAGGTGCCGGTTCCCGGCATCGATAACGTGGATCATCGCCGCTTCCCTCCCTAGAGGGACGCAAGCTGGCTCCATTCAGGTTTCACGGGTATTCCGGAATTCCGGAAGATGCGGGCGAATCCGACCGGATTCGAACGGTTGTTCCTACCGCAAAAGTAGTCCCGCCGCTACGGAACACGCCTAGATGCTGATCTCGCCGCGGCGATAGGCCTCGATCACCGTGCGCGTGCGGCCCCTGACACCGAGCTTGCGGGCGGCGTTCTCGAAATGGGCCTCCGCCGTGCCGGCGGAAACGCCGAGACGCTCCGCCACGCCTTCAGTCGTCTTGCCGATCGCGAACCAGGTCAGGACTTCGCGCTCGCGCACCGTCAGGACGTGCTCGCGGCGCGCCGGCCGCAGGCAATCGGCCGCCTTGCCATGCGCGTAGATCGACATCAGGTGAATGGCCGAACGGGCCTGGCGCGACAGGTCCGGCCGATCGCCGGCCATGGTGACCACCGCCTGAAAGCCCGCCTCGCCATGGATCGGCACGCAGAAGCCCTCGATCATGTTGAAGTCGCGAGCCCGGTGCATCACCTCGCGCTGGCGCGGCAGCGCCGCGCCCTCCTGGTAGACGTCGTTCCAGGCGAACGGGTCGATCGTCGTCTTGCAATGCGCCGCGATCGGGTCCCAGTCCGAGAACGACTTCTCCAGATAGAGCTCGAACCAGCCCGGCGGCCAGCCATTGAGGAGAACGAGCGGGTCGATCCGGTCGCCGATTTCCGGCAGGCCCGTGATGAGGAAGGCGTGGAAGCCATAGCTGGCGAGCTTGTCGCGCAAAGCGGCGACAACCATCGTCGGATCGGCGAGGGTGCTCAGCCGATCGATGAAGTCGAGCGCGTCTCGTCCCGCGTTGAAATGTCGTCCCGACATGTCCCGTCTTTTTCCGACCTTAGCAGCTTCAACCCAGAACGGCCAAGAATCAACGCATACCAATGCATACCGACTCGTGGCTTTGCGGAGCTGGCGGTAGACGCGCGGCCGGAAGTGCGGTTGAGTGGCCCCGAGGTGAACGGCACATGCTGAAGAAACTTCCGAATCCGATCGACCGCCATGTCGGCAGCCGGGTACGCATGCAGCGCATGCTGGCCGGAATCAGCCAGGAAAAGCTGGGCGAGGCGCTGGGGCTGACCTTTCAGCAGGTGCAGAAATACGAGAAGGGCACCAATAGAATCAGTGCCAGCCGCCTGCAGCAGATCGCCAAGATGCTGGGCGTACCCGTCGCCTTCTTCTTCGAGGGCGCCCCGACCGGCGACGTGGCCGCCGGCGGTTTCGCCGACGCAGCGGCAACGACCTATGTCGCCGACTTCCTCTCCACCAGCGAGGGCGTACAATTGTCCAAGGCGTTCGTACGCATCAAGAACCCGCGTGTACGCCGACGCGTCATCGACCTGGTCGAGGCCCTGGCGGACGAATCCGGAGAAACAACCTGATTCCACGTCCTGTTCGTTCGACTTAACGAACAAAATATCTATCAAAAGAATTTCCTGCCTTGACGGCGGACCTTTCCGCTGCAAAAGACGCTGCGCATTTTTCATCCGTGCGCAGGTCCCCACCGGCGCCGCCCCGCAGCCTGGGAAGGATCCCCGACCGTGTCCCGCCAGAACTACCTCTTCACCAGCGAGTCCGTTTCCGAAGGCCACCCGGACAAGGTCTGCGACCGGATCTCGGACGAGATCGTCGATCTGTTCTTCAAGGAAGCGATCAAGGCGGGCCATGACCCGGCGCAGGTGCGCGTCGCCGCCGAGACGCTGGCGACCACCAACCGCATCGTCGTCGCCGGCGAGGTCCGCACCCATCTCGACGAGAAGCAGATCAAGTCGAAGGTGAAGTCGGCGGCGCGCAAGGCGGTCCGCGCGATCGGCTACGAGCAGGACGGCTTCCACTGGAAGAAGGCCAAGATCGACGTGCTGCTGCACCCGCAGTCGGCCGACATCGCCCAGGGCGTCGACGAAGGCAGCAACAAGGATGTCGGCGCCGGCGACCAGGGCATCATGTTCGGCTACGCCTGCCGCGAGACGCCGGAGCTGATGGCCGCGCCGATCTACTACGCCCACAAGATCCTCGAGGTCCTCGCCAAGGCCCGTCACGCCGGCGAAGGCCCGGCCGCCAAGCTCGGCCCCGACGCCAAGAGCCAGGTCACGGTCAAGTACGAGAACGGCAAGCCGGTCGGCGTCACCCAGATCGTGCTCTCGACCCAGCATCTCGACGAGAAGCTCACCTCGGCCGATGTCCGCAAGATCGTCGAGCCCTATATCCGTGAGACCCTGCCCGATGGCTGGATCTCGAAGGACACCGTCTGGCACGTCAACCCGACCGGCAAGTTCGTGATCGGCGGCCCCGATGGCGACGCCGGCCTGACCGGCCGCAAGATCATCGTCGACACCTATGGTGGCGCGGCGCCCCATGGCGGCGGCGCCTTCTCGGGCAAGGACCCGACCAAGGTCGACCGTTCGGCCGCCTATGCGGCGCGCTATCTCGCCAAGAACGTCGTCGCCGCCAAGCTGGCCGACCGTTGCACGATCCAGCTTTCCTACGCCATCGGCGTCGCCAAGCCGCTGTCGATCTATGTCGACCTGCACGGCACCGGCAAGATCGACGAGGCCAAGCTCGAGGGCGTGCTCGGCGAGGTGATGGACCTGACACCGCGCGGCATCCGCACGCATCTGGGCCTCAACAAGCCGATCTACGCCAAGTCGGCGGCCTATGGCCATTTCGGCCGCAAGGCCGGCCGCGACGGCAGCTTCTCCTGGGAGAAGACCGATCTGGTCGATGCGCTGAAGAAGGCCGTCGCCTGATCCAGGCCGCCCGCGCGGACATCGAGGCCGGGGCGACGCCCCGGCCTTTTTCTTTTCGGCCGTCCGCCGTAAAGGCATCCCCATGACAGAGCAGCACGATCCAGACCGGGCCTTCTTCGGCCGCCGCAAGGGCAAGGGCCTGCGCCAGGGCCAGGCCGAGCGCATCGCCGAGACCTTGCCGGCGCTTCGCCTGCCGGAAGGGCAGATCCAGGATCTGAAGGCGCTCTTTCCGATCCCCGTCGAAGCCGTCAGGCTCGAGATCGGCTTCGGCGGCGGCGAGCATCTGCTGGCGCGCATGCGCGAGAGCCCGCAGATCGGCTTCATCGGCGTCGAGCCCTTCATCAACGGCATGGCCAAGTTCCTGGCCGTGATCGAGCAGGAAGGCCTGCGCAACATCCGGCTTTGGGACGGCGATGCCGCGCTGCTTCTGCCGCAGTTCCCCGAGGGGAGCATCGATGCGGCCGACCTGCTCTATCCGGACCCATGGCCGAAACGCCGCCAGCGCAAGCGCCGCTTCGTCTCGGAGCGGACGCTCTCCCTGCTCGCCAGGGTGCTGCGGCCGGGCGGGCGCTTCCGCTTCGCCAGCGACATCGACGACTATGTCGGCTGGACGCTGGCGCGGCTCGCCGCCTCGCCCGATTTCGACTGGATCGACGAGAGCGCGGACGAGTGGCGCCAGCCCTATCCCGGCTGGGTCCGCACGCGCTACGAGGCCAAGGCGATCAAGGCCGGGCGAGTGCCGAGCTATCTGACTGCGCACCGTCGCGCATCCTGAGGAAGCCGAGCACGCGCTGCGCCGTCACCGGCGTCAGGTTGCGGAAGCTCTGCTTGGCCCGCTCCAGCACCGGGGCGGACTTGCCGTCGCCCTTGCGCAGACCGATCAGCGCCCTGGTCGTCTCCCAGGACCAGCCCATGCCGCGCGCCACCAGGAGCACGGCATCGCGATCGGGACCGAAGACGATCTGCTCGGTCGCCGGCAACGTCAGGCGGGCGAGGGTGGCGACCCCGCAGATCGCATGCTCGACCGCGCCGGAGGTGGCGTATTGGGCGACCACGGATTCGTCGAGCTTGCCGGCCTCGTCCAAGGCCTTGACGTCCGCCAGCGCCTTGCCGAACCGGCCGAGCTCGTCGCCGATGGCCGTCTGGGCCGAGACCGCTTCGGCGCCGCGCTCGACCGCGCCGGCGACGGCACCCATCAGGGACGGCTCCAGCGAGGCTTCGAGCCGGCGGCGGGCCGAGCTCTTGGCCGCCGCCATCAACTGCTCGGCGAGATCGGCCGGGATGTCGGCGCGGGTGCCCAGCGTCGCCTGCAGGGCGTCGTCCTGGGCCGCGCGCATGACGAGCACGCCCATACCGTGGCGGGAGAAGCGGGCGCTCTGGTTGGCGGCGACGGCATGGGTCACGACGCGCCCGCCGCGCAGAATCAGGAAATCGGTGACCGGCTCGCCAAGGTCCGGACGCTCGGTGATGGCGAGCATGTGATCGCGGCCCTTGGCGGCGGCGATGGCGACGAGATCATGGTCGCTGAGACGGGGCGAGGCGACGAGGACCGGCCGCGCCACCGCGATCTCGTCGAGCGCGAGCTGGCGCACGACGCCGCTCGGCGCATTGGGGACGGGAGCGAGCCGCTCGGCCAGTTCGATGCGTGCCCTCATCTCGATCGCGCGGGCCAGGCGGCCGATCACCACGTCGAAGACGCCGACCTGATCCTCGCCCATCTCGTTGGCCGTGGCCAGGAAGAGGTCGGTCAGGCGCGACAGGATGACGGCGCGCTCGTCGGTCGAGCCGCGTGCCATCGTCGTCTCGAGATCGCGCAGCAACGCGCCGACAGGACTCATCACGCAACCTCACCACTCAACCATCCCCCGATCCTAGCAATGAAGAATGACCAGCGGGTTAGCGGCATCGTCGAAATCGAGGACAGGCTTGCAAGATCGCCGAAACGGGACTAGATAGCGGCCAACAGCTCTGGTTTCGGTGTAAGCCGGCGATCAAGAGCGGGCCCACCGGCCCGCTCTTTTTTATTGGCCGAACCGCCCCTGAGTCTTTTTTGGAGCCGGCGGGAGACGGGCGAGCCATACGGATGGTCGAGCAGAACAGCCAGGACCGGGAAGAGCGGCAAGAGGCGCGCATCGTCGTGGAGAGCGGCGTGGCCGCGCGCGTCGCGGCAATCGTCGAGCCGGCGATCATGGATCTCGGCTACCGGCTGGTGCGCGTGCGCGTCACCAGCCAGAACGGTTGCACCGTCCAGATCATGGCCGAGCGCCCGGACGGCACCATGACCGTCGAGGGTTGCGAGGCCGTGAGCCAGGCGGCATCGCCGGCGCTGGACGTCGACGATCCCGTTCAGACGGCCTATCATCTGGAAGTATCGTCGCCGGGCATCGACCGGCCGCTGGTCAGGCCGAGCGATTTCGAGCGCTGGGCCGGGCACCTGACCAAGATCGAGACCAGCGAGCCCTTCGCCGGGCGCAAGCGCTTCCGCGGTATCCTGCGGGGCGCCAGCGGAACCGACGCCCTGCTGAGCCGCGACGACGCCAAGACCGACGAGGAGCGCGATGTCGCGATCCCGATGCGCCTGATCGCCGAGGCGCGGCTGGTGCTGACCGACGCACTGGTCACCGAATCGCTCCGGCGCGGCAAATCTGGCCTGGCGCCGGAAATGCCGCCCGCCGACGAGATCGCCCAGCCCGTACCCGGGCGCGGAAAGTCGCTCGGCCCCCGTGACCCCAAGGCCCGCAAGCCGGGCAAGGGCGCCAAGGGGCCGGTGAAGAACACACAGGAAGAGGAGTGAGCGCCATGGCCGTCAGCGCCAACCGGCTCGAGCTGTTGCAGATCGCCGACGCCGTCGCCCGCGAGAAGTCGATCGACCGGCAGATCGTGATCGACGCGATGCAGGACGCGATCGCCAAGGCGGCGCGCTCGCGCTACGGCGCCGAGACTGACGTGCACGCCGAGATCAACACCAAGTCGGGCGAGCTGCGCCTGGCGCGCCATCTCCAGGTCGTCGACCTCGTCGAGAACGGCGCCGTCGAGATCACCGTCGACGAGGCCAAGCGTCACAACCCGGCCGCCCAGGTCGGCGACGTGATCGCCGATCCGCTGCCGCCCTTCGATTTCGGCCGCATCGCCGCGCAGTCGGCCAAGCAGGTCATCGTGCAGAAGGTGCGCGAAGCCGAACGCGACCGGCAGTATGACGAGTACAAGGATCGTATCGGCGAGATCGTCAACGGCGCGGTCAAGCGCGTCGAATACGGCAATGTCTTCGTCGATCTCGGCCGTGGCGAGGCGATCATCCGCCGCGACGAGATGATCCCGCGCGAGACCTTCAAGGTCGGCGACCGCGCCCGCGCCTATGTCTACGACGTGCGCCGCGAGCCGCGTGGACCGCAGATCTTCCTGTCGCGCACCCATCCGCAGTTCATGGCCAAGCTGTTCGGCCAGGAAGTGCCGGAGATCTATGACGGGATCGTCGAGGTGAAGGCCGTCGCCCGCGATCCGGGCTCCCGCGCCAAGATCGCGGTGATCTCGCGCGATTCCTCGATCGATCCGGTCGGCGCCTGCGTCGGCATGCGCGGCTCGCGCGTGCAGGCCGTGGTCGGCGAGCTCCAGGGCGAGAAGATCGACATCATCCCGTGGTCGCCCGATGTCGCGACCTTCGTCGTCAACGCGCTGCAGCCGGCGGAAGTCGCCAAGGTCGTGCTGGACGAGGAAGCCGACAAGATCGAGGTCGTGGTGCCGGACGAGCAGCTCTCGCTCGCGATCGGCCGCCGCGGCCAGAATGTCCGCCTGGCGTCGCAGCTCACCGGCTGGGACATCGACATCCTGACTGAAGCCGAAGAGTCCGAGCGCCGCCAGAAGGAGTTCGTGCAGCGCACCGAGCTGTTCATGAACGCCCTCAATGTCGACGAGACCGTCGGCCAGCTGCTCGCCTCGGAAGGCTTCCGCTCGGTCGAGGAAGTCGCCTATGTCGAGCCGAGCGAATTGTCCTCGATCGAGGGCTTCGACGAAGACACCGCCGCCGAGATCCAGAACCGCGCCCAGGAATATCTGGCCACGATCGAGGCCGAGCTCGACGAGAAGCGCAAGGCGCTGGGCGTCGAGGACGAGCTGCGCGAGGTCGAGGGCGTCACCACCGCGATGATGGTCGCGCTCGGCGAGAACGACGTGAAGAGCGTCGAGGATCTCGCCGGCTGCGCCACCGACGACCTGGTCGGCTGGACCGAGCGCAAGGATGGCGAGACCACCCGCCACTCCGGCTATCTCGACGGTTTCGACCTGTCGCGGCAGGACGCCGAGGCGATCGTGATGGCCGCCCGCATCAAGGCCGGCTGGATCGAGGCGCCGGAGCCGGAAGCCGAGGCGGAGGCCGAGACCGAGGAGTCGCAGGCCTGAGCCGGGACAGCGCGAGATGAACCGGCGCGCCGAACGCGAGGGCCCGGAACGGACCTGCGTGGTGACGCGCCAGGGCCGGGCGCCGGAAGACCTGATCCGCTTCGTGGTCGGCCCCGGCGAGGTCTTGGTGCCGGACATCAGGCGCAAGCTGCCGGGACGCGGCGTCTGGGTCTCGCTCAGCGCCGCCGCGGTCCGCGAAGCGGTGAAGCGACGCGCGTTCGAGCGCTCGCTGAAGACGAAAGTCACGGTTTCGCCCGAGCTGGCGGCCGAGGTCGACGCGCTGCTGGTCCGGGACGCGATCCAGGCGCTGGCGATGGCGAACAAGGCGGGGCTGGTCTCGACCGGCTTCGCCAAGGTCGAGGCCCAGGCGGAAGCAGGGCGTCCCGCCGCGGTGATCGCCGCGAGCGACGGCGCCGAGGACGGAAAGCGTAAGATCGGCCAGGCGCTGCGGCGTGCGTCGGTGCCGAAAGAGATACCGGTCGTGGCGATTTTCGCCGCGGCTGAACTGGAACTGGCGCTGGGGCGTGAGCATGTGATACATGCAGCGCTTGCTCCGGGTCCGGCGACTGAGGGTTTCCTCGCGCGCTGGCGTCGGCTCATCCGTTTTCGGATGAACGATGCTGGCGAAACGGCGTTCATCGACCCGGCAGAATCCGACGTACGCGACCAGACGAAGACCGAACCGGCAGGACCGACAGCGGAATGAGTGATACCAAGACCCCCGGCGACAAGACCTTGAGCGTAACGCCTCCGAAGACGTTGTCGCTGAAGCGTCCTGTCGAGCAGAGCACGGTTCGGCAGAGCTTCTCGCATGGGCGCACGAAGCAGGTCGTCGTCGAGGTCAAGCGCCGCGTCAGCGGCCACGAACCCGTGGCAGCGCCGGTTGTCCGTGCCCCGCAGCCGCAGCAGCAGGCTCCGACGCCGCCGCGGCCACAGGCTCCGCAGCCCGCGCCGCAGGCCAGCCGCCCGGCCGGCAGCATGCTGCTGCGCACGCTCTCGGACGATGAGAAGGATGCGCGTCAGCGCGCCCTCTCCGATGCTCGCGCCACCGAGGCGGAGGCCCGCGCCCGCGCCGAAGAGGAAGCGCGCCAGCGCGCCGCCCGCGAGCAGCGTGAACGCGCCGAGCGCGAGGCCGCCCAGGCCCGCCAGCGCGAGGAAGAAGATCGCCGCCGTCAGGAAGACGAGCACAAGCGCCGGGCCGAGAGCGCGGCCCGCCAGCGCATGAGCGAGGAGGCCGCCCCGCCGCGGCCCGCACCGCCGCGTGACGCTGCACCTTCGGCTGCTCCCTCAGCTCCGCCCTACGCCCAGGCGCCGCGCCCTGCTCCGTCCGGCCCCCGGGAGACGCGTGAATTCGGTGGGCCGCGCCCGCCGGCGCGCGATGTCGGCGCCCGCCCGCCGCGCCTGGATTTCCGGCCGCCGCGTTCGGATTCGCCGCGCCCGCCGCGTCCCGATGCCAATGCGACCGCCGAGCCGCTCGTCGCCCGGCCCGCGCGCCAGGCGCCCTCTGCGGCAGGCGCACCCCGCAGCCGTCCCGATGACGGCGAGGCGCGTCCCGCCTTCCGCCGTCCCGGTGGCAGCCCCGGCGGCGCACCCCGCGGCGCCCCGGCTCCGGCTCCGAAGACCCCGAAGGTCGGCGAGAAGCCGCGCGGCCGCCTGACGCTGTCGACCGCCACAGGCGGGGACGACGAGCGGACCCGCTCGCTCGCCTCGTTCCGGCGGCGCGTGCAGCGCATGACCGGCCATCGTGCCTCGGACGCGCAGAAAGAGCGCGTGATGCGCGAGGTGATCATCCCGGAGACGATCACCATCCAGGAACTCGCGAACCGCATGACGGAGCGCGGCGTCGACGTCATCCGCCTGCTGATGAAGCAGGGCGCGATGCACAAGATCACCGACGTGATCGACGCCGACACCGCTCAGCTCGTGGCCGAGGAAATGGGCCACACCGTCAAGCGCGTCGCCGAATCCGACGTCGAGGAAGGCCTGTTCGACACGCCGGACACCGACGAGACCTTGGTCTCGCGGCCGCCGGTCGTGACCATCATGGGCCATGTCGACCACGGCAAGACCTCGCTGCTCGACGCGATCCGCAAGACCCATGTCGTCTCCGGCGAAGCCGGCGGCATCACCCAGCATATCGGCGCCTATCAGGTGACGACGCCGGCCGGTGCCAAGGTGACCTTCATCGACACGCCCGGCCACGCCGCCTTCACGGCGATGCGTGCCCGCGGCGCCAAGGTCACGGACGTGGTCGTGCTGGTGGTCGCCGCCGATGACGGCGTGATGCCGCAGACGGTCGAGGCCATCAACCACGCCAAGGCGGCCAAGGTGCCGCTGATCGTGGCGATCAACAAGATCGACAAGTCGGACGCCAATCCGGACCGGGTCCGCTCGGAGCTGCTGCAATACGAGATCCAGGTCGAGTCGCTCGGCGGCGAGACGCTGGAGATCGAGGTCTCGGCCAAGACCGGCCAGGGGCTCGACACGCTGCTCGAAGCAATTGCGCTGCAGGCCGAGGTGCTCGACCTCAAGGCCAACCCCGATCGCGCCGCCGAAGGCACGGTGATCGAGGCCAAGCTCGATCGCGGCCGCGGCCCGGTTGCGACCGTACTGGTCCAGCGCGGCACCCTGCGCACCGGCGACATCGTCGTCGCCGGCGCCGAATGGGGCCGCGTCCGCGCGCTGATCTCCGACACCGGCGCCCAGATCAAGGAAGCGGCGCCGTCGCTTCCGGTCGAGGTGCTCGGCTTCAACGGCACGCCGGAAGCCGGCGATCGCGTCGCGGTCGTCGAGTCGGAAGCCCGTGCCCGCGAGATCACCGACTACCGCGAGCGCCAGAAGCGCGATCGCCTCGCCGCCCGCGGCGCCGGCTCGGGTGCCGGCCGCTCGCTCGCCGAGATGATGCGCGAGCTCAAGGAAGGCGCCGGCCGCAAGGAGTTCCCGCTCGTCGTCAAGGGCGACGTGCAGGGCTCGGTGGAAGCCATCGTCGGCTCGCTGGAGAAGGTCGGCAATGACGAGGTCCGTGCCCGCGTGCTCTCGTCCGGCGTCGGCGCGATCACCGAATCCGACGTCACGCTGGCCCAGGCCTCGGGCGCGGTGGTGATCGGCTTCAACGTCCGCGCCCACAAGGAAGCGCGCGAGGCGGCCGAACGGGCCGGCGTCGAAATCCGCTACTACAGCATCATCTACAACCTGATGGATGATGTGAAGGATGCGATGTCGGGCCTGCTGGCGCCGACCCTGCGCGAGACCATGCTCGGCAACGCGCAGATCCTCGAGATCTTCAACGTCTCGAAGGTCGGCAAGATCGCCGGCTGCCGCGTCACCGACGGCACGATCGAACGCGGCGCCAATGTCCGCCTGATCCGCGACGGCGTCGTGGTTCACGAGGGCAAGCTCGCCCAGCTCAAGCGCTTCAAGGACGACGCCAAGGAAGTGGTCGCCGGCCAGGAGTGCGGCATGTCCTTCGAGAACTACCAGGATATGCGCGCTGGCGATGTGATCGAATGCTTCCGCGTCGAGGAGATCAAGCGCAGCCTCTGATCGGCCCGCTTGTTCCCGGAAACCTAGAGATGGCCGGGCTTTCGCCCGGCCATGACGTTTCAAACCCGTCCGTCCGGTCCGATCCCGGAGAACGAGAACCATGGCGAAGAAACCCAATTCACAGGGCTCAGGGCCCTCGCAGCGGCAATTGCGCGTCGGCGAACTGATCCGGCATGCGCTGGCCGAGATGCTGGCGCGCGGCGACATCCATGACGATGTGCTGGCGAAGCATGTCATCACCGTGCCGGAGGTCCGGCTCTCGCCCGATCTCAAGCTCGCAACCTGCTACATCATGCCCCTCGGCGGCCAGGACATCGCAGCCGTGCTGAAGGCACTCGACGGGCACAAGCGCCATATCCGCGGCGAGATCGCCCATAAGGTGAACCTGAAATACGCGCCGGACCTCCGCTTCCGCCAGGACGAGAGCTTCGACGAGGCGGCGCGGATCGACGCCCTGCTCGATTCCGACGCCGTCCGCCGCGACACCGACCGCAAGCCGCTGCGGATCGACCAGGACTTTGATCAGCAAGACAAGCATGATGACGACGACTGACGAGAACCGCCCGGCAGAGGCGGAAAGCGGGCGGCCGCCGCGCCCGAAGAAGCGCGACGTGCATGGCTGGGTCGTGCTCGACAAGCCGGTCGGCATGACCTCGACCCATGCGGTCGCCGTGGTGAAGCGCGCCTATGCGGCGAAGAAGGCCGGCCACGCCGGCACGCTCGATCCGCTCGCCTCGGGCCTCCTGCCGATTGCGCTGGGCGAAGCGACCAAGACCGTTCCGTTCGTGATGGACGGCCGCAAGGCCTATGAGTTCACCGTCGCCTGGGGCTCGCAGACCGATACCGACGATACCGAGGGCAAGGTCGTCGCGACCTCCGAGCTCAGGCCGGACGAGCCGGCGATCGCAGCCTTGCTGCCGCGCTTCACCGGCACGATCCAGCAGGTGCCGCCGAAGTTCTCGGCGATCAAGATCGCCGGCGAGCGCGCCTATGACCTCGCCCGCGACGGCGAGGAGGTGACGCTGGAGGCGCGCCCGGTCGAGATCACCGCGCTGCGCATCGTCAACCATGACGGCCCGACCACCACCTTCGAGGCCGAATGCGGCAAGGGCACCTATGTCCGCGCCATCGCCAGGGATCTCGGCCTGGCGCTCGGCTGCCTCGGCCATGTCGCGCATCTGCGCCGCACCCGCGTTGGACCGTTTGCGGTCGCGGATGCCGCGACCGTGGAGGCACTGCGCGAAGGCGAGGGTGCCGCCGAGGCGCTGCTGCCTGTCTCAGCGGCGTTGACGCTGATCCCGGAGATCGTGGTGCATCGCGACGCCGCGCTCCGGCTGAAGCGCGGCCAGAGCGTGCTGCTGCGCGGCCGCGACGCCCCCCTGGAAGCTGATGCCGTCTATGCCGTGAGCGGCGGCGTGCTGATCGCGACCGGCTCGATCGCGCAGGGCGAGTTCGTCCCACATCGCGTGTTCAACCTGTAGAAGAGTGCTCTGCAGAGCACACGCATGTCGCGGCCCATTTTGTACTGAATGGAACGAGCTCTTCGCAAAACAGGGCCTTTTGGGTCGATATTTCGCCCTTTTAAAACGAAATTTACCAGTTTCGACAGGTTCTTGAGTGCAGGTCGATCTCGGCCGCCTCAAGGAGCCGCCCGTGAAGAAGCTCGCCTCCCTCTGGCTACCCATCTCCAACCGGCTCGCGATCGTCGGCATCGCCATCTTCGCCGCCGCGATCGCGGCATCGGTAATCGTCTCGATCCGCGCCGCCGACAGTGCGATGCGCGAGCGGGCTCAGGCCAGCCTGACCGTCAACATCAACCTGCTGCGGGATATCCTTACGGCCAAGGGTGAGCCCCGGCTGGACGGCGACAAGCTTTTCTTCGGCTCGGAGCTGGTCAACGGCAATTTTGCCGCGGTCGACAAGGTCAAGGCGCTCTCCGGCGGCACCGCGACGGTGTTCATGGGCGACACGCGCGTCACGACCAACGTCCAGAAGCCGGATGGCTCGCGTGCGGTGGGCACCAAGCTCGCGCAGGGCCCTGCTCACGACGCTGTCTTCAAGGAGCGCAAGACCTATTCCGGCGCCGCCGACATCCTCGGCATTCCGTATTTCACCATCTACGAGCCGATCATCCAGACGTCGGACAATGCGGTGATCGGCATCCTCTATGTCGGCATCAAGCAGTCGGACTTCCTTACCGTCATCGACGAGATGATCCGCAACAATGTCATCGCCGGCCTCGTGATCGCCGCGATCGGTGGGGCGCTGCTGTTCTGGCTGACGCGCCGGACGTTGAGGCCTCTGGGCCAGCTCAAGGACACGATGCTGAAGCTGGCCGCAGGTGATCTTGCCAGCGAGCCGCCGAAGCTGCGCAGCGGTGACGAAGTGGCGGCCATGGCGGACGCGGTTTCCATCCTGCGCGAGGCGGCGATCGAGAAGGCACGGCTGGAGACCGAAGCGACCGAGCAATCCGAGCGCAGCGATGCCGAGCGCCGCAGCAACCAGGCCGAGCGCGAGCGCACGGTTGAGCAGCAGCGCGAGCATGCGCGCCAGCAGGAAGCGATCGTCCGTGCTTTGGCAGCCGGTCTGGAGCGTCTCGCCCAGGCGGACCTGACCTGCCGGCTCGAAGACGCCTTCCCGGCCGAGTACGAACAGCTCCGGGCTGACTTCAATGGGGCCGTCGATCGCCTCTCCGCGACGGTCTCGACGATCCAGCTGACAGCCTCCGAGGTCGGCATTGCGGCGCGCGAGATCAACACTGGCGCAGATGACCTGTCGAAGCGCACTGAGGAGCAGGCCTCCTCACTGGAGGAGACCGCGGCGACGACCGAGGAGCTGGCGGCTTCAGTGAAGGCCTCCGCCCAGGGCGCGCGCCAGGCGGCGGCGATCGCCGAGGAGGCGATGCAGGCGGCGCAGGAGGGCGGCGCCATCGCCGGCGAGGCGGTCAGCGCCATGGCCCGGATCGAGGACGCCTCGCGCAAGATCTCCGACATCATCCGCGTCATCGACGACATCGCCTTCCAGACCAACCTGCTGGCGCTCAATGCGGCGGTCGAGGCGGCCCGCGCCGGCGATGCCGGCAAGGGTTTTGCGGTGGTCGCGTCGGAAGTGCGCACCCTGGCGCAGCGTTCCAGCGAGGCGGCCAAGGATATTTCCGGGCTGATCTCCTCCTCGAACAGCGAAGTCGAGGCCGGGGTGAAGCTGGTGCGCCGGGCCGGCGAGTCGCTGGAGACGATCCTGGCGGCCTCGCGCAAGGTCACCGGCACGATCCAGGAGATCTCGGCGGCAGCGGGCGAGCAGGCGGGCGGCATCGAGGAGATGAGCCAGGCGGTCGCCCATCTCGACGAGATGACGCAGGCGAACGCCGCGCTGGCCGAGCAGAGCGCCGCTTCGGCGGGAGCGCTCAGCGGCCGGATCGGCGAGCTCAACACGCTGGTGGCGAGCTTCCGGACGGGCGGCGGGACGCTTGGCGCCATGGCGGCGGGGCCAGGCTCCGCCGGCTTCGGGACGCGTCCGGCGCCCCGGCCTGCCAACCCTGCACTGCGGGCGCCCGCACGCCCTGCGGGGGCTGCGCCACATGCCGCCGGCCCGGCCGATCGCGGCAGTGGCCAGGCGCCGGAGCCGGAGCGCCTGCGCCAGCTCGCCGAGGCCGCCTTCGCCCAGAGCAAGGCCGCCGCGCCCCAGCAGCGCAAGACCGCGAACAGTCGCGCAAGCGAGACCGGATGGGAGGAGTTCTAGGCCGCGTCAGCCGTTGAGCGCTGTTCGGTGCCCCGCAGGCGCGCGACATCGCGCAGCGGCGGGGCGCCGAACAGGCGGCTATACTCGCGGCTGAACTGGGACGGGCTCTCATAGCCAACCTCGAACCCGGCCGAGGCGGCATCATGCGCGTTGGCCAGGATCAGCCGACGGGCTTCCTGCAGCCGCAATTGCTTCTGGTATTGCAGCGGACTCATCGCCGTCACCGCTTTGAAGTGCTGGTGCAGGGCGGACGCACTCATCCGCGCTTCCGCCGCGACGATCTCGACGCTGAAAGGATTGCGGTAGTTGCGCTTGATCCAGGCGATGGCGCGGTTGACCTGCTGCAGCTTGCTCTCCGCCACCGCGATCTGGCGCAAGCGCGCCGCCTGCTCTCCCGTCAGCAGGCGATAGAGAATCTCGCGCTCGACAAGCGGCGCGAGCACCGTAATGTCAGCGGGGGACTCCAGCAGGCTGGTCAGCCGGATGACGGCATCGCGCAAGACCGACGTCATCGGGCTGACCGTCAGCCCCGGGCCGGATGACAGCTCCGGCTCGGCGAGCGGCGGCGCTTCCAGCATCAGCGCGCCGATGGCGGCCGGGTCGAGCTCGAGCTTGGCGCAGAGATAGGGTTCTTCCGGCGTCGCCTCGATCACCTGGCCGATGACCGGCAGATCGAGCGAGACGACGAGGCAATGGGCGGCGTCGTAGCGATAGATCCGGTCGCCCAGGATCACCTGCTTGGCGCCTTGGGCGATGATGCAGAGCGCTGGCTCGTGCAGGCCGTGCATTGGCTCGCTGGGTTGCGAGAGACGGACGACCTTCAGGCGCGGGACCGCGGTCTCGTGGACACCGTCGGTCGGCGCGAAGCGCGCGATCAGCGTGGCGAGTTCCTGAATCTGGGGCATGCACCGGCCTCCATGGCGGGTGACCAAGGCCACCTGATTGCCTGGACTTTCATATAAGGAAATGCGGCGCCTTTGCCATAGCCAGACTCCAGTGCTGGAGGATCAGGCAATGATCGCGGCGGATCGGTCTACCGCTCCCGGCTCGCGCCGATGCATTGTCCCAGCATACCGGCAGCGTCGTCGACCACGGACCCACGGGCGGATCGCCCTGGGCGCCCCGAGCCGGTTGCTACTGACATATTCCTGTCAAAGGCGGCGCTATCTGCACCGCCCAACAACCTGAACGAAAGGAGATCACCATGCCCTTCAGCCAGGTCTTCCAGTCGCTCGGCGCGATCGCGTCGATCATCGTGCCGGCCAAGCGGCCGATCCGCCCGCTCGAGATCGACCTCGAAGCCTTCCAGCCACTGAGCAAGGCCGAGCGCGCCGTGCTCGGCCGCTGGGTCAGCGAGGATGGGGCCACCCGGCTCGATCTTCGTCCCAATGGCCGCTTCGGCAAGCAGCGCGATCAGGCGGCCGGTCATGGCGGCCGCTACGAGGTCGATGCGTCGCAGCTCTATTTCGAGAGCGACGCCGGCCATGTCTGGAGCGGCGAACTTCGCCGCGGCCAACTCGCTTTCGGCGAGAAGCGCTTCCGCCGCACCCTGCAGCTGGATCCGGTCGGATTGATCCGATCCGACCGGTAAAGCCCCACAGCGTCGAGGCGGGGCCTTGTGCCCCGCCTCAATAACCGACCGTGAAACGCTGGCGCGAATGCGCCGGCTTTTCCAGTTCATCGACCAAAGCGACAGCGTAGTCCTCGGCCGAAATCCGGCTCTGGCCGTTGCCATCGACCAAGAGCTGGTCCTTGCCGAGGCGGAACTTGCCGGTGCGCTCGCCCGGCTCGATCAAGGCGGAAGGCGAGAGGAAGGTCCAGTCGAGACCGGGCTCGCCCTTCAGCAGATCGAGATAGGCGCCGCCCTTCCTGGCTTCGTCGAGATAGATCGCCGGGAACTCCTTGGTGTCGAACAGCTTGACGCCCGGCGCAACCTCGAGGCTGCCGGCGCCGCCGACGACGAGATAGCGCTTCACACCGGACTGCTTCACCGCAGCGAGCAGCGTCGCCGGATCGCTGGCGGTGTAATGCACTGCGCTGATCACCGCATCATGGCCGGCGAGCGGGGCGGCGAGCCCGTCCCTGTCATAGACATCGCCTTTCAGCGCGGTGACGCCGGCGCCCTGCGGCACCTTCCCGGGATTCCGAACGATGGCGGTGACCTGATGGCCGCGGCTGGTCAGCTCGGTGAGCAGGCGCGAGCCGATGAAGCCGGTGGCGCCGATGAGAGCAATCTTCATGGTGATCTTCCCTAGTATCTGATGGGAACCTACATCCCAATGGACACCAGATGGCAGGCATGCGATTTTCTCTCAAGAAGGCACTTTCACGCCACAAGGTCACCTGTCGGAAACCGCCATGCTTCAACGCCCCGACCCGTTCAACGCCCGCTGCCCGACACGGCAGGTGCTCGACCGCATCGGCGACAAGTGGGCGGTGTTGGTCATGATCCTGCTCGAACAGGAGACGCTGCGGTTCAACGAATTGCGCCGGCGCATCGACAGCGTCTCACAAAAGATGCTGTCGCAGACGCTGAAGAGCCTGGAACGCGACGGGTTGATCTCGCGCCGGGCCTTCGCGACCGTGCCGGTCACGGTCGAGTATTCGCTGACGCCGCTCGGGCGCACGCTCGCCGGAACGGTCGCGGCATTGACGCAATGGGCCGAAGCCCATATCGGCGAGGTCGAGGAGGCGCAGCGGCGCTATGATCGCGGCGAGATCAGCGCTTCAGGGGCCGCTTCGGCTTGAAGAAGGCGGCCCAGGCGTCGTCAGGCGCGCCCTTTTTCATGACGTCCGGTGCCTTGTAAGCGTCGGGCTTCAAACCCTTCTCCAGCAGCTCCCAGGCGACCGGCATGGCGACTGCGGCGCCGGGGCGTGCGCGCGTCGAGAACGGCGCGATGGCGGTCGAGCCGCGGCCATTCCTGAGGTAATCGATGAAGATGCGACCCTTGCGGGCCTTCTTCGACAGGGTCGCGGTATAGAGTTTCGGCTCGGCCTGCTCCATCGCCTTGGCGAAGTCGCGAGCGAAGCCTTTGACCGCGTCCCAGTCCGCCTTGGGCTTCAGCGGCAGCACGACATGGAAACCCTTGCCGCCGGAGGTCTTGAGGAAGCTTTCGAAGCCGAGCTCATCGAGCCGCTGGCGCACGGTGAGCGCCGCCTCGCGCACGCGCTCCATCGGCACGTCCTGGTCGGGATCGAGATCGAAGATGACCTGATCAGGCGTCTCGACCGCATCGACTTTGGCGCCCCAGACATGGACTTCCACCGTGCCGAGCTGCACCAAAGCGGCGAGCCCGTCGAAATCACGGATGAAGAGCAGCTCCTCGCCATCCTTGTCCCTCATTCGCGAGACGGATTTATGCAGGCCGGCGCCGGCATGCTTCTGGAAGAAAACCTGGCCGCCGACGCCATCGGGCGCACGCAGCAGGCTCAAGGGGCGTTCGATCACGAAGGGCGCCATGCGCTCCCAGACGCTGGCGTAATAGTCGAGCAGATCCTGCTTGGTGAAGCCGATATCGGGCCAGAGCGGCTTGCCGGGATTGCTGAGGGTCACGGTCGTCTCCGGGCCAGCCTTGCGCCTGCCCTTCGTCGCTGGTGCCTTGTTCGCTACGGCCTTGGCGGGCTTCTCCTCGACGACCTCTCCAGCCGGCTTGTCCTCACGCAGGCCGAGGAAGGACGAGTGCCGCAGCGTCTTGGAGGCTGTCCACGAACCAAAGGCGATCTCGGCGACGAGCTCGGGCCTGACCCAGACGATACCACGCTCGCGGCCGGCTTCACCGGGGAATGGCGAGGCTTTCGCGGCAATGGCGTCGAGCTTCTTCTTCAGCGCCGCGGCCGAGTTGCGGGTGAAGCCGGTGCCGACGCGACCGGCGGGCTTCAGCTCGCCATCATCGTGATAGCCGAGGACGAGCGAGCCAAGCTGGTTGCGCGAGGCCTTCGACGGAACATAGCCGGCGATGACGAATTCCTGGCGCTGAGTGCATTTCGACTTGACCCAGTCGCGCCCGCGGCCGCTGCGGTAGGGCGCCTCGGCGCGCTTGGAGATCACCCCCTCCAGCCCCATGCGGCAGGCATGGCGCAGCATGGTCTGGCCGGGCTCGATGAAGTGCTCGGAATAGCGCAAGGGCGAATCCGACCCGACGCTCTTCAGCAGCTCCTCCAGCCGTTCCTTGCGGGCGAGCAACGGCTCCGATCGCAGATCCTCGCCATCGAGATGGAGCAGGTCGAAGGCGTAGAAGACGAGGTTTGCGGTCTTGCCCTCTGACAAAGCGGCTTGGAGCGCGGAGAAAGAGGAGATGCCGTTCTCGCCCAGCGCGACAACCTCGCCGTCGATCAGCGCCGTGTCGTAAGGCAGCGCAGTGAGCGCCTCGGCGATCCGGTCGCCGAAACGCTCGGTCCAGTCGAGCCCGGTGCGTGTGAGCAGCTTGACCTTTTCAGCCGAGAGCCGCGCCTGCAGCCGATAGCCATCGAACTTGACCTCATGCAGCCAGGCGTCACCCGCCGGCGGCTTGTTCTGCAAGGTCGCAAGGCATGGCTCGACGAAGCGAGGCAGCGGCTCGCCTTCGGTCTTTTCCCAACGGCGGGCCGGCTTGGCCTTCGCTGATTTTGCTTTGGCCGCCTTGGCCTGGCGGCCCTTTGCAGGTTTCTCATCGGTCGACCAGACGTCGCCTGCGGGATCCTCGCCGACTTCCTCGACGCTCCTGCCCGACTTCACCGAATCCGGCGCCGTCTCCAGAATATCCTCGTCGTCGCGGGCGAAATCGTCCTCGACCTTGATCAGCAGCCAGTTGTCGCGCTTCTCGCCGCGGCGAGGCTTCAGCCTGACGAGATGCCAGCGCCCGCCGAGCTTGTGGCCTTCCAGCGCGAAGGCAAGATGGCCCTTCTCCATGCCGCGGACGGGGTCGCCCTCCGGAATCCACTTGCCCTCATCCCAAACGACGACCGAGCCGGCGCCATATTCCCCTTCGGGAATCGTGCCCTCGAAGGCGCCGTATTCGAGCGGGTGGTCCTCGACATGAACCGCGAGGCGCTTCTCGCCGGGATCGAGGCTCGGGCCCCGCGTCACCGCCCAGGACCAGAGCACGCCGTCGTGCTCCAGCCTGAGATCGTAGTGGAGGCGGCGCGCGGCGTGCTTATGGATGACGAAGGCGCCGCCGGCCTGCGCTGCTTTGCTACGGCGCTTGCCGGCCCCCTTCGGCTCATGGGTCCGGGAGAAGTCGCGCTTCGAACGGTAGAGATCGAGATTGGCCATGGCGCCCTCCGACGCGCGTCAGGCGCTCTTTTTAGCCTTGCCGGCAGCAGGCTTCTTCGCCGGTTTGCGGGCATTCGACGGCTTCTTGCCGCGTGCTGACGGCTTGCCGGGCGAGCCGCTCTCTTCGCCGAGGCTCTTCTTCAAAGCCTCGAACAGGTTGACCACATTGGAAGGGCGTTCGGCGGGCTTTGCCACCGGCGGCTTCTTGCCCTTGCGCTTGGCCGCGATCAGCTCGAGCAGCGCCTCCTCATAGCGATCCTCGAAGCCGCTCGGATCGAACTTCGCCTCTTTCTTCTCGATGATATGAGTGGCGAGGTCGACCAGTTCCGCATCGAGCTTGCCCTTGCGCAGCCCGTCGAAGATCTCATCCGGCTGGCGCACGGTCTTGTCGTAGCGCAGCGTGGTCAGCAGCAGGCCTTTGTCGAAGGGCTCGATCATCACCGGGCGCTCGCGGCGATAGAGCACGATCCGGGCTATGCCGGCCTTCTTCTGCTTGGCCATCGCCTCGCGGATCACGGCGAAGGCCTCCTCCGAGACCTCGTCGGAGGGGCTAAGATAATAGGGCTGGTCGAAATAGATCTGCGGAATCGCGGCGCGGTCGACGAATTGCTCGATCGAGAGCGTGTGGGAACTCTCGATCTGAACCGCGTCGATCTCGTCCTCCTCGATCAGCAGATATTCGTCGCCGCCGATCTCGTAGCCCTTGACCTCGTCGTCGGAATCGACCGGCTTACCGTTTACGCTGTCGATGTACTGCCGCCTGACCGTGTTGCCGGTCTTGCGGTTGATGACGCGAAACGAGACCTTCTCGCTATGGTCGGTCGCCGACGTCAGTTCGACAGCGCAGGAGACCAGCGAGAGCTTGAGATAGCCCTTCCAGGCCGGCCGGGGCGCCATCAGGCCGCCCTCAGTCTGGGTCGGACCGGCAAGGCCGGCGGCAGCCCACGCAGCCAGGCTTCGGCCCGCACGATCTCGTCGCGGGTCACGACCGGAACGGGATCCGACAGGATGGCGAGCAGCACCTCGCGGTCGAGCTGGCCGTTGGCGATCACATCGGCGAGCGCGTCGCGGGTCTCGCGCTCGGCTCGGAGCTGGGCGCCGAGCGCGGCAATGAGGCGGTCCTTCGACATGGCTGGCATGATACGCAACCCCGGTTGGAAACCTGCGGCGAATCAACCTGCGGAGCCGGCAGAGGTTCCGGGAGCCGTGCTCCCCCTGCTGCGATGCAGCACGCTAGCGTTTCGCCAGATTTCGTGTATATCCCCGGCCAACCGGCCCGATGGCTGGCTGCGCATCCCTTCCGCGATGAGGCGGATGCGGGCTTCGGACCTTGCTGGACGACATCCCGGCCTGGCCCGCCAGATCAACACCCAACCGAAGGACATCACGATGTCGATCACTGCCGAGCGCAAGACCGCGCTCATCAAGGAACATGCCACCAAGCCGAACGACACCGGCTCGCCGGAAGTCCAGGTCGCGATCCTCACCGAGCGCATCAACAACCTGACCGGCCACTTCAAGTCCCACACCAAGGACAACCATTCGCGCCGCGGCCTGCTCAAGCTGGTCTCGCAGCGCCGCTCCCTGCTCGACTACCTGAAGGGCAAGGAAGAAGCGCGCTACAAGAGCCTGATCGAGAAGCTCGGCATCCGCCGCTGATCGAGACCGAAATTCCGCCCGGTGCCTCGCTGCTCCGGGCGGTTCTACTAGGGGCCGATTGATCGGCCTCGCTCCGGGAGCGCCGCAATGACGCGACCTCCCATTCCAGTGCGGCAACCGCATGGGGCGGCTTCCCGCATGATCCGCCGGCGTCAGCGACGTCCATGGCAGGATCGCCGAGCGCCCGGGCGCGCTTCCTGCAAGCACCTCCCGGACGTTTAGCCGTCTTGCCCATGGGCACGATCGACGCCGGACGGATCGCATCCGACCGAAAGAAAATCCTATGTTCGATGTGCAAACCGAAGAGCTGATCTGGGGCGGGCGCAAGCTCGTGCTCGAAACCGGCAAGATCGCCCGTCAGGCTGATGCCGCCGTGCTCGCCACCTATGGCGAGACCGTCGTGCTCGCGACCGTCGTCTCCGCCAAGTCGCCGAAGCCCGGGATCGATTTCTTCCCGCTGACCGTGAACTACCAGGAAAAGACCTTCGCCGCCGGCCGCATTCCCGGCGGCTATTTCAAGCGCGAGGGACGTCCGACCGAGAAGGAGACGCTGGTCTCGCGCCTGATCGACCGGCCGATCCGCCCGCTCTTCGTCGAGGGCTACCGCAACGAGACGCAGGTCGTCTGCACCGTACTGCAGCATGACCTCGAGAACGATCCCGACATCGTCGCGATGGTCGCCGCCTCCGCCGCCCTGACGCTTTCGGGCGTGCCGTTCATGGGCCCGGTCGGCGCTGCCCGCGTCGGCTATATCGACGGCGCCTACAAGCTCAACCCGCTGATCGACGAGGTCAAGGAATCGCAGCTCGACCTGGTCGTCGCCGGCACGCCCGACGCCGTCCTGATGGTCGAATCGGAGGCCAAGCAGCTCTCCGAGGAGGTCATGCTCGGCGCCGTGATGTTCGGTCACAAGCACTTCCAGCCGGTGATCGACGCGATCATCCGCCTGGCCGAGAAGGCCGCCAAGGAGCCGCGCGACTACGTGCCGGCCGACAACTCGGTCGTGCTCGAGGCCGTGCTCAAGCTGGTCGATGCGGATATCCGCGCCGCCTACAAGATCACCACCAAGGCCGAGCGCTACAAGGCTCTCGACGCCGCCAAGGCCAAGGTCCAGGCGCTCGTCTCCGAGACACCGGACGGCAAGACCACCTTCACCAAGGAGCAGGTCGCCGGCCAGTTCAAGGAAGCCCAGGCCAAGGTCGTGCGCTGGACCATCCTCGACGACGGCGTCCGCATCGACGGCCGCGACCTCAAGACGGTCCGCAAGATCGTCTCGGAAGCCGGCATCCTGCCGCGCACCCACGGTTCGGCGCTGTTCACTCGCGGCGAGACCCAGGCGCTGGTCGTGACCACGCTCGGCACCGGCGATGACGAGCAGTTCATCGACTCGCTGGAAGGCACCTACAAGGAGACCTTCCTGCTGCACTACAACTTCCCCCCCTATTCGGTGGGTGAAGCCGGCCGCATGGGTTCGCCCGGCCGCCGCGAAATCGGCCATGGCAAGCTCGCCTGGCGCGCCATTCGCCCGATGCTGCCGGCGAAGTCGGAGTTTCCCTACACGATCCGCGTCGTCTCGGAGATCACCGAGTCGAACGGCTCCTCCTCGATGGCCACCGTCTGCGGCACCTCGCTGGCGTTGATGGATGCCGGTGTGCCGCTGAAGGCGCCGGTCGCGGGCATCGCCATGGGCCTGATCCTGGAAGGCGAGCGCTTCGCAGTGCTCTCCGACATCCTCGGTGACGAGGACCATCTCGGCGACATGGACTTCAAGGTCGCCGGCACGGCCGAGGGCATCACCTCGCTGCAGATGGACATCAAGATCGCTGGGATCACCGAGGAGATCATGAAGGTCGCCCTCGACCAGGCCAAGGGCGGTCGCGATCACATCCTCGGCGAGATGAACAAGGCCCTCTCGGCCTCGCGTGGCCAGCTCGGCGAGTACGCGCCGCGCATCGAGACGATGAAGATCCCGGTCGACAAGATCCGCGAAGTCATCGGTTCGGGCGGCAAGGTGATCCGCGAGATCGTCGAGAAGACCGGCGCCAAGGTCAACATCGAGGACGACGGCACCATCAAGATCGCCTCGGCCGACGGCAAGTCGATCGAAGCGGCGATCAAGTGGATCAAGTCGATCGTCTCGGAAGCCGAGCCCGGCATGATCTATGACGGCACCGTCGTGAAGGTCATGGAGTTCGGCGCTTTCGTGAACTTCTTCGGCGCCAAGGACGGCCTCGTCCACATCTCCGAGCTCGCTCCCAAGCGGGTCCAGAAGGTGCAGGACGTCGTCAAGGAAGGCGACAAGGTCAAGGTCAAGTTCCTCGGCATGGACGAGCGTGGCAAGGTGCGCCTGTCGATGAAGGTGGTCGACCAGGCCACGGGTGAGGACATCACCGAAAAGCTGAAGGCCGAGCGCGAAGCCGAGAAGGCTCGCGAGCGCCAGAACGCCGACGACTGATACGCGATCTGCGTTTCACGTGAATCAGACGCCCCCGCATCGTAGGATGCGGGGGCGTTTTCTTTTGGCCGCCCTCTGGTGCGCTGCAACGAAGTCGAATAGTCTAGACTTATTGACTTCGGAGGCTGGCATGACCGCGCATCGGATTACGTCGCTTGATCAGCTCGCCGCGCTCTATCCGAACCCGATCGCGCCGGCTTCGGTCATGAAGGAGATCGATCACATCGACGCCAACTATGGCGCACTGATCGCGGCCTCGCCGTTTTTCGTGCTCGCGACCAATGGTCCTGATGGCCTGGATTGCTCACCGCGCGGGGATCAGCCTGGCTTTGTCACCGTGAGCGACGCGAAAACGCTGCTGATTCCGGACAGAAGAGGCAATAACCGCCTGGATTCGTTGAAGAATCTTCTGTCCGACAATCGAATCGGAATGCTCTTCCTGATCCCCGGTTACGGCGAAACCCTGCGTGTGAACGGCACCGCGGTGCTCTCGACCGACCCGGAGCTGTGCGCGCGCTTCGAGATGGCCGGAAAACTGCCAGCCTGCGTGATCGTGGTCACCGTCGAGGCCGCCTACTTCCAGTGCTCGCGGGCGGTGGTGCGCGCCGATCTCTGGAACCCGGCGGCGCAGGTCGACAAGCGCTCGCTGCCGAGCGCCGGCACGATCCTGCGCGAGATCTCGGCGCGGACGGCGACAGAGGCCTTCGACGGCGAGGCCTATGACAAGGCGCTGCCGGAACGGGTCAAGGCGACGCTGTACTAACAGACGTGATTCTCGGGCGGAGCGAAGCGCAGACCCGAGAAGCTCATGACGAGAAGGCGCTGACCGGAGTTTCATCCGGCCTGAGATGCTCGGCTCAAGGCCGAGCATGACATGCGTAGTCAGGCAGCGCCCTACTCCAATCCCCCTACGGCCGCCTCGACCGCCTCGACGATCGCACCGGAACGGACCAGAGCCGTCGCCTGGTTCATCTCGGCGGCGTACCAGCGGTCGCCGTCGAGCGCCGGCGGGATCGTCTCCCGGACGGCCTCCAGCGCCGCCTGCGTGCCCTTGCCGAGCGGATGGGCCTTGGCGGTGTCGGCGATCAGCGAGAGCGCCTGGCAGGCCATCAGGATCTCCGCGGCAATGATCATCTCGACATTCTCGACGACCGTGCGCGCCTTGCGGCCGCACCAGGTCGAGTTCGAGACATGGTCCTCGGCATTGGACTTGCCCGGGATCGAGTCGACCGAGCCGGGCGAGGACAGCGTGCGGTTCTCCATCACCAGCGCCGACATCGAGCACTGCACGGTGGCAAAGCCTGTGTTGAGGCCGCGCTTGCCGGCGAGCAGGTTGCGCGGCAGGCCGTAGCTCAAGGTCGGATCGACCAGGCGGGCGAGGCGGCGCTCGCAGATCGAGCCGAGATCGGTCATGGCGATGGCGAGCAGGTCCATCGCCTGCGCCACGTACTGGCCGTGGAAATGGCCGCCGGAGATGACGCGGTAGCCGTCATCCTCGGGGAAGATCAGCGGGTTGTCGGTCGCCGAATTGGTCTCGGTCGCGATGATCCGGCTGATATAGTCGAGCGCTTCGCGCGCCGGCCCATGCACCTGCGGGGCACAGCGCAGCGAATAGACGTCCTGCACGCGCGGCGCCGGCGGCTTGCCGGGCGTGCGACCGATCTCGTCGGGATAGATCGTCTCGCGGGCGGAGGCCGAGCAGCGCTTCGAGCCCTGCGTGATCTTGAGGAGGTTGCGCGCGACCAGCGCCTGGCCGGGATGCGGGCGAGCGGCGTGGACGCGCGGATCGAAGGCCGCGAGCTCGCCGCGCATGGCCTCGAGCGAGAGGGCAAGGCCGATATCGGCAGCCTTGATCAGGCGCCTGGCGTCCTCGGTCGCGAGCACGCCGAGCGCCAGCGACACCGTCGAGCCGTTGATCAGGGCCGAGGCGTCCTTGGCGCCGAGCTTGAAGTCCGGCTCCAGCCCGGCCTTGGCCAGGGCGTCGCGAGCCTTCATCCGCTTGCCCTTGTAGACCGCCTCGCCCTCCTCGAAACCGCAGACCGCGGCCGACATATGGGCGAGCGGGGCGAGGTCGCCGGAGGCGCCGACCGAGCCCTTCTGCGGGATCACCGGATGGATGCCGGCATTGAGGCAGGCGAGCAGGCGCTCGACCAGGGCGACCTGAGGCCCGGAATAGTTCGAGGCGAAGGCGTTGGCGCGCAGCAGCATGGTGGCGCGCGTCACATCCTCGGGAAAGGGCTCACCGATGCCGGTCGCGTGAGCATAGACGCTCTTGCGCTGGTATTCGGTCATCTCCGACATCAGCACGCGCTGGTCCTTGAACAGGCCGACGCCGGTGTTGAAGGAGTACATGAACGGAGCTTCGTCGTTCATGAAATTGGCGTCGATATGGGCGCGCGTCGCCGCGATCGCCTCGCGGGCGGACTTGGCCAGGCTCGCCTTCTCATAGCGGCCGGAGGCGCCGGGCCGGGCCACGCGCAGCACCTGCCTGCCCTTCAGGGTCCGTCCGTCGATCGTTACCGCCATGGCCCGCTCCTCGTCAGCTTTGCCAACGATCTAAAGGGCCAGCGCGCCAAAGGGAAAGACCCATTCCCTGCCGGAAACGAAAAGCACCTTGCACGATGCGGCGTGGCCGGCCCTGGCCTCGATCCGCCAGGGCCCTGCTGCGGCGCGACATCGGCGCGCCTTTACCCTGTGGCTGGAATCCCTCAAAGCTGGCGCCAGGAGGCTCCCCAATGGATTTCCAGGCCTTTTTTCGCAGCGAGCTCGACGGCCTCAAGGCCGAGGGCCGCTATCGCGTCTTCGCCGATCTCGAGCGCCGCGCCGGCCGCTTTCCGCGCGCCGCCTTCCACGGCCCGAACGGCCCGCGCGAGGTCACCGTCTGGTGCTCCAACGATTATCTCGGCATGGGCCAGCACCCTGCCGTGCTCACCGCGATGCGCGAGGCGCTCGATGCCTGCGGCGCCGGCGCCGGCGGCACGCGCAACATCGCCGGGACCAACCACTACCATGTCCTGTTGGAGCGCGAGCTCGCCGACCTGCACGGCAAGGACGCGGCGCTGCTGTTCAACTCCGGCTACATGTCGAACTGGGCCTCGCTCTCGACGCTGGCCGCGCGCATTCCCGGCTGCGTCGTCGTCACCGATGCCGCCAACCATGCCTCGATGATCGAGGGCATCCGGCATTCGCGTGCCGAGAAATTGATCTTCGCCCACAATGACCCGCAGGACCTGCGCCGCAAGCTCGCAAGCGTCGATCCGGCCAGGCCGAAGCTGATCGCCTTCGAATCGGTCTATTCGATGGATGGCGACATCGCGCCAATTGCCGAATTCTGCGATCTCGCCGAGGAATTCGGCGCGCTGACCTATGTCGACGAGGTCCATGCCGTCGGGCTCTACGGCGCCCGCGGCGGCGGCATCAGCGAGCGCGACGGCCTCAGCCACCGGCTCGACTTGATCGAGGGTACGCTGGCCAAGTCCTTCGGCGTGATGGGAGGCTATGTCACCGGCTCGGCTGATCTCTGCGACTTCATCCGCAGCTTCGCCTCGGGCTTCATCTTCTCCAGCTCGCTGCCGCCGACCCTGGCGGCCGGCGCGCTCGCGGCGATCCGGCATCTCAAGGCGAGCTCAGCCGAACGCGAGGGGCAGCAGGATAGGGTGCGCAAGCTGCGCGGCCAGCTCGACCAGGCCGGCATTCCGCATCTGCCCAATCCCAGCCATATCGTGCCGGTGATGGTCGGCGATGCCGCCCTGTGCAAGCGGATCAGCGACGAGTTGCTGGAGCGCTTTGCAATCTACGTCCAGCCGATCAACTACCCGACCGTGGCGCGCGGCACCGAGCGTTTGCGGATCACGCCGACGCCGCTGCACTCGGACGAGGACATCGCCGCTCTGGTCGGCGCCCTCAGCGAGATCTGGAGCGCGACGGGGCTGAAGCGGGCGGCCTGAGCCGCCCGCGCTCCTGTCTCAGAGCAGACCGTTATTGCTCGCAAGCATCTTCAGGTTGACGTCCGGGCGCGCGCCGACATGGCTGATGACCTCGGCGGCGGCGAGTGCGCCAAGCCGCAGGCAGTCGCGCGCCTCGCGGTTCGTCGTCAGGCCGTGCAGGAAGCCGGCAGCGAAGAGGTCGCCGGCACCGGTCGCGTCGACGACGCGCTCGATCGGAAAGACCGGCTCGGCCACGACGCCATCCGGCGTCAGCGCCAGCGCGCCGTTTTCGGAGCGAGTGATCACGGCAAGCACGTTCTCCGCGCGCAGCGCCGCCAGCGCCGTGTCGAAATCGGCGCTCTGGTAGAGGCTCTTCAGCTCGTGCTCGTTGGCGAAGACGAGATCGACCATGCGGTTGCGGATCAGGCCGAGGAACTCGTCACGATAGCGATCGACGCAGAACGAGTCGGACAGGGTGATGGCGACGCGGCCACCGGCCTTATGCGCGAGCTCGGAGGCCTTGCGGAAAGCGTCCTTGGCCGCCGGCGGATCCCAGAGGTAGCCTTCGAGATAGACGATGTCGGCGTTCTCGACCGTGGCCGGATCGACATCGGCCGGGGACAGGCCCTGGCAGGCGCCGAGATAGGTGTTCATCGTGCGCTCGCCATCGGGCGTGACGATGATGAAGGAGCGTGCCGTCGCCGGGCCTTCGGTCGCCGCGGCGGTATCGAATGCGACGCCGAGCGAGGCCAGGTCGTGACGATAGAGCTTGCCGAGCTCGTCGGCCTTGACCTTGCCGATGAAGGCGCCCTTGCCGCCGAAGGAGGCGAGACCGGCAATGGTGTTGGCGGCCGAGCCGCCCGAGACCACCTTGCCCGGGCCCATCGCGCCATAGAGCAGCTCGGCCCGCGGCTCGTCAATCAACGCCATCGAGCCTTTGACCAGCTCGTACTTCATCAGGAAGTCTTCCTCCGCCGAAGCGAAGACGTCGACGATGGCATTGCCCAAGGCGAGCACGTCATAGCGCTTGGAGGTCATGAAACGATCCGTAATGGCGGGAGGATGGCGGCGTGTGGCATTGCCGGCAGGTCAGGTCAAGCGCTGCCGCGCCGGCGCGCGGCACTGTCGAGGATCGAGGTCAGCGCTGCCAGGTCCGACGGACCGAGCCATTGTACCTCATGGGCGAGGCGATTGGCGACCAGGGTTGCTTCCGGTTCGAGACCCGCGGTGTCGATTACCACGCGCGGATGCGAGAGCTCGGCGAGACGGATCAATTCGTCGGCCTCATCCCAGATCACGCCGAGATGATGGATTGCGCCCTGGATCAGGGTGAAGGTCGGCTGGCCGCGCTTGCCGTGCTCCAGCGCCGAGAGATAGGCCGGGGTGACGCCGAGCGCCTGCGCCATCTGCGCCAGTGTGACGCCGCGGGCAGCGCGCAGCTCACGGACGCGGCGGCCGAACGGCGTCATCAACCCGGCTCCCGGCTGCGGCGCAGGCGGATATAGAGCGCCCCGGTGCCGCCATGGCGCTGCTCGGCCTCGTCGAAGCCGAGCACCAGCGACCGCAAGTCCGGCAGCCGGAGCCAATGGGGAACGTTGCGGCGCAGGATGCCGCGCTCCTCGCCATAAGGGACATCGCCGGCAATGCCCTTGCCGGTCACCACCAGCACGAGCTTGGCGCCGCGCTGCTGCTGCAGGCGCAGGAAACCGCGCAAGGCCGAATGCGCCTCGTCCTGGCGCAGGCCGTGCAGGTCGATGACAGCCTCGACGCCCTGCTGGCCGCGGCGCAACTGCGTGCGCATGCGCCGCTCCAGCGGCACCAGGGGCGGCGGGGCGGGCTTCGCTGATTGCCGACCGGGCGCAAGAACAGCGGGTGACGGACTACTCTCTGCCATAGGAACAGGCTTGACCTGTTCGGCCTCCGGTTCAGGCTCGACCGGCGCACGGCCGGCCAGCGGCTTCACCGTGCGCGCGACCTGGCGCCAGAGCGCGAGTTCCGCCTCGGAGAGGAGCTTGCCGCGCCGGCGCATGGCTCAGCGCGGCCAGAGCACGATGAAATCGACGGGATGCCGGATCAGGCCGGCACGGTGGCCTGCTTCCGCGCCCGAGCCGACAAAGAGATCGATCCGCGCCGGGCCGATGATCGCGGTTCCGGTATCCTGGGCCAGCATGAGCCGGGCCAGTTTCTCACTGCCACCCTTGCCGTCGGGGATCTCGGTCTCGATCCAGGCCGGCATACCATAGGGCCAGAGCGAGCGGTCGACCGCGACGCTGCGCAGCGGAGTCAACGGCAGGCCGGCTCCGCCGATCGGTCCGGACTCGGGCGGAAGATCGTCGTTGCGGGCATAGAAAACGAAAGAGCGGTTGAGCCGGATGAGGTCGCGGGCGAAGCCGGCATCGGCCTTCAGCCGGGCGATCAGCTTGTCCATCGTCATCTGCTCGGGCGGGATGTTCTCGCGCCGGCTGAGCTCGCGCCCGAGCGAGGTATAGGGGTGGCCGTTGCGCCCGGAATAGATGAGGCGCGTCACCTTGCCGTCCGGCAGGCGGATCCGGCCCGAGCCCTGGACCTGCAGCACGAAGCGGTCGACGGGATCGCGCATCCAGAGGATCTCGAGCCCCTGGCCGGCAAGCGCGCCCTCCTCGATCGCGGTGCGATCCGGGAAGGGCTCCAGCCCCTTAGCCGTCCGGCGCGCCGAGGTCAGGGCCGGATCGAGGCCGGGCCAGTCATCGCCCGGCATCTTGGTCACGAGATCGGCCGGGCGGCCATAGAGCGGCGTCGGGAAGGCGTCCGAACGGGTCAGCGAGCCCTCGAATTCCGGCTCGAAATAGCCGGTCATGAAGCCGCGCTCGGCGCCGGCCGGGCGGATGCGCCAGAAGGCGAAATTATCGGCGAAGAAGCGCCGGGCCGAGTCCGGGCTGACATCGCCCGCGGCAAGCAGGGCCGCTGCCTTGATGCACAGGGCCGGCAGGGCCGCAGGCGCAGGAGCGCCCTGCCGCAGCGGCGGATCGGTCTCGCAGCCCTGCGCGAACAGGCGCAGCACAGCGAGCTGGTCGTCGGTGCTCCAGCCGGCAAGCGAAGCGGGCGCCACGGGTTCGGCCCGGGCGCCCTGCGGCAGAGATGGGGGAGAAGCGTGAGCGCCGGTCATCGACATACCTGCGGCCAGCAGCCCCAGAACGAAACCGACGACACGGATCACGCGGCCGATTCGGTGGCGACCAGCAGCCAGTTCGGATCGCGGCTGCCGAGCTGGCGGGCGAAGGTCCAGACGTCGTTGACCTCGGAGACCGCCTCGGCGCTGCCGTCGACGACATTGCCCTGCGCATCGCGAACAGCGCTGATCAATTGCGAGACGAAGGCGATGGTGACCTGAGCGGCCTTGCCCTTGACGTCGACGCCGACGATCTCGGCCTTGTCGATCGAGACGAAGTTGGACTCGGCCTTCTCGCCACGCTTCTCCCGCTCGGCGATCGCCTGCTCGAAGCCGTCATAGACTTCCTTGGCGAGCAGGCCCTTCAAGGCCTTGCGGTCGCCGCGGGCGAAGGCGGTGACGATGGTCTCATAGGCCGATTTCGCGCCGATGAGGAAGCCCGGCGCGTCGAAGCGCGGTTCCTGGCGGAGGATGGCGTCGAGGCCGACAGCGATAGCCGAGCCCGGCTCGGCAATGCCCTTCCAGCGCTCGGCATCGGCCACGGGGGCAGCCGCTGCGTCGTTGGCGGCGCCCGGCAGGCGGACGACATTGTCGCGCCTCTCGCCATTGCCGGGCTGATCCGGGCGCAGCGGCGGCGTCTCGCGGCGCGCGAACGGATCGGCCGGCGGCTTCTCGTGCCCGGTCTTCTGGCCCAGAACCGAGCGCAGTTTCCAGGCGACGAAAACGGCCAGGGCCAGGAAGACCAGGGTCGTCATATCGAAATTCTGCATCGCCGGCTGATCCGAACCTCGAAAACTCGTTCCCGCGCGGGCGCACGTCGTCGCCCGTCATCGAACGGATATGGTGTGGGAGGCTCGTAACATCCACCCCCGGGGGCGACAAGGGTGCGAAAGCGCGCGTCGCTTGTGCCGGCCCCGCCGCCATGATAGCCGACGCGAGCCCGGCGCCGCCGCTTGCCGGGCAATTCCGGCCACGGCGCGGAATTTCCCGATGGTTTTCTAGACAATGATGATGGGACCCATGGCCAACGAAAACGGCAACGGCGCCGCCGCCGACCAGCAGGGGCCCAGCCTCAACACGCTGGTCCAGTACATCAAGGACCTCTCCTTCGAGAACCCCAATGCTCCGCGCTCGCTGACCCAGCAGCAACAGCAGGGCGGGCCGCAGATCGGCCTGCAGGTCAACGTCCACGCCAACGCGCTCGGCGAGAACGACGTCGAGACGATCCTGACGCTCGAAGGCAAGGCGACCCTGAACGACGAGACGCTGTTCGCGTTCGAGCTCAGCTATGCCGGCGTCTTCCGCATCCTCGGCGTGCCGCAGGAGCAGCTGCATGCGGTCGTGATGATCGACTGCCCGCGCCTGCTCTTCCCCTTCGCCCGTGCGATCGTCGCCGAAGCCGTCCGCAATGGCGGCTTCCCGCCGCTCTATATCGACCCGATCGATTTCGCTTCGCTCTACCGCCAGCGCCTCGAGGAGATGCAGGCGCAGCAGGGCATGCCGAACGCCTGAACCGCGGCGGAAATCGTGAATTCGACAGGAAAGAGCCCTCAGGGGCTCTTTTTTGTTGGCCCGACCGTTGTAAATCGCCCGGGCGTTTCCATCTCCCGCGGGCCAGAGGCCGCCATCCCGGCGCGCCGTTTCCGCGAGGTACACGACGTCCATGGATTCCCTTATGACGCTCGCCGCCGACCCAGCAGTCTGGGTGGCGCTCGGCGCCCTGATCGCCATGGAGGTCGTCCTCGGTATCGACAACCTCATCTTCATCTCGATCCTGACCAACAAGCTGCCCGAGCATCAGCGCTCGCGCGGCCGGCGGATCGGCATCGGCCTGGCGCTGATCCTGCGCCTCGGCCTGCTCTCAACCGTCGCCTTCATCGTGCAGCTGACCGCGCCGGTGTTCTCGGTCTTCGGCAAGGCCTTCTCCTGGCGCGACATCATCCTGATCGCCGGCGGCCTGTTCCTGGTCTGGAAGGCGACGAAGGAGATCCATCACAAGGTCGATCCGGATCACGGGCCGGACATGTTCGACGGCAGCGCGGCCGCGGCCGTGACCTTCGGCGGCGTGATCTTCCAGATCCTGCTGCTCGACCTCGTCTTCTCGATCGACAGCATCATCACCGCCGTCGGCATGACCGAACATATCCCGGTGATGGTGATCGCCGTCATCGTCGCCGTCGCGGTGATGCTGCTCGCGGCCGACCCGCTGGCGCGCTTCATCGACAAGAACCCGACGATCGTGATGCTGGCCCTCGGCTTCCTCCTGATGATCGGCGGCACGCTGATCGGCGAAGGCTTCGGCGCCCATATTCCGAAGGGCTACATCTACGCCGCCATGGCCTTCTCGGCCCTGATCGAGGGGCTGAACATGATGTCGCGCCGGGCAAGCCGGAAACAGGGCGAGTAGTAAGTGCGACCGTCATGCTCGGGCTCGACCCGAGCATGACGCAGGCGTTCAGGCTTCCTCGGGCACGCCGAGATAACCGCGCCAGAGCGGCCCCTTGAGCTTCAGCACGAAGGCCTCATGGGCCGCTCTTTCCTCAGGCGTAAGCCGCGGCGCGAGCGCACGCTGGCGCACCGGGCGCTCGATCGCGACCGCAAGCCCGGCACCTGCCTTGCCGGCAACGGCGCCGCCGAAGCCGAGGCTCGTCTGCTTGCCACCGATCAGCTCGATATAGACCTCGGCCAGGATCTCGGAGTCGAGCAGCGCGCCGTGCTTGGTGCGGCGGCTATTGTCGATGCCGTAGCGCGAGCAGAGCGCGTCGAGGCTGTTGCTGGCGCCGGGATGCTTGCGCCGGGCCATGGCGAGCGTATCGACGACGAGCGCCGGCACGATCGCGGGCAGGCCGAGCCGGCCGAACTCCATGTTGATGAAGCCGACGTCGAAGGCGGCGTTGTGGATGACCAGCTTGGCATCCGCGATGAACGCGGCGAACTCGCTGGCGATCGCGGCGAAGACCGGCTTGTCGGACAGGAAGGCCTCGGACAGCCCGTGCACCCGGAAGGCGCCATCCGGCATGTCGCGCTCGGGGTTGATGTAGACATGATAGTTGCGGCCGGTCGGGCAATGATTGAGCAGCTCGACGCAGCCGATCTCGACGATGCGGTCGCCCTTCAGCGGTTCGACGCCGGTGGTCTCGGTATCGAGAACGATCTCGCGCATGTCAGCCCGCCCTTTGCGGCCGGCCGAAGCGGCCAGCGACGGCATTCAGGATAGAGCGGACCTGGCGCTCGGCGGCCACGAGCCCGCGTGAGGTGTCCACAAGGAAGTGGGCGCGGCGGCGCTTCTCCGCATCCGGCATCTGGCGAGCGAGGATCGCAGCGAACTTCTCTTCCGTCATACCAGGACGGCCGAGGACGCGCTTGCGCTGGACCTCGGCCGGGGCGGTGACGACGACGACCCCGTCGTAACGCCCCTCCCCGCCCGTCTCGAGCAAAAGCGGAATGTCGAGCACAGCGACGGCCGCGCCACCCCTGCGAGCTTTCGCCAGGAAGGCCTGCTCCTCGGCCCGCACGAGCGGATGCACGATCGCCTCGAGCTTCGCCAACGCTTCGGGCCGGCCCAGCACGGCGGCGGAAAGCCTGGCCCGGTCGACGACGCCATTCGCCGTCGTTCCCGGGAAGGCCGCCTCGATCTGCGGCGCCGCCGCGCCGGCATAGAGATCGTGTACTGCCTGGTCAGCGTCATGGACCGGAACGCCGGCGGCGCGGAACATCGCCGAGGTCGTCGACTTGCCCATGCCGATCGAGCCGGTCAGGCCGAGCAGGAAGGTCATCGCAGCGCCTCCGCCATCGCGCTCAAACGCGGGGAATGTCGATTTCGAGCTTCGCGCGCAGCGCCGCCGTCACCTGCGGGCGGATGCCGAACCAGCGCTCGAAGCCCGGGACCGCCTGGTGCAGCAGCATGCCGAGACCGTCGACCGGGATACCGCCGCGGCGCCGGGCCTCGGCGAGCAGCGGCGTCTCCAGCGGGACATAGACGATGTCGTCGACGATGGTGCCCGGGCGCAAGGCGGAGAGGTCGATCTCCAGCGGCGGCTGGCCATGCATGCCGAGCGAGGTGGTGTTGACGATCAGGTCGCTCTCGCCGACCAGCCGGGCAACGTCCTGCCAGAGCCGGGCTTCGACTGTTCGCGGGAACGATGCCGCCAGCTCGACCGCACGCTCCGGACTGCGATTGACCAGCAGGATGCGGCCGACGCCACGTTCGGCGAGGCCATGGATCACGGCGCGTGCCGCGCCGCCGGCGCCGAGAATGAGCGCCGTGCCGCTCCGCCCGGCCCAATCGGGCACGCAAGCGTCGAGATGAGCCAGGAAGCCATAGGCATCGGTGTTGTCGCCGTGGAGCCTGCCGCCCTCCATCCAGAGCGTGTTGGCGGCGCCCATGGCCCGCGCGGTCTCGCTGACGTCGTCGAGCAGGGCCAGAACGACCTCCTTGTTCGGCACGGTGACATTGCCACCGACGAACTCGCCGGCGCGCAGCCTGGCGATGAGGCCCGGCACCTTGGCCGGCGGGACATCGACGCGCTCATAGCTGCCGGCAAGGCCATGCTCGGCGAGCCAGTGGCCATGGATCAGCGGCGAGCGGGAATGCGCGACGGGATGTCCGATGATGAAGCAGCGTCTGGTCATGGCAGTCGTGGAGCTAAGGATCATGCGACGAGGTCAAGCTCGCGCAGCGTGGCGAGCAGGCTCAGCATAGGCAGGCCGAGGATGGTGGAATGATCGCCCTCGATCGTCTCGAACAGATGGATACCGAGGCCTTCGAGCTGATAGCCACCAACGCTGGTGGTCGCAGCCTGACCAGCCAGCACGACGTAATCCCTGATGAAGCCGGGGGTCAGCGCACGCATGGCAAGCACTGCGCTACTGGTACCACGGCCGATGATCTTGCCATTGCGAGCCAGGGTGAAGGCCGAGGTGAGCTCGTGCTTGCGACCAGCGAGCAAGGCGATCTGCCGCTCGGCCGCTGCCGTGCCCTCGGGCTTGTGAAACGGCCGGCCTTCGCAGACCAGCATCTGGTCGGCGGCGAGGACGGTCCGGCCGAACTGACGCGGCGAGACCGACAGGGCTTTGGCATCCGCCAGCGCGGCAGCGACGCCGGCAGGCGGGCCGCCCATGGCGAGAAAATCGGCTTCGATGGCGCGTTCGTCGACATCCGGCCTGACCACCTCGACCGGGAGTCCTGCCGCTTCCAGCAGCTGTCGCCGCGTCGTGCTGCCGGAAGCGAGGATGAGCGGCGCATCGCCACGCCAGAATGTCGTCTGGCCGGTCACGTCGCGATGAACTTCATGCGGTGGTCGCGCAGCAGGTCGAGGATGGCGGCCGCCGTCTCCTCGATCGAGCGGCGGGTCACGTCGATCACCGGCCAGCCCCTGCGAGCGCAGAGCCGGCGTGACTGGGTGAGCTCATCAGCGACCGCATCAGGATCGACATAAGGCGTCTCGTCATCTGCCCTCAGCGACAACAGCCGGTTCTGACGAATCTGGATGATACGCTCGGCGCTGGCGACGAGGCCGACGATCAGCGGCTTCTTGAGGCTTTCGACCTCGACTGGAAGCGGCACGTTCGGCACCAGCGGGATGTTGGCGGTCTTGATGCCGCGATTGGCGAGATAGATGCTCGTCGGCGTCTTCGAGGTCCGGCTGATGCCAAGCAGGACGACGTCGGCGCTTTCGAGATCGCCGCCGAGCTGGCCGTCATCATGCATCAGCGTGTAGTTCATCGCGTCGATGCGGCGGAAGTAATCGGCATTGAGCGTGTGCTGCGCGCCAGGACGCGGCGCCGAAGCCTGGCCAAGATAGGACTGGAACAGTGAGTGCACGGGTTGCAGGACCGAGAGGCAGGGGCAACCGATGTCGCGGCAGAAGGCCTCCAGACGCTCGGCCCATTCCGGTTCGACCAGTGTATAGAGAACCACACCAGGAGAGGTTTCGATCTCGGCGAGCACGCGCGACAACTGGTTCTCTGACCGGACCAGCGGGTAGACATGTTCGATCGCGGAAACCGCTTCGTATTGTGCGGCAGCGGCGCGGCTGACCGCGATCAGGGTCTCACCGGTCGCGTCGGAGACCAGATGCAGGTGAAAATAGTTGCGCGCCACGGCTTTCGTCGCCCCTGCCGGCCTTGTCTCGTCCCAGCTCTAGAGCTGTTCCGCCAGCATGGGAATCCCTTTTCGATCCTCTGGACATGGCCGAACCGGCACTCACCAGGGGTTGGGATGACTGGGGATAACCCGGCCCCGCCGTGGATCGGTCCCGAGAGGGCGGGATAACCCGGCTCAGGGTTCAACAGGCATCGGCCTGTGGGCTGAATCGGGATGTTTCACGTGAATCATTTTCGGACGCGGCGCCAGGCCGCGCCCCGGAGCAAAATCCAATTCGTTAAGAAACCCTTAAGGGCTGGTCGGCTCCAAAAGACTCTGCCCGCCGGTCGGAGTGCGACCTGTGGACCGGTTGTGGACAATCTTGGGGCGGGCTATGTGCCCCCACCCAAGAGTCAAAACAAAAGACTCTCTTAGAAAAGAATCTTTTAGGACGATGGGCTCAAGGCCCGGTGCGCTTCATGACCCAAAGCCTCTTCCTGCGAGCTCTCTCCGGCGAGACCCTCCCCAAGCCTCCGCTCTGGCTGATGCGACAGGCTGGCCGATATCTGCCAGAATATCGCGAGCTTCGCGCCAAGGCCGGAGGCTTCCTTGATCTCTGCTACAACCCGGAATGGGCAGCCGAGGTCACCCTTCAGCCGATCCGGCGTTTCGGCTTCGATGCGGCGATCCTGTTCTCCGATATCCTGGTGATCCCCCACGCGCTCGGGCAGAAGCTCTGGTTCGCACAAGGGGAAGGACCAAGGCTGGAGCCAGTCGCCGATGCGACTCGCTTCGGCGAGATCCGGGAGGAGATCGATCCCGACGTGCTGGCACCGGTCTACGAGACCGTCCGGCGCGTGAAGGCGATGCTTCCCCAGGGAACGGCATTGATCGGCTTCTGCGGCGCTCCCTGGACCGTCGCGACCTATATGGTCGCCGGGCGCGGCACATCCGATAAGGGACCGGCCAAGGATCTGTTTCGGCGCGACCCCTCTCTGTTTGCCAGGCTGATCGACAGGCTCGTCGTCAACTCGGCCGCTTATCTCAATGCGCAGATCGAGGCGGGCGTCGATGCCGTGCAGATCTTCGACAGCTGGGCAGGTTCGCTTGGCCCGGAGGATTTCCAACGCTGGTGCATCGAGCCGACCAGGCGGATCGTCGATCTGGTTCGGGCCCGTCACCCCCACGCGAAGATCATCGGCTTTCCGCGCGGTGCCGGCGCGGGCATTCCGGATTACGTTCGCGAGACCGGCATCGATGCAGTCGGGCTCGAGACCGAGATCGAGCGGAGCTTCGTGCGCGAGGCGATCCAGCCCCTGGTGCCGGTGCAGGGTCATCTCGATCCGGAGTTGCTGCGGGCGGGGGGGCCGGAACTCGACCGGGAGATCGCAGCGATCCGTGCGGCATTTGGCGATAGACCGTTCGTCTTCAATCTGGGGCATGGCATTCTGCCGGACACGCCGATCGCTCATGTCGAGCGGCTGGTCGAACTGGTGCGCGCTTAAGGGCCTGAGGACGACCGCTATGGCTTACGAATGGATCAAGGCTTTCCACGTCATGGCGGTGATCGCCTGGATGGCGGGGATGCTCTATCTGCCGCGGCTGATGGTCTATCATGCCGAGGCGCAGGTCGGCTCGATCCAGTCCGAGACCTTCAAGATCATGGAGCGCCGGCTGCTCAAGGGGATCATCAACCCTTCGATGATCATGACTTGGGTGCTTGGGCTCTACCTCGCCTGGAGCGCCTTCGGCTTCAAGGGAGGCTGGCTGCACGGCAAGATCGCGCTGGTCCTTGTCCTCTCGGGCATCCATGGCTACCTGGTCGGCAGGGTCAGGGCTTTCGCCGAGGATCGTAACGACAAGCCGGCGCGCTTCTACCGCATCCTCAACGAGGTGCCGGCTTTGCTGATGGCGGGCATCGTTATCCTGGTGATCGTCAAGCCGTTCTGAGATCGCCGCGGTTTCCCGCTTGAGCGATTCGGGGAAAACGGTTATCAAGCCTCTGCGCTTTCGTACGCGTCCTTCCTTATCGTCGACGGCTCGTGCCGCGGCTGCTTTCTCGGCCGACACGACTTCCTGACAAGCGGGCCTTCAGGCCTTTCGTCCCGTCGATCCCCCAACTGTCGTCCGGCCTGCCTGACCGCGGGCCCTGTTACTCCGGGTACCCCATGCGGGAAATCAAGCTCCACGAACTCAAGGCGAAGTCGCCGACCGAACTGCTCACCTTCGCCGAAGGTATGGAAGTCGAGAACGCGAGCACCATGCGCAAGCAGGAGCTCATGTTCGCCATCCTGAAGCAGCTCGCCTCTCAGGAAACCGAAATCCTCGGCGAAGGCGTCGTCGAGGTGCTGCAGGATGGCTTCGGCTTCCTGCGCTCCTCCGATTCGAACTACCTGCCGGGTCCCGACGACATCTATGTTTCGCCCTCGCAGATCCGGAAGTTCGGGTTGCGCACCGGCGACACCGTCGAAGGCCCGATCCGCGGCCCGAAGGATGGCGAGCGCTATTTCGCCCTGCTCAAGGTCAACACGATCAACTTCGAGGATCCGGAGAAGATCAAGCACAAGATCCACTTCGACAACCTGACGCCGCTCTATCCCGACGAGCGGCTCCGGCTCGAAGTGCAGGATCCGACCAAGAAGGATTTCTCGCCGCGCGTCATCGACATCGTCGCCCCGATCGGCAAGGGTCAGCGCGCCTTGATCGTGGCGCCGCCGCGCACCGGCAAGACCGTGCTGCTGCAGAACATCGCGCAGTCGATCACGACCAATCATCCCGAGTGCTACCTGATCGTGCTGCTGATCGATGAGCGGCCCGAGGAAGTCACGGACATGCAGCGCTCGGTGAAGGGCGAGGTGGTGTCCTCGACCTTCGACGAGCCGGCGACCCGCCACGTCCAGGTCGCGGAAATGGTGATCGAAAAGGCCAAGCGCCTGGTCGAGCACGGCCGCGACGTCGTCATCCTGCTCGACTCGATCACCCGCCTCGGCCGCGCCTACAATACGGTGGTGCCGTCCTCCGGCAAGGTGCTGACCGGCGGTGTCGACGCCAACGCCCTGCAGCGCCCGAAGCGCTTCTTCGGCGCCGCCCGCAATATCGAGGAAGGCGGCTCGCTGACCATCGTCGCAACCGCGCTGATCGACACTGGCAGCCGCATGGACGAGGTCATCTTCGAGGAGTTCAAGGGCACCGGTAACTCGGAAATCATCCTTGACCGCAAGGTGGCCGACAAGCGCATTTTCCCGGCGATCGACATCATCAAGTCGGGTACCCGCAAGGAGGAGCTCATCACGCCGCGCTCCGACCTGCAGAAGACTTATGTGCTGCGCCGCATCCTCAACCCGATGGGCCCGCAGGACGCGATCGAGTTCCTCTTGGACAAGCTGCGCCAGACCAAGCAGAACTCCGAATTTTTCGATTCGATGAATACCTGATCGGCGCTGGCCGCCTCAGCAACAAGGAAAGCCCCGGCATTGCACCGGGGCTTTTTCTTTTGGGGTGTTGTGTCAGATGCGGTAGCGCCAGGCCGGTCTGCCTGAAGGATTCTCGAGTCGGACCGGCGAGTATGACGTCCACACCACCGTAGACGAGGTCACGGGCGTTGAGCATCGAGCTGCGAGCCATCCGGCCATGCGCTGCCACGGCGAGCATGGTCGACAGAAAATGGTCGGTACGCTTGCGATCTTCAGGCACGCCAGTCTGCGTGGCGATCCGCAACAGGGTTGCGGCATGCAGGCCCCCTTGGCATAGGCGCGCCGCCGTCTGGAGTCGGCCTGGGTACGACTGGCAGAGCGGCCCAGTCGGCCCGAGTCATCCGCAGAAGGCCTGCGTCGACCCCGTGGTAGTGCCGGCCGAGATGGGCACTCCTACACTCGGTGAAAGCGAAGTCGTGCCGTTTGCCGGTGGCGTCGCGCAGCGCGTGGGCTGCTTTCCCCATCGCAGTGTGGCCGAGCGCGAAGCCGGGCGTGATCGAGCGGCTGGCGTCATAAGAACGAGCGAGGCCATTGCCATCAGTCATGGATTCGGCAACGAAACGATAGGTGTCGGCCGTGACTTTCACCCAATCTTTCGGCCAGGGATACCGGCAGTGTGGGCAGGCGAACGATCACCAGCCCATTCCAATTCGCCATGAGCGCGCATAGCGCGTTCATGCTGGGGTGATCGATGTCAGACCGCCTTTCGTGATCGGCCTTGATGTTCACGACGGGCTCGTTCATCACCGCAGCGATCGCCGCGTTCTCAACTGCTAGCGCGCGCTTGGGTGAAAGCGCCTCTGCCCCGCCCCCATCAGTGAACGGGGTTATTCTGATGCTGCAGCAGGAGCGGACGGGCGGCGCGCTTCCGGCGATTCATCAGCGCAACTCCAACCCCGGGCGGGAACGAGCGATGAAAACCTACCCGACGATCGTGGCGTTGTCCTCCGGCGCCGGCCGCGCTGGCGTGGCGGTCGTTCGCATCTCCGGCGAACGCGTCCGATTCGTTGTCGAAACGATTGCGGGATCCCTCCCCGAAGCGCGCAAGGCCGCCTATCGGGCGCTGCGCGATCCCGAGGGCGCGATCATCGATCATGGTCTCGTCCTGTTCTTCCCCGCACCTGCAAGTTTTACGGGGGAGGATGTTGCCGAGTTCCATATCCACGGCTCGCGGGCGGTGCTGACGCGGCTACTCTCTGTGCTCGCGGCCCTGCCGGGGGTGCGTCTGGCGGAGGCGGGCGAATTCACCCGCCGTGCCTTCGAAGCGGGCAAGCTGGATCTTGCGGCGGTGGAGGGTCTTGCCGACCTGATCGATTCGGAGACGGAATGGCAGCGCAGACAGGCGCTGCGTCAGATGGAAGGCGCGCTCGGGCAAGCCGCCGGCGAATGGCGCAGGGCGCTGATCAAAGCCATGACGCTGCTCGAGGCCGAGATCGACTTTTCCGATGAGGGCGATGTCGCTGGGCCACTGATCGTCGAAGCCGTGGCTGGGGCGCAGGGCGTACTCGGTAGTCTGCAGGGAGCACTCGGTAGTTTTGCTGCTGGTGAGCGGGTGCGCGAAGGCTTCATCGTGGTGCTCGCCGGGCCCCCCAATGCGGGTAAGTCGAGCCTGCTCAACGCGTTGACCCGGAGAGACGTGGCAATCGTCTCGCCGATCGCCGGTACGACCCGGGACGCCATCGAAGTCAGACTGGATCTGGGTGGTATTCCCGTTGTCCTGGTCGATACCGCCGGCCTGCGCGAGAGCTCCGACGAGATCGAGGCGGAAGGCGTACGGCGCGCCCGCCTAAGGGCTGATAATGCCGACCTCGTGCTACGGCTGCGGCCTCCCGATTCGGGACCGGAACAACGAGGTGGTGGCACTACCGAGATCGTTGTCGCGACGAAGCTCGATCTTGGCGGTAGTGCTCGGCTTGGCGAGGTCGGTGTGTCCGCCATGACCGGGGCAGGACTACCGGAGTTGGTCGACCTCATCGCGTCTCGCCTCGGCAAGCTCGGCCAGGCGGAGCCTGCCCTTGTCACCCGGGAACGCCAGCGCGTCGCTGTGGCGGATGCTGCGGCTGCGATCGAACGAGCTGCCCTGCTCCCGCATGAGCAGCCCGAGCTCATTGCGGAGGAGCTGCGTCTCGCCGTCCGGGCGTTGGAGCGCCTGATCGGCAGGGTCGATGTCGAGGACGTGCTCGATAGCCTGTTCTCCGGCTTCTGTATCGGCAAATAGGCGGTTTTCATTGACCTCGCGGCCCGGCTTGGCTAGCGAATTGCTTATGTCGAATGCACAGGCGAACCAGCACTACGATGTCGTCGTGGTGGGCGGCGGTCATGCCGGGGCGGAAGCCGCGGCTGCGGCCGCGCGCGCTGGCGTCCGCACAGCCCTGATCACCCAGCAGATCGCCACCGTCGGTGCAATGTCCTGCAACCCGGCGATCGGCGGGCTCGGCAAGGGCCACCTCGTTCGTGAGATCGACGCACTCGACGGGATCATGGCGCGCTGCGCCGATCAGGGCGGCATCCAGTTCCGCATGCTCAATCGGCGAAAGGGGCCAGCGGTGCGTGGACCGCGGGCTCAGGCCGACCGTAAGCTCTACCGCGAGGCCGTGCAGGCCGCACTCGCTGACCAGGCCGGCCTGAGCCTGATCGAGGGCGAGGCGTTCGACCTGGAGATCGTCGCTGGCGAGGTCGTCGGCGTCGTGCTCGCCGATGGTCGTCGATTCGCTTGCGGAACGGTCGTGCTCACCACCGGAACCTTCCTGCGCGGCCTGATCCATATCGGCGAAAAGAAGATCCCCGCCGGGCGCGTGGGCGAAGCGCCGTCGCTTGGCCTCTCCGCAACGCTGGAGCGCCATGGCTTTCCGCTTGGCCGGCTGAAGACGGGAACGCCGCCGCGCCTCGACGGCCGCACGATCGACTGGGCCAGCCTAGAGATGCAGCCGGGTGATGAGCCGCCGGAGCCGTTTTCGGCGATGACCGAGGCGATCACCACCCCGCAGATCAGCTGCGGCGTGACACGCACGACGCTGGCAACGCATGAGCTGATCCGCGCCAATCTCCACCGGGCGCCGATGTTTTCGGGCCAGATCGAAGGGCGCGGGCCGCGCTATTGCCCGTCGATCGAGGATAAGGTCGGCCGCTTCGGCGATCGCGACGGCCACCAGATCTTTCTTGAGCCGGAAGGTCTCGACGACCCCACCGTCTATCCGAACGGGATTTCGACCTCGCTGCCCGAGGATGTCCAGCTGGGCCTTCTCAAGACGATCCCGGGCCTGGAACGCACCGTGATGCTGCGGCCCGGCTATGCGATCGAATATGATTATGTCGATCCGCGGGCGCTGAAGCCGACACTGGAGACGCGGGCGGTCTCGGGTCTTTTCCTGGCTGGCCAGATCAACGGAACGACCGGCTACGAGGAGGCGGCGGCGCAGGGGCTGCTCGCGGGGCTCAATGCTGCGCGCCGCGCCGGTGGCAGCGAACCGGTCAGCCTCGACCGGACGCAATCCTATATCGGGGTGATGGTCGATGACCTGGTGACGCGCGGCGTTACGGAGCCGTATCGGATGTTCACCTCGCGCGCCGAGTTCCGGCTGTCGCTGCGGGTCGACAATGCCGACGAGCGCCTGACGCCGCTCGGCATCAGGCTTGGCGTCGTCGGCGGTGCTCGCCAGGAGCGCTTCGAGCGTCGGCAATCCGAAATCGTTAAGCTTACCGAACTCTTAAGCGAACGCTCTCTCTCGCCGAATCAAGCGGCGGCGTCTGGGCTGGAGCTCAATCGTGACGGCATCAGGCGCTCTGCCTTCCAGATCCTGTCCTACCCGACCGTTGGTTTCGAGGCCTTGCTCCGGGTCTGGCCCGATCTCGCAAGCTTTCCCGAAACTGTGCGGGCGCGTGTCGCGGCAGATGCGACCTATGCGGTTTATCTCGACCGGCAGGCAGCCGAGATCGAGTCCTATCAACGCGACCAGGCGCTGGCGCTGCCCGCCGATCTTGATCTCGATGGCATCTCCGGGCTGTCGAACGAGGTGCGGCTGAAGCTGCGCGCGGCCTGGCCGAGCAATCTGGCGCAGGCCGGCCGGATCGAAGGCATGACGCCGGCTGCCTTGACCTTGCTGGCCGCGCATGCGCGTAAGCATCAGGCCGCACGTATGGCGGATGCCGAGGCATGACCCTGTGAGTTCTGTTGATAATGCGGATAACTCTGACAGGCAGCGTGCTTTTCGCTTGACGCCTGTTTCACGTGAAACAGAGGAGCGCCTCGCCATTCTGGTGGCGGAGCTCAAGCGCTGGCAGCAGGCGAAAAACCTCGTCTCGGGGGCGACGCTGGACGAGGTCTGGACCCGGCATGTCGCCGATTCCTTGCAATTGCTCGACCATGCGCCGCAGGCGCGCCGCTGGCTCGATCTCGGCTCGGGCGGCGGCTTCCCCGGTCTTGTCCTCGGCATCCAGTTGGCCGAGCTCGGCGGGCATATCGACCTCGTCGAAAGCAACGCCCGCAAATGCGCCTTCCTGCGCCATGCCGCGCGCCTGACGGGCTCGCCCGTCACGGTCCACAATGCGCGGATCGAGGATGTCGTCGATGGCTTTGCCGGCAAGGTCGAGGTGGTGACGGCACGCGCGCTGGCGCCGCTGCCGCTGCTGCTCGACTGGTGCAAAGAGCTGTTGAGAACCGGGGCGACAGGAGTCTTTCCCAAGGGACAACATCTAGAGGCGGAATTGACCGCCGCGGCTAAATATTGGAAGATTCAGGCCACAACGTTTCCATCCTTGACGGATTCGGCGGCCACTATCCTGGTGATAGGCGGCGCCGAGAAACGGGCCGATTGATGACCGATTCTCGTCCTATCTCCATTCCCACGCGTCCGCGCGTGCTGGCGCTCGCCAATCAGAAGGGTGGGGTCGGCAAGACCACGACCGCGATCAACCTTGGCACTGCCCTCGCCGCCATCGGCGAGAAAGTGCTGATCATCGATCTCGATCCGCAGGGCAATGCCTCTACCGGCCTGGGCGTCGACAGGAAGAGCCGCAAGGCTTCGACCTACGATGTGCTCTGCGGCGATATCGGTCTCGGCATGGCGATGCAGGCGACTGCTGTTCCCAATTTGTTCCTGGCGCCGTCGACGCTCGACCTTCTGGGTGTCGAGCTTGAGATCGCCAGCGCCAAAGACCGCGCGCTGCGGTTGAAGAAGGCGATCGACGAGCTGGTTCACGATCAGCGCTGCAGCGACCTGACCTATATCCTGATCGATTGCCCGCCCTCGCTCAGCCTGATCACCATCAACGCGATGACGGCAGCGGACGCGGTCCTGGTGCCGTTGCAATGCGAGTTCTTCGCGCTGGAGGGCCTCAGCCAGTTGCTCAAGACGGTCGAACAGGTGCGAGCCGGTCTCAACCCGCGCCTGATCATCCAGGGCGTGGTGCTGACCATGTACGACCCGCGCAATAATCTCTCGGGCCAGGTCATGGCCGATGTCCGCGATTTTCTCGGCGACAAGGTCTACGACACCGTGATTCCGCGCAATGTGCGGATCTCGGAAGCGCCGTCCTATGGCAAGCCGGCGCTGCTCTATGATCTGCGCTGCGCGGGCTCGCAGGCCTATCTGAAGCTGGCCTCGGAGGTGATCAAGCGCGAGCGCACGCTGCGCGCCGCCTGATCGGTAAGAAAAGGTTCAAGAGGAATGGCAATGGTCGAGGAACAGGGGCGTTCGCGTCTTGGCCGAGGTCTGGCTGCGTTGATCGGCGATGTCGGCGAAGAGATCGGCGCGATCGAGCGGGCGCGCGGACAGCGCAAGGTTCCCGTCGAGTTCCTGCGCCCGAATGCGCGCAATCCGCGCAAGGCATTCGCAGAAGCCGAGCTTGAGGACCTTGCCGCCTCGGTACGCGAGCGCGGCATCCTGCAGCCGATCATCGTGCGCTCGATCCCGGGTATGATCGACGCCTACGAGATCATCGCCGGCGAACGGCGCTGGCGGGCAGCGCAGCGGGCCGAGCTGCATGACGTCCCGGTCATCCTGGTCGAGGCCAATGATCGCGAGGCGCTCGAAATCGCCATCGTCGAGAACGTCCAACGCGCTGATCTCAACGCCATGGAAGAGGCGGCCGGCTATGAGCGGCTGATCGCCGAATTCGACTATACCCAGAACGACCTCGCCAAGGTGATCGGCAAGAGCCGCTCGCATGTGGCGAACACGCTGCGCTTGAGCAAGCTGCCCGAGCCGGTCAAGCGCATGGTCGGCGAGGGCGCGGTCTCGGCCGGCCATGCCCGCGCGCTGCTTGCTGTTTCGGAACCGGAACAGATCGCGAAACGCATTGTTGAGGAAGGACTTACGGTCCGTGACATCGAGCGGCTCGGCCAGGACGAGGCGCGTAGCGAGAACAAGCCCGTCAGGGCGGCAGCACCGAAGCCGGAGAAGGATCCGGATACGCGTGCGGTCGAGAAGGCGCTGGAAGAAGCGCTCGGCCTCAGTGTCTCGATCCAGCATCGTGCCAGCGGCGGTGGCGAGATGAGGATCAGCTACAAGACGCTGGAGCAGCTCGATGCGCTCTGCCGGCGGCTGAAGGCCTGATCAGCGGCCTCGGCCACCCATCCGGCTGAGTGTCCAGAGCGCCCGGGCGGCAATTGGCTTACCCATGTCGCCGTCGCGGCGAACGGCCAGCATCGCGGTTCCTAGGATCGTCACGGCGTCGCGCAACTTCGTGGTCGGCCAAGCATTGAGCGCCGCTTCCGCCGCCGCGATGCGCGGATAGGGCAGGCGCATGGCGCCGACAGCTTCGCGCGGCGGCTTGCCGCCTTCGATGGCGAGCTTCGCCTTGAGCAGTGCGAGCGTGTGGCGGAGAACTGCGCCGAGCAGAACGCCCTGATCGAGCCCCTCCCCGGCGAGCTTGGCGAGAGCCAGATCGAGGCTGGGCAGCCGGCCGGCGAAGACGGCATCGACCACGCCCGCCTGCTCGCGCTGCGCGGTGTCGCCGACGACGGCTTCGACATGGGCGGCCGTCAGGGTGGCATCGGCGCCAGCGTAAAGGATCAATTTGTCGATCTCCTGCCGCGAGGTCTGGCGGTCGCCACCGAGCAGGCTGGTCAGGAGGTCGCGGGTGGTGCGGTCGATGCTCTTGCCGGCTGCGCGGGCCATCTCGTCGACGATCGTACCGAGGTCGCGGGCAGCATCGCCATAGCAGGGCACGGCGAGCGCGGATCTGGCGCGTTCGCAGGCGGTCCGCAGCGGGTTACTCTTCTGCAGGTCGCCGGCCTCGACGATCACGATCGCGTCCTGCGAGGGTGTCGCCAGTAAGGGCTCGACGGCTGCGACGAGCGGGCGCGAAGTCGGCGAGACCCGGATGGCGCGGCGGCCGCCGAACAAGCCGATTGTATTGGCCTCGTCGACCAGCTTCAGCGGATCGGAAGCGATGTCGTCGCCATCCATGCGGATCAGCTGGAAAGCGTCCTGTGGATCATCGACGCTGCTGCGCGCCAGCGCCGCAGCTCGTTCGGAGATCAGGCCGGCATCAGGGCCATAGAACAAGAAGAGGCGCCAGGCGGGGTCGGGACGCGCCAGCGCGCGGTCCGCCTCGTGCGCCTTGATCATTGCCATCGGCTCAGCCGGCGACGAGCGCAGCCGCGACGCGGGCCTTGATCAGCTGCGCCAGGCTCTTGGCGGCCCGAACCTGTGCGTCGCGCGCAGCGCGCAGCGAAGCGAAGCGCTGCTGCGAGCGTTCATAGGGCGCGCGGACGACGCTTTGGCCGGTGGCGACGACTTCGTTCGAGCCGGCGCGGGTGAGCTGCCAGTCGGCGGTGGCGACCAGGGTTGCCGAATCGGCCCGGCCATTGGCGTAGTCGACGGTGATGACCTCGAGCGATTCGGTCGTGGTCGCAGTGAGTTTCAGGATCTTCTGCTGATCGGGCGCCCCGCCACCGTCGAACTCGAAGACGAGCTCGTTGCGCAGATAGTGGCCGACCAGGCCCTTGATTTCCGGCACCTCGATGCCGAGCATGGCGTTGCGGACATTGCCGCCGACCTTGCTCACCGTGCCCTCGCCATAGAGTGGCTGGAAACAGCCGCCAGCGAGCGCGGCGAGGCCGAGGGCAGCTGCGAGCGCCAGCGGACGACGGCGCGTCATGGTGCCGGTCTCAGACGACGACATTCACGATCCTCCCCGGCACCACGATCACCTTGCGGATCGGCCGGTTCTCCAGAGCCCTGGCGACAGCCTCGGAGGCGCGCACGATCGCCTCGACCGCTACGGTATCGGCATCGGCAGGCACCGTCACCTCCGCCCGCTTCTTGCCGTTGACCTGTACCGGCAGGATCTTGCTGTCATCCTGTAACAAATCCGTTTCGGTCTGCGGCCAGGAGGCTTCGCCGGCGAGGCCGGGAAGCTGCAGCGCCTGCCAGCATTCCTCGGCCAGGTGCGGCATCATCGGGGCGACAAGCTGCGTGGCGATCATGGCGGATTCATGCAGCGCGAAGGCCATGTCGGCTGGAACGTCAGCCGACTCGGCGGCCGCATCGAGCGCTTTGCCGATGGCGTTGGTCAGTGTGTAGACATGGGCGATGCAGCGGTTGAAGGCGAGCCGCTCGATATCGGCGCCGACGGCGTGCAAGGCGCGGTGGCTCGCCTTGCGCAAGGTGAGCGCGCCTTCGGAGAACGTGGCCGGGCGCGCCGGCGCGGCGCCGGTGCGCTCGCCGATCTCGGCAACGAGGCGCCAGAGTCGCTGCACGAACCGGGCTGCGCCCTGGACGCCTTCGTCGCTCCAGATCACGTCGCGATCCGGCGGCGAATCGGAGAGCATGAACCAGCGGGCGGTGTCGGCGCCGTAGGAAGCGATGATGTCGTCGGGATCGACGACGTTCTTCTTCGACTTCGACATCTTCTCGATCGAGCCGATCTCGATCGGAGCCCCGGTCTCGACGTCGAAACCGCGGCGTTCGTTGCCGACCGTCTCGATCCGGACATTGCCGGGCTCGACCCAGGCGCCATCGGCGGCCTTGTAGGTCTCGTGCACGACCATGCCTTGCGTGAACATGCCATCGAAAGGCTCGTCCAGCCCGGTATGACCGGTCGCCTTCATCGCGCGGGTGAAGAAGCGCGAATAGAGCAGGTGCAGGATCGCGTGCTCGACGCCGCCGATATACTGATCGACCGGCAGGAAACGATCGACCGCCTTGCGGTCGGTCGGGCTATCGGTGCGCCACGGGTCGGTGAAGCGGGCGAAATACCAGGACGAATCGACGAAGGTGTCCATGGTGTCGGTTTCGCGCCGGGCCGGCTTGCCGCATTGCGGGCAGGCGACATGCTTCCAGCTCGGATGGTGGTCGAGCGGGTTGCCGGGCTTGTCGAAGGAGACGTCGTCCGGGAGCTTGACCGGCAGGTCCTGCTCCGGCACCGGCACGACGCCGCAATCCTCACAGTGGACGATCGGGATCGGGCAGCCCCAATAGCGCTGGCGCGAGATGCCCCAGTCGCGCAGGCGGAAATTGACCTTGCGCTGGGCCACGGGGCGGTTGCCGAGGGTCTCGGCTTCGAGCCGCCTGGCGACCTCTTCTTTCGCCTCCGGAATGGTCATGCCGTCCAGGAAGCGCGAATTGATCATGCGGCCGTCATCGACATAGGCCGTGTCGGTGACGACGAAGCTCGCGGGGTCGGTGCCTTCGGGGCAGACCACAGGGGTATTGCCGAGGCCATATTTGTTGACGAAGTCGAGGTCGCGCTGGTCATGGGCCGGGCAGCCGAAGATCGCGCCCGTGCCGTATTCCATCAGGATGAAGTTCGCGACATAGACCGGCAAGGTCCATGAGGGATCAAAGGGATGGGCGGCGCGCAGGCCGGTGTCGAAACCCTGCTTCTCGGCCTTGTCGATGTTCTCCTGGGCCGTGCCGGTCTTCTTGCACTCGGCGATGAAGTCCTGCAGCGCCGGATTCGTTTCGGCAGCGGCCTTGGCCAGGGGGTGATCCGGAGCGACCGCCAGGAACTTGGCGCCGAACAGCGTGTCCGGCCGGGTCGTGTAGACCTCGACCTCGTTCTGCCCGAGCGCATTCGATTCGAGAGCGAAACGAACAAGCAGGCCTTCCGAGCGGCCGATCCAGTTCTTCTGCATCAGCCGAACCTTGTCGGGCCAGCGGGTCAGGCCCTCAAGCGCGTCGTTCAGCTCCTGGCCGAAGGCGGTGATCTTGAAGAACCATTGCGTCAGCTCCCGGATCTCGACAGGGGCGCCGGAACGCCAACCGCGGCCATCGATGACCTGCTCGTTGGCGAGCACGGTCTCATCGACCGGGTCCCAGTTGACCTTGGCGGTCTTGCGGTCGACCAGCCCGGCCTTCAGGAAGTCGAGGAAGAGCTTCTGCTGGTGCTGGTAGTAGCTGGCGTCGCAGGTGGCGAGCTCGCGGCTCCAGTCGAGCGAGAGGCCCATGGACTGCAACTGGCCGCGCATGGTCGCGATATTGGCGTAGGTCCAGTCGCGCGGGTGGACCTTGTTGGCCTTGGCGGCGTTCTCCGCCGGCAAGCCGAAGGCGTCCCAGCCCATCGGGTGCAGCACCGAAAAACCCTTGGCGCGCTTGTAGCGCGCGACGACGTCGCCCATCGCATAGTTGCGGACATGGCCCATATGGATGCGCCCCGACGGATAGGGGAACATCTCGAGCACGTAGTAGGGCGGCCGTGTATCGTCGTTGCGGGTCTCGAAGAGCTTGCGCTCATCCCAGACCTTGCGCCATTTCGGCTCGGCTTCCTTCGGATTGTAGCGTTCGACGGCCATGCTGATCGTGTCGTTCTTGCGTGAGCGGACTGGGCCGGACTAGGACACCATCGCAGCCCCCGGGTCAATGTTCGGAACGGCTTGGCAGGGGCGCTCAAGGCGAGGACGGTCGAAATGTCGGATGTCGTGGCGAGACTTCAGGAAACGCGGGACGCGATCGCCCGGGCCGCGCGCGATTTCGGCCGCAAGCCGGAGGGGCTGACGCTGGTCGCGGTCTCCAAGACCAAGCCGGCCGAGATGATCGTGCCGGTGCTGGGCGCCGGCCAGGTCGACTTCGGCGAGAACTATGTCCAGGAGGCCAAGGAGAAGTGGCCGGCGCTGCGCGAGCGCTTCCCGAAGGCCAGGCTGCACATGATCGGCCCGCTGCAGTCGAACAAGGCACGCGACGCGGTGGCGCTGTTCGACGTGATCCAGTCGCTCGACCGCGAGAGCCTCGCCAAGGAGCTGGCGCGCGAGATCGAGCGCGCCGGCAAGGCGCCTGAGCTGATCGTCCAGGTCAATACCGGCGCCGAGCCGCAGAAGGGCGGCGTCCTGCCCGGTGATGCCGACGCCTTCCTCGAGCTGTGCCGGAGCCGCTATGGCCTGACGATCACCGGGCTGATGTGCATCCCCCCGGCCGAGGATCCGCCCTCGCCGCATTTCGCCCTGCTCGGCAAGATCGCCAAGCGCAATGGCCTGACGACCCTGTCGATGGGGATGAGCGCCGATTACGAGGCGGCGATCCAGCTCGGCGCCACCCATGTCCGGGTCGGCAGCGCGATTTTTGGCGCGCGCAACTGAGCGGACTGCCTAGATCGGCTGGCCGACATCGATGCGGTTGCCGTCGGGGTCCTCGAAGACGAAGGCGCGCAGGCCGTAGTCTTGGTCACGCAAGCCCTTGACGATGCGCAGGCCGTGAGAGCGGCAGAGCTCGTGAAAGGCGTCGACATCATCGACCATCATATGGGCGATGTTGAAGGGCGCGGCCTCGTGGTCCTTCTGCAGGGTGAGATGAATCTCGGCCTTGCCCTGCTTGAGAATCATGAAGCCGACCGGCTGGCCGTTCTCGAAGGTCTTGGTGAAGCCGAGCACGCCGATATAGAAGGCGCAGGCGCGTTCCATGTCCCTGACAGGGAACATCGCGGCGACGCGGCCGAAGCCGATCTCGGTCATAGGCGAATCAGTCATGGCACAGTCTCTTGCTGGGAGCTGGCCTTGGCTGAACGGGGCGGTGCCCGCTCAACTCCGGCGCTCCTGAAATCGATCGATGAGACGGTGCTCGGCGCCAGTATCTCAGGCCTGCGCGGAGTTGCAAGCGGTCAGCGCACGACGATCGCGCAGCGCCGCGCCAGCCTGGGCAGGACCTTGCCGAAAATGTCGCCGGTGACGGCGACGCAGCCCGCCGTCGGGGTGAAACCGGTCCGGGCGAGATGCCAGAAGATGGCGCTGCCACGGCCGCGCTGGACCGGCGCGTCGTTCCATCCGAGCTCGACGATGACGTCGTAGAGATTGTCGGCGCGGGCGAGGCGTTCCTCCGCTTCGCCGGGAGGCCGGTCGATCAGGCGGTTGTAGCGCCGGTCGGTCTGGTCGTCGCACCAGGCGTCGCGTGGCGTGATGGCACGGACCGGCAGCAGGCTCGACGGGCGCGGCAACCGGTCGGCGCGGTAGAAGACCCGGCGCAGCGGCAGCTTTGCCCGCGGCGTACCGCCATCGCCCTCGCGCTTGGCGACGATGATGCCGGAGCGGCCGAGCGCGCAGGGAAAGGCGGCGGAGCCGGCTATCAGGAAGCCCTTGCGGCGATCATGCACCGAGCGCACCACCACCAGTTTCGTCAGCCGCCGGCCCGCCGCAGCGCGATCATCACGTCTTTTCACAGCTCATCCATCTTGCGTGATCTGCCGGCCGTTTCCGGCCACAAGGTGCTCTTTCCGTTTGACCAGCTCAAGCTGGGCCGTCAGAATCTGCGCTGAACTCAATATGTTGGAGCGCGGGCGCTTCGCAAAGGTGGCTCCCACTTCTGCCGAACATGCTCTACTATCGCGCCAACGCAAACGGGCTGACTCGCCTTCATGTCTGCTACCCACCATATCCTGCTGGTCGATGACGACCAGATGCTGCGCGATGCGCTCGCCGAGCAGCTCGCGCTCTATGACGAGTTCAAGGTGTCGGCGGCGCCGAACGCGTCTGCAAGCCTGAAGGCCGTGCAGGCCGAGCGCATCGATCTCGTGGTCATGGATGTCGGCCTGCCCGACATGGATGGCCGCGAGGCGGTGAAGCTGATGCGCAAGAACGGCTTCAAGGGGCCGGTGGTCATGCTGACCGGGCAGGGTTCGGACGCCGACACCGTGCTCGGGCTGGAAGCCGGCGCCAACGACTATGTGGTCAAGCCGTTCAAGTTCGCCGTGCTGCTGGCGCGCATCCGCGCACATTTAAGGCAATACGAAGCGAGCGAGGACGCCATTTTTCAGGTGGGTCCTTACACATTTCACCCGGGCTCCAAGCTGCTGGTCAGCGCCAAGGGTTCGAAGACCAAGCTCACCGAGAAGGAGACGGCGATCCTGCGCTTCCTCTATCGCGCCGGCCGCAAGCCGATCGCGCGCGAGACCCTGCTGCAGGAGGTCTGGGGCTATAACTCGCAGGTCACGACCCACACGCTCGAGACCCATATCTACCGCTTGCGCCAGAAGATCGAGCCGGATCCCGCCAATGCACGGCTGCTCGTCACCGATGCCGGTGGCTACCGGCTGAATCCGTAGCGCTGAATGTCCCTCAACGACGACATCGCCCTCTTGGCCCGTCAGCCGCTGCTGGGCCTGATGGATCGCGATGCCCTGCGCCTGCTCGCTTTCGCCGCCGAGACGAGGTCGCTACGGGCCGGAGACGTGCTGTTCCGGCGCGGCGAGGGCTCCGACGGTGCCTTTCTCATCATTTCCGGCGCGGTGGCCCTGAAGCGTGAGGACGATGGCCGCCCGGCCGACGAGGTCGTTGGGCCGGGCGCGCTGATCGGCGAACTCGCACTGTTCACCGCATTGGAGCGGCCGGTGACGGCGATCGCGCGCGAGCCGACCCAGGTGATGCGCCTCGCGCGCAGCGTGATGCGCCGGGTGCTCGGCGAATCACCGGATTCGGCGCAGGCGATCGCAGCGGCGGTCGCAGAGCGGCTGCATGCATTCAACAGCGAGCTGGCCGCCGTCGGGACAGCGCTCAGGGCGATCGATCTGCGCTGACGCTTCTCGCAGTGGCAGGTCGGCTCACAGCTCCAGCTGCACCGTCACCGGAACATGGTCAGAAGGTCGCTCCCAGCCGCGTGCCTCGCTCAGGAAGGTGAGGTCGCGCAGCGTCGGCTTCAGGGCGTCGGAGAGCCAGATATGGTCGAGCCGGCGGCCGCGATTCGAGGCCTGCCAGTCGGCGGCGCGGTAGCTCCACCAGCTGTAGAGCTTCTCGGGCTCGGGCCGGAGCGTGCGGGCCGCATCGGTCCAGCCGAGCTCGCTGCGCAGCCTCTCCAGCGTCGAGGTCTCGATCGGGGTGTGGCTGACGACGTCGAGCAGCTGCTTATGGCTCCAGACATCGTGTTCGTAAGGGGCGATGTTGAGATCGCCGACGAGAATGCTGGGCCGGCCCGCCGGGTTGCGCGCGACGCCCCAGGCGCCGATGGCGTCGAGGAATTGCAGCTTGTGGGCGAATTTCGGATTGGCTTCGGGATCGGCGATGTCGCCGCCAGCCGGGATGTAGAAATTATGGATGGCGATGCCGGCTGCCGCGCCGGCGCCCTTGTCGAGCACCACGGTCATGTGGCGGGCGTCGTTGCGCTCGCACATCGCCATTGCCTCCCTCTCGGAGAAGGGCAGCTTGGAGACGATGGCAACGCCGTTATAGCCCTTGTTGCCGATGAAGGCCTGGTGGACATAGCCGGCCTCGGCGAAGGCCTTGGCCGGGAACTGTTCGTCCGGCGTCTTGGTCTCCTGCAGGCAGAGGACATCAGGCTGGTGGGCCTTCAGAAACTCGGTGACCATTCCGATGCGCAAGCGCACCGAGTTGATGTTCCAGGTGGTGACGGAGAGCTGCACGAAAGGGGGAATCCGGCGGAAAGGGAAGCCGGAAACTGGGTCGTCAGCCCAGGAAAAGCAAGCTCTGCCGCGCTGCTCAGAGCACGCGTTCGTAGTTGATCACGAAGTTCTTCTGGTCGGGCCGGCGCTGCGTGTCGAGATTGTAGACCGATACCGAGGTCTCGTAGCCCTGCGGATCGATCACCACCCATTGCCGCAGCGCATTGGCGGCGAGGTCGAAGTTCAGCGTGATCTTCGAGGTACCGCCGAGCGTCGAACGGTCCTCGAGCTTGAGCGACAGGATGTCACCCTTGGTGCTGACGCCGGTGACGGTCGTGTCCTTCTCGAGGTTCATCTGCTCCTTGAGCAGGAACTTCAGCGGCGTCTGGCCGATCGAATAGAGATCCTGGGTCGCGAGCTTGCGGTCGCGGATCGCGACCGAAGTGCCGTCGGCAACGACCTCCATCGTCACGGGCGGCCGGTACTCGAAGCGCATCTTGCCGGGGCGCTGGATATAGAGCTTGCCTTCGAAGCGGCGGCCGTCGGCAGCGAACTGGATGAAGTCGCCCTGCAGGGTCGAGAAGCTGTTGAAATAGGTGTTCAACCGCTCGACAGCTTCGGCCTTTGACAGGGGTGCGCTGGGCTTCGACGACTTCGCCGGAGAGGCCGCGCGAGGTTCGTTGTTCGCGGTGACGACAGGTTCTTGCGCCGGGGCGGCCGCGATGGGCTGTGCGGGGGCGTCGCTGCGCGGCAGGCCCAGGCCTGCCGGCCGGATCGGCGGCAAGGGGAACGCCCGCTGGGTGGCGCGCGGCGCCGGCGGCTGAGCCGAGGGCTTGATGTCGAGCGGCTGGGCGTAGACCGGACCCGACGCCAGCGCGAGCGCCAAGGCGGCGGCTGCGAGGGCTGGCATGGGCGAGAGACTGGTCATGGAGCTCGGATGTCCGGTTGGCGGCCTTCTGGCGGAATATCGTGCTGCCCAGGCGGGCCGGCAAGGGTTCAACGCGTCAGCAGGCAGCGAGGTTGCACCGGGCTGATGGCATTTTCAGGACCGGTTTCGCGCCAATTGGCCGCACCGGCCTCTTTGCTTCCAAGCAATTCCAGACGCAAAACCGCTACGCAGTTTTGCTGGAATGGCCCTCACTCCTCGTCTTCGCGAGCCCTACCGGTCTCGACGAGGATTTCGCGTTTGCCGGCGTGGTTGGCGGGTCCGACGATGCCCTCGTTCTCCATCCGCTCCATGATCGAGGCGGCGCGGTTGTAGCCGATCTGCAGGCGGCGCTGGATGTAGGAGGTCGAGGCCTTCTTGTCGCGCAGCACGACCGCGACCGCCTGCTCATAGGGGTCGTCGCTCTCGGACTGGCCCATGCCGGTCTTGTCGAAGACCGCCCCGTCCTCGTCCTCGGCTCCGCCAGCCTCGTCCTCGGCGGTGACCGCGTCGAGATAGTCCGGCCGCCCCTGCGTCTTCAGATGCGCCACGACCTTCTCGACCTCGGCATCCGAGACGAACGGGCCGTGCACGCGGGTGATCCGCCCGCCGCCGGCCATGTAGAGCATGTCGCCCTGGCCCAGCAGCTGCTCGGCGCCCATCTCGCCGAGGATGGTGCGCGAGTCGATCTTGCTGGTGACCTGGAAGGAGATCCGGGTCGGGAAGTTCGCCTTGATCGTGCCGGTGATGACGTCGACCGAAGGCCGCTGCGTCGCGAGGACCACATGGATGCCGGCGGCTCTGGCCATCTGCGCCAGGCGCTGGATCGTGCCCTCGATCTCCTTGCCGGCGACCATCATCAGGTCGGCCATCTCGTCGACGATCACGACGATGTAAGGCAGAGGCGACAGGTCCATCGCCTCCTCCTCGTAGATCGCCTCGCCCGAATGCTTGTCGAAGCCGGTCTGGACCGTGCGGGTGATGACCTCTCCTGCCGCGGCCGCCTCCGCCACCCGTGCATTGAAGCCGTCGATGTTGCGCACACCGAGCTTCGACATCTTCTTGTAGCGCTCCTCCATCTCGCGCACCGCCCATTTCAGCGCGACCACCGCCTTCTTCGGGTCGGTGACGACGGGGGTGAGCAGATGCGGGATGCCGTCATAGACGGAAAGCTCGAGCATCTTGGGGTCGACCATGATCAGCCGGCACTCCTCCGGCTTCAGCCGGTAGAGGATCGACAGGATCATGGTGTTGATCGCGACCGACTTGCCCGAGCCGGTGGTGCCGGCGACGAGAAGGTGGGGCATGCGGGCAAGGTCGGCGATCACCGGCTCGCCGCCGATGGTCTTGCCGAGGCAGAGCGCCAGCTTGTGCTTGGTGCCCTCGAAATCCTGGGAGGCCAAGAGCTCGCGCAGGAAGACGGTCTCGCGCTTGGCGTTGGGCAGCTCGATGCCGATCGCGTTCTTGCCCTGCACCACCGCCACGCGCGCCGACACCGCGCTCATCGAGCGCGCGATGTCGTCCGCAAGCGAGATCACGCGCGAGCTCTTGGTCCCCGGAGCAGGCTCAAGCTCGTAGAGGGTGACCACGGGGCCGGGGCAGGCCTGAACCACCTCGCCGCGGACGTTGAAGTCCTCGAGGATGCCTTCGAGCAGACCGGAATTCTGCTGGATGATCTCGATCGGGATCGCGGTCGCGATCTGCGGCGGCTCGGCCAGGAATTCGATCGGCGGCAATTCGAAGCCCATCGACGCGATCGGCTTGGACACCGGCATGGCCGCGCGCAGCTTTGGAGCCGCAGGCACGACCGAGACCTTCGGCGCTGCGGTCGCAGGCGCGACCTCAGCCTCGGCCACCTTCGGCACGGGCGCAGCCACCGGAACGGCGTCGGGAGCAAGCTGCCCCATGATTCTGCGACGGGGAGCCTGGGCCTTCGGGACCGGTACCGGTGCAGCCGCCTCCACTGCGGCCGGCATGGGAGTCGGCGCGATGACCTGCAGAGCGGGTGGCGTCAGGCTCAGCTCGAAGCGATAGGGCTGCGTCCAGCCGAAGGTCATCGTCGCCGATGCAGGCGCGGGAACCGGCGCAGGCGCAGGGCGCACCGGCTCGGCTGCCACCACCGGCGCGATCGGCTGGGCCGTCGCCAGCGGCGCCCTCGCCGCGACAACCGGCGGCGCGCTTTCGAACGCTGTGTCGTCCTCCTGCTCGGCATCCGGGATGAACTCCCAGAAGGCGGCATCGGAGAGGAAGGCGAAGGGCGTCGTCACTGCCTCGGCCGGATTCTCCTCCGGCAGCGAGGAATCGAGGCCCGGCGCCATCAGCGCATCCTCGCCCTCCCCTGCCATCTCAGACTCGACCTGCGGCGACGATTCGGACGCCGGAGCCTCCAGAGCTCCACCCCCCCAGACCTGCTGCAACATGCGTTGGGGCGTGCGCCAATAGCGCACGCGACCGGGATCGACGGGCGCCTCCGGCTCGGGCTCGGGCAGCGGGATTGCCGCTTCCGCGGCAGCACGCTCGACCTCCTGCCGACGAGTCTTGTCGGGGGTGCGTCCGTAGCGGACGAGCCCCGACGCGCCGGCGCGGGAATCGGCCGGGGCCGGTGCCGGAATATCCGCGAAATCAGATAGTTGATCAGAGATTCGCGCGGCGGGAGAAGCGCTGTTCGTCTGGAGATTGCGATGGATTCGACGCATGGATCAACGCTGGCCCGACACTCACTCGACTGAGTATCGAGAGGTACCGGCGCAGGGTTAACAGCCCCTGAATTCGCGCCGCAGATTGCTGTGAATCGTGGCCCGCTCCCTGTGCACTCAATCGGCCCGGAAGGTGCCGATCATATAGCTCTCATTGCCGATCTCGGTGACGCGACCCTTCACCTCATAGCTCTGGAGATCGACGATCCAGACCACGCTGGAGTTCGATTTGCCCTTGGGCGCGCCGGTGATCGCCGCATATTTCCCGTCCGGCGTGATCGCGATGCCGCGCGGCCGCGACGGCTCGCCGCCCGGGGTCTTCAACTCGACGCGCTTGATCGTCGCAGGCTGCCCAGCGAGCGCCTTGGCGACATCGATGATGTCGATGTTGTTCGAGCGGAACTGCGTCGAGAGGATGCGCTTTCCGTCCGGCAGGAAGGCGGCGACGAAGGGCCGGGTCGGCGTCTTCTCGTCATCGGTGCCGACGCGCACGCGCGCCACCTCCGCCTTGGCGGGATCGCTGAGCGCCTTCTCGACATCGACGATCGTGACGGTGTTGCCGGGCGTGTCGGTCTGGGCATTCTCGCGCGAAGCATGGGCGACGAGCCTGCCGTCCGGGCTGGTCGAGATGCCGAAGCCGCCGGCCTGGACCGGAATGCGCGCCACCTCCGCACCGCTCTCGCCGGCGATCGCCTTCTGCAGGCTCATCACCGTGATGTCGTCGGTGCCGCCATTGGCGCCGAAGATCGTGCCGCCGCCGAGCGCGCTGATGGTGACGCCATTGGTGTCCGGGAAACAGCCGAACTTGGGATCGGGCGCGCGATGCGGGATCGGATTGGGCGGGCAGGGAAAGCCCGGCTTGCCATAGGCCTGCTCGACCTTGCGGATCACCTTGTTGGTGGAAAGATCGACGATGCTGATATGGCGCCCGCCATCCTCGTCGCCCTCCTGCTCGGCATGGGCGAGGACCGCATGCTTGCCGTCGGCGGCGATGGCAAAGCCGGTCGGGCCGAAGCCGCCGGTCTCGATATAGCCCTCGACCGCGCCGAGCGTGCCGTTGCTGGCGGGATCCAGCGCCTTCTTGAGATCGACCACCGTCACCGTGCCGGCATGGCCATGCTGGAAAGCGGCCGCCGCTTCCGGCGTCGAGCGGCCGGAATGGTTGACGACATAGGCGCGGCGCTGGTCCGGCGCGATCGCGATCGAGATCGGTTGGCCGCTGGAAATCACCGTCTTGCCGTCGACCTGGATGTCCGGGGTGACGCGCAGACGGTTGACGACGGCTTTCGGCGTCCCATCATTGGCCGGGTCGATCGCCTTATCGAGATCGATGACCAGGACGACATTGTCCCAGCGTCCGCTCGCGAGGAAATAGTCTTTCGCCATGACCTGGTGTGCGCCTCCGATCGCGCAAAGCGCCAGCGTAGTCCCGAGCAGCCTAGTCGATAGCATGATCGTCCTCCCTCGGTTGTCCCGTTCTCCGGATTCGTCGTTCGCTATGACGGCGAGTTGGTCTCCTTCAGCGCCTCGTCCAGCACCCTGACGACATGCACGGCCTCGCGGCCGGCGCCGTCATGGATCTGGTGGCGGCAACTCGTGCCATCGGCGACGACGAGGTCACCCACCCCGGCCTTGCGCACCGCAGGCAGCAGCGAGAGCTCGCCCATTGCCAAGGAGACGTCGATCGTCGCGGCGCCATAGCCGAAGGCGCCCGACATGCCGCAGCAGCTCGATTCGATCGACCTGACTTCGAGTCCCGGCACCGCCCGCAGCGTCTTCTCCACCGCGCCCATCGCGTCGAAGGCCTTTTGATGGCAATGTCCATGCAGATGGGCAACGCGCCCGGCCTGGTTCTGCAATGGCAGACTGATTTTGCCCGCGGCCATGTCGGCGGCGAGCAGTTCCTCGACCAGCAGCGCTGCCTTGGCCAGCGGCTCGACCTCGGCCTTGGGCAGGAGCGCGCCGAACTCGTCACGGAAGCTCATCAGGCAGGAGGGTTCGAGCCCGACCACACGCGCGCCCTTGGCAACGAACGGTGAAAGCGCATCGAACGTGCGCCGCGCCTCGACGCGGGCCTCGTCGACCAGCCCGGCCGAGAGGAAGGTGCGCCCGCAGCAGAGCGGCCGCCCGCCCTCCGCCGCTTCGACGCGATGCAGGCGATAGCCGCCGGCGAGCAGTACGCGCTCGGCCGCCTCCAGGTTCTCGCGCTCGAAATAGCGGTTGAAGGTGTCGCCGAAGAGCACGATGTCGCGGCCATCGCCCTTAACTGCAGACACGCTCGCCGGTACGGCCGCCTCACGCCAGGGCTTGCGCCAGACCGGCAATGAACGCCGTGCCGAGAAGCCGAGCCAGCGTTCGCTGAGCCTGGCCAGCAGCGGAATGCGGTCGCGCAGGTTCATCAAGGGCGCGAGCTTCGCGGCGAATGGCGCATAGCGCGGCAGGAAGGCGATTAGGCGCTCCTTCAGCGGCAGGCCGTGTTTCGCGTGATAGTGATGCAGGAACTCGACCTTCATCCGGGCCATGTCGACGCCGGTCGGGCAGTCGCGCTTGCAGCCCTTGCAGGAGACGCAGAGATCGAGCGTCTCCTTCATCTCCGGCGAGGTGAAGGCGTCCTCGCCGAGCTGGCCGGAGATGGCGAGCCGGAGCGTATTGGCCCGCCCCCGGGTGAGATGCTGCTCCTCGCGCGTCGCACGATAGGACGGGCACATCGTGCCGCCGACCATCTTCCGGCAGGTGCCGTTGTTGTTGCACATCTCGACGGCGCCGCCGAGACCGCCCCAATCGGACCAGTCGAGCGCCGTTTCCACCGGCACCGGCGTGGCATAGCCCGGCGGGAAGCGCATCAGGCTACGGTCGTCCATATGATAGGGCCGGACGATCTTGCCGGGGTTGAGATGGTTGCCCGGATCGAAGCCGTCCTTGACCGCCTCGAAGGCGCGGGTCAGCGGCCCGCCGAACATCGGCTCGACGAAATCCGAACGCGAGATGCCATCGCCATGCTCGCCCGAGAACGAGCCCTTGAAGCGGCGCACCAGCTCGCAGGCTTCCTCGGCGATGCCGCGCATCGCCTTCACCCCGGCTTCGGTCTTCATGTTGAGGATCGGGCGGACATGCAGGCAGCCGACCGAGGCATGCGCATACCAGGTGCCGCGCGTGCCGTGCCGCTCGAACAGGGCGGTCACCGCGTCGGTATAGTCGGCGAGATGCTCGAGCGGGACAGCGCAGTCTTCGATGAAGGAGACCGGCTTCCCGTCGCCCTTCATCGACATCATGATGTTGAGGCAGGCCTCGCGCACCTCCCAGACCGGCTTCTGCCGGGCGGGCTCGACCACCTCAACCACAGCATCCGGAAACCCATGATCGGCCATGCACTGGTCGAGCCGCCTGAGGTCCCGCTTGAGCTCGGCAAGGTCATCGCCGGCGAACTCGACAAGCAGCAGGCAGTTCGGCTTGCCCTTGGTGATGTCGGCAAGCGTGCGCACGAAGAGCGGAATGTCGGCGCCGAGCACCAGCACATTGTTGTCGACGAGCTCGACCGCGACCGGCCCGAGCGCGACGATGTGCTGCGTCGTCTCCATGGCGGCGCGGAAGTTCGGGAAATGGCAGACGCCCATGACGCGGTGCTGCGGCAAGGTCGAGAGCTTTAAGCTCGCCTGCGTCGTCAGCGCCAGCGTGCCCTCCGAGCCGACCAGCAGATGCGACAGGTTCGGCCGCGGCACGATCAGCTCGTCGAGATTATAGCCGCCGACGCGCCGCTGCACCTTGGGGAAGATCGCCTCGATCTCGTCGCGATGCCGGCCGGCCAACGCCAGCATCTGCTCCATCAAGGCCTGCGCCCGCGGCGAGGCATTGTCGCCGACCGGCCCCTCGCCGAGCGCGAAGGGCTCGCCGTCATGGAACATCGCCTTCAGGCCGACGACGTTGTCGACGGTCTTGCCATAGCGCAGCGAGCGCGCGCCGGAGGAATTGTTGCCGACCATGCCGCCGATGGTGCAGCGGCTCGCGGTCGAGGGCTCGACCGGGAAGAACAGCCCGTCCTTCTTTACATGGCCGTTGAGCGCTTCCAGCACGATACCGGGCGCGACCGAGACCGTCCGCGCGGCCGGATCGTAGTCGCGGATCGCGTTGAAGTGCCGGCTCATGTCGAGGATCAGCGCATCGCCTATCGGCTGGCCGTTCTGCGAGGTGCCGCCGCCGCGCGCGATCACCGGCACGCCGTGCTCGGCCGCGATCGTCAGCGCCGCTGCGATATCGGCCTCGCTCTTCGGGAAGGCGACGCCCTGCGGGACGATCTGGTAGATCGAGGCGTCGGTGGCATAGCGCCCGCGGGTGAAAGCGTCGAAACGCACCTCCCCTTCCAGCGCCTGCGACAGCTTCCGTTCGAAGCCGAGATTGCGGCTGTGCGGGCGCGCCAGCGCGTCCTGCGTCATCTTGTGGCCTCTGCTGTCTCGGGATCTTGCCGGCCGCGTCCGCGCAGGGCGGCAATCGCATCGCCGGCCGGCCCCCAGCATAGCAGCAGCAAGGCCAGCACGACGAGCGTTCCGACCAGCCCGTTTGCCCAGAACACGCCGAGCGAGCCGCCCGAGCCGAGCAGCGCCTGGCGGAAGGCATCCTCGGCTCGGTCGCCCAGCACCAGCGCCAGGATCATCGGCGCGAGCGGATAGTCGAGCTTCTTGAAGACATAGCCGACGACGCCGAAGATCAGCATCAGCCAGATGTCGAAGATCGAGTTCGAGATCGTGTAGGCGCCGATGGCGCAGACGATCAGGATCACCGGCGCGACAAAGGAGAACGGGATCCGCATGATCGCGGCGAAGAGCGGCACCGTCGCCAGCACGATGATCAGGCCGGCGAGATTGCCGAGATACATCGAGGCGATCAGCCCCCAGACGAAATCCTTCTGCTCGACGAACAGCATCGGTCCAGGCTGGAGGCCCCAGACCAGCAGGCCGCCGAGCAGCACCGCCGCCGTCGCCGAGCCGGGAATGCCCAGCGCCAGCATCGGCAGCAGCGCGCTGGTTCCCGCGGCGTGGGCGGCGGTCTCCGGCGCCAGCACGCCCTCGATCTCGCCCTTGCCGAAGTTCTTGCCGTGCTTCGAGAAGCGCTTGGCGAGACCATAGCCCATGAAGGAGGCGGCGATCGCCCCGCCCGGCGTCACGCCCATCCACATGCCGACAACGGCCGAGCGCAGCAGCGTCGCCCAGTAGCGCGGCAGGCCGGCCCAGGTCCGCAGCACGACCTTGAGGTCGATCTTCGCCTGCTTGCCCTTGAACACCAGCCCTTCCTCGACCGTCAGCAGGATCTCGCTGACGCCGAACAGGCCGATCACCACGATCAGGAAGTCGAAGCCGCGCATCAATTCGGTCGAGCCGAAGGTCATGCGCAGGTCGCCCGAGATCGAATCGAGGCCGACCGCCGCGAGCAGGAAGCCGATGCAGAGCGAGGCGATGATCTTGGCGCGGTTCTCCCGGCCCATGCCGATGAACGAGCAGAAGGTCAGGAGGAAGACCGCGAAGAACTCGGCCGGGCCGAAGCGCAGCGCGAACTGCGCGACCAGCGGAGCGACGAAGGTGATCAACACGACGCCGGAGAGCGCGCCGATGAAGGAGGCGGTGAAGGCGGCGGTCAGTGCCTCCGCCGCCTTGCCTTGTACTGCCATCGGATAGCCGTCGAAGGTGGTCGCGACCGACCAGGCCTCGCCGGGGATGTTGAACAGGATCGAGGTGATCGCGCCGCCGAACAGCGCACCCCAATAGATCGAGGACAAGAGGATGATCGCCGAGGTCGGGTCCATGCCGAAGGTCAACGGCAGCAGGATCGCGACGCCGTTCGGCCCGCCAAGGCCCGGCAGCACCCCAACGATGATGCCGAGGATGACCCCGACCGCCATGAAGCCGACATTGTGCCAGGAGAGCGCGACCTGGAAACCGGCGATGAGCGAGGAAAGATCGTCCATCTGTCGTCCTCAGTAGCCGAGCATGGCTTCGAGCGGGCCCTTCGGCAGCGGCACGCGAAACTGCAGTTCGAAGACCCAGAAGCAGGCGATCGGCACGAGCAGCGCCGTCAGCCCGATCGACCACCAGCGCGAGGTGCCGACCACCGCCATGAAGGCGATGATGAACAAGGCCGAGGCGACATAGATCCCGAGCGGGCCGATCAGCGCCACGAACAGGATGAGCGGCCCCAGCACCCGGACGACCTGGCGCAATTGCTCATAGGTCACGAAGATCCCGTCCGGCCGGCGGAAGGACTGCCAGAGGATGAAGAGCGAGGCGGCGAGGAATATCCAGCCGACGCGGGCCGGGAAGAAACCGTTCTGCGGCCCGCCATCCCAGCCGGCGCCACGGCCATGCGAGTCGTAGAGGACGATGCCGGCGAGCCCGATCAGCAGCAGCGCCGTGGCGATCTCGACTGGGCGGCGCGAGATGCCGGGCTCCTGGGCCTCAGCTTCGACTGGCTGTGTCATTCACCGTTCCTCGCGCGTCATCCCGGACAAGCCGCGTAGCGGCGCCGATCCGGGATCCATTCCTGAAGCGTTCCGGAATGGATCCCGGGTCTCCCTTCGGTCGCCCGGGATGACGAAGCATCCCGGCAACGGTCACCCGCTCACTTCGCCATGAAGCCGGCTTCGGTCATCAGCTTCTCGTGCTTGGCTTCGTCCGCCTTGAGGAAGGAGACGAAGGCCTCGCCGTCGCGGTAGTCCGCCGCCAGCGCATTGCGGGCGAGGTAGTCCTTCCACTCCGGCGTTTCGGAGACCTTCTTGAACAGGTCGACATAGAAGGCCTGCTGCTCCTTGCTGACCTTGCCGGGCATGAACATGCCGCGCAGCATCTGGTAGCTGACGTTCAGCCCCTGCGAGGCGCAGGTCGGGATGTCGGCCCAGGACTGCCCGTCGGCGACCTTCTCGGTATAGGCCATCTTCTGCTCGGCGAAGACGCAAAGCGGCCGGGTGGCGCCGCCGCGCCAATTGGCGAGATCCTCGGCCGGATTGTTGGTGGTGGCTTCGACATGCCCGCCCGACAGCTGCGTCGAGGCCTGGCCGCCGGAAGTATACGGGATATAGGCGAACTTGGTGCCGCCCTGCTTCTCCATGGCGAAGACGAGCAGGTTGTCCTCGCGCTTGGACGAGGTGCCGCCGATCTTCATCGCCGGATTGGCGCTCTTGGCCGCCGCCATCAAGTCGCCCGCGTTCTTGTAGGGCGACTTGGCGTTGACCCAGAGCAGGAAGGAATCCTGCGCCAGCATCGCGACGGGCGTGTAGTCGGTCCAGTTCAGTGCCAGCTTGGTCGCCATCGGCGTCATGAAGATGCCGCTCGAGGTGGTGATCAGCTTGTGCGCGTCGCCAGCCGATTTCTGGATGTCGAGCATGCCTTCGGCGCCGCCGGCAGCCGGCTTGTTGACGACGATGATCGGCTGCTTGGTGAATTGCTGCTTCTGGATGATGCCCTGGATCGTCCGCGCCATCTGGTCGGACGCACCGCCCGCCGAGAACGGCACAACGATCTCGATCGGCTTCGTCGGCTCCCAGGCGGAGGCCGGCGCGATGCCGGCGGCCAAAATCGCGGTCGCGGCAAGCCATTGCTGCTTCATGATCGCACCCTCCCTGTGATTGCGCTCTGACGGCGCGGTGAAGGGAGCTTAGATCAAAAAATTTTGCATTCAATCTGAAATTTCTGAGATTCAGAATTGACGACGATCCGTATCCACTCCGTCGTCATGACGGGGAAAGCAAAGCAATCCAGGGGCAGCAGCACTCTACGCCCCCCCCCTGGATCGCTTCGTCGCCCACGCTCCTCGCAATGACGACGCGGTCGATCTACGCCGAGGCCTGCGCCGCTTTCCGCTTGTTGCGCAGATGCAGGAAGAGGATGTCGGAGAGCTCCGAGCCCGCGCGCCGCCGCAGCGCATCGAGAATCGCCTCGTGCTCGCGCATGGCCTCACCGAGACGATCACGATCCTTGGCGAGATTGGCCGAATAACGCACCCGCCGGATCCGCCCGGCAACGCTCGCATAGGTCGCGGCCAGCGTCGCATTTCCGGCAGCCGCGACGATCATTTGATGGATCGCCTGGTTGCAATGGAAATAGCCATGCATGTCCCGGCGCAGGTAAAAGCGATACATATCGTGATGGATTCGTTCGATTTCGGCGAATTCGACCTCCGAGATCCGCTCGCAAGCCAGCCGTCCCGCCAGCGCCTCGAGCCCGCCCATCACGTCGAAGAGCTCGCAGACGTCCTCGGGGCTGAGCTCGCGCACCCGCGCACCGCGATTAGGCAGGAGCTCGATCAAGCCTTCCGCGGCCAGCACCTTCAGCGCCTCGCGCAATGGCGTGCGCGAGATGTTGAAACGCTCGCACAGCGCCCGCTCCGGGACGCGCACGCCATCGGCGAGATTACCCTCGACGATGAAGTCGCGCAGCGCGACCAGCAGCCCCTCATGCAATGAGGCGACCGGCTTCGCAGCCTCGGCTGGCGCCAGGCCCGGCTCATCGATGGTATCGAGAAAAGGCTCGTTCATGCATCATCGCTAAGTTGGTCCGCGCCCGCTGTCGAGCCCGATCACCCATAATCAGCATACCAGATTGCGATTGATCTTCCAAAAAATGAATGCAAAATATCCAGTGAACGCACAAAGCCGCCAAGCCCTCAGGGAGGATAAGACCATCATGCAAGGGCGTCACTTCCTGCACATCCCCGGCCCGAGCCCGATTCCGGACCGGATTCTGCGCGCCATCGCCATGCCGATCATCGACCATCGCAGCGCCGAATTCGCCGCGCTCGGCAAGACGGTGCTGGAGGGCAGCAAGGCCGTCTTCAAGACGAAGCAGCCGGTGGTGATCTACCCCTCCTCCGGCACCGGTGCCTGGGAAGCGGCGATCGTCAACACGCTCTCGCCGGGCGACACCGTACTGATGGCCGAGACCGGGCATTTCGCTACGCTGTGGAAGAACATCGCCACGCGCTTCGGCGTCGAGGTCGAGTTCATCCCCGGCGACTGGCGCCGCGGCGCCGATCCGGCCGCGATCGAGGCTAGGCTCACCGAGGACAAGGCCCGCAAGATCAAGGCGGTGATGGTCGTCCACAACGAGACCTCGACCGGCGCGACCAGCCGCATCGCCGAGATCCGCAAGGCGATCGACGCCGCCGGCCATCCGGCCCTGTTCATGGTCGACACCATCTCCTCGCTCGCCTCGGTCGATTACCGCCATGACGAATGGCAGGTCGACGTCACCGTGTCCGGCTCGCAGAAGGGGCTGATGCTGCCGCCGGGCCTCAGCTTCAACGCCGTCTCGGAGAAGGCGCTGGCCGCCTCGAAGACCAACACGCTGCCGCGCTCCTTCTGGGATTGGCAGGAGATGATCAAGATCAATGCCGGCGGCTTCTTCCCCTATACGCCGGCGACGAACCTGCTCTACGGGCTGAAAGAGGCGCTCGCCATGCTGCAGGAGGAAGGACTGGACCAGGTCTTCGCCCGCCACCGACGCCTCGCCAGCGCCTGCCGCGCCGCGGTCAAGGCCTGGGGGCTGGAAGTGCTCTGCGAGAACCCGGCCGAGCAATCGCCGGTCCTGACCGCCGTGCTGATGCCGCCGAGCCATGACGCCGATCGCTTTCGCAAGATCGCGCTGGAGAAATACAACATCTCGCTCGGCTCCGGCCTCGGCAAGGTCGCCGGCAAGGTCTTCCGCATCGGCCATCTCGGCGAGTGCAACGAGCTCGCTCTGCTGGGCGCCCTCTCCGGTGTCGAGATGGGCCTCGCCGCAGCCGGCGTCCCCCACCGCAGCGGAGGCGTCGCCGCGGCGATGGCCGATCTCGAAGGCGCTGAAGCTGGCAACCAGGCGAAGGCCGTCGCCTGAGCTTCGCAAAGAAGTCATGCAATATCGAACAAGCGCGAGATCCCCTCTCCCGGATGGGAGAGGGCTCGGGGGTGAGGGCCTGCCGCTGAATACTGAGGCGCAACGGCGCCGTTGCGCCTTCTAAGGTTAGGGCAGGCCCTCATCCCTGCCCTTCTCCCACACGGGAGAAGGGTTCCCCACGGATGTCACGCCGATCATCGCCCGTAGGAAACTAGGCGCGAACCTCACTCAGCCGCTGCCACCACCTTCTCCCCCTGCCCCCGCGCCGCCTTGAGCAGGTTCTCGCGCAGCCTGACCACGGCCTTCTGCACCACCGGAAAGTCCTCGCCGAGCCCGGCAGCCGCCACCAGGTTCATCGGCAGCGCCTTCTCGCGCAGCGCCCGGCCCTCCGGCGTCAGGCTGACGCGCACCTGGCGCTCGTCGGCCGGGTCGCGCTGGCGGCGGAGATAGCCGAGCGCCTCCAGCTTCTTCAGGATCGGGGTCAGCGTGTTCGACTCCAGGAACAGCTTCTCGCCGAGGCTTCCGACGCTCTGATTGTCCTCCTCCCAGAGCGCGATGATCGCGATGTACTGGGTGTAGGTCAGTCCGAGCTCGTCGAGGATCGGCTTGTAGGCGCGCCCATAGGCCAGATTGGCCGAATAGATCGCAAAGCAGAGAAAATCCGCCAGTCTGGGCGCCTTCGGATCGTCGGGTGTCAGAGCGGGCATGGCCGGACCTCGTCGTGAACGCGTCATCGTCGCCTCTATATATATCGTATCCGATTAAATCGGAAGTGTTGACATCGGCTCCGAGCATCACATATAAACCCGCATCCGATTAGATCGGATGCGATCTAACGAAGCAGAAGGAAGTCAGACATGTCCAGCACCGACAAGGTTCTCTACACCGGCCGCACCCACACCACCGGCGGCCGCGACGGCGCCGCCCGCAGCTCGGATGGCCGCCTCGAGGTCAATCTGACCTCTCCCGGCGCGCCCGGCGCGGGCACCAATCCCGAGCAGCTCTTCGCCGCCGGCTGGTCGGCCTGCTTCATCGGCGCGATCGGTCTGGCGGCGCGCGAGCGCAAGGTCGCGGTTCCCGCCGAGACCGCCGTCGATGCCGAGGTTGACCTGCGCCATGGCGAAGCCGGCTATTTCCTGCAGGCCCGCCTCAACGTCGCCCTGCCGGGGCTGGATCGCGACACCGCCCGCGCTCTGGTCGATGCGGCGCACCGGACCTGCCCCTACTCCAAGGCGACCCGCGGCAACATCGAGGTCGAGATCAACCTCGTCTGACCCCATCGGACGGCGCCGCGCGGTGATCCCCGCCGGCGCCTTTCCCGACTATCCCCTGCGCAAAGGCATTCCCCCATGGCCAAGAACTCCGAAACCGTCGATCCCAGCCGCCGCTTCTTCGTCGGCGCCATGACGACAGCGATCGCCGCAGCCGGGCTCGGCCTGAACCGGTCAGCTTTGGCGGCCTCGCCCGCACTGTCGTCCTTCGGTACGCTCAAGCAGATCAACGCTGGCGCGCTCAGCGTTTCCTATGCCGAGCAGGGTCCCGCCGACGGCCCCGCCGTCATCCTGCTGCATGGCTGGCCCTATGACATCCACACCTATGTCGATGTCGCCCCGCTGCTGGCGGCCAAAGGCTACCGAGTCATCGTGCCTTCGCTGCGCGGCTATGGCGGAACCCGTTTCCTCGCGGCCGACACGCCGCGCAACGGCCAGCAGGCGGCGTTGGCGGTCGACGTGATCGCGCTGATGGATGCGCTCAAGCTCGACAAGGCGCTGCTCGGCGGCTGCGATTGGGGCGCTCGCACGGCCTGCATCGTCGCTGCGCTGTGGCCCGAGCGCGTCAAGGGCCTGGTCTCGGTCAGCGGTTATCTGATCGGCAGCCAGAAGCTGAACGAGGCTCCGCTGCCACCCAAGGCCGAGCAGCAATGGTGGTACCAGTTCTACTTCGCCACCGAGCGCGGCGCAGCCGGCTACGCCAGGAACACCCGCGACTTCGCCAAGCTGATCTGGGAGACCGCTTCTCCGAAGTGGAAGTTCGGCGATGCGGTCTTCGCCCGCTCGGCTGCATCCTTCGACAATCCCGACCATGTCGCGATCTCGATCCATAACTACCGCTGGCGCCTTGGCCTGGCGCAGGGCGAGCCGCAATTCGATGCCCTGGAGGCGAAGCTCGCAGCCTTCCCGGTCATCACGGTGCCGACCTTCACCCTGGAAGGCGATGCCAACGGCGCTCCGCACCCCGATCCCTCGGCCTATTCGAAGAAGTTCTCCGGCTGGTATCGGCATCGGACACTCGATGGCGGCATTGGTCACAACCTGCCGCAGGAGGCTCCTGCCGCCTTTGCCGAGGCGATCATCGCGGTCGATCGCGCCTGAAAGCGACGTTGCGGAGAGCGGCTCGGGAAGAGTTACCCGAGCCGCTTCCGGATGCAGACAAGTGTAGGAAAATCCCGAGGGCCGCCTTTACGCCTCCTCCCTTACGATCCCCGCGATTTTAGGGAGGTATTGATGGCCTTGAAGATGATGCTTGCCGGCGCGGCCGCCATGATGCTGCGGCAGATCCCGCTGGCCGCACCGGTGGAGCAGGCGCCGGTGGTGTCGCATGCCTTGGACGACCTGCCGATGGAGCCCGCCCCGATAGAGCCGTCCTGGGTCATCGCCGGCGAACCGATGGCCCGCGTTGGCCTGCATTCGCGCAGCGGCGACGACGCCGCCTCCACTGCGGTCTGGGATTGCACCGCTGGCGAGTTTCGCTGGTTCTTCGACTGGGACGAGACCGTGATGATCCTGGAGGGCGAGGTGCACGTCACCGCACAGGACGGCTCGCAACGGACGCTGCGCCAGGGCGACATCGCCTATTTCGCCGGAAAGACCTGGGCAACCTGGCGGATCGATACATATGTCCGCAAGATCGCCTTCTGCCGCAAGCGCTTCCCGGCGCCGGTCGCCCTCGCCTACCAGCTGCGCAACATGCTGCGCGGCGATCGCGGATCGCAGGGCGGCCTCGCCGCCTGAGATGCTGCCGGCCAACCGCCCGGCAGGTCCAGAGATGACCTTTGCCGGGTCTGTCCCGTACCGCGGGCGCCGAACTGCGCCCTGTCCGAAGATCTCTTCCGTCAGAACCGCATCTCGACCCTGCCCTTGAGAGCGTGGTCGCGGGAGCGTTCGCCGATGGCGGCGGAGTAGGTCAGGCCGAGGGCCGTGGCCTGCGATATCCGCCAGTCGAGCCCGGCCTCGGCGACGAGGGCCTCGCGATCGATCGGGGCGGCGAAGACGGCGGCCGGGGTCGTGCCGGCGACAAAGGCGGTCTTGGCCTGCGCGGTGAGATCGCCAAAACCGTGGCGCCAGCCGAGCATGCCGCGGGCGAACAGCGGCATCGCCCCGATCTGCGCCTCGGCCCGCAGGCCCAGCGTGGTAAAGCCGAGCGTCTGGTCGCTGGAGAGGACGCGCAAGGCCGCCGCGCCGCCGCGCTCCGTACCGGCATCGGTGCTGACCCGGATCAGGGCGAGCTGGGCGAAGGGTTCGAGTGCAATGCCCTGGAAAGCGAAGGCATAGCCGAGCTCGGCAAACCCTTGCGTCACCGAACCCGGCCGCTGCAGGCGCAGGAGATCGCCGAAGCCGCGGATCTGAACCTGGCGGCGGATGTCGCTCTCGCTCCAAGTGTAGGCCGCACCGGCATCGAGCCTGAGGTTGCCGAAGCGGGCGCCGGCATAGAGCGCGGCATGGCCGCTCTCGAGTTTGCCCGAGGACAGGCGGGCATCGAGATCGAAGCGCGACTGGCTGTAGCCGCCGGCGACACCGAGCTTCAGCGAGGAGCCCGGCGCGTCATAGAGCATGACATCCGCGCCGAGCAGCGCACCGCCGCTGCGGCGGCTCATGCTGGCAGCGTTGCCGTCGGCGTCGGTATTGCCGGTGCTACCGAAGGCCGTGCCCCAAAGCGCGTAGCGGGGTTGTGGGATCGGCGCGGGCATCGCGATCCCGCCCTTGCGACCGGGCAGATCGGCGGTGAACGCGCCTGCGACCTGGCCGGGAGCCTGCGTCAGCAGCGGCCCGCGCAGATGGCCGAGGATGGTATCGCGCACCAGCCGGCTCTCGTCGATCATCACGCTGACGGCTTGGGCATGCGCCTCGCCCGAAAGCAGGTCGAAGCCGGCGCGGGCCTCGGCCGCCGTCGCCGAGATCAGCGCGTCATAGACCGGGTTGCCGACCCCCAGCCGCTCCGCCGCGATCGCGATGAAGCCCTGGTTGCGCGTCGCGGCGACCGCGTTGCCGGCTGTGCCGCCGCCATTGTCGGGGCCGAAGGAGTTGCCGTTGCGGGTCATCGTCAGCGTCACATTCTGGCTGTCGTAAGCCAGCGACGGCGTCAGGAAGGCCAGGTTCGACGAAACGCTGCTGAAGGTTCCGCTGACCCCGCCACTCGCGGTCAGGATGGTGTAGCTCGTCGCGGCCGCGTAATTGCCGTTCTCGGCCAGCACCTGCACCGTGCCGCCAGTAATGATCGCCGAACCGGAGGCCACGATCCTGTCGCTCTGGCCGGCGGCGTTGACCTCGACCTGATAGGTCGAGCCGGAGGCGAAGGCGACATTGCCCGAGACGGTCAGCGTCCCGATCGAGTTGCCGGGCGCAACCGTGCCGCCGCTATTGGTGACGATGCCGCCGACCGTGCCGGAACCGCCGAGCGTGCCGCCATCGAGTGTCACCGTGCTGGTGATCGAGCCGTTGACCACGAGCTTGCCGCTCTCGACCTTGGTCGCGCCGCTATAGGTGCTGGTGCCGGTAAGACTCAGCGTACCCGAGCCGCGCTTGGTGACACTGCCCGAGCCGCTGATCACAGCCGCCAATGTCGCGCTGTCGGTAAAGTCGGCGACGATCGCTCCGTCGTTGAGGATCGTGCCGGCATCGAGCGTGACCGTGCCCGCCTTGCCGCCGGCGCCGATGTTGAGCGTGCCGAGCGTGTCGATCCACAGGTCGCCCGAGGTGAGCGCGAGCGCCCCGCCATCGGCGACCGTGACCGAGGCCGCGAAGGTCGCGCCCGAGGCGCCGATCTCCAGCCCGCCGCCGACGTTCCAGCGGGATCCGGCTCCGGTCACCAGCACCGAAGCGGTCGATCCCAGCCCAAGGACGCCATTGACGGCAAGGTTGGCGGTGGAGGTCAGCGTCGCGCCGCCGGAGATCGTCATCGTGACCGGATCGATCCAGCCCTGGACGAAGGTGTCGCCGGTCGTCACCTGGGTGCCGGCGCCGTCGATGCGCACCGCCGAATTGGCGAGGAAGAGATTACTGCCGTTGTCGAGCCTGCCGCCCTGGTCGACGACGAGGGTGCCGCCGCCGACCATGATGTAGTCGCCGAGCGTCAGCGAGCCGCCGCGGATGATGAAGGAGCCGGTGCCGCCACAGGCACAGATCGAGAGATTGCCGCCGAGCGTGCCGGTGCCGGTGTAAATCTGCGAGCCGTTGCCGTCGAATTCGAGCGAGCCGTTGCCGGAGAAGCTGCCTGAGAAGGTCGTGGTCTGGCCGGTCGCGCCCATGCTCAGCGTCGAGCCGAAACCGATCTCGACGGCGCCGGCGCCGGAGAGCGAGCCGATATAGGTGACCACGATGCCGTCGGAGACCTTCAGGGTCGCGCCGGTGGCGACGGTGTAGTCCGAGTTCGCCGAGAAACCGCCCGAGCTGTCGGCGATCAGCGTCCCGCCCAGCACCGCCGTCGCGCCGGAGTAATCATTGTTGCCGGTCAGAGTGGTCGAGCCGGAGACCTGGCGCACCGAGCCCAGGCCGGTGATGTCGGCCGCGAGACTGTAGCCGGCGGTGTGGTTGAAGACGAGCTTGCTGGCGCTGGTGTTCAGCGAGACCGTGTCGACGACGAGGTCACCAGCCGCGGCAGCGGCACTGCCCTCGGCCGCGCCGATATTGATGACGCCGCCGGCGCTGCCGCCGACCAGGCCCGCCTGCAGGACCGAGCTGGCCCCTGTGAGCTCGAACTTGCCGCCATTGGAGAGCGTCAGCGTGCCAGCATTGGAATGGCCGACATAGAGCTCGGTGCCGTTGCCGATCCATTGCGAGCCCGAGCCGGTGATGGTGACGGAACTATCGCCGCCACCGCCGACGATGCCGACGGTACCCGCACCGCCGCCGGTCGTGACCGAGCCGCCGGCCTCGATCCGCAGCGTACCCGAGCCGTGCTCGCCGACCCGCATCGCGCCGGCAGTCTCCCAGCTCGAGCCGATGCCGGTGACGATCGCGGTCGCGCCATTGCTGATATAGGCCTGCCCGCCGACGCTGTTGCTGCCGAGCTTGCCGCCGCCCTCGATGCGCAGCGTGCCCTCGTTGACCCAGGTCCGGCCTTCATAGCCGACCGAGCTGTCGCCGGTCAGCACCAGCGTACCGGCGCCCTGCTTGATGAAGCTGGGGGTGGTGCCGACGGCGCTGATCGTGCCGGTGAGCGTCAGCGTGGTGCCCGCATCGGTCTCGATCCGCCCGCCGCCCTGGTTCAAGGCACCATCGCCGAACACAATGTTCCGGTTGCTGGAGAAGCTCGTCGTCGTGCGCAGGATCGCATCGGCCCCGGTCCCGGCCCCGCCGACGACCGTCGAATTGTTGAAAGTGATCGACGTGCCGGACGCGCCGAGATTGGCATCCGACGAGACCGAAACCGTGCCGGCCGAAATCGTGGTGCCACCGCTATAGAAATTGGTGCCGGTCAGCGTCAGCGTGCCGATGCCGGTCTTGACGACGCCACCCGTACCGATGATGGCGCCGCCCATGGTGAAATTCTGGCCGGTGGTCACCTCGACCGTGGCGTTGGCGTTGAGCACCACCCCCCGCGCCGTCGTGAAGCTCGACGTCACCTGCAAGGTGCTGGCGCCACCAAAGGTGAGTCCGCCCGCCGCATTGCCGAGATTGGCGTCCTGCGAGATCGAGAGCGTGCCCTGATTGAGCGTCGTGCCGCCGGTATAGGTATTGGCGCCCGTCAGCGTCAGCGTGCCGGCGCCATCCTTGGTCACGCTGCCGCCGCCGCTGATGACGTTGCCGACCGTGACCGCAGTCGGCTGGTTGAAGGTCAGTGTGCCGCTGTCGACGACGATGCCGCCGGAGAGGCCGCTGCTGGCGTTGAGGAAGGTGAGCGTATTGTTGCCGCCGGTGAAGTGGATCGCCGCGGCCTGGGTCGCACCGTTGCCCGACATGCCGCCTTCGATCGTGCCCGACGTGGTGATGGTCAGGTTCGAGCCGACGATGCCTTCGCCGCCTGCGCCGGCCGCGCCCGGGCCGCCGGAGCCGTTCGAGCCGCCGGCCGCGCCGCCGTCGCCGCCCCGGATCGTGCCGGTGACCGTAAGGTTCGCATTGCCAGAGTTGAAGAACAGGCCGATGCCGCCCGAGCCGCCGGAACCGCCCTGATCGAAGCCGCTGCTCGACGTCCCGCCCGCGCCACCCGCGCCACCCGTGATCGCGCCGCTGACGGTGCCCGTCTCGCCGGCTCCGTCCACGACCGCGCCATAACCGCCGGCACCGCCGCCGCCGCCGGCACTGATACTGGAGCTGCCGCCGTCGCCACCGACGGTGCCGGGCGTCGCACTCCCCGGAATCGTCAGTTGCGCGGTGCCGTGGACACCGCCGGCACCGCCATTGCCGGCTCCTCCGACGCCCGCCCCGCCAGCTCCACCGGCTCCGGCCCCGGCTCCGCCGCCGCCGCCACCGCCATGGACGTTGCTGCCATTGCCGCCATCGCCGCCAACCCCCGTCGGCGCGTCGATGCCCCCCGCACCGCCACCGGAGCCAGAGATAAAGGTGTTGCCGCCGGCACCGCCATTGGCCAGCACCGGGCCGGCGAGCACCATGGCGAGCAGGACGAGCGCCGTGCCGGCGCGCAGGCGCGCAGCAAGCCGTACGCGGCACGGCTTCTCAACTTCGGCAAAGCGCGCGAATCTCACGAAATCCCCCCAACCAAGCCGCAATCTACCGCGCGGCGCCCCGGCAAGCCATGAACCACCGTTCACATCCGTTGTCGGCGGCACTGTGTTGCAGACTTGCCGCAGCGCACGGGTCCATCGCCTTCGGACGCAATCGCCGAATGTCACAGACGCCGAAGCCGCAGCGATCCCCTTATAGTTTTGGTAATCCCCTCAAAGAACACAGCCATACTGCCTCAACGTCAAGTTGCAACTATTTCGTACGGCTTTTCACGCGGAAAAGCGTTCCGCCGTGGCACTCATCCCCGGTGAACTGCAACCCCGCCGCCCCAAGGACTGGGCGCCGGCGGCAAGTCTTGCTCAGCGGCCCAGCGGGGATATCCGCGCAATCAATCCTCGCCGTGGAAAGCTGAGTTATCCTCCCGTCGTCCTGTCCGACCAAGGGGGCTGTCGCAAGGCATCGTGCGGCCGGGCGGGAGAGCGGTGTCCGTCTTGAACAGCCGTTGCGGGCTGGAATGGCGGAGGGGCTTCGTCGTCCGGGTTAAGCCCGGTCCTGCCGGACCTGAAAGCACGGCGAGGCATCTTACAGAAAACCGCGCGCGGGGTTCGGCAGCGGCGAGCATTTGGCTGCTTCGACACTCGACATCGACATTCGACACAGCGGCGTAATGCTGCCGCGACCGGACCCCGCGCACCCCTTGGGCTTGCGCTCGCCTTTCAGACCCTCGCGGCGGGAGTCGGCGAGGCCATCGGCGCAGCTAGCGCGCGTCCTCGCGCACCATCTGCGCGCCCTTCTCGCCGATCATCATGCTCGGCGCGGCGGTGTTGCCCGAGGTGATCGCCGGCATCACCGAGGCGTCGACGACGCGCAGACCGGCAACGCCGCGCAGGCGCAGGCGCTCGTCGAGCACCGCCATGGCGTCGTCCTCGCGCCCCATCTTTACCGTGCCGACCGGATGGAAGATCGTGGTGCCGATCCGCCCGGCGACCTCGGCCAGCGCCGCGTCGCTCTCGAAGCCCGGCCCGGGCAGATATTCCTGCGGTTTGAAGCGGGCGAGTGGCGGCTGCGCGACGATGCGGCGGGCGAGCTTCAGCGCATCGACCGCGACCTGCCGGTCCTCTTCGGTCGAGAGGTAGTTCGGCGCGATCGCAGGCGCTGCGGCCGGATCGGCCGATTTGAGGTGGACGCTGCCGCGGCTCGACGGGCGCAAATTGCAGACGCTGGCGGTGAAGGCGCCGAACGGATGCAGCCCGTCGCCCCATTTGTCGAGCGAGAGCGGCTGGAAATGGAATTCGAGATTGGCGCTGGCGTAATGCGGCGCCGATCTGGCGAAGGCGCCCATCTGCGAGGGCGCCATGGTCAGGGGGCCGGTGCGGCGCGCCGCGTATTCCAGCGCCATCAATGGCCGGCGCCAGAGCTTGGCATAGTCGGTGTTGAGGGTGCGCACGCCCTCGACCTTGTAGATCGGCCGCAGTTGCAGATGGTCCTGCAGGTTCTCGCCGACGCCGGGAGCGTGCCGGACGGTCTCGATGCCGAGCCCCTGCAACCGCTCGCCATCGCCGATGCCCGAGCGCTCGAGGATGGCGGGCGAGCCGACGGAACCGGCGCTGAGCAGCACCTCGCCCGAGACCGCGGCGTGATAGCGCTCGCCATTGCGCGTCAGTACGACGCCCGTGGCGCGGCCATCCTCGACGACGATGCGCTCGACCATACAGGCGAGCTCCACCCGCAGGTTGTCGCGGTCGAGCGCCGGCTCCAGGAAGGCACGCGCCGCGCTGAAGCGCCGGCCGCGCTTCTGGGTGACCTGGAAATAGGAGGAGCCCTCATTGTCGCCGGTGTTGAAGTCGTCGATCTTGCGGATGCCGGCCGCCTCTGCCGCGTCGCGCACGGCATCGAGGATGTCCCAGCGCACGCGCGGATGCTCGACGCGCATCTCGCCGCCCGAGCGGTGGAAGCGGCCATCGGGCGCGATATGGTCCTCATGCTTGAGGAAGAGCGGCAGGACATCGTCCCAGCCCCAGCCGGTCAACCCCTGCTGGCGCCAGCCATCGTAGTCGGCCGCCTGGCCGCGCATATAGATCATCGCATTGATCGCCGAGCTGCCGCCGACAACCTTGCCGCGCGGATAGGCGAGCGAGCGCCCGCCAAGCCCGGCCTCGACCTCGGTCTGGAACAGCCAGTCGGCGCGCGGATTGCCGATGGCGTAGAGATAGCCGACCGGGATGTGGAACCAGATCCAGTCGTCCTTGCCGCCCGCCTCGACGATCAGCACCTTGCGGCGAGGATCGGCCGAGAGCCGATTGGCCAGCACGCAGCCGGCCGAGCCGGCGCCGATGACGACATAGTCGAAGCTGCCGATGCTGGTCTCGCCGGCCATGGTCGCCGCCCTGCCCTGTTCGCCCTAGTCTCCCGTCAGGGATAGAGTGGTGATGCGGCCTCGGCAACGCATGCCGGGCCGAAACGACGGGACAGCGCCGGAGAGCGGCGTTCGGCCTGCCACGACCCGCAGTTATCGCCGGCTGGTCAAGCCATTGTCTCTTGAGCGAGCCCTCGCTGCTCGCCAAATTCGCGACCGGGGATCGAGGCGAGCAATGCCTGCGTATAGGGGTGCTGCGGCTCGCCGAAGACAGTGCCAATCGGCCCGGCCTCCACCACCTCGCCGCTCTTCATCACCGCGACGAGATCGCAGACCTGGGCGGCGACGCGCAGATCATGGGTGATGAAGACGATCGAGAGACCGAGGCGCTGGCGCAGTTCCGCCAGCAGCTTCAGCACCTGCGCCTGCACGGAGACGTCGAGCGCCGAGACCGGCTCGTCCGCGACCAGCACCGCCGGCTCCAGCGCCACGGCCCGGGCAAGGCCGATGCGCTGACGCTGGCCGCCGGAGAACTCGTGCGGATAGCGTTCGGTCGCCGCCGGGTCGAGCCCGACCAGCCCGAACAGCTCCTTGGCACGGGCCAAAGCCTGCGGCCGCGCCATGCCATGCACGATCAGCCCCTGCGCCACCGCCTCGCCGGCCTTGCGGCGCGGATTCAGCGAGGCGAATGGGTCCTGGAACACCATCTGGATATGGCGGGTCGCCGAGCGCATCTCCTCGCGGCTGAGGCTGGCGAGATCGATGCCGTTCAGGCGGATCTCGCCGCTTTCCGGATCGATCAGGCGCACGAGGCAGCGCGCCAAAGTCGACTTGCCCGAGCCGGATTCGCCGACGATGCCGAGCGTCGCGCCCTTGGGCAGCACCAGCGAGACATCCTTGACCGCATGGGTGATGCGCTGGCCGCGGCCGAGGAAACCACCGGTGCGATAGGTCTTCGAGACATGGCCGATCGTCATGATCGGTTCGTCGGAGAGCACCCGCGCCGGCGGCGCCTTCAGCGGCGGCACCGCGGCGATCAGCTGGCGGGTATAGGCGTGCTGTGGGTTGCCGAGCACCGAGGCGGTCTCGCCGGCTTCGACGACCTCGCCCTTGCTCATCACCGCGACCCGGTCGGCGATCTCGGCGACCACGCCGAAATCATGGGTGATGAACAGGACGGCCGTGCCCTTGCGGCGCTGCAGGTCGCGGATCAGCTTCAGAATCTGCGCCTGGGTGGTGACGTCGAGCGCCGTCGTCGGCTCGTCGGCGATCAGCACCTTGGGATCGAGCGCCAGCGCCATCGCGATCATGGCGCGCTGGCGTTGCCCACCCGAGAGTTCGTGCGGATAGGCCTTGAAGGCGAGTGCCGGATCGGGAATGCGCACTTCCTCGAGCAGAGCGAGCGTGCAGGCCTTGATCTCGGCCGCCGACAAGTCGCTGTGCAGCTCGAACATCTCACCGATCTGGTCGCCGATGCTGCGCAACGGGTTCAGCGCCGTCATCGGCTCCTGGAAGATCATGGCGATGCCGGCGCCGCGCACCTTGCGCATCTCGGCTTCGCCGAGCCCGCAGAGATCGCGCCCCTCGAACAGGATGCGGCCGCCATCGATGCTGACGCCGCCGGGCAGCAGCCGCATGATCGCATTGGCCGTCATCGACTTGCCGGAGCCGGATTCGCCGACCACGCAGAGGATCTCGTTCGCTGCCAGCGCGAGCGAGACATTGGCCATCGCATGCGAGCGATCGCCGCCGGCCGGCAGCTTCACGCTGACATCGTCGAGGACGAGGATCGGGCTCATCGGCTCTTCAGCCTCGGATTGAGGGCGTCGTTGAGCCCCTGCCCGACCAGCGAGACGGCGAGCACGGTGACGAGGATGGCGATGCCGGGAATGGCCGAGACATACCATTGCACCCGCAGTACGTCGCGGCCGGCGCCGATCAGATTGCCCCAGGAGGCGACGTTCGGGTCGGAGAGCTTGAGGAAGGCGAGCGCGCTTTCGAGCAGGATCGCGATTGCCATCACGACGCTGGCATAGACGATCACCGGCGGCAGCGCATTCGGCAGGATCTCGCCGAAGATCAGCCTCATATCCTTGAGGCCGAGTGTCCGGCCCGCCTGCACGAATTCGCGGTTGCGCAGCGAGAGGAACTCCGCCCGCGTCAGCCGAGCCGAAGCCGGCCAGGAGACGATGCCGATCGCGACCGTCACGGTGGTGATGGTCGAGCCGAAGACGGCGACCAGCACCAGCAGCAAAAGGAAGTTCGGCAGGGTCTGGAACGCCTCGGTGACGCGCATCAAGGCAGTATCAACCCAGCTGCCGTAATAGCCGGCGAGCGCGCCGATGGTGATGCCGATCATGATCGAGATCACCGTCGCGACGCCGCCGATCAGGAGCGAGATGCGGGCGCCGTGGAAGATCTGGGCGGCGATGTCGCGGCCGGAATTGTCGGTGCCGAGCAGGAAGCGCGGATTGCTGAACGGCCAGATCAGCGGTCGGCCGGCCAACGCCAGCGGGTCGCGCGGATAGAGAAAGTCGGCGCTCGCCGCCATGGCGAGGACGAGGATGAGCAGCACGAGGCCGATGACAGCCGGAGGGCTGCGGAAATAGAGCTTCACCAGGTCCATGGCTCAGCTCCCCGTCGTGATGCGCGGGTCGAGCCGGGCATAGAGCAGGTCGACGATGAAGTTGACCGTGATCACCAGCAGCGCCGAGACGAAGACGATGCCGAGCAGTGTGTTGAGATCGCGCTGGATCACCGATTCATAGGCGAGCCGCCCGAGCCCCGGCAGCGAGAACACGCTCTCGACCACGACTGAGCCGCCGAGCATGGTGCCGGCCTGCAGGCCGATCAGCGTCACCATCGGCAAGAGCGCGTTGCGCAGGACATGCCGCACGACGACGCGGGTCTCGTCCATGCCCTTCGAACGCGCGGTGCGGACGAAGTCGAGATTGAGCACCTCGAGCATCGAGCCGCGCATGATCCGCAGATAGATCGCCATGTAGAACAGGCCGAGCGTCAGCGTTGGCAGGACGAGGTGCAGGGCGATGTCGAGCACCCGCCGCAAGCCGGTCAAGCTGACCGTGATGTCCTCGAAGCCGCCGGCCGGCAGCCATTGCAGGTAGATCGAGAAGACGACGATCGCCATCAGCCCGAACCAGAAGGTCGGCATCGCATAGAACATCAGGCCAAGGGTGGAGATCAGCGTATCCGGCCATTTGTTGACGCCGCGCGCCGCGACGACGCCGAGGATCAACCCGAAGAAGAAGGCGAAGGAGAGCGAGGCGGTCATCAGGAGGATGGTCGCCGGCAGCCGCTCCGCAATCACCGTCGCCACCGGCTTGCCGTAGATCGCCGAGAAGCCGAGATCGAGCCGGACCAACCGCCAGAGATAATTGCCGAGCTGGGCCCAGACCGAGAGGTCGAGCCCGTAGAACTCGCGCAGCTGCTTGGCGGTGGCGGCATCGCCGCCGCCCATCTGCGCCATCAGCGCGTCGACGGTGTCGCCGGGCGCGAGCTGCAGCAGCAGAAAGACCCCGATCAGGATCAGGAACAGGGTCGGGATCGAGGCGGCAAGACGCCGCCCCGCGAGACTTAGGACACGCATGGGTACTGGCCGGATCCGGCTGCGGGGTTAAGCGAAGAGGTCACTCCGCCAGCCACAGATCGTGCCAGGAGGCCGAGCCCCAGCGCGGCGTGTTGGAGTGGTTGCGGGCCTTGGCGCTGATCGCGGTCAGGAAGATCTGCTCGATCGGCGTCCAGATCGGCAGCTCGGTATTGGCACGCCGGACGAAGTCGCCGTAGAGCGCCTTGCGCTTGGCCGCATCGACCTCGGTCGCCGCATCGTCGATGATCTTGTCGATCGTCGGGTCGGTCCAGTCCCACTGATTGGTCCAGGGCGCGCCCTTGGGCTGGCCGGAGCGGTACCACACCGTGGTCGAGACGGCCGGGTCGTTGCGGTACTGGTGCCAGCCGGTGGCGAGGTCGAAGGCGTGGTCGTCATAGACCTGCTTCAGGAAGCCGCCGCCATCGGTGCGGACGATCTCGATCTTGATGCCGACATCGGCGAGCGATTGCTGGATGAAGGTCGAGAAGAGCGAGATGTCCTCGCCCCAGGGCGCCGGCAGCAGCCGCAGCGAGAAACGCGTCCCGCCGGCGCCCGGCTTGAAGCCGGCCTCGTCGAGCAGCTTGGCGGCGAGCTTCTTGTCGAACGGGTACTGCGGGCCGTTGTCGGCCGGATAGAAATCGGTCGAGACCGAGGGGATCGGCCCGGTACCGCGCTTGGCGAAGTCGCCGAGGAAGTTCTCGATGAAGAACGGGATGTCGAGCGCGTGCGCGATGGCGCGCCGGACGCGGATATCTGCGAGCTCCTTGCGGCGGAAATTGAACTCGATCGTGTTGGTGCGGGCGTTGCCCTCATTGCCCTTGGTCGAGACGATGAAGCGCGGATCCTTGCCGAGGCGGGCCGAGTCCGAGATCGTCAGGCCGGAGAACGGGCTGTAATGGATCTGCCCGGCTTCCATCTGGGCGGCGGCCGCGGCGCGGTCGGTGACCACGCGCCAGACGATCCGGTCGAGATAGGGTGCATTGGCGCGCCAGTAGTTGGGATTGCGCTCGGCGATGACGTGCTGGCCGCGCTCGTACTGGACGAACTTGAACGGGCCGGTGCCGACCGGGGCGAGATTGACCGGGTTCTGGCGGATGTCGCCCTTGCCCTCGTAGAGATGGCGCGGCGAGATATAGCCGAGATCCGGCAGCGCCCGCAGCAAGAGGTTGAGCGGCATCGGGCGCTCATAGCGGAACACCGCCGTCAGCGGGTCGGGCGTGTCGACCGCAGTGAGGAAGAGCTGCAGCGTCGAGCCGTAGTTCAGGATCTTCTTCCACATCTCCATCGCCGTGTACTGCACGTCGGCGGAGGTGAAGGGCTTGCCGTCATGCCAGGTCACGCCGGAGCGGAGCTTGAAGGTGATCGTCTTGCCGTCGGGCGACGATTCCCAGCTCTCGGCGAGCACGCCGACCGGCTGGCCCTTGGCGTCGAGATCGACCAGCTGTTCCTGGATCTTGCCGCCGATGATGTAGACGCCGGTCGAGGCCTGCAGGCTCGGGTTGAGCTGGCGCTGCTCGGCGCCGTAATGGACGGTGAAGACGCCGCCCTTGCGCGGCGTCTCCTGGCCGAAGGAGCGCATCGGGAACAGCACGCTGGAGGCGATGGCGGCGCTGGTCATCAGCGCGGCGCGGCGGGTCATGTCCATGGATGGTCTCCTGGGGGCCGGCGTGCAGGCTCGGCACGATGCGGTCGTCACAAGGCCCCGTCAATGCGACGGGGCCGTTCTCGAAAAGCGGAAAACCGCACTATTGCGGCAGGAAGCTCACGATCAGGCCATTGGCCGAGGCGGCCGGCACGCTGAGCGCCGCGCCATGGCGGACACCGACAGGACCGACCGCCTTGGCGGCGCCGTCGAGATCGGTACTCGCCAGCACGATCGCGACCGCTCCGGCAGGCCCCGCGCCGGCTCGCACCGCCTCCGGATAACGCTGGGCGAGGCCGGCCGCATCGTAGAACAGGAAATCGGCGCGCTTGCCGCCGGACGGGACCAGCCAGCCATCGTCCTGCTGCTTCACCGGCTCGTCGATCAGCCGGCTGAGATGCTTGGCCGCGGCCTTGGGATCGTCGGTGAGCACCTCGACGCGGACGATCCGGCTCGCGCCATTGGCATGGCTCTGCAGCTCGGGGATCCAGACGGTGTCGCGAGTCAGGTGCTGGCAGGCGAAGATGCGCAGACTGCCGGGGTTCTCGTCGAGCGGCCAGCGGAAGACATTGAACTTGGCCTCGCCCTTGCCGCCATTGGGCAGGTCGACCGGGCGGCCGAAATGCACCGGGCCGAGCGCTTCGAGGCCGCGGCTCTTGAGTTCGTCCGCGCCGGCAGCGGCGTCATCGGTGGTGAAGGCGGCCCGCTCGATGCCCTCACGCTCTTTGAGGAAGTCGCGGGTCGGCTTGTTGTGCTCGGTCTCGGCGAGGATGCCGAGCAGCTCGACATAATCGTCGCCGAACATGATCGTGTAGTTGCCGCTGCCGAGGATCGGCGAATGCGTGCCGCGCGGTGAGACGGTGAAGCCGAGGCTCTGCCATTGCCGGGCCGAGGCGTCGAGATCGCGAACCGTCACCACGACGTGATCGAGGCCGAGAATGTGCTTGAGCGGCATGACGCCCCCTTTGTGACCAGAACTCAACAGAAGGGAGAGTTCATCCGAACGGAGGTTAGGGCGCAACCATTTCGGGATGACGTTTCCTGCAGCCCCCGCTGCGCGGGAGACATAGCGTCGGGAGAATAGTCTTTTCAAGAACCCGGAAACAGAAGCCAAAATTTGGTAAAATCCAGTCGTTTCAGGCCAGAAAAATAGAAAACTATTCCCCATCAGATAATGTGCCGGGAACAGCCTACTTGCAGGCCCGCAGCCATGGCGGCAAGGATATGGACACGCCCGCTATGCGGGTTCTTGCTCACCCCCTGCCTGGTCGAAAGATGTCGCCGATGACTGCCCCCTCCCCTGTCGCCTGGCCGCCCTCGCTCTGGGCCGCGACGGCCCAGCCCGGCCCCGTGCTCGGGACGCTGGAAGGCACGGTCGAGAGCGACGTCGTGGTCATCGGCGCCGGCTTCACCGGGCTTTCGACCGCGATCCATCTGCGCGAGAGCGGGGTCGGCGTCACCATCCTGGAAGCCGCCGAACCGGGCTGGGGCGCCTCGGGTCGCAATAACGGCCAGGTGATCCCGACGCTCGCCGGCCATGACCCCTCCGCCATGACCGCCCGGCACGGCGAAGCTGGCGAACGCTTCAACGCCGTGCTGCGCGACGCCGCGCAATACCTCTTCGACCTCGTGCGCAAATACGAGATACCGGCCGAGGCCGAGCAAGCCGGCTGGGTCCAGCCAGTGCATTCGCCGGGGCGATTCAAACTGGCCGAGAAGCGCGTTCGGGAATGGTCGGCGATCGGCGCACCGGTCGAATTGCTCGATCGGGCGGCGACGGCTGAGATGCTCGGCTCGGATGCCTGGTTCGGCGGCTTCTGGAACCCCACCGGCGGCCATATCAACCCGCTCGCCTTGACCCGGGGCCTCGCCGAGGTCGCGCTCCGGCTCGGCGCGACCATCCATGCGCGCTCGCCCGCGGTGAGCATGGTGCACCAGAACGGCCGCTGGGTAGTGACGACGGCGAAGGGCTCGGTGACGGCCCGCGCACTCGTGCTGGCGACCAATGCCTATACCGGCGAGTTCGAGCCCAGCCTCGCCCCTGAGATCGCCAATGAAGTGATCCCGGTCCTGTCCTGGCAGATGGCGACCAAGCCGGTCAGCGACAACGTCGCCAAGACCGTCATCCCCGGCCGGCAGGCGATGTCGGACACGCATCGCGAGCTCTATTTCGCCCGCTGGGACGCGCGTAACCGTCTGGTCACGGGTGGCGCCGCGATCCTGCCCGGAGCCGGCGGCGCCAATCTGCGCCCGGCGGTCGCGGCACGGCTGAAGCGGCTCTGGCCGCAGCTCGGCGATGTCGAGTTCGACTATGTCTGGTCCGGCTATGTCGGGATGACCCCCGACAATCTGCTGCAGCCGCAGGTGCCGGGCTATCCGCGCATCCACCAGCTCGGGCCGAACGGTTTTGGCTGGGTCGGCTGCAATGGCCGCGCCGTCGCGTTGTCGATCTCGCTCGGCCGCGAACTGGCGAAGGCAATACAGGGGACAGCGCTGGAGACGCTGGGGCTGCCACTGTCGACGCCGAAGCCGCAGCCCTTCCAGGGCTTGGTCCGCCGGATCGCGCCGCTGGCCCTGCCGCTCTACCGCAGGCTGGACGCGCAGGAGATTTAGGCAGTCTCCCCCAAAAGGATCGCGCGGATTTCCTGCCAGCTCTGCGCATCAGGCGCACAGAGCAGGCCGAGTGTCGGCTGCGCCGGCCGGTAGGGTTGGCCGTCGAGCATGCGGACATGGCCGCCGGCCTCGGCATGGATCAGCGAGCCCGGCGCGTGATCCCAGGCATTGAGCCGGCCATAGAGCAGGAAATGGCCGTTGCCCGCAGCAGCCAGCCGGTATTCATGGCCGCAGCAGCGCAGAGAGCAGACATTGGCGAAGGCCGGTGTGCGCCCCGGCAGCGTGCTGCGCAGCGGCTCGGGGAAATACTGCCAGCTCATCATCCCGGTCATCTCGCGCGGAGTGGCCGCCTGTGCCACCCGCAGATCGCGGCTCTTGCCGTCATTGCTGCCAAGCCAGGCGCCCTCGCCGCGCAGCGCCATGGCGCTGTCGGCGACGACGGGATCGTGGATCACCGCGGCGACGACCTCGCCCTTGACGACTGCCGCCGCCATCACCGCGAACAGCGGCAGGTCGGAGGCGTAGTTCAGGGTACCGTCGATCGGATCGATGACGAAGGCGAGATCGGCATCGCCAAGCCGCTCGATCAGGGCCGGGTCGGCAGCGGCAGCTTCCTCGCCGATCAGCGCCGCGCCTGGAAAGGCGCGCGCGAGCTCGGCGCTGATGAAGCGCTCCGCCGCCTCGTCGGCCTCGGTGACGAGATCGGTCGCCGAGCGCTTCTCGCGGATCTCGCCTTCGCCCAAATTGCGGAAGCGCGGCATGACCTCGCGCCGGCCCGCTTCGGCGAGGATGCCGGCGAGCCTCTCATGGTCCTGGCGGGTGAAGATCATCGTAGTCCAGTCAAGGATTGGGGGGTGAGCTAGCCGAGATCGAACTCGACGAGAATCGGCTGATGGTCGGAGACCTTGGTCTCGACATCGCAGATGACGGTGCGGGCCCGGGCCGCAAGATCGGGCGTCGCCAGCACATAGTCGAGGCAGCCGGGCTGGCCATAGGTCTGGTCGAACAGGTTGGCAGTCGGCGGATGCGGCATCTCGCCCTTCACCGCTGCCCAAAGATCGACCAGCGGCGGCTCGCCACCGTCGAAGGGCGCGAGCAGCCGCGCCAGCACCGGATCATCAGGGCGCATGTTGAAATCGCCGGTCAGCACCGCGCTCGGCGAGCTCGGCGTCATCCGGTAGGTGTGCGGCCCGGCCGCCCGGGGTTTGGCATGGCGGGCCAGCGCCATGCGGTGGGCCTCGCGAATGCCCTCGACCTGCGCGGCGCGCAGCTCCGAGGCCGAATACTCCAGATGCGTCGTCATCAGCCTGACCGGGCCGAGCGGCGTCAGCGCCATCGCCTCGATCAGAACGCGCGGCATATTGCGGGTCTCGGCGGCCTCCCAGGGCAGGAGGTGGCGCAGAGCCTGCGCCACCGGATAGCGGGTCAGCAGCAGGTTGCCGAAGCGCTGGCGACCGCCCTTGCCGTCAGCGACATCGACGCCGATGCCCTCGATCGCGGTGAAGCCCGGCAGCAATTCTGCGAAGCGGGCGAACTGGTCGGTCTCGTCGTTGAAGTCGAGCTCGGGGAAGTTGTCGGCGACCTCCTGCAGGCAGAGCACGTCGAAATCCGCCATCTGCCGGGCATGGGCGACGACGCGCGCCGGATCGACGCGGTTGTCCATGCCGCGGGCCCACTGAATGTTCCAGGTGATCAGCTTCATCTCACTTGATTCCCGCGCGCATGAAACTCTGCACGAACTGACGCTGGAACAGCAGGAAGCCGACCAGCAGCGGCGCCGAGGTCATCAGCGTCGCCGCGCAGATCACCGCCCAGTCAATGCCCTGGTCGCTCGACGAGAACACCTGCAGGCCGACCGTCAGCGGCCGCGACTCCACCGAATTGGTGACCAGCAGCGGCCAGAGGAAGTTGTTCCAGTGATAGCTCACCGAGACCAGCCCGTAGGCGATATAGGTCGGCTTGGCGAGCGGCACATAGACCCGCATCAGCACCTGCAGCGGGCTGGCCCCCTCGACGCGGGCGGCATCGTCGAGTTCCTTCGGCACGGTCTTGAAGGTCTGCCGCAGCAGGAAGATGCCGAAGGCCGAAGCGATATAGGGCAAGGCGATCGCCGGGATCGTGTCGATCAGGTTGACCCTGGCGAGGGTGCGGTAGTTCTCGACGATCAGCGCGTCCGGCATGATCATCAACTGCGCCAGGATCAGCGCGAAAGCGATGTCGCGCCCCCAGAAATCCTGCCGCGCCAGCGCATAGGCGGCGAGCGTGCCCAGCACGAGCTGGAAGGCGAGGATCATCGTGACCAAGATGAAGGTGTTGAGGAAATAGCGGGCGAAGGGCGCCGCCGCCCAGGCGCGGGTGAAGTTCTCGAAGGTGAGCGGCGCGGTCAGCTCGAACCGGGTGGTGTACTCGGCCGGGTGGATCGCAGCCCAGACGGCATAGGCCAGCGGCAGCACCCAGATCAGGGCGAGCAGGATCGCACCCAGGGATTCGAGCGTCAGAGCCAGGCCCTTCGGCGCGTAAGGATCGGGACGGGTCGCAGCCATCGGCTGTGGGTGAGGTGCAGCACTCATTGGTAATGCGTCCTGCGTTCGAGCCAGCCGTACTGGACGAAGGCGACGAGCGCGAGCAGCGCCAGCAGCACGCAGGTCAGCGCCGCCGCATAGGCGGTGTCCCAGAAGCTGAAGCCGACCTGGTAGATGTAGAACAAGAGCAGCGTCGTCGCATTGTCCGGGCCGCCGCGCGTCATCACGAAGATATGGTCGACCATGCGGAAGGCGTTGATCACCGCGTTGATCAGCACGAACAGCGTCGTCGGCATCAGCAGCGGGAACTGGATGCGCCGGAAGAAGGTCCAGCGCGAGGCGCCCTCGATCGCCGCCGCCTCGCCGAGGCTGGGCGGGATCGCCTGCAGCGCCGCGAGGTAGAAGATCATGAAGAAGCCGGCTTCCTTCCAGATCGCGACGATGGTGACGGCATAGAGCGCCGTATCCTGCGAGCCCAGCCAGTTGGTCGAGCGCCCACCGAAGGCGCCGACGATCTGCTCGAGCAGGCCGTATTGCGGGGTGAAGAAGAACAGCCAGATATTGGCGACCGCGATCATCGGCAGGATGGTCGGGGTGAAATAAGCCATCCTGACCAGGGTCCGGCCGGCGATCCGGTCGTTGACCCAGACGGCCATCAGCAAAGCGAGCGCGATCGAGGTCGGGATGGTGCCCATGGCGAACCAGAGATTGTTCGCCATCGCCTTCCAGAAGATCGGGTCGGCCGCCATCTGCTCGTAATTGTCGAGCCCGACGAAGCGCGCCGGACGGCGCGCCCGCGGCGTCGACATGAAGCTGTCGATGAAGCTCGCGACCGCGGGCCAGTGCGTGAACAGGGCCAGGCACGCCATGGCCGGCAGCAGGAGCAGCCAGCCATGGATCGTCGCGGTCGCGCGGTTGCTCATCGGCTCAGCGATAGGACTTCAGGATACGCTCGGCCTCGGCCTGAGCATCAGCCATCGCCGGGCCCGGTTGCTTGGTGCCGGTCAGAGCCGCCTGCAGGCCGTCGTTCAGCGCCTTGGTGACGCGCTGGTTCTCATGGGTCGAGAGCTCGGCGACGGCGGTCGGCAGCTGGTCGCGGGCGACGAGGGCCTGTGGGAAGTCGGCGACGTACTTCTTCATCGCCTCGGTCTCGTAGGCCGCCGGCGTCACCGCGACATAGCCGGTATCGGCACTCCATTGCGCCGCGCGCTCGGGCGTGGTGATCCAGCGCACGAACTTGAACGCCGCTTCCTGCTCGGCCGGGCTCGCCTTCTTGGAGAGGTAGAAATTGCCGCCGCCGGTCGGGCTGCCCGGCTTCTTGCCGGCGGGCAGGACCGCGACGCCGAAGGGGAACTTGGCGTTGGCGCGGACATTGGTCAGGTTGCCGGTGGTGGTCCACATCATCGCGACCTTCTTCTCGAAGAAGTCGCGCGGCGTCGTGCCCCATTCGACGATCCCCGGCGGATGGACCTTGTGCTTCTGCGCGAGGTCGACCCAGTACTGCAGCGCCTCGACCACTCCCGGATTGGCGTAGTCGGTCTTGTCGCCGGCAGCATTGGCGAGGATGGCGCCGGCCTGCGTCGTCAGCCCCTGGAAGAGCCAGTATGGAAAGCCCGAAGACGGGATCTGGATGCCCCACTGGCTGGTGTTGCCGGCGGCATCGCGCTTGGTCAGCTTCTGGGCGAATTCGAGCTGCTCGGCCCAGGTCTTCGGCGGCTTCTCGGGATCGAGCCCGGCCTCCTTGAACAGTTCCTTGTTCCAGTAGAGCACCACCGTGGAGCGCTGGAACGGGATGCCCCAGGTCTTCCCCCCGGTCTGGCTGTTCTCCATGAAGCCGGGGAAGAAGCTGGAAAGCCACTTCTTGTCGTCCTCGGTCTTGATGAAGGGATCGAAGGGAACAATCGCTTCCTCGTCGATCAGGGTGAACATGTCGGTCGAGAGCAGCACCGAGAGCACCGGCGGCGTGCCGCTCTTATGCGCGGTCAGCGCCTTGACGATGGTCTCCTGATAGGTGCCGGCATAGATCGGCTTGACCTTGATGGTCGGGTTTTCCTTCTCGAAGCCGGCGGCATAGGCGTCGATCAGCTTGGTGATCGGCCCGCCCACGGCGACCGGATAGAAGAATGACAATTCGGCGGATTGCGCGAATGCGGGTTTCGCCACGGCGAGCGAGCCGGCAAGAGCTGCGGTCCCGCCCAGAAATTCACGCCTGTCCATAGTCGTATTCTCCCCTGCTACGGCGTTTTGAACGCCTGGTTGTTCAGACGTCGTCAGTCGAGGACGAGCCTGTGCTCTGTCTTCAGGTCGAACCAGTGCACCGCCGATTGCGACAGCCTGATGTGGACCTTATCGCCTGCCACAGCACGGACCTTCCCGGGCCGGCGCACGATGAAGGGCTGGCCGTCGATCCGGGTCTCCACCAGCGTGTCGGCGCCGAGATATTCGACGGCGACGACATCGGCCGCGATGCCGGCATCGGTGAGCTCGGTCATCTCGGGCCGGATCCCGACCGCGAGCGAACCCGGTTCGGCACGGGCCGGCGGCGAAAGACCGTCACCGCCTGCCGCCAGGATGGAAGCAAGCGGTATGACGTTCATTGGCGGCGTTCCGACGAAGCGCGCGACGAAGATCGTCGCGGGGTTCTCGTAGAGCTGGTCGGGCGGTGCGTCCTGCTCGATCTGTCCGTTGCGCATCAGCACGACCTGGTCGGCCATGGTCATCGCCTCGACCTGGTCATGCGTGACATAGACCATGGTGATGCCGAGGCGCTGTTGCAGCTCGCGGATCTCGCGGCGCATCTCGACGCGCAGCTGGGCGTCGAGATTGGAGAGCGGCTCGTCCATCAGGCAGACCGGCGCCTCCGCGACGATGGCGCGGCCGAGCGCGACGCGCTGCTGCTGGCCGCCGGAGAGCTGCGAAGGCTTGCGCTCGAGCAGGTTCGCAAGTCCGAGGATCGAGGCGGCGCGCTTGAGCCGCTCGTCGCGCTCGGCGCGCGAGACCTTGCGCACCTTCAACCCGAACAGGATGTTCTCGGCGACCGAGAGATGCGGGAACAGCGCGTAGTTCTGGAACACCATGGCGATGCCGCGCTGCGAGGGCGCCGCGCCGGTGACGTCGCGCCCGCCGATCGCGATCGTGCCGCTGCTGCTGTCCTCCAGCCCCGCGATCAGCCGAAGCGTGGTCGACTTGCCGCAGCCGGACGGGCCAAGCAGCGCGACGAGGTCACCGCCCTTGACTGTGAAGCTGATGTCGTCGACCGCGGCCGCGCCGCCCCAGTGCTTCGAAACGGCCTTGAGATCTACCGAAACCATGCGCGACCCGGCCATCCCCAGTGCCATCGTGAGCCGGCGCATAAAACTGGACTTACCGGCTACGAGCAAGCGGTCAGCTTGATGCTAAAATTCGTGCTGAGACAAGGGAGGCCAGCACGCATTCGCGAACTCCTGTGCGAACTGCGGCAAAGCTGGCGAGTTCTCTCCACGCCTGCCCATCGCACTCCTAAGCAGCATGCAGCTGGGGTCGACATTCGCTCTGGGACAGTGAATTGCGTGGGTTCGGAGTTCAAATTGAACCGGCAGCAGGCAAAAATATCGAGCCTCATGGCAGGGGGTTACAAGAGCCGCCTTGCGCCAACACCTGACATTGGATCGGTGCCGAAAAACGGACGTTGGCTGATCTCTACACCCGGGGCTTCACAAGAGGTCGCGGTGCCTGTCACAGTCGCAGGCCGCCATCGACTGCGATCTCGGCGCCGTTGATATAGCTGCCCTCACGTGAGCAGAGCAGCAGGGCGACACCCGCACAGTCATCGGCACGCCCGAGCCTGCCGACCGGAATGCGCGCGAGCACCTGCTCCTCGCGCCCGGGCTGGGCAAGAACGGCGCGGTTGCGGTCGGTCAGGATCGCGCCGGGCTTGACGATGTTAAAGGTGAGGTCCGGTGCCTGCGTCGTGCGGGCGAGGTTCAGGATCATGTTGGTCTGCGCGGCCTTGGTGGCCGCGTAATAGAAATGCGTCGGATTGGGGCGCGCCTCCTGCACGCTGCCGATCGCGATGACCCGGCCGAAGCCGCGCGCCAGCATGCCGGGCAGGAAAGCCTGCAGCAGCCTCACTGTGGCATGAAGGTTGATCTCGGTTTGCGCAGCCATCGCGGTTTCCGAGACCGCATCCCAAGTCTCCAAGGTTTCGACGGAGGCGCAGAGCACGAGGATATCGGGCTCGCATCGCTTCGCCTTCAATTCCACTGCCATGGCAGCCGGGGCTGCCGCCTCGGCGAGATCGGCGATCAGGGCCAAGGCTGCAAGGCCTCTTGCCCGCAGATCAGTCGTTGCCGCGTCGGCTGCAACGACATCCCGGTCATGGATGATCGCATGCGCGCCGGCCTCGGCGAGCCTCGTGGCGATCGCAAGGCCAATCCCGCGGGCCGCACCGGTGACGAGGGCGTGACGCCCTGAAAGCGGTCCCGCCATCAGCCGAGCAGCGGCTTCACGCGGGCGACCGCATCGTCCATCGCCTGCTGCGGTGGCTTGCGGCCGAGCACCGCGGCCTGCGTTTCCTCGACGAAGATGTCATGGGCACGCGCCTGCTCGTCGAAGGCGGGCAGATGGATGCGCGAGGCTTTCAGCGCCGCAGCCTCGTCGGCCGCGTAGGGCATCGCCACCTTGAGCTTCTCGTCGGCATAGGTCGAGATCCGGGTCGGGCCGTTGCCGTTGAGCGCCATCGCGGTGGTACCGGCCTTCGACGACAAGGCGCGGATGAACTCCCAGGCGAGCGGCTTCTGCCTGGCGTTCTTCGGGATCATCAGCGACCAGAACTCGACCGTTGGCGCGAAGGCCACCTTGCCGGAAAGATCAGCCGCCATCGGCGGCAGCAGCGACTTGAAGCGCCCGCCATACTTGCCCTTGGCCGGATCGTTGTAGGAGACCAGGCGCGCGAACGGGTTGATCGTCATCGCCGCCCGGCCCTGCTGCATCCAGGTGGTGATCTCCTCATTGTTCACCGTGGCGAAATTCCGTGGCAGCACGCCGGATTTGTAGAGATCGGCGAGGATCGTCAGCGCCTTGACCATGGCCGGCTCGTTGGCGGTGAGCTTGCCGTCGGCGGTCATGTAGTCGCCGCCGAGGCAGCGCGAGAATGTCAGGAAGTTCGAGGCGAAGACGGCGGTGAAGGCGAGGCCGTGAACCTGCGTGCCGTCCTCGCGCTTGAAGGTGAGCTTACGCGCGGTCTCGACCAGTTCTTCGAAACTCGCCGGCAGCTTGCCGATGCCGCGCTCCTCCAGCAGCGCCTCGTTGTAGATCAGTGCATTGGTGGCGTGGCGGACCGGGATGCCATGCAGCGCGCCATCGAGCTTGAGCGGGCCGATCAGGCCGGGCGCGAAATCGTCGAAAGCCTCGATCGGCGCATCCTTCATGAATGCATCGAGTGGCTCGAACAGCTTGAGATTGCGCGGCACAGCGCGACCATTAACGAGATAGGCGACATCGATCGAGGTCTCGGCCAGCGACGCTTCGCGCAGCAGGCGCTCATGCACGGCGTTGACGTCGCCGAAGGTGACCCAATTCAGGTTCGTTCCACTCGCCTGGCGGAAGGCCTCGGTGGCGTCGCCGCCCGGCCCGGTCGTTGCGGCGGTCCGATGGACGCGATGGCCGAGCACGGTCAGCGTCTTCGCCTGCGCGAATGTGCGGCTTGGCAATGCGGTTGCGAGCGCCGTTACGCCGGCAAGCGCGCCGAACCGGCGGCGCGAGATCGACTGTGACATGGACTTCCTCCACAAGCTTTTCGGGCGCTGTGACCGCGCCTTGACGCGCCTGTCTCAGGCCGGCAGCAGCGGCTGGACGCGCTTGACCAGCGAGGCCATCGCCTCCTCCGGCGTCTTCATGCCGAGCACCGCGGCTTCCGCTTCCTCCTTGAAGAGGTCGCCGGCGCGGGCCGCCTCGTCGAAGGCCGGCAGCGGCACGCGCGCCACCTTCAGCACCTTCAGCTCCTCGGCCGCATAGGGCACGGTTCCGGAAAAGCTCTGGTCGGCATAGGTCGAGGCGCGCACCGGCCCGTTGCCGTTGAGCGCGGCCTTCAAGGTCGCCTCCTTCGAGGCCATCGCCTTGATGAAGCTCCAGGCGAGGTCCTTGCGCCTGGCGTTCTTCGGGATGACCATGCCCCAGAACTCGACCTTGGCAGGGGCGGCATCGTATTTACCGGCCAGCGTCTTCGAGGCCGGCACGGCGATGGTCTTGATCTTGCCGGAGAATTTCGACTTCTGCGGATCGTTGTAGATGCGGTTGCGGCCCATGCTCTGCAGGCTCATGGCTGCGCGGCCCTGCTGCATCCAGACATTGACGTCCTCGGGCGACAGCGTCGCGAAATTGCGCGGGAAGGCATTGGCCTGGAAGAGCTCGCGCAAGGTCCGGATCGCGTTCAGCATCGGCGGCTGGTCGGCGGCGCATTTAAAGTCTGGCGTGATGAACTCGCCATCCCAGGCGCGGGCGAGGTCGATCACATTGGGGTAGGTCACGCCCGGCGTGCACAGGCCGACGACCTGCGTGCCGTCGGCGCGGCGGTAGCTGCAAGCCCTGGCGATCTCGATCATCTCCTCGATCGTCGCGGGCGGCTTGGAGAAGCCTTTCTCGGCCAGGATCTCCTCATTGTAGTGCAGGCCGGAGGAGGCATGGCGGAACGGCACGGCGAGCTGCTTGCCGCCGACATTCATGCCCTTCATCAGTCCGGGGAAGATGTCGGCGAGATCCTCGACGGGGTCGCGCTTGAGATAGTCGTCGAGCGGCTCGAACAGCGCCGCGGCGCGCGGCACGACTTGCGTGTTGACGACGAAGCCGACATCGACCGAGGTCTCGCCGAGACTCGCCTCGCGGAATAGCCTCTCCTGCAGCGGACCAGTGTCGAAAGTCGTCCACTGGACGCTGACGCCGTTCTTTGCGGCCCAGTCCTTGGTGATGTCGCCGCCCTGCGCGCCGGTCGCGACCGTCTGCATGACGCGATGGGTGAAGACGTTGAACGGCCCGCCTTGCTGCCCGCGCGCCGCGCCAGCGCCCAGCGCCGTGAAGCTCAGCCCGAGAATGCCGGCGCCGAACTGCCTACGGTTCAGCCCTGTCTCCGTGCTCATGCCTGTCCTCCCGATGGTTCGCGAGTTCCGCGATGGCGGCTTCAGCCGCTTCGAAATGCTTGTTCATGGCGGCGAAAGCCGCGGCCGGATCGCCGGCGCGGATCGCCTCGACGACGCGGACATGCCGCTCATAGGTGCGGCGCCAATCGTCCCTGGTGCGCTTCCCGCGCGAATTGAAGATCTCCATGACCTCACGGATCACTGGCCTGAGGCCCCTGATCTGGAAGTCGAGCAGGCGGTTGCCGGAGGAGGCCGCGATCGCCTCGTGGAAATCGAGATCGGCCTCGATCCAGCGCGGCACATGGCCGAGTGCGTCTTCCATGCGGGCGAGGATCAGGTCGAGCTTCTCGATATCCTCGGCCGAACGACGTGCCGCGCTATGGGCCGCGATCGGCGGCTCGAGAATGCGGCGCAATTCCACTGCCTCGGTCAGACCATTGGCGCGGCCACGCACGGCGAAGCGATAGAAGCGATCGAGCGGGGCGGCGTCGAGCGCCTGAATGCGGGTGGGCTTGCCCTGCTGGATATGGACGACGCCCATCGCCGCGAGCTGGCGGATCGCCTCGCGGGCGATCGGCTTGCTGACGCCGAACGAAGCGGCCATCCGCGATTCCGACGGCAAGGCGTCGCCGGGCTTCAGCCTGCCATCCTGGATCGCCTGGGTGATGCGCTGGATCACGGCGTCGCCCAGCCGCATCGGCACGACGTCGCCGCCGGCGAATGGGTCGACTCCGCCCAGCAGGGATGAAGCGGCATCGCTCATCGATCACCTCCGTTCGGAGATCATTGACAGATGCCGCTCAACTTGGCAACTGTTCAACCTATCAGATAAGATGAACACCTAGAGGACGCCGCTTCATGCCGGCCAGCCGCATCTCGAAAGTCGTTGCACATCCGCTGCGGGCGACGCTGCCCAAGGTCCAGCGGACCTCGCAGGGCGATTATCCGGCGATCGAGATCGTCGTGGTCGAGATCGAGACAGAGGACGGCACCGTCGGTTTCGGCGAGGGGCTCTGCCGCCGCGGCGCCGCCGGCTATGCCCGCTTCATCGAGGAGGCTTTGGTGCCGCGCCTGATCGGGCGCGATGCCGCCGACCGGCGAGCTCTGTGGAAAGCCATGCGCGCCGCGCTGTCCGGACGCCCGGGCGGCCAGATCGTCGAGGCGATCGCGGCGGTCGACATCGCGCTCTGGGACATCGCCGGCAAGCAGGCGGGCCAGCCGATCCACCAGCTGCTCGGCGGCATGGGACGTAGCGAAGTCGCGGCCTATGCCTCCTCGATCAACTGGCTCGACGATGCCACGGTCGAGGCCGAAGTCGCCGCCGTGCTGAAAGCCGGCTTCCGCGAGATCAAGGTCAAGCTCGGCCATCCGCTCCGGGAGGCGATCGCCCGTGCGAAACTCGTCCGCAAGCTCGCCGGCGACGACATCGCCCTCTATGTCGATGCGAACTGGGCCTATGACGTCGACGATGCCCTGATCGTCGGGCGGGCGCTGGCCGATCTCGGCTATGGCTTCTTCGAGGAGCCGATCGCACCGCAGGACCGCGAGGGCTATCGCCGCCTCGCCCAGCATCTGCCGATTCGGCTCGCCGCTGGCGAAAGCGATTTCGTGGCAAGCGACGCGCTGATCTCGCTGCAGGATCGCTCGCTCGGGCTGATCCAGCCTGACGTGACGCGTTCCGGCGGGATCAGCGAGACCTGGCGGATCTGCGAGCTCGCCGCCGCCTTCAACACGGCTTACGCCCCGCATGTCGGCTGGTCCGGCGCGATCTGCGTCGCCGCCAGCCTGCAGCTCGCCGCCGCGGCCGAAACCTTCCGCACCTTCGAGTGTATGGTCTACCAGAACCCGCTGCGCGACGCCTTCACCCACCCGATCGTCGGCGAAGGCTCGCAACTGGTCGACGGCAAGCTTTCCGTGCCGCAGGGGCCGGGGCTGGGGATCGAGATCGACCGCGAGGCGCTGGCGCGCTTCAGGATCGCCTGATGAGCGCCCGCACGCCCCTCTCCGCCGTCGCGTTGGTCACGCCGGTCCAATTGATGATCGGCGGCATCATCTTCCTGCCGGCGATCTATGTCTTCTGGCTCAGCCTCAACCAGTCCTCCTTCGGCCAGGCGGCAAGCTTCGTCGGCTTCGCCAACTACGCCAAGGTGCTGAGTGACGCCTATTTCTGGAAGGCGCTCCTCAACACGGTGATCGTCGTCGCCGTCGTGGTGCATGTCGAACTGCTTCTTGGCCTCGGCATGGCGCTGTTCTTCGCTTCGGGCGTGCCGTTCCGAGCGCTGCTGCTGGCGATCGTGCTCGCGCCCTATGCGGTCAGCGAGGTCTCGGCGGTGGTGATGTGGCGCTTCCTGTTCGAGCCCGATGTCGGGATGATGAGCCGGCTCCTGACAACGCTCAGCCTGCCGCCGATCGAATGGGCGGTGAACCCGAGCCATGGTCTCGCCATGGTCAGCCTGCTCTCGATCTGGCTGCACCTGCCCTTCAGCTTCATCATCCTCTATGCGGCGAGGCTCTCGATCCCCGGCGACCTCTATGAAGCGGCTGCGATCGACGGCGCCTCGCCCTGGACCTCGTTTCGCCGGATCACGCTGCCGCTCCTGATGCCGGCGCTGCTGATCGCTGCCCTGTTCCGCTACATCTTCGCCTTCCGCCTGTTCTCCGAGGTCTGGCTGATGACCGGCGGCGGTCCGGCGCGCTCGACCGAGGTGATGGCGGTCTATCTCTATCTCGAGGCCTTCCGCTACAACGCCTTCGGCCCGGCCGCCGCCACCGGCTGGTTGCTGGTACTCGCCTCGCTCCTGCTCGCGCTGTTCTATCTGCGCCGGCTCTACAAGGAGATGTTCGCGCGTGCCTAAGCTCCTGCGCCATCTCCTCAAGCTTGTCGGCGTTGCCGCAATCGTCGCCTGGTCGCTGGTGCCGATCGGCCTGATCGCCATGTCGTCCTTCAAGGCCGACCGCGACATTTTTTCGACCACAGGCACGCTCTCTTTTTCGCCGACCCTGGCGAACTACCAGGCGCTCTGGAGCCGCTGGGGCGATTTCTTCTTCGGGCTGTGGAACAGCTTCCTGGTCACGGTTGGCGCGACGGTGCTCGCCGTCGGCGTCTCCCTCCTCGCAGGCTTCGCCTATTCGCGCTTCGCCTCCAGGGGGCTGCAGGCCTCGGCCTTCTTCCTGATCTTCATCCGGCTGATCCCGCCGATCGTGATCACGCTGCCGCTGTTTCCGGTAGTGAACTGGCTCGGCCTCAACGACACGCATTTCGTGCTGATCGTGCTCTACGCCACCTTCTTCGTCTCGCTGGGCACGGTGGTGATGCGCACCTTCATCGACCAGATCCCGCGCGAGCTCGACGAAGCCGCGATGATGGACGGCGCCTCGCAGATGCAGATCATCGCGAAGGTGATCCTGCCGATGGCGGCTCAGGGCATGCTCGCCGTCTCGGTCTTCGTCATCGTCTACGCCTGGAACGAGTTCCTCTTCGCCTTCATCTTCACGACAACCAAGGCGAAGACCGCGCCGCTGGTGATCTCCGAGATGATCGGCGCCGTCGAGGGCGTCGAATGGGGCGTGCTCTTCGCCGCATCGACCGTGCAGCTCGTGCCGGTGCTCGCCTTCGTTATCCTCATGCAGAAGCACCTCGTCGCGGGCCTGACCGCCGGCGCGGTGAAGGGGTAATCGCCATGACCGACATCGACGCCCTGCGTCGCGCCATCCGCGAGGCCGACCCGCAGCTCAGCCGTTTCGACCCCCTGCCCCGCATCATCTGCCTCGACGATTTCGACCGTGGCATGTGCGGCTGGACGCAGCTCGTCGGCAATTACGAGGACACGCTGGACGCGATGCTGCCGGGCTATGCCCAGCACAGCCACGCCATGCTCTCGACCCTGCCGAACTGGGACTTCGGCTCGCATGGCGGCGTCGACGGTTCCTATGCGCTGAAGATCGCGACACGGCCGAAGAAGGGCGCGCAGAACGTCGCGATCAAGCGCCTGACCTTCCGCAAACCGGGGCCGATCCGGCTCGAGGCCTATTTCACCTTCAAGCCCGAGGCGAGCGAACTGCAGCTCTCGGAGACCGATATCCGCTCCTTCGGCTTCCTCTACGATCTCCAGATCGGCGATACCTCAGGCCCGGGCGACCGCGTCATGCCGCATTTGCGCTTCCTCAACGCGCAGGACGGCAAGCACATCCAGAGATGGCAGTTCAAGCGCAGGACCACGCCGATCAAGCCGGTCGGAACGGCCGGCAAGACGATCACACATTATCATCTCGCGCCCGATGACTGGGAGGACTTAGCCGGAGGCGAGCAGCGGCTCTGCTACAATGAGATCCCGACCAAGGTGAACTGGCACTATCTGCGCTTCGATTTCGATCTCGCCTCGATGCAGGCCACGCGTTTTCAGGTGAACGACCGGATCTTCGCCATGGATGGCTTCGACTGCATCCGCATCCCCGCGATGAAGAACCTGTGGTGCATGCTCAATCTCGCCTTCTTCGCCGAGACCGACACCGACAAGCGCGCCTTCGCCTATCTCGATTCCGTCTGCCTGTCGGGGGATTTCTGATGCTGCCCGAGAACCTCACCGCCGTCGTCGCCCGCAACGAGAGCTGGATCGGCGAAGCTGCGACCGAACCATACGAGGCCGGCTGGGCCAAAGAGGCGATCGTCTTCGTGCGTGCGTTGAAACAGCCGAAGGGAGCACTGCCAAAGGCGCGTATCGAGATCTCGGCCGATGGCATGCACTGGTGCGCCGAGGGTTCGGAGTTTCCACTGCCGGCGACGAAAGACGCGGTGACCTTCCAGCGCCTCGCCCATTTCGGTAACTTTGTGCGCGTGGCAGCGACACTGCCGGATGGCGCCGAGGTCACCGTGCTGGTGACGCTGCATCTGAAGGCTTAACCGCGTTGGCGCTGACCTGAGACCCCGATCATCCTCCAGATTTGAGTAGAGTCCGTCACTCACGGAGACGGACGATGCGCCCCTCACGATTCACGGAAGAACGGCATCCCCTCGGCGACCTTCTACAAGTTCAAGGCGAAGTATGGCGGGATGGACGTGTCGGATGCGCGCCGGTTGAAGACCCTCAAGGACGTCGCGATAAACCCGGAACGAGTTTACACTGTGAACGCCCGCCTCAAGAATCTGCTGGCCGAACAGATGCTCGACAACGCGATCCTGAAGGATGTCGCCGCAAAAAAATGGTGACGCCCGATGCGAAGCGGAAGGCGGTGGCTCATGCCTGCACGGTGCATGCAGTGAGCCAGCGTCGGGCGTGCCTGGCCTTGACGATCGACCGCTCGACGGTGCGCTACGCGAGCACCCGGCCGGACGATGCCCTGTTGCGCGAGGCGATGAAGGCCGTGGCAGGAGAGCGCCGGCGGTTCGGCTATCGCAGGATCCACATCATGCTGGACCGCCAGGGCATCGTGATGAACCAAAAGAAGCTGCGGCGGCTCTATCGCGAGGAGAAGTTGCAGATGCGCCGGCGCGGCGGCCGCAAACGGGCACTGGGCACGCGCAGGCCCATGCTCGTGCCTGATCGGGTCAATGCGCGCTGGAGCCTCGATTTTCTGTCCGACACGATCTCGGACGGTCGCCGCTTCAGGGTGCTCGCCATCGTCGACGACTATACGCGCGAGTGCCTGGCACTCGTCGCCGACACCTCGCTCTCGGGCCTGTGTGGCTCGCGAACTGGATGGCGTCATTCGCCTGCGCGGCCGGCCGGGGACGATCGTGTCCGACAACGGCACCGAGTTCACCGCGATGGCGATCCTGCGCTGGTGCCAGGAGACCGGCGTCGCGTGGCACTACATCGCCCCCGGCAAGCCGATGCAGAATGCCTTCGTCGAGAGCTTCAACGGGCGCTTTCGGGACGAGTGTCTCAACGACACGCTGTTCTCGACGCTCGTCGAGGCCCGCAGCGCCATCACCTCATGGAAGGAGGACTACAACCGCCACCGACCCCACTCGGCCCTCGGCAACATGACGCCCGCCGAGTTCGCCCTCAAATCCGCGCTGGAAAAGCAGGCCGCCTGAGGCCAGAAATGAAACCTAGGACTCTCCCTCAGACCGGAGGAGAAATGGGTCTCAGGTCAATCGTGTTCTTTCAGCGGATCGGCAACGCGGCAAAGCCTTTTCGTGTCTGCGAACCCAATAAGCCACTAAAAGCCCATCGACTCGTTTGAAGCTTCATATCCCGCGAATGTCCCGCAAATTATAGGAACGTGGACAGCAGAAACGTCGCAATCCGCCATCAGGCGGGAGCTTCACCAGCTAAGTGCTTGATTTCGTGGTGGGTGATGTAGGGCTCGAACCTACGACCCGCTGATTAAGAGTCAGCTGCTCTACCAACTGAGCTAATCACCCATACGCCACGAAGACGTTGTCGGCGAGGCGTGGACCGCGTCCCGACGGGCGGCGATGTAGCAAACACCCCCGCCCCTGTCCACCTGTTTGCGACAGAAATATGCAAACTCGTTTTGGACAACCTCGGCTCGCCTCGTAGCGAGCTCGACGAAAACCTGCCGCACCAGGTGCGACAGGCTGTTTTCCAGGCGATTTCAGGCCGCCGAGCGGCGATTGAGCAGATGATAGAGACCGATCGCGGCGAAGGTCGCCGTACCGATGCCGCCGAGCTCGTAGCCGAAGATCGGCAGCTTGAGATCGCCCGCGCCGAGAATCAGCGCCGTCGCCACTGTCAGCAGATTCTTCGGCTCGGCGAAGTTGACCTTGTTCTCGACCCAGATCCGGCCGGCGGTCGCAGCGATCAGGCCGAAGACGACGACGGCGAGACCGCCGAGCACAGCCACGGGAATCGTGCCGATCACCGCGCCGAACTTCGGCGAGAAGCCGAGCAGCAGCGCGATCACACCGGCTGCGACGAAGACCAGCGTCGAATAGACCCGCGTCACCGCCATCACGCCCATGTTCTCGGCATAGGTGGTGACGCCGGTGCCGCCGCCGGAGCCGGCGATCATCGTGCCGACGCCGTCGGCGAAGAAGCCGCGCCCGATCAGCCCGTCGAGATTGCGCCCGGTCATCACCGAGATGCCCTTGATGTGCCCGAGGTTCTCCGCGACCAGGATGATCGCGACCGGCACGATCAGCGCAATCGCCTTCGAATCGAACACCGGCGCGACGAAGTTCGGCAGGCCGAACCAGGCGGCCGCCGCGACCTTGCCGAAATCGACCGGCGGCGCGCCGAAGCTCGTCGCCGTCGCGGCGTAGAGGATATAGGCCGCGAGCCCGCCGATCAGCACCGGCAGACGCTGCGCCAACCCGCGCCCATAGACGGCGACCAGCGCCACCGCGACCACGGTGAATAGCGCGATCCATTTGGTGTAGGGGCTGGCCGAGATCATGTTGATCGCGACCGCGGTCAGGTTGAGGCCGATCGCCGCGACCACCGCGCCGGTCACCACCGGCGGCAGCAAGGTTTCGATCCAGCGCGTGCCGACGCCCTGCACGATCAGGCCGATCGCGGCATACACCGCGCCGCAGGCGATGATGCCGCCGAGCGCGACTGGCAGATTGGCGTTCGGGCCGGTGCCCGCATAGCCGGTCGCGGCGATGACGACGCCGATGAAGGCGAAGGAGGAGCCGAGATAGCTCGGCAGCCGCCCGCCGGTGATCACGAAGAACAGCAGCGTCGCGATGCCGGAGAAGAGGATCGCGACATTGGGGTCGAAGCCCATCAGGATCGGCGCCAGCACGGTCGAGCCGAACATGGCGACGACATGCTGCAGGCCGGCGATCACGGTCTGCCCGGTCGGCAGGCGCTCATCCGGCATCACATCGCCGGAGGTCTTCAGCGTCCAGTTCGGAAAATAGCCAGCCATCTCGCCCGCTCCCAGCCAACGCGCCTGCGCGCACCGGGACGCAATAGTGGCAAGAATCGGGCCTGCGCCAAGCGAGCGGCAGGCGCCGTCCACCGCAAACAGCGGGCTAGCGCGGAGAACCTTGTTGAAACCAGGCGCTCATCGCCGGGAGGAGCGACGGGTCTCTCTCAGGGCGCCATGCCGAAGGCGCGGTAGCGCTCCTCGGCCTGCGCATCGAGCGCCTTCGCCTTGGCGAAGTCGGCCGCCGCTTCGGCTGCATCGCCACGGCGCTGATGTGCCAGCGCACGGCCGTACCAGGCCTGCCCGAGGCGGGCGTCGAGCGACAGCGCCCGGTCGAAATCGGCGATCGCCGCATCGGTCTGGCCGAGCGCCGTGCGTAGCGCGGCGCGCGCCACCCAGCCATCCGGATCGGCCCGGTCGGCCGCGACCGCGGCGTCGAGATCGGCCAGCGCCCGCTCATATTCGCGCGCATGCTGCAGCAGCAGCGCCCGGTTGAGCAGAGCCGCGGCATTGGCGGGCGCGACCGCGACGAGATCGTCATAAGCCTTCAGTGCGGCCCCGAGCTGGCCGCGCGCCGTCAGTGCCCTCGCCCGCTGGAACAGCGCCTCGATCGAGCGTGGCTCGCTGCGCAGCGCAGCATCCGCATCGGCCTGCGCCGCGACGAAGGCGCCGTCGCGGAAGTTCAGCCGGGCGCGCTGCACCAGCGCTGCCGAATTCTCCGGCTCGAGCAGCAGGGCGACGGCGAGATCGGCCCGCGCCTGCGCCTCGCGCTGCGGCTGGCCGATGCTGAACTGGGCCCGCCGGATCAGGCGCGGCACGTCGAAGGCGTCGAGCGCCAGCGCGGCATCGAGCGCCACGAGAGGGCTCGGCGGGACAGGCAGGGCAACCGCGGCCGGCTGTTGCGGCCGCAGTGCGCGATAGACGCCTTGCAGCGCGGCGCGCTCCCGCTCGTAGCTGTCGCCTGCGCTCCGCCACAGCCCGGCCAGCCGCGCCGGCCAGACCTCGATCGAGCGGCCGAGCGCCGGCAGCAGCTCCTCGCGCCGTTCGAGCGCCCCTTCATGCTCCGGATCGACTGCGAGCAGCGCGCCATAGGCGGCGGCAGCCGCGCTGCGATCGCCACGTATCTCCTGCGCCAGCCCGAAGCCGAACAAAGTGGCGCGGTCCTGCGGCCTCAGCGCGAGCGCGGCGCGATAGGCCTCCAGCGCCGGCACCGGCCGGCCGAGCGCCAGCAGCGCATCGCCGCGCATGCCGTGCCAAGCTCCGGCATCGTGCCCGGGCCCGGCCCGGTCGAGATCGCGCAGCGCCTTGTCGTTGCGGCCGAGCTGCAGCAGGAGCTGCGCGCGGTTACGCAGCGCATTGCCGTCGCCGGGAACGAGCGCGATGGCGCGGTCGAGATCGCGCAACGCCTCCTCGCGCCGGCCGAGCCCGGCGAGCAGGCCGGCGCGGTTGTTGAGACCGAAGGCAGCATTGGGCTGGACCGCGAGCAGCCGGTCATAAGCCGCGGTCGCCTCCTCGGCGCGGCCCATCCGCTGCAGCAGGAAGGCGCGCCGGGACAGCGACGCCTCGTGCCGACCGTCGAGGCGCAGGGCCCGCTCGTAGCTGGCCAGCGCTGGCCCATCATGGCCGAGCGCCTCGAAGGCCCGCCCGCGCTCCAGCCAGACCTGCACGACGGTCGGCTCCAGCCGCAGGGCGCCATCGAAGGCGGCGATGGCCTCGCGCGGCCGCGCCAGTGCGACAAGCGATAGCCCGCGCCGGTAATGATAGGAGGTGACCTCCGGTTCGAGCGCCAGCGCGGCATCGAAATCGACGACCGCCGCCTCGTGCTCGCCCTCGTCCTGCCGGAACCGCCCCCGCGTGCCGCGCGCCCAGCTGTTGGAGGGATCGAGGGCGATGGCATCGTCGAGATCGGCCCGCGCTCCCGCGATGTTGCCGGCGCGCTCGCGCAGCAGGGCCCGGTCGGCCAGCAGCGTCGCGCGCCCGCCGAGGACCATCGCCCGTTCGATCAGCGCTGCCGCCTCGTCATGCCGGCCGAGCTCGGACAAGGTGTGCGCCCGGCCACGCAGGGCAGCCAGATGATTCGGCACCGCCTTGAGCGCCGCATCGAAATCGCGCAGCGCCTCATTGAGGGCGTTCTCGGCCTCGGAGATCCAGCCGCGGCTGGCGAGAAGATCGGCTCGAACGGTGCGATTGAACTCGCCGGTCAGGCTCTCGTCGCAAGCCGCCCGCCGCTCGGCGCCGCCGGCCTCGATCGCGCCCATGCAGACGCGCACGCGTTCCTGCGCTCGCTCGGCCCGCTCAGGCACGGTGGCAGGCGCATAAGCCGCGGCGGGCCCTGCGCCCAATACGGCAAGCGCGCCCAGCGACATCAGGCGCAGCAACTTCATCGACGGACTCTCACCATGGCTCCCCGGCCGGCGATGATGAGATCGGCAAAGGCCGCCAAAGGTCCAGAGGCCGCTGCACCGACGCAGTGAAAAAGAAACGAAAAAGCAGCCACTGTGCCGCGCCGGTGACAGCGGCACAGTGGCTGTGGACAGGCCTTTACTCCGCCGCCTGGGCGTGCACGCGGCTGCCGCGGGCGACCAGCTTGTTGAGCGCCGCCAGATAGGCCTTGCAGGAGGCGACCAGCGTGTCCGGATCGGCGCCGCGCCCGGTCACCGCTGCGCCGTCGCTCGACAGGCGCACCGTGACCTCGGCCTGCGCGTCCGTGCCTTCGGTGACGGCGTGAACGTCGTAGAGCTCCAGCACCGCCTCGTGCGGGACCAGCGCCTTGACCGCGTTGAACACCGCGTCGATCGGCCCGTTGCCTTCGGCCTCCTCGGCCACGACCCGGCCGTCGATGTCGAGCTTCAGCATGGCGCGCTGCGGGCCGCGCGTGCCGGCGATCACCGTCAGCGAGACCAGCTTCACCCGGTCATGGGCGGTGGCCAGATTCTCGTCGACCAGCGCCTCGATATCCTCGTCGTAGACATGCTTCTTGCGGTCGGCGAGCGCCTTGAAGCGGGTGAAGGCGTCCTCCAGCTGGTTGTCGCCGAGTTCGTAGCCCATCTCGGTCAGCTTGGAGCGGAAGGCGGCGCGGCCGGAATGCTTGCCCATCACCAGCGAGGTCTTGGTCACGCCGACAGAGGCCGGGGTCATGATCTCGTAGGTCTGCTGGTGCTTCAGCATGCCGTCCTGGTGGATGCCGCTCTCATGGGCGAAGGCGTTCCGGCCGACGATCGCCTTGTTGTACTGCACCGGGAAGGAGCAGGCACTCGACACCGCCTTGGAGGCGCGCATCAGATAGGTCGCGTCGATGCCGGTGTCGTAGGGCATGACGTCGCCACGCACCCGCAGCGCCATCACGATCTCCTCCAGCGCCGCGTTGCCGGCGCGCTCGCCGATGCCGTTGATCGTGCACTCAACCTGTCGCGCCCCGCCCTCGACCGCCGCCAGCGAATTGGCGACGGCGAGCCCCAGATCATTGTGGCAATGCGCCGAGAAGATCGCCTTGTCGGCATTGGGCACGCGCTCGCGCACCGCCTTGAACATGGCGCGGTATTCGTCCGGCGTGGCGTAGCCGACGGTATCGGGCAGGTTGATCGTGGTAGCCCCTGCCCTGATCGCGGTCTCGACCGCCCGGCAGAGATAATCGATCGGCGTGCGGGTCGAATCCATGCCCGACCATTCGACGTCCTCGACCAGGTTGCGCGCCTGCGTCACCGTTTTGGTGATGATCTCCAGCACCTCCTCCTCGCTCTTGCGCATCTGGTGCTGCAGATGGATCGGCGAGGTCGAGACGAAGGTGTGGATGCGGGGCTTCGCCGCATGGCGCACCGCCTCGCCGGCGCGGGCGATGTCGGCGGCGATGGCGCGCGCCAGGCCCGCGACACTCGCGCGCTTGATCCGGGAGGCGATCGCCGAGACCGCCTCGAAATCACCGTCCGAGGCGATCGGAAAGCCGGCCTCGATGATATCGACGCCCATCGCGTCCAGCATGTCGGCGACCTCGAGCTTCTCCTCGAAGGTCATGGTCGCGCCGGGGCATTGCTCGCCGTCACGCAGCGTGGTGTCGAAGATCAGAACCCGGTCCTTGGCGGAGACGGTGTTGCCTGCATTGCTCATGGGTCTTGTCCCTGGTCAGGGCGCGCCGCATCTCGGTTTCGGGCTGGCGCGCGAGGTCTGGAGCTTGTGTTCTCGTCACCCCCTGAGCGCCCAGGCACACGTGCCCGGCCGGCCCTCAGGGGCAGGTAAGAAGAAGCAGCTGACCAAGGAGCGAGGGAGCGCGCGACGGCGCACACATGCCGGCCGTCCGCGCAACGGCGCGGTTCAGGCTCTCGGCATGGGTGGCGGATGCGGCCACGAACGATCCTCTCGACGACTTGGGCTGTCTACCGGATCGGAGGATAGGAAGGCAAGCCCGGGAGGTCTTGAACGTTCGTGCGCGGCCTCAGCCGGCCGCCCCCGCCCGCTCCTTCAGCGTCCTCGTCGGCGCGACCGGCCCCGGCCAGACCTGCAGCCGGTAGAAATCGTCGCCCTCAAGCCCGTCCTCGCTCAGGTCGTCGAGGCCGACATAGGAGACCCGCAGGCGATAGCTCCCGGGCGCCAGCGAAAAGCGCGCCCGCTCCTGCGGCGAGCCTTCGGTGCAGCCTATCAGCATCATCTGGCCGGAACGCACCCTGAAGGAACACTCGTTGACCAGCTCCCATTCGCCGAAATCAGTCTCGGGCGCCGCGTCATGGACGGAGAGCACGACCGGGACGTTCATGTTCCGGGCCGTGGCGATGCCGACCGAGCATTCGCCAACGGCGAGCATCCGCTCCACCGTCTCGTCGGTCCAGAACGCCCCCCAATCCTCGTCGACCGCCTCGTCCTGAAGATAGAACTGGAAGTAGTCGGCGAAGATTTCGAGCTCGGCGGTATGCAGCACGGTCATGACGATCAGGGTTCCGTCGAATTGTGACGGGAGTAAGAGGCTCAGATGCGCAGGGCCCGCTCTTGCATTGGCAGGACGGGCTCTCTGCATGGATTAACTGCCCGGTGCGATTCGGCCCATGACCGCGCGCACCGAACGCCCACTTCTCGACCGGAGTGCCTTGCCTGTGCTGCGCTATGATCGTCCCGCCATCGGGCTCGCCTTGGGCCTCTCAGGGCTCGCCGGCTTCGTCGATGCGCTCGGCTTCCTGAACATCGGCGGCTTCTTCGTCTCGTTCATGACCGGCAACACCACCCGCCTCGGCGTCGAGCTGGCGGAAGGCCGTTTGGACGGCGTCTTGGTCGCCGGCATGATCATCCTCCTCTTCGTCTTCGGGGTGATCTGCGGTTCGCTCGTCGGCCATGTCGGCAAACACCGGCGCCAGGCCGCCGTGCTCGCTTTCGTCACGCTGGCGCTGGCGCTCTCGGCCGGGCTCTATAGCACCGGGCTGACGATAGCTGCCGCCGGCATCCTCGCTCTGGCGATGGGCGCCGAGAACGCCGTCTTCCAGCGCGACGGCGAAGTCACGATCGGCCTGACCTACATGACCGGCACATTGGTCAAGATGGGCCAGCGCCTTGCCGGCGCGCTGCTCGGCGGTTCCAAGCGCGCCTTCCTGCGCCATTTCGTGCTCTGGCTCAGCCTGCTCGTCGGCGCATTCCTGGGCGCCTTCGCGCATGGGCATGTCGGGCTGGGGGCGATCTGGCTGGCGGCGGTGGCGGCGGGCGGCTTCACGATCGTCGCCTTCTTCATGCCGAGTCAGGATTAGGCCTCTCCGGGAAGGTCTTTGCCTCGCGGGCGGAATCAACCATGGTTCCGCTCCGACCAGCCGGAGCTCCACTTATGCGCGCCGCCCTCCTCGCCGCCGCCCTCGGCCTTTCCCTTGCGGCCTGCCAGACGGCTGCTCCGCCGCCGGCGCCCTCGCCCGAGCAGGCACCGACCGGCGTCACGCCGAACACCTTCCGCATGCCGACCGGCTCGGGCTGCGCCGGCGAGGTCGACCGTTTCCAGGCGGTGATGGACAACGATCTGCAGACCGGCCACACCACCAAGGGCGTCCACAGCCGCGTCAGCGCCGAGATCGACACGGCCCGCAAGACCTGCGCCGCCGGCAATGACGCCGGCGCGATCTCCCAGATCCGCGCGACACGGACGAAGTTCGGCTACCCGGCAGGCTGACATCCGCCTGGCCAGCGAAGCACGACCGTTGGTTGCTTCGCCCTCCCGGCAATGACAGGGTTCGCCGGTGAAAGCCGGACCGAAGCGAGAGGCGTTGCACCATGATCACCCGCCGCATCTTCGCCGCTGCGCCCCTCGCTCTCGCTGCGCTGCCGCTGCCCGCGCTCGCCGCGCCGCGCACGCTCTCGGGCACGGTCAGCTATCGCGAGCGGATCGCGCTGCCGCCTGGCGCAGTGGTCGAGGTCAGCCTGCTCGACGTCTCGCTGGCGGATGCCCCGTCCCGCACCATCGCCCGTGCGCGGGTCGCCGCGCGCCGGCAGGTGCCGATCCCCTATCGCTTACGCTTCAACGATGCGGTGATCCGGCCCGGTCATCGTTATGCCCTGCGCGCCGAGATCAGGGTGCGCGGCCAGCTCTGGTTCACCACGACCGAGCACCACGCCGCGCTCGTGCCGGAGGCGAGCGGCGAGATCGTCGTCCAGCGCGTCGCGCCGCCGGCCGAGGTCGGCGGTCCCACCGGCTCATGGCGCGTCGAGAGTCTGCGCGGCCGGCCGCTCCCTGAGGGCGTCCGCGTCACGCTGCAGATCGACTCCAATGGGCGCGTCTCCGCCCATGGCAGCTGCAACGGCATGGGCGGGCAGGCGACGATCCGCGACCGGCAGATCCGCTTCGGACCGCTGGTCGGCACGATGATGGCCTGCCCCGAACCGCGCATGCAGGTCGAAAACCAGTTCCGCGCAGCGCTGGAAGCGACGCGGAGCTGGCGCATGGAGCGCGGCGCGCTCACCCTGCTGAGCGGGCGCGGCGCGCGGCTTGTCGTGCTGGCGCGGGAGTAGCGGCCTTCAGGCCGCCAGCCCGCGCTTCTCCAGCAGCGCATCCGGGGTCGGCAGGCGGCCCCTGAACAGCGTATAGGCCTCGGCCGGATCGCGGGTGTCGCCGGCCGAGTAGATGTAGCGCTTCAGCTTGCCGGCGACCTCCGGGGCGAAGACGTTGCCCGCCTCGATGAAGGCGTTGAAGGCGTCGGCGTCCATCACCTCCGACCAGAGATAGCTGTAATAGCCGGCCGAATAGCCGTCGCCCGAGAACACGTGCGAGAAATGCGGCGTGCGGTGGCGCATGGTGATCTCGGCGGGCATGCCGATCCGCGCCAACTCCTTTGCCTCGAAGGCAAGCGGATCGACCTCCGCCGGCGCTTCCAGCGAGTGGAAGGCGAGATCGACCAGCGCCGAGGAGGTATATTCCACCGTGGCGAAGCCCTGATTGAAGGTCTGCGCCCGCTTGATCTTCTCGATCAGCTCGTCGGGGATCGGCTCGCCGGTCTCGGCATGCAGGCAGAAGCGCTGCATCACCTCCTTCGTCAGGAACCAGTGCTCGTAGAGCTGCGAGGGCAGTTCGACGAAATCGCGCGAGACCGAAGTGCCGGCGAGCGAACCGTAATGCACGTCCGAGAGCAGGCCGTGCAGGGCATGGCCGAACTCGTGGAAGAGCGTGCGGGCATCGTCGATCGAGAGCAGCGCCGGCTTGCCCTCCGCCGGCTTGGCGAAATTGCAGACGTTGACGATGATCGGCCGGACCTCACCGTCGAAATTGCGCTGGCCGCGATAGGCGCTCATCCAGGCGCCCGAGCGCTTCGAGGCGCGGGCGAAATAGTCGCCGAGAAAGAGGCCGATATGCCGGCCGGTGGCGGTCTCCTTGACCTCGAAGACGCGGACATCCGGATGATAGCCCTTGAGGTCCGGACGCTCGGCGAAGGAGAGCCCGAACAGCTTGCTGGCGGTGTCGAAGGCGGCGGCGATGATCCTGTCGAGCTGGAGATAGGGCTTCAGCACGGCCTCATCGAGCGCATAGGTCTTCTGCCGGACCTTCTCGGCATAGAAGCGCCAGTCGGACGGGCGGATCGGCGCGTTCTCGCCCTCGCTTTGGGCGAGCGCGGCGAGATCCGCAGCTTCCTGCCCGGCGCGGGCACGCGCCGGCTTCCAGACCAGTTCGAGCAGGTTGCGCACGTTCTCCGGCGTCTTCGCCATGGAATCGTCGAGCTTGAAATGGGCGAAGGTGGCAAAGCCCAGGAGCTTCGCCTTCTCGGCCCGGAGATTCACCATCTCAGCGACGATGGCGCGGTTGTCGGTCTCGCCGCCATTCTCGCCACGCTTGCTCCAGGCGGTGAAAGCCTGCTCGCGCAGCTCGCGCCGCGTCGAAAAGGTCAGGAACGGCTCGATGATCGAGCGCGCCAGCGTCACCGCATGCTTGCCGTCCTGGCCGCGATCGGCAGCGGCACGCGCCATCGCCGCGACGACGAAGGGCGGCAGGCCGTCGAGATCAGCCTCGTTCTCGATGATCAGCGCATAGCTCGCCTCGTCCTTGAGCAGGTTCTGGCCGAAGCTGGTGCCGAGGCCCGCCAACCGCTCGTTGATCGCCGCGAGCCTGGCCTTGGCCTCGCCCTCGAGCTTTGCACCCGAGCGGATGAAGCCGCGATGCGTCCGCTCCAGCAGTCGCAGCTGCTCCTCGCTCAGGCCGAGGCTCTCGCGCGCTTCGAAGACCGCATCGACGCGGGAAAAGAGATCGTGATCCATCATGATCGCCGACCAATGCCGCGACATCACCGGCGACATCTCGCGCTCGATCGCCTGCAGCGCCTCGTTGGTGTCGGCCCCGGCGAGATTGTAGAACACGCCGCCGAGCCGGCTCATGCCACGGGCCGAGCGCTCCAGCGCCTCGATCGTGTTGGCGAAGCTCGGAGCGGCCTTTTCTGCCTTGATCGCCTCGACCTCGGCCCGGTGCTGTTCCAGCGCAGCTGGATACGCCTCGCGGATATGCTCTGGCGTGATCTCGGCGAACGGCGGCAGGCCGAACGGCGTCTCCCAGGCGCGCCCGAACGGGTTGGCAGCGGGCAGGGCAAGGACTTCGGACGCATCGGCCATCGGCAACCTCGATCGGTAAAGGGTCAATCCCGCCCGTAGATATGGGCGAGATAGGACGTCATGAAGGGCGGCATGTCATAAGCCGCGCAATCGGCGAGATTGCGGACGATCACGATATCGGACAATTCCGGCTCGTCCTGTTGCGCGATCCGCGCCAGCATCAATTCACGCGCCTCGCCAGCCGGCAGGTCGATCCCGACCGGGCGCATGAAAGCGACACGACCGGGCACGATCACCGCCGTCCAGCGTTCATCGACGGCAATCTCGTCGAGCGTCAGCCCGGTCTCCTCGCAGAGCTCGCGGGTGACGCTGCCGGCGAGGTCGAGCGTGCCATCCGGGCGGGCATCCTCCCTGTCCGGCGTGCCGGCGGCGAAATAGACCTTGCCGGGGTTGGCGGTGTGATCGCCCATCCGGCCAAGCAGGAAGGCGCCGTCGGCCGCCCGCAGTGCCGCCATTGCGAAGCCATTGCGGATCGCCGGCGGCGGCAGGCCGAAATCGCGCCAGCTCAGGAAGGCGGCGTAATCGGCCTCGAAATAGCCGGCATGGAACACCCCGCCTTCGATCGCGGCGCGATGCTGCAGCATGACGCGGCCGTTGAACATCGCCGGCTTGCCGGCGCTAATCTTCTCCCAATGCGCCGCGATCTCATCGGCGCGATCGCGGGCAAAGCCCCAGTCGAACCCCTCGACCCGCGCCTCGACGCGATCGAGCGCGACGATCTCGCCATCGACGACACCATTCCCCGTCACAGCAGCACGCCCTCGCTCATCACCACCGCAGCGCCACCGATCGTCGCCGAGGCCAGCACGCCGCCCGCGACGGTCAGCGTCAGCTCGATCTGCGAGGGCCTACCCATCTCGTAACCCTGCTCGATGACGAGGCGGTGCGTGCCATCGCCCGGCCGGTCGAACGTCATGATCGCACCGGCGAAAGCGGCGACGGCCGAGCCGGTCGCCGGGTCTTCTATGATCCCGGTCTCCGGCCAGAACATGCGGGCATGATAGTGATGTCCCGCCTCCTCGGTTTCGCGGCAATAGACGAAGGCGTTGCCGTTCTGGGCCGGCGCCATCGTGCGCTCGAACGCTCCGGCGACACGCGCCTTCACGACCGCCTCCCGGCTGGCAACCGGCACCATCGTATAGGCGACGCCGGCCGAGAAGGCGCTCGCCCGATGTCCTTCGAAGCCGAGGTCGGCCACATCCAGCCCAAGCGCCTCCGCCAGCGCGGCATCGGCGACCGGCTGCGCGATCTGCTCCGGCAGCTTCGGCAGCGTGAAGGTGGCGCGGACGCTGCGCGCATTGCCGAGCGCGATCAGGCATGGCACCAGCCCGACCTTCTCTTCCAGCACGAGCCTGTCCACTGCCCGCCCCTCCGCCGCATCGCGCAGCGCCAGCAGCGCAGCGGTGCCGACCGTCGGATGGCCGGCGAAAGGCAGCTCCTGCCCCGGCGTGAAGATGCGGATGGCGGCGCGATGGGCAGGGTTCGCCGGCGGCGCGACGAAGACCGTCTCGGACAGGTTGAACTCGCGCGCGATCGTCTGCATCGCCGCGCTGTCCAGCCCGTCGCTGTCGAGCACCACAGCGAGCGGATTGCCGGCATGCGGCCTGGTCGTGAATACGTCGAGCGTGACGAAGCGGCGGCTCATGCGGTCTCCTTTGGGATCGAGAGCTCGATCGTCAGCGGACAGTGGTCCGAGGCCTTGGGTCGGTCCCAGCCGACGCGCGGATAGCGGTCGCAGGTCAGAGCGAGCTTGGCCATCGAGCGATCGGCCTCGCGCGGATCGAGCGGCACGCGATAAGGCAAGCCGCGCCGGATCATCTGCATCGCCGGGTTCGGATTGGCCGCGGCCAGCGCCGGCGAAAGCAGGATATGGTCGAGCGGCATATGGCTGTCGACCAGGCTTTGGCACTCCTCCGACCAGTAGCGCCGGAAATGTGTCCAGCGCTCATGCGGCGGCAGGCTCTCGATCGGATCGACGGCGAAATCCTCCAGCAGCGGCTCGATGCCGCTGTCGCCCTCGTCGACCGGCGCCGCCAGCGGCCCGAGCCCGATGCGGTAGCCATTGAGATCGCCGAGGATCGCCCAGTTCGCCTCGCGCCAGCCCGGCCCGAACCAGTCCTTGACGATTGTCTTCACCGCCAGCGCCTCGGCCCGGCGGATCGGCAGGGTCGCCTGCCGGCCATCGTCACGGCCATTGTTCATCGACTTGAAGTGGCAGCCGAACAGGGTGAGCCGCCGATCGCCGAAATCGAGCTCGACCGCCAGGCAATCGCGCGCGAAGACCTTGTCGCGCGGATTGATGCCGAAGGCGGCGATCTCGGGTGAGAACGCCTCCGCATCCGCAAAGCTCATGCCCTTGTAGGAGCGCACGGTGACCTGCGGCGGCTTCACCAGATCGCGCCTTGCGGCGAAGCCGATGTCGATATTGCGCCGGTCATTGCCGTCGAGCAGCGTGAAATGGCCGTAGCGATGATCGGCGATGCGGTGGACGTAATTGGCGAAGAAGGCCTGCAGGCTGGCGAGCGAGTCGACCTCCTGCAGCATCCAGAGATCGGCATTGGCCTCGGCGATAGCGAGCGCCGTCATCTGGCGCTTGTCGTCCTCGAGCGCGACCGCGAGCGAGCGCTCGACCGCATCGCGCTCGTCGGCGCGCGGGAAATGAAACAGCGACATCGCCGCTGCCGTCTCGGTCCGCCCACCGGGCTCGAAGCGATGGCGCGTCAGCAGGTTCTCGACGTTGAAGGTGCCGAGGCGCAGCTTCATGCGCGTCAGACCGCCTCGGGCGCGAAGAGCTGCGATGGCGTGACGAACTCGTCCTGCGCCGCCACGGTCAGTATCTCGCGCGAACCGGCCTCCTTGGTCCGCTTCAGCAGCCCGTAGATCGAGGATGCCGCCTTGCCGAGCGCGCTCGCGGCCGAGCCGTCGCGCAGATAGTGCACGAAGAACAGCGCAGCGATCGCATCGCCGGCACCGTTGATGTTGATGTCGATCTTCGGCGTGCGCACGCGATAGGTGCCCTGCCCGTCCGCCGCCATCAGGTCGATAGAATCGCCAGGGGTCTCGTTGGTGATCAGCGAGGTCACCAGCACGACCTTCGGCCCGGCATCGCGCAGCGCCTCGACGGCACGATGCGCGTCGGCCAGCGTCTTCACCTCGACATCGGTGAGCAATTCCAGCTCGAACTGGTTCGGCGTGACGATGTCGGCGGCCGGCACCGCCTGCTCGCGCATGAATTCCGGGATGCCCGGCCGCACGAAGACGCCGCGGCCGACATCGCCGATCACCGGATCGCAGCAATACATCGCCTTGGGATTGGCCTCGCGCACTCTGGCGACGGCGGAGAGGATGGCGTGGCCGATATCGGCCGAGCCCATATAGCCGGAGAGCACGCCATCGCATTTGGGAAGCACGCCGCGCTCGCCGATGCCCGCCATCAGCTCGTCAATCGTCGCGCCGTCGAAGACCTGCCCCTTCCAGGCGCCGTAGCCGGTGTGGTTCGAGAACTGCACGGTATGGATCGGCCAGACCTCGACGCCGAGGCGCTGCATCGGGAACACGGCCGAGGCATTGCCGACATGGCCATAGGCGACATGGGACTGGATCGAGAGGATGTTCATGGAGGATAGGCCAGCCTTCGACGACACGACGCGGCGAACCTAGCGGCTGGCGGGGCCCGCGCCAATCGAAAGCGGTGATGGGAGCGATCAGCCCGGCGCTATGGGCTCGACAATCGCGCGACGCCAGCCGTGTCGGTGAACTGGGTGAGGCTCTTCAGCTTGCCGTCGGCGATGGTGAAGATGTCCATGATCTCGAACGCAGCGCTGCGCCCGGTCGGCCTGCACTCGACATTGGCGCGCCAGTGCAGCGTCGCCTTGTCGCCGTCCACAGTCAGCGCAAGCTCCTCGATATCGCTGAAGACATAGGTCGCGATCAGCCCGGCCATCTGCTCGCGCACGGCCGCCTGCCCCTCGGGCTGCACGAAGACCGCGGCAACCTGCGGCCCACCGGCCAGCCGATAGCTGCAATCGGGGTGCATATAGCCCATCAGGGCATCGAGGTCGCCGCGGTGGCGGGCGGCATAGGCATTGCGGATCAGGGCTTCGACGGCAGCACGATCGGTCATGACACCTCTCCTTGCGTCAACCGCCACTCTCACGCCGTGGCGACTGCAAGTCCAGCGTGCTGTTGCCTGGACCTGATCAGGCCGGCGCGCCCATGATGTAGGGAACGCTGGCGATGACGATGGCAAGCTGAACAGCGTTGCACGCCATGCCGCCGCAATGCAGTCGGCGCAGACGGCGGCCGACATCGGCTGGCCAGGCGGCGATCTCGCCGTCCATCCGAGCCAGGAACCAGCGCCGCCCCAGCAGCGTCGTCGCCAGGACACCGACACCGATGACGAAGGCCCAGCGCTCCGTCAGCGCGAAGACGATAGTCCCGACGATGGCAGCGACGGCAAGCACCTGGAAATAGGCGCTGAACATCATCCGCATCAGCCGGGCGACCGGCAGGACATCAAGCTTCACGAACAGGAAGCCGGGGGCCGCCAGCAGCAGATAGCCCATCGGCAGGATCAGGATGACGAAGGCGAACAGGGCGGGGGCATTCGGCGTCATGCGAGCACCTTCTGGCCTCCTCCGCCGGAAGGGTTTTTCAGCGGACGCCGCCGCAATATTCATCCACCTGCAGTTGCAGACAATTGAACTTTCGGCTGATGAAAATCGAGCCGACGACCGAACGAATACAGGAAGAAGCGCGTTCGAAATCGAGACAATCCTCTGCCCCCGAGACGTCCCTTCAGAATCCGGCCCAGCCGCCGGGCAAAAACTGAGCCTAAGGTCTAGTTGTAGAAAATTGAATTCTTTATCACGCTACCTGCCGCAAGCTGGATGCTTGACGCAACAGCGCACCGGCCTGGCAATAAAAAGAAAAAGGAAGAACCAGAACAGCGGAGGATAGCGATGAGCAAGTTTTCCTGGCTTTGGCGCACGGTAAACAAGAACAAGCTCCAGGACAATGACAAGACGTCTTCTGAACAACCTGAAGGTGGCGATCGCCGTCGCCTGCTGCAGGCGCTTTCCGCGCTGGTCGGCGGCAGCGCCCTGACCGCGCTGTCGCCCCCCGCCGAAGCCAAGGATTCGAGCGAACTGCCGCCCCCGAAGCGGGCGCTGACCGGCCGCGATGCAGCCGGCAAGTCGGTGTTCAAATCCTTCGACGTCACGTCCAAGGTCGTGGAGATCGACTCCAATCCGGGACTGACCTTCTACGAACTCTACAGGACCGAGGGCGTGCCTCAGCTCACCGGGTTGGAGCCCGACCCGATGCTCGCGGGAACAGTCGCCTTTCCCGGGCCGGGCGGCACGATGTTCCGCCTGATCTCCTATCCGCCGCGGCGCCCCGAGGGCTGGAAACCGCCAGCCGGCGTGACCTTCAAGAGCGCGCTGGAGGAAATGTCGGAGAAGGTCCCGCGCATGGGCGACCATTTCGATCTCAGCGCTCCGGGCATGCACACCTCCGACACCATCGACTACGGCGTCGTGGTGCGCGGCGAGATGACGCTGGAGCTGGACGACGGACAAAGCGTCCATCTGCGCCAGGGCGACTGCATCGTGCAGAACGGCACCCGGCATCGCTGGCGCAATCCGCTCCCGGAGCCCTGCCTGATGGCGTTCATCTCAGTGGGCGGCAAGCGGGGTTAGGGCCTTCTCCTTCTCCCCTCGGGGGAGAAGGTCCCCGCAGGGGGATGGGGGCGGCATGACTGGGTGAAACGAGAAAGGGCCGCTGACGCGGCCCTTCCCTCATCCGTCAGCGCTTCGCGCTGCGACCTTCTCCCCCGAGGGGAGAAGGATTTCTGCAGCTATTACGATCCCGCAGCTGCCTTCTTGGCGAACGAATCGATGAAGGTCTTGGTCAGGTCGACATTCGAGTTGGTCAGCTCGGGATCGAGCAGCTTGAGCGAGTCGTACATGCTCTTCATCGCGTCGGCGGTCGGGATGCCGGTGCGCGAATAGCTCTCCTGCGAGTTCTTCACCGCGGTCAGGTAGAGCGGCTTGTCGCCAAGATGGTATTCCGGCGGCACGAGGTCGGCGACATCCTGCGGCTTGGCCGTCTCCAGCCATTTCAGCGACTTCATCAGCGCGTTGACGAGCTTCTGCGTCGTCACCGGGTTCATCTCGGCGAAGTCGTTCTTGAGATAGAGCACCGCCGCCGGGTTCGAGCCGCCGAACAGCGCCTTGGTGCCGGCCTCGGTACGGGTGTCGATCAGCGAGACGATGTCGCCATCCGATTCCAGCTTCGAAGTGACGGGGTCGAGATGCGAGATCACGTCGACCTGCTTCTGCTTGATCGCTGCGACCGCGCTGGCACCGGCGCCGACGCCGATGATCGCGGCGTCGGTCGCCTTCAGCCCCGCCTTGACCATGGCGTATTGCGCCGTCAGCGCCGTCGAGGAGCCGGGCGCGGTGACGCCGATCTTCAGGCCCTTGAAGTCGGCCGCCGACTTGACCTTGTCGGCGAGGTCCTTGCGCACCGCGATGGTGATCGCCGGGAAGCGCCCGAGCTCGATCACGGCGCGGATGTCCTGGCCCTTGGCCTGCATGCGGATGGTGTGTTCATAGGCGCCGGTGACTACGTCGACCGAGCCGCCGACGAGGGCCTGGAGCGACTTGGCGCCGCCGCCGAAATCGTTGATCTCGACGTCGAGCCCCTGATCCTTGAAGAAGCCCTTCTTCTCCGCGACGGTGAGCGGGAGATAGTAGAGCAGCTGCTTGCCGCCGACGCCGAGCGTCAGCTTCGGCTTCTCGGCATTCTGGGCGAAGGCCGGCGAGACGCCGAGCGCAGTGGTGACAGCGAGCGCGGCAAGCGCCGCACGACGAGTGAAAAACATAGGTTTCCTCCGGTTGAACGATGACGCGCTTCGAAAAAGGCGCGATTTCGCGACGAAGATAGGCGCATTGCCGCAAGCGGGGCAAGCGCAGGCATGCCGCTACAGAGCGCGCGAAACCGGGGCCGATCGCCGCGGAAGCGACGGGAAAGATTCAAGGCTTGTTAAAGCTCGCCTTCCACACTGGCTGGATGCGGTGAATCCCGACGACGCCTCGACGACGGCTTTCGACCAGAACGGACGAAACAGGAGACGGTCATGGTGGACGCAGTAGCGGCCCGGACTGCGCCTTTCCCCTACGCCACCCCACACAGCGCGCCCTCGGCAGGCGCGCCGGCTCCGGACAGGGCGAGTTCGTCGCCTGCCGTGATGGCATCGGCAACGCCTGATCGGGACGACGCCGTCATCCTCGACCTGTCCGACCAGGCCCGAACAGCCCTGGCTCAGGGCAGCACCGCTGCGCAGGCACCAGGAGCCGGCGTCGACGACCCAGCCGAGCCGAGCTGGGTCGAAAAGCGCTTCAAGCTGATGACCGAGTACACGGCGCTTCAACAGGAACTCGCCTGGCTCAGCGACCGAACCATGGCTCATGCGCTCGACGAGATGTTCCAGGGAGCCGTCGCGCCGCAGGACGGGAGCGGCACGGCGGACAAACAGGGGCAGTTCGATCGCGACATGCAGCGGCGCGAAGAGCTGATGCCGCGCTATGCCGAATTGATCCGGCTGCTCGGAGCCCAGCCCGGCCAGAAGGGCGCGGACGAATCGAGCTAGTGAAAAACGCGGCTCGCATAGAGCGCGATGGCGAAGCAGGCGAGCGCGATGCCGAGCAGGAGCCAGTTCGTTTCCGTCGGATTCTCCAGAGCCGCATTGGACGGGTCCTGCGGGTCGTAATGCACCTCGACCGGTGCGCCGGCCGGATAGCGATCGGCGATCCCTTGCGCAAGGCTCTCCGAGCCCGAAACCTCGAGGCCGAGCTTCACCTGCCGGCTGTGCAGGCGATTGCCATCGACGGTGTAGGCGAACTCGACGACGGGGAGATAGGTGGTGCGCGTCTTGCCGTTCTCCGTCGAGCGGCGTTGCTCGACGGCACTGGAGACGACCTCCCCCGCCGTAACCGGCCAGGCATTGGCGCGGGCGAGATAGCGCCGGTGTCCGACGAAGAACAGCAGCGCCGCAGCGCCAAACAGGCCGGCGAACAGCATCACCGGGACATCCGCATCCGGCATGCGCACCTTGAGGACTTCGGCCCCTTGGGTACCCACCCAGTAGAGCCCCCAGACGAGGATCATGACGACGAGCAGTGCGAGGCTGCAACCCTTGACCGCGCCCTTCGGCGCCTCGCGCTCCAGCACGCAGTCGCTGGGATCGGCGGGGTCGTAGTAGACGGTCACGTTCGCACCGGCCGGGTATTTCGCCAGCGCCTCCAGCGCAAATTTGCCGCTGATGTCGCCGAGGCTGACTCGCGTGCCCTGATAGGTCACCCCACCGACCGAGAAGGAATAGGTCACGGCTGGAACATTGACGGCGGTGCCGATCTCGTTGCCTTCAGGCGGTCGCCGCACCCCCATCTGCGATCGGATGACGCGCCCCGGCGCCTGCGACCAGTTGCTGGCGCGCCGCACTTTGAGCACGGCATTGATGATCATCGCCGCCACCATCACCACCATCGGCAGCGCGATCAGCGCGATATTGCCCATGGTCGTTCCGGCGAAGGGCAGCCGCTCGACCCAGCTCTCCGGCAGCACCTCCGCGATCACGAAGATCAGTGCCAGTGAGGCGACCACCGCCGCGACCGCCCAGGTTGGCGGCTCGCCCCTGGCCTCGGCCGCCTTGGCCGGCGACGCCTGGCGCTGCCAGGCCAGCTTGCCCCGCCAGCTCTTGTCGCCGCCGAGATAGGCAAGCAGTATCCGCTTCAGCGTCGCGGCATCGACCGTCTCGGCGGCATCGAACCGGGCCTTGCCGGAATGATAGGCCAGCCGGAACCGGCCCTTCCCTTCCAGCTCCGCTTCGACATAGCCGTCATCGTCGGAGAGGTTGATGAACCAGTCGGGATCGTCGCCGCGCTGATCGATGGCGCGGGTGACGTCCTCCCGCGTCGGGTCGGCCGTGATGCGATCGCAGACATCGAGTTCCATGATCGCCCCCGACAATGGAAGGGCAAGGATGGCGCTCGTTTGCTCCGGGAATCAAGCGGAGCTTACGTTAGGTCGTGGTGGTCGAGCTCTGCCCTGGCCGCCAGACGAGCAGCCGGTTCTCCACCAGCGTGACGATCGAATCGATCAGGATCACGAAGATCGCCAGGATCAGCATGCCCGAGAACACCCCGGTGACGTCGAAGACGCTCTCGGCCTCGTGGATCTTGTAGCCGAGCCCGGCAGAGGACCCCAGATATTCGCCGACCACAGCGCCGACCAGCGCGAAGCCGACCGAGGTGTGGAGCGAGGAGAACATCCAGGTCAGCGCCGACGGCCAGTAGACATGGCGGAAAAGCTGGCGCTCGTTCATCCCCAGCATGCGGGCATTGGCCAGCACTGTCGGCGAGACCTCGCGCACGCCCTGGTAGACGTTGAAGAAGACGATGAAGAACACCAGCGTGAAGCCGAGCGCCACCTTCGACCAGATGCCGAGGCCGAACCAGAGCGCGAAGATCGGCGCCAGCACGACGCGCGGCAGAGCGTTCGCCGCCTTGATATAGGGGTCGAACACCGCCGCCAGCAGCGCGTTCCGGGCGAAGGCGAAGCCGAAGAAGATGCCCGCGGCCGAGCCGATCACGAAGGCGAGCACCGTCTCGGTCAGGGTGATGCCGAGATGCCAGTAGATGTCGGCGCCGGTGAGCTGCTTCCAGGTCCGCGCCAGCACGTCGGCCGGCGTCGAGAAGAAGAACTGCGTCGTCTTGATGTCGCCGAACAGGCTGGTGGTGGTGACGACGTGCCAGATCGCCAGGAAGACGATCATGACGAGGACCTGGAGCGAAAGGAGCTTGACCCGGTTCATGACGCGGCCCCCTCGACCAGTTCCTTGCCCTCGCCCATGGCGTAGGCCTTCTGCACCTCGACCCGGAGCGAAGCCCAGATGTCGCGATGGATCTCGTGGAAGGCCTTCTCCAGCCTGATCTCGGCGATGTCGCGCGGGCGGGCCAGCGGCACCTTGTAATCGGCAACGATGCCGGCGGCGGGGCCCGCTGTCATCACCACCACCCGGTCGGAGAGCGCGATCGCCTCCTCGAGATCGTGCGTGACGAAGATCAGCGCCTTGCGGTCCCGGCTCCAGAGGTCGAGCAGGAGATTGCCCATGATCTGGCGGGTCTGCGCGTCGAGCGGCCCGAAGGGCTCGTCCATCAGCAGGATCTCGGGATCGCGGATCAGCATCTGGGCGAGCGCCACGCGCTTGCGTTGCCCGCCGGAGAGCATGTGCGGATAGCGCTCGACGAAGGCGCGCAGGCCGACCCGTCCGAGCCAGTCACGCGCCCGCTTGTCGGCCTCTGCATCGGAGACGCCCATCGGCTCCAGCGCGACCTTGACGTTGTCGAGCGCCGTCTTCCACGGCATCAGCGCGTCCTGCTGGAAGAGATAGCCGGCGCGGCGGTTGAGGCCGGAGAGCGGCTGGCCGAAGATCGTGACCTTGCCGGCGGACGGCGTCAGCAGGCCGGCGGCAGCGTTGAGCAGGGTCGACTTGCCGCAGCCGGTCGGCCCGACCACCGAGACGAATTCGCCCGGCGCGACGGCAAGGTCGACGCCCTTCACCGCCTGGTAGCGGCTGCCGCCCTTGAGATGGAAGGTGATGTCGATGCCGGCGAGCCTGACCGCCGGCTGCTCTCCTGCCGCGCCCCTATCGCCGGGCGGGCTGACCTTGGACTCCATGGATGATCCCGTTCCCTGCCGTCGGCGCCATCCCGGCGCGCGCGGCTTATCTCCGTTCGCGGGGAGACTAGGCGATCGGATCGTGAAGGCAACCCTGCGACACCGCGTCTGGCAAACGACACCGCGCTGGTAGCGAAAAGTCGACGCTTCTGCTCTATCGCTGGCCTGATCACAGGAGGAATCGCCCACCCATGCTTCAGCTCGAACAATGGATGCAGGACCTTGTCGAGTTCATGCATGCCAACCAGCAATGGGCGATTCCGATCGTCTTCCTGATCGCCTTCGCCGAATGCGTCGCGGTCCTGTCCTGGCTCGTCCCGGCGACGGTGTTCTTCACCACCTTCGGGGCGATCGCCGGCGCCTCCGGGCTCAACCTCGTACCGCTCTCGCTGGCGGCAGCGCTCGGCGCGGCCTCCGGCTTCTGGATTTCGTATTGGGTCGGGCTCGTGCTGGGCCCACGCGTCGGCGACCACTGGCCGTTGCGCGACAATCCCGCCCTGCTCCAGCGCGGCCATGACTTCTTCGAGAAATGGGGTGTGCTCGGCGTCGCCATCGGCCATTTCTTCGGACCGATCCGGGCGGTGGTCGCGCTTGTCGCCGGCATCGTGAAGATGCCGTTCTGGCCCTTCCAGATCGCGAACTTCGCAGCGTCCTTCGCCTGGGGCTTCGGCCTGATCTACGGCGCCGGCCGCTTCTCCGAATACATGCTGCGCTTCGCCGGCAAATAGCGGCGAAAACCCGGCGGAAAGCACAACGCCAGCTGAACGCTCGACTCAGATCGCGTTCAGCCGCGCCGGCCGAAAGTCCGGCCATCGCGTCGAGACCGGATGTTCCGGTCATTACCGGCGCGGCGGCGCGGATGGCCCGGCATCCACGCAGTTCAGCTCCTCCGGGCAGGACTTAACAGGAGTCCACGCCATGACGATGTCTCGTTTCGCTATCGGCCTCGCCGCGCTCGCCCTCGCCGCCGGCCCGGCCCTCGCACAGACCGCGACCCAGCCCACCACCCCGGCCAAGCCGGCAGCGCCCGTGACCACACCTGCCGCACCGGCTGCCCCGACCGCCAAGCCCGCGGCCCCCGCCGCGACCCAGGCCCAGGCCAAGAAGGTCAACATCAACACCGCCAGCGCCGCCGAGCTCGAGCAGCTCAAGGGCATCGGCGAGGCCCGCTCCAAGAAGATCATCGAGGAGCGCGGCAAGGCGAAGTTCAAGAACTTCGACGACCTGGTGAAGCGCAGCGTGCTGCCCTCGAACGTCGAGACCGACATCAAGGATCACGTCACCTTCTGATCCCGCTCATGCAAAAGGAGCCGGCCGCTGTCGCGGCCGGCTCTTTCGTTTTTACCGATCGCGGGCTGGGCTCATTCGGCCGCCCTGAGAAAGACCACTCGGCTGGCCGTGGCCCCGTTGGCTTCCGGACTGCTCCGCTCCGGCTGAACCGGCGCTCCTGCGCTCAGGCCACGCAAGGCCTGGTCGACGCTCTCGCCGCCCGCAAGGCCCCGCCGTTCCTCGGCGCGCAGCGAAATGATGCCAGTAGGATCGCCGAAGAAGGGCGCCGCCGTCGCGTCGCGCAGATCGCTGTCGCGCAGACCGAGATCGCGCAGATCGCGCTCGCTCATGTCGCAGAGGGTTCGATAGTCGCGGCGCGACTGCAGCCAGTGGTCGACTGCCCCGAGAAGCCGGCCAAGCAGGTCGAACACCGCGAGCACAGGCTTGGCCGATCCGATGATGAAGCTGATCATGACCTGTCTCCGTCGTTGTGGGACGGAACAGGACACCCTTGGGCTGACAGCGGCTGTCAGAAGCTCCAGGGTTCAGTGACAGCTTCTGTCAGCGGTGATCGTGCGAGCTCGATGGAGGGCATGATCCCAAGCGAAAGCCAGCCCGGTCAGGGTCTGACCGGGCCGGCTTCGAGGCATTTGGCACGCTACAGCAGGCCAAAGACGATCATTATCACCAGGGCGAACGAGGCGCCCAGCGCCAGATGCGCGACCTTGAACTGAAAACCCTGGGACGCAGGCATCGATCGGATCGGTGTCATCATCGCCTCCATCTGTTCAGCCTGAAATTGCTTCGTCGGGACATGTCTTTCGTGTCGGATATGTCAGGTCGCACCGGGCTCAGTACGCCCACATCTCGGCAAGGATCCAGCCGACGATCGCCAGCGCCAGTCCGGCGACCAGGACGACCAGCACGGGCCGGTCGAGGAAGCCTTGCCGCGCCTCCACCGGCGTCTCGACAGCCGGATCGGAGTCGGAGTGGACATCCGCCCGCATCGGCGGGATCGGCGCGCCACCCTTCTCCGGAATGCGCGCTTCGCGCACCTTCACGTCGTCTTGCATGACGGCCTCCGTCTAGCCTGGCCGTCAGCCTCCGACGGCGCGCATCAGCACGCTCGCCAGCAGCGTGACGGCGAGAAAACCACCCAGCAGCAGGATCGGGAGCTGATCGTCCCAGGATGCCGGCCTGGCGACATCGGCGAGCCCGTGGCGGGCATGGCGCTGATGCAGCCGCTCGATCGCCCTGTGCGTCAGCTCGTCCTGATGGGTCATCGCACGCTCCTGCAGCTATCGACTGGAGCATCAACGCCCAGCGCGGAGGCCGGTTCCCGCGACGGGTTCCTTCAACGCGAAACGGGCGCCTGTGGAGGCGCCCGTTCCCATTGTTGTCAAGCAGTTGCAAGCGTTTCCGGAATCAAATTCACACAGCGTTGAATCTGCGTGCGAAGCCGGGTGTTCGCCTCAGTTCTTGGTCTTGTCGACCAGCGCCTTGGCCTTGATCCAGGGCATCATGTCGCGCAGCTTGGCACCGACTTCCTCGATCGGGTGGGCGGCGTAGCGGGCGCGGGTCGCCTTGAACGAGGTCTGGTTGACCTTGTTCTCCAGCATCCAGTCGCGGGTGAACTTGCCCGACTGGATGTCGCTGAGCACGCGCTTCATCTCCGCCTTGGTCTCGGCGGTGATGATGCGCGGGCCGGTGACGTACTCGCCATACTCGGCCGTGTTCGAGATCGAGTAGTTCATGTTGGCGATGCCGCCCTCATAGATGAGGTCGACGATCAGCTTCACCTCGTGGAGGCACTCGAAATAGGCCATCTCGGGGGCGTAGCCGGCCTCGGTCAGAGTCTCGTAGCCAGCCTTGATCAGCTCGACCAGGCCGCCGCAGAGCACGACCTGCTCGCCGAACAGATCCGTCTCGCACTCTTCCTTGAAGGTGGTCTCGATGATGCCGGCGCGGCCGCCGCCATTGGCCGAGGCGTAGGAGAGGCCGAGGTCATGGGCGTTGCCGGTCGCGTCCTGGTGGATCGCGATCAGGGTCGGCACGCCGCCGCCGCGCTGGTACTCGGAGCGGACGGTGTGGCCCGGGCCCTTCGGGGCGACCATCAGCACGTCGAGGTCCTTGCGCGGCTCGATCAGGTTGAAATGGACGTTGAGGCCGTGCGCGAACAGGAGGGCAGCGCCTTCCTTCATGTTGGCGTGCAGCTCGTCGCGATAGATGTCGCCCTGCAGCTCGTCGGGGGTCAGCATCATCATGATGTCGGAGACCTTGGCGGCCTCGGACGGGGTCATGACCTTGAAGCCGGCCTCTTCGGCCTTCTTGCGGGTGGCCGAGCCGGCCTTCAGTGCGATGATGACGTCCTTGACGCCGGAATCGCGCAGGTTGAGCGCATGGGCATGGCCCTGGCTGCCGTAGCCGACGATGCAGACCTTCTTGCCCTTGATCAGGTTGATGTCGGCGTCGCGATCGTAATAAACGCGCATGTTGGCGTCCTTCCTTGGGGTTGATCTGTTTGCTTCAGGCTTTCGGTACGGTGTTCGGCCGCCCGTGAAGTGCGAGGAACTGGTCGGTGGCCCGGGCCGCGTCGCGCTGGATCTCGGCCTTGCCCGAGACGAGCGCATCGCCGAGCAGCAGCCTGATCTGAACGTCGCGGCCGACCAGGCCGAAGAAAGTGCGGAACGCCGTCTCGGCGTCGTCGAAATCGAGCAACCCGGCGGCGCGGCCAGCCTCCAGAACAGGCTTCAATCGCTCGCCGATGGCAACGCGCCCGTTCGCCAGCACGATCCCGCCGAGATTGCTCTTGCCTGAGGCCGCATGGCCGATGGCGGCGCGATTGAGCGCGATCGAGGTCTGGCTCGTGATCACGCTCAGCCAGTTCTCGGCAAAGTCCCGCAGGCTCTTGCGCAGCGTCGCCGCATCGAGTGCCTGGCGATCATAGTTGTCGGCACGGACCTTCGAAGCCTGCCACTGGACCGTCGCGGTCAACAGGCCGTCGCGGTCGCCGAACCATTTGTACAGCGTCTCCTTCGAGCAGCTCGCGCGCCGCGCCACCGCCGTCATGGTGAGCTGGTCGCCCTGCTCCACCATCAGCGCCAGCACGGCGTCGAGCACGGCCTGCTGCCGCTCGCTCAGCGCTTCGCCTTGGCTATGGGTCGGAGTGTCGCTCATCGATCCGCAGAGTACCGTACGTTACGGTTCTGGCATCTAGCGCACAGCTTGCCGGGGCGCAAGGGCACGCCGGAGAAATTTCATCGCTACTTGCGCCGCCAGGGCACCTATATCTTCTCCACGAGACAGCCCTGCCGGAGCCCGCGATGACACAGCCTACCCCGCCTGCAGCCGCCGAAGTCCTTGCCTTCTGGCGCGACGCCGGCCCGGACAAATGGTTCGCAAAGGACGATGCCTTCGACGCCGAGATCGCCCGTCGCTTTCGGCCACTCGTCGATGCCGCCGCGCGCGGCGAGCTCTCGGCATGGGAGGAGACGCCGGAGGGCGTCTATGCGCTGCTGGTCCTGCTCGACCAGTTCCCGCGCAATCTCAATCGCGGCTCGGCTCACGCCTTCGCCGCCGATCCGCTGGCACGCGAAGTCGCCGGCCGGGCGATCGCGCGCGGCTTCGACGAGGCCTTCGACAATCCGGAAAAGCGTTTCCTCTACATGCCTTTCATGCATTCGGAGGATCTCGCCGACCAGGAGCGCTGCGTCGCCCTGAGCGAGGCTTCGGGCGATGACGACTCGACTAAATACGCCATCATCCACCGCGACATCATCCGCGATTTCGGCCGCTTCCCCCATCGCAACGCCGTCCTCGGCCGAGAGAGCTCGACCGAGGAGCAACGTTTCCTCGATGATGGCGGCTTCAGCGGCTGATCAGCCTCGTATTGCTTTCCGGTGAGCCTCGGCCAGCTCGGCCATGCTCTTGAAATGGAAGTCGACATTCGGCCGGTTCGCCGGAATCTGCGTGGCCCCGCTCCCCGCCATGCCGAAGCGCCGGTCGATCCAGGCGCGTGCCAACCCGGCCCGCTCGGCCGGGACATGGTCGTGGAACAGACTCTGCGCCGTATGCAGCACGTCGCCGGCCTCGAGGCCGAGATCGGCCTCCAGATGCGCGAGCAGATGAGCGAAGTTGCGCGGGTCGGGCTTGTAGGAGCCGATATCCTCGGCGGTGTAGATCGCGTCAAAGGTGACGCCGAGCTTGCGATTGCTGGCGGCGAAACTCGTGCGATCGACATTGGAGAGGATGACGAGCTTGTAGTGCCGCTTGAGATAGGCGAGCGCCTCGGCGGAATCCGGGAAGGCGGGCCAATCCGGCACCGAGCCGCCGAAGCGCTCGTTCAGATCGGCATGGATGTTGACGCCGAGATCCCTAGCCAGGCGGGCATGGACGGCGGCGAGCAATGTCGAATAGCGCAGCGACGGCCCCGCCTCCTCCACCTCGCCCTCGATCTTGCCGAAGCGAGCCAGCGCCTCCTCGCGGCCAAGATCGAGCCGGCCGGCGCTGATCAGCGGCTGCAGTGCGTTCCAGATCCCGGTCTCCCAGTCGATCAGCGTGCCGTAGCAGTCGAAGGTCAGAACCTTGAAATCGGTGAGTTTCATCGCGAATGGTCCTCATGGATGCGGAGTTGCATCGACCATAGCGAGCGCCCGCACCGCCGTGATGAGGCGAAGCTCCGAACGACTTGACCGAAGCTGCGCTTATCGGCTCCGGCCCGCGGCGCGGAACTCGGACGGTGTCAGGCCGAAGCGTCGCTTGAACTGCCGGTTGAAGGACGAAGCGTTCTGGTAGCCGAGGCCATAGGCGATCTCAGAGACCGGTAGCGCCGTCGCGACCAGCTGCTCGGCAGCCTCGTCGAACAACCGGGTCAGCTGTGATTGCTTCGGCGATTGTCCGGTCGTTGCCCGGAACAGGGCATGGAACCGACTCTGGCCGAGGCCGGCCGTCCGCGCCATCTCGGCGACGCTGCCTGCCCCGCCCTCGTGGGCAACATCGAGCACTCGGCCCTCCGCCCGCGACAAGGGCCTGGACGCGACGGTCGGCTGGATCAGCTGCAGCCCCGTCATTGCCATCCGCGCTGCATCCTCGGCCCGGCAGGCGCCGGCTTCGACCTCGGCCCCGAGCTGGCGGAACATCCGCCACAGCCAGGGCTCGACCCGCGTCAGCGACGGCACGGCATCGCGCAGCAGCGCCGGCTCGGCTTCGCCGGCGAAGGCTCCGGCCTCGACGTCGAGGATGAGCATGCTGCAGTCGGCGGTCGGCTCGAAATCATGCTCATGGTCGCGCGGGATGATGGCGACGCAGTTGCTCGACACGACGCTGTGATGCCCCTCGACATCGAGCCGCATCGCGCCCTGCATCGGCAGCAGGATCTGGCTGTAGTCGTGGCGGTGGCGGTCGCCGCCGCGATAGCTGCGGAGTTCGAGTTGGATCGACATCATCCACTCATGTGCAAGAGGTCATGCCGCGCATTTGCCGCCGATCGGCACAGACGATCAAGAGCCCTCAGCCACCCGTCGCCTGCTGCGCCACGATCCGCTGCAGGAAGATCGCCGCGACCGTCAGCACGAAGCCGGCCCACCACATCGGCGAGCGCAGGCTCTTGCCCGAGCCCAGTGGCTCGGCTTCGGCCTGGCCGGTCAGGCGCTGATAGATCGGCCAAGCGAAGCAAGCGAAGCCGAGGGCGCCAAGGCCGAGCGAGATTTCATTCAGTCCGATCGTCACCGCTCAGCCCCCTCCCCGGCGAGCGCCGGACGATCGCTTTCAGCAGCAATCGCAGGCTCCTTCAACCCCAGCCGCCGCAAGGGATCGCCGATCAGTCCGGAGACCAGCAGCGCCAGCATCCGGTCGATACCGGGCAAGCGCGCCAAAGGCGGCACCACCCGGTCACGGACCAATGGCAGCACGGCGCTGTCCGATTGATAGAACGGCGTGAACATCCGGCTCGCCGCCTGGTAGAGCCGGACATGCCAGCGGCGAAGCTGCGCATAGCGAAGCAGCGCCGCATCGAGATCAGCGGCCTGATCGAGCGCCATCGCCAGCGCATAGGCATCGAGCAGGGCCATGTTCGCTCCCTGCCCGAGCTGAGGGCTGGTCGAATGCGCGGCGTCGCCGATGAAGGCGATCCGCCGGCCATAAGGTCGCGGCAGCGTCTGGTGGCGGTAGTTCGCGAAGGTCAGTTGTGCGGGCTCGGTGATATGCGCGAGCAACGGAGCAGTCGCCGGCCAGACCCGCTCGACCTCCCCTTTCCACGCCGCGAGGCCAGCACTGCGCCAGGCATCGAGCGCATCGGCCTTCAGGCTCCAGAACAGAGCCGCCTGTGGCACCGGCTCGCCGCCATGGCATCCGATCGGCAGCACCCCGACCATCACGCTGGCGCGGCGATAACGCTGTTCCAGCGCATGGCGGTCGAAGCCGGTGCCACCGAGCGGGACATTGGCCCAGAGCGCGCCATAGCTCAGCGGCACCCGCACTGCTGGGCGAAGGGCATGGCCGAGCAGCGGCGAGCGTGTCCCCGACGCGTCGACGACGAGATCGAACGGACCGATGCGGCTGCCGTTTGCCGTAGCCAGCGAGACCCCGCCATCGCCGGAGGCATCGACATCCCCCACCTCGATCCCGGTCTCGATCGCGACCGATCGCTTCCGCACGGCCGCGAACAGCGTCTCGAACAGCGCCGCGCGGTGGATGCCGACGCCGAAGCGCTCCCGCTTCAGCGCCGCATAGCGCACATCGAGCACCACCGAGCCGGTGACGGCGTTGAGACCGAACAGCCGGTCGATCCGGCTGCCGGCAGCGATCAGCGATGCGGCGAGGCCGAGCTCATCGAGGACGGCGAGCCCGCTCGGCTGCAGGATCAGGCCGGAGCCGAGCGGCTGCGGCTCGTTGAAGCGCTCGACCAGCGTGACGGTGTGGCCGGCCCGTTCGAGCAGCAGCGCCGCCGCCAGCCCGGCGGTTCCGCACCCGATGATCGCGATCGTAAGGCTGCGACTCATGCCGCAGTCAGCTTAGCGCGCTTTCCGTTCGGCCGGGATCGGCCGAACGAAGAGAATTCGCGCAGAATCAAAACGTCACATCGCCTCCGCGCCGCGGCTCATCGCCGCGATGCCGGTGCGCGAGACCTCGGTCAGACCGACCACCGTCATCAGCTTGATGAAGCGCTCGATCTCCTCGGTCGCGCCGGTGAGCTCGAAGACGAAGGAAGTCAGCGTCGCATCGAGCGTGCGCGCGCCGAAGGAGGCGGCGAGCCGCATCGCCTCGACGCGGTAGTCGCCCTTGCCGACGACCTTGACCAGGCAGAGCTCGCGCTCGACCGCCTCACCCTGCAAGGTGAGATCGACGACGCGATGGACCGGCACCAGCCGGTCGAGATGCGCCTTGATCTGGTCGATCACGTTCGCCGTGCCGGAGGTGACGACAGTGATGCGCGAGAGGTGCTTCTCGTGCTCCGTCTCCGAGACGGTGAGGCTCTCGATGTTGTAGCCGCGGCCGGAGAACAGCCCGGCGATGCGGGCGAGAACGCCGGGCTCGTTGTCGACGATCACCGCCAAAGTGTGGCGAGCGATCGGCTGGGCGGTCGGGGCGCTGGGATAGTGCGTCGTGTTCATGTCTGGGCTCGGCTTCGGCTGATATGCGGACGGAAATCGGTGAGGATGGGCTCGTCGAGCTCGTCGACGGCTACGATCCAGGGCTCGGCCAGCGCGGCTTCGCGCCAGGCCTTGAACCCCTCGGTCGATTGTACCGCCTCGACATAGGCGGCGCTGACCGGATCGAGCGCGACCGAATAAGTGGTGAAGCGGGTCGCCACCGGCGCGAACATGGCATCTGCCGCGCTGAACTCACCGAACAGGAAGGGGCCGCCTGCCCCGAAACGCTGGCGGGCATCGCGCCAGATCTCGGTGATGCGCGCGATATCGGCCGCAACCGCCTCGCCGCGATCGCGCGCTGGATGCACCCAGGCGAGGTTCATCGGGCAGGCACCGCGCAGCGCCGTGAAGCTGGAGTGCATCTCTGCCGAGATCGAGCGGGCCAGTGCCCGCGCCGCCTTGTCGCGCGGCCAGATCGACAACTCCGGATGGGTTTCGGCGATGTACTCGATGATGGCGAGCGAATCCCAGACCGCGATCGCGCCATCGACCAGCGAGGGGACCTTGCGGGCGGGCGTATAGTCGGCGACGGCGCGCTTCCAGCCGGGATCGTCCATGGTCGGCCCGAACGGAATCAGCACCTCCTCGAAGGGAATGCCGAACTGCTTGAGGACGAGCCAGGGCCGCAGCGACCAGGAGGAATGGGTCTTGTTGGCGATGATCAGCTTCATGGCGCGCTCCATCCTGCGAAGGGAGCGCGGACGCTATCGAGACACGGAACGACGATCCCGCGCCTTTTCGTGATCTCATTCATGACCTGAAGCAATCGGCGGGTCACGCCGCCTGCTCCATCGCCAGCGTGAAGTCGAGGGCGGCCTCGACATGCAGCGCCGTGGTGTCGAAGGCCGGGATGTCGAAATCGGCCTGCGAGACCAGCAACCCGATCTCGGTGCAGCCAAGGATGACGCCGTCGGCGCCTTCTTCCCGCACCGCCCTGGCGACGATCTCGCGATAGCGCGCTCTGGAGGCCGGCTCGACCACTCCGCGGCAGAGCTCCTCATAGATGATGCGGTGGACATCCGTCCGCTCCGCCTCGTTCGGCACCAGTGCCTCCACGCCAAAGGCGCCGAGCCGGTCACGATAGAAGCGCTGCTCCATGGTGAAGCGCGTCGCCAGCAGCAGCGGCTTGCGCGCTGTCGTCTTGCGGATCGCCTTGGCGGTGACGTCGGCGAGGTGCAGGAAGGGCAGGTTCGTCGCCTGCGTGATGTGATCGGCGAGCTTGTGCATGGTGTTGGTCGCCAGCACGATGCAGACCGCCCCGCCCTGCTCGAGCCGGCGCGCGCTCGACGCCATCGCCGCCCCGGCCCGGTCCCAGTCACCCTTCGCCTGCATTTCGGCGATCGGCGAAAAGTCGACCGAGTGCAGCAGGACGTCGGCCGAATGCAGCCCGCCCTGGCGCACCCGCACGCCCTCGTTCAGCAGTCGGTAATAGACCGCCGTCGATTCCCAGCTCATCCCGCCGATCAGCCCGATGGTCGCCATGTGGTCCCCCACTCAAATCTGCCGGATCATCCCGGGCGAGCGCAGCTCGACCCGGGATCCACTCCTGAACGGCTCCGGCATGGATCCCGGATCGGCGCCGCTCCGCGGCTTGTCCGGGATGACGGGAACCGGGTTTGGGCTCAGACGAGCTGCTTGCCCTTGGCGTCGATGATCTCGCCGGTGTCGCCCTCGAAGTCTGGCAGGATCATCTCGTTATGCGCCTTGCCCGACGGGATCATCGGGAAGCAGTTCTCTTCCTTCGCAACCAGGCAGTCGAAGATCACCGGCCCGGGCGTTTCGATCATCTGCATGATCGCGGCGTCGAGATCGTTCGGGTCAGAGCAGCGGATGCCGTGGCCGCCATAGGCCTCGGCCAGCTTGACGAAGTCCGGCAGCGAGGCCGAATAGCTCTCCGAATAGCGCCCGCCATGAAGCAGTTCCTGCCACTGGCGCACCATGCCCATGTATTCGTTGTTGAGGATGAAGATCTTGACCGGCAGCCGGTACTGCACCGCCGTCGACATCTCCTGCATGTTCATCAGGATCGAGGCCTCGCCGGCAACGTCGATGACGAGCGCCTTGGGGTGCTTCATCTGCACGCCGATCGCCGCCGGCAGGCCGTAGCCCATGGTGCCGAGGCCGCCCGAGGTCATCCAGCGGTTCGGCTCCTGGAAGCGCAGATACTGCGCCGCCCACATCTGGTGCTGGCCGACTTCGGTGGTGAAGTAGGTGTTGCGGTCCTTGGTCAGCTCATAGAGCCGCTCGAGCGCATATTGCGGCTTGATCACCGAGCCGGACTGCTTGTAGCCGAGGCTGTTCCGGGCCCGCCAGGCGTCGATCTGCGTCCACCAGGCGGTGAGCGCAGTCTTGTCGATCTGCGGCGAGGTCTCGCGCCAGACCCGGACCATGTCCTCGAGCACATGGGCGCAGTCGCCGATGATGCCGATGTCGACCTTGACGTTCTTGTTGATCGAAGACGGGTCGATGTCGATGTGGATCTTCTTGGAGTGCGGCGAGAAGGCGTCGAGCCTCCCCGTGATCCGGTCGTCGAAGCGCGCGCCGATGTTGATCATGACGTCGCAGTCATGCATGGCGAGGTTCGCTTCGTAGGTGCCGTGCATGCCGAGCATGCCGAGCCACTGCTTGTCGGCGGCCGGGAACGCGCCGAGCCCCATCAGGGTCGAGGTCACCGGATAGCCGGTCAATCGCGCCAGCTCGCGCAGCAGCGCCGAAGCGTGCGGGCCGGCATTGATGACGCCGCCACCGGTATAGAAGATCGGCTTCTTCGCCTTGGCGATCAGCTCGACCGCGGCCTTGATCTTGTTGAGGTCGCCCTTGACCACCGGCCGATAGGTCTTGTGCTGGTTGTCCCGCGGGCGGCTATAGGCGCCGGTCGCGAACTGGATGTCCTTGGGGATGTCGATGACGACCGGCCCCGGCCGGCCATTGGCCGCGACATAGAAGGCCTCGTGCAGGACGCGCGGCAGGTCGGCGATGCTCTTCACCAGATAGTTGTGCTTGGTGCAGGAGCGGGTGATGCCGACCGTATCGCATTCCTGGAAAGCGTCAGAGCCGATCAGATGCGTCGGGACCTGGCCAGTGATGACGACGAGCGGGATCGAATCCAGCAGCGCATCGGTCAGGCCGGTGACGGCGTTGGTCGCGCCGGGGCCCGAGGTGACGAGCACGCAGCCGACCTTGCCAGGCGCCGAGCGGGCATAGCCCTCGGCGGCATGGACTGCACCCTGCTCGTGGCGGACGAGCACGTGCTTGACCTTGTCCTGCTGGAAGATCGCATCGTAGATCGGCAGCACCGCGCCGCCGGGATAGCCGAAGAGATGCTCCACGCCCTGGTCCTGGAGGGCGCGAACGACCATCTCGGCGCCGGTCATCATCTCGCTCATAACGGTCTCCTGCGGAGGTCTGTCTGTCGGTGTCGGTCGGAAAAAGGCAATAAAAAAGGCCCTCGGAGGGGCCTGGGCGTGCGCTGGCGTCGGGGACGCCCGGTTGTTAAACCGGCCCCTACCAGCGCACCTGTACGATAATAAGCTTGCGCATGTCGCAGCCCTGTCGAAACGAAAGTTGCCGGACGCTAAACGAGCAGCGCCGCATGGTCAAGCGGGATTAGAGCCGGCAATCGAGGCGTCATTGGCGCAGGCGGCGAGCGCCACATCCAGTGCCGCCTCCGGCGCGGCGGCGATCCAGCCCTCCATCTGATGACGGAACCAGGTCACTTGCCGCTTGGCATAGGCGCGCGTATCTGCCTTGCCGCGCGTCACTGCCTCGTCCAGCGAAAGCGTGCCATCGAGATAGGCGATCAGCCCCGGCACGCCATGGGCGCGCATCACCGGCAGCAAAGGATCGAGCCGGCGCTCGCGCAGGGCCGCGACCTCGTCGAGCGCGCCTTGGCTCATCATCACATCGAAGCGGGCATCGATCCGCGCGCGCACCAGCTCACGCTCCGGCGCAAGGAAGAGCTTGAGCAGTTCCTGCCCCGCCAGCGGCCCCGGCCGTCTGGAGCCCTGGAACGTCGCCAGCGAGCGCCCGGTCGCCTCGAACACCTCCAGCGCCCGCATCACCCGCAGGCGGTCGCTCGGCCGCAGGCGTGCCGCCATCTCCGGATCCTTGCCGGCGAGTTCGGCATGCAGCTCGCCGGTCTCGCGCTGCTCCGCCCTGGCTCGGAACGCGATGCGAACCTCGTCCGGCACCGGCGGGATATCCGAGAGCCCCTCGGTCAGCGCCTTGAAATAGAGCCCGGTACCGCCGACCAGCACCGGCAGCGCGCCCTGCCCGGCCAGCTCCTTGAGCAGCGCCGTGACCTCGGCCGCATAAGCCGCTGCCGAGTGGTTCACCGCACCGTCGATATGGCCGTAGAGCCGGTGCGGCACCTCGCCCATCTCCTCGGCCGTCGGCCGGGCAGTGATGACCTCAAGGTCGCGATAGACCTGCATCGAGTCGGCATTGACCACGACGCCACCGAAACGGCGGGCGAGTTCGACCGCCAGCGCCGACTTGCCGCTCGCGGTCGGACCTGCGATGAGCACCGCGCTGTATCTCACCTGCTGTCCGGCTCCCTCATGACCCTCGTCGCCACTCTCGTCTCCGCCCATGGTCAGGCCCTGCTCGACGACGGCCTGCTCGCCCGCCTCAGCGCCGCCGCGCCCGGCCCGGCAAGGACCGAGCGGCTCGATGGCAAGATCGCGGCCGACCTCTTCGCGGAAGCCGGCGATGCGCGCAAGCTCGAAGCGACGTTGCGCGAGGCGCTGGCTGGCGCCCCGGTCGACATCATCGTCCAGCCAGCTGCGGCCCGCCGCAAGCGCCTGTTCCTCGCCGACATGGATTCGACCATGATCGGCCAGGAGTGCATCGACGAGCTCGCGGCCTATGTCGGCCTCAAGGAGAAGGTTTCCGACATCACCGAGCGCGCCATGCGCGGCGAGCTCGAATTCGAGCCGGCGCTGCGCGAGCGCGTTGGCCTGCTGAAGGGCATCGCGCTCAGCGTCGTCGACGAGATCATCGCCAAGAGCATCACCCTGACGCCCGGCGGCAGCGCTTTGGTGCGCACCATGCGCGCAAATGGCGGCTATACCGCGCTGGTCTCGGGCGGCTTCACCGTCTTCACCGGCCCGATCAGCCAAACGATCGGCTTCGACGAGCATCGCTCGAATATCCTGCTCAGCGAAGGCGCCCTGCTCTCGGGACTGGTCGCCGAGCCCATCCTCGGCAAGCAGGCCAAGCTCGACACGCTGGTCGAACTACGGACCCGCTTTGGCTTGCCGGACGAGGCGACCCTCGCCGTCGGCGACGGCGCCAACGATCTTGCCATGCTCGGCGAAGCCGGGCTCGGCGTCGCCTATCGCGCCAAGCCGGCAGTCGCCGCCGCGGCCGATGCCCGCCTCGACCATGCCGATCTCACCGCTTTGCTCTATGCCCAGGGCTATCGCGGCGACGAGATCGTCCGGAGCTGAGCCTCAATCGACAATAAACAGTCGCGCTCCGTTTGGGGAGCGCGAACGGTGCGGCTCGGCCTTGTCCGCGACCTGGTAGCTCATCCCGGCTCGCAGCCACATGACGCGGCCATCGGCCAGGGTGGTCTCCAGTTCGCCCTCCAGGCAGAGCAGGATATGCCCCTTCTCGCACCAATGGTCCGAGACATAGCCGGGCGAGTATTCGACCATCCTGACGCGGATCGGGTTGTCAGCCGGCCCGAAGCGGCGCGTGCGCCAGGTCGCCTGCCCCTGCTCTCCCGCAAAATATTCAGGCTCGACGGTCGACCAGTCGGTCGTGCCGAAGGGGATGTCGCTCATGCGCATGGACGGCCTCTCTGACGCGTATCCCGGAAACCTGCCGGAGCAGCCATCACGCCGCCAATGCAAAAAGCTGATGGCGACGATCAGCGACAACAAAAAAGGCGGCCCGGAGGCCGCCTTTCCTTGATCGATCGTTGAGAGGCGATCAGCTCATCGTCACCGCGACGAAGCGGACCTCGCCCTGGGCGTTCGAGACCAGCAGCAGGGCCGACTTCTTGCCCTCCTTCTTGAGAGCGTCGAGCCGCTTGGTGACGTCCTCCGGCGAATTCACCGGCTCCTGGCCGACTTCGACCACGAGCTCGCCGACGAGGATACGCTTGTCGGCAGCGTTGGAGTTGGCATCGACCTTGGTGATGACGACGCCCTTCAGCCCGTCCTTGATCGAGTAGCGCTTGCGCAGATCGTCGTTCTGCGCCGAGAACTCCAGGCCGAGCGCCGAGGCGGTCACCGGCTTGGCGGCCTCGCCTGCGGGCTTGTTGGCCGAGGCCTGCTGGACCTTCTCGCCATCCTCGAGCCGGGCGAGCTTGACCGTCTTGCTCAGTTCCTTGCCCTTGCGCATCACCTGGATCGGCACGTCCTTGCCGACCGCAGTGCCGGCGACGATGCGCGGCAGTTCGCGCGAATCCTTGACGTCCTTGCCGTCGAACTTGACGATCACGTCGCCGACTTCGAGGCCCGCGGGCTTGGCCGGGCCCTTCTCGTCGATGCCGGCGATCAGCGCGCCGCGGGCGGTACCGAGACCGAGCGCCTCGGCGGCAGCGTCATCGACATTCTGGATGCGCACGCCGAGCCAGCCGCGGCGGGTCTCGCCGAACTCCTTGAGCTGGTCGACGATGTTCGTCGCCAGCGAGGACGGCACGGCGAAGCCGATGCCGACCGAGCCTCCGGTCGGCGACAGGATCGCGGTGTTGATGCCGATCACCTCGCCGGCCATGTTGAACAGCGGGCCACCGGAATTGCCCTTGTTGATGGCCGCGTCGGTCTGGATATAGGTGTCGTAGGGACCCTGGTTGATGTCGCGGTTGCGGGCCGAGACGATGCCCGACGAGACCGAGCCGCCAAGGCCGAACGGGTTGCCGATCGCCATCACGGGATCGCCGATCCGCATCTTGTCGGAATCGCCGAACTTGACGAAGGGCAGCGGCTTGTCGTGCTTCACGCGCAGCAGCGCGAGGTCGACCTTGGTGTCCTTGCCGACGACCTCGGCCTTGAGGCGCAGGCCATCGCTGAACACCACGGTGATCTCGTTGGCGTCGCCGATGACGTGGTTGTTCGTCACGACGAGGCCGGACGGATCGACCACGAAGCCCGAACCGGCCGATTGCGAGCGGCGTTGCTGCGGCGGCTGGTTCTGGTTCTGGCCCTGCTCGCCGCCGCGGCCGCGGCGGTTGAAGAATTCCTCGAACAGGTCGCCGAACGGCGTGTCGGGGCCGAGCTGCGGCAGCTGCGGCAGGTTGCGACCGCGCGTCTCGCTGGTCGTCACCGCCGCGATGTTGACCACGGCCGGCATCACCCGCTCGGCGAGATCGGCCAGCGAGATGGTGGTGCCGTGGGCCTGCGGCGTGGCCTGGACGTTGCCAGGCGCCGGCGCAGCCTGGGCGAAGGCAGGCACCGTCGCGAACGCCATGCCGGCGACCGTCGCGATCCGCGCCAGACGGTAGGCCTGGGAATGTGTGAGTGCCATCGATGTCCTCATGATCATGATGATGTCAGCGCCAAGAGACCGAGGTGGACGGGATCGCCTTGGCGGCATTGCAGCGCAGCCGGAATCCGAACGCAACTTAAGAACGCCAAAATACGGCGGAAGGGCGACGCAAGATCGCGTCATAATGCCGTGATCGCCGGAAAATGGCCCGGAGCCCCGGCCGAACCCGAGCGGCTCCCGTTTGAGAGCTTCAGAGCAGGATCCGCCCGGCTCGCAGCGCAAGCCGGGCGGATTCCGTTCCCGTCAGCTGCGCGCCAGCCAGACCAGACCGACGCCGACGATTGCCGAGACGATGCCGATCAGGCGCATCCGATCCGCCGGAGTCTCGGAGGCGCTGCGCAGCGCCTCCTTGGCGATCTCCGGTATCGACGCGAAAAGCAGTCCCTCGATGGCGAAGACCAGGCCGAGCGCCGCGAGGAAATCTGTCATGCGCAGCGCTCGGTCATATGATCAGGGCTTCGGGGCCGCCGGCGTCGCCGGGGCTGCATCGGTTGCCGCGCCGGCGCGCTTGCCGGCAGGGTCGTTGAAGAAGCGGAAGAACGGCGAGTCGGGCGTCAGCAGCATGCGCGTATCGCCGGACTTCAGGCTCGCTTCGTAAGCCTGCATCGATCGATAGAAGGCGAAGAACTCCGGATCCTTGCCGAAGCCCTCGGCGAAGATGCGGTTGCGCTCGCCTTCGCCCTGGCCGCGGATCTCGTCGGATTTCCGCTGCGCCTCGGCGACGATGATGATCGCGTCGCGTTCGGCCCGCGCCCGGATTTCCTGCGACTGCTGGCCGCCCAGCGCACGCGCTTCCGCCGCCTCGCGCTGGCGCTCGGTCTGCATGCGCTGGAACACCGCCTGCGAGTTGGCAGCCGGCAGGTCGACACGGCGCAGGCGAACGTCGACCACGGTCATGCCGAAGCGGCCTGCCTCGCGGTTCACGTCGTCGCGGATGCGATTCATCAGCCGCGAGCGGTCGTTGCGCACCATCGAGGTGAACGTCGCCTCGGCCAGGACCGAGCGGACGTTACCGTTGACGATCGAAGCGAGCTGCGAGTTGGCGCGCGGGATGTTGTTGACCGCCTGGAAGAAGCGCAGCGGATCGGAGATCCGGTAGCGCGTGAAGGCGTCGACCACGAGCCGCTTCTGGTCGGAGGCGATGATTTCCTGCGCAGGCAGGTCGAGATCGAGGATGCGGTTGTCGAGATAGGTGACCTGCTCGAACGGCGCCGGCAGCTTGAAATAGAGCCCCGGCTCGGTGACGACGCTGCGCACGGCGCCGAAGCGCAGCACGATCGCCGACTGGGTCTGCTGGACGACGAAGGTCGCGGCATAAAAGACAATCGCGACGATGGCGACGAGCGCCAGCACGGCAATGCGGAGGAAGCCGTTCATCGCGTCGCTCCCTGCTGGGCCTGGCCCTGGTTCTGGCCGGCCGGCCGGCGCTGCTGATGCTGGCCGATTTCACCGAGGGGCAGATAGGGCACGACGCCGTTGCCGGTGCCGTTCTGGTCGAGGATCACCTTGTCCATGCCGCCGAAGACGCGCTCCATGGTTTCGAGGAAGAGCCGCTCGCGCGTGACGGCGGGGGCGTTCTTGTATTGCTCATAGACCGAGTTGAAGCGGCTGATCTGGCCAAGCGCCTCGTTGACCGTCTGGTCCTTGAAAGCTTCGGCCGACTGGATGAGCTGGGCCGCCTTACCGCGCGATTCCGGCACGACCTGATTGGCATAGGTCTCGGCCTGGTTGCGCAGGCGCTCCTGATCGGCACGCGCCGCCTGGACGTCGCGGAAGGCGTCAATGACCTGCTGTGGCGGGTCGACCTTCTGCAACTGCACCAGCCGGATCTGCACGCCGGCCCGGTAGGTGTTCAGCGTGTCCTGCATCAACTGGCGCACTTCGGTCTCGATCGCGGCGCGGTCGGTGGTCAGGACGGGCTGGATATTGCGCCGGCCGATCACCTCGCGCATCGCGCTCTCGGCCACGGCCTTCACCGTGCCCGGCGGATCCTGGATGTTGAAGACGAAGGCCTCGGGCGCGCCAGGGTCGATCTGCCACTGCACGATCACGTCGATGTCGACGATGTTCTCGTCGCCGGTCAGCATCAGGCTTTCCTCGGCGATATCGGTCTGGCGCGAGGTGCGCGCCGATTCGACCGTGCGGAAGCCGACCTCGGTGGTGATGACGTTGGTCACCTGCGGCTTGATCACGCTGCCGATCGGATAAGGCAGGTTGTAGTTCAGGCCCTGCCCGGTCTTGCCGACATATTTGCCGAAGATCAGATTGAGGCCGACCTCGTTGGGCCGCACCGTGTAGACGCCGGTGGCGAGCCAGAGCAGCACGAGGCCGAGGCCGACGAGCAGGAACCCGCGCCCGCCGAGATTGCCGCCCGGCATGAAGTTCTTGAGCCGGTCCTGGCCGCGCCGGATGATCTCCTCGAGATCGGGCGGAGTGTTGCCGCCGGAAGGACCACCGCCGCCCCAGGGGCCGCCGCCATTGCCGCCGCCGCCGCGCTGGCCCCAGGGACCACCGCCACCGCCGCTGCCACTGCCGCCGCTTCCACCGCTCTGGTTACTCCAAGGCATGCCTCAGCCGTTCCTCATTCTTTGCTTCGACCGTGCATAGCTGAACGGTTGAACGCTGTCAGCGCCATCAGGCGCAATGGGCGTTGAATTGGGCATCGGCCACGGATTCGTCAACGACGCAAGCGCCTTTGGTCGTAGACCCTTCGTCGCAGCCTTCTCCCTCGAGGGCTCAAGCGACCCGATCCAGCGTCGCGAAAGCGAAGGGGAACTCGTCCTCCGGGCCCGCCGGATGCTCGCTGCGGGCGCTCTCGCGGAAGGCCGAACGGTCGAAAACCGGGAAGACCGCATCCCCCTCGGGGTTGGCATGGACGAAGGTCAGCTCCAGCCGATCCACGAAGGGCAGTGCCTGCGCATAGACCTCGCCGCCGCCGGCGACGATGACGGCGCGCGCGCCCATCGCCTGCCCAAGCCGCTGCGCCGTCTCCAGCGCCTGGTCGAGTGTCGGCACGACGTAAACGCCGTCCGGCCCGAACTGCGGATCGCGCGACAGGACCACGCTCTGGCGCCCCGGCAAGGGCTTGCCGATCGACAGGAAGGTCTTGCGGCCCATGATGACCGGGCAGCCCATGGTCAGTTCGCGGAAGCGGCGCAGATCGGTCCGCAGCCGCCAGATCAACTGGTTGTCGCGGCCGATCACACCATTGTCGGCGATCGCCGCGATCAGGACGACGGGCAGCTTGCTCACCCGCTCAGCCTCCGGCCGCGAGCTTGTGCAGCGCCTGTCCGTCGACCCGCTTCACGGTCCACTCGCTCTGCGCCACCGCGCCGATCGAACGGTAGAATACCCGCGAGGGTTCGTTCCAGTTCAGCACCCACCAGGCGAAACGCGACAGACCTTCGTCGACGCAGCGCCTGGCGAGACGCACCATCAGCGCCTTGCCGATCCCGCGCCCGCGCTGCTCGGGCCGGACATAGAGGTCCTCGAGCCAGATGCCGTGCCGGCCGGTGAAGGTCGAATAGGTGTAGAACCAGATCGCGAAACCGGCGGGAGCGCCGTCCCATTCGGCGATGTCGCAAAACACCTTGGGGTCAGGCCCGAACAGGGCGGCCGCCATGTCGGCCTCGTTGGCCTCGACCTCGTGCAGCAGCTTCTCGTATTCGGCGAGCTCGCGCACGAAGGAAAGCACCAGCCCTTCTTCGCCCGGCCGGGCGGGACGGATGGAGAGAGTCATTTGGATGCCGGCTTTCCGCTAGCCAATAGCTTCTCATCCAGGAGTTTTTTTCTCCTCCGAGCTTCAGCTGGCTTCACATAAAAATGCTCAAACAGCTCCTCGATCAGATCGAGGCACCATTCAGCTTCGTGCGGTTCAACCGCTATTACTTGAAGGGTGGTCTTATCCGTAACCGGGTGAGCAGAAAAATTACCGAAATTTCTGATCGCATCGATCGTCGTCCTCAATGATTCTGGTATCACGAGCGACGGATCGGAGGCAGCTAATAGAGCGTCTATCTCTTTGGAGAGATCTCGCTCTTTAATCCCGCGATCATGCAATATCCCCTGCAGGCAGCGTCGAGCAAGCGCCGCCGAAGCCTTAGGGCTGTCAGCGAGAACTAGGCAAGCCTCACGGTAATCCTCTGCCAAATGAACTGGCACTTCACCCGATACAGGCGACCGCAGCACGCTCTTAGGCTCAACTAGCCTGCCTTCCACTTCGGAATTTGGTGCCAAGTTAAAAATGTAATTTGAACATGCAGAGCAATGCCGAACTCGCAGTAGCCATCCCGTTATCTGGTGGCCATGCATAACTCTCATTATTGTCTGATTGTCGTGAAATGCGATATTACAATGAGGGCATTTCATCTTTTATCCCTTAGACAGCGATCGGCGCCTTGATCGCCGGATGCGGGTCATAGCCCTCGATCACGACATCCTCGAAGCGGAAATCCTCGAGCTTGCGCACCGCCTGATTGAGCCGGAGCGTCGGCAGCGCCCGCGGCGTCCGCGACAGCTGCTCGCGCGTCTGGTCGAGATGGTTGAGGTAGAGATGCGTGTCGCCGAAGGAGTGGACGAAATCACCGACGGCGAGTCCCGTCACCTGCGCGACCATATGGGTCAGCAGCGCATAGCTCGCGATGTTGAACGGCACGCCGAGGAAGACGTCCGCCGAGCGCTGGTAGAGCTGGCAGGACAGCCTTCCGTCCACGACGAAGAACTGGAACAGGCAATGGCAGGGCGCCAGCGCCATCTTCGGGATGTCTGCCGGGTTCCAGGCCGAGACGATCAGCCGGCGCGAATCGGGATTGCGCCTGATCTCGTCGACCAGCCAGGCGATCTGGTCGATCATGCCGCCGTCCGGCGCCGGCCAGGAGCGCCATTGCCTGCCGTAGACCGGGCCGAGATCGCCGTTCGCATCGGCCCATTCGTCCCAGATGGTGACGCCGTTTTCCTGGAGATAGCGCACATTGGTGTCGCCGCGCAGGAACCAGATCAGCTCATGGATGATCGATTTCAGGTGCAGCTTCTTGGTCGTGACCAGCGGAAAGCCCTCCGACAGGTCGAAGCGCATCTGGTGGCCGAACAGAGCGAGCGTGCCGGTCCCGGTCCGGTCGTCCTTGCGGACGCCTTCGTCGAGGACGCGCTGCAGAAGGGCATGATACTGGTGCATTGAACCCGAATTCGAATCTGAAAAGCCCGAGATATTAGCGCTCAGGACATTAGCGCCATCCGCGCCGGCGCGCTCCCCGCCCGCCGCAGCTCTCAACCGCTTTTCACGCAGCCCTCGCGGTATCGAAATAAATCGTGATCGCTCCGGATATTGCAATGGCGAGGCGGCGCCCCAATGTGAATGCCCGGTGAACAGAAGGGGCGCTTCGGGCCTGCGCTTGGAGCATCGGATGAAAGCGGCTTCCGGTTTCCGGAACGATCCGATGCTACATCAAAAGCCCGGCTGATGAGGATCGTATCATGAGCAGACTATCCATGCTGGCCGCGCTGCTTCTGGCAGCCGGCCTGGCAGGGCATGCTTCGGCGTCGGCCTCGGCCGAAGCCAAGCCTCAGAACCCGGCGACCGCCACCGCGCCGAAGATCACGGAGTCCCAGGCGCGCTCGATCGCCTTCCGCCACGGCCTTGTCCACATCGAGGAGATCGCCCTCTCCGATTGGCGCTGGGAGATTGCCGGGCGCGCCCAGGGCGGCGTCGAGGTGACGCTCGATCTCAATGCCTATGACGGCACCGTGGTCGGCGGCGCGGCAGCGCCCTGAGCCATCTAGGCTCCTGAAAGAACCCTGAAGCCGCGGGCGTTTCCCGCGGCTTTTGCGCGCTTGCGCAGAAATTAGCCGGGACGGCCTCCTGCTCTCTTTCCCCGCGCGCGCTCAGTCCCTATATTCGCCTTGCCGTTCGCAAGACCGGCTATGGCGATAAACGGACTTCGGAATAAGCCTTTCGGACCCGGGGGCGGTACCCGGCGCCTCCACCACAGCCCTGCGGCGCGAGCGGCAGGAGACTTGCAGCCCGCTGGGTTGCAGGGCTGCGGCGGGGGCGAAATAGGATCGACGAGGGTGTAAAGGTTGTTCTTTTGCTCGGCATGGTTCCGCCGTTATCGGGCCTAAAGCATAGTTGCCAACGACAACAATGCTCGGGTTGCTGTCGCCGCGTAAGCGGTGCTGGTTCCCAAACCAAAGCCCTTGCGTTTAGCCGCGTAAGGCGGGGCTCGGAGGCGCCTGGCAACAGAAGCCTCCACTTTTTTGTCTGGCTCAAGCAGCCGGCACGGAGCAGCAGGGGAGGCCCTTCCTTTGCATCAGAACTGCTCTAAACTAATGGAATCGGTCACGTTTTTCGTTTCGGGGAGCTTCCCACCGGTCGCGGCGTGATCTAGAGGAGCGGAAACGGAACCCGGACCTGATGACCAAGGATATTCTCCGCTACGACCTGATGGTGCAGGACGCGCTCAAGGGCGTCGTCCGCAAGATCCTGTCCGAGGCGGGCCGCGACGGGCTCCCGGGCGAGCATCATTTCTACATCACCTTCCGGACCACCGCGCCGGGCGTGCGGCTGTCGCAGCGCCTGCGCGAGAAGCATCCGGACGAGATGACGATCGTGCTCCAGCACCAGTTCTGGGATCTCAACGTCAGCGACCACGCCTTCGAGGTCGGGCTCTCCTTCTCCGGCGTGCCGGAGCGGCTGCTGATCCCCTATGACGCGATCACCACCTTCTTCGATCCGTCCGTCCAGTTCGGCCTGAAGTTCGAGACGCAGGACGCCGCCGGCGAGGCGCAGGCGAGCGAGCCGGCCGCCCCGGTGAAGGCGCCGCGCGGCGCCGCCTCCGAGCCCAGCATCGCCCCTGCCGCGCCACTCGCCTTGCCGCCCAAGCCAGCGCAGAAGGCGCTGCCAGCGAAAGCGAAGGATGCTGCCGAGGCGGATGCCGAGGCCAAGCCCGAGGCCGAGGAGGAAGGCGGCGCCCAGGTCGTCAGCCTCGACGCCTTCCGCAAGAAGACCTGAGACCAGCCTAGAGGCCCCCTGCCATGACCGGATTCCGCAGCGAGACCGATTCCTTCGGTCCGATCGACGTCGCCGCCGACCGATACTGGGCGGCGCAGACGCAGCGCTCGCTGCAGAACTTCAAGATCGGCGGCCCGGCCGAGCGCATGCCACTGCCGGTCGTGCATGCGCTGGTCCTGGTCAAGAAGGCCGCCGCCACGGTCAATGCCAAGCTCGGCCTGCTCGACGGCAAGGTTGAGAGCGCGATCGTCCAGGCTGCTGACGAGGCCCTCGCCGGCAAGTTCGACGAGCATTTCCCGCTCGTCGTCTGGCAGACCGGCTCCGGCACCCAGTCGAACATGAATGTCAACGAGGTCCTGGCCAACCGCGCCAACGAGATTTTGGGCGCCGGCCTCGGCAAGAAGAGCCCGGTCCACGCCAACGACCACGTCAACAAGGGCCAGTCCTCCAACGACAGCTTCCCGACCGCGATCCATATCGCCGCCGCGCTCGCCGTCTCCAAGGAGCTACTGCCGGCGCTGACCCGGCTGAAGGACGCCTTCGACGCCAAGGCGAAGGCTTTCGCCGACCTCGTCAAGATCGGCCGCACCCATCTCCAGGATGCGACCCCGGTCACGCTCGGCCAGGAATTCTCCGGCTATGTAGCGCAGATCGAGCTCGGCATCGCCCGCATCGAGCAGACACTGCCCGGCCTGCTGGCGCTCGCCCAGGGCGGCACCGCGGTCGGCACCGGCCTCAACGCCCATCCCGATTTCGCCAGGGCTTTCTCGGCTGAGGTAGCCAGGCTGACCGGCCTGCCCTTCCGCACCGCCGACAACCTGTTCGAGGCGCTCGCCAGCCATGGCGCGATCTCCTACAGCCATGGCGCGCTGACCGCGCTCGCCATGGACCTGTTCAAGATCGCCAACGACATCCGCCTGATGGGTTCGGGCCCGCGCTCCGGCCTCGGCGAGATCAGCCTGCCGGAGAACGAGCCGGGCTCCTCGATCATGCCGGGCAAGGTCAACCCGACCCAGGCCGAGGCGCTGACCATGGTCGCGACCCGCGTGCACGGCAACCAGGCGACCGTCGCCTTCGCCGCCAGCCAGGGCCATTTCGAGCTCAACGTCTTCAAGCCGGTGATCGCGCAGGCGTTCCTCCAGTCTGCCCGGCTGCTCGCAGACGCGGCAGACAGCTTCCGCACCAATTGCGTCGAAGGCATCGAGCCTAATCGCGAGCGCCTCGCCGAGTTGCTCTCGCGCTCGCTGATGCTGGTGACGGCGCTCGCCCCCGCGATCGGCTACGACAAGGCCGCCAGCATCGCCAAGGCCGCCCACCACAATGGCACGACCCTGCGCGAGGAAGCGCTGAAGGCCGGCGTCGATGCTGACCTGTTCGACAAGACCGTCGTCGCCGAAGACATGCTCAGCCCGGGCTGATCATGGCCGAGATCGTCAATCTCCGCCGCGCCCGCAAGGCCCGCGACCGGGCGAGCGCCGAGGCGCAGGCCGAGCAGAACCGGATCGCGTTCGGCCGGACCAAGGCCGAGCGCAAATTGACCGAGGCGGAGAAGGCGCTTGCCGAGCGCCGCCTCGAAGGCCATCGGCTCGAGGGCGATCCCGACGGCAAGGGCAAGGCGTGAGCGGCAGATTATGAGCGGTTTGCGCAAGCGCTCCCTCGCCATCGCCGGCCACCGCACCAGCGTCTCGCTCGAAGAGCCCTTCTGGGAAGCGCTGAAGGAGATCGCGGCGGCCGAGAAGCGACCGATCGCGAGCCTTGTAGTCGAGGTCGATTCCGGCCGGGGCGAACTCAATCTCTCCTCGGCATTGCGACTGCGCGTGCTGGCGCATTATCGCGGACGCGCCGAGACCGCGAAGCTCACGTCTGCGGACTGATCAGCAGGCGGCGTGCCGTCTCGACCACGGCGCGCGTCAGATCCGCCAGCCGCTCGGCCGCGACCCGGTTGACCTGCCAAAACAGCGGCGTGTCGAGCGTCTTGCCGGGCATGAGCTCTCGCAATCGTCCGGCATCGAGATGCTCCCGCACCAGCAATTCCGGATTGGCGCTCCAGCCGATGCCAAGCAGGCACGCATCGACGAAGCCATGCGTCGAGGGCACCCAATGCACCGGGTGGGCAGGGCTTTCGCCGAAGGCAGCCTCCATCCACTGGCTCTGCAAGCGGTCCTTCTGGTTGAAGATGAGCGAGGGCGCCTGCGCCAGCGCCGGCAAGGTCGCTCCGTCAGCGAAATGGCGCGCCATGAACCCCGGGCTCGCCGTCGCGAGATAGCGCAGCGAGCCGAGCGGGATCACTCGGCAGCCCTGGATCGGCTTCTCCAGCGCGGTGACGGCAGCAAGCACTCGCCCTCGCCTCAGCCACTCGGCCGTATGCTCCTGGTCGTCGACGGCGATGTCGAGCAGATGCGGGCTCCGCTCCGCAAACGTCGCGACGGCACGCAGGAACCAGGTGCCGAGGCTGTCGGCGTTGGCGGCAACCCGCAACGTGACGCGCTGTTGCGGCTGGTCCGGTTCGGCCAGCGCCGGCAGCCGCGTCATCAGCTCGCCTTCGAGCAGGCCGACCTGCTCCATATGCCGGCAGAGCCATTCGCCCCGTTCGGTCGCGGTGCAGGGCTGGCCCCGGATGATCAGCACTGTCCCGAGCCGTTCCTCGAGCTGTTTCACGCGCTGAGAGACGGCCGACGGCGTGACATTCAGCGCCTGCGCCGCCTTATCGAAACTGCCGGTCCTGACAACGAGCGAGACGGCCTGCAGAGCGGGATAGTCGAGCATCGCATTAGCTCAGCTTAATCAGCATAACGATGTTTAACTACACTAAGGCACACCAGGCAGCTAGGCGGGGACACAGAAACTGGACCGCCACCCATGCCTTTCTCCGTCTATGTCACCGGCTTCACCATGGGCCTCAGCCTGATCGTCGCGATCGGGGCCCAGAACAGTTTCGTTCTGCGGCAAGGCCTCAGGAACGAGCACGTCTTCGCGGTCTGCCTCACCTGCGCGCTCTCGGATGCGGTGCTGATCCTCGCCGGCGTCGTCGGCCTCAAGCAGGCGACGGCGCTGCTGCCCATGCTCGAACCGGCCCTGCGCTATGGCGGCGCCGCCTTCCTGATCTGGTATGGCGCACGCAGCCTGCTCTCGGCCCTGCGTTCCTCCGAGGCGCTCGCGGTCGGCACCGCCAGTGGCGCGACGCTCTCCGCCAGCCTCGTCACCTGCGCCGCGCTGACCTGGCTCAACCCGCATGTCTATCTCGACACGGTCCTGCTGATCGGCAGCATCGCCAGCCAGTTCCCCGGGCAGGAACTGATCTTCGCCGCCGGTGCGATGACCGCCTCGTTCCTGTTCTTCTTCGGCCTCGGCTATGGCGCCCGCTGGCTGCGCCCACTCTTCGCCGATCCCAGATCCTGGCGTGTTCTCGACGGCATCGTCGCCGCCACCATGTGGGCAATCGCCTTCAAGCTGCTGCAGGGCAGCTGAGCGATCACACCAAAACGAAAAGCTCGCCAGACCAACAACTTGCGAGCAAAGGCTGAATCAGCCCCGCACCTGCTTGAATCAGTTTGCCAGCGCCTTGACTCAATTCTGCAGCGGCGAGCGCGAGAGCGGCCGCGGCACCGACTGGATGTCGAGCGGCGGCGGCAATGGCGGCGCTTCTCCACGCGGCCTGCCATAGCCGGGCGGATCGCCCGGAATGTAGGAAGGCGGCGCGCCCTGCAGGATCATCGGTCCGGGCCGTCCTTCGATTGCAGCGCGGATTGCAGCCTGCCTTGCCCGCTCCTCGGCTTCGGCCCTGCGCCGCTCGTCCTCTGCCTTGCGCAGTTCCTCCTGGCGTTTCGCGATCTCCGCCTTGCGGGCCTCCTCGGCGATGCGCGCCTCTTCCAGCTTGCGGGCGATCTCGGCTCGGCGCGCCTCCTCGGCTTGCCTGGCTTCCTCGGCGCGCCGGGCGATCTCGGCCTTGCGAGCCTCTTCGGCGAGTCTCGCCTCCTCGGCCTTGCGCGCCTCCTCCGCCCGCTTCTCCTCGGCGATGCGGCGCTCCTCCTCGGCCTTCAGGAACTCGGCGAGCTTGCGCTCGTTCTCGCGGAGCTCACGCTCGGCCCGCAGGCGGCGGATGTGCATCGCCCGTTCGCGCTGATCCGCCTCGAAAGCCTCGACCCGCTCGATCTCGCGCGCCAGCGCCCGCGCCGCCACCACATTGGAAAGCGCGCCGACATCGGTCTCGCGCCGCGGCGCGTCGAGTGGCCCACGCCAGGCGACGCCGACCTGCGGCATCTGCTCCGGCCAACCCTTCGGCGCCGCGCCGAGCGGGCGCAGGTTCAAGCGCAGATCGGTCGTCATCGCCCGCCAGTCGACCAGCCCGGTCGCCTCGGCCCTGAGGCCCGCACGCTCGACCGAGACGGGCGAGACGCGCAGCACGCCCGCCGCCTGGGTGAAGGGGATGGTGACGTCGCCAAGCGGCCAGCTCGCTTTCTCCAATGCCTCGCCAATCCGGTCCTGCAGGCGCCCGGTCTCGCTCTCGGAGGCGTCTTCCCCCGTCGTTGCGATCACCTTCGAGATGGCAGTGGGGTCGAAGCGGGCCATGCCAGCGCCCGCAACGCTGATCGAGCCGGCACCGCCGAGCGCCGCAATCAGCCGTGCCGGGCTCTCGCCCGAGCCGCCAGCCTCGAAGCTCCCCGACAGTTTTCCGGTCAGCGCACCCTTGGTCAGCGCTGCCAGGTCGAGCCCGGCGAGACCGAGCTTGCCATTGATCTGCGCCAGCCCGCCATCGCGACGCGCGGTGAGCCGCCCGCTGACCTCGCCGCCGGCATGGCTGCCGCGGAGATTGTCGAGGACGAGCCCGTCCGGCCCTGCTGTCAGGTCGAGCCGAGCCTTGGACAGTGCGATCTTGTCGGTCAGGTCGAGCCGGTCGGCGGAAAGAGCCAACCTGATCTCCCCGAGCCCTGTCGCGCCCTGGAAGCGGCTCGGTGACCACTGGCTGCCCGCGACCGCCTGCGACTGGCCGAGCACCGCCGTGAGCGCAGGCTGCAAGGCGAAATAGGGCAGATCGAGCCGCCCGCCGATCCCGCGCTCGGCCGAGAAGGTCAGCACGCCGCGCGCCGCCTTGCCGCCGGCGTTGACGACGAGATCGTCGAGCCGTGCCTCATCGCCGAAGGTGACACGGCCGGAGGCATCGAGGACGCCATCCGGAACCAGCCGCGCCAGCCCATCCGGCAGGACCTGGTCAGGCCCGTCGGCCTGCAGGCTGAGCCGGGCCGCGTCTCCCGCTCCTTCCAGAACGAGCATCAGCCCTGGCCCGGCGAGCGAGCCGACCGGTCCATTCTGGCCAAAGCCGAGCGAAAGCTCGCCCGAGCCGCCTCGTGCCGGGCGCGGCAGGCCGAAGGCGGCGAAGGCGCGGCGCCGGTCGTCGAGCGAGAGCTTCACATCGCCGCCATTCCACTGGCCGGCGGCACCGAGCTTGCCGTTGAGCGAAAGCCGCCCGGCCTGGGCCGATCCATCCGCCACGACGCTGGTCTCGCCATTTGGCGCGCGCGCCAGCTTGAACCCGGCATCGATCCCGGCGAGCCCGTCCTCGATCCGCGGCAGCACGCGCCGGAAGCCCTCCGGCAGCAGCGGCCCGGCCAGTGCCGTCAGCGCGGCGAAGCGCGGCGCACGCACCCGCCCGGCGATCTCGCCGCCACCCGGCAGCAGCGCCCCCTCGCCCTCCACCTTGACGCCGCCGAAGCCATCGACCGCGAGGCGGCTGAGACGCCAGTCGCTGCCCTGCCGGGTCAGCGCGAGCCGGGCCGAGCCCGGTGGGGCCGAAAGATAACGCAAACCGTTCAGGGTGAGATCGAGCGCGAGATCGCGGCGGCCGACGAGAGCGTTGAGGCTGTCGCCGGCCGGCAAGGTCGAGAGGTCGAGCCCATTCAGCGTCAGCTTTGCATCGAGCCGGCCTGGCGTGATCGCGCCAGAACCTTCGAGCCGCGGCCCCGAGCCCGCCCGCGCGCTCATGCGGGTGATCGCGAGACGCTCGCTGCTCCAGTCCAGCGTCGCCGTGCCGTCGAAGCTGCGCAGCGCAGCGAAGCTGTCGGCCAGCCCGGCTTCGACACCGAGCCGCGCCAGCGCCAGCGCCGCCCGGCGCGCGTCGGGCGCCTTCGCCTCGAGGGTGCCGCGAAAGCCCTGGTCATCAAGTGCCCCGCGCGCCTCGATGACCGCGTTGGCGATCTTCACCGTGGCGTTGCCATCCTCGATCCCGTCGCCGTCGAGCTTGCCGCGCAGGGCAAAGCCGCTGAAATCCTCGCCGCGCCAGACGATCTGGTCGAGATCCAGCGAAAGCTCGACCGGTCCCGGCAGCGCCTGCAAGGCACGCTGATAGCCCGGCCGCTGGGCCAGCGCCTCGCTCAGCGCATCGGCATCGAGCCGGCGTGCCTTGAGCTGGAGGCTGCCCTTGCTGTCCGCCGGATTGAACGAGCCCTCGCCTTCCAGCCGCGCGGCTCCGCCGGCGATCTCGATGGCGAGGCCCGAGAAATCGAGGCGCCGGCTATCGCCGCTCACCCGTCCGGCGAGACTGACCGCCCCGCCGGGCGCGATCGTGAAGCTGCCCTCCAGCCCGGGCCGAACGCTCTGCTCGGCACCAGCCAGGATCAGCGAGCCGTCGAAGCCGAATTGCGTCTGCTCTCCGGTGACCGAGGCCTTGGTCCGCAGTCGCCCATCGGCTTCGATCGCGCCGGTGGCGAAGCGCAGGGACGAGCCCGCGATCTCGCCTTCGACACGCCAGGGTCCGTGCAGGGCAACGGCCGAGACGTCGACCGAGATCGGCGCCAGCGTCTGCGCCGGCTTGCCGGACTCGCGCCAGATCACGGCCGAGCGGCGGATTGCCAGCCGATCGATCGCCGTTTCGCTCGGCAGGCCAGCGCCCTGGCGGGCCGGCAGCGCGATGCTGCCGGTCTCATCAGCGATGAGATTGAGCGTCAGGCCATCGACCTCGGCTTGGACCAGCCTGAACTCGCCGCGTGCCAGCGGCGCCAGCGCGAGCTCGGCCGTCAATGTCTCGATGGTCGCCGCACTTGCCGCGCTGCCGCCGGAGCCGAGGCGCACCTGGCCCAGCACCAGCCGCGGCGATGGCAGGAGCCGCAGCCCGATCTCGCCGGCGACGCGTGTCTCCACGCCGAGCGCGGCGCTGATGCGCTGCTCGAAATGGGGCCTGTACTCGCGCCAATCGACGAAGCCCGGCCCCAGCAGCGCGGCCAGCAACGCCGCGACGAGCAGCCCGGCCAGAAGGGTCAGGGCCTCACGCACGCTCTTGCATTGATCCTCAACATGTCGACGGCGCAATCATGCACGCAAGTCGCGGCAGGATCACGACATTCTTGCGAATGATCCCCGTTCGGAATGTCACAAGGCGATGATCTTGCCGGGATTGAGGATGTTCTGCGGATCGAGTGCGCGCTTGATCAGCCGCATCGTGGCGAGTGCGGCCGGGCTGTGCTCGATCGTGAGGTACTTCATCTTCTTCTGGCCGACGCCATGCTCGCCGGTGCAGGTTCCCTCCATGGCCAGCGCCCGCTTGACCAGCCGATCGATGAAGGCCTCGCAGCGCGCGACCTCGTCGGGATCGTTAAGATCGACCAGCGGCTGCGTATGGAAATTGCCGTCGCCGACATGGCCGACGATCGGCGCGATCAGGCCCGACGCCTCGATGTCGCGCTTGGTCTCGTCGACGCATTCAGCCAGCCGCGAGATCGGCACGCAGACATCGGTCGCAACCGATTCCGCGCCGGGCCTGAGCGCGCGCGCCGCCCAATAGGCGTCGTGCCGCGCCTGCCACAGCTTCGTGCGATCCTCCGGCCGGGTTGCCCAGTCGAACGACCCGCCACCGAATTCGGCCGCGATCTCGCCGAAGCGCTCGGCCTGTTCCTTCACGCCCTCCTCGGAACCATGGAACTCGACGAACAGCATCGTCGTCTCCGGCAGGCCGAGCTTGGAATGCAGGTTGACGCCGCGCATCATCACGTCATCGACCAGCTCGATCCGCGCGATCGGCAGGCCGGACTGGATCGTCATGATCGTCGCGTCGCACGCCGCCTTCACCGAGGGGAACGCACAGACGCCCGCCGACATCGCCTCGGGAATGCCGTGCAGCTTCAGCGTCACCTCGGTGATGATGCCGAGCGTGCCTTCCGAGCCGACGAGCAGGCGGGTGAGGTCGTAGCCAGCCGAGGATTTGCGCGCCCGGCTCGCGGTCTTGACGATCGAGCCGTCGGCCATCACCGCGGTCAGCGCGATGACATTGTCCTTCATCGTGCCGTAGCGCACGGCATTGGTGCCGGAGGCGCGTGTCGCCGCCATGCCGCCGATCGAGGCGTCGGCGCCGGGATCGATCGGGAAGAACAGCCCCTGGTCACGCAGGTGCTCGTTCAGCTCCTTGCGGGTGATGCCGGGCTCGACGGTGCAGTCCAGGTCCTCGGCATGGACCGCGACGACCCGCTTCATTTGCGACATGTCGATGCAGACGCCGCCGAAGGGCGCGTTGACATGGCCCTCCAGCGAGGTGCCGGTGCCGAAGGCGATCACCGGAACCCCGTGCTTGGCACAGAGTTTCACGATGGAGGCCACCTCTTCGGTGCTCTCAGGATAGACCACCGCATCCGGCGGCTGGTTGGGGATCCAGGTCAGGGTATGGCCGTGCTGTTGCCGGACCGCGAGGCTGGTGACGAGCCGGTTGCCGAACAGCGCCGCCAGTTCCTGCGTCAGCGCAGCGACAGCTTGCGGCGATGGCGGCAGCTCTGCGGCAGGAGCAGAGGTGGCTTGAGGCACGGCAGTGGTAGAAGGCATTGTCATGGCTGGAGAACTTCGCCTAGTCTGGAATGGTTCGGCCTTGAGAGCAGCGGCTCGTGTTGTTTTCACGCGCCGCGACCGCGCCGGCAAGGGCCGGCGGTGCAGAGCCGCCTACGCATCGACGAAAGACGGACCGAAAGGAGGAGCCGATGCCGGACGATATTCGCACGCCCGCTTTGTTTTTCGCTCCCTTCGTCTCGTCCCCCATGCGGGTCGAGCCGCACTGGATCGACTATAACGGCCATCTCAACATGGCCTATTACCATGTCCTGTTTGACCGCGCGGTCGACGAGGCCTTCTCGCTGATCGGCCTCAACCAGGACTATGTCGACAGCCGCCACGCCTCGTTCTTCGCCGCCGAATGCCATGTGCTCTACAAGCGCGAGCTGACGGAAGGCGATCTCGTGCGCGTCACCGCGCAACTCATCGCCTTCGACGACAAGCGGCTGCATTATTATCTCGAAATGCGCCATGCCAGCGAAGGTTGGCTCGCTGCGACCTCCGAGAACCTCTCCTTGCATGTCGACATGACCAGCCGCAGGGTGACGCCCTTCCCGCCCGACATCCTCGCCAATCTCGCGATCATGAAGGCGGCGCATGCGCAGATGCCGCGCCCGGCCACGGTCGGTCGCATGATCGGCATGCCGCAGAAGAGCGCGATCACCCTCGGCGAACCGGCGCCGGAAGCCGAACGCGAGACGGAGACGCGGCACTAGCCGCGCTCGCTATTTGGCCCGTCTAGCGCTGCGGATAAATGGTTTCGCCGCGCTTGAGCATCGCGACGAAGGCCGCGATCTTCTTGCGCCGCCCGGCTTCCGTCTTGAGATTGTGGACGCGGAACGCCAACGCAAAGCGGTTCTGCGCGCTCAGTTTCGCGAGCATCTCCTTGGCCTGAGGCTCTGCGTCGATCGCAGCCTGGAGATCGTCGGGGATCTTCAGGTTTCGGCCGGCGCCATAAGCGCGCGCCCAGCGACCGTCGGCCTTGGCGGCATCGACCTGCACCAGGCCGTGGCCGGTCATGCGCCCCTCCACGATCAGGCGGGCGACATTGTCGACATTGATCTGGCTCCAGATGCTTTTGGCTGTCCTCGGCGTATAGCGCTGCAGATAGCTGCGCTCGTCGAGCCCCTTCTTGACGCCATCGATCCAGCCCCAGCACAGCACGACGTCGATCGCTTCCTTGGGTGTGATCGAGCGCAGGCCGGATGAGAGCTTGTGGATCTTGATCCAGACTTCGTCCGTGCGGTCATGATGCGCGCCAAGCCATTCGTAGAAGCGCGCGGCATCCTCGAATTCGCGGACCTTGTCAGGGTCGACCACAACCGGCGCCATCGCTGCTCCAACATGTTCAGTTCGGCCGAAAGGCCGCACGCCGCTCTACGCGCCGAGAAGGTTCGCTCCTGTCAGCACAGAAGCCGCTGACCGAAGGCCAGCCGGCTACTCGTCGCCGTCCGGTATCTTCAGCAGGTGGCCACAGGCTTTGCAGTGCACGGCGTCGGGCTCGTGGCGCTGAAGAGCGCATTGCGGACAGGGAAAGGTCACCTTGTGCGGGCGGAACACCGCCTGCGCCAATCGAACGAACAGCGAAATGCCGGTGATCATCACCACGATCGAGGTGAGCTTGCCGGCGATGCCCGGCAAGGTGATGTCGCCGAAGCCGGTCGTCGTCACCGTCGTGACGGTGAAATAAAGCGCCTCGACATAGCCCTCCAGCCCCGGCCGGCTCATGAAGAAGAAGGTGTAGACAAAGCCGCTGACCACGAAGAGGAAGGTCGCCAGGTTGATCAGGGCCCGCGCCACATCCTCCCAGTCGCGGTAGCGCGTCTCGCGCAACTGCGCCCAGATCAGGCCGCGCTGCGACAGCGACCAGAGCCGCAGGATGCGCAGGAAGCCGAAATTCTCCAGCCATTGCGGCGCCAGCAGCGTCGCCAGGATGAAGAGGTCGAGCAGCATGGTCGGCTGGCGCAGCAGCCGCAGCATGTTCGAGGAGGCGAGGAAGCGCGCCGCGATCTCGGCGGCGACGATGATCGCGACGGCGTAGTCGAGCCAGAGGAATTCCGGCCGGTCGCGCAGCATCGGCGTCGCGACGAAGAAGCCGATGATCAGGATATCGACGATCAGCGTCGCGAACCGGAAGCGAAGCGCCATCGGCGTGCGGCCATGATAGAGCTGCCGGAGCCGGTCGCGCAGGCCGGAGCTGCCATTGCTGCTGTCGTCAGGATCGGCGGCTGCACTCATCCCATCGGCGTAGCAGCGCGGCGGCGACGGCGTCCAGCCCCGGCGCTCACGCCGGCCGGATCGCGACCGCCTGCACGCTGTAGCCGCCGAACAGCCGCGTGGTGCCGCCGATGGTCCCGGTCTCGGCGCAGAGATCGGTCACGACCATATCGAGATCCCGGCGCGGCGTGACATGGAACAGCGCCAGCCAGCGGTTGAGCACCGCCTTGAACGGCCCCGGCAGATGCGCCTGGTCGCCGAAATCGACGATATGCAGCGCGCCGCCGGGCGCAACAACCTGCATCGCCTGCGCCAACGCTTCGCGCCAGGGCGGGATCATCGAGAGCGCATAGGAGATCACCACCCGCTCGAACCCAGCGCGGCCGAACAGCGCCTGCGGGTCGAAACTGGTCGCATCGGCCTGCGCCAGCGTGATGCGCTCGGACAAGCCGGCCTTCGCTACCTGTTCGCGGGCGGTGCGCAACATCTCCTCGGAGACGTCGAGCCCGTAGCAGCGCACAAGCGGGTAGCGCTGCGCGATCTTGATCAGGTTCCGGCCGGTGCCGCAGCCGACCTCCAGCACCGCACCGCCCGGTGGCGGCTTCAAGCCTGTGATCAGCCCGTCCCGGCCGAGCAGGTAGAACTTGCGGGTCGCGTCGTAGATGTGCCGCTGGAAGCGATACATCCGGTCCATCAGGCCGGCGGCATCCGCCCTGCCCTCGACCGCACTCACGCAGCCGCTCCGCGGACATAGAGATGGAAGGCGCCGTAGATCGAGGAGCGGTCGCGCGCCCCGAGTTCGCGGCTGCGCTCTTCCTGATACTGCCATTGCGACAGGATCGCCTCCGGCACGCGGCCGGGCAGCAGGCGCTCGTCGGCGGCGGTGCGGAAGATCACGCGGGCGCCAGGCGCGGCACTGCGGGTGATCTGCGTCCACAGCGCCGTCAGATCGGCATCGTTCATCCAGTCCTGCGCATCGAGCAGCACGAAACCGTTGCAGCTTTCGGCCGGCTGCTTTTCGAGGAAGGCGGTGATCGCGCTCTGATGATAGGAGACGCGGCCGGCGCGCGCCTTCACCGTCTCGAAATTGCCCTGTTCCAGATAGGGCGGCACCGCCGCATCAGGCTCCGGCCCGTAACCGCGGCCGAAGGCCTGCCAGGCGAAGTAATTGGTCTTGAGGTCGAAGCCGCAGGCCAGCCGTTCCAGCCGATGGCGCAGCACGGCGCGGATACCGGCATCGCCATCGGCGGCCAGCGCCTTGTATTGCGCCGGCGGGATGCCGAGCCCGTAAAGCGAGGCCGGCTGGCGCACCAGCCAACGCACCAGCTTTGTCTCGAACACCGGCGCCAGGTGCCGGTCGAACAGCGCCCGCTGCTCCTCCATCGTCTTGGCCTGCAGCATCACCCTTGGGTCGCAGCCGAGCCGGCGGGCGAGGAAATGCCCGGTGCCGATAAAGCGGCCGAGCAGGCCGTAGCGGTAGAAATTGCGGGCGAAGACCTCGACCCGGCGCCGGCCGGCAATGTTGCGCCCTTCCCAATAGGCGCGGCTGACGGCGTCGAGCCGCAGCGCGATCAGGCGGTCATAGATCTCGACATTGGCCTTCGACTGCGCCTGCCCGAAGAAGCGGCGAAAGACCGCGTGATCGTCGATCTCGGCCAAGGCAGCCAGCTTGAGATGGCCGAGCGCGATATGGGCGCCGTTGAGGTCGATCGCGCTGATCTTCGCCGGGTCGGCGGTGAGATAGGACAGGATGTTGCAGGAACCCGAGGCGATCGCGACGAGATGGTCGCTGGGCTGCAGCGCCAGCGCCTCCATGTCGACGACCGGATCCTCCCAGATCTGCGGATAGACCAGGCCGGAGAAGGCGAACGTGAACATCCGCTCCAGCATGCCGGCGCGCGAGAGCGGCTTGCTGCGATGGACGGCGGTGGTCAGCCCGAGATTCGTCGTGCGCTTCACCGCGCGGATCGTCTGCGTCACGAGAGCCTCGTTTCCGCCCATTGCGATGGCGAGCCGACTAGAGGAGTCGCGTGACGGTTGGGTGACGCGCCGGGCGCCCGGAGAAGAGACCGGTCGCCGCCCAACGCGGATGTGAAACAGGCCGTGTTGCAGAGGGCTGAAAACAGGAAGACAAATCCCCATATCTCGCGCGACAATCGAACAAGAGCTGGTGGAAAGGAGCCTTGCATGGGCCTGATGGACATGTTCGCCAAGACAGGGAAGCCGGCAGAGCGTGAATTCCCCTTCCAGCTCAGCGATGCGGAGTGGCGCCAGAAGCTGACGCCGGAGCAGTACCAGGTGCTGCGCGGCCACGGCACCGAGCGGGCCGGCTCCTGCGCGCTGAACTTCGAAAAGCGTGCCGGCACCTTCTCCTGCGCTGGCTGCGGCCAGCCCTTGTTCCGGTCGCACAAGAAGTTCGAGAGCGGCACCGGCTGGCCGAGCTTCGACCAGCCGCTGGAAGGCGCGGTCGAGGAGAGCGAGGACTACAGCTATGGCATGCACCGGGTCGAGGTTCACTGCGCCAATTGCGGCGGCCATCTCGGCCATGTCTTCCCCGACGGCCCCCCGCCGACCGGCCTGCGCTACTGCATCAACGGCGTGGCGATGGATTTCGCCCCGGAAGCGGGGTGAGACCCTCACTCCGTGACTAAGCGCGGGGAACCCTCTCCGTCCAGGAGAGGGTTCCCCGCGCTGTCCGAGCCTCAAATCTCCGGCACCGCCCGACGTGCCAGCGTCGCCGCATCGACCGCCAGCGGCAGGTCGCCGAAATGCCCGGACCAGTGCCCGCCGAGCCGCGTCGCGACGAAAGCATCAGCGACCGCATGCGGCGCATGGCGGATCAGCAGCGCGCCCTGCAACATCAGCGCCAGACGCTCGGTCAGCAGCCGCGCCTGGCCTTCATGGCGGATCAGGTCATGCAGGTCGTTCTCCAGCGCCTGCAGCGCCGCATCATAGCGCCGGTCCTGGCCGGAGACAGAATGCAGTTCCGCGCGCAGCGCCTGCAGCGAGCCCGGTTCGCGCTCCAATGAGCGCAGCACGTCGAGGCAGATGACGTTGCCCGAACCTTCCCAGACAGAATTGAGCGGCGCCTCGCGATAATGCCGCGCCATCGGGTTCTCCTCGATGAAACCGTTGCCGCCATGGCATTCCAGCGCCTCGGCCACGACCGCCGGCGTGCGCTTCGCCACCCAGTATTTCGCCAGGGGCGCGCCGACCCGGGCCAGCAGCTTCTCGCTCTCCGACTGCTCCTGCCGGTCGACCGCGGCGAAGAGCCGGAAGGCGAGCCAGGCGGCGGCCTCGGCCTCGATTGCGAGGTCGGCTAGGACGTTCTGCATGATCGGCTGATCGATCAAGAGGCGCTGGAAGGCGGTGCGGTGCTGGGCGTGATGGCCGGCGAGCATCACCGCCTGCCGCATCAAACCGGCCGAGGCCGCGGCGATGTCGAGCCGCGTATTGTGGTTCATCGACAGGCCGGTGCGCAGCCCCCGGCCGGGATCGCCGAGCATATGGCCGATCGCGCCCCTGAACTCGACCTCGGAGGAGGCGTTCGAGCGGTTGCCGCATTTGTCCTTGAGGCGCTGGATCGCGATGCCGTTGCGCTCGCCATCCGGCCGCCAGCCCGGCACGACGAAGCAGGAGATGCCCTCCTCATTGCGCGCCAGCGTCAGGAAGACATCGGAATGCGGCACCGAGAAGAACCATTTGCTCCCGTGCAGCGAATAGGTGCCGTCGCGATTGTCATAGGCGATGGTCTGGGTCTGGCGCAGGTCAGAGCCGCCTTGCGTCTCCGTCATCGCCATGCCGACGGTCGCGCCAGTCTTCCCGGCGGCAGGCCCCTGGTTCTTGTCATAGGTCTTAGAGGAGATCAGCGTCCCCCATTGCGCCCACAGCGCCCGATCCTGTTTCAGCACCGGGATCGCCGAATAGGTCATCGAGATCGGACAGCAGATGCCGCTCTCGCAGCCATACCAGAGATATTGCAGGGCGGCCCGCGCCACCTGCGCCCCCGGCCCCGGCTTGTTCCAGGCGAGCGCATGCGTCTCCTGGCCGATGGCGCGGGTCATCAGCGCATGCCAGGCCGGATGGAACTCGATCTGGTCGATGCGATTGCCGAAGCGGTCATGGCTGCGCAGTTCCGGCCCGTGCCGATTGGCGAGTCTGGCCATCTCGATCGTCTCGGCCGCGCCGACCGTCCGCCCGGCCTCGTGCAGCCGCTCATCGGCCCAGCCGGCATCGAAAGCGGTGATCGCCGCCTTCAGCACGGGATCGGCGGCATAAGCGTCGTAATCGGCCAGCGGCGGCACCTGGTTGGTGACCTGATGGGCGTGCGATGCCTGGGCCATGGGCTTCCCTTCCGATCCGCGAACCGCCCCCGTCATTAACCAGCAGACTATGCTGATGCCCGGGAATTGCGAACCTGCCCGATTGCCGCCCGAGTTCACCCGGCACTTCGCCGCGCGCCGTCATCGGCGCGAGCCCATGGAGAACCTTCACGTGCTGCGACGCGTCCTGAGTACCCTCGTGATCACACTGGCCGCCGGCTTCGGCCTTGCCGCCATTCCGGCAAAAGCCCAGCCCCAATCAGCAGTGAAGGTACAGGCTGGCGATGGCCGGCCTTATGAGATCGCCGACAGCGAAGTCTGGGACGTGCCCGATCCGGTCTCGCGGCGCGGCTACCAGGTCTTCGTCGCCCTGCCGCCTTCCTACGCCAAGGAGCCGCAGCGGACATATCCGGTGCTCTACGTCACCGACGCCGACTACGCCTTCCCGATCCTCCGCCAGATCAGCCGCCGCCTGAACGGCGAGGGTCCCAAGGTCGAGGAGTTCATCCTGGTCGGCTTGTCCTATGCCAACGGCGAGGACGGCGCGGCCAGCCGCCGGCGCGACTACACGCCGACGCCGAAAGGGGCTGACGACGACACGCATGGCAAGGCGGGAGCCTACCAGGCTTATCTGCGCAATCAGGTGAAACCGTTCATCGCCCAGCGCTATCGCACCGACCCGGCGCGCAGCGTCTTCCTCGGCCATTCCTATGGCGGGCTGCTCGGGGCTCAGATCCTCCTCACCGAGCCCACAATGTTCAGCGGCTATATCCTCGGCAGCCCGTCATTCTGGTTCGCCAGAGAGCATTACCGCGAGCTGGAATCCGGCTATGCCGCCCGCAGCAAGGACCTGCCGGCCAAGGTGTTCCTCTATGTCGGCGAGTACGAGACAGTCCGGAAAGGCGATCCGCGCTTCAACAGGACCGGAGACATGGTCGGCGACAACCGTGCCTTCGAGAAGGCTCTGAAGGAGCGGAAGTATCCGAACCTCGGCCTGAAATCGGTCGTCCTAAACGACGAGGACCATCTGACCGTCGCCCCGCGCGGCTTCACCCAGGGGCTGAGATACCTGCTGCCATCGCGCTGATGCGGCGGGGTTTATGATCGCCTGCTCGCCATCGCGGAAAACCATTCCTGATGGCGAGCAATCCAAGACGCCTGCCCCTATATTGACCGTGAACGAATCACGATCACGCAAGCCAAGCCATTGTCCGACCAGAGCACCTCCGCCCCCCTGCCCCGTCCCGGCGGTCTCGCCGCGCGCGCCGCCGCGCAGCCGGCGGCCGGCTATCTGCAGGGGCTCAACCCGGAGCAGCGCCAGGCGGTCGAGGCGACCGACGGGCCCGTGCTGGTCCTGGCCGGCGCCGGCACCGGCAAGACCCGCGTGCTCACCACCCGCATCGCCCATCTGATCGCGACCAATCGCGCCTACCCCTCGCAGATCCTCGCCGTGACCTTCACCAACAAGGCGGCGCGCGAGATGAAGGAGCGCGTCGCCCATCTCGTCGGCCCGGTCGCCGAGGGCATGCCCTGGCTCGGCACCTTCCACTCGATCTCGGCCAAGCTGCTGCGCCGCCATGCCGAGCTGGTCGACCTGCGCTCCGATTTCACCATCCTCGACACCGACGACCAGATCCGCCTGATGAAGCAGGTGATCCAGGCGGAGGGCATCGACGAGAAGCGCTGGCCCGGCCGGATGCTGGCCGGCTTCATCGATAGCTGGAAGAACCGCGGCCTCGCACCCAAGGATGTGCCGCCGGGCGAATCCGGCGTCTTCGCTTCCGGCAAGGGCGGCAAGCTCTACGCCGCCTATCAGGACCGGCTGAAAACGCTGAACGCCGTCGATTTCGGCGATCTGCTGCTGCACTGCCTGACGCTGTTCCGCGCGCATCCGGAACTGCTCGCGAGCTATCACGAGCGCTTCCGTTACATCCTCGTCGACGAGTACCAAGACACCAACGTCGCCCAGTATCTCTGGCTCAGGCTTCTCGCCCAGGGCCGCCGCAACATCGCCTGCGTCGGCGACGACGACCAGTCGATCTATGGCTGGCGCGGCGCCGAGGTCGATAACATCCTGCGCTTCGAGCACGATTTTCCGGGCGCGACCGTGGTCCGGCTCGAGCGCAACTACCGCTCGACCGGCCATATCCTCGCCACCGCCGCCAAGCTGATCGCCCGCAATGAGGGCCGTCTCGGCAAGACGCTGCGCACCGAGGACGAGGCCGGCGAGAAGGTCACCATCACCGGCGCCTGGGACAGCCAGGAGGAGGCCCGCCTGATCTCCGACGAGATCGAGGCGATGCAGTCCAAGGGCGAGAACCTCTCCGAGGTCGCGATCCTGGTCCGCATCTCCGCGCAGATGCGCGAGATGGAGGAGCGGCTCATCCATGTCGGCGTGCCCTATCGCGTCATCGGCGGCCCGCGCTTCTACGAGCGCGCTGAGATCCGCGACGCAATGGCCTATCTGCGCTGCGTGGTGAGCCCCACCGACGACCTCGCCTTCGAGCGCATCGTCAATGTGCCCAAGCGCGGCCTCGGCGACGCCACCATCCAGCTGCTGCACAATTACGCTCGCGCCGCGCAGATCTCGCTGCTGCAGGCGGCCCGCGTCGTCGTCGAGAGCGACGAGCTCAAGCCCAAGGCCCGCACGACCTTGCGCGAACTGGTCGAGGCCTTCGCCCGCTGGCAGGGCAAGGCCGAGGCGATGCCGCAGGGCGAGCTCGCCGAGCTGGTGCTGGAAGAGAGCGGCTACACCGAGATGTGGCAGAAGGACCGCTCGGCCGACGCCGCCGGGCGCCTGGAAAACCTCAAGGAGCTGGTGCGCTCGCTCGACGAATTCCCCGACCTGCCGTCCTTCCTCGAGCACGTCTCGCTGGTGATGGACGCCGACAGCGGCGATGGCGGCGCCCGCGTCTCGATCATGACGCTGCACGCCGCCAAGGGTCTGGAATTCGACACCGTCTTCCTGCCCGGCTGGGAGGAAGGGCTGTTCCCGAGCCAGCGCGCCCTCGACGAGAACGGCCGCGCCGGGCTCGAAGAGGAACGCCGCCTCGCTCATGTCGGCCTGACCCGTGCCCGCAAGCGGCTGAAACTCTATTTCGCCTCGAACCGCCGCATCCACGGCCTCTGGCAGTCGAGCCTGCCCTCGCGCTTCATCGACGAATTGCCGGAGGACCATGTCGAGGTCGTCCAGGCGCCGACCGCCTATAGCCAGGGCGGCTACGGCGCCTCCCGCTTCGAGCGCATGGAGAGCTTCGGCTCCTCCTATCAGACGCCGGGCTGGCAGCGCGCCCAGGAGAACAAGGCCAAGTTCAACTCCGGCGGGGGCTCGGGCTTCTCCGACGCCGGCCAGCGCGGCTTTGGCCAGGGGACCGGCTTCGGCAGTCGCCAGCGTGGCCCGATGCTGATCGAGGGCGAGCTGACGGCAAAATCGACGGGAAGCTCCGCCTTCGACCCCGGCGCCCGCGTCTTCCACGTCAAGTTCGGCCCCGGTTCGGTCGCCAGCGTCGACGGCAACAAGCTGACCGTCGATTTTGACAAGGCCGGTCGGAAAATGGTGCTGGACTCGTTCGTTCAGAAAGCAGGCTAGGGTCCGGTCTCGCGATTCCCGGAGACCGCCCCATGCATCCCGACATCATCGTTACCGACAGTATCGACGAGACCTTCCTGTCGGTGCTTCAGGAGGGCTTGCGGGGCTATAACGAGGAACAGGCCGGCGCGACCGATCTGAAGCCGATCCAGGTCAAGATCCGCGATCCCGAAACCGGCGCCCTCGCGGGCGGCCTTTCCGGCCGGACCTCGCGCGGCGTGCTCTTCATCGACTATGTCTATCTGCCGCAGAGCCTGCGCGGCTCCGGTGTCGGCAGCCGCATGCTCGCCATGGCCGAGCATGAGGGCAAGAGGCGCGGCTGCAGCAAGGCGGTGCTCTTCACCATCACCTTCCAGGCCCCGGACTTCTACAAGCGCCTCGGCTGGAAGGTCCTCGGCGAGGTCGCGCCCAAGCCGCCCGGCGCCACCCGCATCTACCTGACCAAGGACCTGTGAGCACCGGCGATCTCGGCGTTTCGCGCTGCCGGCTCGCGACGGTGTGATCGCTCCGGCCTCTCCCTTGCCTTGACGAATCTACTTACTAGTAGGTAGAAAACTGCATGACCAACCCCTCAGCGACCTATGACGACATCCTGCGCTGCGCGCGGTCGCTGCTGATCGAGGGCGGCTATAACGGCTTCAGCTATGCCGACATCGCCAAGGTAGTCGGCATCCGCAATGCCAGCATCCACCACCATTTTCCGACCAAGTCCGAGCTCGTTCGCACGCTCGTTGCCCGCTATCGGCAGGAGGCCGAGGCAGGCATTGCCGCGCTGGAACGTCAGGTCGCCGACCCCGCCGATCAATTGCGCGGCTATGTCGGCTACTGGGAAGCCTGCATCGTCGATGCCAGTGCTCCGCTCTGCCTCTGCGCCCTGCTCGCAAGTCAGATCCCGGTGCTGCCCGAGGAGATCACACTGGAGGTGCGTGCGCATTTCAGGACGTTCTCGGCCTGGCTGACCTCGCTGCTCGAACGCGGGGCACGACAAGGCAGCCTGCATTTCACCGGCACGGCCAAAACCGAGGCGGAAGCCTTCCTGGCCGGCGTCCATGGCGCGATGCTCTCGGCGCGCGCCTATGGCGATCCCAGGATGTTCGGCGTCATCACCCGCCCGCTCCTGGAGCGCCTCACGATCCGGAACTAGAGCACTCCGCCCGGCGGGTGAAAGCATCGCCTCCAAACCTACCGACTAATAGGTAGATACATCCCCCCCTGACGGCCGAAGTGCTGGCTTTCGCTGCCTTCAGCCACTCGATGAAAGGACACTCCTCATGTTCGGCATCTCGACGCTCGGCTGGGTGCATACGCTCGGCAGCCTTCCCGCCATTCCGGCAGCGGCCTACATGCTCGCGGTCCACGGCCGGATCGTGCCGCGCTCGCCGGCCGGCACGATCTATCTGGTCTCCATGGTGATCGGTGCCGCTACGGTCTTTCTCGTCGGGCATCAGCCGGTGAGCTACGTCATCGGCACGCTGACGCTCCTGCTGCTCGCTTTGGGTTATTCCGTCGGCCACCTGCCGATCTCGCGAGCCGTCGCGACTTATGTCGAGACGATAACCCTCAGCGTGACGGTGTTCCTGCTGATGCTGCCGACCGCCACCGAAATCCTGCGCCGCGTTCCCGACGGCCATCCGCTTGTCACGGACTTGAAGTCCCCGCTGCTTCTCAGCGTGCAGGGCGGCATCCTCGCCGCGCTCGTGATCGGAGTGACCGCGCAGATCATCTCCCTGCGCAGGAAGGGCAAGACGGCGGCCGCTTGAGCCAAGGCGTTCGGCCTGACGGCCAGCCCTCTACCCTTCCTCCCGCTCCCGGAATGCCCGCCGCGCCGCCGAGACCTCGGCATGATAGGTCTCGGCCCAGGTCCAGACCCCGCAGAAGGCCGCGCTGAGCTCGCGGCCAAGCTCGGTCAGCGTGTAGTCGACATGCGGCGGGATCACCGGGTGGACGGTCCGGACCACAAGCCCGTCGCGCTCCATCTCGCGCAGCGTCTTGGTCAGCATCTTCTGGCTGATGCCGCCGACGAGCCGCCCGCATTCGGTGAAGCGCAGCGTGCCGTGCTCCTCCAGTGCCTCCAGCACCAGCATCGTCCATTTGTCGGCGACCTGAGCGATCACCTGCCGGACCAGCGATTCGACCGCCTTCGAGACCGGCGGGATCTCCTCGCTGCGCTTGTGCATCGCCGCCATCGCCTCGCGGATCGCATGCATACCGACACTTTCCTTTTGGTGCGTATCGAACTTTTGGGCGCCTTCTTTCCGCTGGAGAGTAGCGACGCCAGCTGATGTCTCGCAACCAGGAAAGGGATTTGCGATGAACATCAGCGGCAACACCATTCTCATCACCGGCGGCGGCTCCGGCATTGGCCGCGCTCTGGCCGAGGCCCTGCACAAGGCCGGCAACCAGGTCGTCATCGCCGGTCGACGCGAGGCGCTGCTCAATGAAGTGACCTCGCACAATCCAGGCATGGAGGCGCTCCTGCTCGACATCCAGGACAAGGACGATGTTGCCGCCTTCGCCAGGCAGGCGGTCGAGAGCTTCCCGGCCCTCAACGCCGTCATCCACAATGCCGGCATCATGCGCAGCGAGGCGGTCGCCGCCGGCGACTTCCTCGCCACGGCCGAGGACACGGTTGCGACCAATCTGCTCGGCCCGATCCGGCTGACCGCCGCGCTGCTGCCGCATCTCCTGAAGCAGGAGCGCGCGGCGATCCTGACCGTCTCCTCCGGCCTCGCCTTCGTGCCGCTGGCGACGACGCCGACCTACAGCGCGACCAAGGCGGCGATCCATGCCTGGTCGATGGCACTACGCGAGCAGCTCAAAAAGACCTCGGTCGAGGTCATCGAGATCGCCCCGCCCTACGTCCAGACCGAATTGCTCGGCCCGCAGCAGGCGGTCGATCCCGCAGCGATGCCACTGGCCGAGTTCATCGCCGAGGTGATGGCGCTGCTCGAAAGCCAGCCTACCTCCGGCGAGATCATCGTCGAGCGCTGCAAGCCGCTGCGCTTCGCCGCCGAGAACGGCCAGGTCGCGGCGATCTTCGCCCAGCTCAACGCGCAGCACGGCTGAGCGCCCCCCGCGCAGGTCGTCCCGGACAAGCCGCATCAGCGGCGCCGATCCGAGACCCATACCTGAACCGTTCTGGCATGGGTCCCGGGTCTCCCTTCGGTCGCCCGGGACGACCAAGAAGGTGGCTGAACGGAATGACAAGCCGCCTCGCCCCTGCTAAGCCGCGCCCATGCGCGAAGGCCTCCTCCCCGCGACGGTCGCGACCGTCCTCGAACTCGAAACCAGCGGCGACAAGGCCCGCGCCTTGACCGAGCTCCTGGGCGAGGTATTCGACCCCACAGAAACGGCCGTCTCCGCCTTCGAGGTCGAGAGCGGCGTCACCACCCTGTCGCTGAACGCGCCCTGGAAGGTCGAGATCTATTTCGCGACGCACCCGGACGAAGAAGCGGTGCGTGACATGCTCAGGCCAATCGTCGGCGACAGCATCGACGCGACGCCTTTCACCACGGTAAAGCAGCAGGATTGGGTCGCCGCCAGCCTGGACGGCCTGCAGCCGGTGCGCGCCGGCAGGGTCCTGGTCCACGGTTCGCATGACCGCGACGCGGTCAAGGTCAACGACGTCGCCATCGAGATCGCGGCGGCGCTCGCCTTCGGCACCGGCCATCACGGCACCACCGCCGGCTGCCTGCTGGCGCTCGACGCCGAGCTGAAGAAGCGCCGGCCACGCAACGCCATCGATGTCGGCACCGGCACCGGCATCCTCGCGCTCGCGCTCGCCAAGCAGGTCAAGCGCAAGGTCGTCGCCGGCGATATCGACGCGATCGCGATCGAGGTCTCAGCCAGCAATGCCAGGATCAACCATGCCCCGCAGGCGCTCGACCTTTATGTCGCGCCGGGCCTGCGCCATGCCAAGGCGGATCGTCCCCGCCATTTCGACCTGATCTTCGCCAATATCCTGGCCGGCCCGCTGCGCAAGCTGGCACCCGCGATCGCCCGCGCGCTCTCCGATGACGGCGTGGTGATCCTGTCGGGGCTGCTGGAAATGGACGTCGCCGGCGTGCTCTCGGCCTATCGCCATCAGGGGCTGGCGCTGGCCAAGCGCTCCTCGCGCGAAGGCTGGGCAACGCTGGTCATGAAAAGAGGCGGCGCAGCCGCCAGGCCGCGCCGCCTCTACTAGGCCCTACACTTCGAACAAGCGGCAGCGGATTTCGCCGCCATGCCTGCTCAGAAGCCCAGGTGGCCGTACTTTCCTTCGGCTTCCGCCTGCAAAGCGCGGGCGTCGTGCCAGACCGCGGCCGCGAACTTGGCGGCGTCGACGATCGAGTCATAGGCATGCTTGACGATGGCGATCATGGTCCTGGTTCCTTGTCTGTTGCGCGCGGCGCGGTTCGCGGCCTGCGGCGCTTGAAGATCAACGGTTGAAAGGCAGCTCGGCGTCGCTTTTCAGCGTCGTCGCCGGGAAGCCACCGAGCACCAGCTCACTCTCGCGAACCAGGTAGCTGTGTGCGCGCAGCTCGCGCAGGGCCGAACGGCGGCGGCTCTCGATCATCGCGGCATAGAGACGCTGCCAGAAGCCCTGGCCAGCGGTCTTGGTTTCCGTCGTCTCGGCGCGGGTCGCGGCCGGAAGGACGTCGGTGGAATTCAGCACATAGGTCATAAGGGTCTCTCCTCGAGATCACGAAGGACAGTCCCGGTCGCTTCCTCGTTCTCTTATGCGACTAAAGTGGGCCGTCTTCGCACTTGCGAGAAGATATGTTCGCATATGCACAACATGCAAAAAACGCATGACAGAAACAGAATTACATTAACGAGTGCGAATTTCGCATAGCGATGAGGCAGATCGCTCAAATGCGAGCCAGCGTCCGCCTGCTGCGAAAGCAGGGGCGAAACGGCAGTTTTGCACTGGCCTTTCAGGCGCGCGGAAGCGAGTGTGGCCGCAAATCCCGCTTTGCCGAGCCCGACATGACCGATTCCCGCGCCACCTGCCGCTTCCAGTCCTTCTCCGAACCGAGCGACCCGTCCCAGGTCGCGCCACGCGTCGCGGCCTTGCGCGCTGCTTTGGCGAAGCAGGGCCTCGACGGTTTCATCGTCCCGCGCGCCGACGAGCACCAGGGCGAGTACGTCCCCGCCCATATGGCGCGCCTTGCCTGGCTGACCGGCTTCACCGGCTCGGCCGGCCATGCCGTCGTCCTCGCCGACAAGGCGGCGCTGATCGTCGATGGCCGCTACACCATCCAGTCCGCCGCACAGACCGACACCAGCGTCGTGACGCCGACCAAGATGGAAGAGACGCCGCTAGACAAATGGGTCGAGGCCAATCTGCCGGCGGGCGGCAAGCTCGGCTACGATCCCTGGCTCCACACCGTCGACGGCGTCGCCAGGCTGGAAAAGGCCGTAGCCTCGGCCGGCGGCATGCTGGTGCCGGTGACGCCGAATCCGATCGACGCGCTCTGGAGCGACCGCCCGGCCCCGCCGACCGCGCCGGTCAAGGCGCATCCGGCCGCCTATGCCGGCGAGAGCGCCGCCAGCAAGCTCGCCCGCATCCAGCAGGAACTTGCCAAGGCCAAGGTCGATGCGCTCGTGCTCTCCGATCCGCACGCGCTGGCCTGGACCTTCAACATCCGCGGCGGCGATGTCGAGCACACGCCGCTGCCGCTCGGCTATGCCATCGTGCCGCTCGAGGGCCGCCCGACCGTCTTCCTCGCTCCCGAGAAAATCACCAACGAGGCCGGCGACGCCATCGGCGCGCTCGGCGAGATCGCCCCGCCACAGGCACTGGAGCAGCAGCTCAAGGCGCTCGGTACCAACAAGGCCAAGGTCCGGCTCGATTCCGCGACGGCCGCCTCGGCGTTGGCGACGCTGATCCGCGATGCCGGTGGCATGCCCGAAGCCGGCACCGACCCGATCGCGCTGATGAAGGCGAGGAAGAACGAGGCCGAGCTCGACGGCAGCCGCCGGGCACATCTGCGCGACGGCGCGGCCATCGTCCGCTTCCTGTCCTGGCTGGCGCGCGAAGCGCCGAAGGGCGGCCTGACCGAGATCGACGCCGTAGCGGCGCTGGAAGCCGAGCGGCTGAAGACCGGCGAATTGCGCGACGTCTCCTTCACCACCATCGCCGGCGCCGGCCCGAACGCGGCGCTGCCGCATTACCGCGTCACCGAATCCAGCAATCGCAGGATCGAGCCCGGCATCTTCCTGGTCGATTCCGGCGGGCAATACGAGGACGGCACCACCGACATCACCCGCACCATGGCGGTGGGTGAACCGACGGCCGAGATGCGCGACCGCTATACCCGCGTGCTCAAGGGCCATCTCGCGATCTCGCGCGCCGTCTTCCCGAAAGGCACTTCGGGCGCCCAGCTCGACGCCTTCGCCCGCGCTCCGCTCTGGCAGGCCGGGCTCGATTTCGACCACGGCACCGGCCATGGCGTCGGCAGCTATCTCTCGGTGCATGAGGGGCCGCAACGCCTCTCCAAGCTCGGCACCACGCCGCTCGAGCCCGGCATGATCCTCTCGAACGAGCCCGGCTACTACAAGGAAGGCGCCTACGGCATCCGCATCGAGAACCTGATCGTGGTCGAGGAGCGAGTGATCCCGGGAGGTGACCGCACCATGTACGGCTTCGAGACGGTGACCTGGTGCCCTTATGAGCGGGCGCTGATCGACCTCTCGCTGCTCGACGAAGGCGAGATCGCCTGGATCAACGCCTATCATGCTGAGGTCTGGAGCAAGCTCGCGCCGCTGGTCGAGGGCGAGGCGAAGGCCTGGCTGGAGCAGGCTTGCTTGCCGTTGTGAGAGCAGCCTCCTTCTCCCCTCGGGGGAGAAGGTGCCGGCAGGCGGATGAGGGCAGCACGACTGGGTGAGCCACCCTTCCCTCATCCGTCAGCGCTTCGCGCTGCCACCTTCTCCCCCGGAGGGGAGAAGGAAAGGAGCTCTCACCCCCACAGATTGGTCGACAGATACTTCAGCCCGGAATCGCAGACGATGACGGCAATCGTCTTCCCGGCCTCGCCCCCACGCAGCAGCTGAACCGCTGCCGCGACATTCGCCCCGGCCGAGAAGCCGCCGAAAATTCCCTCGAACCGCGCCAGCAGCCGCGTCGTCTCGCGCGCCTCCTCGCCGGTCACCTGCAGATAGCCGTCGACCGGCACATCCTGGAGGAAGGCAAGATCGGCCATCGAGTAACCACCACCCTGGATCGGATGATCAGGCCTGGCGACCGTCTCGCCCGCCGCGGCGGCAGCTCCCGCCGGCTCGACGACGTAGCAGCGCAATGTCGGGCTGCGCTCCTTCAGCACTCTGGTCACCCCGGCATAGCTGCCGCCCGAGCCGATGAAGTCGACGAAGGCGTCGATCGCGCCACCGCTCTGCTCCCAGAGCTCCGGCCCGGTCGTCCGGTAATGCGCCAGCCAATTGCCGTCGCGGTGGAACTGGTCGGCGCGGAAGGCGCCGCGCTCCTTTGTGATCCGCTTCGCTTCGCGGTCCACGAGTTCGAGATCGCCGCCCGAGACCTGCCCCGGCACCGAGCCCGGCAGTTGCTCGACCAGCACGACCTCGGCCCCGAGCGCCCGCATCATCCGGGCGCGCTCCTCGGAATTGCCTTTCGACATCACGGCGATGAAGGGGTAGCCCCTGATCCCGCAGACGATGGCGAGCCCAGTGCCCATATTGCCGGAGGTGAGCTCGACCACGGTCTGGCCGGGCTTCAGCGCACCGGACGCTTCCGCCTCCTCGATGATACCGAGCGCGGCCCGGTCCTTCTTCGAGAAACCGGGATTGAGATAGTCGAGCTTGGCGAAGACGGTCCCGCTGACGCCGAGATGCCGCGTCAGCCGATCGAGCCGCACCAGCGGCGTATCGCCGATCGCCTCGACCACGGAATCCATCACGGGGCGCATGCGTCTCCTCCCGGTCGGTTTCAGGCCACCATGCGCAAGGCAACCACGGTCGCGACCCCTACGGCAACCACGCCGAGCAGCGGCAGCCGCGTCGCCGCAAGACCGCAGACCAGTGCCGCCACCGTCTCCGGCCAGCCCGTCGCGAGTGCGCTGGGCGCGATCACGGCGATCAGCACGGCCGGCGGGATCGCATCGAAGGCGGCCTGCGCCCGCGGCGAGAGGTTGAGCCGGCCGACGAGGGCGAGGCCGGCAATGCGGGTGAGATAGGTCACCAGCGCCATGCCGAGGAAGGCGGCGAGATTGATCGGGTCGAGGCTCATTCGGCCGGGCTTTCGACGGGTTTCTCGGCGAGGTCGCCGGCAGCGGTCCAGGCTGCGGCGAGGCCGCAGAGCGCGCCCGCCAGCACATGCCAGGGCGGTCCGGCGAGCTTGTAGGCCAGCGCCGAAGCGATGCCGGCGGCAGCCACCGTCCAGGCCGTGACCCGGCCCTTCCAGAAGGCAGCGGTCAGGGCGATGAACAGCGCGGTGAAGGCGAAGTCGGCGCCATAGCGCTTGGGGTCGCCCAGCGCGGCGCCGATGATCGCGCCGGTGGTCGAGGTCGTCAGCCAGCCAAGCACGAAGGGCACGATCATGGCGAACCAGTAGGCCGGCGTGACCGGATGGCTGCGCGCGCGCTTCTCGGCCAGCGCCCAGTTCTCGTCGGCCATGTAGTAGAGCCCGCCGAAGAGCTGCGGCGTCGAGAAGCCCTTGAGCTTCGGCGCGATCGAGGCGCTCATCAGGATGTGGCGGGCATTGATCAGCGCCGTGGAGAACACCAGCGCGAAGATCGGCGCCGGGTGCGTCCAGAGCTCGACCGCGGCGAATTGCGCTCCGCCGGCAAAGACCAGCACGCTCATCAGGAAGACCTCGAACGGCGAGAGGCCCTTGCCGGCGGCGAGCGCACCGAAGAGCAGGCCGATCGGCACGGCCGCCAGCGCTGCCGGCCAGATGTCATTGAGCCCGGCCCGGGCTTCGTCTTTCCAGCTCATCGTCTTGTCCATCAGCCGTGATGGGCGGCGCGGAAGACGCCCGGCGTCACGCCAAGCCTCGCCTTGAAGGCGCGGGTCAGATGCGCCTGGTCGCAGAACCCGGTGGCGGCCGCGACCGCACCGGGGGATTCGCCACGCCGCAGCCGCTCGCGGGCGCGGCGGACGCGGACATCGACGAGATAGGCATGCGGCGTCAGCCCGGTCTCACGCCGGAAGGCCCGGATAAGGTGGTGCCGCGGCAGGCCGGAGCGCTGCGTCAGGTCCGCCAGCGACAGGTCTTCGTCATAGCGCTGCTCGAGCAGCTCCTTCGCCTGCGCGATAGGCCCGCGCTCGCGCCCGATGTCGCGAATAGAGAGATCGGCATGGCGCGACAGGCACCAGGCATAGGCGCGCAGCAGGCCTTCCTCACCGGCGAGGCCGTCGCCACCCTCCTCCAGCGCGCGATGCGCCTCCGAGAACAGCGCCGAGCCCTCCGGGTCCTGCACGGTCGGCTCGGGGAAGAACGGCGTGCCGATCGTCTCGTCGCCGGTCAGCGAGATCGCGACCTCGCGCATCAGCTCGATCGTCGGATAGGTCATCCGGTAGCGATAGCCGCCCTCGCTCGGCGCACCGTCATGGACGTCGAGCGGATGGTTGAAGACGAGATCGCCGGTGCGGGCGAAGAGCGTGCGGCCGCGCGCATGCCAGAGCTCGCAGCCCGAGAGGATCGTGCCGACCGCATAGGTCTCATGGGCATGCGGCGAATAGGTATGGGTCGAGAACCGCGCCGACAGGCATTCCAGCCCGGAGAAGCGCGCCGCCGTGAACAGGCGGGCGTGCTCGCCCTCCCGGAGCGGCATCTCCTGCAATGCGTCGCCTTGGCTGATCAGATCCATGGCGCAAGATAGAGCGGAACCGCGTCCGCATGTCTTGAAGAAAAGTGATGGCGACGATCACGCGATCGTCGCCATTTGTCAGGAGTCAGGGACGCGGCGGCTCCTTGCCAGCGACCAGCACCAAGAGCGCGCCTGCGAGCGTCGCCAACGCCATGTAGCCGATCGGGCCAAGCCCGCCGACATGGTTGACCAGGAGGCCGCCCAGCACGGCGCCGCTGGCGATCGCGACCAGGAAGGCCGCCGTCACCAAGCCGCTTGCCGATTCGGCGTGATCGGCCGCAACCCGCACCATCCAGGTCTGGAAACCGACGGGCGCGAAGCCGAAAGCGAAGCCCCAGAGCGCGACCGTGATCCCCGCGACGATCGGCGAGGCGCCGAACTGGAGCATGACCAGCGCCAGCACGCCGATCGCCAGCGCGAAGGAAACGATCGCAAGCTTGACCCCGCGCCCCGCCACCGCGCCGCCGGCGAAATTGCCGACGACATTACCAAGGCCGTAGCCGAGCAGCACGATGGTGATCGCCGCGACGCCGAGCTGCGGCGCATGCTCGAGGAATGGCCGGATATAGGTGAAGCCGGTGAACTGCCCGGAGATGATGACGAGCACCGAGATCAGCATCAGCCGGATGCTCGGCCGCGAGAGCAGCACTCCCAGAGTGCCGAGCCGCGGCGCCGCCTGAGGCGGCAGAGACGGCATCGTCGCCAGCAGCGCCAGCAGGGCGACGCCGGCAAGCGCAGCCGACAGCCCGAAGACTGCCCGCCAGCCGATCAGGGAATCGAGATAGGCTCCGAGCGGTCCGCCGCCGATGAAAGCCGCCGAGACGCCGGCGGAGATCAACGCCAGCGCCCTTGGCACGGACTGCGCCGGCACGAGCCGCAGCGTCAGCGCCGGCGCCATCGACCAGAAGCCGCCGAGCGCAAGACCGAGCAGGAAGCGCGCCGCCAGCAGCATGAGAAAGCCGTTCGCCAGCGCCGTGACGAGGCTCGACAAGGCAAGCAGCGAGAGCAGCGACCAGAGCACGAGGCGCCGGTCGAAGCGGCTGGTGACGATCGGCGTGAAGATAGCGGCGGCGACGCCGACCAGCGAGGTCACGGTGACGGTCTGCCCGGCGGCGCCGACGCTGATCGAGAGATCGGCGGCGATCGAGGTGAGGACGCTGGCGGGCAGGAATTCGGCGCTGACCAGGGCGAACACGCCCATGGAGAGAGCGAAGACCGCCGGCCAGACGGCCGTGCGCTCTTCGGGCACGATGCCGACGAGTTCGGCATCGGCTGTGGCTGACAAGGAATCCGACATCGGATGCTCCAAAAAAGACCGGAGAAGTTCGGACACCGGAGTTAGGCGTGACCGCCTGGAGCTTCCATGCTAGAAAATCCGATATGCTTGCCCAATCGTCCAGAAAATCGGGACCGGACCCGCTCACGGAGATGCTCCGCGGCCTCCGCCTCGAGGGTGTGGACTATGCCCGATACGAGATGACGACGCCGTGGTGTCTGCTGTTCCCGGCCCAGCCGGCGGCCCGCCTCCACTTCATGGCCGAGCGGGGTTGCTGGCTGCGCACGCCCGAGGGCGAGTGGTGCCGGCTCGAACAGGGCGATGCCGTGCTGATGCCGCGCGGCGTCGAGCATGCGCTGGCCAGCGAGCCCGGCCTCTCGGCGAAACCCAATGGCAACTGCGCCTTCCAGCATTGCTGCGGCGAGATCGCCGAGGCGCGCGGCGGGGCGGGAGAAGGCGATGCGACCTTGTTCTTCAGCGCCAGCCTCTGCTTCAACGTCGATGCCCAGCACCCGATGCTGCGGATGATGCCGGAACTGATGTGGGTGCATGAAATGGCAGTGCACGAGCCGGCAATCCCGGCACTGCTCGGCACCATGGCGTGTGAACTTGCGCTCGACCGGGTTGGCGCCGGCGGCATACTCACCCGCCTCGCCGATGTCGTCGCCGCCGCCCTGATCCGCTCTTGGGTCGAGCGTGGCTGCGGCAGCGCCACCGGCTGGGTCGCCGCCGCTCGCGATCCCGATATCGGCCGCGTCCTAGCCGCGATCCATCTCAACCCGAGCGAGGATTGGACGGTCGATGCGCTCGCCCGGGTGATGCACGCTTCGCGCTCCGCTTTCGCCGAGCGCTTCGCCAGCGTCGTCGGCGAGACCCCGGCCCGCTATGTCCTGCAGGTCCAGATGCACCAGGCCAGGCAGTGGCTGGAGCGCGACCGGATGCGGATTTCGGCCGTGGCGCGCCGCCTCGGTTACGATTCGGAGGCGTCCTTCAGCCGCGCCTTCAAGCGGGTGATCGGCAAGCCGCCGAGCCATTTCCGCAATACCGAGCCGCCGATCCGCGCGACACGGCCCGTCGACGCCTCCCCTGCCGGCAACGTCCCGGCGCGTATCACCGACCAATGACCGCCACGCCTTCGACGGAACGACCATGAGCATCCGCCAGCAACTGATCGAGCGCTTCTTCCGCTATGTCGCGGTCACCAGCCAGAGCGACATCAGAGCAACGACGCTGCCGAGCACGCCGGGCCAGCAACGCCTCGCCGAATTGCTTGCGGACGAACTGCGCGGGCTCGGCCTCGACGATGTCGCGATCGACGACCGCGCCACCGTCACGGCAGTGAAGCGCGGCACCGTCGCCGGCGCCCCCAAGATCGGCTTCATCGCCCATCTCGACACCTTCGACGCCGGCCTGTCGCCCGATATCCGCCCACAGCTTCTGCGCTTCGAGGGCAAGGACCTCTGCCTCAACCGCGACCAGGACATCTGGCTGCGCGTCGCCGAGCATCCGCAACTCAGCCACTGGCAGGGTGCCGAGATCATCACCAGCGATGGCACCAGCGTGCTCGGCGCTGACAACAAGGCGGCGATCACAGTGATCATGACCCTGCTCGCCAACCTCAGGCCGGAGGACAAACATGGCGACATCGCCGTCGCCTTCGTCCCCGACGAGGAGATCGGCCTGCGCGGCGCCAAGGTCCTCGACCTCGCCCGCTTCCCCTGCGACTTCGCCTATACGATCGATTGCTGCGAGCTTGGCGAAGTCGTGATCGAGAACTTCAACGCCGCCGCCGTGGAGATCACGCTCACAGGCGTCAGCACCCATCCGATGTCGGCCAAGGGCGTGCTGGTGAACCCGGTGCTGATGGCGCAGGATCTCATCAGCCGCTTCGACCGCTCTGAGACGCCGGAGAACACGGAGGGGCGCGAAGGCTATGTCTGGTTCAACGCCATCACCGCCAATGCCAGCGAGGCGAAGCTTGGGGCGCTGATCCGTGATTTCGACCGGCAAAGCTTCGAAGCGCGCAAGCGCCGCTTCAGCGAGGTCACCACCGAGATCGCCGCGCTCTATCCGACCGGCCGGGTCGAGTGTGTGGTCAGCGACACCTATGGCAACATCCATGACAGCCTGGGTGACGACCAGCGCCCGGTCGAACTGCTGTTCGGCGCCCTGGAAGCGCTGCAGATCCGCAGGATGCAGATCCCGATGCGCGGTGGCACCGATGGCGCGGCGCTCTCGGCCCGCGGCCTGCCAACGCCGAACTTCTTCACCGGCGCCTATAATTTCCACTCGCGCTACGAGTTCCTGCCCGTCCCGGCCTTCGAGAAGTCGTATGAGGTGGCACGGATGATCTGCACGCTAGCGGCGCAACCGCGGTCGGCGACAACCAACTTGCGGTAGCTCCGAAGTTCGTTGAAATGATCGGCAGGGTCTGGCGTCGGGGCGCAATCTTGCAGGTCAAATCACTGAAAGGCGGCCTGGAGTTCCGTTTCCCGGGACAGCCGACGATCCAACTCTATCTTGGCATGCCGCTCGTCGCGACGTTGCTCACCTATCCGCTCTGGCGCGGCTTCCGTGCGGACGGATTGATCGCTGCGGTTCTGGTCGGCATCGGCGCGATGCTGTCGGTGCTGGCCCATGAGCTCGGCCATGCCGCCGTGGCAAAGCGGGTCGGATTGAAGCCCTCGCTCATCCGGCTGTACGCCCTCGGCGGCGACGTGACGTGGCAAGCCAAGCACTGGACCCGTGCCGAGGAGCAGCGGATTCTGTGGGCCGGGCCGCTGGTCAATCTCCTGCTCGGGCTAGTCTGCCTCGGGGCCTACTGGCTGCTCCTGCAGGCGCCTGCATTGCTAGGAATTGCCGATCCCGAGCATGGGCGCACCGTGTTCCTGTCGCCACCGCCAAAGTTTGACCCGGTGCCGCTTCGCGTCCTGCACTGGCTGGGCTGGATCAATCTCGTCCTCGGTTTCCTCAACCTCCTGCCGGCCTATCCCCTGGATGGCGGCAGGCTGGCGCACAACTGGATCGAGCGGCGCTATGGCAGGGCTCGCGCGCTGTTCTGGCTCGGCCTCAGTGGCACTGGGCTGGCGATCCTGGCCAAGCTCGCCTTCGTCATGAGCCTTCTGGCGGGTATGCTGATCTGGGCCCCACCAGACTTCGCGCCGAACTGGGCCGCCTTCAAGAAGGGACGCCGCCTGCTCGCGGCCAAGCCGCAGGAGCCCTGAGCCAGCGCCGATCCGCCTCTACCCACCCACCAGCTCGAACCACCCTGCCTCGTCGATAACCTTGACACCGTGCTTGGCGGCGTCCTTGAGCTTCGAGCCGGCTCCTGGCCCCGCCACCAGCAGATCCGTCTTCGACGAGACCGAGCCGGCGACCTTCGCGCCGAGCCGTTCGGCCATCGCCTTGGCCTCGTCGCGGGTCATGCGCTCCAGCGCGCCGGTAAAGACGACGATCTGGCCGGCGACCGGGCTGGACGAGGCCACCGCCTCCAGCGGCTGCGGCGTCACCTCGCCCAGCAGCCGGGTGAGCATCTGCTGATTGTGCTCCTCGGCGAAGAACTGCAGCAGCGCCTCGACCACGGTCGGACCAACGCCGTCGATCGCATCGAGCGCCGCGCGCTCCTCGCTCTCGGGGTTCTCGGCGGCGAGGCAGGCGGCCTGCAGCGCCTCGAACGAGCCGTAATGGCGCGCCAGCAGACGGGCATTGGTCTCGCCGATATGGCGGATGCCGAGCCCGAAGATGAAGCGGTTCAGCGGGGGCCTGCGCCGGTCGTCGATGGCCTCGAACAGCTTCTTGGTGCTGGTCGCGCCGAAGCCTTCCTTGTCCTTCAGCTTCTTAAGGTTCGCCGCATCGCGCTCAGCCAGCGTGAAGATGTCGGCCGGCTGCTTCACTGGCAGGTCGGGATCGTCGTGGAAGAATTCGATCTGCTTGTCACCGAGCCCGTCAATGTCGAGCGCATCGCGCGAGACGAAATGCTTGAGACGCTCGACCGCCTGTGCCTCGCAGATCAGCCCGCCGGTGCAGCGGCGTACCGCATCCTCCTTGCCCGAGCGCGGATTATGCTCGCGCACCGCATCCGAGCCGCAGACCGGGCAACTCGTCGGGAAGACGTAGGGCTGTGCATCGGCCGGGCGCTTGGCGAGATCAACCGCCTCGACGCGCGGAATCACGTCGCCGGCGCGCTTCACCGTCACGGTGTCGCCGATGCGGATGTCGCTGCCGTCGCGGATCGGCAGCCCCTTCGAATCGAAGCCGCGGATATAGTCCTCGTTGTGCAGCGTCGCATTGGTGACGACGACGCCGCCGACCGTCACTGGCTTCAGCCGCGCAACCGGCGAGAGCGCCCCGGTGCGGCCGACCTGGATGTCGATCGCTTCCAGCACGGTGGTGGCGAGCTCGGCCGGGAATTTATGCGCGATCGCCCAGCGCGGCGCCCGCGCGACGAAGCCGAGCCTGGCCTGCAGCGCGAGATCGTCGACCTTGTAGACTACGCCGTCGATGTCGTAGCCGAGCGTGGCGCGCTGCGCCTCGATCGACCGGTAATGCGCCAGCAGCGCCTCGACGCTCTCGCAGCGCGCCATCAGCGGATTGGTCTTGAAACCCCAGCGCGCGAAGGCCTCGACCACGCCGAATTGCGTTGGCGCCGGCAGGACCGGCATCTCGCCCCAGGCGTAGGCGAAGAAGCGCAAGGGGCGGCTCGCCGTGATCGAGACGTCGAGCTGGCGCAGCGAGCCGGCGGCGGCGTTGCGCGGATTGGCGAACTCCCGTTCCTCCTTCTCGCGCTGGCGCTGGTTGATCGCGGCAAAATCGGCATGGCCGAGATAGATCTCGCCGCGCACCTCGGCGATCTCAGGCACGTCCTTGCCCTTCAACCGGTGCGGGATCTCGGAGATGGTGCGGGCATTGGCTGTGACGTCCTCGCCCTCCTCGCCATCGCCGCGCGTCGCGGCGCTGACCAGCTCGCCCTTCTCATAGCGCAGCGAGAGCGAGAGCCCGTCGATCTTCGGCTCGGCGGTGAAGGCGATCGGCTGGTCGTCCTTGCGGCCGAGGAAGGTCCGCACGCGGGTGACGAAATCGGCGATGTCCTCGTCGGCGAAGGCATTGTTGAGCGAAAGCATCGGCACGCGATGCCGGATCTTGGCGAACTTGCCTGAGGGCTTGGCGCCGACCTTGTCGGACAGCGCCTCGGTGCCTTTCAGCTCTGGGAAAGCGCTTTCAAGCGCCGTCAGCCGGCGGAACTTCGCGTCGAAGGTCGCGTCGTCCATGATCGGCGCGCTATCGCTGTGATAGGCCTCGTTCGCCGCGGCGATCTCGGGCGCGAGCAGCTGGTGCTCCGCGCGGGCGGCTTCGGGCGTCAAATCTTCGACGGGAGTGGGAACAGTGTCGGCCATGGCGCAGTTCTAGTTCAGGGGAGGTTTCCTGCGAAGCGCCTGTTTCACGATTTGGGTACGCCGATTTGTGGCAGGAGCGCGTCGGGTGTAGGCTTCCCCCGCTGAAATGGATGCTCGACGCCTCGCAGGTCTTGACCGGAGGATCGCGTCAGGACCGCCTAGGCGAACCGGGCCGCAACCGGGAAGAACGCCATGGCCGATACCCATATCCATCATCCCCCGATGGCGGCGAACGATGCTGCGCCTGCCGATGCCCTGCCGGTCAATGAGATCGGCATCGCCGACATCAAGGATGCGCTCAGGCAGGGCTATGCCGATTTCATCGCCCAGCCGAGCCACCTGCTCTTCATCGCGCTGATCTATCCGATCGCCGGCATCCTGCTCGCCCGGCTGACGGTGAGCTACAACATCTTCCCCTTGCTGTTCCCGCTGGCCTCGGGCTTCGCCCTGCTCGGCCCCTTCGCCGCGATCGGCCTCTACGAGATCAGCCGCCGCCGCGAGCTCGGCATGGACACCTCCTGGAAGCATGCGCTCGACGTCGTGCACTCGCCCGGCATCGGCCAGATCGCGACGCTTGGCGCGCTGCTGATGGGCGTCTTCCTCGCCTGGCTGTTCAGCGCCTGGGTGATCTATCGCTGGCTGATGGGCGATGTCCCGCTCGACTCCCTCGAGGGCTTCATGACGCCGCTGCTGACCACGGCGAACGGCTGGACCATGATCATCCTCGGCAATGCGCTCGGGCTGCTCTTCGCCATCCTGGTGTTCTCGATGACGGTCATCTCCTTCCCGCTGATGCTCGACCGGCATGTCAGCATGGGGACCGCGGTGAAGACCTCGATGGCGGCTGTCGAGAAGAGCCCCGGGGGCATGCTGTACTGGGCGCTGACGCTCACGGCGTTGCTGGTGCTCGGTTCGCTGCCGGTGCTGGTCGGCCTGATCGTGGTCATGCCGATCCTCGGCCACGCCAGCTGGCATCTCTACCGCAAGGTCGTGCCGCGGTAGGCGCCGCTTACCAAACAAGCGCGGGATCCCCTCTCCCGGATGGGAGAGGGGTAGGGGTGAGGGGCCGCCGCCTATTGTTGGGGCGAGGCGGAGCCGCCGCGCCTTCTGTGGATAAAGGCAGGCCCTCACCCCTGCCCTTCTCCCACACGGGAGAAGGGTTCCCCGCGCTCTTCAACCCCTCAATGCTGATCGACAGAGACCTCGCGCGTCAGCCCGCGCCGGACCAGCCCGACCGCGAACAGCACCGGCAGCGAGGCGATCAGCCCCATCGCCGAGAGCTTGCCCCACAAGGTCTCGTCCTCGTTGATCAGCGTCGCGATGAACGCCGGCAGGGTGAACTTCGACGGCGTCTGGATGAAGAGCAGCGCGAACAGGAATTCGTTCCAGCTCATGATCGCGACGAACACCGCGGTCGCGACCAGTCCCGGCATCAGCAGCGGCACGACGATCTCCAGCAGCCGCTTCACGAAACCGGCCCCGTCGAGCATCGCCGCTTCTTCAAACGAGTAAGGCACGTCGCGGACGAAGCCGAGCAGCATCCAGATCGCGAAGGGCAGCGCCAGGATCTGGTTGGCGAGGATCAGCCCGAGATGGGTGTCGAGCAGCCCGAGGGCCCGCAGCACCTGGTAGAGCGGGATCGCGAGCGCGATGGGCGGCGCGAGCTTGATCACCAGCACGAAGCCGAGGAAGACGATGTCGAAGCGCTTCGGCAACTGGAAGCGCGCCAGCGCATAGGCCGCCGGCAAACCGGCCAGCAGCGACAGCCCGACCGTGCCGAGCGCCACCACGACGCTGTTGAGCCCGAGCCGCCACATCCCGCCGTCTAGCAGCACGCGGTAATGCGCCAGCGTCGGATCCTGCGGCCAGAGCGCGATCGAGGTCGAGACATATTCGGCCGGCGGCTTGACCGAGGTCGCAACCATCCAGACCAGCGGGATCAGCGACAGTGCGCAGAGGCCGAAAGCGGCGATGATCCGGATCATCGGCCCGCCCCCTTGAGCAGCGAGGCTGCATAGACGACCGCGAGCAGGCCGGCGACGGCGATCATCACCACCGCGGCGGCCGAGGCCAGGCCGATGTCGAAGAAGCGGAAACCCTGGCGGTAGACGAACATCGAGACCGTCTCGGTCGCCTGCCCTGGCCCGCCGCCGGTCATGGCATAGACCTTGTCGAACAATTTGAAGCTGTCGACCGAGCGCAGCAGCGCCGCGACGAAGAGATACGGCGCGAGCAGCGGCAGCGTCATGTCGCGGAAACGCCGCCACGGCCCGGCGCCGTCGACGCGGGCGGCTTCGTAGACATCCTGCGGGATCAGCCTCAAGCCCGCGAAGATGATCAGGAAGGCGAAGGGCGCGGTCTGCCAGACGTCGACCAGCACGATCGACCAGAGCGCGAGATTGGGATCGAACAGCCAGGGCACGCCGGGCAGGCCGACCGTGCGCAGGAGGTTGTTGAGGAAGCCGAGATCGAAATGGAACCAGGCGCGCCAGATCGCAGTCACCACCATGGTCGAGAGCACGAAGGGCGCGAGCAGCAGCGTCATCACCAAGGTGCGGCCGGGAAAGGCGCGGTCGAGCAGCAACGCCAGCCCCAGGCCGGCTGCGACCTCGAGCACTGTCGACACCACCGTGAACAGCACGGTGTTAGTCACCGCCTGCCGGAAGAAGCGGCTGTCCCAGAGCTCGCGGAAATTCTCGAGCCCAACGAACTTGGCGTTCTCGAAGCCGTAATCGGTCGCGAACAGGGAGAGCGCCAGCGTCCGCCCGAGCGGATAGAGCGTCAGCCCGGCGAAGATCAGGAGCGCCGGCGTCAGCAGGAGCCAGGGCAGTAGGCGGCGTGAAGCGGTCATTACGTCCAGACGGAATGCGGGCCGCCTCGCAGCGAGGCGGCCCGCGTTAGGGTCAGCGCGACAGCGCGCGAGCGATCTGGGCGTTGGCTTCGGTCAGCGCCTGCTTGGGCTGCATCTGGCCGATCAGCGCGAGCTGGAGATAGTCGCCGAGGATGGTCTCGACGCGGGCCCACTGGCTGATGCGGGGACGCGCCCGGGCAACGTTGAGCGCCTCGAGCTGCGCCGGGTACCAGCGGTACTTGGCGACGAGATCCTTGTCGTTGAACAGCGCCGCGAGGGTCGGCGGGTTGCCGGTCTCGAGCGCGATCAGCTTCTGGTTCTCAGGCGAGGTGACGAAGCGGATGAAGTCGGCGGCGCGCGCCTTGTTCGGCGAGTCCGCCGGAATGGCGAGCAGCCAGGCGCCGAGCATCGGCGCCGGGCCCTTGACCTCGCCGGGCGTGGCCACGACCTCGACCTGGTTCGCCACCTTCGAGGCGTTGCCGTCGAGCGTGCCGGCCCAGGACGACCACATCTCGACCGCGATCGCAGCGCGGCCCTGCTGGATCGCGTCGCGCAGTTCGGTGGCGTTGTAGGTCTCGACGCCCTTCGGCGCGAGCGGCTTGAACGAGAGGAATTGGGTCAGCGCCTTCTCGGCTTCGGGCGTGTCGAGCACGGCCTTGCCGTCGGCGCTCACCACGTCGCCGCCATGCGCCCACAGCACCGGCAGGAAGGAGGTGACGATCGGGTTGCCCTTGATGCCGCGGAAGACGAGGCCGGAGACGCCCTCTTCCTTCGACTGGATCGCCTGCGCCGCCTTGACGACGTCACTCCAGGTCTTGGGCCGCTCGAAGCCGTGCTTGGCGAGCAGGTCCTTGCGATAGGCGAACATCGCGATGTTGCCGACGAAGGGCGCGGCATAGAGCTTGCCGTTGTGCTTGGAGACATCGATCGCCGACTTGACGAATTCGCCCGGCAGGCCGCCGACGGTGTCGAGATCGGTGAGCCAGCCGCGGGCCATGAATTCGGGCGCCCAGATATCGTCGAGCATGGCGACGTCGGTCGCCGCCGTCTTCTCGCGCGCACCGACCGCGAGGCGCTCATAGAGCGGGCCGCCGCCGAGCTCGAGCCGCTCGATCTTCACGCTCGGATTCTTGGCCTGGTAGAGCTCGACCATCTTGGCCAGCGCCGGCGCGAAGCCGGCATCGCGCCCGGCGATCACCAGCCGGTCCTGCGCGGCGGCGGGCAGAGCGAGCCCGGCCAACATCAACATGGCGCCGAGCGCCTTACCCATTGTCCTCATCGCGATCCCCCGTCCGGGTCTCTGCCCGGCCGGGCATTGTGGGAGCGGATGGCTGGGGAGTGCAACAGATATACGACGATTTTGGAACAATCCCGCGCGGCAGCGCGTTCGACTGATGCTGCGGCGCGACGTGGCGCCGCGTCAGCCGTGCAAGCGCGGCACCGAACAACCAGCGGGGGGTTCCGCCATGAACAACATCATCTACCTGGTCGGCCTGGTCGTCGTCGTCCTCGCGATTCTGTCCTTCCTCGGGCTGCGTTGATTGCGGCAGCCAGAGGCCAAGCGCACAACGCTGCTCCAGCCGTCATGCTCGCCCCTGCGGCGAGCATCGACGTCTTGAGCACCACCCGACTGAAAGGAAGACGTGGATGGTCGGCACAAAGCCGACCATGACGATGAGGCGTAGGTTCAGCCTATCTCAGCGGTCGTCGCGGCGCGGCTTCTTTGCTCCGAACGGCTTCTTGCCAGTAAAAGGCTTCTTGGCTCCAAAGGGCTTTTTCTCGCCGAAGCTCTTGCCGGCCGGCCGGCTATCTCCGGCGCCCGAGCGCTCACCGCCATGCGACGCGCCGAACGGCTTCTTGTCGCCCTTGAACTTGCCGGCGAACGGCTTGCCGCCATGGTCGCCCTTCTTGTCGAAGGGCCGCTCCGGCCGCAGGATCGCGGTTTCCTCATAGACCGGCTCGCGGTCACGCCGCGTCGGATCATAGGGCTTGGCGCCGAATGGCTTGCCCTTGCCCTCATAGGGCTTGCGCGCCGTCGAACGCTCGTCGCGCTGCTCGCGCGCCGGATGAGCACCGCGCGGCGCATGGCTCGCCTTCTCGGCGAAGGGCTTGGCCGGGCGGCGCTCCTCCTCGCCGGTCACCGGCTCGATGATGATCTTGTCGCGGTCGACAGCACGGGCGAGCTGCGCGAAGCGCTCGGCAACCTCCGCATCGATCTCGACCTTGGTCTCCTTGTCGAAGATGCGGATCGCGCCGACCTCGTCGCGCGTGATCTTGCCGCGCCGGCACAGCATCGGCAGCAGCTGGCGCGGGTCGGCGCCATCCTTGCGGCCGATATTCAGGCGGAACCAGACGGTATCGCCGCGCGGACCCGACCTCTCGCGGCGCTCCGGCCGCTCGGCGCCACCATGCTCGCGCGGCCTTGCGTAATCCTCGTTGCTGCGCACCGGACGGCGTTCGTCACGACCGAAATTGGGGTCGCCGACTTCCTCGGCCGCTGGCAGGCGCGAGCGATAGACCCGCACCAGCGCTGCCGCGATCTCCTCCGTCGAGCGCCCCGCGAGCAAAGCCGCGACCATCGGCGCATCGTCCTCGCTCGCCTCGCCGGAAAGCAGGGGATCGCTCAGCAGGCGCTGTTCGTCGAGCACGCGGATCTCGTCCTGCGTCGGTGGGCCGGCCCAGCTCACTTCAATCTTGGCCTCGGCGATCAGCATCTCGGCCTTGCGCCGGCGCGAGGCCGGCACCAGCAGCACGCTCGTGCCCTTGTTACCGGCGCGGCCGGTGCGGCCCGAGCGATGCTGCATCACCTCGGGATCGTTCGGCAGCTCGGCATGGATGACCAGCGTCAGGCCGGGCAGGTCGATACCGCGCGCCGCGACGTCGGTCGCGACGCAGACGCGCGCCCTGCCGTCGCGCAAGGCCTGCAGCGCCGAGTTGCGCTCGCTCTGGCTGAGCTCGCCCGAGAGCGCCACGGCCGAGAAACCGCGCTCCAGCAGGATCGCCTCGAGATGGCGCACCGCGTTGCGGGTGTTGCAGAACACCAGCGCGGTCGGCGAATCGTGGAAGCGCAGCAGGTTGACGACCGCGAGCTCGGCTTCCTTCGGGAAGACGCGAATGGCGCGGTACTCGATATCGGCATGGCCGCGCTCGCCGCCGGCGACCTCGATGCGCAGGGCGTCGCGCTGATAGCTGCGCGCCATGGCGATGATCGCTTTCGGCAGCGTCGCCGAAAACAGCAGGCTGCGGCGCTCTTCCGGCGCGGACTTCAGGATGAATTCGAGATCGTCGCGAAAGCCGAGATCGAGCATCTCGTCGGCTTCGTCGAGCACGACCGCCCGCAGGCCCGAAACGTCGAGGCGGCGGCGTTCGATGTGGTCGCGCAGACGGCCAGGCGTGCCGACGACGATATGCGCGCCCTCGTCGAGCAGCGCCGCCTCGCGGCGCGGATCCATGCCGCCGACGCAGGAGATCACGCGGGCATTGGTCTGCTTGTAGAGCCAGCCGAGCTCACGCTGGACCTGGAGGGCGAGCTCGCGCGTCGGCGCCACGATCAGCGCCAGCGGCCGTTCGGCCCGCGGCAGCACCTCGGCATCGCCGAGCAGGTCGGCGCCGATGGCGAGCCCATAGGCCACCGTCTTGCCCGAGCCGGTCTGCGAGGAGACCAGCAGGTCACGGCCGGCGGCTGCCTCTTCCAGCACTGCGGCCTGGACGGGGGTCGGCTCGCTGTAATTACGGTCGGCGAGCGCCCGCGCCAGCGGCGCACTCGTGGAGATGAAGGACATCGATGTTAGGCCTTAGATTGCAGCTGGCGGGTCGGCAGCACGCAGAACGAGGGGCGGCGCCGGACGCGGCACCGCGATATTGCGCTGCACATAGAGGAAATCGTGGGAAAAGGGAATGCAGCATCGGTTCATCCCGTATGCGGCAGCGGATGCCGGCCATGCCGCCCGCTCCGTTGTCAGCGGCGAGAGCTGCATGGTCTAAGCATATCACACTGGAGCGAGGGTCTGTGGAGATGAGCGAGACTTGGCAACGCTTCGGCGCCTACGACGTGCTCACGCTCCACGACGGGATCTTCGAGGCGCCGCTTGATGTCCTGATCCATGCCGATGGCGAGGCCGCGCGCGACGAGGCCGTGGCACGGTGGGGCAAGCCGAAAGTCAGCATCCCCGTCAACTGCTTCGCCCTCAAAGGCGCCGACGGGATCACCCTCGTCGATGCCGGCACCGGCCCCTCCTGGGGCTCGGCAATGGGCCATGCTCCCGCCGCCATGGCTGGCGCCGGCATCGCACCCGAGCAGGTCGAGCGTATCCTGATCACGCATCTCCATGGTGACCACGCGCTCGGGCTGTTCGACGGCGAGAGCGCCCGGTTCCCCCATGCCGAGATCATCGTGCCCGAAGCCGATTTGGGCTTCTTCGGCGACGAGGCCAATCGCGCAACGACGCCGCAGAACCGGCAAGGTGGCTTCGCCGTCACGGCGGCGGTGAAGAAGCACTATGCCGGCCGCATCCAGCCTGCCCCGGCTGGCATCGTGCGCCCCGGCATCACATTGATCCCGCTCCCCGGCCATACCGCCGGCCATAGCGCCTACCTGATCGAAGGCGCACAGAGCCTGCTGCTCTGGGGCGATGCGCTGCACCTCTCGGACCTGCAGGCCACCGATCCAAAGATCGGCTTCGTCTATGATTTCGACGCGGCCACTGCCCTCGCCTCCCGCCGCGCGATCCTCGAACGCGCCGCGCGTGAAAGCTGGATCGTCTCAGGCGGCCATATCGAGAGCTTCAGGCGCGTCATCGAAGGCAGCGCGGGCTACGAGTTGATCCCAGCCTGAACGGATGCACCGCTAGCCGCGCATCCCGGCTGCATCGAGCAGCTTGCCGGCGGCCGCCCTCGCCTCCTCGGTGATCGAGGCGCCGGCGAGCATGCGGGCGATCTCCTCGCGCCGGGTGCCGTCCAGCAAGGGCGAGACCCGGGTGACGGTGCGCTCGTCGGCCCCCTGCCCGCCATCGGCCGACTTCGCGATCAGGAAATGCTGGCCGGCCTTGGCCGCGACCTGTGGCGCATGCGTCACCGAGATCACCTGCACGCGCGCCGCCAGCCGGGCCAGCCGCTCACCGATCGCATCCGCCACCGCACCGCCGACGCCGGTGTCGATCTCGTCGAAGACCAGGGTCGGCGCCGAGCCGCGCTCGGCCAGCACAACCTTCAGCGCCAGCATGAAGCGCGAGAGCTCGCCGCCCGAGGCGACCTTCATCATCGGCCCCGGCCGCGTCCCCGGATTGGTCTCGACCCAGAACTCGACGCGGTCGAGCCCTTCCGGCCCGCGTGCATCGGGGTCGCTGTCGATCTGCGTGATGAACCGCGCCCGCTCCAGCTTGAGCGGCGGCAATTCCGCCTTCACCGCCGCATCGAGCGCCGAAGCAGCCCTGATGCGCCCTGCGGACAATGCCGTCGCCAAGGCGACATAAGCCGCTTCGGCTTCGGCGAGCTCCGCCTCCAGACGCTTCAGCGAGCCTTCGCTCTCATCGAGCGCAGCAAGATCGGCCGCCATGGTCTGCGCCAGCGCCGCCAGCGCGTCGACCGGGACATCGAATTTGCGAGCCGCCGCGCGCAGCGCAAACAGCCGCTCCTCGACGCGCTCCAGCACGCGCGGATCAAATTCGGCGGCGCGCACCGCCGCCTGCAGCGTCTCCCCTGCCTCCTCCAGCGCGACCACCGCCGTGGTCAGCGCCGCGATCGAGGGCTCGACAAGCTCCGGCGCCTGGGTGGCGCGTCGCTCCAGCCGGCGCAGCACGCCCGACAGGGCGGAAACAGGCGAAGCGGTGCCGCCGACCGCCTCATAGGCTTCGATGATGTCGCGGGCGACCTTCTCGGCAGACATCATGCCCTGACGCTTTGCCGCGAGCGCGTCCTCCTCGCCCGGCTCGGGTGCGAGCTTGCCAAGCTCGGCCACGGCATGGCGCAGGAAATCGGCCTCCTTGCGCGCGGTCTCGACCCGGATGCGCTGGCTCTGCAGGGCCTGGCGCGCCTTTTTCAGCGTCTCGCTGGAGCGGGCGACCTCGGCCGCCTGCGCGGCCAGTTCGCCGAAGCTGTCGAGGATGGTGCGATGCTGAGCCGGGTCGGTCAGGGCCCGGTCGTCATGCTGGCCGTGGATCTCGACGAGCGCCGCGCCGATCATGCGCAGGATCTGGACGCTGACCGGCTGGTCGTTGACGAAGGCGCGGGTGCGCCCGTCGGCATATTGCACGCGCCGCAGGATCAGGTCGCCATCGGTGTCGATCTCCTGCGCCTGGGCGAGGGCCCGCGCCGGATGCGCCATCGGCAGGTCGAACACGGCACTGACCTGGCCTTGCGTCTCGCCATGACGCACCAGGCCGCCGTCACCGCGCGCACCCAGCGCCAGCGCGAAGCCGTCGAGCAAGATCGACTTGCCGGCGCCGGTCTCGCCGGTCAGCACGCTGAGCCCGTCCTCGAAGCCCAGGTCGAGCCGGTCGATCAGAACGATGTCGCGGATCGAGAGCTGGGCGAGCATGGCGACTCAGCACCCTTGTGCCGGCTGCGGATGACCTCGCCGGGGCACCGGCAGACCGGCTTAGAGGCGGCCGAGACCGGTTATCCCGACGACGGCGCGGGTAAAGCCGTTGAAGGTCCGGCTGATATAGGAGCCGCGATCCTCCCGTGGCTGCAGGCCGCCGCTCTCCAGGAGCGTATAGGCGTCCTTGTACCAGGGGCTGTCAGGGAAGTTGTGGCCGAGCACCGCCGCGGCGGTCTGCGCCTCGTTGGTGATGCCGAGCGCCATATAGGCCTCGGTCAGGCGCATCAGCGCCTCCTCGACATGGCGCGTGGTCTGGTACTTGGTGATGACGTCGCGGAAGCGGCCGACGGCGCCGGTGTAGTTGCGCTTCTCGAGATAGAAGCGCCCGACATTCATCTCCTTGCCGGCAAGCTGATCGCGCGCGACCAGCATCTTCTCGCGCACGTCGAGCACGTATTCCGACTTCGGATAGCGGTCGAGCAGTTCCTGCATCGCGCGCAGCGCCAGGTCGGTACGCTCCTGGTCACGCGTCGCGTCCGGGATCTGGTTGTAATAGGACATCGCCAGGATGTACTGCGCGTAGGCCGCGTCCGGGCTCGCCGGGTTCTGCGCCAGGAAGCGCTTCGAGGCGGTGATCGCGTCGTCGTATTTCTGCGCCTCGTAATTCGAGTAAGCGGCCATGATCAGGCCCTTCTTCGAATAGGGCGAGAACGGCGCGTTCTTGTCGATCTCGTCGAACTTCTTGTTCGCGCCTTCGGTGTCGCCGTTCTGGAGACGGGCGAGGCCCTCATTGTAGAGCTTGTCGGCCGGAACCTCAGCCACCACCTCGGGCTTGTAGGTCTCAGGGCGATCGAACGGGTTGAGCGAGCTCATCGTGTCGCAGCCGCCGAGTGCGGCCGCGAAGGCAAAGGCCAGCACGAGGCGCTTGCCGCCGCTGGTCGATTCGCCGGAGTTGATTGTCTTCAGCCGCATGACGCTCACTTCATCCGTCCTTGTGACGCCCTTCGGTAAGAGCGCGCGAAATGGCTTTAGCTCAGAAGCAGCCTTTTCGCCAAGCGTGACGGGCGCTTCATGCAGTGCGCTCGCCGTTTCCAACAGGAAACGGGCGAATGCAAGGCGTGGCGTCGCGTAATACCCTGCTCAGTGCAGGTCGGGCGCGAGCGCGGCAGGCACCGGGCCGGCCGCCATCTGCACCGCATGGTGGGCGAAGACCGGCTGGGCCTCGACGATCGCGTAATTGGCGCGGTCGGCGAACAGGGCCTCGAGGATCCGGACATTCATGCGATGACCGCCGCAATAGGAGCGGAACTCGCCGAGGATCGGGTAGCCGGCGAGCGCAAGGTCGCCCACCGCGTCGAGAACCTTGTGGCGCACGAACTCGTCGGCGTAGCGCAGGCCTTCGGGATTGATCACCTTGTCGTCGCCGATCGCGACGGTGTTGTCGAGCGAGGCGCCCAGCGCGAAGCCGGCCTTCCAGAGCTGCTCGACATCGCGCATGAAGCCAAAGGTGCGGGCGCGGGAAATCTCGCGGGCATAGGCCTCGGGGTCGAGATCGAAGATCTTGCGCTGGCGGCCGATCGCCTTGGTGTCGAAGTCGATCTCGACATCGAGGCGGAAGCCGTTCTCCGACGGAGCCAGCTCGGCGAAGGCGCGGCCCTGCTCGATGCGGACCGGGCGCAGAACCTTGAGGTAGCGGCGGGTCGCGCCAAGGGCGACAAGGCCGGTCGCCTCGATGGCGGAGACGAACTCGGCGGCGCTGCCGTCCATGATCGGCATCTCGGGACCGTCGATCTCGACCAGCACATTGTCGAGGCCGAGGCCGGCGCAGGCCGACATCAGATGCTCGATCGTGGCGACGGAACCGGAGGCCTGATCACCGATCACGGTGCACAGCTCGGTGGCGCTGACCTTGTTGTGGCGGGCGTGGATCAGCTGCTCATGGCCGCCTTCGAGGCCCTTGCGCAGGAAGACGACGCCGGAATTGGCAGTGGAGGGCCGCAGGGTCAGGCAGGCGGGAGCCCCGGAATGAACGCCGATGCCTTGGAGGGTCACGGGCGAGCGTAGGGTCGTCTGCCGTTCAGCCATCATACTCAGTATCCGTCTTAAGCGCGACGATCCCCAGGGCCAGCGCCTTGTGGCGCAACCTCTTCAGCGATCGTGCGGTTCCCTGATGTGCAGCGAACTCAGGACTAATCCCGAATCCCCTTACCCGGTGATGCGCTGCAAGATACGCGCAGGCGCATTGGCTTCAAAATCACGCTTTCTTTCGCTCTGTAACAGAGATTACAAAGCCAGAAAATCTTAACCATCTGCTTGATGTATATGGTTTTTCAGACGTTAAAAAAGGCCCGGCGGCCAGTGCCGCCGGGCCTTTTGTTAAACCGGTTGAACCGGCCGGGAAAGCTCAGTCCGAAAGCTCAGTTCGACTGACGGCGCAGGAAGGCCGGGATCTCGAGCTGGTCTTCTTCCGTATTGCGGGCCGGGGCGGCGCGGCCGAGCTGGTCGAGCTGGCCCTGGGCTGGCCGGGTCGCCGGCGCCGGCGGGCGGCGCATGAACTCGGCATGGGCAGCACTTGGGCCGGCGGCCGGAGCCGGCGGAGCCTGACGCGGCGCCGGAGCCGGCGGCGCCATCGGAGCCTCAACGTACTCGTCCTCCTTGCGGCCGAAGCCGACCGAGGCGAGGCGCTGCATCAGCGACATGCGCTTCTGCTCGACCGAGGCCGGCGCAGGAGCCGGCACCGCGCCGCGGCTCTGCGCGATCTGGTGCTGGGCCGGCAGCGGCAGGTCCTCGACGCGCGGCATGCGGGTCGGGCGGATCACCGCGCGCTCGGGCATCGGCGGGATGAAGCTGTCCTCATGATGCGGCAGCGAGGCTTCGGCGATCGGCGCCTCGACGACGGGCGGAGCGACCATTGCCGGACGCGGCTGGGCCGGCTCGATGCGGACATCGGCAGCGAAGCTGACCGGGGCCGGCGCAGGAGCGCGGACGGGCTCCGGCATCATGGTCTCGGCGACGGGAGCCGGCATGGGCGCAGGAGCAGGCGCCGAGGCAGAGGTGCGGATGTTCGGGACGGCCGAACGCAGCCGTGCCTCGGCCTTCAGGCGCTCGGCAACCTCGGCGATACGGGCTTCGGTCGGGTCGAGCTCGCTCTGGGCAGTCATCGGCTTGTCGATGCCGGTGGCGACCACCGAAACGCGCATCGTGCCTTCGAGCGCTTCGTCGAAGGTGGCGCCGACGATGATGTTGGCCTCGGAGTCGACCTCCTCGCGGATGCGGGTGGCGGCCTCGTCGACCTCGTAGAGCTTCATGTCGCGCCCGCCGGTGATCGAGATCAGCAGGCCGCGCGCGCCCTTCATCGAGACGTCGTCGAGCAGCGGGTTGTTGATCGCGGCCTGGGCGGCCGAGAGCGCACGCTTCTCGCCCTGGGCCTCGCCGGTGCCCATCATCGCCTTGCCCATGCCGCGCATCACGGCGCGCACGTCGGCGAAGTCGAGGTTGATCAGGCCGGGACGGACCATCAGGTCTGTGATGCAGGCGACGCCGGAGTAGAGCACCTGGTCGGCCATGCCGAAGGCGTCGGCGAAGCCGGTGTTCTCGTTGGCGACGCGGAACAGGTTCTGGTTCGGGATGACGATCAGCGTGTCGACGGCCTCGTTGAGCTCCCCGATGCCGGCCTCGGCCATGCGCATGCGGCGCTGACCCTCGAACTGGAACGGCTTGGTAACGACGCCGACGGTGAGGATGCCCATGTCACGGGCGACGCGGGCGATCGCGGGGGCAGCGCCGGTGCCGGTGCCGCCGCCCATGCCGGCAGTGATGAAGACCATGTGCGCGCCGGCCAGATGATCGCGGATCTCGTCGATCACCTCTTCGGCGGCCGCGCGCCCGACTTCCGGCTGCGAGCCGGCGCCGAGGCCCTCGGTGACCTGGAGGCCCATCTGGATGATGCGCGGAGCGCGGGCGAGTGCAAGCGCCTGCGCGTCGGTGTTGGCGCAGACGAAGTCGACGCCATCGAGCCCGGCCTCGATCATGTTGTTCACGGCATTGCCGCCGGCGCCGCCGACGCCGAACACGGTGATCCGGGGCTTCAGTTCCCGGATGTCCGGGGCTTGCAGGTTCATCGCCATGATTGCCTCTTTCACTGTCTTGTCCGGCTCCTGGCGGGCCGTCCCGTCTTCCACGCCAGGGGCCTTAAGCCCCGCTCTGCTCATACTCACCCCGGTCCGCATCGGCCTTTCGGCGGTGCGGGCCGCAACTCTAGAAGCTCTCGCGCAGCCAGCGGCCGACGCGGGAGAAGTAGCCATCGGTCGCATGGGCGAAGAAGGACGCCCCCGCCCGTGGTTCGAAATGTTCGACATGCGCGACCTGCGGGTAGACCAGGAGGCCGACCGCCGCCGCGAAGGACGGGCCCTTGCCCGCTTCCGGCAAACCCTTGATTCCGAGCGGCCGACCGGTGCGGACCTGGCCGCCGAGCACGCGCCGCGCCACTTCCGGCATGCCGGTGAGCTGGCAGGCACCGCCGGTCAGGACAACGCGCCGCCCGGCCTCGGCCGAGAAGCCGGATGCCTTCAGCCGGTCGCGCACGAGTTCGAGAATCTCCTCGACGCGCGGCTTGATGATCCGGACCAGATGCGACTTCGAGAGATGGTTCGGCGTGTCGCGCTCGTCGTCGTCGACCTGCGGCACCGCGATCATGTCCCGCTCGTCGGAGGGGCTGGCAATCGCCGAGCCGTGCAGCGTCTTCAGTCGCTCGGCGGCGGAGACCCGGGTCGAGAGCCCGCGCGCCACGTCCATGGTGATATGGTTGCCGCCGACGGCGATCGCGTCGGCATGGGTCAGGTGCCCGCCGGAGAAGACGCCGAGCGAGGTGGTGCCACCGCCCATGTCGACCACGACGACGCCCATCTCGGCCTCGTCGTCGACCAGCACGGAGAGACCCGCCGCATAGGGGCTCGCGACCACCGCCTCGACCTCGAGATGACAGCGCTCGACCGCGAGCATGACATTGCGCGCCGCCGCCGCCTCCGCCGCCACGACATGCATGTCGACCGAGAGCGAACCGCCGATCAGCCCGCGCGGATCGAGCACGCCGGGCGAACCGTCGAGCGCGTAGCCGGTCGGCAGCGCATGCAGCACCGCCTTGCCCGGCCGGATCGCATGGGTCGCAGCAGCGGCAAGCACCCGCTTCACATCGGAATCACCGACCGAGCCGCCGCGCAGATCGACGCTGGCCTGATAATGCTGCGAGTTCAGCCGGCCGCCGGTCAGGTTGACGATGACGGACTGGACTTCGACCTTGGCCATGCGCTCGGCCGCGTCGACCGCAGCGCGGATGGCGCGCTCGGCGCTTTCCAGATCGATGATCGCGCCGCCCTTCAGGCCGAGCGAGCGCTGATGGCCGATGCCGATGATGCGCGCGACATGGGTACGCCCGCGCAGCCGCTCGTTCGCCTCGGCCGGGTTCAATTCGGCGATCAGGCAGACGACCTTGCTCGTGCCGATGTCCAGAATCGACAAGGTCGCGCTCTTGCGCGACGACAACGGACGCATCCGCGGGGTCAGACCTTGCGAGGTCAAGCTCATGCCTCGCCGCCCTTCTTCTTGGTCTTGCTCTTGAGCTGCTCGAACCGCGTCGTCGCGGCCTCTTCGGTCAGGCGCATGGTCACCCGGTCAGGCTGGCGCATGTCGATGGCGATCAGGTCCTTCTCGCTGATTCGGAAGTCCTGTTCGAGGCTGGCCAGGCGCTTCAGCGCGGCGCCGGCGCCCTGCTCCGGCAGCCGGACATCGGCGCCGGTATCAAGCTTCAGGTTCCAGCGCCGGCCGGCAACGAGGCTGCCGGCGCGGATGCGCGAGCTGAAGGAACCGGCCTCGCCGAGCAGCGCGATGTAGTCCTTCGCCCGCTTGTTGGCGTCGGGCCCGACGACCAGCGGCAGGTAGGCGAAGCGGCCGTCATCCATCTTGTCGATCACCGTGCCGTCCTGCGCGATCAGGAAGAGATCGCCCTTGACCTGCCAGAGCGCATAGGGCTCGCGCTCGACCAGGTTGATCGAAATCTCGCCAGGATAGAGCTTGCGGACAGAGGCCTCGCGGATCATCGGCGTCGCCTCGAGCCGCTTGCGCGCCTCGTCTGCGTCGAAGAAGGCGAGCGAGATCTTGGGGTCGATGCCGGCGGCGACCAGGACCTCGATCTCGGAGAGGCCGCTGAGGCCGGAGATGGTGATGCGGTCGATGCCGAGGCCGACGAGCCGGGCCAGCGCATGCCTGGGCTCGCCATAGTTCTCGCGGAAGGTCTCGTAATGGCCGCCCAGGATCGCTCCACTCACGCCCGTGAGCACGAGGAAGCCGATCGCCAGGAAGGAGCCGAGGCCGCTCGGCAGCCGCTCGGCCAGCGGCACCGCGACGGCGCTGCGCCGCGAGCCGCGGAACCAGCGGCGCGAGCGCTCGCCGACGAGGAGCTGCGGCCCCGTCACGCGCATCGGCAGGTTGGCCCCGGTGAACACCGGTTCCACCTTCACCGATTCAAGGAGGCGTCCTCGACGATCCATTTGACGAGCTCACCGAAGTTCATGCCCGCATGGGCGGCTAATTCAGGCACAAGGCTGGTTTCGGTCATGCCGGGCTGCGTGTTGACCTCCAGCCAGACGAGCGTGTCGCTCTCGTCGTCGTAGCGGAAGTCTGAACGGCTGACGCCGCGGCACCCGATTGCTTGATGCGCCGTTAACGCACACTCTTCGATTTGGCGGTAAAGATTCGGTAAAATTTGCGCCGGGCAGATGTGGATTGAACCGCCTTTGGCATATTTGGCGTCGTAGTCGTAGAACTCCCCCGTCGCCGCCCGAATCTCCGTTACCCCCAAGGACTTGCCGTCCATCACCGCGCAGGTCAGTTCGCGCCCGGCGATGAAGGTTTCGGCCAGCATGATCTCGCCGCAGGGCCAGTCTGGCCGGGCGATCTCCTGGGGCGGGTGCTCGCGGCCTTTCTTAACGATCACCACCCCGACGGAGGAGCCTTCGTCGATCGGCTTGATCACATAGGGCGGCGGCAGGGGATGCCGTTTCGCAGCCTCGAAGCGCGAGACGGTCACGCCTTTCGCCACCGGCACGCCGGCGGCCGCCACGACCATCTTGGCCTTGTCCTTGCGGATGGCGAGCGAGGAGGCCAGCACGCCGGAATGGGTATAGGGGATGCCGAGGATCTCGAGCACGCCCTGGATGGTACCGTCCTCGCCGTAGCGGCCGTGCAGGGCATTGAAGGCGGCGTCGGGCTTCAGCTTCGCCAGCACCTCGGCAACGTCGCGGCCGACCTCGACGCGCGTGACACGATAGCCGACGCCTTCCAGCGCCCGAGCACAGGCCGCGCCGCTGCTGAGGCTGACCTCACGCTCGACGGACCACCCGCCCATCAGCACTGCGACATGCTTGCTCATCAAGGTTCCTGACACCGAATTCCTGGGTCCGAACCTGAGCCGAGATGGTTAACGGCGCGTTAACGATGCACCCTGCCGGTTAATGACGAGCCGGCTGTTGCACGCCGGACTCACTCCCCCTCACCGGCCGCAACCTTGGCCAGCAGGGCCTTGAGCTGCTCATGTTCAGCTGGACTGAGCGCCGAAATCAGCGCCGCTTCCGTCGCCACATGCGAGACCACCAGCCGCTCGATTAGCGCGAAACCGTCCGGCGTCAGCACGATGCGCAGGCTGCGTCGGTCCTGTGGATCGGCCTGCCTTGCGATCAGCCCGCGCTTCTCCAGCCGGTCGAGCCGATTCGTCATCGCCGAGGTCGAGAGCATCATGTCCTTGGCAAGCTCGGACGGAGTCAGCGAACCACCCTGCTCGCCCTGGCGGCGCAGGGTCATCAGCACGTCGAAACCGGCGAAATCGAGGTCCTCCCCGATCAGGTTGCGCCCGACGCCGAGGCGAACGCGTTCGGCCGCTCGCCAGATCGCGCCACAGACCGCCATCGGGCTCGCGTCGATATCCGGTCGCGCCCGTCGCCATTGCGAGAGGATCGAATCGAGCGGGCCACCCTGCCCGGCTTCGTCAGCTTGACTCATGGAAATCCCGCGCCTAATTATCCCGCATCAAATAATTCGATCTCGAATTATCTCTTATCGAATAATCCTACGCATACACATCCCGCGATGCAAAGGGAGGCCACCATGGCCGACAGCAAGACCCGCATCCTGTTCACGACAATCCTGGCGCCCGTCCTCTGGGGCACGACCTATGTCGTCTTCACCCAGACGCTTCCCGTCGAGCACCCCCTGCTGGTCGGGGCGCTACGTGCCCTGCCGGCCGGCATCCTCCTGATGCTGCTCGGCCCCGGCCTGCCGCCACGCGACAAGCTCCTGCCGCTCGCCATCATCGGCTTCGCCAATATCGGCCTGTTCTTCGGCATGCTCTTCCTCAGCGCCTCGCGCCTGCCGGGCGGGCTCGCCGCCACGCTCGGCTCGATGCAGCCGCTGCTCGTCGCCTTCCTCGCCTGGCCGCTGCTGCTGCGCCGCCCGCGTCTCGGGCAGGTGCTCGCCGCCCTCGCCGGCACGCTCGGCGTCGGCCTGCTGGTGATCGACAATACCGTGAAGCTCGACGCGATCGGCGTCATCGCCGCGCTGATCGGCGCCGCCTCGATGGCGACCGGCACGGTGCTGATCGAGCGCTGGGGCAAGGTCGGCACGCCGCTCGCGCTCGCCGCCTGGCAGCTCACCCTCGGCGGGCTCCTGCTCCTGCCGGTCGCGCTCCTGGTCGAAGGCCTGCCGCCGATGCCGACAATCCGTAACCTCGCCGGCCTGAGCTATCTCGTGGTAATCGGCACCGCCTTCGCCTATTGGCTCTGGGTGCGTGGCATCGCCGCGATCGGCACGGGCGTCGCGTTCCTGAGCCTGCTCAGCCCGCTGGTCGCGACCTTCCTCGGCGCCGCCCTGCTGAATGAATGGTTCAACGCCCAGCAATGGCTCGGCATCGCCATCATCTTCGGCTCGACCGTCATCGGCATCATGCTGTCACGGCGCAAGACGGCCGAACCGGCCGCCCCGGTTCAAGCCGCGACGCCGAACCGCTTGATCTCCCAGTGCAGCTCGTAGCCTGAATTGTCCTTGACGCGGCGGCGGACCTCTTCGCCCAGCCCCTCGATATCGGCGGCGCTCGCACCGCCGGTATTGATCAGGAAGTTGCAGTGCATCTCGGAGACCTGCGCTCCGCCGATGCGCAGCCCCCGGCAGCCGGCGGCATCGATCAATTGCCAGGCCTTGCCGCCCTCGGGGTTCTTGAAAGTCGAGCCGCCGGTGCGCTCCTTGATCGGCTGCGCCGCCTCGCGCGCCGAGGTCACCCGCTCCATCTCGGCGAGGATCGCGGCCTGGTCGCCCGGGCGGCCCTGGAACAGCGCCGAAGTGAAGATGATGTCGCTTGGCGCCGTCGAGTTACGGTAGCTGAAGCCCATATCGGCATGTGAGAACGTCACGATCTCGCCCTTGCGGGTAACGCCGCGCGCCTCGACCAGCACATCGGTGGTCTCGCCACCATGCGCGCCGGCGTTCATCCGCAGCGCCCCGCCGATGCAGCCGGGAATGCCGCGATAGAAGGCGAGGCCATCGAGCGAGGCGTCAGCAGCAGCGCGTGCCACCTTCACATCCGGAACGGCGGTGCCGGCGCGCAGACGATCGCCGTCCTCGCGGGTGATCTCGCCAAAAGCCTTGCCGGCGAGGCGGATGACCACGCCGGGAATCCCACCATCGCGCACGATCAGGTTCGAGCCGAGCCCGACCACGCTGACCGGGATCTCGGCCGGCAGCTTGCCGAGCAGGTAAGCGAGATCCGCCTCGTCGGCTGGAGTGAACAGAATCTGCGCCGGCCCGCCGACACGGAACCAGGTCAGCCCCGCCATCTCCTGATTGGCGAGCAGCCGCCCGCGTAATTCAGGCGCGGCGGCGCGGAGGTCGGGAGTGATGTCTTGGAAAGGCATGAGCTTACCCGCGCGTCTCCTTCTCCCCTCGGGGGAGAAGGTGGCCCGGCGAAGCCGGGTCGGATGAGGGCCGCCCGGCGAGGCCGACATGTTCGGCGATCTCGCGGAGGACGAATTCGAGGTTTCCTAGAACCCGCTCGTTCGAAAAGCGCAAGACCCGATAGCCCTCGCTCCGCAGAAAGGCGTCGCGACGCCTATCCCGCTTTTGCGCGTCGTCGATCTTGTGAGGCTCGCCATCGAGCTCGACGATCAGCCGAAGTTCGAAACAGCAGAAATCCGCGATGAACGGCCCGATCGCCATCTGGCGCTTGAACTTGAGGCCAGCGAAGCGGCGGCCACGCACCGCCTGCCAAAAGGCAGCCTCAGTGCGCGTTGGCTCCCGGCGCTGGTCGCGGGCGAAGGAGAGAGTACCGGCCGTGTTCTTGCGCTCCACGACCGGCCCTCATCCGTCAGCGCTTCGCGCTGCCACCTTCTCCCCCGAGGGGAGAAGGAAGAGAGGCAAGCTCGCCCGGCAAGGCATAAGCCCACTGCGTGATGTTCCCAGCCCCGAGGCAGACCACGTAATCCCCCGGCCCGGCGAGATCGGCGACCATGCCCGCGAGCTTGTCGGAGGATTCGAGCGGCAGCGCATGGCGATGACCGCGCGCCTTGATCGCCGCCACCAGCGAGTCGCGATCCGCACCCACGATCGGCTGCTCGCCGGCCGCATAGGTGTCGGCGATGATCACCGTGTCGGCGTCGTTGAAGCAGGCGGCGAAGTCGGCGAACAGGCTCGACAGGCGGCTGTAGCGATGCGGCTGCATCACCGCGATGACCTTGCCCTTGGTCGAGGCGCGCGCCGCCTTGAGCACGGCAGCGATCTCGACCGGATGGTGGCCGTAATCGTCGAAGATCAGCGCGCCGTTCCACTCGCCCGTCCTGGTAAAGCGGCGCTTGACGCCGCCAAAGCCGGCAAGCGCCTCGCGGATCACAGGCACGGGAATGCCGAGGTCATAGGCGACCGCGATCGCCGCCGTCGCGTTGAGCGCGTTGTGATGGCCAGGCATCGGCATCAGGAGATCGCGGACCACCTCGTCGCGGCCGGTCTTGCGGTCGCGGATGAGGAGCGTGAACTTCGCCTGCCCGCCGGAGAGGTCGATGTCGATCAGGCGGAAATCGGCCTGCGGGTTCTCGCCATAGGTGACGACGCGGCGGTCCTCGATCTGGCCGACGAGACCCTGCACCGTCGGGTGGTCGATGCACATCACCGCGAAACCGTAGAACGGCAGGTTCTCGACGAAGGAGCGGAAGGCCGCCTTGATCGCGTCGAAGGTGCCGAAATGGTCGAGATGCTCGGGATCGATATTGGTGACGATCGCGACATCGGCAGGGAGCTTCAGGAAGGTGCCGTCCGACTCGTCGGCCTCGACCACCATCCAGTCGCTCTCGCCCATGCGGGCATTGGTGCCATAGGCGTTGATGATGCCGCCATTGATCACGGTCGGGTCGAGCCCGCCCTTCTCGAGCAGCGTCGCGACCAGCGAGGTCGTCGTCGTCTTGCCATGCGTGCCGGCGATGGCGACGCAGGATTTCAGCCGCATCAGCTCGGCCAGCATCTCGGCCCGGCGCACCACCGGCAGGCGCTTCTCGCGCGCAGCCATCAGTTCGGGATTGTCGCGCTTGATCGCGGTCGAGACCACGACGACCTCGGCCTCGCCGATATTCTCGGCCTTGTGGCCGACGAAGGTGGTGATGCCCTTTTCGGCCAGGCGCTTGACGTTGGCGCCATCGGAGGCGTCCGAGCCCTGCACCTTGTAGCCGAGATTGTGCAGGACTTCAGCGATGCCGGACATGCCGATGCCGCCGATACCGACGAAATGGATGGAGCCGAGCTTCGGCGGTAGCTTCATGATGGATACGTCCTGAAAGGTTCAGCCCTGGGCGGTCTGCAGCACGAGCCGCGCCAGGCGGTCGGCCGCATCCGGTATGCCCGCGCTCTTGGCCGCCTGAGCCATCGCCGTCAAGCGCTGTGGCTCGGCAAGCAGCGTGGAAAGCTCGCCGGCGAGGCGCCGTGGCGAGAAATCGTTCTGCAGGATCGCCATCGCTCCGCCGGCCCTGGCGAGCACGCCGGCATTGGCGGCCTGGTCCTGATCGAGCGAGCCCGGCAGCGGCACCAGCAGCGACGGCCGGCCGATCACCGTGAGCTCGGCGACGGTAGAGGCGCCGGAGCGCGCGACCACCAGCTGCGACGCTGCCATCCGGGCCGGCAGGTCCTTGAAGAAGGGCGCCAGCTCGAACTTGATGCCGAGCGAGGAATAGATCTTCCTGACGCGCTCATCGTCCTCCGCCCGCGCCTGCTGGACGATCGCCAGGCGGCTGCGCTCCTCGGCGGAAAGCAGTTGCATCGCCGGCGGCACGATGTCCGCCATCACCCGCGCGCCCTGGCTGCCGCCGAAGACGAGGAGGTTCAGCCGCCCCTCCGGCTCGGCATAGGGCGAGGCCGCCTCGATCACCGCCGGTCGCACGGGATTGCCGACCTGCGTGCATTTCTGCGCCTGCTCCGGCGTCAGCCCGCCGACCTCGGCGAAGCCGGTGGCAATCGCCTTGACCCGGCTGGCGAGGAAGCGGTTGGCCCGGCCGATCACAGCGTTCTGCTCGTGCAGGAGTGTCGGCACGCCCATCAGCGCCGCGGCGAAGACCGGCGGCACCGTCGGATAGCCGCCGAAGCCGACGACGATGGCGGGCTTGAGCTGCTTGATCGCCTGCCGCGCCGCGAGCCCACCCTTCAGCAGCACCAGCGCCGCCTTCGCCATCGCGACCGGCGACTTGCCCGAGGGCGTCGCCGCCGGCACGGCATGGATCGATTCGGCCGGGAAGTTGCCGGCGTATTCGGCGGCGCGCGTATCGGTGATCAGCGCGACCCGTGCGCCGGCACGGTGCAGAGCATGGCTCAGCGCCTCGGCCGGGAAGAGATGCCCGCCCGTGCCGCCCGCGGCGAGCACGACGAGCGGCGCCTGCCCTGCTGCGCTCACGAGCGCCGCCCCGGCTCGCCGAAACTCTCCGAGCGCGGCCGCTTGCGGGTCAAGGCCAGCAGGAAGCCGGTACCCAGCGCCAGCGAGATCAGCGAGGAACCGCCATAGGAGATGAACGGCAAGGTCATGCCCTTGGCCGGCATCATATGCAGGTTCACCATCATGTTGATCGCGGCCTGGATACCGAAGAGCAGGGCAAGGCCGGTGACGCCGAGGCGCACGAACGGATCCTCGGCACGCTGCGCCACGAACAGCGCCCGAAGCACGATGATCGCGAACAGCAGCACCAGTGCCATGCAGACGACGATGCCGAACTCCTCGGCGGTCACCGCGAAGATGAAGTCGGTATGCGCGTCGGGCAGGATGCGCTTCACCGTGCCCTCGCCCGGCCCCTTCCCGAACCAGCCGCCCTGCGCGAAGCTCTCCAGCGCCGTGTCGACCTGGAAGGTGTCGCCCGAGCCCTTGTCCATGAAGCGCTCGATGCGGGCGCGAACGTGCGGGACCAGCTCATAGGCGATGAACAGGCCGACGGCGCCGATGCCGCCGAGCCCCATTACCCAGAACCAGTGCAGGCCGGCGACGAAGAACAGCCCAGCCCAGACCAGGGTGATCAGGATGGTCTGGCCGAAATCGGGCTGCAGCACGAGCGGCACGATCGTGATCGGCAGCAGCAGGAAGGCGATGATCGTGCCTGGCAGCTCGGGCCGGCGATGGCCTTCGGCGAAGGCCCAGGCGGCGAGCACGACGAAAGCCGGCTTGACGAATTCGGAAGGCTGGATCGAGCCGAGCGGCCCAAGCGTCAACCAGCGCTTGGCACCCTTGACCTCGACGCCGAAGAACAGCGTGGCGACCACGCCGGCGAGCGAAAACAGGAAGATGATCAGTGCGATGCGGCGCACCTGGCGCGGCGCCAGCAGCGAGGTCGACAGGAAGATCGCCAGCGCGACCAGGAGATAGACCACCTGGCGGTTGACGAAATGGAAGGTCGAGAGACCGAGGCGCTCGGCGACCGGCGGGCCGCCCGCCATCAGCAGCACGACGCCGGAGACCATCAGCGCCACCAGCGTCGTCAGGATGATGCGGTCGATCGACCACCACCAGCGGCCGCTCAGGCTCGGTTCTGCGCGCGAGACCATCGTTTACAAGGCTCCGTACGGGCGGGCAGATCGAGGGCGCCCGCTCCGGCGAATCACTCTGTCAATGAATGGTTAACCGATTGATTCCGATCCCTGGTTTCCGGCCGGACCGGGCACGCCTGCCAACAGGCTTCTCAGCCTTCGGAGTACGGCCTGCCATCCTTGTGCAGGAAGCGGCCGTCCCTGCTCGGGCTCATCATGTCGATGTCGGAGCAGGTGATTACGTCGTCTGGAGAGCGGCTGCCGACCTCGAGATAGACCGCGACCTCGTCCGAACGGTTGATCATGTGGTGGCCGTTGCCGCTGTTCCTGGCGAAGGCGGCGCAATCGCCGGCGCGCAGCACAGTCTCGCCGTCGTTCTCGACGAGGACCAGTTCGCCTTCGAGCAGATAGACGAACTCGTCCTCATGCGAATGCCAGTGGCGCTGGCTCGACCAGCCGCCCGGCGGCAGCCGCATCAGGTTGACGCCGAAATCGGTCAGGCCGCCGGCATTGCCGAGCCGCTTGCGGATGCGCTCGGCACAAGGGGTATCGAACGGCTTCGGATAGCCCGAGCCCGTGCGTTCGGGCACCGCTGCGACGTCGATCTTGGGCATGAAGATCTCCCCAGTGCAGGGAACTCCGCCACAGAGCTAGCCGCTACGCCAGCGCCGCGACGCGTTCCACCTTGATCTCATCCTCATGAGCGCGGGCCTCGACCAGATCATAGGCCGCCTGCATCCGCAGCATCGTCTCGGCCCGAACGCCGAACGCCTTCTCGAAGCGGATGGCCATCTCGGCCGACAAGGCGGCCTTGCCGTTCAGGAGATTGCTCATAGCCTGCCGCGTCACGCCCAGTTTCTCGGCCGCGACCGTCACGCTCAAACCATAAGGCTCGACGATCTCGGTCCGCAGCCATGCGCCAGGATGCACGGCGAAGCTCGAATGAAGCTTGATGGCCATCAGTGATAATCCTCCAGATCGATATCCTCGATCGCAAGAGCCTGATTGACGCGAAACGTCATACGCCAGTTCTTCGTCACGACGAGCGACCATTCGCCTACCCGGTCGCCCGTGAGCTGATGGGCCCCGTAGTTGGGCGGGTTCTTGAGTTCATCGGCAGCGTCGATCGCAGCCAGATAGGCGAGCATGTTCCGCAGGCGATCGACGAGATTGCCAGGCAGGCCCTTGCTCTTCCCGGTCTCTGCGAACTGGCGAAGCGCTTTGTGCCTGATGCTCGCAATCTCCATGGGAAGGAGATTGCCGCGAAAATTGTAGCGCGTCAATTGTCACTTGACATTTAAGCTACCGCTCGATCGCCTCGAACCCCGGCAGCGCCTTGACCAGCGTCCGGAAGGCATCGCCCCGCACCTCGAAATTCGGGAACTGGTCGTAGGACGCGCAGGCCGGCGAGAGCAGCACGGCGATCTCGCCGCTGCCCTGCTGCGCCAGCGCAGCCTTGGTCGCAGCCGCGACCGCGACGTCGAGCGTGCCGCTGCAGTCGTAGGCGACGCGGCCGTCATCGTCGAAGGTCGCGGCGAAGAGGTCGCTCGCCGCGCCGATCAGATAGGCCCGGGCGATGTTGGGAAAATAGCGCCGCAGCGACTCGATCCCGCCTTCCTTGGCCTTGCCGCCGAGGATCCAGAAGATCTCGCGGAAGGAGGTCAGCGCCTTCTCGGTCGAGTCGGCATTGGTCGCCTTGGAATCGTTGATGAAGACGACGCGGCCGATCCGGCCGAGTTCCTCCATCCGATGCTTCAGGCCGGGATAGCTCTTGAAGCCGGCGGCGATCTCCTCGGCCGTCAGGCCGAGCGCCGCGCAGGCGGCGAAGGCCGCTGCCGCGTTCTGGGCGTTGTGGCTGCCGCGCAAGGAACCGATGCCGGCAAGATTGGCGACGACCCTGGGCTTGCCGTCCTTGACCTCGACGATGCGCGTGTCGAGCTGGCCGGCATTGGCGGTCACGCCGGCAAAAACGCCCTCGTCGAGCGGCTGCTCGCCGCTGATCTTCACGAGCGGCTTGCCAGAAGCCGCACGCCGCCGCGCCATCTGCTTCGACGGCTCGTCGTCTACACCGACAACCGCGACGTCGGAGGCGGTGACCAGCCGCTCCTTGATCGCGCCATAGGCTTGGAAGGTACCGTGCCGGTCGAGATGATCCGGCGTCAGGTTCATCTGGATGCCGACCGTCGGCTTGATCGAGGGGGCCAGGTCGATCTGGAAGGTCGAGCACTCCACCACATGGATGCGGTGATCGGCCGGAGGCTCCAGCGCCAGCACGGCGGTGCCGATATTGCCGCCCATCTGGACGTCGCGGCCGGCAGTCTCAAGCACATGCGCGATCAGCGCAGTCGTGGTCGACTTGCCATTGGTGCCGGTGATGCAGATCACCGGTGCGGAGGGGGCGATCTTCGCCCGCTCCAGGAAGAACAGTTCGATGTCGCCGATCACCGGGACATTCGCAGCTTTCGCCTTCTCGACAGTCCAGTGCGGCACGGGATGCGTCAGCGGCACGCCGGGCGAGAGCACGAAGGCGGCAAAGCCGGACCAATCGGCGCTCGCGAGATCGACAACCGCAAGCCCCTCGGCCGCAGCCTTGTCGCGGCTCGCCTGATTGTCATCCCAGCAGGCGAGTTCGGCGCCGCCGGCAACGAGCGCGCGCGCCGTCGCCAGTCCCGAACCGCCAAGGCCGAACAGGGCGAGCGTCTTGCCCGCGAACACGGTGACGGGTGTCATCAACGCAGCTTCAGCGTGGCGAGGCCGACCAGCGCCAGCACCACCGAGATGATCCAGAAGCGGATCACCACCTGCGGCTCGGTCCAGCCCAGCTTCTCGAAATGGTGGTGGATCGGCGCCATCAGGAAGACGCGCTTGCCGGTGCGCTTGAACACTGCGACCTGGATGATCACCGAGAGCGCCTCGACCACGAACAGGCCGCCGACGATGGCGAGCACGATCTCGTGCTTCACCGCCACCGCGATGGTGCCGAGCATGCCGCCAAGGCCGAGCGAGCCGGTGTCGCCCATGAAGATCTGCGCCGGCGGCGCGTTGAACCAGAGGAAGCCGAGACCGGCGCCCATCATCGCGCCGCAGATCACGGCAAGCTCGCCGACACCCGGCACATGGTGGATCTGCAGGTAGTTGGCGAAGATGGCGTTACCCGCGAGATAGGCGATGAAGCCGAAGGTGCCGGCCGCGATCATCACCGGCACGATGGCGAGGCCGTCGAGCCCGTCGGTCAGGTTCACCGAGTTGCCGGCGCCAACCACGACGAAAGCGGTGACGACCGGGAACAGGATGCCGAGCGGGATCATCCATTCCTTGAGGAACGGCAGCGCGAAGCCGCTGGCGATCGCGGGCGGGCTGACCTGCATGATCGCCGTGCAGGCGGCGAGCGCGATGACGATCTCGAAGCCGAGGCGCGCCTTGCTGGAGAAGCCCTTATGCGACTGCTTCGTCACCTTGAGGAAGTCGTCATAGAAGCCGATCGCGCCATAGGTCGCGGTGACGCCGAGCACGATCCAGACGTATGGGTTGCGCAGGTTTCCCCAGAGCAGCGTCGCGACGAACAGCCCGGTCAGGATCATCAGGCCGCCCATGGTCGGCGTGCCGCGCTTGGCGAGATGCGATTCCGGCCCGTCGGCGCGAATCGGCTGGCCCTTGCCCTGCTTGATCCTGAGCCAGGAGATCGCCGCCGGCCCGAAGAAGAAGACGAAGAGCAGCGCCGTCGCGGTCGCCCCGCCGGCGCGGAAGGTGATGTAGCGGAAGACGTTGAGGACCGGGAACGATCCCGCGAACTCGGCAAGCCAGACCAGCATCGAACCCCGTTCCTTACTCAGTCGTCGGCCTGGACGACCGGGAAGCGAGCCGTCATCGCCTTGACGATCGGCCCCATGCGCGTACCCAGCGAGCCCTTCACCGTGACGACGTCGCCGGCACGGACCGCATCGAGCACATAGGGCTCGAGGCTGCTCGCCTGTGCGGCATAAGCGCCACGGCGGTGCGAAGGCAAGGCGTCGTAGAGGGATCTCATCAGCGGACCGCAGGCGAAGACGAGGTCGATGCCGTTGCCGGTGACCGCGTCGGCGAGCCCCTTGTGCAGCTCCGGTGCAGTTTCGCCGAGCTCCAGCATGTCGCCGAGGACAGCGATCCGCCGCCCTCTGCCCGAAACTGGCATGCGCCCGAGATTCTCGATCGCGGCCCGCATCGAGGCCGGGTTGCCGTTATAGCTCTCGTCGATCAGCGTGAATGGACCGGCTGGCGCATGCAGCACCTGCCGGGCGCCGCGGCCCGAGGGCGGCGTCAGGTCGCCGAGCGCCAGAGCGGCCAGAGCGAGATCGGCCCCGAGCGCTTCGGCCGCAGCCAGTACGGCGAGCGAATTCAGGACGATATGCTTGCCCGGGCTACCCAGCTTGTAGGTGACTGGCCGGCCCATGACATTGGCTTCGGCGGTCGAGACATCGGGCTTCAGCGCACAGCCGAGCAGCCGCACGTCCGCCTGATCGCTCTCGCCGAAGGAGACGACGCGCCCTGCCCCGGCTGCCAGCGCCAATTCGCGCAAGAGGCCGGTCTGCTGGATGTCGGCATTGATGATCGCCGTGCCGCCCTGCTTCAATCCGTTGAAGATCGCCGCCTTCTCGCGGGCGATCCCCTCCAGAGATTCGAAGGCGGCAAGATGCACCGGCTGGATCGTGGTGATCACGGCGACGTCGGGCTGGACCATCCTGGCCAGCGGCAGGATCTCGCCGGGTGCGTTCATGCCGATCTCGTAGACACCGTAGCGCACGTCTCGCGGCGTCCGGGTCAGCGTCAGCGGCACACCCCAATGGTTGTTGTAGGAGGCGACCGGCGCATGCGTCTTGCCCTGGCGCGACAGCACCAGCCGCAGCGCCTCCTTGGTGCCGGTCTTGCCGACCGAGCCAGTAACGGCGACGACCCTGGCGGTTAGCTCCGCACGGCGCGCCATGCCGGCCTTTTCCATACCGCGGAGCACGTCAGGGACGATGGCGAGCGGCGCATCGGCCGGGAAGGAACCGGCATGGACTTCGTCGACCACTGCGAGCGCCGCGCCCTTCTCGAGCGCCGCAGCGACGAAGTCGTGCCCGTTGCGCGCTTCCCCGGTGATCGCGAAGAAGGCCTCGCCCGGCTCCAGCGTGCGCGTGTCGATCGAGGCGCCGGTGACGGCCGCCGGCACAGGCCCTTGCGAACGGGCGCCCATCGCCTCGATCAGGCGCGCGCCGGTCCACAGCGGTTCGGTGGTCATCCCCGTCTTCCCCCAGCCAATGCCGCGATCGCCTCGCGGACCACCTCATGGTCCGAGAATGGCAGCGTCCGATCGCCGATGATCTGGCCGCTTTCATGGCCTTTTCCGGCAACGACGAGGACATCTCCAGGCTGCAGCATGGCGACGCCCGCTGCGATCGCCTCGGCCCGGTCACCGATCTCCTTGAGACGCTCCGGCGCTGCCGCCAATACCTCGGCGCGGATCGCCGCCGGGTTCTCGCTGCGCGGATTGTCGTCGGTGACGATGGCAATGTCGGCGCCGTCAGCAGCGATGCCGCCCATCAGCGGGCGCTTGCCGCGATCGCGGTCGCCGCCACAGCCGAAGACGCAGATCAGCCGGCCGCTGGCGTAAGGGCGCAGGGTCTTCAGCACCGCCGCGAGCGCATCGGGCTTGTGGGCATAATCGACCACGACGAGCCCGCCATTGTGCTCGCCGACCCGTTCCAGCCGGCCCGGCACGCCCTGAAGGCCCGCGATCGCCCGCACCGACGCCACCGCATCCTCGCCCGTCGCGATTGCGAGCCCGGCTGCGACCAGCGCATTGCCGGCCATGAAGTCGCCGACCAGCGGCAGCAGCACTTCAGTCGTCGCGCCGTCGACGGCTACGGTCAGGCGCTGCGAGAAGCCCTCACGGGCGACATCGAGCAGTTTCAGGCGGTCGCCCTGCCTGCCGATCCCGATCACAGGACGGCTGCCGGCCTTCGCCGCTGCCTCAGCCCTGTCAGCATAGGGCTCGTCGCGGTTGACCACCACCGGCGCGCCGGCCGGCAGCAGCTCCCAGAGCCGCAGTTTGGCCGCAAGATAGTCCTCGACGCTCGGATGGTAGTCGAGATGGTCGCGGCCTAGATTGAGGAAGGCGCCGGCGGACAGCCTGACGCCGTCGAGCCGGTGCTGGTCGAGTCCGTGCGAAGACGCTTCCATCGCAAGATGGGTGATGCCGTCGCCGGCCAGCCCGTCGAGCGAGGCGTGCAGCGAGAGCGGGTCCGGCGTGGTCAGCGAGCCGTAATCGGCCCCGTCTTCAGTGACGATGCCGATGGTGCCGACGCTCGCCGCCTTGCGCCCGAGCGCCTTGAAAATCTGGCGGGTGAACTCGGCGACCGAGGATTTGCCGCTGGTACCGGTCACGGCGACGATCGTGCCGGGCTGGCGCGGATGCACCTTGGCCGCAGCCCGCGAGAGGGCGAGGCGCGGATCGCCGACCTGGGCATAGGCGATCCCGGCCGGCAGCTCGGCCGGTCGCGGTCCGCTGGAGACGATCGCGACCGCACCGCGCTGGACGGCGTCGCTGATGAAGCGGGCCCCATCAGCCTTCGCGCCGGCAAGCGCGACGAAGGCATCGCCGGGCACGACCTTGCGGCTGTCGAAGGCGACGCCGCCGACGCGGCGCGCTCCTGCGTCAGGGAAAGCTCCCGGGAAGAGCTGATCGAGGCTGAAGCCGGTGTCAGTCACAAGCGGATATCCTTGCCGGGCGCGAAAACCCGCGCGTCAATCTCGGGCGAAGCGGAGCGTAACCCCGAGAAGCTCATGCAGGATCAAGCTCCCATCCGTCCAGAGATGCCCGGGGCAGGCCCGAGCATGACGCTCCCCTATCGCGAGCCCCACGCCCCGAGCTTGGCCATCAGCGGGAACGGCGACGGCGGCGGCTCGAAGCGCGGCGCCATGCCGAGAATCGGCGCGGCGCGCTCGATCACCTTGCCGGTGGTCTTGCCGGCGTTCCAGGCCGCGGTCGAATAGCCGCCGCTCTCGGCATAGCCCTTCGGCTCGTCATAGATGGCGAGGAAGACGTAGCGCGGCTTGTCCGACGGCGCGATCGCCGTGAAGGTGGTGAAGTTCTTGTTCTTGGCGTAGCGGCCGTTGATGACCTTCTCGGCCGTGCCGGTCTTGCCGCCGACGAAATAGCCGGGAATGTCGGCGAAGCGGGCCGAGCCCTTCTCGCCATTGATGCGCATGATGAAGCGCATGGCTTCCGAGGTCTCCGGCTTGATCACCCGGACCGCGTCCTTCTTGGCTTCCTCCTCGGAGCGCTTCAGGAAGGTCGGCTTGATCAGGTAGCCGCCATTGACCAGCGCGCCCACCGCCGCCAGCGCCTGGATCGGCGCGACCGCGAGGCCGTGGCCGAAGGCGATCGTCGCCGTGTTGATCTCGCCCCAGCGCTGCGGAACGATCGGCGCGGCGCTTTCCGGCAGCTCGGTCGTCATGCGGTCGAGCTGCATCATCTTCCTGAGGAAGGCCTTGTGGCCCTCGACGCCGACCGAGAGCGCCATCTTGATCGAGCCCATGTTCGACGAATGCAGGAACACCTCCGGCACCGTCAGTGTGCGGCCGGTGCCGTGGTATTCCTTGATGACCTGGCGGCCGAACCGCATCATGCCGCCGGCGGTCGAATAGCTCGAATTGATGTTGGCCTTGCCGGAATCGAGCGCCATCGCGATGGTCAGCGCCTTGAAGGTCGAGCCCATTTCGTAGACGCCGACATTCATCCGGTTGATCCGGTCCTTCTCCAGCGCGTCGACCGGGTTGCCGGGATCGAAGTCGGGCAGCGAGACCAGCGCGATCATCTCGCCGGTATTGACGTCCATGACCGCGCCCGCCGCCGCGATCGCCCGGTATTTCTCGATGCCCTTGACCAGCTCGTCGCGCAGCAGGTGCTGGACGCGCATGTCGATCGAGAGCTGCACCGGCTTGAGGTCGGAGGCCTGCACAGCGAAGCCCGCCCCGTTCAGGTCCTGCAGCCCTTGCGAGTCGATGTATTTCTCGATGCCGGCGATGCCGATATTGTCGACATTGGCGAAGCCGAGCACATGGGCAGCGACATTGCCGTTCGGATAGACGCGCTTGTTCTCGGGCACGAAGCCGACGCCGGGGATGCCGAGCCGGTGCACCTCAGCCTGCTGGCGCGGCGTGATCTCGCGCTTGATCCAGACGAAGCCCTTCTTGGTGCCGAGCTTCTCGCGCAGCTCCTTGGCGTTGAGGTCGGGCAGGACCGCGGTCAGGAGCTCGGTCGCCTCGTCCTTGTCGAGGATGTTGCGGGGCTCGGCGAAGACCGAGACGGTGCGGATGTCGGTGGCGAGCTGGATGCCGTTGCGGTCGAGGATGTCGGGCCGGGCCGCCGAGATCGCGTTCGAGGTCGCCCGGCGCAGGCCGACCTGGTCGCTCGGGAAGGCGCCGAGCATGACGAGCCGGCCGACGATCGCGAGAAACAGGCAGCTGAAGCCGAGGATGACGAGGCCGACGCGCGGCTCGCTCTTCTCGCCGCTCATCCGGAAGATGTCGCGCAGCCACTCGGTGCGGAAGCGCCATTTCGGCTTCGCGACCGCGGGCTTCTCGATCGGGGCGGCGGCGATCTCGGGCGCGGCGCCCTGCTGGTCGAGCTCCTGGCTCATGGGCGGGCTCCCGGCGTCGTCGCGGTGTTGCTCTTGCGGTCGCGCGGGGTCTCGGTCGGCAGGCCGAGGCCGAGATCCTCGAGCTTGCGGCCGATCGAATCCACCTTCGGCCCGCGATTGGGGATGTCGGACAGCCGCACGATCTGGTTCGTCTGCAGCATCTGCAGGTCGAGATGCTTGTCGGCCAGCGCCTGCAGCCGCTCCGGGCGGTTGAGGAACTGCCATTCGGCCTTCAGCACCGCGATCGCCTCGCGCTCACGCTGGGCCTTGGCTTTCAGCTTCTGCAGCTGCTCGGCCTGCAGCGTCGTCTCGTATTTGATCGAGTAGGCATAGAGCGCCGAGGAGACCAGCGCGCCGATGGCGATGATGTGCAAGAGCTTGATCACGCTCAGCTCCTCCGGCGGGCTTGCGGCGCAGGGACGACGGCGAGTTCGACAATGTCGGGATCGGGCGCGCGCGATGGCGCCTCGGTCCGCTCGGCGGCCCGCAGCTTGGCCGAGCGGGCGCGCGGATTGGCCCGCGTCTCGGCTTCGGAGGGCGCGACCGGCCCCTTGGTGACCAGCTTGAACGTCGCCTGCGGCGCGGCCGTCGCCGGAGCGTGGCGCGAGCCGCCCGGCGCCCTGCCCGAGCGCTCGGCGAAGAACTGCTTGACGATCCGGTCCTCGAGCGAATGGAAGGTGACGACGGAAAGCCGCCCGCCCGGCGCAAGCACGGCCTCGGCGCCGTGCAGCGCCCGGACCAGCTCGCAGAGCTCGTCGTTCACCGCGATGCGCAGGCCCTGGAAGGTCCGCGTCGCCGGATGTGCTCCGCCCGGCTCGCCGCGGACGATGCCGGCGACGAGATCGGCGAGCTGCTTGGTCGTCGTGATCGGCGCCTTGCGCCGGGCCTCGACGATCGCCCGCGCCACGGCGCGCGAGCGCCGCTCCTCGCCGTAATGGTAGATGATGTTGGCGAGCACGCCCTCATCCGCCTCGTTGACGAGCTCGGCCGCGCTCTGGCCGCTCGCCGCCATGCGCATGTCGAGCGGCCCGTCGAAACGGAAGGAAAAGCCGCGCTGGGCCTGATCGAGCTGCATCGAGGAGACGCCGATATCGAGCACGACGCCGTCGAGCGGCGCCATCTTGAAGCGCTCGGCCTCTTCCGCCAGCGCGCCGAAACGCGCTTCGGACAAAGTCAGCCGCCCGCCCATCGCAGCGACGAGGCCGGCGCCGCCGGCGATCGCGCTCGGGTCCCGGTCGAGCGCCAGCAAAGTCGCCTTCGGCTCGCGCTCCAGCAGCGCGCGCGAATAACCGCCGGCTCCGAAGGTACCGTCGAGATAACGACCGCCTGCCTTGAGCGCGAGCGCATCGAGCGCTTCGTCCATCAGTACGGGGATATGCGACTCGCTGGTCATGCCGGCCTCGCGCCCAATGTCCGCCGGACGTCGCGCAGCTTCGCCCTGGCCTCCTCGAGATGCGCCTTGAAGCGCTCCGGCTCCCAGATCTGGAACTTGTGGCCCTGCCCGACGAAGGTGACGGTATCGCCGATGCCGGCATGCGCCTTCAGCGTCTCGCTCAGCATGATCCGCCCTTCCGGATCGACCTTCAACACCTCCGAGGTGCCATTCAGCGCCGTCGAGAGCGACTCCCACTCCTCGGAGAAAGGCGAGAAGCGCGACAGGATCTCGTCGATCGTCGCGCGCAGCGCATGGCCTCCGCAGTCGAGACTGAACTGGTCGAGCGCCGGATAGACGTAGAGCCCCTCGTAGCCGTCCTTCACCAGCACGGCCCGGAACGGAGCCGGGATCGAGACCCGCCCCTTGGCATCGAGCTTGTTGGTGAAATGGGAGACGAAGCGGTCCGTCAACGCCGCCTCCTGGTCGGACTTCCAACCGCGCCGCGAAGGCGCAGAGCGAGCCGGCATGCGCCGGCGATCGATACTCCCGCCGAGCCCGACATGGCAGGGCCGTCAGCCAGAATCCGCGCGGCACACGGACCCTGACTTGATGCTTGCCTGTCGGTCTCGACGGGATGATTTGGGATAGCATGGGACAATATGGGCGTCAACGGATCCAACGCTGCGGACAGGGGTCTATCCGAGCCTGCGGACATCACAGCCCGTTAAGGTTAACTATCCGTGAAGGCGAGGTTTTTCGGCGCGCGAACGCCAGCGCGCGGTAGCGCTTCAGCCAGATGGCCGGAACGTGCTGCGTAGAAATATTTTGGAGCTACCGCCCCGCCCGCCGGGCCTCAGCCCTCGTCTGCCGCCCGGCGGAGCAGCGCCTCGCGCAGGGCCTGGACATCACCGAGCAGGCGAGCCGGCGGCACTCCGCTGTCCTCGACCGCGCAAGGCACTGGATTGGGGGCATTGCCTGCCTTCTCGCGCAACCCCTGCCCTGCCTCGGTCAGCTCAACCAGCACCTGGCGCTCATCCTCGCGACCGCGCTTGCGCAGGATCAGGCCGTTCCCTTCAAGGCGCTTCAGCAGCGGCGTCAGCGTGCCGGAATCGAGCATCAATCTGTCGCCGATTGCCTTCACGCTCTGGCCGTCCTGCTCCCACAGCACCAGCATGACCAGATATTGCGGATAGGTCAGCCCGAGCCCGGCCAGAAACGGCCGATAAGCCCGGTTGAAGGCATGGGCCGCCGAATAGACCGCGAAGCAGATCTGCTCGTCGAGCCCGCGCACCGTCGTCGCCTTTGCATCTTTCGTCATAGCCTTGCCGCCTATCGCCCGCACTATGGACCCGTGGACAGGGAGAGCGATCCGATCGGATTGGAACAACTCACCCAGGAAACAGTCTCCCCTGCGATGAAACCAAGATAGCCTCTCATCGCATCGAACGCCGCCCGTTCACGGAAATGTGAATTGCAGACAATTCAATTGTGCACAATCTAATTCACATCGACCACGGCGGACGGCCCGCCCAGCAAGGAGAGCAGAGATGAAGATCCTCTACACCGCCCATGGTTCCGCCACTGGCGGCCGCGAAGGCCAGGCCGCGACCGACACCGGCAACGTCAAGCTCGTGCTGAACACCCCGAAGGAGCTCGGCGGCGGCGGTGGCGAGGGCACCAATCCCGAGCAGCTCTTCGCCATGGGCTATTCGGCCTGCTTCCTCGGCGCGCTGAAGTTCGCCGCCGGCAAGGAGAGCGTGAAGATCCCGGACGACGCCCGGGTCAGCGCCGATGTCGGCATCGGTCCGCGCGATGACGGCAAGGGCTTCGGCATCGCCGTCAAGCTGACGATCTCGGCGCCCGGCATCGACAAGGCCAAGCTCGAGGACCTCGTCCAGAAGGCCCATATCGTCTGCCCCTATTCCGACGCGACACGGGGCAACATCGACGTCCAGCTGACGGTTGCGGCCTGACCCTGCGCAACCCATCTGATCCTCACGGCCGGACATTCCTCCGGCCGTGAGACGATTTGGCCTGCCCCCCGAGGGCGGACCTCGTTTCCGGAAGCCTCAACCTCCAAAGCCTCTGGAACATCCCATGATCGATCGCCGCCATTTCCTCGCAGCGGCCGCGGCCACTGCGCTCGCGCCCGCCCTCCCCGCCGCAGCCCGCGCGCCTCTCGCCGGAGACCAGGTGCCGGGCGTCTATCGCCGCAAGCTCGGCGACCTTGAGATCACCGCGATCCTCGACGGCTACATTCCCTTTGATACCAAGGTCTTCGGCGGCAGCGACCCCGCCGCGATCCGCCAGAGCCTCGCCAATGCCGGTCAGGGCGAGCGCCTGCCCACCGCAGTCAACACCTTCGTCATCAACACCAAGGACAGGACCTATCTGCTCGACACCGGCGCCGGCGCCTGGAATGCGATGGGCGACACCATGGGCCGGGCCGAGAGCAATCTGCGTACCGCCGGCATCACGCCGGAGCAGATCGACACGGTTATCCTGACGCACGCCCACCCCGATCATCACGAAGGCCTGCTCACCGCGCAGAAGACGGCGCGCTTCGCGAATGCCGAGCTGATCATCAACGAGACCGAACATGCCTTCTGGCACGATGACGGCATCCTCAACCAGGCTCCGGCCGAGGTGAAACCCTTCTTCGCCTCGGCCCGGAACGCGCTCGCGCCCTATGCGAGCCGGACCCGAAAGGTGAAAGCGGGCGAGGTCGCCCCTGGCCTCACGCTCGAGCATGCGCCCGGCCACACCCCCGGCCACAGCATCCTGCGTGTTGCATCGGGCAATGAGCAGCTCCTGCTCGTCGGCGACAGCATCCACAATGTCGTGATCCAGACAGCGCAGCCGGAGGTGACCTTCGTCTTCGACGCCGACGGCAAGCAGGCGGCAGCCTCGCGCCGGCGCGTGCTCGACATGGCCGCCACCGACGGATTGCTGATCAGCGGGGCGCACATGCCTTTCCCCGGCTTTGGCAAGGTCCTGAAGGACGGCCCGGCCTTCCGCTTCGTTCCCGCCGATTGGAGCTACGTACTCTGATCGCAGCCGCTGCAAATGCGAAAGGGCCGGGATCGCTCCCGGCCCTTTTCTCTAGGATGAGGGTGCCAGCCGGCCTGTAAGCCGGGTTCTGGACGGCCGGGAGCAGGCTCCCGCAGGAACTTGCCCCCGACGTGACGGCCATTCCTCTGGGACGCGCATTGCTGCGCGCCTCGAGCAACCAACCCGGACGACTGGACCTGGAAACCGGCCCCTCCTCCCTTGCGGGCGAGCATCGTCCCTATTCGGTTTTGCTCCCGGTGGGGCTTGCCATGCCGTCCCCGTTGCCGGGTCCGCGGTGCGCTCTTACCGCACCTTTTCACCCTTACCGCGTGCCGAAGCCCGCGGCGGTTCGATCTCTGTGGCGCTTTCCCTGGGGTCGCCCCCGCCGGACGTTATCCGGCACCGTGTTTCCGTGGAGCCCGGACTTTCCTCCCCTGCCGAAGCAGGAGCGGCCGTCCGGCCGACTGGCGGGCTCCCTCTGCGCTGGAAAGGCCGGGGCCGTCAAGCAACAGCGGTAAGAACTCAGTTGCTGGCGGAGATGGTGTGTGCGCTGCCGGAGATGCTGCGGACCTTGGCGCAATAGGTACGGTTGGCCCCGCTCATGCGGGTCGCCATATGGCCGCTCTGATACTTCATCACGGTGCGGCAGGTGTCGCCGCCGGCGAGGCGATAGGCCTGGCCGAGATATTTCATGGCGTAGCGGGCATTGGTGTCGGCATCGAGCAGGCCGGAAGCGCCGCCGCTGTAGCCGACGCCGCGCGCCGTCTGGTGGCGGATCTGCATCAGCCCGTAATTACCGGCATTCGATGCGCGCGGATTGTAGCGGCTCTCGATCCGAACCACCGCATCAGCCAGCGCGAACGGCACGCCATTGGCCGCGGCATGACGGGCGACCAGGGCGCGAAGCCCTTCCGAACCGGCCGGCGCTGCAAGTGGGGTACGGGCTGCACGAGCGGTCCTGCCGGCCTTGGCTTGAGCCTTGCGCCCACTCTTCGTCTCCGCAGTTTCGGTCGTCGACTTCTGCGAATCCTGCCCTTGCTCGGCAGCGGCGGCCTGGCGCCTGATTTCGGCCTCTCGCACGATGAAGGCGCGGGCGTCGGTCTCGGCGTTCACCTGGGCGGAAGCGGGTTGAAGAAAGGCCAGGCAAATCGCGAAGGCGGCGCAGCCGCTACCAGAGATTTTCATCATGCAGGAGGAGCCTCATCTATCGACAGGAACCAAAAACGGTGCGGCGAAATGATAGATGAATGTGACGACAATCCGGCCGATACGAACAAATTTCAATCGATTCCGAAGGAAGATCGATTACTTTAGCCTCGGTTCGAAAGCAGTAATTATCATGTATTGAGCGTTGGAACGATTCATCCTCGCCGGCGTTGACGCAGTCATGGCAGCGGGTCAAATCATTGCCGTATTGCGACCGCAATTCCCGTTCGCAATGCAATAAAGTCGGCTCCGGCCGGGACCGCTCTGCTGGATACGACCCGAGAAGGGGGAATGAGATGAAGGCATTGATCGCAATCGCGGTTGTCGGGCTCACGCTCGGCGCCTGCACACCGCATGAGGAACGTGTCGGCGGCGGCGCCCTGGTCGGTGCCGCGACCGGTGCCGTGATCGGCGGGCTCGCCACCGGCCGCGCGGGCGGTGCGCTCGCCGGCGCCGCGATCGGCGGCGTGGGCGGCGCCATCGTCGGCTCGGCCACCTCGCCCTATCGCCGCGGTGGCTATTATTATGACGACGGCTATGGCGGCTGCCCCTACGGCTACTACCGCGACTATTACGGCCGGCTCTATTGCCGCTGAACCGCTCGCATTCTACGCAGGAGCCGCGGCCGATCCGGCCGTGGCTGGATGAACGATGACATCGTCTTTCTGGGGGGCTCTGGGCGGCGGCGGCCTCGGCTTCGCCCTGGGCGGGCCACTGGGCGCGCTCATCGGCGCACTCGCAGGCCACGTCCTGGTCGACCGTGAAGGCGCGCTCTTCGGCCCTGCCCCCAAGCAATTGGTCTTCACCACCGGCCTGGTCGCGCTCGCCGCCAAGATGGCGCGCGCCGACGGGGTGGTGACGCGCGACGAGATCGCCGCCTTCGAGCGCATCGTCGATGTCCCGGAGGAGCAGAAGGCCCAGGTCGAGCGCCTGTTCGACCTCGCCAAGCAGACCAGCGCCGGCTTCGAGGCCTATGCCCAGCAGATCGCCGAGGCCTTCCGCGACGAGCCGGCCTTGCTGGAGGACGTGCTCGACGGCCTCTTCCTGATCGCCGCCGCCGACGGCGCGATCCACGAGCGCGAGCACGCCTATCTCCATGACGTCGCGACGATCTTCGCCATTGACGAGGCCGGCTTCGCCCGCATCGAGGCGCGCCACCTGCGCCGCCGCGACGACCCCTATCTCGTGCTCGGCGCCAACCGCGAGATGAGCGATGGCGAGTTGAAGCAGCTGCATCGCCGCCTCGTCCTGGAAAACCATCCGGATCGCGAGATCGCCCGTGGCCTGCCGGAAGAGGCGGTCTGCATCGCGACGCGCCGCCTCGCCGCCATCAACGCCGCCTGGGATGCGATCGAGAAAGAACGCGGCATCGGCCGTAGAGAACCGGAGCCGGCGTGAGCCTCACCCTCGAACCCGATAGCCGCTTCGCCGCCAAGGTCTTCCCCTCGCCCAACCATGGCGAGCGCAAGTTCAGCGATGGCAAGAATCCGGAAAAGGACCACGGGCGCCGGCCCGACACGCTGATCCTGCACTACACCGGCATGCCCGATGCCGGCGAAGCGCTGCAGTGGCTGTGCAACCCCGCCTCGCAGGTCTCCTCGCATTATTTCGTCTTCGAGAACGGCCACACCCTCCAGCTCGTGCCCGAGGAGCGCCGCGCCTGGCATGCCGGCGCCTCGCACTGGGCCGGCGAGACCGATCTCAACTCGGCATCAATCGGCATCGAGATCGCCAATCCCGGCCACCCTGGTGGCCTGCCCGATTTTCCCGAGGCGCAGATCGCCGCGACGCTGAACCTCTGCCGCGACATCTGCGAGCGCTGGCGGATCCCGCCCGAGCGCGTCCTCGCCCACTCCGATATCGCGCCGGGCCGCAAGATCGATCCCGGCGAGAAATTCCCCTGGCGCCGCTTCGCCGAGGGCGGCGTCGGCCTCTGGATCGAGCCCGCGCCGATCAGGGGCGGCCGCTTCTTCGCCCGCGGCGATGCCGGCCCGCCGGTCGAGGCGCTGCAGGCGATGTTCGCCATGCTCGGCTATGGCGTCTCGGTCGATGGCGTCTTCGACGAGCGCTTCGAGGCCGTGGTCGCCGCCTTCCAGCGTCATTGGCGACCGGAAAAGGTCGACGGTGTCGCCGACGGTTCGACCATCACGACGCTGCGCGACCTGCTGGCGCTGACGCAGGAAGCGCGGACCGCCTGATCGTCTGGTCTGCCGCCATCCCGGCCCGAAGGAGCGGCAATCTTCGTTAACTCTTCGGCCCTAGCGTCGCGGAAGCCGCTCACATCACCGACCCAAGGCTAAGGGCCGCCGCATGCCGCTCTCGGACGCCGAAGCCAGACGCCTCTACGATCAGGCCGCACTGATGGCCTGCATCGGCGCCTGGGAATGCCGGCTCGCCGATACGCGCCTGAGCTGGACCGACGGCATCTACGACCTGTTCGGTCTGCAACGCGGCTGCGCCATCAACCGCCGCTCGATCGTCGAGCTCTACCATGACGAATCCCGCGCCGAGATGGAGCGCCTGCGCGGCCGGCTGATCGCCAGCGGCCAGGGCTTCGTCATGGACGCCCGCATCTGCACCGCCAGCGGCGCCGAGCGCTGGATGCGCCTTTCCGCTTCCGTCACGCATGAGCACGGCCGGGCGGCGCGCATCCACGGCGCCAAGCAGGACATCACCGGCGAGAAGGACATGTGGATGGGCTTGCGCCGGCTCGCCTATAGCGACCCGCTGACCGGCCTCGCCAATCGCCGCGCCTTCGAGATGCAGCTCTCGGACCTGCGCCGCCACACCGGCGACGCCTGCGCGCTCGGCCTGCTCGCCATCGTCGATCTCGACAACCTCAAGCCGATCAACGACCGCCTCGGCCATGCCGCAGGCGACGAATGCCTGCGCCAGATCGCCATGCGGCTGGAGAGCGCGCTCAGCGACGCCGCGATCATCGCCCGTATCGGCGGCGACGAGTTCGGCCTGCTTCTCTGCTCGGCTGCCGGCCGCCCCTATCTGCTCCACCGGCTGGACCAGGCGCAGAAAGCGCTGTCGCGCCCGGTCACCTGGCGCGGAACGACCATCGAGGTCAGTGCCTCGATCGGCGCCACCATCCTGCGGCCAGGCCTGCTGCACGATCCCGAGCGGCGCTTCGCCGAGGCGGATTCGGCGCTCTATGTCGCCAAGGCCGCCGGCCGCAACTGCCTGCGCCTGTTCGGCGATCCCGTCGAGGTCGCGGGCGACGTGGCGATGGTCAGCGCCGGCACGATGCATGTGGTCTGAGCGAGTGCCTGGCAGGGGATCTGCTCCCGGCTGCGGCTGATATTCGTCCGCTCCCGCCCCTGGCGAACTGCGAGCAGGCCACTTCATGGCGAGCCGACTGGCTCGAAGGGAGAGGTAGGGATTGGGCCGTCCGCTTGCCGGCGAATGTCCCGAAAAGCGCGGCGATCTTCGGCCCAGCCGTTGCCGATTGTGCTTACTTCGTCGGCCGGGAGCGCGCAGTAAGCTTGTTTCCGTCCGGATCACGGAGGTAAGCGACGAACGCACCATTCGGGCGCTCGCTGGGTGGGCTCTCGATCGCCGTCCCACCATGCGAGGTGCCAGCCTTATGCCAGGCGAGGACATGGTCACGGCTCGCAGCGGCGATGCCGATCGTCCCACCGTTGGCCGCGGTCGCTGGATTGCCGTCGATCGGCTTCGTGATCATCAGCCGACCGCCCATGTGGGCATAGATCAACCTGCCCCTGGCATCCATCTCGCCGGGCTCGCCTCCCAACGCGGCGAATGTGGCGTCATAGAAATCCCTGGCCCGCTCGAGGTCGTTGCTGCCGATCATGACGTGAGTGAACATGTTTTCGCTCCAAAGAGGGCCTGTGCGAGATAATCACAGCCGAACGCGCAGACGACCGGCCGACCGCGAATAGACCAATGATTATCAGGCTATCCTGTGCGGCCTTTTGGAAAAGATCAGTCCTTTCGCAAGGCATGCCCGCAGAGTTGGCGGCAAGCTGCGCACATACCCTCCCCAGGAGATCCAGCGATGACGCCCGGGCGAATGCCTGCTCGCGGCTGCCACACCAGTCTCCGTGGCCACATCATCAACGCCAGGCTGGACCACGAGCCCGGCAACCTCTTCGCAACCTTCTTTGACCAAACTTCGCCGGCGGGACAGCTCCGGCTGACGATCTCGTGCGGTGCACGAAACAGCGGCCCGCGCTCGCTGAACATCAGCGAACATTTCCATTCAGGCGGCGTTGCCATTGCAAGTGCGATGATCGCCTCAGCTAAACCAGGAGACACCTCATGCGACATCTCGTGATCGCGGCCGCCCTGTTCATGGGCTCGGTCGCCGCGGCCAGCGCCGCACCGGCCGCCACTCATGACGGTGCGCTTGCACCCACGGTCGCGCAGCAGCTCGACCGGCTACCCGCCGAATTCACCGCCAGCGCCGCCAAGCTGCGGCGGATGCAGATCATCCAGGACAATCTCGATCGCCAGCGCTACGGGCGCAGCGGTGGCTACCGACGCGACTACGGCGGCGGTTACGGGCGCGGCTACGGACGCGGTTACGGCGGTGACGGTTATCGACGCGGATACGGCGACGGCTACGATCGCCCCCGCTACGATCGCTGGTGAGGCATGGCGGCCTCGCTGGCAAGCGGGGCCGCTGCATGCGCCGGAAGGCGTGAAGGGGTCGAGAGGGATAAGAACCGTCCCTCTCAGAATCCCAACTTTCTTCCAAAAAAAACGTCCCGCCTTGTCGGAACTTTGCTCCCTGCTTCGTCCTTGAGCTGACAGGCCGCCATCTGGTCTGATGAGGCAGCAAGGAGCACAGCGATGAAGGTCATCCAGAATCTCTGGTTCGACAAGGACATGGACGCGGCGATCAGCCTCTACACCTCGCTGATCCCGAATTCGGCTCTCGAATGGACCAACGCCCTGCCGGCGGAATCGCCAAGCGGGCCGGCCGGCAGCGTCAAGATCGCCTTCTTCACCATCGGCGGTCAGCGTTACCAGGCCTTCGAGGCGTGGCGCTCCGATGCCTTCAACCATACCTTCTCGATCATGGTCGAGTGCGAGACACAGGCCGAGATCGACCGGCTCTGGGAGGCGCTCGGTGAAGGCGGCAAGTTCGAGCAATGCGGCTGGCTGAAGGATCGCTGGGGCCTGTCCTGGCAGATCGCGCCCAAGCGCCTGGGCGAGCTCGTCCGCGATCCCGATCGGGACAAGGCCAAGCGCGTCGCCGAGGCGATGCTGAAGATGGTCAAGCTCGACATCGCCACGTTGGAAGCCGCGGCTAAGGATTGAAAGCGCTCAGGCGGCTTCGGCCGCCTGCCCCATGCGCTCCTTCAGGCGCTTGCCGACCTCGACGATCGCCTCGATCGCCGGCATCAGCTCGAGGCCGAGTTCGGTCAGCCCGTACTCGGCCGAGGGCGGCGAGCTCGGCACGACGCACCGCGCGACCACGCCCCTGTTTTCGAGATCGCGCAGCCGCTCGCTCAGCATCTTGGCAGAGATCTGCGGCATGTCGTGCCGCAGCTCGCCGAAGCGGCGCGGGCCGGCGCTCAGATACCAGATCACGTTCGGCGTCCAGGCTTTGCCGAGCACCTGCATGCAGGTGCCCACCGCGCAGGTCGGCGGCGGGTTCTTGGCCCGATTCTTCCGTATCTTCAAAGCCATGAGGAGAATTCTCCGGTTACCGGGAAGATACCGGAAAATTCAGTAACCACAAGTTACCGGGTATACAAAAGTTATCTCACCTCCTACCGCTGAGCCGCCCGCCAACACGGAGACGGATCAGCATGAAACTCTATTACGCCCCCGGCGCCTGCTCGCTCTCGCCCCATATCGCGTTGCGCGAGGCCGGCCTGGCCTTTGCGCTCGAAAAGGTCGACACCAAGACCAAGACGACCGAGACCGGCGCAGACTTCACTGCCGTCAATCCACGCGGCTATGTCCCGGCGCTTGAGCTCGACAACGGCGAGGTGCTCACCGAAGGCGCCGCGATCGTGCAGTACATCGCCGATCTGAAGCCGGAGGCGGAGATTGCCCCGAAGGCCGGCACATTTGCCCGCGCGCGGCTGCAGGAAGAGCTCAATTTCGTCTCGTCCGAACTGCACAAGGGCTTCAGCCCGCTGTTCAATACCGCAGACAGCGAGGAGAACCGGGAGGCTGCCAAGCAAAAGCTCTCACGCCGTTTCGACAACGTCGAGGCGAAGCTCGCCGATGGCCGCTCCTACCTGCTGGGCGAGCGTTTCAGCGTCGCCGACGGCTATCTCTTCACCGTGGCGAACTGGGGCGGCCATGTCGGCTTCCCGCTCGACCGCTGGCCAAAGGTCCAGGCCTTGATGGCCCGCGTCGCGGAGCGCGCCACCGTGCAGGCCGCAATGAAGGCCGAAGGCCTGGTCAAGTAAAGCCATGGAGCCGCGTTTCGCAGAGATCGTCGCTGCGCTCGGCGACTACTTCGACGGCCTCCATCACAGCGACGCCGACAAGCTCGGCCAGCTTTTCCACCCGCAGGCGATCTATGCCTGCGGAACGGAAGGCAGCCTGACCCATCTCACCATGGATCAGTACCTGCCCATGGTGGCGAAGCGTCCTTCGCCGGCAAGCCGCGGCGAGCCCCGGCGCGACCGCATCCTCTCGATCGAGTTCGCCGGCCCGGTCACCGCGCTGGCCCGCGTCGAATGCGCGATCGGTCCAAAGCGCTTCACCGACCTCCTGAGCTTCATCAGGCTTGATGGGCGCTGGCGGCTGATCGCCAAGGTCTTCCATTTCGACCTCGATGAGACAGCCGCCTGATTAGTCGAGAGTGACCCTGCCGTCGGCGGATATTCACGCCGGCGGCCAGTCGATCGCTCGCCAGTCTTGTGACGCACAGTCACCCGAATGTCGTACGACCTGCCTAAGGACTCCGCTGGCCAGGTGGGGGCCGGCACGGAGAAGCACGCGCGTCCATTGCCGGGCACGCCTGTTGCCGCTTGCCGTGACGCCTCGACCCGGCGGTAGACGCGACCGCGCACATTTGTCGGAGTCGAGAGCATGCAAATCGACATCTTCACGCAGGTGATCGTGCCTGTGATCGGTGGCCTGGGCATCTTCATGCTCGGCCTCGAATTCATGAGCAACGGCATCCAGAACCTCGCCGTCAACAAGATGCGGGCGCTGCTCGCCAGGATCGCCGGCACGCCGGCCAAGGGCGTCCTCGCCGGCACCTTCATCACCGGCGTGATCCAGTCCTCGACCGCGATGACCGTCATGGTCGTCGGCCTCGTCAACGCCGGCGTCATCGGGCTGCGGCCCGCGATCTCGGTGATCATGGGCGCCAATATCGGCACGACGCTCGGCAACGGCCTGATCGCGCTGCCGCTCGGCCCGCTCGGCCTGTTCCTCGCCGGCATTTTCGCGCTGGTGCACATCTTCGCCAAGACCGACAAGGTCAAGAACATCGCGCTCGCCTGCATGGGCTTCGCGCTGATCTTCTATGGCCTCAACCTGATGACCGGCGGCCTGCGCCCCCTGCGCAACATGCCGGAGGTGATGGGCGTCATCTCCTCCCTGAAGGCCGACACCTATCTCGGCCTGCTCTACTGCGTGCTGATCGCCGCCGGCATCACCGCGATGATCCACTCATCCTCGGCGACGATCGGCATCGTCATGGGCCTCGGCGCCGCCGGCATCCTCGATTGGAAGACCGCCGTTGCCTTCTCGCTCGGCGCCGATCTCGGCACCACCATCACCTCGTGGATGGCCTCGCTCAACCTGACCAAGAACGCCAAGCGCGCGGCTTACGCCCATATCTCCTTCAACATCATCGGCGTCGCCATCACGATACCGCTGTTCTTCGTTTCGATGGACGTGCTGACCTGGGCGATGCAGTGGTTCGGCGGCAATCCCGGCATCCCTGTCATCAAGGACGGCAAGGAAACCTTCCCGCTCATCCCGGTCGCGATCGGCCTCTATTCGACCTTCTTCAACATCTTCAACACCGTCCTGCTCTTCCCCTTCGTCGGCGTCTTCGAGCGCGTCCTGATGAAGGTCGGCGCCACGGCGACGGACGAGATCGAGGACTATTCGGCGCCACGCTTCCTCGCCAAGGCCACCGATCACGCCCATGCCGTCGCCAACATCCAGAAGGAGACCGGCCGCTATCTCCAGGCGGCGCAGCTCTTCCTCGACATCGCCCGCGACAAACCGGATGCGCCGCAGAAGAGCGACGAGCACTACGCTGCCATCGACATCCTGAACCGCGACATCCGGGCCTACACCTCCGGCATGTTCACGCCAGAGATGCCCTATGCCCGCGCCGACCTCGTCGCGAGCCTGATCGAGGAAGAGGACTTCACCGCCAGTCTCGGCGAGACCCTCTACCAGATCGCCCGCCGCATCGAGCGCCAGCCCTTCAGCGTGCCCGGGCGCGAGATCGTCGACAGCGTCATAGATCAAGTCGCCGAGGCGATGCGCGCGATCGTGCCGGCCGGACCGGATGCTCCGCTGGTCTCCGCGGAGGCGCAGCCGCGCATCGCCGCCCTGACGAGCGTCCGCGAGCGCTGCCTGCGCCTCGGCGCTGAACTGCCCTGGGTCGAGCGCGGCGCGATCCTGGCGCTGCTCGGTTCGGCCGAACGCGCCTACTTCCTGATCGAGCGCATCGACGCCGAACGCCGCTCGGTCTCGCGCGTCGTGCCGGTAGCCGAGACCAGCCAGCAGAGCCGCGAGGTCGGTGGTTTCAGCGCCGCTGCCGTGCCGGCCTGAGCGATCCGCTCCTCATAGGACTGTGGACAGGCCGCCATCGTGCGGCCTGTTTGCCGTTCCAGCTGAATTTTTGTCGTGATTGCAGGCGAAGAGGAGCGGTCCGCAATGACGGTGCAATGCGCGAATTGTCGCCTGTTCGCCCCAAAGGCGCGGCGATCGATCGATACGAGGACAGCTATCATGACGTCGAAGGCGATTTTCCTCCTGGCGCCCGCTCTGGCGCTCCCGGCCGCTGCGGCTTGGGCCGATGACGGCCTGACCTGGGGTGTCCGGCAGGATGGCGAGGGCATCGTCGTCGCCTATGAGATGCCGCAGACGGACGACCAGCGCCTGTTCTTCTCCTGCGACTTCGCCAGCAAGAGCCTGACCGTGCGGATTCCTTTCTTCAAGGAAGGCATGAAGGACAATGCCGTCACCACCGCCAAGTTCTCGTCCAGCGGCGGGCAGGCGGATGTCGGCATGAAGCTGATCAGCGACGAGATGGGCAATCACTTCGAGGCGACGACGACATTGTCGCCCGCGCTCCAGGCGGTGCTGCGCAAAGGCAAGAGCCTCACCCTGCGCGTTGAGGGCGAGACGCAGAACTTCCCGCTCGCAGCGGGACAGAAGGGCTTTGCCGTGCTGGCGCAGCGCTGCGGGGGGTAAAGAGCTGCGGCAGCTCTCGCGCTGCCGCTGCCTCCTCCGGAGATCTTACTCCGCCGCCTCCGCATAGGCACTCGGATCGTAGTTCAGGATCGGCGCCAGCCAGCGCTCGACCTCGCGGATGTCCATGCCCTTGCGGACCGAATAATCCTCGACCTGGTCGCGCTCGACCTTGGCGACGCCGAAGTAATAGGCGTCAGGATGCGAGAGATAGAGGCCCGAGACCGATGAGCCCGGCCACATCGCATAGCTCTCGGTCAGCTTGACGCCGACGCGCGGCTCGGCCTGGAGCAGTTCGAACAGGGTCGCCTTCTCGGTATGATCGGGCTGGGCCGGATAGCCCGGCGCCGGCCGGATGCCCTGGTATTCCTCGCGGATCAGGTCCTCGTTCGAGAAAGCCTCGTCCGGCGCATAGCCCCAGAACTCCGTGCGCACGAGCTGGTGCATGCGCTCGGCAAAGGCCTCGGCGAAGCGGTCGGCCAGCGCCTTGACCATGATCGAGCGATAGTCGTCGTTGTCGCGCGCGAACTTCTCCGAAATGCGCTCTTCTTCCGCCCCGGCCGTGACGACGAAGGCACCGATATAATCGGGCCGCTCGATGCCCTCGGGCGCGACGAAGTCGGAAATGCACATGTTCGGCTTGCCGTCGCGCTTCGAGAGCTGCTGGCGCAGGCCGTGGAAGGTCGCGAGCGTCTCCTGCCGGCTCTCGCCGGTATAGAGGCGGATGTCGTCGCCGACCGCGTTCGCCGGCCAGAAGCCGACCACCGCCTTCGGGTTGAACCAGCGCTCCTCGACGATGCGCTTCAGCATCGACTGCGCATCGTCCCAGAGCGCGCGCGCCGCCTCGCCCTGCTTCTCATCCTCGAGGATCGCGGGGAAACGCCCCTTCAGCTCCCAGGTCTGGAAGAACGGCGTCCAGTCGATCACCGGCACGAGATCGGCGATGTCATAGGTCCGGAACACGCGGGTGCCGAGGAAGGTCGGCTTCGGCGGCTGGTAGCCGGCCCAGTCCGGCTTGAAGGCGTTGGCGCGCGCCTTGGCCAGCGGCAGACGCTGCTTTTCGGCCTCGGAGCGGCGATGGGCGGCGGCGACCTTCTCGTACTCGGCCTGGAGACCCTCGACATAAGCAGGCTTCTGCTCCTGCGAGAGCAGGCTGGAGACGACGCCGACGGCACGCGAGGCGTCGGTGACATAGACCGCCTGGCCCTGATTATAGGCCGGGTGGATCTTCACCGCGGTATGGACCCGGCTCGTCGTCGCCCCGCCGATCAGCAGCGGAATGTCGAAGCCCTCGCGCTCCATCTCGGAGGCGACGGTCACCATCTCGTCGAGCGAAGGCGTGATCAGCCCGGAGAGGCCGATGATGTCGACCTTCTCCTTGCGCGCGGTGTCCAAGATCTTCTGCGTCGGCACCATCACGCCGAGGTCGATCACCTCGTAGTTGTTGCACTGGAGCACAACGCCGACGATGTTCTTGCCGATGTCGTGGACATCGCCCTTCACCGTCGCCATCAGCACCTTGCCGGCAGCCTGGCGCTCGGCGCCGCCATTGAGGCGCTTCTCCTCTTCCATGTACGGCATGAGATAGGCGACAGCCTGCTTCATGACGCGGGCCGACTTCACCACCTGCGGCAGGAACATCTTGCCGGCGCCGAACAGGTCGCCGACGACGTTCATCCCGGCCATCAGCGGCCCTTCGATGACGTGCAGCGGCTTCTCGGCCTGCGTCCTCGCCTCTTCCGTATCGCGGTCGATGAACTCGGTGATGCCGTTGACCAGCGCGTGCTTGAGGCGCTCGTGCACATCGGCCTCGCGCCAGGCGAGGTCCTTGCCCGAGACCGCCGCCGAGCCGTCGCCCTTGAAGCGCGGCGCGGCGTCGAGCAGCCGCTCGGTCGAATCCTTGCGGCGGTTGAGGACGACGTCCTCGCAGAGCTCGCGCAATTCCGGATCGAGGTCGTCGTAAGAGCCGAGCTGGCCGGCATTCACGATGCCCATGTCCATGCCGGCCTTGATGCAATGGTACAGGAAGACCGAATGCATCGCCTCGCGGACCTTTTCATTGCCGCGGAAGGAGAAGGACAGGTTCGAGACGCCACCGGAGATATGCGCATGCGGCAGCGTCTCGCGGATCGTGCGGGTCGCGTTGATGAAGTCGTTGCCGTAGTTGTCGTGCTCCTCGATGCCGGTCGCCACCGCGAAGATGTTCGGATCGAAGATGATGTCCTCGGGCGGGAAGCCGGCGACCTCGGTCAAGAGCTTGTAGGCGCGGCTGCAGATCTCGATCTTGCGCTCATAGGTGTCGGCCTGGCCGGTCTCGTCGAAGGCCATGACCACGACGGCCGCGCCATATTGCCGGCAGATGCGGGCGTGCTCGAGGAAGGCTTCCTCGCCCTCCTTCATCGAGATCGAGTTGACGATCGGCTTGCCCTGGATCGTCTTGAGACCGGCCTCGATCACATGGAACTTCGAGGAATCGACCATGATCGGCACGCGGGAGATGTCCGGCTCCGAGGCGATCAGATTGCAGAACTCGGTCATCGCCTTCTCGGAGTCGAGCAGGCCCTCGTCCATGTTGATGTCGATGACCTGCGCGCCATTGGCGACCTGGTCGCGCGCCACATCGAGCGCGGCGGCATAATCGCCATTGGTGACCAGCTTGCGGAACTTGGCCGAGCCGGTGACGTTGGTGCGCTCGCCGACGTTGACGAAGGGAATGGTCTCGTCGAGCGTGAACGGCTCGAGACCGGCGAGCCTGAGGTAAGGCTTCGGCTCCGGGATGGCGCGCGGCGCCTTGCCGGCGACGGCTTCGGCGATGGCGCGAATATGGCCGGGCGTCGTGCCGCAGCAGCCGCCGACCATGTTGACGAAGCCGGCATCGGCGAACTCGGCCAGCATCTTGGCAGTCGCTTCCGGCCGCTCGTCATAGAGGCCGAACTCGTTGGGCAGGCCCGCATTGGGATAGGCGCAGACAAGGGTGCCGGCGACGCGCGACATGTCCTTGATATGGGCGCGCATCTCGCGGGCGCCGAGCGCGCAGTTGAGGCCGATCGTCAGCGGATCGGCATGGCGCACCGCGTTCCAGAAAGCCTCGACCGTCTGGCCCGACAGCGTGCGGCCGGAAAGGTCGGTGATCGTGCCGGAAATCATCACCGGCAGCTTCGAGCCCTTCTCGCGGAAGACCTCCTGGATCGCGACGATCGCGGCCTTGGCGTTGAGCGTATCGAAGATCGTCTCGATCAGCAGCAGCTCGGAGCCGCCATCGATCAGGCCGCGCACCTGCTCGGCGTAGGCATCGCGCACTTGGTCAAAGGTGACGGCGCGAAAGCCGGGATTGTTGACGTCGGGCGAGATCGAAAGCGTGCGGTTGGTCGGTCCGATCGCACCGGCGACGAAGCGGCGGCGACCGTCCTCCTTGCGGGCGATCTCGGCGGCCTCACGCGCGATCCGGGCACATTCGACGTTGAGCTCGTAGACGATCGCTTCCATGCCGTAATCGGCCTGGGCGATCGAGGTGCCGGAGAAGGTGTTGGTCTCGACGATGTCAGCGCCGGCCCGGTAATAGGCCAGATGGATGTCGCGCAGCGCATCCGGCATCGTCAGCGCGATCAGGTCGTTATTGCCCTTGAGGTCGTGGTTCCAGCCCTTGAAGCGCTCGCCGCGGAAATCGGCCTCGGTCAGCTTCAGATCCTGGATCTGCGTCCCCATCGCGCCGTCGAGGATGAGGATGCGCTCGGACGCGGCCTGGCGCAGGGCGCGCACGATCTCGGCGCCGTCAGCTAGGGTGGGCTTGTAATCGGACATGGGCTTACTCCGCCGCCGCCTGCTGCGCCTGCGCCTTCTCCGGCTTCAGGCCAACGAGATGGCAGATCGCATAGACCAGATCGGCCTTGTTCATCGTGTAGAAGTGCAGGTCGGAGACGCCGCGATCGATCAGGTCGAGCACCTGCTCGGCGCAGACGGCGGCAGCGACCAGCCGGCGCGTCGCCGGGTCGTCCTCCAGCCCTTCGAAGCGGTCGGCCAGCCATTGCGGCACGCTCGCCCCGGTCCGGCGGGCAAAGCCGGCGGTCTGCTTGAAGTTCTGCACCGGCACGATGCCGGGCAGGATCGGGATCTCGATGCCGCTGGCACGGACCTTGTCGAGATAGCGGAAATAGACGTCGTTATCGAAGAAGAACTGGGTGATCGCCCGGGTCGCGCCGGCATCGACCTTCTTCTTCAGCGCATCGATGTCGGCATCGAGCGAGGCGGCCTCCGGATGCTTCTCCGGATAGGCCGAGACGGTGACCTCGAACTCGCCGATCTTGCGGATGCCTTCGACCAGGTCGGAGGTCTGGTGATAGCCCTCGGGGTGCGGCTCATAGGTGGTGCCGAGCCCGCCGGCCGGATCGCCGCGCAGCGCCACGATATGGCGCACGCCCGCCGTCCAGTAGGAGCGGATGACGTCGTCCACCTCGGCGCGAGAGGCGGAGACGCAGGTCAGATGCGCTGCCGGCTTCAGGCCGGTCTCGTCGATCATGCGCTTGACGGTGTTGTGGGTGCGCTCGCGGGTCGAGCCGCCGGCGCCATAGGTCACCGAGACGAAGGCCGGCCCGAGCGGCTCCAGCCGGCGCACGCTGTCCCAGAGATTGACCTCCATCTCCTCGTTCTTCGGCGGGAAGAACTCGAAGGAGACGCGCGGACGGCGCGAGCCGTGGCGGCTGGGGCGGAACGCGTTCATCACGCAACCTCACGATCGAACTGGCGAATCGGAAAATCACCCTGGAGGCGCCGATCGCGCCCGCGCCAGAGCATGACGCCGAGCTGGCCGCAAGCCCCGTCGGGTGCCGTGACCTCTTCGGCAAGGTCGCAGTCGAGGCCGGCTTCGGCGAACCAGGCTGCGATCTCGTCCTTCTCGAAGCCGAGACGACGATGAGCGTGCTCGGTCCGCAGGAACTCCATCTCGTGCGGCGCGAAATCGACCAGGATCAACCGCCCGCCCGGCGACAGCAGCGCCGCCGCCTCGCGCAGGGCGCGCGCCGGATCGTCGAGGAAGTGCAGTACCTGATGCACGATCACCAGGTCGAAGGAGCCGCGGGCGAAGGGCAGCGCATAGATATCGCCCTGCCGGAGCTCGACCCGCGACAGCCCCGCCTTTTCGAGATTGGCGCGGGCCACCGCCAGCATGGCGTGGCTGGCATCGACACCAACCGCGCGGGCTGCCTTGGGCGCAAGGCGCTCCAGCATGCGCCCGGTGCCAGTGCCAAGATCGAGCAGCGCCTGCAGCGGCGTCTCGCCGACCGCCGCCTCGACGGCAGCTTCCACGGCGGCATCCGGTACATGCAGCGAACGCAACTGATCCCATTCGCGCGCGACATTGGCGAAATAGGATTGCGCCGCCGCCGCCCGTGTCGCCCGGACGGCAGCAAGACGCTCGCCATCGGCGGCAAGAACCGGGTCGGCGGGGTCGAGATCACGAGCGAGAGCCAATGCCAGCGCACCGCCCGGCGTCGCATCGTCGAGCCGGAAGAAGGCGAAGGCGCCTTCCCGCGAGCGGCGCAGCAACCCGGCCTCGGCCATCAGCTTCAGATGGCGCGAGATGCGCGGCTGCGACTGGCCGAGAATGTCGGTGAGATCGGAGACCGAGAGCTCGCCTTCCGCCAGCAGCGCCAGGATCCGCAAACGGGTCTCCTCACCCGCCGCACGCAGCGAGGCCAGCAAGGTCGGCAGCGAATGGTGGAAGCGGCTGGTCACCTGCGGGCGCCTCGAAATTCTGTGAAAGATATAAAGATATCTTTATGTCAGATACGAGGAAGATGCAAGCCTGTTCGTCCGATATTCCAGTCGACGCCGACGGATCAAACAAACGCGGGATCCCCTCTCCCGGATGGGAGAGGGTAGGGGTCAGGGACCGCCGCTGATTGTTGAAACGCAACGGCGCCGTTGCGACTTCAATGGGCGAGGGCAGGCCCTCATCCCTACCCTTCTCCCATACGGGAGAAGGGTTCCCCGCGCCCTTGATTGCTATCGCGCAGCTGCCAGCATCGCCTCACGCAACACGCTGAAGATACGTGGATCGGCAGCCTGCGCCACATTGAAGCGCATGAAATGCCGGGCCGTCTGCGACAGGCTGAACGCGTTGCCCGGCGCGAGCACAATCCCCTCGCCCAGCGCATGCCGGGCAACCTCCCCCGCGTCGAGCTCGTCAGGCAGGCGGCCCCACAGGAACAGCCCGCCGCGCGGCGTCAGCCAGGGCTCGATGTCGAGCGCGGCGAGCCGGCCACGCGTCTGTGCCATCGCTTGCGCCAGCCGCTGGCGCAGCGCCTCGACATGGCGGCGATAGCTGCCGTCCTTGAGGATATCGAGCACCAACTCGGCTGCAAGCCGCCCGCCACCGAAGGACAGCGCGACCTTGAGATCGGTCAGCCCCTCGATCCAGTCCGGCCGTGCCGCGATGTAGCCGCAGCGCACCGAGGCCGACAGTGTCTTCGAGAAGCTGCCGATCTGGATCACCCGCTCCAGCCCGTCGAGCCCGGCGAGCCGCGGCGCGACATCCGGTTCGAGATCGCCGAAGATGTCATCCTCGACGATGGTCAGGCCAGCCTGCTCGGCGAGCTTGAGCAGGCGATGCGCCGTCGTGGCCGAGAGCGTCGCGCCGGTCGGGTTGTGCAGCGCTGAGTTGGTGACGTAGAGCCGCGGCCGGTGCTCGCTCAGCGCCTGCGCAAACAAGGCAATATCCGGCCCCGACGGCGTATAGGGCACGCTGACGATCTTCGCCCGGTGCGCCCGCAGCAGCGCCTGGAAGTTGAAATAGCAGGGATCGTCGACCAACACCGTGTCGCCGGGCTCGAGCAGGAAGCGGCAGACGAGATCGATCGCCTGCGTGCCCGACTCGGTCAGGACGATCTGGTCGGGCGAGGCCTCGACGCCGCGCTCGGCCAGGCGATGCGCGAGGAGATGGCGCAGCCCGGCTAAGCCGAGCGGCGTGCCGTATTCGGCCAGCGTCGCCGCCTCGGCCCGGCCGAGCTTGCGCAGCGCCTTGCGGATCGAGGCTTCCGGCAGCCAGTCCGGCGGCAGCCAGCCGCAGCCGGGCCTGAGGCTGTCCGCGCCGGCATCGAGCGACTGCCGGGCGATCCAGAGCGGGTCGACCGCCCGGTCGAGCTTCGGCGCGACATCGGCGAGCGAGAGCGGCGGCAGGCGCCGGACATAGAAGCCCGAGCCGCGCCTTGCCTGAACCGCCCCTTCGGCCGCCAGCCGCTCATAAGCCTCGACCACCGTCGACTTCGACACGCCCATGCTCTCGGCAAGGCCGCGGATCGAGGGCAGCTTGGCGCCCGGCGTCAGCGTCCGCCCGGCGATCCGCTGCCGTATCGTCGCCATGACACGGCCGACGAGCGTGTCGGCGGCCGCCGCAGCCTCGCCTGATTCCTTAATCTGTACTGCATCCTGCATCAGTACAGATTGCCGGAACTGTACCGGACTGTCTCTGGAAATCTTCACGCACTCTCCGCATGCAGGCCAGCCTCAGGAGGTATCATGGACAAGACTGCAAACGGCCTGCTCAACGGCTTCATCGGCGTCGTCATCTTCAGCGGCTCGCTGCCGGCGACGCGCGTCGCCGTCGCCGATTTCGATCCGATCTTCCTGACCGTCGCTCGCGCCGCCATTGCCGGCCTGCTCGGGCTCGCCCTCCTGCTTGCATTGCGCGAAAAGCGCCCCGCAACCGCCGACCTGTTGCCGCTCGCCGTCGTCGCGCTTTGCGTCGTCGTCGGCTTCCCGCTGCTGACGGCGCTGGCGCTGAAGCATGTCACCTCCGCCCACTCGATCGTCTTCATCGGCCTCTTGCCACTCGCGACCGCGATCTTCGGCGTGCTGCGCGGCGGCGAGCGACCGCGCTTTGCCTTCTGGCTCTTCGCCATCCTCGGCAGCCTCTGCGTCGTCGGCTTCGCCTGGACGCAAGGCATCGCCGCCTCCCCGGTCGGCGACCTCTTGATGCTCGCCTCGATCATCGTCTGCGGCCTCGGTTATGCCGAGGGTGGCCGGCTGTCGCGCCATCTCGGCGGCTGGCAGGTGATCTCCTGGGCGCTGGTGCTATCACTGCCGATCATGGCCGGCCTCTCGCTGGCGACGCTGCCGGCCTCGTTCGCGCAGGCGGGCGGCCCGGCCTGGCTCGGCCTCGCCTATGTCTCGCTGTTCAGCATGCTGATCGGCTTCGTCTTCTGGTATCGCGGCCTCGCCCAGGGCGGCATCGCCGCGGTCGGGCAGCTGCAATTGCTGCAGCCCTTCTTCGGCCTGGCGCTGGCCGGCCTGCTGCTCGGCGAGACTGTCGGCTGGCAGATGATCGCGACCTCGGCCGCCGTCGTGCTCTGCGTCGCCGGCGCACGGCGCTACGCGCGCTAGAAGGGAACATCGGACAAATCGAGATCGAGAGCCGCAGCACGCCCTGTCGCAAGCGCGTGCTCACCGTCCCGGCGGGGGCCGGCTCTGAGTGGGGCAGCGAGCCTATCAGCTTCGGGCGCAGTGCTTACAACCGCAGGCCTGCAGCCTTCGTCACGCCTACCAGTCCTTCGGCTGCGTTCAGAGCAGCTTCAGGTCGCCTGCAGCGGTCTTGCCGCGCTCGGTCTTCAGGTCGAAGGAGAGCTTCTGTCCCTCGGTCAGGGACATCAGACCTGCTTCCTTGACGGCCGTGATGTGCACGAACACATCCTTGCCGCCGTCAGCAGGTTGAATGAAGCCATAGCCCTTCTCGGTATTGAACCATTTGACGGTTCCGGTCGACATCGCCGCATCCCTCGGAGCATCCGTGGTCGTAACGGAGCCCTCTCGGCAAAGACGTCGAAAAGGCCCCGCGCAGCAAGAATTGACCGAAAACGCAAGCTTGTCGAGATGAAACCGCCGGCAGTTGCCGTTACGTCCGCTTAAGGCTTTGCCAGCTCGAATTGCGTCCTTACCGATGCGAGTGAAGAGCCCCCAAGATAAACTTCCACGATACCCGGATCGAGCTGGTAGCGGCCGTCATCGTCATGGCCGCCGAGCGCCTTGCCCTCCAATTTGAACCGCACTGTCCGGGTTTCGCCCGCCTTGAGCGCGATCTTCTCGAAGCCCTTGAGCAGCCGAAGCGGCCGCGACCGTTCCGCGACCGGCTGGCGGATATAAAGCTGTACGACTTCCTGGCCGTCGCGGTCCCCCTGATTGGTCACGTCGACGGCGATCTCCGTCGCGCCATTGAACGGCACCCTGGCGTTCGTCACCCGCGGATTGGCATAGGCGAAGCGGCTATAGGACAGGCCGAAGCCGAACGGGTAGAGCGCCTCGTTGGCCTCATCCATGTAGATGGATTCATAGCGCTGGCGGATCTTCTGCGGCCGCCCCGTCGGCAGCTGGTCGTAATAGACCGGGATCTGCCCGACCGAGCGCGGGAAGCTCATCGGCGTGCGCCCGGCCGGATTGACCTTGCCGGCCAGGACCTCGGCGATCGCGGCGCGCCCCTCGGTGCCGCCATGGAAGGTCTGGACGATCGCGGCGACATGCTTGTCGGCCCAGCTCAGGACCAGCGGCCGTGCGGTCGCCAGCACCAGCACCACCGGCTTGCCCGTGGCGACCAGCGCCTCGAGCAACTCCTGCTGCACGCCCGGCAGACTAAGATTGGTGCGCGAGGCCCCCTCGCCCATGAACTCGCAATCCTCGCCGAGCATGGTGACGACGAGATCGGCGGCGGCCGCCGCCTTCAGCGCGGCGTCCTTGTCCTTGAACTCAGTGCCGCAAGCCTTGGTAAAGGCTGGCTCGTAGGTGACGGTGACGTCCGAAGGCAATTGCTCGCGCAGCGCATCCGGCAGCGGCTGCACGACGCGTCGGCCTAGCCCAGCCGGATCGGTCCAGACCCGCTCGTCCTCCGGCACCGCCATGGCGCCGATCACCGCGACCGACTTCACAGCCGGCGCGATCGGCAGCGTCTGCTTGTCGTTCCTGAGCAGGATCACACCCTCGCGCGCCGCCTGGCGCGCGACCTTGCGGGCTTCCTCGGTCTGCATCAGCGACGGCGCCGCCGCCACATCGACGTCCTGCCGCTCGAACAGGCCAAGATGGTACTTCACCCTGAGCACGCGCCGGACGGCCTCGTCGAGCGCCTTCACCGGCACGCGGCCAGCCTTCACCTCACCCGCGAGGTGCTTGTGGTAGACATCGCCCATCATATCCATGTCGATGCCGGCGAGCAGCGCCTTGCGGGCGGCCTCGGCGTCATCCTTGGCGATGCCGTGCAGGCGCAATTCGGTGATCGAGCCGAAATCCGAGGTGACGAAGCCGCGGAACCCCCATTTCCCGCGCAAAAGGTCGGTCAGCATGCCGCGATGGGCCGTGGCCGGCATGCCGTTGAGGGCATTGAACGCCGCCATCGCCGTCATCGCGCCGGTGTCGAAGGCCGCCTTGAACGGCGGCAGGAAAAGGTCGTGCAGCTGGCTGGTCGGGATCCAGGTCGAGTTGTAGTCGCGCCCGCCCTCGGCCGCGCCATAGCCGACGAAGTGCTTGACGCTCGCCGCGACGCCGCCGCGCTGATAGCCGCGGGTGCGCGCCGCCGCGATCACGCTGGCGAGGTAGGCGTCCTCACCCGCGCCCTCCAGCACCCGGCCCCAGCGCGGATCGCGCGAGATGTCGACCATCGGCGCGAAGGTCCAGTTGACGCCGGCGGCCCGCGCCTCGCGCCCGGTCCAATAGGCCGCCTGCTCGATCAGTTGCGGATTCCAGCTCGAAGCCTGGCCGAGCGGCAGCGGAAAATAGGTCGAGAAGCCGTGGACGGCGTCGAGGCCGATGATCAGCGGGATCTTGAGGCGCGACTGCCTGACAGCCTCCTGGACCTGCCGAACCTCCGCCGGCACGACGAAATTCATCACCGCGCCCATGCGGCCGGCCTTGACCTGATTGATGTCGAAGCCCTCGCCGCGCCCGGAGAGGTGGAGCTGGCCGACCTTCTCCTCCAGCGTCATCCTGCCGATCAGCGCCGTGATCTTGCGCTCGATCTCGGCCGCCTCGCGCCCGGTCTTCCAGCCGACGCCCTCCTGCTGAGCGGAGGCGACGGTCGCAAGGCCGCAGAAGAGGAATGCAGCGACGAGCCGCAGAAGCATGAGCACTATCTCGCAGAGCAGACGGACGGGGTGAGCGGCCCCTACAGGATCGGGCCGCCCGGCTCAACCGCTGGCATCGCCGCATCGCGATGAACAGGGCCTGAAGCGGGCCGCATCTCAGGACGCGTGGCCTCCGCGGTTGCCTCCCGCTTCGTTCCATGCGACCGAGCGAACGGAGAAAACGCGGGATTTGGCGACTATGGCCCAGCTTCTGACCATCGAGGATTTGCGTCTGCAGGCAAAACGCCGCGTCCCGCGCATGTTCTACGACTATGCCGATTCCGGCGCCTGGACCGAGAGCACCTATCGCGCCAACGAGGCCGATTTCGCCAATATCAAGCTGCGCCAGCGCGTCGCAGTCGACATGACCAACCGCACCCTGGCCTCGACCATGATCGGCGAGCAGGTCTCGATGCCGGTGGCGCTCGCCCCGACGGGCATCGCCGGCATGCAGCACGCCGATGGCGAGATCCTCGCCGCCAGGGCAGCCGCCCGGGCCGGCGTGCCCTTCACGCTCTCGACCATGAGCGTCTGCTCGATCGAGGACGTCGCCGAGAACACCGACAAGCCGTTCTGGTTCCAGCTCTATGTGATGCGCGACCGGGTCTTCATCGAGCGCCTGATCGACCGCGCCAAGGCGGCCGGCTGCTCGGCGCTGATGCTGACGCTCGATTTGCAGATCCTCGGCCAGCGCCACAAGGACATCCGCAACGGCCTCTCCGCGCCGCCCAAGCCGACCATCGCCAATCTGATCAACCTCGTCTTCAAGCCGCGCTGGTGCATGGGCATGCTCGGCACCAAAAGGCGCAGCTTCGGCAACATCGTCGGCCACGCCACCGGCGTCGGCGACATGACCTCGCTCTCCGCCTGGACCGCCGAGCAGTTCGACCCGACCCTGAGCTGGGACGACGTCAAATGGATCAAGGACCGCTGGGGCGGCAAGCTGATCCTCAAGGGCATCCTCGACGCCGAGGACGCCGAGCTCGCGGCCCAGAGCGGCGCCGATGCGCTGATCGTCTCTAACCATGGTGGGCGCCAACTCGACGGCGCGGTCTCCTCGATCGCGGCCCTGCCCGGAATCGTCGAGCAGGTCGGAGGGCGCATGGAGGTCTGGATGGATGGCGGCGTCCGCTCCGGCCAGGACGTGCTCAAGGCGGTGGCGCTCGGCGCCCGCGGCGTGCTGATCGGCCGCCCCTTCCTCTATGGCCTGGGCGCCATGGGCGAGGACGGCGTCAAGCTCGCTCTCGACATCATCCGCAAGGAGATGGACATCACCATGGCCCTCTGCGGCAAGCGCGACATCCAGGATGTCGACGCCAACATCCTGGTGAAGGGCAAGGCGTGAGGCCCACGGCCCCCATTGATTGGGCCGGCGCAACCGGCCCAATCAGCGCCTGCCCGCCAGCAACCGGTCACGGCTTCGAGAGGCAGATCAGCAGGGATTGACTTTCCATGTCACCGGAATAAATGAGCAATCACTCACTCATTCAGATTTGATCCGTTCATGGCCCGTCCCCTCAGCGAAGCGAAGCGCGAAGCGATCCTGGCCGCCGCCTGCAAGCTGGTGGCGGAGCATGGCACCGGCGCGCCGACCGCCAAGATCGCCAGGGAGGCCAAGCTCGCCGAGGGCACGCTCTTCACCTATTTCGCCAGCAAGGACGAATTGCTCAACCAGCTCTATCTCGAGCTGAAGACCGACTTCGCCAGGCTCACCGTGCCCTCCTATCCCAGCCATGGCAGCGTGCGCGACCGGTTCGAGCATTTCTGGAACGGCTTCATCGACTGGGGCGCGAAGCATCCCGCCAAGCGCAAGGCGCTGCGCCAGCTCGCCGTCTCCGGCCGGATCACCCAGGAAACCCGCGACAGGTCTGCCGTCGCCTTCGCCGAGATCAGTGCCATGTTCGAGCAAGGCCACCGCGAGGGCGTGCTCAAGGACCAGCCGCAGAGCTTCATCGGTGCGGTGCTCGACGCCATCGGCACCATGACGCTCGACCTGATCGCGCAGGAACCAAACCGGCACGAGCACTACAGGAAGACCGGCTTTTCGGTCTTCTGGGACGGCATTTCCGCCTGAACGCTAGCCGAGGCAGAGGGCGCCTGGGCTTTTTCGATCAATTTAAATGAGCAAGCACTCACTCACAATGTCGAGAGGACAGCACATGACGAAGACCTGGCTGATCACCGGCGCCTCCCGCGGCCTCGGTCGCTCGATCACTGAGGCCGCCCTCGCCGCCGGCGACACTGTCGTCGCGACCGCCCGCGATCCCGGCCGCCTCGCCGATCTCGAGGCCCGCTACCCCGACACGCTGCTCTCCTTCGTGCTCGACGTCACCGACATGGCGGCCGCGAACGTGGCCGTAACCGTTGCGGTCGACACCTTCGGCCGGCTCGACGTACTCGTGAACAATGCCGGCTACGGCCACGCCGCCGCCTTCGAACAGACCAGCGAGGACAGCTTCCGCGCCCAGATCGAGACCAATTTCTACGGCGTCGTGAACCTCACCCGCGCCGCGCTGCCGGTGCTGCGGGCCCAGCGCGCCGGCCACATCATCAACATCTCTTCGGTCGGCGGGCGGACCGCTACGCCCGGCCTCAGCGCCTACCAGTCGGCGAAATGGGCGGTCGGCGGCTTCAGCGAGGTGATCGCCAGAGAAGTCGCGCCCTTCGGCGTGAAGATCGTCTGCGTCGAACCCGGCGGCATGCGCACCGGCTGGGGCGAGGTCGCCCGCGGCAACACCCCGGCGGTGATGCCGGACTATCAGCCCAGCGTCGGCGCCGTGCTCGACCTGCTCAGGACCTATGTCGGCAACGAGATCGGCGATCCCGAGCGGATCGCTGGGGTCGTGCTCGACCTCAGCCGCCGCGAGACGCTGCCGGCCCATCTCGTCCTCGGCAGCGACGCCCTCTTCGTCCTCGCGCAGGCTGACGCGCAGCGACAGAAGCAGGCGGCGGAATGGGCGGAGGTCAGCCGCTCCTCGGATTTCGTCGGGACGGACCTCGTGGCCCTGCAGAAGCTGCTCGGCGGGGAGGCTCGGGCATAGCGGTCGGCTTCTGCCCTGTTGCGGAGGTTAAGAGGGCCTCTTCAGGATAAGGCGCGGGAGTTCTCGCCTGAGGACTCCTATTGCAATTGCGCCAGGACGATTTCACGCAAGACCCGCGTCGGCGGCATCCACTGGTCTTCCCGCTCGTAGTTTCCGGCTGTCACCGCGATGACCAAGTCGAGCGCGGGGATAACGAACAGCCGCTGGCCTCCCTCGCCTTGCGCCATCCACATGCGCTCCAGCCGGCCGACGGCCCAGCCCTTCGGCTTACCGAAGGCGATGTCGAGGACAAACCACTGATAGCCGTAGCGGCGAAGCTCGTCGGCGCTGACGAAAGGGGTCACGCAGCGCGCAAGCCATTCGGCGGGGACGACCGAACGTCCGCTCACCTGGCCGCCGTTCAGCATCATCATGCCGATGCGCGCAAGATCGCGTGTCGACATCCGCACGCCCGATGCGGCAATCGGCTCGCCATCATCATCCGTCACCCATTCGGTCGCCCCCATCCCCAGGGGTCCGAACAGGCTTTCGCGAGCAAAGTCGTGGAGCGCTTTGCCCGTGCCCTTCGCGATGATGCGGGCCAAAAGTGCTGTCGCTCCGCCGCAATACGCCCAGTGCGCACCCGGCACATCGATCACCGGCCGCTCAAGGATGTAGCGATACCGATCCGGCGCAGCGTCCATCGCAATCTCGCTGTTGCGAGGGTCGGAATACGGGAAGCTGCTTTCGTCCCAGTCGGTGCCCATCGCCATCGTCAGCACATGCTGGATCAGAAGCCGATCACGGCCATCCCGATGCGCGAGATCGGCGTGTTCCGGGAATGCGGAGAAGAGCGGCGCTTCCGGAGGTGGTACCTGTCCCTGCTGCAGCGCGATGCCATAGAGCAGGCCGACGATGCTCTTCGAACAGGATCGCAAATCATGCAGCGTGTCGGGCGTGAAGACGACATGGCCGAGCGCGCCGACGCCGCGGGCGCGATCCTCGCCTCCGAAATAGCGTTCGAGGACTGCCTTGCCGCTTCGCAGCACGACGAGCCCGTGCAGGTTCCAGACTTTCCCGTCGGCTATGGCCTGATCGAGCCGAGCGCCGAGACCGGGCAAGAAACCCTCGTCTTCGGGGGCGGCCTTTGCGAACCAGCCGGGATCATCGCCGGCAGGGGCAGTAGAGTGCTGCATCATGATCGAGGCTCCGACCGGCGCGCTCATTCTTAAGCAGGATGGCGGCTTTCCGGAACCACCCCAGAGCTTACAAGCTACCGGCTTTCGACATTCACACCGTCATGCACTCGATCTGGCCACCCGATAGAAAAAGCCCGCGCCCCGTTTCCGGAGCGCGGGCCGTTTTGAATCCTGCGCCAGCGGCTTAGCGCGTGAACTTCTTGTACTGGATGCGCTTCGGAATGGTGCTGTCGATACCCAGCCGGCGCTGCTTGTCTTCCTCGTAATCCTGGAAGTTGCCCTCGAACCACTCGACATGGCTGTCGCCCTCGAAGGCGAGGATGTGGGTGGCGATGCGGTCGAGGAACCAGCGATCGTGGCTGATGATCACGGCGCAGCCGGCATAATCCTCCAGCGCCTCTTCGAGCGCGCGAAGGGTATCGACGTCGAGGTCGTTGGTCGGCTCGTCGAGCAGGAGGACGTTGGCGCCGCTCTTCAGCATCTTGGCGAGGTGGACGCGGTTGCGCTCACCGCCCGAAAGCGAGCCGACCTTCTTCTGCTGGTCGCCGCCCTTGAAGTTGAAAGCCGAGCAATAAGCCCTTGAATTGATTTCTTTCTTGCCGAGATAGATGATGTCGTTTCCGCCCGAGATTTCTTCCCAGACATTCTTCTTGTCGTCGAGCGAGTCGCGGCTCTGGTCGACATAGCCGAGCTGCACGCTCTCGCCGATCTTGATCGTGCCGGCATCCGGCTTCTCGACGCCGGTGATCATCTTGAACAGCGTGGTCTTGCCGGCACCGTTGGGGCCGATCACGCCGACGATGCCGCCCGGCGGCAGCTTGAAGGTGAGGTCATCGATGAGAAGCTTGTCCTGGAAGCCTTTGGAAAGCCCCTCGAAATCGACGACGTTGTTACCCAGCCGCTCGGCGATCGGGATGATGATCTGCGCGGTGTCCGGCCCCTTGTTCGAGGCCTTCTGGACCAGCTCGTCATAGCGCTGGATACGGGCCTTGCTCTTGGCCTGGCGCGCCTTCGGCGAGGCGGCCATCCACTCGGCCTCGCGCTCCAGCGTCTTCTGGCGCGAGGCGTCCTCGCGGCCTTCCTGGGCGAGACGCTTCTGCTTCTGCACCGACCAGGCCGAGTAGTTGCCCTCATAGGGGATGCCCTGGCCGCGATCGAGCTCGAGGATCCAGCTGGTGACGTTGTCGAGGAAGTAGCGATCGTGGGTGACGATCAGGATCGCGCCCGGATAGGTCCGCAGATGCCCTTCCAGCCAGGCGGTGGTCTCAGCGTCGAGATGGTTGGTCGGCTCATCGAGCAGCAGCAGCTCGGGCTGCTCCAGCAGGAGCTTGCACATGGCGACACGGCGGCGCTCGCCGCCCGAGAGCTTGCCGACCTGCCAGTCGTCCGGCGGGCAGCGCAGCGCGTCCATAGCCTGGTCGACCTTGGAATCGAGATCCCACAGGCCCTTGGCCTCGATCTCGTCCTGGAGATTGGTCATCTCGTCCGCGGTCTCGTCCGAATAGTTCATGGCGAGTTCGTTGTAGCGGTCGAGGATCGCCTTCTGCGGGCCGACGCCGAGCATGACGTTCTCGCGGACGGTCAGCGTCTCGTCGAGCTTGGGCTCCTGCGGCAGGTAGCCGACGCGCGCGCCTTCGGCGACCCAGGCCTCGCCGGTCCACTCCTTGTCGAAGCCGGCCATGATCTTGAGCAAGGTCGACTTACCGGCGCCGTTGACACCGAGCACGCCGATCTTGGCGTCCGGATAGAAGCTGAGATGGATGTCCTTCAGGACCTGCTTGCCGCCCGGATAGGTCTTCGACAGGCCGCGCATATGGTAGATGAACTGACGAGACATGGGGCGTGCGGGCTCCGCTTCGGACTGGGCGCTGAGGCTTTCGGGAAATCTGGCCGCTATGTAGCGACCAGCCGCCCTGCCCGCAACCGTCCAGCCCGCTCCGAAGCCGCAGACCCGCTCAGCGGCGCGCCCTTTCGTCGGACGACCGCTTCTCCACCTCCCCTCCCAACCGCATTCCGGCGCCGTCTCCGGGCTCCAGCCCAAAGGCCTACTTGCGACTCAATCATATGATGATATGATCTATCTATGGCTCGCCCTTCGAACTTCCATGCGCACCTCGTCGACCGGCTCGGCCGGGAGATCGTCTCCGGCCAGATCGGGCTCGATGGGACACTCCCCCGGGAAGACGAGCTCTGCGCGCGCTACGGCGTCAGCCGCACCGTCATCCGCGAGGCGACCAAGACGCTGCAGGCGCTGGGGCTGATCGTCACCGGCCCGCGCGTCGGCTCGCGGGTCCAACCGGTCTCGGCCTGGCGCCTGCTCGATCCGCAGGTGATGGGCTGGATGACGGATGCCGACATGGCGAGCGGCTTCCAGCGCGACCTGCTCGAACTGCGCGGCATGATCGAGCCGACGGCCGCCGGCCTCGCGGCCGAGCGCGGCACCGAACAACAGATCGCCGAGATCACCGCCGCGATGACCGCGATGACGGCTGCGGACGACAAGCCGGCCCACCAGACCGCCGACTACCGCTTCCACGAAGCGATCCTCGAGGCCTCCGGCAACCTGCTGCTGATTCAGCTCAAGCCGATCCTGCAGGCCGTGCTGAAGGCCTCGTTCGGGCTCTCCATGCACGACCATGAGCGCGCGCGGGCCTCGCTCGCGATCCACCGCGTCGTCACCGACGCCATCGTCGCCCGCGATCCTGAACGTGCCAGGCGGACCATGGCCGAGCTGATCGCGGTCGCCCGCGCCGACATGGAAAACGCCGCCCGCATCAAGACCGAAGCGCCCAGATCCGAAGCGCCGAAGAGCGCCGGAAAGCCGACAACAACAGACCAACGGGAAACGTCCAATGCTGCGTCACGCCGAAAGGTGGGTCTTACGCGCGCTTGAGTTCAGCCTCGTCGCCCTGCTCGCTGGCATGGTGGTGATGGTGTTCGGCAATGTCGTGCTGCGCTATCTGTTCAACTCCGGCATCGACGTGTCGGAGGAGCTGTCGCGCTATTTCTTCGTCTGGCTGACCTTCATCGGCGCCGTCGTGGTGATGCGCGAGAACGGCCATCTCGGCGTCGACAGCCTCATCGGAGCGCTCGGCGACAAGGGCCGACGCCTCTGCATGATCGTCAGCGACGCCATCGTCTTCATCTGCTGCCTGATGCTGCTGGAAGGTACCTGGAAGCAGCAGGCGATCAACGAGACCTCCGTTGCCCCGGTTACCGGCATCAGCATGGCCTATGTCTACGGCGTGCTCTATTTCGCCGGCGCCGGCATCGCGCTGATCACGCTCGGCCGCCTGTTCCGGGCGCTGACCGGCAAGCTCGGCCCGTACGAGCTCGCGGAATTCGCCGGCGACTACAGCGCCAGCCCCTCGCATAATCTCAAGGGGCACCTGGAATGACCGTCGCCGTCTTCCTCGTCTCGCTCTGCGGAGCGATGGCGCTCGGCATGCCGATCGCCTTCGCACTGATCGTCTGCGCCGTCTGCCTGATGTTCTGGCTCGGCGTCTACGACACCCAGATCATCGCGCAGAACATGATCATCGGCGCGGATTCCTTCCAGCTCCTCGCCATTCCCTTCTTCTTGCTCGCCGGCGAATTGATGAATGCCGGCGGCCTCTCTAAGCGCATCGTCAACTTCGCGCTCTCGCTGGTCGGCCATCTCCATGGCGGCCTCGGCTATGTCGCGATCTTCGCGGCGATCATCATGGCCTCGCTCTCGGGCTCGGCCGCGGCCGACACTGCGGCGCTCGCCTCGATCCTGCTGCCGATGATGCGCAGCGCCGGCTACGATGTCGGCCGTTCGGCCGGCCTGATCGCGTCCGGCGGCATCATCGCCCCGATCATCCCGCCCTCGATCGGCTTCATCGTCTTCGGCGTCGCCGCAAACCTGTCCATCACCAAGCTCTTCCTCGCCGGCGTCTTCCCCGGCCTCCTGATCGGCCTCTCGCTGGTCATCGCCTGGTGGATCGTCAGCCGCCGCGATCAGCTGACAGTGCTGCCGCGCCGGACCGGTCGCGAGCGCCTGCAGGCGACCTGGGACGGTTCGCTCGCGCTCTTGATGCCGATCGCGATCCTCGGCGGCATCCGCTTCGGCATCGTCACGCCGACGGAAGCGGCTGTAGTCGCAACCGTCTACGCGCTGATCGTTGGCATGTTCGTCTATCGCGAGCTGAAGCCGAGCGACCTCTACCGGGTGACGCTGCTGGCCGCCAAGACGACCAGCGCCGTGATGCTGCTGGTCGCCGCGGCCGTGGTCTCGGCCTGGCTGATCACGCAGGCCAACATCCCGGCCGAGCTCTCCTCGCTGCTCGAACCCTTCATGGGCAACAAGACCGTGCTGATGATCATCATCATGCTGCTGGTCATGGCGGTCGGCACCGCGCTCGACTTCACCCCGACCGTGCTGATCCTGACGCCGGTGCTGATGCCGATCGTCAAGCAGGCCGGCATCGACCCGATCTATTTCGGCGTCCTTTTCATCATCAACAACGCCATCGGCCTGATCACGCCGCCGGTCGGCATCGTGCTCAACGTCGTCTGCGGCGTCGCCCGCGTGCCGATGAGCGCGGTGATGCGCGGCGTCTGGCCGTTCTTCATCGCCCAGTCGATCGCGATGTTCCTGCTCGTGCTGTTCCCGCAGCTCGTGATGGTGCCGCTCGCCTGGCTGAGCGGCCGCTGAGACAAAGCCTGCCCCACCAAAACCCAAGAAGAGTTCAGTACCAGGGAGTAGATCATGACCAAGGCAACTCGGACCAAGACAGCCCGCCTCCTCTCGCTCGTCGCCGGCGTCGCGCTCGCGGCTATCGCCGGCACCGCCCAGGCGCAGATCAAGGAGCGCAATATCCGTGTCTCCAACGGCATCAACGAGGATCACCCGGTCGGCAATGGCGTCGCCAAGATGAAGGCCTGCATGGCCGAGAAATCCGGCGGCAAGCTCAAGCTCCAGGCCTTCTGGGGCGGCGCGCTCGGCGGCGACCTGCAGGCGACGCAGGCGCTGCGCGCCGGCACGCAGGAGATGGTGATCACCTCGTCCTCGCCGCTGGTCGGCATCATGCCCGAGCTCGGCGTCTTCGACCTGCCCTTCCTCTTCACCGACGAGAAGGAGGCCGACGCGGTGCTCGACGGCGCCTTCGGCAAGTACATCTCTGACAAGCTGCCGGGCTTCGGCGTGGTCAACCTCGCTTATTGGGAGAACGGCTTCCGCAATCTCACCAATTCGAAGCGGGCCGTGACCAAGGCCGAGGAGATGACCGGGCTCAAGGTTCGCGTCATGCAGAACAACATCTTCCTCGACAGCTTCAAGACCATGGGCGCCAATGCGACGCCGATGGCCTTCGGCGAGGTCTTCGCGGCGCTGGAGACCCATGCGATCGACGGCCAGGAGAACCCGCTCGTCACCATCGACACCTCGAAGCTCTACGAGGTCCAGAAGTATCTGACCCTGTCGCGGCACGCCTATACGCCGTTCCTGATGCTCTATTCGAAGAAGCTCTGGGACCAGCTCTCGGCCGAGGAGCAGAAGATCCTCAGCGACTGCGCCATCGTCGGCCGCGACGAGGAGCGCAAGGTCTCGCGCGAGCTCAACGACAAGTCCCTCGCCAATCTCAAGGCCAAGGGCATGCAGGTCAGCGAGGTCAGCGCCGAGGAGCTCGCCAAGATGCGCGACAGCACCCAGGCCGTGTACCAGCGCCACCAGGCGACGATTGGCAAGGACACGATCGAGCGCATTCAGGCCGACCTCGCCAAACTGCGCGGGAAGTAAGCGAGCCCACCGACGCCGTCATGGTCGGGCTTGCCCCGACCATCTCGGAAACCAGCGCCCTCCAGTCATGAGATTCTCGGGTCAAGCCCGAGAATGACGCCTGATCTGCGCCCCTCTTCCAACCGATCCGGACCACCCATGAAGATCACCGCCCTCGAAACCATCCGCCTTGCCGAGTTCGGCAACCTCGTCTGGGTGCGCCTGCACACCGATGACGGGCTCGTCGGCCTCGGCGAGACCTTCATGGGCGCCGCCGCGGTCGAGGCCTATCTGCATGAGAGCGTCGCGCCCAAGCTGATCGGCCAGGATCCGCTGCAGATCGAGGCCCGCAATGCCAGCCTGAACAATTATCTCGGCTGGCGCGGCTCGGGCGTCGAGACGCGCGGCAACTCGGCCGTCGACCTCGCGCTCTGGGACATCTACGGCAAGGCGATCGGCCAGCCGGTCTCGATCGCGCTCGGCGGCCGCTCCCGCGACACCATCCGCACCTACAACACCTGCGCGGGCTACAAATACATCCGCGACGCCCGTGCCCAGAAGGTCGCGAACTGGCATGTCGGCGAGCAGGGCGGCCCCTATGAGGACCTCGAAGGCTTCCTCTACCGGGCCGACGAACTGGCGCATTCCCTGCTGGAGCAGGGCATCACCGGCATGAAGATCTGGCCCTTCGACATCGCCGCCGAACGCACCGCCGGCTGGGACATCAGCCCGCAGGAGCTGAACACGGCGCTGGAACCCTTCCGCAAGATCCGGAGGGCGGTCGGCGACAAGATGGACATCATGGTCGAGTTCCACTCGCTCTGGAGCCTGCCCATGGCCAAGAAGCTAGCCGAGCGCCTCGCCGAGTTCGACACCTACTGGCACGAGGACCCGTTCCGGCTCGACAACGTCCAGGACCTCGGCGAATACGCCCGCCATTCCAAGGCCTGGGTCTGCGCCTCGGAGACGCTGGCCTATACCCACTCCTTCCGCGACTATCTCGAGACTAAGGCGGCCGGCGTGGTGATGCTCGACCTGTCATGGTGCGGCGGCCTCTCGGAAGCGCGCAAGATCGCCGGCATGGCCGAGGCCTGGCATACCCCGGTCGCGCCGCATGACTGCACCGGCCCGGTGGTCTATGCGGCGTCGTGCCATTTCTCGCTGCACGCCCGCAACGCGCTGATCCAAGAATCGGTCCGTGCCTTCTACACCGGCTGGTACACCGAGCTCGTCACGGAGCTGCCGGCGATGAAGGACGGCATGATCACCGTCTCGGAAGCACCGGGCCTCGGCCTCGAACTGCTGCCCGGCCTGGAGAAGCGCGCCGACGCGACCGTGCGGGTCAGCAAGGGCTGACGCTTCACAAACCCGCCAGCCGGCTTTTCGTGGTCCGGCTTTTGCGGGAAGCTCCCGGTGCACCAACTGCTCCGGGAGCCGACGATGACCGTTGCGACGATGCTATGGCGATTTGGTCTCGCCGCCATCCTCGCGACCGGGCTCGCCGCCCCTGCCCTCGCTCAGGCGAATGAGCCCGGCTGCCGGCCCGAGATGGCCTCGCTCCGCCTGCCGATCCAACGCGTGAACCTCGGCAAGGACGAGGTGAAGCTGACCTTCGTCGGTCACGCCACCTTCCTGATCGAGACGGCCAGCGGGGTGAAGGCGGCGACCGACTACAACGACTATGTCCGTCCGCCGGTGACGCCCGACATCGCTACGATGAACAAGGCGCATTCGACGCATTATTCGCGTGCGCCGGATCCCGCCATCAAGCAGGTGCTGCCGGGCTGGGACCCCTCAGGCAAGGGCGCCGCCCGTCACGACGTCACGATGGGCGACCTGCGCGTGCGCAACGTCCCGACCAATATCCGCACCTATGGCGGCGACACCGACTATGACGGCAACTCGATGTTCGTCTTCGAGATCGGCGAGCTCTGTATTGCCCATCTCGGCCATCTCCATCACCCGCTCGAACCCGGCCATTTACGCGCGCTCGGGCGGGTCGATATCGTGCTCTTCCCGGTCGATGGCAGCTATACGCTCGACCAGGAGGGCATGCTGGAGGTGCTGAAGGCCGTGCAGGCCAGGGTAATGATACCCATGCACTTCTTCGGCGGCGGCACGCTCAATCGTTTCCTCGCCCGCTCGCAGGACCTCTGGCCGGTCGAGCGGCGCGAGCGGCCGGAGATCGTGTTGTCGAAGGCGACGCTTCCGACGAAACCGACGATCATCGTCCTGCCGGGGCACTGAGCCTCAGGTATTCACCCCGCCATCGATGGCGATGCCCGCGCCGGTGATGAACCGCCCTTCCTCGCTGGCGAGATAGGCGATCAATCCGGCGATGTCCTCGGCCTTGCCGTAGCGTGGGATCGCCATCTTGGCGCGCTGGTCGTCGGCATGGTCGCCATCGGCCGGGTTCATGTCGGTATCGGTCGATCCAGGATGGACGACGTTGACGGTGATGCCGCGCGCTCCGAGATCGCGGGCGAGGCCCTTGGTGAAGCCGATCAGCGCCGCCTTGCTCATCGCATAGAGGGCGATGCCCGGATCGGTCACGCGCTCGGCCAGGCATGAGCCGGTGGTGATGATCCGCCCGCCATCGGGCAGATGCTTCGCCGCGGCCTGCGAGGCGACGATCACGGCGCGGACATTGACGGCGATGACCTTGTCGATCTCGTCGAGGCTCCAGCTCCCGACCTCGCCATAGTGCCAGATGCCGGCATTGTTCACGAGGATGTCGAGCCCGCCGAGCTCCGCCGCGGCCTTGTCGACGGCCGCCGCGAGCGCCGCCGGATCGGCACTGTCGGCCTGCAGCACCACGGCCTTGCGTCCGAGCGCCCGAATCTGGCCTGCCACGGCCTCGGCCTTGTCGCGGGCGTGCTCATAGGTCAGCGCCACATCCGCCCCGTCCTGCGCCAGCCGGAGCGCGGTCGCCGCGCCGATGCCGCGGCTGCCGCCGGTCACCAGAGCCCTTTTGCCAGCCAGTTCCGTCATGGGTTACCATATCTGTAGTAATTGATACAGATATCGATGCCTCGCTTGCCCCAAAGCGTCAAGCGATTTATTTATCGGTCGATACAGAAAGGTAGCGATCATGGCCGAACGTGGCCGCCCACGCGCCTTCGACCGGGCTGAAGCCCTGCAGAAGGCCATGCTGCTGTTCTGGGAGAAGGGCTTCCAGGGCGCCTCGATGAGCGAGCTCACCGCGGCGATGGGCATCAATGCGCCGAGCCTCTACGCCTGCTTCGGCAGCAAGGAGGCGCTCTATCGCGAAGCGCTGGCGCTCTATGAGGCGGGCGACGGCGCCGAGCTCGCCGCCGCGATCGCCGCCGCACCGACCGCCCGCGAGGCGATCGGGATCTACCTGATGCGCTCGGCCGCCCTGTTCAGCCGCCCCGGCAAGCCGGCCGGCTGCATGGTCGTGCTCTCAGTCATCCATGCCGCCGGCACGAGCGACGAAGCCGGCCGCGCCCTGCGCGATGCCCGCGGCGAGATGCAGGGCGTGATGGAAGCGCGCCTGCGGAACGACATCGCCCGGGGCGAGTTGCCCGCAAGCTGCGATCCGCCGGCGATTGCCGCCTTCTACGCCACGGTGCAGCAGGGCATGTCGATCCGCGCCCGCGATGGCGCCAGCCGCGTCGAGCTGGAGGCGGTGGCGCAGGGCGCCATGGCGGCATGGGCCGGCCTGACCGGAGCCCGCGCCTGATCTTGCAGCAGCCCGCGCCATCCGCTTAACCCCTTGCTCAGCTTGATCCGAAGCTTCGCTGGGCAGGACAAGCATGCTCAGGCACGCTCAGGCCGCGCAATGGAGCCTGGCATGATCCGTCTTCTCGCTGTCGCCACTCTCGCCATGGCCCTTCTGCCGGCGAGCGCCGAAGCCGCCAAGTTCCGCTTCGGCGGCCGTTCACACGCCACGCCGACGAGCCAGGGCCACCGTGACGGCTCCCATCTCGTCGCGACGCCGGCTTTGCGCAGCCGCCAGGGGGAAAGCGCAGCCGCGAACCAGCCGCTCCGCAGCGCGACACCAACCACCGTCGCTGCAGCCAACGCGACCGACCTGCGGAGCACACAGCCGGCGGAGCCGCAGATCTGGTGCCGTTCGCAGACGGTCATCGGCGGCTTCTGCGTGATGAACTGAGCGCCGCTCAGGCCGCCTCCGGCCTGTCTCCGACCTGCATCGCCCGCCAGCGTCCGGGCGATTGCCCATAGGCCTTGCGGAAATGCCGGGTCATATGGCTCTGATCGGCGAAGCCGCTCGCCGCGGCCGCCTCGGCCAGCTCTTCGCCCTGGCGGATCAGCAGCCTTGCCCGCTCCAGCCGGCGCATCACCAGGTAATGATGCGGGCTGGTGCCGTAGCGGCGGCGGAACTGCCGCGCCAGCGCATAGCGGTCGAGCCCGGTGATCGCTTCCAGCTGCGTGGAATCGATCGCTTCGTCGCGGCTCTCGCTCAGAAAATCGCGCGCCCGCTCGCAGGCCCGCATCGCCGGCGTCTCCGCCCCATCAAGCCCACAGGACGGATCGAGCTTGAGCAGCGCCTCGGCCAGCGCCCCGACCGCTGCATCGCGCTCCAGCGGCTCCAGCCCATGCCCGACATCGCCGAGCAGGCCAACCAGCGCCCGCATCAGGCTGCCATCACGGCAGACGGCATTGCCGATGAACGGCATCGCGCTGGCGCGCCCGGCGAGCGCCGCCATGATCAGGCCGGGTTCGACATAGGCCATGCGGTAGCGAAAGCCGCTCTCGATCCCGGCCCGGCCGTTATGCAATTCGTCCGGATGCAGCACGATCAGGTCGCCCGGCGTCGAATCCCGCTGCGCGCCGCGATAGTCGAAGCTCTGCACCCCGCTGATCGTGTAGCCGATCGCATAGGTGTCGTGCCGGTGGGTGTCATAGGCATGGCCGCTGAAGAAGGCCTCGATCCGCTCGATGCCTTCGCCATCCGGCGCCGTACGGATCCAGTCGCCGGACGAAGCGGTGGCGCACGAACGTTCAAGACCCACCGGCTTGGTGGGCTCTATCGCTGTCGTCATGCGCTTCGACACCAAGATTGCCATCATCGTCCATGACGAGCTCGCCGCTTGGCAGAAGCTCAACGTCACCGCCTTCCTGTCCGGAGGGTTGGTCGCCGCCGCGCCGGAACTCGGCGGTCAAGCTTACCGCGACGGCTCCGGCCAGGTCTACGGCCCGCTGGTGCGCCAGCCGATCCTGATCTTCGCCGCGAGCTCGGCCGACCTCACCCGCGTGCTGCGGCGGGCCGGCGAAGCTGGGCTAACGCCCTCGCTCTACACGCGCGAGTTGTTCGCGACCGGCCATGACGAGGCCAATCGCGCTGCGGTCGAGGCGGTGACGACCGAAGCGCTCGACCTCGTCGGCATCGCCCTGCACGGCGAGCGCAAGGCCGTCGACAAGGCGATCAAGGGACTGAAGTTGCACCCCTGAGCAGGTTCAGCCAGTGCGCGCCAGGCGCCCCTCCAGCGGATAGGCCGGATCGCTATAGCCCGGCGTCGAGGGATGGCCGGTTGGCACGAGTCGATCGACCAGCGCCTCGTCCTCGGCGGTGAAACCGGCTGACAGCGCCGAGAGATAACCCTGCCATTGCTCCATGGTGCGCGGGCCCGCCACGGCCGCGGTCAAGAGCTTGTTGTTCAGCACCCAGCGGACCGCGAACTGCACGGGCGTCAGGCCGCGCGCTGCGGCATGGTCGCGGATCGTGCGGGCAATGATCAGCGATTCCTCGCGCCATTCCGTCTGCATCAGGCGCTTGTCGGCGCGCCCGGCACGGGTGCCTTCCGGCGGCGCCTGGCCGGGCTCGTATTTCGCCGTCAGCACGCCGCGCGCCAGCGGCGAATAGCTGGCGACGCCGAGCCCGTAATAGCCGCAGGCCGGCAGATGCTCGACCTCGGGCATGCGGTTCATCGCGTTATAATAGGGCTGGCTGACCACAGGCCGGTCGATGCCGAGCTCGTCGCAGAGCCGGCAGATCTCGGCAACACGCCAGCCGCGATAATTGGAGACGCCGAAATAGCGGATCTTGCCGGCCCGCACGAGGTCGCCGATCGCGCGGATCGTCTCGGCCAGCGGCGTCGTATGGTCTTCCTTGTGCAGGTAGTAGACGTCGATGAAGTCGGTGCCGAGCCGCTTCAGGCTGGCATCGCAGGCCTCCAGCAGCCATTTGCGCGAGAGCCCGCGCTGGTTCGGCCCATCGCCCATCGCGTTCGCCGCCTTGGTCGCCAGCACCCAGCCATTGCGGTTGCCGGCGATGGCGCGGCCGGTGATCTCCTCCGAGCGCCCCTCGGCATAGACGTCCGCCGTATCGATGAAGTTGATCCCTGCCTCGGCGGCGCTGTCGATGATCGCCCGCGCATCCGCTTCCTCGGTCTGCGCACCAAACATCATCGTGCCCAGGCAGAGCGGCGAGACCTTGAGGCCGGAGCGGCCGAGCGCGCGATAATCCATGACGAAACCTCCAGAACAGGCGGGCAACCTGCCGCAGAGCCGGTCTCCGCACCAGCGCGGCTGACGCAACGCTGCCGCGCGCAAGAGAATCCTTAACATTTCGTGCCAGGCTTCTCCGATGGCAGCCATCCCGTCCGATCCGGCACAACTCGCGGCGCTCATCAAGAGCCAGAATCTCGCGACCCTGCTCGCGACGATGACTGGCAATGGCGGCCTTGCCGCCGGCAAGACAGTCGAAGCCAAGCTTGTCGCGCTCGATCCTGACGGCAACGCCACCGCTTTGGTCAACGGCGTCAAGGTCGCGCTCGTGCTCGCCGGCCCGGAGGCCAGACAGGCAGCTTTGCAGCCGGGCGCCAGCCTGATGCTCAAGCTCGCCGCACCGGCCGAGCCTGGTGCGCCATTGCAGGCGACGCTGGTCGGTGTTCGCCCGGCGCCTGCCAACAGCCTCAATACTCCGGCGGCGCCCGCGCAACAGACGGCTGGCACCACGCCGCCAACTCCGCAGCAAACACAGGCGGCCACCTCGGCGAGCGCCCCGCCCGCAACCGCGCAGCCATTGGCGGGCGCCAACGCCTTGCAAGCCGGTCACACGCCACTCACCACAACAACCGCTGCTGTCGCTTCCCAGACCGCCGCCTCGCCTCGCGCCGTCGCCGGTCCTCTGCTCGGCGCGGCGCTCGGACGGCAGGACAGCCTCGCCCCGCTCTTCGCCAATCTCGGCAGCCTGGCAAAGGGCTCCGTCGCGCTGACCTTGCCGAAGCCCTTGATGGCCCTGGTCGACCAGATTCTGGCCCAGCGCCTGCCGACTGCCGAAGCGAGGCCTGTCACGGCCGAGGCGCTGAAGGCAGCGGTCGCCCGTTCCGGAACCTTCCTCGAAGCCAGGCAGGCGGCGGGAGAAGCCCCGACACCACAGACCGACCTGAAGGCGGCCCTGCAGAGCCTGCGCGACCTGCTGAAACCAGCGGTCGAAGGCGCGTCGCCGGCAAGATTGCCACTCCCCGGCGAGGCCGCGAACGAAGCTGCGCCGCAGCCTGGGCGTCCGCTCCCGCGCAGCACGCCCGAGCAAGACGCCGCCGCCTCGACACCGGCCAAGGCCCGCCCTGCCCCGCCGCGAGACGGCCTGCTGACGCCTCAGGCCGCCACCGAGCCGAGCCTGAGCAGCGCCGCCCGGCCGGCCGCAATCGCGCAGACCCTTTTTGGCCAGGCCGAAGCGGCGCTCGACCGCATCGCGCTCGCCCAATACGCCTCGCTGCCGCAGGAAGCCGCCCGGCTCGATCAGCAGCCGCCGGCGCGCTGGCTAACAGAAATTCCGCTCGCCCTGCCGAACGGCACCGCCGTGCTGCCGCTCGAGATCGAGCGCGATCCACCGCAATCCGGCTCGGCTACGCCCGACGCACCGCTCTGGCGCGTACGCTTCGCGCTCGATGTCGAACCGCTCGGCGCCTTGCAGGGCGTAGTCACCCTGCAAGGGCGCGCCATCGGCGTCTCCTTCTGGGCCGAGCGCGAGGATACCAGCCGGCTGCTGCGCCAGGCGACGCCCGATCTGGAGAGCTCGCTGCTGAGGTCGCGCTTCGACAGCGCCGAGTTCGAGGTCTTCACCGGCCATCCGCAAAAGGCCAAGGCGGCGGCCGGCCAGTTCCTGGACCGGCGCTCATGAGCCAGTCGCAACCGCTGCCGCTCGCCGTCGCGCTCGAATATGACGGCCAGGGCGCGCCGCGCGTCACCGCCAAGGGCCATGGCGTCGTCGCCGAAAAGATCATCGAGACCGCACGCGAGCACGACATCGCGATCGAGCAGAATGCCGCCTTGGCGCAGGCGCTCTCGGCGGTCGAGCTCGAAGACAGCATCCCCGAGGAGCTCTATCTCGCCACCGCGCAGGTGATCGCCTTCGTGCTCGGCCTGCGCCGCCGCGGTGGCCCCTCTCGCCCATGACCGTTTCGATCGCGGTCCGCCGCCTGCCGGCCGGGACCTATGGCGCGACACTCGCCGAAGCCTTCGCCGATCTCTGCCGGCGCGCCGATGCGCCCAATCTGCATATGGCGCCGGCCGCTGTCGCGGCGGCGCTGGGTTTCGGCATCAACGAAGACGATATCGTCGTCCTCGCGGTGCAGGAGCAAGGCGACGAGCGCCTGCTCGGCCTCTGGGCGCTGCGCCGAACGCGCAGCCTCCATAGCGGGCTCGCCCCAGTTCTCGAAGCGCCGCTGGTGCCGCTCTACGAGGTGTCCTCGGCCCCGGTGTTCGACCGCGAACGCGCGCATGACGCCGCCGCAGCGCTGATCGCGGCCATCGTCGAGGCACCCGACCTGCCGAAGGTCCTGAAGCTGCCTCTGTTACCCGTGGCGGGCAGCGTCTTCACCGCATTCGAAGCGGCGCTGGCAACAACAGGCAGCACCATCGCGAGCTTCGAGCGCTGGCAGCGGCCCATGCTGATTCCCGAGCTCGGCGACGACGCGGAGCGCTATCTGCGCCGCACCCTCGGCCAAGGCTATAAGAAGCGGATGCAGCAACATCGCCAACTGGAGAAGGCCGGCACGCTCGCCTATCAGCGCCATCGCGGTGCCAACGCCATCACCGCGCTGGAGGAGTTCCTCACGCTCGAAGCAGCTGGCTGGAAAGGTCGCGGCGGCACGGCCCTCGGCAGCCTGCCCCGCGACAGCGCCTACATCCGCAAGATCGTCGAGAAGTTTGCCGCCACCGACGGAATCCGCATCGACCTGCTGCGGCTCGATGATCAGCCGATCGCCGGCGGGCTGCTGCTTGATCTCGCCGGGCAGGCTCATTTCCTCAAGATCGCCTATGACGAGGACAAGTCCCGGCTCTCGCCCGGCCGGGCTCTGGCCATCGAGATGCTGCGCGCCGACTTCGCTGCCGGCCGCCCGTTCCGGCTCGACAGCGGTGCCGGCGATCGGGTCGATCCGTCGGCCTATCCCTGGGGCGAGCGGCAGGAGATGGCGAATGCGATCGTCGCGCTCGCCGGCCATTCAGCCGCCCTGCCGCGCCTCGCGGCTACGGCACGCATGCGGTTGAGACACTGGCGCGACCGCAGCCCGCGTTGACCGGGGCCGCAAGCTGCTCGATAGACGGTGGACGAAACGCCGCGTCTGGCACGAGGAGGATCATGCGCGTTCTGGTGACGGGGGCGGCCGGCTTCATCGGCAATGAGACAGCCCGGGTTCTGCTTGAACGCGGTGATGAGGTCGTCGGCATCGACAATCTCAACGACTATTACGACCCCGCTTTGAAGCAGGCGCGACTCGCTCGCCTCGACGGCCATAACCGCTTCAGCTTCGAACAGCTCGATCTCGCCGATCGCGACGGCATGGCCAGGCTCTTCGCGGAAGGGCGCTTCGAGCGCGTCGTCCACCTCGGCGCCCAGGCCGGCGTGCGCTTCTCGATCGAGAACCCGCAAGCCTATCTCGATTCCAACCTCACCGGCTTCGGCCATGTCCTCGAGGGCTGCCGCCGCAATGGCGTCGAGCACCTCGTCTATGCCTCGTCCAGCTCGGTCTACGGCGCCAACACCCGCACGCCCTTCCGCGTCGAGGACAATGTCGACCACCCGGTCAGCCTCTACGCCGCGACCAAGAAGGCGAACGAGGGCATGGCTCATGCCTACAGCCATCTCTACGGGCTGCCGACCACGGGCCTGCGTTTCTTCACGGTCTATGGCCCCTGGGGCCGGCCCGACATGGCGCCGATGATCTTCACCCGGAAGATCCTGGCCGGCGAGCCGATCGAGGTCTTCAACGAAGGCAAGCACGAGCGCGACTTCACCTATGTCGACGACATCGTCGAAGGCGTTGTCCGCGTGCTCGACCAGGTCGCCGCGCCCGATCCGGCCTGGTCGAGCGACGAACCCGGCCCCGCGACCTCCTCTGCGCCGTGGCGACTCTACAATATCGGCAATTCCGACCCGGTTCCGCTGATGGAGTTCATCGCCACGATCGAGCAGGCGCTCGGCAGGAAGGCGGTGATGGAGATGAAGCCGCGCCAGCCCGGCGACGTCTTGCGCACCGCCGCCGACGTTTCGGCGCTGGAGGCGGCGGTCGGCTTCCGCCCGCACACCCCGCTCGCAGAGGGTATCGGGCGGATGGTGCGCTGGTATCGCGACTTCTACCGCGTCTGAGGACCCACCATGGCATCGCCCGCGAAGATCGGCATCGTCACCGTCTCCGACCGCGCCTCGGCCGGCGTCTATGCCGACGAGGGCGGCCCGGCCATCGTCGACTACTTCGCCAAGGCATTGGCCAGCCCCTGGCAGGCGGTAACCCGCGTCATTCCCGACGAGCGCGCCGGCATCGCGCAGACACTGACCGAGCTCGCCGACAAGGAAGGTTGCTGCCTGATCGTCACGACGGGCGGCACCGGCCCGGCCCCGCGCGACGTCACGCCGGAAGCGACAGAGGACGTGATCGACAAGCTGATGCCGGGCTTCGGCGAGCTGATGCGCCAGGTCAGCCTTGCGAAAGTCCCGACCGCGATCCTCTCGCGCCAGCTCGCCGGCATTCGCGGCAAGTCGCTGATCGTCAACCTGCCTGGCCGCCCGCGTGCGATCGCCGAATGCCTCGACGCGGTGATGCCGGCGATCCCCTACTGCATCGACCTGATCGAGGGCCCCTATCTCGAAACCGACCCGGCGGTCATCGTCGCGTTCCGGCCGGGGCAGAAGCCGAAAGGGTGAACGATACCTCGACCGATACCACCCGCCTCTCCTTATGAGCGTTTATCGGATGGTAGCTTCGGTGCTGTAGGACTAGACGGACCAGTTTCCGCCGGAAGTTCGATATGACTGCAAAGATCGTCCCCCTCGTCATGGCCGGCGGCTCCGGCACCCGGCTCTGGCCGCTTTCGCGCGACACCATGCCCAAGCAGTTCATCGCGCTGCTGGATGATGGCCTCTCGACCTTCCAGGCAACGCTGCAGCGCCTGATGGATCCGGCTTTCGGCGCGCCGATCGTCATCACCAACAATGATTTCCGCTTCATCGTCGCCGAGCAGATGCTGGCGCTCGGCATCAAGGGCGAGATCGTGCTGGAGCCCGAGCGGCGCGATTCCGCCGCGGCCATCGCGGTCGGCACGGTCATGGCCGGCAAGCGCGATCCGGAAGCCGTCTGCGTCGCGCTCGCCTCCGACCATGTCGTGAGCGATGCCGCAGCCTTCCGCGGGGATTGCAAGCGTGCCACACGCCTGGCCGCAACCGGCCTGATCATGACGCTCGGCATCAAGCCGACGCATCCCTCGACCGCCTATGGCTATCTCGCTCCCGGCGAAGCGCTGTCAGAGCCTGGCGCCAGCCGCCTCTCCCGCTTCGTCGAGAAACCGAAGCTCGATGTCGCCGAAAAATACGTCGCCGAAGGCTATCTCTGGAACAGCGGCAATTTCCTGTTCTCGGCCAAGACCATGCGCGATGAGCTCTCGCGCCATGCCCCCGCCGTGCTCTCGGCGGCCGAGGCCGCGGTCGACAAGGCCACGCGCGATCTCGACTTCCTGCGGCTCGATCCCGAAAGCTTCGGCAAGGCCACCAAGATCTCGATCGACTATGCCGTGATGGAGCGCACCGCTCATGCCGGCATGCTCTCTGCCTCTTTCGACTGGTCGGATGTCGGTTCCTGGGATTCGATCCATGCGATCAAGCCGCAGGACGGCGACGGCAATGTGCTGGAGGGCCCGGCGGTCGCGCTCGACACCCATCGCTCGCTGATCCGCAGCGAAGACGTGCTGACCACCGTGGTCGGGCTCGACGACGTCGTCGTGGTCTCGACCCGTGACGCCGTGCTCGTCGCCTCGATGGCGGCGGCCGGCAAGGTCAAGACCCTGGTCGAACAGATGAAGGCCGAGGGCCGCCCGGAGGCCAGCGAGCATTTGCGCATCTACCGGCCCTGGGGCTGGTATCAGCGCATCGACATCGGCGCCCGTTTCCAGGTCAAGCACATCCACGTCAAGGAGGGCGGCCAGCTCAGCCTGCAGAAGCATTTTCACCGCGCCGAGCACTGGGTCGTGGTCAGCGGGACGGCCGAGGTCACGCTCGACGATACTGTCCGCTTCGTCCACGAGAACGAGTCGGTCTACCTGCCGATCGGCTGCACGCACCGGCTGAAGAATCCCGGCAAGATCGGGCTCGAGCTGATCGAGGTCCAGGTCGGCAGTTACACAGGTGAGGACGATATCGTCCGCATCGAGGACATCTACGCGCGCAGTTGAGAGCCTCCTCGCAACACGCCCCTCTTATCGACCTTGGAAAGTGTTCCATGTCGGGTCGCGATACGCGGGAGCCCTCTCCCGGCACGGGGGAGGGTTGGGAGGGGGCAGAGCCGAGACTGGTCCAATGTAGCGCCGGCCCCCTCTCCATCTCTCCCCCGTTCCGGGAGAGAGAGCCTGTCGGGGTTACGCAGCCCTCGCTGTAATGGCGCGCTGCCGTCCAGCCTCAGCCCTTCTCCAGCTCCTGCCCTATCGCGCGGATCAGCTCCGGCGAGAGCGGGTCCAGCCGCGAGCTGAAGCTGCCGACCAGGCTGCCGTCGCGGCCGATCAGGTATTTGTGGAAGTTCCAGCTCGGCAATTCGCTCGGGCGCTGATTGGCGGCCCAGCGATAGAACGGATGCGCATCCGGGCCGCGAACCACATTCTTCTGGGTGATCGGATAGTTCGCGCCATGGCTCTGGCGGACCGCTTCGGCGATCGCCGCGCCATCGAGCGGCTCTTGCCCGCCGAAATCATTGCTCGGCACCGCGATCAGGATCAGGCCGCGCTCGCGATAACGCTCCCAGAGCTGCTCCAGCCCGGCGAACTGCCCGGCCAGCCCACATTGCGTCGCCGTGTTGACGATCAGGATCGGCTTGCCGCGATAGGCCGAGAGCGGGATGCGCCCCCCTTCGGCCCGGTCGAAGCTGAAGGCGTAGGCGTTGGCTTCGCCCTGCGCGGCAAGCGCCGGGACAGCGGGTGCAAGCGCGAGCAAGGCGAGAATCTGGCGGCGATGGAAGCGCATGGGCAAGCTCCGCGATGCTGCCAGGCTACTTCCGAGAGAGCCTACTCGCAAAGTAAGATATCCGCGAGCGGTCTTTTCCCTTCCCCCCGCTTGCGGTGGGAAGGGCTTTCGCCGCGGAGCCCGTCAACGAAAAACGCCCCGGCGCGGGCCGGAGCGTCGATCATTCGCCAGGGAGGCCGGCCACTCAGCAGGCCAGCACCTTCTTCACGCGCACCTCGAGATCGCGCAGCTCATAGGGCTTCACGACATAATGGTCGGCGCCGTTGCTGGTCGCCTCGTCCATCTTGTCGACCGAGCGCTCCGAGGTCGCCATGATGATCTTGATCTGGTTGAGCTCCGGCACCGAGCGGATGGCACGCAGCAGGTCGATGCCGCTCATCCCGTCCATGTTCCAGTCGAGCAGCAGCAGGTCGTAGCGCTTGACCTGCATCTTCATCAGGGCCTCGCGGGCGTTCTCCGCCTCGTCGATGTCCTGGAACTCGATCTGCTTGAGGAAATAGGTGGCAAGGCCGCGCATGCTCTTCTGGTCGTCGACCACGAGGATGCGGTAGTCGCTTCTCGCCTTTGACATCGTACTCTCCTATGGCATCGGACCGAAAAGTGGACTCCACTTTTCGGAATAATCCGATGCGATAACAATGCGATAGATCACCGCGACCGCGTCCGTTCGGACGCGCGATGATCTACGCGGTGCGCTGCTGCGGGCGTTCGCCCAACAACCCCGCGACGGCGCCTCCGATCTGGTCGAGCGGTACGACCCGTTCGGCGGCGCCCAACTCGAACGCGGCTTTCGGCATCCCGTTTACCACACAGGTCTCGCCACTTTGGATTAACGTCGCAGCCCCTGCTTTGCGCATGGCTAACAAACCGTCAGCGCCATCGCGGCCCATGCCGGTAAGCAGCACGCCGATCGCCTGCGCCCCGAGCGCGCGAGCGACCGAATGGAACATCACGTCGACCGAAGGGCAGTGCCCGCTGACCAACGGCGCGTCCTTGAGATGGCAGATCAGTTCGCCGCGGCGCTCCTCGATCTCGAGATGCTTCGGGCCGCCCGGCGCCACCACCGCCATGCCCGGCCGCAGGCGGTCGCCATCGGCGGCTTCGCGCACGTCGAGCCCGGTCGCGGCCGAAAGCCGCGCCGCGAACTTGGCGGTGTAGCCAGCCGGCATGTGCTGCACCACGGCGATCGGCAGGCGCAGATGCGCGGCATCGCGCATCACCGTCTGCACCGCCGGCACGCCGCCGGTCGAGGCGCCGATCGCGATCAGCGAGACCTTGCCGTGACTGGCTGGCGCATGAGACGCCACCGCCGGCCTGGCCGGCGCGGCCACCGCTGGCCGCTGTTGGGCCGCGAGCCCCTTGGCGGCCGCGAGCATCCGCCGGCTGGCCGAGGCGCGCTGCAGCGCCGCGGCGACATGCTTCATGAAGCCTTCGAGCGTATGCGTCGAGCCATCGGGCTTTTCGATGAAGTCGATCGCGCCGAGCTCCAGCGCCTGGATGGTGTTGTCGGCGCCCGGCCCGCCGAAGGCCGAGACGATCAGCACCGGCAGCGGGTCCTGCTTCAGCACCCGCGCCAGCAGCTTGAGGCCGTGCCGGCCGGGCAGTTCGAGGTCGAGCGTCAGGATGTCGGGCCGTAGATCCTGTATCGCGTCCCAGCCCTCCTCGGCGCTGCCGGCGACGCCCATCACCTGGAAGCCGGGCGTCGAGTTGATGATCTGCGTCATCAGCTTCTGCATCAGCACGGAATCGTCGACGACGAGGACTTTCACCGGGCCGGCGGACGAGGTCATGCTCATCACCAGATCTCCACTTCGCCAGCCACCGGCTGCGTCTTGAGGCGGTTGAGATAGGCAATTTCCTGCTCGCGCTCGGGATCGCGCGCCGCCTGCTGGACGTGCTGGACCCAGGCACGCCCCGTCGCGGGCTGGTAGTGGATGCGGCGCGAACGCGTGCCGCCGACATCCCTGGATACCACCGGAATGCCCTCGCGGGTGAGGAACTCGTTGACGAAGATGATGTTGCCCTCGCCGATCGCCAGCATGGTGGCGCCGGAGAGCACGCGGGCACCGCCGAAGACCTTGGCCTCGAGCTGGCCGCGCCTGGCGCCGCGCTTCAACAGGCCGTTGATCAGCACCTCCATGGCGGTGTCGCCATAGCGCTCGCCGGCGCTGGCGTCGGTGCCGCCATTGTTCTTCGGCAGCAGGAAGTGGTTGAGCCCGCCGACGCCGATATTCGGGTCGCGCATGCAGACCGAGACGCAGGAGCCGAGCACTGTGGCGACGATCTCGTCCTTGGCCGAGGTGATCTCGTGCTCGCCCGGCGCGACTGTGATGATGGTCGCTTCGAAGCGCGGATCGAAATAGCGCCGTGAGGATCGGGTCAGGCTCATGCCGTGCGCTCGTAGATGGTGCGGCCGATCAGCCGAAGCTGGGGATGCGGCTGCGGCAGGGATTCGGAGTGGCCGAGATAGAGGAAGCCGCCCGGCTGCAGCAAAGCGACATAGCGGTCGAGGATCGCAGCCTTGGTCGGCGTGTCGAAATAGATGAAGACGTTGCGGCAGAAGATCACGTCGAACGGCCCCTTCATCGGCCAGCGCTCGATCAGGTTGAGCCGTTTGAAGGCGATGAGCCGCTTCAGGTCCTCGGCGATGCGGGCTTCGCCGCGCGCGCTCTGGCCTTCCAGCCTGAGCAGTGGGCGCAAGTCGGCCGGCAACCGGTCGAACTGCTCGGCCGGATATTGCCCGGCTGCCGCCCGGTCGAGGATGTCGGTATCGATGTCGGTCGCGAGGATCTTGAAGTCGAGATCGCTGCGATGGCCGATCACGTCGCGCGAGATCGCGGCGGCGCTGTAGGGCTCCTCGCCCGAGGAGCAGGCCGCCGACCAGATCCGGATGCGCCCGCGCCGCCCTGCCCGCTCCTGGATCAGCCGCGGCAGCACGTCCTTGCGCAAATGGTCGAAATGGTGGCGCTCGCGGAAGAAGGCGGTGTGGTTGGTGGTGACCGCGTTGATCAGCTCGGGAATCTCGTCGACCGCCGCCGGCGTGCGCAGATAAGCGCAGTATTCCGCGATCGAGCCGAGGCCGAGCACCTTGACGCGCCGCGCCAGCCGGCCGCGCGCCATCGCCTCCTTGTGCTCGCGGATGACGATGCCGGCGTGCTCGTAGACAAGCTTGGCCACCAAGGCCATGTCGTCGCGGCTGAGCGTCGTGTCCGACTGGACGGGTTGCGGGGCAAGCATGCTCTGACCTTGGTGACGAGACTTAAGAGTCCGCCCACTCATCCATCCGGCCGCCACCGGCGATGCGGCGGCGCGGAGCGGCGGGGCGGGCTTCGGTGGAACGATGATGGTCCTGGCGGGCCGGCTGGCGCCGCGGCTCGCTCGGTGTGTGGGCCGGCAGCGAGCGCGCATGAACCATCGGCCGCTCGAAGTGGAAGACGTCGGCGAGATCGCGCAGCGCCTGCGTCTGTTCGGCGAGGCTCGCTGCCGCGCCGGCGCTCTGCTCGGCCAGCGCCGCGTTCTGCTGCGTCGCCTGGTCCATCGCCGAAACGGAACGGCTCATCGCAGCGATGTCGCCGGCCTGACCGGCACTCGCCTGCGAGATCTCCGACACCGTCGCCGAAACCTGCTCGACCGCCACGACGATCTTGCCGAGCGTCTCGCCGGTCCGGCGCACCAGGCGCACGCCTTCGGCGACCTGCGCGTTGGAGTTGGCGATCACGCCCTTGATGTCCTTGGCGGCCGTGGCCGAGCGCTGCGCCAGGGTGCGCACCTCGCTCGCCACCACAGCGAAGCCCTTGCCGGCATCGCCGGCACGGGCTGCCTCGACCGCGGCGTTCAGCGCCAGCAGGTTGGTCTGGAAAGCGATGCCATCGATCACGGAGACGATCTCGGCGATACGCGCCGAGGACTGCTCCATCTGCCCGATCGCCGCGATCGTCTCCGCGACGACCTGCTGCCCGCTGCCGGCAACCGCCATCGCCTCGCCGGCGAGCTCGGTCGCGGCGCGCGAGCGGCCGGCGCTCTGCGTGATCGAGGCCGCGAGCTGGCCGGTGGTCTCTGCCGTCTCCTCCAGGCCGGCTGCCGACTGTTCGGTGCGCCCGGCAAGATCGACCGCGCCCGCCTTGATCTCGACGGCCGTCGCCGCGACATGCGCCGCCGCCAGCTGGATGCCGGAGACGGTCTGCGTCAGCCGCGCCAATGTCTGGTTGAGGCCGGACTTCAGCTCGCCGAGCCGCCCGTCATAGGCGCCGTCGACGCGGCCGGTCAGGTCCCCTTCGCTGAGGCCCGCCAGCACCGCGGCGAACTCGTCGGTGGCGGCCTCGACGATCGCGTTGATCTCGTTGACGCCCGTGGCGATGCGCTGCAGGGCCTCGGGCTTGCCGGCGAGTGGCACGCGCCGGGAGAAATCGCCCTCGGCCGCAGCGGCGACGACGGCAGCGACCTCGTCGGCGGCCCGCAATTCCTCGGTCAGCTCGCGCCATTCGATGGTCGAGCCCAGCCTCTGGCCGTCGGGCTGCGTCGTGACGGTCAACGTCAGACCGACCATGCGCTTGCCAAGCGCGACGCGCATCGCGCGCGCTTCGGGAATGCCCTGCGGGCCGGTGAACAGCTCCAGCACCTTGCCGAGCATGTCCTTGGCCGAGACACCCGGGAAGGCGGCGCGGAAATCCTCCTGCGCCTCGCTGAAGAACTTTAGCAGCGACTTGTTGACGTAGACGATCCGCCCGCTCGCATCGCAGACCATGATCGCAGTGCGGCAGCCGTCGAGGGCCGCCCGGATCCGCCCGGCCTCGACCGAGCTTTCCTGGACCTGGCGCAGAGCCCGCGAGAGCTGGCCGATCTCGTCGCGGCGGGCGAGTTCCGGTAGCGCCTCGGACGCGCCTTCCGAGAGCTTCTCCATGCCCTCGCGCAGCGCCGTGACGGGCCGGGCCAGCGAACGGGCTACGAGCCAGCCGAGGCCGGCGGCGAGAGCGACGCCGGCAACACCGAACGACAAGGCAGTGCCGGCAAAGCCCGACAGCGCCGCCTCGACCTGCTGGCTGGACAGGCCGACGGCGCCAAGCCGGGCGATTGCGCTCTGCTGGACCGCGTATGCGACGAGCCCACCCGAAACGGCAGCGCCGCCGGCGAACAGCGCCGGCAGCTTGACCGAGAGTTTCGAGAAGGCGCCCAGCTGAGTCATCGGTTCTTTTTGTCTCTCAGGCGTTCCTGGCCATCATTCGGCATTCCGGCTGGGCGCTACCGGCAAGGCCGACGACGCTCAGGCGACGCGCAGTTGCTTGTCCTGGTTGTCGCCGCCGTCGCGGATCACCGCGGCGAGGTCGAGCAAGGCGACGATCTCGGTGTCGAGCAGGACGAGGCCTTCGATCAAGCCGTGCTCATCGCGCTCGAGGTCCGGCGCCGGCCTGACCGCGCTGACCGGCACGTCGACGATATCCGAGACCGAGTCGACCAGCAGCCCGGCGGTCTTGTCCTCGACATCGACGACAACGATCACATGGGTCGCCGTCGCTTCGGTGGAGCCGAGGCCGATCGCGGTGCGCAGATCGTAGACCGCGAGGATCACGCCGCGCAGGTTGAGCACGCCGCGCACATGCGGGGCCGCATGCGGCAGCGGCGTCGTCGCCTGCCAGCCCTTGATCTCGCGGACCATGCCGACATCGATGCCGAAGGTACGGTCGCCGACCCGGAAGGTGACGATCCGGCGCGCAGCGGACTCAGGCTGCGCCGAGGTGAAGTGCTTTTCGCTGAGCTGCAGGGACATGGTTCATCCAGCCAGTTTGAGTTCGGGAGCGGGTTGGCGGGTACCCGAAGCCGCCACGCGCAGCATCGAGTCGACGTCGAGGATCAGGGCGACCAAGCCGTCGCCGAGGATCGTCGCAGCCGAGGCGCCGGCGACCGCGCCATAGTTCGACTCGAGGCTCTTCACGACGACCTGCTGCTGGCCGACGATCTCGTCGACGGCGATGCCGACATTCCCGCCGCGCTCGGTCTCCGCGATGATGATGATGTTCTCGTCGCGCGTGCCGGCCGAGCCCATCACGGCGCCCAGGCGATGCAGCGGCGTGATCTCTCCGCGCCAGCGCAGCACTTCCTGGCCGAAGGTCAGGTGCTCGATCGGCGTGTTGGCGAGGTGCTGCGTCTCGATCACGCTGGCGATCGGGATGACGTAGCGGTCGTCGCCGCAACGGATCACCATGCCCTCGAGCACGGCCAGCGTCAGCGGCAAGGCGAGGGTGAACTTGCAGCCGCGGCCCGGCTCGGAATCGACGCTGATGCGCCCGCCGAGCGATTCGACATTGCGGCGCACCACGTCCATGCCGACGCCGCGCCCGGAAATGTCGCTGACGGCGTCCGCGGTCGACAGGCCGGCGGCGAAGATCAGCTGGTCGATCTCTTCCGGCGCAAGCTTCTCGTCTGCGCCGACGAGACCGCGGGATTTCGCCTTGGCGAGCAGCCTGTCGCGACCGATGCCGCGCCCGTCGTCGGTCACCGAGATGACGATGCGGCCGGCGCGATGCTCGGCGATCAGCCTGATCGTGCCTTCCGGGTTCTTGCCGGCGGCGATGCGCTCCTCCGGCGTCTCGACGCCGTGATCCATCGAATTGCGGATCATGTGGGTGAGCGGATCGGCCAGTTCCTCGATGATCGTCTTGTCGACCTCGGTGTTCTCGCCTTCGAGGACGAGCTTCACTTCCTTGCCGAGCGTCTGGGCGAGCTCGCGCACCAGGCGCGGCATGCGCTGGAACACCGCCTTCACCGGCTGCGCGCGCACCGCCATGACATGGTCCTGCAATTCACGCGTCTGGCGCGACAGGGTCAGGATGCCTTCGGCGGTCTTGGCGTACACGTCATAGGGCAGCGAGCGCACGCATTCGACCAGCATGGACTGGGTGATGACGATCTCGCCGACCAGGTTCATCAGCCGGTCGATACGATCGAGATCGACGCGCACGCTGACCGCCTGGCGCTGGCGCGCGGCGGCCTCGTTGGAGACAGGCCGCGCAGCCGCACGGGCCGCCGCCGGAGCAGCTGCAGGCGCGGCGGCGACGGGAGCCGCCGCGGGAGCAGCGGCTGGCTGGATATCGGGCTGCGGCGCGGCATCGGCGGCCGGCCCGAGCCGGGCAAGGATCGCCGACAGGTCGGCGGCGACGTTCTGCGGCACCTCGGGCGCAGCAGCAGGGGCCGCCTCGGCCATGGGCTCCGCAGCGGCTTCGGTATCCGGCAGGACCTCGACCTCGAACTCCTCATTGGCGAGGGTGAAGTCGAACTTCGCAACAATTTCATCGGCGCTGAGCTCGGTGCGCATCATCACCGTGAAGCGCATATGGCAGTCGGTGACGTCGAGCGTCTCGAGCGCCGGCACATGGCTGAGGTCGCAGGCGACCGAGACGATCTCCTCGGCCGGCAGGATGCCGATGGCGACGCGCGGCTCGATCACCCGGCGGAACAGGTCGGCTTCCGGCGTGATCTTGATGCGGACGTCGTTGCCTGGCCTCCGGGCGGGCGCAGCGGCGACGGGCTCGTCGTCGTCCCAGCCGTCATTGGCCGCAGCCGGGGCCGCCGGAGCAGGCGCGCCCATCTTGGCGTCGACCATGGCGAGCAGATTGCCGAGCGCGGCGATGCCGACGGGAGCGTCGGCCGCAGGAGCGGCGGGAGCGGCAGCCTTGGCCTGACCGACCTGTTCGAGCGCGGCCAGCAGGTCGGGACGAACCGGCGCAACCTCGTCGTTGCGGGCGGCGGCGACCAGATCCGCGACGGCATCCGAACAGCGCAGGAACAGGGTGAAGGGCGCATCCTCCAGCGCGACGCGACCGGAGCGCAGATGGTCGAGCGCCGCCTCGAAGACATGGGCGAAGCCGACGAGCTCGGTGCAGCCGAAGGCGCCTGCGCCACCCTTGATCGAGTGGATGGCGCGGAAGGCCGCGTTGACATCCTCGGAATCGGTCGAGCCTTCGTCGAGCGCCTGGAGTTTCTGCTCCAGTGCGCCGAGGAGCTCCTCGCACTCCTGGAAGAAGGTCTGCTTGAGTTCCGCCAGGGGATCCATGGACCGCCTCAGTTCTGGTAGCGCGCGACGAGGCCGAGCAGGGTGTTGGGTTCGAATGGCTTGACCATCCAGGCGCTGGCGCCGGCACGGCGGCCTTCCGCCTTGATCTCGGCGCCGTTCTCGGTGGTCAGCACGATGATCGGGGTGTTCTGGCCGGCCGGGCGCGCGCGGCAGGCGCGCGTGAACTCGATGCCGTCCATCACCGGCATGTTGAGATCGGTGATGACAAGGTCAGGCTTGAACTGATCGAAGCGCGCCAGCCCCTCTTCGCCGTTCTCCGCCTCCGCCACCTCGTGGCCGGCATTCCGCAACGTCATGCTGAGCAGGCTGAGCAAGGTCTTGGTATCGTCGATCGCGAGGATCTTCATCGCGGGATCACTCCAGAACGAGAGCGCTTTGCGTCGGGTCGAACCCGATCGCCTGAAAAGACTGGCGGCACTCGTCCGAGACCGCCTTGAGCGTGACGCTGAGGCCGCGCGCCTTGGCGCTGTTGGCAGCAGAATGCAGGAGCTGGATCCACAGGCTCGGGAACGGCCCGGCCTCGGCACATTCGACCGCGATGCTCTCCTTCTGCTCCAGCGCGACGAGGAGCTGATTACGGAAGGCAGCAGCCTCTGATCGACCGAGGAAAGGCGGAAGGGAGACGGTGATGACCACGGCGGCGCGCCCTGTGTTTATTGACTGGGAAGCATCTCCGGGATTGGTAAAAATTTCGCTAACCGCCCCGGTTCGCGGCAAGGATTGTGACCGTTCCGCGGCAGCTTCGTTCAACGTCAGAACAGATTGTTGCTGATCGCGCGCGGCACCAGCGAGATGCTGCCGTTCGCTTCCTTGTACTTGCGCGGTATGTTGATGATGCCCGAGAGGTGGAGCCAGAGATTGTTCGGTGAGATCGGCTTGATGATGATCTCGTGCGCGCCGAGCTTGGCAGCCTGCACCACGGCGCGCCGGTCGGGCTTCTCCATCATCACCAGCACCGGCGCCTTGGCGAAGGGCGAGGTCTTGAAGGAGCGGATCGAAGCCAGGCACTTCACGCTGTCGCCGTCGGGCAAGTCCCAGTCGAGCATGACGATGTTGGGCTGCTTCTGGATGAAGGTCGTCGCCGCCGTGGCGAGATCGGCGGCCTCGAACACGCGCTGCAACTGCGCCTGGTAGAGCATGGTGCGGATGATGCGCCGATAGTGCGGGCTGGAGTCGATCAGCAGCACCGAGAGATTGGGGAAGGATGGCGCGATATGCATGTCCGCAACTCGAAACCCGTACTCGACTAAGACACTCGCAGACGGCGGTTAAGGCTCCGCCCAACTCCCTCAGACGCTGAGCCCGAACCGGACCCCGCCCCAGTGCCGGCCCCGCACGACGATCGGGGCCGAAAGATCTTCCATCACCAGGAAATTGCCGCCGCCCATGTCGCGCCGATAGGTCTGCAGCAGGAACGGCTTCTGGTTGCGCGCCGCGGCGAGGCCGGTGCGATCGTTGAAGATGCGCCGGTTGCGGCAATTGGCGTTGTTCCAGACCGGGTCGTGCCCCTGCGGCTGCGAATATTTGCGGTTGTGCGTCGGCAGGTAGCCGTTCCGGTCAACCGCCGCGCAGAAGACGATCCGCTTGCTCGCCGTGAGCATCTTCTCCTGCACCGAAGGCAGCAGCCGGTCGGTCAGCTCGGTGAAGCGGCAGAGGAATTGCTGGGGATCGCTGCCGGGGATCGGCCTGTAGGCTTCGTCGAACAGGTCGGCCTGACTGGCCTGCCCCGTCGCCAGCGCCTGCTCGAACAGGCCGGCGATCGCCGCCGCCGCCTCGAGCGCGATCTCGATCATGTCCGATTGCGGCGTGCGCACGCCCGAGCTCGCGATCGCTCCGAGGACCGCCTCGCTGGTCGAGACCAGCGACGCCCCGCGCCGGGCCGCGACCTCGAGATTGCGGCCGGACTGGTCGACCCCGGCGACCAGTCCCTTGATCTCGTCGCCGACCTGCGCGAACGCCGCCGCATTCTCGCGCGCCGGCGCCGAGATCGAGTCGATCTCCGAGATCAGCCCGACCACCGAACGGCCGAAATGGTCGAGCTCGCCGATCTGCTGCGAGATGCCCTGGCTCTCGTCGCTGGCGCGCCGTGCCGCCTGCGCGTTCGCCTCGCTCTGCTTCGCAAGCTGATCCACGGTCGCGACCAATGCGTCGAGCTGCTTGGCGCTGGCCGCCGTCGCATCGCGCGTCTGCTCGGCGAGCTGCTTCACCGCCGCAGCGATCACGGCGAAGCCGCGCCCCGCGGCACCGCTGCGCGCCGCCTCGACGCCGGCATTGATCGAGAGCAGCTGGATCTCGCGCGTGATCGTCTGGATGGCTTCGCTGGCTTCGCGCGCCTTGTGGGCGCGCCCGACGGCCTCGTTCAGCGCCTGCGAGATCGACTGGGCACCATCAGACAATTCGGCGATGTCGTTCTGCGCCGCGTTGAGCCCTTGCCGGACCGCACCGGTGACGCGCTCCAGCCCGCTCTTGACCACGGAGGCCGCCTGCTGGGCCGTATCGGCCGCCTGCTGGATCGCCTGGTTCGAGCGCGAAACCTGTTCGACCGAGGCGACGACGCGGTGCAAACCGTCGGTCTGCCGGTCGAGCTCGGCGTTGACGTCGCCGACACGCCCGGAGATGTCTGTGATCTCGGCACTGAGCTTGCCGAAGCGTTCGGCGATCTCGCGTACGGCTCGCGCCGCCGCTTCCGCCCCCGGCGCATCCTCATTGACAGGATCAGGCAGCTTCAGGGCCAGGGCGTGCATCGCTCGGCGCTTCCTTCTTGGAGTTATGCCCGCCGAACCTAAAGGAACAGGGTAAATCCGCGGTTAAGCGGCCCTGTCGGCAATATCTGCGTGGTTCCCTCGGCCCAGCGCGACCGCTAGGCTGGCGCCGCAGGACAGCCCCGGGGGCGGAAGCCGCTTGAACAGCCGACAGCTCGAAACCTTCGCCGCGGTGATGAAGGCCGGCACGATCTCGCGCGCCGCCGAGCTGCTCGGCGTCACCCAGCCTGGCGTCAGCCGCGCCATCGCCGAGCTGGAGAAGTCGCTCGGCTTCCTGCTGTTCGACCGCATCCGCAACCGCATCGTCGCGACGCCCGAGGCCAAGCTGTTCTATGCCCAGGTCCAGGCGTCCTTCCTCGGCATGGACACGCTTCGCGCCACCGCCGCCCGCATCCGCGACCATGGCGCCGGCCAGTTGCGCATCGGCTCGCTCTCGGCGCTCGGCTCGTCGCTGGTGCCACGGGCGGTGCGCCGCTTCCGCGACCGGCGCCCGGAGATCGCGGTGACGTTGATGGTGCTGCCCTCGCGCGATGTCCGCGACGGCGTCGCCTCCGGCGCCTTCGACATCGGCCTTGCCGCCGACGAGATCGACGTCTCCGGCGTGCTGCACCAGCCCTTTGTCCAGCCGCGCGTGCTCTGCGCCCTGCCGCTCGGCCACCCGCTAGCCGAGAAGGAGCTGATCGGCCCGGCCGATCTGCACGATCTGCCCTTCGTCGCCTATGTGCCGGAGGATCGCGCCCGTCAGAGGCTCGACCGCATCTTCGCGGAAGCCGGCGTCAAGCCGCGCATCGTCGTCGAGACCATCTATGCCGCCACCGTCTGTGCCCTCGTCGCGGAAGGCGTCGGCGTCGGCCTGGTCAGCCCCTATGCCGTCGCCGGCGCCGACCCGACCCGGCTGGTGCTGCGCCCCTTCGAGCCGGAAGTGCAGAGCCGCAGCCTGCTGATCCTTCCGCTCGACCGGCCGAAATCGCAATTGGTGCGCGACTTCATCGACTGCCTGATGGAAGTCCGCTAGCCGGCCAGACCATAACACCCAGGCATCGAGCCATGAGTTTTGCCTGATTGCCGGCAAGACCCCGCAGAGGGAACCTTTCTTCCACGAAAGGACCCTCTCCCATGCATGACGCGACCCGCAGCGTTCACCATCCCGCTGTCAACGAAGAGGGCTATGCCAGCCTGACGGTGCCGACGCACCGCGCCTCGACCATCGTCTATCCCGATGCGGCGAGCTTCTTCGCCCGCAAGCATCGCGGCTTCGACGGCTACACCTACGGCCTGCACGGCACGCCGACGCATCGCACGCTCGAAGCGCAGCTGACCGCCCTGCATGGCGGGGTGCGCACGGTGCTCGTCCCCTCCGGCCAGGCGGCGGTCACCATCGTCCTGCTCTCGGTGCTGCTGCCGGGCGACAAGGTGCTGATCCCCGATCAGGTCTACCAGCCGGTCCGCAGCTTCTGCGAGGACTATCTGAAGCCGCGCGGCATCGACTACGGCGTCTACGACCCGCTGATCGGCGCCGGCATCGCCGATCTCATCGACGACAAGGTCAAGCTGGTCTGGGTCGAGTCGCCGGGCTCGAACACGATGGAGGTGCAGGATATCCCCGCTATCGTGAAGGCGGCGAAGGCCAAGGGCGTGCTCGTCGGCTGCGACAACACCTGGGCGACGCCGCTGATCTTCAAGCCGCTGGCCCATGGCGTCGATTTCGCCTGCGAGGCGCTGACCAAATATGTCGGCGGCCATTCCGACCTGCTGCTCGGCTCGGTCACGGTCGCCGACCTTGATCTGCGCGAGACGCTGAAGGTGACGCTGCGCGGTCTGGGTGTCGGCGTCTCGCCCGACGAAGTCCAGCTCGCCTTGCGCGGCCTGGAAACTCTGGCGCTACGCCTTAGCCATATGGGCAAGGTCTCCGAGGACTTCGCCCGGCGCCTTTCCCGCTCGCCCGCGGTCGAGACCGTGCTGCATCCGGCCCTGCCCTCCTGCCCCGGCCATGAGTTCTGGAAGCGCGACATGGGCCGCTCGTCCGGCGTGTTCAGCGTCGTGCTGAAGCCGGTGCCGCAGGCGCAACTCGAAGCGGCGCTCTCAGCGCTCAGGGTCTTCGCCATCGGCGCTTCCTGGGGCGGCACGCGCAGCCTGATCGCGCCGCTGGCGCCCGAGGGTGACCGCAGCGTCGTGCCCTGGCCGCATCAGGGCCCGTCGCTGCGCATCAGCATTGGCCTCGAGGACCAGGACGACCTCTGGAACGATCTCGACGCCTTGCTGGTCGCGCTCGAACCGCCGGCCGCCGCCAAGGTCGCCTGAGGCAGGGAGACGAAAGACGACGAACGTGGCGGGGCAGCGTCTCCGCCGCGACGGGAGAGCTTTGCCTGATAACAACGACAGGGGATCAACGATGAAACGGACCTTGCTACGCCTCACCGCCGCGTTCGCGCTCGCCGCCGGCTTCGCGGCCCCCGCCTCCGCCGACACGCTTCAGATGATCCGCGACCGCGGCAAGATCATCTGCGGCACCAGCCCCGGCGTCGCCGGCTTCTCCACGCAGGACGCCAATGGCCGCTGGCAGGGCTTCGACATCGATATCTGCCGGGCGCTCGCCGCGGTGATCTTCAACGACACCGAGAAGGCCGGCTTCGTCTCGCTGACCTCGAAGGACCGGCTGATCGCGCTGCAGGCCGGCGAGATCGACGTGCTGCCGCGCACAACGACCTGGACGCTGTCGCGCAATGCCGGCCAGGGCGTCACCTTCACCACCGTCAACTATTACGACGGCCAGGGCTTCATGGTCTCCCGGAAGCTCGGCGTCTCCTCCGCTGCCCAGCTCGGCGGCGCCTCGGTCTGCGTCGCGCAAGGCACGACCAGCGAGCTCAACCTCGCCGACTATTTCCGCAAGCTCGGGGTGAAATACGAGGCCGCCGCCTTCGGTACGTCGGAAGAAGCACTCAAGGCCTACGAATCCGGCCGCTGCGACGCCTACACCACCGACATCTCCGCCCTCTCGGCCGTCAGGATGAAGCTGCAGGACCTCGACGACCACGTCATCCTGCCGGAAGTCGTCTCCAAGGAACCGCTCGGCCCCTGGGTCCGCACCGGCGACGAAACCTGGTTCAACCTGGTGCGCTGGACCGTGCTCGCGCTGATCAACGCCGAGGAGCTCGGCATCACCAAGGCCAATGTCCAGGAGATGCTGAAATCGTCGAATCCCGAGGTTAAGCGTTTCCTCGGCCTCGACGGCAAGATGGGCGAGGCGATGGGCGTCACCAACGACTGGGTGGTGCGCATCATCTCCGCTGTGGGCAATTACGGCGAGAGCTTCGAGCGTCATCTCGGCAAGAGCTCGCGCCTGCAGCTGGCGCGCGGCCCCAACGAGCTCTGGAGCAAGGGCGGCATCCAGTACTCACCGCCCTTCCGGTAGGCAGCGAGGCAGGCACAGGGAACCGCCGGGCTCTCCGGCGGTTGTTTACTCCGTTACATCACCAAGGAGTACTGCCCGTGCCCGCCATCAAATCCCTCCTCGCCGGCGCTGCCGCCCTCATGCTGGTTTCCGGCTCGGCCATCGCCCAGCCGCGAACGCTCGGCCCACAGACCGGCACGGTCAAGATCGAGCAGATTTCCGTCGCCTTCATCGCTTCGGGTGAGCTCGGCGGCGGTACCTTCACCTATCGTGGCCGCTCCTATCCGATCTCGGTCGGCGGGCTCGGCATTGGCGGCATCGGCGCCTCCCGTGTCCTCGCCAGCGGGCGCGTCTACGGCCTGACGACCCGCAACGACCTCGCTGGACCCTACGTCCAGCTCAAGGAAGGCTGGGCTGTCGGCCGCGCCGGCCAGGGCCGCGTCTGGCTCAAGAACGACAAGGGCGTGACCATCAGCCTCGACACCCGCCGACAGGGGTTGCAGGCGACGATCGGCGCCGACGGCGTGGTGATCGCGTTCAAGTAAGCGAGACCACCGGCAGGAAGGCACTCAATGGCGGCCGGGCGGATGCTCGGCCGCACTCGTTTAACGGCTCTCAGCGTCCAACCGCGCATACTCCGCCGCCAGAAAATCGAGCAGCGCCCGGACGGAGGGCAGCAAGCCGCGCCGAGACGGAAACACCGCGTGGATGATGCCGGCGCGCGGCGCCCAGTCCGGCAGGACCTCGATCAGCCGGCCTGCCCTGATATCCTCGATCACCACCATGACCGGCATCTGCACCACGCCGACGCCTTCAAGCGCGGCATGGCGCAGCGCCACCATGTCCTCGGTGACGAAGCGTGGCTGGTGGCGGATGCTGGCCTCGGCGCCATCAGGCCCCTGCAGCCGCCATTCATGACCCGGCTGCGTCCCGCCCCATGACAGGCTCGGCAGCGTACCGACATCGGCGGGCACCGGCGTGCGCCCGAGCCCGGCCAGCAATTGCGGCGCCGCCACCAGGCATTGCCGGCTTTCGGCCAGCACCTTCATCACCAACTCGCTTTCATCCAATGGCGGGAAACGCACCCTGATCGCGATGTCGAAGCCCTCGCGGATCACGTCGACGCGCCGGTTGGTGCTCTCCAGCTGCACCTCGACCTTCGGACACGCCGCGAGGAAGCGGGCGATCATCGGCCCGACCTGGAAATAGAGCACCGCCGACGGGCAAGCGACGCGCACTACGCCCTGTGGCGCGGCACGGGCCCGGTCGATCGCCTCCTGCGCCGCCTCGGCCTCGACCATCATCGCGACGCAATGCTGGTAGTATTCGCGGCCGATCTCGGTGACCGCGAAGCGCCGCGTCGAGCGCTGCACCAGCCTGACCCCGAGCCGCTCCTCCAGCAGTGCCAGCCGACGGCTCAGCCGCGAGCGTGGCATGCCCATCGCACGGGCGGCCGCGGCGAAGCCCTGATGCTCGACCACCTGGGCGAAGAAGTAGAGGTCGTTCAGGTCCTGCATCGCACCACCATTGTCCTATCAATAGGACAGAGTGGCGGGATTATGCCGGCTACTGCGCCTTCTGTCCCGCTCATAATCTTCTTGGCAACACGGCGCCGCATCGGCGCCTCCAAGGAGACCAGGCCATGCGACAGGTTCGCGGCATCTACAGCAGCCCCGCCGCCCATTGGGTCGGCGACGGCTTCCCCGTCCGCTCGATGTTCTCGCACGCCGCCCAGGGCGAGCATGTCAGCCCCTTCCTGCTGCTCGACCACGCCGGCCCTGCCGAGTTCGCTCCGGCGGGCAAGCCGCGCGGCGTCGGCGTCCACCCCCATCGCGGCTTCGAGACCGTCACCATCGTCTATCAGGGCGAGGTCGAGCACCGCGATTCCACCGGCCAGGGCGGGCTGATCGGCCCCGGCGACGTGCAGTGGATGACTGCCGCCTCCGGCATTCTGCACGAGGAATTCCACTCGCAGGCCTTTACCCGCTCGGGCGGCACGCTCGACATGGTTCAGCTCTGGGTCAACCTGCCGGCGAAGGACAAGGGCGCAGCTCCCGGCTACCAGACCCTGCTCGACAAGGACATTCCGGCAGTCGCGCTTGAAGGTGGCGCCGGCACGCTGCGCGTCATCGCCGGCGACTATCAGGGCCATGCCGGCCCGGCCCGCACCTTCACTCCGATCGACATCTGGGACCTCAAGCTGAAACGCGACGGGCAGGTTTCGCTCGCTCTGCCGGAGGGACGCACGCTCGGTCTCGTCGTCCTGCGCGGCAACGTCCTGATCAATGGCGCCGACAAGGCCCGCGAGGCTCAGTTCGTACTGTTCGATCCGACCGGCGGCGAGATCGCGATCGAAGCGGAAACCGACGCCGCCGTGCTCGTCCTCAGCGGCGAGCCGATCGACGAGCCGGTCGCGATGCACGGCCCCTTCGTCATGAACACCAATGCGGAGATCCGCCAGGCCATGGCCGATTTCCAGAGCGGCCGCTTCGGCAAAATCCCGGCCTGAGCGCCGGCACCGGCGCTGTCCGCCGCCGCGATGCCGGACATTCCTCGCAACGGAGAAAGACCATGACCAAGCCCTATACCCGCCTCGACAAGGACAAGGCCGTCGTCCTGCTGGTCGACCACCAGACCGGCCTGCTCTCGCTCGTCCGCGACATCGACCCGGACAAGTTCAAGAACAACGTGCTGGCGCTGGCCGACCTCGCCAAATACTTCAAGCTGCCGACGATCCTGACGACCAGCTTCGAGGACGGCCCGAACGGCCCGCTCGTTCCCGAGCTGAAGCAGACCTTCCCGGACGCGCCGTTCATCCCGCGCCCCGGCCAGATCAACGCCTGGGACAATGAGGACTTCGTCAAGGCGGTGAAGGCGACGGGCCGCAAGCAGCTCATCATCGCCGGCGTCGTCACCGAGGTCTGCGTCGCCTTTCCGGCGCTGGCCGCGATCGAGGCCGGCTTCGAGGTCTTCGTCGTCACCGACGCCTCCGGCACCTTCAACGAGATCACCCGCCATTCCGCTTGGCAGCGCATGTCCGATGCCGGCGCCCAGCTGATGACCTGGTTCGGCGTCGCCTGCGAACTGCATCGCGACTGGCGCAACGATGTCGAGGGCCTGGGCGCGCTCTTCTCGAACCACATCCCCGACTACCGCAACCTGATCACCAGCTACACCACCGTCTCGGCGAAGAAGGCCTGATCGGCGAGGAGCGCAGAGCAAACGACGCCTGCGCTCCACCTTCTCGCCCCGCAAAACCTCCACGGAGATCTGTCATGACGACCCCCGCCAACTTCAACGGCCAGCGCCCGGTCATCGACCCCAGCGATGCGGTGATGCTGCTGATCGACCATCAGAGCGGCCTGTTCCAGACCGTCGCCGACATGCCGATGCCGGTGCTGCGCAATCATGCCGCCGCGCTCGCCAGAATGGCGACGCTGAGCAAGATGCCGGTGATCACCACCGCCTCGGTGCCCCAAGGGCCGAACGGGCCGCTGATCCCGGAGATCCATGAGAACGCGCCGCATGCGCAGTACGTCGCCCGCAAGGGCGAGATCAACGCCTGGGACAATCCCGACTTCGTTGCGGCGGTGAAGGCGACCGGGCGCAAGACCCTGATCATCGCCGGCACCATCACCTCGGTCTGCATGGCCTTCCCGGCGATCGCCGCCGCTTATGACGGCTACAAGGTCTTCGCCGTGGTCGATGCGTCGGGCACCTATTCGAAGATGGCGCAGGAGATCACGCTCGCCCGCGTCGTCCAGGCCGGCGTCGTGCCGATGGACACCGCCGCCGTCGCCTCCGAGCTGCAGAAGAGCTGGCATCGCGACGACGCTGAGCAGTGGGCACAGGTCTATACCAGGATCTTCCCACCCTATCAGTTGTTGATCGAAAGCTATCTTAAGGCCCAGCAGGTCGAGAAGGACCAGGAACAGCTAGACTCCCAGCGCGGCTGACCTGTCATGCTCGTGACTGGACAACTGCCCTAGCAAGCTCAACTTGAACCGCCGGAGCTTCCTCGTTCCGGCGGCCTCCCGTGACAAGAGGATGATCCCGATGACGAAGGTTCTGGTTCTCTACTATTCCAGCTACGGCCATATCGAGACGATGGCGCAGGCGGTCGCCGAAGGGGCGCGCGAGGCCGGCGCCGAGGTGGTGATCAAGCGCGTGCCCGAGCTGGTGCCCGAGGAGGTCGCCCGCAAATCCGGCTTCAAGCTCGATCAGGCCGCGCCGATCGCCACCGTCGACGAGCTTCCGAACTACGACGCCATCATCCTCGGCGTTCCCACCCGCTTCGGCAACATGCCGGCGCAGATGAAGAACTTCCTCGACCAGACCGGCGGCCTCTGGTTCCAGGGCAAGCTGATCGGCAAGGTCGGCAGCGTCTTCACCTCGACCGCGACCCAGCATGGCGGCCAGGAAAGCACGATCCTCTCGACCCATACCGTGCTGCTGCATCAGGGCATGGTCATCGTCGGCCTGCCCTACAGCTTCCAGGGCCAGATGTCGCTGAGCGAGATCACCGGCGGCTCGCCCTATGGCGCCAGCACCATCGCCGCCGGCGACGGCTCGCGCCAGCCGTCGGAGAACGAGCTCGCCGGCGCCCGCTTCCAGGGCAAGCACGTCGCCGGCATTGCGGCCAAGCTGGCGGCGGGCTGAGACCCAACCGAATCCGCGGTCCGGCAGCGCTGCCGGGCCGCCTTGTCTTGAGCCGCACCGCGGCTTCAGATTGTCGCTGCGCCCGCACGCGATAGCCAGGTCGGCCGCAGCCAGAGAGGAATGCCCGATGGATACCGGCGTCGTCGACAACCCCGACCAGCATCGCTTCGAGCTCGACATCGATGGCGAACTCGCCCTCGCCTACTACAAGCTCGACGGCGACCGCATCGTGCTCACCCACACCGAGGTGCCGCAGGCCCTCTCGGGCCAGGGCGTCGGCTCGCGCCTGGCCAAGGGCGTCTTCGAGCAGATCCGGGCGTCGGGCCGCAAGGTCGTGCCACGCTGCTCCTTCATGGCCGGCTGGGTCAGTCGCCATCCGGAATATGACGACATCGTCGTAGGCTGAGCCCGGCAGCTCGGCCCGCTGCGGCGGAGCGACGCTACTTCATCGCGTCCGGCTGCACCGTGGTTGCCTCCGCGATCGGTCCGGCGCTCCGGGCCGGCAACGGCCGGTCGCGTTGCGGCCATTGCAGTGCGAGCATCGCCGCCGCCAGCCCGATCCCGAGCAGGTCGGTCAGCCAGTCCGGCTTCACCAGGCAGAAGGCGGTCGCGACGAGGAGCGCGCGCTCCCAGATGGCGCAGCGCCGCAGCAGATAGCCGTGCAGGCCCGCCGCGAGCAGGCCGATGCCGATGCAGGAGGCGATGAAGCGCCAGATGATCGTCGGCCAGTCGCCGATCATCAGCAGCGCCGGCTCGTAGACGAACATGAACGGCACGACGAAGCCCGCCGCGCCGATCTTCACGGCCGCCCAGCCGCTGCTCCAGAGATCGGCCTTCGCCAACCCGGCCGCGGCATACACCGCGAGCGCGACTGGCGGCGTGATCGCCGAGAGGATGGCGAAGTAGAAGGCGAACATGTGCGCCGCCGGCATCATCACGCCGAGCTTGATCAGCGCCGGCACCAGCAGCGAGGTCATCACGATATAGGCCGGGGTGGTCGGCATGCCCATGCCGAGCACGATGCCGGCGACGCCGGTCAGCAGCAGCGCCAGCAGCAGGTAGTTCTGCGACAGTCCGATCACGGCCTGGGTGAAGACGATGCCGGCGCCGGTCAAGGCCACGACACCGATGACGATGCCGGCGCAGGCGCAGGCGAGCGCCACGGCAAGCGCATTGCGCGAACCATCGATCATCGCGTCGATGATGATCGGGATGCGTACATTCACCCGCGTCGAGGCGCGCAGCGCCGCAACCGGGAAGCAGAGCAACGTCCCGGCCAGCGCGGCGAGCGGAGCGCTGTAGCCGGAATAGAGCACGGCGAGGATGGTCAGCACTGGCAGGAAGAGATGGCCGCGCTCGCGCAGGGTCGTACCGAGCTTCGGCAGTTCGCTGCGCGGCACGCCCATGATGCCGTGGCGCTTCGCCTCGAAATGCACCGCGGCGAAGCAGGCGACATAGTAGAGGATAGCCGGGATCAGCGCCCAGATCACCACCTGGCCATAGGAGACCGACAGGAACTCGGCCATGACGAAGGCCGCCGCCCCCATGATCGGCGGCATGATCTGGCCGCCGGTCGAGGCCACCGCCTCGACGCCGGCGGCGAAATGCGGCTTGAAACCGGTCCGCTTCATCAGCGGGATCGAGATCGGCCCGTCGACCATGACATTGGCGACGGCGCTCCCGGAGATGGTGCCGAACAGGCTCGACGACACCACCGAGACCTTGCCGGGCCCGCCGGCCGTGTGCCCGGTCAGCGACAGCGCGAAATCCATGAAGAGCTGGCCCGTGCCGGTCCGCTCCATGAACGAGCCGAACAGCACGAAGATCATCACATAGGCGGCGGAGACGCCGAGCGGCGCACCGAAGATGCCTTCCGTCGTCATGAACAGCTGGTCGAGCAGCCGCATCGGCTCGACCTTCGCGACGAAGAGGCCATAGACGAGGAAGACGATCGCGGTCAGCGGCAGCGCCCACCCGATTAGCCGCCTGGTCGCCTCGAGCAGCAGCACGATGAGGATGACCGCCATCGCCATGTCGACCGGCGTCATGTCGTCGACATAGTAGATGCGGTTGACGATGTAGTCGTAGTTCCAGAACAGATAGGTGATCGGCGCCATCGCCAGAACGAGCAGCGCGTAGTCGAGCAGCGAGGGCGCGGCATCGCTCCCGGCCCGCCGATAGATCAGGAAGGTCAGCGTCAGCGCGAAGAGCAGATGCGTGCCGCGGAAGATGATCGCTTCCGGCGTGCCCTGCCCGCCCAGGATCGGCGGCAGGATCACCCACATATGGTAGAGCGCCATCGCGACCGCGATCACGGCCGTGACGAGCCGAACGATGCCGGCATGGCTGAAATCGAACCGGAATTCCGGCTTGGGAACGCTGATATCCACTGGCATGTCCCGGCTCTGGAGCCGATCGCGGGCCGTCGCGCGCATGCGCCGCGCAGGCCGATCGGAAGCTTGTCGGAGAGCGCGCGCCGGAAAGGCCCGGCGCGCCGGGTTAGCGATCGGTTCTCAAGGCTGCCGCCAGCCGCTCACTTGGCGGCGACGGTGATGCCCTTTTCCTTGTAGAAGCGCACCGCGCCGGGATGGAACGGCACGCCGACATCCTCCGCCATGATCTGTGGCGTCAGGCCGGCCATTGTCTTGCTGGTCGCCGCCAGCGCCGGGACGTTGTCGGCGATCGCCTTGGTCATCGCATAGACCTGGTCGGCCGGCAGCTTGCAGGAGGCGACGATGTGGGTGGCGTAGCCGATCACCTTCACGTCCTCGGCCTGCTTCGGATAGGTGCCTTTCGGCACCGTCACCAGCGTGTAGCCGGGGTTGAGCTTGCGCATGCCGTCGAGATCGGCCGAGAGGTCGAGCAGCTTGACGTCGCGCGCCGAGGCGAGATCCATCACCGCGCCGGAGGGGATGGCCGTGCCGAGCGAAAACGCCTGGGCATGGCCGTCCTTCACCTGCTCGACGGAGTCCGTATAGGAGACGAACGAGACCTTGACGTCGCTATAGCTCATCCCGTGCACCTTCAGCAGCTGGCCGGTAATGAGCTCGCCGGTGTTGCCGCGCGGCTGGGTGGTGATCGCCTTGCCTTTCAGGTCCTTGACCGTCTTGATCCCGGAATCGGCCGGCACCAGCATCTGGAAATACTGCGGGTAGAGCGAGGCGATGTTGCAGATGTTCTCGTGCTTCTTCGGGAACGGCGCATTGCCGGCGAGCCCGTCGACCGTCGAGATCGAGTTGCCGAAGCCGACCTCGGCCTTGCCGTCCTCGATCGCGCGGACATTGGCGATGCCGGCGCCCGGCAGCGACTGCACGGCAAGGCCGGGAACAGCCTTCTCCCACATGTCCTTGAGCTGCCCACCCAGGGGCACCCAGACGCCGCCCTGCGGCCCGGTCATCAGACGCATCTCGGCAGCAGCGGCCGGCGCGGACAGCACCGTCGCGACTGCGAGACACAAAGCTGCACTGCTCAGTCTCGTCATCGGATTTCCTCCCTTTGAAACGATTGAACCTCGCCGCCTCTTGGGGGCGGTCGGGCAAACGCCGGCAGAACCGGCGCGACAATCATCGCGCCAAAGCTAGCGATTGAGGGCGGGCTGGCAAGTCTGGTTGTGGAAGTCGTGCATTAGTCGTCCTGCGCGAGCGGCCTCCGGGCTCGCAGGGCCGTTGCCGCTGCGCCCCGCTGATGCTAGGCCTGCCGCGGGCCGGTAGCTCAATGGTTAGAGCTCGCTGCTCATAACAGCGCCGGTGCCGGTTCGAGTCCGGCCCGGCCCACCAAACCGCCCCTCACGCCCCGCCGATCAGGATCCCCGCCGCCAGCACCAGCGCGCCGCCGAGCACGACCTGGAAGGTCGCGCGGGCGAAAGGCGTTTCCATGTAGCGGTTCTGGATCCAGACGATCGCCCAGAGCTCGATGAAGACCACCACGAGCGCGATCGCTGTCGCCGTCCAGAAGGACGGGATCAGATAGGGCAAGGCATGGCCGAGGCCGCCGAGCGCGGTCATCACGCCCGAAGCCAACCCGCGTTTCCAGGGCGAGCCGCGGCCGGAAAGCTTGCCGTCGTCATGCGCCGCCTCGGTGAAGCCCATCGAGATGCCGGCGCCGATCGAAGCCGAGAGACCAACCAGAAACGTTGTCCACGGGTTCTGCGTCGCGAACGCCGTGGCGAAGATCGGCGCCAGCGTCGAGACGGAGCCGTCCATCAGCCCGGCGAGGCCCGGCTGGACCCAGGTCAGCAGGAACTGCCGGTGCGCGGCCGCGTCCTCCGTCGAGCCGGCCTCGCCCTTGAGATGGTCCTCGGCGAGTTCCTCCGCCTTGCTCTCGTGGCCAGCCTCCGCCCGCGCCAGGTCGCCGAGCAGGCTGCGCGTCTGCGCATCCGTGCTGCGGCCCGCGGCGGCGACATAGAAATCGCGCGCCTGGCGCTCCATGGCCGCCGCCTCCTCGCGGATGCGCTCGAGGCCGAGCGTCTCGACCAGCCAGACCGGCCGACGCTGGTAGAAGTCGGCGACATGCTCGCGCCGGATCGGCACCACCACCTCGCCGAAGCGGCGGCGGTAATCATCGAGCAGGCGGCGGCGATGCCCGTCCTCCTCTGCTGCCATGCCGTCGAACACCGCCGCCGAAGCCGGATAGTCCTTGCGCAGCTTCTCGGCATAGACGGCGTAGATGCGGCCATCCTCCTCTTCCGAGGCGATCGCCAGCGCCAGAATCTCGCGCTCGCTCAGGCTGTCGAAGCGGCGCCGGCCACCGAAGCCGGCGGGCAGGAACGAGGATAGCATCGCAATCTCCTTAGAATGATTCTAAGATAAATATCGCACCATCTCGCGACAAGCCGCCCCAAACGCAACGCCCCCCGCCTTGCGGCGGAGGGCGTCGGGATATCCGGCGATGACGTCGTGCGTCAGGCGGCCCGCGCCTGCTCGTGATCGTGCTCCGCCCCGCCTTCGCGGAAGCTGAAGCGCGAGATGTGCTCCTTCAGCGAGCGGGTCTGCTCATCGGTGAGGGCGAGAGCAGCATTGGTCTCCTCGACCAGCGCGGCGTTCTGGTGCGCCATGGTGCCGATGCCGTCGATCTCCTTATTGATCGTCGAGACGTCGCTGGCCTGGCCGCGCGCCGTCTGCGAGATGCCGTTCATCAGCGCCGAGAGATCGTTGACCGAAGTCAGGATGCTGCCGAACACGGCCGAGCTCTGCTCGACCAGGCCGACGCCGACCTTGACGTCGCCATGGGCGGCCTCGACCAGCTTCTTGACGTCGTTCGAGGCATCGGCCGAACGCTTGGCGAGGCTGCGCACCTCGCTGGCGACCACCGCGAAGCCCTTGCCGGCATCGCCGGCGCGAGCCGCTTCAACCGCTGCGTTCAGCGCCAGCAGGTTGGTCTGGAAGGCGATCTCGTCGATCATCGAGATCACCTCCGAGATCTTGCTGGAAGAGGTACGGATGCGCTGCATCGCTTCCAGCGCCGAGGCGACGACCTGCTCGCCCTGCTGGGCGCGCTCCTCGGCGCTCTGGGCCATGCCGACAGCGGCGGCGGCATCCTTGGCGGTCTTCTGGACATTGGTCGCGAAGGCGCCGAGCTGGTTGGTAGCGACCGAGACGGCGTTGCTCTCCTCGGAAGTACGCTCGGCAAGGTCGGTGACGCCGTCGAGGATCTCGCTGGTCGCGCTGCGCACGGCCGAGACGGTCTCGGAGAGGCGTGCCAGCGTGCTCTCGAACTCGCCGGCGAGGCTATTGGTGCCGTTCTTCAATTCGGCGAAGGCGCCCTGGTAGCGGCCCTCGACGCGGGCGACCAGATGGCCGTCCGAGAGATGGCCGAGGACCTCGCAGGTTTCGGACAGGCCGGCCTGGACCGTCTCCAGCAGCTCGTTGACCGAAGCTGCCAGCGCATTGAGCTCGGCATCGGCGAAGGTCGCGTCGACCCGGCGGCTGAAATCGCCCTGCGCCGCTGCGGCGACGACGACCCCGAAGGCTTCGCCGAGCTCGGCCATCATCTGGCGGCGCTGCTCCTGGGCGCGCTCCTCATCCTCGACCTTGGCGAGTTCGGCGGCGCGCAGCGCCACCGCATTGTCGCGGAACAGCAGCACGCTCTTCGAGATGTCGGCGATCTCGTCACTGCCCTTGGTGTCGACGGCCGTCTCGAGCTGTCCGTCGGCGATCGCCTTGGTCGCGGCCCAGAGCTTGTTGAGGCGGCCGACGATCTGGCGCCGGACATAGAACAGCGACAGCGCCAGAGCGACGAGAAGCGAGCCGAGGCCGATCATGCCGAGCCAGAGCTTGCTGGTCTCGATCAGCTCTTTCGTCGAGCCGACGGCGGCCTGCGCCTCGCCGCGCGCGCCCTGCACCAGCGCATCGACCTCGCGGCGCAGCTGCGCCGCCGCCTGATCGATCTCCTTGAGGCCGCGGTTGATTCCCTCGCGGGTGGTGATGTCACGGTTGCGGATGTCGACCAGTCCGTCGCTGCCTTCGCCGATCCCGATCAGGTCCTCGACCGTCTTGGCCCGCGCCTTGTTGGCGGTGATCTTCTCGGCGTCGGCGAGCAGCGTCCGCAGCCGGTAGGCGATGCCGTTGAAGCGCTCGCGGGCGAGGCTCAGCTTTTCCTTGTCGTTGATCTGGGCGATCTCGCGCAGCACGCCGACCATCTCGTTGACATTGGCCTGCAGGGTGCGGGCCAGGTCGAAGATCGCGAAGTCGCGATCCATCAGCGTCTTGACCGCACCGGTCAGCGCCTCGCCGGAGAGTACGGCGAGATCGTCGAGGCCGAAGGTCACCGCGAACTTGGCCTGCTCGGCCTCGCCGCTGGCGGCCTTGACGAAGGCCTCATAGGCGCCGCCGAGCCTCTCCAGCGCCGCGGCGCCTTCGGAGGCGTTGCGCAGGCGCTCGCCGGTCAGGTCGTTGATGTCGTTGATCTGGCGCGAGAGATTGTCGAGCGCGGCCTGCGCCTTCTTGTTGTCGACATTGCCCTGCTCGCCGATCTTGCGGACGAGGTCGAACTGCCGGGCCTCGACCTTGTCGAACTCGCCGGTCAGCGCAGCGCGCTCGCGCACCGTCTGCACTTCCATGAAGCGCGGCGCCAGCGCAGTCGAGGCGGTGGCAGCCTGCGACAGCTCGAGCGCCAGCTCGACCACCGGCATCTTGCGCTCGACCATCTCGGCGACTGTGCTGCCGACCCTGCCATAGGAGAACCAGGCGACCAGCGAGGCCGCGATCGTCAACACCGTCAGGACGCCGAGCGCGGCATAGATCCGCGCTGCGATCCCGATGCGCGAGCCCTTCTGGCGCGCAGGCTTTTCAGTCTTCGACATTGACGCGGTACTCCTGAAGGCATTCCCGGCAGCGCGGCGCTGGCCGAGGTCGGACGCGGACATGGGCTAGCAGCCGACGAGGGTCAGCCGCGGAATGGAAATGATCGTGATGATGAGCGACAGCGGCTCGTCGGCGCGGCGCCTCGATGCGGCGACGGCGCGAGCCATGCTTCATGCGCCGACGGATGACGGCGGCCGATCATGCAGGACCTCCCAGCCCCTGGCAGACCGGCCCCGATGGACCGATCTGCGGCAGAATTGCGGAGGTCCGCTTAAAGAACGCTTAAGTTGCCGGATTCTTCTGAATCACTCGCCGATCGAGCCTCTTCACGGCTCGTTAGGAATTGCGGCGTCGTCCCCTACCCCGCCGACAGCGGCGGCACGGGACGCGGCTTGCCGTCATCGTCGATCGCGACGAAGGTGAAGGTCGCGTCGGTGACCTTCTCGTGCAGCGTGGTGCGGAAGCGCCTGGCCCAGGCCTCGACCTGGATCTTCATCGAGGTCCGCCCGACCGATTTCACCGAGGTGTAGACGCTGAGCACGTCACCGATCTTGACCGGGCGGATGAAGGTCATCGCCTCGACCGCGACCGTGACCACGCGCCCCTGCGCCCGGTCGACCCCGGCGATGCCGCCGGCCTGGTCCATGCGCGACATCACCCAGCCGCCGAAGATGTCGCCATTGGCGTTGGTGTCCGCCGGCATGGCGATGGTGCGAACGGTCAGGGTGCCGCAGGGTTCTTCGGCAGGTTTCACGCCGGGCTCAGTCATCGTTGGCCTTCCCCTCTTCGATATGGAAGGAGTGGAGCACACGATGCAGGATCGGCGCCAGCACGAAGCCGGTGGCGATCACCACAAACAGGCCTGAGAAGATCGCATAGAAGCCGGCGAAGAGCTTACCGTCTGCGGTTTTGAGTTCGGCGACCGGCCCCATGCCGGAGAGGATCATGGCCGCATTGACGAAGGCATCGACCCCGCTCATGCCTTCGCTCGCGGCATAGCCGATCATGCCGATGCCGAGCCCGACGACGGTGAGCCCCATCCAGAGCAGCATCGCCCGGCCCATGCGCAGCGCGAAGCGCCGTATCGGGACCAGCCGCTCATGGCGACGCTCGAATTGCAGCATGGGTTCGCCCCTGGGAGGTTGAGTGCAGCTTGGCGAGCCTGCATGCTGCGTCAAGCCGTTCAGGGCAGGAGGAAGCGCGATGTCCAGCCCGCCACCGATGATCTGCATCTCGCTGCGCTATGCCGATGCGCCCCGCATGTATGACTGGCTGATCGCGGCCTTCGGCTTCGAGAAGCATGCCGCTTATTATTCCGACGACGGCAAGACCCTGCTCCATGGCGAATTACGCATGGGCGAGAGCTTCGTCATGCTCGGCTCATCCGAGAACAACGAGTTCGGCAAGCTGGTCTCGCGCCCGGCCGAGCTCGGCGGCACCACCGCCTCGCCTTATATCGCGACGACGGGGATCGACGCGCTCTGCGAGCGCGCCCGTGCCGCGGGAGCGGAGATCTGCATGGAACCGACCGACCAGCCCTATGGCAGCCGCGACTTCATCTGCAAGGACCCGGAAGGCCATGTCTGGTGCTTCGGGACGTACCGGCCGGGCGACAAGCCCGCCTGATCAAGCCGCCGCCAGCTTCGGCCGCGCCTTCAGCATCAGCCAGCAGACGATCGAGAGGTTGATCAGGTTCCAGGCGAGGCCGTTGAGGAAGGCGAGCCTGTAGGACGAGGTCGCGTCGAAGATCAGGCCTGAAACCCAGCCGCCGAAGGCCATGCCGAAGACCGTCGCCGACATCACCACGCCGATGCGCACGCCCGCCTCGCGCGGCGGCATGTAGTCGCGGATGATCACCGCATACATCGGCACGATCCCGCCCTGGAACAGGCCGAAGATGCCGGTGACTATGAAGAGCGAGCTCAGCCCGTCGAACCAGAGATAGAGGAAGAGCGCCATGCCCTGCATCACCGAGGACAGGGCGAGCGTCGCCGTGCCGCCGATCTTGTCGGCGACGAAGCCCGAGCTGATCCGGCTGACGATGCCGAGCGCCATCATCACCGTCAGCATCTCGGCGCCGCGGGCGACGCCATAGCCGAGGTCGCTGCAATAGGCGACGATATGGACCTGCGGCATCGACATCGCGACACAGCAGCAGAAGCCTGCGACGACCAGCAGCAGTTGCAGCTGGTTCGGTGACAATCCGAGGCTGCCGCGCGCCCCGGCGCTCACCGCCTCCGCCGCGGCGATGCTCGCCGCGTTCGGCCGGCGCCGGAACAGCGGCGCGAGGGGCATCATCACGACGAACGCCGCGATGCCGAGCCACAGATGCGTCGTGCGCAGCCCATAGGTCTCGACGCCCCAGTTGATCAGCTGCGGCCAGAACATGCCGGCGAGATAGCTGCCCGACGCCCCGAACACGACGGCAAGGCCGCGATAGCGCCGGAACCAGTGCGAGAGATCGGCGATCAGCGGCGAGAATCCGGTCGCGGCGCCGAGCCCGATCAGGAAGCCATGCGCCAGCGCGAACTGCCAGAGCGAGCCGGCGACCGAGGCAAGCGCATAGCCACTGCACAATAGCACCGCGCCCAATACGATCGGCCAGACGATGCCGACGCGGTCGGCCAATCGGCCCATAGCGATGTTGCCGACGCCGAAGCCGATCATCGCAAAGGTGTAGGGCAGCGAGGCATCGGCGCGCAGCACGCCGAATTCCTGCTGAACCGCCGTCACCACCACGACCGCCGACCAGGAGCCGACGCAGGCGATCGTCCCGACCAGCAGGGCAAGTCCCAGCCTCATCCAGGCATAGGCAGAATCCGGCGCATAGCGCGCATCCTGGGCGTTCATGTTTCCTCGCCATGCGGTCGGAGAAAGTTCTTCTCCGTGCCTGAGCATTAGGCAGCACGCCTGTTCGCCACAAGCGCATGGGCGATGGGCCGATGCGGCGCGGATGGGGGGTCGGCGGCGGCTCGCTTCTTCGTTCGACTTGCATCGCGTAGGGGCCACGGCATGCTCGGCACCCGACTGGAGGGGTGATGGCGAGGATCTCAATCTACGGCGCCGGCGCGATCGGCTGCTATCTCGGCGGGCGGCTCGCCGCCGGCGGCGCGGAGGTCGGTTTCATCGGCCGCCCGGGCGTTGGCGATGAACTCCGGCAGCATGGCCTGAGGCTGACGCATTATGACGGCCGCGACTGGCGCGTTCCGCCAGAAACCATCGCCTTCTCGACCGAGCCGGCTGCCGCCGCGGCGGCCGATCTCATCCTCGTCACCGTGAAATCGGGCTCGACTGCGCAAGCCGCGGCAGAGCTTGCCGCCCTGGCTGCTCCGAACGCCATCGTGATCAGCTTCCAGAACGGCATCGGCAATGCGGATGTGCTGCGCGCCGCCCTGCCCGGCCGCAGCGTGCTCGCAGGCATGGTGCCCTTCAATGTCATCAGGCGTGGCGCTGGTGCCTTCCATCAGGCGTCGGAAGGCGAGCCCGAGGTCGAGGACGCAGCCGCGCTCGCGCCTTTCCTCAGCGATTTCACTCGCGCCGGTTTCGTCCTGCGCCAGCACCCCGACATGCTGCCGGTGCAATGGGCCAAGCTGCTCCTTAACCTCAACAACGCCGTCAACGCCCTCTCCGGCCTGCCCTTGCAGCAGGAACTGGCGCAGCGCGCCTATCGCCGCTGCCTAGCGCTGGCGCAGACCGAAGCACTCGCCTTGCTGAAGCAGGCGGAGATACGGCCCGCGCGGCTGACGCCGTTGCCGGCAAGCTGGATCCCGGCGCTGCTGCGCCTGCCAGACGCGCTCTTCGCCCGGCTCGCCCGCAAGATGCTGGCGATCGATCCGTCGGCGCGCTCCTCAATGGCCGACGATCTCGCCGCCGGGCGCAGGACAGAGGTCGACTGGATCAATGGCGAGGTGGTCAGGCTGGCAGAGCGGCTCGGCCAGCGGGCGCCGGTCAATGCGCTCCTGATATCGCTGATCAAGGCGGCGGAAGCAGGCGAGGCGAACTGGAGCGGAGAGGCCCTGTTCGCCGAATTGCAGACTGGCGCCGGGCGGGGCTAGCTCAGCCCTTGCGGCCGGTCAGGTCGGCATATTGCTCGGCTGGCAGCGGGCGGCCGAGCATATAGCCCTGCATGTAGTTGCAGCCCTCGTCGATCAGGAAGTCGAGCTGCTCGCGCGTCTCGACGCCCTCGGCCACCACCTCGATGTCGAGCGCATGGCCGAGCGCGATGACGGCGCGCGTGATCGCCGCGGCCTCCGAGGCGACGCCGAGATTGGCGACGAAGCTGCGGTCGATCTTCAGCGTCGAGAGCGGGAACATGTGCAGATAGGAGAGCGAGGAATAGCCTGTCCCGAAATCGTCGAGCGCGATGCGCACGCCGAGCGCCTTGATCCGGTGCAGCACCAGCATGGTGCGGTCGAAATCGGTGATCATCACCCCTTCGGTGATCTCGAGCTCAAGCCGCTCCGGCTCCAGCCCGGTCTCGACCAGCACCTCGTCGATCAGCCCCGGCAGGTCGCCATGGCGGAATTGCAGGGGCGAGACGTTGACGGCGATGCGCAGCGGCTTTGCCCAGCTCGCCGCCTCGGTGCAGGCCTGAACCAGCAGCTCGCGCGCCAGTGGCAGGATCAGCCCGCTCTCCTCCGCCGCCGGGATGAATTCGGATGGCGGGATCACGCCGCGCTCGGGATGGACCCAGCGCGCCAGCGCCTCGAAGCCTGTCAGATTGCCGCCCGCCGAGAAGACCGGCTGATAGTGCAAATGCAGTTGCTTCTGCGCGATCGCGGCTGAGAGATCCTCGGCGAGGTGATGAGCGAACGATACCGCATCCGCCCCGACCTGCGGCCCGCTGCTGACATCGACCAGCACGTTGACGGCGCCGGTGAGCTTGCCCTGCGCATCGTAGAGCGGCGTCGGCAGCGGCATGAAGCGCACGCGGCTGCCATCGGGCCGCTCGGCCAGTGCCTCGATACCGCGAACCGCGCGCCCCTCGCGCAGCGCCACGGCCAATGGGCAGTCCTCATGCGCCAGCGGCGAACCGTCGATATGGAAGAGACGATGGGTGATGCACCAGCGGTCGTGCCCGAGCTGCGGCTGCCGCCCGACGAGCCTGGCAGCCGCCTGATTGAAATAGGTCACGACCCCGTCGGCATCCGTCGCATAGAGCGCGAGCGGCAACTGCGCCACGACCTGCCGGAACCAGCCGTCATCGGCGGCGGCGCCTCGCACACTCGCAGACTCGTCCGGCTTCTGATTGCCGGGGGGATTGGGAGGCATGCGGGCGATCTCGACACGGCGAACAACGTGACGACATCAAAGCTGGAAAAACCGAATAAAGTTTTAAATGGCGACGGCGAATCTAATCCCGTAACGCAATAGCCGCTTTTCCGGGGACGAAAAACAGCGACAAAGCTCGTATTAATTGATTCAAATTTGCGCAATACCCAAAGGAAACCGTAATGGATGCGCAGATTTAAAATTTTGAACCAGCACTGAGCCAATGAATTTTGAAACAACTTCCATGATTAGAACAGGGAATACCCGAAATCCTATTTGAACAGGCGTTCGCCCTGCTCGTCGATCAGCTGCCGGGCCTTGACGATCGCGAAATCGGCCGCCTCGTCGGCGCCCGGGAAGCGGTCAGCCCGGATGAAGCGATGGCTCTTCACCTCGCCGTCGATCTCTTTCTCGATCACCCCGGACAATTGCTGCTGCCCACCCTCCGGGAACGGCGTGGCGTGGATGGTGAAGCCCTTGTACTCGATGGTCTTCAGCGGTCCGGCGGGCGTAGCCGGCTTGGCATCCTTGCGGCCGAACAGGGATTTGAGGAAAGACATGGCGCGCTCCGTGTGACCGGCGCTGTATAGCGCAGATGCGGCCCGCTTGGCCAAGAGGCGGGGCACGCGAAGAGCGATGGGCATTCGCGTCCAAGGAATCCCCTATCGCGTTCCTCGCCCCTAGCGCAGGGATGCCTGCGTCACCATGTCCTAGTCAGACAGGGCGAAAAAGCCGAGCCCGTCCGCCCGTCGTGCCCGCCTTGGCCCGCTCTGTCGCAGGAGCAGCCATGACGCGCTTCCTCAAATCCTGCTTGCCGATCCTGCTGGCCTTGCCGCTGTCATCCGGCACCGTCCAAGCCCAGGTACCCGCCGGCGTTCCCTGCGCCGAGCGCAGCATGGCGACGACCCAGCTGCATGAACTCTATGGCGAACGCCGGATCGGCTACGGCCTCGCCGCCAATGGCAGCGTGATCGAGCTCTTCGCCTCTCCGAACGGCTCCTTCACCGTGTTTGCGACCTTGCCCGACGGCATCAGCTGCCTGATCGCCACCGGCCAGTCCTGGGAGCCACCGCCCGAGCCCGAATATTACGCCGGGCGGTGAACGGCGGCACCTCCGTGCATCCGCTCCCACGGCTCCCAGCTTTGCCCTTCCCTCCCCTGCAACCGCCCAAGACAGGCGGCGGCTTGCTTTTTCCATCAATAATACCATACGGTATTGTACTAATCACGAGGCACCTATGAACGCTTGGCTCGCCCTTGCTGCCGCACTCGCGGCTGCCACGACCTTGATCCACGCAGTTCTGGGCGGCCGGCATGTCGCCGCGCCTTTGCTCGCGGCCGAGCGGCTGCACGCCGTGCCGAAATTCACCATGTATTATTGCTGGCATCTGGTGACGATCGTGCTCGCCGCGCTGGCGCTCGCCTTCGGCCTCGTCGCGACCGGCCATGGCAGCCGCGACCTCGCTCTATTCGCCACTGCCGGAGCTGCGCTGTTCTGCCTCTGGAGCCTCGGCATGATCGGGCTGTTCCGCCTGCGGATCGCGCATTTCCCGCAATGGGCGCTGTTCGCCGCGATCACCCTCAGCGGAGCGATCGGCCTGTGGTCGTGACCTCCCCTGCGCCGCGCCGCTTCCGCCTGAACGATTGGCTTGCGCTCGGCCTCGATGCCCTCGCCGAGCAGGGGCCGGCAGGGCTGACCATCGAGGCGCTTTGCCGCCGTGCCGGCAAGACCAAGGGCTCGTTCTATGCCCATTTCCCGGCGATCGAGGCCTTTCTCGCCGCGCTCGCCGCACATTGGCGCGAGACCTACACGCTTCGGCTGATGCAGGAGGTCGAGAACGGCGTGCCGACACAGGACCGCCTGATCGCGCTGGACAGGATGGCGCTCGCGCTCGACTTTCGTGTCGAGCAAGGCATGCGCCGGCTCGCCCAGCTCGATCCGGGCGTCGCGACGACCTGCGCCGAAGTCGACCGCGAGCGCGTCGCCTATCTGGAGATGCTGCATGGCGAGAGCGGGCGCTTCACAGCGGAGGAAGCCCTCGCGCTCGCCCGCGTCGAATACGCCGCCTATATCGGCTTCCAGCAGCTCGACCTCGGCCTGTCACCGCAGGATCTGCACGACTGCTACGGCAGCTTCATGCGGCTTTTGCACCGCCCGGCCAGTGGCTGACGGCTCAGGCGAGATGCAGCACGACCTCGCGCCGGTGCGGGCTGGTGCGGTGCTCGAACAGGTAGATGCCCTGCCAGGTGCCGAGCACCAGTCGCCCGCCGCTCACCGGGATCGACAGCGAGACCGGCAGCACCGCCGCCTTGATATGGGCCGGCATATCGTCCGGGCCTTCGGCGCGATGGGTGAGGTAGGCCATAGCCGGATCGTCCGCCGGCGGCACGAGGCGCGCAAAGAAGGCGGCAAGGTCGCGCCGCACATCCGGATCGGCATTCTCCTGGATCAGCAGCGAGCAGGAGGTGTGGCGCACGAACAGCGTCAGCAGGCCGGCCTCGACCGCTGCCTCGCGCACGAAGCGAGCGACCGCATCGGTGAACTCGTAGAGCCCCGCCCCGCGCGTCTCGATCGCAAGGCGGGTCTGCTTGCCAGCCATTACCGCTCGGTCAGCGCCAGCTTGGCGCCGAGCGCGACGAAGGCCGCCGCGAAGGTGCGCCGCAGCCAGGCCATCACCGCCGGCCGGCTCACCACCTTGTCGCGCATCGCCGCGGCGAACAGGCCGTAGAGCGCGAAGACGACGAAGGTCATCGCCATGAACACGCCCGAGAGCTCGAGCATGCGCGCCATCGGGCTCGCCTCATTGGCAGCGATGAACTGCGGCAAGAAGGCGACGAAGAAGATCGACAGCTTCGGATTGAGCACGTTGAGGGCAAGGCCGTCGACCAGCACGCGCCAGGCCGAGCGCTTGTCGGCCGCGGTCTCGACGCTGAGCGCGCCTTGCTCCTTCAGCGTCTGCCAGGCCATCCAGAGCAGATAGGCGACGCCGGCATATTTGACGATCGAGAAGGCGAGCGCGCTGGCATGCAGCAGCGCCGCAAGGCCCATCATCGCGGCGATCAGATGCGGTACGATGCCGAGCGTGCAGGCGAAGGAGGCGAGCACGCTGGCCTTGGCCCCGCGCGTCAGCCCGGCGGCGATGGTGTAGATCGCGCCCGTTCCGGGCGAGGCGACGATGATCAGCGAGGTCAGCAGGAATTCGAGGGACACAGCTTCACTCCAGCTCCAGCGACGCTGCCGGAGCCGCATCGATATCCCTGTCTCGGGCGCCTTGCTAGCCCAGCCCCTCGAAGATGCCGCCGATCACCGTCACGACGGCTTCGCCAGTCGCGACCACGGCGGTCCCGGCGCCTTCGATCACGGTCCCGACGGCCTTGACCGCCACGCCGACCGCCTCGATCGAGACATTGCTGGCGAGATCGAGAACGCCGTCGACGATCTCGGCGGCGCCCGAACCTTCTTCTTCCTGCTTCTTCGCCTGTGGCGGCAGATTCGCCTGCAGCGCCGCCTTGGCGGCTTCGATCTCGTCGGCGCTCGGGATACCGGCCATCTCTGCTCCTCCAAGGGAAGACCCGCAAGGGAAACCCCGATTGTCGGGGTGACCTTAGCAGAACTGTGGCGGCCAGGGCCGATTTTGCTTGCCTCCTGCGTAAACGAACCGTAAGGGCGGCGCTGCGTCCCCAGGGACCGCCGTAAGCGTCTCACGTCAGGCAACGCATCCACCACGGCCTGATGCCGCCGGGATGCAATGAAGCCATGACGGCGCGGCCTGTCCTTACGGATGTTCCCATGAACCTTTTCCGCAAATTGCCGGCGCGCTATGGCGCGCTCGTCACCCCCTTGATCCTATCGGGCCTGATGACGCTGATCGTCTCGGGGATCTCGACCCTGCGTGTGCTCGGCCCGACACCAGCCTTCCTGCAGGGTTGGCCCGGCGCCTGGGGCCTGTCCTGGCTGATCGCCTTCCCGGTCCTGCTGCTGGCCCTGCCGGTGGCGCGCCGGCTCACGACGATGCTCGTCGCGCCGGCAGGCTGATCACTGTGGAAAGGGCGGCTCCTGCTGCCCTTTCCAAGGCGTCGCAGGTCGAAAACCGCGCTGGAAAGCCCAATGCCGCCCTGCGGCCTGCGGTCGATGCCAAGCGCGCGCGACCAATCTTCGCACGGGGCCGTGGAACGGCCCCGTGCGTCTCCGAGATATCAGCAGGCCACCTCCAGCAAAGGCGGAAACATGCAGAAGAATGTTTCAGTGGTTATTTATGACCTTCACACGATCAGCCGGTTCTTTCGCTCCTGCGCGCTCCTCCTCGCCAGCCAGCAATCCCTGAGGATCGAATGGGAGACCTATCGGGACAGCAAGGTCATCAACGCGATCTACACGGTCTTCTTCTGGAAGGAGCCGCCCGGCATCGCCGTGGTAAAGGAAGGCGCTCCGGAGAAAGTCGAACGGCGCACCAACGAAATGCATGAGCGCTTTCTGTCGACCTGGGTCCGCAAGCTCTCCGAAGAGGGGCCCGGCGCAGCGCAAGGATATGTTACGACCATAGGCCAGCTCCGCGACATGGCGCGGAAGGACATGCAGAATTTTTACCGGAACGCCTCGGACATCAACAACGATGTCATCCGGGAAACTCAGGACGGCATCAACAATCTCGCCGCCATCAAGCTCGGCGCGCAGATCGGCGTCGCCGCGATCGGGGCCGTCGTCGGCATCGGCTTCGTCGCCCCCGCCTTGGTCGGCGGCGCGCTGACCGCGGGCGGCGGCCTGACGATCCTCGGCGTCGAGGCCGGGGCGGGAGCGGCGGCGTTCGGAGCCACCGGCCTCGCTCATTCCGTCACCCATTCGGTCATCAAGAATTGGGACGCCGGCGCCGGTGCCCAGGTTGCGGGAATTGCGATCGAGAAGAGCAAGGCCAAGGCCAGCGACCTGGCGGGAACCGGGGCCCAGCGCGTGCTCGACAAAGCTCTCGCCAACTCGGCGAACGCCGAAAACATCGTCCGCTCGGTCCAGGGCGAGATCAACAAGCAGTCGAACCGGCTCGCCCAGCAGACGCTGACCAGGAAAGCGGCGGAGAAGGCATCCAGCCGCATAGCCGCAGGCAATGCGCAACTGGCGACGCGCACAGCGGAGCTGGCGGCGCGCAACCGCAACGTCACGCTCGCCAGAGCCGGCGGCGTGGCCGTCCCCGTCGTCTTCGCGGCCTGGGACATCATGGATGCGATCAGCGATTATCGCGAGACCACGGCCGCCAATCGCTAAGGCACTCCCGAGCGGCAGGACGCCGGTGACGGAACCGGCCTCGCCAAAATGAAACGGGGCGCCGAAGCGCCCCGTTCGATATCCGGATCAATTGTCCAGGAAGCTCCGGAGCTTGCGGCTCCGGCTCGGATGCTTGAGCTTGCGCAGCGCCTTCGCCTCGATCTGGCGAATGCGCTCGCGGGTGACGCTGAACTGCTGGCCGACCTCTTCGAGGGTGTGGTCGGTGTTCATGCCGATGCCGAAGCGCATGCGCAGCACACGCTCCTCGCGCGGGGTGAGCGAGGCGAGCACGCGCGTGGTGGTCTCGCGCAGGTTCGACTGGATCGCCGCGTCGATCGGCAGGATCGCGTTCTTGTCCTCGATGAAGTCGCCGAGATGGCTGTCTTCCTCGTCGCCGATCGGAGTTTCCAGCGAGATCGGCTCCTTGGCGATCTTCAGGACCTTGCGCACCTTCTCCAGCGGCATGGCCAGCTTCTCGGCCAGCTCCTCCGGGGTCGGCTCGCGGCCGATCTCGTGCAGCATCTGGCGCGAGGTCCGGACGATCTTGTTGATCGTCTCGATCATGTGCACCGGAATGCGGATGGTGCGGGCCTGGTCGGCGATCGAGCGGGTGATCGCCTGCCGGATCCACCATGTCGCGTAGGTCGAGAACTTGTAGCCCCGGCGATACTCGAACTTGTCGACCGCCTTCATCAGGCCGATGTTCCCCTCCTGGATCAGGTCGAGGAACTGCAGGCCGCGATTGGTGTACTTCTTGGCGATCGAGATCACGAGACGCAGGTTCGCCTCGATCATCTCCTTCTTCGCCTGCCGGGCCTCGCGCTCGCCCTTCTGGACCATCAGCACGATCTTGCGGAACTCCTGGATCTCCAGGCCGGTCTCCGAGGCCATCGTATGGATGTCCTCGCGCAGGTCCTTGATCCGGTCCTTCTCCTGCGCGACGAACTCCTTCCAGCCGCGCGAGCCGAGCTTGGAGACGCGCAGCAGCCACTTCGGATCGAGCTCGCCGCCGATATGCTGCTTCAGGAAGTCGTCGCGGGCGACGCCATAGCTCTCAGCCAGACGCAGCAGCCGGGTCTCGTGCGAGATCAGGCGCTTGTTGATGTCGTAGAGCTGCTCGACCAACGCCTCGATGCGGTTGTTGTTGAGCGAGAGCGACTTCACCGAAACGATGATGTCGTCCTTCAGCTTCTTGTACTTGCGGTCCTGCGACGGCGAGAGCTTGGCATTCTCCAGCCGGCCGGCGATGTCCTGGTCCTGCAGGCGGCGCAGCTTGGTGTAGTTGCTGGCGATCGAGTCGAAGGTCTCGAGCACGCGCGGCTTCAGCTCGGCTTCCATGGCCGAGAGCGACACGTTGTTCTCCATGTCGTCGTCGTCCATGCCCTCGGGCGGGGTCTCGCCCTCGGGCGCAGCCTCTTCGGCTGCCTCGGCCCCTTCCTCGCCCTCGCCCGCCATCTGCTCGGGGTTCTTGCCGTCGGGGCCGGCATAGGTCGCTTCGAGGTCGATGATGTCGCGCAGGAGGACCTTGCCCTCCATCAGCTCGTCGCGCCAGATGATGATCGCCTGGAAGGTCAGCGGGCTCTCGCAGAGCCCGGCGATCATCGCCTCGCGGCCAGCCTCGATGCGCTTGGCGATCGCGATCTCGCCCTCGCGCGAGAGCAATTCGACCGAGCCCATCTCGCGCAGATACATGCGGACCGGATCGTCGGTGCGCTCGGTCGGCTCGAGATTGCGCTTGGTCTCGACCGGCAGCGCCGAGCGCTGCGCCTCGACCATGTCGCCGCCCTCGGCCTCGTCCTCTTCGCCATCCTTGCCGCGGGCCGCACGCTCCTCGCCGGCCGCTTCCGGATCCTCATTGTCGACGACATTGATGCCCTGCTCGCTGAGCTGGCCGAGCACGTCCTCGATCTGCTCGGAGGAGAATTCCTCCGAAGGCAGGACCTCGTTCAGTTCGTCATAGGTGACATAGCCGCGCTTCTTGGCGAGCTTGATCATCCGCTTGACGGCCTGATCGGTCAGATCGAGGAGCGGGCTGTCCGTGCTCGGGGGCGCTTCCGGGGAACCCGCTTCGGACTTGTCCCGCTCGCTCACTTTGGTCGCCATCAATCAGCGCTCCACCATCTTGCGCGCCGGTGCTCTGGCTCCGACGCATAAAAGGGCGCCGCGGCAGCCATCGCTGCCGCGCACCCACCCAACTCATCCGCCGCAGATAGCACCGATCATCGTTGATGAATCGTGCACCATCTCAAAGCCGTCCTCGAATCTGCCGACGAAAGCAACGGACCGGCCTGGTCACTTCTCCGGATTCGCCTCGGTCCCCTCGATCGTCTCGAGGCGAGCCTTGACGTCCTTCATCCAGGCGAAATTGGCTTCCGTTGGTTCGTCAGCCAATGCGCGTTCGGCTGCCTTCAGCTCGCTATGTAGCGTTCGTGCGCGATGATGCAAGACGAGAGCCTGACGAATCGAATCAAAAACCGATTCAGGATCAGCCGTTTGCGCGAGCTTCAGCCGCTCGGCCGGCTGGGTGACCGCGAGCAGCGCCGCCCGCGCTTCCGCCACGCGGGTCTGCTCCAGCCGGCGCCCGAACGCCTCCTGGTCGAAGCTGCCATCGAAAGCCGCTTCGACGAGCGCCTGACGGAAACGCTCGGCCGCAGCCCCATCGAGCGCAAGCTCGGCGATCTCGTCGACGCAGCGCATGACGAGGTCCGGATGGCTCGCCAGAGCCAGCAGGATGAACGCCTCGCGCGTGTTCTCTCCGTGCCGGCGCTGCATCAGCGGCGAGCCGGCGAGTTGCGGGCTCGGCCGCACCAGCGACAGCGGCGGCCGCTCGGGACCACGCGGAAAGCCGCGCGCGCCACCGCGCGCATTGCCGCCGCCAAACCCGCTCTGGCGCCGCCCCTCGAAACGCTCCCGCTGCGGCGGCGCGAAGAGCTGGGCAATGCGCTCGTCGATCTCGCGGCGATAATGCCTGCGCGTCACCTCGTCGCGAATCAGGCCGAGCGGCTCCTTCAGCCTGCGCTCGAAGGCAGCACGCCGCTCGGGCGTGTCGAGCTGGCTCGCTTCGAACTCGCGGGCCCAGAGCATGTCGACCAGCGGCTTGGCCGAACCGATCACCTCGGCGACCGCCGGCTTGCCGCCGGAGCGGGCGAGATCGTCCGGGTCCTGTCCCTCGGGCAAAAGCGCGAAGGAGAGCGAGCGCCCCGGCTCCAGCATCGGTAGCGCGAGGTCGATCGCCCGGCCCGCCGCCTTGCGGCCGGCCTTGTCGCCGTCGAGGCAGATCACCGGCTCGCCAGACATGCGCCAGAGCAGGGAGAGCTGATCCTCGGTCAGCGCCGTGCCGAGCGGCGCCACCACCTGCGGGAAGCCGGCGAGCGTCATCGCGATGACGTCGACATAACCCTCGACCACGATGACCTGGCCGGTGTCGTGCGCGGCCTTGCGGGCATTGTGATGGTTGAACAGCAGCGCACCCTTGTGGAAGAGCGGCGTCTCCGGCGAGTTCAGGTACTTCGCCGGCACGTCGGCGCTCATCGCCCGGCCGCCAAAGGCGATCACCCGTCCGCGCGCATCATGAATCGGGAACATGATCCGGTCGCGGAAGCGGTCATAGGGCACGGCGATCTCCTCGCCATGCACCAGGAGCCCGGTCTCCATCATCGCATCGGCGCCGACGCCCTTCCCCGCGAGATGGTCGCGCAGCGCGAAGCGGTCCGGAGGGGCATAACCCATGCGGAAGAGCCGGCGCGCCTCCCCTTCCAGCCCGCGCCCTGACAGATAGCGCCGCGCCAGTCCGCCGCGCTCCGATTGCAGCTCGGCCTCGAAAAAGCGCGCCGCCAGCTCGACGACTTCGTGCAGCCCCTTGCGCTTCTCTTCCTGAGCCTGCGCCTCGAAGGACACCTTCGGCAAGGTGACGCCGGCCTCCGAAGCGAGCTTCTCGACCGCCTCCGGGAAGGAGAGCCCTTCGGTCTCCATTACGAATTTGAAGATGTCGCCGTTCTTGCCGGAGGAGAAATCGAAGAACGAGCCCTTCTGGTCGTTGACGAAGAAGGACGGCGTCTTCTCGGCATTGAAGGGCGAGAGCCCCTTCCATTCGCGACCGGCCTTGGCAAGGCGCACGCGCTTGCCCACGACCGCCGAGACAGGCAGCCGCGCCTTGATCTCCTCAAGGACGGAGGGCGGGAACTTCATGGCTTCCTATCTGGCGATGCGAGACGGCTCTGCCAATCGCCGATCGCAACACTCCCACTCTTATCTGCCCTTTCCACAGCGTCGTGATAGCCGACCCCGCTGCCGATGTGAGACAGCAGCACACTCGCACTGCGGATTACGGCGGCACCGAGTCGTTCACGGACAGTGCAGCGGGTCGTCCGCCAGGGCCTTCGCCACGCCCTCGATCGGCAGCAGGATGGCGGCGTCTCCGGCCCGCAATTCGATCCGTTTCGCATCGCGCAAGGCTGCCACCACCGGCTTCATCTGCGTGGTTCCGAAGCCCGCATCGGGTTTCCAGGTCAGCTCGACCTCGTCGATACCGGCCTGGGCCGTGACCGGCACGCGCGTCGCCTTGCCGTCGGCCACGATCTCGATCACCGCCGGCAGGGCGTCCTTGAGCTGCGTCCTGGGCAGGACGGCAATCAGGTAGGGGCCGCTCGCGATCGCCGGGTTGGCGCGGGCAGCCGCCGAATCCCCGCAATAGAAGGTGAGCCGCGTCCCGTCGGCGCCGCTCACCCCGGCATAGGATGTGCCCATCTGGTAGCCGGTGCCCCAGCCTTCCGATTGGGCCAGAGCAGCCGAGCCTTGCAGGGCGAGACCGAGCGTCAGGACAGCGATCGACCGTTTCGACATCGGAAGCCTCCCTTGCCGAAACGCTGCCCGTCGATCTGGCGAGAATGCCGCCGCGGATCAGCCGCCCAGCAACTGCTTTACCATAGGGGAGACCTTGGCGAAGTCCATCTGGCCGGCATAGGCGGCGCGCAGGGCGCCGATGACCTTGCCCATGTCCTTGACGGCGGAAGCCCCGGTCTCGGCGATGACCTCCTCGATAGCCGCCTTGATCTCCTCGTCGCTCATCTGCTTCGGCAGATAGGAGGAGATCACCGCAACCTCGGCGCGCTCGCCTTCGGCGAGCTCGGGCCGGCCATTGGCATCGTAGATCGCGATCGATTCCTGGCGTTGCTTGATCATCTTCTGCAGCAGGGCGAGGATCTCGTCGGCCGTTGCCTCGCCCTTGCCGGCACCGCGCGCCTCGATGTCCTTGTCCTTCAGTGCTGCCTGGATCAGGCGGATGGCGGCGACCTTGCCCTTCTCGCCGGCCTTCATCGCGGTCTTGAGGTCGGCGGTGAACTGCTCGCGCAGAGTGGACATGATGTTACGAACCTTCTTCATTCATTGACGGGGCGCGGCCGCCTGATTAAGGCTCGCGCTCCAGACCGGCAGCGCCATTTCGCGCAGCCTTCACGCTTGCCGCAGCTTCCAGCGGCCTGGACGAGACATAGACATGACCGCTCACGAAGGAAACCCCGCCTCCCAGGGCTGGCAAGGGGGCACGCAAGAAGGCTGGGTCGAGCCGCGCGCAACTGCCGTGCTGGTGCTGGCCGACGGTACGGTGCTCGAAGGCTTCGGCCTCGGCGCGACCGCACAGGCGCCCGGCGAGGTCTGCTTCAACACGGCGATGACCGGCTATCAGGAAATCCTGACCGACCCGTCCTATGCCGGGCAGATCATCACCTTCACCTTCCCGCATATCGGCAATGTCGGCGTCAACGAAGAGGACACCGAGACGGTCAACGCAGCCGCCTCCTCCGGCGTGCGCGGCGTCGTTCTGCATGCCGAGGTCACCCAGCCCTCGAACTGGCGCGCGGCCAAGCATCTCGACGCCTGGCTCAAGGCCCGCAACATCGTCGGCATCTGCGGTGTCGATACGCGCGCCTTGACCGCGCTGATCCGCGAGAACGGCATGCCCAACGCCGTCATCGCTCATGACCCCGCCGGCAATTTCGACATCGAGGCCCTGAAGAAGGAGGCCGCGGCCCTACCCGACATGGCCGGGCTCGACCTCGTGCCGCTCGTCGCCGCGACCCAGCGCTATGACTGGGACGAGACGCCCTGGCAGTGGCCGCGCGGCTACGGCAAGCGCGAAGCTGCGGCGCATCGCGTCGTCGCCATCGACTACGGCGTCAAGCGCAACATCCTGCGCCTGCTGGCCAAGGCCGGCTGCGAGGTCGAGGTCGTGCCCTCGACCGCCAGCGCCAAGGACATCCTCGCCCTCAATCCCGACGGCGTCTTCCTGTCGAACGGCCCGGGCGACCCGGCCGCGACCGGCGAATATGCCGTGCCGGTGATCAAGGAACTCCTCGACCTGAAGATCCCGACCTTCGGCATCTGCCTCGGCCACCAGATGCTGGCGCTCGCCATCGGCGGCCAGACCATGAAGATGAAGCAGGGCCATCACGGCGCCAATCATCCGGTCCAGGACAAGACCACCGGCAAGGTCGAGATCGTCTCGATGAACCACGGCTTCGCCGTCGATCCGGCGACGCTGCCGGCCAACGCGACCGAGACCCATGTCTCGCTCTTCGACGGCTCGAACTGCGGCATCGCCCTGAACGACCGCCCGGCCTTCAGCGTCCAGCACCATCCGGAAGCCTCGCCCGGCCCGCAGGACAGCCACTATCTCTTCACCCGCTTCGTCGAGCTGATGGAAGCGGAGAAGGCGAAGAAGGCCGCCTGATCACGGAGGGTGTCATGATCCACCAGTTGCGCATCTACGAGATCTTCGAGCGCAACAAGGTGGCGTTCCACGCCCGCTTCCGCGATCATGCCAGCCAGATCATGGCCCGCCACGGGTTCCGCATCATGTCGATGTGGGAAACGCGCAGCGCCGGTCGCACCGAGTTCGCCTATCTCCTCGCCTGGCCCGACCTCGAGACAAAGGCGGCGCGCTGGGCGAGCTTCATGGCCGACCCTGAGTGGATCGAGATCAAGCGCGTCAGCGTCATCGAGCATGGCGACCTCGTCGGCGCGATCGAGGACCGCGTTCTGCTGCCGACCGACTATTCCCCGCCGCTGTGATTGACAGGCGCTCGTAATTGCCTCGCCTTCACCGCTCATCGTGGCTCTGTGAAGGCGGTGACCACTCTCAATCCCCGCATTGCACGAGAAAGTGGACTTCCTTCAGAAATGCGTGCTTTGATTGCGACGCTGGTCGCAAGAAACATCAGGGAAAAGGGTAGCGGCTCGGCTTGGGGGAGCGATGGCTACAGACGTCCTGACAATCTCGTCGTTTGACGAGGCTCTCGATCTATTTTTAAGACTAACGGAGAGCGAAGAAGAATTTGAACAACGAATTGAGATTGCGCCAGGATGGGTTACGCCGCACGTCTATATTCCTAAGCCAGAGGTAGATTCTTCGATCTCACCCCCGTTTATGGAGGCATTCCTACACCTCCAAAAAGAACTATTTCAACTTGCTGCACTTGCAAAATCAGGCGTCTCTCACGTCAATCAACTTAACGAAATAGATAGACATGACTTAGAGATCTCTGTAAAAGTAACTTCCGGCAGCTCGAATCTCGTCTCCGACTTAGCAAAGCCCATAGAACGGTGCTTTAAGATCATGCTCGGAAAGATGACAGGACGCCAAGCAACGATTGTCATCCTCGGAATCTCGATGCTAATCGCCGGCACAATTGGCTGGTCATCGTGGCTTGAGCAGCAAAAAACCATCAAGATTGAGGAACTAAAGAGCAAAGAGCACATTGAAGCACTCTCAGCGCTTAAATTCGCCAATGAAAATCAGCTAGAAATTTTTAAGATGCTGATGCAAACCCTTGAAAAGCAAGGAAAGGTTGGCACTCAATCTCAAGATTTGATCGACTCTTCATTTGGCGCCCTACTGAAAGCAGCATCAAAAACTGAAAAAACTGAAATAAATGGACAGAGGCTGACTGCATCAGAAGCTTCATCACTAAGAACATCCTCTCGATCTTACGCCATGAACAGGATAATTCGAGAGAAAATGCGTGTTGTAGATATGAACACCGCCGCTGAAGTCGATGCAATGATCCTTATGCGGCCCGTGTCCAAAGAGCAGTTCAAAATGAAACTATCAGAAACTCTCTTTATGTCAGATGATAGGACAAAATTATTTGAAGCTCTTGAAAATAGAACAGAGATTGAAGTCGAACTTTCACTCCGCGAGGTAGAAGGTGAAGTAAAAACTGTAACTTTTTTACGAGTGGCTCCTAGGTAAACATTTGCGTTCCGAAATCGACCTGGCCAACGGCGCCCAATCCGAGCAAGGTTGACAGCCCGGCCCGCCCGCGCTCTAAGCGGGCCATGACTGGTCCCTGCCTGCTCGCCCGCAACTATTACGCCCCGTCCTCATAGAGGCGGTGGCATTTTCATGTCTCAACCGCCGCGCTGGCGGTTGAAATCAGGCAGTCACCCGGCATCGCGGCCCCTCCAGAGGACCACGCGATGCTTGCCCCGAACAAGACCAATCCCTCCGTCGGCCTGATGGGCTTTGGCGCCTTTGGCCGCCTGATCGCCCGCCATCTCAAGCCGCATTGCCGCTTGCTGGTCTTCGACCCGGCATTGCCGGCCGATGCCGCCTCAAGCGGGATCATCGCCGCCGATCCGGCCGAGATCGCCGCCTGCGATATCGTCATCCTCGCCGTGCCGGTCGCGGCTCTTTCGGAGGCGATCGCCACCCTGCGCCCACATCTGCGCGCCGGCGCGATCGTCGTCGATGTCGGCTCGGTCAAGATCGGCCCGGCCACGACCATGCTCGCCGAGCTGCCCGAGGACGTCGAGATCGTCGGCACCCATCCGCTCTTCGGCCCGCAGAGCGGCCGCGACGGCATTGCCGGCCTGAAGATCGCGATCTGCCCGATCCGCGGCGCCAGCGCCTGGCGCATCGCCGCCTTCCTGCGCCGCGTGCTTGGTCTCAAGGTGATCATGACGACGCCGGAGGCTCACGATCGCGAGGCGGCGCTGGTCCAGGGCCTGACTCATCTCATCGCCAAGATCCTGGTCCGGATGGAGCCCCTGCCCCGCCGCATGACCACGGCGAGCTTCGATCTCCTGATGCGTGCGACCGAGATGGTCCGCCATGACAGCCCGGCGGTCTTCATGGCAATCGAGCAGGCCAACCCGCATGCCCGGCCGGTGCGCGACCGCTTCTTCGCGCTGGCCGAGGAGATGCGGGCGCATCTCGATCGCTCGACCATTGATGGCACCAGCCCTCAGCCGACGCCGGAACCGCAACGCGCCCTCTCCCCCCTTGTGGGGGAGAGCTGGAGAGGGGGGTAGTCAGCCGTGCGGGGAAAGATTTGCTCCATGGTCGAAACCTCCCCGAGAAGGGCAGCGCCCTGCATACCCCCCTCCCAACCCTCCCCCACAAGGAGGGAGGGCTGCGCCTCTGCCGGTAACCTGTCGCCAAGCCGAAACGATCTGATCCGAGCGGCCGCTAAATCGCCTTCGCCTCGGTCCTCAGGAAGCCAGCGAGCTTGCCCGCCGGCAGCCCGGCTTCGTGTGCGATCCTTGTCGCCAATGCCACCGCCGCCGGGCGTGGCTGGCCCATCGGCCGGTCGAGCCAGTAGGAGACCGGGTTCAGCGCCGTGCGCTGGTCGACCCTGACGATCCGCCCGGCATCGACCTGCGCCTGCGCCAGAGGTGGGCGCGACAGCGCCACGCCGAGCCCGCTGGCTGCAGCGTCGAGCACGAGATTGTAGTCCTCGAAGCGCCGATCCTGCTGGCGCGGCCGGAAATCGAGCCCCTGCGCATTGAACCAGGCGCGCCAGCCGGCGGCGTCCGAATCATGGATCAGCGGCTGGTCGAGGAAGCGCTCCGGCCTGCCCTCGCCGATCGCCTTGGCCAGCTCCGGCGAGGCGACCGGATAGCACCACTCCTCGAAGAGCTGCACCGAAACCCTGCCCGGCGTACCGCCGCGGCCGCAGCGAATGGCGAGGTCGATGCCCTCCTCTTCAAGGTCGACCTTGCGATGGTCGACCTGCAGCATGATCCGCACGGCAGGGTCGCCGCTCTCCAGACGCTGCCAGCGCGGCATCAGCCAGAGCGAGCAGACCGATGGCGTCGCGCTGAAACGCACCACCGCCGTGCCGCGCGGCTCGCTCCAGCGATCCGACGAATCGGCGAAGACCGAGAAGGCCTCCTGCGTGCGCTGGAACAGCCGCTGCCCCTCCGGCGTCAGCGCGACGCCGCGTGCCTGGCGCTCGAAAACCCGCAGGCCGAGCCAATGCTCGAGCTTGGCGACCTGCCGCGAGACCGCGCCATGCGTCAGGTTGAGCGCCTCGGCCGCAGCCGAGAAGCTGCCGGAGCGGGCAGCGGCCTCGAAGGCGCGCAGCGTGTCGAGTGGTGGAAGCGGCGAGCTGTGATCCATACTCACAGCTCGTCATTGAATTACTCGTTTGTCAATCAGCTCACCGAGGCGCTTATCGGAGGGGAACCGTCATTCGCCCGAAAGAGGCCCGTCATGACAACCGTCCCCTCGGCCACCCGGCCCGGCTCCACCCTCGACGCCATGCTGCTCTTCACCATCCCCTTCACCGTGATCGCCTGGGCCTCGTCCTTCCCGGCGATCCGGGCCGGCCTTGCGGGCTTCGGCGCGCTCGAACTGGCCGCCTTGCGTTTTGCCATCGCCGGCGTATTCGCGGCGCTCTTCCTCGCCGTGACGCGCCCGAAGCTGCCCGAACGCGCCGACATCTGGCGCTTCCTCACCGGCGGCATCGTCTTCATCGCGCTCTATGCGATCTTCCTCAATCTCGGCCAGCGCGTCGTCCCGGCCGGTGCGGCGAGCTTCATCATCAACACCAATCCGATCATGACGGCGGCGCTCGCCATGCTGGTCCTGAACGAGCGTTTCAGCGCCCTCGCCTGGGCTGGCACGGCGCTGGCCTTCGCCGGCATCGGCGTGATCGCTCTCGGCAACGGGCTCGATCTCAATATCGGCGTCAGCGTCCTGCTGATCCTCGGCGCCGCCCTGTGCAATTCGGTCTCGACCGTGGTGCAGAAGCCACTCTTTGCCCGCCACAGGCCGCTCACCGTCGCAGCCTGGAACATGACGCTCGGCGGCCTCGCGCTCACGCCCTTCCTGCCCGGCGCGCTCGAGCAGTTGCCGGCCGCCCCGGCGCAGGCGATCTGGTCGGTGGTCTGGCTCGCTCTGGTCTCCAGTGTCGTCGCCTACGGCACCTGGGCGATCACCCTGTCGCGCCTACCGGCCGCCCGCGCCGCCAACTTCCAGTACTGCGTGCCCCCGGCGGCGATGCTGATCAGCTTCCTCTGGCTCGGCGAGGTCCCGACCGCGCTCGGCCTGATCGGCGGCGCCATGGCGCTGGCCGGCGTGGTCCTCGTCAACCTGAAGCGGTGAACCCATCGTCATTCTCGGGCGGCGCACAGCGCCGACCCGGGAATCCCATGACGAGAAGGCGCCGGCCGGAGCCTCCTCCGGCCTGAGATGCTCGGGTCAAGCCCAAGCATGAGGTGCCTTCACTGACCGCCCTGCGCTCCCACCTGGCTCGCTTCGATCCCCAAGATCATTGCCGGCGCAGGCGGTCGACACGGTCTCCCGTCACGCGTCCTCCGCCGAGATATCCTGGCGCAGAGATAATTATCTTGACGGAAAGATATCTCTCGGCTAGATATCTTTTCGTCAAGATAAATCGATCCGCGATCAGCCAGGGAGGCAGCTATGTTCAACGTCCTTCGGTCCGAAGATCAGCAGCGCGGCGCCAATCGCACGGTGCGTTTCGAGGGTGAGAAGCTCGGCGGCCCGGTCTCGTTCTTCATCGTCGACGCCGAGCCCGGCCAGGGCTCGATGCTGCACGTCCACCCCTATTCCGAGACCTGGATCGTCCGGAAGGGCGAGGCCGAGTTCACTGTCGGCGGCGAACGGACGCGCGGCTATCCCGGCGACGTCGTCGTCGCCGCCGCGGACATCCCACACCGTTTCGAAAATGTCGGCGATGGCCGGCTGGAACTGATCTGCGTCCACCCGAACGGGCGGATCCTGCAGCAGAACCTCTGACGGTCACCGAGATGGCACGCCCGGGGCGGCACGCGCTTTTCAGCGGGACAACGCCCCGGGGATCTTTGCAGCCATGATCAGCCAGGCGCGTCAGGCCTGGAGACGCCCGGCCTTGATGTACTCGACCATCTGGCCGACCACCGTGCCCCAGCCCTCGTGGAAACCCATCTCCTCGTGCTGCTTGCGGCTGGCATCGTTGCCATGGATGGCGACGGCCCGATAATGCGTGCCGCTGCCGTCCCGGGCGAGGTCGAGGATGGCGGTGAAGAACGGGTTCGGCGCTGGCCGATAGCCGCCGAGAAGCGTGTCGGTCATGACCAGCCGCTCCAGCGGCTTCACCTCGAGATAGCATTGGGTGTTGGGATATTCCTCGCCCTCGGGCGAGCGCATGGTGAAGTTGATCGCGCCGCCGGGGCGCAGATCGAGATCGCAGGCGGTGATCAGCCACGGCTTGGGCGCGAACCAGTTGCGCAGGTGCTCCGGCGTCGTCCAGGCACGCCAGACCAGCTCGACCGGGACATCGAGCTTGCGTTCGAGCACCAGGTCGAGTTCGGGATTGATCGTGATCGCAGGCAAGGTCATTTGCTCTCCTCTTCCTTCAGGCTCATGACATAGGCGTCGAAGCGGTCGAGCCGGCGCGTCCACAGATTGCGCTGGCGTCCGAGCCAGTCCTCGGCGAGCTTCAACTGATCGGCGGCCAGCTCGTAGGTCCGGACGCGCCCGGCCTTGTGCGAGCGCACCAGGCCGCTGGTCTCGAGCACCTTCAGATGCTCGACGAAGGATGGCAGGGCCATCTTGTAGGGCGCAGCGAGCTCGCTCACCGAGGCCGGCCGCGACGTCAGGCGCTCCAGCACATTGCGCCGCGTCGGGTCCGACAGCGCCCGGAAGATCTGATCCACGATGACGGCATTGGCCGCATGCGGTGTGGGTGAGCCGATTTGCGGTGTCATGGTGTCGCCCTTCGGCCCCTGCGCCGGAGGCATTGATAGGCGGACTTAATACTTAGGTCAATTCCTTAGTTTTGAAACGCAGCTATTGGGGCTTCGCCTCGGCATGTGTTGAGGAACCGCGCCGGAGACCCCTCTCCTGGAAGGAGAGGGGTAGGGGTTTCGTGGCGAAAGGACTGTTGCGGGTCCGGAGAGCACGCTCCGCAAAAGTGCGATCCACTTTTTGCGATCAGATGATGCCCCATCGGGAGGCAACCAGCAGCAAGCCTCGCGGTGGTGAGCCGGCGGGGCTCGTTTTCTCGTCAGCCTGTCTCAGGCCTCAGCGAACAGCCGCCGCTGCAATTCGTCCCAGAGCTCCGGCGTTTGCGCCGCCAGGATGCCGAAGCCCTGTTCGGCCGGCCTGTAGGGGCTCCCGTCGAAACGCGCCGCCCGGCCGCCCGCCTCTTCGAGGAAGAGCGTGCCCGGCGCATGGTCCCAGGGCAATCCGCGCCAGAACATGACGAAATGCTGCTCGCCACGCACGATCGCGGGATATTCCTCGCCGGCGCAATGCATCCCCGGCGTGATGGCGGCAAGATCGCGGCCATTGGCCTGCACCCGCGCTGTGATCTCGGCGGGCAGGAAACGGGTCAGCACGCCGCCGCGCAGCGCGCTCCACGGTGGCGCCCGCCCGACCCGGACGCGTTCGCCATCGATCCAGGCGCCGGAGCCGCGCTCGGCAACGTGGATCGCCCCGGTCGCCGGGCTCAGCATCCAGGAGGCTACGGGCTCGCCCTCGCGCAGCAGCGCCACCATCATCGAGAAGCACGGGCTGCCCTTGACGAAATTGGCGGTGCCATCGACCGGATCGACCACGAAGACGGTGCCCTCGCCCAGCCCCTGCAACAGCTCCGGCCGGGCCGAGACCGCCTCCTCGCCGATCACCCGCGATCCCGGCAGCAGCTCAGGCAGGCGGACATCGAGCAGCCGCTCCGCCTCCTCATCGGCAATCGTGACCTCCTCGCCCGGCGATTTCACCCGGACTTCCGTCTCACCCAGCTTCCGGAAGCGCGGCATCACCACTTCAGCCGCGACCTCGCGCAGCAGATCCGAGACCTGTTCGATCAGCATGGTCGAGCTGCTCCCGAAATCCAGATGTTCGCCATCATTGCAGGAAACCCGCCTGGACGAGCTGCCGCGAGAGATCGGCCGAGACGCGCTCGACGCCGAGTTCGGTCGGCCCTGCTCGCCAGACCCGCTTGTCCGCGTCTCCGGTCAGCACGATCTCAGTCACAACCTGGCGGGTCAGCGGCGCTGCCGCGAATGCTTCGACCATGCCGCGCAGCATCGTTGCGGAAGGCATGCTGTCGGCGCCTCCGATCTCGTTCGCCCCAGCACGAGCCCTCAACTGCTGAAGTCCGGGCACGGCATCCGGCACCGCACATGCGAGTCCGACCCTCGCCAGATGAGAACCGGTCGGCAATTGCGCCCCGATATGGGCTGCCTGCGCGTGGCACCGGACGCGCTTGCCAGCCTCGACCATGAGCCGCGCGAACAGCTTCAGTTGCTCCTTGCTGGCGCCGGCCGGAGGCCTCGACATGGCATGTTTGAGAGTCCAGCCGATCGGATCGGCGGTCCGCTTCAGGTCGATATAGTTGATCCCGCCGTTCGAAGCGCCCCATTCGCGCTGCAGGCGCAAAGCGCTCGTCCGGTCGTAGTTGAGCCAGGTCCGATAGTAGAGCTCCGCGGTCTGTTCCGCCGTGAGCGGCGAAGCCTGAGCCGCCGCACCGCAAACACCACCGGCCCAGATCATGCAGATCAACAGGAGTTTCGGCAGATGGCTTATCGGTCTCGTCACAAGCCGTCTTCGTGTCGAGACCAGTCTGATGCGAGGGCCGACAGGATTCGACGGCACCGTCAAAATCCCCTCGCCTCCAACTCTGCTTCCGCCTCGGTGATATAGTCCCGGATCACCGGCACGGCGCTCTTGTGCGGGCCGAGCAGCAACTGGAAGACCATGTCGCCGCCGATGTCGAAGGAGATCGAGCAGGCGGAGAGGTAGAACTCCCACATCCTTGCAAAGCGCTCGCCCAGCATCGTCACTACCTCCGGCCGATGCGCCATGAAGCGCTCGCGCCAGGCTTCCAGCGTCCAGTGATAGTGGCGGCGCCAGAACTCGCAGTCCGAGTGCCAGAGGCCGGTCTGCTCGACAGCGGCGAAGACCTCCGACAGCGCCGGGGCATAGCCGCCGGGGAAGATGTACTTGTCGAAGAACGGACCGGTGAAGCCGGGGGGGCCGACGCGGCCGATGCAGTGGACGAGCGCGATGCCATCGGGGGTCAGGAGGTCGCGAATCTTCTCGAAATATTCGAGGTAATGCGCAACGCCGACATGCTCCATCATGCCGACCGAGACGACGCGGTCGAAGCTCCCGGTCAGCTCGCGATAATCCTTGTTGATGAAGCTGACGGCATCGCCGACGCCGGCCGCCTCGGCCCGCTTCTGCGCCGCCGCCATCTGGTCGGGCGAGACGTTGAGGCCGGTCACCTTCGCTCCGCAGGCCTTGGCGAGGTAGATCGACAGCTCGCCCCAGCCCGAGCCGATGTCGAGCACGCGCATGCCGGGCTCGATCTTCAGCTTGGCGGCGAGATGCCGGAGCTTGGCCTTCTGCGCGTTCTCGAGGCCAACCTCGGGGCTGTGCCAATAGGCACAGGAATAGGTCATCGTCTCGTCGAGCCAGAGCCGGTAGAACTCGGTCGGGATGTCGTAGTGGTGCTTGACCTTCTTGCCGGCGACGCCGAGCGGGTTGTGCATCCGCCAGCGCCGGATCTTGAAGCGCATCTTGCGGATCGCCGCCTGCAGCGGGTGCTTGCGCAGTTCGCCGCGCTGAATCCAGAACAGCGTCAGCAAATCGTGGATGGTCGAGCCGTCCTCGAACTCGATGCGCTGGTCCATATAGCCTTCGGCCAGTGCGAGCTCGGGATTGAGGAAGAGCTCGCGCTCGATCTTGGTGTCCTTGAAGCGCACCGTCACCTCGCCAGCGACGACGGGTTTGCCGGCGAAGACGAATTCGGTCCGCCCCGGCCCGAAGACATGCCGCTGCCCGTCCGGCGCGATCACGGTCAGGCGCCCCTTGCGGATCGAGCGCTTCAGCAGTTTCGGCAACAGCAGCATGGTCGGGCAGGCTCCGGTCGGTCGCGCGCAAGCTATTGGCTCAGCAGCCGTGCCGTAAACCCCGCATGCAATCAACCTGCTCTGCACGCGCAGCGCAGCCATGCTAAGGGCTAGCCGCGAAGGCGCCCCCTCGAAACGGAGACCCGATGTCCTGGCGTGATTTCTGGAACGGCGAGCACGCGATCTACGTCTCGGATCGCCACAAGGCCCTGCATTATCGCCGCATCGCGCAGGATATCGCCGCCGCAGTCCCCTCAAAGGACGCCGCCGTGCTCGATGTCGGCTGCGGCGAGGCGCTCTCGGCCGATCTCGTCGCTAGCGCTTGCGGGAAGCTGATCCTGTGCGAAGCCGCCTCGACGGTCCGCGAGAAATTAAGAGCCCGCTTCGGCAGGCTCGCCAATCTCTCTGTCGTGTCGCCAGAAGAGGTCGAGGCCATGCCGGATGATTCGCTCGACCTCGTCGTCGCCAATTCGCTGATCCAGTATCTGAAGGAGGACGAGTTGAAGCCGGCGCTGGCGACCTGGCTCGCCAAGCTCAAGCCCGGCGGCGAACTCATTCTCGCCGATGTGATCCCGCCCGATCTCTCGCCTTTGACCGACGCGACCGAATTGCTCGGCTTCGCCTGGCGCGGCGGCTTCTTCGTCGCTGCGCTCGGCGGCCTCGTGCGCACCGTCTTCTCGGATTATCGCAAGCTGCGGGCGCAATACGGCCTCTCAACCTATAGCGCCGTCGGCATCACCGCGCTGGTCGAGGCCGCCGGCTTCACGGGCGTCACGCGCCGCACGAATTTCGGCCATAACCCGCATCGTATGGCCTTCTCGGCCAGGAAGCAGGCTACGCCGGAGGCTCCGACGCCATGACCTCGCTCGCGCTCGCCTTCACCGTCGTCACATTGGCTTTGGCCGGCGCCATGGCCGGCTTCTTCTATGCCTATTCGATGTCGGTGATGTGGGCGCTGGATGCGGTCGACCCGAAAGCCGCGATCGCCGCGATGCAGAGCATCAACATCGTCGTGCGCAACGCCATCTTCTTCCCGGCCTTCTTCGGCACGCCGGTGGTGGCGCTCGTGGCCGCGGGTCTCTGGCGCGCGCAGGGCGCGAGCAATGTCGCGCTGCTGCTGGCGCTTGGAGCCATCGTCTATCTGATCGGCACCTTCCTGGTCACAATCGTGCTTAACATCCCAATGAACGAAAGGCTGGCCCGGACGAATATCCCAGCGGAGGTCGAAGCCGCCCGCACGATCTGGGAGGCTTATTCGATCCCGTGGACGCTCTGGAATCACATCCGCACGGCATCGAGCTTTGCGACACTCGTGCTCACCGGCTGGGCGCTCTACCTCGCCGGTCGCCACGCTCCGACGTGGAGCTGATCAGGCACTCTCGCGATCGGCGAAGGAGAAGAACTTGTGCCCGGCGAAGGTGAAGACCATCACGATCAGCGTGGTGACCACCTGCATCGGCAGATAGGGCAAGCCGGCGACCTTGACGAAGAGGTGCATCAGCACGCCGGTCAGCAGGAAGCCGCCGAAGGCGATCAGGCCGAAGCGCCAGCTCGCCTCGCCATGGGTGCGCGTCGCCTCGAAGGTGAGCCAGCGGTTCAGCACATAGGAAACGACGCCGCCGAGCACGAAACCGGCCAGCGAGGCCGCAACGGGATCGGCTTCGCCGAGCTCGACCAGGCCGATCAGCAATCCGTAATGTGCGACCGCCGCCATCACGCCCGAAAAGGCATAGGCGATGACCTGGCGCGTATGGCGGGGAAGACGGTTCAGCATCCGGGATGCCTATACCCCGGATGCTGAACGGAAGCCTATGGCTATTCAGCCCGCATCGCTGCCGGCGAGATTGGCCGGCATACCCTCGACCGGCAGGTCGAGCGCCTGCTTCAACGTCTCCAGATTGTATTCGCGCATGCGGCCATTCGTGGGATCGCTGACATAGGCGCTGCCGCCGACGACCGCGAGCGAGGGGGTCGGTGTCTTCGCGCCGTACTGGCAGTCGAAGGCCGGCACGGCGTCGAAGCTGGCGAGCTCCTTCCAGCCGGCGATGTCATAGACCCGGAGCTTGCCGTCCGGCGTCAGATTGGCGAGCCGCCGGCCATTGGCCGAGAGCTCGAACTGGCAGGCTGACTGGCCGCCCGGCACCGGCAGGACGTCCGCTGAGGTTAGCGACTTGGCGGTCGGATCGACCCGGAGCAGCCCGTCATAGGGCGAGGTCTTGCCGTAATTGGCGACCATGAACTTCGCGCCGGCCTTGGCCTTGATCGTGCTCAGCCGGCGCTCGTCGGGATAGGCGAGCTTGTGGGCGCTGAACTTGGCCCCGGCCTGCGACAGCACCAGCATGCCGCCGCCCTCCCCTTCAGCACAGCCGAAGACGTGGCGGCCATCGGCGGCGGCATGGCCGTGATAGAGCTTGCAGGAGGCGTCGGGCTTGGCCGGGTCGTTGAAGCTGGCGAGCTTGCCCCAGCCGCCTTTCGTCCGGTCGAGGATCTCGAAGCCATCAGGCCGCGACGAGGCGCTCTTGTCTTCGCCCTTCACATAGACCGGGTTCGGCACCGACATCAGCCAGCGCCCCTCGCCTAGCGGCACGACGATGCCATGCTGCGGCCCGGGGCTCGGCCATTCCGTCAGCGCCGGCTTGTCCTTGGAAAGGTCGTTGATCGCGACCAGCACCGCCTTCGCCGTGCTCTGCCCGTCCCAGGGGCGGATGCCGTCATAGAACAGTGCGAGCTGGCCATGGCCGGAGATGACATGGGCCGGCTTCTGGCCGGTGAGCGTCAGGTCGAGCAGCTTCACCGGCCCCTTCTCGATGTCGTTGTGGTCGCCATGCGACTCGATCGTCAGGCCGGTGTCGAGGAAGCGGAGCGTGCCGGCATCGTCGCCGGTCTTGACCACCACGAAACGGCCGCCCTGCGCCGTGGCGAAGCCGGGATTAGCCTTGGGCAGGTCGAAGCTGTGGGTGACCTCGCCGGTGTCGAGATCGAGCACGCGCACGACCGGCTTCTCATGGTCGGCGAAGACCAGCCGGCCGCGCAGCACGGCATGGTCATGAGCAAGGGCCGGCAGACTCGACAGCACGGCCGAGATGGCGAGCGAGGACAACAGGGAAAGCGAACGCATCATAGTCTCCAGGGCGGACGGGAAAGGGGGAGGTCTCAGGCAGCGGTCGCGCGGCGCCAGGCCGGGAACGGGTCGGGCAAGTCGCGATAGCGCTCGGGCTTGAAGGCGATGGTCGGCGTCTCGCCGATGAGGCAGGCATCGAGCCCGGCACGGATAGCGCTCTCGTCCATGCCGGCACCAATGAAGACCAGCTCCTGACGGCGGTCGCCCCAGACCGAATGCCAGTGCCGGTTCAGGATGGCGCGCCAGTCCGGATGGTCGGGCCAGCGCGGGCGCGGCACGGCGGCCCACCAGAAGCCCATCGCCTCGGTCCGGCAGATGCTACCTGCGAGCGACATCTCGCCAACCCATTCCGGCCGCGTCGCCAGCCAGAAATGGCCCTTGGCCCGGATCAGCCCCGGCCAGCTCTGCGCCAGGAACGCGTTGAACTTTTCCGGATGGAAGGGCCGGCGCGCCCGGTAGACGAAGGACGAGATGCCGTATTCCTCGGTCTCCGGCACATGGTCTTTGAAGCCGTAGAGCTCCTTGTGCCAGAGCGGGTGCTCTTGCGCCTTCTCATGGTCGAACAAACCGGTATCGAGGATCTGGTCGAGGCTAACGCGGCCGAAATCGGCCTCGATCAATCGTGCATCCGGATTGAGCGCCCGGATCACCAGTCTCGCCTGCGCCACCGCCTCCGGCCCGGCATCGCCGACCTTGTTGAGCACGACGACATCGGCGAATTCGATCTGCTCGACCAGCAGGTCGACCAGCGTGCGCTCGTCGCCCTCGCCGGCCGTCTCGCCGCGCTCGCGCAGGAAATCGCGCGAGCCGTAATCCCTGAGCAGGTTCACCGCATCGACCACCGTCACCATGGTGTCGAGCCGGGCGAGGTCGGAGAGCGAGAAGCCGTCCTCATCGCGGAATTCGAAGGTCGCGGCGATCGGCAGCGGCTCGGCGATGCCGGTGCCCTCGATCAGCAGGTAGTCGAAGCGCCCGTCACGGGCGAGCCGGCCGACCTCGGCCAGGAGATCGTCGCGCAAGGTGCAGCAGATGCAACCATTGCTCATCTCGACCAGCTTCTCGTCGGTGCGCGAGAGATCGCCGCCGCCGGACCGGACGAGATCGGCGTCGATGTTCACTTCGCTCATGTCGTTGACGATGACCGCGACCTTGCGGCCCTGGCGGTTGTTGAGGACGTGGTTGAGCAGCGTCGTCTTGCCGGCGCCGAGAAAGCCGGAAAGCACGGTGACGGGAAGGCGGCCATCCATCTCGGATCTCATATTTTGTTACGTTGTAACATTTCATAGCGAGAGCGAATTGCGGACGCAAGGCTGCCGTGCAGGCACGTCGCTGGCCTTCCACAGCGCGCGCCCTAAGCTCGCCTTCTCATGCGATGGAGGAGCCCGCGCCATGATCGAGATCGACCTCTTGGTGCGCGCCGAATTCCTCTATCCGGTCAGTCCCGGCATGCCGGTGATCCCCGATGGCGAGGTCGCGATCGCGGGCGGGCGCATCCTCCATGCCGGCCCGCGCCAGCCGGAGGGACATTGGGCGCCGGCCCGCACGCTGGATGGTGCCGGGCGGGCCGTCCTGCCCGGCTTCGTCAATTGCCATTCGCATGCCGCGTCACTGGTCTTCCGCAGCCAGACCGACGACCACGCGGCCAAGGGGGCGCTGCTCGAAGTCGCCTTCCGGATGGAGAAGGACATCAGTGAGGACGAGTGGGCGCTATTGGCGGAAGCCGGCTGCGCCGACATGCTCCAGGCCGGCATCACCACGATCAACGACATCTGGTACGCGCCGCACCGGCTCGCCGAAACGGTCGAGTCTTGCGGCCTGCGCGCGCAGATCGCCCACAAGGTCTTCGATGTCCGCTTGCACGAACTCTGGCGCGGCGACTACACGCATCATCCTGACATCGGCGAGAAGCGCCTGCGCGACGGCGTCGCCTTCGCCGAGCGCTGGCATGGCGCCGCCGATGGCCGCATCACCGCGCGCATCGGCACGCACGCCACCGACACCTGCTCGGCCGAGCTACTGAGGACCGCCCGCGCCGAGGCGAACCGGCTCGGCATCGGCATGCACATCCACGCCGCCCAGAGCATCGCCGAGGTCGAGCAGATCAAGGCGGCCCATGGTTGCGGCCCGGTCGAGTTTCTCAGGGACGTCGGCATGCTCGGCCCGGATGTCGTGCTCGCCCACCTCGTCTTCGCCGATACCGGCGATCTCGATGCGGTCGAGGGGAGCGGTGCGGCCTACGCGCATTGCCCGACGATCTATCCACGCCGTGGCCGCTATCCGCCGCTGGAGGACATCATGGCGCGCGGCATTCCGACCGGCTTCGCCACCGACTGGATGCTGAACGACCCGTTCGAAGGCATGCGCAACGCCCTCAACGCCATGCGGCTGCGCCTGGGCAGCCCGACCGCCCTCTCCTGCGCGCAAGCGCTGGAGCTGCACACGATCGGCGCCGCCCGCGTCATGGGTCTTCAGGACGAGATCGGCTCGCTGGAGCCGGGCAAGAAGGCCGACCTGATCATGGTCGACATCGATCGCCCGCACCTCCAGCCCTATTACGGCGACTATGCCGCGCTGGTCTATTACGCACGGGCGAGCGACGTGGTGACCAGCATCATCGACGGCACGATCGTCGTGGAGGATGGCCGCCCGACCCGCATCGACCGCGAGCGGACGATGGCAGGGATCAGGGAGAAGGTGCCGGGCTGGCGCGGAAAACTGGCGGCACTCGGCAGCCGGGCGGTCTTCGGCCCGGGCTGTCCCTGCTGCGGCTGATCTAGTCGGCAGCCGCCGCCGGTTCAGCGATCAGCCTGCGGGTGACATCGCTGGCGATGTCGAGCAGGTCTGCAGCTGCCGGCGTTCGCGTGCCCGACGTCAGCAGGCGCACCTCGATCGGCGGCAGCTCCGGCAGGCCATGCTCGGCGGCGACATCGCGAACCGCGCCCGGCAGGCGGTGACGGGTCCGGACCGAAACACCATGTCCTGCCCCGAGAGCGGCCCACAGGCCCGGAAGGCTCGGCGTCGTCAGCGCCATCCGCCAGCGCAGGCGCTGCCGGTCGAGGGTCTGGAGCGCGGTCTGCCGGAACAGGCAGGGATGGTCGAACAGCACGAGCGGCAGCTCGGTCGAGCCGGGTCGCTGCATGGTCTCGGCAGCCAGCCAGACCAGCGGCAACGTCGCGACATGCGCACCGGCCGTCGATGAACCCGCCTTGAAGAAGGCGAGCGCGACATCGAGCCGGCCGGCCTCCACCTCCTCCTCCAACGCGTAGTTGCGCCCGGCGCGGACTTCGAGATGGGAATTCGGTCGCTGCTGCGAGAACAGCCCCAGCACCTCCGGCATCACGTCCTCGAAAAAGTCCTGCGGCAAGCCGAGGCGCACCGTGGCCGCCCCTGCGCTGTTGCCGACAGCCGCCGCAGCCTCGTCGTTCAGCGCGATGATCTGGCGGGCATAGCTCAGCAGCGCCTCACCGGCCTCGGTCGGCACCAGCCCGCGCCCGTCGCGGCGAAACAGCGGACGCCGCGCCTGCTCCTCCAGCTTCTTGAGCTGCATGCTGACCGCCGATTGCGACCGGCCGAGTTGCGTCGCAGCGCGGGCGAAGCTGCCGAGTTCGACACCGACCACCATGGCCCGCAGCGCATCCATATCGAAATTCGCCGACATCGACCCGAATTCCTGAAGTCAGACTTACAATCATTTCGTTATTCGGAATGATCCTGCATTGCTAGCGTCCTGTCCAGCGGCCTTGTGGCCGGACCAGCCCCTGGAGGACAGCGAATGCAGCCCGATCTCATCGAACAGTTGAAGACACTCACCACCCCGCATCTGGCGGATGGCTGCCTGCGCTGCGGCGTGCCGATCCGCTTCGCGCCTGCGGGCTTGCGGCCCCTCGCCCAGGACATGGAAGTCCGCGGCCGAGCCCGCCCCGTGCGCCATGTCGGCAGCATCGATGTCTTCTTCGAGTTGCTCGAGCACGCCGCTCCAGGTGAGGTGATCGTCATCGACAATGGCGGGCGCCTCGATGAGGCCTGCATCGGCGACATCGTTGCGATCGAGGCCAAGGCGGCCGGCATCGCCGGCTTCGTGATCTGGGGCCTGCACCGCGACAACCGCGAGCTCGCCGAGCTCGGCCTGCCGGTGTTCAGCCTCGGCACACTGCCGACCGGGCCGCAGCGCCTGCATCCGCGGCCGCACGACCTCTTCCGTCAGGCACTGGTCGGCCAGCACGGCATCGCCGAGACCGACTATGTCGCCGCCGACAGCAACGGCGTGCTGTTCCTGCCCGAAAGCCGGATCGAGGACATCGTCGCGGCTGCGATCGGCTATCGCGAGACCGAGGCGCGCCAGCTCGCGGCGATGCGCGCCGGCCGCAGCTACCGCAGCCAGACGCGCTTCGACCAGTACCTGGCGACGCGGGCGCAGGACCCGGCCTACGGCTTCCGCCAGCATCTCAAGGACATCGAGGCCGCTGGCGAGGTCTGAAACGCCTCCCCATCACGACGTCAGCGGCGCTCCAGCTGCCCCCATCACGAGACATCGCAATGACCAAGCAGATCCGCATCCATGAGAATGGCGGCCCCGAAGTGCTGCGCTACGAGGAGGCCGCGCTCGGCGTCCCCGGGCCGGGCCAGGTTCGTCTCCGCCAGACGGCCGTCGGCCTTAACTTCATCGACGTCTACCAGCGCAGCGGCCTCTATCCGCTGCCGCTGCCGAGCGGCATCGGCCTGGAGGCGGCTGGCACCGTCGAGGCGGTCGGCGACGGCATCGCCAATCTGCGGCCCGGCGATCGCATCGCCTATGCCGGCGGTCCGCCCGGCGCCTATGCCGAGGCGCGCATCATGCCGGCCGCCCCGCTGGTCAAGCTGCCCGACGCCATCAAGGACGAACAGGCCGCGGCGATGATGCTGCAGGGCCTGACGGCCTATTACCTGATCCACCGGACCTATCGCGCCAAGCTCGGCGACACCGTGCTCCTGCACGCCGCGGCCGGCGGCGTCGGGCTGATCGCCTGCCAGTGGCTCAGCGCGCTCGGCGTCACCGTGATCGGCACCGTCGGCAACGAGGAGAAGGCGGCGCTGGCTCGGGCCCATGGCTGCGCCCATACGATCCTCTATCGCGAGGAGAACATCGCCGAACGAGTGCGCAAAATCACGGACGGCGCCGGTGTCCCAGTGGTCTTCGATTCGGTCGGCAAGGACACCTGGGAGGCGTCGCTCGACAGCCTGAGCCCGCTCGGCCTGATGGTCAGCTACGGCAATGCCTCGGGCGCGGTGCCGCCCTTCGCCGTCGGCCAGCTCGCCAGCAAGGGCTCGCTGTTCGTGACGCGGCCGACGCTCGCGACATACATGGCCAGGCGCGAGGACCTCGAAACTGCCGCCAACGCGCTGTTCACCGTCGTCGCCGACGGCACGGTCAAGATCGCGGCGCTGCAATCCTACCCGCTCGCCGATGCCGCGCAGGCGCATCGCGACCTCGAGGCCCGCAGAACCTCCGGCTCGACGATACTCATCCCGTAGCGCCGACCTGCTGACCGCGGATCAGACGTCGAGCTTGATCCGCGGTACCGACGGGTCGCGCCGCGCTGTCTCGATCACGCTGTCGAGCAGGCCGGGAAAGCGCCGGTTGAACTCCTCGCGGCGGATGCTGAGGAAGCGCACCGTGCCCTCCGACCGCGAGCGCGTGATCCCCGCCTCGCGCAACTTTGCGAAATGGTAGGACAGCAGCGAGGGCGAGGCGAGCTCGGTGAAGGCGCCGCAGCGCGCCTTGTCGACCTCGTCGCAATCGGCGAGCGTCACCAGGATGCCGAGCCGGATCGGATCGCCCAGCGCCGCGAACACGTCGGCCGGCAGGACGTCCTCGATCTCGGGATGGAAGAGCTGCTTCATCACCTCCGGCTTAATTGCATCGGCCGCTCCTGACAAGTTTCAATGATCCTTGAATTTAGGATTGACTCATGGTTGGCCGACGCCCATGTTTCAACAATCATTGAAATAGTCGGCAACTCCCCACGGAGCGCATTGCCATGGATATCCGTCTCCTCCTCCTGGCCGGCGGCGCCTTCGCCATCGGCACGGGCAGCCTCGTCATCACCGGCATCCTGCCCAATCTCGCCGCCGCTTTCGGCGTCAGCGTCGACACGGCCGGCCTGCTGATCTCGATCTTCGCCATCGCCTATGCCATCGGCTCGCCGGTGCTCTCCACATTGTTCGGCAATCTCGATCGCAAGCTCGTGCTGGTCGGCTCGCTCGCCATCTTCACCCTCGCCAATCTCCTCGCCGCCTTCACCAGCGACTTCGCCTGGCTGATGCTGGCGCGGATCGTCATGGCGCTCGGCTCCGGCGTGTTCATGCCGGCGGCGAACGCCGTCGCGGTGGCGCTGGTGCCGCCGGAACGCCGGGCTCGCGCCATCGCGCTGGTTACCGGCGGCATGACCGTGTCGCTGATCCTGGGCGTGCCGCTCGGCACCGCCGTCGCCACGCTCGGCTGGCATTTCCCGTTCCTGGTCGTGGCGCTGTTCGGCGCGCTCGCGCTCGCCGGCCTCCTGCTCAAGATGCCGGCCGGCCTGCCGCGCGGCACCAACACCCTCTCCGAGCGGCTGCAGGTCGCGCGCCGCGGCGACGTGCTGCTGGCGCTCGGCACCACCGCGCTTTGGACCACTGGCGCCTTCACGCTCTACACCTATGTCGCGCCCTTCCTCTCGGCCCATGCCGGCATTTCCGGCCACTGGCTGAGCGCGACGCTGGTCGTCACCGGCATCGGCTCGGCGCTGGGCAATCAGTGGGGCGGCCAGGCCAGCGACCGCTTCGGCCCGGTGCCGACGCTGACCTTCGTGCTGACCCTGCTCGCCGCATCGCTGGCCGCTGCCTCTCTCGTCGCGGTGACGCTGCCGCCTGCCGTGGCGATCTTCGTCCTGCCGGTGATCCTGATGATCTGGAGCGGCGCCGGCTGGGCCGGACATCCCTCGCAGATGTCGCGCCTCGCGGCGATGGCGCCCGATGCGGTCGTGGTCGCGCTCTCGCTCAACGCCTCGGCGCTCTATATCGGCATCGCCGCCGGTGCCGCGCTCGGCCAGCAGGTGCTGCGCCACGGCGCCTCCTGGGAGCTCGGCTTCGTCGGGGCTGCCTGCGAGCTCGGCGCGCTCGGCCTGCTGCTGATCGCGACGCAGCGGCGCAAGGCGGCGGCGCGCGAGGCCGCCCGCGTCAGCGAGGTCGCGGTCGCTCCGACTGCGCGCTGATCGACATCAGCCGATCGATCGCTCAGCCCGCTCGCCAAAACGGCGGGCGGGTTTGTCGTTCCCGGTTCAGGCCCGGACCTCGAACACCATGTTGAATGGCGTCTCGGTGGCGCGGCGGAAGCGGGTGAAGCCGGCATCCATTGCGACCTTGCGCAGACGCATCTCGCCAGCCTGCGCACCGAGGCCGAGCCCGACTTCCTGCGCCATCGAGGCCGGCGTGCAGATCATCGTCGAGGCGCCGTAATAGATCCGGCCGACCGGGTTGAGGTTCTGCTTCAGGCTGTCGTGCGCGAAGGGCTCGACGATCATCCAGGTACCGCCTTCGGCCAGCGTCTCCCTGACATGGCGGCCGGCCCCGACCGGATCGCCCATGTCGTGCAGGCAGTCAAACATCGCGACGAGATCATAGCTCGCCGCAGGAAAATCCTTGGCGCTGGCGCGCTCGAAGACGATGCGGTCACCAACCTCGGCCTTGTCCGCCGCCTCCCTGCCCTTCTCGATCGAGGGGCCGTGATAGTCGAAGGCGTAGAAGCGCGACTTCGGATAAGCCTGCGCCATCAGGATGGTCGAGGCGCCATGGCCGCAGCCGACATCGGCGACGACGGCACCCGCTTCGAGCTTCGCTTTGACGCCGTCCAGCGCCGGAATCCAGCTGCTCACCAGATTGGTGTTGTAGCCCGGGCGGAAGAAGCGCTCGGTGCCGCGGAACAGGCAGTTGCTGTGCTCGTGCCAGCCCAGGCCCGCCCCGGTCTTGAAGGCCTGCTCGACCTTGGGCTCGTCGACCCACATCGACTGGACGATCTCGAAGGCGCCGGCGAAGAAGGCCGGGCTGCCCTCCTCGGCGAAGGCCATGGCCTGCTCGGGCGACAGGCTGAAACTGTCACTCCCTTCATCGTACTCTATGTACTCCGCCGCGGCCTGGGCCGAGAGCCATTCGCGAACATAGCGTTCCTTCAGGCCGGTCCGGCTGGCGAGTTCCGCGGCCGTGACCGGTTTGCCATCGGCCATCGCCTTGTAGAGGCCGAGCTGGTCGCCGAGGACGATGAGCGAGCCGGTGACGCAGGCCCCGACATCCCCGACGAGACGTCCCACCAAGGCATCCAGTTTCTGCGGATCGGATTCACGCATGGCCAAGCTCCTCTGGTTGGGGAGGGCGTGGCCGGGGCCTGACGCGAACCGGCTCGACGCCATCGCGGAAGCCGATGCTATACCCCGCTCGGAGGGGCTCAACTGCGCAAAGGGAGAGTCTCGTTCGCCTGTGCGCGCATGACAGGAAGAAGCGCTTTCCGCTTTCCCCCGCCGCCTTGCCCGTCTATAGCGAGCGCCTAGCATTCATCTTTGGCGCTCGCTGGCTTCCGCTCGTTTCGATCGGAGGGGCCGTGCGCGCCCGCACGGAACCGGTCGAGCCCATGCCCAAGCGCACAGACATCAAGACGATCCTGATCATCGGCGCCGGCCCCATCATCATCGGCCAGGCCTGCGAGTTCGACTATTCCGGCACCCAGGCCTGCAAGACGCTGAAGGCCGAGGGCTACCGCATCGTCCTGGTCAACTCGAACCCGGCAACGATCATGACCGACCCGGAGCTGGCCGATTCGACCTATGTCGAGCCGATCACGCCGGAGATCGTCGCCAAGATCATCGAGAAGGAACGCAACGTCCTGCCGGGCGGTTTTGCCCTGCTGCCGACCATGGGCGGCCAGACTGCGCTCAACTGCGCCCTCTCGCTGGAGAAGATGGGCGTGCTGGAGAAGTTCGACGTCGAGATGATCGGCGCCACCGCCGACGCCATCGACAAGGCCGAGGATCGCGAGCGCTTCCGCGAGGCGATGACCAAGATCGGCCTCTCGACCCCGCGTTCGCACCACGTCAAGACGCTCGGCGCCGCGCTGGAAGCGCTGGAGGATATCGGCCTGCCGACGATCATCCGCCCCTCCTTCACCATGGGCGGCACCGGCGGCGGCATCGCCTACAACAAGAGCGAGTTCATCGAGATCTGCGAGCGCGGCATCGACGCCTCGCCGACCAGCGAGATCCTGATCGAGGAGAGCGTCCTCGGCTGGAAGGAATACGAGATGGAGGTCGTCCGCGATAAGGCGGACAATTGCATCATCGTCTGCTCGATCGAGAACCTCGACCCGATGGGCGTCCACACCGGCGATTCGATCACCGTCGCCCCGGCGCTGACGCTGACCGACAAGGAATACCAGATCATGCGCGACGCCTCGCTGGCGGTGCTGCGCGAGATCGGCGTCGAGACCGGCGGCTCGAACGTTCAGTTCGCCGTCGATCCCGAGACCGGCCGGATGATCGTCATCGAGATGAACCCGCGCGTGTCGAGGTCGTCCGCCCTGGCGTCGAAGGCGACCGGCTTCCCGATCGCCAAGGTCGCGGCGCGGCTCGCCGTCGGCTACACGCTCGACGAGATCGAGAACGACATCACCGGCGGCGCGACCCCGGCCTCGTTCGAGCCGACGATCGACTATGTCGTCACCAAGATCCCGCGCTTCGCCTTCGAGAAATTCCCCGGCTCCGAGCCAACCCTGACCACCGCGATGAAGTCGGTCGGCGAGGCCATGGCGATCGGCCGCACCTTCCAGGAATCGCTGCAGAAGGCGCTGCGCTCGCTGGAGACCGGTCTCGACGGGCTCGACGAGATCGAGATCGAGGGCATCGGCCAGGGCGACGACAGGAACGCGATCAAGGCCGCGCTCTCGACCCCGACGCCGGACCGCATCCTGCAGATCGGCCAGGCGATGCGCGCCGGCTTCACCGACGAGCAGATCCATGAGAGCTGCAAGGTCGATCCCTGGTTCCTCGAGCAGATGCGCGGCATCGTCGACGCCGAGGAGAAGGTCCGCAAATTCGGCCTGCCACAGACGCCGATCGCCTTCCGCCAGCTCAAGGCGATGGGTTTTTCCGACAAGCGCCTCGCCGCCGTCTCCGGCAAGAGCGAGGCCGAGGTCAGGACGCTGCGCCGCTCGCTGAAGGTGCGCCCGGTCTACAAGCGCATCGACACCTGCGCCGCAGAGTTCGCCTCGCCGACCGCCTATATGTACTCGACCTACGCCATGCCGTTCGCCGGCGCGCCGGCCGACGAGGCCAAGCCCTCGGACGCCAGGAAGGTCGTCATCCTCGGCGGCGGGCCGAACCGCATCGGCCAGGGCATCGAGTTCGACTATTGCTGCTGCCATGCCTGCTACGCCCTGCGCGACGCCGGCTACGAGACCATCATGGTCAACTGCAATCCGGAAACGGTCTCGACCGACTACGACACCTCGGACCGGCTCTATTTCGAGCCGCTGACCGCCGAGGACGTGCTCGAGATCCTCGAGACCGAAAAGCAGGCCGGCACGCTGCACGGCGTCATCGTCCAGTTCGGCGGCCAGACCCCGCTGAAGCTGGCGCATGCGCTGGAACAGGCCGGCATCCCGATCCTCGGCACCACGCCCGACGCGATCGACCTCGCCGAGGACCGCGACCGCTTCAAGCGCCTGCTCGACAAGCTGCATCTCAAGCAGCCGAAGAACGGCATCGCCTATTCGGTCGAGCAGTCGCGCATGATCGCGGCCGAGCTCGGCCTGCCCTTCGTCGTGCGCCCGTCCTATGTGCTCGGCGGCCGCGCCATGGCTATCATCCGCGACGAGGTGATGTTCGAGGATTACCTGCTCGGCACCCTGCCCTCGCTGATCCCCTCCGAGGTCAAGGCCAAGTACCCGAACGACAAGACCGGACAGATCAACACGGTTCTCGGCAAGAACCCGCTGCTGTTCGACCGCTATCTGTCGGATGCGATCGAGGTCGACGTCGACTGCCTCTGCGACGGCAAGGAAGCCTTCATCGCGGGGATCATGGAGCATATCGAGGAAGCCGGCATCCATTCCGGCGATTCGGCCTGCTCGCTGCCGCCGCGCTCGCTCTCGCCGGAGCTGATCGCCGAGCTGGAGCGCCAGAGCAAGGCGATGGCGCTCGCCCTCGACGTCGGCGGCCTGATGAACGTGCAGTACGCCATCAAGGACGGCGAGATCTACGTGCTCGAGGTCAATCCGCGGGCCTCGCGCACCGTGCCCTTCGTCGCCAAGGTGATCGGCCAGCCGATCGCCAAGATCGCGGCCCGGCTGATGGCCGGTGAGAAGCTCGCGAGCTTTAACCTGAAGCAGGAGAAGCTCCAGCATGTCGGCGTGAAGGAGGCGGTGTTCCCCTTCGCCCGCTTCCCCGGCGTCGACGTGCTGCTCGGGCCGGAGATGCGCTCGACCGGCGAGGTCATCGGCCTCGACCGCTCTTTCGACGTCGCCTTCGCCAAGAGCCAGCTCGGCGCCGGCTCGAAGGTCCCGGTCAAGGGCACGGTCTTCGTCTCGGTCCGCGACGAGGACAAGCCGCGCATCCTGCCCTCGATCGTGGTTCTCGCGGAGCTCGGCTTCCAGATCGTCGCGACCGGCGGCACGCTGCGCCTGCTGCAGGAGAACGGTATCCGCGCCAGCAAGATCAACAAGGTGCTGGAAGGCCGCCCGCACGTCGTCGACGCCATCAAGAACGGCGAGATCCAGCTAGTCTTCAACACGACCGACGGTCCACAGGCGCTGGCGGACTCGCGCTCGCTGCGCCGCGCGGCCCTCTTGCACAAGGTGCCCTATTATACCACCTTGGCCGGAGCGATCGCCGCGGCGGAGGGCATCAAGGCCTATTGCAGCGGCGATCTCGAAGTGAGGTCGCTGCAATCCTATTTCGCCCGCGCCGCCTGACCGGCCGCGCGGCGAAGTAGTTTTCTGACGATCGAAAGCGACGCGGGGTGCGTTGGCCATGGCCAGCGCACATCGGTCGTTTTTCTATAACTGGGACGGGACGATGGAAAAGGTTCCTATGACCGCGGGCGGCTTCGCCGCTCTCGAAGTCGAGTTGAAGCAGCGCCAGCAGGTCGAGCGCCCGCGCATCATCCAGGCGATCGCCGAGGCGCGCGCTCTGGGCGATCTCTCGGAGAACGCCGAATACCACGCCGCCAAGGAAGCCCAGTCGCTGAACGAGGGCCGCGTCATGGAGCTGGAATCGCTGATCGGCCGCGCCGACATCATCGATGTCAGCAAGCTCGGCGGCGACACGATCAAGTTCGGCGCCACCGTCACCCTGATCGACGACGATACCGAAGAGAAGAAGCTCTACCAGATCGTCGGCGAGCCGGAATCGGATGTGAAGTCCGGCAAGGTTTCGATCGGCTCGCCGATCGCGCGCGCCCTGATCGGCAAGAAGGTCGGCGATTCCGTCCACGTCAACACGCCCGGCGGCGGCAAGTCCTACGAGGTCGTTAACGTCGCCTTCCGCTAAGCGAGCGGAGTGACTTGGCCAGCCCGGCGGCAGCTCCTAGATTAGAGGCCTGCCTGCCGGAGACCACGCCATGACCACGCGTCGCGCATTTCTCACCGGGTCCGCCGCGCTCGCCGCCGGCGGGCTCGTTTCGTTTCCAGCCCTGGCGCAGGCGGTCTCGATCGGCGCGATCAAGGTCGACGCCCGCAGCCTCGGCCCGCTCGGCTGGGGTGAGAACGCCCCGCGCATCGCCCGGGCCTTCGAAAGCCGGCTCGCCAGCGAACTCCTCCCCTTGCGCCGCCGCGGCAGCCCGACCTTGCATGTCACCGTGCTCAGCCTCTGGCTCGGCGCGGGTGTCGGCGGCGGTATGCGCGGCGACGGCAGCGGCGGCAGCGACGACAACATGCTGAGCATCATCGAGGTCCCCGGTCGCGGCGGCCCGCTCGTCAGCCGCGAGATCCGCTCGATGCTGCCATCCAGCTCCGGCGGCGCCTGGTATCGCCCGGATGTCGACCAGCGTCGCATCGCCGCCTTGCTCGAAAACAACGCCCAGTGGATCCGCCGATATCTCGGCGCTTGAGACCATGCTCGCGCGCCGCGCCATCCTGGCTGGCCTCGCCGCCATCTTGCTGGCTGGCTGCCAGACCACAACGCAAACCGCCTCCCCCGTCGCGATCGGCAGGATTCGCGTCGACACGGGGCCGCTCGCCGCCAAGGGGCAGAGCGCCATCGCGGCCGCGATCAAGCCGATGCTGGAGCGCGAGCTCGCCGGCCTGCGCAATGCAGGGCGAGGCGACGCGACTCTGCTGGTCAGCGTCACCGGATTGTACCTGACGAGTTATGCCGGCGGGCAGGCGGCGACGCTCGGTAACGACACGCTCGAAAGCGAAGCGGTACTCATCGGCCCGGATGGCCGGGAGATCGCCCGCTATCCGATCATGTCGATCATGGCGCCAAGCTTCAGCGGCGCCTGGTATCTGCCGGATATCAACCGGCGGCGGATCGATGCCTTGGTCGCGAACAATGCGCAATGGATCAGGCGGACGCTCGGAGGCTGAGCAACCGCGTTAAAGCGGCGCGATCGGCGCGTCCTTGACCCGGTCGAGCGCCAGCGCCGTGCGGACATTGCGCACATTCGGCAGCGCCGTCAGATCGGCGACGAAATCCTGGAAGGCCTTCAGATCGGTCGCGACGCATTTCAGGATGAAGTCGATGTCGCCCGACAGCGTCCAGCACTCGCGCACCAGCGACCAGCTCCGGATGCGCTCCTGGAAGACGGAGAGGTCAGCCTCGGCCTGGCTGGCGAGGTGGACGAAAGCGAAGCAGACGACCTCGATGCCGAGCTTGCGCTCGTCGAGCAGGGCGCGATAGCCGGTGATCACGCCGGCCTCTTCCAGTGCGCGGACGCGCCTGAGGCAAGGCGGCGGCGAGATGCCGACCCTGCTCGCAAGCTCGACATTGGTCATGCGCCCGTCACTCTGCAGCTCCGTCAGGATGCGGAGATCGATCTCGTCGAGTTTGGCGCGCACAAATCCTCCTGAAAAATGGCCGCGCAGGTGTAGACGGGCCATCGACGCGTTACAAGGCGTCGATCCACGCCAATCCCGGGCCAAGCCGCCGTGCCGACAGAAAAGACGCCTTCCCTCTGGGTTCTGACCGACGGCAAGGCCGGCGACGAGATGCAATGCCTCGGCGTCGCCGAGCGCATGGGCGTCGTCCCGGAGATCCGCCGGATCAATCCGGGCAAGCCCTGGAGCTGGCTGATGCCGCGCGGGCCGATCGATCCGCGCGAGGCGCCCGACCGGCCGGGCAGCCCGATCCGCCCCCCCTTCCCCGACATCGCCATCGCCTCGGGCCGCCGCGCCGTGGCCTATCTGCGCGCGGTCAAGAAGGCCTCGAACGGCAGGGCGTTCACCGTCTTCCTCAAGGACCCCCGTACCGGAGCCGGCACGGCCGACCTGATCTGGGTCTCCGAGCACGACCGCCTGCGCGGCGACAACGTGCTGGTGACGATCACCTCGCCGCACCGGCTCGCGCCACAAGCGCTGGCCACCGCCCGGACTTCTCCGCCACCGGAGATCGCCGCCCTGCCTTCCCCCCGCGCTGCCGTGCTGGTCGGCGGCGACAGCCGCCACCACACGTTCCGGCCGGAGGATATCGAGCGCTTCGCGCGTGAACTCGATGCGCTCGCCGCCTCCGGCGTCGCGCTGATGGGCTCGCGCTCGCGCCGCACCCCGCCGGCGCTCGACGCTGCGATCGGCGCGGTCTTCCGCCGGCATGGCGGCTGGTGGTGGGACGGCTCGGGCGCCAACCCCTATGTGCCGCTGCTCGCCAATGCCGACGCCATCGTCGCCACCGCCGACTCCACCAACATGATCGGCGAGGCCGCGGCGACCGGCGTGCCGATCCTGGTCTTCGAGCCGCATGGAGGCCACGGCAAGCTCGCCAGGTTCCTGGAGGCGCTGAAGCGTCACGGCGCTGTGCACCATTTCCAGGGCAAGCTTGAAGGCGAACGCTACGAACCGCTAGACTCGACCGCAACGATCGCCACCGCCATCTACGAAGGCTGGCGGCGTCACGAGGCAGCGATGGGGCTGGCATAAGGCCGCCCCGATACCGATATCACCGGCTCGCGCCGGCTCAGGAAGCAAAGACATGGCCCATATCCACGCCAAGGTGATGATCATCGGCTCCGGCCCGGCCGGCTACACCGCTGCGATCTATGCCGCCCGCGCCATGCTGGAGCCGGTGCTGATCTCCGGCCTGCAGGCCGGCGGCCAGCTCATGATCACCACCGATGTCGAGAACTATCCCGGCTTCGCCGACGTGATCCAGGGCCCCTGGCTGATGGAGCAGATGCAGGCGCAGGCGCAGCACATGGGCACGAAGATGGTCTCCGACCACATCGCCCGCGTCGACCTCTCGCAGCGCCCGTTCCGGCTCTGGGGCGATGGCGGCGACACCTATTCCTGCGATTCGCTGATCGTCTCGACCGGCGCCCAGGCCAAGTGGCTCGGCCTTCCTTCGGAACAGGCCTTCCAGGGCTTCGGCGTCTCGGCCTGCGCCACCTGCGACGGTTTCTTCTTCCGCAACAAGCAGGTCGTCGTGGTCGGCGGCGGCAACACCGCGGTTGAGGAAGCGCTCTATCTCGCCAATCTCGCGTCCAAGGTCACGCTTGTGCACCGGCGCGATTCGCTGCGCGCCGAGAAGGTGATGCAGGAGCGCCTGTTCAAGCACCCGAAGATCGAGGTGATCTGGGATTCGGAGGTCGCGGAAATCCTTGGCGGCACGCAGCCCCCCTCGGTGACCCATGTGCGCCTGCGCAACCTGAAGAGCGGCGCCGTGCAGGATCTGCCCACTGACGGCGTCTTCGTCGCCATCGGCCACAAGCCGGCGACCGAGCTTTTCATCGGCCAGCTCGCCATGCGCGATTCGGGCTATCTCGAGGTCACGCCCGGCACGACCCAGACCAATGTGCCCGGCGTCTTCGCCGCCGGCGACGTCACCGACGAGCATTACCGTCAGGCCGTGACCGCGGCCGGCCTCGGCTGCATGGCCGCGCTCGACGCCGAACGCTGGTTGATGGCGCAGGAGCTGGGCGTGCGCGAAGCGGCGGAGTAGCCCAAGCCCGCACCCATCACTGGAGTTGATCAATTCCAGCACGATATTAAGGGCTAAAATCAACGGTCCCGGCAAAGGAGTCGTTGACCGGACAACTCTATCCCCCCATCATGCGTTGAACGCATAACACGGGGGGAAAGCGGTGGATTGGGACCGCATTCGTATCTTCTACACGGTTGCTGAATCGGGAAGCTTCACCAAGGCCGGTGACGGCCTGGGCTTGAGTCAGTCGGCTGTCAGCCGCCAGATCGGCGCGCTGGAGCGCGAATTGCGCGCGCCGCTGTTCCATCGGCATACGCGCGGGCTCATTCTCACCGAGCAGGGCGAACTGCTCTGGCGTGCCGCGCGCGAGATGACGCAGCGCCTGGAACGGACCCGCGCCCAGCTCTCGGAAACGCGCGAGCATCCGTCCGGCGAGTTGAAGGTCACCGCGACACGCGGCCTCGGCGGCCACTGGCTGACGCCGCGGCTGGCCGAGTTCCTCGACCTCTATCCCGACATCAAGGTCGAGCTGATCCTCACCGACGAGGAACTCGACCTCTCGATGCGAGAGGCCGACATCGCGATTCGCCTGCGCCAGCCGCAGCAGCCGGACCTGATCCAGCGCCGGCTCTTCACTGTGCACTTCCACGTCTACGGCGCGCCGGCCTATATCAAGCGCTTCGGCGAGCCGAAGAGCTATGAGGAACTCGACAACCACCGGCTCCTCTCCTTCGGCGCGTCCTCGCCATCCTATCTGACGGCGGTGCACTGGCTCGGCACGCTCGGACGCGACCAGCGCAACCCGCGCGCCATCCATCTCACCGTCAACAACATCACGGCGATGAAGCGCGCGGTCGATTCGGGCGCCGGCATCGCCATCCTGCCCGACTATCTGATCGAGGCCGGCTCCCCGCTCGTGCAGCTGATGCGCGAGACCGAGATGCCGCAGCTCGAAAGCTATCTGGTCTATCCGGAGGAGATGAAATCGGTCGCCCGCGTGCAGGTCTTCCGCGATTTCCTGATCCAGAAGTCCCAGCGCTGGACGTATTGAAAAACGAGCAGGCGCTGCTGCAAATCCTGGCAGCGTCGTGCCTCATGCCGGCTGCGCATGCGTGCCACGCGCGGTCTCTTGGCAATTGTGACGAATTCTAGCAATGAGTCATGTTGCCAGCGCATAACCGACCCGCCCAATGCTGCATTGCGAAAAGGCAGGGCCTGCCCGATATTCAGATCACGGTTGTTCGGAACGGGCTCCGCATCTCCTCCCGGCGTTGAGTTCGTTCCAGCCGTTCCCCTCTGAGATGTTTGGCGCTTTTGCGCTGGATGTTTCAAACTTTCAGGCCGGCTCCTTCGGGACGCCGGCCTTTTTTCTTGCCGCCTTCAGCGACATCTTGCCAGACCTGATCGCGCACCACCTCATGACGGCGAGCCGCGCCGTCATTCCTTTCGCTGGGCGAACCGAAGCGTCTGGCGCGCGTGACAACCGGCGTGACAACCGGAATGTGAGGGGACAGGCGCGGAGCGCCTATTTCGCCGTCCTGACCTCGCTGCGGAACAGCGTGATCCAGTCGTCCGAGCCGATGCCGCGGCACTCACCCATGAAGCTGAACGCCGTCAGGGCGAAGCCGCTGCCGGTCCAGGCATAGCCGCCCAGGGCGCCGCAATCGCCGATGCCGCGGCCTTTGGCGAAATAGTCGATGCGGCCGGTCTTCGGCTCGAACGCGCCGTTGACCAAGGTGTTCTTCTCGCTGTCGTCGGTCCAAGGGAAGTCGACGGGCTTGGCACTCGCCACCATCCCGTTCTCAACGATCCAGAAGGCGTTGGAGGCATTGTAAGCGCCGAGCGAGCAGGTCAGCGAGACCAGGCTGCGCCTCGCGTCGAGGCGCCAGGCCGTATCCTGCTTCGTGGTCATCTCGCCATCCTCGCACTGGTCGGGATCGCGCTGCGCGATCTGCTTGCGCAGCGCTGCGGCGAGCGCCTTGGCATCCTTCTCCGAGAGGGCGCCGCTGGAGGGCCTGGCCGTGATCACCGGCAGCGCGGGAGCGGCCGGGACAGTTCCGGCGCTGCCTTTCCGAATCAGGGCCGAGGGCGTGTTGAGCCTGCCTTGCTGCTCGTCGATCCAGAGCAGCGCCGCGACGGCCCCGGAGAGCGAGACTTCCGCCTTTACGCCGGGGGCGGCCACCGACAGCTTCGTCGCCTTGCGCGCTGCTTCGATGAACGCGGCCATCTCGGCCGGCTGGAAGGTCACCGTCGCCAGATCGCTGCCGGCGGAGACCGGCATGGAGCTGCCACCGGCCGGGAAAGCAGCCCCGTCAAGCTTGAGCTCGACGGATGGAGGAGGCTTCTGCCATTCGCCGCTCAAGCGCAGGATCAGCGTGGCCGCGCCATCCGGGCCGGCCGGCCGCTCCAAGCGCAGATAGGCGATGGTGTCGATGCCATCGGAGGGCACGGACAGCGCCGTGCAGCTCTTGAGATTGTCGCAGCCGGCCATCCAGTCGCGGAAGCCCTTGGGCTGAGGCACAGCCGCCAGGGCGAGTGCCGGCAGCATGGCCAGCGCGCTCCCCGAAACGAGCGCTCTCACCCGATCAGGATACCTGTTCCCAGCGCTGTGCCGCATCGTCGTCATCCGCCTTGGCTTCGACCCAGCCGCCGAGCGTGCCGTCGGCGAGATGCTCGCGCTTCCAGAACGGGGCGCGGGTCTTGAGATAGTCCATCAGGAAATCGGCGGCCTCGAAAGCCTCGCGGCGATGACTGGAGGCAGCGATGACCAGCACGATCTGCTCGCCCGGCCTGATCAGCCCGAAGCGATGGATCGCGACGAGACCGGACAGCGGCCAGCGCCCGGCCGCTTCGGCGGCGACGCGCGCGATCTCGGCCTCGGCCATCCCTGGATAATGTTCCAGCTCAAGCGCCGCGAGCCGGCCGCTCTCGTCGCGGCAGAGGCCGGCGAAGCTCACGACGGCGCCGATATTCGTGTTGCCGGCCGTCAGCGCCGCGATCTCGGCGCCGATGTCGAAATCCTCGCGCTGGATGCGGACGAGCGGCGTCATGGCCTTAGCCTCGTCAGCCACCGGTCATCGGCGGGAAGAAGGCGATCTCGCGGGCGCCCGAGATCGCCGTCGCCGGCTTGGCATGGGTCTGGTCGATGGCGGCGCGCACGATCGATTCGTTCTCGAAAGCGAGCTCATAGCCCTCGCCGCGGCTCTTCAGCCAACGCACCAGGTCGGCGATGGTCGCGGTGCCGACTGGCGGCGTCACGGTTTCCTCAGTGAGGCCGACGCGCTCGCGCACCCAGGCGAAATAGACCAGCCGCAGGCTGGCGGATTCGGTGATGGCCGTGCTCATGGCGCGCGCTCATCCTCTTCGACGAGATGCCGGATGCCGGAATTCAGATAGTCCCAACCGGTGTAGATGGTCAGAACCGCCGCGATCCACAACATCACGATCCCGATCTGGGTGTTGTGCGGCAGGACCTTGTCACCGGCAGGGCCGGCGACAAGGAAGCCGAGCGCGAACAACTGCGCCGTGGTCTTGTATTTGGCGACCTTGCTGACGGGGACGCTGACCTTCAGCTCGGCCAGGAACTCGCGCAGGCCCGAGACCAGAATCTCGCGACAGAGGATGACGATCGCCGCCCAGATCGCCCAGCCCTTGATCGTCTCGGTGTGGACCAGCATCAGCAGCAGGGCGCAGACCAGGAGCTTGTCGGCAATCGGGTCGAGCATGCGCCCGATCGCCGATTGCTGGCCCCAGCTGCGGGCGAGCCAGCCGTCGAGATAGTCGGTGACGGCGGCAACGACATAGATTCCCAGCGCCGTCCAGCGGGCCCAGTCGTCCCAGGGCCAGAACAGCAGCGCCACCAGCGCCGGAATCGCAACGATCCGGCCGTAGGTGAGGAGATTTGGCAGGGACCATGGTCCCCTGCGGCGGATGGCTTCGTTGAGACTCGTCACGACACCCACCAAAACAGCGCCTTCATGACAGCGTCAACACGCAAGAGCGTGACCCCGCCATTCCGATCAATGCTCATGGAAATGGGCGTGCACCGCCTTGGCCGTGGCGGCATTCACCCCCGGCGTCTTCATCAGGTCGTCGAGCTTGGCGCGCTGGATCGCCTTCACCGTGCCGAAATGCAGCAGCAGCGCCCGTTTGCGCGATGGGCCGATGCCCGGGATTTCGTCGAGCGGGTTGGTCTTGATGTCGCGCTTGCGCTTGGCGCGGTGGGTGCCGATCGCGAAGCGATGCGCCTCGTCGCGCAGGCGCTGGATGAAGAACAGCGCCGGATCGCGCGGCGGCAGCTTGAACGGCTCCTTGCCGACCATGAAGAAGGTCTCGCGCATGGCGTTGCGGTCCTCGCCCTTGGCGATGGCGACGAGCGCGATGTCGGTGACGCCGCATTCGGCCATGATCTTGCGGGCAGCCTCGAACTGGCCCTTGCCGCCGTCGACGATGACGAGATCGGGACGCGAGGGGAAGGCTGAGTCGTCTGTGTCGTCGCTCTCAATGGGCTTTGATACTGCCGAAAGGGGCGCGTCCTCTCCCCCCTTGTGGGGGAGAGCTAGAGAGGGGGGTATGCCACCCTCGACATTCGGTGAGCTGGGCTCAGGGATGCTTGCGGGTGCGATCCCCCCCACCCAACCCACCCCCACCAGGGGGGAGGGCTCCCGCGCTTCTTCAGATAGGTTGGGAGCAACCCCGCTCTCCTTCGCCAGCCGCGTAAAGCGCCGCTTCAACACCTCGCGCATCATGCCGAAATCGTCTCCGGCGATGGTGTCGGCCGAGATGTTGAAGGTGCGGTAATGGCTCTTCATGAAGCCGTCCCGCCCGGCGACGACCATGCCGCCGACCGCGTTGGTGCCCATGATGTGCGAGTTGTCGTAGACCTCGACGCGGCGCGGAGCCCTCTCAAGGCCGAACGCCTGTCCCAATGCATTGAGCAGGCTCTGCTGGCCGGCGCTGTCGGCGAGCTTGCGGGCGAGCGCTTCATGCGCGTTCTTCTGGGCATGGGCGACGAGATCGCGCCGCTCGCCGCGCTTGGGCGTCGCGAGTTCGACCTTGCGGCCGGCGCGGGCGCAGAGCGCTTCGGCGATCAGATCGGCCTCGGCCAGTTCGTGCGAGAGCAAGACGAGCTTCGGCGGCGGCTTGTCGTCGTAGAACTGGGTGACCACCGAGGCGAGCACCTCGGCCGGGGTCAGGCTCTTGTCGGCACGCGGGAAGAGCGCGCGATTGCCCCAGTTCTGCTTGTTGCGGAAGAAGAAGATCTCGACGCAGAACTGCCCGGCCTGCTCGTCGATGGCGAAGACGTCGGCCTCCTCCACCCCTTGCGTATTGATGTCCTGCCCGGCCTGCACGGCCGACAGCGCCGCCAAGCGGTCGCGATAGCGCGCCGCCTTCTCGAATTCGAGCTCCTCGGCCGCCGCCTGCATGCGCTCGGAGAGCAGCTGCTTCACCGCCGATGAGCGGCCGGACAGGAAGGCGCGCGCCTGATCGGCGAGACCCTGATAGTCGGTATGCGAGATCTCGCCGGTGCAGGGGCCGGAGCAGCGCTTGATCTGGAAGAGCAGGCAGGGCCGGGTGCGGTTCTCGTAATAGCTGTCCGAGCAGGAGCGCAGGAGAAACGCCTTCTGCAGCGCGTCGATGGTGCGCTCCACCGCCCAGACCGAGGCGAAGGGGCCGAAATAATCGCCCTTGCGCTGGCGCGAACCGCGATGCTTGGCGATCTGCGGCGCCGGATGGTCGCCGGAGAGGAAGATGTAGGGGAAGGATTTGTCGTCGCGCAGCAGCACATTGTAGCGCGGCCGCAGCTGCTTGATCAGATTCGATTCGAGCAGCAGCGCCTCGGTCTCGGTGCCGGTGGTGACGAACTCCATGTTCGCGGTCTCGGCGATCATCCGTGCCACGGCGTTGGTGTGCGCCATGCCGCGGGCATAGGCGGTGACCCGGTTCTTCAGGCTCTTGGCCTTGCCGACATAGAGCACTTCGCCGGCGCGATCGAACATCCGGTAGACGCCCGGCTTGTTCGGCAGGTGCCTGGCGAAGTCGGCGATCACGTCGATCCCGGCCTTCAGCGCGCCGGGGGCAGCCTCGCCGAGATCGAGCCCGGCTTCGGGCGCGGGAAGGATGTCCTCCTCGTCCTTGAAGTCGTCGTCCGGCAATTCTTGTCCGGCTGGCTCTTGGCGTTCGCGATTCATGACCTGCATGTAGGATGCCGCAGGCGCTTCGTCATGTCAGGAGTGCGACCAGGATTTCGGTGCTGTCTCTAGGCCGCGGCGATGCAATCGATCTCGATGTCGAAAGGCCCGAACCAGACCGGCACGCACAGAAAGATGCGGGCCGGCGGATCCTTCGGGAAATAGCGGGCATAGACCGCGTTGACGGCGGCGAACTTGTCGGGGGAGGTGCAATAGACATTGCATTTGAGCGCGTTCGCCAGCGACGAGCCGGCGGTTTCGAGACAGAGCTTCATCTGCTCCAGCACGAGCTCCGTCTGTCGTTCGATCGGCGCCTGGGCGATTTCTCCGGTTGCAGGGTCGAAGGGCGGCATGCCCGAGACGTAGAGGGTATCGCCATGACGGACCAACGGCGAGAACGGTACTTTCAGGCGCTCGCCCCAGGTCGAGAACGGCTCGACACGAATGACGTCTCGTTTCATCGAGGACTCCGGCCCTGGAGGTTGAAGCGGTAAGAGATGCCGCCACCCTAGGGAACGCAGCTATGCGATTCGAGCGCGAACGCTACGGTCCGCGCCGAAACGTTACACCCGGCGCCAGCCTTTTCACTTGACCGTGTCGCCATGGCGCGGCCATCTCCGCCGCGCCCGAGCCGCGAGAAGCCCATGCCCGTCTTCGCCCTCCCCTTTCCGGTGATCGATCCGGTCGCGCTGCAGCTCGGCCCGCTCTCGATCAAATGGTACGGACTCGCCTATGTCGTCGGCCTGCTCGGCGGCTGGTGGTATGCGCGCAAGCTCGCCGCGACCGAAGCGCTCTGGGGTGGACGCAGGCGGCCGGAGGTCGATTCGCTCGACGATTTCCTGCTCTTCGCCGCGCTCGGCGTGGTCATCGGCGGCCGGCTCGGTTTCGTGCTGTTCTATAATCTGCCGGAGTATCTCGCCAATCCGCTTGAGATCTTCGCGGTCTGGAAGGGCGGCATGTCCTTCCATGGCGGGCTGGTGGGCGCCGCGATGGGCCTGTGGGTTTTCGCCATCAGGCGCGGCTATCCGCCGCTCTCGGCGCTCGATCTCGGTGCAGCGGTGGCGCCGATCGGCCTGTTCCTCGGCCGCATCGCCAATTTCGTCAATGGCGAGCTCTGGGGCCGGCCAGCGCCTGACGTGCCCTGGGCGATCGTGTTTCCGCATGGCGGGCCGGTGCCGCGCCATCCGAGCCAGCTCTACGAGGCTTTCAGCGAAGGGCTTCTCCTGCTGGTGCTGCTGATGATCCTGGTCCGCCTCGGCGGGCTGAAGCGGCCCGGCCTCGTCGCCGGCCTGTTCGGCATGGGCTACGGCATCGCCCGCACGACCTGCGAATTCTTCCGCGAGCCCGATCCGCAGCTCGGCTTCCTGTTCGGGACCAGCTGGCTGACCATGGGCATGGTGCTGTCGGCGCCGCTGTTCCTCGCCGGTCTTGTCCTTGTCCTGCGGCGCAAGGAGCCCGCGGAAGCGTGAGTCTCCTGGCGCAGGAACTCGCGGAGCTGATCCGCCAGGAGGGACCGCTCAGCGTCTCCCGCTACATGGCGCTCTGCCTCGGCCATCCCCGCCATGGCTACTACATGAAGCAGGACCCGTTCGGCGCCGACGGGGACTTCACCACCGCCCCCGAGATCAGCCAGGTCTTCGGCGAGCTGATCGGCCTCTGGGCCGCGAGCCTCTGGCAGGCCATGGGCGCGCCGGCATCCGTCCGCCTCGTCGAGTTGGGGCCGGGACGCGGCACGCTGATGCAGGACATGCTGCGGGCGGCGCGGGCCTTGCCCGGTTTTCGCGAAGCGCTGTCGGTCCATCTGGTCGAGATGAGCCCGGTGTTGCGCGAGCGGCAGAGGGTGACGCTGGCCGCGGTTGGGGTGGAGCCGCACTGGCATGATCGGATCGACCAGGCCCTGGACGGGCCGACGATCGTCATCGCCAACGAATTCCTCGATGCGCTGCCGCTTGATCAGTTTATCCGCACGCCCGAGGGCTGGCGCGAGCGGCTGGTGGGATTGGATGACGAAGGGCGGCTCGCTTTCGGCCTCGCGGGCGAACCCGACAACTCGCTCTCGGTCGCTGCTCCGGCCAGTTCCGTGCTGGAACAGCCCGCAGCCGCATTGGAGGCGGTTGCGGCCATCGCGCGGCATGTCGCGGCCGAGGGTGGCGTGGGACTGTTCATCGACTACGGGCCGGCCCGCTCCGGCTTCGGCGATACGCTCCAAGCCCTGAAGCGCCATGCCTTCGTCGACGTGCTGGCAGAGCCGGGCGATGCCGACCTCACCGTGCATGTCGATTTCGCCCGAATGGCGCAGGCGGGGCTGGCCGCGGGAGCGGCAGTGCATGGCGCCGCCACCCAGCGCGATTTCCTGCTGGCGCTCGGGCTGCAGCAGCGATTCGAGGCACTGTCCCGCCGCGCAACGCCGGAGCAGGCGCAGACGCTCGCAGAGGGCGTCCAGCGCCTGATCGACACCGGGCCGACGGCGATGGGCGAGCTCTTCAAGGTGCTGGCCGTCGCGGAGCGGAACCTGCCGCTCCTGCCCGGATTTGACCTTCATCGCCTGCCAGAGCAGGGCTGACTTCAAGAATGGACGCGCCGCCATGTTCATCACCTCGCCCGACCTCGCCCATGAATCCGGCATCCGCCACGCCTTCTTCACCCGTGAGGGCGGCGCCTCCGGCGGGATCTACGCCTCGCTGAACGGCGGGCTCGGCTCGAACGACGACCCGGCCCATATCGCCGAGAACCGCGCCCGCATGGCCGGGCAGATGGGCGTCGAGCGCGACCGGCTGGTCAGCGTCCATCAGGTGCATTCGCCGGATGTCGCCGTGGTCACCGGCCCCTGGCCGGCAGAGCGGCCAAAGGCCGATGCGATGGTCACGATCGCTCACGGCGTCGCGCTCGGCATCTCCACCGCCGATTGCGGCCCGATCCTGTTCGCCGACTCGGAGGCCGGCGTCATCGGCGCCGCCCATTCCGGCTGGAAGGGCGCCTTCACCGGTGTGATCGGCGCAACCGTGACCGAGATGGAAAAGCTCGGTGCAAGGCGCGAGCGGATCATCGCCGTGCTCGGGCCGACGATCAGCGCAGCGGCCTATGAGGTCGGCCCGGAGTTCATCGAGCGCTTCAAGGGCGAGAACGCGACCTTCGCGCGCTTCTTCCATGCCTCGGAGCGGCCGGCGCATGCGATGTTCGACCTGCCGGCCTTCATCGCCCACCGCGCGCAAGAGGCCGGCATCGGCCGCTTCTACGACATGGGCCTGTGCACCTATGGCGACGAGGCGCGCTTCTACAGCTATCGCCGCACGACTCACCGGCAGGAGGCCGATTACGGGCGGCTGATCTCGGCGATCGCGCTCGGCTAGATCGCGCTCGAACCGGCCTGCGCGGCAGAGCGGGTGACGATTCCGGTGGTTAACTCCGCGCAACGCCTCGTTGCAGGGCCGGCTTCTGTCGATGTCGAGTTGCGTACACTTTGACGCAGGCGCATCCTTCCTTCGCCATCCACCTTGGCTGAAGGATTGAACATGGAACAAATCCTGATGAATCTGGTCGCAGGCGCGATCGGTGGCAATGCGGCAGGCAAGGCCTCGCCGAGTTTCGATATCGGTACGATCGGCAATACGATCGCAGGCCTCGTCGGCGGTGGCGTACTCGGCCAGTTGATCCCGGTCCTGCTACCTGCCATCTCCGCTGCGGCGATGGGCGGCAATCTCAGCATCGGCGGCATCGTCACCAATCTGATCAGCGGCGGCGCCGGTGGTGCCATCCTCACCGCGATCATCGGCGCCATCAAGAACAAGGCCTCGGCCTGATCCTTCCGCCCCCGGAGCTGCCGCCCCGGTGGCAGCTCCCCTCACGACAGGCTCAGTCGACGATGTCGGGCGTGCGCCAGGCAATGTGCTGGCCGGCATCGACCGCGATCATCTGTCCGGTGATCGCCCTGGCCCGCGCCAGATAGAGCACCGCCTCGGCGATGTCGGCGGCCTCGACCTTGCGGCCGAGCGGTGTGCCGCCGGCCTCTGCCGCCAGCAGCACCTCGCCGTTGTGCGGGTTGGCGAAGGTCGGCCCCGGGCCGACCGCGTTGACCCGGATGCGCGGCGCCAGCGCCTGCGCCATCGTCGTCGTCGCCGTCAGCAGCGCCGCCTTGGTCAGCGTGTAGGAATAATATTGCGGCGTCAGCTTCCAGACGCGCTGATCGACGATGTTGACGATCGCGCCCTGGCGCTCCGCGGGCAAGCGATTCGCCATCGCCCCGGCGAGCACCGAGGGCGCCCGCAGATTGATCGAGAACTGGCGATTCCACGTAAGTACGTCCAGTGCCAGCAGATCGTCGACCAGGAAGCTCGAGGCGCTGTTGACGAGCAGGCTGACAGGGCCGAGCGCGGCTTCTGCCTCCGGCACGATCCGCTCGACCGCCGCAGGATCGACGAGGTCGGCGACGACGACATGGGCCCGGCCGCCTGCCGCGCCGATCTCATCCGCCAGCGCCAGCGCATCGGTGCGCGAGCTGTTGCAATGAATCGCGACCGCATAGCCGGCCTCGGCCAGGCGCAGGACAATGGCGCGGCCGATGCGCCTTGCCCCACCGGTGACGAGGGCGACCTCAGCCACCGGCGCCTCCATTGCCGTTGCCGCGGGCGCTGCGGCGCTGGAGCCGGCGCTCCCAATGCTTGGCGACGCGCAGATAGCGGTAGAAGGCGTAGTTCATCGCGGTCATGAAGCCATAGACCCCGCGCAGAGCGTGGCGCCGCCCGATATAGGCCTTGATGAAGTTCGCTGGAAACTCGGCAACGAGGCGCAAGACCGACAGCGTCTCGCCGCGCGCGTCGAGATCGTCGGCCTGCGCATCGCTGTAGGCATTGAGCTTCTGCATCTGCTCGCCGAGCGAACGCACCGAATAATGATGGATCGTGCCCTTGAGCTTGCCGACGCGCGCGCCTGGCGCGAGGTCGACACGGTCATGCACCGGCGACGGCGAATAACGCCCCTTGTCGGCCCGGTAGAGACGGACCGGTGAAAGCGCATAGGCGAAGCGATGCGGCGCGCCCTCCCCCGGGAAGATCTCGGCGATGCGCAGGCGATAGGCGTCGCAGGCCGGCTCGCCCCTGGCGAACAGCGCGGCGATCTCGGCGACGAGATCCGGCGGCGTCACCTCATCGGCGTCGAGATTGAGCAGCCAGAGATGACGGCACTGCTCCTCGGCGAAGCGCTTCTGCGGACCATAGCCCGGCCAGCCGCGCTCGATCACGCGGGCGCCGAGATTCATGGCGACGTCCTGGGTGCCGTCGGTCGAGCCGGAATCGATCACGACGATGTCATCGCTGAGGCCGCGGACAGCAGCTATGGTGCGGCCGATGCGGTCGGCTTCGTCGCGCGCGATGATGAAGATCGAAAGCGGAGGCACGCAGGTCTCGACGGGAAAGGCGGGGCCAGTCGGCTAAAGCACGCGTCGCGGCAGGCTGCAAGCAGTCGGCGCATGACGGAACTGCGTCGGCGAGGGAACCAAAAGCCGATCCAGGCGATTATGTGATCGCGGTCCGTAGTCGTTGCCGTTGCGTTAGTATTCGGTTAGCCAATTCACACTGCCTTAACAAAGACTAACCGAAATTGACCAATATGCCTTGCTTGTTCCGGATCGTGCCGCAATTTCGCCTCGGTCTGACCTGCTGATGTGTTCTTGCCGCAACAGACACGGCCCGCCACCTGCCTTATAACGAGGCTACTGGGATCACCCGCCGGCCAGCGCCGGGAAATACGATGACTAAGGAGTTTGTTATGAAGAAGTATCTGCTTTCGGGCGTTGCGGCCCTCGGCCTCATCGCCGCCGGCGCTGCCTCCGCTGCCGACCTGCCGAGCCGCAAGGGCCCGGTCGTTGCTCCGGTTTACGTTCCTGCCTTCACCTGGACCGGCTTCTACGTCGGTGCCAACGCCGGCTACGGCTGGGGCAACATGGACTCGCGTGGCGTCAGCGCCTTCGGCGATCTCGACGGCTTCGTCGGTGGTGGCCAGATCGGCTACAACTACCAGCTCGGCCAGATCGTCCTCGGCGTTGAAGCCGACTTCCAGGGCGCTGACCTGAAGGCTGGTCCGAGCTTCGCTGGTCTCGGCATCGTCGGCGAGGGCAAGACCGAGTGGTTCGGCACCGTCCGTGGCCGCGTCGGCTACGCTTTCGACCGGTTCCTGCCCTACATCACCGGTGGTTTCGCTTACGGCAACGTCAAGACCACGCTGGCCCCGGGCGTCACCATCAACGGCCTGAACTCGGACGACAACACCCACACCGGCTGGACCATCGGCGGCGGCGTCGAGTACGCTTTCACCAACAACCTGGTTGGTGGTGTCGAGTACCTCTACGTCGACCTCGGCGACAAGAAGGTCTTCGGCGGCGCCGACAAGGTCGGCACGGACTTCTCGCTCGTCCGCGCTCGCCTCAGCTACAAGTTCTGATTTTCTCCTCACGGAGACAGAACGGACCCGGTGGCTTCGGCCACCGGGTTTTTTGTTGCCTACTCGTTGAAAAAACCACGGCGTCACCCTGGACAAGCGGCGAAGCCGCGCAGCTCCGGGATCCATCGTAGGGCTCCCCAGCCCCACGATCGATCCCAGGGGGGCTCGCCCAGGATGGCGAGTGTGGTCCAGTGTGAAGTCAGCCCTTGAAGCGCGTCGCCTCGAAAGCCGGCACCTTGGCGGCGAAGCCGTCGAGCCAGGCGACCAGCGCCGGATGACCGGCCCGCCACGCCCCGTCAAAGCGCAGATCGAGATAGCCGAGGGCGCAGGCGAGCGCGATCTCGCCGATCCGCGGCCGATCGTAGACCGGCGGCGCGGCTTCAAGCGTCGCAAGCGCCCGGGCGATCTTGCCGGCCTGGTTCTCGGTCCAGGGCTGGCTGCGCATTTCAGGCGCCCGCAAGCGAACCTCATAGACCTGCAACAGCCCGGCATCGCAGATACCGTCGGCGAGCGCCTGCAGGCGCAATTGCGCAAAGCGCCCTTCCCCGGCCGGGAAGAGCCTGCCGCCGCCGAGATGATCGAGATATTCGATGATCACGCGCGAATCGAACAGCGTCGAGCCATCCTCGAACACCAGGGTCGGAACCTTGCCGAGCGGGTTCTGGCGGCGCAGCGATTCCGCCGGGTCGTTTGTGTCGGCCGGCACCACCTCGATCCGCTCCTCCAGCCCGAGCTCGGCGATGGCGATCTTGACCTTGCGGCCGAAGGGCGAGGTCGGGGAGGAACGCAGGATCAGCATCGGGACAGCCTTCGGTTTGGCGGAAAGAGCGGATAGGTCGCCGCGCGTCCTCCCGGACGCATGGCGGCGATCTATCTCCTTGGCAGCTATCGGATTTTCCGAAAAGTGGCTTCCACTTTCGGTTCGATACCCTAGCCGTCGGAGCGGGTCGCCTCGCAGCGATAGCGCGGGCGCGGCCCCTGCGCGAGCCGTTCGCACAGGGCCGGCAGCAGGATTTCGGCCTCCTGTGCAAGCAGCCAGGGCGGGTTGACGAGGAGCATCCCGGTCGCGCTCAGGCCACCGGCGGCGTCGGGGCGATCGACGTCGATCTCCATCCGGAGCAGCCGGCCGATGCCGGCATCGAGAATCGAATCGAGCAGGCCCTCGATCGCCCGTTCGTCCTTGATAGGATACCAGAGCGCATAGATGCCGGTCGGCCATTTGCGATGCGCGGCGATGAACTCGGCGGCGAGCGTCGCGAACTCGTCCTTCTCCTCGAAGGGCGGATCGATCAGGACGAGGCCGCGCCGTTCCTTGGGCGGGACATTGGCGCGCAGCGCCGTCCAGCCGTCGATTTCCAGCGCCTTGCAACGTTCGTCGCGGCCGAGCGCCTGGGCAAGCTTGCGGTAGGTGTTCTCGTGCAGCTCGGCGGCGATCAGCCGGTCGTCCGCCCGCATCGCATGGCGGCAGAGCCAGGGCGAGCCCGGATAGGCCTCGGCGCCGTACCGGCTGCGGGCGGTGGCCAGCGCCTCGCGCCAGGGTTTCAGCAGCTCTTCCACCGGCGGCGCCAGCGGCGCCTGGTCGAGCCGCGCGACGCCGTCGCGCCATTCATGCGTCTTCAGCGCCTCCTCGGAGCCGAGATCGTAGCGACCGGCGCCGGCATGGCTGTCGATCACGCGCCAGGGCTTGTCTTTGGCGTTGAGATGCGTGAGCACGCGCATCAGCACGACATGTTTGAGCACATCGGCGAAATTGCCGGCGTGGAAACCGTGGCGGTAGTTCATCGGGTCAGCGGATCGCGTTGACGCGGAAATCGCGGGCGCGGCAGCCCGAACGATCGACCTCGCCGCAGCTGCGGAAGCCGCGCAGATCCTTGCTGAAGCAGATTCGCACCTCCTCCAGCACGCCGCGCCGACAGGAGACCGACATCATGTCGGTCCGCAGGCCCGGATTGGCATCGACGAAGGCGCGTTCGAGATCGAGCGCAGTCCAGCTGCGCTCGCTGTCGACGCTGGCCAACGCCGGCGGAAGCTTGACCTTCTCCCGGGCGCGGCGGACATCGGCGAAATAGTCGGACGGGCTCGAGCCGGAGCAGGTGCCGTGCTTGCGCCACTGGTAGCGCGCGAGACTCTCGGTCGGGAACAGGCCCTCGGCCTGATCCATCGCCATGCGCGACGGGCTGCGGCCCGACGGGCCGCAATCGCTCGGAAATCCCCGCTCATATTGCGGCCAGAGGCCGTGCACGACGAAGCCGAGATTCGCGCCCGGAGCGCATTGCTCACGATTGCGTCCGCGCCCGCCGTCGAGCTCGCAGAAGCCGGGCGACCAGGAGAGCGCAAGCACGTAGAAATCGAAATCGCCCGGCGTGCCGCCGCGATCATAGCGACCTTGCGCCGAGGCTACGCCGCCAAGTGCAAAGAAGGCCAGCAGGCCGGCGGCGATTCGCTTCAGTCGCATGGCCACGCCCGGATCAGGGACGGGCCATCTTGCAATCGGGCGCGTAGGAGCGGTGGCGGTCGAGCCCCGAGACGCACCAGTTGACGTTCCAAGTGTAGCCGAACAGGCCGAGATTCTCGCGGACGGAATAATCGACCCGGCGCAGCACGCCATCATTGGTCAGCACGCGCGCGGTGCAGAAACGGCGCGGAATGAAGTCCGCGCCCCAGGGACGCCAGGCGATCGGCTGGACGCGATCGAAATTGACGGCCTGCAGCGGCCCCCAGAACTTGGATTCGCGCGAATTGAAGCGGCTAGTGATCTCGCCGATCACCGCCGGATCCTCGCAGGCCGGCAGGTTGCCATACATCGGGATAATGCGCTCTTCGGCGCGGTCGGCAGGATGGACGTAACGTCCGCCTGCCGCTTGGGCGGACAGGCCACTCAGGCAGATCGCGGCGGTAAGGGTGGAGAAAAGGGAAACCCGGCGCATGGGGGCCTCGTATGGGGAGAAGTTCGCTGCCGGCACGATGGCGACGGGGCCGGTCACGGTCAAGGCGGTGACAAGAAACTTATTTTAAAGTTGAAATTGACGCTCGCAAAACTAGTATACTACTATGAGCGCGCTCTGAACCCGTGATATGAAGGGACATGGCTTTGGCTACCTGATGTTTTGTTGGCCCTATCTCTAGCGTTGAAAATATTCACGTGGGGGGCAGCGACATGAATAACGCTACAGATATATTAGCGAATACAGAATTTATTCAACAGCTTATCAATATCGCGGAGCGTTGGCACCAAGGCGGCTTCTTTATCGTCGAGCTTCCATCGCGGGCGACTTATTGGTCAGATGGACTCTTTACATTAATCGACTCCGATCGCTCCGCATTCATTCCCAACTTCGCTTCCATCAATAATTTTCAGCATCCTGATGATCGACGCTCAACGGCCGAGCTCGAGATCGTTCTGATGGAGGCAAGTTCTTTCAACCGAGAATTTCGGGTGATCACCACCCATGGCAGGCTGCGGTGGATTTCCTGCCATATCGAATTCCAGACGGATGCGGCCGGCAGGCCTGTTCGAATGATCGGCATGTTGCATGATATTTCGGAGCTGCATGAGGCACAGCGCTTGTTGACGACCCATCGCGAGCGATTCAACGCTTTGACTAGCGCCTTACCGATGTTGGTCTGGAGCGGGCGCCCGGACGGGCATGTTGAAAGCTTGATCGGCTGGCGCCGGCTGACAGGACAGGACGACCGGCTTGCTGAGGGTTCCGGCTGGATCGAGTACGTTCACCCAGACGATCGGGAGATCACCTGCCAGCGCTGGGATGCCGCGGTCGCGAGTGGCGAATCATATAGCAGCGAGGTCCGCGTTCGGACCGTCGATGGCTCCTACCGGTGGCTTGCGGCAAGCGCAAAGCCCGTGCGGAGTGCTGATGGTGCGATCATCGAGTGGATCGGCCTGGCAACCGATATCCATGATTCCCGCGTTTGGCAGATGGATCCAACCGACTCCATCGATGTGACAGGAGGGCAGATCAGGGCAGCACGTGGATTGCTCAACTGGTCAGTAAGTCGGCTCTCGATCGTGTCGGGAGTGGCGAGTTCTGCGATAAGGCGCATCGAGGAGTTCGATGGCGTAACCAGGGGAGAACGTGACTTACGAGCCTCGTTGAAAAATTGCCTGAGGCACGCCGGGGTGGAGTTTATTTTCCCACCAAATGGCAAGCCTGGAATTCGGCCGGCGTAGTGATCGGCCGCAAAATCAAATTTGGTGCTGAGATCACGCCCAGCATCCGAATTTGATCTCCAATCCGGAAAAATGTCCATCGCAGAGATGGACCTCTCCGAAAGCAGCGGAAAAAATTGCCAGCAAAGCAAACGGAAAGGCTCGGGACCCTATTTTTTGCCGCCCCGCTACCTGTTCTCGGTAACGCTCTGGAAATTTTGGTTAGCAGATATTTAATGCAATTAAAACATGATACCCATGCAAAAAAAGCATGGAGGGGGACATGAACTCTAATGCAAGAAGCGCCTACGCCGAACGCTACGTCGATCGGAAAAAAGACCGAAGCAAATCGTCGCCTGAGCCCGAAGAATTTATCGTTTTAGGCTCAACTGAACGTGATGCGTGTCAATATATTGCCGAGCTTTGCGAAGGGTTGCTGCTGCTCAATGGCGTTTCACGCTTACCTAAGCTCGGATTGCAGCTGATGCTGCTTCATGCGCTTTGTTTGGATTATGTCGCCTACGCGCAACGGAATAGCGCAGCCGCAGCGGCATGAGATACCGACTCTCAGGTCGGCCAGCTGGCCGACCTGCAATTGAACGATGCAGCTCGCTGATATGCGATTGCGTCGCCTGATCTGACAGTGCCTAGCACAGCTCTGTTGTTCAACGCCGCGCTGTTCGCCGAAGCCAAGAAAGAATGGTCGGGGTCAACCCAACCATTGCAATGCAGATCTCTTTCTCAGGCCGCGGCCTTGGAAGCCTGCCGAACCTCGTCCGAATAGTCTTCCATGATCACCTTGCCCATATTGCCGGTGACGAACTTGTAGGGGCCGATCTCTGAGACCAGCGTCACCTCGGCGGCCGAGCCGGTGATGAAGCACTCGCTGAAGCCTTCGAGCTCTTCCGGCCGGATGCGGCGCTCGACCACCTCGAAGCCACGCTTCCGGCACAGGTCGACCACCGACTGGCGGGTGATGCCGTTGAGGAAGCGGTCGGCCAGCGGGGTATGGACCACGCCGTCCTTGATGAAGAAGATATTGGCGCCAGTGCACTCAGCGACATTGCCTTCCCAGTCGAGCATCATCGCATCGGCATAGCCGGCGCGCTCCGCCTTATGCTTGGAGAGCGAGCAGATCATGTAGAGCCCCGCCGCCTTGGCATGAACCGGCGCGCAGGCCGGATCGGGCCGGCGATAGGTCGCGAGGTCGAGGCGCACACCCTTCAGCTTCTGCGCCATGTCGAACATGCTCGGCCACTCCCACACCGCGATCGCCGTGTGGATGGTGTTGTTCATGCCCGAGACCGCCATCATCTCCGAGCCGCGCCAGGCGACCGGGCGCAGATAGGCGTCCTTCAAGCCGTTCTCCTTCAGGCAGAGATATTTGGCGGCATCGATCTCGGCGACCGAATAGGGGATCGTGAAATCCATGATCTCGGCCGACTTGTGGAAGCGCTGCGAGTGCTCGGTGCACTTGTAGATCACGCCGTCATAAGAGCGCTCGCCCTCGAAGACGCAGGAGCCGTAGTGCAGGCCATGGGTGAGTACGTGCACCTTGGCCTCCTTCCACGGCACGAGCTTGCCGTCGAACCAGATGACGCCGTCGCGCTGGTCGAAAGGAATGACAGACATGGTACAGTCCTCCAGGTGCTCTTCTTGCAATCACTCCGCCACATGCCGGAGGGGCGTGCAAGCGCGGTATCTATGCTGCGCCGGAAGCGGCGCCCGCGACATAATCGGTCGCTCCGCGTGCTTGACCGGTAATCTTACGTCTGAGATATGTCAACAAGGCTGACATAAAAAATGAGCGTGACGTTGAGCACACCCGTATTGCAACCAGCGCCTGCCGCCCCCCCCGAGGCGCCTGATACCCCCGTGCCTTACGAGTTGATCGAGCTGTTCTTCTTCGCCTATCGCGACTTCGTCGGCGATCCCGACCGCATCCTCGCCGATTACGGCTTCGGCCGCGCCCACCATCGCGTCCTGCATTTCGTCCAGCGCCGGCCGGGCCTGACCATCGCCGAGCTGCTCGACATCCTGCAGATCACCAAGCAGAGCCTGAACCGTGTCCTGAAGGAGCTGGTCGAGACCGGCTTCGTCGAGTCACGCACGGGCACGCAGGACAAGCGCCAGCGCAATCTCTACGCCACCGAGGCCGGCCGCGAGCTCGCGGTCAGGCTGGCGCAACTGCAGGGCAAGCGCATCAATGGCGCCCTTGCCCAGGTCGGCTCCGAGGCAGGCGAGGTCGTCGCGCGCTATCTGGCGGGCTTGATCGACCCGTCCGAGCGCAAGAAGGTGCAGGACGCGCTCGCCGGGCCGCGGTGAGAGGTTCGACGACGACACGGAACGATGATGCGCAGGATTCTCTTGAGCCTCGCCGCCGCAATGGGCCTCGTGACCGCGGCGCAGGCGCAAGATGTGACTGCAAGCCTCAAGGGCCCCGCCGCCGAGAGCGTCGCCCGCTATCTCAAGCAGACCCGTATCCCCTGCTATACGCAGAAGGGCGAAGGTAAGTGCCCGATCATCGACACCGCCGCCGATGCCAGCCTGTTCCATGGCCGCTTCGAGAACGATCCGACGCCCCATGCCGTCGCCTTCGTCGGCTACCAGTATGACCAGACCGGCACTGCAGTGAGCCAGATGGCCATCGTGTTCAGGAAAGCTGGCGGCCGCTGGGTACCGGTCGGTCGCGTCGACGAGACGATCGGCTCCGAACCGCGCCAGGTCCAGTTCGGCCGGGGCATCATCACCTATGTCGGAACGGTGCTTGGCCCGAAACATCCCCGCGCCAATCCGACCGGACGCGGCCGATTCAGCCTGAAACTCACCGACCACGGCGTCATCTTCAGCAAGGAAGTTCATTAAACATCGAAATCGCGCAGCCCGCCGCAGGCGTTGCAGAACGTTAGACAATGTTATCTGAGACCTCGCCAAGATCGGGCCGACGCCTGACCGGCTGTGCTATCCTTGCGGGAGCAAGGTGGTGCGCAGAGCCGGCGCCAGCGACGAAAAGGAGCCCAGATGGCGGCCAGCGTGCTCAAGCCAGTGCCCGACGAGGCCCCGCATATCCTGGTGGTCGATGACGATCGCCGCCTGCGCGACCTGCTGGCGCGCTTCCTCGGCGACCATGGCTACCGCGTCACCACCGCCGCCAACGCCGCCGATGCCGATACTCGCCTCGGCCATCTCGTCTTCGATGCCATGGTGCTCGACGTGATGATGCCCGGGGAGAACGGCTTCGACTTCGCCCGCCGCCTGCGCCAGAGCTCGCAGGTGCCGATCCTGATGCTGACCGCCCGTGCCGATTCGAACGACCGTATCAACGGCCTGGAGATCGGCGTCGACGACTATCTCTCCAAGCCCTTCGAGCCGCGCGAGCTGATCCTGCGTCTCGGCAATGTCCTGAAGCGGAACGCCCAGCCCGAGGCGCCGGCCGCGCCGATGCGGCCGGACTATGTCCGCTTCGGCCCCTTCGTCTACGGCCTCGCCCGCGGCGAACTGCGCCAGGGCGAGGACTCGATCCGCCTGACCGAGCGCGAGCGCGAGATCCTGACCACCCTGGCCGAGCGCGCCGGCGAGCATGTTCCGCGCGAACAGCTCGCCGCCCAGGGCTCCGCCGCCAACGACCGCACCATCGACGTGCAGATCAACCGGCTGCGCCGCAAGATCGAGCGCGACCCGGCCGACCCGCTCTATCTCCAGACCGTGCGCGGCATCGGCTACCGCCTCGTCGTCGACAGGACCTGACCGGCATGGCCGACGCTTCGCTCAGGCGTCGCCTGGTCCCGCTCGCCGCGCGGACGCTGGCGAAGCTGCGTATCGCCTGCAGCAAGGGCATGTCGGCGCTCTCCGCCGCGATCACGCCGCTTCGGCGCCTGCCGGACCGCTGGCTGCGCCCGGTCGCGCGCATCATGCCCAAGGGGCTCTACCCGCGCGCGCTCGTCATCGTCATCGCGCCGGTGGTGCTGCTGCAATCGGTCATCGCCTATGTCTTCATGGAGCGGCACTGGCAGACGGTGACGCAGCGTCTCTCCTCGGCAGTCTCCTCCGAGATCGCGACGCTGATCGACGTCTATGAGAGCTATCCGCAGGATGACCAGGCGACGGTGCTCGGCCGCATCGCCGAGGAGCGGCTCGGCATGGATGTCGAGATCCTGCCCGACACCGACCTGCCGGCGCCCGGCACCCGCCCTTTCTTCTCGCTGCTCGACAGTGCGCTCTCGGCCGAGCTCGCCCAACAGGTCAAGCGACCTTTCTGGCTCGACACGGTCGGCCGCTCCAGCCTGATCGAGATCAGGATCAAGCTCGGCAAGGACGTGATGCGGGTGCTGACCCGGCGCAGCCAGGCCTATGCCTCGAACAGCCACATCTTCCTGCTCTGGATGATAGGGACCTCGCTGATCCTGCTGACCATCGCGGTGCTGTTCCTGCGCAACCAGATCCGGCCGATCCTGCGCCTCGCCGACGCCGCCGAAGCCTTCGGCAAGGGCCGGGACGCCGATTTTCGGCCGCGCGGCGCACGCGAGGTCCGCCGCGCCGGCAACGCCTTCATCGAGATGAAGCGCCGCGTCGAACGCTCGATCGGCGAGCGCACCATGATGCTGAACGGCGTCAGCCACGACCTGCGCACCATCCTGACCCGCTTCAAGCTCTCTCTTGCCCTTCTCGAAAAATCGCCCGACCTCGAGGCGCTGGAGAAGGATGTCGACGAGATGAGCCGCATGCTCGAGGACTATCTCGCCTTCGCGCGCGGCGATGCCGGCGAGGCGCCGGTCGAGACCGACATCCGCGCCTTGCTCGAGACGCTCAAGGCCGATGCCGAACGCCAGGATCACCAGACCGAACTCACCGTCGTCGGCGACCCGCTGGTGGTCGTCCGGCCTGACGCGATCCGGCGCCTGCTCACCAATCTGGTTTCGAACGCGGCGCGCTTCGGCGACCGTATCGCCATCCGCGCCACCCATGACGCGCGCTATCTGATCGTCATGGTCGACGATGACGGCCCGGGCATCCCGCCCGAACTGCGCGAAGACGTGTTCAAGCCGTTCTTCCGGGTCGACGAGGCGCGCAATGTCGACGGCGGTGGCACCGGCCTTGGCCTCGCCATCGCCCGCGACATCGCCCGCTCGCATGGCGGCGACATCATGCTGGGCGAGTCGCCGCTGGGCGGTCTGCGTGCCACGGTCAGGCTGCCGGTCTGAGCTGGCAGCGCCCGAATCTGCACTGTCTTTCCGTGGTTTGCGCAGCAAAAAGCCCGGAACCCATGAACACTGGCCACCGCGACTTTCCGGCAGCATCGTGTCCATGAGTTCCGGGCTCACGCCTGCGGCGTGCCCCGGAATGACCGGCAGCGGCTCAGTGGCTCCACAAGGCCTTACGGGCCGAGCTGTTGACTCGCTCGACGTCGCTGCGGGAGAGCGCGATGTCGGAAAGCGCCTGGTCGTCCATGCCATAGAGCGTGCGCGCGCTGGCCCGCTGCGCAAGCCAATCCTCGAACCGCAGGAACAGGCCAGTCAGGCCCTGAGCCGTCTGCTGAGCGGAGGAGGTGGAAAGATTTTCTGTGGCGGTCGTGGCCGGCATGGCGGCCTCCTTTGATCGATTTAACGCCATTGAATTTGGGGCTTGCGGCCTCTCGAAGCAAATGAGAACTTCTTTGTCTCAGCCCAAGTAAAACTTGGCCATTCCATGATCCGTCGTCGCCTGCCGCCCTTGACTTCGCTACGCGCCTTCGAGGCCGCCGCACGGCATCTCAACTATGAACGGGCGGGCGACGAGCTCGCCGTCACCGCCAGCGCCGTCGGGCAGCAGATCAAGACGCTCGAGGCCTGGCTCCAGCGCCCGCTCTTCACCCGGCTGCCGAGCAAGGGCATCGCGCTGACCCCGCTCGGCCAACGCTATGCCGCCTCGATCTCGCAGGTGCTCGACCAGCTCGACGAGGCCACCGCGCGAGCCTTGCGGCCGGACACCGCCAACATCCTGACGGTCAGCACCATGCCGAGCTTCGCGCTGAGCTGGTTGATCCCGCGGCTCGGCGCGCTCAAACAGCGCCACCCCGAGCTGGAGGTGCGCATCTCGGTGTCGATGCACCTCACCGACTTCACCCGCGAGGATGTCGACATCGCCGTCCGCTACGGCCAGGGCGCTTATACCGGCCTGCACTCCGAACTGCTGATGACGGAGACCTTCTTTCCCGTCTGCAACGCCGCGCTCCTCAACGATCCAGACCGGCCTTTGCGCGAGCCGTCCGATCTGCGCCATCACACCCTGCTGCATGAGCTGGCAGAGGGCATTCCCGAATATGTGACCTGGCCGCAATGGCTCGCCTATGCCGGCGTCGACGACATCGACGCCTCGCACGGCCCGCGCTTTTCCCATACATTCCTTGCCCTGCAGGCGGCGTCCTCGGGCCAGGGCATCGCGCTCGCGACCAGCGCCCTGATCGGCGACTATCTCGAAGCCGGCCGCCTGGTCCGCCCCTTCCCGCAGCAATTGCCCGGCGCCTACCAATATTACGTCGTCTGTCCCGAAGCCGTGGCGCAGCGCCCGGCGATCGCGGCCTTCCGTCGCTGGATCCATGAGGAAGCGGCCCAGCATGCGACACTGCGCTGAGCCTAAGCTCAGCGTTCCGGCCGGATCACCGGCAGTTGCGCCAGCCGGCTGGCGGCGTGATCGAGAAAGGCGCGCACCTTCGGCTGGAGATGCTGGCCGCTCGGCACGACGAGCTGCACCGGCGAGGCCGGCGGCTCCCAGTCGCGCATGATCCGGATCAATGTGCCGGCCTCGATATCGGGCGCGGCCTGGTACGATAGCGCACGCGCGAGGCCACGGCCGGAACGCGCCGCGATCAGGACCGATTCGATCTCGTTGACGATCAGGCGCGGCGCCACCTGCACGGTCGCACTGCGCGCATCGCCGGCAAAGCGCCAGACCATGCTCTGGCCGGCGGCGATGCTGACGATGGTGTCGTGCCCGGAGAGATCAGCCGGCCGGGTCGGTGTCCCCCGACGCTCCAGATAGGCCGGCGCCGCGACCAGCACCCGCCTGACCTCGCCGACCTTGCGGGCGACCAGCCGCGAGCTCGGCAAGGCCCCGATCCGGACCGCCAGATGCAGCCCCTCCTCGATCAGGTCGAGATTGCGATCGGCCAGCACCAGCTCGATCTGGATCTCCGGGTGCAAATCGAGGAACTCGGCGACGACCGGCGTGACATGGCGCCGGCCGAAGGCGGTCGGCGCCGTGATCCGGATCAGGCCGCGCATCGGCGCCGCCGTCACGCCCGAGAGCGACGCGTCATACTCCGAGAGGATGTTGCGAGCGGATGCTGCGAGCTCCCGTCCCGCCTCGGTCGCCATCAATTGCCGGGTCGTGCGCGCGATCAGCCTGACGCCGGCGCGTTCCTCCAGCGCCGCCAGCGCCCGCGTCACCGCTGGACGCGAACGCCTGAGCTGGCGCGCCGCGCCGGCGAGACTGCCGGTGTCGATGATCGCGACGAAGATGGCGAGCTCGTCGAGCCGGTCCATGATCATTCCATCATTCGAAATTCTGATTTGCCAGCCTACCAGCTTTCATCACTTCGCTGAAACAATCACATTCGACCCGACATCACCGCGAGGCCTCTATGACCCCTGCCAAGATCACGCTCCACGGCACGCCCCTCTCGGGCCACACCCACCGCGTCGAATTGCTGCTGCGCGCGCTCGGACTGGAGTTCGATGTCGTGCCTGCTCCCGCCGACGTCCGTCGCAGCGAGGCCTTCCGCAAGCTCAACCCGCTCGGCCAGATCCCGGTGCTGCAGGACGGCGACCTCACTTTGGCCGACAGCAATGCCATCCTGGTCTATCTGGCCAGGCGCTACGCTCCGGACAGCGACTGGCTGCCGCAAGAGCCGGTCGCGGCGGCGCAGGTGCAGCGCTGGCTTTCGATCGCCGCCGGTGAGGTCATGCATGGCCCGGCGATCGCCCGGATGATCGCGCAATTCAAGTACGAGGACGATCCGGTGAGGGCCGAGCGCATCTCGGCTCGGCTGCTTCCCTTCATGGAAGGGCACCTTGCTGGTCGCAGCTTCCTCGCAACCGAGCATCCGACGATCGCCGACCTCGCCTGCTATTCCTATGTCGCGCATGCTCCTGAGGGCGGCATCCCGCTCGACGCCTACCCGGCGGTGCGAGCCTGGCTCAGGCGCGTCGAGGCCCTGCCCTTCTTCAAGCCGATCCCGCCCTCGCCCATTCCCACGAAGGGCTGAGACCATGGATGCCTCGCCCTTCCACGCCGGCGAGCTGGAGGCACAGGCGCTGGCCGGCGAGAGTTCGCGCGGCGCCGGCATCCGCACCTTCATGCCGGACCAGCATCGCGATTTCTTCGCGCTGCTGCCTTATCTGTTCGCCGCGGGGCGCGATGAACGGGGCAAACCGATCGCGACGGTGCTCACTAGTCCGGAGGGCTTCGCCACCAGCCCGACGCCGAACGAACTCGCCATCGCCGCCCTGCCCACCCCGGGCGATCCGGCCGATGTCGCATTGGGCATCGGCGCGCCGATCGGCCTGCTCGGGCTCGATCTGCGCACGCGACGGCGCAACCGCGCCAATGGCCTTATCAGCGAGCGCGATGGCAGCGGGCTCAAGGTCGCGGTGAGCCAGAGCTTCGGCAACTGCGCCAAGTACATCCAGGTCCGGCAGCACGAGCTGGTGCCAGCCGCCGCAGCTGCCACCGAAGAACTGGGCAATCTCGATGCGGCGGCCAGCGCCCTGATCGCAGAGGCGGACACCCTCTTCATCGCCAGCGGCTCGGAGAGCGGGCTCGACATCTCGCATCGCGGTGGCAGGCCGGGCTTCGTCCGGATCGAAGGCAATCGGCTGAGCGTGCCGGACTTCGCAGGCAACAGCTATTTCAACACCTTCGGCAACCTGCTGCGCGAGCCGGCGACGTCCCTGCTCTTCATCGACTTCGCCAAGGGCGACGTATTGCAATTGCAGGGCGTGGCGGAGGTCGTCTGGAGCGGCCAGGAACTGGTCGGGCTCGATGGCGCCAGGCGCCTGCTCCATGTCGAAGTGACGCGCGCCTGGCGACGCAAGTCGGCGCTGCCTCTGCGCTGGAGCGAAGCCGAGCCGGCGCCGACCACGCTGGCTACGGGAATCTGGCGGCAGGATCGCGCCGCCTGACTCACAGGCTCAGTAGAGCCGCCCGCCCTTCGGCACCTCGAGCGACGGGCCGATCAGCACGACCTCGCCGTCGGCATCCGGCACCCCGAGCGTCAGCACCTCGGACATGAACTTGCCGATCTGACGCGGCGGGAAATTGACCACCGCCAGCACCTGCCGGCCCGGGAGATCCTCGGGCCGGTAATGCCTGGTGATCTGCGCCGAGGACTTCTTGCGGCCGATCGTGCCGCCGAAGTCGATCACCAGCTTGATCGCGGGCTTGCGCGCTTCGGGGAAGGGAGCGGCTTCGACGATGGTGCCGACACGGATGTCGACCTTGAGGAAATCGTCGAAGCCGATCTCAGCGGCAATCTCGCTAGGCGTGCTCAAAATTCCTCCCAGCCGCGATCGCCGCCATTGGCGACCTTGCGCGCGGCGCTGCCATGGTTCGGGGCAGGCGCGGCCGCCATGGCGCGCGCCGGACGCGGCGCAGGCGCCGCAGCCTGCGCCATCTTGCCTGCCATCGTCCTCAAGGCAACCACGTCGCCGCCAAGACGGAAACGCCCGACCAGCGCGGCGAGCCTGTCAGCTTCCTGCGCCAGCGCCTGCGAGGCGGCGGTCGACTGCTCGGCCATGGCGGCGTTCTGCTGCGTCGCCTGGTCCATCTCGTTGACCGCGGTGTTGACCTCCTGCAGCCCGGTCGCCTGCTCCTGCGCGGCCGAGGCGATCTCGGCGACCAGCGAGGTGGCGCGGGTGATCTCGCCCGACATCCGCTCCAGCGCCGTTCCGGTCTGGCCGACCAGCGCGACACCCTTCTCGACCTCGACGCTGGAGGCGGTGATCAGCCCCTTGATCTCCTTGGCCGCGTCCGCCGAGCGCTGCGCCAGCGCACGCACCTCGGAGGCGACGACCGCAAAGCCCTTGCCGGCATCGCCGGCGCGCGCCGCCTCGACCGAGGCGTTGAGCGCGAGCAGGTTGGTCTGGAAGGCGATCTCGTCGATGACGCCGACGATCTGCGAGATCTCCTCGGAGGATTTCTCGATGCCGCTCATGGCGGCGACGGCCTCGCGGACGATCTGGCCGGACTGCTCGGCCTCGCCCTTGACCTGGGTGGTGGCCTGACTGGCCTGACGTGCGCCCTCGGCGGTCTGGCGCACGGTCGCGGTCAGTTGGTCGAGCGCCGTCGCGGTCTCCTCGACCGAGGAGGCCTGCTGCTCGGTGCGGCTGGCGAGGTCGTCCGCCGCCTGGCTGATCTCGCCGGCCCCCGCCTTCATGCTCTCGGTATTGGTCGCGATCTGACGCATCGTCTCTTCGAGATGCGCCATCGCCGCGTTGAAGTCGTTCTTGAGCTTGGCGTATTCGGCGCTGAAGGCGGCTTCGATCCGGTAGGTCAGGTCGCCTTCGGTCAGGCGCTCCAGCCCGGCGCCGAGCGCATCGACGACCACCGCCTGCTTCTTCGCCTCCTCGCTGCGCTGCGCCTCGTTGAGGCCGCGCTGCGTATCGGCGGCACGGCGCTGCTCGCCGGCATCGGCCTCGGCCTGAGCCTTCTCGGCCTCGACCTGCTGCTTCGTCAGCGCCGCGTCGCGGAAGACGACGAGGGCGCGCGCCATGCTGCCGACCTCGTCCTGGCGCTCCTGATAGGCGATCGGCGCCTTGAGATCGCCAGCTGCCAGCGTGCTCATATTGCCGGAGACCGTGCGCAGCATCCCGGAGGCGCGGCGGCTGAGGAAGACGACGAGGCCGAGCAGCAGCAACGCCAGCGGCACTAGGACGACCGCGACGTCCTTGATCAGGCCATAGAAGGAGGCTTCGACGGCGTGGACATGCATGCCGGTACCGATAGCCCACTGCCATTTCGGCACGCCGACCACGTAGGACACCTTCAGCGACGGATCCTTGTCGCCGGCCTTCACCCAGAAATAGTCGACGAAACCGGCGCCCTTAACCCGGGCCGTGTCGGTCAACTCCTTGACGAAGAGCTTGCCGGTTGGATCCTTGAGCGGCGACATGTCGGTGCCGACCAGCTTCGCATTGGCATGAGCGATGTTGAAGCCGTCATAGCGGATGACGAAGAAATAGTTGCCGTCATCGAAACGCGCATTGGTCACGGCATCGATAGCGAGCTTTTGCGCGTCGGCATCCTTGAGCTCGCCCTTCTCCACCTTCGCCACATAGGCGTTGACCGTGGAGGCGGCGGCCTCGACCGCGTTCTTCACCTCGGCCCGCTTCAGGTCGAGCATGTCGATCCGGGCCTGGTTGAGCGTCACGGCGACGCTCGCGACGGCGACGACAGCGGCCAAGATGGCGACCAATCCGAATGAACGGCTGATCGACAGCGCAGTAAGCTTCTTCAACACAGACATGTCGCCCCTCGCGAACGTGATTCTTCACATTCGCGCGGAACGGCTAATACCCGCTTAACGCTGTCACTTTTTTGCCACAATCGGCAGTTGCTGACTGCAACCAATAGTTGTTGTCAGATGGCAGCGGCATAATCGTCGCCGTCCTCCTGGCGCATGCGCTCACGCCTGGGCGTGCGCCGCACCCCGGAGCAGAGCGAGCGCGCCAGGCCACGCAGCGGCGCCGTCAGTCGATGAACGTCCTCGACGCGGGCCATGATTTGGCCGGCCGTCTTCAGCTCGCGGTCGAGCTTGGCCATGGTGCGCGACAGCTCCGGCTCGTCATCCTCCAGCCAGGTGTCGAGCACGCGCGCCATCAGCAGCGTCGCGCCGCGGACCCGAACGGAGCCGAGATCATCCTCGGTCGGGATGCCCGCCGAGGCGAGCAGATAACGCCAGGAATTCAGCGAATTGCGCCCGAGCGCCGCAAGCGCCAGCGGCTGGCGGCGCAGATGCGGCATCAGCGCCTTGAGTCCCGCCTTGTAGGGCGCGAGCGCATCGAGCCGGCGCATCACCAGGTCGAAGACGCGCTCCTTGTAGGATTCTTCCATGAGATCCTCGGAACTGCCGGCGAGCACGGCATCGTCGAGGATGCGGCCAAGCCCGCCGAGAATGGCGAGCTTGGATGGGAAGAGCCCGCGCAATTCGGCGAGGCTGACACCGGCCTCGCGGGCGATCGCCGGCAGTTCGATCTCGTCCCAGCCCTGCGTCGCCGCCAGCCGGAACAGGGCATCGACCACGGCGCGCCGCGGATCGGGCTTGGCCGCCGGCTTCTCAGTCTCGGGGGAAACGGGTTTGCGCGCCATCGGCTTCTCTCCTGTCGCGAGCAGATCGAGCAGGATGTTTCTGGATCGGTTCGATCCAAAATCATCGTGATCTATGAGAGAAGCTAGGACGTGACCGCGGCGCTTGAAAGGCCGCTTCAGCCGGAAAGCTCCTCGGCGCGACGCTTGGCGGCAGCGACAGCACGTCGCATCAGGGGCGCGAGGCCATTATCGGCCATCAGCACTTCGAGCGCGGCGGCCGTCGTGCCACCGGGCGAGGTCACGTTCTGCCGCAAGGTCGCCGGCGGCAGCGGCGACTGGAACAGCATCTCGCCCGCGCCCTCGACCGTCGCCCGGGCGAGGCGCTCGGCGATATCGGCCGGGAGGCCTGCCGCGACACCGGCAGCCGCGAGGCACTCGACCATGTTGAAGACATAGGCCGGCCCCGAGCCCGAGACGGCGGTGACGGCGTCGATCAGCCCTTCGTCGCCGAGCCATTCGACCTTGCCGACGCCGGCGAGCAGCGCATCGGCCAGTTGCCGCTGCGCCTCGCTGACGCCCTTGCCCGCCGCGGCGGCGGTGACACCGCGCCGGACCGAGGCCGGCAGATTCGGCATGGCGCGCACGATCGCGTTCGCATTGGGCAGGCGTGCCGACAGGTCCCCCAGCGTCTTGCCGGCGAGGATCGAGATCAGCAGCGTCTTCGGCCCGATCAGCGCCTGCACGGCAGGGGCAGCCGTGTCGAGCATTTGCGGCTTGGTCGCCAGCACCACCACCTCGGCAGGCTTCGGCGCGGCTGGATTGACGCTCATGCCATGGGCTGCGGCGAGCGCCTGCATCTCGTCGGAGATATGCGGGTCGAGCAGTGTGACCCCCGCACCGTTCACGCCGATGCTGAGCCAGCCTTCCAGCATGGCGCCGCCCATCTTGCCGGCACCGACGAGGGTGAGGGTCTCAGGAAGCGGGCTGGCCATGGCGTGTCTCCGGTCGATGCGCGGTTGCGCATGGACCTGAACCGCCAAGCAAGGCCCGGGTCAAGCCCGGACCAGTTGGCTTTCACGCCTCGCCGACCGTCTCCAGCAGCGCGCCCTCGAGCGCTTCGCGAGCGTTCTTGCCGGCCCAGACCACGAACTGGAAGGCCTGATAGTAGCGCTCGCAGGCGTCGATCGCCGCCTTGATCAGGCCCGCGGCCTGCTCTTCCGTCGGCTCGGCTCCGCCCGAGAGCAGCAGCGCATGGCGATACATCACCACGTTCTCACGGCTCCACAGGTCGAAATGCCCGAGCCAGAGCTGCTCGTTGACCAGGCTGACGAGGGTCATCACCTCGTTGCGCCGCCGGTCCGGCACCCTGAGGTCGAAGGCGCAGGCGATGTGCAGCGACTCGACCTCGGAAAGCCAGGTGATCGCGACATGATAGTCGGCCCAGCCGCCGGTGACGGAGACCGAGAGTTCGTCGTCGCTGTCGCGATCGAAGCTCCAGTCGTTCAGTGCGGCGAGGCGTTCGACAAGATCGAGCGGGTTGGAGGGGCGTTCGGTTTCAGCGTCCAGATCAAGGTCCATCATGCCCAAGGTCCAACAGCCGGCGCAGGCCCTGACGGCAGGCGCGGCCTGTTCAAGAACGGGAACACGGCGACTGGAAAAGCGTAAGGCACGCAACCCGACCAGAAAATCACTGGTGTGATCTTCGCTTCATCGGCCGGCCCTCAAGTAGAGCCCACCGACGAATCACCTCTCTTCATCGACGATAGCTCAGGCGAGTCAGGAGCCCTAACAGAACCTGCGCGGTTCTGATCGAGCCCTTCGGCACCCGGTACGCGATGCAAGCTCTGCGGATTCGACGCCTGCCTCAATCCCTCAAGGGGACTGTCCACAACACGAAGCTGTTGGCCGGCCGCAGGCCAGACTTGACCGAGGACTTACTTCGACTCGGACTTGGCCTCGAGCGCCGCCAGCCGGGCCGCGAGCTTGTCGTTCTCCTCGCGCGCCAGCAGCGCCATCTCGCGCACCGCCTCGAACTCCTCGCGCGTCACCACGTCGAGGTCGCGCAGCAGCCGCTCGATCTGGGTCTTGACCACGGTCTCGACCTCGCGACGCACGCCCTGCGCCGCGCCGGCGGCATCGGTCGCCAGCCGGGCGATGTCGTCGAGGATACGGTTGGACGTGCTGACCATCGAAGCTCTCCGGCAGGCGCTCCATGCGCCCTCGCGGGAGATATGGCGAAGGAGCGCCGGGAGCGCAATCGCCACGGCACAGCCGCCTCGTTTCGCCCCTCCCCCGCCCTATCTGGACCTCGGGGATCGTTGCGCCTAAAACGGTCGCCGCAGGGAAGACCAGCAATCCAAGCCCGAACAAAGGGCGGGAGGCGTCATGTCGGTACGTTTTAACGGCCTCGTTCTGGGGCCGCTCGCCGCGCTTGCACTCGCAGGCTGCCAGGAAACCACCACCGCGAACGCGGCCCGGCCGCGCGTCGATGCGCCGGGTGTCCCGGTCTCGGTCCAGAGCATCTCGGGCGCGCCCGACCAGGTGACGGCGCATTTCGCCGGCCTGCTCGGCGAGGCTGCGGCCGAACGCAAGATGGAGATCGTCCCCGGCGACAAGCCGGCCCGTTTCCGGGTGCGCGGCTACCTCACCGCCCAGCCGACCGAGGATGGCCAGACCGCCCTCGCCTTCGTCTGGGACGTCTATGACGAGAGCAAGAAGCGCGCCCAGCGCGTCCAGGGCGAGAGCCTCGGCCGCCGTGGCGGCGGCGGCGACCCCTGGGCTGGCATCGACCAGACCATCGTCGCCAAGGCCGCGTCCGAATCGGCCGACGCGATCGCGAGCTTCCTGACGACCGCGCCTGTGCCCGAGGCGAAACCCGACGCCAAGAGCAAGACCCGCACCGCCCAGGCGGCGCCGGAGAAGAATCGCTAGAACTTTCGCATTCGGCCCGGAGCACCTTCGGATCGAGTCGATTCACGATATCCCGCAGGACGTGCAGCGCGCCTCGGTGCAGTGCAGCATTTGCATGGGGATGCTGCGCCTCTTTTGTCGACTCGGCGTCATCACGCTGTTATGAGCCCTTCGAAACTGAGCCGCCCCCGCTCGGGCGGCTCGCCTTATTCTGCGTTTCGGGTGCACCCGGCATGGCCTCCTCCTTCAAAGTCGTCGCCGGCAATTCCAATCGCCCGCTCGCCGAAGCCATCTGCAATCATCTCGATGTCCCGCTCGCCCGGGCCCAGGTCCGGCGCTTCGCCGACATGGAGATCTTCGTCGAGATCCAGGAGAACGTCCGCGGCCAGGATGTCTTCGTCATCCAGTCGACCTCGTTCCCGACCAACGACCATCTGATGGAGCTGCTGATCATCACCGATGCGCTGCGCCGCTCCTCGGCCAGGCGCATCACGGCGGTGATCCCCTATTTCGGCTATGCGCGGCAGGACCGGCGCGCCTCTGGCCGCACCCCGATCTCGGCCAAGCTCGTCGCCAACCTGATCGCCCATGCCGGCGTCGACCGCGTGCTGACGCTCGACCTGCATGCCGGCCAGATCCAGGGCTTCTTCGACATCCCGACCGACAACCTGTTCGGCGCCCCGCTGATGGCGCGCGACATCAAGGACCGGCTCGAGTGGAAGAACGCCATGGTCGTCTCGCCTGACGTCGGCGGCGTGGTCCGTGCCCGCGCGCTCGCCAAGCGCATCGACGCGCCGCTCGCCATCGTCGACAAGCGCCGCGACCGGCCGGGCGAGTCCGAGGTGATGAACATCATCGGCACGGTCGAGGGCCGCTCCTGCATCCTGCTCGACGACATCGTCGATTCCGGCGGCACGCTGGTCAACGCGGCCGAGGCCCTGCTCGCCCAGGGCGCCCGCGAGGTCTACGCCTACATCACCCATGGCGTGCTCTCCGGCGGCGCCGTGGCGCGCATCGCTTCCTCCAAGCTCAAGGAACTGGTGATCACCGATTCGATCATGCCGACCGAAGCGGTGAAGGTGGCGCGCAACATCCGCGTCATCTCGATCGCCGGGCTGATGGGCGAGGCGATCGAGCGCACCGCGAGCGAGTCGAGCGTCTCCAGCCTGTTCGATTGAGGGGAGGCGCGCGATGGCGGCCCTCTCGGCCGGCGCGGACCGAGCCCTTGTCCTCTTCTCCGGCGGTCAGGATTCCACTGTCGCCCTGGCCTGGGCACTGGAGCGCTTCGCTGCCGTCGAGACCATCGGCTTCGACTACGGCCAGCGCCATCGCGTGGAACTGGAGTGCCGCGAGGCGATCCGGAACAAGTTCTCCGAGCTGTCGCCAGCCTATGCCAGCCGGCTCGGGCCGGACCATCTGCTCGACCTGAAGACGCTGGGTGCGATCTCCGACACCGCGCTGACCAGCGAAAGCGAGATCGCCTTCGCCGAGACCGGCCTGCCGACCACCTTCGTTCCCGGCCGCAACCTGATCTTCCTGAGCTTCGCCGCAGCACTCGCCTACCGCCGCGACTGCAAGCACATCGTGCTCGGCGTCTGCGAGACCGACTATTCCGGCTATCCCGACTGCCGCGACGACACGATCAAGGCGATGCAGGTCGCGCTCGGCCTCGGGCTCGACCGCAGGCTCGTGCTGCACACGCCGCTGATGTGGCGCGACAAGGCGCAGACCTTCGCCCTGGCGAAGGAGCTCGGCGGCGAGCCCCTGTTCGAGCTGGTGGTCGAGGAGACGCATAGCTGCTATCTCGGCGACCGCAGCAGGCGCCATCCCTGGGGTTATGGCTGCGGCCATTGCCCGGCATGCGACTTGCGAGCCAGGGGTTTTGCGGCTTATGAGGCCGCGCCGGACGACAGCGGACCTAGAGGCTGTTAGCAACCATGACGATTGATCGGCAGCGCCAGATCGAGGGCTATATCGCCCTCGTCCTCTTCACCCTGACCATCCCGCTCGCCAACTGGATGATCGGGAATGTCGGCACGGTCTGCGTGCCCGACGGCCCCTGCCTCGTGCCCGTCGCGCCCGGCATCAAGGCGCCGAGCGGCGTGCTGATGGTCGGCCTTGCGCTCGTCCTGCGCGACATCGTCCAGCGCCGCCTCGGCCCGTTCGCAGGCCTCGGCGCGATCGCGATCGGCACGCTGATCTCCGGCATGCTGGCTCCGCCGGCCATCGTCCTGGCTTCGACCACGGCCTTCCTGCTCTCCGAGCTCGCCGATTTTGCGGTCTATACGCCGCTGCAGCGCCGCCATTTCGTCGCAGCGATCGCGGCGTCGAGCGTGCTCGGGCTCGTCGTCGACAGCCTGGTCTTCCTCTGGCTCGCCTTCGGCAGCCTCGATTTCCTCACCGGACAGGTCATCGGCAAGGCCTGGATGGTGCTGCTGGCATTGCCGCTGATGCACCTGCTGCGCCGGCGCGACGAGCGTATCGGACTCTCTCCCGCCTAGATCATCGCGCGTCCGAACGGACGCGGCCACGATGATCGATCACAGTGTCATCGCATCGGATTTGTCCGAGAAGTGGAATCCACTTTTCGGTCCGATGCGATAGCAGAACGATCTGCATTCGGTTTTTTAATCAATTGCGATCATCTTGCTCGCCTGAAGATCAGAAAGCCGACAATTCGATCCAAGCGGGAAACGGCGATTTCATGCCCCTGCGGCATAATGGCTGCTCCCGTTCCGCCGAGAGCCCCTATGCGCCGTCCCGATTCCGTCGAGCGTCTGCAAGCCCTGCAAAACGCCATCCTGGAATCGATCGCGCGCGGCGAGGAACTGGCCGCGATCATGACCACGCTCTGCGAGCAGGTCGAAGCGCTCGCTCCCGAGGTGGTCTGCTCGGTCGTCACCATCGACGACGATTTCCGGCTGCGGCCACTCGCGGCCCCGAGCTTGCCGCGCGCCTATGGTGAAGCGGTCAACGGCACGCCGATCGGACCGCGCGTCGGCTCCTGCGGCACGGCGATCTACCGCAAGAGCCCAGTCGAGGTGACCGACATCGCCACCGACCCGCATTGGGAAGGCTATCGCGAACTCGTGCTGCCGCTCGGCCTTCGCGCCTGCTGGTCGAGCCCGATCGCGGCACGCGACGGTCGCGTCGTCGGCAGCTTCGCCTTCTATTATCGCGAACCGCGCGGGCCGGCACTGTTCGAGCGCCAGATCGTCGAGACCTGCGTGCATCTCTGCGCGATCGCAATCGAGCACGACGAGGTGAAGACCCGCAATCACCGCCTCGCCTATTTCGACACGCTGACCGGCCTTCCGAACCGGGCCCGCTTCAACGAGGCAATTGGCCAGGCGACGCGCCGGACCTCGTCGCGCTTCGGCCTCATCCTGATCGACATCGACCATCTCAAGGCGGTCAACGATACCATGGGCCACGCCGTCGGCGACCGGCTGATCGAGGCCGTCGGCGCAAGGCTCGCCGCGGTGGCGCCGGAAGGAACGGCGTTCCGGATCGGCGGCGACGAATTCGCGGTCCTCGTGCCCGGCTGCGACAAGGCCGGGCAATTGCGCGGCGTCGCCAATGCCATCCTCGCCGCCATGCATACGCCGATCGATTGCGAGGGAACCAGCATCGTCCCCAGCGTCACCATCGGCGGAGCTATCGCCGGGGAGGATGGCATCGACAGCGTCACCTTGCGACAGAACGCCGATTTCGCGCTCTATCATGCCAAGGAAACGCGGCGTGGCGGTTATGTCCGCTTCAAGGGCGGCCTGCGGACTTCGATGACCCGCCGCATCCAGACGATCCGCAGCGTCGGCGACGCGCTCGGCGCCGGGCGCCTGATCCCCTACTATCAGCCGATCATCCGGCTCGACAGCGGCGAGATCCGCGGCATGGAGGCGCTGGCGCGGCTTCGTCTCGACGATGGGCGCGTGGTCGCCGCCGGCGAGTTCCAGGACGCCCTGCTCGATCCCAAGCTCGCCTATCGCATCTCCAGCCAGATGCTGCCGGCGATCGCCACCGACATGGCGCAATGGCTGCGCGAGGGCCTGCCGATTCCGCATATCGGCCTCAACGTTACCTCCGCCGATTTCCAGAAGGGCGATCTCGTCCAGCGCATCGTCCGGGCCTTCGAACGGGCCCAGGTGCCGCTGGATCATCTGGTCGTCGAGATCACCGAGCAGGTGATCATGGGCGGGCGCCGCGACGGGGTGGCGCGCACCATCGCAGGCCTGCGCGAGCGCGGCATCCTTGTCGCGCTCGACGATTTCGGCACCGGCTTCGCCTCGCTGACCCATCTGCTCGATTTCCCGGTCGACACGATCAAGATCGACAAGTCCTTCGTCGCCGACATCGAGGGCGGAACCCGGAACGGCGCGATCGTCGAGGCGCTGATCGGCATCGCCAGCCGGCTCGGCATGCGGATCGTGGCCGAAGGCATCGAGAACGACGGCCAGGCCCGGCGCCTGGCCGCGATGGGCTGCCGCCTCGGCCAAGGCTATCATTATTCGCGCCCGATGCCGGCCGAGGCGGTCCCCGCCTTCGTCGGCAGTTTCAGCCGTGCGCTGCCAGGCTCCCTATCGCGCCCGGCCGCCAGCGCCGCCTGAAATCCGGCTCCGGACTTGAGATTGTCGCCGGTTTCGCCTATGAGCCTGCCTGCGCCCCACTGACACCCTTGGAGGCAGGGGCGCGAACCGCAATGGCCGCCAGCAGGCGGCCATGTCTTTTGAAGAACTAAGGATCAGACACATGACCGCCGTGAAGCAGATTCAGGCTTCGGCGCGCGCCCAGGTCGGCAAGGGGGCCGCCCGGGAAGTTCGTCGCCAGGGCCTCACTCCCGCCGTGATCTATGGTGCGGGCGAAGCCCCCGTCGCCATCGCGCTCGATGCCAACAAGACCCGCCAGATGATCTATGCTGGTCACTTCCTGACCACGCTGTTCGAGATCGACGTCGATGGCAAGAAGACGCGCGCCATCCCGCGCGACTACCAGCTCGATCCGGTGAAGGACTTCCCGATCCATGTCGACTTCCTGCGCATCGCTGCCGGCCAGACCATCAAGGTCGAGGTTCCCGTGCACGTCGTCGGCCAGGATCAGTCGCCGGGCCTGAAGAGCGGCGGCACGCTGCAGATCGTCGAGCACTCGCTCGAGATCGAAGTCGCCCCCGAGAGCATCCCTGAATTCATCGAAGTCTCGGTTGCGGGCCTCGCGGTCGGCGACACCCTGCATGCCGACGCGATCAAGCTGCCGGCCGGCGTGACGCTGCTGGCGCGCGACAACCCGACGCTCGTCACCATCGTGCCGCCGACCGTCGAGGCGGAAGCCCCGGCTGCCGAGGCCGAGGCCCCCAAGGCCTGAGCCGGTCTTTCGTCAGCTTGACGAAGCCAACGGACGGCCGGGCATGCCCGGCCGTTTTGCTTTTGACGACAGATTAGCGGACATCGAACAATGCTGATCTTCGCCGGCCTCGGCAATCCCGGCCAACGCTACACCCGCAACCGCCACAATATCGGCTTCATGGCGGTCGCGGCGATCGCCCGCGCCTGCAACGCCTCGCCCTGGCGCGCCCGTTTCCAGGGCTATGCTTGCGAAGCGACGATCGGCGGCGAGAAGGCCCTGCTGCTGCTGCCACAGACCTATATGAACGAGTCCGGCCGCGCGATCGGCGAAGCCGCGCGCTTCTTCAAGGTCGCCCCCGCCGACGTCGTCGTCTTCCATGACGAGCTCGACCTGGCCCCCGCCAAGCTGCGTGTGAAGCTCGGCGGCGGCAATGCCGGCCATAATGGCCTGCGCTCGACCACCGCCGCGATCGGCAACGATTATCGCCGGGTGCGGATGGGTATCGGCCATCCCGGCGACAAGGCACTGGTCCACGCCTATGTGCTCAACGATTTCGGCAAGGCAGAAGAGCCTTGGGTCGAGGACCTCTGCTCTGCCTGCGCCGACAATGCCGCCCTGCTCGCCACCCATGACGACGCCGGCTTCCAGAACAAGGTCCACTTGTTCATGGAGGCGCGCGGTCATGGCGCGGTGAAGCGCCTCGGCGAAAAGGCCGAATAAGGCTCTCCTTAAAGCGGCAGCTGGGCCCCTGCCCTGGCGATCGTCACCCGGCTGCTCGACAGGCTGCCATCGGCCTGCCGGCTCGCGGTCAACGCCACCTGCGCTCCGGCGACGAGATCGGCAACCTGCGCCGGCGCGGCCATGATGATGTTGGCTTCGGGCGTGATCGCGATCGTCTGCTCGCCGCCCGGATAGGTCAAGGTAACGCTGCTGCCGTCGACGCGCGAAACCGTTTCGGCCACGGTCGCGTTCGTCATCGTCGCCTCCGGCAGCACGGCCCAGGGCCGGTGCCCCTCGCCCGTGCCGCGCATCGCCTCGGGGAAGATGAAGACCTGCACGGCCGTCAGCCCGCCCTCGGCTCGCCGGGCACCGACGCCGATGAAGCTGCCCTTCTTGATGTCGGCCATCCCGGCCTTGACTACGGCGCCGACCGAATAGTTGGGCGCGAGCGCGACCGTCGTCGCGCCCTCCTGCGTCTTCACCGTCAGCGACTGGCCGTCGAGCCGTTCGACCGTGCCGCGTATGCGGGTCTGCGGCGTCTGTGCCTGTGCTCCTGCGGCAAAGAGCGTGACGAGGCCGATCAGGGCAAGCGAGGGCAGGCGCATGGAGCAGCTCCGGTAGCCGGTCTTTTTCCGTCGCGCCCACTCGTGCGCGTGCGGCGATCGGGCCGCCATGCACGTTCGCGTGATACGGCCGTTCTCTCAGAAACTGACCTTCAGCCGTGCCTGCCCGCCGATACGCTGGGCGCTGTCGGAAATCTCGCCGTCGAGATGCGCACCGATCGTCACCGACGGGCCGAGCTTGAAGTCGAGCCCCGCCGCCAGCAATGCGCTGTTGCGCGGGGCGCGAGCGCCTTCGATCACGAAGCCGGAGCCAGCCAAGCCGGTCAGCGACGCACTCAGACTGGCATCACGCTGATAATAGTGAGCCCAGGACGCGCGCAGATAGCCCGCGAGCGCCCGGCCGCCCAGCGCACTGCCATAGTCCAGTTGAAGGCCGAGCTCGCTGCGCGAGGTGAGGTCGGTACGCTTGGCCAAAGCGAGCGCGACGGCATTGGCCCCGGTCCAGCTCGCCTCGACGCGGGCCGGGCTGGAGGCTTGCACGGCCTGCAGCGCTGCCAAGGGCGACAGGGTGAAGTCTCCCCAGTTGGCGAGCGCCGAGCTCGCCTGGAGGCGGCCGCTCCAGGCGGTCGTGGTGTAGGACGAGGACAAGGCGCTGCCGAGCAACGGCACGCTGCGCTTCACCTCGGTGTCGAGCACGCCATAGCCGAGCGCCGCTGCGAGATTGACCGCCCCCAGCCGCGCCGTGCCGTAGAGGCCGGCCTGGAAGATATCCGCCTCGGCCTTGCCGAGCCCGCCCGCCAGTGACGCTTTCGCACTGCCGCCCGAGAGCGCAAAACCGATTATCGAACCGGGAGCGATCTGCAGATCGGCGCCGGCTGCCAGATGCGCATCGTCGAGATCGCGCCGCGCCAAGCCGATCCGGGCCGAGCCGTCGGCGCGGCCGGATCCCCCGAACGCCGCACCCCAGACCGAGTAGCGCGGCGCCTGCAATGGCTGCGAGACCTCCGTTGCAGCCGGGCCCTTCGGCGCCAACGCTGAGAAAGCCGCCAACCCTGCCGGCTGCCCCGCTGCTCCACGTCCCGCTGCGAACGGGTCGAGCATCGCCCGCAGGAACTGGTCGGCTGCCGAGAACGCCATCGCCGGAGCCGCCGTATGAACCTCGCCCGAAAGCTGGTTCACCGCGGCGGGAATCGATGCCGCCGGCAGATTGTAGATGGCGAACAATGCAGACACGTCCGCACCACCCGCAACCGCCCGGTCGAGCCCGCTGGCGACCGCATGCGCGTTGGACGGCGCTGCCACCAGATCGGCCAGCGACTTGGGAGACAGCGAGATCAGCAAGTCGTTCGCGGTATAGGTGACGTCGATGGCGATGCCTGCTCCGAATGCGGACGACGAATCCACCGTGCCGAAACGCGTGCCACCGAGACCGCCTTGGGCCGAGACCAGGGTATAGGACGTCCCGAAGGTATAGCTCCCCGACAGCCAGCTGAGCTTCAACGTGCCCGCCAGGCTCGCCGTGCCGGTCACGTTGATGCGGTCGGAGCTCGTTCCCTGGATCTCCGCCTGATAGGTCGACTTCGCGCCCATCGTCAGGTTGCCGTTGATCGTCAGCGTGCCCGGCGAATTGCCGGGGGAGATCGTGCCAAGCACCGTCGTCGATGGCAGTTGCCCTGTGCCGCTGATGGTGCCTTGCTCTCCGACCGTCACACTGGAGAACGTAGCCAGCGACCCCTCGGCGATGAGGACGCCACCGGTCACCTCCATCGACCCGGTGAAGGTGTTTTTATCGCCGCGCAGTGTCGTCGTCCCGCTTTCTTGGACGATCGTGCCATTTCCGGTGATGTCCGCGTCGACGACGTAGTTCGTTTCCGTGTGATTGAAGACGAGCCGCCCGGTTCCGCGGCCGAAACGGATCTCTGAGACATCCAGGGTGCCCGCCGACTGCGCCTGCTGGCCCGACGCCGCGCCGATGTTCACAGTACCGGTCGAGCCGGTCTTGTTGGCAATGACCAGCATCCCCGAGCCATTGTCCACACTCACCTTGCCGCCATTGTCGACGGTAAGCTCGCCAGTGCCGAGATTGCCGACCATCACATAGACGGTGCCGAGCCATTGCGAGTTCGCGCCGGTCACGCGCAGCTCCCCGCGCGATCCAGTCTCGTACGCCAGGATCCCCTGCTTGGTCGTGAAGGTGGCGCCGTCGGCGACGGTCGCGCTCCCTTGACCGTTCATGCCAATGACCGTGAAACCAGTGCTCGTCAGCGTCGTGCCGGCGCCCTCGAGGGTGAGGGATCCCTGTCCCCCGGCGACCCATCCCAGGTAGACGTTGTAGGATACCGTTACCGTGCTGCCATTCGAGACGGTGGCATCGCCACGACCCGATTGGCCGATCATCAGCGCGCCCCGGACGTTCCAGCTCGCCGCATCGACGGTGGCTGTTCCGGTCGCTCCTGCATTGTAACCCAGGGTGACCGCGCGATCGTCGGCCTTGGCACCCGCCAGAATCTGGTATGAGCCCTTGCCCTGATCGCCGACGACGTGACCGTTGCCGTTGTACCAGGACGTCCCGGCTCCGGTAACGACGATGCTGCCGGAACCGGTGGTGAAGACACCGCTCCGGACGAACTGGTTGAAGCTCACGCTCGCGCCGTTCGAGACGGTGAACGTGCCGCTGCCTCTATAGCCGAGGTCGAGATAGGTGCCGTTCCACGTGCCGTGATCGACATGCGCCGCCCCGGTCTCCCCGGCGAGATTGCCGATGGTCACGTAATCGGTCGTGGTGATCACGCCTCCGGACGCCACGGTCAGCGACTGGCCGGCCCCGGCGGCACCGATGCCAAGCGTCTTCGCGGTGGCACCGGGTGCGGTGATCATCGGCGCGATAGCCGAACCGGATCCGATGAGGACGGCAGTCGCCCCTGTGGGAAGGGCTCCGGTCGACCAGTTGCCCGGCGCATACCAGTCCGATGTGGCGCCTTGCCATGTGGTTTGCGCGAAACCGGGCGTAGCGGCGAACGCAAACAGGCTCGCCGTCGACATGACAGCCGCCTTGGCACCCACCGAGGCGGCACGACCTAGGGTAAGCATAGTTATCTCTGAAATATCTGAGGAATTCGGAAACCATGAAACCTAACGTTACACTCTCCCCCGACCAATCGGATTCTCGGCTGAAATCCGATGAAATGTGAACAGCCGTACAAATCGTGCGCTGGCCGCCCTCTTGCGTGATTAGAGTGAGAAGGCATACTCGGCGATTCACGAACCTTCCGCTGAGGAAGCGACTCTCGTCCTCGCGGCGACAGATCCGGACATCACCGTGGCCATGCATGCTGCGGGGGCAGGTGAACCCTGCGCCATCTTGTCTTTTGGCGCTCGGGCGCCAATAAGGCCCGAAGCATTCACATCATCATCTCGTCACCGCCCCTTTCGCGGCGGCAACGCAACGGATCAGCCAGCATGGGCTTCAAATGTGGTATCGTCGGCCTGCCGAATGTCGGCAAGTCGACCCTCTTCAACGCGCTGACGCAGACGGCGGCGGCGCAGGCGGCGAACTATCCGTTCTGCACGATCGAGCCGAACGTCGGCGACGTCGCCGTGCCCGACGAGCGGCTTGAGCAGCTTGCCGCGATCGCCGGCTCGAAGGAGATCATCCCGACCCGGCTGACCTTCGTCGACATCGCCGGGCTCGTGCGCGGCGCCTCCAAGGGCGAAGGCCTCGGCAACCAGTTCCTCGCCAATATCCGCGAATGCGATGCCATCGCCCATGTCGTGCGCTGCTTCGAGGATGGCGACATCACCCATGTCGAGGGCAAGGTCTCGCCGGTCAACGATATCGAGATCATCGAGACCGAGCTGATGCTCGCCGATCTCGAAAGCCTCGAGAAGCGCGTCCTGCCGCTGGAGAAGAAGGCCAAGTCCGGCGACAAGGAGGCCAAGGAAGCCGCCGACCTGATGAACCGCTGCTTGGCGCTGCTGCGCGAGGGCAAGCCGGCCCGCCTCGTCCAGGTCGCGGCCGAAGAGCGCAAGGCGTTCGAGATGCTCGGCCTGCTCTCTTCCAAGCCCGTGCTCTATGTCTGCAATGTCGAGGAAGCCAGCGCCGACAAGGGCAACGGCTTCTCCGAGCAGGTCAAGGCTCGCGCTGCCGAGGAAGGCGCCGTCGCCGTCGTGGTCTCCGCCAAGATCGAGAGCGAGATCGCGGTGCTGCCGGCCGGCGACCAGAAGGACTATCTCGAAGCCGTCGGCCTCGACGAGCCCGGCCTCAACCGGGTCATCCGCGCCGGCTACGCCCTGCTCAACCTCGTCACCTATTTCACCGTCGGCCCGAAGGAAGCCCGCGCCTGGACGATCGAGAAGGGCACCAAGGGGCCGCAGGCCGCCGGCGTGATCCATACCGATTTCGAGAAGGGCTATATCCGCGCCGAGACCATCGCCTACCCGGATTACATCGCCAACAAGGGCGAGGCCGGCGCACGCGAGGCCGGCAAGTTCCGGCTCGAAGGCAAGGAATACGTCGTCGCCGACGGCGACGTGCTGCATTTCCGCTTCGCCAACTGAGCCTCCACCGCCGGAGCGGACACCGCTCCGGCGCCATGTCCGGTGAGCATTCGGAGTTTGCGCGTTTTCCACTCGATTGCCGGCAGCCTCCCGCGCAGGATACGCGCCTGATCAACGAGATGGACTAGCGATGCTCTACTTCGAGGATTTCGTCCCGGGCTCTGTCCACGAATACGGCTCGCTTCCCGTCTCGCAGGACGACATCCTCGCTTTCGCGGGGCGTTTCGATGCGCAGGATTTCCACATCGATCCCGACAAGGCCAAGGCGAGCTTCGTCGGCTCGCTGATCGGCTCCGGCTGGCACAGCTGCGCCCTGCTGATGCGGCTCGCCGCCGAGGCCTTCTTCCTCGACACGACCTCGATGGGCTCGCCTGGCGTCGAGGAGGTCAAATGGCTGCGCCCGGTCAAGCCTGGCGACACGCTGCGCCTGCGCTGGACTATCGCCGAGACCAAGGAATCGCGCTCGCGACCGGAGATGGGGCTGGTGAAATTCCGCTTCGAGCTGCTCAACCAGCGTGGCGAGCCGGTGGTCGAGCAGAACAACTGGGTGATGTTCGGCCGCCGCGGCTCAGGCTTCGAGGCGGCACGTGGCGACTGGCTGGCACATCCTGCGAGCTATGAGCCACCGCAGGTGACCGTCGCCGTCGAGCCGCCCTCAAGGCCGACCGCCCCTCCCCGCTATTTCGACGAGCTGGCGATCGGCGACAGCTACGAGCTCGGCAGCCTCGTCTTCACCCCGCAGGAGATCGTCGCCTTCGCCCGCTCCTTCGATCCTCAACCCTTCCACATGGACGATGAGGCGGCGCGCAGGAGTTCCTTCGGCAGCCTCTGCGCCTCCGGCTGGCATACGGCGGCAGGCTGGATGGCGGCGATGGTCAGCCACCGCCGCCGGCAGGAGGCCATGCTCGCCCCCGATGCAGCTCCGCGGCTCGGCCCCTCGCCCGGCTTCAAGAACCTGCGCTGGCTGAAGCCGGTCTATGCCGGCGACCGCATCACCTATCACTCGGCCGTCGCCGACAAGCGCCCGAGCTTCTCGCGGCCGGACTGGGGCCTGTTCTTCCACCACAACACCGGCGTCAACCAGAACGGCGAGACGGTGTTGAGCTTCGACGGCTGCGTCTTCATCGAACGCAAGCCGGGCTGAGGCGGGCGTGGCTCAACTGGCGGCGCGGCGCAACACCGCCGGCGGGCTTGCCAGCTCGATGCGGTCGCGGCCATTGCGCTTGGCGGCGTAGAGCGCCTCGTCGGCATTCGCATGGAGGCTGGTGCCATCCAGCGGCCCCTCCCCGGCGCATAGGCCGATCGAGACGGTCACGCCCGTCAATTCGTCATGTAGCAGGCGCCAGGGCACGCGGCGCAAGGCACGGCGAATGGTCGTCGCCACCTCCTTCGCAGTCGCGATCGACGCGTCGCCGAGCAGGACGCCGAATTCCTCGCCGCCGATCCGGGCAACCAGCGTCGAGGCCTGGGTGACCTGGGCCGCGATGACTTCGGCGATCGCCTTGAGGCAGGCGTCTCCGACGAGATGGCCGAAGCGATCGTTGATCGTCTTGAAGTGGTCGACGTCGATCATCATCAGCGCCAGCGGCTCCGGCCGGGCGGCGGCATCGGCGAGCCGTGTGACGAAGCGGCGGCGATTGGCGAGGCCGGTCAGGCCATCGGTTTCCGCCAGCTCCGCCAGCGCCGCATTGGCGCGGCGCAACGCCTCCTGCGCTTCCAGCAGCTCCATCTGCTGGCGCTTGGCGACGGTGATGTCGGCATGGGTGAAGAAGCTGACGCCGCCCTTGCTATGCCGCGCGATCAATCTCAGCCAGCGCTGGCCGGGCAGTTCGATCTCGAAGGGAACGCCGTCATAGCGCAGGCCGTTGCTGATCGCCGCGCGCCAGGCCCCAATGGGCGAGGCGCCGCGCCAGCACCAGGCGATGATCTCGTCCAGGCTACGGCCGACCACAGGCGTGCCGCTGGGCAGGTCGTAGAGCCGCCGGAAGGCGTTGTTGGTGGCGATCACCCGCTGCTTCGCATCGAGGATCGTGGCGCCGTCGGGGATGAAGCGCAGCGCGTCCATGACCGGCAACACCAATTCGGGGGCCGCCTCGGACGGGGTCTCGACATCGAGCGTCTGCCAGAGCCGCACCCGGCCGCCATCCGGAGCCCGCAAGGATGAGGCGCGCAGCTTGCGGCCGTTATGGATGAATTCGAAGGGCTGCGTCTGGTTCTCGTGGCGGGTCACGCCTTCGGCGACATGCCGCGCGATCTCCGGCATCTCCTCGGGCGAAAGCCTGAGCTGATAAAAGCGCTGAAGGTTGTCGGCATAGGGCTCACCGACATAGATCTCGCCGACGTCCTCGGGGAATATCTGCAGGAAGGTCTGGTTCCAGCACAGCGCCCGCATCTGCGCATCGTATTCGCAAACGCCGATACCAAGGGCGTCAAGCGAGTCGAGCAGATAGCGCGAGAGCTTCATCCCGCCCTCAATAGAGGAGAGCCGTTAACAACCGGTGAGATCGGCCCTTAAGATCAGCCGACCTTGCCGTAACCTGCGAACTTCGCTGAGACACGCACCATCTCGGCCGCATCGAGGATGACCGGCTCGAGCCCGGCAGCGAGCAGGTCGAGATACTGCCCGGCGAGGTTCTCGACCTCGGCGACGATGGTGTGCGCGCCCGCCAGGCTCGCCCCCAGCGCGATCACGCCGTGATTGGCGAGCAGCACCGCCTTGCGGCCGTCCAGCGCCCTGACCGCATTCTCCGCCAGCTCCGGCGAGCCGAAGGTGGCATAGTCGGCGCAGCGGACATCGGCCCCACCACAGAGCGCGATCATGTAGTGGAAGGCCGGGATGCCCCGCCGGGCGCAGGACAACGCCGTGGCGCGTGGCGAATGCGTGTGGACGATCGCCTGCGCATCCGGCCGCGCCTTGTAGATCGCGACATGGAACGGCCATTCCGAGGACGGCTTGCGCTCGCCCGAGAGCACCGCGCCGTCGAGCGACAGGTAGATGAGGTCCTGCGGTCGCGTCTTCGCATAAGGCAGGCCGGATGGCGTGATCAGGAAACCGTCGCCGAAGCGCGCCGAGACATTGCCTGATTTCGACGGGCAGAAACCGGCCTTGTCGATCGCCCGCGCGACCGCGACGATCTCCTCGCGCAGTGTCAACTCCTTCATGCCGCCTGTCCCTGTGCGAGGTCCGGAAAGAGCCGGGCCAGCCCCTCGGCGCTCGCCGGCGCAATGCCGCGTTCGGTGATCAGCCCAGTCACCAGCCGCGCTGGCGTCACGTCGAAAGCCGGGTTGCAGGCCGCGCTACCCGGCGCCGCGACCTGGAAGAAGCCGGTACGGCCATCCTCGCTCTGGCCGAACAGATGCGTGACCTCGCGCTGGCTGCGCTCCTCGATCGGGATGTCCTTCAGCCCGTCAGCAAGCGTCCAGTCGATCGTCGGCGAGGGCAGCGCCACATAGAACGGTACGCCATTGTCCCTCGCCGCCAGCGCCTTGAGATAGGTGCCGATCTTGTTGCCGACGTCGCCGGTGGCGGTCGTTCGGTCGGTACCGACGATCACCATGTCGACCTTTCCATGCTGCATCAGATGCCCGCCGGCATTGTCGACGATCACCGCATGCGGCACGCCATGGCTGCCGAGCTCATAGGCGGTCAGCGCCGCGCCCTGGTTGCGCGGTCGGGTCTCGTCCACCCAGACATGGACGGCGATGCCGGCGTCATGCGCCAGATAGATCGGCGCCAGCGCCGTGCCCCAGTCGACGGTGGCGAGCCAGCCGGCATTGCAATGAGTCAGGATGTTGACCGGCTCGCCCGCCGGTTTCTTGGCCGCGATCTCACGGATCACGCCGAGCCCATGCTCGCCGATGGCATGGCAGAGCGCGACATCCTCGTCGCAGATCGCGCCCGCCTCGGCATAGGCCGCAGCGACCCGCTCGGCCTCCGGCAGGTCGATCAGGCGCTTGCGCATCCGCGCCAGCGCCCAGTGCAGGTTGACCGCCGTCGGCCGGGTCGCGCCCAGCAAGGCAAGGGCCTGTTCCAGCGCAGCATCGGAGGCATCGACCCGCAGGGCGAGCGCGACGCCATAGGCCGCGGTCGCGCCGATCAGCGGGGCGCCACGGACGGTCATATGGCGGATCGCATGCGCGGCTTCTTCGGCGGTCGCCAGCCGCACCGTCTCGAAATGGAAGGGCAGTCGCGTCTGGTCGATGACCACAACGCCCCAGCCGTCATCGTCGAGCCAGATGGTGCGGTAATGCCGTCCGTGGATCTTCATGGCGTCAATGCCCCGCGAAGGAGACCAGCGTACGCACCGGCACGCCGAGCCGCCTGATCTTGTCGGCACCGCCGAGGTCCGGCAGGTCGATGATGAAGCAGGCGGCGACGACTTCAGCCCCGAGCGAGGAGAGCAGCTTCACCGCCGCCTCCGCCGTGCCGCCGGTGGCGACGAGGTCGTCGACCAGCAGCACCCGCTCGCCGCGCGAGACCGCATCCTTGTGGACCTCGATCTCGTCGGCGCCATATTCGAGCGAATAGGGCATGCCGACCGTCTCATGCGGCAGCTTGCCCTTCTTGCGCACCGGCACGAAGCCGGCCGAAAGCTGATGCGCCACGGCGCCGCCAAGGATGAAGCCACGGGCCTCGATCCCGGCGATCTTGGCGATCTTCAGGCCGGCGAAGGGCTGCACCAGCTCGTCCACGGCGCGGCGGAAAGCGCGGGCATCCCCGAGCAGCGTGGTGATGTCGCGGAACTGGATTCCCGGCGCCGGATAATCGGGGATCGTCCGGATCGCATTCTTCAGATCGGCGAGCGCGCTACGGTCCATGACAAAGTCCATCGGCTGGGGCGGCTCCTCTTAACCCGAGGTGGCCGTTCCGGGAAAGCCGGAGCAGCGTCAGCCCTGCGCCTTCAGCACGCGCCCGGCCACTGCGTCGAGCTTGGCCAGGAGCCTGGGGTCGCGATGCTCCGGCGCCGTGACGATGGCGAAGTCCAGAGCATTGTGCGAACCAGCCGGGCAGGCCTCACGCTCACGCGGGAAATCGGCGGCAAGCCGCGCCACCAGCCTGCGCGCCTTGTCGGCATTGGCGTGCAGCACCGCGATCACGGAGGCGACATCGACCGCGCCATGCTCCTCGTGCCAGCAATCATAGTCGGTCACCATCGCGACGGTGGCGTAGGTGATCTCGGCCTCGCGGGCGAGCTTGGCCTCCGGCATCGCGGTCATGCCGATCAGGTCGTAGCCGAGGCCCTTATAGGTCAGCGATTCCGCCAGCGTCGAGAATTGCGGGCCTTCCATGGTGACGAGCGTGCCCCCCTTGACGAAGGGCAGATCCTCGGCGGTGGCCGCCGCGGCGATCCGCTCCTGCAGGGCCGGGCCGACAGGATGCGCCACCGAGACATGGGCGACGCAGCCCTTGCCGAAGAAGGAACTGGCGCGCCCTGCGGTGCGGTCGACGAACTGGTCGACCAGCACGAACAGGCCGGGATAGAGCTCGGCCTTGTAGGAGCCGCAGGCCGAGAGCGAGACGAGGTCGGTCACCCCTGCCCGCTTCAGTACGTCGATATTGGCGCGGTAGTTGATCTCGGAAGGCGGGATCGCATGGCCGCGGCCATGGCGCGGCAGGAAGACGATTCTGGTCTCGCCCATCCGCCCGATCCGGAGCACGTCGGACGGCTCGCCCCAGGGGCTCTCGATCCGCTCCTCGCGCAGATCGGTCAGGCCCGGCAGGTCGTAGATGCCGGAGCCACCGATGATGCCCAGAACCGCTTCAGCCATGCCTTGGTCTCCGATGATTGCCCGGATAAGGATCGAGATTCGTGACAGCCGTAACACGGCGGCACGCGATCGAATGCAGCCCACAAACGAAAAGGGCCCCGTCACCGGGGCCCTTTCCAACTCAGATCTCACTCAGTGCGCCGAGGCGTGGTCGGGCAGGCGCGACCAGATCTTCTTCTTGGTGAAGTAGAGCAGCCCGGCGAAGAGCGCGAGGAAGATCATCACCTGGAAGCCCATGCGCTTGCGCGCCTCGAGATGCGGCTCCGCCATCCAGACCATGAAGGCGGAGACGTCCTTGGCGTATTGCTCGACCGTCTCCGGCACCGGCGACTTGCCGTCCGCCCCCTTCGGGTACTCGACCTGGCCGTCGCTCAGCGGCTTCGGCATCGCGATCAGGTGGCCGGGCATGAAGTTGTTGTAGTTCTGCCCCGGCAGCAGCGTCACGCCGGCCGGCGGCTCGGCATAGCCGGTCAGGAGCGCGACGATATAGTCCGGCCCCTGCTCCTGATACTGGGTGAAAATGTCGAAGATGAAGGTGGGGAAGCCGCGCGTATAGGTGCGCGCCTTGGCCAGCATGTCGATCGGCGGCGGATAGGCGCCGCCATTGGCAGCGCGGGCCGCCTGCTCGTTCGCGAACGGCGCCGGGAAGGCGTCGGCCGGACGGCCGGGACGCTCGAACATCTCGCCAGAATCGTTCGGGCCGTCCTTGATGTTGGTGTAGCTCGCCGCCAGCGCCGCGACCTGCGAAGCGGTGAAGCCGGGGCCGCCCGGCTGCGCCAGGTTGCGGAACCGGATCAGGCTCATCGCATGGCAGTTGGCGCAGACTTCCTTGGCGACCTTGAAGCCGCGCTGCAGCTGCGCCTGGTCGAACTTGCCGAACGGGCCGGCGAACGACCAGTGCTGCGCCGGCGGCTTCGGCGCGCCTTCGGCTGCCAGGGCAGGCGCGGCGACGGCGAGGGCAAAGCCAGTGACGAGACCGGCGAGCGATAGGCGGAGGGACATCTTGCTCATGGTCTCGTTCAGCCCTTGGCCTGCGGTGCCGAGGCGGTGGCGTGGCCGAGGCGTGCGCCCGAGCCGCCGAGCACCGAGTCGGCGATGGAAGTCGGCAGCGGGGCCGGCCGTTCGAAGATGCCGATCAGCGCCAGCGCCAGGAAGAAGCCGAAATACAGCACCGTCAGGATGCGCGAGATCGTGACATAGGGCTCGTCGGCCGGCATGGCGCCGAGATAGCCGAGGCCGATGCAGACCAGCACGAACATCCAGAAGAACTGGCGCGCGATCGGGCGGTAGGTCATCGACTTGACCTTGGAGGTGTCGATCCAGGGCAGGAAGGCGAGGATCACGATCGCGCCGCCCATGGCGAGCACGCCGCCGAGCTTGTCGGGAATGGCGCGCAGGATCGCGTAGAACGGCAGGAAGTACCATTCCGGCACGATGTGGGCGGGCGTCGAGGCCGGGTTGGCCGGAATGTAGTTGTCGGCGTGGCCCATGAAGTTCGGCTGGTAGAAGACGAACCAGGCGAAGACCAGCATGAAGCAGACCATGCCGAACAGGTCCTTGATCGTCGCATAGGGCGTGAAGGGAACGGTGTCCTTCTTGACGTCCTTGACCTCGACGCCGGTCGGGTTGTTCTGGCCGACATGGTGCAGTGCCCAGATGTGCAGCCCGACGACGCCGGCGATCATGAACGGCAGCAGGAAGTGCAGCGAGAAGAAGCGGTTCAGCGTCGGGTTGTCGACCGAGTAGCCGCCCCACAGGAAGGTGACGATCGTCTCGCCGATCACCGGCAGCGCCGAGAACAGGTTGGTGATGACGGTCGCGCCCCAGAAGGACATCTGGCCCCAGGGCAGCACGTAGCCCATGAAGGCCGTGGCCATCATCAGGAGGAAGATGATGACGCCGAGGATCCAGAGCACCTCGCGCGGCGCCTTGTACGAACCGTAGTACAGGCCGCGGAAGATGTGGATGTAGACCGCCACGAAGAACATCGAGGCGCCGTTGGAGTGCAGGTAGCGCAGCAGCCAGCCGAAGTTCACGTCGCGCATGATGTGCTCGACGGAGTTGAACGCCATGGTCGCGTTCGGCGTGTAGTGCATCGCCAGGATCACGCCGGTGATGATCTGCGCCACCAGCATGAAGGCGAGGATGCCGCCGAAGGTCCACAGCAGGTTGAGGTTGCGCGGCACAGGATAGGAAACCGCGGAATCGTGCATCAGCCGCACGATCGGCAGCCGCGCATCGAGCCAGCGCTCGATCCCGGTCTTCGGTTGGTAGGTGCTGTGCCCGCTCATGCTCGCCTCAAGCTCTCTCAATTCCGCTCGATGCCGTCCTCGCCTTCAGGAGGCTCAGCCGATCTTGATCTTGGTGTCCGCAGTGAACGCGTAGGGCGGCACCGGCAGGTTCAGCGGCGCGGGACCCTTGCGGATGCGGCCGGAGGAATCGTAGTGCGAGCCGTGGCACGGGCAGAACCAGCCATCGAACTCGCCCTTCGGCTCGCCGGGGGCGTTGCCCAGCGGCACGCAGCCGAGATGGGTGCAGTTGCCGTAGACGATGAGATAGCGCTCGTGGCCCGCCTTGGTGCGCTGCTCGTCGGTCTGCGGATCACGCAGCGTCGCGACATCGACGGCCTTGGCCTCGTCGATCTCCTTCTTGGTGCGGTTGCGCACGAAGATCAGCTTGCCGCGCCAGAACAGCTTGATCGCCTGGCCTTCCGCGATCGGGCCGAGGTCGAGATCGATCGGCGCGCCGGCGGCGACGACCTGCGCGTCGGGGGCCAGCTGGCCCAGCAGAGGCACGACGACGGCGGCAGCGCCGACGGCGCCGAAAGCGCCGGTCGTCAGCATCAGAAAATCGCGGCGGGTGGGTTCGGTGCCAGTCGTATCGGTCGCGTGCGCCACGATCCAGTTCCCTGCTCGGCTGCCGGCCTGGCCGGCTGAAACAAATCAAGCGCCCCATGGGGGCGCGGGCGCACAGCCGCCTTGCGGCGGCGCGTCGCCTGCCGCGCTCTTTGGCATGCAGTTTTGACGAAGTCTACTGTCGCGCGTGCCGCAGCCCACTGCATCGCAGCAATGCCGCCGTGCAGTTTACTCAGGCCGGAATCCGCTCACTGTCGGCCAATGCGAGGAAGCCGCCGGACTGCCGGGCCCATAGACGGGCATAGAGCCCGCCGCGACGCACCAGCTCGTCATGGCTGCCCATGTCGACGATCCGGCCCTTGTCGAGCACGATCAGCCGGTCGAGCGCGGCGATGGTCGAAAGCCGGTGCGCGATCGCGATCACAGTCTTTCCTTCCATCAATGTGGAAAGCTGGGCCTGGATTTCGGCCTCGACCTCCGAATCGAGCGCCGATGTTGCTTCGTCCAATATCAGGATAGGAGCGTCCTTGAGCAGCACGCGGGCGATCGCGATACGCTGACGCTGGCCGCCCGACAGCTTCACGCCACGCTCGCCGACACGCGAATCGAAACCCTGGCGGCCATCCTGGTCGGAGAGGCCAAGAACGAAGTCGTGCGCCGCCGCCCGCTTGGCAGCAGCGGCGATCTCATCCTGCGTCGCGCCGATCCGGCCATAGGCGATGTTGTCGCCGATCGAGCGATGCAGCAGCGAATTGTCCTGCGTGACCATGCCGATCTGGCTGCGCAGCGATTCCTGCGTGACATGGGCGATGTCCTGCCCATCGATCAGGATCCGGCCCGAATCGAGCGGGTAGAGCCGCAGCAGCAGGTTGACCAGAGTCGACTTGCCAGCCCCGGACGGGCCGACCAGCCCGATTTTCTCGCCCGGCCTGATCTCGAGGTCGAGATTCTCGAACAGCCCCTGCGGCTTGCCGTAGTTGAAGCGGACATGTTCGAAGCGCACCCCGCCCTGCGCCACCTGGAGCGGCACGGCGTCGGCTGCGTCCGGCAGGTCGTGCGGCTTGGCGATCGTCTCCATGCTCTCCTGCACCGAGCCGATATTCTCGAAGATGCCGCGCACCAGATGGATCAGCCAGCCCGACATCTGCACGAGGCGCAGCACCAGCCCGATCGAGGCCGCGACCGCACCCGGCGTCATCTCGCTTTGGCTCCAGAGATGCAGGCAGAGCCAGGCCGTCGCCACGACCAGCAGGCTGTTCATCGTCTGCAGGATGACGCTGACGCCGGTGATCAGCCGCGACAGGTTGAGGAAGGAGGCGTTCCAGCGCGTCAACGAGTCGCGCACGGCCGAGCGCTCGGCATCGGCGCGGGCGAAGAGCTTCACCGTCAGGATGTTGGTGTAGGAATCGACGATGCGCCCGGTCGTGCTCGAACGTCCCAGCGAATTCGCCTCCGAGCGCTTCTTGGCCCGCGGCACGAAGTAGATCAGCAGCGCGACATAGGCCGCCAGCCAGACGATCACCGGCATGGCGAGCCAGAGGCTGGTCGATCCGAAGAAGCCGATCGCGACCGAGGCGAAGATCAGCGCATACCAGAGATCGTCGATCACCTCGATCGTCGCGCCGCGGATCGCCTGCCCTGCCTGGATCACCCGCGACGAGAGCCGGCCGGCGAAATCGTTCTGGAAATAGGAGAGCGCGTGGCCGAGCGTGTAGACATGGTTGCGCCAGCGGATCTGGTTGGTGATCTGCGGCACCACCACCTGGTCGACGATGGCGTGGTTGGCGAAATAGACCAGCGGCCGCGCCACGGTCACCACAAGCGCCGCGCCGATCAGCAGCCAGCCATGCTCACTGAAGACCTGTTCGGGCGAGTTCTTGGTCAAAAGGTCGACGAACCAACCGACCATCAGGTACATCGCCGCCTCGATGCCGGAAAAGCCGAGGCCGGTCAGCATGATCAGAGCCATCCAGCCCTTCACGCCCCTGATGTGGTGCCACATGAAGCGGAACACGCCGGTCGGCGGCGTCTGCCGCTCGTCGAAGGGCGCGAACACGTCGATGCGGCTTTCAAGGAAACGGAAGAGCGGGGCGAACATGGACTTGAGGAGGCCCTCCTCGGGCAGCTGGCGATGACGACGCTTCGTTATATGGGTCCACTGCCAAATGAAGGCCAGAGCATGGCCGAGCTGCTGCTTGACGCGTGCCTTGCGTGGGCAGCATGACGCCCCTCATGCTACGCCTCGCCCTCTACCAGCCCGACATCCCGCAGAACGCCGGCACGATGATCCGCCTGGCGGCCTGCCTTGGCATTGCCGTCGACATCGTCGAGCCGGCCGCCTTCGACGTCTCCGACCGCAATTTCCGCCGTTCCGGCATGGACTATATCGAGCGGGCGGCGGTGGCGCGCCATGATTCCTTCCGCGCCTTCGAGACCTGGCGGCGCGAGGCCGGCCATCGTCTGGTCCTGGCCGAGACCGACGGCGCCTGTGCCCATATCGACTTCGCCTTCCGGCCCGGCGACATCGTCATGGTCGGGCGCGAAAGCGCAGGCGTTCCGCCGGAGGTCTATGCTGCGGCGGAAGCCAGCGTGCGCATCCCGATGCGCCGTGATTTGCGCTCGCTCAATGTCGCCATGGCCGCGGCGATGGTAGTGGGCGAGGCGCTGCGCCAGCTCGGTGCCTATCCCGCACCGACCGACGCCTGATGAAGAGACCGCACATGACCGCACAAGCCACGCCAACCCCAGCTGTCGATCCCGCCGTCGTCGAAGCCCTGAAACCGCGCGCCGCCGCCTGGTTCGAAAGCCTGCGCGACCGCATCTGCGCCGCCTTCGAGCAGATCGAGGATGAGGCGACCGGCCCATTTCCCCCTGAGACCGACCAACCCGGCCGCTTCGTTCGCACGCCCTGGCAGCGCAGCAACCATGACGGCGCGCCCGGCGGCGGCGGCGTGATGGCGCTGATGTCGGGCCGCGTCTTCGAGAAGGTCGGCGTCCACGTCTCGACCGTGCATGGCAGCTTCGCGCCGGAATTCGCCGCACAGATTCCCGGCGCCGCGGAAGACCCGCGCTTCCACGCTACCGGCATCTCGCTGATCGCCCATCCCTGGAATCCGCACGCGCCGACCGTGCACATGAACACCCGCTTCGTCGTGACGACGAAGCCCTGGTTCGGCGGCGGCGCCGACCTCACCCCGGTGCTTGATCGCAGGCGCACCCAGGACGATCCCGATGCGCAAGCCTTCCATGCCGCGATGCGCGCCCCTTGCGAGGCCCATGCCGGCGTCGCCGACTACGAGCGCTTCAAGGCTTGGTGCGACGAGTATTTCCACCTCAAGCACCGTAACGAGCCGCGCGGTATCGGCGGCATCTTCTACGACTATGTCTGGACCGGCGATCCGGAAGCCGATCTCGCCTTCACCAAAGCGGTTGGCGAAGCCTTCCTCGACATCTATCCGCGCATCCTGCGCGGCAATCTGGCGACGCCCTGGACGGACGCCGAGCGCCATGAGCAGCAGGTCCGCCGCGGCCGCTATGTCGAGTTCAACCTGCTCTACGACCGCGGCACCATCTTCGGCCTGAAGACCGGCGGCAACGTCGCCTCGATCCTGTCCTCGATGCCGCCGACGGTCAGGTGGCCGTGACGTGACCGCCGGCCCGGTGCGCGCGTCCTCCGCCAAATGAAGGACGCGCCAGGGAGAATCCTGCCTTAGGCCACGGTGACGGAGCGGTCGATCACGGCGGGAACGATATGGCGAGACTGACACACGAGCTTTTCGTCCGAGCCAACGAGATCACGCTCGGCGACGCGGCGGTCGACAACGAGACAAAGCAGCAGATTCGCGCCAAGAAGCTCAACGTCACCGACCGCCTGGAGCAATGCGCCGTCAACGACGGAGCCAATATCCATCAGGGCAAGCCGCCCGGGCCGCATGTCCGCATCATTCACAGGGCCCTGATGAAGCTGCGTGAAGCTTCCGCGGCGAGCCCGGATCTCAACCTCGACGAAATCGAGGGCGAGAGCTTCAACGCGATGATCAAGGCGCTGAAGGCGACGCCGCCGATCTCGCCCGACGAGCTGAAGCGTGGCAGCTACGGCCCCTCCACGGTCGCCCTGGTCTACGCCTACAAGAAGGCCAGGGACATCCGGCGCTCGGCGCAGGCGGCCGTCGACAAGGTCGTCGGCATCCAGACGATCCAGTCGCTCGATGCGGATCTCAATCTGGCCGACGCCAAGCCCGCTCCGGCGCCGGAACCGCAGGCTGCGAAGCCGATGGACATCTTCATCAAGTACAGCGGCTTCGGCAAAGGCATCGCCCCGGGCTCGTGGGACCATGTCACCGACAACCTCTTTCAGAGGACGTTCGTGACTCCGGCCTATCTCAATACCCACGAGAAGCCGATGATCGCCACCTTCTTCGGTGGCCGGGGCGGGCAGGATCCAACCGCAGAGGTCGTCAAGAGAGTCAGGGCGGTGCGTCGCCGCGCGCCCAAGGGGGTCACGGTCGTCGTCGCCTTCAGCGCCGGCGGGTTTTCAGCCTTGCACACCGCCGCCAAGCTGACGGGTCTCGGTATCCGCATCGACTTCGTCGGCATCGCCGACGGCGCCTTCTTCGTCGAGGATGGCGACGTGATCGGCCTGGCGCCGGCCCGGATCAAGGCGCCGGGCAGGATCAATGCCGTCAAAACCCTCAACACCTTCCAGCAGCTCGGCCACGAAGTGCTCCGCGGCAAACCGCCCAACGTCAACACCATGGGGCTTCTGCCGGGAACGGAGGTGCATGGCTCGATCGCGGGGCTGACCGACGACGAGCTCACGGAGGCGAACGACAAGACGATCAGGGAACTTTCGCTGAGCTCCGACAGGATCATCGAAATCCCGATGATCAGGAAACATCGTGTTTCCGACCCCGCGCACATCCGGGCCGTCGCCGCTGGCCAGGACAAGATCAGCGCCGAGGTGTCTCGCCTGTTTGCGCCCTGACCTCGGCGCCGACGGCCTTCGCCGCGACCAGCGCCATCTGCGCATCGCGATCGGCCGGGCACCCCGCCTCGATCCAGGCCTCACGGGCCGCCTCGAGCACCTGCCCGACCTTCGGGCCGGCGTCGACGCCGAGTGCCAGCACATCCTTGCCGGTCGGCAGGAAGGGTGGCGTCCGCACCAGCTCGGCGATCAGCGCTTGCGTGTCAGCCGATCCGCCATCCGCTCCCAGAAGCACCAGCCCGCCCGCGACCGCATCGGCTCCGATGCGATGAGCCAGCCGCCGGAGCGCCGCGATCTCCGGCAGGCTTCCTCTCCCCGACAACGCCTCCAGCGCCGCGGCGATGCCGGAAATCCGCTCGAACTCTGCATTGGAGAGCCGCAGCCGCTCGCGCAGCCTGAGCGCATCCTCGTCGACAGCGACCGCCAAGGCCGCCAGCCGAAAGGCAGGATACACGCCCTCCCCCGGCCCATCGGCGATCGCAGAAAAGCGCGACAGGTGCGGAACGCCGCCGATCACCGGCATCAGCAACCCGGCGCCGGCCATCACCTGCAGCGTTTCCGTTGCACGCGGCGCAACGAGCAATTTGCGCAGCTCCGCCCAGACCCGCTCGCGCGACAGCCCGTCCAGGCCAGCGCGCCCGGCGATGCAGGCATCGAGCGCGCCCCGATCCGGCTCGCCGACGCCGTAGCGGGCATGGAAGCGGAAGAAGCGCAGGATACGCAGGAAATCCTCGGCGATCCGCTCGCCTGCCACACCGATGAAGCGCACCCGCCGCACTGCGAGATCGGCGAGCCCGTCGGCATAGTCGTGCAGTTCGCCCGTCGCATCGAGCCCGAGTGCGTTGATGGTGAAATCGCGCCTGAGCGCATCCTCGCGAAAGTCGCGGCCGAAGGCGACGACGGCGTGGCGACCATCCGTCTCGACATCGCGGCGCAGCGTCGTGACCTCGAAGGGCGCGCCGTCGATCACTACGGTGACGGTGCCGTGCTCGACCCCGGTCGGCACCGCCTTGAAGCCCGCAGCGCGCGCCCGCCGCATCGTCTCTTGCGGCAGGCAGGTCGTGGCGACGTCGATATCGGCGACCGGTTCGCCCAGCAGCACATTGCGCACCGCGCCGCCGACGATACGGGCTTCCTCACCATCACAATTCAGGGCGGCGAGTAGCGCGGCGACGTCGGCGCGCGCCAGCAATTCGCCGAGGCGTTGCCGTTCGACACCCATCATCGCTTCGGCCGGTCGTCGAACTCGCCGGGAACCAACTTGCCGTTCTCGACATGCGGCGGCACGAACGGCCCGGTATGGCGCGGCGCGACCAGGCCGGCATAGATGAAGGAGCCGATGCCCAGCATGAGCCCGACCACCGACAGCCAGAACAGATGGCGACTCCAGTGCTCGACATCGAACGGATTGCGCCGCCGGATCACGAGATAGCCCGCGAACAGGCAGAACGGCAGGACGAAGAGCAGGAACTCCTCGATCAGCGAGCGCAGCATTCGGCGTGACCTCTTTAACCGGCCAGCCGCTCGTAGAGATTGCGGATCATGCCGGCCGTCGCTCCCCAGATATAGCGATCGCCATGCGGCATCGCATAGTAGGTGCGATAGCGGCCGCGGAATTCGCGGCCATGGCGCTGGTGATTGGCCGGATCGAGCAGGAAGGCAAGCGGCGTCTCGAAGGCCTCGTCGACCTCATGCGGGTTGATCGTCAACGCCAGCGGCGGCTCGACCAGCCCGACCACCGGTGTGACGCGATAACCGGTGCCGGTGAGGTAGGCGTCGAGATAGCCGACCGCCCTGACCTTGCCGGGGGCAAGCCCGACTTCCTCCTCCGCCTCGCGCAGCGCCGCGACCAGGGGCGAGCCGTCGGTGGCGTCGATACGCCCGCCCGGAAAGGCGATCTGCGCCGAATGGCTGCGCAACGACGCGGCACGCTGGGTCAGGAGCACGGTCGGCTCGCCCGGATGCAGCACGATCGGGATCAGCACCGCCGCCTCGACCGCGCTGGCTTCGTCGGGGATGTCGATCGGATCGGACTGGAGATCGTGATCGCCGCGCGGCCGCGCGATCAGGTCGCCATGGGCCGGCGGCTCAGGCCTCAAGGTGCGGTGCAGCAGCGCTTCGAGGTCGCCCCCGTTCCAGAACGCCGTGTCGGCGAGCCGCTTGGCAAGATGCTGCATCAGAATCCCTCGATCTCGCTGGCCGGCGCGACCACGTGGAAGACGCCACCGGCCGCGATGCCGAACTGCGCCTCTTCGCCGCCCTCCCTGATCTCGCCGAGCGCCAGCAGATCATAGGTCAGTGCCCGCGTGAGCCGGGCCCAGAGCCCGCGCCGGACATGCACATAAGGCTTCACGCCCTCGTTCGCAGCCCTCTCGAAGCGCAAGATATTGTCAGGCCCGACGGTGACGAGATCGTCGGTGCGGGTCCGGAAGGCGATGCTGCGCCGGTCGCTCTCGCCCTCCACCGCCATCTCGACGGCCTGGAGCGGCGCATCCTCGACGGTGATCCCGACCTTCTCGACCGGGGTCACGAGAAAGTAATCCTCGCCCTCGCGCTTCAGCACCGAGGAGAACAGCTTGACCAGCGCCGGCCGCCCAATCGGCGTGCCCAGATAGAACCAGGTGCCATCCGCAGCGATGCGCATGTCGAGATCGCCGCAGAAGGGCGGGTTCCAGCGCTCCACCGGCGGCAAGCCGCGCGACGGGCCGCTCCCGAGCGCGCTCAGCAGGCGGTTCATCGCGCCCGCGGCCTCTCCAGTCACATCACCTCGCGCTTTCGTCATCGGCATGCCGGTTGCATCGCTCTCTCGCCTTGAACTCTACATAATCGTGAAGCGGACTGTTGTGCACCGCCGCCCTCTGCCCCTTGAGCATGCTCCCTGCGAGGGTCAGAGTTTGGAATCGGACAGGAAGGCCCGCGAGCGTGAGGCTGAAGGAGATCGCAATGGTGGCGCAAGCCCGTGACGCAAACGCCCCGATCAACCTCGACACCGGCATTGTCGAGGCGGCGGAAGCGGCCCTCGCCGCCATCGGCGCCGCCCGCGCCGAGATCGGCCAGGTCATCTTCGGCCAGCAGAAGGTGGTCGATCTCTCGCTGATCACCCTGCTCGCCGGCGGCCACGGCCTGCTCGTCGGCGTGCCCGGCCTCGCCAAGACCAAGCTGGTCGAGGCGATGGGCACGGTGCTCGGCCTCTCGGCCCGCCGCGTCCAGTTCACGCCCGACCTGATGCCCTCCGACATCCTCGGATCCGAAGTGCTCGACGAGAGCGAGGGCGGCAAGCGCCATTTCCGCTTCATCAAGGGCCCGGTCTTCGCCCAGCTCTTGATGGCGGACGAGATCAACCGTGCCTCGCCGCGCACCCAGTCGGCCCTGCTGCAGGCGATGCAGGAGCATCACGTCACCGTCGCGGGCGAGCGTCACGATTTGCCGGCGCCCTTCCACGTGCTGGCCACCCAGAACCCGATCGAGCAGGAAGGCACCTATCCGCTGCCGGAAGCCCAGCTCGACCGCTTCCTCCTGGAGATCGACGTCGGCTATCCTGATCGCGAGGCCGAGCGCCGCATTCTGCTGGAAACCACCGGCGCCGCCGAGCACAAGCCGGTGCAGGCGATGACGGCCGAGACGCTGATGTCGACGCAGCGCCTCGTGCGCCGCCTGCCGGTCGGCGAGGCCGTGGTCGATGCCATCCTCGACCTCGTCCGCTCGGCCCGGCCCGGCGACGGCGAGAAGGCGATCACCGACAAGCTCGCCTGGGGCCCCGGCCCGCGCGCCAGCCAGGCGCTGACCCTCGCTTGCCGCGCCCGTGCCCTCGTCGAGGGTCGCCTGGCCCCCTCGATCGACGACGTTGCCGCCCTCGCCGCTCCCGTGCTGAAGCATCGTATCGCATTGACCTTCGCCGCTCGCGCCGATGGCGAGACCGTCGAGGGTATCGTCGCCAAGCTGGTGGAGCGTCTGGGTTGAGGGCATTCTGATGCTGCGCACCCGCGTCCTCGGCCAATCCGAGCGCCAGCCGGGCCAGCCGGTCCTCAAGGCGTCGCTCGATCTCGCCGCACGCCTGCCCAGGCTGGTGCTGGAGGCGCGGCGGGTCTCGGCCAGCGTGCACGGCATCCATGGCCGCCGGCGTTCCGGCCCCGGAGAGACCTTCTGGCAATACCGGCCGCTGGTCACCGGGGAAGCCGCCTCGCGTATCGACTGGCGCCGCTCGGCCCGCGACGGCCATCTCTTCGTCAGAGAGCGCGAATGGGAGGCCTCGCACGCGATCTGGCTCTGGATCGACCGCTCGGCCTCGATGGGTTTTTCATCTTCGCTCGCCCAGGTCAGCAAGGTCGACCGCGCCTTGATCGCCGGCTTCGCGCTAGCCGAAACGCTGGTCGAGGGCGGCGAGCGCGTCGGGCATCTCGGCCTGACCCGGCCGATGGCCTCGCGCCGCATCGTCGAATTGCTGGCGCAGGCGATCCTGGCCGACCGCCGCAATGGCGAGGCCGACCTGCCGCCGGAAGAGCCGCTGCCGCGCCTCGCCGACGCGATCCTGATCACCGACGGTCTGACGCCGGCCGCAGCACTCGCGAAACGCATCGCCACGTTGGCCAGCAGCGGCGCCAGAGGCCACATCCTGCTGATCGCCGACCCGATCGAGGAGACCTTCCCCTTCTCCGGACAGGCGGAACTATTCGATCTGGAGGATGGTCTGACGCTGCGGGTCGGCGATGCCGGCAAATGGGGCGAGGACTACCGCGAGCGGCTGCAGGCCCATCGCGACGCCATCCGCGAAGCCTGCCGCCATGCCGGCTGGACGCTGACCCTGCACCGGACCGACCGGCCGGCCAGCGAAGGCGTCCTGCGCATCGCCAGCCTGATCGCCGCCTCGCGCGGCGGCCCGGCCGGCTAGCGGGAGGAGACGACGATGCTCTCATCGCTGCCGATCGCCTTCTCTGCCCCGCTGGCCCTGATCGCGCTCGCCCTGCTGCCCGTGCTCTGGCTGATCCTGCGGGTGACGCCGCCGCGGCCGAAGCGCATCGACTTCCCGCCTTTGAAGATCGTGCGCGACCTGATCCCGCAGCGCGAGACGCCGGCGCATACGCCCTGGTGGCTGCTCGCCCTACGCATGGCCGTTGCTGCCCTGGCGATCCTCGCCGTCGCCGGCCCGGTCTGGAACCCGGTGCGCGATGCTGCTGCTTTGCGCGGCCCGCTGCTGCTCCTGGTCGACAACGGTTTTGGCGCCGCGACCGACTGGCTGGAACGCCAGGCCATCGCCGAGAGCCGCATCATGGCCGCCGCGCGCGAAGGCCGGCCCGTCGCGGTCGTCGGCCTCGCCGAGGCGCCGGCCGGGATCGCGCTCGCCGAGCCGCAAGGCGCGCTCGAGCGTCTGCGCGCGCTCGGCCTGCAGCCGCATGCCCCTGATCGCAGCGCCCATCTCCAGCGTCTCGAAGCCTTCTGGCGCGCCCAGCCCCAGGCCGAGACGGTCTGGGTCGCAGATGGCCTCGGTGTCGGCGGCGGCGATGCCGATTTTCTGGCGCGGCTGAAGCAGGAGGCGAGCGCCAATCGGCTCTCGATCCATGCCGGCCCGCCCGAGCAGCGTGCCCTCGCCGCGCCCGAGAACCTCGCCGGCGCGCTGACCGTCAAGGTTCTGCGCCCGACCACGAATGCCGCCGCGAGCGGCCAGGTCCGCGCGCTCGACCTCAAGGGCCTGCCGCTCGGAGATGCCCCCTTCGTCTTCGGCAGCAGCGATCTCGAAACGACCGCGCGCCTCACCCTGCCAATCGAGGTCCGCAACGCCGTCTCGCGGCTGGAGATCGCCGGCGAGCGCAGCGCCGGCGCCGTCGCTTTGCTCGACGACCGGGCCAAGCGTCGCCGCGTCGGCATCGTTTCCGGCGCCACAGCCGATACCGCCCAGCCGCTGCTCTCGCCGACCTATTACGTCTCGCGCGCGCTCTCGCCCTTCGCCGAGATCCGCGAGCCGCGAGCCGGCTCGACCGACCCGGTCGGCGAGTTGCTGGCGCAGAACCTCTCCGTGTTGATCCTCGCCGATATCGGCGCGCTCGATGGCGACACCGCCGCCAAGGTCTCGGCCTTCGTCGAGCGCGGCGGCGTGTTGCTGCGCTTCGCTGGAGCCCGCCTCGCCGCCTCCTCGGACGAGCTGACGCCGGTGCGCCTGCGCCGCGGTGGCCGCACACTCGGCGGCGGCCTCTCCTGGGAGGCGCCGCGCAAGCTCGCGCCCTTCACCCGCGAGAGCCCCTTCTTCGGCTCGTCCCTGGCCGAGGATGTCCGCGTCACCCGCCAGATCCTGGCCGAGCCGGAGCCGGACCTCGCCCGCAAGACCTGGGCGGCGCTGGAGGACGGCACCCCGGTCGTCACCGGCGAGCGCCGCGGCGACGGCGTGCTCGCCATGGTCCATGTCACCGCCGACACGACCTGGTCGAACCTGCCGCTCTCCGGCCTCTTCGTCGAGATGCTGCGCAAGATCGTCGCCATGTCCGGCACAACGGCCGCCGAGAGCCAGGGCGGCGAGATCAAGGTCGAGACCCTGTCGCCGACGCGCGTCCTCGACGGCCAGGGCGCTTTCCGCTCACCGCCGGCAACCGCGCAGCCCGTCGCACGCAACTTCACCGGCCGCGCCACGCTCGCCCACCCGCCGGGCATCTATGGCCCGACCGACGGGGCGATGGCGGTCAACACGCTGGCTCCGGCGGATACGCTGGCAGCGCTCGACCTCGCCGCGCTGGGAGCGCCGATGCTGCCTATCGACCAGCCCGTCGCCCGCGACATCCGCCCGCAACTCCTGGTGCTGGCGCTGCTGCTCCTCGTTGCCGACACGCTGGCGACGCTCTGGCTCGGAGGCCGGATGAACCTCGCCCGCTTCCGCCGTGCGGCCCCTGCTGCGCTGCTCCTCGCCGTCGCCCTCGTGGCCCTCCCTGGCCCGGACACTGCGCAGGCCCAGCAGCAGCCGGCGCCCCCTGCCCCGCCGGCCGATCAGCGCCCGCCGGTGCCGCGCGATCTCGTCACCGCCGCGAGCGCGACCCGGCTCGCCTATGTCCTCACCGGCGACAAGACGGTCGACGACATGTCGAAGGCTGGCATGGCCGGCCTCAACATCGTGCTCGGGGCCCGCACCGCGCTGGAGCCGGGCGAAGCCGCCGGCGTCGACGTCTCCCGCGACGAGCTCGCCCTCTACCCCATTCTCTACTGGCCGGTGGTCGCTGGCCGGCCGATCCCCTCGGCCGAGACGCTGCGCAAGGTCGAGGCCTATATGAAGGGCGGCGGGCTGGTGATCTTCGACACCCGCGACGCGCTGAACGTGCGGCCCGGCGGCGGCACCACGGCGGAGGGCGATCAGCTCCGCCGCATGCTGCAGACGCTCGACATCCCCGAGCTCGAGCCGATCCCGCGCGACCACGTCCTGACCAAGACCTTCTACATCCTCGACGGCTTCGTCGGCCGCTATGACAGCGGCACGACCTGGGTCGAGGTTCTTCCGCCCGCCAGCGAGGATGGCCGCCGACCCGCGCGGGCCGGCGACAATGTCTCGCCGATCGTGATCACCTCGAACGACCTCGCCTCGGCCTGGGCCGTCGGGCGGCGTGGCGAGGCGCTCGTGCCGATGTCCGGCTCCGATCCGCGCCAGCGCGAGATGGCGCTGCGCGCCGGCGTCAATCTCGTGATGTACGCGCTGACCGGCAACTACAAGGCCGATCAGGTCCATGTCCCGGCCCTGCTCGAACGCCTCGGTCAGTAGCGAAGGAAATCCTGCCCGATGTGGAGCCTGACCTTCGCCCCGCTCGTCCCGCTGCCGCTGCTGATCGGCCTCGCCGTTCTGGCCGCGGTCGCCGCCGGCATGGCGCTCGTGCTGGCCGGACGGAGCGCGATCCTGCGTGCGCTGGCGCTCACGGTGCTCGCCGTCGCCCTCGCCGATCCCTCGCTCGTTTTCGAGGATCGCGAGCCGGTCAAGGACGTCGTCGCTGTCGTCGTCGATAAATCCGCCTCGAATCGCCTCTCCGACCGCTCGCAGCAGACGCAAGCCGCCCAGGCCGAGGTCGAGCGGCAATTGCGTGGGGTTTCCGGCGTCGAGGCCCGCACGATCGAGGTCACCGACCAGCAGGGCGCCGGCGACGGCACCCGCCTGTTTGAGGCGCTCGCCTCCGGCCTCGCCGACGTGCCGTCCGAGCGCGTCGCAGGCGCGATCGTTCTGAGCGATGGTCTCGCCCACGACGCGCCCGCCACGGCCGAGGCGCTCGGCCTGCGCGCTCCGCTGCACGTGCTGACCACCGGCCGTGAGCGCGAGATCGACCGGCGCATCGTGCTGGTCGATTCACCGCGCTTCGGCATCGTCGGCAAGGAGCAGAATGTCCGCCTGCGCGTCGTCGAGAAGGGCGGGCCGGGCCGGGCCGCGATCACGGTACGCCGCGACGGTGAGATCATCGCAAGGCGCGAGGCCATCGCCGGCGAGACCGTCCAGGTGCCCGTCCGCATCGATCGCGGCGGCCCGAACGTCATCGAGATCGAGGCCGCTCCGCTCGACAACGAGCTGACGCTCGCCAACAACCGCGCCGTCATCACCATCGACGGGGTGAGAGACAAACTGCGGGTGCTGCTGGTCTCCGGCGAGCCGCATCCGGGCGAGCGCACCTGGCGCAACCTGCTGAAGGCCGACGCCAATGTCGACCTCGTCCATTTCACCATCCTGCGTCCGCCGGAGAAGCAGGATGGCACACCGATCAACGAGCTCTCGCTGATCGCCTTCCCGACGCGCGAGCTGTTCCAGGTCAAGATCAAGGATTTCGACCTGATCATCTTCGACCGCTACGCCAACCAGTCGATCCTGCCGCTGGTCTATTTCGACAACATCGTCCGCTATGTCCGCGACGGCGGCGCCCTGCTGATTGCGGCCGGGCCGGAATATTCCGGCGCCCAGTCGCTGGCACGCACTCCGCTCGGCCAGATCCTGCCGGCGCAGCCCGATGGCAGCGTCATTGACGAGGCCTATCGCGCCCGGGTCAGCGAACCCGGCAAGCGCCACCCCGTCACCCGCGACCTGCCGGGCTCCGAGGTCGAGCCGCCGCGCTGGGGCGAATGGCTGCGCATGGTTGGCGCCCGTACCCGCTCGGGCTCTGCCGTGATGACCGGGCCGGGCGAGCGCCCGTTGTTGCTGCTGGCGCGTGAGCAGAAGGGCCGCGTCGCGCTCTTCCTCTCCGACCATGCCTGGCTCTGGGCCCGCGGCTTCCGCGATGGCGGCCCGCATCTCGATCTGCTGCGTCGCCTCGGCCACTGGCTGATGAAGGAGCCGGACCTCGAGGAGGAGGCGCTGCGCGCCAGCGCCCGTGGCCGCAACATCGAGATCGAGCGCCAGACGCTCGGCGACAACCCGGCTCCCGCGCTCATCACCGCGCCCGACGGTTCGACCCGGACCGTGCCCTTCGAGGCCGGCCGCCCCGGCCTCTTCGTCGCCCGTACCGCAGCGAGCGAGTTCGGCCTGCACAAGATCACCACCGAGAACCTGACCGCCTTCGCCAGCGTCGGCCCGGAGAATCCGCGCGAATTGATGGAGGTGGTCAGCGACCCCGGCAAGCTCCAGGCGCTCGCCGAGGCGACCGGCGGCTCCTCGCGGCGGATCGGCCAGGAGACCGGCTCGGGCGTCACCATCCCGCGCATCGTGCCGGTCCGCTCCGGGCGACAGTTCGCCGGCGCCGACTGGATCGGCCTGCGCATCAGCGATTCCGGCATCGTCCGCGGCGTCTCGATCTCGCCGCTCTTCGTCGGGCTGATCGGCCTTGCCATCCTGTTCGGGGCGCTGGTCGCCGGCTGGATCGGCGAGAGCGGGCGCAGGTTCAAGCGCGAGGCGTGACCACAATCGTCATGCTCGGGCTTGCCCCGAGCATCTCAGGCAAGATGAGGCTCCAAGCAGCGTCTTCTCGTCATGAGATGCTCGGGTCAAGCCCGAGAATGACGCCTTGACCTATCTCAGCGCCGCCACCGCGCCACGACGCTGCGCCAGCACGCCCTCGACCAACTCCAGCGCCAGGAAGCGCCCCGGATCGGCTGGACCGGGCAGGATCAGATGCCCCGGCTTGACCGGCTTGAAGCCGAAGCGGACGTAATAGGGCGCATCGCCGACCAGCAGGATCAGTTCGTGGCCGTGCTCGCGCGCCGCCTCGATCGAAGCGTTCATCAGCGCCGCGCCGATGCCACGTCCCTCGAAGGCGGGATCGACGGTGAGCGGTCCGAGCATCAGCCCTGGCCCGCCACCGGCAAGGATCGGCGTCACCCGGACGGATCCGACCAGAAAGGTGCCGACATGGCTGGCGAAGGACAGTGCCGGGTCATGCGGCGCACCTTCACGCAGGCGCGAGGCGGTGCGCGCATAGCGGCCCGGCCCGAAGGCGCGCTCGTGCAGGCGCTCGATCGCCGCGGCGTCGCCAGGCAGCTCCTGGCGGATGGTGAGGGGAAGCGAGGTCATGGTCGGGATCGCGGCATGGCCGAATTCGGCGTGATTGGCAATGGCCTCACACCGGCCGTGCCCACAGGTCCTGATGGCCGATAGTCACAGAGGCGCCGCGCTTGGCCTCCAGCCAGTTTGCAATGGTCTCTGGCGAGACATGGCCTGTCTCCGTCACGGCGGCGGCGATCCCGGCCGCCAGTTCTCGAACGAGATCGACGTGATCCACGCCTAGCTGCCATGGGCTCTCGCCGACCGTCACCGCTGTGCCAGCCTTGCGGAAGGCCTGCGCCAACGCCTCGGTGGCCTCCGGCCCGGCAGCGGGGCCGAAACCCTTGTCGCTGTGCTGGTGATGGTGGAAAGCCGCCAGCATGCGCTGATCTTCCGGATGCGCCGGTTCCCAGCTCTCGCGCCCGTCATAGGTCAGCACGGTGTAGAGCGGCAGCCGCATGCTGACGAGCGAAGCGACGAAGCGCTCGAGCCAGCGCACCGAGGCAAGATCGAACAAGGCCGCGGCCGTGACGAGGTCTGGCTGCCAGCCGAGCACCCATTCAAGGTCCTTGGTCAGGTCCGCCTGGCGGAAATCGACCGTCAGCGTCTTGTCGTCCTTGCGCAGCACGAGTTCCTCGCCCTGCTCCTGAGCCTCGTCGGCCCATTCGGCGAGCTTGCGCCGCGCCACGGACAACAGGCGCGGATCGGCATCGACCAGCGTCCAGTGTTGGCGAGCAGGCAGCACGCCGTAGCTGCCGCGCAGGTTCGAGCCGGCGCCGCAACCGAGGTCGATGATCGAAAGCGATTGCCGGCCAGCGAAGGTCGAACCCACCGCTGCCAGCACCTGCGGATTGCGGGCTGCATGGTCGGCCGGTTCACGCAGAGCGAGCCAATCGGGAGAAAATCCGCTCATGGGAATACCTTCGCACAGACTTCAGCGACGATCGTCGCAGTCCCGCGCCAGCGCGGCAATGTACCGGCTGCCTGCCAGGCTGCATCGGAGCGCCGCAGACGCTCCTGCCTGTCATCCAACAACCGTGCCAGCCCGGTACGCAGCGCCGCGACATCGCCAGGCGGCACCTTCAATGCAGCCTCGTCAGGCGCCGTCTGCGCCGCCGCACCGCCCGTGGTGCATAGGATCGGCAGGCCGCGCGCCAGCGCCTCGGTCAGCACCATGCCATAGCCCTCGAACAGCGAGGGCATGACGAAGAGATCAGCCTTCGCATAAGCGGCGTCGAGCTCGGCTTGTCCGAATGCTCCGGCGAGCCTGACCCGCTCGGATAGGCCGGCGGTCACGATCTGCTTTTTCAGCGCCGCCGTCGTAGCAGGAACGCGATCATCGGCGCCGACGATGGTGAGACGCCATGGCTTGTCGGTCATCCCCTCCAGTGCCGCGATCAAGACGTCATAGCCCTTGCGCGGCACGAGCGAGCCAACCGCAAGCAGTTCGACGGTCTCGCCATCGGAGCCGACAGCGCGCTCCGCCGGATCGACGCCCGGTTCCGCCACGGTGACCTTCTCCGCCGGTACAGCGAAATCGGTGACGAGCAGCCGCTTCGTCGTCTCGCTCGTGGCGATCACCGCCGACGCATAGCGCAAGGCCGCCGTCTCCCGCCTGACGAACTCGGTAGCCTGCGCCGGTGTCAGTCCCGTCTCAAGCCCGAGCGGATGATGCACCAACGCGACGACACGGCCTGCGAGCCCGGCCGCGACGCTCTCGGGAAAGGCGCCATAGGCGAGCCCGTCGATCAGCAGCACGCTGTCATAGGGCTGCGACAGGATCGCCCGCCCGGTCTCGGCGAGATCGGCCTCGCCTGGATTGGGAAAACTCGCCGGCAGCGGCAGATGCCGCGCCGCGACGCCCATCTCGCTCCATTCCGCCAGCAGCCGCCGGTCATAACCATAGCCGCCGGTCGGCAGCGAGAGATCGCCGGGAATGGCGAAGACGATCTCGCTCACGCGAGCGCGCCCTCATAGCTCGCCCGCGCCAGATCGGTCTCGTGCAGCGTAACGCGGATCCTGGCGAGATCGGCGGCATCGGCGCCGAGCTTGCCGGTGCGGGCCGCCAGTGCCATCGCGTCGAATACGTATTTGCAGAGAAATTCGGTGGTGGTCAGCACGCCCTCGAACTGCGGCAACGTGTCGAGGTTCTTGTAGTTCAGCGGCTTCAGCGTCTCGTTCAGCACGGTCAGCGCCGCGCCGATATCGACCACCACGTTCTGGCGGGTGAGGTTCTCGCGGAAGAAGGCGACATCGACGACGAAGGTCGCGCCATGCATCGCCTGCGCCGGGCCGAAGAACGGATCGGGCAGCGAATGGCCGATCATGATGCGGTCACGGACTTCGACGGAAAACATGGGGCAGTCTCCTTCTGCGCGCGCAGTCTTGGCGAAGGCCGGGGCGCGGCGTCAATAGCGCAAGACGGCGGTCAGCCCCGCGCCGGCGAACAGCGCCGGCAATCGCGCAGACGCATCCCTGAAGGCGATCTCGTCGGTGATCAGCGCATCGAGCCGCTCATCCGCCAGCAGCGCCAGAGCGGCCTGCATGCGGCGGGCATAGTCGAAGCGCGGCCGACGCGACGGCGAAACCTGCCCGACCTGCGAGGAAACCAGCTGCAGGCGCCGGGCATGGAAGGCGCCGCCAAGCGGGGCCGCGACGCTGCCCTCGCCATACCAGCTCAATTCGACGATGCGTGCCTCGAAGCCGGCTGCGCCGATCGCGGTCGCGAGGCCGGCGGCGCTCGCACTGGCATGGAAGACAATGTCGGCATCCACAGGGCAATCGGCCGGCAGCGCAAAGCGGCAGCCCAGCGCCTGCGCAAGCCCGGCGCGGCTTTCGTCGAGATCGACGACCGTCACTTCCGCCCCCGGCAGCCTGGCCGCGATGAACGCCACCAGCAGGCCGAGCACGCCACCGCCGACCACGACAATGCGATCGGCCGGGCCGGAGCCGGCATCCCAATGCGCGTTGAGCGCCGTTTCCATATTGGCAGCGAGCACGGCGCGTCTTGCCGGAAGCGCCTCCGGCAACAGAGTCACGCGGTCCGCAGCAACGACGAAGCGATCCTGATGCGGATGCAGGCAGAACACCGTCCGGCCAAGCAGTTCGTCCGGCCCCGCATCCACCATGCCAACGGCGCAGTAGCCGTATTTCACCGGGAACGGAAAGGCGCCCTGCTGGAGAGGGGCCCGCATGCGCTCATATTCACTCTCGGGCACGCGGCCTTCGAAGACCAGCCGCTCGGTGCCGCGGCTGATGCCGCTCCACAGCGTGCGCACCAGGCAATCGCCCGGCCCGGGCGCCGGCAGCTCCTCGATGTTCAGGACGCATTCACGCGCGGCGGCATACCAGAGCGCGGTCGCCTGCGCGCTTGCTTCATTCGCAATTGCCGGCTTTACCACGCATCGCCCTCCGCGCCGTTCCCCGCCAGCCTCGTGAGCCCATGACGGAAACCGCCATGAACCAGCGTCCCGCTCCGACCACGTTCCAGGCGGCGGCGCAAGAGGACAGCAGGCTGACGCCCGCGGGCTTGCAGTCGGTATCGACCTTGCGGGCGAGGCGCTTTCTGGTCGCGACGTTGAACCTCGCGACGCTGGCTGCCCTGCTCTGGGGCCTCGCGCATGTGCTCTCGGCTGGCGGCTGGAGCCTCGCCGACATCGCGATCTTCATCGCCTTCCTGTTCGGCGCCCCCTGGACCGTGCTCGGCTTCTGGAACGCCGCGATCGGGCTCTGGCTGCTGCACGGCACCAAGGACGGGCTCGCTCAGGTCGCGCCCTTCGCCGCGGCCGGCGAGGCACAGACCCCGCTCGCGATCCGCACAGCCGTGCTGATGACGCTGCGCAATGAGGATCCGGCCCGCGCCTTCGCCCGGCTGCGTATCGTCAAGGAAAGCGTCAACGCGACCGGCGAGGGCGGCTGGTTCGACTATTTCGTGCTCTCCGACACCAACGACCCTGCGGTCGCGGCGCAGGAAGAGGCGCTTGCCGCCGAATTCTCCCGCGATGCCGGCGAGGATTGCACGATCGTCTATCGTCGCCGCAGCGACAATACCGGCTACAAGGCCGGCAATGTCCGCGATTTCTGCGAGCGCTGGGGCGATCGCTACGAATTGATGCTGCCGCTCGACGCAGACAGCGTCATGTCCGGCGAGGCGATCGTGAAGCTCGCCCGGATGATGCAGGCCTATCCCAGGCTCGGCATCCTGCAGAGCCTGGTCGTCGGCATGCCGAGCAAGTCCGCCTTTGCCCGCATCTTCCAGTTCGGCATGCGCCACGGCATGCGGCCCTACACCATGGGCTCGGCCTGGTGGATCGGCGATTGCGGCCCGTTCTGGGGCCACAACGCCATGGTGCGGATCGCCCCCTTCCGCGATCATTGCCATCTGCCGACCGTGCCGGGCGGGCCGCCGCTCGGTGGTCCCATCATGAGCCATGACCAGGTCGAGGCGACCCTGATGCGCCGCGCCGGCTACGAGGTCCGCGTGCTCCCGGTCGAGGCCGGCAGCTGGGAGGAGAACCCGCCGACCATGCTGGAATTCGCCCGGCGCGACCTGCGCTGGTGCCTCGGCAATCTCCAGTACCTGAAGATCATGGACATCCCCGGCCTCAAGGCGATGAGCCGCTTCCAGCTGGCCTGGGCGATCCTGATGTTCATCGGTCTCCCTGCCTGGACACTGATGATCGCGCTCCTGCCGCTGAAGGTGCTGGAGGATCGCGGCATCGCCGATTACCCGGCCGGCTTCGCCGCCTTCCTCTATGTGCTGTTCTTCGCGATGTATCTGTCGCCGAAGCTCGCCGGCTTCGCCGACATCCTGCTGACGAAGGATGGCACGAAGCGCTATGGCGGCACCGCCCGCTTCGTCGCCTCCTCGCTGATCGAGATCGTCTTCGCCTTCCTGCAGGGCGCGGTCTCGACCTTCCGAACGACGCTGTTCATGGTCGGCCTCGCCTTCGGCAAGGCGAAGATCGGCTGGAATGGCCAGGCGCGCGATGCCCATGCCCTCTCCTTCGCCACGGCCTGCGCCGGCCTCTGGCCGCATCTGCTGTTCGGGCTGTACATTTTCGGCACGCTCGCTGTGCTCTCGCCGACGGTGCTGATCTGGTCGCTGCCGCTGACCGCCGGCTACGTCCTCGCTATCCCCTTCGCAATGCTGACTGCGGCGCCCGCCCTGGGAGCCTGGTTCGTCCGCACCGGCCTCTGCGGCATTCCCGAGGATTTCGACCCGCCGGCCGAGATCGTCGCGATCCAGGGCGGCAAGGCGCGATGAAGCCGGTCGCCTACCCGGAGGGCACCGCCCGGAGCCTGTCGCGCTCGCTGCGCGTCTACCATGGCGACCACGTCCGCAAGGCGGCGATGGATTCGCTCTATGCCCGCTTCCTCAGGGCCGGCGATCTAGCCTTCGACATCGGCGCCCATGTCGGCGACCGCATCTCCTCCTTCCGCCGGCTGGGCGCCCGCGTCGTCGCGCTCGAGCCGCAGCCCGGCCCCGCCCGGGCGCTGCGCCTGATCCATGGCCGCGATCCCAAGGTGACGCTGGTCGAGGCCGCCTGCGGCGACAGCCAGGGCAGCGCGACACTGAGGATCAACAGCGCCAACCCGACGGTGTCGACCCTCTCGGGCGAGTTCGTCGATGCGGCCCACGGCCAGGATGGCTGGCGCGAGCAGGTCTGGGACCGCGAGCTCACCGTGCCCTGCTCCACGCTCGATGCGCTGATCGGCGAGCATGGCCTGCCCGCCTTCATCAAGATCGATGTCGAGGGCTTTGAGGCGCATGTCCTCGCCGGCCTCTCGCAGACGCCGCCTGCCCTCTCCTTCGAGTTCACCACGATCCAGCGCGATGTCGCGGACGCCTGCCTCGCGCGGCTCGAAGCGCTTGGGCCCTATCGCTTCAACGTCGCGCTCGGCGAGAGCCAGCAACTCGCCTTCCCTGAACCGATCGGTGGCGAGGCGATGCGCGGTTACCTCCACGATCTCCCGCATGATGCCAATTCGGGCGATGTCTACGCTCTGCTGTCGCGCTGATCTCTCCTAAGCGCCGCTCTGCCCCAACCAGGCGAGCCCGGCCGCGATGAGCAGGCCGAGCCAGCCGGGGTGCCGGCCTTTGGTCGCATAGAGTACAAGGACTGAGCCGGCGAGCGTCGCGATCGCGATGATGCGGATGTGAAGCTTGTGCGTTGTCAGATCGGGCGCCCCGGCGATCACGATCAGCAGCGCCGCCAATCCCCAGCCGAGCACTGAGGTCAGGTGCCAGTTCGCCCAGAGTATCCGCAGATGCCGCTCGCGCAGCGGCGGCGGCGCGAGAAGCGGCACGATCGTCCCTGCCCGCAATTGCCGGAAGATCAGGATCTCGCCGATCACGGAATGGACGATGCCGATCAGGATCATCAGCACGCCGGAGGCCAGCAGATAGCTTTGCATCGAAGGCGGTCCCTGCACGTAAGGACCGGGCGCGCCTCACGCAGCGGCAATCTGGCCTTGCCCGCGTCGATTGCGAAAGCTGCCACGGTGTCGCGCTTTCTTCGCAGGCGCATCGGCTCTATGACCCGGCTCAGCCCACATTCATCTTGCGCTGTCCAGGCTGACCACGAACGCAACCGACCAAGGATGACCATGCTCGCTCTCGTTCGCCCGCTCGCCATCTCCATGACGCTTCTGCTGACCGCCGCCGCGGCCCACGCCGCCGGCGACGTCGCCGTAGAGGTCAAGAACGAGTCGGAGCAGGTTGCCTGCGCCGAGAAGGACAACGTCACCATCAAGGCGATCTCGCCCGAGGTCCGGCGTTTCCGCATCGAGGCGGCGCACCCGGCCTATATCGCCGGCCTGCTGCGCGACAACTGGGACGCCGACTGGACCGATTGCGACATGAGCGGCGATCCCGTCCACAAGGCACCGGTGCCGCCGCAACGCATCACCTTCTACGAGAGCATCGAGTACTGGCTGGTCGGCTACACTTTCGAGAGCTTCTGGCGCCCGGCCGAGACGACCTTCCGGGTCGGCGACCGCGTCGAGAAGGGCCTCCATCTCGTCCAGCTCTGGAAGCTCGGCAAGACCGGCTCCTACGAGGTGCTGGTCGTCTATCCGCAGGACGGCTACTGGCGCGTGCGGCCGCTGCCACCGCAGCAGCTCTCGGCTGCCGCCTATGGCTCCTCCTTCCTGTTCGGACCGGTCGAGCAGGATGGCGCCCGGCCGGTGGTGAACATCAAGGAGATCGCCTTCGATCCCAAGACGCTCTCCTTCAACCTCGCCTTCAAGGATGGCAGCTCGGGCACGCTCAAGCTCGACAGCGTCGACGAGAACCGCATGGTGCTCGACGCCGTGCTCGACAAGCCGGTCGCCGGCGGCAAAGCCTTCGCCGCGCTGCGCTCGATGTATGTCACCGAGTTCAACAACGACGTCGCCCGCATCGCCATCCGCGAGCCCGGCGCCAAGGGTTGGCGCGAGGAGGCCCTGATGCCGTTCACCGGCGGCAAGGCGACCGATGTCTGGATGGGCCGCACCACCCATTCGCGCCACAACACCTCCTCGCCCGACATGGTCTTCCGCAGCTTCTCCAGGGACCCGAATCCGCCGGCCAAGCCGGAGGCGAAGAAGTAGCTCGCCACTCTCCTTTTTCCGCGCGTCATCCCGGACAAGCCGCGCCAGCGGCGCCGATCCGGGATCCATTCCGGAACGCTTCTCGGTGAGGTTCCGGAATGGATCCCGGATCTCCCTTCGGTTGCCCGGGATGACCAGCGCTTGATTATCGATACGAGTGATCGATCAGGCTGCCCCAATGGACACCAACACCATCCTGAGCCTGATTCTCGGAGCCGCTCTCGCCGGCTTCGTGCAGGGTCTCTCCGGCTTCGCCTTCAGCCTGGTCTCCTTGTCGGTCTGGGCCTGGACGCTCGATCCCAAGCTCGCCGCGGTCATGGCCGTGTTCGGCGGTTTGACCGGCCAGACCATCGCGGCCGTGACGGTGCGCCGCGGCTTCGACTTCGCCCGGCTCTGGCCCTTCCTGCTCGGCGGCCTCGCCGGCATCCCGGTCGGCGTCCTGCTATTGCCGCTGGTCGATGCCAACCTGTTCAAGGCCGGGCTCGGCATCCTCCTGGCCGTCTGGTGCCCGATCATGCTGTTCGCACCGCATCTGCCGCCCGTCCGCTTCGGCGGGCGCCTGGCCGACAGCGCGATCGGGCTCGGCGGCGGCATCATGGGCGGCTTCGGCGGCTTCTCCGGCGTGCTGCCTACGCTATGGTGCAGCTTACGCCGCATGGACAAGGACGTGCAGCGCTCCATCGTCCAGAACTTCAACCTGACCATGCTCGCCGCGACCATGCTCGGCTATGTCCTGGCCGGGAATGTCACGCGCGAGATGTGGCCGGCCTTCGCCATCGTCGCGCCGGCGATGCTGATTCCCTCGCTCCTCGGCGGAAAGCTCTATATCGGCATCAGCGATCAGGCCTTCCGCCGCATCGTGCTGACCTTGCTGACGCTGTCCGGCCTCGCTCTGCTGTCCTCGTCCCTGCCGCGTCTGCTCGGTGTCTGATGAGGCGGAACCCAGACCATCCGCTCAGGTTATCGATGACGTACCGGTCCTAACGGGCTAGCTTGCCGCCTCGATCCGACTGATGAGACCGACCCATGCCGCGTTTTGCCGCCAATCTCTCGATGATGTTCAACGAGTGGGAATTCCTCGACCGCTTCAAGGCGGCGGCCGAAGCCGGATTCGAATCGGTCGAGTTCCTGTTCCCCTATGAACACGCACCGGAGAAGGTCGGCCTCGCGCTCGCCGGCGGCGGGCTGGAGCAGGCGCTGTTCAACCTGCCGCCCGGCGACTGGGCCAAGGGCGAGCGCGGCATGGCCGCCCTGCCCGGCCGCGAGGATGAGTTCCGCGCTGGCATCGAGACGGCGCTGGCCTATGTCCACGAGACCGGCGTCAAGCGCCTGCACATGATGGCCGGCCTCACCGACCCGAACGATCCGGCGGCCCAGAAAGCCTATCGCACCTCGCTCGCCTACGCCGCCGACAAGCTCGGCGAGCACGGCGTCGACCTGCTGCTCGAGCCGATCAACGGCAAGGACATGCCGGGCTATTTCCTCAATGATTTTGATCAGGCGGCGGCCTATGTCCGCGAATCCGGCCGGCCCAACGTCAAGCTGCAATTCGACATGTATCATTGCGAATTGATCCACGGCGATGTCGGGGCGCGGCTGGAAGCGCTCTACCCGCTGGTCGGCCATGTCCAGATCGCCAATGCCGAGGGCCGGCACGAGCCGGACGGCACCCGGCCCGACTATCCCGCGCTGTTCGCCCAGCTCGATTCGCTGGGGTATCCCGGCTTCGTCGGCTGCGAGTATCGCCCCCGCGCCGGCACGCTCGAAGGCCTCGGCTGGTTCTCGCCCTGGAAGAAGCACGCGTGAGCTCGGGCTTTCCCCATCCGGTGCTCGTCGCCGATATCGGCGGCACCAATTGCCGGCTCTCGCTGGTCCCGACCCCCGGCGCCCTGCATGAGCCGCTGGCCCGGATCAGCACCGGCGCGCATCCGACGCCGGAAGCTGCGCTCGGCTCGGTGCTGTCGACGCTGACGGTGAAGCCACGCTCGGCCATCCTCGCCGTCGCCGGCCCGCTCGACGGGCGCAAGGCCCAGCTCACCAATGCCAGCTGGCATTTCGACGGCCCCGAACTTGGCCGGGCGCTCGGCTTCGAGCAGGGTCTGCTGGTCAATGATTTCGAGGCGCTGGCGGCCTCATTGGCGGTGCTCAGGGATCGCGACCTGGTCAATCTCGTCCGCGGCCAGCCCGAGCCGGAAGGCCCCCGCCTCGTGCTCGGCCCCGGCACCGGCTTCGGCGCTGCAGCCCTGCTGCGGCGCGGCGACACCGGCATGCTGGTGCCGACCGAATCCGGCCATATCGGCATCGGCCCGGAGGACCCGGCCGAAGTGAAGCTCTGGCCGGCGCTGGCCGAGGGCATCCCGCGCGTCACGATCGAGGAACTGCTCAGCGGCAGCGGCCTCATCCGCTTTCATCGCGCAGTGATGCGTCAATCCGACGTCGCCGAGCCCGATGTCAGCGCCGCCGACGTCACCGCGCTGGCGCTCGACGGCAATCCCGGCGCACTGATGGCGGTGGTCTGCTTCTGGCGGCTGCTGGCGCGCGTCGCCGGCGATCTCGCGCTCGGCTTCAAGGCGACGGGCGGCGTCTATCTCGCCGGCGGCATCGCACCGCGCATCTTGCCGCTCGCCGACAAGGCGACGATCCACGCTGTCTTCGCCGGCAAGCCGCCGGTCGAGGATCTCGCCGCCCGCTTCGCGCTCAACGTGATCACCGCCGACGATCCCGCCGAACAGGGCCTGGCCGCCATAGCCTCGGCTCCCGGCCGCTTCGGTCTCGACGATCCCGCGCGCTTGTGGTTTGCCTGAGCGCAGCCACACTCGCCTTCCCCCTTTCAAAGACGATCTGCACCTTGCCCCAGCTCTACGGCATCCAGGTCCTGCGCGCGCTTGCGGCGCTGATGGTCGCCGTCCATCACGTCCAGGCCGATGCCGGCTTTCTCGCAGCCAGAGCCGGCACCGCCTTCGCGCCCTCGCATGCCTTGCCCTGGAATGCCGGCGTCGACCTGTTCTTCGTCATATCCGGCTTCATCATGGTGCATTCCTCGGCCGGGTTGTTCGGCAGGCCGGACGGAGCGCGCCTGTTCATCGCCCGGCGCATCGCCCGGATCGTGCCGCTCTACTGGGCAGCAACCACGCTCTTCCTCGTCGTGCTCCTCGCCTCGCCTGCGCTGCTCAATTCGGGTGCCCCGAATCTCCAGCAGATCGCCGCCTCCTATCTGTTCTGGCCGATGGCGAATGCGGTGGGCGAGCTACAGCCGATCTATTCGCTCGGCTGGACACTGAACTACGAGATGCTGTTCTACGCCCTGTTCGGTGCAGCGCTGCTCGCGCCGGGACGGCTGGTCGTGCCGCTCGTGACCGTGGCGCTCGCCGGGCTGGTCGGAGCGCAGACTCTGACCGGACCGCTCGCCCTGCCCTTCGGCTTCTGGGGCCAGCCGATCGCGCTCGAATTCGCCGCCGGCATGGCGGTCGGCCTGCTCCGCCAGAATGGCCTCCGGCTCGACGGCCGCCTGCGCTGGCTGATGGCCGCGGCCGGCATCGGTTTGCTCGTTGCCGCCGCCGGCGATGGCTGGGCCCAGACCGCCTGGGGGGCGGTCGCGCTGCGCGGGCCGGCGGCGCTGCTCCTGGTCACCGCCGCGGCCTGCGGGCGCAATGTCACCGCCCCTTCGGCGCTGGTGAGATCGCTCGCCATCCTGGGCGATGCCTCCTATGCGCTCTACCTTGTCCACCCTTTCGCGATCCGGGCGCTGCGCGAAGTCTTCGCCCGGATTGCTCCAAATGCGACCGGCCTGTTCATCGTGCTGGCATTGGTCACGGCCGTGTTCGCGGCGCTGGCGGTCTACCACTGGTTCGAGCGCCCGATGACGAAGGTGTTGCGGCGGGCTCTGCGGGCCTGAGAGGCCTACGTCTTCTTCAACCTCATCCCCTTCAGCGACTGCCCGACCACGCCGCCGTCGCGCCGGCGCTGCGGCCGCTTGGCGACGATCGTCTCGACGTGACTTTCCTGCGGGAAATAGCCGCGCTCCAGCACTTCGAGCGTATATTCCTCATAGGTCAGCCCGAGCGCCTCGGCCCGTTCCTGTCGCCGAAGCGCGATCTCGCGCGGTTTCTTCCAGGCCTTGCGATGGGCGAAGCGCCAGTCGAAAGAATGACCGATCTCGCTCTTGTCGGTTCGCGGCTTGCGCTTCTTCTCCTCGAGCGGCGGGCCGCCATTGTCGCCGATACGGGCGGTACGAGGCTTGCGGAGAGCCGGCTGTCTCATGAGCATTATCTCATATGAGATACAAATCGTATCTCATAGTGGATCAAGCAAAAGCACTCGGCAAGACCCGACAGGGTGACAGGCGCGTCGCCGCAGTCTATCCCGCCCGCCATGGCTCCTTTGCTCCACCTTCGCGACGTCGCGCTCACCTTCGGCGGCCAACCCTTGCTGGAGGGCGCGGAAATCGCCGTCTCGGCCGGCGAGCGGGTCTGCCTGGTCGGCCGTAACGGCTCCGGCAAGTCGACTTTGCTCAAGATCGTGGCAGGCATCGTCGAGCCCGACAGCGCCGAGCGCTTCGTCCAGCCGGGCGCGACCGTCCGCTATCTGCCGCAGGAGCCCGACTTCTCCGGCTACAAGACCTCGCTTGCCTATGTCGAGGCGGGCCTGGGGCCCGGCGACGATGCCTATCGCGCGCAATACCTGATCGAGGAACTGGGCCTGACCGGCGAGGAAGACCCCGCGAGCATGTCGGGCGGTGAATCGCGCCGCGCCGCGCTCGCCCGCGTGCTCGCGCCCGAGCCCGATATCCTGCTGCTCGATGAGCCGACCAACCATCTCGACCTGCCGGTGATCGAATGGCTCGAGCAGGAGCTGAAATCGCTGCGCTCGGCCATGGTGCTGATCAGCCATGACCGCCGCTTCCTGAGCTCGCTCTCGCGTGCCACGATCTGGCTCGACCGCGGTGTCACCCGCCGTGTTGAGCGCGGCTTCGGCGAGTTCGAGGCCTGGCGCGACGAGGTCCTGGCGCAGGAGGAACTCGACCGCCACAAGCTCGACCGCAAGATTGCCCGCGAGGAGGACTGGCTGCGCTACGGCGTCAGCGCCCGGCGCACCCGCAACCAGCGCCGGCTCGGCGAATTGCATGGCCTGCGCGAGCAGCGCCGCACCGCCCGCCAGGCCGTCGGCTCGGTCAGGCTGGAAGCGAGCGAGGCGCAGGCCTCGGGCAAGCTGGTGATCGAGGCTGTCGACATCGCCAAGGCCTATGACGGCCGGCCGGTGGTCAAGGACTTCTCGCTGCGCGTCGCCCGCGGCGACTGCATCGGCATTGTCGGCCCCAACGGCGCCGGCAAGACGACGCTGATCAACATGCTGACCGGCGCGCTCAAGCCCGATTCCGGCACGGTCAAGCTCGGCGCGACGCTCGAAATGGTGACGCTCGACCAGCGCCGCGAAAGCCTCGACCCGGCGACGCCGCTCGGCGATGCGCTGACCGGCGGTGGCTCGGACCAGGTCATGGTCGGCGGCACGCCGCGCCACGTCATCAGCTACATGAAGGACTTCCTGTTCCAGCCGATCCAGCGCGGCACCGCGGTCGGGGCGCTCTCCGGTGGCGAACGCGGCCGGCTGATGCTGGCCCGCGCGCTCGCCAAGCCCTCGAACCTCCTCGTGCTCGACGAACCGACCAACGATCTCGACATCGAGACGCTCGACCTGCTGCAGGAACTGCTCGCCGACTATGGCGGCACCGTCCTGCTGGTCAGCCATGACCGCGACTTCCTTGACCGCGTCGTCTCCTCGACCCTGATCTCGGATGGGGACGGCGTCTGGACCGAGTTCGCCGGCGGCTATTCCGACATGCTGGCCCAGCGCGGCCGCGGCGTCGGCGCCAAGGTACGGGCCGTTCCGGTGAAGGGATCGGCGGTGCCGTCACCGACGCCCGCTCCAACCGCCAATACCGCTACTGCGAAGCGCAAGCTCTCCTTCAACGAGCAGCACGCGCTGAAGACCCTGCCGCAGCAGCTCGACAAGCTGCAGGCCGAGGCCGGCAAGCTCAATGCGGCGCTGGCCGGTGATCTCTACACCCGCGATCCAAAGCTCTTCGCCAAGGCGACGGCAAGGCTCGACGAGGTCACACGTGAGATCGCGCAGACCGAGGAGCGCTGGCTCGAATTGGAGATGCTGCGCGAGGAGATCGGGGCTTAGAGCCGTAAGCGCTCTCTCCGTCATGCTCGGCCTTGTGCCGAGCATCCACGTCTTGAACAGCGCCCCCGATCGATGAAGACGTGGATGGTCGGGACAAGCCCGACCGTGACGAGAATGCCAAACTGCGCGATCGGCCGCCCAGCCCATACAATTCCGCTATCCGGCCAATCGCGAAAGCGTATTTATCCCGCCGGCCAAATCGTCCCACAGTCGGCGTGCAGATAGAATCCTCGAGGAAGCACCATGAGATTGAAGGGCAAGACGGCGCTGATCACCGGCGCGGCGCAGGGCTTTGGCCTCGGCATCGCCGAGACCTTCGTGCGCGAGGGCGCGCGGGTCGCGGTGCTCGACATCAACGGCGACAAGGCTCGCGAGGCCGCCAAGGCGATCGGCCGCAAGGCCTTTGCCGTCGCCTGCGATGTCGGCAAGGCCAAGAGCGTCGATGCGGCCGTGGCCAAGGTGATCAAGCGCTTCGAGCGGCTCGACATCGTCGTCAACAATGCCGGCATCAGCCATCGCAACCAGCCGATGCTGGATGTCACCGAGGCCGAGTTCGACCGCGTCTTCGACGTCAACGTCAAGTCGATCTTCCTGATGGCCAGGGCGACGGTGCCGCATTTCCGCGAGCATGGCGGCGGCGTCATCCTCAATATCGGCTCGACCGCGGGCGTGCGCCCGCGCCCGGGCCTGACCTGGTACAACGGCTCGAAGGGCGCCGCGAACCTGCTCTCGAAGTCGATGGCGGTCGAGCTTGCGCCCGACAGGATCCGCGTCAACGCCATCGCTCCCGTCGCCGGCGAGACGCCGCTGCTCGCGACCTTCATGGGCGAGGACACCCCGGAGAAGCGCAAGGCCTTCACCGCGACGATTCCGTGGGGCCGGTTCTCGACGCCGCAGGACATCGCCAATGCCGCGCTGTTCCTGTGCTCTGACGAATCCGAGATGGTGACCGGCTCGATCCTGGCGGTCGACGGCGGCCGCTGCGTCTGAGGAAACACGTCATGCTCGGGCTTGGCCCGAGCATTTCTTGCCGGAGGAGGTTCCGTTGGCACCTTCTCGTCCTGAGCTTCTCGGGCCTGCGCTTCGCTCCGCCCGAGAATGACGGCTAGACTATCCCGCCGCCGGTCAGCGGCATCAGCTGCAATTGCTTGACCGTGCCGTCGAGATCGAAGGCACGGCGCTCCAGGCTGATATGCGGGGCCGCCGGCGGCCCCTCTATGCGCAGCAGATGCCAGCAGGCGAGCTCGCCATGGCCGCCGCGCGGGCCGATCGAGGCCGAGGGCACGCCGACGATCGGCACGTCATGATCGAGGCCAGGTCGCCAGGCCAGCGAGAAACGGTGGTTGTGCCCGTGCAGGACGAGCTCCGCCCCCACCCGGCGCAGCATCTCCTCGAAGGCGTCGGCATCGACCAGCTCGCGCGTTCGCCGCGCACCGCCGACATAGGGCGGATGGTGGATCAGTACGACGCGGATCAGCCCATCGGCCTTGGCTTGCGCCAGCAGCTTCTCGGTGACGGCGATCTGGGCCGAGCCGACGCGCCCGGTCGCCATCAGCGGCATCGTCGGAATGCCGCTGTTCATCCCGATCAGCGCGACCGGGCCGCGCTGGCGATACCAGGGATAGCCCGCCTCACCGCCATCGCCGGAGCACCAAGGCTCGAGCTCATGCGAAAGCGCAGCGAGCGACGAGCGCGTATAGCAGTCGTGATTACCGGGCACGAAGCTGACGGTATCGCGCGGGCCCAGCGTGTCGAGGAAGGTGAATGCCGTCTTGAACTCGGTCGGCAGGCCGATATGGGAGACATCGCCGGTGCAGGCGATGTGGTCAGGCTTCTGCGCCAGGATGTCGGCGACGATCAGCCCGAGGATTTCCATGTCATGGGCGTGGCGCCGCTTGCGTCGCCAGTTGACATATCCGGTCGCACGCTTGCCGATCAGCTCGCGCAGCGAGAACTTGGTCAGCGGCCCGAGATGCGGGTCGGAGAGATGCGCGAGCGTGAACACACACAAGCGCTTGCCTTCAACGCCCGCGCCGCGTCAAGCATGACGGCGGCGGCGGGCGAAGATGACGCAGCCTGAAAGGCTCAGTTGGCCGAGCCCATCAGCTCCGAGACGATGCGCGGATCGGTCAGGGTGACAGCCGGCTTCCAGACGAAGCGGGGCTTGGCGTTCAGGCGGGCAGTGATGAAGGCGAGAAGCATGGTAATTTCCCCAGCGGTAACGGCGTGAGCTTGTGACCCCTATTTAAGGCGCGTTTGTGTTATATCGAGAGGGGAAACAGAGTTCTGTTATGCGTCCATTGCATAGACAATTAACCCGGCAGCAGGATTTGCCGACATCGTGAGCAACGAGGACGGATCCGGCCCGCGCTCCGGCGCATCAGGGATCGAACGGGTGCCGCGCGGGCTGCGGCGGCTGGCCGGGAAAACCTTGCACCTCTATTTCCGCCTGCGCCGCGGCATGACGCTGGGCGTCCGCGCCGCGGTGCTGAGCGAGGCTGGCGAGATCCTTCTGGTACGCCATACCTATACGCCGGGCTGGCACATGCCCGGCGGCGGGGTCGAGCCGGACGAGACGCTTCGCGACGCGCTCGCCAAGGAGCTGCGCGAGGAAGCCAATATCGCGCTGACCAGCCCGGCGGTGCTGCACGGCATCTTCCTCAACCGGCATGTCTCCGTGCGCGACCATGTCGCCGTCTTCATCGTGCGCGCCTTCGCGCAGAGTGCGCCGAAGCAGCCGGATCACGAGATCGCCGAGGCGCGCTTCTTCCCGCTCTCAGCCCTCCCGGACGGGACGACACCGGGCACACGCCGCCGGCTGGCCGAGATCATCGAGAGAAACGCGCCGCCTGCAGAATGGTGAGCCCTACTTCGCCCCCGGCAGCATCCGGCGCAGCACGCCATCCTTGCGGATGACGTAATGGAACAGCGCCGCACCGATATGCGCGCAGACCAGCAGCGCCAGCAGGATGGCGAGCCAGCCATGGACGAAGAGCACGCGCTTGGCCGCTTCCTCGTTCGGCGCCGCCAGTGCCGGCAGGTCGAACAGGTTGAACACCATCAGCGACGGGAAGAGCGAGACGCCGATCCAGCCGAGCATCGGTACGATCAGCAGCAGGCCATAGAGCGCCCAATGCACGAGGTGCGAGGCCGCCTTCTGCCACCATTCCAGCGTCGGCTCGTCCGGCGGCGCGCCATGCAGCAGCCGGTAGAGCAATCGGCCGGCGCTGAGCCAGAGCACCAGGAAGCCGAGCAGCTTGTGCGAGGAATAGAGCGCGTCGGTCACCCCGTCCCAGATGTCGAGCGTATTGCCGCGATAGGTCATGGCGAGCCCGAGCGGGATCATCACGAACACCGCCGCGACCGTGATCCAGTGCAGGGCGCGCGCCGTTGGACTGTAAACGGCGCCGCGGCCCGCGTCCGTCGTTACCGGGTCATGTCCCTGCGTCATTTCCGTTATGCGCTCCCGATCGCCATATCTGGTCAGGGTCCGCTGCCGCGACTATTCATCTGGTGTTCAATCTCGCGCTTTTATAGGCCAGTCTGCAATCGGTCGTCGGCCGGGCCTGTTGCGGCCCTGTCCTGGGAACCACGCAGAAGCGGATACGTTGTAGGAACGCGGTGTTGCATCGGATGCATCTGTCCAGGCGAGACGCGCGTAGCTAGCTCACATTCCTCCGCGCCTTCGGGCGCAATCTGACGGACTTTCCGATGCCTCAGTCGCGTAAGCTTTTCGACCGGCCGGGCGAGACCGATCTGGTCGCCGTCGACCGCGCCCTTGCCGAGTTCCGCGCCGCCCGTCCGGTGCTGCTGCGCCAGGGCGAGGAGCTGGCGCTGGCCCTGTCCGCCGAGCTCGCCGAGGCCGATCTTACAGCCCGTCTCGATTTCCTCTCCGCCGGCAAGGCTCGCCTCGTGCTGAGCGCTGCGCGCCTGCGCCGCCTCGGCGCCAAGGGACGCACCGAGACCGGCACCCTCGCCATGCCGGCGATCGACCTTGCCCGCATCGAGACCCTCGCCCTCAAGCTCGAAGCCCGCGTCGACGCCCCCGTCGGCCCGGCCAATGCGCTCGACAACGCCGCGCTCGAACTTGCCCGCCTTTCACTGGTGCTGCCGGCCGTGATCCTCGTCCCGGTCCAGGCCGCCCAGGTCGCAGGCGAGCCGCTGATCGAGGTCACCATCGACGCCGTCAACGGCTATCGCGCCGCGCAGGTCGCGCGGCTTGCCATCGTCGGCCGCGCGCCGGTGCCGCTGGAAGGCGCGCCGGAGACCGAATTCGTCGTCTTCCGCGGCGGCGAGGGCCTGCGCGACCAGGTCGCGATCATCGTCGGCAAGCCGGACCTTTCGGCTGCCGTCCCGGTGCGGCTGCATTCGGCCTGCCTGACAGGCGACCTGTTCGGCTCGCTGAAATGCGATTGCGGCGACCAGCTGCGCGAGACCGTGCAGTGGATGGCAGAGAACGAGGGCGGCATCCTGCTCTATCTCGACCAGGAAGGCCGCGGCAACGGCATCTCCAACAAGATGCGCGCCTACAAGCTGCAGAGTCAGGGCTGGGATACCTACGACGCCGACGAGGTGCTCGGCTTCGATCTCGACCAGCGCCATTTCGACTTCGCTGCTGCAATGCTGAAGCAGCTCGGCGTCTCCAGCGTCACGGCGCTGACCAACAATCCGCTCAAGATCGGCGCGATCAAGGCCGCCGGCCTCGAAGTCGCAGCGACCCAGCGCGTGCTCGGCCGCCCGAACGTCCACAATGTCCGCTATCTCGCCTCGAAGCGCGACCGCGCCGGCCACTTCATCGACATGGACGCGCTGATGGCGCGGGCCGCTCCGAAGGATTGATCCCAAGCCGGGCCTGGGGCAGGAAGCCCTCATGTCCGATGCTCCCCTGCCAGATCGGGACCACCACGAGACCGAGCCGCCGCCCGCCCCCTGGCCGACCGCCAGGGTGATGCTGCTGGTCTGTGCCGGCTGGCTGGCGCTGTCCTGGCCCTGGCTTTCCGGCGCAGTCACCGTGCCCTGGGACGCCAAGGCGCATTTCCACCCGCAGCTGCAATTCCTCGCCAGCGCCCTGCACAAGGGGCTCTCGCCGTTCTGGACGCCCTTCGTCTTCGCGGGGTCACCGCAGGTCGCCGATCCGCAATCGCTGATCTTCTCGCCGCCCTATTTCCTGATCGCTCTGCTCAATCCCAGCCCGGATTTCCGCTGGAGCGACGGCGCCCTATTAGGGTCGCTGCTCGTCGGCGCGCTCTGTCTCGTCCTGCTTTTCCGCGATCGCGGCTGGCATCCGGCCGGCGCCGTGGTCTGCGCTCTCTCCTTCGCCTTCGGGGCGGCCGCGGCCTGGCGCATCCAGCATGTCGGGCAGGTACTGAGCCTGTCCTATTTCGCGGTGACGCTGCTGCTGCTCTCTCGCGCGCTCGAACGCAGCTCCTGGCGCTATGGCTTCGCGGCCGGGCTCGCCGCCGGCTTCATGGTGCTGGGGCGTGATCAGGTCGCCCTGCTCGGCGTCTACGTCCTCGCCGGGCTGGTGCTCGCCGCCATCGCCATGGCCGACAGGCCGCTCGCGGCGCTGCGCGCCAGCCTGATGCCACTGCTGCTCGGCGTGCTCGGCGCCACGTTGGTCGCGACCATCCCGATCCTGCTCACCGCCGTACTGGCGGAGGAGTCGAACCGGCCGGTGATCGATCTCGCCGGCGCCGGCAAGGGCTCGCTGCATCCGGGCTCGCTGCTGACCGGGCTGATCGCCAATCTCTATGGCGCCTCGGGGCCGCTGGAGAATTTCTGGGGCCCGCCCAGCCCGGCCTGGGAGAAGCGCTTCGGCCCGCTCGACCTCTATCTCGCCCGCAATATGGGCGAGCTCTATCTCGGCCTGCTGCCGATCCTGCTCGTCGGCGGCGTCGGCATCGTCCGCGGCGCCCTGCTCCGGCGCGAGATCGTGGCGCTGAGCGTGGCCACACTGATCGTGCTGGTCTTCGCGCTCGGCCGCTACACGCCGGGCTTCGCTGTGCTCTTCCACCTGCCCGGCATCGACTTCTACCGCCGCCCGGCCGACGCGCTTTTCATTCTCGGCGCGCTGCTCTCGATCCTCGGTGGCTATATAACCCATCTCGTCCTGACCGATACCGCCCCGCGCCCGCGCGGCTGGCAGATCGCACTCGAAATCATCCTGCTGCTGGCGGGCTTCACTGCCGCGATCTGGCTGGCATGGACGGTCGGCCGCCTGCATGTCGCCTTCGTGCCGCTGGTGACGGCTGGCCTCTGCCTGACGCTGGTCGCCGGTGCGCTGGTCGCGGCGCGCGGGCTCGCTCTGCAGGGCGCCGGCATGGCCGCGACCATCATCCTCGCCATCGCCATGGTTGTCGATCTCGGCGTCAACAACGGCCCGAGCGAGTCGACCGCCTTGCCGGCCGGGATGTACGAGGTGCTGCGCGCCGACAGTACGAACGAGACCATCGCCCTGCTCAAGCGCGAGACCGCCCGCACCGCCGGCCCCGATCGGCGCGACCGCATCGAACTCGCCGGCATCGACTTCCACTGGCCCAATGCCAGCCTCGTCCACGGGCTCGACAACACGCTGGGCTACAATCCGCTCCGGCTCGGCCTCTACAGCGAGGCGACTGGCGCCGGCGACCATGTCGCCTTGCCCGACCAGCGCACCTTCTCGCCGCTGATGCCGTCCTATCGTTCACTGCTCGCCGACATGCTCGGCCTGCGCTTCATCGCCACCGGCGTCCCGGTCGAGGAGATCGACAAGCGGCTGAAGCCCGGCGACCTCGTCCAGATCGCGCGGACCAAGGACGCCTATGTCTACGAGAACCCGCGCGCCTTGCCCCGCGTGCTCCTCGTCACGGAGGCGCAAGCTGCCGATTTCGGCGCCATCCTGAAAAGCGGGCAATGGCCTGTTGGCTTCGACCCGCGCCGCACCGTCCTGTTCGACAAGGCGCCCCCGCCGCTGCCGACCGGCCCGGCGCAAGCTGGAAGCGTCCGCATCCGCAACTACGGCACGACCGATGTCCTGCTCGACGTGGACGCGCCGCGCGGCGGCTTTGTCGTGCTGAACGATGTCTGGCAGCCCTGGTGGCAGGTCGAGGTCGACGGCAAGCCGGCACAGCTGCTGCGCGCCAACGTCATCTTCCGCGCCGTCATGGTGCCGCCCGGCCGCTCGACGGTGCGCTTCGTCTTCCGCCCGCTCGACGGGCTCTATCACTCGATCGGCGAGCGGATCCGCAAGGCGAACCCGCCGCCGGTCTGATCAGCCCAGCGCCGCCATCGCCGCGACCGGCAGGGGCCGATGCGCCGCCAGCACCCGCTCAAGCCCATCGGGCACCACCGCGCCATCGCAGATCGTCTCGTCGCGATGGATGCCGCCGGCGATGAACAGGCTATCAAAGCCCATCATCTTCGCGCCAGCGAGGTCGGTGCGCACGGCGTCGCCGATCACCAGCACGCGCGCCTGATCGACGTCGCGCCCTGCCCGTGCCTCGCGGGCGGCAGCGAGAGCGAGGTCATAGGCCGGACGGTGCGGCTTGCCGGCCCAGGCGACATGGCCGCCGAGCTCTTCATAGATCGTCGCCAGCGCTCCGGCGCAGGGCAGAAGGTCATGGCCGACATGGACGACGAGGTCGGGATTGCCGCAGATAAAGGGCAATCCGCGCTTGGCGAAGCGCGACAGCAGCGGTCGGTACTGCTCCGGCTGCTCCGTACGATAATCGTTGAGCTCGGTCGCGACGACGAACTCGGCGTCATCCTCGCCGACGATCTCGACGTCGAAGCCCTCGAACACCGCCCGGTCCTGCGGCCAGCCGATATGATAGGCCTTGCGCAGATGCGTCTCGGCGATCAGCGCGCGCGTCACGTCGCCCGAGGTCACCAGCCGATCCCAGGCGGCGCGCGGCACACGCTTGTCGTCGAGCACGCCGGCGATCTGAGCCGAAGGGCCCGGCGCATTCGAGAGCAGCACCACCGTGCCGCCGCCCTCGCGATAGCGCATCAGCGCCTCGCAGGCCGGATCGAGCGCCAGCACACCGTCATGGACGACGCCCCAGACATCGCTGATCAGCACGTCGTAGCGGGCGAGCAGCGCGCCCGCTTCCATCAGGACTGGAACGCTCATGCCCGGCCAGCCACTTCCTGCGCGATCCGCGCTTCCACATCGGCGCGGCGTGGCAGCGGCGCCACCGCGCCATAGCCCTGCGTCGAGAGCGCTGCCGCGACATTGGCATAGGCGCCGGCAGCGAAGGCATCGCCCGTGCGGATGTATTCGGCGAGGAAGGCACCGTCATAGCAGTCGCCGGCACCGGTCGCATCGATCGCATCGACCTTGATCGGCACGAAACGCTGGCGGCTGGAAGGCGTCGCGACCAGCGAGCCTTCATGGCCGAGCGTCAGCGCCACGACCTTGGCACCGAGCTTGAGATAGAAATCGACGATGGCGTCGGGCTGCTCCAACCCCGTCAGCAGCTTGGCGTCGCCGTCGCCCGGCAACACGATGTCGGCCATCCCGCAGGCGGCGTGAACGATCGCCCGTGCCCGCGTCAGCGGCCAGAGCTTGAGCCGGAGATTGGTGTCATAGGCGGTGAGCACGCCGTTCTGGCGCGCGATCGCGAAGGCTTCGAACACCGCGTCGCAGGCGCTCGCCGAGATCGCCTGGCTGATGCCGGAGGCCTGGATCACCTTGGCGGAGGCGATGAGATCCCTAGGCAATTGCGCCGGGCCATAGAGGCTCGCGGCCGAGCCGGCGCGCAGATAGGAGAAGACATGGCCCTGCGGGCCGTGGGAGACGAAATAAAGTCCGGTCGGGGCCGAAGGATGGGTCGAGACATGGGCATGGTCGACGCCCTCCGCGGCCCACAGCGACCGCCACGTGCGACCAGGCTCGTCATCGCCGAGCGCGCCGACATAGGCGACGCTCGCCCCTTGCCGGGCTGCCGCGACCGCACAATTGGAGGTGTCGCCGCCGAGGCCGAAACGGTAGGCGCCCTCTTCGCCTCGCGTCGCGTTGAACTCGCCGAGAGGCTCACCGATACAAACGATATCCGTCATCATCCCAACCGAAACCGCCGGCCGCGAGCGCGGCCGCCCTTTCCCTAGAGCACGCGCCGATCAGTTTGCAACGCAATCTGATCGGATAACGCGTTCGCTCTCATGAGCTTGGAGACGGATTCGCTGATCAGGCTGATTCAAGCTGATCAGATCTGCCTCTGGAGCATGTTCGGCAAAAGAGGAAAACCCTCGCCGGCAGGCGCCTATTCCGCCGCCTCCCGGCTTTCCGATGCGACCAGCAGCGCATCGGCCAGCCGCACGATCTCCTGGCGCAAGGCTGCTTCTCCCGCCGCCTTGCCGCCATTCTGCTTGCGCAGCGCCGCGAGCTCGCGCTTCAAGCCTGCCCGGTCGGCACGGGCCTGATCGCGGGCGCCCTGGATTGTACCGATCTCGGCATGCAGCGCCTCGGCCATCTCATCGCGCTCGCGCAAGGCAGCGCGATGAGCGACCGCCTCGCCCGCCATCTGCTCCTTCAAGCGGGCCTCGGCCGCAGCCGCAGCCTCGATCTTGCCCTCCAGCGCCTTGATCCCCGCCAACGTCTCCGCATGCTCGGCGGATGCCTGGTTCATCGCCGCCTCCTGTCTTGCGATCTCGGCGCCGAGCTTGATGGCGTTCGCATCGGCCGTGCGCAGCGCCGCCTCCGCCTCGTTCGCGCGTGTCGTCAAGGCGTCGGCCTGCAATCTCTCGCTGTCGCGGTCGAGTTTCATGGCGGCAAGGTTGGTCCGCACCTCGGCGAGCGCCGTCTCGGCGGCGGCCAGCCGCGCCGACAGATCATCGCGCCCGGCTTCGAGCTTGAGCCTGAGCGTGCCGGCCTCGACCAGAGCGACACGCTGGAGATCATGTTCGCTGGTCAGCGCCGACAGGGCCTGGTCGCGCTCGGCGAGCATCGTCCCGGCCTTCTCATGCAACGCCCTCAGCTCGGCAAGCTCATGGCTGCGGGCGGCGAGGTCGGCCGAGGTACCGCTGAGCGACTGCCGGGTCTCGGCCAGTTGCGCTTCCAAGGCGGCAAGATCGCTGACGCGGCTCGACAGGGTCGCCTGCGTAGTCTGGTGACCGGCGCTTTCGCTGGCCAGCATCTCCCGCGCCTGCGCCAGGTCCTGCGTCCTCTGCCCGAGTTCGCTCTCGAGCGCCTCGATCCGCTGCTTGCGCTCGCTGAGGTCGGTTTCCAGCCGGCCGATCGTCATGTCGCGCCGGCCGATCTCGCTCATCGCACCGGCCTTGGCGGCAAAGCCGCTCTCGGCCTTCTGTTCCAGCGCCCGCTCGCGGACCGCCAGTTCAGCGCGCAGGTGATCGCGGTCAGCGGCGATCTCGGCGAGCGACAGCGGGAATGCGGCCTCGGCCCGGCGCCGTGCCAGCCGATCGGCCCTGCGGCTCAGCGCCGGCAAAGCCGCAAGGGCGAGCAGGCTTGCCGACAGGAAGCCGAGCGCGACGAGCATGGCGGCTTCGATCAAGGCGAGGCGGCTCCCATGTCTGTGATCAGCCTGGGCTCAGGCTGCCATGCCTTGATAGATAAGGCCAGCAGCCGTGAATTGTCAGGTCAGAACGGGTTCCACGTCGCCTCGGGCGTGAACTTCAGATAGCCGAGATTGACGCCAAGCCTCCAGCCGACGCCGGTGCGGATCGGCACGACCATGACACCGCCGGCCGTCAGCGCCGTGAAGCCGAACCCGCCGACGAAATAGACCGAGCCATCGACGCCTCCGAAGCGCTGATAGAGCGCACTCACGCTCGGCAGATTGTAGACCAGCATCATCGTGCGGGCGCCGTCGCCGCCGAAATCGAAGCCGACTGACGGCCCCTGCCAGTACACTTTGCGGTCGCCGGCATTGCGGGTGAACAGCGTGCCCTCGCCATAGCGCAGCCCGCCGACGAAGGCACCCGACGCCTCCTGGCCAAGCACATAGCCGTTCGGCTCGCCCCAGCGGCGCACGGCTTCCTCGATCGTCAGCGCAAGACCACGCGAGACATTGCCGAAGAACTGGTGGCCGGAGCCGACCAGTTCGTTCTGGGTGAAGGAACGCTCGGCCTGCTGGGCGGCAGCGGGACCGGCGGCCAAGCCTGCGCCGAGCAGCAGGGCGCTGGCGAGCAGGGTGCGGCGGGTAAAGTTCATCTCATCGTCTCCAGGCAAGCGCCGGGCATTGGGCATTCGGCCTCCTGCCGGGGTGGCGTCGACGGCGGATCGCGCGAATCCACGCGGTCACGGTAACCTCCTGGATACGCCGTATGTGTATCCAAGCAGTGAACTGCGGCGCAGGACGCGCCGTGACGCGACTAACGACCAAGGATTGGTGGGCGATGAAGGCCGCAGCAAGGCATGCCGGGATTGTGATCGCCGGCATTGTGACGGGCTGCGTTCTCCTTCTCGCCGCGCCGACGGGGCGGGCATCGGTCCTTCCGCCGGGCCTGCCGGAACTCCCCGGTCTCGGCGAGGCCATGCAGCGCGACAACCGGACCGGCCTTGCGCTCTCGGGCTTCGATCCCGTCGCCTATTTCCTGAACGATGCAGCAGTGCCGGGGCTGCCTGGCTACGAACTGCTCCATGACGGCGCGGTCTGGCGCTTTGCCAACGCCGCCAACCGCGATGCCTTCCGCGAAGCGCCGCAGGTCTATACGCCGCGCTTCGGTGGTCTCGATGCCAGCGGCGTGGCGGATGGGCGCGCGGTCGATGCCGATCCGCATTACTTCGCCGTCATCGGCTCGCAGCTCTATTTCTTCCGCAACGACGAGAACCGCCGGCGTTTCCTCAGCGAGGCGACCTTGCGAGTGAAGGCCCAGGAGCGCTGGGCGGCTGTTACGAACCTGATCGCGCGCTAGATCACGATGATTTTGGATCGAATCGATCCAAAATCATCGTGGTCGATTCTTGGAGCTTAGAGCAGGATTTCTGCGAAAAACCGGCTCCCACTTTTTCGTATCCTGCTCTGATGCCGAATCAACTGCAGCGACAGGTCGCCGCCTTCTCGATGGCGAGCCGGGCCAGACGCTCGCAGCTCGCAGCGACGAAGGGCGGATTGCGGAAGTCCCGGTCGGCATGGCCATAGCCGGGCTTCTCACCCTCGAGGGTCAGCACGATACCGCCCGCCGCGGCGAGGATCGCGTCACCAGCGGCGATGTCCCATTCCATGGTCGGCCCGCCGCGCACATGCAGGTCTGCCTCACCCGAGGCGATCAGTCCGAACTTCACGGCCGACGACACCGGCGCGCCGTCGCCTTTCGCGACCGCGGCCGCAACGCCGGCGCTGACCGGGTCGCCATGGAAGCGGCTGACCAGCATCAACGGCCCTTCCACCGGCTCGGCCCGGACATGGACCTGCCGCGCCGCGCCAAGCGGCATCGCCTCGGCATCGAGGTCCTGGGTGAAACTGCGCTCGCCTCCAAACCAGAGCCGGCCGATGGCCGGCGCGGCGATCGCCCCTGCGAGCGGGCGTGCGTCCCGGATCACGGCGATGGCGACGCAATAGCTGTCACCGGACGCGAGGAATTCACGCGTACCGTCGAGCGGATCGAGCAGGATGAAGACGGAAGCCGGCGCGACCTCGCCGACGCTCTCCTCGCTGATCACCGGAAAGCCCGGCAGCAGCTCGGCCAGTGCCTGCTTGGCGGCGAAATCGGCGGCAAGGTCGGCGGAGCAGACCGGCGAGCCGTCGGCCTTGAGCTTGACGTCCCGCGCCGCTCGCTTCGCCAGCAGGACCGCGGCGGTGCGCCGCGCTGCCTCGCCGAGGGCGCGCGCCAGCCCGTCCCGGTCGGTCAGGCGTGGATCGTCATGAGCGATGGCCATCGTTCGAACCAGTCTCGCCGGCGCCGTGTGCCATTCTCTGTTTCATGCCGGGCGGCGCCTCCGGCGATATCACGTCATTAGCTAGTGCATGGCGCGGTAAAGAAAAAGCCGGCTCGCCTTCTGGCAGCCATCTTGCCGGGGCATGCCGGCAGGATACGTCCGCATATTCCCACCCGAGCGCGCCCACGAAGCTATGGTTAACCAGCTGCAAACCAGCCTGGCGCATGCTTCACCACCGACATGGGGCGCGCGCCGCCCTGATTCTCTTGACCGCAGGACCGGATCATGACCGCCATCTCGCTTGAGCCGCTCGATCTGGCCGCGCTTCTCTGCAGCCGCGTCTGCCATGACGTGATCAGCCCGGTCGGCGCGATCGTCAACGCGCTCGAAGTGCTCGAGGAAGACGATCCCTCGATGAAGGAGTTCGCGCTCGACCTGATCAAGAAGAGCGCACGCAACGCCTCGGCCCGGCTGCAATTCGCCCGGCTCGCCTTCGGCGCCGCCGGTTCGGCCGGCGCGATGATCGACCTTGGCGACGCCGGCGCCGTCGCCAACGGCTTCCTCAACGACGAGAAGCTCTCGCTCGACTGGGAGGCGCCGCGCGCCCTCTTGCCGAAGAACCAGGTCAAGCTCGTGCTCAACCTGCTCGTATTGGCGACGCAGGCGATCCCGCGCGGCGGCAAGATCACCAGCCGCTGCACCGTGACCGGCGAGCAGGGCAGCTTCGCCATCACCGCCACCGGCTCGCATGCGCGCATTCCCGCCCATGTCGAGGAGCTGATCGCCGGTCGTTCGGAAAGCGGCGCCATCGACGCCCATGCGGTCCAGCCGGTCTACACCGGCATGGTCGCGCGTGCCGCGGGAATGAAGATCTCCTTCTCGATAGAGGGCGACACGGTCAGCATCGGCGCCGAACCGGCCTGACGCGTTAGGGAAAACCGTCCGTCGCCAGGATTCCATGCGGTTTCCGCTCGCTCTCAACTGATCATAAACCCTTGCGCCGCAATATCCGCGGCAGCATCGGTGGCGTGAGTGAGCGGTCCTTACATGGACGAGTTGCTGCAAGAGTTTCTGGGAGAGACCGGCGAGCACCTCGACATGGTCGATCGGGAGCTTGTCCGCTTCGAGCAGGAGCCGAACAACGGCGACATCCTGCGCAACATCTTCCGGCTCGTCCACACGGTCAAAGGCACCTGCGGCTTCATCGGCCTGCCGCGACTGGAGGCGCTGACCCATGCGGCCGAATCCGTCATCGGCCAGTTCCGGGACGGCGCGAGCGTTTCCTCCAGCGCCGTCACCGCGATCCTCGAGACGATCGACCGGATCAAGGAGATCATGGCCGAGCTCGCCGAGAAGGGCCAGGAGCCGCCGGGCCATGACGGCCAGCTGATCGACGAGTTGCGCGGCCTGGCGGAGCGGGCCAAGCAGGAGCTGGCCAGGCGGCAGCCCCAGGCCTCGCTCGATCCCGTCGCCGCCTATCTCGCCCGCACGGCTGAAGCGAGATCGACAGAAGCGGCCAACCCGCTCGCCTCAGGTTCGATCCCGGATGAGATGGACCTGGTTTTCCGCACTGCGCCGAGCCCGCTCGACCAGCCCGGCATGGCTCATGGCGAGACCGTCCGCGACGCCAGGGCGACCGGCCCGGCAACGCTGCGCGTCAATGTCGACACGCTCGAGCATTTGATGACCATGGTCTCCGAACTGGTGCTGACCCGCAACCAGTTGCTCGAGATCGCCCGCCGGCAGGAGGATGCCGGCCTCAAGGCGCCGCTGCAGCGGCTCTCGCTCATCACCGCCGAACTGCAGGACGGCGTGATGAAGACGCGCATGCAGCCGATCGGCAACGCCTGGTCGAAGCTGCCACGCATCGTCCGCGACCTCTCCGCCGATCTCGGCAAGCAGATCGAGCTGGTGATGGAAGGCGCCGAGACCGAGCTCGACCGCCAGCTGCTCGACCTGATCAAGGACCCTCTCATCCACATGGTGCGCAACTGCGCCGACCATGCGATCGAGGAGCCCCAGGAACGCACCGCGCTGGGCAAACCGGCAGCCGGCACGATCCGCGTCTCCGCCTATCACGAGGGCGGCTCGGTCACGATCGCGATCTCGGATGACGGCCGCGGCATGGATGTCGCACGCATTCGCAGCAAGGCGATCCAGCGAGGCCTGGCGAGCGAGGCCGAAGCCGAGCGGATGAGCGAGTCGCAGCTCCTGCGCTTCGTCTTCCACCCCGGCTTCTCGACCTCCGATTCCGTCACCGCCATCTCCGGGCGCGGCGTCGGCATGGACGTGGTCAAGGTCAATGTCGACGCGATCGGCGGCATGATCGACATCGCCAGCATCGCCGGCGCCGGCACCACGATCACGATCAAGATCCCGCTGACGCTGGCCATCGTCTCCGCCCTGATCGTCGCGACCCAGGGACAGCGCTTCGCCATCCCCCAGGTGGTCGTGCGCGAGCTGGTGCGCGTCAAGGCCAATGGCGAGCACCGCATCGAGCGCATCAACAACGCGCCCGTGCTGCGCCTGCGCGAGCGGCTGCTCCCGATCATCGCGCTGGCCGGGGTGATGAACCGGACGACGGACGCAGGCATCGCCGATGACGGCTTCATCGTGGTGACCCAGATCGGCGAGCGTCAGTTCGGCATCCTCGTCGAATCGGTGTTCCACACCGAGGAGATCGTGGTGAAGCCGATGTCGACGCGGCTGCGCCATATCCCGCTGTTTTCGGGGAACACCATCCTGGGCGACGGCGCCGTGGTGCTGATCGTCGATCCCAACGGCGTCGCCCGCCTCGTCGGCGTGGCGGCAGCGCAGGACGAGATCACCTCGGACGACCCCGTCGAGATCGGCTCTCCCGCCGAGCGCACGACGATGCTGGTCTTCCGGGCCGGCAAGGACACGGTGAAGGCCGTGCCCCTCTCCCTCGTCACCCGGCTCGAAGAGGTCGAGGCCGGGCTGTTCGAGAATGGCGGCGGACGCGCGTTGCTCAATTACCGCGGACGGCTCATGCCGGTCGTCCCGGTCGAGGGCTGCACCCTCCGCCAGACCGGCCTGCAGCCGATGGTGATCTTCTCGGAAGGTGATTTCAGCATGGCGCTGGCGGTCGACGCCATCGTCGACATCGTCGACGAGGTGCTCGACATCGAGATGCTGGCCATGCCCGAGCAGGGGCTGCTCGGCTCGGCGATCATCCGCGGCCGGGCCACCGAGATCCTTGATCTCGCGCATTATCTGCCGAAAGCCAATCCCAACTGGCTGCATCTGCGCCGCAGCGAAACCGGCTCGCCGCGGGTCCTGCTGATCGAGCCCTCCGAGTTCCTGCGCGAGATGCTCGCCCCCGTGCTGAAGGCAGCTGGCCTGCAGGTCGTCCATGCCTCGGATCCGGCGATGGCCGCCGGTCTCGCCTCCGGCAGTGCCGCGCTCGACGCCGTCGTCATCGACATCGATCGCGACGCCGACGCGGCCTTCGCCCTTGCCGCGCGACTGCGGGCTGAAGATCGTCATGCCAGGCTGCGCATCATCGGGCTGACCAGCCTGCCGACTCCCGAAGCGCATGTCGCCGCGATCCAGGCGCAGTTCGACGAGGTCGTCGCCAAGTTCGATCGGCGTGCGCTGATCGCCGAGCTGGCTGAGACCGGCCCCAGACTGAGGCGAGCCGCATGACCGAACCGCGTGAGGACAGCCCGTCCGGTCTTGCCGCCTTCGAGGACTCGCTCGACTACGTCACCGTCACGGTGGGCGGGCAATTGCTCGGCCTGCCGATCGGGCGCGTGCAGGACGTGTTCATCGCCACGCGCATCACCCCGGTGCCGCTGGCCCCGTACGAAATCGTCGGCCTGATCAATCTGCGCGGGCGCGTCGTCACTGCGATCTGCATGCGTCGGCGCATGCGCCATGCCGACACCGGCGCCGTGCCGACCGGCACCGAGGAACACGAGCTCACCGCCGTCGGGCTGGAGCAGGCCGGCGAGGCCTTCGCCCTGATCGTCGATGCGGTCGGCGAGGTGATGCGCCTCAGCCGCACGACCTTCGAGCCGGTGCCGATCCATCTCGACCGCGCCTGGGCGGCTATTGCCAAGGGCGTCCACCGCCTCGACGACCGCCTCCTGGTCGTCATCGACGTCGACGCCGTCCTCAACATCGAATTGCCGATCGCCGCCTGACGATCCGCCGCCTGGAGCCATGTCATGAAATATTGCCTCGTCGTCGACGACTCCGCGGTCATCCGCAAGGTCGCCCGCCGTATCCTGGAAGGGCTGCAGTTTCGCATCGCCGAGGCGGAAGACGGCGCGCGCGCCATCGACGCCTGCAAGGGCGAGATGCCGGACGCAATCCTGCTCGACTGGAACATGCCGATCATGGACGGCTACGACTTCCTGCGGAACCTGCGCCAGATGCCCGGCGGCAAGCGGCCCAAAGTGGTGTTCTGCACCACCGAGAACGACATCGCCCACATCGCCCGCGCCATGCATGCCGGCGCCGACGAGTACATCATGAAGCCGTTCGACAAGGAGATCGTCGCTTCGAAGTTCCACCAGGTCGGCCTGCTCTAGAGTTCGCGCTGCGCCCTCCAGTCCCGCTCTCCCATCGCGTGCCTCCATGATCGCCACGCCGCATTTCGCCGACCGGCAAGCAGCGCGCCCGAGCACCGTGGTGATCGCCGACGATTCCGTCGTGGTGCGGGGCCTGTTCGCGCGCTGGCTCGGCGAGAGCGGCCGCTTCCATGTCGTTGGGGTCGCGGGAGATGGCGAGGCTGCGATCGAGCATGCCGGGCGCCACCATCCCGACATCATGGTGCTCGACCTCGACATGCCAGTGCTCGACGGCGTCGAGGCCCTGCCACGGATCGTCAAGGAGAGCCCCCGGACGGCCGTCCTGCTGACGACCACGCTGACCGAGCGCAATGCCAGGCTGGCGATGCAATGCATGAGCATGGGGGCCGTCGACGTCCTGCCCAAGCCCGACAGCCGCAGCGGCCTGACGCTCTCGCTGGACTTCCGCAGCGAGCTGCTCGGCAAGCTCGGCAGCATCGCACAATCCCGCCTCCGCGACGGCGAAGCGGCCGCCGATAGCGTCCTCTCCGTCGTGCCGCCTAGCGGAGTCGCCGACCTGCGCCCGCTCGTCTCGGTGATGCCGCGCTATCTGGTCGTCGGCGCCTCGACCGGCGGGCCACGAGCCGTGGCGCGCGTCCTGTCCGATCTCGGCGGAGCCCTCGCCAATCTGACTACCCTGGTCGTCCAGCACATGCCGCCGCTGTTCACGGCCTCATTCGCCGACCAGATCGCCCAGCAGCTCGGCGTGCCGACGCGCGAGCCCCATGACGGCGAGCGGCTCGCCCGCGGCACGATCTATGTCGCACCGGGCGGGCGCCATCTCGGTATCGAGCGCAAGCTCGGCCACATCGTCGCCAGCGTCAGCGACGGGCCGCCGGTGAATTTCTGCCGCCCGGCGGTCGACGTCCTTTTCGCAGACGCCGCTCGCCATCTCGGCCCGGCCGCACTCGGCGTGGTCATGACCGGCATGGGCAGCGACGGGACGGATGGCGCAACGGCGCTGCGCCGCGCCGGCGCCGCAGTGATCGCCCAGGACGAGCCCTCGAGCACGGTCTGGGGCATGCCGGGCTCGGTGGTGCGCGCCGGCCAGGCCAGCGCCGTGCTGCCGCTCGGCGGCATCGGCCCCGCCATCCGCTCCCTCGTCGGCGGAGGTCGTCCGGCATGACCGAGCTCGACTTCGACTTCCTGCGCATATTGCTGCAGCGGCGCTCCGGCCTCTTCCTCAGCACCGAGAAGCGCTATCTGGTCGAGAGCCGCCTGGGCATGCTCTGCCGCCGCCGTGGCATCACCGGCATTACGGCTTTGGTCGTTCAGCTGCGCACCAGCCCCGCTTCCGACCTCGAAGCCGCGGTCATCGAGGCGATGACGACCAACGAGACGCTGTTCTTCCGCGACCGCACGCCTTTCGACCTGTTCCGCGACGTCGTGCTGCCCGAGAAGCTCGCTGCCAATGCCGAGAGCCGGACGCTGCGCATCTGGTGCGCTGCGGTCTCGACCGGCCAGGAAGCCTATTCGCTCGCCATGCTGCTCGACGAGGCTGCCGACCGCTTCGCCGGCTGGACGATCGAGATCCTCGGCACCGACATCTCCCTCGAGGTGCTCGACCGGGCCCGCCAGGGGCTCTACAGCCAGTTCGAGGTCCAGCGCGGTCTGCCGATCCAGCTCCTGCTCAAGCATTTCCGGCAGGAGGGCGACAAATGGCGCCTGTCCGAGCGCATCCGCGACATGGTCAAGCTCAGGCAGCATAACCTGCTCGAGCCGAGCCATCAGCTCGGCCAGTTCGACGTCATCTTCTGCCGCAACGTGCTGATCTACTTCGACGTCCCGACCAAGGCGCGCGTCATGGCGGCGCTCGCCGAGCGACTGGCCCGAGGCGGCGCCTTCATCCTCGGCGCAGCCGAGACCGTGATCGGCATCACCACGACCCTGGTGCCGGACCCGCAACACCGGGGCATCTACCGGGACGCCGCATCGACCCCGCAGGCGCGGCGACCGCCCTTCCCTGCCGCCCCCGAGCTCGGCGGCCCATTCTCCTCGCGGAAGATCGCGCGGCCCTGAACGCACCGGCGCTGGTTGACGACGCGCTGCTGCCGACAAACAAAAACCCCGCCTCGCGGCGGGGTCCCCGTTCACCTGTCGTGTACATCCGACGATCAGGCGATCTAACTGTTAGGCGTCGACGATGACGCCATGATGACGATATCAGGCCGGGATGCGCTCTTCGGCGTCGTTGGGCTCGCGCAGCACATAGCCGCGGCCCCAAACCGTCTCGATGTAGTTCTTGCCGTCGGAGGCGTTGGCGAGCTTCTTGCGCAGCTTGCAGATGAAGACGTCGATGATCTTCAGCTCGGGCTCGTCCATGCCGCCGTAGAGGTGGTTGAGGAACATTTCCTTGGTCAGCGTCGTGCCCTTGCGGAGCGAGAGCAGTTCCAGCATCTGGTATTCCTTGCCGGTCAAGTGCACGCGGGCGGCATCCACCTCGACGGTCTTGGTGTCGAGGTTGACGACGAGGTCGCCGGTCGTGATCACCGACTGGGCATGGCCCTTCGAGCGGCGCACGATGGCGTGGATGCGGGCGACGAGCTCGTCCTTGTGGAACGGCTTGGTCAGGTAGTCGTCGGCGCCGAAGCCGAGGCCCTTCACCTTGTCCTCGATGCCGGCGAGGCCGGAGAGGATCAGGATCGGCGTCTTGACCTTGGCGACGCGCAAGGAGCGCAGCACCTCGTAGCCCGACATGTCCGGCAGGTTCAGGTCCAGCAGGATGATGTCGTAATCGTAGAGCTTGCCGAGATCGACGCCCTCTTCGCCCAGATCGGTCGTGTAGACGTTGAAGCTCTCGGACTTCAGCATCAGCTCGATGCTTTGAGCGGTCGCGCTATCGTCTTCGATCAGCAGAACCCGCATGTCACGTCCCCAATTTCGCCCCGAGGCAGCGATTTCGCTCAACCGCCCACAACCCTCGTGGTTATGGGGGGACGAACGCTTGCCCGATGAAACGCTACGCGACACGCTACGGGGAAATGGTTAACAAACCCTGATTCCCGCACGCAAGCGCTTCTTGGCAAAAGGTTGACGATCCTTGTCGAGGTGAGTCGAATTTGACACGGATCGTTCGAGCTTCGGCCGCGAAAGCGCCTTTCGCGGAAGCCCGTGTCGCGGAAACAGGCGAAAATCGCCCGACTCTTTGGCACGGCTTCGAAACGCAGTGTTAATCACTCCGCTTAATGGAAGGTAAACGACAGGGATCATGAGCGGCGCACGACCAGGCCAGGATCGGTTATCCACACTCGCGACGATGATCGGCGAGCTCGATGCGACGTCCGTCTATGGCCGCGTCACCGCCGTGCGCGGCCTGCTCGTCGAGGTATCCGGCCCGATCGCGGCGATGAGCCTCGGCGGCCGTGTCGGCATCGAGATCGCGCCCGGCGTCCGCGTCCCCTGCGAGGTCATCGGCTTTTCCGGCGAGAAGGCACTGGTCATGCCTTATGGTGGGCTCGACGGCGTCCGCCGCGGCTGCCCTGCCTATGTCGACCGCGCCGTCGCCGGCCTGCGCCCGACCATGGCCTGGCTCGGCCGCGTCGTCGATGCGCTCGGCCGGCCGGTCGATGGCGGGCCGCCGCTGCCGCAGGGCGAACACACCATCCCCTTCCGCAACGACCCACCGCCGGCCCATGCCCGCAGGCGCGTCGGCCCGCCGCTCGATCTCGGCGTGCGTGCCCTCAACACCTTCCTGACCTGCTGCCTCGGCCAGCGCATGGGCATCTTCGCCGGCTCGGGCGTCGGCAAGTCGGTGCTTTTGTCGATGCTGGCGCGTTATGCGCGTGCCGACGTCAACATCATCGGTCTCGTCGGCGAGCGCGGCCGCGAGGTCCAGGAGTTCCTGCAGGACGATCTCGGCCCGGATGGTCTTGCCCGCTCGATCGTCGTCGTCGCGACCTCCGACGAGCCGGCGCTGATGCGCAAGCAGGCGGCGCTGACGACGCTGACCCTTGCCGAGTTCTTCCGCGACCAGGGCCTGCAGGTGATGTGCCTGATGGATTCGGTCACGCGCTTCGCCATGGCGATGCGCGAGATCGGCCTCGCCGCCGGCGAACCGCCTACGACCAAAGGCTATACCCCGACCGTCTTCGCCGAACTGCCCCGGCTGCTCGAACGGGCCGGCCCCGGCACCGGCGACGGCGCGATCACCGGCCTCTTCACCGTGCTGGTCGATGGCGGCGACCATGACGAGCCCGTCGCCGACGCGGTGCGCGGCATCCTCGACGGCCACATCGTCATGGAGCGTTCCATCGCCGAGCGCGGCCGCTACCCGGCGGTCAACATCCTGAAATCGGTGTCGCGCACCATGCCGCGCTCCTGTGACCCACTTTATTATCCCGTCGTCCAGAAGGCGCGCGCCACGCTCGCGACCTATGCCGACATGGAGGAACTGATTCGGCTCGGCGCCTATCGCCAGGGCGCATCGGCCGAGGTCGACGAGGCGATCCGGCTCAATCCCGAGCTCGAGGCCTTCCTGAAACAGGCCAAGGACGAAGCGACCCCGCTGGGCGACGGCTATGCCCGGCTCGCCCGAATCATGGGGATGTGAGCGGCGCTACAGCCGCCCGACATGGTCGAGCAGCGCCAGCGCCGCAGGCGAAGCCCAATCCGCCTCGCCGAGCATGTAGCCGCGCACGCCGCCGCGCCGATCCGTGACATAGATCACCGGCAATCCTTCGGCTGTCGACAGTGGTTGCCCTGCCCCCGATGCCGCGATGACCTTGCCGCCGCGATCGTAGAAGACAGGCAGGCGCTTGATGCCGAGGCGCTTGAGATACGCTCCGACATGGGCCAACTCGCGCTCGTCGGTGCTGATCGAGACGATCTCGACGTCGCGCGCCTTGAGTTCGGCAAGCTGCCGCTCGAAGCGCGGCAAGGTGATTCGGCAGACCGGGCACCAGGTCGCCCAGAGATAGATCAGGTTGACCTTGCCCGGGACCAGCCGGGCAATGGCAGGCTTTCCGTCGAGGCCCTGCAAGGCAAGCGGCGCCATCGGCTCGACCGGATCGAGCTCGATGAACTGGTAGCGCGCCGTCCGGAACTGCGGCAGCCGCGCCTGCGCCAAACCCGGCGCTGCGAGCAATCCGAGCGAGACCTGCAAGGCAAGGCGGCGAGTCATCGGATAGGGCGGCATCAGGTTCTGGCACTCGCTCTCACTGGAAAGGCAGCGTGATAGGTCGGGGCCTGCGCAGCGCCTAGGCACGATCGCGTCAGTGATGCAGCTGAGATTGGACGCAGCCGAGCTTGTCCTTTCGGAGGTGCGTTCACCTGCGCAGCCGCCGCACCAATACGATCATCGAGAACAGGGCGATGCACTGGATCGCAGCCGAGACCATCAACGTGCCCGAGGCCCCGAGCCGCTCGATCATCAGCGCGAACAGCAGCGGCGCGGCGGCGAAGGTCAGGTTCTGCGGCACGGTCAGGCGGCCGAGCATCTCACCGAAGCCTTTGCGGCCGAACAGGGAAAGCGGCAGGGTCGCGCGCGCCACGGCGATCACGCCCATCGCGGCATTGAACAGCATGACGAAGACGATCGCGACCGTGCTCGACCCCGGCGCCAGTGACAGCAGCAGGCAGGCGACGGGTCCGAACACGAGCCCCGCCAGCGCCACCTTCTCGACCGGAAGGCGCTCGCCCGCCACTGCGTCGACCGCCCGGGCCACCATCGTGGCCGGGCCGCTCAGCGAAGCGATCATCACCGCGGTCGCGCCTGATATCCCCGCGCCCTGCATCAACCCGATGATGTGCAGCGGCAGCCCCCAGGAGACCAGCCCACTCGCCGAGAAGCTCAGCGCCAGCAGCCAGAAGATCCCCACCCGCTGACCGGGCGGTACCCGGCCCTGCTCCTCGGCCGGCGCGACGGATGGCCCGGGGTCGGCCAATGGCTTGGCGCGATAGGCCGGGATCGCCAGATGGATCGGTAGCACGACCATGAGCTGGATCGCGGCGAACACGAAAAGGCAGGCGCGCCAGCCGTATTCAGCGCTGAGCCAGGCGGCCAGCGGCCAGAACACGCTGGACGCGAGGCCGGTCACCAGCATCATCAGTCCGATGACACGGCGGGTACGCTCGCCCATCAATTGCGCCACCGTGACATTGCCGGTGTTGGCAAGCTGCATCGCATGGCCGACGCCGATCACGAGCCAGGTCGCAAAATAGCTGATCGGCCCTTGCGCCAGTGCCAGCAATGCCAGCCCTAGCGCCGAGATCAGCGCGCCCAGCGCCATGGCCTGGCGCGTGCCACGACGATCGAGATGGCGCCCGAGCAGGGGCGAGATCAGCGCTCCGATCACCAGCAGGATGGTGATGCCGCCAAAGACAATTGTTGGGCTGAGGCCGATATCGCGTTCGAGATAGGCCGCCAGAACCGAGGGCGAATAATAGATCGAGCCCCAGCCGATGATCCGCGTCAGCGCGAGTCCGGCCAGCAGCAGACTGTATTCGGGGAGGCGGCGCGAGGCGGGCAAGGACGTGTCCGGCGCGTTGTCTCACGCGCCCCTTGTTTTGATTCGCATGAGACTAGCGCGAGCCATGCTCGGCCGGCAGAGCGCGGCACGCACCCTTCTCATGCATCGAAAGCGAGCGATCCTGGTAAGGAACGGTCAACCTCCTTGGGCCATTGTACTTTTCGTCTCGCGGGTGTTGGGCGGCGAGCCGAGGGGTCGGCTCATCGCCATGCGTAATCAGGAGTTCGGCACGACATGAAGTCGCGAGAGACCCTTTTGCGTCTCAAACGCTTCCAGGTGGACGAGAAGCGCCGCCGGGTAAGCCAGATTGAGATGATGATCGCGGAATTCAACCGTATGGCTGGCGATCTCGATCGCGAGATCCAGAATGAAGAGACCCGTGCCGGCATTTCCGACCCGGCCCATTTCGCCTATCCGACCTATGCCAAGGCAGCGCTCGGCCGTCGCGACAATCTGCGTCAGTCCGCCGACAACCTGCAAGGTCAGCTCGACGAGGCCAAGGGCGAACTGCAGGAAGCCTTTGAGGACATGAAGAAGGTCGAGATTCTCGACGATCGCGAGCGCGCCTCCGAGCGTGCCGCCGAGGCCGCCCGCGACCAGGCGATGATGGATTCGATCGGCCTGCGCACGCGGGCCTGACACGAACCTATTCGATCACCGGACAATGCGGGACGGCGCTGCGCGGCATCGCCCCGCCAAGGCGCGGATCGTCGACGACCTCGACCCCGCGCCTGAACGCCGAAAAGCCTGAGCGCTGATAGAATTCGACTGCGCCCTGATGGTCGAGCGTGCAGGTATGCACCCAGAAGCGGCTGATCGGCCTGGCCCAGGCGCGCTCCAGCGCCCGGTTCATCAGCCAGCGCCCGGCTCCCTTGCCGACGACGCTCTCGTCGAGGCCGAAGAAGGCCAGCTCGCCCTCGCCTTCCACCCGGAAATCGAGCTCGAGCAGGCCGACATCGCGCCCGCCGAAGCGGACCGCGAAGAACTCGACCAGCGGATCGGCCAATATCCCCTGCAGCTCGGCCACCGGCTTCACCAGCCGGCTGAACCACATCCAGCGCTCGCCGAGCAGGCGATAGACGGCCAGATAGCGCGCCACGTCATCGCGCCCGATTGCCTCGAGCGAGAAGCCCTCGACACCCGGAGGGTCGGCCCGCCGCACCGGCGCGGACACCATCTCGAGCGAGGTCACGATCGCGGCGATCTTGCCGGCGGGCAGATCGGTGGTGCCGTTCAGGCTGATGGCGAAGGTCTCGGACATGGTCTCGGGCGCGGCTTCCTGCATCGGCAGCCGCATCAGCGCGGCTGCACGCTCTCTGCTATCGCTTGGCTCCGATTCCGTCGAGCAGGGTCGTTATGGCCAGCGCCGCGACCTGTTCGCTGCTGGCGCCGCTGGCGCGCATCCACTCCGGCACGCGGTTCAGCCCGCCGAGGAAATACGGCACCAGCAATTGCAGATCCTGCCCATTCGAGGCCTCTCCGCTGGCGACACCGCCCGCGAACAGATCGTGCCAGAGCTGGGCGTATTTCTCGCGCATCTTGCGGCTGCGCCGCTTGATGATCGGCGGCAGGTGCTCGTAGACATGCATGTACTTCTGGTCCTTGCCGACCAGGCTCGAAACATGCAGCCCGACCGCCGCGGACAACCGGTCTGCGAACGGAGCCTCCTTCGGCAAGCCGCGCATCGTCTCCGCCAGGCGGGCATAGAGCGTCTCGATACCCTGGTTGAGGATTTCCTCGACGATCTCGTCCTTCGACCTGAAATGGTAATAGAGGCTGCCCGCCTTCATATCGACCAGCGCTGCCACCGCCCGCATCGTACAGGCGTCATAGCCCTCGCGGACGATGATCTCCGCCGCCGCGTCAAGGATCTCGTCCCGTATCGTCCTTTGCTTCGTCGTCGCCGAGCCGGCCGCCACCGGCTTTCCCGCATTGCGCGCTTTCATCCTGGATCCGCCCGTCCCCAGCGTTCGCGACGACCCGCCCCCTTTCGGGTCGACCATGCGTCCATCCGGAAGCGCATGATTACCGTCACTACTTTCCCTTGCGCTGAGGATCAAGGCGACAACCTTTCCGTTCAAGCTGAAATTCCATAGTCATCGCGTAAATTTTAAACCGAACGATAGTTTGATTTATCTTGTCGCAAGGACTTCCAGACGGTTTTTCAGCGCCGAAATCATCGCTGCGCGATCGCGCTCAGCGGAACGACCTGAGCATGATGGATTGACCGCGCGGGACGACACCGGCCTCGCAGGAGCGACATGACCGTGGCCCCGATGGGTCAGTGCTTGCCGGAGACGTCCTCGCGCTGATGCTTGCCGGCCGCCAAGCCATCGGGGTCGTCCGGCTCGTAAGGGGCATGCGGCCCGGTCGGATGGACGGAGCGGGGATTGGGGCCCGCCCGCCGCTGCTCATGCGCGCCGGACTGGCCGGGGCGCGGCGCAGTCACGAAAGCGGCGGGGGTATCGGTCAGGCGTTTCTCGTGCTTGTTCGGCATGAGGCGATCCTCTCGGGAGGAGAACTGCCTCATGCCCCATGAGTTCCGACGTAAGCGGCTAACCCGCCATGCCTGCGTCGACATGCAGCGCAAAGCCGCGCGCCTCCGGCGCGCCCAGCTCGGGCCGCAGGGTCATCGCCGGGATCAGGTAGTCACCGAAATTCTGGCGGCGGTAGCGGATCGGCACAGTCGTCGCCAAGGTTCGCATGCGCTCGCGCAGCTGTTCCGCCGCCCACTCGAAATCCGCCTCCTTGAACCGGTCGACCCGGTAGACGACGTGCGGCGGCAGCACCTCGTAGCCGGGATAGTAGAGAATGCCGTGGTTGATCGGAAACAGCAGGTCCTCGATCGGCCCGTTGATACCGCGCGGCGAGTAGTGCTCTTCCCAGCCGCCGGCAGTGACGAGCAGCATGGCGCGCTTGCCCGCCAGCGTGCCCTCGCCGAAGCGATTACCCCAGCGCTTCTCGCTATGCTCGCCGACGCCATAGGCGAAACCATAGGCGAAGACCCGGTCGACCCAGCCCTTGAGGATCGCCGGCATCGTGTACCACCACAGCGGGAACTGCAGGATCAGCGTGTCGGCCCAGAGCAGCTTCTCGATCTCGGCCTTGACGTCGGCGGTCAGCGTGCCCTGCGCGAAAGCCTGCTTCGAGGCGGCGCCGGCGGCGAAACGTTCTCCCTCGGGCCAGCTCGGGAAATCGGCGCGGCCGACCTCGGACTTCCAGCCCTCGGCATAGAGGTCGCTGACGCGGACCTCATGGCCCTGGGCTTCCAGTTCGGCAACGGCGACGTCGCGCAGCGCGCCGTTGAGCGAGCGGCGTTCGGGATGGGCGAAAACAAGCAGGACCTTCATGGCGGAGCCTTTCCGAGAGGATGAGGCTTTCCAGCTAGGCGCTACTCCGCTTCCGCGCTACAACGGCGCAATGGATATGATTATGCCATTTCATGGATAAATCAGATATCACCCTGGAGCGCATGCGCAGCTTCGTCCGCGTCGCCGAGCGCGGCAGCCTGTCGGCGGTGGCGCGCGAGCTCGGCCTCGGTCAATCCACGGTGACGCGGCAGCTCAACGAGCTGGAGGAGGCGCTCGGCATCGCCCTGCTCAGCCGCACGACCCGCCGCGTGACGCTGACCGATGAAGGCAGCCGCTATTATCAGCATTGCCTCGCCATCCTGTGCCTGGTCGAGCAGGCGAGCGACGAGGCCCGCAGCGCCGGTGGCGCCCCTGCCGGCACGGTGCGTCTCTCCTGCACCGCCTCTTTCGGCATCCTGCATGTCACGCGGCTGCTCTTCGCCTTCCAGGATCGGCACCCTGGGATCGACATCGATCTCAGCCTCAGCGACGAGCGCATCGACCTCGTCCGCGAGGGCATCGACATCGCCATCCGCCTCGGCCCTCTCGCCGACAGCACGTTGAAGCTGCGGCCTCTCGGCCGATCGCAGCGATTATTCGTCGCTGCACCGCATTATCTGGCCCGGCACGGCACCCCGACCTCGCCGGACGACCTCGCCCGGCATCAGGGCATCCGCATGACCAACGTCGCCGGCAGCGCCCTGCTCGCTTTCGCGGGCAAAGCCGGGGAGCGGTACAGCGTACCCTTCGACGGACGGCTGCGGGTCAATCACGGCCTGGCCGTGCGCGAGGCCCTCCTCGCCGGCCGCGGCATCGCCCCCACCCATCGCTGGCTGGTCAACGATCTGCTCGCCTCCGGCCAGTTGGAGCCGATCCTGAGCGGCTACACCCTGCCGAGCGTGCAGCTCAGCATGTTGATCGTCCCTGAGCGGGCGGCCGTCGCGCGCGTACGCCTGCTGATCGATTTCCTGGCGGCCGAGATCGCAACGCTCCCCGGTATGACGCCTGCTTGAGCAGGGCTTAGCGCAGCAGCGACTGGCCGGTCATCTCGGCCGGCTGCTCCAGGCCGAGCAGCGCGAGCAGGGTCGGCGAGACATCGGCGAGACGCCCCTCGGCCAGCTCTTTGGCCTGCCCGCCGATCAGCATCACCGGCACCGGGAACGTCGTGTGCGCGGTGTGCGGGTTGCCGGTGACGGGATCGACCATCAGCTCGGCATTGCCGTGGTCGGCGGTGACCAGCAGCGCCCCGCCCTTGGCGAGGATGGCCTGCGCGATCTGGCCGAGGCTCGCATCGATCGTCTCGACCGCCTTGATCGCCGCCGAGAGCACGCCGGTATGGCCGACCATGTCGGGATTGGCGAAGTTGAGCACGAAGAGGTCGTACTGCCCGCTCTCCACCGCGGCGACGACCTTGCCGGTCAATTCGGGCGCCGACATCTCCGGCTGCAGATCATAGGTCGCGACCTTCGGCGAGGGCGTCATGCTGCGCTCCTCGCCCTCGAACGGCTCCTCGCGCCCGCCATTGAAGAAATAGGTGACGTGCGGATACTTCTCGGTCTCGGCGAAGCGGATCTGCTTCAAGCCTGCCTTCGACACCGTTTCGCCCAGCCCGTTGGCGAGGCTCTGCGGCGCAAACAGCGCCGGCATGATCGGGTCGAGCTCGGAGCTGTAGGAGGTCATCCCGACCGCGCCGACGAGCTTGGGCATGCGCGGGCGCGGGAAGCCGCTGAACGCGGCGAACAGCAGCGGCGCCAGGATCTCGCGGATGCGGTCGGCGCGGAAATTGAAGCTGAGCAGGCCGTCGCCATCGGCCATGCCGCTATAGCCGCCGATCACCGCCGGCTTGATGAACTCGTCGTTGATAGCGGCGGCGTAGGCCGCCTCGATCGCCGAGCCGGCAGTCGGCATCCGCTCGCCCTCGCCGAGCGCCAGGGCCTTCCAGGCGAGCTCGACGCGCTCCCAGCGATTGTCGCGATCCATCGCGTAATAGCGGCCGCAGACCGTCGCGACCTTGACCTGCGCCGGCAGCGCGGCTTCGAGCGCCGCGACATATTCGGCTGCCGAGCGTGGCGGCGTATCGCGGCCATCGGTGAAGACATGAACCACCGCCGGCACGCCGGCGGCGACGACGAGCTTGGCCAGCGCCACCGCATGGTCCTGATGGGCGTGGACGCCACCAGGCGAGACGAGGCCGAGGATGTGGCAGGTGCCGCCGCTGGCCTTGAGCCGGCCAATCAGCCCGCTAGCGTCGAGCGCCTGCTTCAGCGTGCCGTCGGCAACCGCCTGGTTGATGCGCGGCAGGTCCTGCATCACGACACGGCCGGCACCCAGATTGAGGTGGCCGACCTCGGAATTCCCCATCTGGCCCTCAGGCAGGCCGACATCGAGGCCGGAGGTGCGCAGGAAGGCATGTGGCGAGGAGGCCCAGAACCGGTCGAAATTCGGTGTCTTCGCCAACAGGACGGCGTTGTTTTCCCTGTCGTCGCGCCAGCCCCAGCCATCGAGGATCATCAGCATGACGGGGCGGCTGGACATGCGCGTATCCTATGCATCTGCGAACAAGTGCTTGTGCGGATATCACGCTCCGCGCGGCCAAGGCGAGCGCTATCATCCCAATCCGAGTCATCCCGACCAAGCCGCAAAGCGGCACAGAGCCGGGATCCATTCCGGAACAGTTCAGGCATGGATCCCGGGTCTCCCTCCGGTCGCCCGGGATGACAATGCGGGTGATGGAAGGAGTTGCCATGCCGATCAAGGCCGTCGTCTTCGATGCCTATGGAACCCTGTTCGACGTCCAGTCGGTCGCCGGCGTCACCGAGGACGCCTTCCCCGGCCATGGCGAGACCATCACCCAGATCTGGCGCCTGAAGCAGCTCGAATACACCTGGCTGCGAGCCTTGATGGGCCGCTACGAGGACTTCTGGAGCGTGACGCAGGCCTCGCTCGACTTCACGCTGAAGACGCTCGGTCTCGAAGCCATTCCCGATCTCCTCGCTCGCATCGCGGCGGCCTATGATGCGCTGGCGCTCTATCCGGAAGCGCTGACGGCGCTGCAGGGCCTTGCTCCGACCCGCCTCGCCATCTTCTCCAATGGCAGCCCGGCCATGCTGACCAATCTCACAGGACAGGCCGGGATCGACGGACTGCTGGAAACCGTGATCAGCGTCGACGAGATCAGGACCTACAAGCCCGATCCGCGCGGTTATCGCCTGGTCGAGGACCGGCTCGGGCTGTCGAAAGACGAGATCCTGTTCGTCTCCTCCAACGGCTTCGACATCGCCGGCGCCAAAGCCTATGGCATGACGGTGGCGCGCATCGAGCGTGTAACCTTAAAGGCCCTGCGCGACGAACTCTCAGGCGCAGCGCTGATCGGGCCCAAAAGCCTGTTCAAGGCGCTGCGCATGCAGGAGGAGCAACTCGGTGCGGGTGCTGATCTCACCATCTCGGCCTTGACCGAACTCGTCCCCTACGTCGCCGCGCGCCGCTGAGCCTTTGCCTCCAGGAGACCATCCATGATCCGCTTCTACTACCACCCCTCGCCCAACCCGGCGAAGATCGCGCTCTTCCTGGAGGAAGCCGGCCTGCCTTATGAGCTCGTGCCGGTCGACACCCGCAAGGGCGACCAGTTCAAGCCGGACTTCCTCGCCATCAACCCGAACGGCAAGACCCCGGCCTTGACCGATGGCGATGTCCGGATTTTCGACAGCAACGCCATCCTGCTCTACCTCGCCGAGAAGACCGGCCAGTTCCTGCCGCCGGACACGCCCGAAATGCGCGGCCAGATGCTGTCCTGGCTGATGTTCGTCGCCACCGGCATCGGCCCCTATACCGGCCAGACCGTGCATTTCTCGCGCTTCGCGCCGGAGAAGGTGCCCTATGCGATCAACCGCTATGCCCGCGAGGCCGAGCGGCATTGGGGCCTGCTCGACGACCAGCTCGGCAGGCATCGCTACATGCTCGGCGACGATTATACGCTGATCGACATGGCGGTCTGGGGCTGGGCGACGCGGGCGCAGTTCGCCCTCGGCGACGAGGCCTTCGGCAAGCTCACGAACGTCAGGCGCCATCTCGACGAAATCTCGGCCCGCCCGGCGGCGCAGCGCGCCGTCGCGCTCAAGGATCAGTTCGCCTGGAAGACCGAGGTCGATGACGAAGCGCGGAAGATCCTGTTCCCGTCGAATGCGTTTTTGAAGGCTTAGGCCGATCGACCCTCATGCTCCGGTCAAGCCCGAGCATGAGGGTCGTTGCTTCACACCACCGCGGTCAGGCCGCCATCGACCATCAGCAGATGGCCGCTGACATAATCGGAGGCTTCCGAGGACAGGAAGATCGCCGCGCCCGCCAGCTCCTTGGTCTCACCCCAGCGACCGACCGGAGCGCGGCTCTTGACCCAGTTCGAGAAGGTCTCGTCGGCGAGCAGCGCCTGGTTCAATTCGGTGACGAAATAGCCCGGGCCGATCGCATTGACCTGGATGTTGTGCTTGCCGAGTTCGGCCGCGAGACCCTGCGTCATCAGGGCGACCGCGCCCTTCGACGCCGTGTAGGGCACGATGCTCGGCCGGCCGAGCTTGCTCATCACCGAGCCGATACTGACGATCTTGCCGCGGTTGCGCGGCGCCATGCGCTTGGCGACCGCCTGGGTGACATAGAACACCGAGTGCAGGTTCGTCGCGATCAGGAAGTGCCAGTCCTCGGCCGGGAACTCGACGAAGGCGCCGCGCCTCTGTGTGCCGGCATTATTGATCAGGATGTCTATCGGCCCGACATCCGCTTCGATCTTCGCCACGCCCGCCTCGACCGCCTTCTGGTCGGTGACATCGAAAGCGGCGACGGAGGCCTTGTGGCCAGCCGCCGCAATGGCGCTGCGCGCCTTCTCCAGCTTGGCCGCATCGCGCCCGTTCAGCACGACATGGGCGCCCGCGGCGGCGAGGCCTTCGGCGATGGCGAGGCCGATGCCCTGGCCGGAACCGGTGACCAGCGCGATGCGCCCGTCGAGCTTGAACAGATTGAGCGACATCCTATCCTCCCGAGACTTGCCCTGACCTTACCGCTTGTTAGCGTCTCAAGGGTTGGGTAAGCGCTTTAAAACGATTAGACAACCAGCCAGACGTGTCGCAGCCGCATGGCTGCCGCCCCTTCAGGAGTTCCGCCATGCGCGCCGTCGTGATCCATGCCGAGAAGGATTTGCGCGTCGAGGACGCCGCCGTACCGGAACTCGGCCCGCTCGGCGTCAAGGTCAAGATCAAGGCCGGCGGCATCTGCGGCTCCGATCTGCACTATTATCTCCATGGCGGCTTCGGCACGATCCGGGTGCGCGAGCCGCTGATCCTCGGCCACGAGATCGCCGGCGTCGTCGAGGCTGTCGGCTCCGAGGTCAGCCGGGTCAAGCCGGGCGATCTGGTCGCGGTCAATCCGAGCCGGGCCTGCGGCCGCTGCCGCTATTGCCAGGCCGGCCAGCAGCAGCACTGCCTCGACATGCTGTTCTATGGCAGCGCCATGCGCTTCCCCCATGTCCAGGGCGGCTTCCGCGAGATCCTGGTGATCGAGGAGCGCCAGGCGGTGAAGCTGCCGGCCCATGTCGGCGCAGCGCAGGCCGCCTTCGCCGAACCGCTCGCCGTCTGCCTGCACGCGGTCAAGCGCGCCGGCGCGCTGCTCGGCAAGCGCGTCCTCGTCACCGGCTCCGGCCCGATCGGCGTGCTGACCGTAGTCGCGGCCCGCGCCGCCGGCGCTTCCGAGATCGTGGTCACTGACGTCGTCGACGGCCCGCTGCCGACCGCCCTCAAGATGGGCGCCACGACCGCGATCAACGTCATGGCGCAGCCGGAGCGGCTGAAGGCCGATTATGGCGCCGAGAAGGGCGCCTTCGACGTGATGTTCGAATGCTCGGGCAACCAGCATGCGCTGACCGGCGCCTTCGATGCGCTGCGCCCCGGCGCGGTGATAGTCCAGATCGGCGTCGGCGGCAATTTCACCATTCCGATGAACGTCGTCGTCGCCAAGGAATTCGACCTGCGCGGCTCGTTCCGCTTCCACGAGGAGTTCGACTGGGCGGTCGAATTGATCGCGTCCGGCCGCATCGACCTCTCGCCGCTGCTGACCGCCTCGATCCCGATCGAGCGCGCGGTCGAGGCCTTCGACCTTGCCGCCGACAAGTCGAAAGCGATGAAGGTGCAGCTGGCGTTCTGAGGAAAGCCGTCATGCTCGGGCTTGCCCCGAGCATCTCAGTCCGGATGAAACTCCGGCCTACCCCACCCGCCGCAACGCCGCATCGGATTGCAGAGCGTCGATCACGACGCCGTCGCGCCCGCTGTGCTTGACACGGTAGAGCCCCGCATCGGCACGGGCGGCGGCGTCGGTCAGACTGTCCTCCGGCAGCGCCATGGCCGCTCCCAGGCTCGCGGTCATCGGCACTGCGCGGCCGTCACTCAGCGTCACCGGCGCCTCGCGCAGCAGCGCCGCGATCTTGTTCGCAACCAGCGCCAGCAACTGCGCCGTGCAATCGCTGATCAGCAGGATGAATTCGTCGCCGCCCCAGCGCGCGCAGGCATCGTAGCTGCGCAGGGCAGGAAGCATCCGGCGCGCGCAGGCGACCAGCACCTCGTCGCCGGCCCGGTGGCCATAGTCGTCATTGACCAGCTTGAAACGGTCGAGATCGACGATGATCAGGCCGCAGGCCGTGCCGCTGCGCTGCGCCCGGTTCTGCTCGCGCGCGAAGGCTTCCTCGAAGCCGCGGCGATTGAGCACCGAAGTCAGCGGATCGTGCTGCGCCAGCTCTTCGAGCTTCTGCGTGCGCTCGCGCACCATCGCCTCGAGCCGGCCGGTATTGTCGCCGACGGCCTGGGCCATCTCGTTGAAGGCGCGCGACAGCCGGGCGATCTCGTCATTGCCGTCCTCCTTCGCAACCGCGGTGAAATCGCCAGCGCGGACCCGGGTGACGCCCTGCTCGACCCATGCCAGCCGGTCGAGCACCTTGCGCTTGAACAGGACAGTCAGCAGCCCGGCCACGGCGATGAGGATCGCGACCATCAGCCCGGCGATCGGCGCGAACAGCTTGCGGTCGATGATGGCGTCGACATCCATCACCGTGACGTTGAACCAACCGAGCCGGTCTAGGAAGCCGACGCCCACCAGCACCTCATGCCCGTCCATCTGCATGAAGCGCGAGAGCACCAGCGCCTCGCCCTTGGCGACGCGCTGCATCATCCCGGCGAGCGCCTTGCGGTCGCCCTCCTCGTCGAGCAGGTTGAAGATGGTCCGCTTGGCCGAGGCCTCCTTGGTCAGGCTGTGGAAGTCGACGACGCGCGGGTCGCGATGCGCCTGCACCGCGCCCTGCAGGTCGACGAACATGCTCTGCACGCCGGTCTGCGGGAACTCGACGACCTCCTTGATGAACTGGGTCAGGTCGACGCCGGTGCCGATCAGGCCCAGCACCTTGCCGTCCTTCTGGATGATGCAGTTGATCCAGACCTTGGTGACCGACAGCACCTCGTCACGATTGACGTTGAGATGGCAGCCTTTGCCGAGCGCACGAGTCTTGAAGTACCAGATGTCCTGGGGGGCGTCCGGCGAGACCGTATAGCGCAGCCGGTTGTGCTCGTAAGCGTTGTCCTTGTCGTTGAAATAGTAGTGGCCGCTCTTGTCGACCACGGCGAAATAGCTGCGGTCGGTGAAGGAAAGCCGATAGTGCTCGAGCTCGGCGAGGCCGCGCCTGGCCTTCTCCGGATCGGTCTCGTCCTGCGCCCATTCGACGATCACCGGCGCGCGCGCCACCGTCTCGGCCAGCGACACCTCGCGCATCAGCGCTTCCAGCCCGCGATAGCGGTCGAACAGGATCTGCTTCTCGGCGAAGAGCGTGCCGAGCTTCACCACCGTGCCGTTGACCATCCAGAGGAAGATGCCTGATGCCGGCAGCGCGATCGCGACAAGCGTCGCCAGCACGAGCACGAGCACGCGCGCCTTCAGGCCCGAATTGGTCCAGGCGGTCCGCAAACCCATCTCGTCGGCATCTCCCGCGCTCTCCGACATCTTCGGAATCGCGCGGGCGCATGGTGGCCGGGATATGGTTTACGTTTCGTTGACGAATAGGGTGGGCGCCGTGCCCGGCCGTAAGGGCTAGAACAGCCCCTCGATCTGGCCGTGCGCGTCGATATAGATGCGTTCCGCCGCCGGCTGCCGCGGCAGGCCCGGCATGGTCATGATGTCCCCGCAGATCGCGACGACGAAGCCGGCGCCGGCCGAGAGCCGAAGCTCGCGCACCGGCACGGTGTGGCCCGACGGCGCGCCGCGCAAAGTCGGGTCGGCCGAGAAGGAATATTGCGTCTTGGCGACGCAGACCGGCAGGTTGCCATAGCCGGCCGCCTCGAGCTCGGCGAAACGAGCGGTCACCTTGGCGTCGGCCGAGATGCCGGCCGCGCCATAGATTTCGCGCGCGACCGTCTCGAGCTTCTGGCGCAGCGGCATCGCGTCCGGATAGAGCGGCGCGAAATCGGCTTCGCCGCTCTGCGTCAGCGCCGCAACCTTGGTCGCGAGCTCTTCGGTGCCGGCCCCGCCTTCCGCCCAATGCTGGCAGATCACCGCCTCGACGCCGAGATGGTTGCGGCAGAAATTCTGGATCAGCGCGTGCTCGGCAGGCGTATCGCTGGTGAAATGGTTGATCGCGACGATCGCCGGCACGCCGAACTTCCTGACGTTCTCGACATGGCGGGCGAGGTTGGAGAGGCCCGCCTCCAGCGCCTTGAGGTTCTCGGTGCCGAGCATGTCGCGAGCAACGCCGCCATGCATCTTCAGCGCACGGACGGTCGCAACCACCACCGCGACATCGGGTTTCAGCCCCGCCTTACGGCATTTGATGTCGAAGAACTTCTCGGCCCCGAGATCGGCGCCGAAGCCGGCCTCGGTCACGACATAGTCGGCGAGCTTCAGCGCGGCGCGCGTCGCGATCACCGAATTGCAGCCATGGGCGATGTTGGCGAAGGGCCCGCCATGGACGAAGGCAGGCGTGCCTTCCAGCGTCTGCACCAGGTTCGGCATCAGCGCATCGCGCAGCAGCACGGTCATTGCGCCCTGAGCGTTGAGCTCGGCCGCCGTGACCGGGCGCTTGCTGCGGGTGCGGCCGATGACGATGCGGCCGAGCCGCTCCTCCAGATCGGCGAGGTCCTTCGCCAGGCAGAAGATCGCCATCACCTCGGAGGCGACAGTGATGTCGAAGCCGTCCTCGCGCGGGAAGCCGTTCATCGCGCCGCCGAGCGAGGAGACGATCGAGCGCAGCGCCCGGTCGTTCATGTCGACCACGCGCCGCCAGGCGATATGACGTTCGTCGAGGTCGAGCCCGTTACCCCAGTAGATGTGGTTGTCGAGCATTGCCGCCAGCAGGTTGTGGGCGCTGGTGATGGCGTGGAAATCGCCGGTGAAGTGCAGGTTGATCTGCTCCATCGGCACGACCTGAGCATAACCGCCGCCGGCCGCCCCGCCCTTCTGGCCGAAGCAGGGGCCGAGCGAGGGCTCGCGCAACGCGATCATGGTGCGCTTGCCCAAGCGCGTCAGCCCGTCGCCGAGACCGACCGTCGTCGTGGTCTTGCCCTCGCCGGCCGGCGTCGGGCTGATCGCGGTAACGAGGATGAGCTTGCCGTCCGGCTTTTCGGCGAAATCCGGGATCGCGCCGGTGTCGACCTTGGCGATGTACTTGCCATAAGGCTGCAGCGCCGCATCGGGGATGCCGGCCACCTCTGCGATCGCGCCGATGGGCCGCAGGGTCGCCGCGCGGGCGATCTCGATATCGGTCGACATGCCGTTCCCTCATCGTCTCGTCGGATGGAACGCCTGTGCCGGCCAATTCCTCGCAGGGCGGACTATTGCCAAAAAGCGCCCGCAATCGCCAGCGCTCGGGCACATGGACGCAATGTGCCCACAGAAGACTTCACGCCTTCCCCGCCATCACAGTTCGGCGAGGCACTGCCTCTGCCCGAAATCGGACATCGGTCGCATGGAAAGAGGGTGATGCCGCAGGCGTGAGGAGAAGCCATGACAGATATTCCAAGTCGCCGCGACCTGCTCGCGCGCCTCTCGGCCGCGGGCTTCGCAAGCCTCGCCCTCCCGGCCGACGCACTCGCGCAGGGCGCCGAATTGCCGGCGACACCGGCCTGCGAGGGGCATGCCGCTGCGACTCCGCGCCAGACCGAAGGCCCCTATTTCACGCCCTCCTCGCCACAGCGAGCCGATCTACGGGACGACGGCAATGGCACGCTGCTGGTGCTGAGCGGTTTCGTGCTGACCCGGCAATGCCGGCCGGTTCCCGGCGCCCTGCTCGACTTCTGGCATGCCGATACCTCCGGGCAATACGACAATCGCGGCTTCCGCTTCCGCGGCCATCTCTTCGCCGACCAGCAGGGGCGCTACCAGCTCGTCACCCGCGCGCCCGGGCTCTACACCGGCCGCACCCGCCATCTCCATGTGAAGGTGCGAGCGGGCGGCCAGAGCCCGGTGCTCACCACCCAGCTTTATTTTCCGGACGAGCCCGGCAATCGCCGCGACGGCCTGTTCGACCAGAAGCTGTTGATGACTCTCCGCCCCGCAGAAGGCGGCCAGCTCGGCCGTTTCGATTTCGTGCTGGCAGCCTGAACACTATAGCCGCGCCTGCGGATCGGGGTGGCCGTCGATCCGCATCTGGAACAGGAAATAGGTCGGCGAGCAGAAGCCGTAATCCTTCACGGTCGAGGTCGCGCCGGGCACATCATCCGGGATCGCCTGGCACATGTAGTCCTCGCGGCAGAAGCTGGTGGCGCTGCAGGTGCCGCGATTGCCGCGGGTCACCGCCTTCGACAGGCAGTCGTCGAAACGATTGGTCGCGACGCAATCGTCGAAGGCCTTGCCGCCGGCGAGCCCGCAGATCTCGTCCGGCACCTTACCGTTCGCGAAGCCGGCGAAGGTCCGATCGGCCGGCGTGCACTGGCGATAGGCCATCCCGGCGGGAACCCCGATCTTGGCGGGCCGGCAGTTGAAGGCGGTCTGCGAAAAGCCGGTGGCGAAGGCACCGAACTGCCCGGTCTTGCGATAGCGGTCGAGATAGGGCTTGCCGACAGCGGTGGTGATCGCGCCGGTCAGGCAGGGCTGGCCGGAGAAGTTGCGGGCCTCGTCGAGCCTGATGCATTGGCCGAGCTCGATCCCAACCGCCTTGCTCTCGACCAGAGGCTTGCAGGCCGCACCGGCAGCACAGCCCCAGCTCTCGCCGAAAGCCTTCGCGCTCTCGCCTGTGAGGCAAGGCATGGTCAGCGCCGCCGGCCGATAGGTGAAGGGCTGCTCCACCTGCCAGCTTGCCGGCGGCGCGAAGGAAGGCGGGCGATAGCGCTCCGGCTCGGCGCCATGGGCAACCGCTGTGGCATAGGCCGCGCGGCGAAAACCCTCGGCATAGAAATGCGGGGAAATCCCGGTCTTGATCCGGTTCAGCGCCGAGGTCGAGCCGTCGTCGAGCCCGAACATGTGGAAGCCGGCGGTGGCGCCGGCCTGATGGCAGCCCATGCAGGAGCCGTTGTCGAGCCGCTCCAGCAGCGCCTTCTCGCTGCGCACCAGCCGGGTCGCGCGAAAATCGAGCCCGGCCAGCGCGCTCGCCGGCAAGGCCTCGGTGAAGGGATGATTGGCCAGCCGGGCGCTGCCGAAGGTCGAATAGGAGATCGCCTTGGTCGCCAGGAAGCGCTCGGGCAATTGGTAGACGCCCCGGTCGATCGACGGGAGATTGGTCCTGACATAGTCGATCAGGCCCTGCCGGAGCGCCGCATCGCTCTTCAGCTTCGCCACATCAGGCGTGTTCTCCAGTGGCTTGGGTTTCAGCGTGAGGCCGCCCTCGCTCCGGCCAGCCGCGAAGATGCGCTGCAGATAGGCAGCCTGCCCGCCGAACTCGGTTTCCATCCCGGACGGGAAGCGCACGATCTGGGCGTTGAGCTCGATCTGCTTGAGGCTGATCCGCTCCTTCGAAAGCGGCCCGCTGGCGAGTTGCCGCGCAAAGGCGGCCGGGTCGCCGCCGGGCGCGATCGACCAGGCCTGCGCCGCCTCGCGGCAGGAGCCGCCCTCGCCCGCCTTGACGCTGAACACCGCATTGAGTGTGAACGGCAGGCGTGAGGCCAGCCGGCGCTTCAGCTTCGCATCGTCGAAGGCATAGGCCAGCCGGTAGATCAGGCGGACCTCGCCGCAACCGCGCTCGCCGAGCAGCGTCGCGAAATCCTGTCGGTCGAGCCGGTTGACCACCGCGGTCAGCTGGAAGCGCGCGATCGGCGAGCGCAGCCAGCGCAGGTCGATCACACGGCCGACATTCCCGTCGGTGACCTCGTAGAGCTTGCGGCCATTGGCCAGCATCTCGGCGCGCAACGCCGTGACGTCTTCGCCCACCTGGCTGGCGATGGTGCGAAAGGCAGGATTGTCGCGGGCGAGATCGGCCGTGCTTCCAGCCCGGCCACCGCCGAGCACATCGGGCAGCCCGTAGCCGGTTGCTTCAAGGCGTCGCAGCGTGGCGACATCCTGGACATCGAGCAGCGGCTCGGTTGCTCTGGCGGACGCGCTCGCGGCGATACAGGCCAGCACCGCCAGACCAAGCCTGCGCCGACCCGCCCCCCGCATGACGTCCGTCTCCGGCCAATTCGCGCCACCTTGCGCAAGGGAAGGATAGCGTCACGCCTGCCAACGTCCAGCTGGAACCGATCGCGCTGACTGCCGACCGGTCAAGCCGAGCTGCGCTTCTCGCGCAATTCCCGCGCCTTGCGCGCCAGCTCCTCGAACTCAGCCCGCATCTCCTCGAGCTTGTCCTCGTCGAGCTCTTCGAGATCGAGCAGTTCCTCGCGCGCCCCTTCGAGCTTGTTGATCAGCTCGTCGAGCTTGATCTGCATCGCCGCCGTATCGCGGTTCTGGCTGTTCTGGATGATGAACACCATCAGGAAGGTGACGATCGTCGTCGAGGTGTTGATCACCAGTTGCCAGGTGTCGTTGAAGCCGAAGAACGGCCCTGACACCGCCCAGACGACGATGATGGCGAGCGCGACGAAGAAGGTCTGCGGCTTGCCGGCCCAATGCGCCGTCGCCTGCGACAGGCGGGTGAAGAGGGAGCGGGTGCTGCCCGCCGCAATGCTGGTTGCCATGGCTGCCCTCCGGTTAGGCCTGCATCGATCAACACCGATCGCGCGCAGGCGTTCCCGGAGGGCGATGGCTCGGAGTCAGTAGACGACCACCGAACGGATCGACTTGCCCTCATGCATCAGGTCGAAGCCGTGATTGATCTCGTCCAGGCTCAGCTTGTGGGTGATCAGGTCGTCGATGTTGATCTTCCCCTCCATGTACCAGTCGACGATCTTCGGCACGTCGGTGCGCCCGCGCGCCCCACCGAACGCCGTGCCCTTCCAGACGCGGCCGGTGACGAGCTGGAACGGCCGGGTCGCGATCTCCTTGCCGGCCTCGGCGACGCCGATGATGATCGACTCGCCCCAGCCGCGATGGCAGCACTCCAGCGCCTGGCGCATCACATTGGTGTTGCCGGTGGCGTCGAAGGAGAAATCGGCGCCGCCGCCGGTCAGGTCGACGATCGCCTGCACCACCTTGTCGTTGCCGATCTCGGCCGGATTGATGAAGTCGGTCATGCCGAATTTCTCGGCCATGGCACGCTTGGCAGGATTGATGTCGACGCCGATGATCTTGTCGGCGCCGACCATGCGGGCGCCCTGGATCACGTTGAGGCCGATGCCCCCCAAGCCGAAGACGACGACATTGGCGCCAGGCCAGACCTTGGCCGTGTAGATCACCGCGCCGATGCCGGTGGTCACACCGCAGCCGATATAGCAGATCTTGTCGAAGGGCGCGTCCTCGCGGACCTTGGCGAGCGCGATCTCCGGCAGAACGGTGAAGTTCGCGAAGGTCGAGCAGCCCATATAGTGGAACACCTCGCCGCCATCGCAGGAGAAGCGCGAGGTGCCGTCCGGCATCAGCCCCTGCCCCTGCGTGGCACGGATCGAGGTGCACAGATTGGTCCGGCGCGACAGGCAGGACTTACAGCTGCGGCATTCCGGCGTGTAGAGCGGAATGACGTGGTCGCCGGGCTTCAGCGTAGTGACGCCCGCGCCGACCTCGCGCACGATGCCCGCGCCCTCATGGCCGAGGATCGCCGGGAACTTGCCCTCGGAATCCAGGCCCGACAGCGTATAGGCGTCGGTGTGGCAGATGCCGGTCGCCATCACCTCCACCAGCACCTCGCCGGCCTTCGGCCCGCCGATCTCGATGGTCTCGATCGTCAGTGGCTTGCCGGCCTCCCAGGCCACGGCTGCACGTGTCTTCATTTCAGCATCCTCCTTCAGAGCGTTGCCCGCGCCTATTTCAGATAGGTTCGCAGCATCCGTATGATTTCGTCGAGCTCGGCTTCGGGCTCGAAACCGGCCTGTTCGTCGCCGCGATGTCCATGTCCGAGTGCAAGACCGAAGGTCTCGCGCAGATGGCTCTCCAGAACCTCGGCCATCAGCCCGTTGGCAGCCCCGCGCAAAGCGGCGATCTGTTGCAGCAGCGCGCTGCAATCCACGCCCGCCTCGACCGCGCGCTCCAGCGCCTCCGCCTGCCCCTTGATGCGGCGCAGGCGCGCGACGGCACGCTTCTTGTCATCCGGGCTATGCGGCATGGCGCTTCATGCCATAGGGCTAGGATACTCCATGGGAGTATGTCAACCGACAGCCCTGCTCCAAAACGAAAGCCGCGCGAGCGAGGCTCGCGCGGCTGTTTTCTTTGACTGTCGGACTTGGTCAGTACTTGCGGACGACCGGAGCCGGCGCGTAGGCGACCGGGCGCTCGACCGGGCCGCAGCAATCGGGCTCGCCGAAGTTCCAGCGCATGCCGATCTTGATGTCGTGGCTATCGATGTCCTTGATCTTGAGCGGCCCCTGCACCTGCCCGCCATAGGCGTTGACGAGGCGGCCCGACTGGGCATCGCCGAGGTTGAGGTAGCGATAGCCGACTTCGAGGGTCAGGTTCTTGTTCACCTCGTAGCCGACACCGGCCATCAGCGCCCAGGCGACACCGCTCTTGGTGCCGGCATTGGCGGTGCCGAGCGTGCTGTAGCCAGGGCCCCAGCCGCCTGGGTTCAAGGTGCTCATGACGCCCTGGTCGGTGACGCCGTGGATGCGGTTGCTCGCATAGCCGATACCAGCGCCGATATAGGGCGTCAGGCAGTTCCAGGTGCCGAGGTCGACATAGGCGTTGAACAGGGCCACCATCGAGCTGAGGTTGCCCTTGTAGGTGTTGTGCAGGACGGTTCCGCCGCCGAGATCGACCTGGTCGGTCGCACCGAAGCTGCCGCCGCCGCGATACTCGAAGGTACCGTCGACGCGGAACCAGTTGTTGAAGCGGTAGCCGATACCGAGGCCAGCGAAGAACGTGGTCGAGCGATCTTCCTTGGCAGGCCACGTTCCGTTCGCCTGGCGAACATCTTCCTGCTCGTACTTGCCGTAATTGGTGATGCCGACGCCGATATCGCCGCGCAGGTAGATGCCCGACGAAATCGTGCCGCGCAGTTCGGGCGGCGGCGGAGGAACAGGCTGGGCCATCGGAAAGTCTGCGGCACTGGCGATGGCGGATGCGCTCACGGCCATGGCGCCTGCAAGCGCAAGGGTCTTCAGGCTGCGCATGGCAGGCCCCTTCGAGTTTGCATGCAGCTGGACTCAAGTGCACGCGAGTTACCGATGGGGAAACCTTGCCAGAGATTTCTTAAACGAGACTTAACCCTAAAAACTAACCCTATCGATGCGTAAACGGCAGCATTGAACCTGGGAGCTCAGCTTCCGCGAAGGCTTTCATCGGGCGAACCGGGCCACCTCTCCAGGACAGCGCCTTGTCATTCAGATCGCGTGAAACGGAGTGCCAAAATCGATCGCAGGGCTCAGCGCCCTACGATAGATTCCGGAGCTGCCAGCCTTTGGTGCTCGCCCGGGATAATTGCGCAAGGGCTGCGGCAGCCGCTCAGGCCGCCGCCTTGGTCACCGCCTCGACCACCCCGTCGACCGCCCGCAGGACGAGATCGCGGTCGTCGCCCTCGGCCATGACGCGGATCACCGGCTCGGTGCCGGAGGGACGGATCACCAGCCGCCCACCCTCGCCGAGCAGCTGCTCGGCAGCCTTGATCGCGCTGACGACCGGCTTCTCCTCCAGCGGACGGCCCTGCTTGTAGCGGACGTTCTTGAGGATCTGCGGCAGCGGCTCGAAGCAGTGGCAGACCTCGGAGACCGGCTTCTCCTGGCGCTTGACCACGGCGAGCAATTGCAGCGCCGCGACCAGCCCGTCGCCGGTCGTGCCGTAATCGGAAAGGATGATGTGGCCGGACTGCTCGCCACCGAGATTGAAACCGTTGGCCCGCATATGCTCCAGCACATAGCGATCGCCCACCGCAGTGCGTGCCATCGACAGGCCAAGGCCCGCCAGATAGCGCTCCAGGCCGAGATTGGACATCACGGTAGAGACGATCCCGGGCGCCGAGAGCCGGCCGTCCTCCTGCCAGCTGCGCGCGATCACCCCCATGAGCTGGTCGCCATCGACGATCTGCCCCTGCTCGTCGGCGATCAGGACCCGGTCGGCGTCGCCATCCAGAGCAATGCCGAGATCGGCGCGCAATTCGCGCACCTTGCTCGCCAGCGCCTCCGGCTTGGTCGAGCCGACATCCTTGTTGATGTTGAAGCCATCGGGCTCGTCGCCGATGGTGATGACCTCGGCGCCCAGTTCCCAGAGCGCCTCGGGCGCAACCTTGTAGGCGGCGCCATTGGCGCAATCGAGCACGATGCGCAGGCCGTCCAGGCCGAGATTGCGCGGCAGGGTCCGCTTGGCGAATTCGATATAGCGGGCATGGGCGCTTTCGACGCGCTTGGCCCGGCCGAGCATCGCCGAAGACGACAGTTGCTTGCCGAGATCGGAATCGATCAGCCGGGTGATCTCCGCCTCGACCTCGTCGTTGAGCTTGTAGCCGTCCGGGCCGAACAGCTTGATGCCGTTGTCCTCATAGGGGTTGTGCGAAGCCGAGATCATCACGCCGAGATCGGCCCGCATCGAGCGGGTCAGCATCGCCACCGCCGGCGTCGGCATCGGGCCGAGCAGCAGCACGTCCATGCCGACGGAGGTGAAGCCAGCAACCAGCGCGTTCTCGATCATGTAGCCCGACAGGCGCGTATCCTTGCCGATCACCACGCGATGGCGGTGCTCGCCGCGGCGGAAGGCGATGCCCGTGGCCTGCCCGACCCGCAGCGCCAGATCGGGCGTGATCACACCGTTGGCGCGTCCGCGAATGCCATCGGTGCCGAAGTATTTGCGTGTCATGAGGTCAGTCCTCGGAGCCTTGCCCGGCTCGTTGCTTTTGCAGCTCATACAGGCTCTTTGCCTGCTCAGCTTCTCACAAATTGTGTCGGACCGTATCCGCCAGGCACCGGCTATCCCCAGCCCGCATGGCTGGCGGAGGCCCGCATGACAAAGGGCGGCTCGAAGGCCGCCCTTTGATCGTTCAGGATTTGGTCGCGCCGTCAGGCCTGCGGCTGCGGCTCCAGCCCGGCATCGGGCTCGTCGCGCTTGCGGCCCTTGCCGGCGCTCGGCACGGCCGAGCCGCGCGGGGCGTGCGGCGTGTCGGCGTCGTCGCGCGCGGGACGCTTGCCGGCGATTAGGTCGCGGATCTCGTCGCCGGTCAGCGTCTCGAACTCGAGCAGCGCCTCGGCCACCGCGACGAACTCGTCATGGTGCTTGGTCAGGATCTCCTTGGCGCTGACATAGCCCTCATTGACCAGGCGGCGGACCTCGCTGTCGATCTTCTGCGCGGTCGCCTCCGACAGGCTCTGGCTGCGGCCCATCGACATGCCCAGGAAGACCTCTTCCTGGTTGTCGCCATAGGCGACCATGCCGAGTTCGTCGGAATAGCCCATCTGCGTGACCATGGCCTTGGCCATCTTGGTCGCCTGCTGGATGTCGCCGGTGGCGCCGGAGGTGATGTTCTCCTTGCCGAAGGTGATCTCCTCCGCCACGCGCCCGCCCATGGCGACCGCGAGCTGCGAGGTGAACTCCTTGTACTTCATCGAGTAGCGATCGCCCTCGGGCAGGAACTTGACCATGCCGAGCGCGCGGCCGCGCGGGATGATCGTCGCCTTGTGCACCGGCACGCCGGCCGGGACATAGAGGCCGACGATGGCATGGCCAGCCTCGTGATAGGCGGTCAGCTTCTTCTCCTCCTCGGACATCGCCATGGATTTGCGCTCGGCGCCCATCATGACCTTGTCCTTGGCGTCCTCGAACTCGGCATGGGTGACCATGCGCTTGCCCCGGCGGGCAGCGAGCAAGGCGCCCTCGTTGACGAGGTTCATCAGGTCGGCGCCCGAGAAGCCGGGCGTGCCGCGGGCCAGCACCTTGAGGTCGACGTCCGGAGCGAGCGGGACCTTGCGCACATGCACGCGCAAGATCTTCTCGCGGCCGGCGACGTCCGGGTTCGGCACGACGATCTGGCGATCGAAGCGGCCGGGACGCAGCAGCGCCGGGTCGAGCACGTCCGGACGGTTGGTCGCGGCGATGATGATCACGCCCTCGTTCGGCTCGAAGCCGTCCATCTCGACCAGCAGCTGGTTCAGCGTCTGCTCGCGCTCGTCATTGCCACCGCCGAGGCCGGCGCCGCGATGGCGGCCGACCGCGTCGATCTCGTCGATGAAGATGATGCAGGGCGCGTTCTTCTTGGCCTGCTCGAACATGTCGCGCACGCGGCTGGCACCGACGCCGACGAACATCTCGACGAAGTCGGAGCCCGAAATGGTGAAGAACGGCACGTTCGCCTCGCCGGCGACGGCGCGCGCGGTCAAGGTCTTGCCGGTGCCGGGAGGGCCGACCAGCAGCACGCCACGCGGAATGCGGCCGCCCAGGCGCTGGAACTTCTGCGGATCGCGCAGGAACTCGACGATCTCCTGCAGGTCTTCCTTGGCTTCGTCGATGCCCGCGACGTCCTCGAAGGTGACGCGGCCATGAGCCTCGGTGAGGAGCTTGGCCTTGGACTTGCCGAAGCCCATCGCCCGGCCGGCACCGTTCTGCATCTGGCGGGACATGAAGATCCACAGGCCGATGAAGATCACGAAGGGCAGCGAATTGACCAGCAGCGCCATGAACCAGGGCGTGCCCTCGGAGGGAGCGCGGGCCGAGACCTGCACGCCCTTCTGCGCCAGCGTCCGAACGAGCTGCGGGTCGTTGTACGGCGCATAGGCGACGAAGTTGCGGCCATCGGTAAACGTACCGGTAATCTCGGGCCCGGCCACCACGACATTGGCGATACGGCCGGCCTCGGACTCGTTGATCAGCTGGCTAAAGGGGATTTCATTGGTGCTGGCACGCTGGCTCGGGCTCTGGAACAAGGTGACCAGCGCCAGGACCAGCAGGAAGATCACCACCCAGAGGGCGAAATTGCGGAAATTCGGATTCATTACGGTTCCGATCCGCTCGCCGGCGGGATTGCCGCGCGAGCCTGTGGTTTTCGCTGCTTAATCTAGGGCCGCCATGCCCCCTTGCCAAGGGAAGCCTGACCCTTCTTAGGGTTATACCGTCGCAGGGTGAACGCCCCGGCGCCTTTCGCCTTCGCGCATCAGCGTCAAAACGCCATCGCCGGCCAGCGACAAGCGAAAGCCGCCGAGCGTGCGCCGCAGCGCCCTACCCTCGCGCGCCGCGGCGATCAGTACTTTCGCGCAATCCTCGAGCCGCGCGAGACGCGGCGGTACGCTGGCCTGCGCCTCGCCATCCTGCGCCGCGGCAAGCGCGAGCCCCAGGCTCCGGATCGCGATTTCCTCAGGCTCCCCGCAGAGCCGCGCGAAATCGAACCAGCGCTTGCCGTCCTCATCCCCGGCCGGCACGCTCGCCAAGGCACGCGCCGCCAATCTGTCGAGCGCCTCGTCGGCCCGCGCCAGCCGATGCGCGAGCTGCCCGAGTCGCCCGACGGTCAGCCCTTCACGGGCCAGGACCGGCAGCATTCCGCGCCAGCGGATGCGGGCGAAGCGCGGATCGTCATTGGACGGGTCGCGGATGAAGGGAAGCCCTCGTGCCTCGCAAGTCGCGACAAGCCGAAATTTCGCGATCCCGAGCAGCGGTCTCGCCAGCACGATCCCGTTCACCGCGCTGCGCGGCGCCATACCCGCAAGGCCGGCGAGACCGGAGCCGGCCGCCATGCGCATCAACAGCGTCTCGGCCTGGTCGTCGGCAGTATGCGCGGTGACGATCGCGGTAGCGCCTGGCACCCTCGCCTCCTCCGCCAGCAGCGCATAGCGCGCCGAGCGCGCCTTCTCCTGCACGCCGGCCTGCGGCTTCGGGCCCTGCCAGCGCCGCGTACGATGCTCGACACCAAGCCTCGCGCACAGCTCGCCGACCATCACTGCCTCCTGCGCCGCCTCGGGGCGCAGGCCGTGATCGATGGTGACAGCCAGGAGCCGCGGACGCCCCAGCCCGGCCCATTCGGCGAGAAGTGCGAGAAGAGCGATGGAATCCGGCCCGCCGGACACGGCGACGATGAGCGCATCCTCGCCGGCGAGCGGGCGGAACAGGGTGTCGGCTTCCGCCGCCGTCAGCGGCTCGGAGTCGGCAGGTTCTGCGGGCGCCGCGGTCAAGCGCAGCGGGCGCGCTGCCGTTCGCGCTCGACACCCTGGCGCACCGCATTCGAAGCGGCCGGATAATCGACACCGACCTTGGCGAAGGTGGCGCAGGCCTGGTCACGCGCGCCGAGCCCGTTCAGGGACATGCCGAGCTTGAGCAGGCTGTCGGCGCCCTTGCCGGCCTTCGGAAAATCGCGCGAGATCTTCAGGAACTGCTCGGCTGCCTCGCGATAGCGCCGACGCTGGTAGTAGCTCTCGCCGAGCCAGAAGGTCGCGTCGGCCGCCAGACGGTCGCGCGGATAGCTCTGCAGGAACTCGCGGAAGCTCATCTCGGCGCGCTCGTATTCCTTGCGCAGCACATGGGCGTAGGCGACGTCGTAGAGCTCGCGCGGACTGCCCGCCTGCCCCGTCGCCGCGACGCTCGAGCCGCGCGGCGTCGCCGGAGGCAGCGCACCTCCCGGAACCGGACGCCCGACGCTGGACAGGTCCATCGGGCCCTGCCCCTGGTCCCCGGCGAACTCCTCGTCGATGATCTGGCCGAGCTGGCGCGGTCCGCCTGCGGCGCCTGGCTGGGCGGCGGGATCGAAGGCGTCGCCGCGGCGCTCGCGGCCCGGCGTCTGCTGGGGAGCGGCCGGACGAGGCGCCTGCGGCGCCGGCGCAGCAGCTGCGCCGCCACGCTGTCCGCCGCGCTCGGAGAAGCGGAAGTCGACATCTTCCTGCATCTTGCGCAGCTGCTCGGTCAGCCGCCGGTTCTCGAACTGGAGTTGCTCGATCTGGCCGGAGAGCTGGCGCAGCTGGTTCTCGAGCCGGCTCGTGCGCACCACGAGATCGGCCGCATCCTGCGCGGCGGCAGGCTGGGTCAGGCCGATCGCCAGCAGCGAAAAACCGGCAAGCAGGGCATGCCGCAGCGAGAGCCGCTTCCGGCCCGAAATCGAAATCGTCGCAAAGCTCATATCAGGCAAAACCGCATCGCCCCGGGGACTGACCTTATCACACGCGAATACCGCGGCCAAAATATGGAAAAGCCGGCGCTTTCCTTGCGGTAAGCGCCGGCCACGTCAAGCTTTTATCGAGCTGTCCGGTTCAGACGCCGCCGGCGCCGTCGAGCACCGTCACGGCGCGGCGGTTCTGCGACCAGCAGGAGATGTCGTTGCAGACCGCGACCGGCCGCTCCTTGCCATAGGAGATGGTGCGGATGCGGTTGCCGGGGATGCCGCGCGAGGCGAGGTAGTCGCGGACCGTCTGGGCGCGGCGGGCGCCGAGCGAATAGTTGTATTCGCGGGTACCGCGCTCGTCGGCATGGCCTTCGATGGTGAAGGTGTAGCGCGGATAGCGCTGCAGCCAGCCCGACTGCTTGTCGAGCGTCGCGACCGCGGTCGGGGTCAGGTCGGTCGAGTCGGTCTCGAAGAAGACGCGATCGCCGACATTGACGACGAAGTCCTGGGCGCTGCCCGGCGTGGCGGCGCCGCCGGCGCCGAAGCCGTCGGCGTTCTGGTCCTTGGCGCAGGCGCCGAGGGCGAGCGCGCCCATCAGGGCGGCGGCGATGCGCACGGTACGGGCGCTGGCTGCGAAGGAAGCGAGCATGTCAATTCTCTCCGAATTTCGGGCGCGGAGCGCGCCGGGCGGCGTCACGCGTTATCCCAATCAATGATGTGTCAACCTAAACGAGACCTTGCCAAAACAAGGCGAAGTGGCGGCATTGCGGCGTATGGTTAACCAAATATGGCCGGAAACCGACGGTTCGATGATGTTGTATTCCTGCATCAGCGCGGCACGCGCTAACGCGCGGCGGTGAGCAGCGGCGACCAGGTCGGATCGGAGGCGAAGGACGGCGTCGGCACCGGCACCTCGACCCGGCCGGTGATGTCGACCATGTAGAGCTTGCCGCCGGACTGCCCGCCGGGATCCCGGAAGAACATGATGTACTGGCCATTCGGGGCCCAGTTCGGCGCCTCGTTGTGGAAGCTCTCGGTCAGGATGCGTTCGCCCGAGCCGTCAGGCTTCATCACGCCGATCCCGAAGGTGCCCCCGCCCTGGCGGGTGAAGGCGATGAGGTCGCCGCGCGGCGACCAGGACGGCTGCGAATAGGAGCCCTGGCCGAAAGAGATGCGCTTGCCCTCGCCGCCCCCGGCGCCCATCACGTAGAGCTGCTGCGAGCCGCCGCGATCGCTCTCGAAGACGATCTGCGACCCGTCGGGCGCATAGGACGGCGAGGTGTCGATCGCTGCCGTCGACGTCAGCCGCTGCGTCGTGCGCGAGCCGATGTCGATCGCGTAGAGATTGGCGTTACCGCCCTGCTGCAGGCTGAGCGCGATGCGCGCGCCGTTCGGCGAGAAGCGCGGGCTCGTGGTCATGTCCGGGAAGTTGCCGACGACCTGGCGCTGGCCGGTCTCGATATTGAGGACATGCACGCGCGGCTGTTCGCCGGTGCGCTGTGCCATGTAAGTGACCTCCTGGGCTACCGGCGAGTAGCGCGGCGTCACCACCGAGGTCTCGCCGCCGGTCAGGTAGCGCACATTGGCGCCGTCCTGGTCCATGATGGCAAGACGCTTGCGCCGGGCCTCCTTCGAGCCGGATTCGTCGACGAAGACCACGCGGGTATCGAAGAAGCCGCCGACGCCAGTGATCTTGGTGAAGATCGCGTCCGAAATGATGTGCCCGACCCGGCGGGAATTGTTCGGGTCGGTGAAATATTGCTGGCCGTCGATCTGCTGGCCGGCGACCACGTCCCAGAGCCGGAACTCGGCCCGCAGCCGCCCGCCCTCGCGCGCAACGCGGCCGATCACCAGAGCCTGCACGCCAGCCGCCTTCCAGGCCTCGAATTGCGGCGCCGCGTCGAAGGGCGGGTTCTTCTCGGGATGGCGCGCCTTCTCGATCGGCACGAAATAGCCGCAGCGCTTCAGGTTGTTGGCGATGATACCGGAGACCAGCCCGCCGCCCTCCCCGGCGAAATCGGCGACCGCGATCGGCATCGGCTGGAAGGTGCCCTTGCGCAGGTCGATCACCAGCTCGGCCCGGGCCGGCGCGACGAGCTGCGGCAGGATGAGCCCGGAGCCAGCGAGTGCGAGTGCGCCGCGGCGGGTCAGCCCGGAGGGACGAGAAATGGAATGATCAATGCGGTCCATGGCGGTCACAGCACGTCCCTGGCGTCGAAATTCACGATGACGTCGCGCCAATCGTCGTAATAGGCAGCAAATTGCGCGGGAATGCGCAGCGGCGAGCAACGGCGCGTCGCCGTCAGCGCCGAGTCCGCCGCGACCCGGAAGAGCGGGTCCGACGAGGAGTTGGTCACACTCGCCTGGCCGATCAGCGAGCCGTCGGTGTTGAGCTTCATGCGCACCTGCGGCACCACCGGCTTCGAGGCGCTCTGCAGCGCGATCGGCACGTTCCAGCACTTCTGGAGCTGTTCCTGGATGATGCCCATCAGCTGCGTTCGCAGCGACGGCGAGAGCTTCTGCGCGGAGCCGGTCTGGGTGCCGAGCGAGGCGGTCCGGTTGATCTGCGGCGCACTCGATCCCGAGGACTGCGCCTGCTCCTTCGATTGCAGCAGCTTGGCGATGTCGTTCGGGTTGAAATTCTTGGCGATCTCGGCTTCGCGCTTGGCCTTGGCTTCCGCCTCGCGCTTCGCCTTTGCCTCGGCCGCGATCTTGGCCTTCTGCTCGGCTTCAGCTTTCGCCTTGGCTTCAGCGACGGCCTTCTCCTTGGCGGCCTTGGCCGCTTCGGCGCGCGCCTGCGCCTCCGCTTCGGCCTTCGCCTTGGCGGCGGCCTTGGCCTCCTGCTCGGCCTGCTTGGCCTTGCGCTCGAGCTCGGCTTCCTCGGCGAGCTTGGCCTGTTCCTCGCGGCGCTGCTCCGCTTCCTGGGCGGCCGCCTGCTCGGATTTCTGCGGCGGCTGCTTCACCGGTTCGGCCGGCGGTGTCGGCTTCGGGGTCGGACGGGCAGGCGGCAGCGGCGCAGCGGCATTGTCGTCGGCGACCTTGAGCTCGGGCGGCCGCGAGGGCGGCGCCGGCGTATCCTGCTTGGCCTCGCCCGCTTCCTTGCGCTCGACGATCTCGGACTGGCGCTCCGCCCGCTGCTGCGGCTTCTCCTGCACCTTCTCGGCCTGGCGCTCACCGCGGGTGACCTGGTTCAGCGCGGAAGGGTCGATCACCTCGACGGCGATCGCCTCCTGATGCTCGGGCAGCGGCGTCGCACCGGCAAAGGCCAGCAGCCCCGCGACCAGGACGGTCGCGTGGCCCAGGGCGGAAACCGCCAAGCCCGGCTCTGAGCGCGAAAGCATCAACGCAACGGCACCTTCTCGTTCAACGCGAATGTGGTTCGGTGACCAGCGCCACGCGCTTGAAGCCGGCGCTGGTGATCGTCGCCATCACCGAGGCGACGCGGCCATAGTCGACCTGCTTGTGGCCGCGCACATAGATCCGGTCCTCGAAGCCCTGCTTGGCGAGGCCCTGCAGCTTCTGCACGAGGTCGGGCTCGAGCGTCGGCTGGTCCTGCAGGAAGATCTGGCCCTTCTCGTCGATGGCGATGGTGATCGGCTTCTGATCGACGTTGATCGGTTTGGCGCCGGTCTGCGGCAGGTCGATCGGCACGCCGGTCGCGATCAGCGGCGCGGCGACCATGAAGATGATGAGCAGCACCAGCATGACGTCGATGAACGGCGTCATGTTGATCTCGGCGATGGCTCCGTGGCGACGCGGTCGACGCCCGCGGCGCCCCCCGGCCTTCCCGCCGGCAGCGGCTGACATTCCCATTGTCTACGCCCTCACGCCGCCAGACGTTCGTCGATCTGCCGCGACAGGATCGCGGAGAATTCGTCGGCGAAGGCCTCGAGCCGGTTCTGCGCCTTGGCGACCTCGGCCTGCAGCTTGTTGTAGGCCATCAGCGCGGGGATCGCGGCGAATAGGCCGATCGCGGTGGCGAACAGCGCCTCGGCGATGCCGGGCGCGACGACCGCGAGCGAGGAATTCTTCGAGACCGCGATCGCGGTGAACGAGGTCATGATGCCCCAGACCGTGCCGAACAGGCCGATGAAGGGCGCCGACGAGGCGATGGTCGAGAGCACGAGCAGCTTCGATTCGAGCCGTTCCGCCTCGCGCTGGATGGTGACGTCGAGCACCTTGTCGATGCGGGCCGACAGGCTCGCGACCGAGCGCCCGCCATTCTCGAAGGAGCGCTTCCATTCGCGCATCGCCGCGACGAAGACGGCGGCCATGTCGTTGACCGGCCGGTTGGAGAGGTCGCGATAGAGCTCCTCGAGCGAGCGCCCGGACCAGAACACCTCCTCGAACGCGTCCATGTCCTGGCGCGTGCGGCGATACAGCAAGGTCTTGTCGATGATGATCGACCAGCACCAGATCGACGCCGCCAGCAAGCCCATCATCACCAGCTTGACGACGATGTGGGCGTGCCAGAACAGCGTCCAGAACGACATGTCGACCTGCGGCGCGGCCTGCGCGATCTCCACGGCGGGGTTCATCCTGTCACCTTTCTCTCTCGAGCCTGTACCGACCAGGCTGTCACGGCCTGATCGAATCCGGCTCTGGCCGACGCGAAACCGAGTGCGGCCTCGCGCAGCCTGTTCTTTGCGCCGCGAAATTCGCGCCGCCGCCCGTTTCTGCGCTCCGGGGGTATGCCATTGACACCAATTGCCGCTGAATTCGGCGAAAGATGGGCCAAACGGCGATGTTCCCGTGCGCCAAAGGCCTTGTGTCCGGTTACGTCACCGTCAAGGTTAAGGGCCTGCATGGTTAATATCGCGTTATGACGGCCATGCGGCCGTCGGCGGGCGACCTGGCGGCGACCGAGGGTTGGGGCGATGCGGTTTGGCGAATGGCTGGCAGGCCAAGTCCGGAGCTATGCCCGGAACTATGTCTGGAATCGCACGACGCTGAGCGCGATCCTGATCGTCTCGCCGGCCATCCTCTCCTCGATCGCGACCTTCGCCCTGTCGAACTCGCTCGACCGGCGCAGCGCCCGCTTCACCGAGGAGCGCGATGGCATCGCCCGCGACCTCGGCGCGCTGGACGGCCATGTGAAGAGCTTCGAGACCCTGCAACTCGGCCGTGGCGCCCTGCTCCTGGTGCTGAACGGCTCGCAGGCCGACATGCAGTACAAATACCTGCTCGACCGGCTGTTCCGGCTGAACGCCAAGCAGACAGTGCGCCGTATCGCAGCGGTCGTTCACCCGCAGGATTGGCAGAGCCGGATGGCGCCCTATGACGCCCTCGTCGACCAGGAGTACAGCGACGCCGGAACGATCCAGAGCATCCAGGCGATGGAGAACGCCATGGTTCTGGAGGCGAGCGAGAAGCTGACCGCGCTCCAGCTGCGTCACAACATCGTCACGGGGCGTATCGCCAAGATCGAAAGCCTGAAGGCGCAGATCACCGCTGTCCTGGCTTCGCTGACCTCTGCTCTCACCATCGTGATCTTCTTCATCACCACCAACAAGCAGAAGCCCGCGCCGGCCACCGCACCAGCAGCGCCGGAAAAACGCCAACGGCCCGCCTCCGTAAGGAAGCGGGCCGCCGACGATCGATAGCTCTGAAAAGGGGCGATCAGGCGCTTTCGACAGTATCGGTGCCGGTGCTGGGGCGGCGCGTATTCATGAACTCGTCGAACTCGGCCTTGTCCTTGGCCATGCGCAGCCGGCCGAGGAAATCGTGGAACTCGCGCTGCTCGTCCTCGAGACGACGCAGCGTCTCGTCGCGGTATTCGTCGAAGGCGCGGTTGCCGCTCGACGACGGGCCGCGGCCCCAGCCGCCGAAGCCGCCACGGCCACCCCACTGCTGGGCGCCGCCCATGCGCTCACGCAGGCGCTCCATCTTGTCCTGCAGGCGATTCATCCGGTGCTCATAGCGAGCCGGTCCGCAACCATGTCCCATGCGTCCACTCCAGAAAAGAAAGGCCAGGGTCGCCAGACCCAGCGGCCAGAAGATGATGAAGCCGAGCACCGCGAAGGCGATCCAGGCTCCCTTTCCATATTCGTCAAGCTTCGCGACGATCGGCATCGATCCCTCTCGAACCTGAATGGCAGCGGCGGATGCCGCTGCCGGCCAACCTCCCGATCGGCTCTCGCCGACCGTGTGAATGTAAATCACATTCACATATCTGGACGCCACTGCCAAGGCTTTCAAGACGGCCGGATCAAAAATTTCGGAAGGAGGTCAGCCTGCCTGGTCGGGCGGCAGGCCCAGACCCTTGAGATAGATCAGCATTCCAGCTTCGAGCAGGTCGGAGGCCGACATCGGCAGTGGGCGCCGGCCGGCATCGGCGCGGCCGAACAGAGCGGCGACGCCGTGCGACATCGCCCAGATATGCAACGCCATCATCAGGGCCGGTGGCCTCTTGCCCTGGGGCAATGCCGCGATCAGCGTCTCCGCCGCCTGGCGCAATTGCTGGAACGAGCGGTCGGCGGCAGCGCGCAATTCCGGGCTGGCATCGAGAGGAACGCCGGCCTCGAACATCGCCGAATAGAAGGCCGGCTGGTCATGAGCGAAGGCGAGATAGGCCCGGCCGAGCCGATGGAATGCCGTCTCCGGATCGGGCCTGCCATTGTCCCAGGCCTTGGCGAGGGCAGCCTCGAAGGCGGCAAAGCCGTGGACCGCGACATCGGCGAGCAGTTCGTCGCGGTCGCGATAATGCCGGTAGGGTGCCGCCGGGCTGACGCCGGCCATGCGCGCGGCCTCGGCGAAGGTAAAGCCATTCGGCCCCTTCTCGCCGATCAGGCCGAGGGCGGCGCGGACCAGCGCCTCCTTGAGATTGCCGTGGTGGTACCCCCGCGGCTGCTCGGGCTCGTTGCGTTTCCAGCTCATGTTACGGGCCCTAACATGGCGATCCGCCAGCGTCGATGCCAGCCACCGCAGGAGCGATCAGAGGATTTCGAGGCCGAGGCGGTGCCGCAGCACGTCCGGGATGCGCCGTGCCTTGCCGCCGCCGACGCAGGCGACCTTGACCTGCGCCGTGACCAGCACCTCCTCGCCGCGCAGGATGCGCTGGTCGAGTTCCATGGTCGCGCCACGCGCGAGGGTCGGCTTCGTCTCGATGGTCAGGAGGTCGTCCATCACCGCGGGCCTGACGAAATCGATCAGCATGCGCCGGACTGCGAAGCCGAGCGCAGCATCGCCGTCGAAGAGCTCGCGCTGCTCGATCCCGAGATCGCGGATCAATTCGGTCCGGCCGCGCTCCATGAAGCGCAGATAGGAGGCGTGGTAGACGACGCCGGAGAAGTCGGTGTCCTCGTAATAGACACGGACGGAGATACTGTGAGCGGCGGCCATAACGGTCTTTCCGGGAGATAACGCGGGCGTTCTAGACCGCCATGCGCGCCCCGGACAACCTCATGGAACGCGCCCCGCCGCTCAGCGCTTGCAGGGCTTGCCCATGAACGAGCCGCAATCATAGGGCTGCGCCAGATCGCGCCGGACCGAGTTCTTGCCGGCGCCGATATCGTCGATGCGCCAGCCCCCGCCTTCCTCGACCATGCGGAACGGCACCGACATGGCCTTGCCGAAGCTGCGGAAGCTCGCCGTCACCACCGCCTTGCCGCCGGCCGGTCCTTGAGTCACCGTGACCTTGAGGTTCTTCACCTCGCCATCCTGGCCCTGGATGAACGGATCGGCGCCGATATGGCCGATATCGCCGCTCTCGTCCTGGTAGCGGTCGTCGCGGGCGAACAGCGCTGCCAGGCTCTTGCTCATCAGCGCATCGCGATGCGGCGGGCGCCAGGGCGGCTCGCCGCCGCCGTCCAAGGTCTTCTGCGTGGCCGCATAGGCCTTGCGCACGGTGGCGTCGGGCGTGGGCTCTGCGGCATGGCCAGCCACGGAAACCAGCATCAGGCCGGCCAGTATCATTGCAGATCGCATATCGCTTCTCCCAGCCTCGCCTGATCGAACCCGATGACAGCACGATGGGCAGGAGGCCGCATCATCCAAATGCGGGACAACCTTCGTCCGGCATCAATCCTCGTCCCCATCCCCGAACAGCCCGAACTGCGCGCCCTCGCGGCTCGGCTCGGGCATGCCGAGATGCCGGAAGGCGTGCGGCGTCAGCAGCCGCCCGCGCGGCGTGCGCTGGATGAAGCCCTGCTGCAGCAGGAAGGGTTCGATGATCTCCTCGATCGCATCGCGCGGCTCGGAGAGCGAGGCGGCGATGGTCTCGATCCCGACCGGGCCGCCGCCGAAATTGATCGCGACCGTCGTCAGATAGCGCCGGTCCATCTGGTCGAGGCCGATCGCATCGACATCGAGCAGGCCGAGCGCCTTGTCGGCCACCTTGCGGGTGACGATCGCGTCACCGTCGACGATGGCGAAGTCGCGCACGCGCCGCAGCAGCCGACCGGCGATGCGCGGCGTCCCGCGCGCACGACGGGCGATCTCGTTCGCCCCGTCATCCGACATGGGAACCCCGAGCACCCGCGCCCCGCGCGCGACGATGCCCTGCAATTCCTCGACGGTGTAGAACTGCAGGCGGATCGGGATGCCGAAGCGATCGCGCAGCGGCGTCGTCAGCAAGCCAGCGCGGGTGGTGGCGCCGACCAAAGTGAACTTCGGCAGGTCGATCTTGACCGAGCGTGCCGCCGGCCCCTCGCCGATGATCAGGTCGAGCTGGTAGTCCTCCATCGCCGGATAGAGGATTTCCTCCACCGCCGGATTGAGGCGGTGGATCTCGTCGATGAAGAGCACGTCGCGCTCTTCGAGATTGGTCAGCTGCGCCGCAAGGTCGCCGGCCTTGGCGATCACCGGCCCCGAGGTCGAGCGGAAGCTGACGCCGAGCTCACGCGCCACGATCTGCGCCAGCGTCGTCTTGCCAAGGCCGGGCGGACCGACGAACAGGACATGATCGAGCGCATCGCCGCGGGTGCGGGCAGCGTTGATGAAGACCTGGAGATTGGCGCGCGCCGCCGCCTGCCCGGTGAAATCGGCAAGCGAGAGCGGCCGCAGCGAGGCTTCGCTGTCATCGTCGCGCTTGTCCGCCGTCATCAGGCCGGGACGCTTCGGCTCACTCACAATTCAATCTCCAGCTCCAACGCATCATGCACCGGGATGTCCTGGTAGCCGGTCTTGATGATCGTCGGAACCATGGCGCGATAGGCGTCGATCGCCTCGACATAGAGGCCGGAGAAGCGGAAGCCGTGCTTCTGGTAGAAGACCAGCGCCGGCATGTTGTCGTTGGTCAGCATCGCCCTGAGCTTGCGCGCGCCGGCCGCCTTCGCCGCCGCCTTCACCGCCTCGAGCATGCGCGAGGCCGCGCCCTCCCCCGGCTTCAGCGAATGCAACGCGCACAGCACTGCGATATCGCCGTCGCGCGTCCAGCTCGCCACCGCCAGCAATTCGCCCTCGGCCGTGAACATGCCGATCAGGGGCAGTTCGGCGCAGTCATAGAGCTTCGAGCCGATCATCATCCGATGCGAGCCCCAGTGCCGCATCATCAGGGCGAGGAAGGCCGACTTGTCGGCGATCTCGCGGAAGATCACCGCCGGTCCCTTCTTCATTTCGCCAGCTCCTTCAGGCCGAGCCGGATCAGTTGCGCCGTACCGGCGCCCTCGCCCGCCTCGCGCGAGGCAGCCGCGATCGCCGCGACCGCCTGCGCCTGTGGGTAGCCGAGATTGGTCAGCGCCGAGACCGCGTCCGCCACCGGCTGCGGCAGCCGCTTGTCCTCGAGCGCGCCGGAGAGCTGCGCCAGCCCCGGGTCGACATGGCCGAAGGCCGGCGCCTTGTCCTTGAGCTCGGCGCAGATGCGCTGGGCGAGCTTGGGACCGACGCCCGGCGCGCGTGCCACTGCCGCCTTGTCGTTGGTTGCGATCGCGGTCGCGAGCGCGCCGGGCTCGAGCGTCGAGAGGATGGCGAGCGCGACCTTGGCGCCGACGCCCTGCACCATCTGCATCAGCCGGAACCAGTCGCGCTCGTTATCCGACATGAAGCCGTAGAGCCGGATCGCATCCTCGCGGACATGCGTCTCGATCGACAGCGCCGCCGCCTCGCCGATCTTGGGCAGGCGCTGCAGCGTGCGCGAGGAGCACTGCACGACATAGCCGACGCCCTGCACGTCGACGATGACATGGTCCTCGCCATACGAATCGATGAGGCCCTTGAGCTTTCCGATCATGCCTCCTGTTAGCATGGCCGCAGCCCGCCGCCAGACCGGATCATTCGCGGCGATCATGCGTTCTCCACCGGCGATGCCCGGGAGCTCGATGTGCTGACGAAAACGAGGGATCTGCGGACCGGCCGCTCAGTCTGGCAGGACAAGCGACCGCCACGCTTTCCAAGGCACGAGATCACCGGCGACACGCAAGCCGACGTCGTCGTCATCGGCGCCGGCATCTCCGGCGCGATGCAGGCCGACGCGCTGAGCACAGCTGACTTCGACGTGCTGGTGGTCGACCGGCGCGGCCCGGTCCGCGGCTCGACCCCGGCGAGCACCGCTTTGCTGCAATACGAGATCGACCAGCCTCTGACGAAGCTGACGCGCCAGATCGGCGAGGACGCCGCGATCCGCGCCTGGCGCCGCTCGCGTCTCGCCCTCGACAGTCTGGCGGCACGGATCCAGGAACTCTCGATCGCGCGCGTCGCTCGCCGCGACTCGCTCTACCTCGCCGGCGATGTGCTCGACGCCGATGCATTGGCCCGCGAGCACGAGGCGCGCCGGCACGCCGGGCTGGAGACCGCCCTCCTCAATGCCGACATGCTGAAGGAGCGCTTCGGCATCGAGCGCCCCGCTGCCCTGCTCGGCTACGACAATCTCGAAGCCGATCCAGTCATGCTCGCGGCCGGTTTCCTGCGCGCTGCTCTCGCCCGCGGCGCCCGTCTCGCCTGGCCGGTCGAGATCGTCGACCTCGACACCAAGCCGCGCTCGGTCAGCCTCCGCACGCGTGAAGGCCACCGCATCCGCTGTCGGCACCTCGTTTTCGCCACCGGTTACGAACTGCCCTTCGGCATGCTGCCCAGGGGCCACAAGGTGCTCTCCACCTGGGCTCTGGCGACGGTGCCGCAGACGAGGCGCCTCTGGCCAGAATGCTGCTTCATCTGGGAGGCATCCGACCCTTACCTCTATCTGCGCAGCACCCGCGACGGCCGCGTCATCTGCGGTGGCGAGGACGAGGATTTCGTCGACGAGGACAAGCGCGACGCCCTGGTCGAGCGGAAGACGGCCGCGATTCGGCGCAAACTCGGCGAGCTCCTGCCGCAGCTTTCGACGGAGGTCGACTATGCCTGGACCGGAACCTTCGGCACCTCCGAAACCGGACTGCCGACGCTGGGGCCGATGCCGGACCTGAGGAATTGCTGGGCGGTGATGGGCTTCGGCGGCAACGGCATCACCTATAGCCGCATCGGCGCAGAGATCGTGCGCGCCGGCCTGCTCGGCAAGGCAGATCCGGATGCCGAGATCTATGCCTTCCGCAGCTGATACTGTGCCAGCAGCGCCCGGGCACCGCGGTGCTGCGCATGGCAGATCGCGACAGCGAGCGCATCCGCCGCGTCGGCGCTGCGCGTCTCGGCCTTGGGCAGGAGCACGCGGATCATCGCCTGCACCTGCTTCTTGTCGGCATGGCCAACGCCGACCACGGTCTTCTTCACCAGATTGGCGGCGTATTCGGCGACGTCGAGCCCGGCCAGTGCCGGCACGACCAGTGCGATGCCGCGTGCCTGTCCGAGCTTCAGCGCCGATTGCGGATCGCGGTTGATAAATGTCTCCTCGACCGCGGCCTCCTGCGGCCGATGCCGCGCGATCACCTCGGTTATGCCCTCATGCAATTGCCTGAGACGATCGGCCAAGGGCTGCTTCTCGTCGCTTTCGACCACGCCGCAGGCGACGAAGGAGAGCTTGGTTCCCTCACTGATGACGAGACCCCAGCCAGTCTTCCTGAGACCGGGATCGAGGCCGAGAATGCGAATCGGATCGGACATGCGCGAACGCTATTCCCGATCTGGCTCCGACGCACCCTGTCGCCGCGAAAGAGGGGTCGAGGCGCGAGCCCCGACCCCGTCTTGCATGACGCAACCGCGGAACGGCTTGCTCAGGCGCCCTTCAGCCGGGTGTTGCACTGGCTGTAGTAGCCGCCGCCCTTCTGGATCCATTTCAGGTCGCCATTGCCGCCATTGGCCTTGTTGGCGTTGTACTGGTCATTGCAGGTCTTGAAGCGCTGCTTGCCGGCCGAGAGGGTCGAGTATTTCGGATCGACCTTGCTCGGGAACGTGGCGTTGCCGGCCGAAGCGGGGGCCGCTGCGGGCTTGGCGGGAGTAGCGGGCGCACTGGCAACCGGCTTGGCCGGAGCGGTCGTGGTCGCCGTGGCAGGAGTCGCAGCGGCAGGAGCAGCCGCGTCGCCGCATTGCGCCTTGCGGAAGTCGTTCCAGGACTGGCCGCCGAGCGTGTTGCCGGTCTTGGCAGCGTTATACTTGGTGCTGCACTCCTTCATCGTCAGCGCGAGCGCCGGCGACGATGTCTGCAACATGAAACCGCCGCTGAGCGCGAGAAGGCCGGCGGCAAGCGCGAATCTGGTGCGTGTCATGAGCGTCATCCCCTATGGGGCCGGGTGGGCGCTGCGTCGGCCTGGCGGGACATTCCGGGAGGTCACGCGGCAGGAGGACGCTAGGATCGCCAAGATGAACGCAGGATGATGGGCTCCATTAAAGTTTCGTAACGTACTGCCTCCGTCGCGCTGGCCATCCGCCTCCGCGCAAGAGCCCATCCAGCCGGGAAGCAGAGCGAAAGACCGGGACGCAGCCCAGGCATCGATGAGCCGGGCTCATCGATGCCATCACTGCAACGGGGGTTGATCGTTTCGCAGCTTGCGTGGAGGAAAGAAAATCCTTCTCCGGCGGCGTAATGACCGAACTCCTTCCCCTGCTCTTTCCCGGCGTCACGCTCCAGGGCATCGTCGTCCTCCTCGTCGCAACCTTTCTCGGCGGGCTGGTGCGCGGCTTCACCGGCTTCGGCTTCGCCATGGTGTTCATGCCGCTGGCCTCGGCCGTGCTCGGTCCCGTCGCGGCGCTCGGGCTGATCTGGGTGATCGACATGCCCTTCGCCTTGCCCATCGGGTTCCGGGCGGCCAAGCGCGCGGAATGGGGCGAGGTCATCCCCCTGCTGATCGCCGCGACGCTGACCCTGCCAATCGGCATCGCCCTGCTGACCTGGCTCGACCAGCAGACCATGCGCTGGATCCTGGCGCTGCTCGTGCTGGCGGCGGTCGCGCTGATGGCCTCGGGCTGGCGCTATCACGGCAAGCCCGGCATCCCGCTCTCGCTCGGCGTCGGGGCAGCGTCCGGCCTGTGCAACGGCCTCGCCAGCATCGGCGGCATGCCGCTCGCCGTGTTCTGGCTCGGCGCCCAGCGCAACGACCGGCACAAGACCCGCGCCAACCTGCAGACCTATATCGGCCTCAGCACCTTTGTCAGTGGCACGATCCTGGCGCTCAAGGGCATCATCACGCTCGCCTCGGCGCTGATGGCACTGCCGCTCTTTGCGATCTACGGCATAGGCCTCTGGCTCGGGACGCACGCTTTCGGCATCGCCTCCGAGCAGACCTTCCGCCGCATCGCCTATCTGACGATCTTCCTCAGCGCCCTCGTCAGCCTGCCGCTCTGGGATGCACTGATCGGGCGCTGACGGGAGCCGTCATGCTCGGGTTGGCCCGAGCATGACCATGGACAGGTCTCAGCCGAGCTTGGCCATGATGTCGTCGGCGATCTCGAAATTGGCGAAGACGTTCTGGACGTCGTCGTCATTGTCGAGCGCTTCCATCAGCTTCATCATCGAGGCCGCCTTCTCCTCGTCGAGCGGCGCCGTGGTGGTCGGCCGCCAGACCGGCTTGGCCGAAGCCGGGGCGCCGAGCGACGCTTCCAGCGCCTTGGAGACCTCGTTCAGGGCGTCGAAGGCACACAGGATGGTGTGGCCGTTCTCATCCGAGATCACATCGTCGGCGCCGGCCTCGATCGCCGCCTCCATCACCTTGTCGGCGTCCCCCGCCTCCGGCGCATAGCTGATCTCGCCGACGCGGTTGAACATGAACGAGACCGAGTTGCTCTCGCCCATCGCCCCGCCCGACTTGGTGAAGTAGGAGCGGACGGCGGAGGCGGTGCGGTTGCGGTTGTCGGTCAGCGCCTCGACGATCACGGCGGTGCCGCCGGGGCCATAGCCCTCGTAGCGGACCTCGTCATAGTTCTCGCCCTCGCCGCCGAGCGCCTTCTTGATGGCGCGCTCGATATTGTCCTTGGGCATGTTCTCGGCCCGCGCCGCCAGCACGGCCATGCGCAGGCGCGGATTCATGTTCGGGTCGGGCATGCCCATCTTGGCGGCGACGGTGATTTCACGGGCCAGCTTCGAGAACAGCTTGGAGCGCACCGCATCCTGCTTGCCCTTGCGGTGCATGATGTTCTTGAACTGTGAATGGCCGGCCATACGCCCTGATCTCCGCTGTTTATGCGCCGGCCGGCTTATACCCAGCCGGCTCGGCGCGAGGCAAGCGCAGCCGCAGCCTTTCCAATCTACTCGCTCTCCACGCCAGGCTTAAGCGTTTGTTGGCGAACTGCCAGCAATGTCGCTGTCGAGCCTCCCAGCGGAATCGAACACAGCGCGCATGAGCAACTCCATCGTCGAGCATACTGCGCGCCTGCGGACCTTCCGGATCGACGCCACCGACATCGGCCAGCTGCGGCAGCAGGCGGACTTCGCCCGCCGGCGCCTGCCGACACTGCTGCCGGAGCTGCACTCGCATTTCGAGGCCTGGCCCGAGATCCTGAGCGCCATGCAGCGGCCGGACGTGCATGAGCTGCGGCTGGCGCACTGGATCAGGCTGGTCTCGGGCGAGCTCGAGGACGGCTATCTGCAATCGGCGCACGCCCTCGCCAGCATCTTCAACGACAATGGCGTTCCCCCCCATGCCGTCGCGATCTGCCATGCGATCGTCGGCAACGCGGTCGGCGCCGAGCTCGGCCTGCTGCGTGACGGCCTCGCCAGGCTCAGCCATGTCTGGCAGGCCAAGGAATACAACCGGCGCATCGCCCTGCGCGCCGCTTTGAACAAGGCGATCCAGCTCGATCTCGAGCTGCTGCTCGAGACTTATAGCCACGTCCAGCACGAGAGCCGCGAGCGGACAAGGCGCGAGATCTCGGCCTTCGAGGTGACGATCCGGGAGGTCGTCGGCGCGGTGACCGGCAGCGCCCGCATCGTCGAGGACATGGCCCATACGATGAACGGGCTGGTGAAGGAGACCGGCACCCAGGCCGTCGCCGCCGCACGGGCTTCGGACGAGGCCTCCGACAATGTCGGCAGCGTCGCCAGCGCGACCGAAGAACTGTCCATCTCCCTCAGCGCGATTTCCGGCGAGGTTGCCCGCGCCACGACCAAGGCGCACGATGCGAGCAATGCGGCGCTGCGGACAGAGGCGATCGTCAAGGGGCTGGCGCAATCGGCGCAGACGATCGGCTCGATCGTCGACCTGATCCGCGACATCGCCGCACAGACCAATCTGCTCGCACTCAACGCTACCATTGAGGCGGCCCGCGCCGGCGAGGCCGGGCGCGGCTTTGCGGTCGTCGCCCAGGAGGTGAAGCAGCTCTCCGCGCGCACCGCCAGGGCGACCGACGAGATCGCCGCCCAGGTCCCGGCCATGCAGGCCGCGACACAGGAGGCCGTAGAGGCGATCGAGAGCATCGTCGGCTTCGTCGGCGACATGGACCAGACGACGCTGACGATCGCGAGCTCGGTCGACGAGCAGCGGGCTGCGACCCAGGAGATCGCCCGCAGCATCAGCTTCGCCTCGCAAGGCACGCAGGAAGTCGCTCAGGCCATCGCCAGCGTCAACGACTCCGCCCAGGCCGCCGGAACCGGCGTCGGCGAGATGCTAGGCCTCGCCCAGACCTTGGCCCAGCGGGCCGGGACGCTGACCGAAGCCTTCGAGAATCTGAGCAGGCAGAACCGCGTCGCCTGAGCGGAACCCGCTGCATCGGCCAGTCCGCCCACTTCCGAAACGAGAAACGCCCGGCCTGAGCCGGGCGTTCTTGTTCTGCGAAAGCCGGTGTATCGGCCTACAGGATCGTCACGCCGCCTTCCTGGCGCCGAAGGTCGGGTCGAGCTCGCCCTTGGCGTAGCGCTTGGCCATGTCGGCCAGCGTGATGACGCGCTTGATCTTCGAGGCCTGGCCGGCGGTGTTGAACTCCTCCAGCCGCTTCTTGCAGAGCGCGGTCATCGCCTCCATCGCCGGCTTCAGGTACTTGCGCGGATCGAACTCGCCGGGGTGCTCGGACAGGATCTTGCGGATCTGGCCGGTCATCGCCATCCGGTTGTCGGTGTCGATGTTGATCTTGCGCACGCCGTGCTTGATGCCGCGCTGGATCTCCTCGACCGGCACGCCCCAGGTCTGGGGCATCTTGCCGCCATACTGGTTGATGACGTCCTGCAGGTCCTGCGGCACCGAGGAGGAGCCGTGCATGACCAAATGCATGTTCGGCAGCTTCTTGTGGATCTCCTCGATGACATGCATCGCCAGGATCGCGCCGTCGGGCTTGCGGGTGAACTTGTAGGCGCCATGCGACGTGCCCATGGCGATGGCGAGCGCATCGACCTTGGTCTCGGCGACGAACTTCACGGCTTCGTCGGGGTTGGTCAGGAGCTGGTCGTGGCTGAGCTTGCCCTCGAAGCCGTGGCCGTCCTCCTTCTCGCCCTCGCCTGATTCAAGCGAGCCGAGCACGCCGAGCTCGCCTTCGACCGAGATGCCGCCGAGATGGGCCATGTCGGTGACGGTCTTGGTCACGCCGACATTGTAGTCCCAGTCGCCCGGGGTCTTGCCGTCGGCCTTGAGCGAGCCGTCCATCATCACCGAGGTGAAGCCGGCCTGGATCGCGGTCATGCAGGTCGCCGGCTCGTTGCCGTGGTCGAGATGCACGCAGACCGGGATATGCGGATAGATCTCGGTGACCGCGTCCATCATGTGCTTGAGCATGATGTCGTTGGCGTAGGAGCGCGCGCCGCGCGAAGCCTGGATGATCACCGGCGCGTCCGTCGCGTCGGCAGCGGCCATGATCGCGAGCGCCTGCTCCATGTTGTTGATGTTGAAGGCCGGAACGCCATAGTCGTTCTCGGCAGCATGGTCGAGCAATTGGCGAAGCGTGATGCGGGCCACGATGATCCTCCGGTTGGGCTCTGCTTTATCCGGAGGGTTTAGAATCGAACTGTGGCAGACGCAAAGCGAAACCAGCCAGAAAAGTGAACGCGATCAGCGGCCGCGTGCTTTCAGCACCCCGACGCGCTCCTCTCGCTCAGCCCTTCCGCAGCGCCTCGACGCCCGGCAGGGCCTTGCCTTCCATCCATTCGAGGAAGGCGCCGCCAGCAGTCGAGACGTAGGTGAGGTCCTCTGCGACCTCGGCATGGTTCATCGCCGCGACCGTATCGCCACCGCCAGCAACAGCGACGAGCCTGCCGTCGCGGACGCGCTCCGCCACGGCCTTTGCCACCGCGACCGTCGCGGTGTCGAAGGGCGGTAGCTCGAAGGCGCCGAACGGCCCGTTCCAGACCACCGTCTTCATGGTGTTCAGCTTGAGCACGACCTCGGCGACGCTGAGCGGGCCGGCATCGAGGATCATCTCGTCGGGACCGACTTCGCCGATCGAGACGACGCGATGGCCGGGGTTGGCCCTGAATTCGCGCGCCACCAGCGCATCGACAGGCAGGATGATCTCGCAGCCGGCTGCCTTGGCCTTCGCCTCGATCTCGCGGGCGGTCCCGGCGAGATCGTGCTCGCAGAGCGACTTGCCGACATTGACGCCGCGGGCGGCGAGGAAGGTGTTGGCCATGCCGCCGCCGATGGCGAGCACGTCGACCTTCTGCACGAGGTTCCCGAGCAGTTCGAGCTTGGTCGAGACCTTGGCGCCGCCGACGATCGCCATCACCGGCCGGGCGGGATTGTCGAGACCGGCCGAGAGCGCTTCCAGCTCGGCCTGCATGGTGCGCCCGGCATAGGCCGGCAGCAGATGCGCCAGACCTTCGGTCGAGGCATGGGCGCGGTGGGCGGCCGAGAAGGCGTCGTTGACATAGAGATCGCCATTGGCGGCGAGCGCCTTGACGAATTCGGGGTCGTTCTTCTCGTCGCCGGCGTGGAAGCGGGTGTTCTCCAGCAGCAGGATCTCGCCATTCTTGGCCGCAGCGATCGCCTTCGGCGCTTCCGTGCCGATGCAGTCGCCGACGAAGATCACCGGCTGGCCGAGCGCATGCGCCAGCGCCGGCACGACCTGACGCAGGCTGTTCTTCTCGTCGCGTCCCTTCGGCCGGCCGAAATGCGCCAGCAGGATGACCTTGCCGCCCTTCTGCGCGATCTCGCGGATCGTCGGCAGGATGCGGTCGATGCGGGTGGTGTCGGTGACCCTGCCCTCCTCCATCGGCACGTTGAGATCAACGCGGACGAGGACACGCTTGCCGGCGAGATCGGCGTCGTCGAGGGTGCGGAAAGCGGGCATGGCGGGCTCTCTTACAGGCGTTGAAACAGGCTGGGATAATCGATGACGAGGCCGTCCTCGTCGACCGGAAGCTCGGCGGTGAAACTGCCATCGGCCGTCTCGAACCGGAAGAGCCTCGGCGCGATGCAAGTGTAGATCTGCTCGGTGACGAACGGCTCGAAGCTGTCGAACGGTACGAACAGCATGGCGATGCGCCGTTGCTCGCCCGGTTCCCAGGCGAGGCGGCGGATCGGCAGCGTGTTGGTGAAGGGCGTGGCCGAGAGGTCGATGTCGATACAGGCGTCGAAAGCCGGCAGATGACCGCTCGACCTGTCGTGCCAGGCGCCGTCGCGCCGGGTCATGGCGAGACCACGACCATCGGTCGTCGCGATCTCGAAGGAGCGGACCGCAAAATCGGCGTCGCCATCGATGCGATAGCGCGCACCGAAGCGCTGTCCCTCACGTTCGCCGAGGATCACGGCATCGGCGCGAAAGCCGTTCGCCTGCGCGCGCAATGTCAGATGTTCGAGTCCGTCACCTTCCAGCGCCCGCCAGCGGACACTGCGCCCGTCCGCAAGATCGGCGGCCGGGCGAAAGCTCATCGCGGCAGGATCGGCGGCAGCACGCCGGGAACGCCGCTCTTCAATACGATCACCGTCAGGATAACGGTCAGAACCGCCGTGACGATGCCGGTGAGCAGCAGGGCGCCGAAGCGCGGGGTCGAATTGACGCGCTGGCGCAGGGCCGAGAGCTCCTCGCGCAAGCCGGCGAAGTCCATGGTGCCGGCGGCAAGATCGACCTTCTGGGCGCTGCGCTCCAGCGAGGCCTCGGCGCGGGTCAGCACCGCCTCGTAGCGCGCGAACTTCTCCTCGATCCGCGCAGTCTTGTCCTCGATGCGCGAGAGCTGGTCGAGCTTGCGCGGATCGCTCGGCGCGAGCGGCTCAGCCGGCTTCGCCTCTGTGGCGCGCGCCGCGGCGATCTCCGCCATGCTCGGGGCCGGCGGCACGATGACGGCCTCGGGAGACGTGGTCGACGTGGCGACGGTCGGCTCGATCTTGTTCATTGCGCGGTCCGTTCCTCGGCGGCGTGGAGGCGGCCGCACCAGATAGGCGCGGCCGCAGCGTTTGTATGGATCAGATGAGCTTCGCCATGGCGACGGCGGTGTCGCTCATGCGGTTCGAGAAGCCCCACTCATTGTCGTACCAGGTCAGGATGCGGACGAGCTTCTCGTCCAGGACCTTGGTCTGGTCGAGCGCGAAGGTCGACGAGGCCGGATCGTGGTTGAAGTCGATCGAGACGTTCGGCTGATCGGTGACGGCGAGGATGCCCTTCAGGGCGCCGCGCTTGCTCGCCTTGATGATGGCGTCGTTGATCTTCTCGACCGTGGTCTTGCGCTTCGAGATGAACTTGAAGTCGACGACCGAGACGTTCGGCGTCGGCACGCGGATCGAGGTGCCGTCGAGCCGGCCCTTGAGCTCGGGGATGACGAGGCCGATCGCCTTGGCGGCGCCGGTCGAGGTCGGGATCATCGACATCGCGGCGGCGCGGCCGCGGTAGAGATCCTTGTGCATCGTGTCCAGCGTCGGCTGGTCGCCGGTATAGGCATGGATCGTGGTCATGAAGCCCTTGTCGATGCCGACGGCGTCATGCAGCACCTTGACCACCGGCGCGAGGCAGTTGGTCGTGCAGGAGGCGTTCGAGACGACGATATGGTCCTTGGTCAGGGCCTCGTTGTTGACGCCGTAGACGACCGTGAGGTCGGCGCCGTCGCAGGGCGCCGAGACCAGCACGCGCTTGGCGCCAGCGGCGAGATGGGCCGCCGCCTTGTCGCGGGTGGTGAAGATGCCGGTGCATTCCAGCGCGATATCGACGCCGAGCGCCTTGTGCGGCAGGTCCTTGGGATCGCGGATCGCGGTCACCTTGATCGGGCCGCGACCGACATCGATCGTATCGCCGGAGACCGTCACGGTGCCGGGGAAGCGGCCATGCACGGAGTCGAAGCGGAAGAGATGGGCGTTGGTCTCGACCGGGCCGAGATCGTTGATCGCCACGACCTCGATGTCCTTGCGCTTCGACTCGATGATCGCGCGCAGCACGTTGCGCCCGATACGGCCGAAGCCGTTGATCGCCACCTTGACCGTCATCTCAATCCTCTCCTTCGCCATTCGCCGGCAGAGCCGGCGTCATTCACGCGGGCAAATCGGCCAAACCATGGCGGAACGCAAGGGCAGGCCTTAAAAATTTCAAGGAGGTCAGCCGTTGTGACGCTTGATCGCGGCCTCGGCCACCGCTTCCGGCGTGATGCCGAAATGCTTGAAGACCTCCTTGTAGGGCGCACTCGCGCCGAAGGAGGACATGCCGACGAAGCCGCCATCGGCGCCGATCACGCCATCCCAGCCGAAGCGCACGGCGGCCTCGACCGCGACCTTGACCGGGGCGTCGCCGATGACCGCGGCCTTGGTCGCATCATCCTGCTCCAGCAGCGCTTCCAGCGAAGGCACCGAGACGACGCGGGCGCGAATGCCCTTGTCGGCCAGCAGCTTGCGGGCAGCGACCGCGATCTCGACCTCGGAGCCCGAGGCGAAGAGCGAGACCTGCGCCTTGCCACCTTCCGCCGCCAGCAGCTCATAAGCGCCCTTGGCCGAACGGTTCGTCGCCGAGGCGTCGGTGCGGACCGGCGCGAGGTTCTGGCGCGAAAGGGCGAGCACAGTCGGCCCGTCAGTGCGCTCCAGCGCGATCTGCCAGGCTTCCGCCGTCTCGATCGCATCGGCGGGACGCAGCACGCGCATGTTCGGCATGGCGCGCAAGCTGGCGATCTGCTCGATCGGCTGGTGGGTCGGCCCGTCCTCGCCGAGGCCGATCGAATCATGGGTCATGACGTAGACGACCGGCAGCCCCATCAGCGCGGCGAGCCGCATCGACGGGCGGGCATAGTCGGCGAAGACCAGGAATGTGCCGCCGGCGGTGCGGAAGCCGCCATGCAGGGTGATGCCGTTCATCGCCGCGGCCATGCCGTGCTCGCGGATGCCGTAGCGGACATAGCGGCCCTTCGGGGTCTTCGGCGTGAAGTCCTCGGCCGCCTTGGTGCGCGTGTTGTTGGAGGGCGTCAGGTCAGCCGAGCCCATCACCAGCTCCGGCATGACCGGCGCGATGGCTTCGAGCGCCAGTTCGGACGCCTTGCGGGTCGCGACCGTCACCGGGTTCGCCGCCAGCGCCTTCTTGTGGGCGACCAGCGTCTTGGCGAGCTTGGCCGGCACAGTATGGGCCAGGCGACGCTCGAACTCGCCGCGCTTGCGCTCGGACAGCGCCGCCAGGCGCTCGTTCCAGGCCTTGCGTTCGGCGAAGCCGGTGGCGCCGAAGCCGCGCCAGGCCTTGAGCACGTCGGCCGCGACCTCGAACGGCCCGCCAGTGATGCCGAGCGCCTTCTTGGCGGCGGCGAGCTCTTCGGCGCCGAGCGGCTCGCCATGCGCCTTGGAGGTGCCGGCCTTCTTCGGCGCGCCGAAGCCGATCACGGTCTTGCAGGCGATCAGCGTCGGCTTGTTCGACTTCTGGGCGCGGCGGATCGCCGCCTCAATCGCGTCGGGATCATGCCCGTCGACCCGCTCGGCCTTCCAGCCGCAGGCCTTGAAGCGCGCGACCTGGTCGACCGAGTCGGAGATCGAGAGCGGTCCGTCGATCGAGATGCCGTTATCGTCCCAGAGCACGATCAGCTTGTTCAGCTTCTGATGGCCGGCGAGCGCGATCGCCTCCTGGCTGATGCCCTCCATCAGGTCGCCGTCGGAGGCCAGCACATAGGTCTTGTGGTCGACCAGCTTCTTGCCGAACTCGGCGGCGAGCATGCGCTCGGCCATCGCCATGCCGACCGCGGTGGCCAGTCCCTGGCCGAGCGGGCCGGTGGTGGTCTCGACGCCGGCGGTCATGAAGTTCTCGGGATGGCCCGGCGTCTTCGATTCGAGCTGGCGGAACTTCTTGAGGTCGTCGAGCTCCATGCCGGGCGTGCCGGTGAGATAGAGCAGCGCGTAGATCAGCATCGAGCCATGGCCGGCAGAGAGCACGAAGCGGTCGCGATCCGGCCAGCGCGGCTCGGCCGCATCATATTTCAGGATGCGGGTGAACAGCACGGCCGCGACATCGGCCGCGCCCATCGGCAGGCCGGGATGGCCGGACTTGGCCTGCTCGACGCCGTCCATGGCGAGGGAGCGGATGGCGTTGGCGAGCCGCTCGTGCTGGGCGCGGTCGATCGCAGGCGTCGTCATGGAATCTCTCCGGCGGGGGCGGAACGAGGCTCGTACCGAAGCTGGCCGGCGGCGAGCAGCGAACTCTTGAGAAAAAAGGTCGCGCGTTCGATAGGCCGCCCGCTCAAGCGGAGTCAATTCGCCTGCAAGGACGCAGATATCGAGTTTTCCCCACGCTTCGATCGGACCGCACCGGCCAAAGCGCTTTTCACGGCGATATTTGTTAAACTAGGCTTCCGAATCGGATGAGCCGGCTTCCCCGGCACGCAAAGGAAGAAGCGTGGCGTCTCCAGCACTGGATCACGCCCTGTCGCGCCTCGAAGGCGCGCTCGGCCAGCTCGAAGCAGCCGCCCGCAGACGGCTCGAGGTCGAGCGTGGCCGCGCCAATCTCGAAACCGAGCTCACCTTGATGCAGGACGATCGCGCCCGCCTCGCGGTCGAGCTCGACGGCGCCATGGCCCGGATCGGCCAGGTCGAGGGCGTGGCGCAGGAGGTCGACCGCAAGCTCGACCGCGCCATGACGGCGCTTGCCGAAGTGATCGCCCGCGTCGAGGTCCAACCCGACGAAGAAGCCGAGCAGGACGCCTGATGCCCCAGGTCAACGTCACCATCTCCGGCAAGGCCTACCGTATGGCCTGCGGCGAAGGCGAGGAGCCCCATCTGGAGGCGCTCGCCCAGCTCTATGACGGCAAGATCGAGGAAATGCGCCAGGCCTTCGGCGAGATCGGCGACATGCGCCTGCACGTCATGGCAGCACTGATGGTCGCCGACGAGGTCACCGAGCTGAAGAAGAAGGTCGAGACGCTGGAGGGCCGCCTGCACTCGCTGCAGGGCGATGCCGGCTTCGCCGACCAGCGCGCCGGCGAGGTCGAGGAGAAGGCCGCGGCCGCACTCAATGCCGCAGCCGAGCGCATCGAGAGCGTGGCGAAGAGCCTGCTGCCGGGGCAGACCGGCTGAACGGGACGACTGCTGCACCTATCGCCTTTGCAATTCCTCAATCATGCCCGACTGACGCTTCCGGACAGAAGCGAATCGATGAAGGCGGCGACGATGGGCGACAGGGTACGGGTGGCGGTTCTCCTCGGGGGCAGATCTTCCGAGCACGAGGTCTCGCTGATGTCCGCCGCCAATGTGGTCAAGGCGATCGACAAGGCGAAATACGACGTCGTGCCGATCCTGATCACCAAGGCCGGCGCGTGGCGCGAGCTCGAATTGCAGAATGGCGTCCTGCCCGACCCGATCCCGCAGGACGGCGCCGAGCTGTGCCTGCTGCCCGGCGGGAACGGGCGCCTGCTGCGCCTGCAGGACGGCGCCGCTCCGCAGGCACTGCCGAAGATCGACGTGCTCTTTCCGGTGCTGCATGGCCTCGACGGCGAAGACGGCTCGGTCCAGGGGCTGGCTCAGGTCGCCGGCATCCCGCTCGCCGGCTGTGGCATCGTCGGCTCGGCCAATGCGCTCGACAAGGACATCGCCAAGCGGCTGCTGCGCGAGGCCGGCCTCGGCGTCGCCCGCTCGCTCACCGCCCGGCTGGGCGAGGCGCTGAGCTTCGAACAGGCCAGCGCCGCGCTCGGCCTGCCGCTCTTCGTCAAGCCCGCCCGGCAGGGCTCCTCGGTCGGCGTCAGCAAGGCGACGGATGCCGAAAGCTTCCAGGCGGCGCTCGCGGAAGCCTTCCGGCACGATCGCGTGGTGCTGGTCGAGGAGTTCATCGCCGGCCGCGAGATCGAACTCAGCGTGCTGGAGCAGGCCTATGGTGAGACCATCGTCTCGCTGCCCGGCGAGATCGTCGCCGCCGCGAGCCATGGCTTCTACACCTATGAGGCCAAATATCTCGACGAAGACGGCGCCCGCGTCGAGGTGCCCGCCCATCTGCCGGAGGAAACGATCGCCAATCTGCAGGAGCTGGCCAAGCGCGCCTTCTATGCGCTCGGCTGCGACGGCATGGCCCGCGTCGACTTCTTCCTGCGGCCGGACGGCAGCGCGCTGGTCAACGAGGTCAACACCATCCCCGGCTTTACCGACATCAGCATGTTCCCGAAGGCGCTCGCCGCCAGCGGCGTCGCCTATCCCGACCTGATAGACCGGGTGATCCGGCATGGGATGGCGCGCGGGGCGTGAGGCGAAAAATCCTGACGGGTTTTCGCTGGCCGCCTCTGGCGCTTTGCCGGCATGCGCCCTACCTTGTCGCGGCGGGGCTGCCTGGTGCGTGCGAGTCATGTATTCCCGGGCCCATACGACTCCCTAGGGAGCTGTCCCTGACTGGGTCCCTGGACCCGGACACACGGCGCCCACCTACTTTGTAGGTGTCCCGGGATCGAAATCTCCACGGCCGAGGTGGCTCCGCAGCCCATGACCGACAGCGTCTCTCTCGCCCCTTCCCCCCGCAAGGCAGCGCTCCGCGTCGAGGCGCTCGCCCGGCGCGATGCCCTCGAGCTCGACGACCGCCTGATCTGGGATGAGGCCATCGTCGAACGTGTGCTGGCACTCCCAGTATTCACGCAAGGTCCCGTCTCCGCCTATTGGCCGATGCGCTCGGAGGCCGATCCGCGCCCGATCCTCGAAGCCCTTCACGAGCGCAGCCTGCCGCTCTGCCTGCCCGCGATCGCCGGGAAGCGCATGCATTTCCGGCGCTGGGCGCCCTGGGAGCCGATCGTTCCCGGCGGCTTCGGCACGCTGGTGCCGGCTCCCGAGCAGCCCGAGATCAGGCCGACGATCCTGATCGTCCCGCTCGCCGCCTTCGACCGGCGCGGCTACCGCATCGGCTACGGCAGGGGCTATTACGACCGCGCCATCACCGAGCTCGAACCGACCCTGACCATCGGCATCGCCTACGCCGCACAGGAGATCGCCGAAGTTCCGGCCGAGCCGCATGATCGCCGCCTCGACTGGGTTGTCACGCAGGACGAGGCGATCCGCTGCGGTTGATTTCGCCGCGGCGATCACGTCATTAGCGGCTGCGCCTTTCCTTCAAGACGCCGCCGTCCCGCCGTGTTTTCTCGAAACCGCAAAGTTGTCACCGCGCGGCCTGGGAAGAACCGGGACGATCGGCTTGCGTGAAAGCGCAACGGGACGGGCCGTAATCGGACAGCTCAATGGTTGGATCGTGATATGCGTCTGCTCTTTCTCGGTGACATTGTCGGGCGCGCCGGCCGCCTCGCTGTCCAGGATCGTCTTCCCGGCCTGCGCGAGCGCTGGAAACTCGACTGCGTCGTGATCAATGGCGAGAACTCCGCAGGCGGCTTCGGCATCACCGAGGCGATCTGCGACGAGACGCTTGCCGCCGGCGCCGATGTCGTCACGCTCGGCAACCATTCCTGGGACCAGCGCGAGGCGCTGGTCTTCATCGAGCGCCAGCCACGCCTGATCCGCCCGGCGAACTATCCGCCCGGCACGCCCGGCCGCGGCGCGACCGTGATCGAGGCAAGGAACGGCGCCCGTGTCCTCGTCGTCAACGTCATGGGCCGGCTGTTCATGGACGCGCTCGACGACCCCTTCGCCGCGCTGGAGCGCGAGCTCGCCGCCTGCCCGCTCGGGGATGCCGCCGACGCCGTCATCGTCGACGTCCACGCCGAGGCGACCAGCGAGAAGCTCGCCATGGCCTATTACCTCGACGGCCGCGCCAGCCTCGTCGTCGGCACCCACACCCATGTCCCGACCTCGGACACCCGCGTGCTGCCGGCCGGCACCGCCTACCAGACCGATGCCGGCATGTGCGGCGACTACGAGTCGATCCTCGGCATGCAGAAGGAAGAGGCGATCCGCCGCTTCCTGCAGAAGACGCCGGGCTCGCGGCTGGAGCCGGCACTCGGCGAGGGCACGCTCTCCGGCATCGCGGTCGAGACCGACGACCGCACCGGCCTCGCCAAGGGAGCCTGGCCGGTGCGCCTCGGCGCCACGCTCGCCGAGACCTGGCCGGCTGCCTGGGACGCATAGGCCGACCGATGTCGCAGTTCTTCTCCGCCCTGGTCGCCGCCTTCGTCGGCTACTCGGCCTCGGTCGCGGTGGTGCTCGCCGCCGCGCAGGCGATGGGCGCCACGCCGGCGCAGACCGTCTCCTGGGTGGCGGGCCTCGCCATCGCGCAGGCGCTTGCCGGCTTCTTCCTGTCCTGGCGACACCGCATGCCGATCATCTGCGCCTGGTCGACGCCTGGTGCGGCGCTGATCGCCTCTGCCAGCGGCGCCGATATCGCCTCGGCCGTCGGCGCATTCCTCGTTGCCGCGGTGCTGATCATGGCGACCGCTGCCTTCCGCCCGCTTGGGGCGCTGGTCGGGCGCATTCCCATGAGCATCGCCTCCGCCATGCTGGCCGGCGTGATCTTCCGCTTCGTCGTCGCCGTCTTCGACGAGATGCGGCTGCAGCCGATCCTGGTGCTGACGCTGCTCGTGGTCTTCCTGCTGGCGCGGCTGTGGAGCCCCTTCCTCGGCGTGATCGCGGCTTTGGGCGCGGGGCTTGCGCTCGCCTTCGCGACGGGCACCGCGACGCTGCCGGCCGGACCCGTCGCCCTGACCCATATCGAGCTGATCGTCCCGCATCTCGATTTCACTGTGATCGCCGGCATCGGCATCCCGCTCTATCTCGTCACCATGGCGGCGCAGAACCTGCCGGGCTTCGCCGTACTGCGTGCCGCCGGCTACCAGCCGCCGACGGCCTCCTGCCTGTTCGTCACCGGTCTGATGTCCTTCCTGACCGCGCCGACCGGCGCGCATATGGTCAACATGGCGGCGATCAGCGCCTCGATCTGCACCGGCGCCGACACGCATCCCGACCCGAAGGAACGCTGGAAGGCCGGCATCTGGTATGCGCTGTTCTACCTCGCTATCGCCGCCACCACGGGCCTGTTGCTGGCGCTGATCCTCGCCATGCCGAAAGCGCTGATCGTCGCCGTCGCCGGCCTCGGCCTCGTCGGCTCGCTGACAGGGGCGCTCGGCCAGGCGATGGGTAGGGACAAGGACCGCTTCGCCGCGGTCGTCACCTTCGCCGTCGCCGCCTCCAGCCTGTCGCTGTTCGGGGTCGGTTCGGCCTTCTGGAGCCTGGTCGCCGGGCTTATGGTCTTGACATTGGACCACGCCGCGGGCCGTTTGCGCGGACGATCATGAACACATCTGTCCCCCGCACCCGCCTGATGCTCGTCACGCCGCCGATCTCCGATCCCGGCGCCATTTCCTTTCGCCTGATGCAGGCCTTCGCCGGCGGCGATGTCGCCGCCGTGCTGCTGCGGCTCGCGCCCGGCGACGAGCGCAGCCTGACCGAACGGGTCAAGGCGCTGGCTCCGCCGGTGCAGGCGCAGAACGTCGCCCTGGTGGTCGAGGCCTCGGCGCAGGTCGCCAGCCGCGGCGGCGCCGACGGCGTCCATCTGACCGCGGGAGCCGAAGCCATCGCCGAAGCCCGCTCCAGCCTGAAGCAGGAGCGCATCATCGGCGCCGGAGGCTTGCGCTCGCGCCATGACGCCATGGATATCGGCGAGACCGGCGTCGACTACGTGATGTTCGGCGAGCCGCGGGCGGACGGCTCGCTGCCGGCACTGCCGGCGGTGATCGAGCGCGCCTCCTGGTGGGCCGAGATCTTCGAGACGCCCTGCATCGCCTATTGTCCGGATGCCGAGTCGGTTCCGGCCCTGATCGAGACCGGCGCCGAATTCATCGCCCTCGGCGAATGGGTCTTCGCCGAGGATGTCGACATCCGTGCAGCGGTCGCGCAGGCCGATGCCGCGATCGCCGCGCAGCACGCCCGCAGGACGGCGCGATGAGGCTTGCGCTCGCAGCGCTCGCCCTGACGTTCGCCCTCCCAGCCTCCGCGGCGGAGCCGGACCTCGCCTACGGCGCCTACCAGGCCGGACACTACCGGCGAGCCCAGGCGGAAGCCCTGAAGCGGCTCGAGGCCGATCCGAAGGACGCCGCGGCGATGACGCTGCTCGGCGAGATCTACCGGCAGGGGCTCGGTGTCCGCATCGACCCCAAGGCCGCGGCCGACTGGTATCGCCTCGCGGCAGAGAAGGGCGACATCAACGCGATCTTCGCTCTCGGCATGGCGATGCTGGAAGGTCGTGGCCTGACGCGCGATCCGAAGGCCGGCGGCGCCCTGCTGGAGAAGGCAGCCGCCGCCGGGCATCCCGCCGCCAACTACAATCTCGCCCTTGCCCTGCTCGCAACCGGGCGGCCGCAGGACGACCAGCGCGCCATCGCCTGTCTCAGGATCGCTGCCGCGGCCGATCTCGCCGACGCCCAGCACGCGCTCGGCGTGCTCTACAAGATGGGCCGCGGCGTCGCGCAGGACGATACCGTGGCGGCCGAATGGATGGGCAAGGCAGCCGCCAACGGGCTGATCGCCGGCGAAGTCGAATATGCGATCATGCTGTTCAACGGCGACGGCGTCGCCAAGGACGAACGCGCCGCGGGGAAGCTCTTCATACGTGCCGCCAACAAGGGCAACGCCATCGCCCAGAACCGGCTGGCCAAGCTCTACCAGTTCGGCCGCGCCGTCCCGCCCGATCTCTCGGAGGCGGCGGCCTGGCACCTCGCCGCGCGCGCCCAGGGCCTTGCCGACGCCACGCTCGACCAGGTTCTGGAGCGGCTTTCGCCGGAGCAGCGCGCTCGCGCCGCCCGCCTCGCCGCCGACCGGATCGAGGCCACGGCCTTGACGACGCCGAGCCAACCGAGCAAGTGACGGCTTGAAGCCGCGCCGCGCTGCACCTGCAACTCGGCCGCTACCGCTCTTTGATAGCCTGTTCCGTTCTGCCGCGCCTGTCGCGCCCCGAGGTTTGACCTATGATCCGCTCCCCCCTGATGACCGTGATGACCGATGCCGTGATGAAGGCGTCGCGTTCGCTGAAGCGCGATTTCGGCGAGGTCGAGAACCTGCAGGTCCTGGCCAAGGGCCCGGGCGATTTCGTCTCCAAGGCGGACCACAAGGCCGAGGAGATCCTGCGCGCTTCGCTGGAGAAGGCCCGCCCCGGCTATGGCTTCGTCATGGAGGAGAGCGGCATCGTCCAGGGCACGGACGAAAGCAATCGCTGGCATATCGACCCGCTCGACGGCACCCACAACTTCCTGCGCGGCATCCCGCACTGGAACATCTCGGTGGCGCTGGAGCGCGACAACCAGTTCATCGCCGGCGTGATCTACGACGCCGCCAAGGACGAGCTCTTCATCGCCGAGAAGGGCAAGGGCGCCTATGTCAACAACCGCCGCCTGCGCGTCTCCGGCCGGCGCGAATCGGCGGACATGCTGATCGGCATGGGCGTGCCGCATATCGGCAAGGGCGGCCACCCGCTGTTCCTGAAGGAGCTCGGCGCGGTGATGAGCCGCTTCGCCAATGTCCGCCGCATGGGCTCGGCCGCGCTCGACATTGCCTATGTCGCCGCCGGCCGCATGGACGCCTATTGGGAACGCGGCCTCAACACCTGGGATTTCGGCGCCGGCGCGGTGATGGTGCGCGAGGCGGGTGGCACCTTCGGCACGCTCGACGGCAAGCAGCCGACCTCGGCCAAGGACGTGATCTGCGGCAACGAAGCCGGCGAGCCGGCGTTGCGCGCAGTCCTCAAGACGGTTCTTTGACGAAACTGAGGCCGTTTTCGGCTTGATCCCGGCGTGGCGGGAGGCGACAGTCGCCGCCGCGACGAAACCGGATCGGATGAGCAGGTATGGCCAATGACGAGGCGGCCCCGGAGGTCCCGCCGCTGGAGCCCCCAGCGACGAGCCCCAATCGGCCGCAGACGTTCCGCTTCTCCCGCCCGCTGCGCTATTTCTTCCGCGCACTGGTCTTCCTCGCGCTGATCGGCTTCCTGATCTTCATCCTGCAGGACGGGCTGCGCACCGCCTTCATGACCAATCCGGGCCTCAACGGCCTGATTGTCGGCGCGCTCGCGGTCGGTGTGCTGCTGTCGCTGCGCGAGCTCTGGCGCATCGACAGCGAAGCCCGGGCCGCCACCCGCCTCGCCACCGACCCGTCCGGCGCCACGCTGCGGCGCAACCAGGTGATCAGCCCGCTCGCCCCCGTGCTGCCGGCGCTGGAGCAGCGCAGCCTCGCCCCCAGCCAGGCGGCGACCCTGCTCGAATCGATCGCGGTCCGGCTCGACGACGGCCGCGAGGTGCTGCGCTATCTCGCCGGCCTGCTCGTCTTCCTCGGCCTGCTCGGCACCTTCTGGGGCCTGCTCGAGACCGTCTCCTCGGTCGGCAACGTCATCAAGAGCCTGCGCACCGGCGCGGAGGCCGGCGTGCTCTTCGACGAGCTCAAGGCGGGCCTTGCCGCCCCGCTCGCCGGCATGGGCCTCTCGTTCTCATCCTCGTTGTTCGGCATCGCCGGCTCGCTGATCCTTGGTTTCCTCGACCTCCAGGTCGGTCAGGGCCAGCGCCGCTTCCGCAACGAGGTCGAAGGTTATCTCGGCACCGCCACGGCGCATTCCGCGACGATTCCGCTGGCGATGCCGGTCGCCGGCCCGACTGTCGCCGGCGACGTCGTCGTCGAGCGCCTCGACAAGCTCCAGGCCGCCATGCAGGACGGCTCCAACAACCGCGCGGCGACGCAGGCGCTGGCCAATCTCGCCGAGGGCATCCAGGGCCTCGTCCAGCACATGCGCTCCGAGCAGCAATTGATCCGCGACTGGGTCGAGGCGCAGGCCGCGCGCGAGAAGGACCTGAAGCGCCTGATCGAGCGCCTCGCCGCCGAGCGCGTGAGCGAGTCATGAGCCTGCCATGGTGCTGCGGCATCGCAGGGGCGACTGAGAGGGAAGGCTGAGCATGGCCCTGTCGCGCTCGCATCGCCGGGAAGAGGTCAATTTCTGGCCGGGCTTCGTCGACGCGCTCTCGACGATGCTGATCGGCATCGTCTTCCTGCTCTCCGTCTTCGTCCTCGGCCAGTTCTTCCTGTCGCAGGAGATCTCCGGCCGCGATACGGTGCTCGACCGGCTCAATCGCCAGATCTCCGAGCTCAGCGACCTGCTCGCCCTCGAGCGCTCCAGCGGCAAGGAGGCGAAGGATTCGCTGGCCCTGCTGCAATCCTCGCTCGCCAGCGAGCAGGCCGAGCGCGCCCGCGTCCAGGGCCTGCTCGACGGCGCTGCCCGCGCCAACGCGCCGACCCAGCTTGCCGATACGCAAAAGGCGCTCGACGCCGAAAAGCAGCTCTCCGCCAAGGCGCAGGCCACCGTCGAGCTGGTCAACCAGCAGATCGTCGCCATGCGCCGCCAGCTCGCCGCGCTGGAGGAGGCCATCGCCGCCTCCGAGGCGAAGGACAAGGAATCGCAGGCGCGTATCTCCGAGCTCGGCTCGCGCCTCAACGTCGCACTGGCCCAGCGCGTGCAGGAACTGGCGCGCTATCGCTCCGACTTCTTCGGCCGCCTGCGCCAGGTGCTCGGCACGCGGCCCGACATCCGCGTCGTCGGCGACCGCTTCGTCTTCCAGTCGGAGGTGTTCTTCGATGCCGGCCAGGCCGTGCTGAAGCCGGAAGGCCGCGGCGAACTCGACAAGCTCGGGGCGATCATCGCCGATCTCGCCCGCGAGATGCCGCCCGACCTGCCCTGGATCCTGCGCGTCGACGGCCACACCGACAACCGGCCGATCCGCTCGCCGCAATTCCCGTCGAACTGGAGCCTGTCGACCGCGCGCGCCGTCGCCGTGGTCGAGTACCTCGTCAGCAAGGGCATTCCCGCCGACCGCATCGCCGCGACCGGCTTCGGCGAATTCCAGCCGCTCGACGTCGCCAACAATGACGACGCCTGGCGCCGCAACCGCAGGATCGAGTTCAAGATCACCGAGCGGTGACGGAGTCGGAACGCGCGCGCCTCAATGCCGCTGGGCGATCTGGATCAGGTTGCCGCAAGTGTCGTCGAACACCGCGGTCGTGACCGGGCCGAGATGGACCGGCGGCTGGGTGAAGGCGACGCCCAGACCCGCAAGCCTCTTATGCTCGGCATGGACATCCTCGACCCCGAACGACGTCGCCGGGATGCCGTCGGCCACGAGCGCGCTCTTCCACGGCTTCGCCGCCGGATGCTCGTCGGGCTCGAGCAGGAGCTCGACGCCGTCGGGGTCACCGGCGGAGGTCAGGGTGAGCCAGCGATGATGGCCCATCGGGATGTCGTGCTTCAGTTCGAAGCCGAGGATGTCGCGGTAGAAGCGCAGTGCCTTCTCCTGGTCATCGACCAGCAGGCTCGTCACGACGATCTTGATCGGCATCGCTCGTCTCCTTCTCCGGCGGCTCGGCCAGCGGCCGCATCCACACATCCCACATCCGGCGCAGCGGCGAGCGTTCGAGGAAATGGTGTTTGCTACGCCAGCGCCATTCGGTCCGCAGCAGACCGGCCTCCTCCAGCACCTGCAGATGCTTCGACAGGGCCTGCCGCGACAGGCTCGCCCCGTGCCAGCTGATCAGGCGGACATGCAGTTCGAACAGCGTCTGACCGTCACGCTCGGCGAGCTCGTCCAGCATGCGCCGGCGCGTCGGATCGGCCAGCGCCCGGAAGAGGCGATCGAAGTCCATGACTTGTTGCTAGCACGCCGACTGCAGTCATGCAACTGAATGGTTACATGATGACGCCCCATAGGCGCCATCGTCGGCTGAGCGCAAACCTATGCGCGCAGATCCCGCAAAAAGCGGCGGCACGCCATGCCTTCACGCTAGGTGCATCGTCCCGCGTCCATGCTAGGCTTACGACTGGTATGGTAGTATCCCAGACATAGAACGCCGCAGCCGTGCCGGGCAGGAGCAGCATGATCGATATCCGCATCACCCCCGACAAGAACGAGCTCGGCCGGCAGGCCGCTGCATTCGGCGCCGAGGCGATCCGCGCGGCGATCGCGCGCCATGGCGAGGCGACGATCATCGTCGCCACCGGCGCGAGCCAGTTCGAGATGCTGCAGAATCTCGTCGTGGCCGAAGGCATTGACTGGTCGAAGGTCACCGCCTTCCATCTCGACGAATATGTCGGCCTGCCCGAGAGCCATCCGGCGAGCTTCCGCGGCTATCTCAGGGAGCGCTTTCTCGCCCCGCTCGCGGTCAAGCCGGCCTTCAATTTCGTCAATGGCGAGGGTGACCCCGCCGCCGAGACCAAGCGCCTCAACGCGCTGATCGCCGGGCGCCGCATCGACCTTTGCTTCGCCGGCTTCGGCGAGAACTGCCACCTCGCCTTCAACGACCCGCCGGCCGATTTCGAGACCGAAGAGCCCTATATCGTCGTCACGCTCGACGAGGCCTGCCGCAACCAGCAATTCGGCGAGGGTTGGTTCGAGAGCTTTGCCGCCGTACCGGAGCAGGCGATTTCGATGAGCATCCGCCAGATCCTGAAGAGTGAGCTGATCATCCTTTCAGTGCCGGACGCCCGCAAGGCGCAAGCGGTCAAGGATGCGCTCGAAGGCGAGATCACCCCGCTGCACCCGGCCTCGATCCTGCAGCGCCATCCCAACACAGTGCTGTTCCTCGATCCGCCGGCCGCCTCGCTGCTGAAGACGGGCTGAGGCGGATATGCCCGTCTCGCCCGGCCTGGTCGACCTCCAGATCAACGGTTTCGCCGGCGTCGACTTCAACGACCCGGCGATCACGGCGGCCGATCTCGACCAGGCGCTGGAGGCGATGCTCGCGACCGGCGTCACGCATTGCCTGCCGACGATCATCACCGCCCATCCGCATGAGCTGGTCGAGCGCTTTCGCGCGCTCGACGCCGCCGTCGCCGGCAGCAGGCTCGGGGCGCTGATGTGCCCGGGCTACCATCTCGAAGGGCCGTTCCTGAACCCGGCGCCGGGCTATCATGGCTGCCATCCGCCGCAGGCGATGACGGGGGCCAGGCCCGAGCTGATCGCCGAGGTCGAGCGCGGCCTGTCGCGGCCGATCCTCATGGTGACGCTCGCCGCCGAAAGCGAGGGCGCCGTCGCCCTGACCAAGACCCTGGCCGATGCCGGCAAGATCGTCGCCATTGGTCACTCCGCTGCCGACTTCGATCAGGTCGCGGCGGCAGCCGATGCGGGGCTCTCGCTCTCCACCCATCTCGGCAATGGCGTGCCGCAAACGCTGCACAAGCTTGCCAACCCGATCTTCGCCCAGCTTGCCGAGGACCGGCTGATGGCCGGCTTCATCGCCGACGGCATCCATGTCCATCCCAAGGCACTCGCTGCGCTGATCCGGGCCAAGGGCTTCGAGCGCTCGATCCTGGTCACCGATGCGGTGGTCGCCGCCGCCGCACCGGTCGGCCGCTACCATTTCGCCGGCATGGCCGTCGATCGCATGCCCGATGGCTCGGTACGGCAGGAAGAAGGCCTGCTCGCAGGCTCGGCGCTCTGCCTCGACGAGGCCATCAGGAATGTCGTCGCCTGGGGCATCGCGACGCCCACCCAGGCTTTCGCCATGGCCTCCGACCATGCGCTCGCCGCGATCCGGCCGGCGCTGTCGGCGCATGGCCTCGTGCTTGCGAAGGGTGAGGTCGAATGGTCGGATGATCTCTTCGTCCGGCGCGTCCGTCTCGCCGATCAGGAACGCCGCTACGACGCATGAGCGCCGCCATGGACGGCGCAACAACAAGAGGGGAAGGCAAATGACCAGGCATCTCAAGGGTATCGACCGTCGCACCGTGCTCGGCGGCTTAGGGGCGCTCGCCGCCGGCGGGCCGGCGCTCGCCGCTTCGCCGCCGCTGCCGACCAGCCCGGTCGTGATCAGCGTCATGGATGTCGGCGGTGCGCTCGCCTTGATGCAGAAGGCCTTCGAAGATTACCGCACGGCCAATCCCAAGCTGGTCTCGCGGATAGCCTTCGTGAAGGCCCCTGCCCCCGAGCTCGCCAGCAAGCTCAAGGCGCAGCAGGATGCCGGCAAGGTCGATCTCGACCTGATCCTGACCGGCAGCGACGGCCTTGCCGCCGGCCTGGAGCAGAAGCTCTGGCAGAAGATCCTGCCGGACTTTTCCGACAAGTTCCCGAACATCGAGGCCAATTACGAGCCGGCCGCGCTCAACCTGCACAAGGCGCAGGGCGACGGCTTCGGCGTCGTCGTCAATTACTATCCCTCCGGCCCGCTGCTCGAATACATGCCCGACCGGGTCAAGAACGTCCCGACCACGGCCGAGGAACTGCTCGCCTGGGCCAAGGCCAATCCGAACAAGTTCATGTATGCCCGCCCGACCAATTCCGGCCCGGGCCGCACCTTCATGATGGGCCTGCCCTATCTCCTCGGCGACAAGGACCCGCAGGACCCGGTCGGCGGCTGGGACAAGACCTGGGCCTATCTGCAGGAGCTCGGCCAGTACATCGAGTACTACCCGGCCGGCACAGGCGCGACGATGAAGGAGTTCGGCGACGGCTCGCGCGACATCATCATCTCGACCACCGGCTGGGACATCAATCCGCGCGCACTCGGCATCGTGCCGAAGGAAGCGAAGATCCAGACGCTGAAGGGCTTCCACTGGGTCTCCGACGCCTTCTTCATGTGCGTGCCGAAGGGCCTGCCCAATGACCGGCTTGCCGTGGTGCTCGACATCATGGCGCATGTGCTGACGCCGAAGATGCAGGCTTATTCCTATGACGAGGGCTATCTCTATCCGGGCCCGGCGGTGAAGAACGTGCCGCTCTCGCTGGCGCCGGAAGCGAGCCAGAAGGTCATCGCCGAGTTCGGTCGGCCGGAATATGCCGACCTCATCGCCAACAACCCGATCGAGCTGCCGTTGAAGCCCGACAAGATGGTCGTCGCCTTCCGGAAATGGGACGAGCTGGTGGGGGCGAAGCGGGCGAAGTGAGGCTCCACGCGAAACCCCTCTCCCGGATGGGAGAGGGGCAGGGGTGAGGGACCGCCGCTGATCGCTGAAACGCGCGAGTGCCGTAGCACCTTCTATTGGTAGGGCAGGCCCTCATCCGGCGCTCCACGCCACCTTCTCCCATCCGGGAGAAGGAAAAGGCGTCGCGGGTCCGCATTGTCACCAATTGACTTCCCTGTCCTCCTGCGCTTTTCATCGCCGCAGAGCGCATGGGGCGCCACCAGTCCGCGGCAAGGGAGCCTGCTCCCACCCATATCTTGAGCGAAGACATCGCATCATCGCTTTCTTCCGGCCTGTCGAGCGGACATCAGGCTTTTCTCGGAAGGAAGACCCATGTCTGATCCCACCCGCGAACTCACGCCCCGTTCCAACCTCGAAACCGTCCGCCGTCAGGCCAAGCGCTGGCTGAAGGAGATCGAGGCCGGCGACACGGAGGCCCTTGCCCGCTTCCGCAAGCTGATCCCGAACCATGCCGGCGCGCCGAAGCTGCGCGAGGTCCAGCACGCGCTCGCTCGCGACTATGGCCTCGCCAACTGGGCGGCGTTGAAGCAGGAACTCGCTGCGCGCGAGGTCGCAGCCCGCGGCCATGCAGCGCTCGTCGCGCTGTTCCTGGAGAAATCGGCGCTGCGCTACGGCGTCAGGCCGGGCACGCAAAGCTGGGGCGAGTACGAGGCCGACCGGCCGGCGCGCGGCGCGCTGGCGCAGCGCCTGCTGGAACGCCATCCGGAAATCATCAGCGACAGCATCCACACAGCCGTCGCCGCCCATGATCTCGATACCGTTCGTGGCTTTCTCAGCAAGGATGCGGCACTCGCGGACAAGCCGAGCGGATTCGATGGCTGGACGCCGCTCGTCCGCCTCGCCTTCACCCGCCTGCCGAGCGAGGAGCTGTCCCGCAACGCCGTCACGATCGCGCAGCTCCTGCTCGACCATGGCGCCGACCCGAACGCGCTGTTCAGCGACGGCACCAACCATTTCACCCCGTTGACCGGTGTCATCGGCGGCGGCGAGAACAGCCAGCCGCCGCATCCGCAGGCGCAGGCGTTGGCACGGTTGCTGATCGCGCACGGCGCCGATCCGCTCAATGGCCAGGCGCTTTACAACTCCTCGCTCGGCGCCGACGACGTCACCTGGCTCGATCTGCTCTGGAACGAGACGGAGAAGCGCGGCGAAACCCAGCGCTGGCATGAGCCCGTCCGCGAATTGCCCGCGCCGCCGCTCGACTACCTGCTCGGCAATGCCGTGCCACGCCAGCCCAGGCGCGCCGCCTGGCTGCTCGCCCATGGCGCCAACGCGCAGGCGCTCAACGCCTATTCGAAGCAGAGCCTGGTCAGGCAGGCCATGCTCGACGGCCGCAGCGATCTCGTGCGCCTGCTCGTCGACAATGGCGCGAGCCCGGTCGAGCTCGATGGGCAAGAGGCCTTCACCGCCGCGGTCGCCCGCGGCGACGAGACCGAGGCCCATAGCCTGCTCGCGGGCAATCCGGAGTTCCGACTGAACCCCGCGCCGCTCTTCGTTGCGATCCGGCAAGGCAAGCCCGAGATCGCAGCACTCGCCTTGCACCTGGGCGTCTCGCCGGATGCACAGACTCGCGATGGCGTCCGCGCTTTGCACGAAGCTGCCGGGAACGATGCGATCGAGATCGTCGCGCTCTTGGTCAAAGCAGGGGCAGAGATCGATCCGATCGAGCGTCCCTATGGCTCGACCCCGCTCGGCTGGGCAAGGCATCAGGGCGCCAGCGCCGTGCAGGTCTATCTGGCCTCGCGCAGCCGCGACATCCAGGCTCTGTGCGAAGCCGCCGAGATCGAGCGGCTGGAAACGCTCTTCGCCGAGGAGCCGACGCTCGCCAATGCGCCGGCGCGGGCCGGCGAGCCGCCGCTATTCTGCCTGCCCGACGACGACACCAGCGCCTGCGATCTCGTTGAGTTCCTGCTGGGAGCTGGTGCCGATCCGGCGGTGCGCAACGCGGAGGGGCTGACGCCGGCGCACATCGCACGCAAGCGTGGGCTGCTGGATGCCGCGGCGCTGCTGGAAGCTCACATTCTCCCCTCGGGGGAGAAGGTGGCAGCGCGAAGCGCTGACGGATGAGGGAAGGACGGGCCGTAGCCTGCCTTCGTCTCACCCGGTCGTACTGCCCTCATCCCCCTGCCGGGACCTTCTCCCCCGAGGGGAGAAGGGAGCTACGCCGCCTCCAGCCCAAACTGGAGCGCAGCGAGGCGCGCATAGAGCCCGCCCTCGGCGACGAGGGCGGCATGCGTGCCTTCCTCGACCACGCGTCCATCCTCCATCACCAGGATGCGGTCGGCCGACAGGATGGTCGCAAGGCGGTGCGCGACGACCAGCGTCGTCCGCCCCTGCATCAACCGGTCGAGCGCGTCCTGCACGGCACGCTCGCTTTCCGAATCGAGCGCCGAGGTGGCTTCGTCCAGCAGCAGGATCGGGGCGTCCTTCAGCACGGCGCGGGCGATGGCGAGGCGTTGGCGTTGGCCGCCCGACAAGGTGACGCCGCGCTCGCCGATGATGGTGTCATAGCCCTCAGGCAGGGCCCGGATGAAGCCATCGGCGGCGGCGAGTTGCGCGGCTTCCTCGATCTCAGCCCGGCTCGCGCTCGGGCGGCCATAGGCGATGTTGTCGGCGACGGAGACGCCGAACACGGTCGGCTCCTGCGGCACCAGCGCGAAACGGCTGCGCCAGTCAGTCGGGTCGGCTTCCGGCCCGGCGACGCCATCGACGACGACCCGGCCGGCGAAGGGGTCATAGAAGCGCAGCGCCAGTTGCAGCACCGTGCTCTTGCCGGCGCCTGACGGACCGACCAGCGCAACCCGCTCGCCCGGCTTGATCGCAAGATCGAGATCGGCGAGCGCGAGATTGCTGCGGCCGGGATAGCGGAAGGAAACACCCTCGAAGGCGAGCGCGCCGACCGGCGGTGTCGGCAGCGCCTTGGGATGCGGCGGCGCGGCGATGGCAGGCTTGGTCGCCAGGATCTCGCCGAGCCGTCCGGCCGCACCCGCTGCGGCCGAGATGTCGCCATAGACCTCGGAGAGCTGGCCGAGCGAGCTTGCCGCCAGCACAGCGTAGAGCACGAATTGCGACAGGCGCCCGCCGCTCATCCGCCCGGCGAAGACCTCGGTCGCGCCGACCCAGAGCACCAGCACGACGCTGGCCGAAACCAGGAAGATCGCGATGCCGGACAGCCAGGCGCGCGAACGCGTCGCGTCGCGCGAAGCGTCATAAGCGCCATCCGACGCCCCCTGGAAGCGCTGCGCCGTCGCGCGTTCGGCGCCGAAGGACTGCATGGTCCGAATCGCGCCGATCGCCTCAGAGGCAAAGGCCGAGGCGTCGGCGAGCCGGTCCTGCGCGGCGCGGGCGCGCTTGCGCACGCTGCGGCCGGAGAAGACCAGCGGCAGCACGACGAGCGGAATCGCGCCGATCACGATCGCCGAGAGCTGCGGGCTGGTCGCGACCATCAGCGCCAGCGCACCGAGGAACATGATGCCGTTGCGCAGGGCGATCGAGGCGGTCGAGGCGAAGGTCGACTTGATCTGGGTGGTGTCGGCGGTCAGGCGCGAGACCAGGTCGCCGGCCCGGCTGGCATCGAAGAAGGCCGGCTCGAGCCGGGTCAGGTGCGCGAAGACGTCGGCCCGCAATTGCGAGACGACGCGCTCGCCGACCGTCATCACCAGGTAGAAGCGGAACGAGCTCGCCAGCGCCAGCACGGCGACGACGCCGATCAGGATCGCGAAATAGGAATTCGCCAGCTGCTGCTCGCCGCCGGAGAAGCCGACATCGATGACGCGCCTGACCGCCATGGGCAGCGCCAGGGTCGCGACCGAGGCGACGATCAATGCGACCAGCGCGAAGGCGATCCGCTGCTTCTGCGCCAGCGCATAGGGCCAGAACGAGCGCAACGCGCTGAAATCCGGCCGCGCCTTTTTGTCTTCGTTGTTCTCGTTCGCCACGCTTACCTATCCCGAAAAGCTTGCGCCGTCGCCGCGGCTGCGCTATGGGCAGCCGACTTCACGACAGGCTCATACGAATTGTTCGAAGAGCCGGCGATGTGCGCCGTGTTCCGGCCACCCGCTTTTCGACAATTGAGGATTTCGCCATGAAGACCGGCATTCATCCCGACTACCACACCATCAAGGTCGTCATGACCGATGGCACCGAATACTTCACGCGTTCGACGCTGGGCAAGGAGGGTGACACCCTCAACCTCGACATCGACCCGAAGACCCACCCGGCCTGGACCGGCGGCACCCAGCACATGCTGGACCGCGGCGGCCGCGTCTCGCGCTTCAACTCGCGTTTCGGCGCGCTGGGCGCCCTCGGCAAGAAGTAATTCGGGTTTTTTGGGCCTTCCGGCCCGAAACCCAGACAAAGAAGCCCGGCCTCGCGGCCGGGCTTTTTGCATTCATGGCGACGATAGGCCGCGGTCGGGCTTGCCGTCATTCTCGGGCGTAGCGAAGTGCAGACCCGAGAATCTCGTGACGAGAAGGCGCCTTGAGAGCCTCATCCGGCCGGAGATGCTCGGGTCAAGCCCGAGCATGACGCCACGTCGATCAGCCCAGCAGGCCGAGCCGGGCCTGCAGGCTCTCGATCTGGCCGCGCACCGGATTGACCGGCGCGGGGCGAACGGCGCCGGACATCTGCTGGTCGAGATTGCGGATGCGCTCCTGCAGGCGGATCGAGTGGGCGATCAGGTCGCGCAGGCGCTGCGGCAGGCGCGCCGCCTCGGCACTGCTCGGCTGCAGCATCGGCTCGGCGATGCGCACCTTGTTGTGCTCGTTGCGCGCCTGATCCGCGCTCATCTCGCCCTCGGCGACGGCGCGCTGGACCAGGAGCCAGGAGGCGATCTGCATCAGCCGCGTCGTCAGGCGCATGCTCTCGGTCGCATAGGTCAGCGAGACCTCGCGCGGCAGGGCGGCCGATTCGGCCCGCCCCTCCCCGTCGAGATAGGAAGCGGTGGCCTCGACCAGCCCCATCCCCTCGCGGAACAGCTGCATGAACGCGTCGGACTTGACGAAGCTGCGCGCAAACGGGATCGCGCCATCGTCGGCCTCGGGCCTCAGCATCGTCAAATCGGTCATCCCATGTCTCCAATCGGCACAGTGGCGCGCGATCGAAGGACGCGACGCCGGACTGGCCGGGACATCGCAAGGATAACGCCATCACTCTGTCGGCGCCGTGGTAACGTGTCGTTAAGGTTAACGGTGCGATGGTCCGGCCCGTCGAACGCCCCACCCTGCCCGGCAATCCGGGCAGCAGACAAAAAAGAGCCGCCCCGAAGGCGGCTCGAAGGTCAACAGGGAGGCGTCAAACAGAGTGGGCAGGAGCCACTCGACATCCAGACAAACTGGATGATGCGATTCATACTTTGGAATCGTTAAGCGGCCGTTAACGCCGCCCGAAAACGCGACAAATTCGAACGATCCTGACGCAATCCAAAGCCTCAGCGCGTCACCGTCAGCTTCAGGCCGAAACGCTCGCTGACGAAGCGCTCGCCGAGCGAATAGCGATAGGTGCCTCCCAGGCTGACACTGGGCGCGATCTCGCGCCGGATCTCGATGCTGTGGCCACCGAGCACCGTGACCGGCGCCTGCATGATCACGATGGTCTGTGGCCAACGGAGCTGGAAAGCGGCGAGCGGCTTGCCGCCATCCTCGCGCAGTCCAATCCTGGCAGTGTCCTCGACGGCGAGCGCCGGCATGGCGGCGAGCAAGGCCGTGGCGAGTGCGACGAAGCGCATCGTCTTGTCTCCTGTCGAAAGGCAGGCGCGCGATCGGGGGCGGCGTGCAGCCGTCTCTCCGCTCGTTTCCACCTGTTGTCATTGTCGGAAGCGACCCCGGCCGAGACGTTGCGTCGGCGCGGGCGGGCGGCATTCGGCCGCCTTCTGTTCACGTCCTCAGGATAGGCGCTTCGGCCCGCCCTGCGAAGATGAATATCCGTTCATCCGCTGGCGCATCTTGTCGCGTGGCGGGAAGGACTCACCCGCGAGTGGAAATGCCACTCTGTCCGTTGTCAGTCTTGACCGTCGCGATTTCGCCTCAGGCCTTCTTGAAGAAGGCGTCGGCGGCCGAGCGCGAGGCCGACTTCTTCTCGCGCGCGTCCTTCAGCCGCTCGATCTCCGCTTCCAGAAGCGTGATTCGCTCGTCGAGTTCAGCGACCGCGAGTTGCGACAGGTCCTGCCCAAGCTCATGGGCCCGCTTCGGCGCAGGGCGATCATCATCGAGAAATCCAGCCATCGTAGCCTCGCCTTGCATCCTCGGAGGGCGGGAGCTTAATCGGACACGAACGCCAGCACCACAGGCGAGGAGACTCCGCATGACCGCCCTGCCCGCAATGATGACCGCCATCGGCTTCGATGCCCCCGGCGGTCCGGATGTGCTCAAAGCCCAGCAGCGGCCGGTGCCGCAGCCCGGCCCGGGCCAGCTCCTGGTCCATGTCGCGGTCGCCGGCGTCAACCGGCCCGACGTGCTGCAGCGCATGGGCGGCTATGCCCCGCCACCCGGCGCGTCCGACATTCCCGGGCTGGAGATCGCCGGCCGGATCGTCGCTCTGGGCGAAGGCGTCTCGCGCTACGAGGTCGGCGATCAGGTCTGCGCGCTCGTCGCCGGCGGCGGCTATGCGCAATATGCCGTTGTCCATGAGGACAATGCCCTGCCGATCCCGGCCGGGCTGTCGCTGGAGGAGGCCGGGGCCCTCCCCGAGACCTATTTCACCGTCTGGACCAATGTCTTCCAGCGCGGCGGGCTGAAGAAGGGCGAGAGCTTCATGGTGCATGGCGGCACCTCGGGCATCGGCACCACCGCGATCCAGCTCGCCAAGGCTTTTGGCGCGACCGTGCTGGCGACTGCGGGATCGGACGAAAAATGCGCGGCCTGCCGCGCGCTCGGCGCCGACCACGCTATCAACTACCGCACCGGGGATTTCGTCGCGGCGGCGAAGGCCGCGACCGGTGGGCGCGGCGTCGACCTGATCCTCGACATGGTCGGCGGCGACTACATCAACCGCAATTACGACGCCGCCGCCGAGAGCGGTCGCATCGTCCAGATCGCCTTCCTCAACGGGCCGAAGGCCGAGGTCGATTTCCGCCGCCTGATGATGAAGCGCCTGACCCATACCGGCTCGACCTTGCGCCCGCGCACGATTGCCGAGAAGGCTGCGATCGCGCGCGAGCTCGAGGACAAGGTCTGGCCGCTGCTGACGAGGGGGCGCTGCAAGCCGGTGATCCACGCTCGCTTCCCGCTGGCTGAGGCTGCGCAAGCGCATGCGCTGATGGAGAGCAACGCCCATATCGGCAAGATCGTGCTGACGACCTGATCCATCGGATTGATTGGACAGCCTTCCCGGCTTTGCCTATAAGGCGCCATCCTCCTCATCGTCGATGATTTGGATGACCGGCCGGGGCGGCCGGTCTGCGCCCGAGAGCTATTGCCCGCGACATTCCAGGAGACGGCCCGTGTCACAAACGCCGCTGATGCCGAAAGCCACTGCGGTCTGGCTGGTCGAGAACACCTCGCTGACCTTCGAGCAGATCGCCGAGTTCTGCAAACTGCATCCGCTGGAAGTGCGCGGCATCGCCGACGGCGAGGTCGCGGCCGGCATCAAGGGCCTCGACCCGATCACCTCCGGCCAGCTCACCCGCGAGGAGCTCGAGCGCGCCGCAAAGAACCCGTCGCACCAGCTCAAGCTCGCCGAGCGCAAGGTCAAGGTGCCGGAGATCAAGCGCACCAAGGGCCCGCGCTACACCCCGGTCTCGAAGCGCCAGGATCGCCCGAACGCGATTCTCTGGCTGCTGCGCAACCATCCCGAGCTCAAGGACGCGCAGATCATCCGCCTGATCGGCACGACCAAGACGACGATCGCCCAGATCCGCGACCGCACGCACTGGAACACCCAGCAGCTGCAGCCGATCGACCCGGTCAGCCTCGGCCTGACCTCGCAGATCGACCTCGACTTCGAGGTGGCCCGCGCCGCCAAGGAGCGCCCGGCCATGGTCCTGCAGAACCCCGGCTCGACCCTGCTCCCGGCCGAAGAGACCACCGCGCCCGAGCCGGCGCCGTCCTCGCAGCCCTTCGCCGACATGAGCCGGCCGAAGCGGCAGGACGAAGAGAAGATCGACGTCGATTCGGTCTTCGCCAAGCTGAAGCAGCTCAAGCGTCCGGCCGACGACGAGGACGACGACGGCGGCTACTGAGTTCGGCTGACCAGACCACGATTGGAGGCGAGCGACGATGACAACGGACCTCGCCTTCAGCTTCCTCGGCAGCGGCGCGCCGCCCGTCAGCCTGCGCCGTGCCGGCCCTGCCCATCTCGTCGAGGCGGGCGGCAGCAAGGTCCTGATCGATTGCGGTTCCGGCGTCAGCCAGCGCCTCATCGCCGCCGGCCATGCCGGAGCGCAGATCGACGCGCTCATCGTCACCCACGAGCATTCCGACCATCTGGTCGATTTCTATCAGCTGATCGTCTCGTCCTGGCATCAGGGCCGCAACCGGCCCTGGCGCGTGCTCGCGCCTGCTCCGGCACTCGCCAATATGCGTGGCCAATACGAGGCTTTCGCCCGCGAGCGTGCCTTGCGCATAGCCTTCGAGAAGCGCCCCGATGCGACCGGCCTGGAGGTCGTGTTTGAGGAATTGCGCGAAGGGCCTGTCGCCGGCATGGAAGGCCTCGGAATCGAAGCCTTCCTCGTCGATCACAAGCCGGTCGAGCCTGCGTTCGGGCTGTCCTTGTCGGCCAATGGCAGCCGCGTCGTCTTTTCCGGCGACACCCGCCTGACGCCTTCGCTCGAGCGGGCCGCGCAAGGTTGCGACCTTCTGGTCTGCGAAGTCTTCATCGACAGCCAGATGCCGGTGACCGCCGGCGTGCGTTCGGCCGAAACGGTGGCCTCGGTCCAGAGCTATCACATGACCCCGGCAGTGGTCGCCGGCCTCGCCAAGCGCGCCGACGTCAAGGCGCTGGCGCTGACCCATCTCGTCCCACCGGGAGCCGACACTGTGGCGCTCTTCGCCGAGGTCCGGGCCGGCGGCTATACTGGGCCGCTGATCGTCGGCGAAGACCTGATGCGGCTGGAATTGCCGGCGCGGCTATTGCGCTGGAACGGCGCCGCACTGGGATTCTGAGACCTTGCTCAGGCCGCTCGGCGTCGGACAGCTCCGGCCTGTCCGCGCTCGAACCGGAAGCCGCCCGCCAGTCTCGTAACCGCTTCAGCCGCCTCCGCCATGCCGCGCCCTGCCGCAGCGGTGCGCTCCGCCGCCTGCGCATTATCCTGCGTGGCCGTGTCGATCTCGGCCAGCGCCCGCTCGATCGCACCGACACCCTGCGATTGCTCCGCCGTCGCCCGGCTGATCTCGCCGAAAGCCTGCGCGACCTCTTCGACCTCGCCGGAGATCGCATTGAGGCTGGCACCGGCCTCGCGCACCAGCTTCACCCCCTCGTCGACATGGACCTTGGTCTCACTGATCAACGCCCGGACGTCGCGTGCCGCATCGGCAGATTGCTGGGCGAGCCGGCGGACCTCGGTCGCGACCACGGCGAAGCCGCGCCCGCCTTCGCCGGCCCGCGCCGCCTCGACCGAGGCGTTCAGCGCCAGGAGATTGGTCTGGAAGGCGAGCCCGTCCATGACCTCGACGATATCGACGATCCGGCGCGCCTGCTGGTCGATCTTGTCGATCGCATCGACTGCACGGCCCGCCACCACGACGCCCGATCCGGCATCATCGGCAGTAGAACGCGCCTTGCGCGCCGCGGCCTGGACGATGTCGGAGGTCTGCCGGACGGTGGCCGCGATCTCCTCGATCACGCTGGAGGTGTCCTGGACCGCATTGGCCTGGCTCTGTCCGCGTTGCGACAAATCGAGCGTCGCCGAGAGGATGTCGTCGGCGGCGCTGCGCGTCTGCGCAGCGTTATCAGCCACAGCCGCCAACGCTCCGGCGAGCGCCTCGGCCGAGCGGTTGAAATTGCCGGCGACGGCGGCGAGCCGTCCCTCGAAGCCGGTCGACATGCGCGTGCTGAGGTCGCCGTCGGCCAGCGCCGAGAGCGCATGATCAGCCTCGTCCAGGAAGGATTCGCAAGCCTGCGTCAGCTCGTCGATGCCGCTTACCAGCGCGCTGAACCGGCCGAGATCGTCCCTGCGGACGGTCCTGGCCGAGAAATCGCCGCGCTTGGCCGCATCGACGACGCCGGCGACGGCCTCGAGCAGATGCGCTTCGACCGCGGCGCGCTCGGTCTCGCTCGCTTCGCTGTCATGCCGGAGCGTTTCGGCACGCTCCTGATTCGCCAGGGCCGTCGAGGCTGCCTCGTCCGCCTGGCTGAGAGCCGCCGCCAGCCGTTGCGCGATCCAGATCAGCGCACCCGCCTCGGCCAGCAGGATGACGGCGTGGACGACGACGCGGGCGAATTCGCTGCCATCGGGGAACACAGCCGCGGGATAGACGAAGTTGAGCACGAGGTGGTGCACCGCCACGACCACCGTCGCGGCGAGGATCGAGCGCCAGCAGCACCAGGCCGTCATCACCGCAAGCGCGGCGAAGAAGGCCATGTGCATGTCGATCTGGTAGCGCGTGCCCTCGGCGGCAAAGACCAGTAGCGCAACCTGCCCATTGACCGCGATGGTCGAGATCAGGCGCGTAGACAGGCCTGTTCCGTCCGAGCGCCAGGCCAGGGTCGTCGCCACGGCGAGCAGCATCGAGACCAGCCCGATGGCGACGAGCGCCGGGTGACCGGCGAACCAGGCCACGGCGCAGGTCACCAGCACCAGCAGCCATTGCCCCGTCATCAGCGGCCTGGCGAAGGCGTGGCGGAACGTCTCGAGGCTCTGGCTCATGGGGACCGTCTCGCTGGGATGAGGGAATCGCGCGCCTGGCCGGAGCAGCCGCCGCCCAGTCCTGCCAGGACGAGCGCGGCGCCGGATTGATAGAGGCGCGCTGAGAAACCGGGAATATCCGAACGGGCCAGCAGGCCGAAGCGGCCGATCGGCGCGAGAATGACGCCGTCCGCCCGGCTCACCGCTTCGGCGGCCATAGCGGAACTCGTGGCGAGCACGACGACGACAGCCCCGTCGCGCGGAGCAAGGACGACGCCGACCGGCGCGAGCAACGCACCGATCGCCAAGGCCAGTAATCCGACGCGTGGGCGAGGCGTCATCATTTCAGATCCGGCGGGATAACAGCCTGCGATCTTGGGCGATTTTGCTTAAAGCAACGTAAAGTTGCACGTCCGCCGCATAGTAAAACTGTGCTTTCCCTGCATAATCGGGAGAGCCTTCAACCCAATCCCCTCCCCTTCAGCGCCGTCCCGATCTCGCCGAGCACGGCCGGATCCTCGATCGTCGCTGGCACAGCGTAGTCCTCGCCATCGGCGATCTTCTTCATCGTCGCGCGCAGGATCTTGCCGGAGCGGGTCTTCGGCAGCCGCGCCACGGTGATCGCCAGCTTGAAGGCGGCGACGGGGCCGATCTTGTCGCGTACCAGCCCGACCAGCTCCTTCTCGACCTCGGCCGGCGACTGCGTCACCCCGGCCTTCATCACGACGAAGCCGCAGGGCTGCTCGCCCTTGAGCGCGTCCCTGATGCCGACGACGGCGCATTCCGCCACCGCCGGATGCGAGGCCAGCACCTCCTCCATGCCGCCGGTCGAGAGCCGATGGCCGGCGACGTTGATGATGTCGTCGGTGCGGCCCATGATGAAGACATAGCCGTCCGCATCGATGAAGCCGGCGTCTGAAGTGTTGTAGAAGCCGGGATAGGTCTCGAGATAGGCGCTGCGGAAGCGGGCATCGTCATGCCATAGCGTCGGCAGCGCGCCGGGCGGCAGTGGCAGCTTCGCCACGATCGCGCCCATCGTGCCGGCCGGCACCGGCCTGCCGCCCTCGTCGAGACACTGGATGTCGTAGCCCGGCAGCGGCACACTCGGCGAGCCGTGCTTGATCGGCAGCAGCCCTAGCCCTACCGGATTGCCGACCATGCAGGCGCCGGTCTCGGTCTGCCACCAATGGTCGACCACCGGCACCTTCAAGACGTCCTCGGCCCATTTCAGCGTGTCGGGGTCGGCCCGCTCGCCGGCGAGGAAGAGCGTGCGGAACTGCGAGAGGTCGTAGTCCTTGAGATAGGTCGCCTGCGGGTCCTCCTTGCGGATCGCCCGGAAGGCGGTCGGGGCGGTGAACATCGCCACGGCCTTGTACTCCGAGATCACCCGCCAGAAGGCGCCGGGATCGGGCGTGCCGACCGGCTTGCCCTCGTAGAGGACCGAGGTCGCGCCCTGGATCAGCGGGCCGTAGACGATATAGCTGTGACCGACGACCCAGCCGACATCGGAGGCGGTGAACATCACCTCGCCGGGCCTGACGTCGTAGAGCTGCGTCATGGTCGCGAGCAGCATGACCATGTGCCCGCCATTGTCGCGCACGACGCCCTTGGGCCTGCCCGTGGTGCCGGAGGTGTAGAGCACATAGAGCGGGTCGGTCGCGGTGACCTCGACGCACTCTGCCTTCCGCCCATTCGCGCGCGCAGCGGCGACGAGCGTGCGCCAGTTCTTGTCGCGGCTGACATGCATGGAGGCGTCGACCTGCGGCCGCTGCAGCACGATGCAAGCGTCGGGCTTATGCGTGGCGAGATCGATCGCCGCATCGAGCAGCGGCTTGTACTCGACCACGCGCGTCGGCTCGATGCCGCAGGTCGCGGTCATAATCAGCTTGGGCGTGGCGTCGTCGATGCGGGTCGCCAGTTCCTTCGCCGCGAAGCCGCCGAACACCACCGAATGCACCGCGCCGATGCGGGCGCAGGCCAGCATGGCGAAGGCCGCCTCCGGGATCATCGGCATGTAGAGGATGACGCGGTCGCCCTTGCCGACGCCCTGGTCCTGCAGCACCGCCGCCAGCGTCGAAACCTCGTCGAGCATCTGCGCATAGGTGTAGCTCGCCTTGGTACCGGTGACCGGGCTGTCATAAATCAGCGCGGTCTGCTCGGCGCGGCCATCGCGGACATGCCGATCCAGCGCATTGAAGCAGGTGTTGCAGCTCGCGTCGGGGAACCAGCGGCCATAGATGCCGGCGCTCGCGTCGAAGATCTGCTGCGGCGGCTTGATCCACTCGATACCCCCGGCGATCTCGGCCCAGTAAGCTTCAGGGTCCCGCTGCCAGGCGGCATAGATCTCAGCATAGCGGCTTGCATGGCTGGCAGTCATGAAAAGCGTTCCTCTTCGCCTGGCATTGGGCCTAGAGCTGAACTCCGGGCTGGCCGTCTGCGGGCCGGATTTGGCGCGGGATCGTGCCCATGTCCGCCGCTTGCGTGCAAGCACCGCGATCTCAGACTTTCAGCGCAACCGGATGGGCTGCGCTGCACATCCCGCGCGTTCCTGCCTTTGCCCAGGCCATGGCCTTTCGACCTGCATGACCTTCGACCTCACCTTCTTCGCCGTCATGGTCCCGGCCGTCGTCCTGATGGGGCTGTCCAAGGGCGGCTTCTCGGGCTTGAGCCTGCTCTCGCTGCCACTGATGGCGCTGATCGTCTCGCCGGTGCAGGCGGCGGCGATCATGCTGCCGATCCTGATCATCCAGGATGTCGTCTCGGTATGGTCCTATCGCCATGATTTCGACCGCCGGAACCTCGCGACGCTCATCCCCGGCATGCTGCTCGGCGTCCTCGCCGGTTATCTGCTGGCGGCGAAGGTCTCGGACGCCATGGTCGGCCTCGCCGTCGGGGTGATCTCGATCGGCTTTGCCCTGCGCCGCCTCCTCGCCGGCAAGGCGACGGCCCAGCCAAAGACCACCGCCAACTACGCGGCGGGCACCGTCTGGGGCGCGATCTGCGGCTTCACCAGCATGATCGCCCATGCCGGTGGCCCGCCCTTCCAGATCTACACCATGCCGCAGCGCCTGCCGCCGGCGGTCTTCGTCGGCACCGGCGCGCTGTTCTTTGCGCTGATGAACTGGATCAAGGTGCTGCCCTATTTCATCCTCGGCCAGTTCAGCTCGCAGAACCTGCTGGCTTCGGCCGCACTTGCGCCGGTCGCGATCCTCTCGACCATCGCGGGGGTCTGGCTGGTTCGGCGCGTCCCGGCCGAGCGCTTCTACACCATCATCTACTGGCTGCTGATCGCGGTCGGCGTGAAACTGATCTTCGACGGCCTGCGTCCGCTCTTCGGCTGATTGCGGGAGGCGAAGCGCGCTTCTAGGCTTGTCGACGACAACCGCCGGGAACGCCCAGAGCCATGCCGATCTCTCCCTACGACACCGATCTCGATCGCAACCCGGCGAACTTCCAGCCGCTCTCGCCACTGCCCTTCCTCGAGCGCGCCGCCAGCGTCTTCCCGGACCACATCGCCGTCATCCACGGGCCGCTGAAGCGGACCTATACCGAGCTCTACGCCCGCACCCGCCGGCTCGCCTCGGCGCTGAAGCAGCACGGCATCGGCAAGAACGATACGGTCGCGGCGATGCTGCCCAACACCCCGGCCATGCTCGAATGCCATTACGGCGTGCCGATGTGCGGCGCCGTCCTCAACACGCTCAACACCCGCCTCGACGCCGCGATCATCGCCTTCTCGCTCGACCATGGCGAGGCCAAGGTGCTGATCGCCGACCGCGAATTCTCCAGGACGATCAAGGAGGCGCTGGCGCTCTGCAAGGTGAAGCCGCTGGTCATCGACTATGACGACCCGGTCTATGACGGGCCGGGCGAGCGCCTCGGCAGCGTCGAATACGAGGACTTCCTCAAGCAGGGCGATCCCGGTTTCGACTGGCTGATGCCATCAGACGAGTGGGACGCGATCGCGCTGAACTACACTTCCGGCACGACAGGTGATCCCAAGGGCGTGGTCTACCACCATCGCGGCGCCAATCTCCTGGCGACCTCGAACGTGCTCACCGGCGGCATGGGCAGGCACCCGGTCTATCTCTGGACCCTGCCGATGTTCCACTGCAATGGCTGGTGCTTCCCCTGGACGATCTCGCTGCTCGCCGGCACCCATGTCTGCCTGCGCCAGGTCCGGGCCAAGGCGATGTACGATGCGCTCGCCGACCATGGCGTCACCCATATGTGCGGCGCGCCGATCGTGATGTCGGCGCTGCTCAACGCGCCCGATGCCGAACGTCGCAGCTTCCCCCAGAAGGTGAATTTCTTCACCGCCGCCGCCCCGCCGCCGGAAGCCGTGCTCGCCGGCATGGCGCAGGCCGGCTTCAACGTCGTCCATCTCTACGGTCTCACCGAGGTCTATGGCCCCGCCGTGGTCAACGAATGGAACGGCGCCTGGGACGCCCTGCCCGGCGGCGAGCAGGCGGCGCTGAAGGCGCGCCAGGGCGTGCGCTATCCGGCGCTGGAAGGTCTCGACGTGCTCGATCCCGAAACGATGGAGCGCGTCCCGCGCGACGGCACGAGCCTCGGCGAGGTGATGTTCCGCGGCAATGTCGTGATGAAGGGCTATCTCAAGAACCCGAAATCGACGGCAGCGGCCTTCGCGGGCGGCTGGTTCCATTCCGGCGATCTCGGCGTGATGCACCCCGACGGCTACATCCAGCTCAAGGACCGCTCCAAGGACATCATCATCTCCGGCGGCGAGAACATCTCGTCGATCGAGGTCGAGGATGCGCTCTACAAGCACCCGGCGGTGCAGGCCGCCGCCGTCGTCGCCCGCCCCGACGAGAAATGGGGCGAGACGCCCTGCGCCTTCGTCGAGCTGAAGCCGGGGCAAACAGCTACGCAGGACGAGATCATCGCCTGGTGCAAGACGCTGCTCGCCTCGTTCAAATGCCCGCGGACTGTGGTCTTCACCGAGGTGCCGAAGACCTCGACCGGCAAGATCCAGAAGTTCAAGTTGCGCGAGATGGCGCGGGCGCTGTGATGGCGCGCTCGACAGCGGCGCCGGTCATTGCGCTCATGGCCATGCTGGCAGCGCCGGTTCGGGCCCAGGAGACATCCGTTGCGCTCCTCGGAAACTGGCAAGGCACCTATATCTGCGCCCAAGGCAAGACCGGGCTGACGCTGACGATCGACCGGCAGGACGGCAGCACGTTTTCCGGCGTCTTCCAGTTCTACCCGCTGCGCGAGAACATCACCGTGCCCGAAGGATGCTTCACGGTGTCGGGCCGCATCAGAAGCGGCGGAACGCTCGACGTCGCCGGCTCCAAATGGATCAAGCGGCCGGCCGGCTACATCATCGTCGATCTCCACGGCCGGGTCGGGCAAGGCGGCACCAACATGGCGGGAACCGTGGCGACACCGGGCTATGGCAGGCTGTGCTCCCGATTCGAATTGACGCTGACCACCGCAGAGCCTGCACCGGATGGAGCCTGCCGCGTGGAGGCCCCGGCGGTCAGCTCAATCCCTCGAAGCGGCGAAATCTCCCTCGCCACCGCTCCCTGAAACGAGACCCCACCGGCACCAGGCCCGGCATGGCGTTGTCATCGTGTCGGTGCCCTCTGCTGCCATGGCAGTGCGCATGTCGGCGATGGCGCGATCACAGCGGCGTTGTCTATAACCTGTCCAGAAACAGGCTGGAGCGCTCGGGATGACGGAGAAGAGCTGGGACAGGGTGCCGATCGAGGCACAGAGCATCGACGCCCCCCTGTCGCGCGCCGCGATCTTTCTCGTGGTCACCGTCGGAAGCGAGCAAGCCGCGCTGACGAAGGCCTGCGCGGCGCTCGACGGGCTCGACGATCTCGTCAAGACCGTCGGGTTTCGCGATCTCTCCGCCCGGCTCTCCTGCATTGTCGGCGTCGGCCGCGACCTCTGGGACCGTCTCGGCCTCGACAGGCGGCCGCGGGAGCTGAAGCCCTTCGCGCCGATCAAGGGGGCGGTCCACGACGCTCCCTCGACGCCGGGCGACCTGCTTTTCCATATCCGCTCGGAACGCCCGGATCTTTGCTTCGAATTCGAGCGCCTCCTGCTCGACAGCCTCGGCGACAGCGTCGCGGTCGTCGACGAGGTCTCGGGTTTTCGCTATTTCGACGCGCGCGACCTCCTGGGCTTCGTCGACGGCACCGCCAACCCGACCGGCCTCGACCTGCCGGCATCGTCGCTCGTCGGCGACGAAGATGCCGCCTTCGCCGGCGGCAGCTACATCGTCATCCAGAAATATCTGCACGATCTCAAGGCCTGGGCAGAGGTTCCGACGCCGCTTCAGGAAGCGATCATCGGGCGCACCAAGATCGACAATGTCGAGATCGACGACGACGACGCGCCGCGCAAATCGCACAAGTCGCTGGCCACGATCGTCGATGCCGATGGCAACGAGCACGACATCCTGCGCGACAACATGCCGTTCGGCCGGCCCGGACAGCGCGAGTTCGGCACCTATTTCATCGGCTACTCGCGCTATCTCTGGGTGATCGAGACGATGCTGCAGCGCATGTATGTCGGCGCCCCGCCCGGCGCCTACGACCGACTGCTGGATTTCTCGACGCCGCACACCGGAACAACCTTCTTCGCTCCGGCGCGCCCGACGCTGGAAGCGCTGGTGCAGGCCGCGCAGGAGAAGCTTGACGCGTCCTGACCGGTCGAGGCCGGCAAGCTTCGGAGCTGAAGGAGATGACGTCGTTGTCGTGACGGCATGCTTGGTGCTGCCCGCTTCATGCGCTGCGGAGAGCACCGGCAAATGCGCACCACCGGGGGCCACTCAGGCACGCGAGGCCGCGCCGTCCTCGACACGGTCGACCACCTCCGAAACCGGCTCGCGCTTCCATCCGAGAAAGACGAAGACGACGAAGGCAGTGACAACCGTGACGGCACAGAGGATCAGGAGCAGCACTGCGAAGGCGTCGCCATAGCCGGTGATCAGCTCAGCACGATTGGCTACCGGCATCGCCTCTGCCGCGCCGGCGAGGTTCCCTGTAACCAGTCTCTGGGCAGCAGGCCCCGCCTGGCCCACCACCCCACCGTCGGCCGCAAGATGCCGTGCCGTCAGCGCCGACAGGACGGCGCCCACTATCGCCAGCGCGATTCCTTCTCCGGCGACGCGCGTGGTGCTGAAGATGCCCGTGGCCATGCCGGCCCGCTCCTTCGGCACGACGCTCACGGCAAGGCCGTCCATCAGCCCCCAGGGCAAGCTGATGCCTATGCCGATCAGCATCATCGGCATGATGACGGCCGTGACGTCGCCGCCAACCGGAATTCGGCTCAGCCAGAACAGGCCGAGCGCACAGACCAGCAGGCCGAGACCGCAGATCGTGGCAGGCGTGAGCCAACGGGTCAGCAGCCCGGCCATGAGCGGCAGAACCAGCAGCGGCGCCGATAGCGCGATCATCAATCGGCCCGCTGCGATCTCGCTCAGGCCCTCGATGCCGATGAACCGGATCGGCAGCAGGATCAGCAGGACGACGAAAGCATAGGCCGGCGCCGCCGCCAGCAACTGCACGCCGACGAAGCGCGGATAGCGGAACAGCGTGAGATCCAGCATCGGCCGGGCGACGCGCCGCTCGATCATCCCGAAGGCGACGAACATGGCGACGGCGCCGGCGAGCAACCCAAGCACTTCCGGATCGGTCCAGCCAAGCTCCGGCACCAGCAGCACGCCATAGGTGAGCAACGCCAGGGCGGCCGTGAAGCTGAGTGCACCCGGCCAATCGAGGCCGCGGGCTTGCGGATCGCGGGATTCGGACAGCCTCCGTGCACCGAGCAGCAGGGAGAGCAAGGCCAGCGCGACGACGAGGCCGAATATGCTGCGCCAGCCGAACGCATCGATCATCATGCCCGATCCGATCGGGCCGAAGGCGAGGCCGAGGCCGAAGCTCGTGCCGACGATGCTGAAGGCGCGTACGCGCGCCGCGCCGTCGAATTCTTGGGCAAGCGCGGCCATGCCTCCGGAAAAGGCCGCCGCAGCTGCCGCGCCCTGCACTGCCCGGCCGAAGTCGAACCAGACGATGTCAGGGGCCGCCGCAAGCGCAGCCGAAACTGCGGCAAAGGCTCCAACACCGATCAGGAAGACGCGCTTGCGGCCATAGGCGTCCGCCAGCGCACCGGCCGCCATCAGACTGGATCCGAAGGTCAGCATGAAGGCGTTGGTGACCCAGTTGAGGGCAATCGGGCTGCCACCCAGCGTCTTGCCAATGGCCGGGAGTGCGACCGCTGTCCCGGTGAAGGTCAGCGGCATCGCAGCCGCCGCGAGGCAGACAGACAAAAGCACGAGCGCCCGCTCGGCCGCACGCGACCGCGAGATCTGATCCGTCATGATGAGCTGGTTCCGTTCGCTGTCTCGGGACGCGATGCACGGTGGCTCCGTCATCTCCCGACTGAAAGCATGCTATGTCGGACGCAATCACTCAAAAAGATGAGCGTAATTCCAGTCATACTGGAATAAAACGCTCGAATGTATATGCGAGAAGCCAAGCATGGACAAGCTGAACGGACTGATGCCCTTCGTACGCACCGCCGATCTCGGCAGCTTCGCCGCAGCGGGACGTGTTCTGGGAATCTCCGCCTCGGCGATCGGCAAGGCTGTGTCCCGGCTTGAGGGAGAGCTGGGGGTCCGGCTCTTCCAGCGCTCGACCCGCAATCTGCGCCTGACCGAAGAAGGCCGTGCCTTCCATGAGCGCTGCCGGCGCATTCTCGACGATCTCGACGATGCCCGCTCGATGGTCGCGCAAGCGGCGGAAACCCCGCGCGGCTCGCTGCGCATCAGCGCGCCGATCGTCAGCTACCATCTGCTGCTGCCGGTGCTGCCCGAATTCATGGCGCAGTATCCCGATATCGAGGTCGATATTGATTTCAGCGACCGTATCGTCGACCTGATCGAGGAAGGGATCGATGTCGCGGTCCGCAGCGGCGAGCTGCCGGATTCCCGCCTGATGACGCGTCCCCTCCGCCCGTTCCAGATGCTGCTCTGCGCCGCCCCTTCCTATCTGGAGCGTCACGGTGTTCCTGCCTCGCCGAGCGATCTCGACCGGCATCACGGCATCCGCTTCCGCTTTCCCAACAGCGGCAAGATTCAGCCCTGGCCGCTGCGCCTGCCTCCCGGCCAGCAGGTTCCGAGGCCGCGAACCGCGCTGGTCTGCAACAACATGGAGGCAGTCCGAGGGGCCACGGTCGCAGGACTCGGCATTGCCAGCATGCCAGACTTCCTGGTGCGCGGCCCCCTGGCTAGCGGCGAGCTCCAGACGCTCCTGGACAGCGAAGTCGAGGGTCCAGGCCAGTTCAGCCTGATCTGGCCATCCAACCGCAATCTGTCCCCGAAAGTGAGGGTGTTCGTCGATTTCGTCGGACGGCAGCTGTTCTCGACGCGCTGCGACCTCATGGCCGGCATCAAGGCAGGCTGAGCGTCGCTTGCCATAGCCTCAGGTACTGCTGGGATCGACAGCCGCCCAGTCTCCAACACGTGCCAGGAATCGATCCGCCGCCGCGAGTTCGATGACGGCGATCCACTCGTTCGGTTGATGCGCCTGTGCGATCGAGCCGGGCCCGCAGACCAGGGCCGGTATTCCAGCCTGTTGGAAGAAGCCAGCCTCGGTCCCGAACGGCATGGCAAGCGGTGGCCACAGGCCGCCGAGCCCGCGCGCCGCCGCCACAACCGGGCTGTCCGCGGCGCAATCGAGCGGCAGGACACGCGCCAGCGGCAGCGTCTCGACGCTCACCCCGTCAGGCAACCCAGCGACGAAGCCCTCCACCTCGGCAAGCACGAAACCAACGGCAGTATCGTCAGGCGGCCGGAACTCCCAGACGACCTCGCAGCGTTCGGGAACGATGTTGATGGCGCTGCCGCCCGCGATCTTGCCGATGTTGACGGTGGTCGCACCCCGGCCATCCTGCCTTCCGAAGCCGGCGAGCGCTGCAACGAAGGCAGCCGCCGGCTCGATCGCGCTGGCGCCGAGGCGCGGGTCGCTCGAATGGGCGGCTCGGCCATGGAAAACGCTGCGATAGCCGTAGAAGCCGCGATGGTTGAGCCCGATGCGCATCTGCGTCGGCTCGCCGATGATGGCGAGTGCCGGAGGTGGGCAATGGGCCAACATGTCGGCGATCAGCAGGGGAACACCGAGGCAGCCAACCTCCTCGTCATAGGACAGAGCCAGATGGATCGGCCGCCGCAGCTCTCGGGCCCGCCAGCCCGGGACGGCTGCGAGGCAGGCCGCGACGAAGCCCTTCATGTCGACGGCGCCGCGGCCATGCAGGCGCCCATCCCGGCTCGCGAGCGCGAACGGATCGCTCGCCCAGTCCTGATCATCGACCGGGACGACATCGGTATGGCCGGAGAGGACGATGCCACCCGGCTCATCCGGCCCGATCGTCGCCAGGATATTGGCCTTTTCGCCAGAGGCGTCGCTGGTCAGGCGGACGCGTGCACCCGCGCCGTCGAGATAGTCGGCAATCCAGTTGACCAGATCGAGATTGGAGCGCCGCGAGGTGGTGTCGAAGGCCACGAGCCTACGCAGGATCTCGACCGTATCCATGGCGCCCCTCAGAGCCGGGACGAGCCGGCTTGCCGCGCCAGTCGTAGCCGGGCTCCAGCCCAGGTCCCGGTCGCCAGGAAGAAGCCGGCGAGGATCAACGCCATGCCGACGAGGTGGAAGCCGCGCACCGGCTCGCCCAGGATCGCTACCGCGAGCAGGGCCGTGAAGAGCGCGACCAGATGGAACGAGACGCCGGTCACGCTCGGTCCCAGCGTCGCGACGCAATGCCCCCAGAGGATGAAGGCGATCAGCGAGGCGAACACGCCGATATAGAGAACCGCTGCCATCGAGCCGGCATCGGTGGGAATACGCGCGCCTTGCGCCAACTCGAACGCCCAGAACGGCGCAAGCACCAGCAGACCCGCCGCCATGGTCGCAGCCAGGAAGACGAGCGGGCTCAAGGTTGCCGGCTTGCGCCGCAGCAGGACGGAATAGATCGCGTAGTTGGCCACGGCGATCAGCACCAGGAACTCGCCGCCATCAGCTCGCAATCCGCCGAGCTGTTGCAGGTCCCCGCGCGCGACGATCCAGACGACACCGGTGAAGGACAATGCGATGCCGGCGAGAGTCCGGCCCGAGACGCGCTCGACGCCGAGCGCGAAAGCCGCGAGCGGCACCATCAGCGGCAGGGTCGAGTTGAGGAAGGCGACGCTGGCGGCCGGCGTCGTCCGCAGAGCGAGATAGCCGAGCGCGTTGTAGCCAGCGATGCCGAAGGCCCCGCAGGCAACGATGAGAACAAGGTGCTGCCGCAGCAGCGCCCGCTCCCGCCAGGCCTGCCGGCCGATGAAGGGAGCAAGACAGGCCAGCGCCACGAGCCAGCGCCCGACGGCGAGCGAGACCGGCGGGAAGCTTGGCCCGAGCGCCCGGCCGAGCACGAGATTGCCCGCCCAGAACAGCGGCGGCAACCAGAGCAGCAGGAGCGGCCGCGCCCAAAGCCCTTTCAACAGCGCGGACATGGCCGGCCTCACACGCCGTCGAGGCCGATGCGCAGGCGCCGGTTGTGCCGGCCCTTATTATCGATCTTCAGGATGCGCAGCGGGCGCGACGCCCCGGTCGACGCCAGATGCGTGCCGCCGCAGGCCTGGCGATCGAGCCCGGCGATCTCGACGATCCTGATCTTGCCATCGGCCGTGGGCGGCGGCGTGACCGAGCGCGAGCGGATCAGGCCGGGCTCGTCGAAGGCCTCGTCTTCGCCGACATGGGTCTCGCGGACCGGCAGATCCTGCCTGATCACATCGTTGATCGCGCCCTCGAGACTGCGCAGGCGCTCATTATCGGCCTCCGGCAGATCGAAATCGATCCGCGCCGTGCCGTCCTCGTTCATCTGGACGCCGGTGACGAGCGCGCCGTCGAAGCCCTGATAGACCAGCGCATTGACGATGTGCAGATCGGTATGGAGCTCGCGCATGAGCTGCCGGAACGGGCGATCAACCTCGGCAACCACGTTCCCCGAAAGCAAGATCGGCTCGGCGAGCAGATGCCAGATGCCGTCGGCCTGCGTCTCGAAACCCGCAATCGCGACCGCGCCGCCCGACCATTGCAATGTGCCCTTGTCGGCAAGTTGGCCGCCGCCGCCAGGATAGAACGGCGAGCGGTCGAGCCGGATGCGGCCCGGCTCGGCAGCCGTCACCACGGTTTCGAGGGCGAACACCTCCGGCTCGTCCAAGCAGAAATAGCGCGTCACACGAAGACTCCTTTTCAGGGGAGTCTGGCGATCGGGATCAGCGCGGTATTGGCGGAAATTGAGAGGTCAGCGGGCGCGGCCGGCAGCGCCCGCCCGCTGATACTGCAGGGGCGTGATGCCGAAGGAGCGCTTGAAGTGCCGGGTCAGCGCGCTCTGGTCATAGAAGCCGCTGGCCAATGCCGCGTCCGCGATGGGTGCTCCGGCCTTCAATTGCCGAATCGCCGACTTCAACCGGAGCTGGGTCAGATAGGCGTGGGGCGTCAGCCCGGCTGTGCGCTTGAACAGGCTAATGAGCTGGAACGGGGTCATGTCGATCCAAAGCCCCATCTCGTCGAGGCTGAGCCCGCTTTCCGCATGCTGCGAGGCCATCCGCTTGATCACGCGTGAAAGTGCGGCCTCGTCGCGCGGCGCGGTCGGGATCGCGTGGGCGCCGTCGCCATGGCGCGCGAAGAGCTGGCCGAAACTGGCGACGAGGAGCTCGCGCTCTTCGAGCGGATCATGGCCGTCGTCCAGGCTGCGGTGCAGCCGGCTGAAAGCCGCGATCAGATCGGTATCGCCGAGGACATTGCGCATGAAATAGGCCGGGCGGTCGATGCCGAGATCGGCCGTGACCTGATCGATGGCGGGCTGCGTCAGATAGAACGAGCGATAGCGCCAGCGTTGGCTCCAGCCCATGCGGCCGGAATGGGGCTCGGCGGGGTTGAAGACCAAAAGCACGCTCTCGCGGGCCTCGTCGCTGCGGCCCCGGCTCTTGAACTCGGAACCGCCGCTCTCCGTCACCGCGACGACGAAGGCATCGTGCTGGTGCGGCGCGTAGTCATGCGTCGTGAAGTCGGCATGGAGACAGCTGAGCCCGTCCACGCCGGTCGCGTTCCAGTAACGGGTGGTGTTGTGTCTATCGACACGGGCCAACGGCGCATCCCTCTCGGCTGCGCGCATTCTCGCACGATCTCTCGGTCGCGTCCAAGCCCGGCATCCGTGAGAGCCGGCGGCGCCGGCGGCAAATCGGAACGCTGGTGACCACAAAAAACCGGCCCCTTTCGGGGCCGGCGAAGCGCGCCTTGCGCGAATTCGTCGCGGGCCGCCGCGGCCCGCCTAGTCATCTCAGTGTAACGTCGGTGCCGGCATGGTCAGCCGCACGCGCTCGATCTCATCCTTCAGCAGCAGCTTCTTCCGCTTGAGCTCTGCCACGCCGAGATCGTTGGACGAGGGGCTGGCGACCGCCTGGGCGATGGCTTCCTCGAGCTGGCGATGCTTGCGTTCGAGCTCGGCGAGATGTGTCTGCAGCGACATCTGGATCCTCCTGATGAGCGTTCTAGCAAAAGAAGTCTGACACAGAGCCGGCTTCACGTCTGCGGGGCAGACGTGCACTGCACCATGAGTTTCTGTGATCCCTTCCGAGACCTTTCCCGAGGCGCGTGAATGCGAGCGAGCCGGCCCGCATCGCGCCGGCGACACCTTCCGGCATCGGACCGAAAAGTGGAATCCACTTTCCGTAGGAATCCGATGCCGAAACAAAGAGCTAGATCGCCACTTTGCGTCCGGTAGGACGCATGGCGATCTTGCCGGGGCCGCCTGCGCCTGCGCATAGTCGGCCGCGATCGCGGCGATGATGAGACGGCTTCATGGGATTCGAACTGAGCCAGGAGGAGATCGAGGTCCTGCAGGCCGAGCTCGCCCGCTTGCGCGAGGAGCACCGCGACCTCGACAGCGCCATCGATGCGCTCGAACGGCTCGGCCCGGTCAACCAGATCCAGATCCAGCGCCTGAAGAAGCGCAAGCTCTATCTGCGCGACCGCATCTCCCATCTCGAAGACCAGCTGACGCCTGATATCATCGCCTAGAGCCCGCTCCGACCGGTTTGCCTGCAAGCCGATCGGCAAAGCGGTCTCTGAAGCAAGAGCAAGAGACGGAAATTCCGCGGGAATCCCGATTCGGCGCTTGCCTGTGACGCTGCGGCCGGTCTAGATCGCGCGCTTCCTCCCTCCTGCCGGGAAGCGCTGATTTCATGGCCGAGCCGACCCCACCCGTCGCCATCATCATGGGCAGCCAGTCCGACTGGGCGACGATGCGCCACGCCGCCGACACGCTCGGCGAGCTCGGCATCGCCTTCGACGCCCGGATCATGTCGGCGCATCGCACACCGGACCGGATGTACGCCTTCGCCAAGGGCGCCAGGGCGGAAGGCTTCAAGGTCATCATCGCCGGTGCCGGCGGCGCAGCGCATCTGCCAGGCATGACGGCCTCGCTCACGCCCCTGCCCGTCTTCGGCGTACCCGTCGAATCCAAGGCGCTCTCCGGCCAGGACAGCCTGCTCTCGATCGTGCAGATGCCCGGCGGCATCCCGGTCGGCACGCTCGCCATCGGCAAGGCCGGCGCGATCAACGCCGCTTTGCTCGCCGCCGCCGTGCTCGCCCTTTCCGACGAAGCGATCGCCGAGCGGCTCGACGCCTGGCGCGCCAAGCTGAGCGCCGCCGTCGCCGAGCGCCCGAAGGACGACGCATGAGCCAGCCCGATCCGCGCGGCCTCGGTCCCGGCGCCGTCCTCGGCATCCTCGGCGGTGGCCAGCTCGCCCGCATGCTGGCACTGGCCGCGGCGGACCTCGGCGTGCGCGCCCACATCTTCGCGCCCGAGCCCGACAGCCCGGCTTACGAGGTCGCCGCCCGCCACACGATCGGCGCCTATGAGGACGAGGCGGCTCTCGCCAGCTTCGCCGACGCCGTCGACGTCGTGACCTACGAGTTCGAGAACGTCCCGGCCGCGACCGCCGCCTTCCTCGCCGCCCGCACGCCGCTGCATCCCGGTGCGAGGGCGCTCGCGGTGACCCAGGATCGCCTCACCGAGAAGCGCTTCGTCGCCGATCTCGGCCTTGCCGTGGCCCCGTTCGAGCCGGTCGACTCGCTCGCCGATCTGGAAAAGGCCGTCGCGAAGCTCGGCCGACCTGCCGTGTTGAAGACGCGGCGCTTCGGCTATGACGGCAAGGGCCAGGTCAAGATCGCCGACGGCACCGATCTCGCGCAGGCCTGGGACGAGATCGGCCATTTCCCGGCGATCCTCGAAGGCTTCGTCACCTTCACACGCGAAGTCTCGGTCGTCGCCGCCCGCGCCGCCGACGGCTCCTTCGCCGCCTTCGACGTCTGCGAGAACGAGCACCGCGACCACATCCTGGCGCTGACGCAGGTTCCCGCCCGGATCGGCGCAGCCGCGGCGGACGCCGCGATCGAGGCGGCCCGGCGCATCGGCGAGGCGCTCGGATATGTCGGCGTGTTCGCCGTCGAGTTCTTCCTGGTCGAGGGCAAGGGCGGCGAGCAGGTCGTCGTCAACGAGATCGCCCCGCGCGTCCACAATTCCGGACACTGGACGAGCGAGGGCGCGCAGACCTCGCAGTTCCACCAGCATGTCCGCGCCGTCTGCGGCTTCCCGCTCGGCGCGACGGCGCGACGCGGGCGCGTCACCATGCAGAACCTGATCGGCGATCAGGCGAATGACTGGCGGGCCATCCTGGCCGAGCCCGGCACGCACCTGCATCTCTACGGCAAGCGCGAGGCAAGGCCCGGCCGCAAGATGGGCCACGTCACCCGCGTCCTCCCCGAGGCCAGCTGAACGGCGAAGCGCTCCACCCCGCGAAACCCGCGTGTTTCCACGCGTTTTGCGGCACCGCAGCGTGGACAGGCTTCGGGAATTCTGGTAACCGCACGACCTTCGCGGCGATCTCTCGGACGGGAGGTCGCCGCCCCGATTCCGGACCACCGACAACGACGGACATAGAGACGTGCAGGTTCTCGTTCGCGACAACAATGTCGACCAGGCGCTGCGGGCGCTGAAGAAGAAGATGCAGCGCGAGGGCATCTTCCGTGAGATGAAGCTCCGCGGCCACTATGAGAAGCCTTCGGTCAAGAAGGCGCGCGAGAAGGCCGAGGCTGTCCGCCGCGCCCGCAAGCTGATCCGCAAGAAGCTGCAGCGCGAAGGCCTGCTGCCAGCCCCGGTCAAGCCGAAGCGCCCAGAGCGCCCCGCTCGGCCGGCGGTCTGACCACGCAAGGGTCCGGCGGCCGCCGCCCGCTACTGTTCTGATATCCGTGCGCGCCTGGGGCTTCTCCAGGCGCTCTTGTTTTTGGTGGCGTCGTTAACCAAACTTTGTCAGGGCTTGGGCGTTTTGGAGGATGGCGGCGCACCGGGGCGGTGGCGCCGCATGGCAGGCGAAAGTTCGAAGCGATGGATAAGAGCATGCTCACAGGCAGGAACTGGCTGATCGCGACGGGCCTCGCGCTCGCGCTCGCAGGCTGCGACACGGTGAGCATGAGCTCCGGCGCCGGCGTCGCCGAGCTCCAGACCGAGAACACCGAGGCTGCGAGCGTCAACATCGGCTCGCTCAGCGAGGTGATCAACCGCAACCCGAACGACCCGCAGGCCTACAACACGCGTGGCGCAGCCTATGCCCGGATCGGCCGCTACTCCGACGCCATCTCCGATTTCACCAAGGCAGTGCAGATCGACGCCAATTTCGCGCCGGCCTACACCAATCGTGGCCTGGCGCTGCGCCAGAGCGGGCGCAACGATGCCGCGCTGCAGGATTTCAACCGCGCCACCACCGCCAATCCGAACTACGCCCCGGCCTTCGTCGCTCGCGCCAACCTGCTGCGCCTGCAGGGCAACAGCCAGCAGGCCTTGGGCGACCTCAACACCGCGATCCGCCTCAATCCGGAATCGGCCGAGGCCTTCCACGCCCGCGGACTGGTCCATCAGAAGGAAGGCCAGCACCAGCAGGCCGTCACCGACTTCGACTCGGTGATCGACCGCAACCCCTATACCGCCCCGCCCTATATCGCCCGCGGCGAGAGCCTGAACGCGCTCGGCAAATACGACTCGGCGCTCGAAGACTTCACCGCCGCGCTCAATGTCGACAACCGCAATGCCTCCGCCTGGGCCGGCCGCGGCTTCGCCTTCGAGAAGCAGGGCAAGAAGACCGAGGCGAGCGAGGCCTATCAGCGCGCCCTCGGCCTCGACGGCAACAACCAGATCGCCCGCGCCGGCTCGGCTCGGCTCGGCGGCGGCGGGGGCATGTTCCGCTTCTAAGGCCTTTCGGCTACTGACGCACCGCAGTCATTGTCTCGCTGCCCGTCAGCCGGTTCGCGCCAAGATCGGCGAGGAAGCGCTGGAGCTCGGCGATTGAACCATGGGCCCGCAGATCACTGTGGTTCCCATCGGGAAAGCCGACGAAGCGCTTCGGCGGATTGGCGAGTGCGAACAGCGCCTCGCCCTGGCTGAACGGGATGACGTTGTCGCGCTGGCCATGCAGGACAAGTAGCGGCGCCTTGACCTTGCCGATCAGCAGATCCGAGCGGAACTGGTCCTTCATCAACAGGCCGACCGGTATATAGGGGTAGCGTAGCTGCGCCACCGAGACAGTGGACATATAGGGCGCCTCGAGGATGACCGCTTTCAACGGTGCCTCCGCCGCCAGTTTCAGCACCACGCCGGTGCCGAGCGACTCGCCATAGCCAATCAGCCGCTCCGCGCCGAAGCGTGCCGCGGCGGCGGCATAGGCGGCGCGCGCATCCAGCGCCAGCCCGTCCTCGCTCGGCGAACCGGTCGAGCCGCCATAGCCCCGATAGCTCACGGCAAACAGGCCCGTTCCATCCTCGGTCAATAGCCGGAAGCGCGACTGTCGTCCCCGGCCGGCGAAGTTGCCGGCATTGCCGTGGAAGAACAGCAGCACCGGCTTGCCCTCGCGTGGCGGCACCACCCAGGCGATCAGCTTCTCGCCATCGGCCGTGGTCAGCTCCGTCTCCTCGGCCCCGGGCAGGTTGGCGCTCGCAATCTCGGCACGGGCCGGATTGCGCGGATACAGCAGCTGACGCTGCTGGACATAGAGCAGCACCAGCACCGCGACATAGGCACCCAGCGTCCCGACAGCGAGAAACTTCAGGATCCTGCGCATCACCGGCTTCCTTCAGGCCCAGCCCGAAACGAAAGGGCCGGCATCGAGCCGGCCCTTTACGACGTTCCGATGACGGATGCGCCGGCTCAACTGCGCCGGCGCCTTGACGATTCCGTCAGTACCGCGCCTTCGCCGCTCAGTAGAGCAGCAGCGCCAGCAGCATGAGGACGAAGGGAACGAGCGTGGCGCGCCAGCCGATCGACGGAGCGGCGATGCCGATGCCGGTGCCGACCAGGGTCAGCAGCGTGCCGATGATGGCCGTGCCCCAGGCATGCTTGGTGCCGCCGACGGCGAGCGCAGCGACGATGGCAAGGCAAGCAACCGTACCGACCTCGGCGAAGTGCACGAAGCCCGTATAGGTGCGCTCGTGCTCCGGATAGTCCATCTGCGGAATGTCGGCAGCGTGTCCGTGGTCGGCCATGAAGAAAGTCCCGAATTCAAACCCTGTCCTGACGCCCTGTAGCGCACCTGAAAAGGGTCGGCAACGGAGGGCCGGAGTGGCGACGGCCATTTTCTGAACGACAACGGCACAACGCTACGGAAAAAGGCGCAGATATCGCCGGCCGCAGCGGTTTGGGTCACGAAACAGGCGGCGCGACTTATGGCAGCAGCTCCGGCGGAACATGATGGGGATCATAGCTGCGCGGCCGATTCTTCTGCACCCAGCCATGGAGACCGGCGACGAGGAGGCCGCCGGCCATCGTAGCGGCCAGCATGCGAAGATCACCGGTGAGCAGCACGAGGACCAGCGGCAAGGCGGCGAAGAGCAAGGCGGCGATGACGAGCAGCACCTGCATGACCTGCAGCCGCCCCTCGCTCACTCCAGCCGAGAAGCGCACGGCACCTGTCGGCCTCGCCGCGAGGGTCTTGTGCAGGTCGCGAACGAAGCCAGCATAGACCGGGCCGCGCTCGTCATCCGGAAAGCCGAAGGCGCTGCTGCCGACCACCTGCAACGGCGTAGCCCCGCCGAAATGGATGATACAGCTGCCGAAATCGCCATGCCGGTCGATATAGGCAACCGAGAGATCCACGGCGCTGATATCGGAGAGGAGCCGTGAATCCTCGCCGGTCGCGGTCGTCCAGAGCAGGCGATGACCCGTGATCGCCACGCCCTCATCCGACAGCTTGAGCGCGAACCGGCCGGGATTGCGCCGCACGAACAGGCCGTAGTCACGCCGCTGTGCCTCGTCCCCACTCGCGTCCAGCATCACGTCCCTCCAGTGGGGGATTGTGCCGCACAGGCGCGAAATTGACGATGCCAGCGATCAGTGAGCTGCGAGCCCGGCCGCCGCCAGCGCCGCCCCCTGCTCGCTCGCCACTCTGGCGACGCTGAAAGCCTCGATCTCCTGCTCGAACAGCCGGTGGAAGTTGAGCTCGGCATCGAGATGCAGGAAGACGCCCCCCAAGCCGATCGCGGCCCGGTCCATGAAGACGAATTCGCGCGGCACGGTCACCGGTCCGCGCGCCTTCAGCGCCGAATGCACCTGGAAGGCCTGCTTGCGGCCGTACTCTGCGGGGCTGACCCCTTCGGCGATCCGGCGCGTGCGATCCTCCAGCAGCGGGCCGTAGATGAACTTCGCCCAGATGTTGAGCGTGTCGATCAGTTCCTTGTTGAGCCCTTTGAAGCCCCAGACCTCATAGGCATGGACGACGCGGGCTTCCTCCCCAGTGAGCAGGCCGCGATAGAGATCGACCACGCCGCCGACGAAACTCGGCGGGAAGATGCGGATGCAGCCATAGTCGAGCAGGTTGATGCCCCCCGGCTCGCCGCCCTCCTGGAAGACCGTGTAGTTCCCGAGATGCGGATCGCCATGGATGACGCCGTGATGGCTGAACGGCCGCCACCAAGCCCGGAACATCGCGGTCGAGATCCGGTCGCGGACCTGCTGGCTCGCCTGCTTGTGGTTGAGGATCTTGTCGCCCTCGAGCCAGCCCATGGTCAGGAGCCGCCGCGTCGACAGCTCCGGCACGACCTCGGGCACGCGCACCTCAGGCGTTGTGGCCAGCATCCGCTGGTAGAGCGCGACATGCTTGGCCTCGCGGCGATAGTCGAGCTCCTCGCGGACGCGGGCACTGATCTCCTTGGCGATCTCGCTGGTGTCGATCACCGCGCCCATGCGCCGATGCAGGCCGAACAGGATCTCGAGCTGGGAGATGTCGGCTTCGACAGCCGATTCCATGTCGGGATATTGCAGCTTGGAGGCGACCCGCACGCCGTCGAGCGTCGTCGCCCGATGCACCTGCCCGAGCGAGGCTGCCGCAGCCGGCTTGAGATCGAACTCGGCGAAGCGCTCGCGCCAGTTCGCGCCGAGCTCGGCCTGCATGCGGCGCTTGACGAAGGCTGCGCCCATCGGCGGCGCCTCCGATTGCAGCTTCTGCAGTTCGGCGGCGTATTCCGGCGGCACCACATCAGGGATGGTGGCGACGAGCTGCGCCACCTTCATCAGTGGGCCCTTGAGGCCGCCGAGCGCCTTGGCCAGCGCCTCGGCATTGGTGGCGTTGCGGCCCTCCAGCCCGAACAGCTTGGTGCCGGCGATCCGCGCCGCCACCCCGCCGACATTGGCGCCGACGCGGGCATAGCGCGCCGCGCGGGCGGAGAATCGATTGGCTTCGCTATCGCGTTCGGACATTTGGGCTCGCGAGGCAATGACGGCTGTCACCGATGTAGGCGCTCCGCTGGGGAAAGCCAGCCGACACGCTGTCTCAGGACCGCCCGGTCTGCGCGATCGCCACCGGAAAGCCGCGGCCGAGCGAATTGGCGACCATGCAGATCGCCTTGGCCTTTTCGATGACGGTGCTAGCGTCGGAGCCGTCCTCCATTTCGCACTGAACACTCATGGTCGCCGCCGTGGTCAGCAACGGCGCTCCTTCCAGCTCGACCGTGACCGAGACGGCGATCCGCCCAAGCCCGACGCCGAGTTCGTGCGCGGCATAGCGCAGATCGTTGCAGAAGCAGCCGCCGAGCGCGAGCAATTGCGCACCGTTGAAGCCAAGCCCCATGCCGCCGGCCTTGCCCTCGGGACGATCGACGACGACCGTATGCGCACCAGCCCAGCCCATCGCCGCCTGCGTGCCCTCGACATTGCGCAACTCGATTGTCACCGCCGCCATGGCCCTCTCCCCGCTTGCCAGAAGTGCGAGAGGCTAATGGCTGACATCCGTCGCCACCACTGTTCCGGTCATGTCGCGAGTTGTGCCCTGACCTCCGCCACGCTCGCAGGCCTCCCGCCGGCCGCTTCGACCTTGCTGACCATGTCGGCGATCAGCTGCGCATTGCTGCGGCTCTCGCCGAAGAGCGCATCCTCCAGCCCGGCGCGGACATGGACACCGTGCGCGACCGCCGGCGCGACAATCTCGCTGAGATCGACGCCGAGCCCTGCGATCATCACCGGCGCCTGCGGCGCGCACTCTGCCAGCAAGGCGAGATGAGCCTCCAGCGCATAGGGTTTCGGCGGAAAGCCCCAGGCGAAGGCGTCGGAGAACATCAGCCGGTAGATCGGGCCGGGCATGCCCGGATAGGCCTTCGCCAGCGCTGCACCGAGCCGGGTGAAGCCGGGCTCGTAGATCGCATAGCTCGGATGGATCTTGTGCTTCTGCGCCACCGCCATCCCCTCGCGGATATGCTCGCCGGGGTTCTGGTAGATGAAGCCGGCCTCGCCCTGAGGGATGCCGGCGAAGGTCGTCCAGTTGCACGAGCCGGGATCGAGCACGCCCCATTCGACCAGGCCACGCTTCGCCAGTTCCTCCAGATGCGTGTAGCGGCCGGAGCCGATCATGTCGCCAGCGTAGCCCGAACCAAGGATGGGAATGGTCGGATAGACGATGGCGTCGACCTTGGCCCGGATGCCCTCGATCGCCTGGGCATAGAGCTCCCAGTCGTCGCGCTGGCGGCCGGTCTCGAGATCATAGACATGCAGATGGACGATCGCAGCGCCCGCTTCGACCGCGGCGATCCCGTCGGCGACGATGTCGGGGATCGCGATCGGGATGCCGGGCTGGCGCTCCTTGCCCCACGGGCCATTGATCGCGGCCTCGATCCAGATCGGGGTTTTCATGCCGGCGCATCCTTCGGCCAGTTGTCGCGGATCCAGCGCGTCAGACCCTCCTCCTCGACCTCGCCGGCGGCAAGCGCGAGGATGATCGCCGCGGCGTCGGCTTCACTCGGCGCGAAGTCGATCCCGTTCAGCCGAAGGAAGATGATCAGCGCCAGCAGCGAGACACGCTTGTTGCCGTCGATGAAGGGGTGATTCTTGGCGATACCGAACGCGTAGGCCGCCGCGAGTGCCGCCATGTCGGTCTCGCCATAGGCGAAGCGGTTGATGGGGCGCACCAGAGCGGATTCCAGAAGGCCCCGATCACGAATGCCGTCGGGGCCGCCGAAAAGCGCCAGTTGCTCGGAATGGATATCGGCGACGACGTCAGGGGTGAGCCAGAACGGCTCCGTCATTTCGCCAGCTCGCGCAGCGCATTGGCGTATTGCTTCATCGCCTTGCGCGCGATCGCCATGGTGCGCTCGTGCAGATCGTCATGAGGCGACAGCTTGAATGCGCCTTCCGGCTGCTCGATCACGGTCAGCTTGTCGCCTTCCGCCAGTTTCAGCCGCGCCAGCAGTTCCTTCGGCAGGATGATGCCGACCGAATTGCCGATCTTGCGGACCTGCAGGACCATGGCCTGCTCGCCGGCGGGCTTCTCGGGCTTGTTCATGGCAGGCTCCGCCACTTGTCTGTTGTACAAACTGTATAACAGACAAGCGGCAGACAGTCAGCCTAAAGCGGCCGACATCCGCGGACCGCCCCCGCGCAATGGGAGGCCGCCTTTTACGGTCTCGCCGCCTCACTCGCCCTTGTTGACCGAGATCGGCTTCAGCACGTTGCTCGGCTGGACATACTTTGCGACCAGCGCGTCATAGGTGCCGTTCGCCTGCAGCCGCTCCAGCGCGCCCTTGACCGCATCGCGCAGCTGGCCGCCCTCGGCGGTCTTCGGGAACGGGATGCCGGTGAGCGAGCGGGTAAAGGGCTCGCCGAGCGGGATATAGGTGTTCGGCTCGAGCTTCTGGAAGTGGCTCATCGTCTCGCTGCCCTGCACGCCGCCCTGCAGGCGCTGCGTCTTGAGCTGGGTGCGGGCGTCGACCGAGCCCTCAGTGCCGACCACGGTGATCGCCGGCTTGCCCTTGGCGACGCAGTTGGCATCGCTCCACTCGCCGATCTGCTTTGGCCAGTTGGTCGAGCGGCTGGCGCCGACGCTCTTGCCGCAGAGATCCTCCACCGACTTGATCGTCGAGGCGAAGGCGGTGACGGTGTAGAACTGCGCGCCCGAGACCATGTAGTCGACGAAATCGACCGTCTCGCGCCGGGCCGGCAGATCGCTCATCCCGGCCATCACCATGTCGACGCGGCCGGTGGTCAGCGAGGGCAGCATCTGGGCGAAGGCGGTGTCCTGCCACTCGGCCTTGACGCCGAGCTCCTTGGCGATCGCCTCGCCGAGCTCATAATCGAAGCCGGCCATCTGATTGGTCGCCGGGTCCTTATAGACGATCGGCGCGTAGTTCGGCTGGGTCGCGATGACGATCTTGCCGGCGGTCTTGATCCGGTCAGGCAAGGCCTGGGCCTGGGCGGCGAGCGCGGTGCCGGCGAGCAGCACGGCGGCGAGCGAAAGGCGAAGCATGGTGGTCTCCCTCTTGTCTTTGCTTAGGTTCACTTGGTCTTGGATCATTTGAGGACGGCGGCGATGAAGTCGCGGGTGCGGGCCTGGCTCGGCGCGACCAGCACCTGCTGCGGCGGGCCCTGCTCGACGATCTCGCCCTTGTCCATGAAGACGACGTCGCTCGCGACCTCACGGGCAAAGCCGAGCTCGTGGGTGACGACGATCATCGTCATGCCGGTGGCGGCGAGGTCGCGCATCACGTTCAGGACTTCGCCGACCAGTTCGGGATCGAGCGCCGAAGTCGGCTCGTCGAACAGCATGACCTGCGGCTTCATCGCCAGCGCGCGGGCGATGGCGATGCGCTGCTGCTGGCCGCCGGACAGCTCGATCGGATAGGAATCGCGCTTCTCGGCGAGGCCGACACGCTCGAGCAGCGCCATCGCATCCGCAATGATCTCGCGGCGCGGCCGCTTCAGCACCGTGAGCGGGCCCTCGATGATGTTCTGCAGCACCGTCATATGGTTGAACAGGTTGAAGCGCTGGAAGACCATGCCGGTCTTCAGGCGCTGGCGCGCGATCTCGGCGTCGCTGAGCTCGTGCAATTCGTTGCCGACGCGGCGATAGCCGATCAGCTCGCCGGCAACGGTGATCGCGCCGGCGTCAATCTTCTCGAGCTGGTTGATGCAGCGCAGCAGCGTCGACTTGCCCGAGCCGGACGGGCCGATGATGCATTGCACCGCGCCCGGCTCGACCGAAAGCGAGACATTGTTCAGCGCCTTCAGCGGCCCGAACTGCTTGGTGACGCTGGCGGCGACGACGATCGGGGACAGAGCGGTCACGCGGCGGCCTCCTCGGCGACCTGGGGCTTGGCGCGGCGCTCGCCCCGGCCCTTCGAGAAGGCTCGTTCGAGGAAGAACTGACCGATCTGCAGCAGGGTGACGACGAGCAGGTACCAGCCGGCCGCGACGATCAGCAGTTCGATGACGCGGGCATTGGCGTAGTAGACATTCTGCGCGTTGCGCAGGATCTCGGAGAACTGGATCACACTGGCGACCGAGGTCAGCTTGACCATGCTGATCACCTCGTTGCCAACAGGCGGGATGATCACCCGCATCGCCTGCGGCAGCACGATCCGGCGCAAGGTCGTCAGCCGGGTCATGCCGATTGCCTTGGCGGCCTCGGTCTGCCCGAGATCGACCGAGAGGATGCCGGAGCGGACGACCTCGGCGGTGTAGGCGCCCTGGTTCATGCCAAGGCCGAGCAGCGTCGCCATGAACGGGCCGATGATGTCGATGGTGCGCCACTCGACCACGCCGGGGATGCCGATTGTCGGGAAGACCAGCGCCAGGTTGAACCACAGCAGCAATTGCAGCAGCAGCGGCGTGCCGCGGAAGAACCAGATGTAGAACAGCGCGACGCCGCGCAGCACCGGGTTCGGCGACATGTACATGATCGCGAAGACCACGCCGAGCACGATGCCGAGCCCCATGGCGCAGACGGTCATGATCAGCGTGTTGACGAGGCCGGCGAGGATGGCCGGCGCGGTGAAGAACTGCGCCACCACCGGCCAGGCGATCTGCCCCTGGGCGAAGGCTTTCACGATCCAGGCCAGCACGAACAGGATCGCCGCGGCGGCGATCCAGCGGCCGTAGAAGCGCTTGGGAACGATGGTCAGGCCGGCGAGCTCGGCGAGACCGCGATCCGGCATCGTTTGGGTTGCACCGCTCATGCCGCGCGCTCCCTCGTCCACTGCGTAAAGCCGCCGAGCCAGCCGCGGAAGCGGTCGATCTGCTCGACGACCCGCGCCGGCGCCGTGCCGCCATGGCCACTGCGGGCCGCGACCGCCGCATCGAGCGTCAGGACCTCCAGCACGCTCTCGTCGAGGCGCGGATCGATCGCACGCAGTTCCACCGGCTCCAGCCCTTCGAGCTCGCGGCCCATTTCCTCGCAATAGCGCACCAGCGCGCCGCTGATCTCATGTGCCTCGGCGAAGGGCACGCCCTTGCGGGCGAGATGATCGGCGACTTCGGTCGCGAGCGCAAAGCCCGAGCCGGCCTGCGCCCGCATCACCTCGGGCCTGGCCTCCATCGTCTCGACCAGCCCGGCGAAGGCCGGCAGCACTTCGCCGAGCACGTCGACCGCATCGAAGGCGGCACGCTTGTCCTCGGCAAGGTCGCGGTTATAGGCGAGCGGCAGGCCCTTCAGAGCGCCCAGCATGGCGACGAGATCGCCGGTGAGGCGCGCCGCCCGGCCGCGCGAGATCTCGGCGATATCCGGGTTCTTCTTCTGCGGCATGATCGAGGAGCCCGTCGCGAAGGCATCGTCGAGCACGACCCAGCCGAACTGGCGCGACGTCCAAAGCGTCACCTCTTCCGCCATTCGCGACAGGTTGGTCGCCAGCATCGCCGACACGAACAGGAATTCCGCGACATGGTCGCGCGCGCCGACCGCATCGACCGAGTTCTCGCAGGGGCCGTCATAGCCGAGCGCCCTGGCGCTGAGCTCCGGCGTCAGCGCAATCGCCGAGCCCGCCAGCGCGGCGGCACCCAGCGGCGAGAGCGAAGAGCGCTTCTCCCAGTCCTGCAGGCGCGAGGCGTCGCGCGACAGCGCCTGGCCGTGCGCCATCAGCCAATGGCCGAAGGTGACGGGCTGGGCGCTCTGCAGATGGGTGAAGCCGGGGCAGACCGAGCTTGCGTGCCGTTCGGCCTGGCCGGCGATCGCCTCGAGCAGCTCGGCCAGCATCGCACCGATCGAACGCGCCTCGGCCCGCAGATAAAGCTTCAGGTTGTTGGCGGCCTGGTCGTTGCGCGAGCGCCCGGCCCTGAGCTTGGCGCCGGTCGCGCCGATCCGCGCGGTCAGCACGCGCTCGATGAAGGTATGGACGTCCTCGTCGCTCTCGTCCGGCGTCAGCGTCCCGGCGGCAAGATCGGTGGCGATCGCCTCCAGCGCCGCGACGATGGCCTTGAACTCGTCCTGGCTGAGCAGTCCGGCGCGTTCGAGCTCAGCCGCATGGGCCTTGCCGCCGGCAATGTCCTGCGGCGCGAGGCGGGCATGGGCGCCGGCCGCGCTCGACAGCTTCATCATGCGCGGATCGGGCGATTTGCGGAAACGACCGCCCCAGAGACGCGTATTATGGTTCATGGTGCTCTCCCCTTGCCTGAAACACTGCCCTCTTGACCGCGCAACCGGCAAACGAAACGATCTCCTCAAGGGTAGTCGCTGAAGGAATATCTGTTTGGCCGGTCGCAACCTCCCGCCATCGACCACGGCGCTCCGGGTTTTCCTCGCCGTCGCCCGCCTCGGCTCGACGGCGAAGGCAGCGGGCGAGGTGCACCTGACGCAGAGCGCGGTCTCCAAGCAGATCCAGGCGCTGGAGGATCATCTCGGTACCGAGCTGTTCGAACGCAGCCCTGCCGGGCTGAAACCGACCGAGGCCGGCACGATCTATCGTCCTTATGCCGAGGCCGCGATCGAGCAGATGGAGCGCGGCGCCCGCCGCCTCGCCGAGCGCGCCGCGATCGGCCGGCCGATCCGCCTGCACATGATCGCCATCGCCGGCGAGCGCTGGCTGATGGAGCGCTTCCCCGAATTCGCCCAGGCGCACCCCGAGATCGACGTCCAGTTCACCAATTTCGTCAGCGAGAAGGAGATCGAGGAGGCCGATCTCGAAATCGTCCACGGCTTTGGTCCCTGGGAAGATCGCGAGTCGCACTACCTGTTCGGCCGCCGGGTCGCACTCGTCGCAGCACCCGCAGCGCTCGAACGCCTGGGCGGCTTCACCCGCGCCGCCGATGTCCAGAAGATGACGCTGCTGCAGCATTTCCAGATGCCGGCCTTCTGGGCCGAATTCACCGAAGCTCACGGCCTGCGCGGCGCAGTGCCGGCCCACACCGTGCGTTACGGCTATTATTCCGTGATCATCCGCGCCGCCGTCGCCGGGCTCGGCGTCGCGCTCGCCCCACATTGCTATGTCGCTGAGGAGCTGGCCTCTGGCGCGCTGGTCAATCCGCTGGACTTAAGCTTCGACAGCGCGACCGGCTGCTGGCTCACCGTCAATCCGCAGAGCGAGCGCAGCCCGGCCCTCGACGCACTGGTCACCTGGCTCTGCGAGGAGGGACACCGCTTCGACGCGACGGGTTGAGCCCCTCCCCGGCATGCTCTAGACCGACCGCCATGCTTCCGATGGCGAAGGCCCGATGCGCATAGCCGTGACCGGACGGACCGGGCAGGTCGTCCAATCCCTTCTCGCCCGCGCCGAGACGGCAGGTGTGACCGTCATCCCGGTCGGCCGGCCCGAGCTCGATCTGGCGCAGCCGGAAGGCGTTCGGCAGGCGCTCGCCAACGCGCAGCCCGACTGCATCGTCAACGCCGCCGCCTACACCGCCGTCGACAAGGCCGAGACTGAACCCGAGCTCGCTCTGCGCATCAATGGTGAAGGCGCCGGCGCGGTCGCTGTCGCCGCTGCGGCGCTCGGCGTGCCGCTGATCCAGATCTCCACCGACTATGTCTTCGACGGCATGGCGCCGCAGCCCTGGCGCGAGAGCGACGCCACCGCTCCGCTCTCGGCCTATGGCCGCTCGAAGCTCGCCGGCGAGAAAGCGGTCATGGCTTCCGGCGCGGACTGGACGATCCTGCGCACCGCCTGGGTCTACAGCCCCTATGGCGGCAACTTCGTGAAGACCATGCTGCGCCTTGCCGAAACCAGGGACGAGCTCGGCGTCGTCTCCGACCAGCAGGGCTCGCCCACCAATGCGCTTGATCTCGCCGAGACGATCATCGCAATGGCGAAGGCGCTGGTCGCACGCCCCGGAGATGCCTCGCTGCGCGGTGTCTTCCACGTCGCCGGCACCGGCGAGGCGAGCTGGGCCGATCTCGCAGAGATCGTCTTCGCCGCCTCGGCAGCGCTGGGCGGACCAAGCGCCAGCATCAAACGCATCGCAACATCCGACTACCCCACCCCCGCCCGCCGTCCGGCCAATTCCAGGCTCGACTGCAGCCTGCTCGCCGAGCGCCACGGGCTGCGCCTGCCGCTCTGGCAGGAATCCGTGCGAAGCTGCGTCGCCGCGCTGCTGGCGCAGCCCAAGAACTGACAGCTTGAGAGCTGAAGGAGCCGTCCATGAAAGGCATCATCCTCGCCGGCGGCAGCGGCACGCGGCTTCACCCGATGACCATGGTGACGTCGAAGCAGCTCCTGCCCGTCTACGACAAGCCGATGATCTATTATCCGCTCTCGACGCTGATGCTCGCCGGCATCCGCGAGATACTGATCATCTCGACGCCAGACGATGCACCGCGCTTCGAGGCGCTGTTCGGCAGCGGCGAGCGCTGGGGCCTCAAGCTCTCCTATGCGGTCCAGCCGAAGCCGGAAGGCCTGGCGCAGGCCTATCATATCGGCGCCGATTTCGTCGCCGGCGGCCCCTCCGCCCTGATCCTCGGCGACAATCTCTATTACGGCGACGGCCTCACCGACGTGCTGCATCGCGCCGCCGCCCGCCAGAGCGGCGCCACCGTCTTCGCCTATCGCGTCAGCGATCCCGAGCGCTATGGCGTCGTCTCGTTCGATGCCGCCGGCAAGGCGCTCTCGATCGAGGAGAAGCCGAAGGTCCCCCGTTCGCACTGGGCGGTGACCGGCCTCTATTTCTATGACGCCGAGGTCGTCGAGATCGCCCGCAAGCTGAAACCCTCCGCCCGCGGCGAGCTCGAGATCACCGATATCAACCGTGCCTATCTCGAACGCGGCGCCCTCAACGTCGAACGGCTCGGGCGCGGCTATGCCTGGCTCGATACCGGCACGCCCGAATCCCTCATCGAAGCCTCGGAATTCGTGCGCACGCTGGAGCGCCGCCAGGGCTTCCGCATCGCCTGCCCCGAGGAGATCGCCTTCGAGAACGGCTGGATCGGCCGTGAGCAATTGCGCGCGCTCGGAGAGACCCTGTCGAAGAGCGCCTATGGCCAGTATCTGCTTGGCGTCGCCGGGCGCGAGCGGCGGGCCTGACGCCGCACTTCCCCTGACGATGCAGAGCGCTCATGCTGCATCGACAGTGGCCGAGAACGATGGGCTGGCCGAGATTGCATCGCAGCCGCGCCGAAGACGCGCACGAGGACCGAAGCTTCCATGAATGCCCCCGCCGCCACGCCGGCCACCACCCGGCATCCCGCCCTCGATGACCTGACCGCTTCCCTGCGCGAGCTTCTCGGCCCGCGCTGCTCGACCTCGGACAGCGAGCGCGAGCATCACGGCCATGGCGAATCCTATCACCCGACCAGGGCGCCTGACGTCGTCTGCTATCCGCTGACCACCGAAGAGGTCAGCCAGATCGTCAAGCTCTGCCATCAGGCGAAGGTGCCGGTCATCCCGTTCGGCGCCGGCACCTCGCTCGAAGGCCATGTCGTCGCGCTGCATGGCGGCGTCTGCATCGACCTCTCGCGCATGAACGCGATCACCGCCGTCAATGCCGAGGATCTCGACTGCACGGTCGAGGCCGGCGTCACCCGCAAGCAGCTCAACGAGCACCTGCGCGACACCGGCCTGTTCTTCCCCGTCGATCCCGGCGCCGACGCCACCCTCGGCGGCATGACCGCGACGCGGGCCTCGGGCACCAATGCGGTGCGCTACGGCACGATGAAGGACAATGTGCTGGCGCTGACCGTGGTGCTCGCCGACGGCACCATCCTGAAAGCCGGCGGCCGCGCTCGCAAATCCTCGGCCGGCTACGACCTCACCCGCCTCTTCGTCGGCTCGGAGGGCACACTCGGCGTCATCACCGAGGTCACCTTGCGCCTCTACGGCATTCCCGAGGCGAGCTCGGTCGCGGTCTGCTCCTTCCCGGACATCGCCAGCGCCGTCAATTGCGCGATCGAGACGATCCAGTGCGGCATCCAGGTCGCTCGCGTCGAATTGCTCGACGAGACCTGCATGCGCGCGATCAACCGCCACAACAATCTGAGCTATCCCGAGACGGTCGCGCTCTTCCTCGAATTCCACGGCACGGAAGCGGCCGTGGTCTCGCAGGCCGAAACGGTGCAGATGCTTGCCGAAGGCCATGGCGGCGAGGGCTGGCGCTTCGCGACCAGCGCCGAGGAGCGCAACAAGCTCTGGCAGGCAAGGCACAACATGCATTACGCGCTGCTGGCCTTGCGTCCCGGCGCCAGCAGCTGGGGCACCGACACCTGCGTGCCGATCTCCCAGCTCGCCGCCTGCATCACCGAGATCAAGGAGCATGCCAAGGATGCACCCTTCCCGGTGACGGCGCTCGGCCATGTCGGCGACGGCAATTTCCACATGGGCTTCCTGATCAGGATGGATTCGCCCGAGGAGATCCGCGAGGCCGAGCGGCTGAATGGCCTCCTGGTCAACCGCGCCATCGAGCTCGGCGGCACCTGCACCGGCGAGCACGGCGTCGGCTACGGCAAGGCGAAATTCCTGCGCAAGGAGCATGGCGACGCCGCCGTCGAGGTGATGCGCACGCTGAAGGCGAGCCTCGACCCCGACAACATCATGAACCCGGGCAAGGTGCTGCCGGCCTGACCACGGCAGCACCCGCCCTTGTACCGCTTCGCCTTGGGCGTGACCGCAGCGCACAACTGTTTTACATGCAAATGGAACGGTGACCCCTGAGGCGAGTCGGCAGCGCATGGACGACGCGGCGGATGCGGAAACGCAGCACAAGAACCACGCGGTCTATTTCGTGCCCGGCCTGCATCGCGGCCTGCGTGTCCTCGAGATCGTCGCGGCGGCGCGCCGCCCCCTGAGCATCACCGAGATCGCCTCGGAGCTCGGCCTGACGCGCTCCTCGGTCTTCCGGCTGATCTATACGCTCCGGCATATGGGCTTCCTTGAGGAGGAGCAGTCGAAGCAGTTCGCGCTCGGGCCGCGCGTCCTCAATATCGGCTTCGCCTTCCTGGCTTCGAAGGACATCATCGAGATCGCCCGCCCCGAGCTGGAGGCGCTGCGCGACGAGACGCTGGTCTCGGCGCACCTCGCGATCCGCGACGAGCGCGACGTGCTCTATCTCAGCTGCGTCCAGACCCGCTCGGGCTTCCTCAGCAACATGAATGTCGGCTCGCGTGTGCCGGCCTATGCCTCGCCGATGGGCTGGCTGCTGCTCGCCGGCCTGCCGCAAGCGGAGCTGGAGGAGCTCTTCCGCAAGGAGCGCTTCGTGCCGCTGACCAGCCAGACGCCGACCTCGACGCCGGAGCTGATCGCCACCGTCGAGGCGGCAGCGGCGCGCGGCCATGTCGTCAGCCGCGGCGTCATGGAGGCGGCCGGCAGCTCGATCTCTGCCCCAATCATCGACCGGCGTGGCACCGTCGTCGCGGCGATCGACATCTCCGGGCCGGATTCCGCCTTCGACCTCGACCAGATCGACGGCCGCTATCTCGCCGCGGTCAGGGCTGCGGCGAAGCGGATTTCCGAGCGGCTGGGCTAGAGGCCGAGGATCGCCCGCGCCTCGGCCGGTGTCGCGAGCGCGCCACCCAAGTTCTCGATGATCGTTCCGGCTTTCTCGACCAGCTCGGCATTGTCGCGCGCCAGCACGCCCTTGCGGACATAGACATTGTCTTCCAGCCCGACCCGGACATGGCCACCGAGCAGGAAGGCTTGCGCCAGCAGCGGGAATTCGTGCCGGCCGATGCCGAAGGCCGCCCAGATGCAGTCCGGCGGCAATTGCGAGGCGAAGTAGACCAGCGTCTGCGGGTTCGGGATCGCGCCATAGCGCACGCCGAGCACGATCTGGATCAGCAGCGGATTGCGCAGAACGCCCTCCGCCTGCAGGGCCTTGGCGAGCTGCAAATCGCCGCCATCGAACAGCTCCAGCTCGGGCAGCACGCCGGCGGCATAGATGCGCCGCGCCATCTCGGTGACGTTGCGCGGCGTGTTGATCACCACGGCGGTCCCTGAGAACATCGTGTTGAGGTCGAGCGTGCAGATCTCCGGCTTCAGTGCCTCGACATGCGCGACCCGCCGCTCCGGCGTGGTCAGCGTCGTGCCGGGCGCCGCGACCTTGGGATCGTCGATCCCCGGCACGAAGCGCCCGCCCTCCCCGGTCGAGAGGTTCAGGATGACGTCGGAGCCGGATTGCCGGATGCGGTCGACGATCTCGCTGAAGAGGGCAAGGTCCATGGTGCCCTTGGTCGTGGCGGGGTCGCGGGCGTGCAGATGCACCACCGCCGCGCCGGCCTTGCCGGCTTCGATCGCGGCGTTCGCGATCTCGGCCGGCGTCACCGGCAGGCCGGGATGTTGCTCGCGCGTCGTCAGATTGCCGGTGACGGCACAGGTCAGGATGGTCTTGCGCGACATGGCAGCGTCTCCTCAGGCGGCGCTGCGGGCGACGGGCAAGGTCGCGGCCAACGCTGCCCCGAGCTTCTCGACGATCTCGTCGACATGGCCGGCATCGATGGTAAAGGGTGGCGCCAGCAGGACATGGTCGCCATTGACGCCATCGGCCGTGCCGCTCGACGGGTAGCAGATCAGGCCCAGCCCCTGGGCCGTCTGCTTGATCCGGGCGGCCAGCCCCTCCTTCGCTGGGAAGGGCTGCTTGCTGTCGCGGTCGGCGACCAATTCGAGCGACTGGAGCAGCCCCCTGCCCCGGATGTCGCCGACATGCGGATGCTGGCCGAAGGCCTCGTTCAGCCGGCGCGACAGCAGTGCGCCCATAAGCTGGACATTGTCGAGCAGCCCCTCCTCCTCGATCGTCTCGATCACCGCGATCGAGGCGGCGCAGGCGACGGCATGGCTCATATAGGTATGGCCATTGGCGAGCAGGCCGGAGCCCGCCTCGATCGCGCCGGCGACTCGCTCGCTCGCCATGGTCGCGGCGATCGGCTGATAACCCGCCCCCAGCCCCTTGGCGATGGTGATGATGTCGGGCCTGACGCCTTCCTGCGCGCTGACGAACATCGCCCCGGCGCGGCCCATGCCGCACATCACCTCGTCGGCGATGAAGAGTACGCCATGGCGGTCGCAGATCTCGCGGATGCGGGCGAAGTAGCCGGGAACCGCCGTGACGCTGCCGAGCGTCGCCCCGACGATCGGCTCGGCGATGAAGGCCGCGACGCTCTCCGGGCCGAGCCGGTTAATCTCGGCATCGAGCTCGTCGGCGACGCGCAGACCGTAAGCTTCTTCCGTCTCGCCCTCGTGCTGGTCGCGATAGGCGTAGCAGGGCGCGATCTGCGAGGTCTCGATCAGGATCGGCTGGTACAGCGCCCGCCGGCCGGCATGGCCGCCGACCGCGAGCGCCCCCAGCGTATTGCCGTGATAGCTCATCCGCCGCGAGATGAAGCGGCTGCGCTCTGGCTGGCCGATTTCGACGAAATACTGCCGCGCCAGCTTGAGCGCCGCTTCCATCGCTTCCGAGCCACTGCCGAGGAAAGCGACGCGCCCCCTGCCGAAGCCGGCCGGAGCGCGCTCGATCAGCATCTGCGCCAGCGTCTCGCTCGGCTCGTTCGTGAAGAAGGAGGTGTGGGCGTATTCAAGCTTGCCGAGCTGCGCGATGATCGCCGCGGTGACGCGGGGATGACCATGGCCGAGACAGGACACCGCCGCACCGCCGCTGGCATCGAGATAGCGCCTGCCCTCGGCATCGACGAGGTGGACGCCCTCTCCCGCAAGAGCGAGCTGCGGCGTGCTGCGGAGGTTGCGATGGAGGACCGCGGACGCGCTCGCCCGGGGGCTGGGTTGTGACATGCCGCTCTCCGCAACCGGAAGAATTGTGTTGATATGCAAAACACATTTTCGTATGAGAAACAAGAACGGAGTGGCCGAGCCTTGAGCCCGCGATCTTTGAGCCCATCACGGCAGCGTCCCTTTCACGGCATCCGGGTGCTCGACCTCACCCATGTGCTCGCCGGCCCGTTCTGCGCCTATCAGCTCGCTCTGCTCGGCGCCGATGTCGTCAAGATCGAGCCGCCGCAGATGCCGGACACGGCGCGCGGCCGCGGACCGGATGACGCCCTCAACGCCGTCGGCCTCGGCATCAACTATCTCGTGCAGGGCTCGAACAAGCGCTCGCTCGCGCTCGACCTCGCGAGCGAGGAAGGCCGCGCGATCCTGCTCGATCTCGTCGACGGCACCGATGTGCTGGTCGAGAATTATCGCGCCGGCGCGCTGGAGGCCCTCGGGCTCGGAGCGCAGGCGCTGTGCGCCCGCAATCCCCGGCTGATCCATTGCTCGATCACCGGCTTCGCCCGCGGCCATGAGCGCGAGGCAGTCAACGCCTATGACAACGTCATCCAGGCTGCCTCGGGCGTGATGGCGCGCACCACAGGGCGCTCGGGCGAACCGGTGAAATCAGGCGCCTCCTTCATCGACTACGCCACCGGCTATGCCGCCGCCTTCGCCATCTCGGCCGCGCTGTTCCAACGCCAGGCCAGCGGCAAGGGCCAGGTCATCGATTGCGCCATGTTCGACACTGCGCTGACCCTGATGGCGCCGGAAGCTGCGGCAGCGCTCTATGAAGGCCCCGTGCAGCCACGCCCGAAGGAAGCCGGGCTCGGCACCTATGAGACGGCTGACGGCCTGCTGATGCTCGGCGCTTTCAACGCCCGGCAGAACAGGCGGCTCTGGGAGGCGCTGGACCGCCCGGACTTCGCCGCCCTCGATGGCTGGCCGGCGCTCTGGGGCGCCGCGCAAGCGATGCGCGAGGCGCTCGTTCCGATCATGCTCACCCGCTCTGCATCGGAGTGGGAGGACTATCTCCACGCAATCGGCATCCCGGCGGAGCGCGTGCGCACGCTGGATGAGGCCGCCCGCCTGCCACATCTGCGCGAGCGCGGCTTCTACCATGCGCTCGATGCCGCGCTGACCGGTGCCGCCCCCGTCACCGTGCCGCTCGCGCCCTTCACCTATGCCGCCGCCGGCCCGGCGATCGACCGGCCCCCGCCGAGGCTCGGCGAGCACAGCGCCGAGATCCTCGCCGGCATCGGGCGCTCACCGGCTGAGGTCGAGGCCCTGAGAGCGCAAGGCGTGATCGCATGATCGCCGCCACCTTTCCCCGGCACGAGGCCGAGCTCTTCACCCGCCTGCCGCAGGATCTGCACTGGACCGGCGAACCGACCGACTGGGTCCGCACCACGCGGCCCGGCCAGCGCCTGCATTCCTTCCTGGAAGGCCCGTGCTTCGATGCCGACGGGCATCTCTGGCTGATCGACGTGCCTTATGGCCGCTTGTTCAGGATCGCGCCGGACGGCAACTGGCAGCTCGCCTTCCAGTATGACGGCGAGCCCCATGCCTTGCGCCCGCGCGGCGACGGCACCTGGCTCATTGTCGACTACCGCCACGGCCTACTCGCCTTCGATCCCGTCGCGAACTCGGTGACGACGCTCTGCGCCCGGGTGAACACCGAGCCCTTCCGCGGCCTCAGCGACCTCACCATCGCCCCGAATGGCGATGTCTGGTTCACCGATTCCGGCCGCACCAGCCTGTCCGACCCGACCGGGCGGGTCTACCGCTTGCGCCAAAGCGAGACGAAGCCCGAGCTGATCCTGGCGAACGTGCCCTATCCGAACGGCATCGCGCTTTCGCCTGATGGAAAGCTGGTCTATCTCGCCGCGACGCGCGCCAATGCCGTCTGGCGCTTCATGGCCGAGGCGCCCGATCCGGCCTGGCCGATGGTCGGCACCTTCCTTCAGCTCTCCGGCGGCCTCGGCCCGGACGGGCTGGCGGTCGATGCCTCCGGCCGGCTCGCCATCGCCCAGGCGCAGGCCGGGCGGCTCTATCTCGTCGATGCCCTCGGTGATCCGCTTGCGGTCGTGCACACGCCGGGCGGGCTCTGGACCACCTCCTGCGCCTTCTCGCCGGACCAGTCGACGCTGTTCATCGTCGAGGCGCAGACCGGCAGCGTCTTCCGCATTCCCATGGCCACGCTTCTCGCAGACTCCGCTTCAGGACATCGCTCATGACCATGCTGACGAAGGACACGCTCAAGGGCTTCGTGCCGGCCATCGTCACGCCCTTCGACGCGCGCGGCGAGATCATGGCCGACGCCTTCGCCGATATCGTCGAGCACCTGATCGGCATCGGTGCGCAGGGCATCTGCGTCGCCGGCGACAATGGCGAGAGCTGGGCGCTCGATCGCGACGAGCGCGCCCGCCTGACCCGCATCGCCGTCGAGCGCAGCGCCGGCCGGGTGCCGGTGATGATGGGCTGCACCGCGCCGGGTTCGCGGCAGACGATCCAGTACGCACAGGCGGCAAAGGAGGCTGGCGCCAGCGGCATCCTGGTGATGCCGCAGACCTATGTGCTGAAGGCGACGCGCGAGGAATTGCTGCGGCGCTTCGAGCTGCTCGGCAAGGCGGTCGACATGCCGATCGTGCTCTACAACTCGCCGCGCCGCGCCGTGATCGAGCTCTCGATCGACGATGTCGAGGCAATCGCCGGCGTCGCGCCGGTCGTCGGCATCAAGGAATCCAACCGTGACATCGGCCATCTCACCCGGCTGATCCGCCGCATGGGCGACAGGATCGCGGTGATGGTCGGCCCGGCCTATTACATCCTCGTCGGCAGTGCTCTCGGCGCGCCCGGCTTCATCGCCACCGGCCCCGAACTCCTCGGCAAGACCGCCGGCCGCCTGATGGAGATCGGCCGCAAGGCGCCCGATGCCGGCTATGTCGATGCCCACAACAAGCTGACAATCGTCTACGAGACGCTGATGTCGCTCGGCACATGGCCCTCCTCCTTCAAGGCGGCGCTGAACCTGCAGGGCCTGCCGGCAGGCGTGCCGCGCGATCCGCTGCTGCCGCTCGGCGGAGCACAGCTCGACAAGCTCCGCACCACCCTCGACGAACTCGGCCTGCTGCCCGGCCGCTGAGATGGCGGGCGACCTGCACATCGGCTCCGCCCGGACGCGGACGGTGAGCTTCCGCTTCGACGGCGAGGCGCTGACCGCGCGGGAGGGCGAGACCCTCGCCGCGGCGCTTTACGCGCAGGGGCGGCGCACCTTGCGCATCAGCCGCGACGATGGTGGCCCGCGCGGCGCCTTCTGCTTCATGGGCGTCTGCCAGGAATGCGTCGTCGCGATCGACGGCCGGCTGACGGAAGCCTGCCGCACGCCGGTGCGCGAAGGGCTGGTCGTGGAGAGCGTGCGGTGAGCGACTACGACCTCATCGTGCTCGGTGCCGGCCCGGCCGGCGCAGCGGCAGCGATCAAGGCTCGCAGACTCGGCCTCCGCGTCGCCGTGATCGACGAGGCGCCGGCGGCCGGCGGCCAGGTCTACCGCGCGCCCTCTCCCGCATTGACCATAGCGCGGCCCGATGCCGACCGGGCGAAAGGCGACGACGTGCGGGCGCGGCTCGCCGCCAGCGGCACCGTCCTCTACGCCAACCACCGCGTCTGGTCGCTGACTCCCGGTTTCTCCGTCATCTCGATCGGCCCCGACGGCCCGCTGACGCTCGAAGCATCTAACCTCATCGTCGCCGCCGGTGCTATCGAGCGGCACATCCCCGTTTCCGGCTGGACCCTCCCCGGCGTGATCGGAGTGGCCGGCGCGACCGTCCTGCTCAAGGCCCATGGCGTGCTGCCAGGCCGCCGCGTCGTCGTCGCCGGCTCCGGGCCTTTGCTTCTGCTCGTCGCCAGCAAGATCATCGCGGCTGGTGGCGAGGTCGCCGCCGTGGTCGATGCCGCGCCGCGCACGGGCTGGCTCGCCAGGGCCGGCGCCATGCTGGCCCGGCCAGACCTGATGGCGAAAGGCTCGGGCTGGCTGCTCGCGCTGCTGAAGGCGCGGGTGCCGATCCATTCTGGCGCGGCGATCCGTGCCATCCACGGCACCGACGGCGTCGAATCCGTCACGATCGGCCGGGTCGATCGCGACTGGCGGCCGGTCGGCGCTGCCGAGCGGAGGGTTCCCGCCGATGCCGTCTGCCTCGGCTTCGGCCTGTTGCCTTCGACCGAGGTCACGCGGCTGCTCGGCGCCGAGCATCGCTATGAGCCGGAGCTGGGCGGCTGGATCCCGGCCGTAGATGCCTCGCTGCAGACCTCCGTGCCCGGTCTCTTTGTTGCCGGTGACGGAGCCGGCGTGCGCGGGGCCGATGCCGCCCCGCTCTCCGGCGAGCTTGCGGCGCTCGGCGTTATCAGCCGGCTCGGGCGTGGCGGCGATCTCGCAGGCGAGGCTACGAAGATTGAAGCCGAATGGCACAAATCGGGCCGCTTCGGCGGAGCGATGTCGGCGCTCGCCGTGCCGCCACCCGCCGCCGCCGCGATGATCGCCGCCGGGACGACCGTCTGCCGCTGTGAAGGCCTCAGCCGCGCCGCCCTCGACGCTGCGATCGTAGCCGGCGCCCGAACGCTGGCCGATCTCAAGGCGACGACACGCTGCGGCATGGGCCCTTGCGGCGGCCGGGTCTGCGGCGAGGCGGCGGCGATGCTGATCGCCGTTGCAACCGGCTGGGATCGCGAGGCGATCGGCCAGCCGAGCGCCCGTCCGCCCTTGCGCCCGGTGCCGCTCGCCGCGATCACCGGCGCCTTCGACTATGACGACCTGCCCATCCCCGCCCCGGCCCCGCTATGAGCGCGCTCTACGATCTCGCCGTCATCGGCGGCGGCATTCTGGGCGGCGCCGCAGCCTGCCGCGCGGCGGAAGGCGGAATGCGCACGATCGTTTTGGAGCAGCAGACGCTCGGCAGCGGCGCCTCGGGCGTCAATGCCGGCACGCTCTCGCTGCAGATCAAGCGCGTCAAGCTGATGCCCTATGCGATCAAAGGCCATGAGCTCTGGGAGCAGGCCGGCGAGCGCGTCGGCTTCCACAAGACCGGCGGCATCACCCTTGCCTTCAACCAGCGCGAGGCCGAGCTCCTGCACGAGCGCATGGCGCTGAAGCGCGAGGCCGGCGCGCCGATCCAACTGATCACGCCGGCGCGCGTCGCCGAGCTCGAGCCCAATCTGTCACGCAAGGTCGTCGCCGCGAGCTGGTGCGCGCAGGATGGCTATGCCAATGCCAGCCTGTCCGGCGCCTATTATCGGACGCTGCTCGATGCAGCCGGCGTCGACATTCGCGAGCGCACCCCGGTCACGGCGATCGACCGCAGCGGCGGCGCCTTCCAGCTCGCGACGCCGGCAGGCACCATCCGCGCGACCCGTTTGCTGCTCGCCTGCGGCGCCTGGCTGAAGGGTGCTGGCGCGCTGCTCGGGCTCGATCTGCCGGTCCGCGCTCGGGTCAACACCGTCTCGGTCACCGAGCGCGGGCCAGCCCTGGTCGGCACGGTGATCGGCCACGCCACCGGCCTGCTCACCTTGAAGCAGAAGCCGAATGGCAGCGTCCTGATCGGCGGCGGCTGGCAGGGCACGGGCTCGCCGGACGAAGGTCGCAGTTCGGTCGATCCGGCGACGCTGCTGCCGAACCTGCGGCTCGCCATGTTCGCCGTGCCCGGCCTCGACCGCTTCCGCGTGGTGCGATCCTGGACCGGCTTCGAGGCCAATGTGCCGGATTTCTACCCGCTCGCCGGCGCAGCGCCCGGCATCGACAACGCCTTCCTGCTCGGCTGCGTTCGCGGCGGCTACACCATCGGCCCCTATATCGGCGCGCTGATGGGCGATCTCATCCTCGGCCGCGAGCCGGAGCTGCCGCTCTTCGATCCCGGCCGCTTCGCGACGACGGCGGCAGCGGCTTGACACATGCTTGGAGCTCCTTCGGCCAATCTCCACCGTCATTCCGGACAAGCGGCGCAGCCGCGCAGTTCCGGAATCCATCGTAAAGCGCCGTTCCCTACGATGGATTCCGGCGCTCCGCTTCGCTACGGCCGGAATGACGATGGGTTGGTTAGAAGCCTGCTGGATTGAATAAAACAAAGTTTTGTATATAAATAAAAAGCAAAACCAAGGAGAACGGCATGCCGCAGGAATCGTCGATCGAGGTCGCGCGATGAGCGCTGCGCCCGTCACCACCAACCGGCTCGCGCCGCTCGCCGAGGACACGGTCGGCCCCTACTATCCCTATTCCTTCATCGATGGGGACCGCAGCGACCTGACGCGCCTGCATTACGGGCTGAGTGTTGGCCCGCAGGGGCAGCAGATCATCCTGCGCGGGCGCCTGCTCGACAGCGACGGCGCCATCGTCGACGACGCGCTGGTCGAGTTCTGGCAGGCCAACGCCGCCGGCATCCTGCGCACGCCGGACAATGACGGCCATCCCCTGCTCGACCCATTCTTCGATGGCTTCGGCCGACTGATCACCACGACCGAGCCCTTCGCCTTCAGGACGGTCAAGCCCGGCGCGCTTCCCGCTGAGGGCGGCATGGCGGCGCGCGCGCCGCACATCACCGTGACGATGTTCTCCGACGGGATCACCCGGCTGGTCACGCAGATCTTCTTTGACGACGAGCCGGTGGCGAACGCGCAGGACCCGCTGCTCGCGAGCCTGCCTGTGGAATTACGCGAACGCCTCGTCGCCAACCGGGTCGCGGCGCCCGAGGACGGTCCCGCCGTCTACGAGATCGCGATCGTGATGCGCGGCCCGGGCGAGACGCCCTTCTTCGACGATCTTTCGAGCTGAGCGGAGGCAAGCGATGTCCCTGATCATCGACCGCGGTCGCCTGATGCTGCCGGGCCCGACCGACGGCGCCGCCGAGCGGCGCGTGCCGAGCGAGCGGCTGCACCTGATCCCCGAAGCGGCCCGGCGCAGCTTCGTCCCCTGGGTCGCCGACCTGCCCGGACTCAAGCTCGGCGAGAACGACCTGACCCGGATCGCGCCCGGCCGGCCGCAGGCGCAGGGCGAGGTCATCGAGATCTCCGGCCATGTCCTCGACGAGTTCGGCCGCCCGGTCCGCAACACCCTGGTCGAGATCTGGAACGCCAACAAATGGGGCCGCTACACCCATGTGAAGGACCCGGTGCGCGAACGGCTCGATCCGAACTTCCTCGGCTTCGGCCGGACCATGACCGACGAGGCCGGCCGCTATCGCTTCCGCACCATCATGCCCGGCTCCTATCTGGCACGGCCGGACATCGACCGCTGGCGCCCGGCCCATGTCCATGTCTCGATCCGCGGCGGCTCGGCGCGGCTGATCGCCCAGATGTATTTCGCGGGCGATCCGCATCTCGCCCGCGACCCGATGTTCATCCTGCTCGGCGAAGCCCAGCCGCGCCATTTCGGCAACCTGGCAGGGCAAGGTCCGAATGGCGAAGCGCTCTATCGCTGGGACATCGTGATCGGCGGGCGCAACACCGCCTATTTCGAGAGCTGAGGCGGCCCAGCTAGGTCGCCTTACGCCGCTCGGTGACGGTGAGCGCGAGGCCGCCGAGCACGAGCAGGACGCCGAGGACGAAGAACAGTCCGAGCTCGTCGCCGAACATGGCGGCCGCGGCGGCGACACCAACGACCGGCTGCAGATACTGGATGCCGGCGGCGATGCGCGCCGGCACCGTGCGCAGCAGATGCAGCCAGAGGAACAGGCCCGCGACCGTCACCACGATGCCCAGATAGACCGCCGTCGCGAGGCCCGTGGTCGTCACCTCGAACGGCACATGCGCCATCTCCCAGGCCGCCCAGGGCAGCAGCGCCAGGAAGCCGAAGACGGTGCTCCAGGCGGCGACGGTCGCGGTGCCGTATTGCTCGGTCAGCTCGACGCTCCAGACATAGTAGAAGGCGATGGTCAGCGCCGAGAGCAGCACGAGTGCCGCACCGGTGAGCGTGGTCTGCGAGGTCGCGACGGCCGCGTCGCCGCGACCCGAGGCGACTAAAGCGATCCCGGCAAAGGCGGCGAGCAGCCCCAGCGCCTGAAGACCCGAAACCGATTGCCGCAGCCGCATCGCCGCGAAGACGACGACGAAGATCGGGATGGTCGCGGAGATGATGGTCGCGACCGAGGCCGAGGTGCCGACGACGCCGAAGGTCTGCGCCACCTGCCCGATGCCGATGCCGAGCACGCCGAGGGCGGCGATGCGCGGGAAGGCTCGACGCGGCAGGCGCTGCTTGCCGATGACGAGCAGGAACATCAACGGCAGGGCGATCCCGAAGCGCAGCGCGGTCAGCGTCAGCGGCGGCAGCGTGAGCAGGCCGAGCTTGGTGATCGGGATCGAGACGCCCCACATCAGCGCGAGCAGCAGCATCGCCGCGAAGCTGCCGACGGATGGGCTGTAGCGGGTGGCCAGCGCCGTTTGGCTCATGAGGCGGTCTTCATGCGTTGGGAGCGCACTGCGAAGGCGTTGCGTGACCGCAGGCTGTAGGCCTTCCGCTATCGCCCGACAAACCATTTGTCGTCACGTCATGAGTGAGCAACACTCACGCATGATGTCGATGTTCACCCGCCTTCCGCCGCTACAGACACTCCGCGCTTTCGAAGCGGCCGGACGGCTGTCGAGCATGACATTGGCGGCGCAGGAGCTGAACCTCACCCACGGGGCGGTGAGCCGCCATGTGAAGACGCTGGAAGCGCATCTGGGCGTTCCCCTGTTCGAGCGCCTGACTCGGCAGATCGTGCTGACCGAGGCAGGCGCCGCGTTCCTAGCGGTCGTTGCCCGCAGCCTGGCCGAGCTGACACGGGAAGCCGAACGCCTGCGCAGCCTGAACGTCGCGACGCGCCTGACGCTCAGCACGAGCGTGTCGCTGGCCAGCAAATGGCTGGCGCCGCGCCTGCACCGGCTGATGGTCCGCCTCCCGGACTATGACGTCCATCTCGACGTGACCGACATCAATGTCGATCTTTCCGACGGGCGCATCGACGCCGCCGTGCGCTATGGCGCCGGGCAGTATCCGAACGCGGTCGCCGAACGCATCCTCGACGAGACCGTCACGCCCGTCTGCAGCCCGGCTTATCGAAACAGGATCGGCACCAGCGCATCACCCGAGGAACTGGCGAGCTGCACCTTGCTGCACGAGGATCGCATGCTGGCGAACTGGGAGCAGTGGTTCGCGCTGGCCGGCCTGGCGAAGCTGCGCAGCCGCGGCCCGGCCTATAGCCATGGCAGCCTCGCCATCGAAGCGGCGCTACGCGGCGAAGGCGTGGCGCTCGGGCGCAGCATGCTCGTGGCCGAGGACCTTGCGGCCGGACGCCTCGTCGCGCCCTTCCCCGAGCTGACTCTCAAGGCCGAGCGCGGCTATGATCTGGTCTATCGTCCGGGCAACCAGGACCACCCGAAGGTCCGTGCGGTGCGCGACTGGCTCGCCGACGAGATCCGGCTTTTCCTGAGCAGCGTCGGCCGATAGGCCGACGCGAGGATGACCGCAGCTTGGGAACGTCGCTCACTCGTAGCGCGCTTCCAGCCGCCGATCGATCGCCAGCGCCGCCAGCGTGCAGAGCGCACCGGAGAGCAGATAGACGCCGACCCAGGCGAGGCCGAAAGTGCTCGACAGCGTGAGCGCGACCAACGGCGCAAAGCCCGCGCCGAGCAGCCAGGCGAGGTCGGAGGTCAGGGCCGCGCCGGTGTAGCGGTATTGCTGGCCGAAGCTCGAGGCGACTGCGCCGGCCGTCTGGCCGTAGGACAGGCCGAGCAGCCCGAAGCCGATGATCACATAGATCGTCTGCCCCGCCTGGCTGTCGCCGAAGAGCAGCGGCGCGACGATGCTGGACAAGCTGAACAGCCCGATCATCGCGCCGGAGAGCCACAGCGTGTAGCGACGCCCGATCTGGTCGGCGATCAGGCCGGAGGTGACGATCGCCCCGGCGCCGACGACACCGCCGGCCGCCTGCACCAGCAGGAACTCCGAGACCGAGCGGCTGGTGAAGAGGTTGATCCAGCTGACCGGAAAGATGGTGACGAGATGGAAGAGCGCGAAGCTCGCCAGCGGCACGAAGGCGCCGAGGATGAGCGTGCGGCCATGGGCGCGGACGAGCTCGGAGAGCCGCACCGGCACCAGCTCGCGCGTGGTCATCAATTCAGCGAACTCGTGGGTCGCGACCATGCGCAGCCGGGCGAACAGCGCGACGACATTGATCGTCAGCGCCACGAAGAAGGGATAGCGCCAGCCCCAGCTCAGGAAATCCTCCTTCGAGAGCGCGCCCTCGAAATAGGCGAAGAGCCCGGCGGCAAGGATGAAGCCGAAGGGCGCGCCGAGCTGCGGCAGCATGGCGTACCAGCCACGCCGATTCGCGGGCGCATTCAGCGCCAGCAGCGAGGACAGCCCGTCCCAGGCGCCGCCCAGCGCAATGCCCTGCAGCAGGCGGAAGGCGGCGAGGATGATGCAGGACCAGATGCCGATCGTCTGGTAGCCCGGCAGGAAGGCGATGGCGGCGGTCGAGCCGCCGAGCAGGAAGAGCGCCGCGGTGAGCTTGGTCGTCCGGCCGTAATTGCGGTCGATCGCGAAGAACAGCACCGAGCCGAGCGGGCGCGTCACGAAGGCGAGCGCGAAGATGCCGAACGCGTAGAGCGTGCCGGTGAGTCGGTCGACGAACGGGAAGACGAGCTCGGGGAAGACCAGCACGCAGCCGAGGCCGAAGACGAAGAAGTCGAAATATTCCGAGGTTCGCCCGATGATGACGCCGAGCGCGATATCGGCCGGGGTGACATGGTCCCGCCCGTGATCTTCCGCCGGAAGGGCCGATGGCTGGATCGTCGCGTCAGCGCTCATGACCGCGAATTCCTAAGCTGGCGGCCGCCCGGAGAGACCGGACTTGCCCGCACCTCTGACAAATGGATACGGTGGATAGAAGCAACACGTCAAACTGCCGCAATGGGACAGATTGTCTTATGTGCGGCGCGAAAGAATGGACCTAGAGAACGTCAGTTCCCGGAACGGGGAGGCCTCGACTCTCTTGCGGATCTTTCGAATCATAGCGGTTCTGCCGCTTTTCGCGCTGCTCGGCGGCTGCCAATGGGTGCTGCTGGCGCCGTCAGGCGATGTTGCGCTGCAGCAACGAAACCTGCTGCTGGCCTCCACCGCGCTGATGCTGCTCGTCATCGTCCCGGTGATGGCGCTGACGATCTTCTTCGCCTGGCGCTATCGAGCTTCCGCCAAGGCCGCCTATGACCCGGACTGGAACCATTCACTGCCGCTCGAGGTGGTGATCTGGTCCGTGCCGCTGCTGATCATCATCGTCATCGGCGCGATGACCTGGATGGGCACGCATCTGCTCGATCCCTACCGGCCGCTCAACCGAATCGCCGCCGGCAAGCCGATCGTCGAGGCGCGCGCAGGCAGCAGCGCGGTCAGGAAGCAGCCGCTGGTGATCGAGGTCGTGGCGCTCGACTGGAAATGGCTCTTCCTCTACCCGGCGCAAGGCATCGCCTCGCTCAACGAGGTTGTCGCGCCGGTCGACCAGCCGATCGAGTTCCGCATCACCTCGTCCGCGGTGATGAACTCGCTGTTCATCCCCGCGCTCGCCGGCCAAATCTACGCCATGCCGGGCATGCAGACCAAGCTCAACGCGGTGATCAACCATCCCGGCGAGTTCGAGGGCTTCTCCGCCAATTACAGCGGCGCCGGCTTCTCCGACATGCGCTTCCGCTTCCGCGGCGTCGACGATGCGGCCTTCGGCGAGTGGGTGCAAAGCGCGATCCGGGGCGGCAGCACGCTCGGGCGCGAGGAATATCTCGTGCTGGAGCGGCCGAGCGAGCGCGAGGCGGTCCGCTATTTCCGCGATGTCCCGTCCGATCTCTTCACGGCGATCCTCAACATGTGCGTCGACCGCGCCAAGATGTGCACGCGCGACATGATGGCGATGGACGCCAAGGGCGGAGGCGGCAAGGAGGGTATCCATACCGTCGCAGCCCTCGAATACGACAAGAGCGTGCGCCGCGGCGGCCAGCCGCTGCCCCCACGTCCTTTCGTGATGGCGATCTGCACGCCGACCGATGTCTACGGCGCCGCGGGCCTGTCAGCCCGCGCCGTCAACTAACCTGACCTGCGCCGGCGAGCCGAGGGAAGCATGACCTCCTATCCCGACTGGTGGAAGCTCATCTTCGGACGCTTCACCTTAGAGGCGATCCCCTATCACGAGCCGATCCTGATCGGGACCTTCGCGGCCGTCGCGCTCGGCGGGATCGTCGTGCTCGCGCTGATCACCCGCTACAGGCTCTGGGGCTATCTCTGGCACGAATGGTTCACCAGCGTGGACCACAAGAAGATCGGGATCATGTACATGATCCTCGGCGTCATCATGCTGCTGCGGGGCTTTGCCGACGCGCTGATGATGCGCGGCCAGCAGGCGATCGCCTTCGCCGGCAACGAAGGCTATCTGCCGCCGCACCACTACGACCAGATCTTCACCGCCCATGGCGTGATCATGATCTTCTTCGTGGCGATGCCGTTCGTCACCGGGCTGATGAACTATGTCGTGCCGCTGCAGATCGGCGCGCGCGACGTCGCCTTCCCCTTCCTCAACAATTTCAGCTTCTGGATGACGGTCGGCGGCGCCGTGCTGATCATGGCCTCGCTCTTCATCGGCGAATTCGCCAAGGTCGGCTGGCTCGCCTATCCGCCGCTGTCGGGAGCCGCCTACTCGCCCGGGGTAGGCATGGACTACTATCTCTGGGGCCTGCAGATCGCAGGCATCGGCACGACCTTGTCAGGCGTCAACCTGATCGCGACCATCGTCAAGATGCGCGCGCCCGGCATGGATATGATGAAGATGCCGGTCTTCACCTGGACGTCGCTGTGCACCAACGTGCTGATCGTCGCGACCTTCCCGATCCTGGCCGCGACCCTCGCGCTGCTGACGCTCGACCGCTATGTCGGCACCAACTTCTTCACGAACGATCTCGGCGGCAACCCGATGATGTACGTGAACCTGATCTGGATCTGGGGCCACCCGGAGGTCTACATCCTGATCCTGCCGATCTTCGGCGTCTATTCCGAGGTCGCCTCGGCCTTCTGCGGCAAGCGCCTCTTCGGCTACGCCTCGATGGTCTACGCCACGGTGGTCATCACCATCCTGTCCTACCTGGTCTGGCTGCACCACTTCTTCACGATGGGCTCGGGCGCCAGCGTGAACTCGTTCTTCGGCATCACCACGATGATCATCTCGATCCCGACGGGGGCGAAGATCTTCAACTGGCTGTTCACGATGTATCGCGGCCGCATCCGCTTCGAGCTGCCGATGATGTGGCTGCTCGCCTTCATGATCACCTTCGTCATCGGCGGCATGACCGGCGTGATGCTGGCGGTGCCGCCGGCCGATTTCGTGCTGCACAACAGCCTGTTCCTGATCGCCCATTTCCACAACGTCATCATCGGCGGCGTGGTCTTCGGCGTCTTCGCCGGCATCGCCTACTGGTTCCCCAAGGCCTTCGGCTTCAAGCTCGACCGGTTCTGGGGCGTCCTTTCCTTCTGGTTCTGGGTGATCGGCTTCTACGTCGCCTTCATGCCGCTCTACATCCTCGGCCTGATGGGCGTGACGCGTCGGCTCAGCCGCTTCGAGGACCCTTCCCTGCAGATCTTTTTCGTGATCGCGGCGGTCGGCGCGGTGCTGATCGCGCTCGGCATCCTCTGCTTCCTGATCCAGATCGGCGTCAGCATCCTGCGCCGCGAGCAGTTGCGCGATACCACCGGCGATCCCTGGGACGGGCGCACGCTGGAATGGTCGACCTCCTCGCCGCCGCCGGCCTATAACTTCGCCTTCACGCCGATCGTTCACGACCTCGACGCCTGGGCCGACATGAAAAAGCGCGGCTTTACCCGCCCGCTCGCCGGCTTCCGGCCGATCCATATGCCCAGGAACACCGGCGCGGGCGTGATCATTGCGGGGCTGGCAACGCTCTGCGGCTTCGCCCTGATCTGGTACATCTGGTGGCTGGCGGCGCTCTCCTTCGTCGCCGTGCTCGCCACCGTGATCATCCATACCTTCAACTACGACCGCGACTTCCATATCCCCGCCGACGAGGTCGTGCAGGCGGAAGATGCGCGCACCCAGCTTCTGGGCCGGGCCTGAGGGGCGATGATGGCGAAAGCAACAGCGCAGGCTGCAGGCACCGTCCCGGCCTTCTACGTCACCGAGGAAGAGCACGCGCATCCCGGCGGCTCGACCATGCTGGGTTTCTGGCTCTATCTGATGAGCGACTGCCTGGTCTTCGCAGTCCTCTTCGCGACCTATGGCGTGCTCGGGCGCAACTATGCCGCCGGGCCGTCCGGTGCCGATCTGTTCGACCTGAAGCTGGTCGCGGTCAACACCGCGATGCTGCTGTTTTCCTCGATCACCTATGGCTTTGCCATGCTGGCGATGGACAAGGGCCGGCAGGCGGCGGTGCAGGGCTGGCTCGTCGTCACAGCGCTGTTCGGCCTCGCCTTCCTCGGCATCGAGCTCTACGAGTTCGCCCACCTGATCCATGAGGGTGCGACGCCGATGCGCAGCGCCTTCCTGTCGTCCTTCTTCACCCTGGTCGGCACGCACGGGCTGCACGTCACCTTCGGCCTGATCTGGCTGGCGGTGCTGATGACGCAAGTCTCGAAGCACGGGCTGATCGAGGCCAATCGGCGCCGGCTGATGTGCCTTTCCATGTTCTGGCACTTCCTCGACGTCGTCTGGATCGGCGTCTTCACCTTCGTCTACCTGATGGGCGTGCTGAAATGAGCCAGAACCAGGCGAAGGCACAGGGCGGCCATCACGACGCCCATCATGACGAGCACGATGCCCATGGCGCGGCGCATGGCAGCATGCGCGGCTACGTCACCGGCTTCCTGCTCTCCGTCGTCCTGACAGCGATCCCGTTCTGGCTCGTCATGAACGACGTGCTCGGCAATTCGACGCTGACGGCGATCGTGATCATGCTCTTCGCCGCCGCGCAGATCGTCGTGCACATGATCTATTTCCTGCACATGAACGGCCGCTCGGAGGGCGGCTGGACCATGCTGGCGCTGATCTTCACGATCATTGTCGTCGCGATCGCCCTCGCCGGTTCGCTCTGGGTGATGTTCCACCTCAACGCCAACATGATGCCCGACATGCACCGGATGTGAGGCTAAGGCCATGTCGGCCGGCGCGAAGCGACGGCGCGGCAGCGCCCGGGCGATCTTCATCGCCGGGCTCTGCCTGGCAACGCTGGTCTTCGCCGGGCTCAGCCTCTGGCAGGTCCAGCGGCGCGGCTGGAAGCTCGACCTGATCGCCCGCGTCGAGGACCGCCTGCGGGCAGCGCCGGTCGCCGCACCCGGCCCAGCGGATTGGCCGGCGATCACGGCCCAGGCAGACGAATACCGCCGCGTCACCCTGCAGGGCCGCTATCTCGACGCTCCGGAGACGCTGACCATGGCGGTGACCGAGCGCGGCCCCGGCTTCTGGGTGCTGGCGCCGTTCCGTGCCGATGCCGGCTTCACCGTCCTCGTCAATCGCGGTTTCGTGCCGGACGACAAGCGTGCTCCCGACGAGCGCCGCAAGGTTGCCGCAGGCGAAACGAGACTGGCCGGGCTGCTCAGGCTGACCGAGCCGGGCGGCGGCTTCCTGCGCACCAATGATCCTTCAGCCGGCCGCTGGTATTCGCGTGACGTGGCAGCGATCGCGGCGGCGCGGCAGCTCGGCCCGGCCGCCCCCTATTTCGTCGATGCGGATGCGAGCGCTGAGCCCGGCCCGCTGCCGCAGGGCGGCATGACCCAGGTCGCCTTCCGCAACACCCATCTCGTCTATGCGCTGACCTGGTTCTGTCTCGCTTTGATGAGCGCCGGCGCGGTGACCTATCTGGTCAGGGCCGGATCGGACGAGGCCCAGGCGGACTGACAAGCGGCGGAAACGAAGCGTCGGGCGCCCGCGATCAGGCGAGCTCGCTCGCCCCGATCTCATTGAGCAATGCGAGCTGGCTCGCCGGGTCGGCAGCGCTTTCGCCGGCGGCCCTGCGGAGGAAGTCGGTGAGCCGGTCCAGGGCTTGCGCCGCGATCCCGGCGGAGAGCGGCTGGCGGTCATAGGCCTCGACGAAACGGCCGGCGAGATCGGTGAGCAGGCGCAGCAGCGCAGCCTGCTCGGGCGCGTCGACGCGCAGGGCCAGTGCCCGGTCCTGGAATTCGACATAGGTGCGAAGGCTGCCCTTCTGCTGCAGCAGCCAGTTCAGAAGCTCGTTCATGTCATCTCCGCGAGGGCGCGGCCTTGTTCGTGTTGAGGTGGAGTGGATTGCGGATCAGCTTCGCGGCGCGAGCCGGGCGCGACCGCCATGACGGGTCGACCAGGCGACCGGGTCGGCCAGGAAGCGCTCGATCTCGGCGCGGTCCTCCGGCGCGAGGCCGCCACCGCCCTCAGCAAGCAGCACGTCGCCCCAGTTCGCGAGAGCATGGAGCGTCAGGCCCGCCTCCTGCAGCCGGGCATCGGCACCGGGGAAGGCGTCGTGATAGAAGATCGTCAGCACATGCTCGACTTCGGCTCCCGCCGCACGCAGGCCGCGGACGAAGTTGAGCTTGCTGCCGCCATCGGTGGTCAGGTCGTCCATCAGCAGGACGCTGAGGCCCTCGACCGACCCGCCCTCGACCTGGGCGTTGCGGCCAATGCCGAGCGGGCGCTTGCGGACATAGCGCAGCTTCAGCGCCAGCCTGTCGCCGAGCCACGCCGCGAAGGGGATGCCGGCCGTCTCGGCACCTGCGATCGCGTCGAAGCTGCCCGGCGGAAAAGTCGCGGCCGCATAGCGGGCGGCAAGATCGCTGACCGCCTGGCGCAGATCGGGGTCGCCGAGCAGCAGGCGGACATCGACATAAACAGGGCTCGCCCAGCCGGCGGCCAGGATAAAGGGCTGCTGGCGGCTGACATGGATGGCGCCGGCCCTGAACAGCAGCTCCGCGACCTCGCGGCCGATCTCGTTCGCGCTCATCGCACCGCCTCCCTGATGGCGTCCCGCATCACCGCGATCCCGGCGAGGAAGTCCTCGATCGCCATCGCCTCATGCGGATTATGCGATCCGTTCTGGTTGCGCACGAAGATCATCGCGCTGGGGATGCCGGCATTGGCGAAGACCGCCGCATCATGGCCGGCTCCGCTCGGAATGTCCTCGTCGGGCAGGCCGAGATCGCGGGCGGCCGTCTTGAGCCTGGCAATCCAATCGGCATCCATCACGGCAGGAGCGGATTCGAGCCGACGGTCGACACGGAACTCGACCCCCCTCTCCTCGCCGATCAGCCCGCACTCCGAGAGGAAGAGGTCGTAGAAGGCCTCCAGCGTCTCGCGGCTCTGGCTGCGCACCTCGAAGGAGAAGCGCACCGTGCCGGGAATGCGCGCAATGGCATGCTCCTGCGGATCAGTGCCGAGCACGCCCGCTGTCACGACTACGTCGCGGCCGCGTTCCAGCAAGGTACGCCAGTGCCGGTCGAGATGGGTGATCAGTTCCGCGGTTGCGAAGACCGCGTCGCGCCTGAGCCAACGCGGCACCGCGCCGGAATGGCCGGCCTCGCCGAGGCATTCGACCTCGCGATGCCGGATATTGCCGCGGATGCCGGTGACGATGCCGACCGGCAGGTCGCGCGCGACCAGCACCGGCCCTTGCTCGATATGCAGTTCGATCCAGGCCGCGACGCTGGCCGGATCGAGCAGTCGCTCGCCCTTCTCAACGCGGGCCATGTCGATGCCCACCGACGCCATGCACTGCGCGAGCGTCCACCCGCTGGCATGGTCCCGTACCGAAAGATCGGCGGCCGAGAGCCTCCCGAACAGGGCGCTGGAGCCCATATAGGCCCGGCCGAAGCGGGAGCTTTCCTCGCCGCGCAGCGCGTAGACCTTGATCGTCCGGCGCGGGACGAAGCCTTCCTCCCTGAAACGGGCGATGACGGCGAGCCCGGCGATGACGCCGGCGGCACCGTCGAAATTCCCGCCCTGCGGCACGGAATCGAGATGCGAGCCGCAGGCGAGGAAAGGCAGCTCCGGCTCGCTGCCCGGAAGCGTCACGACAAGATTGGCACCAGCGTCCCGCTCCGTCGCGAAGCCGAATTCGCGCGCCTTCGCCTCGACGATGTCGAGCGCCAGCGACTCGCGCTCGCTATAGGCCTCGCGGGTAATGCCGACACCGTCACCCGTCGCCTCGCGCAAGGCATCGAACAGCGCCTCGGCGAGGGCGCGGTCACCCTCGTCGCCGCTGAAGACATTGCGCATCTCGGCAGCCTGCGCGCTCACGAGACCGGATCCAGCCAGGCGAGGTCGGGCTCATCGGCCTCCTCGATCACGACGCCGCGGATCAGCTCGGCGACGCGCGGGATCTCGCGGCGCAGGCAAAAAGCCTCGAGCCCGTCGATGATCGTCGTCATCGCCGCCGGCTGCAGGAAGGTCGCGGTGCCGACCTGTACGGCGCTGGCGCCGGCCAGCATGTACTCGACCGCATCATCGGCGGTGGAGATGCCGCCGCAACCGATCACCGGGATCTTCACCGCCTTGGCGCATTGGAAGACCTGGCGCAGCACGATCGGCTTGATCGCCGGCCCCGACAAACCGCCCATGATGTTGCCGAGGCAGGGCTTGAAGCTCTTCAGGTCGATCGCCATCGACAGGATGGTGTTGGCGACCACGACCGCATCGGCCCCGGCCGCCTCGGCGGCGCGCGCGACCTCAGGCACGTCGCCGGTATTAGGCGTCAGCTTGACCCAGAGCGGCAGCTTTGTCGCCTTGCGCAGTTCACGCGTGACCTTTTCGGTGGACTCAGGCCGCATCGCGAAGGCCTTGCCGTCCTCCTCGATGTTCGGACAGGAGATATTGGCCTCGATCGCGGCGATGCCGGGGATCGAAAGTTCCGCCGCGAGGCTGGCGAAGCCCTCCGCCGTCGGCGCCGAGATCGAGACGACCAGCGGCGTGTCATAGGCCGCGTAATGCGGCATGGTGTGCTCGATGAAATAGGGCACGCCCTTCGAGGGAATGCCGATGGCGTTGATCAGCCCGCCCGGCCGCTCGACCACCCGCGGCAGCGGATTGCCGGCACGCAGTTCGCGCGTGATCGTCTTGGTGACGAAGGCGCCGAGCCGGTTGAAGTCCATCACCTTCTCCAGCCCCTCGGCGAAGGTGCCCGAAGCCGGCATGACCGGATTGCGCAGGGTCAGCCCGCCGATCCTGACGGAGAGGTCGACTTTGCCTGTCGCGTTCATGGCAGCGCCTCCATCAGGTCGAAGACCGGGCCGTCCCAGCAGACACGCCGGTTGACGATCTCGCCATTGACGTTGAAGTCGCGGACGCAGCAGTAGCAAAGGCCGATTCCGCAGGCCATCTGCTGCTCCATCGCGACCTGTCCGGGCAATCCGAACTCGCGCGCCAGGCGCTGCTGCACCCGCATCAAACGGCTCGAACCGCAGGTGAAGAAGGCATCGCAGCGCCCCTCGGCGATCTGCCGGCGCAGGATGCGCTCGACATTGGCGGGCCCGCTGGTCTGTTCGGCATCCGTGACGGCGATGACGTCGGCGCCATGGCGATGGAACAGCTCGACCGAGACGAGAAGCTCCGGCCGCCTCGCGCTGAAGATCGCCGTCACCTGCGTGCCATTGGCCTTCGCTGCTCTGGCGAGCGGGGCGAGCGTCGCCAGCCCTGCCCCGCGCCCGACGGCGACGATGTGGCGCCAGTCTGGATCCAGCGTGAAGCCGACGCCGAGCGGGCCCATGATGTCGAGCCGGTCGCCCGGTTGCAGCGTGTCGAGCCCGCGCGTGCCGGCGCCCGTCACCTTGTAGAGGAACTCGACCTGGCGCTTCTCGGGATCGGCTCCGTAGAGGCTCATCGGCCGGCGCAGGAAGGGCTGCTCGCCCGCCGGTTGCGGACAGAGCAGCTGGAAGAACTGCCCCGGCTGGGCCGCTGCAGCCGCTTCGCTGCAATTGACCACGAGATGCCGATACTCGGCATTTACAGCCTCGTTGCGGACGACCTCGGCGAGCTCGGCGACGACGCTCGCCTTCCACGGCGCCGAAGAACAGACGGCACCCGCGATGGCCGCGCCGGAACGCGCGGCCTGCGACTGATCGTGCTGGATCGACATCACAATGCCCTCGTGCTCAAGCGAGCTCGGCGCCGCGCCGTTCGGGGATCAGCAGCCACATGGCGAGGATGTCGAGCACATAGAGCGTCGCCAGCAGCGCGATCGCCATCTCGAAGCTGTAGGCCGCCGCGATCGTCCCGACCACGAGCGGGCCGAAGCCGCCGACGCCGCGCCCGATGTTGAACAGCACGTTCTGCGCCGTCGCCCGCGCGGCGGTCGGGAAGAGCTCGCTGATCAGCGCGCCATAGCCGCCGAGCATGCCGTTGACGAAGAAGCCCATCACCGCGCCGGCGACCAGGAGCTGGAACGGGTCGGTCAGCCGCGAATAGACGATGACCATCACGGCGGCGCCGAGCATATAGCCGAAGAAGGCCGGGCGGCGCCCGATCCTGTCGGCTATATGGCCGAAGGCATAGATGCCGACCGCCATGCCGGCGATGGTCACCGAGGTCCAGACGGCCGATTGCGTCAGGGCGAAGCCGAAGCGGGTCGCCAGATAGTTCGGCAACCAGATCATCACGCCGTAATAGCCGAAGTTCTGGACCGAGCAGAGCACGACCATGCCGAGGCTCAGCTTCGTCGTGTCCCAATCCTTGACCAGCAGGCGCAGCGCCGATTCCTTCGGCCGGTCCTTGCTGCGGGCGACGAAAACCTCGGGCTCATGCAGCGAATGGCGGATGAAATAGGCTGCGACAGCCGGCAGGATGCCGATGGCGAACATGCCGCGCCAGCCGATCGTCGGCAGCAGGATCGGGGTCGCGATCGCCGCGGCGAGCACGCCGACCTGCCAGCCGAGGCCGACATAGGAGGAGGCGCGCGCCCGCTTCGAGGCCGGCCAGGCTTCGGCGACCAGCGCCATGCCGATGCCGAACTCGCCACCGAGGCCAAGGCCGGCGATGGTGCGGTAGATCAGGAGATCCCAATAGCCTTGCGCCAGCGCGCACATGCCGGTGAAGACGGCGAAGAGCACGATCGTCCAGGTCAGGACGCGGACGCGGCCGATCCGGTCGGAGAGCATGCCGAAGCCGATGCCGCCCAGCACCGCGCCGACCAAAGTGGCGGTGACGAGCGAGGCGGCCTGACCCTGGGTGAGCTGCAGATCGGCGGAGATGGTCCGCAGCATGAAGCCGAGGATCAGGAGGTCGAAACCGTCCATGGCGTAGCCGATGGCGGCGCCCCAGAGCGCCTTGCGGGCCTTGCCGTCGACTTCGGTCGGAGACGATAGGGCGATGGAGCCGCCCATGGCGGCCTGGTTGTCACTCACGGCGAAGTCCCCCGTTTCTGCTTTTCTTTGCGATGCGCACCAAAACGCCAAAGCACCAGCGCGCGCTTCCGCGCGCGGCTGCCGGCCGGTCTCGAGACTATTGGAGTTTGGGCGCTCGCCCACTTTCCCAGGGCGCTTGCCTGCGCCGCTTGACGGCCGAGACATCGAGTTCGACCGCGGGAAACCCGCCACGGCACCGGAAAGCCCGATGCCATCGTGTCATCACCCTATCTCACGCCAAAATCTCAATTGCAAGAACAATCTCAATTTTGCGACAAACCTTGAGCCGATGTTAAGCCGCCGACGAGGATTGCTCTTTCATCGGCGGCGGCGCGATCGCCGAGCGATCAAGCGCGGCCCGCAGCGTCGCCCCGGCCTCGCTGCCCTTGAGAGCGCGGCGCCAGAGCCCGTCGGCGATGTCCTCGTAGAGGCGCACCGGCTCCTCGTCCGCGGTCAGCATGGCGATGCCGGAGCGGAGATTCGGCAATTCACCGCCGAGACGGAACGGGCTCAGTCCCAGCAGCGTCTTCTCCGCTGTGCGAAAGAGCTGGAAGGTGATGTTCGGCACCGTCTCCTCGATCAGGCCGATCTGCACGCCCATCGGCTCGCTCTCGATCAGCCCGATCAGATGCTCGACCTCGATGCGCGCCGCCAGGCGTCGCCGGGCCTGCTCGGCGGCCGGCAGGTTGAAACGTCCGACCACGCCCAGCTTCAGCCAGCGCTCGATCTCAAGGACATTGACGAAATTGACGACGCTCAGCCGGCGGCGCTTGCGGGCATTCTTGCGCTCGTCGAGGATCGCGATGATCGCATCGATCTCCGCCACCGCCTGCTCGCGCGCGACATGGGGCGGCAGCGCCTCCACCAGGGTCTGCCGCAAATGAGCGGAGTAACCATCCGAGGTCAGGAGGTAGGACAGCGGCGGAAAATGCGCGATGACCTGGTCGGCCTGTTCCTCGACCTGCCGCATGCGCTCGAAATAGCTGAGCGGGCTGGAGTAGTACTCGACCCCTGCCCCGAGCAGCGAGGCGACGGTCGTCTCCAGCAGCGTCGCCAGCCGCTCCAGGGTCTCGATCTTGACGACGCCCCCGGCCTCGATCCGGTAGACTGCGGCCCGCGAAATCCCGAGGCGTTCGGCGACATCCTCGGCCTGCAGCTGGCGTCCCAGACGATAGGCCTTCAGCCGCTCACCGATTTCCTCGAACCGGATTGCCATCGAGCCGACCCCATCTGCCGCATCATCTGAATCTCAGATTTTAGACAGCCTAGTCGATCCAAGACGCGATGCGAAGCGTGATCGGCGGTTTTCAACGCTCTGTATTACACATCGCGGCGAACCTGGATGCGCCGAACCTGCGGTACCCGCTCGATCAGCCCGGCTTGATGCCGGCTTCCTCGACCACGCGATTGGCGCGCTGGATCTCGGCTTCGATGAATTTGGCGAAGCTCGCCGGGTCTTCGGTCACGGCTTCCGCACCGAGCGCCGTCAGCTTCTCGACGATCTCGCGATCCTTGGAAGCCGCTTGAACCGTTGCGTTCACGCGCTGCACGGTCTCGGCTGGCAGGCCCTTCGGACCCCAGAGGCCGTACCAGAGCGTGAAGTTGAGATCGGCGAGCCCCTGCTCGCCGGCGGTCGGCACGTTCGGCAGGAGCGCACTGCGCTGCGCGCCCATGATCGCGAAGGCACGGACCTTGCCGTCGGTGACGAACGACAGGGCCGAGCCGAGCGGAGCGACCATCAGCGGCACCTGGCCGGCGACCACGTCGGTGATCGCCGGAGCCGTGCCGCGATAGTTGACCAGCTCGGCGCTCGTGCCGGTGCGGAGCTTGAAGCTCTCGGTGGCGAGATGGCCCATGCTGCCCAGCCCGGAATTGGCGAAGGTGAACTCGGTCGGCTTCGCCTTCATCTGCGCGATCAGCGCCGGCAGGGTCTCGGGCGTCTTCATCGAGCCGATCAGCACCATCGGCGAGGTCGCGAAGCGCGAGATCGGCGTAAAATCGGCCTTCGGGTCGTAGGACACGCTGCGCATCACATGCCTGGCCATGATGTGGATGTCGGCATTGGTCAGATAGGTCGTGCCGTCGGGCGCGGCCCTGGCGACCTCGGCTGCGCCGAGCGTGTTGCTGGCGCCGGCCTTGTTCTCGACCACCCAGGATTCGTCGAGCGCCGGCGCAACGCGCTGGGCGTAGAGCCGGCCGATGACGTCGATCGCCCCGCCCGCAGCGGCGGGCACGATCAGCCTGACGATCTTGCGTTGGGCGAAGGCGGCACGCGGCGCGAGCGCGGCGCCGGCAAACCCTGTCAGGGCGGCACGTCGTGTGATGATCACCTGGTTTCCTCCGGATTGGGCCGCGTTGCTCGCGGTTCTCGGGTTCAGTTCGAAAGGCGGCCTGTGGTCCTCGACCTCGGCTTGCAGCGAAACCCGGTGCGGCAAGGCGGCGCCGTCAGATGCATTCGCTGCTCGCCTTAGAAGATAAGGACGCATACTTATTATCAGTATGCATTACATCTCGATGCTGTCAAACGGCGAGCAGCTCAAGCCCGGCGAAACGGAGGTCGCGCGGCCGCTTCGGCCCCAATTGCAATGTCGGAAGAAGCTGCGCCCTCAGGCGGCGTCGGAAGAGCGAACCGCGTCCAGCCGCAGCGGCACGCGGGAGGCTTCGTTGTTGAGCTCGACGAGCTGCCCGAGCATGCGCATGAAGATCTCGCGATCCTCCGGCGCGAGCGGGGCAAGGATGCGCTCCTGCGCCCGTTGCGCCAGGGGTCCGGCTTCCTGCAGGACGCGCTCGCCCTTAGGCGAGAGGTGCAGAACCTTGATGCGCTTGTCGCCCTTGCTGCCCGAGCGCTGGATCAGCTCCTTGGCCTCCATCCGCTCCAGCACATTGCCGAGCGTCGAGCGATCGAAGGCGACGAGCGCCGACAGGCGGGTCGCATCGATGCCGGGATTGTCACGCACCGTGACCAGCGCCGCGAACTGGACGGGGGTGAGATCCACCGGCGCGCATTCCTCGAGAAAGAGCGAAACGGCGATCTGCTGCGCGCGGCGGATGAGATGGCCGGGCATATGATAGATATCGTCCATCGACATCGTCGCTTTGCCTTGGTGGGTGGCGGGTGGATTCTGCCACTCAAATGTTCACGCCGCGGGCTCTTCGTCAGCCGAAGCTGGCTCGGCTCGGTCGCTAGACCTTCGGTATAGATCGTATGCTTTCAGTCCGTAAGCGGTCAAAGCACCCCGCTTTGCCTCTATCCGGACCAAGCACCCGGACATTCGCACCTCAGCCACAGTTGACACCGGAAAATCTGCGAGTATCCTGTTAATCAGTATACGGACGATTTTTCAGAGATCGCCGGATGGGAGGCTGACCCCAGCGCTTTTCGGGCGCTGGAAGGCTGGCGCCGCTCGCGCAGCGGCAGGCCGCCTCTGCATTCCTCCGTCTCTCGGATCGTCAACCCGACCTTGCAGCCGATCAGCGAGGCCCGGCCCGCAGTTTCGATCAAGGCGATTTCGGAGAGAGCGAGCAATGTGCACGTCTGACCATGGCAATCACCCCATCGCCGTCGATGTGGCCGACACGGCCGCCGCCTCGGTCGCGCCCTCCCCGGAGATCGTCGAGGAGCTCGTCGCCGCCAATCACATCCTGTTCGACCAGGGCGTCGTCGACGCCTTCGGCCATATCAGCGTGCGCCATGACAAGCGGCCCGACCGCTTCCTGCTCGCACGCAACATGGCGCCGAGCCGGGTCGCAGCCGAGGACATCGTCGAGTTTACGCTCGACGGTGAGGCGGTGAATGCCAATGGCCGCAAGGTCTATCTCGAGCGCTTCATCCACGCCGAGATCTTCCGCCGGCGTCCCGACGTGATGGCGGTGATCCACAGCCACTCGCATTCGATCGTGCCGCTCAGCGTCGTCAAGGGCATGCGGCTCAGGGCGATGTTCCACATGGCCGGCTTCGTCGGCCAGGGCGCGCCGGTCTTCGAGATCCGCGAGGCTGGCGGCGACGCCACCGACCTTTTGATCAGCAACAACCATCTCGGCCGGGCGCTGGCCGAGCATTTCGACGGGCACGACATCGTGCTGATGCGCGGCCATGGCTCGACCGTGGTCGGCGGCTCGATCAAGCAGGCGGTTTACCGTGCCGTCTATGCCGAGCTCAACGCGCGCTACCAGCTTCAGGCGATGCAGCTCGGCGAGGTCACCTATCTCACCGAGGGCGAAAGCCGGGCCTGCGTCGCCAGCATCGAGGCGCAGGTCCACCGTCCCTGGGAGATGTGGCTCGAACAGGCCCGCACCCGCCGGCGCTGAGACGCCGGCCGCGTTCGATCCCCTCAATCGTCCTGCCTCACCGAAGGTCGCCGCCATGCAGTTCCATCTCAACGGCTTCCGGACCGGCGACCCAGCCGTCTCCGAGCCGGCCACCGATCTTGCGTCCTCTGCCCGGGACACCCTGCCGCAGGAGGTCGATGTCCTGATCGTCGGCTGCGGCCCGGCCGGGCTGACACTGGCGGCTCAACTCGCGGCCTTTCCCGGGATCACCACGCGCATCGTCGAGCAGAAGCCGGGCCCCCTGGAGCTGGGACAGGCGGATGGCATAGCCTGCCGCACCATCGAGATGTTCGATGCCTTCGGCTTCTCCGAGCAGGTGCTGAAGGAGAGCTACTGGGTCAACGAAACGGTGTTCTGGAAGCCCGACGCAGCCCGGCCGGGCGCGATCACCCGCAGCGGCCGGATCCAGGATGTCGAGGACGGGCTCTCCGAATTTCCGCATGTCATCCTCAACCAGGCGCGGATCCACGACTTCTTCCTCGACGTGATGCGCCGCTCGCCCAGCCGGCTTGAGCCCGACTATTCCCGGCGCCTCGTCGACCTCCAGATCGACAACGCCTCGTCGCACCCGGTGACGGTGCGGCTGGAGCGTGTCGATCCCGCCCATGAAGGCGAGGTCGAGACCGTCAGGGCCCGCTATGTCGTCGGCTGCGACGGCGCCCGCAGCGCCGTGCGCAAGTCGATCGGCCGCACCTTGCAGGGCGATTCAGCCAACCAGGCCTGGGGCGTCATGGACGTCCTCGCCGTCACCGATTTCCCGGATGTGCGGCTGAAGGCGCTGATCCAGTCCGCCGGCGAAGGCACGATCATCATCATCCCGCGCGAAGGCGGCTATCTGATCCGCATCTATGTCGAGCTCGACAAGCTCGCCGCGAACGAGCGGGTCGCGAGCCGCAATATCGGCGTCGAGCATCTGATCGCCGCGGCACAGCGTATCCTGCGCCCCTACACTTTCGAGGTGAAGGAGGTCGCCTGGTGGTCGGTCTACGAGATCGGCCAGCGCCTCTGCGACAAGTTCGACGATGTGCCGGCGGGTGAGGTCGGGCAGCGCCTGCCCTCCGTCTTCATCGCCGGCGATGCCTGCCACACCCACAGCCCGAAGGCCGGCCAGGGCATGAACGTCTCGATGCAGGACGCGTTCAATCTCGGCTGGAAGCTGGCCGCGGTCCTGCGCGGGCAATGCCCGCCGGAGCTGCTGCACAGCTACTCGGCCGAGCGCCAGGCGATCGCCAAAGAGCTGATCGATTTCGACCGCGAATGGGCGAAGATGCTGAGCGCCCCCCTGAAAACCTCGGACAATGGCGAGGGTGTCGACCCCAAGGAGGTCGAGGCCTATTTCGTCAGGCATGGCCGCTACACCGCGGGAACCGCGACCCGCTATGCACCCTCCCCCCTGACCGGCGAGTCCACTCACGCCCATCTGGCGACGGGATTGCCGATCGGCGCGCGCTTCCAGTCCGCCCCGGTGATCCGGCTCGGCGACGCCAAGCCGGTCGAGCTCGGCCATGTCGCGCGGGCCGATGGCCGCTGGCGCCTCTACGCCTTCGCCGACCGGGCCGATCCGTCCTTGCCGACCTCGCGCCTGCGCGCGCTCTGCGAATACCTGGCGAATTCACTCTCGTCGCCCCTGCGCCGCTATACCAAGCCAGGCGACGATATCGACGCAGTCATCGACCTGCGCGCCATCCTGCAGCAGCCTCATCGCGAGGTCGCAATCGAAACCCTGCCGGGCCTGCTGCTGCCGCGCAAGGGCCGTCTCGGCCTGATCGACTACGAGAAGGTGTTCTGCCCCGATCTTCGCGATGGCGAGGACATCTTCGACCTGCGCGGCATCGACCGCGAACGCGGCTGCCTGGTGGTCGTGCGGCCCGACCAGTACGTCGCGAACATCCTGCCGCTGGATGGCCACGCCGGCCTGACGACCTTCTTTTCAGGCTTCATGCCGCCTCGGTCGGCAGGCTGAGTCAGCGCGCTGACCAATCTGTTGCTCGCGCGCGGCCAGCGCGCGCCTCCCGCCCCGCACCGGCTCGATTGCCAAGCGCGGAGCAACTCCATATGTCCGGTCGGGTCTATTCCCTCGCTGGCCAGGATTTCCGTTGGCCAAGCTTCCGGTCTCGCTTCCATGACACGCGACATCGCTGCGCGGCGGCATCAGGCCATCCTGGCCACTCTCGACCAGCAGGGCTCGGTGACCGTCGAGGAACTGGCCCAGTCGCTCGACGTCTCGCGCGAGACGGTCCGGCGCGACCTCAAGGCCCTCTCGGCGAACGGCTTGCTCTCCGTCGTCCATGGCGGTGCGGTCCGACATGAGCGCTCGGAAGCCTCCTTCGCCAGCCGCCGGACGGTGAACCGCACGGGCAAGGAGACAATCGCCGATCTCGCCATCTCGCTGCTCGGCGACGGCATGACCGTCCTGCTCGACTCCGGCACCACGACAGAGGCTCTGGCGCGTGCGCTGGCACGCTCGGATCGCAAGCGGCTGATCGTGCACACCACCTCGCTCGAGAACGCGCGGCTGGTCAGCCGGCTGCCTGGCACCCGTGTCTTCCTGATCGGCGGCGAATTCGACCGCAACGAGGACGCGACCGCCGGCACCGAGACCTTGCGGGCGATCGCCCGCCTCTCCGCCGACATCGCCTTCATCAGCGTCGGCGGCGTCGGTCCGGATGGACGCCTGACCGACTATACCCGCGCCGGAGCGGCGATCCGCAGCGCGCTGCTGGGCGCGGCCGAGCAGGGCTTCCTGATGGCCGACGCCAGCAAGTTCGGGCTCGTCCTGCCCAGCCGCATCGGCGGCGACGAACCCTGCGCCGGCCTCCTGGTCGACCAGGCGCCGCCCCCGCCCATCGCCGCGAAGCTGGCGGAGCGAGGAGTCGCAATTCGCATTTCTTGATTTGACCGATTTTGTGGTTTTTTGTTGTTTTATGAGTCAAGCGCGCTAGACTGCCTCCCATCGCGGAGGCGTTTCCATGTCCATTCCCACCCAGTCTCGTGTCGTCATCATCGGCGGCGGCATCATCGGCTGCTCGCTCGCCTATCACCTGACCAAGCTCGGCTGGCGCGACGTGCTGCTGCTGGAGCAGGGGCGCCTGTCCTGCGGCACCACCTGGCATGCGGCCGGCCTCGTCGGGCAATTGCGCAGCCAGTCCAGCATGACGCGGCTCATCCGCTATTCGACCGAGCTCTACTCCTCGCTCGAAGCTGAGACCGGGCTCGCCACCGGCTGGAAGCGCTGCGGCTCAGTCTCGGTCGCCCGAACGCCCGAACGCATGACGCAGCTGCGCCGGACGATCTCGGCCGCCCGCGCCCAGGGCGTCGAGATCGAGGAGCTCAGCCCGAAGGAGGCCGGCGACAAATGGCCGGTGATGCGCAGCGACGATCTCGTCGGCGGCGTCTGGCTCCCCGGCGACGGGAAAGCCAATCCGTCCGACATCACCCAAGCGCTGGCGCGCGGCGCCCGCAATGGCGGCGCGGTCGTGCGCGAGGGCATCCGCGTCACCGGCGTGGAAACCGACAAGGGTCGGGTCAAGGCCGTGCTCACCGACCAGGGCCGCGTCGAATGCGAGGTGCTGGCGATCTGCGCCGGGCAGTGGTCGCGCGAGGTCGGGCGGATGTGCGGCGTCTCGGTCCCGCTACATTCGGCCGAGCATATGTACATCGTCACCGGCAAGATCGAGGGCGTGACGCCCGACCTGCCGGTGATGCGCGATCCCGACGGCTACATCTACTGCAAGGAGGAGGTCGGCGGCCTCGTCATGGGCGGCTTCGAGCCGGACGCCAAGCCCTGGGGCATGCAGGGCATCCCCTACCCGTTCGAGTTCCAGCTCCTGCCCGACGACTGGGACCAGTTCGGGATCCTGATGGAAAACGCGCTGCAGCGTGTGCCGGCGCTGGAGACAGCCGAGATCAAGACCTTCCTCAACGGACCCGAGAGCTTTACCCCCGACAACAACTTCCTGCTCGGCGAGGCCCCGGAGGTCGCCGGCGTCTATGTCGGCGCGGGCTTCAACTCGATGGGCATCGCCTCGGCCGGCGGCGCCGGCCGGGCACTGGCCGAATGGATCGTCGCGGGCGAGGCGACCAGCGATCTCTGGCCGGTCGACATCCGCCGCTTCGCCGATTTCAACAACAACCCGGCCTGGCTGAAGGACCGCATCAAGGAGACGCTCGGCCTGCACTACGCCATGCCCTGGCCGAACCGCGAGCTCAATACCGCAAGGCCGTTCCGGCGCTCGCCACTCTATGATCGCCTCGCCGCCAAGGGGGCCGTCTTCGGCTCGAAGATGGGCTGGGAGCGCGCCAACTACTTCGCCCGCAGCGAGGACGAACGCACGATCGCCTACTCCTTCGGGCCGCAGAACTGGTTCGAGACAGTCGCCGCCGAGCATCGCGCCTGCCGCGAAGCCGCCGGCCTCGTCGACATGAGCAGCTTCGCCAAATTCCTGCTGCAGGGGCCGCGGGCCGAGGCCGCACTGCAGCGCCTTGCCGCCAACGACGTCGCCGTGCCGGTCGGCACCTCCGTCTACACCGCCCTGCTCAATACGCGCGGCACCTTCGAGAGCGATCTCACTGCCGCACGCATCGCGCCCGATACCTATCTGCTCCTGACCGGCACCGCCCAGGCGACGCGCGACGCCCACTGGATCAGGCGGCAACTGCCTGATGGCGCGACGCTGACGGACGTGACCTCCGCCTATGCCGTGCTCTCGCTCGCCGGTCCCATGGTGCCGGAGATTCTGGCTCGCGTCTCGCCGACCTCGTTCGACCTCGCCGACTTCCCGGCCAACGCCATCCGGCAGATCACCATCGGCTACGCCACGACATGGGCCTGCCGCCGCTCCTATCTGGGCGAGGGCTTCGAGCTCTATGTCCCCGCCGAGTTCACGCCCGCCATCTACGAGGCGCTGCACGAGGCCGGCGCCGATCTCGGCCTCGTCGATGTCGGCTACTACGCCGTCGACTCGCTGCGCATCGAAAAGGGCTTCAGGGCCTGGGGGCGCGAGCTGACGCCCGACGTCAACCCCTATGAGGCCGGCCTCGGCTTCGCGGTGAAGCTGAACAAGGGCGATTTTCTCGGCCGCGAGGCGCTCGTGACCGCGCGCGCGGCGCCCCGGAACAAGCGCCTCATCGCGCTGGCCGGCCCCCGCCCGGACGGGCAGATGGCCTGGGGCGGGGAAGCCATCCTGGCCGACGGCAAACCGGTCGGCGAGATCACCTCCGCCGCTTTCGGGGCGAGCATGGATGGCGTCGTCGCGCTGGGCTGGGCGCAGAGTGACGAAGCGATCGACCAGGCCTGGCTCGATGCCCGCACTTGGACGATTGACCTCGCCGGAACGATGGTACCCGTCAGCGCCAGCCTGGCCGCGCCGCTCGACAGGCGCTCTTAGACGATCCCCGCCTGCTCGCAGGCCCCTCAGGCAAACACGACATTGCGCCTCTGCGCCCGCAGGCGCGGATCATGCGAGCGGATCTGCACCGGCCTGCCGTCCAGCACCTCGAAGCAGCGCGCCAGCGTGTCGTCGGAGAGCCGCTGCATCGCCTCATGGGTGAAGAAGGTCAGGTGCGGGAACAGGATGACGTCGTCGCGGCCGAAGAGCGGACTGAGCAGGTGGCCTTCCCGCGCGAGCGGCTCCTGGCTGTAGACATCGAGGCCAACGCCGCCGAGCCGGCCGGCCAGCACCGCCTCGACCAGCGCCGCCTCGTCGATCAGCGCACCGCGCGAGACATTGACGAGGATCGCACCGGGCTTGAGGCAGGCAAGCTCCGCCCGGCCGATGACATGGCGGGTCGCGTCGTTCAGGACGCTATGCAGGGAGACGAAGTCGCATTGCCGCAGCATGGCGTGGAGGTCATCGACCTTCTCGATCCCCGCGGCGGCCATGGTGTCGGCATCGACATGCGGATCGTAACCGAGGACGCGGGCCCGAAACCCCTGCCCCGCCATCCGCGCCATGCTGCGCCCGATCTTGCCGGCGCCGACGAGCCCGAGCGTCGCGCCGGCGATGTCGCGGCCGAGCCAGCGCTGCGCCGGCCAGATCCAGCCCTCGCTCTGCATGGCGCGGCCGATCTCGGGCATGCGCCTGGCGAGCGCGATCATCAGCGCGAAGGCTCCTTCCGCGACGGTCTCCTCAGCATACTCAGGCACATTGACGACGGGGATGCCGCGCGCCATCGCCGCCGGGATATCGATCGCGTCGATCCCGACGCCGTATTTGACGATGCCCTTGAGCCGTTCGGCCGCGGCGATTACCCGCGCCGTGATCGGCGTGTAGCACATCAGCAGGAGGTCGGCGTCAGCGACCTCCCGCGCCAGTGCCTCCTCGGAAATGCCGTCGGGCAGCGTGACGAGCTCGATGCCGCGGGCGCGCAAGCCGGCGTCGATCTCAGGGCATTCCAACTCGCGGTCGGTGCGGACAGCCTTCATCATTGTCCCCTCAACCCGCCAGGATCGCCTGCTCGACGATCTCGAGCGCGCGATCGAGCTCGGCGCGGGAGATCACCATCGGCGGCGATAGGGTCAGGACATTGCCCTGGCTGATCTTGAAGCTGAGCCCGCCTTCCAGGCAGCGATAATAGACGCGCTCGGCAAGCGCATTGTCGGGCGTGAAATCGGCACGATCGGAGACCAGTTCCACTCCGAACAGCAGGCCGCGCCCGCGGACATCGCCGATCGCGGGGCAGCGTTCGCTGAAGGTCCGCAGGCGATCCATCGCATAGGCGCCGAGCTCGGCGGCCCGCTCGGTCAGCCCTTCCTCGCGGATGATCTGGATCGTCGTCAGCGCCGCACGGGTGGTGACCGGATTCTTCTCATGGGTGTAGTGGCCGATGGCGTAGCCGCCGGCGACGTCCAGGTCGCGGCGGGCGATGACCGCTGCGATCGGCAGGACGCCGCCGCCCAGCGCCTTGCCGAGCACGACCATATCCGGCCGCACCCCGTCATGCTCATGGGCGAAGAAGCGCCCGGTCTTGCCGAGCCCGGTCGGGATCTCGTCGAAGATCAGCAGCGTGCCGTGCCGGTCGCAGGCCTCGCGCACGCTCTTCCAGAAGCCCGGCGCCGGCGGATAGGGCGTCGCCCGCATCGGTTCGGCGACGACGGCAGCGACATCCCCTTCCCTCGCCAGCACATAGGAGATCATTTTGGCGCAGGCGCGGGCCGAATCCTCCAGGTTGTCGTGACCGTAGGCGCAGTTGCGGGTGCCCCAGGGCGCGACATGTTCGGCGCCGGGCAGAAGCGGACCGGCGATGCCGGAGCGGAAGGTCGCTTCGCCGCCGACGCTGGAGGCGCCAAAGCCGGCGCCGTGGAAGGCGTCCCAGAAGGACAAGGTCTTGAAGCGGCCGGTCGCGGCGCGGGCGAGCCGCAGCGCGACCTCGATCGCATCCGAGCCGCCGGTGGTGAAGAGCACCTTGCCGAGATCGCCCGGCGCCAATCGGCCAAGGGTCTCGGCGAGTTCGACCGCCGGCTCGCAGGTGAAGCGGCGCGGCGAAAAGCAGAGATCGTCGAGTTGCTGCTTGATCGCCTCCTTCAGGCGCGGATGGCCGTAGCCGATATGGTGGACGCTGTTGCCATGGAAATCCATGTAGCGCCGCCCCATCGTGTCCTCGATCCAGATGCCCTCCGCCCTGGCCATGGCGGTGAGGCACGGGCTCGACAGGCTCTGATGCAGGAAGGCGGCGGAATCGCGCGCCAGCAGCTCGCGCGTCGCCGCATCGCCGATGCCGGCATTCCAGCCGCTGCGGGCCGCCGAGGTGTTGGATTCGCCCTCGGTGTGAATGATCGCGGATGCTTCGGCGCGCATGACCTGGTCCCGGTTCGCGCCTCTGCCCGGCGCTGCGAGACGGAGAATGGCGGCAACCCAACGATCTGAAAAATCGTTAATTCATATCCTTTGATAAATTTTAGCGATATGATGCCAGCTCCCTCCGATCGGGTCCCATCGCCATGCGCTATGTCCAGCTCCGCGCCTTCCATCAGGTCGCGTTGTCCGGCGGCTTCTCGAAGGCGGCACAGGCGCTGCATCTCACTCAGCCGGCGATCTCCGACCAGGTCCGCCGGCTGGAGGAGGAATATGACGTTGCCCTATTCAGCCGGCGCCATCGCCAGATCGTCCTGACCGAGGCCGGCAACCGGCTGCTCGCCGTCACGCATCGCCTGTTCAGCGCCGAAGGCGAGGCGCTGGAGCTGCTGCAGGAGGAACGCTCGCTGCGCACGGGCGCGCTGCGGATCGTCGCCGATTCCGTCCAGCATGTGCTCGACGTGCTGACCGCCTTCCGCGAGCGCCATCCCGGCATCCAGGTCAGCGTCGCGCGCGGCAACACCGGCAGCATCGTCGAGATGCTGACCGGCTACGAGGCCGATATCGGCGTGCTCGGCGAACTCGGCGACGAGCGCCCGTTCGAAGTCCTTCCGCTCAACATCTCGCCGATCATCGCCTTCGCTTCCCGCAGCCATCCGGCGGCGGCGAGGGCGAGCCTTTCACTGGCGGAGCTTGGCGACTGGCCGCTGATCATGCGCGAGCCGGGCTCGCGCACCCGCCAGATGCTGGAGCAGCGGGCGGCGGAGAGCGGCATCGCGCTGCGCTATGCGGTCGAGGCCGAGGGGCGCGAGGCCGTCCGGGCGATCGTGGCCGCGGGCGGCGGGATCGGCTTCGTCTCGGCGGCGGAATTCGGCGAGGACGATCCGCGCCTTACCAGTATCGCGCTCGACGGGCCGCCCCTGCTGATGCGGGAGACGCTGATCTGCCTGCACGAGCGGCGCAACAGCAAGGCGATCCAGGCCTTCTTCGCCACAGCGCGAGCTTTGCGCAATCCGCCTGATTAGTCCGCACGCGGAGTCGCTTGAGCCAGCTTCTTCACTCCGCCGCGCGCAGGAGCCGGCTGCCGATCAGGGCGCCCTTCTGTTCGAGCAATCCATGCACCGTCGCGGCGATATGGGCGTCGATCCGCTTGAGGTCGCGGGTGATGTCGAGCTGCAGCGCGCTGACGACGACGGCCTCGCGATGGCCGGTGCGCATCTCGGCGAGATGGGACTCGATCGCCTCTCGCTCCAGCTCGCGGAAGGTCTCCTTCTCGCGCACGATCCGGCGCGCCGTCGGCTCGTCCTCGGAGATGAAGACGGTGATGGCGAGGCGCAGGTGATCGCGCAGCCGCTGGTGCATGTCGGCGATACGCTCCAGCGCCTCGGGCGGCAGCCGGCGCTGGTCGCGGATGCGCTTGCCGGCCATCTGCATGAGGTTCTTCTCGACGATGTCGCCGATATGCTCGAGGTTGATCGCCAGCACGAGCACGGCCGAGAGCCGGCGCTCGTCGGCTTCCGACAGGGCCGCCCGGGCGATCGCGCCGACATAAAGCTGGATGTGGTTGAACAGGCTGTCGAGCACGTCGTCGGCGCGGCTCACTGCAGTGACGCGCGCGAGATCATCGCCTTCGAAAGCCGAGAGCGAGGTCTTCAACATGTCGTCGACGACGTCGACCATGCGCAGCACCTCGCGCGTCGCGTTCGAGAGCGCGATCGTCGGCGTCGCCAGAGCGGACTTGTCGAGATAGCGCGAGCGCGACGGATCGGCCTCCGGGGCCGGCTCGGGCATGACGCGCATCAGCAGCCGCGCGATCGCCGGCAGCGGCACGAGGAAGAGCGCCGCCATTGCGAGGTTGAAGGCGAGGTGGAACAGGGCCGCCGCCTGCGCGGGTGCAAGCGAGAGCTGCCCGACGAACCGCGTCAGCAGCGGCAGGAGCGCCAGCCCGAGCAGGCAGCCCAGCACCCGGTTGGCGATATTGCCGAGCGGCACCCGGCGCGCCGCGGCATTGCCCTTCAGCGCCTGGACGAGCGGGTTCATCGCCGTGCCGAGATTGCAGCCCAGCACCATCGCCAGCATGGTCGGCGTGCCGATCACGCCGGTGGCGGCAAGGCTCATCACGATCAGGATGGCGGCGAGCGAGGAATGGGCGGCGAAGCTGAGCGCCGCCGCCAGCAGCAGGGCGATCAGCGGATCGTCCGAGAGCGAGCCCAGCACGGTGCGCAGCACCTGCGAATGCTCGACCGGCCCCATCGTGCCCTGCATCAGCCGCAGTGACAGCAGCATCAGGCCGAGGCCGAAGAGCGCCTTCGCCGTCTCCCGGGCGGGAAGCCGCCCGAAGCGGCGCATGCCAGCGTAACCCGCCAGGATCAGCAGCGGCACCAGCGTGCTCGTATCGAAGCTGACAAACTGGACGATCAGCGTCGTGCCGACATTGGCGCCGAGCATCATCGCCAGCGCCGGCGCGAGTGCGATCAGCCCCGCCCCCGAGAAGGAGGCGATCATCATCGCCGTGGCAGTGCTGGACTGCAGGCCGGCGGTCACCAGCACCCCTGCCCCGAAGGCGCGCCAGCGGCTGTCGAGCCCCGTCGCCAGCACGGCGCGCAGGCGGCTGCCGAAGGCAGCGGAGATGCCCGCCGTCACCATCTGCACGCTCCAGAGCAGCAGCGCGACCTCGCCGGCGAGCGCGAGCAGGATCTGGGTCGGCGTCTGTCCGGTCATGGCAACGCGCCCGGAGGAGCTAGCGCTGGCGCCAGCGTTGCAGGCGTCCGAACACCAATCGGTCGAGCCCGACATGAGCGAGCTTCACGGCGATGGCGGTCAGCATGATCACGCTCGCCATGCCGGCGGCCGAGGCGATGGCGCCGGCCTCGTCCATGTGGACGATGGCGATCGAGGCGAGCTTGGTGTCGGCGCCGTAGAGGAAGATCACGGCCGAGACCGTGGTCAACGCGTTGACGAAGACATAGACGGCGATGTCGAGGATCGCCGGCAGGCAGATCGGCGCGGTGACGCGCCGGAAGGTCGACCAGAACGGCACCTTGAGCGAGGCGGAAACCGATTCGAACTCGCCGTCGATCTGCTTCAGGCTGGTCAGGGCGGTGATGTGCCCGACCGTGTAGAAATGGGCGATCGTGTTGATCACCAGGATCGTCAGCGTCCCGTAGAGAAAGCCGAGCGGGTTCCAGCCGGCATTGAAGAAGAAGACGTAGCCGAGACCGAGCACGAGCCCCGGCACCGCCATCGGCAGCATCGCCAGGAACTGCGCGAAGGCGCGCAGGCGCGGGAACAGCTTCAGCTTCTCGATCAGATAGGCGCCGGTGAAGATCAGCGCCGTGCCGATCACCGCGGTCAGCGAGGCCAGCAGCAGCGAATTGCCATAGGTCGTCCAGCCCTCGGGGTCGACCGCGGCGAAGTCGTAATTATTCAGCGTCAGCGACAGGTTGTAGGGCCAGTATTTGACGAAAGAGCCCCAGATCGCGATGCCGTAGGGGCCGACGATGGCGAGCGCCGTCACGCTGACGAAGGCGAGAAGCGCAAGGTCGCGGCGCCGGTCGGGCCGCGGCGCATAGGGCACGGCGCGGGCCGAGAGCATGGCGCTCTGCCGGCGCTGGACGGCGCGGTCGACGAAGAAGGCGAGTACGGCCGGCACCAAAAGGATGATGCCGACGACGGCGCCCATCGGGAAGTTCTGCTGGCCGACGACCTGGCGATAGGCATCGGTCGCCAGCACGCTGAACTGCCCGCCGATCACCTTGGGAATGCCGAAATCGGTGATCACCAGCGTGAAGACCACGAAGGCCGCGCTGATCACGCCATAGCGCGCGCCCGGCAGCGTGATCGTATGGAAGATGCGCCAGCGCGTCGTGCCCATCGCCTCGGCCGCCTCGCGCAGCCGGCCGTCAGACAGGCTGAGCGCCGTGACCAGGATCAGCACGGCATGGGGGAAGCTGTAGAGCGCCTCGGCGCCGATGATGCCGACCGGCCCATAGAGTGAGGCGCCCATCATCCAGGATTTGAGCAGGCCCTGATTGCCGAAGATGTAGATCAGCGCCAAGCCCGACAGCAGCGAGGGCGCGAAGACCGGCACCATCGCCGCGGCATAGAACAGTCCGCGGCCGGGAATGCAGCTGCGGCGCAGCGCGTAGGCGTAGAGAAAGGCGAGCGGCAGCACGATTGCGGTGGTGACGCTGGCGACGAGCACGCTGTTGGTCAGCGAGGAGAGCAGCGTCGGCGTCGTCGCATAGCTGACGAAGTTCGCCAGCCCGACGAAGCGCCCTTGGGTATCCTCCAGGCTCTTGGAGAGCAGCGCCCAGAGCGGCAAAGCGATGATCAGGATGAGCACCGCGCACAGCGCCAGGATCAGCACGCCTGCGACATGGCGTTCGCTGAGCCGCGGCGGCGAGAGCTTCACGGTGGCATTCGTCATCGTCAGCGGTGTCGCGGCATGGCTCATCGACCACCCCCGGCAAAGACGTGCAGCGCCTCGGGCGGAAAGGCAACCGTGCGCACCTGTCCCGGCAGGATGCCGAGATCGCGCATCGCATTGGTCGAGAAATCGGCGGCGATCCGCGTCGAGCGCGAATTCGTCGGCTCCAGATGCGCCCGGCAATAGGAGCCGAGGAAGGAGAGATCGCCGATCGTCGCATCGAAGCGGTTCGGAGTCTCGGCCGTGATCGAGCGGGTGCGGACCTCTTCGGGGCGCATGGCGAGCCGCACCGGCGTGCCCACGCTGAACGGCGCGGCATTGGCGACGAGCAGGTCGAGTTCGCCGACGCGTACCTGGCCCGGCCCGGTGACGACGGCGTCGAGGAAGGTCATATGGCCGACGAAATCGGCGACGAAGGGCGTGCGCGGGCGGCGGTAGATCTCCTCGGGCGTGCCGACCTGCTCGACGGCGCCGTTGCTCATCACGACGATGCGGTCGGCCATGGCGAGCGCCTCCTCCTGGTCGTGCGTCACCATGATCGTGGTCACACCGAGGCGCTGCTGGAGGGAGCGCATCTCGTCACGCAGCCTGAGCCTGACCTTGGCGTCGAGCGCCGAGAGCGGCTCGTCGAGCAGCAGCAGTTCCGGCGAGGTTGCGAGCGCGCGGGCGAGCGCCACGCGCTGCTGCTGGCCGCCCGAAAGCTGGATCGGGTATTTCTTGCTCTGGTCGGGCAGGCCGACGAGCGCGAGCAGTTCATCGACGCGCCGGGAGATCTCGGCCGACGGGCGGCGCCGGTTGACCAGGCCGTAGCCGACATTGTCGGCGACGGTCAGGTTCGGGAACAGCGCATAGGACTGGAAGACGATGCCGAAATCGCGCTCGGCAGGGCTCGCACGGGAAACGTCGCGCCCACCCATCTGGATGCTGCCGCTGTCCTGCAAATCGAGGCCGGCGATCGCACGCAGCAGGGTGGTCTTGCCGCAGCCCGACGGGCCGAGGAAGCAGACGAACTCGCCGCGGTGGATATCGAGATCGATGCTGCGCAGGGCCTGGAAGGCGCCGAAGCTCTTGGCGAGCTTGCGGATCGAGATAAACGGAGCCGTGTTCGTGCTCATCGTGCCGACCTTCATCTGAACGCGCAGCTGGCTTTGGGCGCGATCTGCCATCGCGCCTTGCATGAATCGCGCCGGCAGGGCCCGCCGCGGCGAGCCATGCCGGCGCGGTGGCATCAGTTCTTCGGCGCCGCCTTCGACTCGTAGCGCTTCGACCATTCGGCAAGGACGCGGTCGCGGTTATCGGCCATCCAGGACAGGTCGTTCCTGATCATCCCCGCTTCGGCATTGGCGGGATAATTGGCCGGCTTGTTCTCGACACCGCGCGCGGCGACGATGGCATAGGTCTTGGAATAGAGCTCGTTGGCCTCCTTGGTGGTCGACCAGTCGGCGATCTTCTTGGCGACGCCGAGGTTCTTGCTGCCCTTGACGATCGCGCTCGCCTCCATCTCCCAGCCGACGCCCTCCTTCGGGATCACCACCTCGATCGGTGCGCCCTTGCTCTTCTCGGAGGCGCCGCGCATGTCGAGCGCGAGGCCGACGGTACGCTCGCCGCGGGCAGCCTGGACGCAAGGCGCAGAGCCGGAATGCAGATAGGCGGCGATGTTCTCGTGCAGCCCGTCCATGAACTTCCAGCCCTCGGCCTCGCCCATGCTCTGCAGCCAGCCGGCGACCATCAGATAGCCGGTGCCGGACGAGGCCGGATGCGGCATCACGATCTTGCCCTTGAGGGCCGGGTTGAGCAGGTCCTTCCAGGAGGTCGGCACCGCAACGCCCTTGGCCTCGGCGGTGTTGAAGCAGACGACGCCGAGATAGGCGTCCATGCCGGTCCAGGTGTAGGGCTCGTTGCCGTCGCGGAAGACCGGCTTCAGCGCATCGGCACCGTTGGGCTTGTAGGCTTCGAGCAATCCGGCCTTCTCGAACATCAAGAGGCTCGAAGCGGCCAGGCCCATCACCATGTCGGCCCGCGGATTGTCCTTCTCGGCCAGGAAGCGGGCGGTGATGACGCCGGTGGAGTCGCGGACCCAGACCACCTCGGCCTCGGGCACGGCCTTCTCGATCGAAGCCTTGAACGGCGCGAGCTGGTCGTTCTCCAGGGCGGTATAGACCGTCACCTTCGTCTTCTGCGCCTGGGCGACGCCGGGAAGCGCGAGTGCAAAGGCGCCGACGAGGCAGGTAGCAAGCCAGTTCTTCATGATCTCATCCCCTCTTTATTGATCGGTTTGAACGCTCTTTCGACGTTTCTTCCCCATGACATGCAAAAACGCAGGCGGATCGCTCCGCCTGCGTCGGTCTTCTCAGGTCACGCGCTCCAGGGCATCGACCATGTCTTGACGTTGGTGAAGGACTTCATGGCCTCGACGACGCCCTCCTTGTAACCGAGGCCGGAGTCCTTGATGCCACCGAAGGGCGACATCTCGATCCGGTAGCCCGGAACCTCCCAGAGATTGACGGTACCGACCTCCAGCTCGGCGACGAAGCGCTGGATGTAGTCGTAGCGGTTGGTGCAGATGCCGGAAGACAGGCCATAGGCAGTCGAGTTCGAGATCGCGATGACCTTGGCGATGTCGTCGGGCACCCTGATGATCGGGATGACCGGGCCGAAGGTCTCCTCATGCACAAGCTCGCAGGTGTAGGGGATCTTGTCGACCACGGTCGGATGAAACAGCGCCCCTTCGGCGCGCTTGCCGTAGAGGACCTCTGCCCCCTTGGTCACCGCATCGTCGACACGGGCCTGGAAGAGCGCGGCCGAGCGGGCGTTGATGACGGTGCCGACATCGGTCGCCGGGTCCATCGGGTCGCCGCATTTGAGCTTCTTCGCCTTCTCGACGACGAGCTTGGAGAAGGCGTCGGCGATGCTCTCGACCACCAGGATGCGCTTCACCGCCGTGCAGCGCTGGCCCGAGTTCTTCGTCGCGCCAGTGACGGCAAGCTCGGCCGCCTTGTCGAGATCGGCATCCTCCATAACGATCAGCGGGTCGTTGCCGCCGAGTTCGAGCACGATGCGCTTGTAGCCGGCGGTATTGGCGATGTGCTTGCCGACCCGGACCGAGCCGGTGAAGGTCACCAGATCCGCATCGGGATCGGTGATCATCGCATCGCCCATGGTCGAGGGATTGCCGGTGACGACCGAGAGCATCTCCGGCGGCAATCCGGCCTCGTAGAGCACGTCGGCCAGCGCCAGCGCCGTCAGCGGCGTCAGCTCGGTCGGCTTCAGCACCAGGCGGTTATTGGTTGCGATCGCCGGCGCCAGCTTGTGGCTGACCATGTTGAGCGGGTGGTTGAACGGCGTGATCGCCGAGATCACCCCGAGCAGCGGCTGGCGCGTCGTGAAGATCTTGCGGGCCTTGCCGTTCGGCGAGATGTCGCAGGAGAACATCTCGCCATCGTCCTTGATGGAGAGCTGGGCCGCGAAGGACCAGACGTCATAGGCGCGGCTGGCCTCGTAGAGCGAGTCCTTCCAGCACAGGCCGGCCTCGGCGGTGATCAGCCGGGCGAACTCCTCCTTGCGGGCGAACAGGAGTTCGGCCGTCTTCTGCAGGATGCGCTGGCGCTCATAGCGGGTCAGCACCGGCTTGAACGCCTTGGCTTTGGCGAAGGCCTCGCGGACATGTTCCGGCCTTGCCGCGGGAATGAGCCCGACCACGCTGTCATCGTAGGGATTGCGGACCTCGACCATATCCTCGGTCGAGACCAGCTTGCCGGCGATGCGCATCGCCTCGCGCCGCACCGGCGGCTTCACGGTCGCGTTCATCGTCAGTGCACCAGGTTCAGGGCGACGTCGAAGACGTCGAAATTACGCAGGATACGCCCGTCCGGGACGGCGATCGGCCGGTTGGCGATCATCGGCACGCGCTGCTCGGTGATGCCGCCATGCGAGCGCAGCGGCTCGGTCAGGCCGGAGAGGTCGTGCCTATTGGGCGAGGTGCCGATCACCTTCTGCCGGGTCGAGATCGCGACGACGTCACCGATCCGGTCGGCCGGCAGTTCGAAGCGCTCGCAGGCCTCGGCCGCCGTCACTGCCAGGGCGATGCCGTCGAGGCCGGAGATGCGGGCAGCGACCTCTTCCTGGCTGGCCCCCTCGGGCAGGTAGACCGTGGCGAAGGAGCCGAGCGCACCATGGTGGACGACATAGGGGTCGGTGATCGGCAGGATCACCCGCATCGTGCCCTTGCCGTACCACTCGTCCATCAGGCTCTGCAGATAGACGACATCCGGCTCGCCATTGGCGAGGTGCTTGTCGTTCATGCCGTGATCGGCGGTGATGACGAGCGTGCAGCCGAGCGCATCGAGCTTGCCGACATAGCCGTCGAACATCGCATAGAAGCTGTCGGCCATCTCCGAGCCCGGCGCGGCCTTGTGCTGCACATAGTCGGTGGTCGAGAGGTACATCAGGTCCGGCTTGAAGCTCTCGAGCAGCTTGACGCCGGCAGCGAAGACGAACTCCGAAAGATCGGCCGAATAGACCGACGGCACCGGCATCCCAACGAAATCCAGCACCTTCTCGATGCCGTTCTCCGCCTTGTTGGCCTTGTCGGCCTTCTCCGAGGAGAAGGCGATCGCGGTGCCCGACCCGAAATCGAGGCCTTTGCCGAGCAGGGTCCTGAGCTTGTCCTTGGCGGTGACCATCGCGACCTTGAGGCCGGCCTTCTGGAACTCGGCGAGGATGGTCGGGGCGCGCAGGAAGCGCGCATCGTTCATCATCACCTCTTCCCTGGCCTCGCGGTCGTAGAAGAAGTTGCCGGCGATACCGTGAACCGCCGGCGGCCGGCCCGTGATGATCGAGAGGTTGTTCGGGTTGGTGAAGCTCGGGATCACCGAATAGGCGTAGGTGCTCGCCCCCGCCTTCATGATCCGGTCGAGGTTCGGGGTCAGCCCCTTGGCGCTGGCCGCCTCGATATAGGCCGGCTCCGAGCCGTCCATGCAGATCACCACCGTCGGACGAGCCGGGCGGGCATAGCCGCGGCCATTGGCGATGACCGCGCCGTCGATTTTCGTATGGACCGTCATGATGTGCTCCTCAGGCGGCCGACTTCAGGCCGACGCCCATCTCGTCGAGGACCGACGACACGGTGGCGACGAAATTGCGCATGTCCTGCGCGCCGAGCGCGCCGATGCAGCCGATCCGGAAGCTGTCGGCGACTGTGAGCTTGCCGGGATAGATGACGTAGCCGGCGTCCTTCAGCGCGTCGTAGAAGCTCTGGAACACGAAGTTCTTGTCCTGCGGCATGTGGAAGGTGACGATGATCGGCGCCTGCCGGGCCGGCGGCAGCAGCGTGCGGAAGCCGAGCTCCTGCATGCCCTCGATCAGGATGCGGGCATTGTCGGCATAGCGTTCGCCGCGCCCGGCGACGCCGCCCTCGGCCCAGAACTCCTGCAGCGCCGCATGGAAGGCGACGATGACGTGGATCGGTGGGGTGAAGCGGTACTGACCGGTGCGCTCGAAGCCGGCGTTCTGGTCATGGAGGTCGAGCACCAGCGTGGTGGCGTTGCCCTTGGTCTCGGCCAGCGCGCTCTTGCGGGCAATGACGAAGCCGAGGCCGGGAACGCCCTGGATGCACTTGTTCGAGGAGGCCGCGACCGCGTCGAAATAGACCTCGCGGCTGTCGAGCGGCAGGGCGCCGAAGGCGCTCATCGAGTCGATCAGCAGCCGGCGGCCATGGCGCTTGACCAACGCGGCGACCGCCTCGACCGGGTTGCGGATGCCGCTGGTGGTCTCGCAATGGACGGTGAAGACGTGAGTGATGCCGGCGTCCGCCACCAGCATGCGATCGACCTCGGCGAGATCGGGCGGCGTGTCCTCGGCGGTCTCGTGGACGACGACGGCGCGCCCAGCGATCTCCACGATGCGCTTGGCGCGCTGGCCATAGGCGCCGTTGATCAGTACCAGGATCTTGCCGTCGCGCGGCACGAAGGTCGTCAGCATCGCCTCGACGGCGAAGGTGCCCGAACCCTGCATCGGCACGGTGACGAAGTCCTCGCCGCCATGGATGACCTTCGGCAATTCCTCGAGAACCGCCTTGTTGATCCCGACGAACGTGGCGTCGCGAGAGCCCCAGTCGTGCACCATCGCTTCCTTGATGGCCTTGCTCGTCGTCAGCGGACCGGGCGTCAGCAGAAGAGGATCACCGGTTTCGGAGGAGGCAGGGCGACGGGCCTGGGCCATGATGGTCTCGCGATGTCGTTGCGGCGGGTGATCTCGACGCTAGGATCGCGGTTGACATAGGTCCAATACATCGTTTCCATATCATCCATAGATAGGATCTATGGCATGGCCATCAGCTATTCTGGGCTCTCCGCCTTCCATGCCGTGGCCGAGGCGCAGAGCTTCACCGGCGCCGCCAGGACGCGCAATGTCAGCCAGCCGACCCTCTCCGCCCAGGTCCGCGGGCTGGAGGACGCCTATGGCGTCAGGCTGTTCGATCGCGCCGGCAGGCAGGTGAAGCTGACCCCGCTGGGGCAGAGCCTGTTCGTCATCACGGCCAGGCTGTTCGCGGCCGAGGACGAAGCCCAGTCCCTGCTCGCCGGCAGCCGCACGCTGCAGCGGGGACATCTGCGGATCGCGGCCGACAGCGCCACCCATGTCATGGCCACCCTCGCCCGCATGCGCGAGCGCTATCCGGGCCTGACCTTCTCGCTGACGATCGGCAACTCCTCGGAGGTCGTCGACCAGATCATGGACTTCGCCGCCGATGTTGCGATCACCGCACGCGCCAATTCCGACCCGCGCATCTACAGCATCAAGCTGCGCTCGGACGATCTCGTCGCCTTCGTCTCGGACCAGCATGAGCTGGCAAGGCACGAGCACTTGCCGATCGAGGCCTTTGCCGGCCAGGACATCGTCCTGCGCGAGCGCGGCTCGATCACCCGGGAGGTCTTCGAGAACCGGCTGTCGGTCGCCGGGATCAAGCCGGCGAACCTGCTGGAAGTGCAGTCGCGCGAGGCCGTCCGCGAGGCCGTCGCCTTCGGCTTCGGCATCGGCGTGGTCTTCGCCTCCGAGTTCAGGCCGGAAGCCGGCCTGAAGCGCATCGTCATCACCGGCGCCGAGTTCGATGTCGGCGAATACGTCGTCTGCCGGGCGGAACGCCAGCGCCTGCCGCTCGTGCGCAGTTTCTTCGAGACGGTTCAGGACCTCTGAAGGGCGGCCTCGCCGGGGAAACTCGCACCATCAGGCTCAGGGCGCCAGCTTCGCCGAGCCGTGCCGTCAGGGACCGAGAACCGTGAGGAGGATGCGCGCCGGCAGGTCGCCGACATTCCTGAACCAATGCTCGGTATCGACCAGCACCGTCGCGGTGTCGCCGGCTTCCAGCGTGATCGTTTCCTGCCCGGCGTGGATCTCGAGACGGCCGGCGAGGATATGGAAGATCTCGCGGGTTCCAGGCTTGTGTGCAGCGAAGCGGCTCGAGGTCGCCCCCGGCGGAACACCGTAAGACAGAAGCTCGACATCCGGGCTGGGCCGCGCCAGCGCCAGCCGCTCGATCCCTGTCGCCTCATCATAGAAGCGCAGATTCTCGCCCGCACGGGTGATCTCGGCGTTGTCTCGCTCCACCAGCTCCGCCAGCTCCAGGCCGAGCCCCCGCGCGATGGCGATCGCGTTGCGCAATGTCGGGCTGAGCAGCCCGCGCTCGACCCGCGACAGCGCTGCCGCCGAAACGCCACTCGTCCCGGCGAGCTGGTCAAGCGTCACGCCGAGCTGCGTGCGGCGCGTGCGCACCGCATTGCCGAACCGGACATCCTGGTCCTGCGACTCTGCCTCCACGCTACGCCTCCGCGCTTGACAATTTGCATATTAGCAAAAATAATTTCTTATCTGCAAATTGAGATTGCCCCATGTCCACCTTCCTCAGCGCGCTGCCGGCGCTGTCCACCGTTCTAGCTCTCGCCTTCGGAGCGCGCTCGCTCCACGCCGCCCTTCTGGGCGTGGGCACTGCCGCGCTCGCTATCCTGCTCGCCTTTCCGCTCTCGCCGGACAGCATCCTGCCCACCACCTTGCGCTGGACCCCCATCCTGATGGAAGTCCTGCTGATCGTCGCAGGCGGGCTGCTGCTGTCGGAGGTTCTGCGGCAGGCCGGTGGGCAGGCTGCGCTGGCGAGCTGGATCCGCGGACGCGCCGGCCAGGGCGTCGGCGCCATCCTGCTGGTCGTGCACGGCGTCACCCCCTTCGCTGAGTCGCTGACCGGCTTCGGCATCGGCGTGACCATCGGTATACCCTTGCTGGCGCATTTCGGCCTGCCAGCGCGCAAGGTGGCGGTGATCGGCCTGCTCGGCCTGTGCGCCGTGCCATGGGGCTCGATGGGGCCGGGAACGCTGATCGCGGCGACCATGTCCGGGCTCTCCTTTCATGATCTGGGCGTCGCATCCGCGGCGATCAGCATCATCCCCTTCGTAGTGACCGGGGTTACCGCCGCCTGGCTCGCGGCCTCGCCAAAGGAGCGCGGCAAGGCTGTCCTGCAGGGGGCGCTATCCGGCGTCGCGCTGACGCTCGCGATCGCGGCCGCCAACCTCCTGTTCGGAACGGCGCCCGCTGGCGCCATCGGCGCGCTCGTCATGATTGTCCTGCATGTCCTCGCCGGGCATCGGCGCGGCGGCACCGTGCAGCTCGAAGCCGTCGGGAACCGGGCACTGTGGAGCTACGCCATTCTGCTCGGCGGCGTGCTGATCGCCGGCTGGGCCGTGCGCACGAGCGGTCTCTCGGAGAACTGGCGCTATCTCGGCTCGCCTGCGCTCTGGCTGTTCATCGCCGCAGCCTGGTTCGCGCGCGGCCGGCCTGCGCCTCAGTCCTTGCGCAAGGCCTGGGCGTCCTGGCGCGAGGTTGCGCCAGTCACGGGCCTGTTCATCCTGCTCGGCATCCTGATGGCGGTGTCGGGCATGGCGGCGCACCTGGCCCGGACCCTGGCGGGAGCCGGCACGGCCTACCTCGCCGCTGCCCCGTTCGTCGGCGCGGTCGGCGGCTTCGTCACCGGCTCCAACGCCGGCGCGAATGCGATGTTTGCGACCACCCAGGCCGAGATCGCGCGCTCGCTCGGCGTCGACGTGCTCTGGTTCATGGCGATCCACAACGTCGCGGCGGCCTTCCTGCTCATGGCCTCGCCGGGCAAGATCGAGATGGCCGTGCAGCTGTCGCCGGCTGGAGCGGCCGAGCATCGGCGCTGGGTCCAGCTGGCGGCGCTGGGCGTCGCCCTCGTCGTCGTCTCGGCGCTGGCAGTGCTGAACATCATCCTCGGTGGACGCTGAGCGACTTGCTGAACGCAGCGCTGTCAGGCCCGCTGGCGGATGATGCTGTGCATCGAGAAGCGCTCGGCCGGGTAGATGTTGTGCGAGATCTCGAAGATCGTGTTCGGATGCGCGACATAGCGGCGCTTGACCACCAGTGCAGCGCTGTGCGGCTGCGCCTTCAGCACCGCGGCGAGCTTCGGTGAGAGGTTCGTCGCGGTGATCGCCTGCTCGACATGGTCGAGGCGCAGGCCGAACTGCTCGAGCACGATCTCGTAGATCGCCCGGTCGCCGCGCTGGACCTGGTCGCGATCCGGCGTGAAGCGCTCCGGCACCGCGACCTCGGACCAGCACAGCGGGGCGCCGTCGCTGCGGGTGGAACGCAGGCCGGCGACCCGGAACCAGCGCTTGTCGGGAAGCTCCGAGAACTCGTCCGAACCGGTGACGAAGCCCTCATAATCGATCGCGAGCGTCGTGCTCTGCGCGAAATCGAACAGGCTGCGGATGTCGCGCATGCTGTGCACGTAATGCGACACCGGCTTGTGCGAGAGCACGACCGTGCCGGTCTTGCGGCGGCGGCCCAGCAATCCCTGCTCGGTCAGGACCTTCATCGCCTCGCGGATGGTGTGGCGGCCGACGTCGAAGCGCTCCTGCAGCTCCTGCTCGCTCGGGAAACGCGCCCCGAGCGGATAGAGCCCCCGCGCGATCTCCTCGGACAATTCGGCCGCGAGCGCGGCATGCCGTGAGCCTGACTGCTGCTTGTCCATAGTGCCGAATGATTAGCCGCCGGAGCGGCGATGCTAGGCATCGGACCAGCGGAATGGCAAGCGCCGACACCGGACATATTGCGGCTTTACGCCGGTTTTTCGCGCCCGGACCGGGCATCGCAGCAGGCCGCGCAAGCTCCGGATCATATCATTCGACAATAATGAAGCGTGACACTTGATCTCGATCGCCTCCCGTCATATTCGTCGAACAAATAGACCTCGACCGATGAGGCGGCCCTGCGGGGCAGCGATGCGACAGGGAGCGTCATGATCGAATCCGTCCTGGCCGGCCTGAAGGTCGTCGACCTCACGCAGAACGTGGCCGGGCCCTTCTGCACCCAGGTGCTCGGCGATTTCGGTGCCGAGGTCATCAAGGTCGAGCGCCCGGGCCGCGGCGACGACACGCGCGACTGGCGCCCGCCAGAAATTGGCGGCCAGTCTTCGACCTTCCTCTCGCTGAACCGCAACAAGCGCAGCGTCTGCATCGATCTCGACACGCCCGGCGGCATCAGCCTGCTGCGCGAGCTCGCCGCGGGTGCCGACATCTTCATCCATTCGATGAAGCCCGGCAGCGCCGAGGCGCGGGGCTTCGGCGCAGCGGAGCTGACGGGCCTCAATCCGCGCCTGATCTATTGCGCGATCAGCGCCTTCGGCCAGAACGGACCGCTGAGCCGTCTGCCCGGCTACGACCCGCTGATGCAGGCCTTCACCGGCGTGATGAGCGTGACCGGCAGCGAAGGCGACGATCCCGTGCGTGTCGGCGTCTCGCTGATCGATATCGGGACGGGGATGTGGGCGGCGCTCGGCATCTTCGCAGGCATCGTCCAGCGCGCCAGGACGGGCGTCGGAACGGTGGTCGAGGCCAGCCTGCTCGACACCGGCGTCAACTGGATGACCGTGTTCGTCGCGAGCTATCTCGCCACCGGCGCGCTGCCCCGCAAGATGGGATCGGCCATGGCGATGACGGCGCCCTATGAGCTGTTCCATGCCGAAGACGGGCAGGTCTTCATCGCCGCCGGCAATGACGGCCTGTTCCGCCGCGTCTGCGAGGGGCTGGGCGATGCCGCCCTCGCCGACGATCCGCGCTTTGCGACGAACCCGCTACGCGTCGCCAATCGCGAAGCTTTGCGCGCCGCCCTCACGGCGCTGACCTCCCGGCTCAAGGCCGGCGAGATCGTCGCGCGGCTGCGCCGGGCCGGAGCGCCCTGCAGCGAGATGCACGACGTCGCGCAGATGCTCGCGAACGAGCAGGTGCTGGCATCGGGGATGATCGCGCCCATGCCGGTCGACGGCGTGCCGGAGCATCGCGTCGTGGCGCTGCCGCTCAAGCTCGACGGGGCGCGCAACGGGCCGCCCCGCCCTCCCCCAGAGCTGGGCGGCGACACGGCCGCGGTGCTGGCCGAATTCGGCATCGGAACGCAGCGGCTCGCGCAATTGCGCGCTGCCGGAACCATCGGCTGAGGCACAGGCCGGGACGAGGCGAGAGATGGACTTCGACTACACGCAGACACAGCAGGAGATCCGCGAGGCGGTTCGCAGGCTCTGCACCGAATACGGCCCGGACTACTGGCTGACCTGTGACGAGCAGGGCGCCTACCCGGAAGCCTTTGTCCAGGCCATGACCGAGGCCGGCTGGCTCGCGGCACTGATCCCGGAAGCCTATGGCGGCTCCGGGCTCGGCGTCATGGAGGCCTGCCTCATCCTCGAGGAGATCAACCGCTCCGGCGGTAACGGCGCCGCCTGCCACGCCCAGATGTACACGATGGCCTCGCTGCTCAATCACGGCAGCGAGGCCCAGAAGCGGAAGTACCTGCCGAAGATCGCCGATGGCACTCTCCGGCTGCAGGCCTTCGGCGTGACCGAGCCGGATGCCGGCTCGAACACGCTGAAGATCAAGACCTTCGCGCGGAAGGTGCCAGGCGGCTACGTCATCAACGGCCAGAAGATCTGGACCTCCCGCTACTTCCAGTCGCACATGTATCTGCTGATCGCGCGCACGACGCCGATCGAGGAGGTCGAAAAGAAGACCGACGGGCTCAGCCTCTTCCTCGTCGACATCGCCAAGGCCGGCGCCTCGCTCAAGGGCCGGCCGATCCGCACGATGATGAACCACCACACCAACGAGGTCTTCATCGACGATCTCGAGGTCGATGAGGAGGACCGCATCGGCGAGGAAGGCAAGGGCTTCCACTACCTCGTGGATTCCCTCAACTCCGAACGCCTGCTGGTCTGCAGTGAGTCACTCGGCGACGGCAAGTGGTTCGTCGAGCAGGCCTCGCGCTATGCCGGCGAACGGCGCGTCTTCGACCGGCCGATCGGCCAGAACCAGGGCATCCAGTTCCCGATCGCCAAAGCGCACATGAACGTCCAGGCGGCAGAGCTGATGCGCAACCGGGCGGCCGCATTGTTCGACCAGGGCAAGCCCTGCGGCACCGAGACCAACATGGCGAAATACCTCGCCACCGAAGCGAGCTGGGAAGCGGCCGAGGCCTGCATGACCACCTTCGGCGGCTATGGCGTCGCCTGCGAATACCATGTCGAGCGCAAGTGGAAGGAGGCGCGCCTGTTCCGCACGGCGCCGATCTCCAACAACCTGATCCTGGCGCAGATCGCCCAGCACGCGCTCGGCATGCCCCGCTCCTACTGACCGCAACCGCCCGGAGGACCGCGATGACGCTTCAACCCGGCAAACAGGCCGCCGCATCGGCGACACAGGACCTCGTCCGCTTCGTCACCTCCGCCACGGTCGACGAAACCGCGATCGCCCAATCGGTTTCGGTCGTGCTCGATACGCTGGCCGTGACCATTGCCGGCGCTGTCGAGCCGGGCCCGGCCGCCCTGCAAAGAGCACTGGAGCCCGATGCACGCGGCGGCGCCGTGCCCTCCTTCTGGACCGAGGCGAGCTATCGCGCCGACGATGCCGCAATGCTGTTCGGCATGGCGAGCCATGTGCTGGATTACGACGATGTCAGCATGCTGACCGTCTGCCATCCGAGCGCGCCGGTGCTCTCGGCCCTGCTGGCGGTGGCGCCCCGCGGTGAGACGAGCGGGCGCGACCTGCTCGAAGCCTTCGCGATCGGGACGGAAGTGCTGATCCGGCTCGGCCAGGCCATGGGCTTCCGTCATTACGCGCTGGGCTTCCATGCCACCGCCACCCTCGGCGCGGTCGGCGCGGCGGCGGCCTGCGCCAGGCTGATGAAGCTCGATGAAGGCCGCACCCGCCACGCCCTCGCGATCGCGGCCAGCCTGTCGTCCGGCCTGCGCAAGAACTTCGGCTCGATGGTGAAGTCGCTGCATGTCGGCATCGCCGCGGCGAACGGCCTGCGCGCTACGCGGCTGGCCGCGGCGGGTGTCGAGGGCGCGGCCGAGCCGATCGAGCGCGAGGGCTTCCTGCACGCCTTCTCCGGCGGCGAGACCGATCTCTGGCCGGTGGGGCTCACGCTCGGAGCGCCCTTCGCCATCGTCGAGCCCGGTTTCGAGCAGAAGCGCTATCCCTGCTGCTACATGCTGCACAAGATGATCGAGGCGACGCTGGCGCTGCGGCGCGAGCACGCTGTTGCCCTCGCCGACGTCGCAGCCATGCGGGTCGAGATGCCGCCGGGCGGGACCAAGCCGCTGATCCATCCCATCCCGAAGAGTGGCCTCAACGGCCTCTTCAGCGCGCCCTATGCCGTTATCGCCAGCCTCGCCGACGGTCGCATCGACCTGACGAGCTTCACCGACCCGGCGGTGCTGCGCCCGGACATCCAGGCGCGGCTCGCCGATGTAACCGTCGTCGAGGTGGCGGGAACAGCGCAGAAGGGCAGCGATCTCGGCAGCGCGCCGGTCACCGTGACGCTCGGCCTGCACGATGGTCGCACTTTGTCGCGGACGATCACCGCCTCGCCGGGGTCGCGCCAGGACCCGCTCACCGGCCCGCAGCTCGCAGCGAAATGGCTCGACTGCCTGCAGCGCGCGCAGCCGGCACTCGCCCGGGAGGACGCGCAGGCGCTGTTCACCGAGGGGATGTCGCTCGCCCGGCATGGCGAGGTCGGCGGCTGGCTGTCCCGCCTGCGCGGCAGCGCGGCGCGCCGGCAGGCGGCCTGATGCGGGAGCAGGAGCGATGCCGATGACGCAACACGCCTTCGAGACACTGAGGATCGACCGCACGCAGGAGCACGTGCTGGAGGTCACTCTCGCCCGACCCGCCGCGATGAATGCGCTCAATACCCAGATGGGCCGCGACCTCGTCGCGCTCTTCGAGGCGATCGCGCTCGATCCGGAGGGCCTGCGCTGCATCATCCTGACCGGAGAAGGCGAGAAGGCCTTCTGCGCCGGCGGCGACCTGAAGGAGCGCCGCGGCATGACCGACGAGCAATGGCAGCGCCAGCATGTCGTGTTCGAGCGCATGGTGCGCGCCTTGCTCGACTGCCCGGTTCCGCTGGTCGGCGCCGTCAACGGCGCGGCCTATGGCGGCGGCTGCGAGATCGCGGCGTGCTGCGACTTCCTCTATGCGGCGGAACATGCCCGCTTCGCCCAGAGCGAGGTGACGCTCGGCATCATGCCCGGCGGCGGCGGCACGCAGACGCTGCCGCGCGCGCTCGGCGAACGCCGGGCCAAGGAGCTGATCCTGACCGGCCGGCCCTTCACGGCGGCGCAGGCGGAGGAATGGGGCTTCGTCAACCGCGTGCTCCCGCTATCGGACCTGCTGCCGCAGAGCCGCGAGACCGCCGCCGCGATCGCCCGCAATGCGCCGATCGCCACGCGCCAGGCCAAGCTCTCCATCCATCGCGGGCTGCAGATGTCGCTGCGCGACGGGCTCGCCCTGGAGATCGAGGCCTATGCGAGGATGGTCCCGACGCAGGACCGCCATGAAGGCATCAGCGCCTTCAACGAAAAGCGTCCACCGCGCTTCGAGGGCCGGTGAGCGCCATGGCGGAACCCGTCCTGATCCGCGAGGTCGGCCTGCGCGACGGCCTGCAGATGGCGAAGACCGTCCTCTCGACCGCACAGAAGCTCGACTTCGCCCGCTCCGCCGTAGCAGCCGGCCTGCGCGAGATCGAGGCTACCTCCTTCGTGCCGGCCCATGTCATCCCGCAATTCGCCGATGCCGCCGAGGTCGCCGCCGGCGCGAAGGTGCTGGCAGGTGCAACGGTCTCGGCCCTGGTCGTCAACCTGAAGGGTGCGATCCGCGCCTTCGATGCCGGCCTGCGCAAGGTCAACTACGTCGTCTCGGCGAGCGAAGCGCACAGTCTCGCCAATGCCCGTCGCAGCACCGACGCCGCGCTGGCGGAGTTCGGGCTGATCGTCGCAGAGCGCCGCTCCCGCAACCTCGACGGTCAGGTCGTGCTCGGCTGCGGCATTGCCACGGCCTTCGGTTGCACATTGCAGGGCGAGGTCCCCGCAGCCCGTGTCGTCGCGATCGCCGAGACGCTCGCTTGCGAGGGCGCCGACGAGATCATGGCGGCCGACACCGTCGGCTATGGCGACCCGCGCCAGGTCCGCCATATGTTCGAAGCATTGTGCCGTACCGTCGGCACCATCCCGCTCGCCGCCCATTTCCATGACACCCGCGGCCTCGGCCTCGCCAATGTCGCGGCCGCGCTCGAAGCCGGCGTCCGCCGTTTCGACGCCTCGCTCGGCGGGCTCGGCGGCTGCCCTTTCGCCCCGGGCGCCACCGGCAATATCGGCACCGAGGACTGCGCCTTCATGCTCGAGGCAATGGGCTTCGACACCGGCATCGAGATCGAGGCCCTCCTGGCGCTGCGCCGCCGGCTCGAAAGCTGGCTTCCTGACGAGCGCTTCTCGGCCGGGATCGCCCGCGCGGGTCTGCCGAAAACCTTTCGTCGCATGGCGGCGCCCGACTGACCTCAGCGGATTCCAACGAAACCAAGCGGGCGAGCACAGCCCCGCACCAGCAGGGAGGGAAGACCATGAATCGCAGAGAATGCCTTCTGGGGCTGTCGACGCTGCCCTTGCTGGCCGGCGGAGCCGCGGCGCAGAGCTACCCGACCCGCTCGCCGATCATGGCCAATGGCTATCCGCCCGGCGGCTCGACCGACGTCGCCGCGCGGCTGATGATCGAGGGCATGGCGCCTGAGCTTTCCGGCCACCGCCTCGTTGTCGAGAACCGGCCGGGCGCAAGCGGCACCGTCGCCGCAACCTGGCTCACCCGGCAGCAGCCTGACGGCTACAGCCTGCTGCTGTCGGAATCCTCGTCCTTCGCGATCTGGCCCGCCATGCACGAGGCCGGCACGAAATACGACCCGCTCAAGGATTTCGACTGGGTCGGGACGGTCTGCACCGCGCCGATGGCGTTTATCGTCAGCCCCAATTTCCCGGCGAAGACGGTGGCCGAGGCGATCGAGCTGCTGCGTACGCCGAAATCGGCCGATCTCAATTATTCGAGCTCCGGCGCCGGCTCGATCCCGCATATCGGCTGCGAATTGCTGCGCCACCTGGTCGGCCCTTCCAACCAGTCGCGCCATGTGCCCTATCGCGGCGGCGCGCCGGCGGTGCTGAGCGTCTCGACCGGCGAGACAGCTTGGGGCGTCGCCTCGCTCGGCTCCGCCACCGGCCTTCTGGAAGGCGGCGCCCTCCGAGCGCTGGCCGTCACCAGCCCGCAGCGCTTCCCGCTCTTCCCGGATATCCCGACCTTCAACGAGCTCGGCTTCAAGGAGATGGAGCTGAACATCTACTATCTCATCCATGGTCCGGCGGGGCTGCCGCGCGACGTCCTCAGCCGGCTGAACCGGGCGAGCGCAGCCTCATTGAAGCAAGAGGTCACGCGCGAGCGCTTCCTGAAGGCCGGCATGGAGCCATGGGTCGGCGTCAACACGCCCGAGAGCACACGTGATATCGTCGCGGCCGAGAATGCGCGCTTCCGCGAGATCGGCAAGCGCACCGGCGTGAAGATCGCGGGCTGAGGCATCCGCCGGGCACAAGCAAGGATCGGGAGCAATGACCGCGGCAATCCTTCTGAGCGAGCATGGCGGGCCGGATCGGCTCGAACTCAGGCAGGTCGCCCTGTCCCCTCCGGGACCGGGCGAGCTCCGGCTGCGGCAGACCGCGGTCGGCGTCAATTTCCACGACGTCTATGTGCGCTCGGGCCTTTACCGCACGCTGCCCCTGCCCGGCATTCCCGGCATCGAGGCCAGCGGCGTGGTCGAAGGCCTCGGCGCCGGTGTCGACGGTTTCGCCGTCGGTGACAGGGTCTGCTACGTCACCGGCAGCTATGGCGCCTATGCCGCCGGGCGCAATCTGCCAGCGGCGCTGGCACTCAAGCTGCCGGCGGAGGTCGGCGACGAGGCCGCCGCCGCCACGATCCTCAAGGGCCTCACCGCCTGCATGCTGCTGCGCCATGAATACGCGGTCGGCCGAGGAGATTTCATCCTGGTCCACGCAGCGGCGGGCGGCGTCGGCCAGTTGCTTTGCCGCTGGGCACGGCATCTCGGCGCGACGGTCATCGCCACCGTCGGCGATGCCAGCAAGGAGGCGGTCGCGCGTGCCTGCGGTGCGCAGCATGTGATCACCGGCGCCATGGACGATCTCCCCGAGCGTGTCCGGCAGATCACAGGCGGCGAAGGCGTCGCCGTCGCCTATGATTCCGTCGGCCGCGACAGCTTCCAGGCCTCGCTGGCGAGCCTGGCCTGGTTCGGCAAGCTGGTGAATTTCGGCCAGAGCTCGGGGCCGGTCCCGCCCTTCGAAGTCTCGCAGCTCGCGGCCCGCTCGAACGCACTGTCACGGCCGATCGTGTTCCATTATCTGCGCGACCCAGCTCGGCTGCAGCGAATGGCGGGCGAGGTCTTCGCCCTGCTCGGCCAGGGCGTCCTCACGGCAGAGATCGCCCTGCGCCTGCCGCTCGCGGAGGCCAGCCGGGCACATGCCCTGCTGGAGGCACGCCGAACGATCGGGCCGACCATCCTGCTGCCCTGACCGACGCGTTCCGCCGCTGTCACAAGCCCCCTGCCGTGCCGGCCGCCTCGCGACCGTCTGCGGCCCGCGAAACCTATCGCAGGGGTGGTCGAGACCAGTTCTCGCAACCGGCGATCCGGGCTTCAGCATAAAAAGTCGAACAAAATACAAGAGCGCTGTCACCAGCTCTTGACAGCCATTCGCAACCCTTCCTTATTTGTCCGACATAAAGCGCGACGCCATGCAGCGCCGCACGTTCGGGGAAACGAAGAGAAGGGCCGTCCCATGCGCATCTCCCTCAGTCTCGCCGCTCTGGCGCTCTGCCTCTCCGGCGGCGCTGCAAGCGCCCAGGAGCGGGTCAAGCTCGGCGTCCTCAGCGACATGGGCGGTGTTTACGCCGACATCACCGGGCCGGGCTCCATCGCGGCCGCCCGGCTGGCGGTCGAGGATTTCGGCGGCAAGGTGCTGGGCCAGCCGATCGAGCTGGTCACGGCCGACCATCAGGCCAAGCCCGATGTCGGCTTGTCGATCGCGCGCGAATGGCTCGACAATCAGGGCGTCAGCGCCATCGTCGACGTGCCGGTATCCTCGATCGGCCTCGGCATCCAGGCACTGACCAAGGAGAAGCGGCGCGTCTTCCTCAACACCGCCGGCGCTTCCTCGGACTTCACCGGCAAGGCCTGCTCGCCCTATGCCACGCAATGGGCGATGGACACCTACACCATGGCCTCCAGCGCAGGGCGCGCCCTGGTCAAGGCCGGCGGCACCAAATGGTTCTTCATCACCGCCGACTACGCCTTCGGCCATGCGCTGGAGCGTGATGCCTCGGCCGCGGTCAAGGACGCCGGCGGCAGCGTCGCCGGCGGCGCCAAGCACCCGCTCAACAACCAGGACTTCGCCTCGCATCTGCTGCAGGCGCAATCCTCCGGCGCCAATGTCGTCGGCCTGGCGAACGGTACCGGCGACACCGTGCGCTCGATCAACCAGGCGCGCGAATTCGGCCTCACCGCCGCCGGCACCAAGATCGCCGCGCTGGTGCTGTTCATCAGCGACGTCCACGCGCTGGGCCTGAAGGCGGCGCAGGGCACGGTCGTGACCGAGTCCTTCTACTGGGACCGTACCGACAGCACCCGCGCCTGGGGCAAGCGCTTCATGGAGCGCAACAATGGCCGCGCGCCCGGCATGTACCATGCCGGGCTCTACAGCGCCGTGACGCATTATCTCAAGGCCGTCGAGAAGGCGGGGACGACCGATGCCGACAAGGTCTCCGCGGCGATGCGCGAGACGCCGATCAAGGACGCCCTGATCAGCAACGGCCATATCCGCGCCGATGGCAAGGTGATGCAGGACTACTTCCTGCTCGAGGTGAAGAAGCCGGAGGAGTCGAAGGGGCCGTGGGACTACTACAAGGTCCTCGCCACCGTTCCAGCCGAGGACGTCAGCAAGCCGCTGTCGCGCAGCGAATGCCCCGCCGTGAAGCTGCCGGGCTGAACCCGTATCCGCGGCGAGGAAGTGGCGGCGACACCGGCATGGAAGAGAGCTTCGACTATGTGATCGTCGGGGCCGGCTCGGCGGGATGCATCCTCGCCAACCGGCTCAGCGAGGATGGCCGCTATTCGGTCTGCGTCCTCGAGGCCGGTCCGCCCGACCGCAATCCCTACATCCATATCCCCGCCGGCTTCATTAAGACGCTGACCAATCCGGAGCTGACCTGGGCCTTCCCGAGCGAGGCGACCGCCTGGACCGGCGGCCGCAGCATCCCGCTGCGGACCGGCCGGACGCTGGGCGGGTCGAGCTCGATCAACGGCCATGTCTACAATCGCGGCCAGCGCGCCGATTTCGACATCTGGGCGCAGAAGGGCAATACCGGCTGGGCCTATGACGACGTACTGCCCTATTTCAACCGCAGCGAGACGCGTTCCGGTGCCAGCGGCCGGGGACAGGACGGAGCCCTCCCGGTCACCGACATCGACTGGCGCCATCCGCTCTGCGACGCCTTCGTCGCAGGGGTCGCCGGCCTCGGCCTGCCGCGGAACCCCGACTACAATGCCGGCCGGCAGGAGGGCGTCGGCTTCTACCAACGCCTCATCCGCGGGGGCCGGCGCGTCAGCTCCGCCCGCGCCTTCCTCAAGCCGATCCGGACACGGCCCAACCTGACGGTCCGGACCGATGCCCGCGTGCTGCGGATCATCATATCCGAAGGCCGGGCGAGCGGGCTCGTCTACGCCCATGGCCCTAATCTGACGCACACCCGCAGCATCTGCGCCCGGCGCGAGATCATATTGTCCAGCGGCACGCTCAATTCGCCCCGGCTGCTGCAGCTCTCTGGCATCGGCCCGGCCCCGCTGCTCGCCGAGCTCGGCCTGCCGCTGATCCATGCCAGGGCCGGCGTCGGCGAGAACCTGCAGGATCACTTCGCCGTCCGCCTCGTCGCCCGCATCCGCGGCGTCGACACGATCAACGACCGCGTGCGCGGCCCGCGCCTGCTCTGGGAGGGGCTGCGCTGGCTGGCCAGGCGGCCGAGCATCCTCGCGCTCAACCCCTCGCTCGCCTATGTCTTCGCCAAGTCGGACCCACTGCTCGACGACAGCGACCTGCAGTTCACCTTCACGCCGGCGAGCTATCGCGAGGGCTCGGTCGGCGTACTCGACGATTTCTCCGGCGTCACCTGCGGCGCCTGGCAACAGCGCCCGGAGAGTCGCGGCCATGTCAGGCTGCGCACGCCCGATCCGGTGCAGGCGCCGCTGGTTCAGCCGAACTATCTCCAGCATGAGCACGACCGGCGTGTGCTGGTCGCCGGGATCAGGCTGGCGCGCTCCTTCCTCGGCACGCCGGAGATGGCGCGCTATGTCGAGCGCGAGGAGCTGCCGGGTCCGCAGGCGCAGAGCGACGACGAACTGCTCGACTTCGCCCGCCAGCGCGGCTCGACGGTGTTCCACTTCACCGGCACCTGCAGGATGGGGCCGGCGAGCGATCCCTTCGCCGTCGTCGATCCGCAATTGCGGCTGATCGGCATCGACGGGCTGCGGATCGCAGACGCCTCGGTGATGCCCGATATCCCCTCTGCCAACACCAATGCAGCGACATTGATGATCGCCGAAAAGGCCGCTGCGATGATCATCGCGGCCCGGACCGGGCATCGGGCCAGCGGCATGTCCCCTTCGCCGATGCAGGTGGCGTCATGACCGATATCCCGCGGACAGGTTTCGTCGCCGGCGAGAAGGTTCCGCTCGACGCGGCAATGGTCGAGCGCGCCGTCGCGGGGCTGGCCGCCGCCGCCGGAACCGTCCGCGCGACCAGCAGCTTCGATCGGGCCGCTGTTCTCGACAAGGTTGCAGCGGCACTTGGCGCGGAGCTGGAGAGCATTGCGCGGAGCTTGGCCGAGGAGAGCGGCTATCTCGGCGTCACCGACATGAAGCTCGAGACGCAGCGTGCCATGGAGGTCTTCCAGCTCGCCGCAGCCTATGCCCGCGTCGGCACCTCGGAGACGCTCAATGTCGACGCGGTCGAGCGCGCCCGCGGCGCCGTCGCGCATATCCGGCGCGAGCCGATCGGACCGATCCTCGGCATCACCGCCTATAACGGGCCGCTGCTGATCTCCGCTCACAAGCTCGCGCCCGCGATCGCCGCCGGCGCGCCGATCCTGCTGAAGCCGTCGCCGCGTGTGCCACAAGCGGCAATCCGCCTGGCCGAGCTCGCGGTCCGCGCCGGCTGGCCCAGCGAGGCTGTCGCAGTCCTCGATCTCGACGATGCCGGGACGATGGCGCTGATCGAAGACCCGCGCCTGCCGGTGATCAGCTTCACCGGCGGCGGCTTTGGCTGGACGATCAAGGATCGCGTGCCGCGCAAGCACGTCCATCTCGAGCTCGGCGGCGTCGGAGCCGTCTTCGTCGCGGCCGACGCCAATGTCGAGGCCGCGGCCCGCGAATGCGCGGCGGCCGGCTTCGTGCGCTCCGGACAGTCCTGCATCTCGGTGCAGCGCATCTATGTCGAGCGCCCGGTCTATGACGAATTCGTCCGCCGCTTCGCCGAGCATGTCCGGCCGATGCTGCCCGGCGGCGCGGCCGCGATCAGCCCGATGGTCGACGAGGCCGCCGCCGGCCGCGTCATGGCGCTGATCGAGGATGCCCTGGCCAAGGGCGCGCAACTGGTCTGCGGCGGCAGCCTGGCACAAGCGGCGCTGGCGCCGACCGTGCTGGCGGGCGCCACCGGCGCGATGACGGTGATGCGGCGCGAGGCCTTCGGCCCGGTGGTTGCCGTGGCGCCGGTCGCCGGCGTCGAGGAGGCGATCACCGAGATCAATGCCGTCGAGGGTGCGATCCATCACGGCATCTACACCGCCGACATCGACACCGCCTTCGCCATGGCAGACCGCATCGAGGCGGGCGGCGTGATCATCAACGGCCCCGGCACCTGGCGCGTCGACCACATGCCCTATGGCGGAACCGGAACCTCCGGCTTCGGGCGCGAAGGCGTCCGCTATGCAGTCGAGGAATTCACGCGGCCGAAGGTCATCGTGGTGAGACCCTCCTTGCGGGCACGCGGCTGATCGCCGGAACGAAATCGGCAGCGCACCATGTCGGCCTCGTCAGGCCGCTACCGACAGCAATCCGATCTGGCGCGCGAGCCTTGTGCACTGCTCGCGGATGTCGGGAATGGCGACGGTCTCCCAGAACGCCGCCCGTGTCAGCGGCCCGATCGCGAAAAGCCGGCGCGAGGCCGCCCCCATGGCATCGAGCACGGCATGATCGGCCGAGACATCGATGCCGATGCGCAATGCGTCGACCCGCGCCAATCCCTGCCGCAGCAGCGACTGCAGGGCTGGGTTGCTCGAGAGACTGGGATCGCCGGTGATCCCCCTGCAATCGATGATGCTGCCGACCGACAACGTCTCGGGAGCGGACTGGCCGCGCGGGCGATAGGATACGCAGAGCCCGTGCTCGCCGGCCTCGCTGGACAGCATCCTGCCCGAGAGAATGCGCAACTGCCCGCTGGCGATCGCCTCCTGCAGCCGCCTGTCGGCCTGCGGCGCCATGCGATGGCGATGCACATCCCAATGCGCCCGCGCATGCTCGAGCAGCCGCGCTTTCGACCGGCTCGACAGTTTCCACCAGATCTCCTGGCTGAAAGGCCGCACACCGTCGACGACGCCGCGCCAGTCGCCGTCCTGGCGCTCCTGATCGGCGAGCCTGGCTCGGAACCAGCGCAGGAGCGTCGCACCGCTGGCGCCGAAGGGAATGTCTTCCTTGTCGAAGCGAACAGGCGAGGCGTCGCGGTGGACCCGCGGCAGCAGCCCACGCCGCGACAGCGCGTGAATCGGCTCGGCATATCCCGACTGCAGCAGGGTCAGGACATAGTCGACCATCGACAGGCCGGTTCCGAGAATGAGGATCGGCTTGCCGGATTCTGCCGCAGCGTCCGCTTCGACGGTCCATGGGCTGACATGGCGATCGGCCTGTTGCCAGTCATAAGCCTCGTTGCCGGTCGCGAGGATGGCGACCTGCCCGAGATGCGTCGTGCCGTCGTCGAGCGTCGCGACAACCCTGCCCGCCCTCTCCTCGATGGAGTGGCATTCGCCCCGGACGATGGTCAGCCGGTCCTCCCCCGCCGGTCCGGCACGCTCCTGCGAGACCAACTGGGACATGTACTCGCCATAGAGATGGCGCGGCGCGAAGCAGTAGGGATCCGGGCAGGGCTCGAACCGGCTCGCGGCTGCCTCGCTCAGCCAGCGCCAGAAATGCAGCGGATCGTCCGGAAAGGCGCTCATGTTCGCGGCCCGGACGTTCAGAAGATGCTCGGGACGATCGGTCGAGAAGGCGAGGCCGGGCCCGACCCGCTCGCGGCGCTCGATCAGCGTCACCACGCAATTGTCGCGCGGGTCGCGCAGCAGGTGGAACGCCATCAGCACGCCGCTGGCACCGCCGCCGACGATGATGATGTGCTTTCCCGGCGCGGCAGTCACAGGCGAGATTTCCGCTGCATTCGGTCTCCGCGGCTAGGGTCACTGCGCGGCCGGAACAATGCGGCAGCACGATCTATCTCGTTGTTATCGCGCCCGATTTTCTCAAAGGAAGGCTTCGACCGTTCGGCCCGATGCGATGGACCCAACGACATGGCTACCCCACGATAAATCAAATAGGCAAGGCCATCGCCGCGACGGAACGGTTCAGCGCAGGAGCCCTGAGCGCGCTTGACACCATTTGTCGCGGGGGTCGCCGCGACGAGCCATCTCGTCCAGAAAACAGACCCCGGCGCATAGCTGATGACAACGGGAGCGTGAGCCAGGGCCGATATCGACGCCTGGCATCTCGGCCCTCGGAATCGATCGCGCTGCATCCGGACGCTTCCGCCCGAATGCAGCGCGACCTCAAGCCGCCCTGCCGGTCAAACCAGGTCGGCCCGAGCCGATCCGGTTCTAGCCGCGCGAAGCCGCGATGCTCTCGTCCCGCAGGCGTTCATAGCTCGCCTGGTCGACCGGAGCCGCCTCGGGATTGCCGAGATCGTTCATCCGGACGCGGTAGGTCTCGCGGGCTGACCAGCAGGCAGCTGCCGCGATGACGCAGATCGCGAAGGCGATCGAACCGACCACCAGCGGGACATTCTGCGAGCCCGGAGGAGCGACCGTGGCGAACAGCGCCGGCAAGAGCGCCGTGGCCGCAGTGCCGACGTTCTGCGAGATCGCCATTGAGGAGACGCGGGTCCTGGTCGGGAACAGCTCCGGAAAGAAGCTCGGGAAGATCGCGTTGTAGCCCTGGTAAACCACGCCCCACATCAGCAGCGACATCACGATGGCCAGCGGCACGCTGTGGATCGAGATCGCATAGAGATAGCCGAAGGCGAGCAGGCCGGAGCCGAGGGCTCCGATGATGATGGGCGGCCGACGGCCGATCTTGTCGGAGAGGTTGCCGACATAGGGGATCACCAGGCAGGCGACGATGTTCCCCATCACCGGGATCCAGAGATAGACGTCCTTGTGGAAGCCGATGCCATAGGCAGCCTGGACCGCATAGGCGGCGCCGAAGATGGTGGCGACGACCGGGATGACGTTCATCAGCGCCATCAGGACAACGCGGATCATGTCCGGCCAGGTGGTCTGGATCGCTTCGATGACCGGCGAGCGCGGCGTCGCGTTCTGGCTGCCCTCCTCCTTGAAGGCCGGAGTCTCGTCGACCTCGCGGCGGATGATCCAGCCGGCGATGATGACGATGAAGCTCAGGAGGAAGGGAATGCGCCAGCCCCAGCTGTTGAAGGCGGCTTCCGGCATGAAATGGGCCAGCGGCAGGAAGACGGCCGCGGCCATGATCTGCCCAGCCTGCACCCCCTGCAGCGTGTAGCTGGCATAATAGCCGCGGCGGCCGAAGGGCGCGTGCTCGAGGATCATCGAGCTCGCCCCCGAGATCTCGCCGGCGACGGCGAAGCCCTGGATCAGGCGCATGATGACGAGCAGGATCGGCGCGAGGATGCCGACCTGCTCATAGGTCGGGAGCAGGCCGACCGCGATGGTCGAGAAGCCCATCAGGAACATGCACAGGATCAGCACATTCTTGCGGCCATGCGTGTCGCCCCAGTGCCCGAGCACGAAGGCACCGATCGGGCGGGCGACGTAGCCGACGCCGTAGGTCGCCAGCGAGGCGACGATCGCCACGGTCGGATTGCTCGACGGAAAGAAGATCTGCGGGAAGATCAGCGACGCTGCGGTCGCGTAGATGAAGAAGTCATAATATTCCAGCGCCGAGCCGATCCAGCCGCTGGCTGCCGCCTTCTTCGATTGTTGCCTGTGCTGGATGTCAGCATGCAAAGCCGCCGTCATGTTCCACTCCCGATATGATTGATTTGTTTCTGTTTTATTGCGTCGCGACATGTCGCGCGCCGCGTATTCGAGGCAGGCATAGGCCGCGACGATCCGGCGCCGCTCCCGTAAGACGCGTAGAAACCCACGACTTGTTTGAAGTCCGGCCGTCCCCGACGGCCTATCTCACTTGCAGGGGAACCCGGGACGAGAAGCAGATGGTTCGTAAGCCTGGCCGTGCCGCAGGATCGGCTCTCATCGACAGTGGCGCGAAAGCGGCCGCGCGAGCGTCGAGTAGCCCATGGCAGGGGTAGGTCTCGTGCAATCTCTCCTCCTGCTCATAACCTACCAAGCCGAAATCGCGATGAATAATGCAAACTACGCCGAAATTCATAATCTGGAGATTATGCATCTTTAAAAAAGTGCTCGGTCGAACAGCCCGGCCGGCATGCCTTTTCCGCTGAACCGGCCCCTCGACAAGCGACCAATGAACAAAGCCTCCGGCACCATCGCGGCACATATCCCTCAGCCGCGGCCTGAAACGTTTCAGATGACCTTCGGGCTACACTTCCTCCGCCAGCCGGGTATCGTTGCCCGGCGAATCCTCGCCGGCCTCCGGCCAGGCGAGCTTCGGGCATGCAGGCGCGCGCCGTCGCGAAAGGGCAGATGATGAAGACGTCAATCGCAACGGTCTCGCTGTCCGGCAATCTTTCGCAGAAGCTCGAAGCCATTGCGGGCGCCGGCTTCGATGGCATCGAGATCTTCGAGCAGGACTTTCTCGCCTCGGATTTCACGCCCGGCGAGGTCGGCCAGATGGTGCGCGACGCCGGGCTCGAGATCACCCTGTTCCAGCCTTTCCGCGATTTCGAGAGCCTGCCCGAGCCCTATCGCAGCCGGGCTTTTGCCCGCGCCGCCCGCAAGTTCGAGCTGATGAACCAGCTCGGCACCGATCTCGTACTGGTCTGCTCTACCACGCATCCGGCCGCCATCGGCGGCATCGACCGCATGGCCGCGGACTTCCATGAGCTCGGCGACCTCGCCAAGCGGCACGGCGTGCGCGTCGGCTTCGAGGCCCTGTGCTGGGGCCGCTTCGTCAACGACCATCGCGATGCCTGGGAGGTGGTGCGACGCGCCGACCATCCCAATGTCGGCCTGATCCTCGACAGCTTCCACACGCTCGCCCGGCGCATCGATCCGGATTCGATCCGCGCGATCCCCGGCGACCGGATCTTCTTCGTGCAGCTCGCCGACGCGCCTGCGATCGACATGGACCTGCTCTACTGGTCGCGCCACTTCCGCAACATGCCGGGCGAAGGCGATCTCGACGTCACCGGCTTCATGCGCGCCGTGACCGCGACGGGCTATGCCGGGCCGCTGAGCCTGGAGATCTTCAACGATCAGTTCCGCTCGGGCCTGCCGCGGCTGGTGGCGCAGGACGGCCATCGCAGCCTGATCGCGGTGATGGACCGGGTGCGCCGGGCCGAGCCGGCGCTGCCTGCGGACCTGCCCGCCTTTGCCCCGCCGGCCCCGGTCGCGGGCGTCGAGTTCCTCGAATTCGCCACCAGCGCCAAGGAAGCGCCCGGTCTGGAGGCGCTGCTGCGCTCCTGCGGTTTCGAGAAGACCGGCAACCATGTCTCGAAGCCGGTGGGCCTGTGGCGGCAGGGCGGCGTCAACGTATTGATCAACACCGATGCCAGCGGTTTCGCCAACAGCTCCTATCTCGTCCACGGCACGGCGGTGTCGGAGATCGCGCTGATGCTGCCCGATGCGCGTGCCGCCTTCGAGCGCGCCAGCGCGCTGCTCGCCCAGCCGCATGCGCAGGCCGCGGGTGAGGGCGAGCTGAGCATCCCCGCCATTCGCGGCGTCGGCGGCAGCGTCCTGCGTTTCCTGGACTCGACCTCCGATCTCGGCCGCATCTGGGACATCGACTTCAGGACGAGCCCGGCAGGCGCGGGCGCAGGGCTGACGCGGGTCGACCATATCGGCCAGACCATGCCCTATGACGAGATGCTGAGCTGGTCGCTGTTCTACACCAGCATCTTCGATGCCCATAAGTCGCCGGTCGTCGACGTCGTCGATCCCGACGGGCTGGTCCGCTCGCAGGCAGTGCAGTCCGGCGGCCTGCGCGTCACCCTGAACGGAGCCAGCGCGCGCGGGACCCTGGCCGGGCGCTTCATCGAGGACAGTTTCGGCTCCTCCGTCCAGCACATCGCCTTCGCCAGCGACGACATCTTCGCCACCGCGACGGCGATGGCCGGGCGCGGCTTCCCGGTGCTGCAGATCGGCGCGAACTACTATCACGACGTCGAGGCGCGCTTCGGCCTGCCGCCGGCGCTGGTCGAGCGGATGCGCCTGTCCAACATCCTCTATGATGAGGATGCGGGCGGACAGTTCTTCCAGTTCTATTCGGCGCCGCGGCCCGACGGCTTCTTCTTCGAGATCGTGCAGCGGCAGGGCAATTATCAGGGCTATGGCGCCCCGAACGCCCCCTTCCGCATCGCCGCCCAGAAGCGCGCAGCCCGCCCGGCGGGGATGCCGAAGCGCTAATCTTGCCGGTCGGCGTTCTCCTTGGTCAGCCGCTCCAGCAGGTCGAGGCCGGGGACCGCCGGCCCGCCCTGGCGCTTGGTCAGGCCGACCGCACCCGACAGGAAGCGCGCGCCGGTCGAGATCTCGCAGAGGTCGCCGCGGTCGAGGTCGTCGGCGACGACGCCGCGCGAAATGAACCAGACCGCATCCGAGCCGAGCAGGATCGCGCGCCCCACCGGCAGCGCGACCGTCTCGAAGGCGGGCTGCAGTCCGGCCAGGTTGAACGTCATCAGATAATCGTCGACTGCCCGGCGGATGATCGCGGTGGCGGGCGGCAGCAGCACCGGCACCCGCGCCAGCAATTGCGCCACCGGCTCGCCGCGCAGCGGATGGTCGCCGCGGGCGACCAGCGTGATCTCCTCCTCATAGAGATGGGCGAAGACCAGGCCGGCCATCTCGCTGGCCACCGGCATGCGCCCGAGCATGAGGTCGATCGCTCCCTCGCGCAGCAGCCCGACCAGATAGGAATGCGGCCCGGTTTCGATCGCCAGCACGGTCTCGGGCGCGATCTCGCGGAAGCGCAGCGCCACGCGCGGGAACAGGCGCGTCGCTGCCGTCGGCAGCACGCCGACCCGGATCGTGCTGCCCGGCGCGCCCGGATGCAGCGCCGCCGCGCCGGCTTCGAACGCCTGTAATCCGATGCTGGCATGGCGGCGGAAGAGCGCGCCTTGCTCGGTCAGCACGAGACGCCGCTTCTCGCGTCGGAACAGCGGCGTCGCCAGCAAGGTCTCCAATTCCGCGAGGGTGCGGCTCAGGGCCGGCTGCGTGATACCCTGGCGCCGTGCGACCGCCGACAGGCTGCCCTCGACCGCAATGTCCAGGAAAGCCCGGATATGACGCAGCTTGACGGCAGGGTGCATAATCATTCGATTATGGATCCAAGCGATCTTTGCATTATTCGGGTCGGTTTCACCCTGATAGGTTATGGCCAGGAGGAGAGAACATGCAAGCCTTGCCCCGTCCCTACGGAGCTCTCCACTATCGTGCGGACGGCCCGGCGGACGCTCCGACGGTGATCTTCGCCAACTCGCTCGGCACCGATCTGCGGCTCTGGGATGCGGTCCTGCCGCTCTTCCCCCGGGATTTGCGCTATATCCGCTATGACAAGCAGGGCCACGGCCTCTCGACGCTGGGCAGCGGCACCGACATCGCCGACCACGCCGACGACGCCATTGCGCTGATCGAGGCGGTCGCCGGCAAGCCGATCGTCTTCGTCGGTCTCTCGATCGGCGGCCTGATCGGCCAGACCGTGGCGAGCCGGCGTCCCGAGCTGGTCCGGGCTCTCGTCCTCTCGAACACCGCCGCCCGGCTCGGCACGGTCGAAAGCTGGCAGGCCCGCATCGACGCCATCGCCGGCCATGGGCTGGAGCATATCGCCGACGCCGTGATGGAGCGCTGGTTCGCTCCCGCCTTCCGCGCCACGCCCGAGCTCGCGCTCTGGCGCGCCATGCTGACCCGGACGCCGGCGGACGGCTACATCGCCGCCTGCAGGGCGCTCTCCCGGGCCGACCAGACCGCCGCGACCGCGGCCCTGCGCCTGCCCGCTCTAGCGATCGCCGGCGATGCCGACGGCGCCTCCCCTGCCGAGCTGGTCGAAGCAACCGCCGCGCTGATCCCCGGTTCCGCCTTCCACGTCATTCCCGGCGCGGGCCACCTGCCCTGTGTCGAGAAGCCCGCGGCCTATGCCGCCATCCTGTCCCCGTTCCTGAGGGCCCACGCCCATGACTGAGCTTGCCAAGAAGGGCATGTCGATCCGCCGCCGCGTGCTGGGCGAGGCCCATGTCGGCCGCGCCGAGGCCAACAAGTCAGAGTTCGACGCCCCGTTCCAGGCGCTGATCACCGATGCCGCCTGGGGCCATGTCTGGGCCCGTGACACGCTGCCGACGCGCGAGCGCTCGATGATGACGATCGCGCTGCTGGCCGGGCTCGGCAATTACGAGGAGCTCGCCTTGCATCTGCGCGCCACGCGCAACACCGGTGCGAGCCAGGACGACGTGATGGAGGCTCTCCTCCACGTCGCGATCTATGCCGGCGTCCCGCGCGCCAACCACGCCATCAAAATCGCGAAGGACATCTTCGCAGCCATGGCTCAGGAAGAGCCGGCTTAAGGGACGAGAGGAAACGCCATGAAACCAGCGGAGTTCTACCAGCGCGACCGGACCTGGCAGCCGCCGGCGCTGACGCCCGACTACAAGACCTCGGTCGGGCGCAGCCCGCGCCTGGCGATGCTTTCGCTCCAGGGCTCGATGTCGGAAATCACCGGCCCGACCTTCGGCCACAGCGACATCGACCCGATCGACAACGACCTGATCAAGAACTACGCCAAGACCGGCGACCCGGTCGGCGAGCGCATCATCGTCCATGGCCGCGTCCTCGACGAGAACGGCCGCGGCGTGCCGAACACGCTGGTCGAGATCTGGCAGGCCAATGCCGGCGGGCGCTATCGCCACAAGAAGGACAGCTATCTCGCGCCGATCGACCCGAATTTCGGCGGCTGCGGCCGCACGCTGACCGACGAGAACGGCTACTATTTCTTCCGCACGGTCAAGCCCGGCGCCTATCCCTGGCGCAACTGGGTCAACAACTGGCGACCGGCCCATATTCACGTCTCGGTCTTCGGCACGGCCTTCAGCCAGCGCCTGATCACCCAGATGTATTTCGAGGGCGATCCGCTGATCGCGAAATGCCCGATCGTCGCGACGATCCCCGACCAGCGCGCCATCGACCAGCTCATCGCGCCGCTGGACCTGAACGCCGCCGTGCCGCTCGACTGCCTCGCCTACAAGTTTGACATCGTGCTGCGCGGCCGGCGTTCGACCCTGTTCGAGAACCGCCTGGAGGGCAACTGATCATGGTCCAGTCCCTGCCCTATCTGAAAGAATCCGCCTCGCAGACCGCTGGTCCTTACGTCCATATCGGCCTGGCGCCGGGCGCGGCGGGCTTCGACATCTATCGCCAGGAGCTCGGCCAGACCATCGCCGGCGCGGACGTGCCCGGCGAGCGCATCCGCATCGAGGGCCTCGTCTATGACGGCACCGGCGCGCCGGTGAAGGACATCCTCCTGGAATCCTGGCAAGCCGACGCCAACGGCATCTACCCCCATCCCGAGGATCCGCGGCATGGCGAGGTCGCGCCCGGCTTCCGCGGCTGGGGCCGGATCATCACCGATTTCGACAGCGGCCTCTGGAGCTTCGAGACGATCAAGCCGGGTCCCGTGCCGGGGCGCAACAGGCGCATGATGGCGCCGCATATCAGCCTCTGGCTCGTCTCGCGCGGCATCAATATCGGCCTCAACACCCGGATGTATTTCGACGACGAGGACAACAGCGCCGACCCCGTGCTGGGCCTCGTCGAGCAGGAGAACCGCCGCCGCACCCTCATCGCAAAGCGCACCGCGCCCGGCGTCTACCGTTTCGACATTCGCCTCCAGGGTGAAGGCGAGACCGTGTTCCTGGACGTCTGAGCCATGACGCAGCCCTGCATCATCTGCGTCGCCATCACCGGCTCGCTGCCGACCAAGGCCAACAACCCGGCGGTGCCGATCACCATCGCCGAGCAGGTCGAGAGCACGCAGGAGGCCTTCGAAGCCGGCGCCAGCATCGCGCACTGCCATGTGCGCGACGACGAGGGCAAGCCGAGCTCGGACCCCGAGCGCTATGGCCGTCTGAAGGAGAGGCTTGAGAAGCACTGCCCCGGCATGATCATCCAGCTCTCGACCGGCGGCCGCTCGGGCGCCGGCCAGGCCCGCGGCGCCATGCTGTCGCTGCGGCCGGACATGGCCTCGCTCGCCGTCGGCTCGAACAACTTCCCGACCCGGGTCTACGAGAATGCGCCAGATCTGGTCGACTGGCTCGCCGCCGAAATGGTCACCCATGGCGTCAAGCCGGAGATCGAGGCCTTCGACCTCTCGCATATCCTCAAGGCGCACGAGATGTGGCAGCGCGGCCAGATCGTCGATCGCCCCTACGTCCAGTTCGTCATGGGCGTGAAGAATGCGATGCCGGTCGATCGCGACGTGTTCGACTACTACATCCGCACCGTGAAGCGGCTCTTCGGCGAGAACGCGCCCTGGTGCGCCGCCGGCATCGGCTCGAACCAGATCGTGCTGAACGAATGGGCCATCGCCAGTGGCGGCCATGCCCGCACCGGCCTGGAAGACAATGTCCGCCTCGACCGCGAACGGCTCGCGCCCTCGAATGCGGCGCTGGTGGTGCGGGCGACAGAACTCTGCCGGAAATACGGCCGCCCCGTCGCGACCTGGCAGCAGGCGCGCGAGATCCTCGGCATTCCCCTGAGGACGGGCAGCGCCGGCTGAGGCCACGCCGGCCTCCCCACTCCGGAACAGGACGGAAGACGCCATGATCAGCGGCAAGACCAGGCTCATCGGCCATCTCGGCTTCCCGACCGAGAGCTTCAAGGCGCCGCTGATCTACAACCCCTATTTCGAGCGCGACGGCATCGATGCGGTGGTCGTGCCGATGGGCAGCCGCAGCGAGGACTATCCCGATTTCCTCCGGCTGTTCTTCCGGCTCTCAAACGCCCATGGCGCGCTCGTCACCATGCCGCACAAGGTGGTGACGACCGATCTGGTCGACGATCTCATGCCGACCGCCGCGATCGCCGGAGCCTGCAACGCCGTGCGCCGCGAGGCCGACGGCCGGCTGACCGGCGACATGTTCGACGGCGAGGGCTTCGTGCGCGGCGTGCTGCGCAAGGGCCGCCAGGTTGCCGGCACCAGGGCGCTCGTGGTTGGCGCCGGCGGCGTCGGCTCAGCGATCGCCGCATCGCTCGCCAAGGCCGGCGTCGCCGAGCTCGGCCTGTTCGACATGAATGGCGGGGCAGCCGCGGCGCTGGGCGGGCGGCTGACGCGCTATTACCCCGCGCTCAAGGTTTCGACCGGCTCGAACGATCCGGCCGGCTTCGACATCGTCGTCAACGCAACGCCTTTGGGGATGAAGCCCGGCGATCCGCTGCCGCTCGACATCGCGCGCCTGCCCGCCTCCGCCTTCGTCGGCGAGGTGGTGATGGCGCAGACCATCACGCCCTTCCTGGCGGCGGCGCAGCAGCGCGGCTGCCAGGTCCAGGTCGGCACCGACATGCTGTTCGAGCAGATCCCGGCCTATCTCGAATTCTTCGGCCTGCCGACGACCACCGCCGAGGACCTGCGTGCCGTGGCTAAGCTCGGCTGAGCAGCCGCCCGCTCAGAACGGCATCTTGCAGTCCTTGCCATAGGCGTCAGGCAGCCCCTCGGCGATCTTGCTTTCGATCTGCGTGGCGTAGCTGCCATCCGAGCCCTTATTCACCGAAACGAGGTAATAATCCTGGATCGGGAACTGGTTCGGCCCGATCGCGAAGCGCCCGCGCACGGAGTCGAACTTCGTCTTGCGCAGGGCCTCGATCAGCTTCGTCCGGTCGGCGATGTCGCCCTTCAGGGAGGTCGCGGCAGCGTTCAGCCAGATCGCCGCATCATAGGCGTGCGCGGCATAGTTGGCGGGCGTGTACTTGTACTCCGCCTTGAACGTCTCGACGAAGGCGCGGCTCGCCGGCACGTCGAGCGCGGGGGACCAGTTGGTGACGCCCGACGTCCCGACCGCCGCATCCTGGAGCGCCGGCAGGTTGGTCTCGTCGATGGTGTGGGCCGAGAGCATCGGCAGCGTGACGCCGGCCTGCCGCCATTGCTTGACGAAGGTGACGCCGAGGCCGCCCGGCATGAAGACGAAGGCCGCGTCCGCCTTCGCGGCGACGATCTTGGCGAGATCGCTGGAGAAGTCCGGCTGCGTCAGCGGCACGAAGATCTCGTCGACGATCTCGCCCTTGTATTCGCGTTTGAAGCCGGCGATGACATCCTTGCCCGCCTGGTAGTTGGGCGCGACGACCACGATCTTGCGATAGCCCTTCTGCGTGGCGTGACGCCCCATCGCCTCGGCGTTCTGGTCGTTCTGGTAGGCGGCCGAGAACAGGTAGGGACTGCATCTCGCTCCAGCGATCGGAGACGGGCCGGCATTGGTGCCGATGAAGACGGTCTGGCCGTCGACCATGCGCCGGGCCGTCGCCATCAGGATGTTGGAGAAGACGACGCCAACGATGGCGTCGACCTTGTCGCGCTCGATCAGTTGCTGCACGCGCTGGATGCCGACCTCCGGCTTCAACTCGTCGTCGACGACCAGCACCTCGGCCGGAATGCCCGCGATCTTGCCGCCGAGCTGCTTGATCGCGAGCTGGAAGCCGTCGCGGGTATGCTGGCCGAGCACCGCCGGCGGCCCGGTCAGGGTGGTGACGAGGCCGATCTTGATCGATTTCGCCGGCTCGGCCGACACGGTCGTCGCGAGGGCAGTGAGAAGCGCCAGCGCGCTCGCAGTGATCCTGAGGCTATTGGACATGTCGTTGCTTCCTCCCTGATCCCTGCTCTCAAGCGATGCCGTAGCGGCCGGGCGCGATCACGCCGGCCGGGTCGAGTGCGGCCTTGATCGCCGTGCAGCTATCGCGGAAGGCCGGCATGGCCTGGCCCATATGCAGCGCGTGGTAGTCGAGCGGGGCGCGGCCGACGAAGATGCCGCGCTCGGCATAGGCCCGGGCGAGCGCCTCGTAGCAGGCGTTGGCGCGGGCGTTCTCGTCCGGGTTCTCGCGATCGAAGGTGATGACGTGCAAGCCCCTGGCGAAGCGGGCGCTGCAGACGTTCATGATCATGTAGTCCATGCCGTGCTCGGCATAGATCCGGCGCGAGATGCGCTGGCATTCGTTGGCGATGCTGCCGACCATCGGCGTGCCCGGCAGGAACCAGAGATTGCCGCCGCCGGGCCGCCATTTCAGCAGGCCGAGCTCGCCGACGCCGGGCACGCCCGAGCAGGCATTGATCGCGACCTGCAGGGCGTGGAAGCCGAGCGCCTCCTCATGCGGGATGTAGGTCGCCTTGCCGGACTTGCCGAAGGCGGCGCGCACGCGCTCGATCTGCGGTTCGATCGCGGCCATGCTCGGACCATAGAAGGCGCCCGACACCGTCCAGGCGCCGAGCCTGTCCTTCTCCCGCAAAGCGCGCCGGCCCGCATCCGAGATCGAGGTACGGCTGCCGGGTCTGTATTCCGGACTCGGATGCTCGGAACCGCAGAGATAGACGTCGTTGGCGACGCGCAGCAGCGTCGGCACGAAGTTGGAGAGCTTGAGCGCCCGGCAGATGTCGACGATCTCGGCGAGGTCGTCATCGTCGGGATAGGTGAAGTGGAAGCTGCGGACAGCCGGCGGGCGCGGCAGCAGCCAGATGCCCATGCGCGTGACGATGCCGAAATTCGATTGGGCGAACAGCCCGTCGAGGATCGGGCCGAAGCTGTACTTGCTGACATGCCAGTTCGGCAGCTCGGAGCCCGCGAGCGCGCCGTCGCCCGTGCGCAGCACCTCGCCATTCCCCAGCACGATCTCCATGCCGCAGGAGAAGCCGAAATGGTCGAAATAGGGACCGTAGCCGGCGCCCTTGTCGAGCGCATTGCCGAGCATGCCGCCCTGCGGCGGACCGGAGGTGACGTCGACCATGAACTTGTCGCCGCGCCGGACCAGCTCGTCATACATCGCCTGGTAGCTGACGCCGGGCTCGACCACAGCGAAGGCTAGGGTCTCGTCGATCTCAAGGATGCGGTTCATCCGGCGTCCGAGATCGAGCACGACCTGCCCTGCATGCACCGCCGAGCGGCTGCCGAGCCCGATATTGTTGCCGGTGCTGACCGGATAAAGTGCGACGCCATGGCGGTTCGCCGCCTTCACGATCGCCTGCACCTCGGCCGTGCTGCCGGGATAGATCACGCCGAGCGGGCGCCGGTCGCCGCCCGGCATGGTGTTCTCGCCATAGCGGCGCAGCGTCTCCTCGCTGCGATTGATCCACTCGGCCCCGATCGCCGCCGCGACCTCGTTGAAGAATGCCTCCGCCATGCCGGCGTCTCCCCTCTGTTGTCCTGTGTCTTTGCCGGTCACCAGAAGCCGGCATCGTCATTCGGCGCCGGGGCGGCAGCCACGGCCGGCGCCTCCTCACGCTGCGGTGCCGGCCGGCTCGTCAGTGTCACGCCAGCGAGGGCCGGCGGCAGCGGACCGCCCGTCGCCCAGTCCAGCAGCTCGGCGGTGTGCGCCATCGGCGCGCCGACATAGCGCCGCAGCTGCGTCAGGCAGCCGATATTGCCGGCCGCCACCACATCCGGCGCCGTACTGTCGATATTTCCTGCCTTGCGCTGGCCCAGCGTCTCCGCCGTCGCAGGCTGGAGCAGGTTGTAGGTGCCGGCCGAGCCGCAGCAGAAATGCTTCTCCGGCACGTCCACCACCTCGAAGCCCGCGGCGCGCAGCAAATCGCGCGGCGGCCGGGTGACGCGCTGGCCATGCTGCATCGAGCAGGCATCGTGATAGGTGACGCGCAGGCGCGGACGCTCCTGCGCGACCGGCCGAAGCCCGATGCCGGCGATGAATTCGGTGACGTCGCGGGCGATACTGGCGATCTCCTGCGCCTCGCCGGCAAGCGCCATCCGGGCGAGAAGATGGCCGTAATCCTTGACCGTGGTGCCGCAGCCGGAAGCGTTGACGATCACCGCGTCGAGCCCCTCGCCGCGGCGCTCGCGCATCCAGGCGCGGACATTGGCGGCGGCTGCCGCCATCGCCTCGTTCTCGCGGCCCATATGCAGCGTCAGCGAGCCGCAGCAGCCAGCGCCCGCGGCAACGACAACCTCGCAGCCATGCCGTGTCAGCAGCCGGATCGTCGCCGCGTTGATGTTGCCGTCGAGAGCCTGCTGGGCGCAGCCGGCGAGCAACGCCACCCGCGCCCGCTTCTCGCCCTCCGCCCTGAATACCTGCGGCGCCAGAATCTCGGTATGCGTCCGCTCGGGGATCATCGCCAGCAGCGGCCGCAGCCGCACCGGCAGCAGCCTCTGCAGGGGCCGACCGAACCGGCCGAGCTTCAGCGCGACCTGAAACAAGCGCGGCCGCGGCAGCACGAAGGCAAGCAGCGCCCGCAAGGCGCGCTCTGCCGGCGGGCGGCGATGATGGCGCTCGACATGGATCCGGGCCCGGTCGATCAGATGCGCATAGTCGACCTTCGCCGCGCAGGTGGTCATGCAAGACAGGCAGGAGAGGCAGCTGTCGAGATGCGCGACGGTCTGCGGCTTCGGCGGCCCGCCGCTCTCCAGCATGGCGCGGATCAGGTCGATGCGCCCGCGCGGGGATTCGTTCTCGTCGCGGCTCAGCACATAGGTCGGGCAGGTATTGGTGCAGAAGCCGTAATGCACGCAGGTTCCGAGGATGTCGGCAGCTTCCCGGATCGCGGGATCGCGCAATTGCTCGGCCGTGAAATCCGTCTGCATCGCTTCTCTGCCCCTCCGATCGGAAAGCTAGGAAGGGAGGCCGGGCGGGGTCTCGGCGCTGCGTGCAGAAAATTCCGGCTTTGAGTGCAAACCATTCTTATGAAAAGCTGGACCCGTCCCGGCAGGTTCTGTCGACTGACGGGCGGAGAGGGTCATGGGGACCATTGTCTGGGGCACGGAAGGTCTCGAACCCGATTCCGGGTTCGACTATTGGCGCGAGACCGTCTGCCGCGCCGTGCTCAACGTCACGACCGAGGCGCCCGATCCGCAGGAGGCCTTCCACGGCTCCATCACCGGGCGCAGCTTCGGCGATGTCAGAATCGCGAGCTTCCGCTCGACGCGGCACGACGTGGTGCGCACCTCCCGCCATGTCGCACAAGGCGACGACAGCGTCCTCGTCAGCCTGCAGGAGCGGGGCGAATGTCGGCTCTCGCAGGGCGACGAACGGCTCCTGCTCAAGCCCGGCGAGATCGGGCTGGTCGATGGCGCGCGGCCGTTCCGCCTCTCCTTCTCCGAGGATGTCCGGCGCGTCGTCGCGGTGCTGCCGCGCCGCACGCTCCTGCTCAAGGCGCCCTGGCTCGTGCGCGGCCGTCCGCATCGCATCGCGCTGTCCTCGCGCTTCGTGTCGCTGGCGCGGCGCCATCTCCTCGAGCTCGCCCGGCATGGCGAGGTCATCGACGAGATGTCGGCGAGCCTGCTCGCCGATAATCTCTGCAATCTGATCGGGCTGTCGAGCGACGCCGCCGGCCCCGGCCCCGACCGTTTGCATGAGGCGATCCTCGCCTTCTGCCGCGGACGCCTCGGCGACGAGACGCTCTCGCCCGGCACCGTCGCAGCGCATTTCAACATCTCGCTGCGCACACTGCATGCGCGTTTCGCCGCAACCGGCCAGAGCTTCGGGCGCTGGCTGCTGGCGACGCGGCTGGAGGAGAGCCGCCGCGCTTTGCTCGATCCGCGCCGCGCCGGCGAGGGTATCGCCGCCATTGCCTATTGCGCCGGTTTCAACGATCTCTCCGTCTTCAACCGGGCCTTCCGCAACCGCTTCGGCACGACACCGTCCGATCTGCGCGGCACGAGGCGCAACTGAGCGGAAGGTCGCGACCGATGACTTGGAATGGAGCGCCGGGCCCTCGACGGCCCGCAGGAATCCCGCTGGCCGGGCTCCTCAAGGCGGCCCTGCTCGCCCTGCTGACCGCGCTCGCCTTCCCGGCTGCCGCGTCCGATTGGCAGCGCTATGGCAATGCCCGTTTCCAGTACTGGATCGATATCCCGCCCGGCTTCTCCAAGGTCGAGGAAGCCGACAATGGCGATGGCGGCCTTTCTTCCTCTTCAGACGGCGCTGCCGAATTGCGGGTCTGGGGCAGCTACCCGACCGAAGGCAGCCTTGCAGCCGAGGCCAGGCAGCGCCAGGCATTCGACCAGCGCGACGGCTGGAGCATCAGCTACCAAACGCAGAACAAGAGCGGAGCCGTCTGGTCCGGAGCCAAGGGCAACCGCATCGTCTATGCGCGCGCCATCCCGGGCTGCGATCAGGCGGTGGCCTATTTTCGCCTCGAATACGATCGCGAGCGGCAAAAGGCGTTCGACCCGGTGATTTCGAGACTGGTCAAGTCGTTCCGAAGCGGCGACTGCCGGGCCCGCTGAACGCCCTCACCCCTAGGCCAGCTTCGTGCCCGCCCAGGCCGCGACGGTCTTCGCCATCGTCCCAAGGTGCCCGCTTGGCGAAAAGCCGGACGCCTTGCGCGGCCGCAGGTCGTGATCGCCATCCTCGAGCCAGAGCATCTCGATCGCCGGCGACAGGCTATAGCCGCCGACCTCCTCGCGCGTGCCGAATTCGTCGCGCGTGCCCTGGATGATGAGCGTCGGCGTCCTGAGATCGGCGAGATGCTGCGTCCGCAGCTGCTGCGGCTTCGCCGGCGGATGGAACGGGTAGCCCAGGCAGAGCAGGCCGCTGATCCGCCCGGCCGCGAACAAATCGTCGGCGATCATGCTGGCGACCCGCCCGCCCATCGACTTGCCGCCGATGATCAGGGATCGCGACGGCCCCAGCGCCTCGATCGCGGCCCGGTATTCCGGATTGAGCGTCTCAGCCCGCGGCGGCGGCTTGCGCCCGGCCTCGCTGCGGCGGCTGGCCATATAGGCGAACTCGAAGCGGGCGACGCGAAAGCCCTCCCCGGCCAGGCTCCCCGCCGCAGCGGTCATCGAGGCGGAATCCATCGGAGCCCCGGCGCCATGGGCGAGGAGAATGGTGTGCCTGGCCTGTTCGGGACCGTCGAAGAGGAAATGCATGTGTCTCTCCACCTGTCCCGAGCGCGGGACATCGGCAGGCTGGACCTGCGCAGCGCAAGCTAGAGGGTGCCGGGTTCCCGCGGAACCACCCGCGTCATGCCGGGCGAGCGCGGCTCGGCCGAGGATCCACATTGGAGCCGCCAGCTGCGACGACTCGCCACAGCCTCGAACAGGTCGCCCTCCAGACGGAATGAAGCATTGCTATTATATAGATGCTTATGACTTCTCGAACCAAGCAGCCGCCGCCGACCGTGGGCTTCCTGCTCCACGACGTCGCGCGCCTCCTGCGCAAGCGTTTCGAGCAGCACGCCCGCGATTCCGGGCTGACCCGTTCGCAATGGCAGGTGCTGGCCTATCTCGACCAGAATGCCGGCATCCAGCAGGGCGCGCTGGCCGAGTTGATGGATGTCGAGCCGATCACGGTCGGGCGCCTGCTCGACAAGCTCGAAAGCTGCGGCCTGGCGGAACGCCGGTCGCACGCCACCGACAGGCGCATCTGGCAGCTCTATCTGACCGAGAAAGCCCGGCCGAAGCTCAGGGAGTTGCTGGCGCTCGGCGAGATCACCCGGGCGGAGGCGTTCGGCGACATCCCACAGGCCGAGCGCGACCAGCTGCTCGCGACGCTGGGGCAGATGAAAGCGAATCTGACGGCCGCCTGCCAGGTGCCGGTGGCCGAAAGGCAGGTCCAAAATGGATGACTCAGCCAGAAAGTCAGACGTCCCCGCCGAGGCGGCTCCCGCTGCGGAGTCCGAACCCGCCTCCCCCGGCAACGTGACCGCGATCCCGCGGCCGGAGCTCAGGGCGGCACCGCAGCCGGCGGCCAAGGCTCCGGAGACCGCAGCACCGGCTGCCACGCCGGCAACTGCGGCACAGGCCGGGCGCAGCCGCACGCGCCGCATCCTCTTCGCGCTGCTGCCCGTCGCCCTCGTCGCGGGCGGCTATTATTACGTCGTTGGCGGGCAGGTGATGTCGACCGACAACGCCTATGTGCAGGCGGATATCCTGGGCATCTCGACCGATGTCGCCGGCATCGTCGGCGAGATCGACGTCCGCGACAACCAGGCGGTCAAGGCCGGCGACGTGCTCTTCCGGCTCGACAGCAAGCCGTTCCGCTTCGCGCTGGAGCGGGCCGATGCGCAGATCGGCATGGTCGGCAACGATCTCGAGGCGCTGAAGGCCAGCTACAAGGGCATGCAGAGCCAGATCGAGCAGGCCCGTACCGACATCGCCTTCTACGAGACCGCATTCAAGCGCCAGCAGGACCTCGCCACCAAATCCGTCGCCTCCCAGGCGACCTACGACCAGGCCAAGCACGATCTCGACAGCGCCCGGCTCAAGCTCGCCCAGCTCGGGAACCAGCTTGCCGGCATCGCCGCCAGCCTCAACGGCAGGCCCGACGCGCCGGTCGAGGACCACCCGCGCTACAAGGATGCGGTCGCGGCCCGGGCCGAGGCGCAGCGCCAGCTCGACCATACGACGGTCCGCGCGCCGATGAACGGCGTCGTCACCAATGTGCCCTCGCTGCAGAAGGGCCAGTACCTGGAGGCGGCGACCAATGCCTTCAGCCTGGTCTCGACCGAGCATGTCTGGATCCAGGCCAATCCGAAGGAGACCGAGCTCACCTGGGTGAAGCCGGGCCAGAGCGCCGAGGTCTATGTCGACACCTATCCGGGCGCCGTCTGGAAAGGCACGGTCGACAGCATCAGCCCGGCCTCGGCCGCGAGCTTCTCGCTGCTGCCGGCGCAGAACACCAGCGGCAACTGGGTCAAGGTCGTGCAGCGCATCGCCATGCGCGTGAAGATCGAGACCCCGCCGGACGAGCCGCTGTTGCGCGCCGGCATGAGCGTCACGCTCGACATCGACACCGGCCACGCCCGCGGCCTGCCGAGCTTCATCTCCGACGCCGTCGGCAAGAGCAAGACCAGGTAAGAGGCCCGCCATGGCCAGCGCAGCCGCCACGGCCGGGGCGCCCGTCGCCAATCGCGGCGCCATCACCGCCTGCGTGATCCTCGCGGTGATCATGCAGGCGCTCGACACCACCATCGCCAATGTCGCGCTGCCCTATATCCAGGGCAGCGTCTCGGCGAGCGCCGACCAGATCAACTGGGTCCTGACCTCCTACATCGTCGCCGCGGCGATCATGACGCCGCCTTCCGGCTTCCTGGCGGCGCGCTTCGGCCGCAAGCGCGTGCTGTCGGTGGCGATCATCGGCTTCGTCGTCGCCTCGATCCTGTGCGGGGCGGCGCAGTCTCTGACCCAGATCGTCGGCTTCCGGCTGTTGCAAGGCTTCTTCGGCGCCTCGCTCGTGCCGCTCTCGCAAAGCATCCTGCTCGACATCTACACGCCGGAGGAGCGCGGCTCCGCCATGGCGCTGTTCGGCATCTCGGTCATGGTCGGGCCGGTGCTCGGCCCCGTGCTCGGCGGCTGGCTAACCGAGAACATCTCCTGGCGCTGGGTGTTCTACATCAACCTGCCGCTCGGCGCCCTGGCACTGGCCGGCGTCTCGATCTTCGTCACCGAGACCAAGTCGAGCGCGCTCGCCAGGCTGGACTGGATCGGCTTCGGCGCGCTCAGCCTCGCGATCGCCGCGCTGCAGCTCTTCCTCGACCGTGGCGCCCAGCTCGACTGGTTCGACTCGCTGGAGATCATCGTCGAGGCGGCGGTCTGCGTCGCGGCCGTCTACATCCTGATCGTCCACACCTTCACGGCGCAGAACTCCTTCATCAAGCCGCGCCTGTTCCTCGACCGGAACTTCAATGTCGGCCTGATCTTCATCTTCATCGTCGGCATCTGCTACCTGGCCTCGCTGGCGCTGCTGACGCCTTACCTGCAGACGCTGCTGGGCTATCCAGTCGTCACCGCCGGCATCGTCATGGGGCCGCGCGGCCTCGGCACCATGGCCTGCATGTTCCTCGTCGGTCGGCTGATCGGCAAGGTCGACATCCGCATCCTGCTCGGCGCCGGCTTCCTGGTCAGCGCCTGGGCGATGTACGACATGGCCGGCTGGACGCCCGACGTCTCGCAAGAGCGGATCATGCTGACCGGCTTCCTCCAGGGCGGCGGGCTCGGCCTGCTCTTCGTGCCGCTGACGACGATCACCTTCGCAACGCTGCCGGCGGAGTATCGCGGTGACGGCACCGGCCTCTACAACCTCTCGCGCAATATCGGCTCCAGCGTCGGCATTTCGCTGGTCAGCTACCTGCTGACCCGCAACGTCCAGGTGAACCACGCCGAGATCGCGAACTATGTCACGCCCTATAACCGCCTGTTCGAGTTGCCGGCGATCAAGCACGCCTGGGATCCGGCGACGCTGGCCGGGCGCGCCGCGCTGGACGAAGTGATCACGCGGCAGGCGATGATCATCGCCTATATCGACGACTTCAAGCTGCTGATGATCCTCTGCCTCGCGGCCTTGCCGTTCCTGGCGCTGCTGCGCACGCCCCGCCGGCAGGACGCGCCCGCCGACGACCACGCCGTGGCGCTGGACTAAGGGGGGTCTCGCCCTGCGCCATCGCCTCCGCCGGGCCGTGAAAAGCAGACCCTCGGCAATGTCTACGACCTTGGCAGTAGACCGGCCTGTGCTAGCCTAGATTTAGAGCGGGATAAAAATCCGCCACCGGCTCCGCCGTTGGACACCTTCGGCGCGGCCGGCCACGCAGGGAGGTGAATGCAATGCGGAAGGCACTGATGGCCGCCGTCGCGGCGTGCGCTTTGATTGCGGCCGGAGGCACCGGCCAGGCTCAGGAAAAACTCAAGATCGGCGTCTTGGCGACGCTTTCGGGTGCGCTGACCTCGGGCGGCGAGGACGGCGTGCGCGGCGCCCAGATCGCGCTGAAACAACGTGGCGGCAAGATTGCCGGCCGCGAGGTCGAGTTCATCATCGCAGCGACCGATGCCAGCCCGGACTCGGCGCTGCGCGCCGCGCGCAAGCTGGTCGAGCAGGACAAGGTCCAGCTCATCCTCGGCCCGCTCTCGGGTTCCGAGGGCATCGCGATGCGCGATTATTCGAAGACGGTGCCCAACGTCACCGTGGTCGATGCGTCCTCGGGCGCGCTCGAGACGACCTACGTCAATCCGTCGCCGAACTATTTCCGCTTCAACAGCAACGGCGCGATGTGGATGGCCGGGCTCGGCGAATACGTCTTCAAGGACAAGGGCTACAAGAAGCTCGCCGTGATCGGCGAGGACTACTCCTTCCCCTATACGCAGGTCTTCGGCTTCGCCCTCGGCTATTGCAAGGCCGGCGGCCAGATCGTACAGCGCCAATGGGTGCCGCTCGGAACCAAGGATTTCGGCTCGGTCATCGCCAATATTCCCGATGATGTCGACGCCGTCTTCCTCGGCCTCGGCGGTGGCGACTCCGTCAACTTCCTCAATCAGTACGGCCAGACCGGCGGCAAGGCGAAGTTTGTCGGCGGCTCGATCATGGTCGACCAGACCGTGCTGTCCTCGCGTGGCGCGGCCAAGAAGCTCCTCGTCGGCACGCCCTCCTCGGGCGGCGTCGCCGATGCCTGGGACGACCCGAAATGGAAAGCCTGGGTGAAGGCCTATCAGGACGCTTTCCCGGCGGACAAGCGCTTCGCCAGCCCCTCGCTGTTCGCGACCAATTATTACAATGCCTTCAGCGGGATGGCGGCGGGACTGGAGAAGGTCAATGCCGACCTCTCCGACGGCGGCGCCAAGTTCCGGGCCGCACTCGCCAAGGTCGAGCTCGATGCCCCGAACGGGCCGATCAAGCTCGACGACGACCGGCAGGCGATCGCGACGACCTTCATCACCGAAGTCGTCGAGGCGCCGAACGGTGACCTCACCAACAAGTTCGTCCGCACCGTCCCGAATGTCTCGAAGACGATGGGCCTGTCTGCGGACGCCTTCAAGGCCGTCGGACTGCCCTCCCGGACCAATCCGGAATGCAAGCCCTAGTCGTTCCTACCGACTGACTCCCCGGACGGGAGCGCGCCAAGGATCGCGCCCTGTCCGGCCAGCCGTCCCGCTCCGGTCAACGACGTCGCGCGCTTCCTGAATGCGGCGTTGGGCGAAGGCTCACCTGATGAGGCAGCCTTAGGCCCACCGGGCTTTGCTACGCGAGGAGCCATGAGTCGCGCAGTCGCGGTCTGCCACGGTCCGTTCGGACGGGTGTCGATCTACGACCTCGATCGCCCAATGGTGGTGCATGCCCACCGCGAGGCTCATCTGATCTTCTTCCTCGACGGGTCGCGCGGCCTCGTGACCGTCAATGACCGCACGGTCCGGGTCGATCCCTTCATGGGCGTTGCGGTCAATCCCTGGGAACCGCACAATTTCCAACCGGAGCAGCCGGGTTCCTTCGGCCTGTTCCTCGTCATCTATCTCAAGCCGGAATGGCTGGCGGCGCAGGCCATGCCGTCGGCCAGTTCGTTGGTCTTCCCGTCATCCGAGCTGGTCGTGACCCGCGAGCTCGCCGCCTGGCGCGACCAGGCGGTCGAGATGCTGCTGTCGCAGCATCGCGAGCTCAACCTCGCCCCGGTGCTGATGGCGCTGGCGCAGGCTTCCAGCGAGCCGATCGGACCCGAGCTCGTCTCTTCGCTGCTACACGACACCTCGGCAGGTGCCCTCGATCGGCGGGTGCTGCGCGCCTGCCGTCTGCTGGAGCAGCATACCTCGTCCGAAGGCGCGCTCGCCCAGATCGCGCGCGAGGCCGGGCTATCGCGCGCCCATTTCTTCAAGCTCTTTCGGCAACAGGTCGGCGTCACCCCGACGGTCTTCGCCAATACCGCCCGTATCGACGCGGCACTCGAGAGGATCGTGCTGTCGAGCGACCCGGTGACCAGCATCAGCCACCGCCTCGGCTTCTCCGGCCAGAGCGTGTTCACCCGCTTCTTCACCGCTCATGTCGGCATGGCACCGCGCGACTATCGCCGGGTGCTGCGCACCGTCGGACTGCCGCAAACGCGGGCGAGCCATGTCTGACTTCATCGGCCGCCGCCCGATCTGGTCGCTGGTGATCCTGATCGCGGTCGCCCTGCTCCTCTTCCTGATCTTCGCGGTCTGGACGCCGTGGATGGAGCTGACCTTCGGCAGGAAGCGCGTCTTCCTGAGCGCGCTCTTCAACGGCATCACGCTCGGCGGGCTCTATTTCCTCGTCGCCAGCGGCTTCACGCTGATCTTCGGCCTGATGCGCAACGTCAACCTCGCGCATGGCTCGCTCTATCTGTTCGGCGGCTATGTCGGCTACAGCATCGGCAACCTGACGGGATCCTGGTTCGCCGCGCTGATCGGCGCCTTCGTGGTCGTCGCCCTTGCCGGCATCCTGATGCAGGTGCTGCTCTTCCGCTGGATGGAGGGCCAGGACCTGCGCCAGACGCTGGTCACGATCGGCCTCTCCATCATCGTCGCAGACCTCCTGCTCTGGGGCTATGGCGGCGACACCTTCCAGGTGACGACGCCGGACTGGCTCTCCGGCCCGGTGCAACTGCCCTTCATCGTCGCGCTGCGCAGCAATGGCGAGGCGGTGATGATGATGTACCCGCTGGTCCGCATCGCCATCCTGATCGGCGCGATCATCCTCGGCGTCGCGATGTGGCTGGCGCTCAACCGCACGCGGATCGGCATGCTGGTCCGCGCCGGCGTCGATGATCGCGACATGCTCTCTGCGACCGGCGTGCGCGTGCAGCTCGTCTTCGTCATGGTCTTTGCCTTCGGCGCCGGGCTTGCAGGCTTGGCCGGGGTCGTCGGCGGCACCTTCCAGTCGCTGCAGCCGGGCGAGGATACCAAGATCCTCCTGTCCTCGCTGGTCGTCGTCATCGTCGGCGGCATGGGCTCGATCCCCGGCGCGGCGATGGGCGCGCTCATCGTCGGCCTCGCCGAGCAGTTCGGCTCGGTCTACATGCCGACCTATGCGGTGATGCTGACCTTCGTCATCATGGTCGTCGTGCTGGCGATCCGGCCGCAGGGCCTGGCCGCGGTGAGGCGCTGACGATGGCGCTGGCCGAACCCCGCCTCGCAATCGCGACGCCGCGCCCTCGCGAAGGACTCGCCGAGGTGATCGCCCGGCAGGGCACCGCCTTCTGGATCGTCGCGGCGCTGCTCCTGGTGATGCCGCTGATCGCGAGCCCGTTCTGGCTCGTCCAGATCCTCGCCTACGCGATGATCCTCGGCATGATCGCGCTCAGCCTGATGTTTCTCGCCGGCTATGGCGGCATCGTCAGCCTGGTGCAGATGACCGTCGCGGCCTTCGCCGCCTATCTCGTCGCCATCTTCGGCGACAGCGCCATCACCCAGATCAGCCTGAAATGGCCGTGGTGGACGGCGGTGCCGGTCGCGATCCTGCTCGCCACCCTGTTCGGCACGCTGAGCGGCGCGCTCTCGGTCAGGACCGAGGGCATCTACACGATCATGATCACCCTCGCGATCGGCTCGGCCTTCTATTACCTCGCCCTGCAGAACTACACGATCTTCAATGGTTTCAGCGGCTTCAACGGCGTGATGCCGCCGGTCTTCCTCGGCATCGACTGGGGAAGCACAATGCCGTTCTACTATCTGACGCTCGGCTGCGCCGCCCTCGCCTATGCCGGGGTCGTCTATGTCTCGCGCGCACCTTTCGGCCTTGCCCTGCAAGGCACACGCGACAATCCCCGGCGCATGGCGGCGCTCGGCTTCGACGTCGTCGCCCATCGCATCGCAGCCTACGCCTTCGCCGCGGTGATCGCCGCCTTCGCCGGCGTGCTGCTGGTCTGGTACCAGCGCCAGGTCTCGCCCGGGACGGGCGGCGTCGGGCCGGTGGTCGACATGCTGATCATCGCCGTGGTCGGTGGCCTCAGCCGCCCGATCGGCCCCTTTATCGGCGCGCTGGTCTATGTGCTGCTGCGCACCTTCGCGCTCGACCTGCTCGACTGGGTCGGGCTCGAAGGCAAGCGCTATCAATTGCTGATCGGCGTCGGCTTCCTCGTCATCGTGCTGTTCTCGCCGGACGGGCTGGTCGGCATCTGGCAGCGCCTGCGCGAGCGCTATCGCAAAGGCCGCGAGGCACAGGACGCGCAGATGCGGACCGGCGGAGGCGCATCATGAGCGCCGTGCCGAGCCTGGAACGGCTGAGCAGCGCCGGTTCGGCCAATGCGCTCGAACTGCGCGGAGTCTCGCGCCTGTTCGGGGCGCTGGCGGCGCTGTCCGACGTGACCCTGTCGGTCCGCCCCGGCGAGCGGCGGGCGGTGCTCGGCTCGAACGGCGCCGGCAAGACCACATTGTTCAACTGCGTCACCGGCGATTTTTCGCCGAGTTCCGGCGTCATCCGCTTCTTCGGCGAGGATGTGACGGCCTTTCCGCCGCATGAGCGCATCCGCCGCGGGCTCCGGCGCACCTATCAGATCTCCTCGCTCTTCGCCGGGCTGACGGTACTCGAGAATGTCTATCTCGCCTGCCGCGGCGTCTCGCGGAACCGTTTCTCGCTCAGGCGGCCGCGGCGCGACGACACGCTCCAGCATGCCGCCGAGAGCCTGGTCGACGCCGTCCATCTCAGCGCCGTCAGGGACCGGCTGGTCGGCGAGCTCGCCTATGGCCAGCAGCGCCAGCTCGAGATCGCGCTCGCCTTGTCGGGCGCGCCGCGTTTCATCCTGTTCGACGAGCCAGCGGCTGGCCTGTCGCCGACCGAGCGGGCCGACCTCGTCCAGATCCTGACTTCGCTGCCGGCCCATATCGGCTACATCATCATCGAGCACGACATGGACGTGGCGCTGCGCGTCGTCGAGAGCGTGACGATGATGCACAATGGCCGCATCTTCAAAGAGGGGCGGCCGGACGAGATCGAATCCGACCCGGAGGTTCAGGAACTCTATCTCGGAGGCGGTCATGGCTGAGCGCCTGAAAGCCCCGCCGCCGGCCGGCATACCCGTCCTGCAGATCGCCGGCCTCAACGTCTTCTATGGCCGCTCGCACGCCGTCCAGGGCGTCGACCTCACGCTGCAACACGGTGTCCTCTCCGTCGTCGGTCGCAACGGCATGGGCAAGACCACCATGTGCAAGGCGATCATGGGTTTGGTGCCGATCGCCTCCGGCTCGATCCGCTTCTTCGGCGAGGAGATCGCCGGCCGCTCGCCGGCCGAGGTGGCACGGCTCGGCATCGGCTATGTCCCGCAGGGCCGCCGGCTCTGGCGCTCGCTGACGGTCGACGAGCATTTGCGGCTGATGCAGCGCGGCAAGCGCGGCGCCTGGACGCCGGAGCGCATCTACGAGGTCTTCCCGCGCCTGGCCGAGCGCCGCAACAATGGCGGCGGCCAGCTTTCCGGCGGCGAGCAGCAGATGCTCGCGATCAGCCGCGCGCTCCTGCTCAATCCGCGCCTGCTCATCATGGACGAGCCGACCGAGGGCTTGGCGCCCGTCATCGTCGCCCATGTCGAGGAGATGCTGGTCCGCCTCGCCGAACAGGGCGATGTCGCGATCCTGGTGATCGAACAGAACATCGGCGTCGCCACCCAGATGTCCGATCCCGTGGCGATCATGGTCAACGGCCGGATCAACCGCATCATCGCCTCGGCGACTTTGGCCGGCGACCGCGACCTGCAACAGCGCCTGCTCGGCGTCGGCCGCCATGGTCATGACGAGACCGACGCGGCTTCGGACGCGGCGCCGGCAGCCGGAACCGCCCGGCCTGCCGCTCCCGCACCGGCTGGCCCGACCCGCGTCTACATCTCCAACCCGGTCATCCCGAACCGCTGGTCGCAACCCGTGCCGGCGGCGCGGATCGAGGCGCAGGCCCGCACCATCTCGCGCCCGACATTGGCGACGCGCGACGGCCAGCCGGTCGGGGCGATCCGGCCACTCGCGGCTGCGGCGAGCAGCGAACCCTTTGTCGTCATCGCCGGCACGCTCGACACCAAGGGCGAGGAGCTGCGCTTCATCCGCGACCTGATCCGGGCGGAAGGGCTGCGCACCCGTCTCGTCGACCTCTCGACCTCAGGCCGTAGTGCGGGCGGCGACGTCACCCCGCAGGAGATCGCCCTCGCCTCGCCCAAGGGTTCGGCCGGTATCTCCTCCGGCGATCGCGGCACGGCGGTCGCGGCGATGACCGAGGCCTTCAAGGCCTGGCTGCCGCGCCAGCAGGGCCTGCTCGGCATCATCTCGGCCGGCGGCTCGGGCGCGACCGCGATGGTGACCCCGGCGATGCAGGCGCTGCCGGTCGGCCTGCCCAAGCTGATGATCTCGACCATGGCCTCCGGCGATGTCCGCGCCTATGTCGGCGCCACCGACATCGCGATGCTGCACGCCGTCACCGACGTGCAGGGTGTCAACCGCGTCTCGCGCCTCGTGCTCGGCAATGGCGCGCATGCCATCGCCGCCATGGCCAAAGCCCGTCTCGCCGAGCTGAAACCTGATGCCCCCCGACGCCGCGAGGCCGAGAAGCCGCTGGTCGGGCTCACCATGTTCGGCGTCACCACCCCTTGCGTGCAGCAGGTCTCCAGACTGCTCGCAGACGACTGGGAGCCGCTCGTCTTCCACGCCACCGGCACCGGCGGGCGCTCGATGGAGAAGCTGGTCGAGTCCGGCCTCGTCGGCGCAGTGATCGACGTCTCCACCACCGAGATCTGCGACCTGCTGATGGGCGGCTTCCTGCCGGCGACAGAAGATCGCTTCGGCGCGATCATCCGCACCCGCATTCCCTATGTCGGCTCGGTCGGCGCGCTCGACATGGTCAACTTCTTCGCGCCCGAGACGGTGCCGGAGCGCTATCGCGGCCGGCTGCTCTATCCGCATAACCCGCAGATCACGCTGATGCGGACCACCGCGGAAGAGAACGCCCGGATGGGCCGCTGGATCGGCGAGCGGCTGAACCAGATGGAAGGGCCGGTCCGTTTCCTGATCCCCGAGCTCGGCGTCTCCGCGCTGGATGCGCCCGGCCAGGCCTTCCATGACCCGGCCGCCGATAGCGCCCTGTTCCAGGCGCTGGAGCAGACGGTGCGCACCGGTCCGAACCGGCAGCTCATCCGCCTGCCGCTCCACATCAACGACCCCGCCTTCGCTGCCGCTCTGGTGCAGCAGTTCCGCACGCTGCATGGCGGCCGGCGGCGCGAGCGGGCCAGCGGAGGCAGGTCATGACGCGTTTCGACAAGAAGGCCCTGCTGAAGCGCTTCCGGGCGATGATCGCCAAGGGCGAGCCGATCGTCGGCGGCGGCGCCGGCACCGGCCTCTCGGCCAAATGCGAAGAGGCCGGCGGGATCGACCTGATCGTGATCTACAATTCCGGCCGCTACCGCATGGCCGGCCGCGGCTCGCTCTCCGGTTTGATGCCCTATGGCGACGCCAACGCGATCGTCATGGAGATGGCAGCCGAGGTGCTGCCGGTGGTGAAGAATATCCCGGTGATCGCAGGCGTCTGCGGCACCGACCCGTTCCGGCGCATGGACGTCTTCCTGGATGAGGTCCAGCGCATCGGCTTCTCCGGGGTGCAGAACTTCCCGACCGTCGGGCTGATCGACGGCACCTTCCGCGCCAATCTCGAAGAGACCGGCATGGGCTACGGCCTCGAGGTCGAGATGATCGCGTTGGCCAATGCCAAGGGGCTGCTGACCACGCCCTACGTCTTCTGCGAGGACGATGCGCGCGCGATGGCGAAGGCCGGCGCCGACATCATCGTCTGCCATCTCGGCCTCACCACCGGCGGCTCGATCGGCGCCGAGACGGCGCTCAAGCTGAAGGATTGCCCGGCATTGGTCGAGAGCTGGGCCAAGGCTGCGCTCGCCGTGAAGAAGGATGCGATCATCCTCGTTCATGGCGGGCCGGTCGCCGAGCCCGCCGATGCCGACTTCATCATGAAGAACACGGTCAACTGCCACGGCTTCTACGGCGCGTCCTCGATGGAGCGCCTGCCGGTCGAGGTCGCGATCCGCGACCAGACGCGCGCCTTCAAGCAGATCAGCCGCTCGGCGGCGACGGGAAAGCCGGCGCGCAAGGCCGGCAAGACGAAATGACCCGGGCACGGGCGGGAGGATGCTGACATGACGGGACAGCTGATCGGATCGCTGATCCTCTGGCTGATCGTGGCGGTGATCGTCATCGCCATCGTCGTCTATCTGGTGAACTGGCTCTATCGCCGTTCCTCGAAGGAGGTCTCCTTCGTCCGCACCGGCCTGTTCGGTGAAAAGGTGGTGATCAATGGCGGCGCCTTCGTGCTGCCGATCATCCACGACGTCACGCCGGTCAACATGAACGTGCTGCAGCTCGCGGTAACGCGGGCGAACAATGACGCGCTGATCACCCGCGACCGGATGCGCGTCGACATCGACGCCGAGTTCTATGTCCGGGTGAAGCCGGAGCGGCAATCGGTCTCGGTTGCTGCCGCCACGCTCGGCCGGCGCACCCTGCAGCCGGACCAGCTCAATGCGCTGCTCTCCGGCAAGTTCATCTCGGCCCTGCGTACCGTCGCCTCCGAGATGACGATGGAAGAGATGCACGAGCAGCGCGGTTCCTACGTCCAGCGCGTCAAGGATGCCGCCGCCGAGGCGCTCGACCAGAACGGGCTCGTGCTGGAATCGGTCGCGCTGACCGATCTCGACCAGACCGACCTGCAATATTTCAACCCGTCCAACCGCTTCGACGCCGCCGGCCTGACGCGGATCATCGAGGAGATCGAGGACAAGCGGAAGCTGCGCAACGACATCGAGCAGGACTCGATGATCCGCATCCGCACCCGCAATCTCGAAGCCGAGCGTCAGGCGCTCGACATCGAGCGCGAGAGCGAGGCGGCGCGGCTGGAGCAGCAGCGCGAGATCGAGATCAAGCGCGCCATGCAGCGCGCCGAGGTCGCCCGCGAACGCGCCGTCCGCGACACCGAGGCCGAGCAGGCGCAGATCACCTCGCGCGAGGAGATCGAGAAGTCGCGCATCGCCAATGAGCGCGCGATCAGCGAGGCGCGTATCGCCTCGGAGAGGGACATCCGCCAGCAGGAGATCGCCCGCACCCGCGCCGTCGAGGAGGCCGAGATCGCCGCCCGCGAGCAGGTCGAGAAGGCACGCATCGCCAACGAGCAGACGATCAATGCCGCCCGCATCGCCTCCGAGCGCGAGATCCGGCAGAAGGAGATCGAGCGCACCAGGGTGCTGGAGGCCGCCGAGATCGAGGCCAGGGAGGCGACCGAGAAGGCTCGCATCCTGCAGGAGAGCGCGGTCAATGCCGAGCGCATCGCTCGCGAGCAGGAGGTCCGCAACCGCGAGATCGAGCGCACCCGCACGCTCGACCAGGAAGACATCGCGGCACGCGAAGCCGTCGAGTCGGCGCGCATCGTCCAGGAAGAGCGCGTGCGCTCCCTCCAGATCGCCCGCAACAAGGCGCTCGACGAGGCCGAGATCGCGGCGCGCGAAGCGGTCGAGAAGGCCCGCATCGCCCAGGAGGACGTGATCACGGCCGACCGGATCGCGCTGGAGCAGCGCAAGCGGCTCCTGGAGATCGGCCGCACCGAGACAGTGGACGCCGCCGAGATCGCCGCTCGGGAGACGGTGGAGAAGGCCCGGATCAGCCAGGAGCGGATCGTCTCGGCCGAGCGCATCCGCCGCGACGAGGAGGTCCGCAACCTCGAAATCGCCCGCAACCAGGCGATCGACACCGCCGAGATCTCGGCACGCGAAGCGACCGAAGCCGCCCGCATCGCGCAGGAGAAGGTCGTCGCCGCCGAGCGCATCGCCGCCGAGCTTTCGACCAAGGAGCTCGAGATCAAGCGCAACGCCGATCTCGATGCCGCCGAACTGAAGCGCCGCGACGCGGTCGAGCGCCAGCGTATCGCCACCGAGCTCGGGCTGGAGAAGGAGCGGATCGACTCCAGCAAGACCCGCGAGATGCTGCAGATCGCCCAGAAGAAGGCGGTCGAGGTCGCCGAGGAAGAGCGCGCCATCGTGCTCGCCGCGAAGAAGGTCGAGCGCACCGACGCCGACAAGGCGCTGCGTCAGGCCGAGATCACCGCGCGCCAGCAGGTCGAGACCGTCGACATCGCCCGCGAGCAGGCGCTTGAAGCGGTCAGGATCGAGCGCCGCCGCGCGCTGGAGCAATTGGAGATCGCCCGCAACCAGGCGCTGCAGGAGGCGCAGATCGTCTCGAACGAGGAGATCGAGCGCGCCCGCATCTCCTCCGATCGTGGCCTCGACGAGGCCCGCGTCGGCCGCCAGCGCGAACTGCGCAAGCTCGAGATCGAGCGCGAGCGCGAGGTCGAGTCCGCCGCCATGGACAAGGCGATCGCGCTCTACGCCAAGTCGCTGGAGGAATCGGCGGCACAGGCCAATGCCGAGATCGCCCGCGCCAAGGCGGTCGAGGCCGAGGAGAAGGTCAAGACCGTCCGCGAGAGCGAGGGCGCGAGAAGGCGCAAGACCGTCGAGGTCCTGCTCGCCGAGAAGGCCGCCGAGGAAGCCCGCATCGCCGCCGAGGCCGAGAAGGTGCGCCGCGCCGTCGAGGCCGAAGCGCAGAAGCTGCTCTACGAGGCGGAGAACGTGCTCAGCGACGGCGCCCGCTACGGGCTGTTCCGCCGCCGCCTGCTCGACAAGATCGAGGGCATCGTGCGCGAAAGCGTCAAGCCGATGGAGAAAATCGAGGGCATCCGCATCCTCCATGTCGACGGGCTCGCTGGCGGGGCAGGAGCGAGTGGTGCTGGCGGCGCGGCACGCTCGCCCACCGACGAGGTCATCGAATCCGCCCTGCGCTACCGCGTCCAGGCGCCGATGATCGACCAGGTGCTGAAGGAGATCGGCATCGAGGGCGGCAACCTCGCCAAGATGGGCGGGCTGATGCGCGAAGCCTCCGACATGCAGCGCGTCGCCAAGGAAGCGCAGCCGGCCAAGCCGAAGGGCGGGACCGGCGGCACCGGCGGCGAATCCGGCCCGGCCGAGAAGGCGTGAGGACGAGAGCATGGCCCGCGTCTACGTTTCCAGCGTCATCGCCGCCCCGGCCGCCAAGGTCTGGGCCCGCGTGCGTGACTTCAACGGCCTGCCGAACTGGCACCCTCGCATCGCCGAGAGCCGGATCGAGAATGGCGAGCCGGCCGACAAGGTCGGCTGCATCCGCGCCTTCTCGCTGCGTAGCGGCGACCGTTTGCGCGAGCAGCTGCTCGGGCTCTCCGACTACGACATGTTCTGCACCTATTCGATCCTGGACTCGCCGATGCCGCTGACCAACTACGTCGCGACGCTCCGGCTGACGCCGATCACCGACCAGGAGCGGACCTTCATCGAGTGGTCGGCCGATTTCGACTGCGCGCCCGACAAGGAGGCCGAGCTCATCGCCGGCATCGGCACCAATGTCTTCCAGGGCGGCTTCGACGCCCTCAAGCGCGCCTTCGGGGGATAGCCATGCCCCATGTGGTCCGCAGCACGATCATCGATGCGCCGGTGGACCGGCTCTGGTCGGTCCTGCGCGACTTCAACGGACATGACCGCTGGCACCCGATCGTGGCGAGGAGCGAGATCGAGCGCGCCTACCCGTCCGACCGGGTCGGCTGCATCCGGCGCTTCCAGCTGCGCGACGGCAGCGAATTGCGCGAGCAGTTGCTGACCCTCTCGGACCTCGAGATGACCTTCAGCTACTGCCTGCTCGATACGCCGATCCCGCTGTTCAACTACGTCGCCCATGTCCGTTTGCTGCCGGTGACCGACGGCAATCGCAGCTTCTGGCACTGGGAGAGCCGCTTCACCACGCCGCCCGGACGCGAGGCAGAACTCGCGCAGCTCGTCGGCGACGAGGTCTACACCAACGGCATCGAGGCGGTGCGCCGCCTGCCGGCGATCGTCGGCGAGGAGGCTTGACATGCTCGACCTCAGAACCTGTGCCAGCCTGTCGGAAGCAGCCGGCATCCTCTCCGGCGACCGCCAGGCGCTGTTGATAGGCGGCGGCACGCTGGTGATGCGCGACGTCAACGAGGGCCGTTTGACCGATGGCACGCTGGTGCGCGTCACCGATCCGGCCTTCCGGCAGATGAGCACCGGCGGCGCCCGCGTCGAGCTCGGCGCGGGCGTGACCATGGCGATGGTGCTGGCCAATCGCGACCTTGCCTGCCTGCACGCCGCGGCGCGCGCCATTGGCGGGCCGGCGGTCAGGACGATGGCGACGATCGGCGGCAATCTCTTCGCGGCTGCGCCCTATGGCGACTTCACCGTCGCGCTGCTGGCGCTCGATGCGCAGGTCATCCTGCAATCCGGCTATGGCTCGGGCCGGGCGGTGCCGCTGGAGGATTTCCTCAGCGCCCGCGAGCGCGGCGGCCAGGGGTTGGTGACGGCAGTCCAGTTCGCCCGGCCGCAGAACTCGGCCGAGTTCCATTTCCGCAAGATCAGCCGGGTGAAGCCGAAGGGCATCTCGGTGCTCTCGATCGCGGCGCATCTGCCGCTGTCGGGCGGCCGCGTCGCGCAGGCGCGTGTCGCCTATGGCGCGATGGCGCCCACCCCGATCCGCGCCCGCGGCGTCGAGCGCGCGCTCGACGGCAAGCCGCTCGACCAGGCGGCGATCCAGCTGGCGAAGCAGGCGGCGCTCGAAGGCTGCCGCCCGGCCACCGATGCAATCGCCAGTGAGTGGTACCGGCGCGAGATCCTCCCCGTCCATCTCGGCCGGCTGCTCGCCGGCGAGCCGCGCTGAGGAGGCGCCGATGGCCAAGCTCCCGCTCCAGTTCCGGCTCAATGGCAGCGACCGCGCCACCTTCGTCGACCCGGCCAGCAACCTGCTCGACACGCTGCGGCGCGGGCTCGGCGATTTCGGCCCGAAATACGGCTGCGGCCAGGGCACTTGCGGCGTCTGCACCGTGTTGGTCGACGGCGAGCCGCAGCTCGCCTGCCTGACGCTTGCAGTGTCCTGCGAGGGCCGCCAGATCGAGACGACGTCCGGCATGGCGGATGGCCCGAACCTGCACCCGCTGCAGGACGCCTTCATGGACCATTTCGCCGCCCAATGTGGCTTCTGCACGCCGGGCATGCTGACCGCAGCGCGGGCGCTGCTGGCGAAGAACCCGCAGCCGAGCCGCGAGGAGGTCGTCGAGGCGATCAGCGGCAATATCTGCCGCTGCACCGGCTACGAGCCGATCATCGCCGCCATCCTCGCCGCGGCGAACGCGCCCGGCGCGCGCCGAGCTTGAGGGAGGTCGCCATGGCAACGATGGAGATGCGCAAGGACCTCTTCGCCGACGAGCGCGACGACAATCTCAACGTCATCGGCAAGGGCGTGCAGCGTCAGGACATGCCCGGCCATGTCACGGCGCGCACCCGCTTCTTCGACGACCACGCCTTCGACGGCATGCTGCATCTGAAGGTGGTGCGCAGCCCTCATCACCATGCCCGCATTCGCGCGATCGACATCTCGGCCGCCGAGCGCGCGCCCGGCGTCAAGCGCGTGCTGCGCGGCGCCGATGTGCCCGTGAACAAGAACACGCTGCTCAGCCTGATCAATTTCGGCAAGGACGACGAGCCGTCGCTGGCAGTCGGCAAGGTCAGCTACAAGGGCGAGCCGGTCGTCGCCATCCTCGCCGACAGCGAGGCGCAGGCGCAGGCTGCCTGCAAGCTGGTCCGGATCGATTACGACCCGCTGCCGGCAGTGTTCGACGTCGAGGAGACGCTGAAGCCCGGCGCACCGGTGGTCAACGAGACCTATCCCGGCAACTACTTCGAATATCACGAGCGCTTCGACCATCAGAAGCTGCGCTTCGGCGATGTCGAGCGCGGCTTCGCCGGCGCCGACATCGTGATGGAACATCGCTACCAGATGTCGCCGATCGAGCATGCGCCGACCGAGACCAACGGCTCGATCGCGGCGCCCGAGCAGAACGGCCGTTATCTCGTGCACTCCTGCGCGCAGGGCCTGTTCTTTGCGCTCGGCACCACCGCCAAGATCGTCGACGTCGAGTCGAACCAGCTGCATTTCATCGGCGGCACGGTCGGCGGCGGCTTCGGCGGCAAGGTCGACTCGCTGACCGAGCCGCTCGCCGTGCTCGGCGCCATGCTGACCGGTCGGCCGGTGCGCTTCGTGCTCGATCGCGAGGAGGAGATGCTCTACGGCTCGCCGCGCGGGGCCGAGCGCATCTACATCAAGGACGGGCTGATGCGCGACGGGCGGATCGTCGCCCGCCATATCCGCAGCTATTTCGACGCCGGCGCCTATACGCGGCTGTCGAGCTATGCGGCGATCAAGTGCACCGCGCATGTGCCGGGGCCCTACTGGATCCCCAACGTCGCTTCCAACATCTATGTCTCCTACACCAATCGCTGCCCCTCGACCGCGATGCGCGGCTTCGGCGTCACCGCGGTCGATTTCGCGCTCGAGGTCCAGATGGACCGCCTCGCCGAAGCCGCGAACATGGACCCGATGGAGCTGCGCATCCTCAACGCCTATCGCGATGGGGACATGAAACCGCATCGGCGCGCCGCCAAGAACACGGCACTGGTCGAATGCGTGCAGGTCGCGGCTGAGAAAGCGAACTGGCCGCTGTCGGAGCAGGCGAAACGGGCGTCCTCGTTGATCGGCGGCGGCGCCGGCGAGCGCTCGCAGATCCCGGCGACGCAGCTCGATGCCCGCGGCCAGATTGGCCGCCCGGACTCGCGCAATGGGCCGGTGACGCAGGTGCTACCGGCCGGCACGAGCCGGATCGCGCCGAGCAAGCAGCCGGTGATGGAAGGCGCTCGCGACGGCCGCGCTACGCCGACGCAGGTTCCGCGCTACGAGCCGCAGCGGCCGGTGGCCCCACCGCCTCAGGCTTACCAGCCTGCGCCGCCGCCCTATCAGCCAGCCGGGTCTTATTCGCCGCCGCCGGCTTATCAACCGGCAAGCCCGCCCCCTGCCCCGCCGGTCGCGCCGGCGCAGCCCCAGCACGGCGCGGTACGGTTCTCGTCGGTCTTCGGCACGAGGAGGCGCTGACATGGCTCGTCACGAAGGCCGCGGCATGGCCTCGGTGAATTATCCGATCGGCATGAACCTGGGCGGCGATCCCAGCCAGGCGCTGATCCATTCCAACCCGGACGGCAAGTTCACCGTCGCGCTCTCGGCGATCGATCTCGGCCAGGGCATGAAGCAGGTCTCGCGCCAGATCGCGGCCGAGACGCTCGGCGTGCCCGTCGAGGACGTCTATGTCGACACCGCCGACAGCGACACCGGCCCGCACGATATGGGCTCCTTCGCCTCGCGCGGCACGCACCGCATGGGCAACGCCATCATCGTCGCGGCGCGCGAGGCGCGCGGCGTCCTGCTCGAAGCCGCGGCGGAAGAACTCGAGGTCAACGCCGCCGACCTCGTCACAGACGGGCGCGGCAACATCCATGTCCGCGGCGCCCCCTCGCGCAGCATCACGGTCAAGGCCACGGCGCAGGCGGCGCAGTTCAAGCAGGGCAAGACCATCGCCGGGCGTGGCATCTTCCTGATCCCGCTCTCGGCCGTCGATGCCGAGACCGGCGAGATGAACCCGAACACCGCCTTCGCCCATGCCTGCCTCGTCGCCGATGTCATGGTCGACGACGAGACCGGCGAGGTCGAAGTGCTCCGCATGACCAGCGCCTATGAGCTCGGCCGCGTCATCAACCCGCGCATGGTCGAGCAGCAACTGGTCGGCGGCGCCTGGATGGGCATCAGCCACGCGCTCTACGAGACGCCGGAGCCGTACTACCCCAATCCGGAACACGGCCCGCGCGACTTCAACGAGTATTTGATGCCGGGGCCGGGTGACATCGCGCCCTATCACGTCACCGTGCTGGAACGGCCGGCGCCGGACGGGCCGTTCGGCGGCAAGGGGCCGGGCGAGATGTGCGCCAACCCGGTGCTGCCGGCGATCGCCAACGCCGTCTACAACGCCGTCGGCGTCCGGGTCGATGAGTTGCCGATCACGCCGGAGAAGATCCTGCGCGGCCTCAAGGCGAATGGCGGCGTCAAGCCCGGCCCGCGCCGCGGCGGCCCGGTGAACTGGCGGTGAACCGATGGCGCTGAGGACGACCGTCGCCGGCATCTCCAGCCCCGAGGACCTCGCCGAGGCCCTGCAGGCGGCGATGTATCTCGCCGATGACGGCATCGCGACGGCCGGCTACCTCTCGCTCGCGCTCGGCAAGCCGCTGCTGCTGGAGGGCGCGCCCGGCGTCGGCAAGACCGAGGCCGCCAAGGCGCTCGCCGGCATCCTCGGGCGCCAGCTCATCCGCCTGCAATGCTTCGAGGGCATCGACGCGGCGGCCGCGCTCTACGAATGGAACTACCCGCGCCAGATGCTCGCCATCCGCCAGGCCAAGGAGGGTGAGCAGCTCGACATCTATCGCGACGACTTCCTGATCGAGCGGCCGATGCTGACGGCGCTGCGCCGGCCGGATCAGGTCGTGCTGCTGATCGACGAGATCGACCGCTCGGACCACGAATTCGAGGCCTTCCTGCTCGAATTCCTCTCGGATTTCTCGATCTCGATCCCCGAGCGCGGCACCTTACGTGCACCCGAGCGGCCGGTGGTGATCCTGACCTCGAACCGCACCCGCGAGCTGCACGAGGCGCTCAGACGCCGCTGCGTCTACCACTACATCGCCTATCCGGAGCCCGAACGGGAGGCGCAGATCATCATGCTGCGCTCCTCCGCCGTCGCCGAGAGCACGGCGCGTGCCGTCGTCCATGCCGTCGGGCTGTTGCGAGAGGAGCCGCTCGCCAAGCCGCCGGGCGTCGCCGAGGCGGTCGACTGGGCCGAGGCCGCGACCGCGCTGGCGCAGAGCGGCGCGCCCTGGCCGGAAGCCTTTCGCCGCTCGCTCGGCGCCGCGATCAAGGACGAGGAAGACCTCGCTCACTTGCGTCCGCGTCTGCCGCTGTTCATTCCGGGGCTGGCTGCATGATCGCGCCTCTGCCTCCTGCCATCAGGCTCTTCGTCGCCTTCCCGGCGCTGCTGCGTGAGCACGGCATCGCGGTCGCGCCCGAGCAGACGAGCAGCTTCCTGATGGCGATCGAGCTGCTCGGGCCGCGCAGCGTCGAACATGTCCGCAAGGCCGCGATCGCGACGCTCGCCCCCCACCCCGAGCAGCGCGAGCGCTTCGATGCGCTGTTCGACCTGCATTTCCTTGGCGGCGCCCTCGCCGAGCCGGGCGATGACGATTTCGCGCCGGACGAGGACATCTCGGTCCAGGAGGATTCCGGCTCGCGCGAGGTGCTGATCGGCGAGGAGGCCAACGAAACCGGCCAGGTCGCGACCGGGGCGGAAGCCCTGTCGATCCGCCAGCTCAAGGCGCTCGACGACAACGAGACCTTGCGCCGTTTCGGCCGGGCGCTGCCGGCCGCCCTGCCGCGTCGGCGTGGCTATCGCCACCGGGCTGCGCGCCGCGGGCCGATGGTCGATCTCGCCCGCAGCCTCAAGGACGCAATCCGCCATGACGGCGAGGTGATGAGCCTGAAGCGGCTCCGGCGCGTGACGCGGCCGCGGCCGATCCTGCTGCTGATCGACGTCTCCGGCTCGATGAAGCAGCGCAGCGACGCCAATCTCGCGCTGGCGCATACGATCATCCACGCGACCCGGCAGGTCGAGGTCTTCACCTTCGGAACCCGCCTCACCCGCGTGACCCGGGCGCTCAGGCGCAAGCGCCGTGAACAGGCGCTGGCCGAGGCCTCCGGCCTCGTCGCCGACTGGGATGGCGGCACCCGCATCGGCGATGCGCTGCAGGCCTTCCTCGCCGTGCCGCGCTTCGCTGCCTACGCGCGCGGCGCCGTCGTCGTCGTGCTTTCCGACGGCCTCGAACGCGGCGACCCATCGGCGCTGGTCACAGCCGTCGCAAGGCTGGCCCAGCGCGCCCATCGCATCGACTGGCTGACGCCGCTCGCCGCCGATCCCGGCTACCGGCCCGAGACCGAAGCGCTCCGGCTGATCGCGCCGCGCCTCGCCAGCCTCTCGGATGGCGCCAGCACGGCGCGGATCTGCCGGCACATCCTGTCACTCGGAGGCTCGCTAGCCGCATGACCGGTCTCGTCGATTCCCATTTCCACATCTGGCGGCAGGCCGACCTGCCCTGGCTGCTCGGCCCGATGCAGCCACGCATCTTCGGACCCTATGAGCCGATCCGCCGCGACTATCCGATCGCCGAATACCTCGGGGATTGCCGGCCGGCAGGCGTGACGCAAGCCGTCTATGTCCAGGCCAACTGGGCGACCGACCGTTATCTCGACGAGGTCGCCTACGTCTCGCAGGCCTCTGACGAAACCGGCTTCCCTATCGCCATCGTCGCCTATGCCGACATGCTGGCGCAGGATGCGCGTCCGCAGCTCGACCTGCTCGCCCGCAATGCCCGTGTGCGCGGCGTGCGCATGCAACTGCACTGGCACGAGAACACGCTCTACCGCTTCGCCAGCGGGCCCGATCTCGCCCGCGACCCGAGCTTGATCGCCAATGTCGGGCGGCTGGCGGAGTACGGCTTCAGCTTCGACCTCCAGGTCTTCGCCGGCCAGATGGCGGGCGCGGCCGAGCTCGCCGCCGCCTGCCCGAAGGTGACCTTCGTCCTCCAGCATGCCGGCATGCTGGAGGACCTTTCGCCGGAGGGCATCGCCGCCTGGCGCGAGGGCATGAGGCTGCTCGCAGCCCAGCCCAACATCGTCAGCAAACTTTCTGGCCTCGGCACCTTCCAGCGTCGGAACGATCCGGAGCAGATCGCCTTCATCATCGGCGAGACGCTTGCCTTATTCGGCCCCAAGCGCTGCCTGTTCGGCTCCAATTTCCCGATCGAGAAGCTTTGGACCTCCTATGCCGAGCTGATCGCCGCACATCGCGCCGCCGTGCCGCAAGCCGCGCTGGCCGCCGTGTTCAACGAGACCGCGAGGCGGGTCTACCGCCTCGGCCAATAATCAAGGGGAGGACGTTCATGGCCCTCGAAATCAAGATCCTCGACTATGGCGATATCGAGCTGGAATCGAGCTTCCTCGTCCTCGGCCGCGATTGCGGCCGCACCCGCCGTGTGCCGACCTATGGCTTCCTGATCCTCGGCGGGCCCTGGCCGGTGGTGGTCGACACCGGCTACCGCCACAACCAGATCATGGAGAGCCTCGGCATGCGCGGCCTCCAGTTCCACGAGAACATGATCGAGAACCAGCTCGCCAAACACGGCGTGCGGATGGGCGATGTGCGCTATGTCATGCACACCCATCTCCATATCGACCATGCCGGGAAGGACGAGCTCTTCCCGATGAACACCACCGTGCTCGTCAACCGGCGCGAGCTCGAATACTCCGTCTCCGGGCTGATGCACCCGCAATACCCCGCGCCCGACATCAAGCACCTGATCGACCGTTTGCACACCCGCGATGCGCTGCGCTTCGAGGACCTCGAACTCTCGGGAATGATCGAGCTCTTCCCCGGCTGCTATCTCGAAGCCGCCGGCGCTCATACCGAAGGCTCGATGAACGTCCATGTCGATACGAACGAAGGCCGCGCCATCATCTGCGGCGACGTGATCTACGATTTCAACGACCAGATCGTCTCCCCCTTCCACGAGCTCCACGCCAACGAGCCGCGCACCACCGGCAATCACGGCGTTTCCAAGCGCGAGGAGAAGGCGGCGATCAAGAAGCTGCTCGCCAACGGCGCCTTCCTGCTGCCGGTGCACGACAAGCCGGCCAAGATCGCCCATGGCCAGGTCGTCGGCCGCATGGACATGGCGGTGCCCGGCCCGGTGGTGCAGTCGCTGCCGGCGCGCAACTGGTTCGCGGCGTGAGTACCATTTCAGCTGTCGGGGAAAGATGCTCGCTTTCCCCAGCCCTCATCCTGAGGAGCCGCGCAGCGGCGTCTCGAAGGATGGTTCAGCAAGCGCTGGAACCAACTGGAGCATCCTTCGAGACGCGCCCTGCGGGCGCTCCTCAGGATGAGGGCTGGAGGATCCCAACAGAGGCCCGTCTCGGCCAGCCGAAGTCTGCCAACGCTATTCACGGTGTTCCATGACCACCCACACCGCCGTCCAGCCCGGCTTCGCGGACCTGATCGACCTCTGGGCGCCGGTGCGTCAGCTCGGCACCGGCTTCGAATTCTGCGAGGGACCGATCTGGCATCCGCAGGAACAGCATCTGCTGTTCTCGGACATGCCGGGTGATGTCCGCCGCCGCTGGGATAAGGGCGGCGTGCGCGAGGTCAGGCGGCCGGCGAACAAATGCAACGGCATGACCTACGACGCCGCACTGAACCTGATCGTCTGCGAGCACGCGACCTCGTCGCTGGTACGCGAGCGGCCGGACGGGCAGCGCGAGGTCATCGCCTCGCATTTTGAGGGCATGGAGCTCAACAGCCCGAACGACGTCGTGGTGAAATCGGACGGCGCGATCTACTTCTCCGACCCCTGGTATGGCCGCATGCCGGTCTTCGGCGTCGAGCGGCCACGCCAGCTCGGCTTCCAGGGCGTCTATCGCATTCCCCCGGAGGGCGGAGCGCCGCAGCTCCTGGTCGACCGCTATCTCTTCGACCAGCCGAACGGGCTCTGCTTCTGCCCCACGGAAGACCGGCTCTTCGTCAACGACACGGTCCAGCACAATATCCGCGTCTTCGACGTCAAGCCCAATGGCCGGCTCGCCTCCGGCCGCATCTTTGCCTCCGGCATCGTCGGCTCCGAACCCGGTGTCCCCGACGGGATGAAATGCGATGCGCAGGGCAATATCTGGGTCACCGGCCCGGGCGGCGTCTGGGTCTACTCGATCAAGGGCGAGCTGATCGGCAAGCTGCGCGTGCCCGAGCTCGTCGGCAATCTGACCTGGGGCGGCCCGGACTGGCGCACGCTCTTCCTCACCGCGAGCCATTCGCTCTATGCGGTCGAGACCAAGGTCGGGTCGCGGATCGAGCCCTATATGAAGGCGGGTGGGAGCGCGCATTCGAGCCGCAACGCGCCGACGGAGAGGCCGATGGCCGATGCTGGCCCTGCCGCCTCCATTTCGGCGAGCGGCGTGAAGAAGGCTGCCGCCGGCTACCGGCTCGACCCGTCGCGCTGTGCCCTGATCATCCAGGACATGCAGAACGACGTCGTCATGGAGGGCGGCGCCTTCGCCGCTTCGGGCTCGCCGGAGCATTGCCGACAGCAGAACGCGATCGCCAATGGCGCGCGCCTGGCGCAAGCGGCGCGGGCGCGCGGCATCCCGGTGATCCATGTCTGGTTCATCGTCGAAGCCGGCACGCCGGGCGTCACCATGAACGCACCACTGTTCGAAGGGCTCGCCGACGCCAGGGCGCTGGTGCGCGGCACATGGGGTGCCGCAGCCGTGCCGGGCCTGGAGGCGCAAACCGGCGACCATGTCGTCGAGAAGCAGCGCATGAGCGCCTGGGAGGGCACGCGGTTGGAGACGGTGTTGAAGGCGCTCGGCCGCGACATCGTCATCGTCACCGGCGCCTGGACCAACATGTCGATCGAGCACACCGCCCGCACCGGCGCCGACAAGGGCTATTTCATGCTGGTGCCGGAAGACGCCTGCTCAACGATGAACGCCGAATGGCACACCGCTTCGGTCAATTATGCGCTGCAGAACGTCTGTGTCGTCACGGATGTCGATGCGGTGATCGCCGCGACGGACGACAGAACCTGAAGCCGCCGCTGGAAACATCGCGACAGCTCACCTCGCCGCGTCCGCTGGAACACCGATGACGTCGGCGAGCACACCGGCCCAAAGTGCGTAGCCCGCCGCATTCAGATGGACGCCGTCAGCCTCGTAATAGCGGCCCATCGGCCGGCCGTTCCGCCCGATCAGGCAGCTGCCGACATCGACATAGCCGCCGGCCTGATCGCCTGCATGGCTGTCCCTGAGCAGCGCGTTGAAGGCGTCGAACTCGCCGGCATGGAGCCAGCGTCCAGGACTGTGCTTGATCGAGAGGCGGTGGATCGGGACGGCGCCGAACTTCTCCCGGAGCCGCAGCGTCAAACGTTCCAGCGCTTCGAAGGCCGAGCCGGCGTCGAGCCCGTCATTAGCGATGTCGTTCTCGCCGAAATAGAGCACGATCCGCCCGGGCTCGACGAGATCGAGCAGGGCGTCGCAATAGCGCAGGCCGCTCTCGGCCGTGCCGCCGCCGAAGCCGAGATTGGCGACCTCCAGCGAGCCGAAATCCTCGGCCATCCGGTCCCAGTAGCGGAAGGAGGACGAGCCGAAGAAGACAACCGGCTTGCCGGCGAAGCGCCGGCGCATGATCTGGCCGCGCACCGCGAGCACGTCGTCGTCATAGCGCGTGGTGGTCCATTCCGCAGGGAGGGACGGCGTGGCGACAGGAGCGATCGAAGGATGCCGGTTCACGGAACGGGCCTCATGAGCAGGGAACGGCAGCGAGAATGCGGACGAGGCGCGCGCCGGGTCGTCATCACGCTCTCCGTCCGGAGAGGCGGGGATCGATGCGCTCGCGCAGGGCATCGCCGAGCACGTTGATTGCGATCACCAGCAGCGACAGGAACAGGCCGGGAAAGGCGATGATCCAGGGCGCGACGCGGAAGAACTGGCGCCCGCCCGCCATGACGTTGCCCCAGCTCGGCAGGTCCGGCGAGATGCCGACGCCGATGAAGCTGAGGATGGCTTCGGCGAGGATCGCCGAGGCGCAGACGAAGGTCGCCTGGACCACGAGGGCCTCGGTCGCGTTCGGCAGGATATGCCGGATAAGGACGCGCGGCGTGCTCGATCCGATCGCGATCGCCGCGTCGACATAGGGCAACTCGCGCAGGCTGAGCACCACGCCGCGCATCAGCCGCGCTGTCCGCGGGATCTCCGGCACGCTGATCGCGATCATCACGGTCGCAAGGCCGCCGCCGAGCAGCGAGGCCAGCGCGATCGCCAGCAGCACGCCCGGAATGGCCATCAGCCCGTCCATGATGCGCATCAGCACGGTGTCGGCCAGCCGGACATAGCCGGCCACCAGCCCGATCAGCCCGCCCGCTAGCAGGGTCAAAACCGAGACGCCGAGTCCGACCATGAGCGAGGTCCGGGCACCCGACAGCGTCCGCACGAAGATGTCGCGGCCGAGATTGTCCGTGCCGAACCAGTGGGTCGCGCCCGGCGGCTGCAGCGCCTCGCCCATGTTGAGATCGCTGCTGTAGCCGAGGATCGGCGGCGCCAGCAACGCGCAGGCTGCGACCGCCGTGACGATGGCGAAGCTCAGGCCGATCACGACCGTCGACGCCTTGAGGGAGCGACCGGCGCGGACCATTTGCGGCTGGGAGCTCATGAGCGCATGTCCTGCCGGATCCGCGGGTCGAACAGCGCATAGCTGAGATCGACGAGCAGGTTCACCAAGACGAGGACGAAGGCGAAGACCAGCATCACCCCCTGCACGACCGGGTAGTCGCGCGACAGGATGGCATCGACGGTCAATCGCCCGATCCCCGGCAGGTTGAAGACGGATTCGGTGACGACCACGCCGCCGAGCAGGGCCGCGAAGGAAGTGCCGACAACGGTCACCACCGGCACGCCGATATTTTTCAACGCATGCGTGGCGACGACCTTGCGCTCGGGCAGGCCCTTGGCCCGCGCGGTCCGGATATAGTCCTCCGACAGGACGTTGAGCAGCGTCGCCCGCGTGATCCGGGCGACCAGCGCGGCGAAGAGCAGAGTGAGCGCCACCGTCGGCAGCGTCAGGCTGCGCAGGCTGTTCCAGAGCCCGCTCGCCAGCGGCCGATAGCCCTGCACTGGTAGCCAGCCAAGCTCGATCGCGAAGACCTGCATCAGCGCGTAGCCGATTACGAAGACCGGGATCGAGAAGCCTGCGACCGAGAGCGCCATGACGACATAGTCGGTGACCAGGCCGAGACGCCGGGCGGCGAACACGCCCGCCGGCACCGCGACGAGGACCGAGAGCAGCGTAGTCGTAAGCGCCAGCATCAGGGTCGGCTCGGCCCTCTGCAGGATCATCGTCGCGACCGGGCGGCCCGAATAGACGGAGACGCCGAGATCGAACTGCGTCAGCTGGCGCAGATAGATCAGGAATTGCACCACGAGCGGCTGGTCGAGATGCAGCCGCTGGCGGATCTGCGCGATCTGCTCGGCACTGGCATTGTCTCCCGCCATGGCCGCCGCCGGATCGCCCGGCCCGATATGCAGGAGCATGAAGACGACGACCAGGACCGTCAGCATGACGGGCAGCGTCGCCAGGAGCCGCGAGAACAGAAAGCGCGCCATGAGCAGACCTTGAAGGCACGGGCCGGACGTTTCGTCCCGGCCCGCCGAGTTGGACAGTGCGACAGGATCAGTCGGACTTGCGCACGTTCCAATAGGTCAGGGTTGCCCCCGGGACGAAGCCCGACACGCTCTTGCGCCAGGCCGACAGGTCGTTGAACTGCCCCAGCGGGATATAGGTCACGATCTCGTTCGAGCGCGCCTGCATCTCGACAGCGATCGCCTTGCGCGCCGCATCGTCGGAGGCCAGCAGGAATTTCTGCCAGAGCTCCTGCAGGGGCTTGTCGCAGGGCCAGCCGACGAAGGCCTTCTCGCAGGCGCCGGTGACATAGGGGTTGGTCAGCGGGTCCATCAGCGCATCGCCGGCGAAACCGGTGATGAAGACGTTCCAGCCGCCCTGCTTCGGCGGGTTCTTGTTCGTCCGGCGCGTGAACATCGTCGCCGTGTCCATCTGCACGTCCTCGACGGTGAAGCCGGCCTTGCGCATCGCATTCACCATCACCGTGCCGACGTCGCGCTGGACCTTGGCATCCATCGGATGGAGATAGACGATCGGCGTCCCGTCATAGCCGGCCTCCTTCAGCAGGGCCTTCGCCTTCTCGAAGTCCTGCTTCATGAAGCGCTCGCTGCCGACATCGGTCTCATAGGGGCTGCCGCACATGAAGAGCGCCGGGCAGAGCTGGTAGAGGTCCTTGCGGCCGCCGAAGACGGCCTGCATCGAATCCGACTGGCTGATCGCGTATTGCAGGGCCTGCCTGATCTTGACGTTGTCCATCGGCGGCTGGGTGTGATTGATCACCACCTGGAAGTTCTTGCCGAGGATGGGCGCCTTAGCGACCTGGATCGACTTGTCCTTCTCCAGCACCGGCAGCATCTCGGCGGGCACCTCGGCGACATAGTCGATCTCGCCGGCCAGCAGCGCGTTGACCGCGCTGAGATCATCGCTGAACTGGATGCGCTCGATGCGATCGACCCCGGCGGCTTTCCCGCCGGCAAGGCCGGTCGGCGCCTCGCTGCGCGGCTTGTAGCCCGCATGCCTGGCGACGACGAACTTGACGCCCGGAACCCATTCCTCCGGCAAGAGCTTGAACGGGCCGGAGCCGACGAATTCCTTGAGCTCGGTCGTCGCCGGCGTCCGGGCGAGCCGCTCCGGCATGACGAACAGCGGATAGGCGGTCATGCGGGCGAAGCCGTCGATCAGGCGGGCGAAGGGCTCCTTCAGCCGGACCTCGAACGAGGTCGCATCGATCGCCCTGATCGCGTCGAGACGCTTCTCGACCTCGGCCCCGAGACTGTCCTTCTTCATCCAGCGTTCGATCGAGGCGACGCAGTCCGCAGCGGTGACGGGCTTGCCGTCATGGAAGCTCAGGCCCTGGCGCAGCTTGAAGACATAGGTCTTGCCGTCATCGGAGAGCGTGTGGCTTTCGACCATCTGCGGCTGGGCGCGATAGTTGCCGTCCAGCGAGAACAGCGTGTCGTAGATCAGATAGGCCATGTCCCGGACCGGATAGGCCGAGGTGAAGAGCGCATCGAGCTGCTTGATGTCGCCGGTGTTCTTGATCTTGAGGACCGTTTCGGCCCCTGCCGGGCCGATGGACGCCGCAAGGCAGAGCGATCCGGCCAGCCCGGCCGCCATCACGGTTCTCAACATCGTCCCTCTCCCCGATGGCCAGTGCCGCCCGGTGCGTGCCGGGCCTGTCGTTGTGCGCCGAAGCTAGCGAAGCTTGCCGCTTGCACATAGGGCCGGAGTTGTGTTTCAGATATACCAAATTGTTATATCCGAGAGGCATAACCAGAGTGAAGCTTCGGCAGCTCAAGAACTTCCTGGTGATCGCCGAGACCGGCAGCCTGATGAAGGCCGCCCTGCATCTGGGCGTGGCGCAGCCCGCCCTCAGCCGGGATCTCCGACAACTGGAAGAGGAGCTTGCGACCCGCCTCTTCCACCGTGACGGACGCGGCGTCTCGCTGACGCGCGACGGCGCAGCATTCCAGGCTGCGATCGCCCCGCACATGGCAGGGCTCGACGCGGCGAAGCAGGCCCTGGTCGGCCGGCGTGCCGGCTATGCCGGCTCGATCCGCCTGGCCTGGACCGGCACGATCAGTATCCCGCTGGCGACGCCGATCATCTCGGCCTTCACCCAGCGCTTTCCCGAGATCGAACTGCACGCCCGCGGTGGATCGAGCCTCCACATCGCCGAATGGGTGGCGCGCGACGAGATCGACATTGGCATCTTCAATTCGGAACGCCCGGCCACCGGCGCGCTCGTCGAGACATTGGCCCGCGCGCCCCTGTTCCATGTCGCGCGAGCCGACGGACCAGTGCCACCGACCATCACCTTTGCGGAGGCCGCCGCCGGCCCTCTCTTCGTTCATAGCCGGCAGAATGCGCTCGGGCGCATCGTCGAGGCTTGCGCCCGCGAGCACGACATCCCCTTGAAGATCTATGCCGAGGTCGACGACTTCCTGGCGGTCCGGCCGATGATCGAGGAGGGGCGAGCGGCGGCGATCGTGCCGCGCAGCCTTCTCTCTGGCGACGATCCGGCAAGGCTAGCCGTACGGCGCGTGACGGAGCCGGACCTGACCTTGTATTTCCACCTCGCAGTCTCGAAGGTCAAACGCAGCCGCCCCGCAGTCGTTAGCCTGGCCGATGTCATCAGGTCCGCGGTCGCAGATGCGACCCAGGCCGGCCAGTTCGACGGCGAACTCCGGAATTGAGCAGACACGGCGCGTGCTCCTGCGAAGCTCCTCAGCAGGGATGACTAGGCAGCCTCGCCAGCGAGAAGCGCGCGAAAGGCCTGCTCGGGCCGACCGACATAGCGTTCCTTGTGCCGCAGCATGACGAAGTGGCGGGAGGGGATCTCCGCCGTGACTTCTGCGAGCAGGCCCGAGCCCAAGGCGTTGGCAACGACGAGCCTCGACATCAGGGCGGCAGCGGAACCTGCATCGACAGCCGTGCGCACGGCTTCGTTGGCGGGCAGTTCCAGCAGGACGTCGAGATCGGCGACCGAGCGCCCGGCGCCAGCGAGAACCGCCTCGAGCGCCTGCCGCGTCCCTGAACCCAGCTCGCGCAGGACCCAGGGACTTTCGATGAACTCCGCTGGATCGATCCGCGCCCTGCCCGCCCAGGGATGACCGGGCGCGACGACGATCGCCAGCTCGTCCGTCGCGACGGCCTCCTGCGCCAGCAGCGGATCGTCGATCTCGCCCTCGACGAAGCCGATATCGGCAAGACCATCATGGATGGCGGCCGCGACCGTCTCGGTATTGCCGATCACCAGCGGCGTCTCGATCCCCGGATGCCGGGCGCGAAACAAAGCGAGCTTTCGCGGCAGCCAATAATTGCCGACCGTCTGGCTCGCGGCCAGGGACAGCCGCCCGCGCTTCAGCCCGGCAAGGTCGGACAGGACCCGCTCGCCCGTCGCGGCGCGAGCGAGGATCGCGCGCGCCTCGGTCAGCAACAGGCGCCCCGCATCGGTCAGCACGATCCGGCGCCCGACCCGGTCGAACAGCTTCACCGCATGGCGATGTTCGAGGGCCGCAATCGCAGCGCTCGTTGCCGACTGCGTCAGGTTCAACTCTGCGGCCGCGCGCGTGACATGCTCGCGCTCGGCGACCGCGACGAAGATGCGAAGCTGTTCGAGTGTCATGGGCGTCGATCATTCCGCGCGGCCCCGAGCAGGCTCTGGCAAACACCCGGTTTCCGGCCGCAAGACAGGCCACACAAAGAATGATCGATTTTTCCGATTGAAACAAGAAAAACAACACGTTGGATTGCTTAAGCCAAATAGCCCAGAACCCGCGCATCCAATGGCCGGGTACTGTGATGACGCTCGAAAGCCCAGATCGGACGAGTTTGGTTGACCAGGCAGCCTCGGGCGCCAAGCGCATCGGCCCGGGCCTGCTGCTGTGCCTGGCCGTTTCGGTCGCCGCGCTTGGCGCCGAACATCTCGAAGCCTGGTTCTTCCAGCGCGCCTGGCTCGAAGCGCTCGTCCTGGCGATCCTGCTCGGCACCCTGGTCAGAAGCCTCTGGAAGCCCGATAGCCGCTGGCGCCCCGGCATCTCGTTCTCGGCGAAGACGCTGCTGGAGATCGCCGTCGTGCTGCTCGGCGCCTCCCTGAGCGCCGCCACGGTCGCCGCCACCGGCGCCCCTCTCCTCCTCGGCATCGCCGCCGTGGTCTTCGTCGCGATCGGCCTGAGCTACGGCATCGGCCGTCTGCTGGGGCTGTCGAAGCGGATGGCGATCCTCGTCGCCTGCGGCAATTCGATCTGCGGCAACTCGGCAATCGCCGCTACGGCTCCGGTCATCGGCGCCGATGGCGACGACGTCGCCGCCTCGATCGCCTTCACCGCGGTGCTCGGCGTCGTGGTTGTGCTTGGCCTGCCGCTGCTGATCCCGATGCTGGGCCTCAGCGTCCATCAGTTCGGCATCCTGTCGGGCCTGACGGTCTATGCCGTTCCCCAGGTCCTCGCCGCCACGGCGCCGGCAGGCGCCGCCGCGATCCAGATCGGCACCCTGGTCAAGCTGGTGCGCGTGCTGATGCTCGGGCCCGTCATCCTCGTGCTGTCGCTGCTGTCGAGCCGGCTGCGCGATGAGACCGACAAGCCGGTCGCGCAGAGGACGGCAGAGAATTCGGCGCCGCGCCCGATCGGGATCCATCGCCTCGTGCCCTGGTTCATCGTCGGCTTCGTGGTGATGGCGGCGCTTCGCTCGGCCGGGCTCATTCCGGCGGTCCTGCTGCCGCCGCTGGCCACCGTTGCGAATGTGCTGACGATCGTCTCGATGGCGGCGCTCGGGCTCAGCGTCGACATCCGCTCCGTCGCCAAGGCCGGCCCCCGCGTCACCGCCACGGTCGTCCTCTCGCTTCTCGCGCTCGGGGTGATCTCGCTCGGCCTCATTCGCCTGCTCGGGGTGGCCTGAGGCCGGCCCGTCAACGTGCGGTTCGCGAGGGGCTCGTCAGAACTGCAAACGCGGTCGCTGTCGCGATCAGGACGATAGCCAGAAAGACCATGACCGCGCCGACGCCGAAACTCGCGGCGATCGGCCCCGTGCCGGATTGAAGAATGGCGGCACCCGCGAAGAACGCGAGATTGACGGCCGCAAGCGCCTTTCCGACATTCTCCGGGGCGACGACGACCCGTGCCATCGCGAACAGGAGCGGCTGCGACGCCAGCGCTGCGCCGAGCACGAAGAACGCAGCGACATCGAAGCCCGGCGGGAGTTGCGCCACTCCCACTGCGCTCGACAGAAGGCCACTCGGTCCGCCGGCGGCGACCGCCAGCAAGACAGCGGCTGCGACGAGATGGGTCAGCGTCAGGACGAGCCGGCGGTGGCCGAAACGCCGGTCCGCGATACCGTAGAGCATCGGGCCGGCGACGAGCGCGAGCGTCAGGGGCAGCAGGGCGTTGCCCGCTTCCAGCCGGGAGACATGCTTGATCTCCATCAGCCAGACGCCGCCCCAGAGCCCTCTTATCGCGATCCCCGCAGCGAAGGAGGCGAAAGCGAGGATCACGACGCCCCGCACGGCCGGCGAGAGGCCGATCCTGACGACCTGCCGCGCCTCGGAGCGCAGCGTGGCCTTGCGCTCGCTCGTGTCCGGTGCGGCTTTCGGCACGGTCAGCCAGACGAGAAAGGCAACGGTCACCGCCAGTGCGGCGGAGAGGCCGAAGCCGGTGCGCCAGCCATGGTGCTCGACGAGCCAGGCCATGGGACTCGCCGAGAGGAGCATCCCCGAATTGCCGACGCCCTGGATCAGGCCGGACCACAAGCCGAACTTCTCGGCCGTGAGCGTCTTGGCGGCCAATGTCATCGGGCAGAGCAGCATGCCGCAGCAGCCGATGCCGAGAATGATCTGGGCGATCAGGAAGCCTGCCGCGCCCCCGATGCAGGCGGCCAGCACGGCTCCGATGGTCACGATCGCGAAAAGCGTCAGCGAGACCGAACGGACGCCATAGCGGTCAAGAGCGACGCCGACCGGGATCTGGCCGGCGGCGAAGGCGAAGTGATAGGCCCCCGTCAGGCTGGCCAGCGTATCGGGCGAAACCGCGAGGTCGGCAGCGATGACGTCCGCGGCAACCCCGGGCAGGGTTCGCAGCAAGTTGGAGAGCATGTGCCCCAACGCGAGGACGAGCAGCGGCGTGCCGAACAGGAATGCGTTGCGGACAGCGCTTCCCTCAGGCTGTCCGCGGGTGTCCGCGATGGACGTCACGATGTCCTCGCTTGTCTGACGTTCTGGACGAGTTTCATGGCGGGGCGCTTCTCCGATGCCACCATATGAACCTGCGGCGGAAACGCCGGCAGATGGATTGAGGCATGGCGGCCCGTCATTTGCGCCGCGTCCGGCAGATGCGGCGGCAGCTAGCCGCCGGTCTGCGTCCGCTGCCCTGCTGCCAGCCTGGCCTCCAGCCACAGGCTGTAGCGGGAGGCGCAGAAGCAGACGATGAAGTAGACTAGGGCAGCGAAGACATAGGCTTCCCGGTAGAAGCCGAGCCAGTTCGGATCCGTCGCCGAGACGCGCGCCGTGTTCAGGAAGTCGAACATGCCGATGATGATCACCAGCGTGGTGTCCTGGAAGATGCCGATCGCCAGATTGACGAGTGGCGGGATCACCGCACGCAGAGCCTGCGGCAGCACGACGAGGCGCATCGTCCGCCAATAGGACAGGCCCAGCGCCTTCGCCGCCTCGTATTGGCCTGCCGGAACAGCCTGCAAACCACCGCGGACGACCTCGGCGAGATAGGCGGCGACGAACAGCGCCAGCGCCACCTCGGCCCGCAGGAACTTGTCGATCGCCGAGCCGGCCGGAAGCATCAGCGGGAACAGCAGCGTCGCGGCATAGAGCACCGCGATGAAGGGCACGCCGCGCAGCACCTCGATGAAGATAATGCAAAGGAGCCGTACGCCGCCCATCGTCGAGCGGCGGCCCAATGCCAGCAGGATCGCCAGCGGAAAAGCGCCCGCGAATGCGCCGATCGCCAGCAGGAAAGTGACCGGCAGCCCGCCCCAACGCTCCGTCGGCACGAACTCACCGGCGGGCCAGCCAAGCAGGAGCAGCGGCACGCCGAGCAGCGCGGCTCCCCAGAGAATGAGCAGGCGCCGCCCCCAGTATCCCGGCCAGGCAGTGACACCGAGCAGCGCCAGCATGAGGAGCAGCGCCAGTCCGGCCCGCCAGTGCAGATGCGGCGGATAGAAGCCGAAGGTGATAAAGCGCAGTTTCTCGCCGATGAAGGCCCAGCACGCTCCTGTCCCCGCCGCCGCGCAGGCAGCAGCATCACCTTGCCAGACCGCATCGACGATGGACCAGCGCAGGAAGGGCGGTGCGAGCCATAGTATGAGAAAGGCGACCCCGAATGTGATCGCGATATTGGTACGCGAGCCGACGAGGCCATCGCGCAGCTTGCGCCAGCGCTCGCTTCGCGGGGCGAGTGCAGCCTCCTCCGTCATTGCGCTCATGCGGCGGACCGCTCCCGCAGCGCCCAGCGCCGGTTATAGGCGTTCATCGCGATGGAAACGGCCAGACTCAGCGCAAGGTACGCCAGCATCATCACCAGGATGGCTTCGAGCGCTTGTCCGGTGGTGTTGGCGGTGGTGTTGAGGATGTTGACCAGATCGGGGAAGCCGATGGCGACCGCCAGGCTCGAATTCTTGGTCAGGCTGAGATAGCTCGACGTCATCACCGGGATGATGACGCGCAGGGCCTGCGGCAGCACGATCAGCCGCATGATCCGGCCATAGGACAGGCCGAGCGCCCGGCCCGCCTCCCACTGCCCTGCCGAAACGGAGAGGATGCCGGCACGAACGGTCTCGGCGATGCTGGCCGACGTGTTGACGACGAGCGCGATCAGCAGGGCCATGAATTCCGGCGAGAGCGAGATGCCGCCCCGGATATTGAAGCCGGCCAGCCTCGGCAGATCAATCGCTGGCGTGGCACCGAAAGCGGCGGCAATCGCCACCGGCAATATCGCCGCGGCAAGGATCAGTGCCGCACTCCGCTTGAAGTTCGAGCGGCCGGTCCGGCGCGCTCGCCATTTCAGCGCGGCGCCGACCAGCACGGCGAGCAGGAAGCTGCTCGTCAGGATCGCCGGGGTCACGCCGTCATCGGCGATGAAGGGAAAGAAAAAGCCGCGATTGCTGAGCAGGACGCCGGGCAACGGCGCCAGTGCCTGTCGTGGCCCGGGCAAGGCGTGGAACAGCGCGTTCCAGAAGAAGATCTGCAGCAGCAATGGCGTGTTGCGAACGATCTCGACATAGGCCTGCACCAGGCGCGACAGCAGCGGGTTCGACGAGAGCCTGGCAATGCCGAGCGCGACACCGAGGATGGTGGCGAGGATGCAGCCAGCCAGCGAGACGCGCACGGTGTTGAGCAGACCAACGGTGATGGCGCGCAGATAGCTGTCGCCGGCCGAATAGGCGATCAGCCCCTCGCCGATCTCGAAATTGGCGGCGTGGCCGAGGAAGCCGAAGCCGGGCGTCAGGCCGACCCGCGCCATGTTGTGTACGAGGTTGCCGCCGAGCAGCGCGAAGCCGAGACCGACGATCGCGAAGATCGCGAGCTGCGTCAGCGGCTTCTCACCCCACCATTCGGTCAGCGCACGCACGAAGCCGGGCCCTTTCGGGCCCGGCACGGCCGCCTGCAAGGATGCGGGAGAATTCATCCCTGGGCAGCGACGCTCAACGGAACGGCGGCGAATAGAGCAGCCCGCCCTGCGACCACGGCTGGTTGTAGCCGCGCTCGAAGCCGACCTTGCTCTTCTTGCCGATATTGCGCTCGAAGATCTCGCCGTAGTTCCCGACCGCCTTGACGATGTTGTAGGCAAACTTCGGATCGAGCTCGAGCGCTTCGCCGAGCGACTTGTCGACGCCGAGGAAGCGCTTGATGCCGGGATCCTCGCTCTTCAGGAACTCGTCGATATTGGCCTGGGTGATGCCGTATTCCTCGGCCTGGATCGTGGCGTAGACGGTCCAGTTGACGATCTCGAGCCAGCGATCGTCGCCCGAGCGGACAGCCGGAGCCAACGGCTCCTTCGACAGGCGCTCCGGCAGCAGCACATAGTCGTCCGGCTTGCCGAGCTGGATGCGGCGCAAGGCGAGGTCCGAGGCATCCTGGGTCAGCGCATCGACGCGGCCGGATTCAAGCGCGTTGACGAACTCCTTGGTCTCCTCGATCACCACCGGCTTGAAGCTCTTCTTCGTCTTGCGGAAGAAGTCGGCGATGTTGAGTTCGCCGGTCGTGCCGCTCTGGATGCCGATCGTGGCGCCGTCGAGTTCGGCTGCCTTGCTGACGCCGAGCGCCTTCTTCACCAGCAAGCCCTGGCCGTCATAGAAGACGATCGGGCCGAAATGGAAGCCGAGCTTGAAGGAGCGCGTCGCCGTCTGGGTGACGCCCGAGAGCAGGATGTCGAACTCGCCGGCCTGCAGCGCCGGCAGCCGCTGCTGCGGCGAGGACGAGGTGAAGCTGACCTTCTCGGCATCACCGAACACGGTCACCGCCAGCGCCCGGCCGAAATCGACGAAGAAGCCCTGCCATTTGCCATTGCTGTCCGGCGCGAAGAAGCCCGGCGAAGTGCCGACGCCAACCTTGATGGAGCCGCGCTGCTTGATCGCGTCGAGCGTTGGCCCGGCCCAGGCGGCGGTGCCCGCCAGCAACCCGGCCAGCACGACGGAATAGCCCAGCCCACGTCCGAGCCTGTTGGATGTCACGAGCATGATGATCCTCTCGATGTGAGCGCTCGCGAATGGACGTCGAGCCAGAAAAATAACTCACAATATTAATGGATAATTCAAAAGACCGTTCCTTATGTCAAATAGAATGTTCTTTTTAAGAAACGATATCGACGAAAAGAAATTCCCGCAAAGCAGGCTCACGGAGAAGAGGTTTTCGCCATTGTCATCGACGAAGGGAGCCTCCAGGACAAAGAGTGGCCCGACTCGGAGCAAGATGCCGAAGCAGTTGGATCCGGAGAACAGATTTCCTCCATCACTGGAATAATTAGTCTATTAATTTAATTGACTAATTGACCTCCTGCCCTAGCCTTTTGGGCCTGGAGGCGAGCATGACCCGTACCCGACAGCTCCATCTCAACGTCAATATCCTGCATGGCGGCTTCTACGCCTCGGCCTGGCGGGCGCCGCAGGCCGATCCGCGCGCCAGCATCGATGTCGATCACTATGTCCGCACCGCGAAGATCGCCGAGCGCGGCAAGCTCGACGCGATGTTCCTCGCCGACCAGCCGGCGCTGGAGGACAGGGCCGAGGAGAAAAGCTTCAACGGGCTGGAGCCGACGATCACGCTGGCGGCGGTCGCCGGGGCGACGAGCCATCTCGGGCTGATCGCCACGGTCTCGACGAGCTACAACGAGCCCTACAACATCGCCCGCCGCTTCCAGTCGCTCGACCTGCTCAGCGGCGGCCGGACGGGCGTCAATCTGGTCACGACCGCGAATGGCGCGGCGTCCGCCAATTTCGGCCAGAGCGTGATGGAGCATGGCCGCCGCTATGCCCGCGGCCAGGAATTCGCCGAAGTGCTGCTCAAGCTCTGGGACAGCTGGGAGGACGGAGCTTTCGTCGGCGACAAGGCCAGCAACACCCTGCTCGACAAGCACAAGATCCACCGGATCGAACACGAGGGCGAGTTCTTCAAGGTCGCCGGCCCCCTGAGCCTGCCGCGCTCGCCGCAGGGCCACCCGCTCATCGTGCAGGCCGGCGGCTCCGAGGACGGCCGCGACTTCGCCGCGCGCTACGCCGACGCCGTCTTCAGCGTCGGCGAGGACGAGGAATTGTCACTGGCCTATATCGGCGACCTGCGCCGCCGTGCCGTCGCGAACGGCCGCGATCCCCGCTCGATCGTTGCCTTGCCCGGGCTGGGCACGCTGATCGCCTCGACCGAAGCGGAAGTGCACCGGCGCGAGGAAGAGCTCGGTTCGCTGATCAATCTCAACTATGCGGTGCGCCGCATCAGCGGGACCTTCGGGCAGGACCTGTCGCATCTCGATCTCGATGCGCCCTTCCCCGACCTGCCGATTCCGCCCAATGGCGGCATCACCTTCGCGAGGGCGACACTCAACTTCGCCCGCAAGGGCAACCTCACCTTCCGTCAGCTGATCCACAAGCTCGGCGGCGGCATCGGCCACCGGGTCGTGGTCGGCACGCCGGAAGCGGTCGCCGACGATCTCGAAGCCTGGTTCCGCAGCGGCGCAGCCGACGGCTTCAACCTGATGCCGGACGTGCTGCCCGACGGGCTCGAGATCTTCGTCGATCACGTCGTGCCGATCCTGCAGAAGCGCGGCCTGTTCCGCACCGAGTACCGCGAGACGACGCTGCGCGAGCGCTTCGGCCTGCCGCGCCCGACAAGCCGCTACGCCGAGAGCGAGCGGCGCAGCGCCTGACCTCTCCCTCCCGACCGCCGGGCGCAGCAGCCCGGCCTTTTTCACGGAACGCAAACCCATGTCAGAATTCCGCCCTTCGCGGCGCCAACTCCTCGCAGCCGGCGGCCTCCTCGTCGTCACGCCGGCCGGCCTCGTTCCGGAGGCCCTCGCCCAGGCGCAACTCGCCGCGAGCCCGAAGCGTGGCGGCGTGCTGACGGCGCTGATCGATCCCGAGCCGACCGCCCTGCTCTCGGCGGTGAACGTCTCGGGGCCGACCTCCTTCGTCAGCCCCAAGGTGCATGAAGGCCTGCTCGACTATGATTTCGACCTGACGCCGAAGCCGCAGCTCGCCACCCATTGGGAAACCAGCGAGGACGGGCTCTCCTACAGCTTCAAGCTCCGGCAGGGCGTGAAATGGCATGACGGGCGCGACTTCACCGCCGATGACGTCGCCTTCTCGCTGTTCTTCCTCAAGGCGCACCACGCCCACAACCGCAGCACCTTCGCCAATCTCGCCGAGGTCAGGACGCCCGATCCGCACACCGCGATCGTCGTCTTCTCGAAGCCGGCGCCCTATTTCCTGACGGCGCTGATCGCCTCGCAGGCACCGATCATCCCCAAGCACCTGTTCGAGGGCAAGGACCCGATCACCAACCCCGCCCACAACAACCCGGTCGGCACCGGCCCCTTCGTCTTCAAGGAGTGGGTGCGCGGCAGCCATATCCTCTACGAGCGCAATCCGAACTACTGGGACCAGCCCAAGCCCTATGTCGACCGGCTGATCGTCCGGGTCGTCACCGATCCGGCCGCACGCGCCGCCGCGCTCGAATCCGGCACGGCCGACATCTCCGGCGACAATCCTGTGCCGCTCGCCGAAGTCTCGCGCTTCACCAAGCTGCCCAATCTGGCGGTCGAGGAAAAAGGCTCCGCCTATTCCGGCGACATCAACCAGCTCGTCTTCAACCTCGACAATCCCTATCTCAAGGAGCGCAAGGTCCGGCAGGCGATCGCCCATGCGATCGACAAGAAGGCCTATCTCGACATCGTCTGGTACGATTTCGGCGAGATCACCAACGGCCCGGTCGTGCCGGCGCTGAAGCAGTGGGCCGCCACCGACCTGCCGGTCTACGCCTTCGATCCCAAGCGTGCCGAGGCGCTGCTCGACGAGGCCGGCTTCAAGCGCGGCGCCGGCGGCATCCGCTTCAAGCTCACCAACGACTACCTGCCCTATGGCGAAAACTTCAAGCGCGGCTCTGAATTCATCAAGCAGGCGCTGGCGCGCATCGGCATCGAGGTGACGATCCGCGGTCAGGACTTCGCCAGCTATATCCGCCGCGTCTACACCAATCGCGACTTCGATTTCGCCAATGCCTGGCTGAGCAATTACTTCGACCCGACGGTCGGCGTGCAGCGGCTGTTCTGGACGCAGAACATCAAGAAGGGCACGCCGTTCTCGAACGGGGCGAACTACAGCAATCCCGAGGTCGACGCGCTGTTCGAGGCCGCGGCAGTCGAGCCCAATGTCGAGAAGCGCCGGGAGTTGCTGCGCAAGGTCCAGCATCTCCTGGTCCACGACCTGCCGCATTACGACCTGATCGCGCAGAAAAACCTCACCGTCTTCAACAAGCGCGTGAAGAACCACACCGTTTCCGCCAACGGACTGCGCGCGAACTTCGCCGACGTCTATATCGAAAGCTGAGATCGATGGGTGCCTTTCAAACGCCGAGCGCTGCCAGTCTCCTGTCGCCAGCACTCACTCTCCCCGCAGCGGCAAGGCCGGACGAGCTCGCCGCAGTCTTCGCCGAGATCGCGCTGACCTCGTCCGAGCGTGATGCCCGGCGCGAGCATCCTTTCGATCTCCTGACAAAGCTGAGGGCCCTGCGCTTCGGCGCCCTGCGGCTTCCCGAGAGCGACGGCGGTGCCGGCGCCTCCTGGCGCGAAGTTCTCGGCGCCCTCGTGCGGCTCGGCGAGGCTGATTCCAGCGTTGCCCACATCTTCCGCAACCATTTCTTCGTGACCGAACGCTTCATCACCGGCCGCGAGCCCGGCTACAACCCGGCCTGGCGCAAGGCGGTGGCAAGCGGCGCCCTCATCGGCCTCGCCACCACCGAGCTCGACCGCAAGCAGACCGGTGGACGTGGCGATCTCAAGACCCGGCTGACGCGCGACGGCGACGGCTATCGCCTCGACGGCACCAAGTTCTACAGCACCGGCACGCTCTATGCCGATCTGACATTGGTCCGGGCGATCTCGCCCGAGGGCGAGGATGTCTCGCTGATCATCCCGACCGATCGCGAAGGCATCGAGCGCCTGGACGACTGGGACGGCATCGGCCAGCGCGTGACCGGCACGGGAACCACCAATTTCCACGGCGTACGGGTCGAGGCCGACGAGTTGCTGACGGATGCGACGCCCTATGTCCAACCCTTCGCCAGCACGATCGCGCAGACGATCGTGACAGCGGTCAATGCCGGCGTACTCCGCGCAGTCCTGCGCGATGCCAAGTCCCTGCTGCTGAGCCGCAAGCGGAATTTCTATTACGCGCTCACGGAAACGCCGCATGAGGACCCGCTGCTGCAGCAGACGATCGGCCGGATCGCCAGCGAAGCCTTCGTCGCCGAGCTCGGCATCCTCGCCGTGGGCGACGCGCTCGACGTGGTCGCCGCGCTCAGGGCTGCAAACCCGGACGATGCCCGCCTGCCTGCGCTTGTCCACGAGGCCTCGCTGACCGCCGCGAAGACCAAGGTCGTGGTCGACGAATTCGCGCTGCGCTCCTCGACCGCGCTGTTCGATGTCGGCGGGGCTTCGGCCGCGACGCTGCGGCAGAATCTCGACCGGCACTGGCGCAATGCCCGCACCCTCTCCTCGCACAATCCCGCCAGCTACAAGGCGCTGGCGCTCGGCGCCTACGAGCTCAAGGGCACTCCGCTGCCGGCGCTCGGCTTCTTCTGAGATCGACCGATGTCACGGCCGGCAACCGGAGCCGGCCCCTGCTTCCACCTGAATGGACATTCTTCATGACCGACTACCGTCCGCTTGGACGCACGGATCTGCGCGTCTCCGCCATCACGCTCGGCACCATGACCTGGGGCCAGCAGAACACGGAGACGGACGGGCACGCCCAGCTCGACCGCGCCCTCGACGCCGGCATCAACTTCATCGACACGGCCGAGAGCTACTCGATCCCGCCGCGCGCGGAGACGCAGGGCTCGACGGAGCGCATCATCGGCACCTGGCTGAAGGCGAGCGGCAAGCGCGACAGGATCATCCTCGCCTCCAAGGTCGCCGGCCCCGGTGACCGCAACTATCTGCGCAAGGACGGCAGCCAGCCCCGCCTTGACAGGAAGAACATCGATGAAGCCATCGACGCCTCGCTGAAGCGCCTGCAGACCGACTATCTCGATCTCTACCAGTTGCACTGGCCCCACCGGAACGTCCCGCTCTTCGGCGGCGGCTCGCATGCTCCCAATCGCGGCGGCGACGGCTCGGAGGTGGCGATCGAGGAGACGCTGGATGCACTCGACGGCTTGGTGAAGTCCGGCAAGATCCGCCATATCGGCCTGTCGAACGAGACCGCCTGGGGCCTGTCCCGCTTCCTGCACCTTTCGGAGACGCGCGGCTTGCCGCGGGTCGCCAGCGTCCAGAACGCCTACAACCTGCTGAACCGCACCTATGAGGTCGGACTCGCCGAATTCCACGAGCGCGAGCAGGTCGGCCTGCTCGCCTATTCGCCGCTCGGACAGGGCTTCCTCACCGGCAAGTACCAGCGCGGCGCCCGCCCGGCCGGAACCCGCACCACCCTGTTCGAGCGCGGCCAGCGTTATCAGAAGCCGGGCACCGAGGCGGCGATCGAGAGCTATCTCGCCATTGCCCGCGACTTCGGCCTCGACCCCGCTCAGCTCGCCATCGCCTATGTCGCAAGCCGGCCCTTTGTGACGTCCGCGATCATCGGTGCCACGACCCTAGCCCAGCTCGATGCCGATCTCGCTGCGCTCAAGGTGAAGATCACACCCGAGATCGAGGCGCGGATCGATGCGGCCCATCAGCTCCATGGCAGCCCGGCGCCATGAGGGCGCGCAGCCCATCGTCTCTTAAAGAGAACGATATCGATCGATCTTCGTGAAGACGCTTCTCTGAGGCTGAGCAATGCAAGTAGAACTAGCCACAAAAGATAAATCTTCCGTGGCTACGGCGCTCCAGACAACGAAACACTCCTCCAGTTTGTTCTTTAAAAAGAACATTCTCGTTGACGCCTGCGCCGTTGAACCACAAGCTTCGGCATGGTTCAGCGCGACCTGAGACAAAGGTCGCAGCGGCATTTTCAGGAGTTCGACATGGCGATTTGGAAGAAGCTGTCGCGCCGGCAGGCAGCAGCCTTGATGGTCGGTACGGCCCTCTCCTTCAGCCTTGCCGGCCCGGCGTCCGCCACAGAGGGTCAGCTGCGCATCGCCAAGCAGTTCGGCGTCGTCTATTTGCTGCTCGACGTCGCCGCCGAGCAGAAGCTGATCGAGAAGCACGGCAAGGCGGCCGGCGTCGATATCAAGGTCGAATTCACCCAGCTCTCCGGCGGCGCGGCGGTGAACGATGCGCTGCTTTCAGGCTCGATCGAGATCGCCAGCGCCGGCGTCGGCCCTCTCTTCACACTGTGGGATCGCACCAAGGGCAAGCAGAACGTCAGGGGCGTCGCCTCGCTCGGCAATTTCCCCTACTATCTCGTCACCAACAATCCGAACGTGAAGACGATCGCCGACTTTACCGACAAGGACAGGATCGCCCTGCCCGCCGTCGGTGTCTCCGTGCAGTCGCGCATCCTGCAATGGGCCTCGGCCAAGCTCTGGGGCGACAAGGAGTTCGCCAAGCTCGACAAGATCAGCGTCGCCCTGCCCCATCCCGAGGCCGCCGCCGCGATCATCAAGGGCGGTACCGAGATCACCGGCCATTTCGGCAATCCGCCCTTCCAGGAACAGGAGCTGGCCGAGAACCCGAACGCCCGCATTGTGCTCAAATCCTACGACGTCCAGGGCGGGCCGGCCTCTTCGACCGTGCTCTATGGCACCGAGAAATTCTACAAAGACGCACCGAAGACCTATCGCGCTTTCCTCGACGCGCTCGACGAAGCCGCGAAGTTCATCACCAGCAACCCCGAGCAGGCCGCCGACATCTACCTCAAGGCTAATGGCGGCAAGGGCGACCGCAAGCTGCTGCTCCAAGTCATCAGGAATCCCGAGGTGACCTTCAAGGTCGAGCCGCAGAACACGCTCGGCCTCGGCCAGTTCCTGCATCGCGTCGGCGCGATCAAGAACGAGCCCAAGGCGCTGACGGACTATTTCTTCACCGACCCGCGCATCGCCGCGGGCAGCTGAGCGCCGGCCATGACGCTCGTCGCCGACGAACTCCTGCGCGACAGCTCGGTCGCCGAGATCCGACAGGCGCGCGCGGCGCAGGGTGCGTCAGCAGCAGCAACGCCTGACGCCAGCGCTGGCCCGCTCCTTCAAGTCGACGGCGTCAGCCTCGAATACCGCACGGCCGAGACGATCGTGCGCGCCACCCACCGGGTCGGCTTCGATGTCCATGAAGCCGACCGCTTCGTGCTGCTCGGCCCGTCCGGCTGCGGCAAGTCGACCCTGCTCAAGGCCGTCGCCGGCTTCATCGCACCAGTCGAGGGCAAGATCAGGCTCAGCGGGCGGCCAATCCGTGGGCCGGGGCCTGACCGCATCGTCGTCTTCCAGGAATTCGACCAGCTCCCGCCCTGGAAGACGGTGCTGCAGAACGTCGCCTTCCCGCTCACAGCCTCGCGTACTCTTCCGCGCCGCGAAGCGCTGGAACGGGCCCACCACTATGTCGAGAAGGTCGGGCTCGCCAAATTCGCCGACAGCTATCCGCACCAGCTCTCCGGCGGCATGAAGCAGCGCGTCGCCATCGCTCGCGCCCTCGCCATGCAGCCGAGCATCCTGCTGATGGACGAGCCCTTCGCCGCGCTCGACGCACTGACCCGGCGCCGGATGCAGGAGGAATTGCTGGCGCTCTGGGACGAGGTCCGCTTCACCCTGCTCTTCGTCACCCATTCGATCGAGGAGGCGCTGATCGTCGGCAACCGCGTCGCGGTGCTCTCACCCCATCCCGGCCGACTGCGGGCCGAGTTCAACAGCCACGAATTCGATCTCGCCAGCACCGGCGGCGCTCCATTCCAGGCCGCCGTACGGCGCCTGCACGAGCGGCTATTCGAGCATGAGCAGGCCGGCGCCGGAGAGGCAACGCCGTGAGCCTCGCCCAGCCACCGATCCGGCCGGAATATGACCAGCCGCTGCCGCCCTTTGTCGCAACCGTCGTCGAGCGCCCGCGCCCCTTGCTCGAGCGCCTCGCCGGACAGGGCTGGCTGCGCAAGGGCCTGATCCTGGTCGTGCTGGCGCTCCTCTGGGAGGCGCTGGCGCGCTGGCAGGACAACGAGCTCCTGCTGCCCACCTTCCTCGCCACGGTGCAGGCCCTGTTTGAGGGGCTGGCGAGCGGCGAGCTGATCGAGCGGGCCCGGCTCTCGTTGATCGTACTGGCGCAGGGCTATGCGGCGGGGCTGACGCTCGCCTTCCTGCTGACGACGCTGGCGATCTCGACTCAAGTCGGCCGCGACCTGCTCTCAACCCTGACGGCAATGTTCAACCCGCTGCCGGCGATCGCGCTCCTGCCGCTGGCGCTGCTCTGGTTCGGCCTCGGCTCCGGCAGCCTGATCTTCGTGCTGATCCATTCGGTGCTCTGGCCGGTGGCGCTCAACACCTTCGCCGGCTTCCAGGGCGTGCCCGACACGCTGCGGATGGCCGGCCGCAATTACGGGCTCAGCGGCCTGCGCTATGTCTTCGGCATCCTCGTGCCGGCGGCGCTGCCGGCGATCCTGTCCGGCCTCAAGATCGGCTGGGCCTTCGCCTGGCGCACGCTGATCGCCGCCGAGCTGGTCTTCGGCGCCTCATCGGGACGCGGCGGCCTCGGCTGGTACATCTTCCAGAACCGCAACGAGCTTTACACCGACAAGGTCTTCGCCGGCCTGCTGCTGGTGATCCTGATCGGCCTCATCGTCGAGAACCTCGTCTTCGCGGCGATCGAGAAGGCGACGATCCGGCGCTGGGGCATGGCGCGCTGATGCCACTCTCGCTCGCACTGACCCATGCCTTTCTGCACGGATATCCGTCCATGACCGCTGCCCTGCACTTCGTCGACGTTCCTTCCTCCGCGATCTCCGAGGCCTCCGCCGGAGACGATCCGAAGGCCTTGCTGCGGGCGCGCTATCGCACCGAAGGGCAGCCGGAGCCGGCGCACTGGAACGAGGTCATCGGCCAGATCCTGGCGCATCGCTCGGTGCGCTCCTACAAGCCCGATCCATTGCCTGAAGGCACAATCGAGACGCTGGTCGCGGCGGGACAATCCGCCGCCAGCTCGTCCAACCTGCAGACCTGGAGCGTGGTCGCCGTCTCCGATCCCGCCCGCAAGGCGCGGCTCGCCGAGGTCACCGGCAATCAGAAGCACATCCTGCAGGCCCCGACCCTGCTGGTCTTCCTCGCCGATCTCAACCGGCTGGATGCGCTCGGAGCCGCTCGCGACCATGCAGTCGATGCGCTCGACTATCTCGAGACGTTGTTCGTCGCGATCATCGACGCAGCACTCGCCGCGCAGAACGCCGTGCTGGCCGCTGAGAGCCTCGGCCTCGGCACGGTCTATATCGGCGCCCTGCGCAACGATCCCGAACGGGTGGCGAAAGAGCTCGGCCTGCCGCCGAAGGTGTTTCCCGTCTTCGGCCTCTGCCTCGGCTATCCCGCCCCCGAGGTCGTCACCGGCATCAAGCCACGCCTCTCGCCCGCCCTTGTCCTCCATCGCGAGCAATACGGCGCCGGCTACGCGCCTGAGCCGGTCGCAGCCTATGACGCGGCGATCCAGGATTTCCAGAGCGAGCAGCGGATTCCGCAGGTGCCCTGGTCGCGCCAGGCGCTCGCACGCGTCGCCGGGCCGCAATCCCTGAGCGGGCGCGACCGCATGCGCGATGCGCTGACTGCACTCGGCTTCGCGCTGCGCTGAGGTGTCTCCGCGGCCGCGGCGCTATAATGGTGACGTGAAACGAAATGGCGGAGCCCCGCCTCGGCGGGATCGACGATGAGCTGGATCGACGTCACCTATCACCTGCGCGGCTCGCCCGAGGATGCCCAGGCGCGTGCCCGGGCGATCGCTGTCGAGCAGAGCATCGAGATGCCGCCCGAGGCGGTCGACGATCCCTTCGTCCTCGGCGAGGTCCTCGGGCGTGTCGTCGCGGTCGAGCCCGAAGGCAACGGCCTGCATGCGATCCGCATCCTGCTCTCCGCCGCCACGATGGGCGACGATGCCGGGCAGCTCCTCAACATGCTGTTCGGCAACTCCTCGCTGCATGATGACCTGACGCTCGCCGAATTCGCCTTGCCACCCGAGCTGCGTGCCGGGTTCGGCGATGGCCCGCAGATCGGGCTCGACGGCCTGCGCCAGCGCGTCAATGCGGCCGGGCGTGCCCTGACCTGCTCGGCCCTGAAGCCACAAGGATTGCCGCCGGAGGAACTCGCGCGCCTGGCCGAGGCCTTCGCGCTCGGCGGCATCGACTATGTCAAGGACGATCACGGGCTGGCGACGCAAGCCTACAGCCCATTCCCGCAACGCGTCGTGGCCTGCGCCGCGGCGGTGCGTCGCGCCAGCGCCCACACCGGCCATCCGACCCGCTATGTCCCGAGCCTCTCCGGCAGCCTCGACGCCGTGCGTGAGCAATTGCGCATCATCGGCGAGGAGGGGCTCGACACGGCGATGGTCGCGCCAGCGATCCTCGGCCTTTCCAATGTCCAGCAGCTCAGGCGGGATCATCCGGATATCGCATTCCTCGCCCATCCCAGCCTGGCCGGCGCGGCGCGGATCGACCCGGCCTGCCTGACGAAGCTCTGGCGACTCGCCGGCGTCGACGCGATGATCTTCCCCAATCACGGCGGCCGCTTCGGCTATTCCGTGCAGGCTTGCCAGCGTATCGCGCAGGCTGCGCTCGCGCCCGAGCCCGGGCTCGCAGCGATCGCCCCGGTGCCGGCCGGCGGCATGAGCGTGGCGCGGGTGCCGGAGATGCTCGACTTCTACGGCCGCGACGTCATGCTGCTGATCGGCGGCAACCTGCTCGCCAAGCGCGACAGATTGAGCGAGGCCACGGCCGCGTTCGTCGCCACGGTCCATCAGCACTCGCAAACGCAAGCCCTGGCACAAGCCCATGCCTGACGCGACCAAGGATGTTCCCAACCTGCGCCGGCAGGAAGACGGCTTCGCCTGGCAGGGCGTCGAGCGGCTCGCCTACAAGCAGGATGGCGATGCGCCCTTCCGCGACGTCTCGCGCCAGATCCTGTTCTCGCGAGCCGATCTTGCCGGCGAGCTGCGCTATTTCGAGATCGGCCCGGGCGGTCACACCACGCTGGAGCGCCACGGCCATGTCCATGGCGTCATGATCGTGCGCGGTCGTGGCCGCTGCCTCGTCGGCTCCGAAGTGAGCGAGATCGGCCCGCTCGATCTCATCACCATCCCCGGCTGGACCTGGCACCAGTTCCGGGCCGCCCCTGGCGAGCCGCTCGGCTTCCTTTGCCTGGTCGATGCCACCCGCGACCGCCCGGTGCTGCCGACGGCAGAGGAGCTTGCCATCTTGCGCGCCACTCCGGAGATCGCAGCCTTCCTCGACGGCTGAACCGCAGCCGAAGCACCATCGCCCGGGCAGCCCCCTGCAATCCCCTCGCCTTGCAGTTCCCGGAAAATAGATCGATATACTGTACTTCTAAGCGGGGGACGGGCTGTGCTGACCAACAAGGGCAAATACGGCATCAAGGCCATGGTCCATCTCGCCAAGCTCGAGGCTGGCGAGACCGCGCAGATCGCCGAGATCGCGCAGCGCAACAACATCTCGAAGAAGTTTCTCGACGCCATCCTGCTGGACCTTCGCAATGCCGGCATGCTGCGCAGCAAGAAGGGGCCGGGCGGTGGCTATGCGCTGGCGAAACCAGCCCGGACCATCAAGGTCGGCGCCGTCATCCGGGCGCTGGAGGGGCCGATCGCGCCGATCGATTGCGCCAGCCAATCGGCCTTCAAGCCGTGCCAGGATTGCGGAGACATCGGAGCCTGCGTCGTCCGTGGGGTGATGCGCGAGGTGCGCGACGCCATGGCGGCGGTCGTCGACAACACCACGATCGCCGATCTCGTCAGCCGCGCCGCAGCCCACAAGCCGGAGATCGACTTCGCGATCTAAAATCTATTTCTTTAGTAGACAAATTATCACAAGAACCTATTTTCGATCGGAGCGGAAACCGCACTCCGGTGAAATCATGAATCAACAGTTCGCCCCGCCCGTCGCCGCCGATATCCATTCCGACGCGTTCAAGGCGGTGATGCGCAATGTCGCGGGCGCGGTCAGCATCATCACCGCCTCGCATGGCGGCGAGCGCGCCGGCCTGACCGCGACATCGCTGACCGCCCTTTCGGCCGAGCCGCCGACCGTGATCGTCTGCATCAATCGCGGCGCCTCGGCCTGGCCGAAGATCGAGGCGGCCGGCCATTTCGCGATCAATGTCCTGGCCGCCCGCCACCAGGCGATCGCCGACCGCTTTGCCGGTCGCGGCGGCTTCAAGGGCGAAGCCCGCTTTGCCGACGGCGACTGGACGACACTCGTGACCGGAGCCCCGACCCTCGTCGGCGCTCTCGCCGTCCTGGATTGCGAGACAGACGAGGCGATCGAGCGTCACTCGCATACGATCCTGATCGGCCGGATCAAGGCGATCCGGCAGGCGCAGGACGAGGGCGCTCTGCTCTATTGGCGCGGAATCTACGGCAAGCTCGACGAGACGCTGCAACATGGCGCCGGCATCTGAGCGACGGGGCGACTCTCCTACCTCTCCCGTCCGATGGCAGAGTATCGTTCTCTAATCAGGTCCAATTTTGCCAAGTCGTTTTATTGACCGAACAAGCCTTTGGCACCGATGATGGCATGATGAAAGGAGGCGCCGCATGGCCATCCTCATCGTTCCCGGATCAAGGGTAAAGTCTACGGATTGGCAGGCCCGCTGGGAAAGCCGGCTCGACTTCGTCGAGCGCGTAGAGCAGCCCGAAACACGCCGCCCGCATCTCGATTCATGGCTCGAAACCTTGCGCGAGCATGTCGGACAGCGCCCCAATGCCGTGCTCGTGGGCCATGGGCTCGGCGCGACAGCCATCGCTCATCTGGCAGCGCGCTATCCCGATCTGCCGATCCGCAGCGCGATGCTGGTCGCCCCGGTCGACCCCGAGGCGAGAACCGCGGTCGCCGCCGGCTTCGCCTCGTTCGGCCCGCTGCCCTGCGACCCGTTCCCGTTTCCGGCCTTCGTCGTCGCAAGCCGCACGGATCCTCACATGGACATCGAGCGGGCGCGCATCTTCGCCAATATGTGGGACGCCGCCTTCATCGATGCCGGCAATGCCGGGCATCTCGATGCCGAGAGCGGCCTCGGCGACTGGCCCGCGGGTCTCGACCTGCTCGAGCGGCTGACCGCTTTCAGTACGCCTCTCGGCAGGTCTGTCGAGCGTTTTCCAGCACGGTTCAGCCTGCACTAGGCCCCGAGGCGAAGAGCGCTTCGGCAGGCTCTAATAATCTATAAAATTAGTAGATGGATTGAATGTCGCTTTCCCGCTTGTCCGGCGTCCTGCGCAAGACCCTGATCCAGGCCGTGCCCACGGCCATCGGCATCGTCATCCTCAACTTCCTCCTGCTGCAGCTGGCGCCGGGGGACGCTGCCGACGTGATGGCCGGCGAGGCGGGCGCCGCGACCGAGGAAACGATGGCAATGTTGCGCAAGCAGTTCGGCCTCGACCTGCCGGTGCTCGACCAGCTGCTCGCCTATCTCGGCCATCTCGCGCAGGGCAGTCTCGGCTTCTCGCCGCGCTACAACATGCCTGTCGCCGATCTGATCGCACAGCGCCTGCCGGGCACCTTGCTGCTCATGGGCCTTTCCCTGTCGCTGGCACTGCTGCTCGGCATCGCACTGGGCACGGTGATGGCCCTCAACGCCGGGCGCTGGCCCGACCGGCTCATCTCCGTGGGTTCGCTGGTCTTCTATTCGGTGCCGGGCTTCTGGATCGGCCTGATGCTGATCGTGCTGTTCTCGGTCAAGCTCGGCTGGCTGCCGAGCGGCGGCGCGGAGACGATCGGGGCGGGTCTTTCGGGCCTGGACAGCCTGCTCGACAAGGCCCGCCACATGCTCCTCCCGGCCGCCTCGCTCGCGCTCTTCTATGTCGCGATCTACGCCAGGCTGACCCGGGCGACGATGCTCGAGGTGGCCTCGCAGGATTTCATTCGCACCGCGACGGCCAAGGGCCTGACGCCCTTCCACGTCGCGACCCGGCATATCCTGCGCAACGCGCTGCTGCCGGTGACCACGCTCGCCGGCATGCATTTCGGCGGCATCCTCGGCGGCGCCGTCGTGGTCGAGACGGTCTACAGCTGGCCCGGTCTCGGGCGCCTCGCCTTCGAAGCGGTGATGCGGCGCGACTTCAACGTTCTCCTTGGCGTGCTGCTGCTCTGCTCGCTGCTCGTCATCATCGTCAACATGGTCGTCGACCTGCTGCAGGCATGGCTCGACCCGCGCATCGAGGTCCGCTGATGGGTGTGATCGAACGGTCCCTGAGCCATTCCGAGGCGATCGTCTGGGCCGGGCCGACTTCCGAGCCCCTGGTGCTGCCGGGCCCTGGCTTTGGCCTGCTCACAAACCGGGAGGACGACGCAGCCAACGCACCGGATGCGCAAGCGCCCGCCCCGGTCGTTGCGACTGCCCCCTCGCCCTCCAACGGCCAGCGGGCGCTGAAAGCCTTCCTGCGCAACCCGTCGGGCCTGGGCGCGCTGGCCTTCCTTCTGCTCGTCGCGGGTATCGCTCTCGCCGCGCCCTTCCTCTATCCCGACGACCCGCTCGCAATGGTCGGCCGGCCCTTCCTCTGGCCCGGGCAGAACCCCGAATTCCCGCTCGGCACGGATTCGCTCGGCCGCGACGTCGCGGCAGGGTTGGTCTGGGGGGCGCGCATCTCGCTGCTGGTCGGCTTCACGGCCATGGCGCTCGGCGTCAGCGCCGGGATCGCGGTCGGGGCGACGGCCGGCTATTTCGGCGGCTGGATCGACGACGCGCTGGTGCGGCTGACCGAGGTCGTCCAGACCGTGCCGAGCTTCGTGCTGCTCGTCGTGCTCGTCGCCATCGCCCAGCCCTCGATCACCACCGTGACCGGCGCGATCGCGATGGTGACCTGGCCGATGGTCGCTCGCCTCGTGCGCGCCGAGTTCCGCTCGCTGCGCGAGAAGGATTTCGTCACCGCGGCGCGCGCGATCGGTTCCGGGCCGGTGCGCATCATCCTGCGCGAGATCCTGCCCAACGCGCTCTCGCCGATCATCGTCACCGCCTCGGTGCTGGTCGCCTCGGCGATCCTGATGGAGTCGGCGCTGTCCTTCCTCGGCCTCGGCGATCCCAATCTGGTGAGCTGGGGCAGCATGATCGGCGCCGGCCGGGAATTGCTGCGCACGGCCTGGTACCTCACCGCCATTCCCGGCTTCGCTATCGTCCTCACCGTGCTGGCGCTCAATCTCGTCGGCGATGCGCTGAACGACGCGCTGAACCCGCACCTCTCGGCCGGGCGCTGAGACAGCTCTCCCCTACCACAGACAAGGACACCAGACGTGACTGCCATCGACTACCGCCATCTCGGGCGCTCGGCCCTGCGCGTCTCGCCGCTGACGCTCGGCACAATGATGTTCGGCCGCGAGACGGATGAGGCGACCTCGCACCGCATCATCGACAAGGCGCGCGACCAGGGCATCAACTCGATCGATACCGCCGACGCCTACAGCAAGGGTGAGTCCGAGCGGATCACCGGGCGCGGCATCGCCAAGCAGCGCGATCACTGGGTGCTGGCGACCAAGTTCGCCAATGCGCTCGGCGACGGGCCGAACCAGCGGGGCATCTCGCGCAAATGGATCGTCGAGAATGTCGAGGCCAGCCTGAAGCGGCTCGGCACCGACTATATCGACATCCTCTACTTCCACCGCGCCCCGTTCGACGAGCCGCTAGGCGAAGCCGTGCGGGCCATCGCCGACCTGATCCGCCAGGGCAAGCTGCGCTATTTCGGCGTCTCGAATTTCCGCGGCTTCCGGATCTCGGAGGTCGCCCATCTCGCCGACCAGTACGGCATTGATCGTCCCGTCGTCAGCCAGCCACTCTACAATATCGTCACCCGCACCGCCGAAGCCGAGCAACTGCCGGCGGCGGCCTTCAACGGGCTCGGCGTGATCTCCTACAGCCCGCTCGCCCGCGGCGTGCTCACCGGAAAGTACCAGCCCGGCGCCGAGCCTGCGCCCGACAGCCGCGCCGGCCGCAAAGATCCGCGCATCCTCAACACCGAGTACCGCCCGGAATCGCTCGACATCGCCCAGCGCATCCAGCGCCATGCCGCCGTCCGTGGCATCTCGGCGCTCGACTTCGCCCTCGCCTGGGTCCTGCACAACCGGCTCGTCACCTCGGCCATCGCCGGGCCGCGGACTGAGGCTCAATGGGACAGCTACCTGCCGGCGCTGGAATACCGGCTCACCGCCGAAGACGAGGCCTTCGTCGACAGCCTCGTCCCGCCCGGCCACGCCTCGACCCATGGCTGGAACGATCCGAGCCACCCGCCGGAAGGGCGCGTGTCGCACCCGTTCGCAGAGGCGACTGCGGCCACGGCGCAGAAGGCAGCTTGAGGCGACGCCCATAACGACCGAAAGCCCCGCAGACGAGGCCTGCGGGGCTTTTCAGTGCTCCAGCGCTTGTTTCAGAGCCGCAAGCCCCGCTGCTTCAGCAGCGGCAGGATGCGCTCCTCGAAATGATCGAAATCGGCCTTGAAGTCATAGAAATTGATCTGCAGCCCGTCGATGCCAACAGCGTGCAGCGCGGCGATCTTGTCGACCACCTGCTCGGGTGAGCCGATGATCTCGATATTGCCGCCGAGCCCCAGCCCCTGCTTATGGGCGGCATCGGCGCGGCCACGCCAGGCATGGGCGTCGCTGTCATAGCCCTGATTGGTGCCCTTGCCATGCGCGGCAAAGGTCGGTCCCGCCTGCACCGGCTTGTTGTCGTGGATCGACTGCGCATAGGCCTGCGCCTCGCTTTCCGTATCGCGCGAGACGATGATCGGGTTGATCAGCGTCTTGGCCTCGCGGCCGAAGGCGCGCGCCCGATCCTTGATCGCGGCGATATGCGGCGGCAGCGTCGCCAGCGCGCTGTCGATATGTGAGCCACCCGGCGAGGTGATGAAGACCAGATCGGAATGCTTGGCGGCGAAATCGATGCCGGCCGGCGAGCCGGTGGCGTTGACCAGTATCGGCCGGCCGTAGAGCGGCTTCGGCGTGATCCAGGCATCGTGCAGGCGCCAAGGATTGAGCCTGCCTTCATAGGAATAGTTCTCGTCCTCGCTCCACAGGCGGCCCAGCACGTCGAAAAGCTCGTCCGCCATCAGATAGCGCTTGTCGTGCTCGATGCGTTGCCGGCCGAACATCTCGTGCTCGACGGCGCGGTGACCGGTGACGATGTTGATGCCCCAGCGCCCCTTGCTGATGTGGTCGAGCGTCGCGCCGAGCTTGCCGAGATGCAGCGGGTGCCATGGCCCGTAGAGGACATGGATCGTCGAGATCAGCAGGATGTTCCTGGTGATCGCCGCCATCGCCCCTAGCGCGACGAAGGCGTCGAGCGAGGCGTCGCCGTCATAGCCGCCCTTGGGCAGCCATTGCGTGCGGCTGAAGGCGATCTCGAAGCCGAGTTCATCGGCCCGCTTCACCAGCTCCGCATTGTAGTCGAAGGTCCAGGTCGAGCTCGTCGGCAGGTCCGAGAAGCGGATGTCCTGCAGATTGAGAAAAAGGCCGAGCAGCAGCGGCTGCTTCAATGCCCGCGAGAGCGGGCTGTCAGGATAGTCGGTCTGCCGGCGCAATGGCGGGCCGGCCCGGTCTTCGGCGAGCGCGGTCATCAGCAATCTCCGATCGTCGCGAGGGATTAATCGGGCAGGCCAGTCACAAAGCCCGAAGCCTCAAGATCAGCGACCATCACCCTGCCGGGACGCTATCACGGCAAGAAAAGCGCTTCTTTCCATATGCGAATGCCAAATTAGTCTATTTTTCTAGTATACTATATTGCCTGTAAAGCGACAGCCATCCTAGGCTTGGCCATTCTCCTCGCATCGCAGAGCAAGGCCATGTCCGCGCGCCTCTTAGCCACCGCCGTCGCCACCCTGCTGGCCGCGGCGCTACCCCTCTCCGGCGCTCTGGCGCAGCCCAAGCGCGGCGGCACGCTGAACATGCTGGTCGAGCCCGAGCCGCCGGCGCTCTCGACCATCGCCCATACGGCCGGCCCCTCAACCAAGGTCAGCGGCAAGGTGCTGGAGGGGCTGCTGACCTACGATCACGACTTGACGCCGAAGCCGCAGCTCGCGACGGAATGGGCGATCAGCGAGGATGGGCTGCGCTACTCCTTCAAGCTGCGCGAGGGCGTGCTCTGGCATGACGGCAAGCCGTTCACCTCGGCCGACGTCGCCGCCTCGATCGCCATCCTCAAGCAGTACCATCCGCGCGGGCGCGGCACCTTCGCCAATGTCGTCACGGTCGAGACGCCGGACCCGCTGACGGCGGTGATCGTGCTGTCGAAGCCGGCGCCCTATCTGATCAGCGCCTTCGCAGCGTCCGAGTCGCCGATCGTGCCGAAGCACCTCTACGAGGGCACCGATCCGTCGACCAATCCGAAGACGAACGCGCCGGTCGGCACCGGCCCCTACATCTTCAAGGAATGGGTGCGCGGCAGCCATGTCGTCTATGAGCGCAACCCGAACTATTGGGACAAGCCCAAGCCCTATATCGACCGGCTGGTGGTGAAGTTCATCCCGGACGCCGCCGCCCGCGCCGTCGCCTTCGAAGCCGGCTCGGTCGATCTCGGCGGCGAGACGCCAGTCCCGCTCTCCGAACTCGACCGGCTGAAGAACGACCCACGCATCGGCATCGAGGAGAAGGGCTACTCCTACAGCCCCTCGGTGCAGCGCATCGAGTTCAACTTCGAGAACAAATACCTCAGGGATGTGCGCGTGCGCCGCGCCATCGCCCATGCGATCGACAAGCGCGTGATCCTGAACACGGTCTGGTACGGCTATGGCGAGCTGACCGCGACGCCGATCAGCGCCCGCCTCACCCGCTTCCACGACCCGTCCGTGAAACCCTACGCCTTCGATCCGAAGAAGGCCGAGCAATTGCTCGACGAGGCCGGCTTCAAGCGCGGCGCCGACGGCGTGCGCTTCCGGCTCAACCACGACTTCCTGCCCTATGGCGACGGCTATCGCCGCACCGCCGACTATCTACGCCAGGCGCTGTCGAAGGTCGGCATCGAGATCACCATCCGCTCGCAGGATTTCGCCACCTATATCCGCCGCGTCTACACCGAGCGCGACTTCGACTTCACCAACAACTCGATGGGCAACACCTTCGACCCGACGGTCGGCGTGCAGCGCCTCTACTGGTCGAAGAACTTCAAGAAGGGCGTGCCGTTCTCGAACGGCTCCGGCATCAACAACCCGGAGATCGACGCCCTGCTCGAGGCCGCGACCGTCGAGCTCGACCCGGCCAAGCGCAAGCAACAATTCGCCCGTTTCCAGCAGATCGTCGCCGAGGAGGTGCCCTCGATCACGCTGCAGACGCTCGCCAACCTGACGATCTACAACCGCAAGGTGAAGGATCACACGGTCGGCGCCGACGGGCTCAATGGCAACCTCGCCGATGTCTGGATCGACCAATGACCGACCTGCCTTCTTCCTCCGCCAGCGAAGCGCTCCGCCTGCTCGGCCCCTTCCCCGACAACTGGGTCCCGGTGCGGGACGGCATCGACCATGACGTCGTCATCGTCGGCGGCGGCCATACCGGCGCGACCTTCGCCTTCGCCCTGCAGCGCGCCGGCATCCGCCGGATCAGCGTGATCGATGCCGCCTCCGACGAGGCCAGTTCCGGCGTCTGGCTGACGCGGGCACGGATGAACCTGCTGCGGACCCCGAAGAATCTGCCGGGCCCCGAACTCGGCGTGCAGGGCCTGAGCTTCCAGGCCTGGTACGAGGCCCGGCAGGGCAGAGAGGCCTATGCCGACCTCGTCCGCATCCCGCGCCGAGACTGGGCCGACTACCTCTCCTGGTTCCGCGCCACGCTGGGCCTGAAGATCCGCTACCGCACGCGGCTGCTCCGGATCGAGCCCGCAGCCGATCATCTGCGCCTGCATCTCGATATCGACGGGCAGCAGACGATCGAGACGGCGCGCAAGGTCATCCTCGGCAATGGCGTCGCCGGCAGCGGCTATCCCTACCTGCCGCCGGTGCTGGAGGCCCTGCCGCCGCATCTGCGGGCCCATACGTCGGAGGTCATCGACCTCGCCGCGCTGCGCGGCAAATCCGTCGCGGTGCTCGGCGCCGCCGCCTCGGCCTTCGACGCGGCCGGCGCGGCGCTGGAATCCGGCGCCCGCGAAGTCCATCTCTTCGCCCGGCGCGACCATATCGCAGCCACCCCGGTGTCGCGGGTACGCGGCTACCCCGGCGCCTATGACAATTACCGGCATTTGCCGGACGAGATCCGCTGGCGGCAGGCCTTCCGCTTCCGCGACGCCGGCTCGACGCCGACGCCGGATGCGATCGAGCGCGCCGTGCGCTTCGCGAACTTCCACATTCACCTGTCTTCGGAGTGGCGCAACGCCCGCGAAGAGGACGACCGCATCGCGGTCGAGCTGGAGGCCGGCAAGTTCTATTTCGACTTCGCCATCGCGGGCACCGGCTTCCGGGCAGATCTGGCGCGCCGGCCCGAGCTCGCCGAGATCGCCGGCGAGGTCCTGCTCTGGCGCGACCGCCATGCCCCGCCGGATGCCGAGCGGGACGATGACCTCGGCGCCCATCCCTATCTCGGCTTCGGACATGAGCTGCTCGAGAAGACGCCGGGCGCCGCGCCGCAGCTCCACAACATCCATGTCTACAATCCCGGCGGCTTCGTCAGCTTCGGTCTGCCGATCGGCGACGTGCCTTCGATCCGCCGCGATGTGCCAGCCGTCGTCTCGGCGATCAGCCGCGACCTGTTCTTCGCTGATATCGAGCACCACCAGACGCGCTTCACATCCAGCATCGCGCCGGAGTTCAGCGAGGAGACGTGGCGCTCGGCCGTCTGGAGCGGCGCGCGGCAAGCCGCCGAATAGGGCTACGATCGGGCGCCGGGCTTCTTCGGAAAGCCCGGCGCCATCGATCAGAACACCCGCCCGGCCTTGAGGAAGGTCGTCTCGTCGTTGATGAAATAGTCGCCGATGGCGCGCGCCTTCTGCCGCAGCGGATTGTGCGTCGAGAGCGTGCGGATGTTGCGCCAGTGACGGTCGAAATTGTAGCGGCTCGCCGTGGTCGAGCCACCGCCCGTCTCGAACAGTGCCTCTGCCGCCTTCAATGCCTGCGGATAGACCGCGATTTGCGTGCGCGACACCGCAAGCGAGCCGGCCAGCAGCAGGTCGTCAAGCTCGGGCGCATTGCGACCGAAGCCCTCGGCCGAACGGTCGAGCGCCGCGGCGGCCGCCGTGATGGCGGCGTCAATCGCGAAGGAGGTCGCGGAGATCTCGCCTACCACCTGCTGCACGAAGGGATCCTGGCGGCCGGTCTCGGCCGCGCTGTGCAGTGCCGCGCGCGCGTCGCGCTGCGCATAGGCAGTGGCATCGCTGACGATGTTGCGGACGATGCCGGCGGCGCAGGAGACCAGATGGAGCTGGCGCAGCGACGAGGTGTGGCGCCCGATCGCCAAGCCGAGCTGGCGATAGGTGACCTCGCCCGGATGCACAACGACATCGTCGAGCGTGACGCTGCCGCTAGCGGTCAGGCGCTGCCCCATCCCGTCCCAGTCGTCATGCACGGTGATGCCCGCCCGGCTCGTCGGCACCAGCACGCCGACCGGCCTCTCCTCCTCGTCCTGGGCGCTGAAGACCGCGTAATCGGCGAAGGCCGTGCCGGTTGCGTAGAACTTGCGCCCGACCAGCCGGAAGCCGTCGCCGTCGCGAAGGAGGCGCGTCGTCACCTGCCCCGGCTTGGCGGTGCCGAGCTCGGTCGAAGCGCCCGCAAAGAGAGACCCATCCAGCACGAGGCCGAGCAACTCGCGGGAACGCGGCGTGTCTTCGCCCAGGACATGGGTCTCGGTGAAGTTGAAATGCGAGCGCAGCGCATGCGCCACGTTCGGATCGGCCGCGGCGAGCGTGACGATGACCTCGAACAGGTCGCGCAGGCTGCCGCCGGGGCCGCCGAGACGGGCCGGCACGCGCAAGGCGCCGAGGCCGGATTCGCGGAACAGGCGGAAGCTCTCATACGGCAACTCGCGCCGCTGCTCGCGCTCGGAGGCACCGATAGCGAGGCGGCGGGCAAGCTCGGGCAAGCGCGCCAGCAGCTCCTCCCGGCCCGAGCCGGCCGGCTTCGCATCGCGTTTCAGAGCAGCACTTCCCGCTCGCGTCATATCGGCAGCTCCATCTGGCAGGTGAACGACCGCGGCCGTCCCTGCTCCAGAGGGCATGGCGCACATCGCCATGTCAATAGTCTACTAATTTAGAGATTAAATGACCCAGCACCGATCTTAGCACGGAGACACAGCGCTTCTCGGGCCCGCCATTCACTCAAACGGAAATTATTGATGGCACGCGGCCGCATCCACAAAATCCTCTCCCAAGTTCGGCACAAAATTAGATTATCTATTTTATAGACTAATAGGGCCTCGCTGCTAGCCTAACGGTATTCGGCCTGCAGATCGGCAGGCCGCAGTTCCGCCAGCAGCGTGACAGAGGCTCATGACGACCCTAGCCGACACATCCCTCCATCTCCTGCGCGAGCGGCAGCAGCCACGGCCACTCGCCTGGTCCGGCCTGAGCGCAGGGCTCGCCTGGGCTGCACTCGCCATCAGCGCTGTCGCCTGGCCCGATGTCAGCGACTGGCTGGAGACACGCCGCTTCGCGCTCGGCGCGGCGATCTTCGCAGCCGGCTTCATCAGCCTGACCATTGCCGGTCGCTGGCTGCCACGGGCCGGCGACTGGATCCGCGAGGCAGGACCATGGGCGACCGCCTCGGGCATCGCGCTGACGCTCTGGCAGCTCGCCTCGGCCAAGTTCGGATGGCTGCCTTTGCCCTTCTTCCCGCCGCCGCAGGCACTGCTGGAGGTCTATACCGAGGACTATGCGACGCTGGGCGCCAGCGTCTTCGCCTCGATGAAGCTGCTGGTCACCGGCTTTGTCGTCGGTGCGGTGCTCGGCTTCCTCACTGGCGTGGCGATCGGCTGGTCGCGGCAGGCGGGCTACTGGGTCCATCCGGTGCTGCGCTTCATCGGGCCGCTGCCGGCCACCGCCTGGCTGCCGATCGCCTTCTTCGCCTTCCCGTCGAGCTGGAGCGCCAGCATCTTCCTGATCGCGCTGGCGACCGGCTTTCCTGTGACGGTGCTGACCTGGTCGGGCATCGCCAGCGTCAACAGCCGCTATTACGACGTCGCCCGCACGCTCGGCGCCCGGCCCGGCTTCCTGATCCTGCGCGTCGCCGTTCCCGCCGCTTTGCCGCATGTCTTCGTCGGCCTGTTCATGGCGCTGGGCTCGGCCTTTTCGGTGCTGATGGTCGCCGAGCTGGTCGGGGTGAAGGCCGGCATCGGCTTCTACATGCAATGGGCCCAGGGCTGGGCCTCCTACGCCAATGTCTATGCCGCGCTGGTCGTGCTGGCCCTGCTCTGCTCGGGCTCGATAACCCTGCTGTTCCGCCTGCGCGATCGCGTCCTCTCCTGGCAGAAGGGTCTCGTCCAATGGTAGCGCTCGCCTTGCAGCCCGCCGCCCGGCCCATCGCCGGCGCCTCGCTCGCGATCGACAAGGTCAGCCACGCCTTCGATCTCGATGGTTCGATCCTGCCCGTGCTCGACCATGTCAGCCTCGACGTGAAGCCGGGCGAGTTCGTCGCCCTGCTCGGCCCCTCCGGCTGCGGCAAGTCGACCCTGCTGCGCCTCGTCGCCGGGCTGGAGCCGCCACGCAGCGGAACTCTGCGCGAGGACGGCAAGCCGATCGCCGGCCCCCACCCCTCACGCGTCGTCGTCTTCCAGGACCCGACCCTGTTCCCCTGGCTGACCGTCCGCGACAATGTCGCCCTCGGCCCGCGGGCACAGGGTACGCTGAAGGAGCAGTGGCCGCGCGTCGACGAGACACTGGCGCTGGTCGGCTTGAGCAAGTTCGCCAACGCCTATCCGCACCAGCTCTCCGGCGGCATGGCGCAGCGTGTCGCTCTGGCGCGGGCGCTGGTCAACGACCCGTCGATCCTCATTCTCGACGAGCCGCTCGGCAAGCTCGACTCGCTGACGCGTCTGACCATGCAAGCCGAGCTCGTCTCGCTCTGGCAGCGCAAGGGCTTCACCGCGATCCTCGTCACCCACGATGTCGAGGAAGCGCTGTTCCTGGCGACCCGCGTCGTCATCTTCAGCGACCGCCCTGCGAGCGTGAAGGCCGATTTTGCGGTCGACTTGCCCTATCCGCGCCATCGCGGCGATCCGCACCTCGCCGAACTGCGGCGCGAAAGCCTTGGCCTGCTCGGCCTCGACGCCAACTGGTAGCCGCCCCTCCCGCCCGTTTCATCTTCATCCAAGGAGATTCCGTCATGTCCGACAACAATCCGCTTCTCTCCCGGCGCACGCTCATCGCCGGCGGCTCCGCACTCGCGCTTGGTGCGCCGATCGCCGCCGGCTTCGGCTCGGCGCCTTCTCTGGCGCAAGGCGGCCCGCATAAGCTCAAGCTCGGCTGGAGCGGCACCGGTATCTGCCTGATCTCGGTGCCGGCGGCGGCCGAGAAAGGCTTCTTCACCAAGCACGGGCTCGACGTCGAGATCGTCAAGTTTGGCTCGAACTTCGACGGCAGCCTGGAAGCCGTCGCCTCCGGCAAGATCGACGCCACCGTCAACTTCATCCTGCGCTTCCTGAAGCCGCTGGAGCAGGGCATCAACATCCGCTTCACCGGCGCGCTGCATGGCGGCTGCATCCGGGTGATCTCAGGCGTGGGCTCGCAGGAGGTCGACTACAAATCGCTCAAGGGCAAGTCGATCGGCGTCGTCGACATGGCGAGCGCCGGCAAGAACTTTCTCGCCGTCCAGCTCTTCAAGGCCGGCATCAACCCGGCCAACGAGGTCGACTGGCGCGTCTACCCGGTCGACCTGCTCGGCGAAGCGATCAAGAAGGGCGAGATCCAGGCGGCCGTCGATGCCGACCCCGGCATCTTCCTGGTGCTCAAGAACAATGAGGGCAAGCTGCACGAGATCGGCGGCCTGCTCACCACCGATCCTTACAAGGACCTGTCCTGCTGCGGCATCGCGGTGCGCAAGGACTTCGCCGAGAACAACAAGCCGGCAAGCGCGGCCCTAACCCGCGCCTTGCTCGAGGCCGCCGACTGGGTCAAGAACAACCCGGACGAGGCCGCGCAGATCTTCTCCGCCTACAGCCCGATCGCCAAGCCGATCCTCGGCGAGATCATCCGCAGCCATACCCATGAGCACCATTTCGGCTCGGGCAAGCGGCTGCGCGAGGAGGTCGCGCTCTATGCCGACGATCTGCGCTCGGTCGGCGTCATCCGCCCGCGCACCGATCCCAAGGCGCTGGCCGAACGCATCACCGTCGACGTTCTCGGCTGACGTTCCCCCAGACGGATGCCGGCCGGCATCCGCCAACCCTCCCCGTCATCAGGATGCCCATACCGTGACTGATCACGCGATCACGGACAGGACTATCGCGGGCGCGCCAGCCGACATCAGCCAGCGCGACCTCAACCTCGTCTTCGCCACGCTCGCCTGGAGCGCCGCCGGTGCGATCACTTTGCTCTGGCCGAATATCCGCGACTTCGCCCTGACTACGCATCTCGCCGCCGGGCAATGGCTGATCGGCGCGGTCCTGCTGCTCGGCTACGGGCTCGGCCCCCGCCTGCGCGGCGTCGACCGCTGGCTCAGGAAGAACGGCCCCTGGCTGATCGCCCTGCCGGTGCTGCTCTCGATCTGGCAGATCGCCTCGGCCAAGACCGGCTACTGGCCGCTGCCCTATTTCCCGCCGGCGCAGGGCCTGCTCGAGGCCTATGCCAGCGACTATCCGCGCCTGCTCGAAGGCATCCGGGCCTCGCTGGTGCTGCTCTCGCTGGGCATCGCCTTCGGTGCGGTCGCGGGCTTCCTCACCGGGCTCGCCACCGGCTGGACACGGCGGGTCGGCTACTGGACCAGCCCGATCCTGCGCTTCATCGGGCCGATCCCGACGACGGCCCTGATCCCGCTGGTGCTGTTCCTGTTCCCGTCGAGCTTCAGCGCCGGCGTCTTCCTGGTCGCGCTGGCGACCTGGTTCCCGGTGACGATCCTGACCTGGTCGGGCGTCGCCGCGGTCGACAAGGCCTATTACGACGTCGCACGCACGCTCGGCGCCAGCCAGCGCTTCCTCCTGCTGCGCGTCGCGATCCCGGCCTCGCTGCCGCATCTCTTCGTCGGCCTGTTCATGGGGCTCGGCCACGGCATCGCCGTGCTGGTCGTCGCCGAGATGATCGGGGTCAAGGCCGGGCTCGGCTACTACATCGACTGGGCTCGCGGCTGGACCGCCTATGGCCATCTCTATGCCGGGCTGCTGGTCATGGCCGTGCTGTTCTCCGGCCTCACCACCCTCCTCTTCCGCATCCGTGACCGGCTTCTCGTCTGGCAGAAAGGCGTCGTGCAATGGTGATCGAATTCCCGAGCGGAGAAGCCACAGCCTCTCCCACGCGGCGCGAGGCCGTGATCACGCTCGCGCTGCTGGCGATCGTCGGTTCCACTCCCGCGCTCGCCCATGCCCATCTCGTCAGCGCCAGCCCGGCGGTGGACAGCACTGTCCGGACCGCTCCACGCGAGGTCTCGATCAGCTTCACCGAGAAGCTGGAGGAGAAGCTCTCCAGCATCGCCGTGAAGGACGCCAGCGGCCGCCGCGTCGACAGCGGCGCGGCCCGTTTCGCCGACACCAGCGGCAAGAAGCTCCTCGTCGCGCTGAACGAGCTGGCGCCCGGGCGCTACAGCGTCGACTGGGTCGCGGCCTCGGTCGACACCCACCGCACCAATGGCAGCTTCGCCTTCACGGTGAGGCCCTGACTTGGCCGGCGCCGCCCTCGACCTCCTGCTGCGCCTGGTGCGCGGCATCGAGCTGATGGCGGCGCTGACGGCGTTCGGGACGCTCGCGATCGCGCTTCTGATCCCGCGCGCCTCCGGCGATGAGCATCCCGTCGAGCTGGTCCGCCCCGCCCTGCAGTCTCTGTTGCGCCACGCGATCATCGTCGCACTGCTCGCCTCCATCCTCTGGTTGCCCCTGCAGGCGCTGCGTGCGACCGGCAGCGAGCTCGACCTCTTCGCCGCGACCCGTCTCATCGCCGTCGAGACGGTTTTCGGCCATGCGCTGCTGCTCCGCTTCGGATTGCTGGCGCTCATACTCGAAACCGCGGGCGACCTGCGCTCGCTTTGGCGCGTCGGCTTCGCCGCCTTGCTGGCGGCGGCGGCCGTGACCTTGCAGCCCTGGCTTGGCCACGCGGCCGCGGCATCGACGCCGACCCTGCCGGTCCAGATCGCGCTGCATACGGCAGCAGCCGGGCTCTGGATCGGCGCACTGCCGGCCCTGCTCCTCGTCGCCGCCCGGCTACCGGTTGCCACGGCGGCATCGACAGTCCGGCGGTTTTCCTGGCTCGGCCTCGTCGCCGTCGGCACCATCGCAGCGACCGGGTTCCTGCAATCCCTGCCGCTCGTCGGCGATCTCGGCGGCCTGTTCGGCACACCTTACGGTTTGCTCCTGCTCGGCAAGGCGACAGTGTTTGTAACGCTGCTGGCGCTCGCCGCACTGAACCGCTTCGTATTGACGCCCAGGCTGGCTGCCGGCGCGCGCCGGCCGCTCCTGATCAGCATCGCGATCGAGCTTGCTCTCGGCATCGCTGTGATCGCGATGGCGGCCTGGCTCGCCAATCAGCCGCCGGGAGCCCATGAGCAGCCGGCCTGGCCGTTCCCGCTCCAGCCCGATCTGTCGCGGATCGACGAGGCCTATTTCGCCAAGGAGCTCTGGCGCGCGGCTGCGCTGGCAGGCGTCGTCGGCGCAGGGCTCCTGGCCTTGTTCTGGCGCCGGACACGCCTCGTCGGGCCGCTCGCGGCCGCAATCGCCGTTGCGCTGCTGCCCTTCCCAAACCTGCCCTTGCTTGCCAAACCTGCCTGGCCGACCAGCTTCCAGCGCTCGGAGACCGGCTTCACCGCCGCTTCGATCCTGCAAGGCGAAACCCTACTCAAGCGCTACTGCACGCCCGACTGCTTTCGGCCGCGCGACGATCCCTCCGATCCGACGCCCTATGGGCTCTGGCAGCGCCCCGACGGCGATCTTTATGGCTGGCTGACGGACACCTTCGACCGGATCGGCCACAGCCCCTTCCCGCATGGCACGATCGCCAGCCTCGAACCGCGTGAGCGCTGGCAATTGATCGACTATTTCCGCGCCCGCATCGCCGGCACCTCCGCCAAGCGCAGCGGAAGCTGGCGCCATCCGGTGCTGACGCCGGACTTCCCGGTCCTCTGCCGCGATGGCAGCAGCGCGATGCGCGACATCCTCGGCCGCTCCGGCCCGATCGAAATCACGATCGCCGACGACCTCAGGGCCCGCCTGGAGCCCACTCCGGGCGGCATCAAGCTCACACGCGTCCTGCTTCTTTCCAAAGAGCGCCAATCCATTCCCGACGGTTTCGACTGCCTGTCGAGTTCGCCGGATGCGCTCGCAGCGCTCGCCCTGATGGCCGGCCTCGACGAGGTGAAACTCGGCGGGGTGCGCCTGCTCATCGACGCCAATGGCTGGCTGCGCAGCCGCATCCTGCCAGTCGATCCCGAGGCCACCTCATCCACCGGCTGGCGGGACGAACTCACTCGCATCGCCGCAGAGCCGTTCGAGGCCGGCGGCATCGGCACCCACCGCCATTGATCATCCCAGCAAGGAGCACGCCGCCATGAACATCGCTGCGCCCAAGGACAGTTTCGCGGCAGCCGCTGCGCCCGTCGGCCCGCGCTCGCCGGAGCTGGCTGAGCTGATCGCGCGGATCGGCGAAGGCGCCTCCGAGCGTGACCGCACCCGCACGCACCCTTATGCCCAGGTCGACCTCATCCGCGCTGCCCGCTTCGGCGCCTTGCGGGTGCCGCTAGCGCATGGCGGGGCCGGCGGCTCGCTGCGCGACCTGATCGAGGCGATCATCGCGCTCGGCGCCGCCGATCCGAATGTCGCACACGCGCTGCGCAACCATTTCAGCTTCGTCGAGCGCTTCGCCCAGCCGGCGCTCGATCCGCAGAACGGCCGCTGGCTTGCCGAGGTCGTCGCCGGCAAGATCTTCGGCCTGGCGGCCGGCGAGCTGACCGCCTTGCCGGTCGGCGGCAGCCCGCTCGAAACGCTGCTGACGGCCGATGGCACCGGCTATCGGCTGAGCGGCGAGAAATACTACAGCACCGGCACGCTCTATGCCGACTATGTCGTGGTGCGTGCCCAGGACGAGGCCGGCCGGCTGGCCTCCGCCATCCTGCCGGTCGATCGCGACGGCATCACCCGCCTGGACGATTGGGATGGCGTCGGCCAGCGCCTCACCGGGACCGGCACGACGCGGTTCGAGAATGTCCGGGTCGAGCCCGACGAGATCGTCTGGGACGAGGCCGGCGGCAGCTATGCCCGCCCCTACCACACGACCTTGCCGCATATCTTCGTGACCGCGGTCGTCGCCGGCATCATCAAGGCCGTCGCGCGGGACGCCATCGCCCTGCTCCATCGCCGTGGCCGCTCCTTCGCCCATGCGCCGGTGGCGATACCGGCGGACGATCCCTTGCTCCAGCAGGTCGTTGGGCAGGTCGAAGCCGCCGCCTTTGCTGCCGAAGCGACCGTGCTCGCCGCGGCCGAAGCGCTCGACCGGGCGACGGCTTCGGCCAGCGGCGGCGCCATCGACGAAGCCCTCGCCCATGACGCTGCCCTCGCGGCGGCCAAGGCCAAGATCATTGTCGACGAGCTCGCGATCCGCGCCGGCTCGCAACTCTTCGACGTCGGCGGCGCTTCGGCCGCCAAGCGCGAGAGCAATCTCGACCGGCACTGGCGCAATGCCCGTACGCTCGCGGCGCACAACCCGGTTTCCTACAAGGCGCAGGCGGTCGGCGCCCATGCCGTCAGGGGCACGGCCCTGCCCAAGACCGGCTTCTTCTAGAGACCTGCCCCGACAAGCCGGCGCGGCCTGCTACGGCCGCGCCGATCCTCTTCAGTTCCCAGGAAGCCCAGCCGATGAGCATTGCCCCTTCCCCGACAGCCAATGTCCTGTGGTTCCTGCCGACCCATGGCGATGGGCGCTATCTCGGCACCGCCCAGGGCGGGCGGCAGACCGATTTCGGCTATCTGCGCCAGGTCGCGCAGGCGGCCGATCAGCTCGGCTATTACGGCGTGCTGCTGCCGACCGGGCGCAGCTGCGAGGATTCCTGGATCGTCGCCTCCGCAGTCGCGCCGACCACGCAGGAGCTGCGCTATCTCGTTGCCGTCAGGCCCGGCCTGCAATCGCCGACGGTGGCCGCGCGCATGACCGCTACGCTCGACCGCGTCAGCAACGGCCGGCTGCTGGTCAACGTCGTCACCGGCGGCGACCCCGTCGAGAATGCCGGCGACGGCATCTTCGCCGATCATGACGAGCGCTATGCGGTGACGCGCGAGTTCCTGTCGATCTATTCGGCGCTGCTGCGTGGCGAGACGGTCGATCATCACGGTGCCCATCTCAAGGTCGAGGGCGCCCAGCTTCTCTATCCGCCGGCGCAGGAGAACGGCCCGCCGCTCTATTTCGGCGGCTCCTCGCCGGCCGGCATCGCGGTCGCCGCCGACACGATCGACAAATACCTGACCTGGGGCGAGCCTCCCGCCGCTGTCGCGCAGAAGATCGATGTCGTCGACAAGGCCGCCAGGGCAGCAGGCCGGAAGGTCTCTTTCGGCATCAGGCTGCATGTCGTCGTCCGCGAGAGCGAGGACGAGGCCTGGGCCGCGGCCGACCGGCTGATCAGCCATCTCGACGACGAAACGATCGCCAAATCGCAGGCGACCTTCGCCCGCATGGATTCCGAAGGACAGCGCCGGATGTCGGCGCTGCATGGCGGAAGGCGCGATCGGCTGGAGATCTCGCCCAATCTCTGGGCCGGGATCGGCCTGGTGCGCGGCGGCGCCGGCACCGCGCTCGTCGGCAACCCCGAGCAGGTCGCGGCCCGCATCCGCGAGTATCAGGCGCTGGGCATCGACAGCTTCATCCTCTCCGGCTACCCGCATCTGGAGGAGGCCTATCGCTTCGCCGAGCTGGTCTTCCCTTTGCTCGACCTCAACCATGGCAGGCCGCGCTTTTCCGGCGTCGTCAACAACGGCCCCTTCGGCGAGACCATCGCCAACGACGTCAAGCCGGCCCAGCGGCGCGCCACGAGTTCCTGAGACGATGCGAGCGGTGCCTGCCCGGCACCGCTCGCATTCGAGCAAGGCAGGACCTTGGCGGGGTTGGTCAGCGGGTTTCCGGCTCGCCCAAAGAGAGCATCAGCCGGTTGGCCCAGTTGAAGAACGAAGCCGCGTGGATCAGGTCGGCGATCGAGAGATCGTCGAGACCAAGGCGGCGCAGCTTGGCGACATGGCTCTTGTCGAAGGTGATCGGCGTCGCCGTCAGCGCCACCGAAGCCTCGATCACGGCGTTCCAGAGCGGATCGATATCGACGCCGACGCCCTCGTCGAGCAGGCGCTGGACATCGTCGCGGCGCTTCGAATGCGTCGTCGCGAAGCGGGCGTGGACCGAAGCGCAGTAGATGCAGCCATTGCTGCGCGAGACTGCAGCTGCGGCAAGCTCGCGCTCGGCCCGCGGCAGGCCAGCGCGGGTGTTGTAGAAGATGTCCTTGTCGGCCAGCGTCCGGGCGCGAAGGATATCCGGATCATGCGCGAGCAGCCGGAAATACGGGCTCTTGGCGCGAGCGATATCGACCAACCCCTGCTTCTGCCGCTCCGTCAGGGCATCTTCGGGAACGGGGTCGAGCCAGGCGTTCCAGCCGAGTTCGTCCTGGGTGAAGACAGTCGGGATCGCGGCCTTCGGATGGTCGAGTGTCGTGGCGGTCATCGGATCGCTCCTTTGTCGCGTAGCGTCAGGAACCGAGGACGCGCAAGCCATGCGCGGCGCGGATCTGGAAGGAGAGGAAGGCGACGATCTGCGACAGGGTCACGATCGCGGCCGTGCTCCAGCCGGCCTGCCGCAGAAGCGAAAGATGCGGCCCCTGCGCATCACGCGGGTGGAAGACCAGCAGGTGGACATGTTCGAGCGCGGCCGAAAGCCGCTCGCCCAGAGCGGAGCGCGCCGACGTTTCGAGCCTGAAGAGCGGCCCGGCGAGGTTCTCGCGCGAGAGCGGCCCGCTCGGATAGGCGCCGTAAGGGCCTGTCGTGGCAGCCCTCCTGGCCTGGCTGCGCAGCACGCCGATCAAATCGGCCCCTTCGGGTCGCTGTTCGAACCGGAGCAGATAATGGTTCGCGGCCGCGCCTTCGGCATCGTGCAGCAACGCGACAAAGGCAGCGATCGCCAGGCGTTCGGCTGCCGAAACCGCCGTCTCGTCGCCACTATCGAACAGCGCCTCGTAGCTGTCCTGGATGTTGCGGCGCGTCTCCGGCCGCTCATGCCGGATCACGTCGAGCGCGGAGCCGGCGGCAACCCCAGCCAGACGGTCGAGGACATCCTGCGTTGCGTGGTCGGTCATGATGGCCTCACGGTTGAAGAGCGGCAGCGGCAGCGTGAAGTCGGGGCGGCTGCCGATCGCGGAGCGGCGGGCGCCAGCCGAGTGCCGGCGCAACCTCGGATGCGGTGAGCTCGATCGAGCGCAGGACCGCTGGATGCGGCGGATCGACGGAATGGACCTGGAAGACGATGTCCGTGACGCGCGGCAGCACGCTGTCCGCTTCCAGCGAGGCGATGACGTCGTCCGGCGCGCCCACATGCGTGTCGAGCGTTCTGATCAGCCCCGGCAGGCTGCGATCGGGAATGACATGGCCACTGGCGAGGAAGCGGTCGAGCACGCGATTGAGCCCGATCTCGGCCAGCTTCAGCGCCTCGGCGCGGTTGTCGGCGACGAAGAGCGAGCGCGAGGCCATGATGCGCGGCGGGGTGCCGGCCGGCAGGTTGGCAAGATAGGCATCGACGATCGGGTGCTGGATCTCGGGCAGGGTCGCGTCCGGATTGTCGCGGCTGCGCGGCTGGGTCCGTGACAACATCAGCCCGGCGCCGGCCTTGCCGATGCGTTCGGCGCCTGCGGCCGAGAACGTCGCATGCCAGACGCGGTCCGCCAGGGTGCCAGCCTCGGGGTAGAGCCGGTTCCGCTCATGGCCGAGCGCCTCGCCCCGCCAGGCAGCGAGCAGCCTGTCGAGATGGCGCGCGAAGATCTCGCTGCGCGCCTCCTTGTCGATCCCAAAGGCGAGGAAGGTCTCGGGTGTCGTGCCGGTGCCGACGCCGACTTCCAGCCGCCCGCCCGAGAGAAGGTCGACCACCACCGTGTCCTCGGCGGTGCGGACCGGGTTCTCCATCGGCAGGATGATGATACCCGTGCCGAGCCTGATCCGGCTGGTCCGCGCCGCGACATAGGCCAGGAAGGGCAAGGGCGAGGGCAAGCCGCCCTCGTCGCGGTGGAAGTGATGCTGGGCGACCCAGGCGCTGTCGAAGCCGTGGCGCTCGGCATGGGCGATCTGCTCGGCCGCCAGCCGATAGCGCTCACCGGCGGGCGCGTCGTCGAGCAGACGGGTGAAGAAGCCGAGACGTTTCGTGCTCACGGGCCTGCTTTCCTCATGTCTCGATGCCGGCGAAAGACAGGGCGAACGGCCCTTCCCCGCGCCGATGCAGACGCTCGGCCACTGCTCCGCGTCCCGCTTGTTCAGGCGACAGCAGGCTGATCCGCGTCGACCCGAGGTCGAGGAAGGTAGCCTTGGCTTCGAGACCCGGAAGAACGCCGGCCACAATCGGCTCGGCGCCCGTCAGGGCCTGCCAGCGCCTGGTGGAGGCCGTGAGATCCCCGACAGCGATGCTGATGCCGGCAATCCCGGTGGCACCGTTGGCATGCTCCGGCGCTGCAGGAACGCGCAGCGCGCGCGGTGTCACGTCGGCGCAGAAGAACGGCAGGTCGGTCGCCTCGGGCCGAGCGGTGCGCCAGATCAGCGTCTCGCCATCGGGGCGCTTGCGACCGCCATCTTGCGGCGGGCCGTAGCCGAGCCCGGCGGCGCCCGCTTCAGCCAGCACGGCATCGAGATCTTCGGGCAGCAGGGCAAGATCGATCGGGCCGGGCCCATCGCCCTGCAGCACGCGCCACCAGAAGAAGTCCGGCTGCGGCACGGGAAAGGCGATGATCTCGATATAGGCGCCATCGGCGAAGGAGATCAGCGCGTTGACGCTACCGCGCGGATGCGTGCCGCCCGGCTCCACCGTGAAGCCGCGGGCGCGCCAATCGGCGACGGCCCGGTCGAGATCGTCGGTGACGATGACTGCGTGGTCGATCCGAAGTTTCTGTCTGGTCATGCTGCCTCCGCGCCGCCGAGATAGGCGTCCCTGATCCTCGCATCGACGAGCAGGTCGGAGGCCCTGCCTTCGAGCACGATCCGCCCTGTCTGCAGGACATAGCCGCGATGGGCGATCCGGAGCGCCAGGCTGGCGTTCTGCTCGACCATGAAGATGCTGACGCCCCGGCCGTTGATCTCGCGGATCAGCTCCAACACGCGCTCGACCCAGAGCGGCGACAGGCCCATGGTCGGCTCGTCCATGATGACGACGCGTGGCCGGCCCATCAAAGCGCGGGCCATCGCGACCATCTGCTGCTCGCCGCCCGAGAGCGTTCCCGCCTGCTGCGAGAGCCGCTGCGCGACACGCGGGAACAGCGCCAGCACACGATCGAGATCAGCGGCGATCGCCACCTTGTCGTCGCGGGTGAAGGCGCCCATCAGCAGGTTCTCGCGCACGCTCATCGCGCCGAACAGGCGCCTTGCCTCGGGCACGGTGCCGACGCCGAGCCGCACGATCTGCGGCGTCTTCAGCTTCAGGGTCGAAACACCGTCGACGCGGACATCGCCGGCAGATGGTTTCACCAATCCGAGGATGAGCTTCATCGTCGTTGACTTGCCGCTGGCATTGCCGCCGAGCAGGCAGACGATCTCGCCCTTGCCGACCTGCAGCGACAGCCCGAAATGGGCCTGAACCGGGCCGTAGAAGGTATCGACGCCCTGCAGTTCCAGGATCGGAGATGCGGTTTCGCTCATCGCCAGCCTCACGCGCTCGCCGCAGCAGGCAGGGCGGCATGGACGGCGTCGACTGCCCGGCTCTCGCCACCGACGCCGCCATGGCCGAGATAAGCCTCGATCACTGCCGGATCGTTGCGCACCGCAAGCGGCAGGCCCTCGGCGATCTTGCGGCCGTCGTCGAGCACGACGACGCGGTCGGAGAGCCGCATCACCATGTCGAGCTTGTGCTCGATCAGGAGGATGGTCTGCCCGCGCGCCTTAAGGCCGGCGATGATCTCCAGCATTTCGGCGGTCTCGGTCTGGTTCATGCCGGCGGTCGGCTCGTCGAGCAGCAACAGCTTCGGCCTTGCGGCAAGCGCCCGCGCGATCTCGACACGGCGGCGATTGGCATAGGACAGGCTGTAGGCCGGCTGGTCGATGCGCGGCAGCAGCCGCTCGCCGAAGATCGCCAGGATCTCGCGAACCTCCGCGCGCAAGGCAACATCCTCCGCCTTGACCGAAGGCGGGCGGATCAGCGCCAGCGCCAGCTCGGCCAGCGGGCCGATCACCGGCCAATCCGGCCGTACTGCGTGCAATCGGCGATGGGCGCCGACCAGCACATTGTCGGCAACGCTGAGATTGGCGAAGACGCGGCCGTGCTGGAAGGTGCGGGCGAGCCCGGCGGCAGCGACCGCCTCGGGTGGTCGGCCGGTGATGTCCGTGCCGTCGAAGCGGATAGAGCCCTCATCGGGCCTGTCGAGACCGCTGATCAGGTTGAAAGCGGTCGTCTTGCCGGCACCATTGGGGCCGATGACGCTGACGAGCTCGCCCTCGGCGATCGCAAGGTCGACGCCGGCGACGGCGGTGAGGCCACCGAAGCGGCGCACCAGCCCGCGCACCTCGAGCAGCGGGCGGGCCGCTTCGACAGAGGGCAGCGGAAAGGGAGCAGTCATGGCGCTTCTCCTCAGACCGTGCCGAGCAGGCCTTGCGGCCGGAAGCGGACGAGCAGCAGGAGCGCAATCCCGTAGAGCAGGATGCGGTACTCGGCTGCGACCCGGAACACTTCGGGCAGGCCGATCAGCGCGAGCGAGCCGAGAATCGCACCGCCGACATTGCCCATGCCGCCGAGGATCGCGATGGTCAGCGCCAGCACCGAGATCTGGGTGTTGAAGGTCTCGTGGTTGATGAACGAGTACATATGCGCGGTGAAGGCGCCGCTGATGCCGGCGAAGAAGCCACCGAAGGCGAAGGCGAGGCCCTTGTAGCGGTTGAGCCCGATGCCGAAGGAGCGCGCCGCGACATCGTCGTCGCGCACCGCCCGGAGCGTGCGGCCGAGATGCGAACCGAGCAGCCTGAGCTGCAGCAGCGCGAGGCCCGCCATCAATGCGAAGGCGAACCAGTAGATCGCGTTGGTGTCATAGAGCGCATGGCCGAACAGCTCGAGCGGCGGGATGCCGGCGACGCCGATCGGCCCATGCGTCACGCTCTCCCAGTTCAGGATGACGAGTGCGACGATCTCGCCGATGCCGAGCGTCGCGATGGAGACATAGTGGCCGCGGAGGCGAAAGGCCGGCGAGACCAGCAGCGTGCCGAGGCTCGCCGCCGCCAGGCCGCCGCAGAGCAGTGTCAGCCATACCGGCCAGCCGAAATCGGAGGCCAGCAGCGCCGAGGTATACCCGCCGATGGCGAGCAGCGCGGCGTGGCCGAGCGAGACCTGCCCGCTCGTGCCGGCGACCAGCGTCAGGCTCAAGCCGAGCAAAGCATAGAGCCAGGCATTGGTCAGCGTCTGGATCAGGTAGCCATTGTCGATCAGAACAGGCAGCGCGATGAAGAAGACGGCGGCTGCGGCGACGAGCGGGATCGGCAGCGCGGCCGGCTTGCTCGGCGCGACGAAGGTGCTGGTCATCGGCTCGGGCGGAAGCTGGCGGCGGCTGGCGAACAGGCCGTTGGGCCGCAGCACCAGGATGGTGATCAGCAGGATGAAGGCGAAGAGGTTGCGATAGCTGGTGCCGAGCAAGGCGACGCCATAGCTCTCGATAATGCCGAGCAGGAGCGAGCCGACGATCGCGCCGGGCACGTTGCCGACGCCGCCGACGACCTCGGCGACGATGCCCTTCAGCGTTGCCTCGAACCCCATCGTCGGCGTGATGACGTTGTAGTACATCCCGACCAGCACGCCGCCGACACCGCCCAGCGCCGAGGCGATGGCGAAGACGATCATGTTGACCTTGTCGACATCGACGCCCATGGCCCGCGCCGCATCGCGGTCGAGCGCCGTGGCACGCACCGCCCAACCCCATTTCGTCAGCTTGAGGAAGGCGAACAGTGCAGTTGCGGCGGTGATGCCGATGCCGCCGATCAGCAGGTCGAGCACGCCGATCGAGCCGCCACCGATCTCGATGCGCCAGTTCGGCAACTGCATTGGCACCGAGCGCGGATCGGGGCTGAACAGGATCTGCACGGTCTGGTCGAGCACGAAGCTGAGGCCGATGGTCGCCAGCAGCGGTGCGATGCGCGGCGCGTCGGCGAGCGGGCGGATGCCGAAGCGCTCGATCAGGACGCCGAGTCCGGCGGTAAGCATGACCACCAGCGCCAGCGTCACCGGAAACGGCGTCTGCAGCACGGAGACCGCGACCCAGCCGACATAGGCGCCGACGACATAGACCGAACCATGCGCAAAGTTGATCAGGCGGCTGACGCCGAAGATCAGTGCGAGGCCGACCGCCAGCAACGCGTAGATGTTGCCGATGATCAGGCCGTTGACGGTGTGGTCGAACCAGGAGGTCATCGGTCGGCCTGAGGCGTCAGTTCGTCTTCACCCCATCCCACAGCGTGAAACGTCCATTACGCACCACGAGCTGGGCACTCTGGGCGCCCAGGATGCGGCGCGTCTGGGTGTCGAATGTGGCTTTGCCATAGACCACGCTCGGCACGTCCTTCACCTTGGCCAGCGTGTCCCGGATCGTGGTGCGGTCCAGGTTCGGCGCCTCGCGCAGCACCTGGCCGAAGAGAACCACCGTATCGTAGGCATAGGCGTTGAAGGCGTCGGGCTCCTTGCCATACTTCGCCTTGAACGCGGTGACGAAGGTCTGAACCTCGGGACGCGGATCCTCCGGGAAGAAGCGCGCATTGGTGAAGACGCCTTCCGAGGCTTCGGCACCGAGCTCGATGAATTTCGGCGAATAGATCGAGCTCGACGCCGCGATCGGAACGGTGACGCCGGTCTGGCGGGCCTGGCGGACGATGAGGGCGCCATCGGCATAATAGGAGACCAGGAAAAGCCCGTCTGGCTTGGCGTCGCGAACGCGCACCAGCGTCGAGCGGAAGTCCTTCTCGTCGGGCTGGTAGCCTTCGGCGGCGACAACCTCGGCGCCCAGCTCCTTGGCCGTGGCGGCGAAATGGTCCTTGCTGGTGCGGCCCCAGTCGGTGTTCAGGAACAGGATCGCGATTCGCTTCAAGCCGACCTTGTTGACGACATAGGTCGCATTGAGTGGCTGCTCGTCGGCCTGGCTGACCGAATTGCTCCAGATGAAATCGCCCGTCTTGGTGAAGTTCGGATGCGAATTGGTGAAGCCGAACTGGACGAGGCCGGCGCGCTGATAGATCGGCGACGCCGCCATCGAGGCTGGGCTGGCGAAATCGCCGAGCTCGGCGACGATGCGCTTGTCGGCGACGAATTTCTGCGCGACCGCGACAGTCTGCTTCGGGTCGCTCTGCGTGTCCTCGAAGACATAGCGCAGCGGCCGGCCCTTGATCCCGCCGGCGCCGTTGATCTGGTCGAGCGCGAGATCGAAGCCCTGCTTCCACTGCGCCCCGTATTGCGCATTCGGCCCGGTCAGCGGTCCGCTGACGCCGAGCAGGATCGGCTCGCCTGCCGGCTCCGCGGCACGAGAAAAGCCGGAAGCAGATGCCAGAACGATAATGGCGGCCACAGAGCTCAAAAGCGCGCGACGGCTGGTCATGATGCTGCTCCGGAAGAGGCCTTTCGCCGCCTCGCCGGCGGCCTGTGCTATGCCCTTCAGAGTGCGCCCCGGCTCGCAGACCGGTCAATGAAACGTTCTTTCAAAAGAACATTCCCTGGGGAATGCAAATCCTCCCCGTTGCCCCAAGAGAGAAAATTCTCTCCAATCACGGCGAGTTTCGTGCCCTTCTTGAGAAACGGTCCACGTACTTCTGCCCCCGGCATGAAGCGCGGGCCACACTCCGGCAACATTGTTCTTTACCAAGAACGACCTGAATGCGATCGACCACGACAGGCTGCCGCAGGGGTCGTATTGCAGGCGTCGAGCTCCTTCGGCTCTGCTTCAGGCTTCGAGTGCCAGCACCGCGAAGCTCGCCAGCCAGTGCTCGCCCATATAGTCGCCGGCGATATGCGGCATGCCGGCCGCCAGATGCCGGTCCGCCGCCTCCTCGGCAACGGCGCGGCGCGCATCATCCGCCGGCAACGCCGAGGCGAGCGCGCGCCAGCACCAGGCACGGCTGAGGTTGAGGCCGTCGAGATGGGCGATCTTGCCGTCGGAGCGATCGGTCACCGTCGCCGGCCGGAACAAGGTCGCCGGCTCGCGCTGCGCGATGCGGGGCAGGAAGCGCTCGAGCCAGGGCAGGAACTCCTCCGCCGGCAGCAGGCGGCGCATGCACTCGGCCTCGATCAGCGCCGAGGACTGGAAATCGTCGCCGCTCGGCTCGCCCCAGGCCGGGCAGTCGACATCGGCGCCATACCAGCGCCGGCCGGTCTCACCGAGCAGCGCCGCAAGATCGCGGTCACCGGTGACGACGGCGTAGTCCATCGCCATCCGGAGGCCGAAGGCCGTGTTGAAATGGGTGCCGACCCGCACCGGATAGGTCGCGAGCGGCAGGAAATCCCGGAAGCGCTGCGCGAAGATCTCCGCCAGCGGCCGCAAGCGCTCCGACCGGCGCCGGTCATCGTGCAGGGCGAGCTCCTCGGCGAGCTTCAGCAGCCAGCCCCAGCCATAGGGGCGCTTGAAGCCGCGCGCGGTCGGGGCCGCCAGATAGGCGCACTCCACCGCGATCTTCTCGGCGACGAACTGCTCGTCGAACAAGGCGCGGATATCGGCCGCAACCGGCATCTCCGGGAAGAGCCGCAGCAGCCGCGCCAGCATCCAGTAGCTGTGCACGCAGGAATGCCAGTCATAGCTGCCATAGAACACCGGGTGGAGCTGGCTCGGCGTCTGGGCATCTTGCGGGCCGGCCAAAGTGTGGTCGGGCTTGTTGGGATATTCGCGCCGGACATGGCCGAGCGCGATGCCGGCGAACCGTGCCGCCAGTTCGGGCGTGAGACTAGGTTTTGCCATGACCGATCCTTTTCCGCTGGCGGCTATCCGGCCTGCATCAAACGCTGATTGCTGACAAGGCTCGCGAGGCGCGCCTCAGATGCTGGCGATCAGCCCGCCAATGACGCGAATGACGCTGCCCGTGGTGCAGGAGGCGCGCTCACTCGCAAGGAAGGCGACCGTGTCGGCATTCGCCCGCCGGCGAACGCCCCAGCGGGATCGTGCCGGCGCCTTCCGCGCTCACCGCCTCGACTGAGCGTCCCTCACCACGGCGATCGCGCCGTCGAGCCATAGCGTATCCCCAGGCATTTTCGAGCGAAGTGGACACCAGTTCGCCTGAAGGCAATGCGATAAACCAAGGGCGTGCAGCAATTCCGGGATTCGGAGAATTGCGGGATTGCTCTCGATTCAGTTGTGCTCGGGAACCAGGGCAGCAAGATCGTCGGTCACGCGCACCTCCCAGGCGATTGCCCCCTGATGCCGGCTCATCGACAACGCATTGTCGAGCAGGGTGACCGGGTCGTCTGCCCCCACCTTGCAGCGGCGGGCGATTTCAGCCTTGAGGCGGAGCATCTCGGGCATCTCCACAAGCTCGCCGCTGACTTGGCACCGCGTCATCACCGCGTCGAGAAGCTCGGCCGCTTCAACGCATCGTCCATCGCGCAACAATGCGCGCACCAGCGGAATGGACAGCGGCATCGTCTGCAGTTCCAGGTGTGAATCGTTGAGAAGCGAGATGCTGTCCTCAAGTCTCGCAATGCCGGCTGTCGCCTTTCCGCGATGAATGTCCAGCACGCCCCGCAAACCGCTCGCGGCAGCCATGAATGGGGCTAGCCCGTTCAATTGTGCACATTCGCTGAACGCGACGAGCGCCTCTTCCGCCTGGTCGAACTCATCCATCCAGATGGATATCGACAGCGCCCAGATCTGCGCCAGGCAATAGGAAACGGGGTGATCGAGCTGGGCAGCGCCAGATACGGCCTGCCGGGCCACGGCCACCGCTTCTGCCGGGTCTCCGGATAGCCATAGGGCGCGGGCGAGCATGATGGCCGCGCGTGTCCGGTGATCGATCCCGTAACGGACTGTCGAGACGCGCACCGACGGAGGGAGCAGTCTCAGCGCCTTCTTCAGATCCCTGAGCGCCTGCTTCTGATTGCCTCGGATATGATGCGAGGTGCCGGATAGTGAATGAGCAATCCCAAGTGCATGATCGTCATCGATCCTGTTGGCGACCTCCATCGCCATGTCGGCATATTCTGCCGAAGCAGCATGTTCCCCGATGCGCTTGTGGAAGATGTGGAGGAGCCCAAGTATTCGCAATTGGCTCCAGTGATCGTCGAGGGCTGTCGCGACTTCAAGCGCGCGGCTGAAGGCGCTCCCCGCTTCTGCAAAGTTGCCTCGGGCGAACATCAGCGAGATTCCCAATGCGCCCTGCAATTCGAGTTCGGCCTCCGTCCCGCGCAAGCCATCGTCGATCTCCGTGATCGCGCGGGCACACCAGCTTCTGCACTCGATCAGGTGGGACGTGTTCATGAACACGCGCGCGCTTGCGGCGGCCAGCCGAACGCCCAGCCTGCTATCGCCGCTCTGGCCGAAGCTCCAGTCGAGCGCGGCGCGGATGTTGCCGAGTTGGTGGTTCAGGTGGCGCGCATCGAGAAGGCCGACCTCCTGCGCGGCGATGGCCTCAAGTTCGGTCAAGAAGAAAGTCGCGTGCCGTTTGGCAATCTGGCCCAATGCATCCGCCGCGCCGGAAAGGAGGCGGTGCTTCGCATAGGCGCGGGTCATTTCAAGAAGGCGGAACGAGTCCGTGCCATGGGATCGATCCACCGTGACGAGCGATTTTGTCGCGATTGCATCAATGGCACCCGCAACGTCATCAGCCCCGAGATCCGCGTCGGAAACCACCGCCAAGGCCGCGTCGATCGAGAATGCTCCGACGAAGATCGCAAGGCGTTCAAGCACGGTTCGCTCGACATCGGACAGGAGCTCGAAACTCCAGTCGAGCGTGGCCTGCAGGGTCCGCTGCCGCGGCTGCGCGGTCCGAAATCCAGACCAGTTGAAGCTCAGGCGCTCGCCCAGTTGGCGGGCCGTCAGGGATGCGCCATGCGTTGCGACGCGTACAGCTGCAAGCTCGATCGGCAGCGCCATCCCGTCCAGACGATGGCACATGTCCGCGATAAGGCGGGCTGATGCTTCGTCAAGATCGAAAGAACTGTCCGCGGCTGCTGCGCGATCGCAGAACAATTGGATTGCGGGATAGGTCAGTAATTGTTCGAACGAGAGTTCAGCGGGATTATTGGGATATTCGAGCGCATCGAGCCGGTGTATGTGCTCGCCCCGCACCCGCAGTGCCTCCCGGGACGTTGCCAGGATGCGGACCTGTGGAGCTTCGATCATGAGACGCTCGACGAGGCGCGCGACTTCGTCAACCACATGCTCGCAATTGTCGAGCAAGAGCAGCAAATGGCGGCTGCGGACATGGCCTACGATAGTCGCGAGCGGGTCATCGCCATGCAATGGGGTGCCGAGTTCGCCCGCGACCGTAGACAGGACAAATGCCTGATCTTCAAGCATGCCGAGGTCCACGAAGGCCACGCCATCCTCGAATTGCTCGGCCAGGGTATGGCCGAGCACGACCGCGAGTGACGTTTTCCCCACGCCGGCCGGGCCGACGACCGTGAACATCGGCGCGGTGGCCATTCTGTCTTGCAGCAGGCGCAGATCGTGCTCACGCCCGATCAGGCGGGGGAGACGCGCCGGGAGCTTCGATACAGTCCGCGGGTGCTCGACTGTTCTGTCTACTGACAGACGCGCCGTTGCCGGCTCCCCCTTCCTGACCGGCGCGACGAATGCATATCCGACGCCCACCTGCGTTGCGATGTACCGGGCTCCGCCCTCTCCGTCGCCGAGAAGCTTTCTCAGGTTTGCCATATGAAAGCGCAGACTACCGTCCTCGACGACGACATCCGGCCAAACCCGCTTGATCAACTCGCGCTTTGACAGGACACGCCCGGGCTGTCCGGTCAGAACGCCCAACAAATCGAGAGAGCGCCCGCCGATCTCGATTTTCCGACAATCTTTGGTAAGTAGCCGCTCATTGATCGAGAGAGAGAAGGGCCCGAATGAAATAAGGTCAGAAACCCCGTGTCGCTCTGAATAATCCCGAACCGGATCAGCCTGTTTCACAGCCGCTCTCCCAGAACAGACGCGCGTGGGTATTCGGTCGTTCGCCTGTACGCAAACATGGCTGCGGTTCCAATCATACGAACGGTTACTTTGCCTGCGGACACGATCGGAGCCGCAGTCGTCGCAGCTGGTGCAACAGGAGCCGCTCGCGGCTCGACACTCCGGATCTCTTGGTCCGCCATGCGCATGAGCCCCCATCCAGGTGCTCAACTTCCGGCCGGAGCGGACCCAAGGGGCACCGTTCACGCGATGTCCATCTGTCCTGAATGCGAGCGCGGCGGATCCGTGGCGCCGCATGCGCCTTAGTCGCGCTCATCGGGCCAGGCTTCCGCCGGTTTGCCGATCGGCGGTGCATCGCTCCCATGGCTGATCAATCTCATCCCATGCGGGGCTCCTCGATTTCAACTTGACTGATCATTCCATAATTGCTAACAAGGCCCCATGGCAAGACCAAAGGAGTTCGACAGACAGGAGGCCCTCGACGCGGCGATCGGCGTGTTCCGCGAGCATGGCTACGAGGGCACCTCGGCCGGAATGCTGATCGACGCGATGAAGATTGGGCGGCAGAGCCTTTATGACACTTTCGGAGACAAGTGGCGGCTCTATTGCGAAGCCCTACAGAGCTACGCCACGGCCGAGACCAGCGCGCATCTTGCCGCCTTGAAGGGTGGGGAGAGCGCTCTCGGGGGAATCCGGGGCATGATCGGGCGCGTCGTGGCAACGGCGAGAATACCTTGCCTGGGAGTCGGGTCGATCTGCGAGTTTGGGGAGACACGGCATGAGCTCGTCGAGATCAGAGCCGCGGCGGGACATGTCCTGCATGTGGCCATGGTCGAGAAAGTACGTGCCGCCCAGGCGGACGGCGAGGTGGCGACGGAGCTGGACGCTGACGATGCTGCGATGTTCCTGACGGCGAGTATCGCCGGCATCCGGATCGCGGGACGCAGCGGCGCCCCGGAGACACGCTTGCACGCGCTGGGGGCCCTCGCCTTGCGGGCTCTCGGCTGATTTTTTGATTTGTTTTGGAACGATCATTCAAGTTGGAGAAATGACCATGCGCATCGTTGAAATGAATCGGGCTGGCGGTCCGGACGTCATTGGCCTCGTCGAGCGGCCCGATCCGCGGCCGGGGCCGAACGAGGCCCTCGTCGAGATCGCTGCGGCCGGCGTGAACTTCATGGATGTCGGCGTCAGGCAGGGCCTGTTCTGGACCGATCAGCAGGATCCGAAGCCTCTCGGCGTCGAAGGCGCGGGCAGGATCCTCGCGGTGGGAGACCAGGTTCGCCATCTCGCGCCCGGGGACCGCGTGGCCTGGATCTATGCGCCGGGAAGCTATGCTGATCGCGCCGTGATCCCGGCTGATGCGCTCGTGCCGGTGCCGGACGCGATCGACGACCGGACTGCGGCTGCCGTGATGATGCAGGGGCTGACGGCCAGCCACTTCGCGACAGATTTCTACCCGGTCCAGCCCGGAGATGTCGCCCTCGTCCATGCGGCGGCGGGCGGTGTCGGCCAGTTGTTGACCCAGATCATCAAGTCGAGAGGCGGGCATGTCATCGGTCGCGTTTCCGGAGAAGAGAAGGTCGCGAGCGCGAAAGCTGCGGGCGCCGATCATGTGATCGTCGACATGGACGGGAATTTCGCGGCCGAGGTTCTGCGCCTGACCGGCGGCGAGGGCGTGAATGTCGTCTATGACGGTTCGGGACCGAAGACGTTCCAGGGTTCTCTCGATTCGCTGCGCCGATCCGGCACTTTCTGCTGGTTCGGACCGGTGCTCGGTGGTCCCGGCGCCCTCGAGATCACGAGCCTGCCGAAGAGCGTCAAGATCGGTTACGCGACCTTCTTCGACCATATCCATACTCCCGAACTGCTGCGCGCCCGGGCGGCGCGCCTGTTCGACTGGATTGTCGCGGGAGACCTCACCGTCCAGATCGGCGGCGTCTACCCTCTTGCCGAGGCCGCACGCGCGCACGCCGACATGGAAAGCCGCAAGACGACCGGCAAATTGCTGCTGATCCCCTGACCATCCGATCGACAGCGTGGCTCTGGAAACGCGGCCGGCCGTGCTCGGCCGCGTTCATGCCAAGAGAGGGATGGCTCGGAACAGGCCTCCCCCATCTGCGGCCGAGCGGGTGCCGCCCCGGCCTTGCCGGTTGGGCACCGGTTCGTCGAGGGACGCCAGGTGACCGACAACGAAGCAAGCCGCGCGGTGGCCGGCTGTCACGGCCCTGAGGCAAGGCCTCTCCCGCCGGTCGCCCATGCCGGCGAAATGGCTTGGGATACAAGGTCTCCGATAGAGCCAAGGCCTCCCAGATCGGGGCGCCGCACAGATCTTGAAGGAGGAAGCTGGAACATCAGCCGATCGATCGCAGCTGCGAATTCGGACCGGTCTTCAGCCTGTTCACCGGTCAGTATCGCGGACCATCCCAAAGCATGCGAGCGCTGTGCGCGGATCCATTGCTCCTGGCGGGGCGCCGTGCGGGGAACGTAGAGCGTCGGGATGTCGAACGACAGGGCTTCGCAAAACGAATTGTAGCCGCACATGGCAATCATCGCCCGGGCGCCTGCAACGAGATCCTGCATGCGAGGATCAAATCTCACGATCTTGACGTGCCGCAGCGTGCTCGCACGGCGCTGAAGATCCAAGAACTCTTCGCAATGCATGTATGGACCGGTGACAATGACGGTATCCAGTTCCCGGCTCGCACGAAGGCCGTCCAACGCCGCGGAAAGGAGGGGATAGCCATCGCCGCCACCGCCCGCAGCGACGAGCAGGTAATTGCCCGAGCGATGAGGATGCAGGGCCCCGCAAGAGGCCGAGCGCGCCAGAAACCCGGTAAATCTGACCCTGTCGCGAAGTCGCTCGGGAAGCGGAATGCCTTGCAGCGGGTCATAGAAGTCCGACGGGCCATACACCCACAACTCGTCGTAGAAGCGTTCGATGCAGGCGGTCGCCCCCTTGTGCTGCCATTCCAGGCGAAGCGTATCGGGGGCATCGAGAACGTCTCGCAGGCCAAGCACGATCGTTGATCCGATATCTCTCAGGACTGCGAGGGTAGGCAGCAACTCGCCTTCGAGGCCGCCCGGCTCCTTGTCGACGATCATCAGATGAGGGCTGAGCCGGGCGGCTTCGGTTCTTATGATGGCTCGGCGTACAGCGATCGTTTCCGGATATGGCACAGCGCTGTTCCATGAGACGTAGGCACCGCTGGCCAGTTTTTTTACCGGAGGCAGTCTGATCTGTCGGATGCGGTCGCCATCCGGGAAAGCGGCGACATCCGGAGCCCCGGTCAGGATGGTCACCTCGATTGCTGAATTCTGGCGCGTGAGGGCCTCTGCGATCACCCGGCTACGGCGCAGATGCCCCAGGCCGAACGTATCGTGACTGTACATCAGCACGCGCAGGGGCAAGCGCGTCCGGCTCAGCCCGGGCCGCCCTGGGGGCGTGAGCAACGGGGCATGATCGTCCGATGAAAGGCTTTCGAGCCACATGCCAATTCTACCGGTACGGTTTACGCCTGCGGGATGTCTTCGCAGCAGGTCGGCGGGCTCCGCACTTTGCCCTGGCGTCGGGATGCGTGCTCTGTCCTTGATCGCGATCGGGGCTATCAGCTGTCATGGAGCCTCCGGAAACGGCATATTCCAGTTTCACCCGAACATGGCGTTCGGCCGAGCGAGCAGGCAAGTTTGGAAACAACGGGCTCTGTTAGATCCTGTTAGGCGGCCGGAGACTGCCTGCTCGTACCCTGGCCGGACGGTTCATTCCTGTGGCCGGCCGCCACAGGCGCGGCGTCTGCAAGCCCTCGCATCGACCGGGCCGGCATAAGACCGGAAGGCGCCGCAAATGCCTTCGATCACCGCCACCGGGTTGTTCCACGGGACGAAGGGGCGCTTCTCGCACGCTGCGCATGTACGATATTGAATAGCCACGCCAAGAGCTCCCGGGGGAAGGCTAACCCGCGCCCCGCTGCAAGGATCGATGAAGGGGCGGTTGCCCCTCCCCGTTCATGTGCTGCGGAAAGCTGATTGCTGTGGCTCAACGGGGCAGCAGGTTCTGCTTTGCGAGAGCCACCACCTCGTCACCCCGTCCGCTCATCACGGCGCGGAGCGCCCACAGCCCGAACCCCTTGGCTTGGTCCAGTTCGATCGTCGGCGGGATCGAGAGCTCCTGCGTGGCCGTCACCACGTCGAGCACGGCCGGCCCGTCATGGGCGAGCACGCTGGCCACGGCATCCGGCAGATCGCCGGGGTCCTCGGCCCTGACGCCATGGATGCCCATGGCACGCGCCATCGCGGCGAAATCGGGATTTTCAAGGTCGGTCCCGAGTTCGACGAGGCCGGCGGCCTTCATCTCCAGGGCCACGAAGCCCAGTACGCCGTTGTTGAAGATCACGACCTTGACCGGCAGCTTCTGCTGCTTGAGCGTGATCAGGTCGCCCATCAGCATGGTGAAGCCGCCGTCGCCGGAGAGCGAAACGACCTGCCGGCCGGGCTGTGCGGCCTGGATGCCGATGGCCTGCGGCATGGCGTTGGCCATCGAGCCATGCACGAGCGAGCCGACCATCCGGCGCTTGCCGTTCATCGCGAGATAGCGCGCTGCCCAGATCGTCGGCGTGCCGACATCGAAGGTGAAGGCTGCATCCTCTGCCGCGATGTCGCTGACGAGCTTCGCCAGGTACTGGGGATGGATCGGCTTGCGGCCTGGCGTGCCGCGCGCCAGCGCGTCCAGGCCTTCGCGGGAGCGCCGGTATCGGGCGAGGCTGTCGTCGAGATGCTGGCGGTCCTGCTTCACGGAGAGCTTCGGCAGCAGGGCCTCGATCGTCGCCCCGACATCGCCGACGATCCCGAGATCGAGCTTGCAGCGCCGCCCGAGCTGGGAGGCGCGGATATCGACCTGCGCGATCGTGATGTCGCTCGGGAGGAACTGCTTGTAGGGAAAATCCGTGCCGAGCATCAGCAGCAGGTCGCAGGCATGCATCGCCTCATAGCCGGAGGCGAAGCCGATGAAGCCGGTCATGCCGACATCGTAGGGGTTGTCGTATTCGACATGCTCCTTGCCGCCCAGCGCATGCACGATCGGCGCCTTCAAGGCCTCGGCAAGCTGCATCAGCTGCGGATGCGCGCCGGCGCAGCCGCGGCCACAGAACAGCGTCACGCGCCGTGCCCCGTCGATCAGGTTCGCCAGAGCGGTGACCTGCGCATCGGCAGGCCTGACGACGGGTGCCGGCGGCAACAGGCCTGCTGCCGGCGAGATGTCGCGCAGGGGCGCCGGCTTCAGCGCGACGTCGCCAGGAATCACGATGACGGAGACGCCGCGCTCTCCAACGGCGGCGCGGATCGCGTTTTCCAGCACATAGGGCATCTGGCTGGGATCGGTGACCAGCTCGCAATAGACGCTGCACTCACGAAAGAGATTCTGCGGATGGGTTTCCTGGAAATAGCCGCCGCCGATCTCCGCCGATGGAATCTGCGCGGCGATGGCCAGCACCGGCGTGCGACTGCGCTGGGCATCGTAGAGACCGTTGATCAGGTGCAGATTGCCCGGCCCGCAGGACCCCGCACAGACCGCGAGCGCCCCGGTGACCTGGGCTTCGCCGGAGGCAGCGAAGGCAGCCACCTCCTCGTGCCGCACATGAACCCATTCGATCTTGCCGGCCTGACGCAGCGCCTCGGTCAAGCCGTTCAGGCTGTCCCCGACGACACCGTAGATGCGCTCGACCCCGGCCTCGCCCAGGGTCTCGACAATCAGGTCTGCGACATTGCGTTTGGACATGTTCCTGCTCTCTCCAGCGCTTTCGAAAGGGTCCTGTGTCCCTGGCGGTCCTCGCCGATATCGAACGCCTTGGTAGCGCTTCGGCATTCCGGCGCGATCCGCTCATTGAATCAGCGTTGCGCGATGACGGCGCAATCATACGCAGGTGTGCAGCCGGCATCCCCGAGCCGGCTCGGCCTTGGCAACCTCTTCGCCCTGCAATGGGGATCCGTCGAACGCGGCACGGACCGCCGCCATACCCCAAGGCGGACTTAGCTCGCGCTTATGTTTCACCGAGATTATTTCGATGTTGTGGCCGGGAACGCAACGATAACGTCCCTGAAAAGGTCCATTTCGCTTCCGCTTTGAGAAGCACAGGACGTTTCAGGGAGCCTGCGGACATGTATCGGCCCAATATCCTCAAGCAACGCCTCAAGAACGGAGAAAAAGTCTTCGGGAGCTGGAACGTCCTTGCCAGCGCCTTCGCGACGGAGGTGATGGGCTATGCGGGTTTCGACTTCATCATCATTGATCATGAGCACGGCGTCGGCGATATGACGACGCTGGGGCATCAGTTCCAGGCTCTATCGGGCACTGGGACCACCGCGCTGGTCCGCGTTCCCAGTCATGACAGCGCCTATATCCGCCGGACGCTCGATCTCGGTGCCGCGGGGGTGGTCATACCGAGCGTGAACACGGCCGCGGAGGCGCGCGCCATCGTGCAGGCCTGCTACTATCCCACATTCGGATCGCGCGGCGCGGCTCCGGGCACGATCCGGGCATCGGGCTTCGGCGCGGAAGCTGGCCTCTATGCCCGCACGGCGAACGAGCACACGCTCGTGATCTGCCAGATCGAAACCGTCGAAGGCGTGAACAACGCCGCCGAAATCGCCGCCGTGGATGGCGTCGACATGATTTTCGTCGGCCCCTACGACCTCTCGGCATCCGCCGGCTTCATGGGCGAAATGAACCATCCGGAGGTCGTGGCGCTGATCGAAAAGGCCGAGGCGGCTGCAAAGCAAGCCGGCAAGTCGCTGGGCTCGATCCTGAGGCCCAGCGTCTCCCTCAAGGAGGTCTACGAGCGCGGCTACCAGATGATCTCGACCGGCAGCGATTCGACCCGCCTTCGCGCCGCCTGCCTGGCAGACATCGCGGCGTTCCGTCAGGCCACCGCAGCGGACGCGGCCTGAGCCGTCAAAGGGAGACAGCCTTGTCCAGCACAAGCGTCAACATCGTCCTCCGGGCCTATGACCAGTTCTGCCCGCTCATCCTCGGTGCCATCGACACGCCCGGCTTCGATTTCGACGTTCGGTTCCGGGCGCCGCTCTCCAATGAATTTCCGGAGGGCATTCACGGCGGCGAGGTTTCCTTCAACCGCTATGTGATGGCACGGGCGAATGGCGACGACCGGCTCGTCGGCCTGCCGGCCTTTGTTCTGCGGGGCTTTCGCCATCGAAACTATATCGTCCGTCGCGATTCCCCGCTGGAAAGCCTGTCGGAGCTCAAGGGCAAGCGCGTCGGCTCGAACTCCTGGAGCGATACGGGGACCATGTGGGCTCGCGCAGCGCTCCGCGAGGCCGGGGTCGAGGTCGGCGACGTGCAATGGGTGATCGGTCACCTCGACGACAAGATCCGAATGAAGCCGAAGACCCCCTTCGACGTGGAGCCGCCGCATGGCTCGACGTTCCTGGCCGGGGATCAGACGCTCATGGATGACCTGAGGGCCGGAACCGTGGACGCGGCGACGACCGCCTTCATGCCGCCGTCGGTCTATGAGGTCGGCGGCGAGTTCCGCAGGCTCGTCCGGGATTTCCGCGCCGCCGAGAGCGGATATCACCGGCGAACCGGCGTCTATCCTGCCTTTCACATCATGGCGGTCCAGCGTTCCTTCGCGGAGACGAATCCGCGGGCGGTGCTGGCGCTCTATGATGCGTTGATCGCCTCATGGGAGAACTGGTGGCTGAAGCTGAAGAACTTCGGCGAAGCCTCTCCCTGGGCGATCGAGGAGGCGGAGACGATGATCCGCGACTTCTCCGAAGACACTCCGCCGTTCGGGTTGGACAAGCCTGCGCACAGGACGATGCTGGCCGCGATGTGCCATGAGCAATACGCTCAGGGCCTGGTCGGGACGGCCGCCGATCCGGCGCGGCTCTTCAGCGATTTCGAAGAGATCGCGAAGGCCGCCGGGCGCTGACCGGCGGAGCGGGAGCGAGGCTTCCGACGGGCCAGCCTCGGCGGCACCTTGCCGCGCTGCCGAGGCGCGCATCGCACGCCGCGATCACAAGCGGGAGAATTCGATGTCCTGCCACGTCGCCTTGAAATGGGTCGCGAATGCCTTCGTGAGCTCGGTTGCACGGCGGTTGGGATAGATCAACTCGATCGAGACCCCGATCATCGGTGTGAACGGACGATAGGACAGTCGGTCCTTGGGGTGGTAGCGGAGAGAAAACTCGTCGACGAGGCCGACGCCGATCCCGTTTTCGACATGCGGGTAGACGGCCGTGACGCTTTCGACCGTCAGCCTCGCTTCCGGGCGGGGCTTGCTCTTGTCGACGGCCCTTTCAAACTGCTCCAGAAGCCATTGATGCCCCGGCGGATATGAAACCATCGGATGCTCGATCAGATCGTCATAGGTGATCGATTCCCGGCTTTCCAAAGGGTGGCCCTTCGGCATGATGCAGAAGAGGCGGCCGGAGCAGACCTTCTCGACCAACAGCCCCTCCTGCTCGGCCTCGCCCGTCTGGAAGGAGATGCCGATGTCGGCGCCCTCCGCCGCGACGGCGTGATAGACGTCCTTTCGCGGGCGAATGAGCAGATGGACCCGCGCGTCCAGCCGCCCCTGCAGAAAGCGCTGCAGCGCCATCGAGACGATGCCGTTCCCCAGCGGGCGGATGGTCGCAATGCTCATGCGTTGCGAGACGCCCTTCTGGATCATCGCGATGGCATCGGCGATCGCCTGGAAATACTTGAAGTTTCGCTGCAGCGCATCGAACAGGAGCCGCCCCTCGTTCGTCGGCACCAGCCGGCCGCGGTCCTTCTGGAACAGGGTGAGGCCCAGCTGGTCCTCGATCCTGCGGATCATCGTGCTTACGGTCGGCTGGGATATGTGAAGGCCTTCCGCCGCCGCGGTGATGCTGCCGGCGGCGACGACGGCGTAGAAGACCTCAAGCTGGCGCAGACTCATAGCTCCCAGCGATGAAAGCATCGCCATTGATAGCTCCCTGATTGTCGGCGGCGGGACGACGCTGCGAAGCCTTCAACAGGCCGAAAAGAATCGCGGAAATCAATAAAATTCTGAGAATCCAGCCGCATTCAAAAAATATAGCGAGAGAAAGGCTCACCCGGGCTCACAGCAAATAACATAGTCCATGACTATGCATCACCCAAACTTTAGCCCTTTTATAGCCGCGCCATAGCACCCACTAATTTGCGCGCCTCCCTGAATGCGATCGAGGGCTTCCTGGAGGCGGGCAGCAGGTTCGATTGCCGATGGAGGATCGACAGTGACCGGCATAATGGCTTTGAAAGATAGCCCGTCATCGGGCGGCGTCCGATCCCAGACTTCCCGGGACGTCCTGCGGGCGATCACGCCGGTCAACCACCTGCATCGGCTGGGTATCGCTGCAACTCTCTGCCTCCTGGCGCAGTTCTGCTGGCTCGCTCTCAACAACGAGAATTTCCAGTGGCATGTCGTCCTGAACTGGCTTTTCGACCCCTCCGTCATTAGCGGCCTTTACGTGACCCTCGGCCTGACGGTCGTCGCGATGCTGCTGGGAAGCGTCATCGGCCTCGGCCTGGCGATCTTCAGGCTGTCCGAGAGCCGGTTCGTGTCGGCATTTGCCGGGATCTACATATGGTTCTTTCGCGGGACCCCGATGCTCGTCCAGCTGATCTTCTGGTACAATCTCGCGACGATCTTCCCGCAGCTCTCGATCTCCATCCCGTTCGGGCCGACGCTGGCCAGCTGGGACACCAACGCGGTGATCACCCCATTGACGGCAGCCATCGTCGGGCTCGCCCTCAACGAAGCCGCCTACATGGCCGAAATCATCCGGGCCGGCCTGCTGTCGGTGGACCGTGGCCAGAGCGAAGCGGCTGCGGCCTTCGGCATGACGCGGGGCCGGGCGCTGCGGCGGATCATCATTCCGCAGGCCATGCGTTCGATCGTGCCGCCGACCGGCAACCAGCTCATCAGCATGATCAAGGGAACCTCGCTGGTCAGCGTGATCGCGATGAACGACCTGCTCTATTCCGTGCAGGCGGTCTACAATCGCACGTTCGAGGTCGTTCCCCTGCTGATGGTGGCGGTGATCTGGTACCTGGCCGTCACCTCGATCCTCAATGTCGGGCAGTCCTATATCGAGCGCTACTACGCCCGCGGCGAGCGTAGCGCCCGCTCCGGTGGCGAGGCGCGAAGCGCCAAGCAGGCGGAGGGCGTGCGATGACTATCCTGGCTTCGTCGGATCGCGGCCGGGGCGCTTCCCCCGCCCTCGTCAGCGCGCGCAACGTTCACAAGGCCTATGGTTCGCAGGAGGTGCTGACGGGCATCGACCTGGATGTCGATACCGGCGAGACGATCGTCATTCTCGGTCCGTCCGGCTCGGGAAAATCGACCTTCCTGCGTTGCATCAACCATCTCGAGACGATGCAGCAGGGCTCCATCGTCGTGGACGGGGAGCAGGTGGGGTACCAGCTCCGGCACGAGCGACTTTACCGCGTCAATTCGCGAGCCCTTGCACGCCAGCGCAAGGGCATCGGGATGGTGTTTCAGCAGTTCAATCTTTATCCCCACCTGACGGTGCTGCAGAACATCATCGAAGCTCCGGTCGGCGTCTATGGCGAAAGGCGTTCCGAAGCGGTCGCCCATGCCCACGAGCTGCTGGCGCGGGTTGGCCTGTCCGAGAAATCCGACGCCTATCCCCGGCAGCTGTCCGGCGGACAGCAGCAGCGCGTCGCGATCGCAAGGGCGCTTGCGATCAGGCCGAAGCTCATTCTCTTCGATGAGCCGACATCGGCACTCGATCCGGAACTCGTCGGCGAAGTCCTGGCGACCATGAAGGACCTTGCGACGCAAGGCCTGACGATGATCGTGGTCACGCACGAGATCGGCTTCGCGAAAGAGGCGGCGGATCGCGTCGTCTTCATGGATGGCGGCAAGATCATCGAGGTCGGCCGCCCCGACGAGGTGCTGACCAACCCGACGCATCCGCGAACGCGGGCGTTCCTGAACCGCTTCATCTAGCGGCAGGCGGATACCAACCAAAAAAAGAGGGGTTAAAATGGCGCTCAATCGTATCGGGATGGCGATCGCATCGGCGGTTGTCGCTCTGGCTTCTCCCTCCGCTGCCCAGGACATCCCGGCGCAGGCGATGAACCCCACGATCCGGGCCCTGTTGCCGGAGAAGATCAAGGCGCAGGGCTATCTGGTCGCGGTGAACAGCGGGTCGTATCCGCCCTATGACATCATCATCGGGACGAACGAGCTGCAAGGCGTCAGCAACGACGTCGCCATCGCCCTCGGGCAGCTCTTCGGCGTCGAGATTCGTCACCAGACGGTGAGCGGACTGGCTGGAATGCTGGTCGGCTTCGGCACCGGCCGCTACGACCTGGCCATCGGCCCGAACGGAGATTTTCCGGATCGGCGGGCAAAGATCGATTTCATCGACTGGGTCCAGGAATACGTCGCCTTCGCCGTTCAGAAGGGCAACCCGAAGCAGATCAAGACGCTGGACGATGTCTGCGGCCTGAACATCGCCGTCATGGCGGCAGGCTCGGCGGAGAGGGTCCTCAAGGCGAAGGCCGAGAACTGTGCGGCCACGGGGAAGCCGATGACGGTTCAGTCGTTCCCCGACCAGAATGCCGCGATCCTGGCCGTGCGGTCGAAACGCTCCGACGGCTTTTTCTCCGGCCAGGCGCCCCTGACCTATTTCGTCAGCCAGTCGCCGGACACGCTGGATCTCACCGGCACGAACCTTCCGAACGGCTTCAGCGACGTCTACCAGGGCGCTATCGCGCCCAAGGGGTCGGATATGAGCAAGGCCGTGCTTGCCGCGTTCCAGGAGCTTTTCGCCAACGGAACCTACGAGAAGATCATGAAAAAATGGAAGATCGAGCGGAATATGATCAGCAAGCCGGGGGTTAATCTGACTCCGGAAATGGAAATCTTCAAAGCAAAGCAGTAAAGGCGAATGGACTATGCAGCTTTCTCTCGCAACGTGGCGTGACGTCGAGCAATACCTCGTGACTTCCAGGGGGATCATCATTCCCGTTGGAGCGACCGAGCAGCATGGCCCCAACGGGCTGATCGGGACCGACCATCTCGATGCCGAGTTCATCGCCAAAGGAGTGGGCGACAAGATCGGCGCGATGGTCGCGCCGACGCTCGCCTACGGCATGTCGCAGCATCATCTCGGCTTCGCCGGCTCGGTGACCCTGCGGCCCTCGACGATGATCGCGATGGTGGCCGATATCGTCCGCTCCCTGGCACGGCACGGCTTCGAGCGTTTTTTCTTCATCAACGGGCATGCCGGCAACATCGGGACGATGACGGCGGCCTTCGACGAGATCTATGCCTCGCTCTCGCTTCAGCCGAACGGCCACCCCTCGCCGATCCGCTGCCGGATGCTGATGTGGTCCGACGAGAAGCGCGCAAGCAGCATCGCCGAGGAGCTTTATCCCGGCGTCAACGGCGCTCACGCCACGGCCGCCGAAGTCTCGCTCAGCCAATTTTATCACCCTGAGACGGTGAAGCCCGTGGAGATGTCCCCTGAGGTCGCCCCGCCCTTCGCTCCGTTCTATGACTGCGTCGACTTCAGGACGCGCTATCCAGACGGCCGTATCGGCTCCGCGCCGTCGCGCTCGAGACCAGAGCACGGCGAGAGGCTCTTTGCCGCCGCGGTCGAGGATATGGTCGAAGCCTACCAGGCTTTCATGGCGTAATGGGTTTTCGACCCGGGCCCGCCCAACAGCGTCAAAACGAGAGCAACTCCGCAATTCTCCGAAGCGTGGAATTGCTCTATGCCTTTGTTCTATCGCACCTTCCGCGCGCAAACCGGTATCCACCTCGCTCGAAAATGCTCTGTAGCATCGGACCGAAAAGTGGAATCCACTCTTCGGAATAGCCCGGTGCGATAACAATGCGGCGGATCATCGTGACCGCATCCGCTTGGATGCGCGATGATCTGGGCGCGCGCATGCTCGTCGGGAATCCTGCGCGAGGGTCGGTGTTCCATACGAAGGTGTGGATGAATTCAGCGGTTGCCCGGGTCGAGGATCGCGGCAAGATGGGCGGCGATGATGTCCGGCTCGACCGGCTTGTCGAGAAACGCACGGGCGCCGGCCGCCATCACACGATCGCGCGTCGCAGCCGTCGGGAAGGCCGTCATGAAGATCATCGGAAAGCGGCGCCCCGCCGCAACCAGCTCTGCCTGAAGCTGATCGCCCATCATCCCCGGCATCTGTATGTCGGCGATCATGCCATCCGGATCGCCGCTCTCGCGATCGTTCAGAAATTCCCGCGCCGAGCCATAGCTGCGGGCCTCGTATCCGAGCGAGCGGATCAAGCTGGAGAGAGAACTGCGAACGCCATCGTCGTCGTCAACGATCGCGATTATCGTCATGTGCTTCATATCCGCCATTCTGCGAGCCGGCAGGAGCGCCAAGGGAAAGCTCATGCGTGCAGTCCGACGCGTTATGGCGAATTGCGAATGCGGCGGACATCATACGCAGGTTTACGGTTGGACGATCAGGAGCGCGGGATGCCCAGTGCTTCCGCGATGCGGACGAGGTCCGCAAGTGTGCGCACATTCATCTTTCGCATGACGTTGCCGCGATGGATCTTCACAGTGATTTCACTCAGGCCGAGGGCGCCTGCGACCTGCTTGTTCATCAGGCCTGAAGACACATGCATCATCACCTCCCGTTCGCGCGACGTCAGTGTTCGGTAGGCGTCGCGAAGGCTGTCCAGCGCGGCCGAGGCGCTGCGCCGCTGCTGATCGCGTTGGATCGCTGCCATGACGGCGTCGAGCATTTCCTGAGCGCGAAACGGCTTCGCCAGGAAGTCGACCGCCCCGGCCTTCATCGCCCGGACCGTCATCGGAATATCTCCGTGCCCGGTCATGAAGACGATCGGCAGCTCAACTCCCCGCTGAATGAGCTGGCTCTGGAAGTCGAGGCCGCTGATGCCCGGCAGCCGCACATCGAGAATGATGCAGCCCGGCACGTCGGGAAGCTGCTCTAGCAGCAGCTCCGTCGGAGAGCCGAAGAGACAGGTCGTGAATCCGACGGATCGGAACAGGCTGTCGAGTGAATCGCGCACAGCAGGATCGTCGTCCACGATCACGACGAAAGGCGAACTTGGAGACGTTGAGGCCGCTCTCGCGGAAACCTGCCCGTTCATACCGATGCACCATGCTGGGAAACCGGAAGGATGAGGCTGAAGATTGCTCCGCCGTCAGGCGGGCTCTCCGCCATCAGGCGGCCGCCATGGGCTTCCGCGATCGTACGACAAATCGCAAGCCCCATGCCCATCCCATCCGGCTTGGTCGTGAAAAAGGGGGCAAACAGGCGTTCGGGATCATGCCGCGAGATACCCGGGCCGGAGTCACGCACTGCGATCGCGACCTCTGTCGGGGAAATCCGGGACGCCGTGATCGTCAGCAGCCGCTGGCCGCCGTGTTCGACCATCGCCTGCCGAGCGTTGACCATCAGGTTCACGACGACCTGCTGAAGCTGGACCCGGTCTCCGATCACCGGGGAAAGGCCGATATCGACCTCCGAGCGCAGCTCGACATGTTCCCGCGCCAGCTCGCGCTGGACCAGCTGAATCGCCTCTTCGACCAGCCCCGCAATCTCGATCTCGCTGGATCGGGGCGCGGCCTTGGTCAGGAAGGCCCTGATCCGCTTGACGATCTCGCTCGCCCGGCGCCCTTCCGAGACGACCCGCTCCAACGCCGTGCCGGCTTCGGACAGATCGGGTTGGCCACGCCGCAACCAGCGCAGCGCGGCCTCTCCGCTGGTGACCACCGCCATCAGCGGCTGGTTGACCTCATGCGCAATCGATGCGGTGAATTCGCCGAGCGTCGCGACGCGCGCCGCATGGGCCAGCTCCGCTTGCGCCTGCAAGGCCGCGTCCTGAGCCTTCCGGCGTTCCGTGGCGTCGACGGCGAAAACCATCACCTTGCAGTCGCTGTCATCGGGCGCGGGAAAGGTCAGGGCGAAGATCACCGGGATGCGGCGGCCATCGCTTCCGACGACTTCGGTCTCGTCTTCGAAGAAGGGGTCACCCCGCGCGAAAGCGGCGAGCGCCGAACCGAACGTCGTGTCCCCCTCGCTCAGGATGTCGTCCACGGAACGGAGAAAATCTTCGGTGCTTTCAACCCCCACCATCGCCAGGAAAGCCGGGTTGACATCGATGATCCGTGCGAGCTGGCGCGCCTTCACGATGAAGGCTGGGTGGTTTGTCAGGTAGCGTGACAGCGAAGCGCCATCGTTGAGCCCCAGAGCGGCAAGTTCGGCACGGACCGCGCTCCAATCCTCTTCGATGAGGCCTACCCTGCTGGCCTTGAACATGCGCCGGTAACGCCGCTCGCTTTGGACGAGCGCAGCATGCGCGGCCTCGCGCTCGGTGATATCGGTGTTGGTCTCCAGCACGCCGACGATCCAGCCCTTTGCGTCACGCCGCAGCGCCCAGCGACTCTCCACGACGATGCGTTCACCCGTCCTGGTCCAATGGACCAGCACGCCGTCCCAGCGGCCGGTCATATGCAGGGTCTGATTGATCGTGGCGCGCGGGAGTGCGTACTCCGTCTTCAGGAGTTCATCGGCGATCCGGCCTACAGCCTCCGCCGGCCGCCAACCATAGACCTCTTCCGCAGCGCGATTCCAGAACGTGATGCGTCCCTGCGAGTCGCGCGCGAAGGTCATATCGTGAGACAGGTCGAGCAACCGCGCCTGTGCAGCGAGCGTGGCGGTGTCGGCCTGGCTCTTCAGGGCGAGCAGGCTCGCGATAGCCGTCGAGGCCAGGCTGACCAGCCCGCGCAGCGCCGGCGCGCCCGCGAGGAGCAAGCCGTGCACGACGAGATAGGCGGTGACGATCAGGAACAGGCTCGACGCCGCGGCCACGAGGATGTCCCCTCGCCGGCCCGTCGCCGCCGCCAGCAGGATCACCAGCACATAAAGGACCGCAACCGCGCCTTCCAACGGCGAGAGCGTGTCGAACAGAAAGATGCCGAATGCCAGCGCTCCCGCCAGGAGGCGCAACACGGTCACGTTCATGCCCGATACCGCTTTGGAGGCCCGCGGCATACCGGCGCCCAACGCCGCGGGGGGCGAAGAGGCAAGCCGATTGAAGAAGGGGCGGTGTGACATGGAAGGCAGCGAACTCCGGTCACGGCGCGAGGCCGAGTAGAAGGGTAGATCATCCAAGCGGTCGCTGTTCGGCCGTCGGCGCGATCCTTTCAAGAAATAACAGGGCCGATCGCCCGAGCCTGCGACCTCTGGCGTGCAGCCCGATCTCGGTGTGCGGGTTCCGCATCGGTCGTCGAAGGAAGCCCTGAGCCTGACGAGGAAGGCAATAGAGACGACCCGGTCCTCGTTCTCAAGGTTCTCCTCGTCGTGGCGACATCACCGGGTTCCGCGCAAAAGCAGGGCCAGGACCACATGAGCGAACCGAATACGAACACAAGCATGAGGCCGGCATACTTTCGTCGGCTTCGGCATGCAGCGATCGGGACAGGCTGTCGGTGCGACGCTTGCACGACATCACAGCAATTAACGGGCGCGGGCGCGGCGCGAGGCGTATCGGTTTGCTGTCCCGATTACCTTGCGAAGGAGAGCAGTCATGAGCGAAGGATCCGTCGCCACCGATCCCCAACGTCGCGAATTCGTCCGGCTCGCAGCCGCCGCGGCAGCCGCTCTCGTGGCTGGCAGCGCCTCGGCGCAGACGACTGCCTCGCCGTCGACACCGCCGCGCGCCGCCGGTTCGCTCGGGCCGATCAAGCAGGTGGACGCCGGCGTTCTCAGCATCGGCTATGCCGAGATGGGGCCGGCTACCGGCGCGCCGATCCTGCTGTTCCACGGCTGGCCCTACGACATTCACGCCTTCACCGAGGTCGCGCCGCGTCTCGCCGACAAGGGCTATCGTGTCATCATCCCGCATCTGCGCGGCCACGGTTCGACCGTCTTCCGCTCCGCGGCGACGCCGCGCAATGCGCAGCAGGCGGCGCTGGCGGCCGACGGGATCGCACTCATGGACGCCCTCGGCATCCAGAAGGCCATCGTCGCAGGCTTCGACTGGGGGGCGCGAACCGCCAACATCATGGCTGTCCAGTGGCCCGAGCGCTGCAAGGCGCTTGTCTCGGTCAGCGGCTACCTGATCGGCAGCCAGGCCGGCAACGCCAAGCCCCTGCCGCCAAGCGCGGAGCTGCAATGGTGGTATCAGTTCTATTTCGCGACCGAACGCGGCAAGGCCGGCTATGCCGCCAACACCAACACCTTCAACCGCCTGATCTGGCAGCTCGCTTCTCCGCAGTGGAAGTTCGACGACGCCACGTTCGAACGCTCGGCGACGTCCTTCGTGAACCCCGACCATGTCGCCATCGTCATCCACAACTACCGCTGGCGGCTGGGGCTCGCGCAGGGCGAGAGCCAATATGACGGGTTCGAGGCCAAGCTGGCCGGCGCTCCTCCGGTCACGATCCCGTCGATCACGATGGAGGGCGATGCGAATGGTGCCCCCCATCCCGACCCGGCGGCTTATCGGGCGAAGTTCACGGCAGCTTACGAGCATCGGCTGATCACCGGCGGAATCGGCCACAACCTGCCGCAGGAAGCCCCTGCAGCCTTCGCCCAGGCGGTCCTCGACGTCGACAAGCTGGCAGGATGAGGCGTCCGGCGCGCGCAGCCCATGCCGTGCGCGTCGAGAGCTGCCCAAGGAGAGTTGCATGAAGAAAACGATCGCCTGCGCCTTCGCCGTCATCACGGTCTCAGTGGGCGTCTCGGCCTATGTCTCGGCCCAGGCTCCCGACGACCAGGCAGCGCCGGTCTACGGCGTGAAGCTTCCGGAGGGCTACCGCGACTGGAAGCTGGTCAGCGTCGCCCAGGAGAACGGGCAGAACAACGATATCCGCGCCATCCTCGGCAACGAGATCGCGATCAAGGCCTATCGGGAGAATATCCGGCCGTTTCCGGACGGTGCGATCATCGCCCGGCTGGCCTGGCGTTACGAGTCGTCCCCGCGCAACGACACCGTCTTTCCGGCTCCGCAGTCATTCGTGGCGGGCCCGCCGACGAACGTCCAGATCAGCGTGAAGGATTCCAAGCGCTATGCCGGGACCGCCGGCTGGGGCTACGGCCAGTTCGAGAACGGCCTGCCGACGAAGAATGTCGCTGCCGTGCAGTCCTGCTTCGCCTGCCATGCCAAGCTGGAGAAGCTCGAGGCCAAGGCGGACTACGTCTTCACCCATTACTCGCATTGACGCCGGTTGGGCGGTCTCGGGCCGCTCCCCCAGGCGCGTTTCCTGAAACGGCAAGGGCCAGCCCGCGAAACACGCGGCCTGGCCCTTCTTTCGTTCACCGTGCTTAAAACATCGTCCTCGCAGCAGCTCGGCAGCAAGCTCATTGCAGGAGCTGCAAACGGGTTGCGGCCGGCTACGCACAACAGCGTACCCGGCCGCAGTTTCTCGTCATGCTCCGGGGATGCCCCCATGGAGCGGCTTCGGCTCAGCGTGCGGCCGCCGCCTTCTCGATCAGCGTGGCCACGGCGGGCGCATGCGAAACCATCACGACATGCGATGCGCCCTTGACCTCCACCGTCTGGCGCGACTTGGCGCGTTCGGCCATGAAGCCCAGTGCGGCGGGCGGGATGTTCTTGTCCTGTGAGCCGTAGATGAACCAGGACGGCACGCTCTTCCAGGCCGGTGCCGTCGAGGCTTCCGTCAGTGCAGCTTCGGCGATCGGCCGCTGGCCGGCAGCCATGAGACGCGCCTGGGATGCAGGCACGTCCGCGGCGAACTGCTGCGGGAAACGCGATTGCTCGATATAGAGGTCGTTCCCGCCCGAGGTCAGCTTGACCGGCGGAGCGAGCGCGCCGCCGAGCGTGCTTCCTGGGAACTTGCCGGTCAATCCGAGCGCGGTCTCGCCGGCCTCTGGCGCGAAGGCGGCGACATAGACGAGTGCCTTCACGTTGGAGCGCCCCTCTGCCGCCTCACTGATGACGGAGCCGCCATAGGAGTGGCCCACCAGAACCACCGGGCCCTCGATGCCCTTCACGACGCCGGCGACGGCATCGGCATCGGCGCGGACGCCGCGGAGCGGATTCGCGGCCGCGACGACCCTGTAGCCGCCCCGCTGGAGGATGCTGATCACGCCGTTCCAGCTCGACGAGTCCGCGAATGCTCCGTGGACGAGCACGACCGTCGGCTTGGCCGGCCGGGCCGGCTGCGCCTGCGCCATCGGCGCGACAAGGTGAGCCGCGAGCACCAGCCCGCCAGCGATGAATCTGTTCATGTCGATCTCCTCTCGAAGGCGGCTCAGACGAGCGCGACGACGGCGTCGATATTGCCTTTGATTGCCTTGGAATACGGGCAGGTCCGGTGCGCTGCCTCGATGATCTGGCGCGCGACTGCAGGATCGACGCCGGGAACGCTGACGTTCAGGCGCGCGGCGAGCGAATAGCCTTCATCCCCATGCCGCAGCTCGACCTCGGCATCGATGGCGACGCTAGCCGGCAGGATCACACCCTTCGACTTGGCCGCGATCGCCATCGCTCCTTCGAAGCAGGCTGACCAGCCGGCCGCGAAGAGCTGCTCGGGGTTGGAGCCTTCGCCACGGCTGCCGGGCGGTGCGAGCTTGATGTCGAGGCGGCCATCCGAGCTGCGGGCGCTGCCTTCGCGGCCGCCGACGACATGGACATTGGCGGTGTACAGGGTCTTGGTATCGGACATGGTTCTTCTCCTACGGGTGGGGGGTCGATCAGCGGAACGCGCGGAAGGCGGCGCGCACTTCCTGCGCGAAGATCTGCGGCTGTTCCCAGGCGGCGAAATGGCCGCCATTGCTCGCCTCGTTGAAGTAGACGAGGTTCTTGTAGCAGCGTTCCGCCCAGCTCTTCGGCGCGCGGAAGATCTCGCCGGGGAACACGCTGACGGCGACAGGCAAGTCGATGAGGCCGCGCGCATTGAAGTTGTTGGTGTGGTCCTCCCAGTAGATCCGGGCGGCGGAGGCACCGGTGCCGGTCAGCCAGTACAGCGCGATGTCATCGACGATCTCGTCGCGGGTCAGGACACGCTCGGGCTGGCCGCCGCTATAGGTCCACTGGGCGATCTTCTCGTACATCCAGGCCGCCATCCCGGCCGGCGAGTCGACCAGCGAATAGCCGATGGTCTGGGGCCGGGTGTTCATCATCGCGGCGTAGGCGGAATTGTCCCGATAGAACGCTTCGAGCTGATCGAACGCGCCACGCTCCTTGGCGGACAGCGTGGCGGGAGCCGGGTCGCCGGCCGCCAGGACCTTGGCGATCTCGGCGGGCACCACCGCGGGCATGTTCAGGTGAATGGCGCGCAGCCCCGGCACGTGCTGGAGCGCCATGCGCTGGGAGATCACGGAGCCGCAGTCGCCGCCCTGGCTGACATAGGTCTCGTAGCCCAGGCGGCGCATCAGGACCGACCAGGCGCGCCCGATATGATCCGATCCCCAACCCAGCTTCGTCGGCTTCGCCGAAAAGCCGAAGCCCGGGATCGAGGGGATGACCAGATGGAACGCATCGTCGGCTGTGCCGCCATGCGCGGTCGGATTCGTCAGCGGGTCGATGGCCTTGAGGAATTCCAGCACCGAACCCGGCCAGCCATGGGTCAGGACCATCGGCAGTGCGTTCTCGTGGCGTGAGCGGACATGGATGAAGTGGATGTCCAGCCCGTCGATCTCGGTCAGGAACATCGGCAGCGCATTGAGCTTGGCCTCGACCTTGCGCCAGTCATAGTCGGTTGCCCAATAGCGAAGCAGCGGCTCGATCGTTTGGCGGCGAACCCCCTGATTGTCGTCGGGAGCCGGCTCCATATCCGCCCAGCGGGTTTCGGTGATGCGGCGCTTCATCGCAGCGATGTCCGCCTCCGGAACCGCGACCTTGAACGGCCTGATCGCGCTGCTGGCGGCAGTCTGAGCGCCTGCAGCGGAGGGGAGCGCACTTGCGGCCCCGGCAAGCGCTGCGCCCACCAGAAACCGGCGACGCGAGGTCGAGACATCTTCAAGCACTTGCCTTCTCCTTGAACGGGGATCCGAATTGGTCGATCCGAACGTAGAGAGGCGGCTGCGCGACGCTCGTTAGCTTCGATGATGACGCGTTAGCGCCTCACCATGCCCGGGCAATATCCCGCACCCGGCAAGGCCGCAGGCGGCCGATGATCAGCTCGTGCTGTCATCAACTAACAGGGATCGCCGCACCATAACGTGAAACCGTTGTGCCCGGCCTTCAGGTCTGGAGAGAGACGTCCGCGCGCAGAGACGTCCGCGCGAAGAGGCACAGATCATGCTGGCACCAACCCACTCCCGAAGATTTGCCACTGCCGTGCTCTTGGCCGCAGGCGCGGCGGCTGTGGCCGGCGTGACCGGCGCCATCATCGGTCCGGGCTTCGGCTCCGCTCCGCTCCGCGTCGGGGCCATTTCCTCCGCTCCGATCGGCGCGACCTCCAACCCGATACCGGCGCTTCAAAGTGCCGGGCTCTGGCTCTCCGGTGTTCCAGGTGGCCCGCAGGCACTCCGCGGCCGGGTCGTCGTCGTCAATTTCTGGACGTACTCGTGCATCAATTCGCTGCGCGCGTTGCCGTACCTGCGCACATGGAACGAGCGTTATGGGAGCAAGGGGCTGACCGTGGTGGGCGTTCACGCACCCGAATTTCAGTTCGAGCATGACCCTGCGAAGGTGCGGCTCGCCGCGAGGCAGCTTGGCGTCTCCTATCCAAATCTCCAGGACAACAACTATGCCGTCTGGCAACAATTCTCCAACGAGGGCTGGCCGGGATTCTATTTCATCGACGCTCAGGGGCGCATGCGCGGCTACCGTGTCGGCGAAGGGAAATATGCCGAAGCGGAACAGTTCATCCGGGAGCTTCTGACGGAAGCGGGGCAGGACCTTTCGACAGTTGAGACTGCCCCCATTATCGGCACCGGGATCGAGGCCGAGGCGGACTGGGCCCATCTTCGATCCCCCGAATCGTATGTCTCATACGGCAAGGGCGAGGGCTTCTCCTCCCCCGGCGGGTTTTCCCCGGATGCATCTCGCGACTATGGTCCAGCTTCGGAACTGATGTTGAATCGCTGGGACCTCTCCGGCTCCTGGACTGTCGGACGCGAGTTCACCACTCTCGACCAAAGCGGCGGCTCGATCCGGTTCCGCTTTCAAGCACGCGACATGCACCTGGTCCTGGGCGGGGCGGCAGATGGCGAGCCGATCCGGTTCCGGGTGACAATCGACGGCAGCGCTCCGGGGAACGATCACGGCGCAGATGTGGATGCCGACGGCTGGGGAGCGGTAAAGGAAGACCGGCTCTACCAACTGGTGCGGCAATCAGACGAGATCGTGGACCGCACCGTCACCATCGAGTTTGCGCGACCTGAAGTCCGCGCCTACGCATTCACATTTGGTTGAAACCGTCGCGCGTTCGAAAGCGCGTCGCTTTACCGGAACACTAATCCAGAACAATGCAGCAGCGTCTTCGGATTGCGTAACATCCAGCACAAACACGGCCATCGTATTCGGAATGCTCGTTCTTCAGCTGTTCTGGAGCCGCCCCGCAACTACATGAAGCGCGGGGCTGCTCTACATCCTTGTTCAATCGCATTTTATTTACGCGAACCGGTGCCCGTCTCGCTCGAAAGTGCTTTATTAGCGGCTGTTGCGCTGGACAAAGCTGATGACGGCTCCTGCGAAGACTTCGGCCTTCTCGACATGAGCCAGGTGGCCGCATTCGGATAAGAAGAGCAGATCGGAATTGGGGATGGCCGTCGTCAATGTCCGCGCCCAATAAGGCCCGCAGATGAAGTCAGCCTCCCCGACGATGACAAGTGTCGGCAGGTCAAGGTCGGCCAGTGCATCTCGAACGTCGAACGGCAGGCGGTCCCCGACAACGAAGGTAAAGTGCATCTCCTCCTGCATGGCAGCCAGCGGGAGGCTCGGACTATAGGGATCAGCAAAATAGGCAGGCAGCAAAGCTCGCATTGTCTGCGTATAACTTGCGTCATCGCTGATCGACGGGACGGCTTCCCAAGCCTTCAGGACGGCTTCTGCTCTTTCGTCGCCGCGATGGCGGGCTGCGAACGAACGGACATTCGCGTCCGCTTGCTCAAGGAACCCGGGGCCGGTCACAGCCGATGTGTCATATAGGATGAGGCCTGCAATTCGATCCGGATCGGAGAGCGCACAGTGCTGCACGACGAAGCCGCCATGCGAATGACCAAGCAGATGCACATCTCTCAAGCCAAGGGCGACCAGGAATCCTCGCAGTTGTTCGCTGTAACGTTCGACGCTGTATCCCATCGGGTGTTCAGCTAAACGATCGGACGCGCCAGTGCCGACAGGCTCCAGATAGATCATCGTCAGTTGATCCTCGAGGAGTGGCATCCGCAGGTAGTTCCAGGTGGCCCCGGGGCCTCCGGCATGGACCACGCATACTGGGCCTCGTCCCGCGACGAAGTACGATTGTTTGAGCCCCCCGACGAAAACAGTGTGGTGTCCCGACGATAGCGCCGCTGGCATATCCATGACGTTTTTCCCAAGCTGGTTGGCTGCTTCGCAACGCTGGACTTCCGTGCGGCTGCTGATGTGCGTTCGCCTGTCGAGGCGCCGGCATCCGAGCGTCCGTCGAAGAACCAGTCGACAGACGGTGCCGCCACCGCAGCCTCAACACCAGTTAGATGCTGTGAGCGCCTGTTCGACGGCCATCACCAATCCACATTTGCACCACGGGCTCGGCAGGAATTCCGGCCACGGGATGCCTCCCTTCGCCGCGTCCCTCCTCCTCTGCCGGTTCGGTTTGGATTATGATTGCCCAGTTGATGACCAAGTTGGCGGGGAATACGAGTGATCAACGCAATCAAGGTCGCTGCGCGTGGCTGGTGTTTTGCCGCGCTCTCTATGCCCATCTTGGCCGAGGTGATTGAGCCGAAGCCCTTGTCATCGCTCAACATCAAGCCCGGCATTCCGCGGACGATCGAGATCGCCCTCGCTAGGTAGATTAGCGCGAAACCCTCGCAAAGCCCTCCATAGCATCTGGCGGATACTTCAATCCGCGCTACATCTGGTCAGGAGTGAGAGATGATAATTTCAACTCAAATGACAAGGAACTATCCAAATTTGGCAAAATGGATTAGCGAAAATTTGCCAAAAGTAAAAAACAAAGCCAAGATTTACAAGTCATTTCTTAAATATTCAGAGTTAAACAAGACAGTTGGCAGCGCAGCTTTGACGCTAGGGAACACACCAACAATAGACTATCGATTTATGCCAGGTTCAAATGGCCAATTCGAAGGAGAAACATTCAAGGACACCGTTTTCATTTCGAACGAAATCTGTGATAAATTTGAGAATTCAGCCAAGGACGCCAAAGATAAGAGAATGCACATTCTGATAGAATCCACGATATTGCATGAGATGGTGCATTGGGGAGATTTCAAAGACGGCATCGATCAGCCAGATGAAGAGGGTAAAAAATTTGAAATAGCGGCCTATGGAAAAGACATCAATAGGTATTGGTGATGCCTAAAATACTTCGTATAGGAATAAGTATCGCCAGATGCCTTATGGCATCATCCTTAATAATTATCATTTTTAAATTCGGAGGAGGACCAGTGATGGCACAAGATAAAAGTATTGAAAAAATTCTTAACACCTTGATAAACAATTCTGAACTTGAAAAATACTACCATGTGGACGTCCGCCCTGAACGCAAGCCCCTGATAATCGCACTCAAGGGAGTTAAAGTCGGAGACGGCATTTCGCTAAACAAATTCAACGTTCCGGTCGAAATTCGCGAGGGAGACGCTAAAGGCGCTGGCGTTCTAACCGTCAATTTCGTTAAGTCGGGCAAGGACACAACCGAGATCGAATTCACCTACGCCGCCGAGGGCTTACGCGGTCGGGCAACCTTCGAGACAGCAGGTGACAAGGTCGTGCTGCGAAAATTTTCGATCATCGAGGGCTGAGCCGGACCGCTGCCGCGTCGTTGACCTGCGTGGCAGCGATACTATCCGGAGATGCGCTCATCATGCCATCCGTATTCTGCGCACTCCCGCAGGCGACCTTACTACGGTCGACGCTACGCCAGTGATCAGGAAGCCTACGAGGCCTTCACGGCCCGCCTGGAGGGCCATGACGCGGTCCTGACCAGCTCGCGGGCGGAGCGCCCGTCCTGGCGCGATGACGAGGCCGTTGTGGCGGCGCACGATTGAGCGCAACGCCTAGACGGGATTAGCTGCCGCCGCAATCAGCAGACTGGAGGACCAGACGGAGAACAGGCAGCCCAAACCAAAACGCGCCAATCTCCCCAAACCGGCGAAATCGCCGAAAATCAGGGATAAAAATCAAAGAGTTACGGAGACCGCAAAAACCGAATGGCGCTCCCATGGGGAATCGAACCCCAGTTTTCGCCGTGAGAGGGCGACGTCCTGACCGCTAGACGATGGGAGCAGCGCGGCAAGGCCGTCCGTATAATCGGCACCGGCCCGCGCCGCAAGCCCTTCCGTGCAGTCGAAGACGAAAAACCTGCGGACGAGCAAAGACCTCGTCCGCAGATGATCGCCCTACCCCTACTCCGCCGCTTGCACGCCCTGCGCCGGAACCAGCGCCGGATAGTCGGTGTAGCCCCTGGCGTCGCCGCCATAGAAGGTCGCGACATCCGGCGTGTTGAGCGGGGCGTCCAGCTTCAGCCGCTCCGGCAGGTCGGGATTGGCGATGAACAGCCGGCCGAAGGCGATGAGATCGGCTTCGCCCTTCTCCACCGTCTCGATCGCGAGTTCGCGGGTAAAGCCGTTATTGGCGATGTAGGCGCCGCGGAAGGACTTGCGCAGGGCCAGATAGTCGAAAGGCAGGTAGTCGCGCGCATCGCGCGTCGCGCCCTCGACGACGTGGATGAAGGCGATGCCGCGCTTGTCGAGTTCGCCGACGAGATGGCCGAACAGTGCCTGCGGGTCGGAATCGCGGACATCGTTGGCCGGGCTCACCGGCGAGATGCGGATGCCGACTCGTTCCTTTGGGAACACCTTGCTCACCGCGTCGACCACCTCCAGCGTCAGGCGGACGCGGTTTTCGATCGAGCCGCCATAGGCGTCCTGACGCTGGTTCGAGCCGTCGCGCAGGAACTGGTCGAGCAGGTAGCCATGGGCGCCATGCAGTTCGATGCCGTCGAAGCCTGCGGCCTTGGCGTTCTGCGCGGCGCGGACATAATCGGCGACAATGCCGGCAATCTCGTCGAGCCGGAGCGCGCGCGGCTCGGATACCTCGGCGAAGCCGCTCTCGATATAGGTCTTGGTCTTAGCCTGCAGCGCCGAGGGCGCGACCGGCGGCTGGTTGCCCGGCTGCAGCGAGACATGGCTGACACGGCCCACATGCCAAATCTGCGCGAAGATCACGCCGCCCTGCTCGTGAACCGCATCGGTCACGGCTTTCCAGCCGGCGACCTGTAGCTCGCTGTATATGCCGGGCGTCCAGATATAGCCCTGGCCCTGCTGCGAGATCTGCGTCCCTTCGGTGATGATCAGCCCGGCACCGGCACGCTGGCGGTAATACTCGACATTGAGCGCGTTCGGCGCATCATCGTGCTTGTTGCTGCGATTGCGGGTCAAAGGCGCCATCACGACGCGGTTCTTCAACTCGAGATCGCCGAGGCGGAACGGCGTGAACAGCTTGGCGGGGGAGGCATGACTCATCGTGGCGATCCTTGTCGCGAAGCGGCGCTAAGGCCGCAGGAGGCATCCATGGCGCCGGTCACCGTGAGGCGGGCCGGGGCCGTCGCAAGCAAGATAGGTGAGATGGCAGGGAATGGCAGGGGCTGCCCTGCCCTGCTCGCGAGAAAGCGAAGACACTCTCCTTGCGGCCTCCATCGCGCATGAGCCTTTCCGAAAATCCCGAACAGACCGGAAAAACCCTCTCCACGCGCTGGCTGCAGCGTGGGCGCAGCTGGCTGCGAACAGGCATCGGCAGTGCCGTTGGCCTCGTCTATCCGCCCGCATGCGTCGGCTGCCGGGCTGCCACGAGCGAGGCGCAGGGCCTGTGCGCCCAATGCTGGGCCGGGCTCGGGCTGATCGAGCGGCCCTATTGCGAGCGGCTCGGCACGCCCTTCGAGGTCGATCTCGGCCCGGGGCTGATCTCGCCGGCGGCGATCGCCGATCCGCCGGTCTTCGCTAGGGCCCGCGCCGCCTGCCGCTTCGACGGCACCGCGCGCGAACTGGTGCACCGGCTGAAATATGGCGACCGCACCGAGCTCGCCCTGATGCTCGGGCGGATGACGGCGCAGGCCGGCCGCGAGCTGATCGCCGAGGCCGATCTCGTCGTGCCGGTGCCGCTGCACCGCTTCCGCCTGTGGACGCGGCGCTTCAACCAGGCGGCGGCGCTGGCGGCGGCGATCGCCCGGCAATCGGGCCTGCCAGCTGCGCCGCAGGCACTCGCCCGCGTCAAGCGCACGAGACAGCAGGTCGGACTGACCAAGGCCCAGCGAGCCGACAACCTGCAAGGTGCCTTCAGGGTCCTGCCAGCCATGCGCCCGCTGGTCGAGGGACGGCGCATCCTGCTTGTCGACGATGTCCTGACCACCGGTTCGACTGTCAACGCCGCTTCGCGCGCCTTGCTGCGCGGCGGGGCGAGCGCCGTTGACGTACTGACCTTCGCCCGGGTCGTGACGGAAGCGTGACGGCTCCCTATATTGCCAGGCGAAGCATTCTTTCGGGATAGGCTAATGCCGCAGGTCACGATCTACACCACGGGCTGGTGCCCCTATTGCCATGCCGCCAAGGCGCTGCTGACCAGGAAGGGCGTCGCCTTCGAGGAGATCGGCGTCGATGGCAAGCCGGAGCTGCGCCAGGAGATGACGGCCAAGGCCGGCGGGCGCACGAGCGTGCCGCAGATCTTCATCGGCGGGCGCCATGTCGGCGGCTCCGACGATCTGCACGCGCTCGATGCCCGCGGCGAGCTCGACCCGCTGCTGAAGGCCGCCTGAAGGAGATCAGCCGATGACCGCGCCACGCTTCACCGCCGCCTGCGTCCAGATGCGTTCGACGCGCGATCCCCTGCGCAACCGCGACGACGCGGTCCGCTTGATCCGCGAGGCTGCGGCCGCCGGCGCGAACTTCGTCCAGACGCCGGAGGTCACCAATCTCTGCGAGCGCGACACCAAGGTCCTGCGCGAGACCAGTCAGAGCGAGGACCAGCATGAGGTGTTGGCCGGGCTGCGGCAGGTGGCGCACGAAACCAAGGTGTGGCTGCAGATCGGCTCGCTCTCGGTCAGGGCCGGCGAGAAGATCGCCAATCGCGCCTATATGATTGATCCCGCCGGTGAGATCGTCGCGCGCTACGACAAAATCCATCTCTTCGACGTCGATCTGCCCAATGGCGAGACCTGGCGCGAATCCAACACCTTCACTGGCGGCGACCGGGCGACCCTGGTCGAGACGCCCTGGGGGCTGGTCGGGATGTCGATCTGCTACGATGTCCGCTTCCCTTATCTTTATCGCGCCGAGGCCGAGGCCGGCGCCTTCATGCTGACCGCGCCGGCCTGCTTCACCCGCCAGACCGGCGAAGCGCATTGGCAGGTGCTGCAGCGGGCGCGCGCCATCGAGAACGGCGCCTTCATGATGTCGGCGGCTCAGGGCGGCCTGCATGAGGACGGCCGCGAGAGCTATGGCCACTCGATCATCGTCGATCCCTGGGGCCGCGTGCTGGCCGAGGCCGGCAACGAGCCCGGGCTGATCATGGCCGAGATCGACCTTGCCTTGGTCGCTGACGCTCGCCAGCGCATCCCGACCCTGCGCCACACCCGCTCCTTCGCGGTCGAGACCCGCAAGGGCGAACTGCGGCTCGACGCGGCGGAGTGAGCGCGAAACTTGTCGCGGAACGGCCGCGCCCCTATCTGCAGCCGTTCCGGCAGGCCTTTTGAGTAGACATGATCCGTTACACCCTGATCTGCGACAACGCCCACGAGTTCGAGAGCTGGTTCGCGAGTTCCTCCAGCTTCGACGAGCAGGCGAAGCGCGGCTTCGTCACCTGCCCGGTCTGTGACAGCGCCAAGGTCGAGCGCGCGGTGATGGCCCCCGCCGTGGCCCGGACGGATCGTGGCCCGCGACCGGCGGAACCTGCGCCTGAGGCCTCGGCACCATCGCCCGCACCCGTTCCCTCCCCTGCCCCCGCTCCCCAGCCGGCCGCGCTGATGGGCGAGAAGGAGATGGCGTTCCGTGCCATGCTGACCGCACTGCACGAGCATGTCGCCGCCAACGCCGAGCCGGTCGGCAAGCGCTTCGCCGAGGAGGCGCTGAAGATCCATCACGGCGAGACCGAGAACCGCGCCATTTATGGCGAAGCCTCCGCTGAGGACGCCCAGATGCTGCATGAGGAAGGCGTCGAGTTCCTGCCGCTGCCGCGCCTGCCGGAAGGGCGGAACTAGCACCCTGTTCCATCACCAGGATTGGTCATCCCGGGCGACCGAAGGAAGACCCGGGATCCATTCCGGAACCTATCCGATGAAGGTTCAGGCATGGATCCCGGATCGGCGCCGCTTCGCGGCTTGTCCGGGATGACTTAGGAAGGTGCATCGCCTCTCTTCCCAATCCTCTTGCATTCCCCACATCGCGGGCATATACCCGCACCTATGTCGGTTCCCTGCATCTGCACGACGCTGCGCTCGGCCTCGCGCCGGATGATCGCCTTTTATGACGAGACGATCGCTCCGGTCGGGGTCAATATCGCGCAGTTCAGCCTGATGCGCTCGATCGCCCGCGTCGAGCCGGTGACGCTGACTGCGCTCGGCCGCCGGGTCGAGCTCGACCGCTCGACTATCGGCCGCAATGTCCGCGTGCTCGAGAAGATGGGTCTGGTCGAACTCGGCCGCGGCAAGGATCAGCGCGAGGCCACCGTCGCGCTGACCGGGGCCGGACACAAGGTTCTGGAAGACGGCGCTCCTCTCTGGGACGGCGCCCAGAAAGCCCTCGACGACCGCCTCGGCGTCGAATTCATGCGTCAGCTCCACTCCGCCCTCGATTCACTCTGATTTTCTGAAACAGATACGGGCATATACCCGTAAATAAGGAACGCCCCATGCCGACAGACCTCGCAGACCAACCACAGCCCATCGGCCTCGCCGCCGCCTTCGCCCGTCGCGGCATCCATTATGGCTGGGCCGTGGCGGCGGTGACCTTCCTCACCATGCTGGTCACCGCCGGCGCCGTCGGCGCGCCGGGCGTGCTGCTCCTGCCGCTGCAGAAGGAATTCGGCTGGGCGACCTCCGAGATCTCCTCGGCGCTGGCAGTCCGGCTGCTGTTGTTCGGGCTGATGGCGCCCTTTGCCGCCGCCTTCATGAACCGCTTCGGCGTCCGACCCGTCGCCCTCGTGGCGCTCAGCCTGATCGCGGCGAGCATCATCGGCTCCTTCTTCATGACGCAGCTCTGGCAGCTGGTGCTGCTCTGGGGCTTCGTGCTCGGCTTCGGCACGGGCCTGACCGCCATGGTGCTCGGCGCCACCGTCGCAACGCGCTGGTTCGTGCAGCGCCGCGGCCTCGTCGTCGGCCTGCTCACCGCCAGCACCGCGACCGGCCAGCTCGTCTTCCTGCCCTTGCTCGCGGCCCTGACCGAGCAGGTCGGCTGGCGCGCCGCCATGACCTTCGTGCTCGGCATGATCGCGCTCGCGGCGATCGGCATCCTCGCTCTAATGCGCGATCGGCCGGTCGATGTCGGCCTCGCCCCCTATGGCGCAACGCAGATCGTGCCGGCCCCGGCTCAAGCTGCCAGCCTCGGGGCGATGCTCGCCTCGCCACTCGTCGCGCTGCGCGATGCGGCGAAGACCAGCACCTTCTGGATCCTGTTCGGTACCTTCTTCGTCTGCGGCGCCAGCACCAACGGGCTGGTGCAGACCCATTTCGTCTCGCTCTGCGGCGACTACGGCATGGCGGCGGTGACGGCAGCGAGCGTACTCGCGGTGATCGGCATCTTCGACTTCCTCGGCACCGTCGGCTCCGGCTGGCTCTCGGACCGCTATGACAGCCGCTGGCTGCTGTTCTGGTATTACGGCCTGCGCGGGCTCTCGCTGCTGTTCCTGCCCTTCACCGACTTCTCCTTCTACGGCCTTTCGATCTTCGCGATCTTCTATGGGCTCGACTGGGTCGCGACCGTGCCGCCGACGATCAAGATCGCCGCCGACCGCTTCGGTGAGAAGGCGACATTGGTCTTCGGCTGGGTCTTCACCGGCCACCAGCTCGGCGCCGCCTTCGCCGCCTATGGCGCCGGCTTCAGCCGCACCGTCTATGACAGCTACCTGCCGGCCTTCTTCATCGCCGGCGCGCTCTGCCTCTTCGCCGCCGGCTTCTGCATCATGATGCGCGGCGGCGAGGCCAAGCCCATTCCCGCCGCCGCCTGAACGGAGACCTCGCGATGACCTCCCTGCCCTATCGCAGCGCCCTGATCGTCGGCGCCGGCTCCGGCATCAGCGCCTCGGTTGCGCGTGCCCTGGCAGCACAAGGCGTCAAGGTCGGCCTCGCCGCCCGCAACACGGAAAAACTCGCCGCGCTCGCGGCCGAGACCGGGGCCACAACCTTCCAGGTCGATGCCTCCGATCCGGCCGCGGTAGCTAGCTTATTCGAAGCGGCAGACGACGGGATCGGCGAACCCGATATCGTCGTCTACAACGCCAGCGGCCGCCTGCGCGGGCCGATCGCCGAGCTCGATCCAGCTGCTGTCGCGCAGGCGCTCGCCGTCACCGCCTATGGCGCGTTCCTGGTCACGCAGCAGGCGGCGAAGCGGATGCTGCCGCATGGACGCGGCGCGATCCTGCTCACCGGCGCCACCGCCGGCATCAAGGGGTTTGCGCTGTCGGCGCCCTTCGCCATGGGCAAGTTCGCCTTGCGCGGCCTTGCCCAGAGCGCCGCGCGCGAACTCGGGCCGAAGGGCATCCATGTCGCGCATTTCGTCATCGACGGCGTCGTGCGCAGCACCCGCCATCCCGATGCGAACGACAACACGCTCGATCCGGATGCCATCGCCCAGAGCTATCTCGATGTACTCAGGCAGCCGCGCAGCGCCTGGTCGCTCGAGGTCGAGCTCAGGCCCTGGGTCGAGAGCTTCTGACCTCGTTCAGAGCTTCTCCATCGGTGGCACCTTGAAGGTTTCGACCGTCGAGGCGCCGCCGGCGAGCAGCACCTCCCATTCGGCCTCCGCCTTCACTCGCGCCAGGCAGGGCGCGAGCTTGGCCTCGACCAGCGCATGCGGCACGAAGACGAGGCCGTCATCGTCGCCGACGACGAGGTCATGCGGCTGCACGGCGACGCCGCCGAAGACGATAGGCCCGTTGACGATGCCGCGCTCCATCGAGGAGGGGCCGCGCGGCATGACCCAGCGCGAGAAGAAGACGAAGTCCGGCCATTGCGACACTGGCCCGACATCGCGCACCGCGCCGTCGACGACGACGCCGGCAATGCCCTTGCGCCGGGCCGCACCACCGAGCAGGTCGCCGATCATCGCCGCATCCTTGCGCCCGCCAGCCGCGACCACGATGACGTCGCCGCGCTCGGCAATGCTGATCGCATGGTGCACCGGCCCGTAATCGGCCGGCTCGCACCAGGCGGTGATCGCCTGGCCGACCAGGCGCTTGCCCGGCGCGAAGGGTCGTATCGGCCGGATCGCCGGATCGGCATGGCCGGTGCCGCCGAGCTGATCGGCGATCACCGAGCTCGGCACCGCCTGCCAGGCGTCGATCAGGGCTTGCGGCAGGCGTGGATGGGCGGGCGTGGCGAGACGGGTCGGCATCGGCGTTTCCTCGGTTCTTATGGCTTGTTGATTCAGGCCGCCCGGCCGGGCCGCTCGGCGAGCAGGCGGCGTACCGCCCGTTCGAGCCGGCGCACGCCCTCGACCAGCACCTCCGGCGGCGAACGCGTGAAATTGACCCGCATCGCGCTCTTCAAGGCGCCCGAAGGGTCGAACACGCTCGACGGCACGAAGGCGACATTCTCTGCCAGCGCATGGGAATAGAGCGCATCGGTGTCGATCGCCTCGTCCTTGGCGCGCATCCAGACGAACATGCCGCCCGGCGGCACCTCCCACTCGAACCAGTCGGAGAGATGCGCGGCCGCGGCAGCGCAGAGCGCATCGCGACGCTCACGATAGGTCGCTACGATCTTCGGGATGTGCTGCGCCTCGAAATCGCTCTCGATCATCTCCAGCGCGATCGCCTGCGTCAGCAGGCTGGAGGCGATGTCGGTCGACTGCTTGGCCAGCGCCAGCGTCGAGATCAGCGAAGCCTCGGCCACGACCCAGCCGACGCGCAGGCCTGGCGCCAGGCTCTTCGACAACGTGCCGAGATAGATCACCGGCCCGGCATAGGCGCCGTTGGGATGGCGCTGCGCATGATGGGCGAGAAGGCTCGGCCCGGCCGGCCCGTCGAATTGCAGCGGCAGATAGGGGTCGTCCTCAAGCAGCCAGGTCCCTGCCGCCTCGACCTTGTCGAGCAGAGCCGCGCGCTCATCCTGCGAGACCAGCACGCCGGTCGGGTTGGAATAGTTCGGCACGGCATAGACGAACTTGGCCTGGCGCAGGGCCGCATCGTGGCCGGGCGCCTGCAAGCTCCAGTCGAGCCTCTCATAACGCGGCATGCGCGGGCGCCAGGCGTCGAGCGCGCCGAGATAGGTCGGGAATTGCGAGAGGATCAGCTCGCCGGGATCGACCAGCGCCTTGCCGACGAGGTCGAGTCCCTGCATCGCACCGGTCGTCAGCAGCACGTTCTCCAGCCCGAAGCGACGCCCTGTCGTGGCGCTGAAGCGCTCGGCGATCGCCGCCCGCAGCGCCGGCAGGCCCTCGATCGCGCCGTATTCCAGGATCTGCGTGCCCCAGCGCGTCAGCGCCCGTTCCTGCGCCGCGCCGATCGCCTCGACCGGGTAGATCTCGGAGGCCGGCAAGCCGCCGGCGAGGCTGACCACCTCGGGCCGCCCGCCGATCGCCATGAACTGCTGGGTGATGCTGTTGCCGGTCGAGAGCCAGCTCGCCAGGGCGGGTCGCTCTCCCGGCCGCCGCGCATTCGATGTCACCATGACGCCTGCACCGTTGTTCCTTCGAGCGGAAACCATCGCCCTGACGCGAGTATGTAGCAGGTCAGGCGCGAGACATCCGTGCAATGATAGACTGCTTTACAGGATCGGCGCGATTTATCACCTTCAGGCGAAATTTCAGGAGTGAAATTCGCTCATGATCGATTTGGATCGCATCGACCGGAAGATCCTGGCCACGCTGCAGCAGAACGGCCGCATCTCCAACCTCGACCTCGCCGAGGCGGTCGGCCTCTCGCCGACGCCGTGCGCCCGCCGCATCAAGCGACTGGAGGAGGCCGGCGTCATCGAAGGCTATGCGGCAAAGATCAGCCCGGCGGCGCTCGGCTTCAGCATCTGCGTGATGGTCAGCGTCAAGCTCGCCAAGCAGAGCCCTGACGCCGCCGAGCAGTTCATGACCGCGATCCGCGCTCAACCAGAGATCACCGAATGCCTGCTGGTCACCGGCAATGTCGATTATCTCCTGCGCGTCTGGGTCAAGGACATCGAGGCGCTGCGCAGTTTCATCAGGGAAGCCCTGCAGGCGATCCCCTGCGTCGCCGAGACCTCGACCATGGTCATCCTGGAGACGCAGAGCGCGAACCGGCTGTTGAACGTCCCAGTCCCAGGCCGGAAAGCCCGGCCCCGCGGGGCCGACCTCCCCGCAGATCGGGTCTGAAACGGCTCATCCGAAGGTCGCACACGACTTCCGCGGCCCACTGGCGTTATCTTCGCTGCAGTGCAACAATCGAGATTGCACGAGCACAGCAAGACGGCACGGCAGGGAGCGAGCATGAACGCGATCGATCCGCTTCGGAATCAGGTCCAGCGCGACAAGCCCTGGATTTTCCGGACCTATGCCGGCCATTCCGACGCGTCAGAATCGAACAAGCTCTACCGGACCAATCTCGCCAAGGGCCAGACCGGTCTCTCCGTCGCCTTCGACCTGCCGACCCAGACCGGCTACGACCCCGACCATGTGCTCTCGCGCGGCGAGGTCGGCAAGGTCGGCGTGCCCATCACCCATCTCGGCGACATGCGGGCCCTGTTCGACCAGATTCCGCTGGCGCAGATGAACACGTCGATGACGATCAACGCGACGGCGGCCTGGCTGCTCTCGCTCTACATCGCCACCGCCGACGAGCAGGGCGCCGACCGCGCCGCCTTGCAGGGCACGACCCAGAACGACCTCGTCAAGGAATACCTGTCGCGCGGAACCTATGTCTTCCCGCCGCGCCCCTCGATGCGACTGACCACCGACATCGTCGTGTTCACGGCGCGCGAGCTGCCGAAATGGAACCCGACGAACGTCTGTTCCTATCATCTGCAGGAGGCCGGCGCCTCACCGGTGCAGGAGCTCTCCTTCGCCTTGGCGACCGCGATCGCCCTGCTGGAGTCGATCAGGGCCCGGCCGGAGGTTGCGCCGGAGGAGTTCGGCAGCGTCGTCGGCCGCATCTCCTTCTTCGTCAATGCCGGCATGCGCTTCGTCACCGAGCTCTGCAAGATGCGGGCTTTCGTCGATCTCTGGGACGAGATCACGCTGAAGCGCTTCAGCGTGCTGGAGGAGCAGCACCGCCGCTTCCGCTATGGTGTCCAGGTCAACTCGCTGGGGCTGACCGAGCCGCAGGCCGAGAACAATGTCTACCGCATCCTGATCGAGATGCTGGCGGTGACCCTCTCGAAGAAGGCGCGCGCCCGCGCCGTGCAATTGCCGGCCTGGAACGAGGCGCTCGGCCTGCCGCGCCCCTTCGACCAGCAATGGTCGCTGCGCATGCAGCAGGTGCTGGCCTATGAGACCGATCTGCTCGAATTCGGCGACATCTTCGATGGCTCCAAAGAAATCGACGCCAAGGTCGAGGCGCTGAAGGCCGCTGCGCTGGAGGAACTGGCCAAGATCGACGCGATGGGCGGCGCGCTCGCCGCGGTCGAGAGTGGCTACATGAAGATGGCGCTGGTCGAGAATGGCGCCCGGCGCATCGAGGCGATCGAGCGCGGCGAGCAGGTCGTCGTCGGCGTCAACAAGTTCACCACCAGCGAGCCCTCCCCGCTTTCGGCCGGCGACGGCGCCGTCGTGACCGTTCCGGATTCGGTCGAGATCGAGGCGGTCGGCCGGCTGAAAGCCTGGCGCGCCGCGCGCGACGGCAAGGCAGTCGAGGCCGCGCTCACCGAGCTCGCCAGCGCGGCCAAGGAGGACCGCAACGTCATGCCGGCCTCGATCGCCTGCGCCAAGGCCGGCGTCACCACCGGCGAATGGGCCCAGACCCTGCGCGAGATCTTCGGCGAGTATCGCGCCCCGACCGGCGTCGACACCACCAAGCTCGGCGACGATGCCGGCCTCGCCACGGTCAAGGCCGCCGTCGCCAAGGCGACCGAGCGACTCGGCCGGCCGCCGCGCTTCCTCGTCGGCAAGCCCGGCCTCGACGGCCACTCGAACGGCGCCGAGCAGATCGCCGTGCGCGCCCGCGACGCCGGCATGCAGGTCTCCTATGGCGGCATCCGCCAGACGCCCGAGGAGATCGTGACGCAGGCCAAGGAGACGGACGCCGACATCATCGGGCTCTCCATCCTCTCCGGCTCGCATTTGCCGCTGGTTCGCGACGTCACCGCGCGCCTGCGCGTCGCCGGAATGGATGTTCCCGTCGTGGTCGGAGGCATCATTCCCCCCGATGACGAGAACGCGCTCCGCAATATGGGCGTCGCCCGGGTCTACACGCCGAAGGACTTCGCCCTCGACGGCATCATCGGCGATGTCGCCGGGCTGGCGGCGAAGAAGGGCTGAGGGCTGGTTCGCCACTCAATCATTGTCATCCCGGACAAACGGCGATAGCCGCGCCGATCCGGGATCCATTCCTGAGCCTTTCCGATCGAGGTTCCGGAATGGGTCCCGGGTCTCCGGAGCCTGCCTTCGGGCCGACCGAAGATCGGACCCGATGGGTCGCCCGGGACGACTCGTATCACGCGAGCCACATTCCCCAGCTCTCCGCAGGCGCGAAAAGAGCTCAGGCTTCCCCAAGCGCGTGCGGATGATTATCGTCCCGAAACCGCTCGATTGTCGCCATAGTCCTGGCGTCGATCGGGTTGAATGGCGGCAGCCGGCAGGGCCGCAAGGGATTCGCTGAGGAGAGGAATGAGCGCATGCCCGCATGGCTGCAGACCAATTTGACCGGGACCAACATCCGCGCCGCCTTCATCGGCGCCATGGGCCTTGCCCTGGCGGGACCCGCCGCGGCCCAGACAATGGGCTTCGACCCCAGCGATTTCGGCAAGATCAGCATGCCGCGGCGCCAGAGCACCGGCGACGCCGCCACCCAGATCGAGAACAACAAGGGCGCCTTCGAGCCGATCGCGGAGCTCGATCAGCGCGATCCGCTCGCCAAGATGGCCAAGCCCATCGGGCGCCTCGACATCCTCCTGAAGGACAACAAGACGGGCAAGCAGTCCGGCGCCCATTGCACCGGCGAGCTGCTGCCGGGCGACTATGTCCTCACCAACCACCACTGCCTGCCGCAGAGCGGCGAGATGACGCCGGTGCGCGCCATCATCGTCATGGATTTCCTGACGCAGGACGGCAAGGGGGCCAAGGTCTTCGAGCTCGACCCCAAGCCGGTCGAGTTCAACGCCAACCTCGACTACGCCATCACCAAGGCGAAGGGCAATCCGACCGCGACCTATGGCTCGGTCAAGCTCGCGGCGACGCCGTCCGGCGGCGCGCCTTCACTGATGGTGATCCACCACCCGGCCGGCCGCCCGAAGGTGATGAGCCGCTTCCGCTGCATGGCGACGCGCCAGCAGGGTGACGCGGCCGAACTGCGCCATCGCTGCGATACGCTCGGCGGCTCGTCCGGCTCGCTGCTCTACAATGCCAGCAATGCCGGTATCGCCTTGCACAAGCAGGGCGGCCTCGCCCCCAACGACCCGAACAGCTACAACACCGCGACCAGCATGACCGCGCTGCTCCAGGCCAGCCCGCTGCTGCGCAAGATGGCGGGAGCGGGCGGACAGGCCCCGGCTGCGGATGGCGGCGGTTCGGTCGCCTCGGGCGGCGGGCAGGACGACCAGCCGAGCTCGACCGAGCGCAGCACCCTGCGCGGCTCCGACAATCTCGACACCGACGGGATGAACTCGCTGCTGAAGAACTGAAGCGGGGCATCATTCGGGGGCGCCGTGGAACGGCGAACCCGGCCCCATGAACACCACGCTATTCCAGATCGTCATGCTCGCCCTTGTGGCGAGCATCCACGTCTTGGACACCGCGCTGCCCGAAGCAAGACGTGGATGGTCGGGACAAGCCCGACCATGACGGAAAGGGCAGTTGTGAGCTCAGGCCTTCAGCCAGCCTCGCCGTGACTGCGCCCGTAAGAATTGCGCGACGGCGAGTGCCAGCCGGCGAGCGCGGCCGGATCGGCCTCGTAGATCTCGACCTTGAGCGGGTGGCAGACGGCGACGTCGCTCGAATGGGTCTGGCCGCAATCGCCGCCCGGACAGGCCGAGATCGCCCCGAGCAGGTCGATCTCGGCGAAGAGCTCGAGGAAGTCGCCGGGCCGGACCGGGCTCGCCTTCATGAAATACTGCTGCGTGTCACGGGTGAAGCCGGTGCACATGAAGACGTTGAGCACGTCATGGACATGGTGCTCGACCTCGCGTGCCGAGAGCCCCCTCGCCTGTCCCAGCGCCCGGGCGAGGTTCGAATGGCAGCAATGATGGTAGTCGCCGCCATCGCCGAGCAGCCGGTGGGTATAGGGATCGCAGCGCGTGCCGATCACGTCGTGCACGCCGGCGCCGTCCTGGTCGAAACCGTACCAGCCGAGCGTGTCATGGGTGATCGTCGCCATCGGCCGCAGATGCGGCAGGCTGCTCCAGAGCCGATCGCCCAGCCCGACATGGGTCGCGTGAAGGGCACGCGTCTTGCCGCTGAAGAAGCGCTCGTCGAGATCATCAGCGTTCCAGAGATTGAGGTCGCCGACCTGCGGCCCCTCGATGCTGACGACCCGGAAGAAGTGGCCTTTCGGCACGCGGAAGCTGCCGGCCTCGCGCGGCGGCACGATGATCTCGTCGCGCTTGGTCAAGGTCTGGCGGGCACGCGCCAGCATCGCCATGTCGGCGCCGGGCAGGCTGCCATTGGGATAGACCACGACCGGCGGCTTGCGCCGGCGCTCCTCGGCATCGACGGGGGCGATCACCTGCGAATCCATGGTCATGACTTGCTCCGCCGACGTAACTGTCCGCGGATTCCCTATCGGGAGCGGCGGGCGCGGTCCAGACTGCGGAACGTCAGACCAGCCCGCTGCTCTTCAGCGTCTGGTAGGCCTTGAGGATTTCCTGCAGCCGGCCTTCGCGCGAGCGGTCGCCGCCATTGGCGTCGGGGTGGAAGCGCTTCACCAGCTCCTTGTAGCGCGCCTTGATCGCGACGCGGTCGGCGCTCTCGTCGAGGTCGAGCGTCTCCAGCGCCTTCTTCGCCAGCACACCGACCCTGGGCTCGGCCCGTTCCTGCTCGCGGCCGGCGCGGCCACGGAACAGGTTGAAGGCATCCTGCATCTCCGGCCCGCCGGCCTCGCGCCCGCGCTGCGCCATCCGCGCGGCACTGGCGTTGACGCCGAGCTTCCAGGTCGGCCGGTGGCCGATCTCCTCCTGCTTGGCATAGGCCGCCAGCGCCTCGTCGTTCATGCCGGCGAAGTAGTTGTAGGTCGCGTTATAGGCCTTCACATGCTCGAGGCAGAACTGGAAGAACTTGCCTTCCTTGCCGCGCCCCATCGGCGCGCGGAACTCGCCCGCCTTGGCGCAGCCGGGATGGTCGCAAAGACGCGCATCGGCCTCGACCACCTCCTCCGCCTCGGAAGGGCCGATCCTGATCCGGTCGAAAAGGCGCGAGCTGAAGTTCATCGTCTCATGGTTATGCGGGCGGAACGCTGCGCCGACAAGCCGGCCGCCGCGCGGATCGTTCCGCGCTTGCAGCAAGCCGATCGCCTTGGCGGCAGCTTGACCCTGATTGCTTAAGGAACCCGGCTCAGCCGAAGCAGCCGGGACGCCCCCTAGATAGTATTCTCACGCTCCGAACTCAACGGCCGCACGCCGCATCGCCCCCGGCAGCAAGTGCACGCTTCGACATGAGAGCCCGGAAAATCCGGCTCCAATGAGGCAGCGCCGCAGAAGCTCGATCTTGACCCTCGGGCGCAGATGGGTGTTCTCGCAATCAAGGGGCGTCAGCGCTCCACTTGCTCACGAAAGAAACCCGCATGCCGACCATGGCCGACCGGATCGCCGGCAAGCTCACCACCGAGCTGACGCCCGAGCATCTCAAGGTGATCGACGAATCCCACCAGCACCACGGCCATGCCGGCTGGCGCGAGGGTGGCGAGACGCATTTCCGCGTCGAGATCGTCTCGCCCGCCTTCACCGGCAAGAGCCGGCTGGAGCGCCATCGCCTGGTCAACGCGGCGCTCTCGGAAGAACTCGCCGGCGGCGTGCACGCGCTGGCGATCGCGGCGCGGGCACCGGGCGAGGCCTGAGCCTCAGGCCGCCTTCCGTTCCGGCGTCGCCAGGTAGATCGCGGTCGAGAGCAGCAGCAGCGCTGCAAAGCCCCAATGCATGTTGGCGAACGCAGCCGCCGCACCCTGCCCGTCGGCCCGCTGCGTCGCGACGAACCAGCCGGAACCCCACTGGATCAGCCCGGCCCCGGCGATGAACAGGAAATTGATGAAGGTCATGCCGCGCCCGACCAGGTGCGCCGGGAAGAACTCGCGCGCATGTGCCATCAGGATCGCATAGGTGAAGCCGGTTCCGCCGATGATCGCAAAGAGCAGGATGGCGCCGGCCAGCGACTGCGCGCCGATCAGCGCCAGCAGCGCGAATCCGATACCAGTGGCCACGGTGCCCCAGGCGACCAGCGCCTTGCTGCGACCCGCCCGCTTCTGCAGCGCGCCATAGACGAAGGCGCCGACGACCATCATCGTCGCCATGCCGAGTGCGGCATGGCCGGCGGCGATGCTGTCGAGCCCGTGCACCTGGGTCATATAGGGCGCGATCCACAGGCCTCGCGCCGTCGCGATGATCGCGTAGCCGACGAGGGTGATCGGCGCGAGCAGCCAGAGCGGCCCGATCGCGACAATGCTCTTCAGCCCCTGCAGCAGCCCCTCATGCTTGCCCGAAGCGTCGGTTACTGGGGGCGGATCGCGCACCAGCGCCGCGGCGAGCATGGTCGCAAGCAGGAAGGCCACGGCGAAGGCGAGCATGGTCGGGCGCCAGCCATAGGCCTGGGCCGCCAACGCCAGAGGCGCAGCGCCGACGAGATTGCCGAGCGAGCCGAGGCCGATGAAGATCGAGGTCAAAAGGCCGAAGCGCGCCGGCGCCTCCGTTCGCGCAAACAGATAGAGCGACGACATGAAGATCGGCGAGCAGCCGACGCCGACCAGCGCCATCGCCGCCGTGGCGGTGCTGGCATTGCCGGCCTGCGCGAACAGGAAGGCGCCGACGGAGCCGATCGCCATGGTCACCGCCACCGTCCGGCGCGGCCCGAGCCGGTCCAGCGCCCAGCCGACCGGAAACTGTGCCAATGCGAAGGCGATGAACCACGAGGCTCCGAGCAGGCCGAACTCGGCCGGCCCGATGCCGAGGTCACCCATCACCGGCGCAGCGATCACGCTCAGGAAGGAGCGATAGAAGATCGACAGCACATAGGCCGGCAGCAGCGCGAAGAAGATGGTCACGCCGCCCCCCGGCCCATGTCAGAACAGCCGCCGACTTGAACTCGTCGGCTGCCCTCGCCTCACTTCACCCGCTCGAGCACCGATACGTAGTTCGCCACCGCAGCGCCGCCCATGTTGAAGATGCCGCCGAGGCGTGCATCCTTCACCTGCATGCCCTCCGGCGCTTCGCCGACGAGTTGCATGGCCGAAAGCACATGCATGGAAACGCCGGTCGCGCCGATCGGATGGCCCTTGGCCTTGAGGCCGCCGGAGACGTTGACCGGCAGCTTGCCGTCCTTCTGCGTCCAGCCTTCCTTGATGGCGCGGGCGCCCTCGCCTTCCTTGGTCAGGCCCATCGCCTCGTATTCGAGCAGCTCGGCGATGGTGAAGCAGTCATGCGTCTCGACAAAGGAGAGATCGTCGAGCGCGACGCCGGCATTGGCCAGCGCCTGCTGCCAGGCGCGCGCGCCGGCCTCGAACTTCAGGATGTCGCGGCGCGACAGCGGCAGGAAGTCCTGGACATGGGCCATGCCTCGGAAGCCGACGGCGCGGCGCAGGGTCTTGGCGGTCTCTTCATCGGCAAGCACGAGCGCGGCGGCGCCGTCCGAGACCAGCGAGCAATCGGTCCGCTTCAGCGGGCCGGCGACGTACGGGTTCTTCTCGCTCTCCTCGCGGCAGAAGGCGTAGCCGAGATCCTTGCGCATCTGGGCGTAGGGGTTGTCGACGCCGTTCTTGTGGTTCTTGGCCGCGATCATGGCGAGCGCGTCCGACTGGTCGCCATGGCGCTGGAAATAGGACGAGGCGATCTTGCCGAACACGCCGGCAAAGCCGCCCTGAACGTCGCTCTCCTGTGCGAGATAGGAAGCCTTCAGCAGGTTCTTGCCGATCTCCGGCCCGGGCGTCGTGGTCATCTGCTCGACGCCGACGACCAGCACCACCTTGGCCGCCCCCGCCTTGATCGCGCGCACGCCCTGATGAACGGCCGCCGAGCCGGTGGCGCAGGCGTTCTCGACGCGCGTCGCCGGCTTGAAGCGCAGCGCCGGATCGGCCTGCAGCACGAGGGAAGCGGTGAAGTCCTGGGCCGAGAAGCCGGCGTTGAAATGACCGAGCACGATCTCGTCGACCTGGTCGGCGGTAATGCCGGCATCGACCAGCGCGTCGGTGGCGACGCGAACAATCAGGCTCTCGACCGTCTCGGTATCCTGCTTACCGAAAGGCGTGTGGGCCCAGCCGACGATTGCAGCGCTCATAGCCATCTCCTGGTTGATGTGCAGATACACTATATCTGCCTCCGCGCACTCGCGGCCACAAGCCGGCAAGCGCGCATTCCTCCTGTGCGAGGAAAGGCCAACGAACCCGGTCCGAGTCAAGCTGAACCATGGCCCTGTGTCAGCGCGCGAAGGCCCGCTCTGCGATCAGGACATGGCAATCGCCTCAGCGCAATTGCTTCTCGACCGCGGACAGTGCCTTGTCCTTGCGGCAGGCCGAGAGCGGCCGCGCCTTGGCCGAGACGACCTCCAGGATGTTCTTCTCCTCGGCATCGACCTTCACGGTCAGGCAGGCGCAGCCATAGCCGTAGCTGGCATTGCCGCTCTTGCGCCATTCACCCGGCTTGTAGGGCGGCGACCAGTCACCTTCCGCCTGATGCCCGCCCTGCACTGCGATCGTCCACTCGCCATCCTTGTCGTAGAGCGAGGCATTGCCCGGGGTCGGATTGTCGAGCCAGCCGCAGCGCTGCTCGCTGCCCGGCTGCTGCGCCGTGGCTGAGCCGGCACCGAGGATCAGGGCCACCGTGGCCGCGGCGAGTGACCGGCGGATCATAGGAAGAACCTCGATTGGCTGGTGAAGCGGGCTCCCGGCAGCGGCATGCCGGCGAGGCTGGAATCGATCGGCGGCGCGAAGGTGATCGGCCGCTGCGGCCCGGCCGCCAGCAGCACGGCCTCGAACACCTCGGCGATCGCGGCGATGTCCTTGGCGTGATCGGAGCCGTTCACCATGGCGCGCGCGCCGGTATAATTGCGCGCCTTGCCACTGAAATAGGTCGAGAACTTCCTGCCGTTGGCGAAGCCATCTCCGGTGAGCATGCCATGCGACATCACCGCGTAGGCGATGGCCGGCGTCTTCACCAGTTCCGGGTCGAGCAGCAGGTTGAGCCCCTGGCCGATGGCGACACCGGTCGTCGCATAGTTCGACCACCAGGTCAGCTGGACATAGCCGCGCCCGAAATAGGCGAGCTCGGTACCGGTATCGTCGTTATAGGCCTTGACCGCGGCGCCGCCATCGACCGTGCCCATCTTGGCGCCCTTGGTCAGCTTCGAGACCACGCCGCCCGCAGTGATCTTGAACTGGTCGCCATCCTGCTCGGTGACGCGGACGCTGCCGTCGGCGAGCTTCGCGACCTTGACCGGCTCGTGATATTTGCGGCCCTTGCCATGGCCGACCTCGTCGACCGGCGCCATCGTCATCAGCCAGGCGCAACGCTTCAGCATCACGGCCTTGCCGGCCTTGTCGACCAGCGGCTTGCCCTTCTTGTTCTTGGCCTGCACGAAGCTCGTGACCGGGCTCGTGGTCTCCCAGGCGACGGTCGCCAGCATATAGGCGGCCCAGCGCACATCGGTGATGCTGGTGTCCCGGTTGATCAGGCGCAGCAGCACCAGAAGGTCGGGAATCGCATTGGCGTTGTAGCGCGGCTTCTTGCCGAAACGGTCCCGGAATTCCCGTTCGAAGATGCGCTCGTCATAGGTCCCGACATAATGATAGGTCGCCGCCATCATCCATCTCCGTAAGCCCGTCGCTTCGGGCGTACGCAGCGACTGCGACAAATCCGTGTCTCGATTTTTAAATCGCCAGCAGAAGTAGAGCCCCGACGCCGGCGACGATCATCGCCATGCCCAAAAGCTCGCGCCAGCTCGTGCCCTCAGAGAAGATCCGGCGCGAAGCGATCTGCGCCAGCGGCACCTCGACCAGCGCCAGCGTGCGCACATTGGCCGCCGTCGTCAGCGAGAAACCGAGGAACCAGCATTGCGACGCGGCTGCACCGAGGAAGCCGGCAGTAAGCGAGCGGCGCCAGTTGCGCAGGCTGAGGATCAACGCCGGGCGGTTGGCGACGAGCATGTAGAGCGTCAGAAGCAAGGTCTGCAGCGCCAGGCCCAGAGCGAGGATCGTCGTCGCCCGCATCAGGAAATGCCCCTCGGGCAGGGCCTGGATCGCACCGCGAAAGCCGATCGCCGAGAGCGCGAAGGCGGCGCCCGCGCCGATCCCGAGCGCAGCCGGGCGCATCCCCGCCGCGCTGAGCTTGTCGCCCGGCTTCCACGACATCAGCACGACGCCGGCAGTGGCGACGACGATCGCTGCGAATTTCGGCCAGCCCAGGGCATCGCCGAGCAGCGCCGCGCCGAACAGCGCGACCTGCACCGGCTCGGTCTTGGTGTAGGCGGTCGTCACCGCGAAGGAGCGTTCGCGCATCGCCGCCAGCATCAGCGCCGTGGCGAGGATCTGCGTCAGAGCCCCGAAGACGGCAAAGCCGAAGGCGCGCAGATCGGGTATCGGCGGCAAGGCACTGCTGGCGAGGCAGACCAGGACGAGGAAGAGCAATGCGAAGGGCAGGCCGAACAGGAAACGCACCTGCGTCGCGCCGACGACGCCGATCACCTCGGTCAGCGAGCGCTGAGTCAGGTTGCGCGCGGTCTGGAGCAGCGAGGCGGCGAGCGTCACCGGTATCCACAGAAGGCTGAAGCTCACGCGCCGAAGTCCCGTAGAAAGAGCAGCGCAATGCTTTGGACTGCTACGCCACGCTAGGCAAATCACCCGATGAAGGGTAGGTATGCGTCATGAGCGAGGCAGGATTGTCGCCCGCCGTCTCGAAAATGCCTCAAGCGTCGCGTTGAAGCCCCAGGCCCCCGCCAAGACAGGTTCAGACCTCAGCCGATGATCGCACTTCGCCTCGCCGCCGGCGCAACCCTCGCCTCGCTCCTCGCTGCCGCCGTTCCGGCTCAAGCCGGCACGAGCGTGGTGGTCGACGCCTCGAGCGGCGCCGTCCTGTCGAGCGAGAACCCGACCCAGGCCTGGCATCCAGCCTCCACGACCAAGATGATGACGCTTTATCTCGCGCTCAAGGCCGTGCGCGCGGGCAAGCTCGGGCTCGAGACCGCGATCCCCGCCTCGAAGCGGGCTGCCAGCCAGCCGCGGGTCAAGGTCTACATCAAGGCCGGCCAGGAAATCACGCTCGACAACGCCATGCGCATCATGATGGTGAAGTCGGCCAACGACATCGCCTATGTCATCGCCGAAGGCGTCGGCGGCGATGTCGAGACCTTCGTCTCGATGATGAATGCCGAAGCCCGGCGGCTCGGCATGAACGACACCCATTTCGTCAACCCGAACGGCTGGCACCATCCCGACCAGCAGACCAGCGCCCGTGACCTCGCGGTGCTCGCCATGGCGCTGATGAGCGAGTTCGGCGAGTACTCCGACTACTGGAACACCGGCGCCGTCCAGCTCGGCAAGCAGGTGCTGAACAACACCAACGGCCTGGTTGGCCGCTATTACGGCATCAGCGGCATGAAGACCGGCTTCGTCTGCGCCTCCGGCTTCAACGTCGTCTCGACCGCCACGCGCAATGGCCGCACCCTGATCGCCGTCGTGATGGGCGCCAGCTCAGGTGCGGAGCGCACCGTCAAGGCAGCGCAATTGCTCGACGAGGGCTTCGGCAAATGGGGCGGCTTCGGCGGCAGCATCGCCAGCATGCCGTCGGGCAATGGCGGGCGCGCCTACAGCATCTGCGACAGCGTCCGCCGCGGCGGCCACGCGTTGGGCGACGACACCGAGACGTCCGGGCCGATCAGCTTCATCTCGACCAATAGCGGCATCGGCGGCAATGCCGAGGGCACCTCGGACCGCTTTGCCGTGGCGGTACCGCAAGGCGGCTCCTCCGGCTCGGTTCTGACCCGCGCCCCTTCGGGCCGCGTCACGCTCGGTCCGCGCGCCAAGTTCGAGCCGATCCAGGTCTCCTTCGGCCGCTCGCCAGGCTCCGCCTCGGCCCCGCTCGCCGCCAATGTCGTCGCCAGGCCCGACACCCAGGTTGCGCGCGAAACGATCCAGCCGGGCGCGCCGGTCGCCGCCGGCCTCGTCTCCGGCAACCGCACCTTCTCGCGCAATGGCGCGATCCCGCCCACCTCCTCCGCCTTCGCGCCAGTCACGCCGACGCCGGAAGAGCGGCCTGCTGCGGCTGCGCTCGGCTCCGGCCCCTTGCGCCTGCAGGGAGCGATCCAGCCCGGCGCCGCGACGCCCGCGAGCCTGCGCCCGGGCGCAGCCGCCGGCATCAAGGCTGCGAACAAGCCGGCCGCCAAGCCATTGCTGACCAGGTCAAAGCAGGAAAAGGCAGAGCCGGCCAAGGCCAAGCCGAGCCAGGCGCAGGCCAAGCCGCTGGCGAAGCCGCCGGCCAGGCCGGGAGCGAAGCCCGCCGCCAAACCCGACGCCAGCAAGCCCGACGCCTGATCCGCCGGCGTGACGTGCAGGAGCGCGGCGCGTCATCGGCCCAGCACGGCCTTGCACTGGCACTCGGCTCCGCTGCCGCCTTCGGCACCAACATCGTCAGCGCCCAGCTCGCCGGCCATGCCGGACTGAGCGGGCCGCTCATCGTCTTCTACCGTGTCTTCCTGATGCTGGCGCTCGTCGTCGGCGCAGCGCTGATCTGGCGTGCCAGCCTCGCCGTGCCGCGGAAGCATTGGTCGGCGCTCGCTTTGTTCGGCCTCAGCACGGCACTCACCGCCTGCGCCTATCTCTCTTCGGTCGCCTTCCTGCCGATCACGGTGGCGGCCGTCGTGTTTTATACCTTTCCGATCCTGATCGTGCTCGCCGAGCCGTTCCTCACCCCGGCCCGCTTCAGCCTCGACCGGGTGGTGATCGCGCTCGTCGCCTTTCTCGGTGTCGCCATGGTGGTCGGGCCCGACTGGCACGGGCTCGATCCGCGCGGCCTTGCGCTTGCGTTGGCTGCGAGCGTGCTGGCGGCGGTGCAGTTCTTCTCCGCCGCGCGCTGCGCCGAGACCGGAACCATTCCGAAGCTGTTCTGGTCGCATCTCGTCATCCTGCCGGTGACGCTGGCGATCCTCGCCCTCACCGGCTTGTTCCAGCCGCCTTCAGCCCTGCTGCTCGCGCCGGTCGCGGTCGCGATCACCATCGGCGGCTACCTGATCGGCTTCCTGTTCCAGGTGATGGCGCTCGCCCGCGTCGCGCCCGGCCCGGCCGCGCTCGCCTTCTGCGGCGAGCCGGTCTTCGCCGTGGCGATTGCCGCGGTCTTCCTCGGCGAGCGCGTCGGCTCGCTGCAATATGCCGGCGGCGCCCTTGTCGTCGCCGCGATCATCGCCAATGTAATATTGGAACAAAAGCGAGCCCGCCGATTGCCGGCGGTGACCGCGCCCGGAACCTGATCCCCGATGCCCGAGCAGCCCACACGCCCTGCGCCGATCCCACTGACGCTGCTGACCGGCTTCCTCGGCGCCGGCAAGACCACTCTGCTCAACCGCCTGCTCAAAGACCCCGCGCTGGCCGACACGGTCGTGCTGGTCAACGAGTTCGGCGAGATCGGCCTCGACCACCTCTTCGTCGAGGGAATCGAGGACGGCATGATCCTGCTCGCCTCGGGCTGCCTGTGCTGCACCATCCGCGATGACCTGATCGTCACGCTCGAGGATCTGCTGCGCCGGCTCGACAATGGCCGCGTCGCGCCGTTCAGGCGCCTGGTGATCGAGACCACTGGCCTCGCCGACCCCGCGCCGGTCCTCAACGTGCTGATCAACCATCCCTATCTCGCCATGCGCTTCAAGCTCGACGGCGTCGTCACGCTGGTCGACGCAGTCAACGGCATGGCGACGCTCGACGCCCACCCCGAGGCGCTCCGGCAGGCGGTCGCCGCCGACCGGCTGGTGCTGACCAAGACCGACATCGCGACCGACGCAGATGCCGTTGCGGCCCTGCGCAAACGCCTCGGCGAGCTCAATCCGGGCATCGCGATCCTCGCACCCGACGCCCCAGCCGAAGCGATCGTCGGCGCCGGCCTCTACGATATCGCCGAACGCCCGGATGACTTGCGCCGCTGGCTCGCGGCCGAAACGCTGGAGGGACATCATCACGATCACGACCACCACCACGATCATGGCGAGGCCCACGGGCACCACCATCACGGCGGCCACGGCCATCGCCACGACGTCAACCGCCACGACGCCAGCATCCGCGCCTTCACGCTGACGGCGGAGACGCCGATCCGGGAGGCGACCTTCGACCTGTTCTGGACCCTGCTGCGCTCGACCCATGGTGCGAAGCTGCTGCGGCTGAAGGGGCTGGTCGCCCTCGCCGAGCATCCGGAAGGGCCGCTGCTCGTCCACGCCGTCCAGCAGATCCTGCATCCGCCGGTGCTGCTGCCGGCCTGGCCCGATGCCGACCGGCGCTCCCGCCTCGTCCTGATCGTGAAGGATCTGGAAGAGGAGACGGTCGCCCGGCTCTGGTCGGCCTTCCTCGGCCGCTCCGCCCCAGCTCAAACCGAGGCTCATCACCACCATCACGCCTGACTGGCTCAAGCATCGGACCGAAAAAGTGGATTCCGCTTTTCGGGAGAATCCGATGCTCCGACAAAGCCAGATCGCCACTTTGCGTCCGAAAGGACGCGGGGCGATCTGGCCGGCCCACTTCTTGGTTCGCCACGCGCAGACCCCTGCCCCGCCTTGCGCCTACGTGCCGATCCGGCACGGAAGCGCACCGAAGCGGGGCGAGCCGCGAAAGGGCTGCGCCATGCCGAACCTCGCTGCATTCCCGGCTGCGCCGGACGAGACCGCGCCGAGGCAGAATGCCGCCTTCGGCCCGGCTGGCCTCACGATCGAGCGCCGCCCGCTCGCCGCCTGCGCCGCGATCGAGGCCGAATGGCGCGACCTCGCCGGCCGCGCCATCGAGCCGAATCCGTTCTGCGAGCCCGATTTCGCCTTGCCGGCCGCGCAGCATCTCGTCGACTTCCGCGACATCTCGGTACTGCTGCTCTGGGATGGGCCGGCCACATCGCGTCGCCTGCTCGGCTTCGTGCCAGCCCGCCTCCGGCGCAGGCTGCTGGGCCAGGATGAACTGATCGGCTGGAACAATCCCCGGCTCGGCCTTGCCGCGCCGCTGATCGACATCGATCAGGCCGAGCGCGTCGCCGCCGCACTGCTTCACATCCCCGGCCGCTGGGGCCTCGCCAATACGCAAAACCTGCAGCTGAACCGCCTCGACCTCGACGGCCCACTCCTGCACAGCCTCTTGCAGGTTGCCGAGCACACTGGCCACGCCTCCGCACTCGAACCGGCACCGGCGCCGCTGGCCACCGCGGACAGGCCCGATCTCGCCGCTCTCCGCCATGGCCTGTCACGCCATGGCAAGCTCTCCTTCGCCGAATCCGGCTCACGCCAGGAACTGCGCGACATGGTCGAGCTGCATCTGGCGCTGGAAGCCTCGGGCTCTCTGGCGCGCGCCGGAGGCGCCGCGCTTCAGGACATCCGCGAGAGTGCCTTCCTGCGCGCCATGACCCGCAATCTGGCACGCAGCCATCGCTGCCGGGTCGGCCTGCTGAGCCTCGACGACAAGCCGGTCGCCGGCGCGATCCTGATCGGCAAGAGCCCGCGCCTCTGGCTCTATTCGGGCACGCAGGACGAGCGCTTCGCCAGCTTCGCACCGCTGGCCCAGCTCGTCGCCTGGCTCGGCCGGCGCGGCCGCCAGCGCGAGATCGTCGCCGACATGCCGGGCCTCCATATCGTCACGCTGCCGCTGCGCCTCGGCGACATCCGCCTGTCCGCAACCGCGAAGGCTGCGCGCCGCACGACGCCGTTCAACCGGCGTCGCGCAGCAGCCGCCTGATGATCTTGCCGGTGGTGGTCATCGGCAGTTCCTCGCGGAACTCGATCTCGCGCGGATATTCATGCGCCGCGAGCCGCTCGCGCACGAAGCCCTGGATCTCCGCGACGAGTTCCTTCGACGGCGAATAGCCCGCCTTCGGCACGATGAAAGCCCTGACGATCTCGGTGCGCAGCGCGTCGGGCTTGCCGACCACCGCCGCCAGCGCGACCGCCGGATGGCGCAACAGGCAGTCCTCGATCTCGCCCGGCCCGATCCGGTAGCCTGACGAGGTGATGACGTCGTCGTCGCGGCCGACGAAGCGGATATAGCCCTGCGCATCCTGCGAGCCCTGGTCGCCCGTCGTCATCCAGTCGCCGATGAACTTGGCTTCGGTCGCCTCCGGCTTGCGCCAGTAGTGCAGGAACATCACCGGATCGGGCCGGCGCACCGCGATCTGCCCTTCCTCCTCCGGCTCGCAGAGGCTGCCATCGGGCCGGATCACCGCGACCTCATGGCCTGGCACCGCCTTGCCGATGAAGCCCGGCTTGACCACGCCGATCGCAGCGCAGGAGGCAAGCACGAGGTTGCACTCGGTCTGGCCGTAGAATTCGTTGATGGTGAGGCCCAGCTTCTCGCGGCCCCAGGCCAGCGTCTCGGCGCCGAGCGACTCGCCGCCCGAGGCGACCGTGCGCAGCTTGAGGTCGTAGCGCCCGCGCGGATTCTCCACCGCCCGCAGCATGCGCAGCGCCGTCGGCGGGATGAAACAGTTGCGCACCCCGAGATCGGCCATCAGCCGGAAGGCCTCGTCGGGATCGAACTTGGCTGCCGGCCGCGCCACGATCGGCACGCCGTGATGCAGCGCCGGCAGGAGATTGTTGAGCAGGCCGCCGGCCCAGGCCCAGTCCGCCGGCGTCCAGAGCAGGTCGCCCGGCTGCGGCAGGAACTCGTGCGGCATCTCCACGCCAGGCAGATGGCCGAGCATCACCCGGTGGCCATGCAGCGCACCCTTGGCGTTGCCGGTGGTGCCGGAGGTGTAGATCATCAGCGCCGGGTCGTCCGGCCCGCTGTCGACCGGTGTGAAATCCTCGCTTTCAGCCTCGAGCAGGCGCGCGAGCCCTTCGGCCTTTCCATCCGGCCCATCGGCGGAGATCACCAGTTCAAGGTCGGGCAGCTTCTCCTCGATCTGGCCGAGCTTGCCGAGGCCCGCGGCATTGGTCACCAGCGCCTTCGCCCCGCAATCGCGCAGGCGGTAGGACAGCGCATCCGCGCCGAACAGCGCCGCCAGCGGCACGGCGATGGCTCCGAGCTTGTAGGCCGCCATATGGGCGATCGGCACCAGCCGTCCCTGCGGCAGCAGGATCGCGACCCGGTCGCCCTCCCCGACACCGCGCTTGCGTAGCGCATTGGCCAGCCGGTTCGACTGCGCCCGCAACTCACCATAGCTGACCGGCACGACCGACCAGTCCGACTGGATTTCGAGGATTGCGACCTTTGCCGGATCGATCGCCGCCCAGCGATCGCAGCAATCGACGCCGATATTGTAGTGCTCCGGAATCCGCCAGCGGAACGCGGCGCGCAGGCGCTCATAGTCGCGGATATCGGGAAGCATGCGGCAGGCCCAGGATGACGGATCGAGCACGCGCCGGTTGGCGCCCGCTCTTGCAAAAAGCGGCGCACGATAGGCGAAGCCCGAAGCCGCTGTCACCTTGGCCTAAGGTAAGCCGGTCTGCCGTTCAGAACGCCCGCTCGGCCTCCGCCGGTAGGAAGCCCTCGGCGAAGACGTTGCCGGCCTTCGCCTTGTCCTTGAACGAGACTGTCAGCCCGATCTGGTCGAGCCCCTTCTGCCAGCGCACCTGATCGATGCCGCCGAAGCCGTTCGCCTTGACGTTGGGGGTCATCACATAGTGGTCGAGCGCCATCTTCAGACGTTCCAGCTCGATCTCGGGGCGGGCGCCTTCGTTGCGCTGGAGAACACCGGCGATCGCCGCCTCCGGCTCGGCGACGACATCCCGGACGCTGCGCGTGATCGCCCGCAGCAGGCCGCGCACCGCCTGCGGCTTCTCGGCTAACAGCTTCGGCGAGACGATGACGGCGTTGCCGTAGAGCTCGATGCCGTAATCGGCCATCAGCAGCATGACGATGTCGTCGGCCGGCACGCCGCGCGCCTTCAGGTTGATCAGCGCGGTGTGAGCGAAGCCGAAGATCGCGTCGAGCTCGCCCGATGCCAGCATCGGCTCGCGGACGGCGAAACCGATGTTCTCAAGCTTGATCTTGGCGTCATCGATGCCGTTGACCTTCTTGAACACCGACCATTGCGCGAAGGCGCCGTCGGCAGCGGGCGCACCGAGCTTCTTGCCTTCCAGGCTCTTCGGGTCGCTGTTGATGCCGCGGCTCTTGCGCCCAACGATCGCGAAGGGCGGGCGGTCATAGACCATCATCACCGCCTTGAGATCGATCGTCGGCTTCTCGTCGCGGAAACGGATCAGCGAGTTCACATCGCCGAAGCCGGCATCGAAGTCGCCGCTCGCGACCCGCGGAATCGCTTCGCGAGAGCCCGCTCCTGGCTCGATCGTGACATCGAGCCCCTCGTCGCGGAAATAGCCCTTGTCCAGGGCGGTGAGGAACAGCGCCGCCGGCCCCTCGAAGCGCCAGTCGAGCGTGAAGCGTAACGGGATCGAAGCGGCTGCAACGGGCGCATTGTGCAGCCCGGCCCAGGCGACAAGACCGGTTCCTGCGAGGAAACGCCCGAACCCGCGCCGGGAGATCGGCGCGCCAAGCAGGGGCATGGCAACGGACATGGCAAACTCCGGAGCGACCATAGCCGACACGGACGCAAATGCCTCTCCGACAGGGCTCACGGAGCACCATACCGGAGACGCAACGCAACCAAGACCTCCCTAGCGGGCAGGTCAAGCGCCAACAGGGCGAGAACGCGGCGAAATCGCGGAAATGGTTACGTTTTTCTGCGGCAGTGCTGCAAGAGTCACAAGGGCAGCGCCCCGTCGGTCTTGACCTCCTCCATCACCGCATAGGTCCGCGTCTCGCGGACGGCCGGCAGCGCCAGCAGCACCTCGCCGAGGAAACGGCGATAGGCGTTCATGTCGGCGACGCGGGTCTTGACCAGATAGTCGAAGCCGCCGGCGACCATATGGCATTCCAGCACCTCGGGAGCCCGCTTCACCGCTGCGGCGAAGCGCTCGAATGCATCGGGCGTCGTCTTGTCGAGATAGACCTCGACGAAGACCAAGAGATGCAGGCCAAGCTTCACCGGATCGAGCGTGGCGCGATAGCCGGTAATGAAGCCCTCGCGCGCCAGCCGCTTCAACCGCTCGCCGGTCGCAGTCGGCGACAGGCCGACCTTCTCGGCCAGCTCGACACCCGCCGCGCGGCCATCGTTCTGGAGCAGAGCGAGCAGGCGTCGGTCGGTTCGATCAAGAACCGGATTATTCTCAGCCATATGAAATTCCTACGAGATAAATCACTATATATTCGCTGAAATCTCCATTGATATCCAGCCTGCTTGCGATGATCCTGCAGATCATCCCGCCGCCGAGACCCGGAGCCCGTTTCATGGCCGCCCCTGCGCCCGTCTTCCACGCCCCCTATGCCGAGGACGATGCCGCGATCGCCGGGCGTCTGCTCTCCGGCGGCCGCCGCGATCCCCTGGCCAAGGCCAGGATCGACGCTCGCGCCACCGCGCTGGTCGACGCGATCCGCACCCGCAAGGTTGGTCTGGGCGGCATCGAGGAATTGCTGCGTGAGTATTCGCTCTCGACCAAGGAAGGTCTGGCGCTGATGGTGCTGGCCGAAGCGCTGCTGCGCGTGCCGGACGCCGCCACCGCTGACCGGCTGATCGAGGACAAGCTCGGCCAGGGCGACTTCGCCCATCACGAATCCAAGTCGGACGCCTTCCTGATCTCGGCCTCGTCCTGGGCGCTCGGCATCACCGCCCGCATCATCCAGCCGGGCGAGACCCCGACCAGCATCATCGGCAACCTCTCCAAGCGCCTCGGCCTGCCCGCCGTGCGCACCGCGACGCGCCAGGCCATGCGCGTCATGGGCAACCATTTCGTTCTCGGCCAGACCATCGAGGAGGCGCTGAAGCGCGCTCGCTCCGGCTCAGGCAAGCTCTACCGCTACTCCTTCGACATGCTCGGCGAAGGCGCCCGCACGCAAGGAGATGCCGACCGCTACTACGCGTCCTACGCCGATGCGATCGACGCCATCGGCCGCTCCGCCGGCAACGATCGCCTGCCGAACCGTCCGGGCATCTCGGTCAAGCTCTCGGCGCTGCATCCGCGCTATGAGGCGACCAATCGCGAGCGCGTGCTCGCCGAGCTCACCCCGAAGGTGATCGAGCTCGCCCGCCAGGCCAAAAAATACGACCTCAACTTCACCGTCGACGCCGAAGAGGCCGACCGGCTCGAACTCTCGCTCGACGTCATCGCCGCGGTGATGGCCGATGCTTCGCTCGCCGGCTGGGACGGTTTCGGCCTCGCCATCCAGGCCTATCAGAAGCGCGCCTCGGCGGTGATCGCCCACATCGCCGCTCTCGCCGAAACCTATGACCGCCGCCTGATGGTCCGCCTGGTCAAGGGCGCCTATTGGGACACCGAGCTGAAGCGCGCCCAGGAGCGCGGCCTGCCCGACTATCCGGTCTTCACCCGCAAGGCGATGACCGACCTGAACTACGAGGCCTGCGCCAAGCAGCTCCTTAGCCTTCGCCCGCGCATCATTCCCCAGTTCGCCACCCACAACGCGCTCACCGTCGCGACCGTCGCCGAGCTTGCCGGCGACGCCGAGAATTTCGAGTTCCAGCGCCTGCACGGCATGGGCGAGGCGCTCTATGAGCGCCTGCTGCAGTCGGATGCCGGCTTCGCCTGCCGCACCTATGCGCCGGTCGGCGGCCATCAGGACCTGCTCGCCTATCTCGTCCGCCGCCTGCTCGAGAACGGCGCCAACTCCTCCTTCGTCTCGGTCTCCGGCGATCCCGACATACCCGTCGCGACGCTTCTGGTGCCGCCGGCCGACATCATCGGCTCGCCCAGCGCCGCCCGCCATCGCCGCATCCCGCTGCCGGCCGAGCTCTTCGGCACTTCGCGCCGCAACTCCGCCGGCGTCGAGCTCGGCGATGCGCAGAGCCTCTCCGCCCTCCTCGCCGAGGTCCACGCCGCCGCGGCCAAGCCCGTGCCCGAGGCAGTTCCTCTGATCGACGGCAAGCCCGGTACCGGCACCGCCCGCGACGTGCTTTCGCCGATCGACGGCAAGCCGGTCGGCCGCGTCACCGAGGGCGATGCCGCCAGCGCCGAGAAGGCGATGGCCGCCGCCAAGGCCGGCTTCCACGCCTGGAACGCGACACCCGCCCGCAACCGCGCCGCGTCCTTGCGCCAGGCCGCCGATTTGATGGAAGCGCGCCGCGGCCCGATCCTGGCGCTGCTCCAGTCCGAGGCCGGCAAGACGCTGGACGACGCCATCGCGGAACTCCGCGAAGCCGTCGACTTCCTGCGCTACTACGCCGCCGAAGCCGAGGCCAAGTTCGCCGTGCCGAGCGCGCTTCCCGGCCCGACAGGCGAGGACAACCGCCTGATCCTGCGCGGCCGTGGGCCCTTCGTCTGCATCGCGCCGTGGAACTTCCCGCTGGCGATCTTCACCGGCCAGGTCGCCGCCGCGCTGGTCGCCGGCAACAGCGTCGTCGCCAAGCCGGCGCCGCAGACCCCGCTGATCGCCGCGCTCGCCGTGCGCCTCCTGCACGAGGCCGGCATCCCGAAGACTGCGCTGCACTTCGCCCCCGGCGACGGCAAGCTCGGCGCGGCGCTGGTCGCGCACAGGGATGTCGCCGGCGTCGCCTTCACCGGCTCGACAGCGACCGCCCGCGCCATCAACCGGGCGCTCGCCGCCAAGGACGGCCCGATCGTCCCGCTGATCGCCGAGACCGGCGGCCTCAACGCCATGATCGTCGACGCGACCGCGCTGGCCGAGCAGGTCGCCGACGACGTCGTCCTCTCCGCCTTCCGCTCGGCCGGCCAACGCTGCTCGGCTTTGCGCCTGCTCGTCGTGCAGGAGGACGTCGCCGACAAGATGGTCGAGATGATCGAAGGCGCCGCCCGCGAGCTCACCCTCGGTGACCCCCGCGCGATCGAGACCCATGTCGGCCCGGTGATCGACGCTGCCGCCAAGGAGCGCCTCGACGCCCATATCGCCGCGATGCGCTCAGCCGGCCGCGTGACCTATGCCGGCAAGACGCCGGCGCTGCCCGGCACCTTCATCGCCCCGCACATCATCAGGCTCGACAAGGTCGCGGATCTTGCCGCCGAGCATTTCGGCCCGGTGCTGCACGTCGTGCGCTGGAAGGCGGGCCAGCTCGACAAGGTGCTCGCCGAGATCGAGGCGACCGGCTACGGCCTGACCTTCGGCCTGCATTCGCGCATCGAGGCCACGGTCGAGCTGGTCGTCGACCGGCTCTCGACCGGCAACATCTATGTCAACCGCAACATGATCGGCGCGGTCGTCGGCGTGCAGCCCTTCGGCGGCCATGGCCTGTCCGGCACCGGCCCCAAGGCCGGCGGCCCGAACTACCTGCCCCGCTTCGCCACCGAGCAGACGGTGACGATCAACACCGCGGCGGCCGGCGGCAACGCCAGCCTGATCGCGATGGGGGAGTGAGAGACAGCGCCCTTCTCCAGCCCAGCGCGGGAGCTCTCCCCCCTTGTGGGGGAGGGTTGGGAGGGGGGTGACCGGGTGAGCGTCGGATCGCCTGCGATCAGCCGTGCGGCTGACTTACCCCCCTCTCCAACTCTCCCCCACAAGGGGGGGAGAGGGCGCGTCGCGCTTCCCTTGCTTACCCCGCTGCCCTTGCTGCCGCCTGCTTCAGCCGCGCCAGCGCTTCCTCGGCCCCGGCCTTGACCGCCGGATCGGTCACCTGCCCCTCGGCCGCGACGCGCTCGGCCAGAGCCGCGACGCTGAAGTCGCCGCCGCCGGCCGCGAGCTTCAGCACGGCATTGGCGAGCACGTTCGGCCAATAGGCCGCGCCGCCCTTGGCCAGTCCCTTGGCTTTGCGGCCCTCGAATTCCTTGGTGAGCTGTTCGGGGGTTTTTCTGGCCATGGCGTCGGGCTTTCGGTGAATCGCTGTTGAACGCGAGCTTATAGCAGCAAGGCCGGAAAGGGCGCGCGAACCTCGACCCATCCTTCTCCCGCATCGAAGTCGGGTCTACCCGACTTCGATCACTCTGAGTGCTGATCTCGGGTAAACCCGAGATCAGCGGAGAAGGTGGCGCGGAGCGCCGGATGAGGGCCTGCCCTTGCCGCAGAAGGCGCAACGGCTCCGTTGCATTTAAGCGATCGGCGGCAGGCTCTCATCCCTGCCCTTCTCCCACACGGGAGAGGGGTTCCCCGCGCTTGTCCTTTTGCCGCTCACCCCGGGGGCATCCCGACCGCCTCGATCCGCCCCTCATGCCACGCGACCCGCCGCTCAGCCTCCTCCCAGGCCGCGTCGGCGGAGAGGCCGGCAAGGCGCAGGCCGAGCGCTTCCTTCAGGGTGGCGCGCTCCTTGTCGCTGAAGCAGGTCCGCAGGAAGGTGTGAGCGCAATGCTCGCCGCCCGGCCCGACGCAGGCCTGCGCCCGCCGGCAGTCCGGCAGGGTGCAGAGATAGCGCCAGCATTCCAGCTGCGTCGCCACGCTGCGCAGCAGGATCGGCCGCTCGCGCTGGAAACGCTCGAACTCCTCTTTGGTCGCGCCGCGATGGTCGGGATTGCGGGGCATGGAGTGCTCCTTTCCTGAGGTCTGTGTCCGAAGGCGAAGGAGCGCGGGAGCCCTCCCCCCTTTGTGGGGGAGGGTTGGGAGGGGGGTGACTGGGTGAGCGTTGAATCGCCAGCGATCAACCTCACGGCTGACTTACCCCCCTCTCCAGCTCTCCCCCACAAGGGGGGAGAGGGCGCGTCAGCGCTTCCCGCGCCCAAGCGTCGTCCCCGCCCGCAGGCTGCTCCTGCGGGCGTTGTCGTATCTGAGGGGCAGCGGAGCGCCGCGAGGCGCTGGTTTGGTGATCCGCTTCCGTTGAGCCAGGAAGCGGCGCGGATGGATTGAGCCACCATCCGCACGCCCCGTGGCGCTCCGCCAGGCGGCGATTTGAAAGCTCCGGGCCGCGCTTCTGTCGTGCCGGCATATGCAGCCGGCGCGGTCTAGCGAGCTCCTCGCGCAGGGATCGTAGTGTCCCCAGGTCGGTTCCCGAAGCCTCCCGGGAGCAAGGCGCAACCCTCGCCCGCAGGCGCCGCACCCACCCCACCAACAGACATGCCTCCGGTCGGCCGCCCCTCGGGGATGGGATGGTTCCGATCATACGGAAGGTTGGGAGGGCGGGGATAAGTTTGCGGGCTATCCCCATCGAGCACCGGAACCTCAACGTAGAACCCCTCTCCCGGATGGGAGAGGGGCAGGGGTGAGGGACCGCCGCTTATCATTGGAGCGCAACGGCGCCGCTGCGCCTTCTGCGGATAGAGCAGGCCCTCATCCCTGCCCTTCTCCCACACGGGAGAAGGGTTCCCCGCGCCCTTCCGTCATGGTCGGGCTTGTCCCGACCATCCACGTCTTTGCATAAGGCCCAAACAAAAATGCGAGTCCGCTCAGTGACTTATATAAGTATATGATTCTAATTGATTTTCTCTTCGCAAAAGATAGAATCAGCTTGGGATTCCGATATCGGGCTGTGGACGATTCGATCCATGGCGTCTGATGGGACGCTCAGCAATTTGAAGCTGGGCTAGCCGCCCCCGGATTAGACGGTGTTGGGTCCCACCATTGTCGTGGGTAGCCGAAGTACTCGAATATTTCTTTTTGCTCTGGCAGTAAGTTTGCCATCTTGAAGGACGGCATCAGCTTGAGCCCGTATCCTGAATAGGTGCGGAATCCCTCATCATCAAGAATGGAAGCCACCCTCGGTTTGAGTGCCTTGGCAAAACGCGGATCACAAGCTCCAGTATCGAATTTATCACAAGCCTTGAAGAATGCACTTGCTGCAATGTCAGCAAGTTGAAGCCCACCGCGCTCGAAAGACGGGGCGATCTCCACCAACTCACGAGACATAACGCTCCAACGTAAATCACCGAGCGGCAAGAATAGATTTCCAGCACTCGATTTCATTCTTAACCAGTCAAAATAGGTCTTCATCTGAGAATAAGAAAGACCACCACGATTGCTAAAAACCAATTTTAGCTTCTCGGGCGTTTGGAAATCGTGAATCGAACGCTCCTCAACCCAATGAGTCACACGCTCCAATAAAATTCGTGTCAACCAGCAGTAAAACCAGTTTGTATCAAGGGATCTCAATTCCGCAAATTTGTTCCTCCAGCCCTTCATATTCTTCTTGTTAGATGCAACAATAAATATGCGACATGGAAATTTGGCCAGAAGTTCGCATGAATGGAGCCTCTTAGCTTCGTTCATTTTAGCGAAATGAAGCTGGTTTGATTGGAAATTTTTGAACTGGGCCGCAATCTCGCGCACTAGAGTATCACAGCCGGCCTCGTTTTGTGCTCGGACAACAATGGCTGAAACAATCAGCCATTCGCTAGAGCCATTCTCGTCCACCGGCTTAACGCGCTTTAGGCCGGGATCACCCGACTCATCAATGTACGCTACGTAGCGATAAGGCGACATCGACTCGGAAGAATTCATGATCGCTAAGTACTAAATCCATCTCGAAAAGTACATGGCTATGCCAATTGCTTCTGAAGGCACAATGCCCGTATCCGCTTGACTCCCCCCGCCCCTCCATCCTACGCCCATCGACGGGACACGCCGCCCCAACGCGGCGCGCCCATCTGTAAGGATGGAGACATCGATGGCGAATACGATTCCGGCAGCGCGCCCGCGCGTGCCGCATTTCTCGTCCGGCCCCTGCGCCAAGCGCCCCGGCTGGAACCTCAAGGCTCTCAGTGACGCGGCGCTCGGCCGCTCGCACCGCGCCAAGATCGGCAAGGACAAGCTGAAACTCGCGATCGACCTGACGCGCGAGGTGCTGCAGGTCCCGGCTGATTACCGCATCGGCATCGTGCCCGCCTCCGACACCGGCGCCATGGAAATGGCGATGTGGTCGCTGTTGGGCGCCCGGGGCGTCGACATGGTCGCCTGGGAGAGCTTTGGCGAAGGCTGGGTCACCGATGTCGCCAAGCAGCTCAAGCTGGCGGATGTGCGCACCTTCACCGCCCCTTATGGCGAACTGCCGAACCTGAAGAAGGTCGACACGAAGAACCGCGACGTCGTCTTCACCTGGAACGGCACCACCTCGGGCGTGCGCGTCGCCGATGCGAGCTGGATCGCTGATGACCGCGAGGGGCTGACGATCTGCGACGCCACCTCGGCCGCCTTCGCCCAGCGCCTCGACTGGCCAAAGCTCGATGTCGTCACCTTCTCCTGGCAGAAGGTGCTCGGCGGCGAGGCCGCGCATGGCATGATCGTGCTCTCGCCCCGCGCGGTCGAGCGGCTCACGACCTACAAGCCGGCCTGGCCGCTGCCGAAGATTTTCCGCATGACCTCGGGCGGCAAGCTCTCCGAGGGCATCTTCGCCGGCGAGACGATCAACACGCCGTCCATGCTCGCGGTCGAGGATTACCTCGATGCGCTGGCCTGGGCCAAGAAGGTCGGCGGCCTCGACGGGCTGGTGAAGCGCGCCGACGGCAATGCCCGCGTCATCGCCAAGTTCGTGCGCGAGAACGACTGGATCGACTTCCTCGCGGTCAAGCCGAAGACGCGCTCGAACACCTCGGTGTGTCTCAAGTTCACCGACCCGGCGGTGACGGCGCTGCCGGCCGAGGCTCAGGCGGCTTTCGCCAAGCAGGTCGTCTCGATCATCGAGAAGGCCGGCGCCGGCTACGATCTCGGCCATTACCGCGACGCCCCTCCCGGCCTGCGCATCTGGTGCGGCGCGACCGTGCAGAGCCGCGATCTCAAGGCGCTGCTGCCGTGGATCGCGTATGCGTTCGCGGAAGCGAAGGCGGGGTTGAAGAAGGCGGCCTGAGGCGCTTTGCCCTGTCATTCCGGGGCGCGGGCTTTCGCCCGCGAACCCGGAACCCACGACCGGGCGAGCCCTTCCAACCGCTTCAACCAGAACCGCAGCATTGCACCCCGTCATGGGTTCCGGGTTCGGCTTCGCCGCCCCGGAATGACTGGCGGGGCGCCCTCCCCCTTCCCAGCGCCGAAACGCTCCTCGTGCAGCGCGGCGCAGCCGGAGCCATCACATGCCCGCACCCAAAGTCCTGATTTCCGACGCCCTCTCCCCCGCCGCCGTCCAGATTTTCAAGGATCGCGGCATTGACGTGACCTTCGATCCCAATCTCGGCAAGGACAAGGACAAGCTCGCCGCGATCATCGGCGACTATGACGGCCTCGCCATCCGCTCGGCGACCAAGGCCACTGCCAAGCTGCTGGAGCAGGCGACGAAGCTGAAGGTGATCGGCCGCGCCGGCATCGGCGTCGACAATGTCGAGATCCCGGCCGCCACCAGCCGCGGCGTGATCGTGATGAACACGCCCTTCGGCAACTCGATCACCACCGCCGAGCACGCCATCGCGATGATGTTCGCGCTCGCCCGGCAGATCCCGTCGGCGGATGCGTCCACCCAGGCCGGCAAGTGGGAGAAGAACCGCTTCATGGGCGTCGAGATCACGGCCAAGACGCTCGGCCTGATCGGCTGCGGCAATATCGGCTCGATCGTCGCCGAGCGCGCCATCGGCCTGCGCATGCGCGTCATCGCCTTCGACCCCTATCTCTCGCCGGAGCGGGCGGTGCAGCTGGGCGTCGAGAAGGTCGAGCTCGACGAGCTGCTGAAGCGCGCCGACTTCATCACCCTGCACGTGCCGATGACCGAGAAGACCAAGAACATCCTCTCGGCCGAGAACCTCGCCAAGACGAAGAAGGGCGTGCGCATCGTCAACTGCGCCCGCGGCGGGCTGGTCGACGAGGCCGCGCTGGCGGAGCTGATCAAGTCCGGCCATGTCGCCGGCGCCGCCTTCGACGTGTTCTCGCAGGAGCCGGCGGAGACGAACCCGCTATTCGGCCTCGACAACGTCGTCTGCACGCCGCATCTCGGCGCAAGCACCAATGAGGCGCAGGAGAATGTCGCCTTGCAGGTCGCCGAGCAGATGAGCGACTACCTGCTCAAGGGCGCGATCACCAATGCGGTGAACTTCCCGTCGATCTCGGCGGAAGAGGCGCCGCGGATCAAGCCCTTCGTCGATCTCGCCGAAAAACTCGGCTCCTTCCTCGGCCAGCTCACCGAAGCGCCGGTCAAGGGCATCCGCATCGAATACGAAGGCGCGGTCGCGAGCCTGAACCTCAAGGCGATCTCGGCGGCGGCGATCACCGGCGTGCTGCGCCCCTTCCTGCCGGAGATCAACATGGTCAACTCGGCTATGGTGGCGAAGGAGAAGGGCATCGTCGTCGAGGAGCTGACCCGCGAGGTCGCCGGCAATCTCGAAAGCGTCATCCGCATCGTCGTCGAAGCCGAGGACATGCCGCGCCATGCCTCGGGCACGGTCTTCCATGACGGCAAGCCGCGCATCATCGAGATCCGCGACATCCAGGTCGACGCCGAGTTCGCGCCGCACATGCTCTATGTCCGCAACGCCGACAAGCCGGGCTTCATCGGCGCCTTCGGCTCGCTGCTGGGCGAAGCGGGCGTCAACGTCGCGACCTTCAATCTCGGCCGCGACAAGCCGGGCGGCGACGCGATCTGCTATGTCGCCGTCGACGAGCCGGTCTCGGACGAGCTGCTGGCGAAGATCCACGAGATCCCGATGGTCAAGCGGGCGCGCCGGCTGAAGTTCTGAAGATCACCCGGCTGATCTTGGACGCTGACGGACATCCGAAAAGGGGCGCCATCCAGGCTAAGCGTGGACTGGCGCTCCTAGGCTACGCGATGCTGGCGCTCGGCCTGCCCCTGGCACTGATCGCCGCATCGCTTCCGGCCAACGAATACCGGGATGCGCTCGGCATCGACGCGCTGGACTGCGACGGTCCCGCCACCGTCTTCATCCTTGCCGTCCCGGCCCTGCTGATCTTCGGGAGCGGCCTCGTCATCAACGGCATGGCCTGGCGCAAGCGCTGGCGCCTTGTGCTGGCCTTGGCCTGCGCCGTCATCTGCGCCGCGTTGATCGCGAATCTGACCCGCGCAATCGTCGAGGACCGCGAGCAGGCGATGGCTTGCGGGTCGAGATAGCGAGACCGCCTCGCCGAGGCAGTCCGAGCGTCAAACGCTCGCCGCAATCACCCTCCCCTGTGGCGGCCCGACACAGGGGATTTTTTATGCCGACCCGCCTTGCCTTTGCCGCCGCCCTCGCGTGCCTCGCCGCTTCCCCCGCCTTCGCTGACTGGGACAAGGCCAAACTCGACAGCGGCATCCGGACGATCGAGCAGAGCACGAAGGGCCGCATCGGCGTCGGCCTGATCGACCTGAAGGACCGCAAGAGCTGGTCTTATCGCGGGACCGAGCCCTTCCCGCTGCAGAGCGTGTTCAAGCTGCCGCTCGCCATCGGCGTGCTGCAGGCGGTCGAGGCCGGCAAATTCAAACTCGACCAGCCGATTACCGTAACCCGCAACGATCTCTCGCTCTATCACAGCCCGCTCGCCAAGGCCTTCAAGGGCGAGCGCAACGACTATCCGCTGCGCGAGCTCCTGACACGCTCGACCGCCGAGAGCGACAACACCGCAGCCGACCTCTTGCTGCGCCTGATCGGTGGCCCGCAGGCGCTGACGGCCGTGCTCAAGAATGGCGGCATCACCGGCATCTCGGTCGACCGCTATGAGCGCGTCTTCCAGCCGGAGATTTTGGGCCTGCCCGGCTATGGCTGGAACGAGGCGATCGACACTGCGAAGTTCTATAAGGCGATCCAGGCGATCCCCGCCGCCGAGCGCAGGAAGCGCCTCGCGGCGACGCTGACCGACAAGCGCGACGCCGCGTCCCCCGAGGCTTCGATCGCCTTCCTCGAAGGCCTCGCCAAGGGCAACTGGCTGCGCGAGCCCGCCCATGCCGCTCTGCTCGACAAGATCATGCTGGAAGCCAAGACCGGCCCGAACCGGATCAGGGCCGGCCTGCCGAAAGGCGCGCGCTTCGCCCACAAGACCGGCCTCGGACCGAGCGCCGACGGGCTCAACCACGCCACCAACGATATCGGTATCGTCACCCTGCCGGATGGGCGCCGTTTCGCCATCGCGGTCTACCTCGCCGGCGCGCAAGTCGGCGAGAAGGAGCGCGAGGCGGCCCATGCCGCGGTCGCGAAGCTAGCGGTAGAAAGTCTGCGCTAGGCCACCAACCGGACGGCTGCCCGGCGGAAGCTCCTGTCGCCACACGGGAAAGTTGCGTTGACAAATGGGGGGCAAACCCCCATTTGTAATGCTCGATCTAGGCCGAACGAATTGGCCCGCGCTGTTTTTGCGCACCGCTGACGACCTTCCTGCTCAAATCGAAAACATGCGTGGTATGCGGCTGCGTGTGAGTTACCAACCGCAAGAAGGAATATGACTATGGCCAACGGTACAGTGAAATGGTTCAACGGCACCAAGGGCTTCGGCTTCATCCAGCCGGATGATGGCGGCCAGGACGTGTTCGTCCACATCAGCGCCGTCGAGCGCGCCGGCCTGCGCGATCTGCGCGACGGCCAGAAGATCTCGTACGAGCTCGTCCAGGACAAGCGCTCGGGCAAGATGTCGGCCGACAACCTGCGCGCCGAGTGAGCTGACGCGCTGTCCAGCGTGAGAGACCAGCGGCAGGCGACCATGGATGTACTGGCGCCAGGCCCACTCCACGCGGGGTAGCTCAGGAAGGGTCGGGATCTACCCGGCCCTTTTTTGTTTTCAAGAGATGTTCGGCCGAGGCGTTTCGACCAGACGTCTCGACCAAGTGCTTTCACAAGAAGGAAGTCCGAATGCAGGTTCTCGTCCGCGACAACAATGTCGACCAGGCGTTGCGCGTCCTGAAAAAGAAGATGCAGCGCGAAGGCGTGTTTCGCGAGATGAAGCGGCGCTCGGCCTATGAGAAGCCGTCCGAAAAGCGCGTTCGCGAGAAGGCCGACGCGATCCGCCGTGCCCGCAAGCTCGCCCGCAAGCAGGCGCAGCGCGAAGGCCTGCTCCCCGCCCCCAAGCCGAAGCCGCGTCCGGCCCGGCCGCCGCGTCCGGCAGCCGTCGCGTCCTGATCCTGATCAGAGGAGCCGCTGCCATGGCAACGAAAGGACTGACCGCCGAGCAGGCCAAGCTTCGCGCGGAACGGAATTTCGCCAAGACCGAGCAGCGGCGACAGGAAGCTGAGAACGCCATGGAGGCGGTTCAGGCTGAGCGGCGGGCCGTCGCCGAGAAGACCGCGAGGCTGCGCGCGTTGCGCCTAGCCAAAGAGGCGGCGGACGCACAGACCGCCGCCGAGCTATCGGCGGCGAAACCAGCGGCAGCGAAGAAACCTGCCGCCCGTCGCACGGTCGGGAAATCCAGCGTCGCGCGCTGACCCGCAGGCGGCGCAGAATACCGCGGCCGCCGCTATCCCGGTCTTATTTCGGCTGGCTTTCAAGCCCTGCAAGATAGCTGCTCAAGGCCCGCTCCGGCCCATGCCAGGAGGCGCCCTTGCCCTGCAGTTCCGGCGCTTCCTTCCAGCCCGGCTCGATCCCCGTCATGTTCGGCAGCAGATGCGCGATGCCCTTGTGGCAGTCGATGCAGGTCTTCTCGCCCGTGGTCAGGAAGCGGCCATGGATGTCGGCGGCGCGCCGCGTCTGCTTGGTGAAGTCCATCGCCACGGATGAGTGACAGTTGCGGCATTCGAGCGAGTCGTTGGCCTTGAGCCTGGACCATTCGTGCTTGGCGAGCTCGAGCCGCATGTCCAGGAACTTCTCGCGCGTCGAGATCGTGCCGAAGATCTTGCCCCAGACTTCCTTGGACGCCTGCATCTTGCGGGCGATCTTGTCGGTCCAGTTGTGCGGCACATGGCAGTCCGGGCAGGTCGCGCGCACGCCAGAGCGATTGGAGAAGTGCACCGTCGACTGCAGCTCCTGATAGACGTTGTCGCGCATCTCGTGACAGGAGGTGCAGAATTTCTCGGTGTTGGTGATCTCCAGCGCCGTGTTGAAGCCGCCCCAGAAGATCACGCCGCAGACGAAGCCGCCCAGCGTCAGGAAGCCCAGCGGCAGATAGGCGCTCGGCCGGCTGATGATGCGCCAGAAGGCGACCACCATGCCCCAGAGCCGCCAGAAGAGCACTTTCAGCTTGCTCATCACCGCGCCCCGCTACGGTTTACGGCCGACATCTTGGGCATCCTGAAAGAGATTGGGCACCAGCGGCGGCACATCGGTCTGCTGGACATGGCAGGCCGTGCAGAAATAGCGCCGCGGCGTCACGTCGGAGAGCACCTGCCCGTCGCGGTCCTGGAAATGGGTGACGCTGATCATCGGCGCGCCCGAGCCCTCGGTGAACTCGCGCTTGTGGCAATCCATGCAGCGATTGGTGTTGAGCGTCAGCTGGTAGCCGTCAATCGCGTGCGGGATGACCGGCGGCTGTTCCGGATAGTTGCGCATGCGCCTGACGTCATCGACCACCGGCCGGCCGAGCGCCGGCACGCGTTCGAGCGCCATCGGTTGCGGCGTCCCGGTGAGCCGCGGCACGTTTCTCACCGGTGCGCCATCCTGCGAGAGGGCCGCGCCGAAGGCGAGGACGAGGCAGGCCGCCAGCGCGGCCCCGAGGAGGGTCGGCACGCGCATCAGGCGGTGACCGGCAGGATCTTGACCGCGCATTTCTTGAAATCCGTCTGTTTGGAGATCGGATCGGTGGCGTCCAGCGTCGTCTTGTTGATCAGCTGGCTCGCATCGAACCACGGCACGAACACCACGCCGGGCGGCATGCGGTTGCGTCCGCGCGTCTCGATACGGGTGCGCATCTCGCCGCGCCGGGAGATGATGCGAACTTCGGCGCCCTGGTTCAGCCCGCGGCTGCGGGCGTCCTCAGGATGCATGAAGCAGCGCGCGCCCGGGAAGGCCTTGTAGAGCTCCGGCACGCGCATGGTCATCGAGCCGGAATGCCAGTGCTCGAGCACGCGGCCGGTGACCAGCCAGAAATCGTACTCGCCATCCGGCATCTCCGCCGGAGGCTCGTAGGGCACCGCGATGATCCGCGCCTTGCCGTCCTTGTTACCGTAGAACTCGACGCCCTTGCCCGGCTTCACATAAGGGTCGAGCCCCTCGCGATAGCGCCAGAGCGTCTCCTTGCCGTCGACCACCGGCCAGCGCAGCCCGCGCACCTGATGGTAGAGATCGTAGGGCCCGAGATCATGGCCATGGCCGCGGCCGAAGGAGGCGTATTCCTCGAACAGCCCCTTCTGCACATAGAAGCCGAAGGCCTTCGCCTCCCGGTTCTCATAGCCGGGGTCGATCTCGGAAACATCGAACTTGTCGACATTGCCGTTGCGATAGAGCACGTCGAACAGGGTCTTGCCCTTGTAGTTCGGATTGGCGTCAAGGATCTCGGCCGGCCAGACTTCGTCGGTGGTGAAGCGCTTGGAGAACTCCATCAATTGCCAGAGATCGGAGCGCGCCTCGCCGGGCGCATTGACGAGCTGGTGCCAGACATGGGTGCGCCGCTCGGCATTGCCGTAGGCGCCCTCCTTCTCGACCCACATCGCCGCCGGCAGGATCAGGTCAGCCGCCATCGCGGTCACCGTCGGATAGGCGTCGGAGACGACGATGAAGTTGTCGGGGTTGCGATAGCCCGGATAGGCCTCGTTGCTGTTGTTCGGCGAGGCCTGCAGGTTGTTGTTGACCTGGATCCAGTAGAAATTGAGCTTGCCGTCCTTGAGCATCCGGTCCTGCTCGACGGCGTGGTAGCCCGGCTTCTCCGGGATGATGCCGTGCGGGACGCGCCAGATCTCCTCGGCATGCTTGCGATGCTCGGGATTGGTGACCGTCATGTCGGCCGGCAGGCGATGGGCGAAGGTGCCGACCTCTCGCGCCGTGCCGCAGGCCGAGGGCTGGCCGGTCAGCGAGAACGGGCTGTTGCCGGGCTCGGAGATTTTCCCAGTCAGCAGATGCAGGTTGTAGACCATCTGGTTGGCCCAGACGCCGCGCACATGCTGGTTGAAGCCCATCGTCCAGAACGAGGTGACCTTGCGCTTGGGATCGGCATAGAGCTCGGCGAGCTGCTGCAGGAAGCCGGGCTCGACACCGGTCAGGCTTGCGACCTTCTCCAGCGTGTAGTCCTTCACGAAGGCGGCGAAGGCCGCAAAATCGATCGGGGTCGTCGCGGTGACGTCCTCGGCTTTCCTGGCCTTGACCTCGCGCGGATCGTCCGGCCGCAGGCCGTAGCCGATATCGGTCGCGCCCTTCACGAAGGTGGTGTGCTTGTCGACGAAGTCCTTGTTCACCCGCCCGGTCGTGATGATGTGGTTGGCGATGTAGTTCAGGATCGCCAGGTCCGTGCCCGGCTTGAACACGATCGGGATGTCGGCAAGGTCGGAGCTTCGATGGGTGAAGGTCGAAAGCACCGCGACCTTGACATGCGGGTGGCCGAGCCGGCGGTCCGTCACCCTGGTCCACAGGATCGGATGCATCTCCGCCATGTTCGAGCCCCAGAGCACGAAGGCGTCGGCATGCTCGAAATCGTCATAGCAGCCCATCGGCTCGTCCATGCCGAAGGTGCGCATGAAGGCGTAGGCTGCCGAGGCCATGCAGTGGCGGGCGTTCGGGTCGAGATTGTTCGAGCGGAAGCCGGCCCGCATCAGCTTGGTCGCGGCATAGCCCTCGAAGATCGTCCACTGGCCGGAGCCGAACATGCCGAGCGCGGTCGGCCCCTTCTCCTTCAGCACGCGCTTGGCCTGCGCCGCCATGGTGTCGAAGGCCTCGGTCCATGACACCGGCGTGAACTCGCCATCCTTGGCGTAGACACCGTTCTTCTTGCGCAGCAGCGGCTGGGTCAGACGGTCGTTGCCGTACATGATCTTGGAGAGGAAGTAGCCCTTGACGCAGTTGAGGCCGCGATTGACCTCGGCCTTCATGTCGCCATGGGTGGCGATGACCCGGCCCTCCTTGACGCCGACCATCACGCCGCAGCCGGTGCCGCAGAAGCGGCAGGGCGCCTTCGACCAGGAGATCTTCAGCGCATCGACGCCGCCGGAAACCGGCTGCGCCACGGCTTCGGAGCTGACATTGGCAGCCAGCGCGGCGATCCCCGCGGCCTGGGCCTTGAGCAGTTCGCGACGGGACAGGCTCATCTGTCGTCTCCGGTGTCGTCGAGGGGTTCGATCTGCTCGAACACCATGTTGGCCGAGAACACGCCGTCCATCAGCGCCATGATGGTGAGGCGGCTGCCGATCTCGCCGCTGCTCTGCCCTTCGATCACCACGACGATCTTGCTGCCCTCGACCGCGCGCACCTCGGTGTCCGGCAGGGCGGCGATCTGGCGGGCGATCTCGGCGCAGCGCTCCGGGCGCGCAGTGACGACCGCGCTTGAGATGTGGAAGAAGCGTTGCGGACGAGCGGAAGCGAGGTCACGCTCAGGCAGGATGTCGCCGGTGAGGAATTTGCGGCGGTCGATCTCGCGCTTGCCTGTCAGCATGGCGAGACCTCAGTGCGGCGAGCCGGGAGGCCCGGGCGGTCCGAGGACAATCTGGGACATCCAGATCAGGAACCCGTATCCGCCGACGATGCCGACGGCGACGATCGGCCAGATCAAGACCGCCAGCGTGAAGAAGGCCAGGAGCTCGGCCTTCCTGGTCGGCTGCGCCGGGGGCACTTCAGCAGTGCCCGCAGGGTCAGGTCCCATCGCCAGTCTCCATCGTCATCGGCGCCGGCGATCACATATCGCCGTCAGCCAGATTGGAGCTTGTCAAAGGAGCTTAGTCCTCGCCCACAAGTTGTCCAGCCCGGCGCACCCCGCAAGGTTAGCGGGGCACGGCCGGACTGCTTTGACATGGATCAATTCCAGGAAGGGCAAGGCCCGATTTCAGCGCAGCGGCAGATGGAGCGCCCGCCAGAACCACCAAGGAGAGAGGCCGGCTACTGCAAGGCGGACGTCACGATGGCGCGAAGACCCGCATAGCCTTGCACGCACTGCTTATCCTATGAGAGGAGGCGCACAGCAGACCGTCGCCGCACGCAAACGTGCCGAGGATTCGATGAACGTGTTCAGCCGCAAGCCACTCCGCGTCCTTGTTGTCGACGGCTACAAGCGCGAGGGGCGCGAGGAGTACATTCGCGACGCCGGCGCGACACCGTCGGAGGCCTATGCCGCGGAGCTGCGCCGGATCGAGCCCTCGCTGATCACCGATATCTGCTTGCCGGCCGACGAGGGCGCCAACCTGCCCGACGGCGCCGGCCTCGCCTCCTATGACGGCATCGCCCTGACCGGCTCCTCGCTCCACATCCACAGCCCCGAGCCCGCGGTGACCCGGCAGATCGAGCTGATGCGGGCGATCTACAAGAGCGGCACGCCCTGCTTCGGCTCGTGCTGGGGCATCCAGATCGGCGCCGTCGCCGCAGGCGGCACCGTGGCGCTCAACCCGAACGGGCTGGAGATCGGCTTCGCCCGCCGCATCGCCGTCAACGAGGTGGGGGCAAAGCATCCGCTGCTCGCCGGCCGGCCCGCCGCGTTCGATGCCCCCGCGATCCATTTCGACAGCATCATCGCCCCGCCCAGCGACGCGACCATCCTGGCATCGAACGCGATCAGCCCGATCCAGGCCGCCGAGTTCCGCCAGGACGGCGGCGTCTTCTGGGGCGTGCAGTACCATCCGGAATTCTCGCTGCGCCTGATCGCAACGATCCTGCGGCGGCACAGCAAGACCCTGATCGAGCGCGGCCTGCGCAAGGACGAAGCCGCGGCGACCGCCTGGATCGCCGATCTCGACGCGCTCGACGCCGACCCCGCCCGCCACGACCTCGCCTGGGGCCTCGGGCTGGATGAGGAGGTGATCGACCCGGTCAAGCGCGTGACCGAGCTGCGCAACTTCCTGGAGATGCGGGTGAAGCCGCAGGCGAGCGTGCGCGGGCGAGCGTGACCTACGCTGCTTCGGCTGTCCTGTTCGCCGACGCAAACACCTTCCCACCCAGCTTCCGCGCCGTGTCGAGATGCTCGGACATCTCCGGCACCGGCACCAGGAATTCCGAGGTCACGACCGGCGCGCCGCAATAGCCGAAGATGCCGTGGTCGATCTGCGTCTTCATCGCGCCGTAATAGCCATGGCGGGCGAAGGTGCGCATGTCCGCTCCGGCGAGCGCGACGAGATGGACCGGCAAATGCCCGAGCTTCTTGACCGTCTTCATGTCCTCGAGCTCGTCATAGGCCCAGCCATTGGCGAAGACCCGGTCGATCCAGCCCTTCATCAGCGCCGGCATCGACCACCAGTAGATCGGATAGACCAGCACCAGCGCATCGGCCCGGTCGACCCGCGCCTGCTCGAAGGCGATGTCGGCCGGCTGCGCGATCTCGCGGCGATGGGCGGCAAGATCGTTCAGCGAGAAGCGCGGATCGAAGCCTTCCTTGGCAAGATCGGCGATCTCGACGGTATGGCCGGCGCCGGAGACACCAGCGGCCAGCGCCTGCGCTACGGCATGGCTGAGAGAGTTCGGATCGGGATGGGCGACGACGACAAGCGCATGCATGGGATGTCTCCGGCAGTGATTGCGGTCCGCGATGGATCGCTATATACTTTTAGTAAGTTACTTTTGGTACATAAGACATGTCAACCCCGGACACCGAACGGCCGCGCCGCCAGCGCCTGACGCGCGAGGACCGCCAGCGCCAGCTCATCGAGACCGCCTGGCGGATCGTCGGCGAGGAAGGCACCGATGCCCTGACGCTCGGCCGCCTCGCCGAGCGCGCCGGCGTCGCCAAGCCGGTGGTCTACAGCCATTTCACCACCCGCAATGGGCTGCTGATCGCGCTCTATCGCGACTTCGATGGGCGCGAATACGCGATCATGGAGGCGGCGCTCGATGGCAGCGAAGCCACGCTCGCCGGCAAGGCCAGGGCGATCGCCTCGTCCTATGTCGATTGCGTGCTGGCCCAGGGCCGCGAGATCCCCGGCGTCGTCGCGGCCCTGGCCGGCTCGCCCGAGCTCGCCGCCGTGAAACGCGATTGCGACCTGATCTTCCTGGAGCGCTGCCGCGGCCTGCTCGCGCCCTTCGCCGACGGCCGCACAATCCCGACCGCGGCTTTACGCGCCATGCTCGGTGCCGCCGAGGCGCTGTCGGATGCCGCCGCGACGGACGAGATCGGTGCCGACGAGGCCAAGCGGGAATTGTTCGAGACGATTACCGCCATGGTCGCGCGCAGCGCGAAGGCCTGATCCGCGCTTCGGGGTTCCCCATGCGCCGCCCACCTTGTAAACGCGCGGCAACTTCAGTCTCGCAAGCGTCCCGGACATCATGATTCGCCTCGAAAGCATCGGCAAGCAGAACGGCCAGCAGATCATCTTCATCGAGGCCTCGGCAGCGCTGCAGAAGGGCGAGAAGGTCGGCCTCGTCGGCCCCAACGGCGCCGGCAAGACCACCTTGTTCCGGCTGATCACCGGCGAGGACCTGCCCGACGAAGGCCAGGTCAGCGTCGATCGCGGCACCACCATCGGCTATTTCAGCCAGGATGTCGGCGACATGAAGGGCCGCAGCGCCGTCTCCGAGGTGATGGACGGCGCCGGTCCCGTCAGCGTCATCGCCGCCGAGCTGAAGGAACTGGAAGCGGCGCTCGGCGATCCCGACCGCGCCGACGAGATGGAAGACCTCATCACCCGCTATGGCGAGGTCCAGGGCCGTTTCGAGGAGCTCGACGGCTATGCGCTCGACGGCCGCGCCCGCGAGGTGCTCGACGGCCTCGGCTTCAGCCAGGAGATGATGGAAGGCGATGTCGGCGCCCTCTCCGGCGGCTGGAAGATGCGCGTCGCGCTTGCCCGCATCCTGTTGATGCGGCCCGACGTGATGCTGCTCGACGAGCCGAGCAACCATCTCGACATCGAGAGCCTGATCTGGCTGGAAAGCTTTCTCAAGGGCTATGACGGCGCCCTGCTGATGACCTCGCACGACCGCGAGTTCATGAATCGCATCGTCGGCAAGATCGTCGAGATCGATGGCGGCACGCTGACCAGCTATTCCGGCGATTACGAATTCTACCAGCAGCAGCGCGCGCTGGCCGAAAAGCAGCAGCAGGCGCAGTTCGAGCGCCAGCAGGCGATGCTCGCCAAGGAGGTCGCCTTCATCGAACGCTTCAAGGCGCGCGCCTCGCATGCGGCGCAGGTCCAGAGCCGGGTCAAGAAGCTCGACAAGATCGAGCGCGTCGAGCCGCCCAAGCGCCGCCAGACCGTGCAGTTCGAGTTCCAGCCGGCGCCCCGCTCGGGCGAGGATGTCGCCACCCTCAAGAACGTGCATGTCCGCTATGGCAGCAAGACGATCTATGAGGGGCTCGACTTCCAGGTCCGGCGCAAGGAGCGCTGGTGCGTGATGGGGGTGAACGGCGCCGGCAAGTCGACGCTGCTGAAGCTGGTCGCCGGCGCCACGCAGCCGAACGAAGGCACGGTCGTTGTCGGCGGCACCGTCAAGATGGGCTATTTCGCCCAGCATGCCATGGAGCTGCTCGACGGCGACGAAACCATCTTCGAATCGCTTGAAGGCTCGTTCCCGCAGGCCGGGCAAGGCTCGCTGCGCGCCCTCGCCGGCTGCTTCGGCTTCTCGGGCGATGATGTCGAGAAGCGCTGCCGCTTCCTCTCCGGCGGCGAGAAGGCGCGCCTCGTCATGGCCAAGATGCTCTACGATCCGCCGAATTTCCTGGTGCTCGACGAGCCGACCAACCATCTGGACATCGCCACCAAGGAGATGCTGATCACGGCGCTGGCGCAGTATGAAGGCACCATGCTGTTCGTCAGCCACGACCGCCATTTCCTGGCGGCGCTCTCCAATCGGGTGCTCGAGCTGACCCCGGACGGCGTCCATAATTACGGCGGCGGCTACACCGAATACGTCGCCAGCACGGGCCAGGAAGCACCGGGCCTGCGGAGCTGAGGGCCGGCAGGCGCCTCCTGTCGGCAACACGCCAACGATCAGTGTATCTTAGCGACAATTGCCCTGAATTCGGCGGCTAAACTACCAGGACGCGAATTGCGCATGGCGATCTTGTTGGCGCCGGCGCGTCGTGCAAGTCTATCTCCTGCTTCCCCGACTATGCGTATGTCTGCCTTTCGCAAGGACAGGTGGCCCGACCGGGCAGCCTCGACTTGGCTGCGAATGGAGATGGCAGATGGCCGGCGATCTCGATTTGCTGATCGGAACCTGGACGGTCCGGGTCAAGAGTTGGGTCTGGGAATACGACTTCCGCAGCGACGGCGGCGTGACCTGGCGCGATCTCGGCAGCATGGAAAGCGGCGTCGGCAACTGGGCCGCCACCTCCAAGCTGGTCAACATGTGGTGGAAGGGCTCGACCACGCGCGAGAGCTGGCAAAGGCCGCTGACCGCTGGCAACGACCACACCTGGTACGAAGCGCCCTATTATCGCGGCAAGTACCGAATCGAGAAGACCGGCTTCGTTCCGCCCTCGCCGACCCCGCCGTCAGGGCCGACCGATGCGACCCGCATCGACGCCGCCTGGGATGCGAGCCGTTCTTCGCTCCGCTTCGCGCTGAACCGGCTGAAGCTACTGCAGCGGCAGATCAAGTATTTCGAGGACTCGCATGGCAGCGAGGACGCCTTCAACGAACTGCGCCGCAATTATCGGCGCGACATGGCGGTGATCTCGCGCAAGCTGCTGGTACCATCCAATCCGATGGATCCGGCTTTTCGCAGCGCGCTGGCGAGCGCCGTCAACCTGATCGAGCAGAACCTGGCCCTGCCCAAATCGCTCAACGCGGCGCGAGCCGGCGGTAAATGCACGGACCCCAGGCCGGCCTTCGCCTGGACGACCCCGGGGCGAAAGCCGCCCGACACCGATCTCTGCACCTCCTGGTTCGGCTCGAGTGCCGATCTCCAGCGTGACGTCGTCACGCATGAATACTTCCACACGGTGGGGCTCGGGGACATCTCGGTCTCGACCACTGCCAACGCGCTCGGCAATGCCAACACCATGGCCCAGGTCGTCGCGTTCCTGCACGATCGGGCCCGGCAGAAGAATTCCGACGGCAACGAGCAGATGGTTCCGCCACTGCCGACGCCCTGACGTAGCGAAAACCACGCTGATACCGGCAAGGGCCTGCCATCGTCGCCGGGCGGTGATGACGCCTTCGCGGCGCTGTCCCGCGTTCCGGCCCAATTCCGCCCTCGCCGCGCCGAAATCCAACGGACAAATCGCGGGCGCTTGATTTGTCGGGGGACAGAAATGATGAAGACTGGACTGGCCGCAGCCTTGATGTTCATGCCGAGCCTCGCCGGCGCCGCCGAGATCGAGCTTGCCTCGAAGATCGACCGCGTCACCGTCTATCCCGACGGCGCAGTCGTGACTCGGCTCGGCAAGGCCTCGCTGCTGGAGGGCGTCTCGCAGATCGTGCTGCGCGGCCTGCCCGCCAGCGTCGATCCCGCTTCGATTCGGGTCGAGGCGCAGGGCGACGGTTCCTTCGCGATCGGCGCTGTCGATGTCCGCCAGGTTCCAGGCGAGGCCCGCCCGGCACTCGACCAGGTGCTCGAAGGCAAGATCCGGGCACTGCAGGGCGAGAAGGCGAAGCTCGCCGGCGAGATCAGCGCGATCGAAGCCAAGCGCGCCACCATCGAGAATTTCGGCAAGATCGGCCCGGACAAGCTCGGCCCCGACGGCAAGGCCCTGCCTGTCACCGACTGGCCAGCCGTGTTCGACGCGATCGGCACCGCTTTGGTCAAGGTCCAGGGCGAATTGCTCACTTTGCGCAACCGCATCACCGATCTCGATGCCGAGGTCGCCGCGCTGGAGAAGGCCCGGCCTTTGGCGCCGCGAGCCGGCCAGCCGAAGCGCGACGTCGCCATCGCCGTCGAGGCCAAGGCGCCGGTCGCAGCCGACATCTCCGTCAGCTACCGCGTCGCCGGTGCGAGCTGGCTGCCGGTCTATGAAGCCAGGCTGACCACCGGCAGCGCCAATGCGGCCGAGATCGCCTTCACCCGGCGCGCCGAACTGCGCCAGCGGACCGGCGAGGACTGGAACGAGGTCGCGGTCGAGCTTTCGACGACGCGCTCGGCGCAAGGGACGCGCGCGCCGGAGCTGGACCCGCTGCGCATCGCCTTCTACGAGCCGCCAGTGGTCTACGAGGAGCGGGCACGCTTGCAGAGGCAAGCCTCCGAACGTGCGGCGAGGCCCCCTGCCATGGCGCTCGCCCCTGCCCCCATCGCGCCCGATCAGGCTCTAGGCGCTGCCGCCCCCAAAGAGGCCGAGGTCCAGACCGCCAGCGTCAGCGCCGGCGCCTATCAGGCGAGCTTCAAGGTGCCCGGCCGGGTCAGCATCCCGCAGGACGGCTCCAGCAAGGCGGTGGTCCTGACGCAGGGCAAGGTCAAGCCGGAGCTGTCCGCCCGCGCCACGCCGGAGCTCGAGAAGAAGGCCTATCTCGAAGCGAGCTTCAACCACGAGGACGAGGCGCCGCTGCTCGCCGGCGAGGTCTATCTTCATCGCGACGGCGCCTATATCGGCAAGGGCCGGCTCGCGCAGGTCGCGCCGGGCGACAAGGTCGAGCTCGGCTTCGGCGCCGACGATCGCCTCAAGGTGACGCGCGTCCCGGTGCGCCGGCGCGAGAACGATTCCGGCTGGCTCGGCTCGACACGAACCGACCAGCGCGAGTTCAAGACGGTGGTGAAGAGCCTGCACGCCCAGCCGGTCAAGCTGACCGTGACCGAGCGCGTGCCGTTCTCCGAGAACAGCGCGATCACGGTCGAGCTTTTATCGCAGAGCACGCCGCCGACCGAGAAGCAGGTCGGCGACAAGCGCGGCGTCTCGGCCTGGAGCTTCGAGCTCGCGCCCGGCGCGCAGAAGGAGATCCGCCTCGCCTACCGGATCAAGTATCCCGGCGACCGCGAGGTGATCTTCGACCAGACGCGGCGGTAAGGCGCCCTACTCCGCCGCGATCGCCTGCCAGCCCTGGCCGAGCTCCTGCTCGACCAGGCCGACCCAGTAGCGCACGCCAGCCGGGATGATCTCGTCGTTGAAGTCGTAGAGCGGGGTGTGCAGGCCGGCGAAGGAGCCGTCCGCCTCGACGCCGTTGCCGATGCGCATGAAGGCGCCGGGGCAGACCAGCATCATCTCGGCGAAGTCCTCGCCGCCCGTGCCGCGCAGCATCTGGCCGTTGACATGTTCGGCCCCCACCGCGCTCGAAGCCGCTGCGACCGCGACCTGGACCTGCTCGGCCGCGTTCACCAGCGGGCTGGTGCCGCGATGGTAGGAAGCTTCCGCCTCGCAGCCCCAGGCCTGCGCCGTCGCGGCCGCAAGCTCGGCGATGCGGCGCTCGACCAGATCGCGCACATCCTTCGAATAGGTCCGCGCCGTGCCGCCGATGACGAGTTCCGACGGGATGACGTTCGAGGCGTTCACGTCGCCGCCATGGATGAAGCCGACGCTGATCACGGCGGTGTCGAGCGGCGCGACATTGCGGCCGATGATGCCCTGCAGCCCGAGCACGAAATGCGCCTGCGCATAGGTGATGTCGGTCGAGCGATGCGGCTGCGAGCCGCCATGACCGCCGACGCCGCGGAAGGTCACCCGCCAGGAATCGGCCGACGCCAGGAAGGGGCCGACCGCGGTGCCGAAATGCGATGCCGGCAGGCCGGGCGTATTATGCAGGCCATAGATCGCATCGCAGGGGAAACGCTCGAACAGCCCGTCGGCGAGCATGGCGTTGGCACCGCCGCGGCCCTCTTCGGCCGGCTGGAAGATCAGGTTGACCGTGCCGCCGAAATCCCGGTTCTCGGCGAGATAGCGCGCCGCCGCGAGCAGCATGGTGGTGTGGCCGTCATGGCCGCAGGCATGCATCCGGCCGGGGAATTTCGAGGCGTGCGGCAGCTCCGTCAGTTCCTCCAGCGCAAGGCAGTCCATGTCGGCGCGCAGGCCGATGGCGCGCTGGCCGGGCCCGTTGCCGCGGATCACGCCGACGACGCCGGTCTTGCCGACAGTCTCGGTGACCTCGACACCCCATTCACGCAGCCTGTCGGCGACGAGCCTTGCGGTGCGATATTCTTCCAGGCCGAGCTCGGGATGCGCATGGATGTCGCGGCGGATCGCCGTGAACTCGGCGTGATGTTCGCCGAGCCAGTCGTCGAGCTTCGTCATGATTGTCATTCCCCAGCCTGCGGCGTTCTGTTGCAGGCATGGCTCATGCCATTGCCCGTCGCCGCGCCCTCTTCTCATACGTCCGATCGCCGCCAACTCATTCTGCTAACAAGGCAAAACAGCCATGCCTGGGGAGACTGACGAGCGGTGATATCGGGTACGAGGAGGCCGGAGAAGAGCGCTCAGCCCGCCATCGCGACTTCGGCGCCACGGCCGAGATCGGCCATCCATTGGCGATAGCGCGGCTGGGCTTCGAGCTGGTGGGCATAGTGCCGGCCAAGGGCAGCCGTGAGCTTGCCGCCGCGCTTCAATTGTGCGTCGGCGAAGCCAATCATCACCGAGTTCGGCCAGGCTTGCGGCCGGATGATGCGCAGGCGGGCGAACAGGGCATCTTCCCCCTCCTCGGGTTCAACCTGCGCCATCAGCGACAGCATCGCCGCCGTCGAGCGCGAGATGCCCATATGGCAATGCACTAGCAGGTGCCCCTCCTGCCGCTTCAGCGCGGACTCACGCAGCTTCGCGCCGAAATCGAGGATCTCGGCGACATGCGCATCGGTCGGATGCACGCGGCCTTCCTGCGGCGTGATGATGTCGTGAAAGCGCAGGGTCGTCCGCTCATGCGCCTCATAGGCCACGAAGGATTGCAGTTCCGGCAGATCGGGATCGAGCAGCGACAGCACATGGCTGACCTTGCGCGTGCTCTGCGCCGGCAGCTCCTCGATCCCGCAGACGGTGAGCGTCGAAATGGCGATCGGCAGCATGGGAATTCTTCCTCGATATTGGAACAGCCAACCGAAGGTCGGCCCCGATGGGCCGCTCGGGACGACATGGGAGCGCAGTAGCTTCCTGCTCGCCATCTCGCAATCGCCATGGGTGCCGGGCCGCCCTGCATCGTGCAGCGCCAACCTGCGCGCCGCGCAGATTATTCCCCGGCTTTGCGCGCGTCAGCCTTGACCTTGCCATTCTCTTGGACGAAGAGGGCTTGCAAGGACCTCACCCGAAACCCCGGCCTTGCGCCGGGGTTTTTGTTCGTGCGGGCGCTTGCGTCGGCGTGTTTCCGATCGAGCGATGGGAATCCGCGCCGACCCTGTAAGTCAGCGAGAGGGAATCATCCCCATGGCGAACGTGGTCGTGGTCGGCGCCCAGTGGGGCGACGAGGGCAAGGGCAAGATCGTCGACTGGCTGTCGAGCCAGGCCGATGTGGTGGTGCGCTTCCAGGGCGGCCATAATGCCGGCCATACCCTCGTCATCGACGGCACCGTCTACAAGCTCTCGCTGCTGCCCTCGGGCATCGTGCGCCCCGGCAAGCTCTCGGTGATCGGCAACGGCGTCGTCGTCGATCCCTGGCATCTCGTCGAGGAGATCGCCCGGTTGCGTGGCCAGGGCGTCGCGATCTCGCCTGAGAACCTGCGCGTCGCCGACAATGCGACGCTGATCCTGCCGCTGCACCGCGAGCTCGACCATTTCCGCGAGACCTCGAACTCGGCGCTGAAGATCGGCACCACCAAGCGCGGCATCGGCCCGGCCTATGAGGACAAGGCCGGCCGGCGCGCCATCCGCGTCATCGACCTCAAGGACGAGACCGTCCTCAAGGCCAAGATCGAGCGCCTGCTCGCCCATCACAACGCGCTGCGCCGCGGCCTCGGCATCGACGAGGTCAACGGCGTCGAGCTGCTGAAGCAGCTGACCGAGATCGCGCCGCAGGTGCTGCCCTATGCCGACACGGTCTGGGCCCTGCTCGATGCCGAGCGCCGCGCCGGCAAGCGCATCCTGTTCGAGGGCGCGCAGGGCGCCCTGCTCGACGTCGACCACGGCACCTATCCCTTCGTGACCTCCTCCAACATCGTCGCCGGCCAGGCCGCGACCGGCTCCGGCCTCGGCCCTTCCGCCGTCGGCTATGTGCTGGGCATCGCCAAGGCCTACACCACCCGCGTCGGCGAAGGCCCGTTCCCGACCGAGCTCTTCGACGAGATCGGTGAATTGATCGGCCAGAAGGGCAAGGAATTCGGCGTCGTCACCGGCCGCAAGCGCCGCTGCGGCTGGTTCGACGCCTGCCTGGTGCGCCAGACGGTCAAGACCTCCGGCATCGACGGCATCGCGCTGACCAAGCTCGACATCCTCGACGGTTTCAAGGAGATCAAGGTCTGCACCGGCTACAAGCTGGACGGCGAGATCCTCGAGCACCTGCCGGCGGGCCAGCGCGACCAGGCAAGGGTCGAGCCGATCTACGAGGTGATCGAGGGCTGGGAGGGCTCGACCGCCGGCGCCCGCTCCTGGGCCGAATTGCCGGCGCAGGCGATCAAATATGTGCGCCGCATCGAGGAACTGATCGGCGCCTCCGTCTCGGTGCTGTCGACCAGCCCCGAGCGCGACGATACGATCCTGGTCCAGAACCCGTTCGAGGGTTGACGGGCCGGGCCAACCCGGACATGTGAGGCCAATGGCCGATTTCCACCCCATTCTGGCGCGTGCGATCGCCGGACTGACCGACAAGTCTCCGGAAGCACGCCGCGCCGTCTACGATCGCGCGCGTACGGCGTTGCTCGCGCAATTGCGCAGCCTCGACCCACCGCTTTCCGAAGCCGACATCACCCGCGAGCGACTCTCGCTCGATGAGGCCGTGTCGCGCATCGAGGCGGAGATTGCGCTCGCCGAGGCGATCGAGCCGAGCCTGCCGCCGCTCCCGCTGGACGAGCCGCCGGCTGCTCCAGCGACGCCGCCCGCGCGGCCGGAGCCGAAGCCGCGCCCTGCGGTATCGCAGGAACCGCCGCGCTTCGAGGAGCAGGCCGCTCGTGACGAAGCCCAGCCAATCCGCCCACGCGTCGCACCGCCGCGCAAGCGCAGCGTCAACCCTGGCCATGTCCGCACGGCCATCGTCGGCGGTGGTGTTGCGCTCGCCGTCGCGGTGATCGCCGGCGCGGCCTACTACGTCAACAAGGTCGCCCCGCAGGACCAGCAGGTCCGCCCGCGCGTCGAAACCCAGGCCCCCCCGGCGCAGCAGGACCAGGCCGGCAAGATCAACGAGCGCGCCGGCGGGGAGACCGCCCCGACGCCGAGCCAGCCTTCCGGCCAGCGCCCGAGCCAGCAGGCTGGCGCCCAGCCCGGCAGCGACATCGCCGTCGCCCAGCGCGCCATCCTCTATATCGAGGTGCCTGAGACCCCGCAGCAGCCCCGCACCGTGCAGGGCCGCGTGCTCTGGCGGCTCGACAGCGACAGCGCCGGTCCCGGCCGGCCGGTCGAGACGATCGTGCGCGCCACCATCGAGATCGCCGATGCCGGGCTCTCGCTCGACTTCACCATCCGGCGCAACACCGATAGCGCCTTCCCGGCCTCGCACATCATCGGCATGCGCTTCACCACTTCGGGCGAGGCTGCGAACGACGCGATCCGCGAAGTCGGCGTACCGCAGTTCAAGCTCGAGGAGGGCGAGCGCGGCGCGCCGCTCTCGGCGATCTCCTCGGCGCTGGGCGAGAACCTGTTCGTGGCGGCCCTCTCGAACGTTCCGGTCGAGTCCGAACGCAATCTCGATTTGCTGCGCAACCGCAACTGGATCGACCTGCCGATCCGCTTCAACTCCGGCCGGCGTGGCATCATCACCTTCGAGAAGGGCGGCGCCGGCAACCAGACGATCGGCGATGCGCTGAACCGCTGGCAGGGCTGAGGCGAACCGGGCGCCTCAGCGCTCCCGTTGCACTGCCAGCTGCCGCATGACCTCGACCATCACGGGGTCCTTGCCGGCGGCATAGTCGGCGAAACCAGGCGCAATGGTTACGGCCGGCTGGAGATCGCCGGCCGGCACGCCGTAGATGTAGTTGAGCAGGAAGCAGGTCGTGATCTGCGACAGGCTGCAGCCTCGCTCCCAATCATGGAAGGCGGTGGTGTAGCGCACCGCGATCTTCGCGTTCGGCAGTTGCGTGCGCCCTCCCTCGCCCCAGAACTGCGAGCGGTCGCCCATCGCCTCGCCGACGAGGATGGCGCGCGCTCCAGCGAAATATTTCAACCTTGCCGCAGTGCTGATCGCCGCAGAGAAGGTGTGTGCGCTGGTCAGGACGAAAAGCCTGCCGGACGCAGGCAGCAACTCCGGCAGCCGGCGCGTGAAATCGGCCGTCAACATATAATTGCCGCCGGGATTGAAACGCAGATCGACGACGGCATTGCGAATGGGTTTCTTCGCCGCTTCGTCGAGCATCCCGGACAGATAGGCGGGCAGGTCGACCGGCCCCTGATCGCTCACACGGTTGATCTGGACATAGAGCAGATCGTCAGCCGGATAGGCGTGCCAGTAATTCGTGTCGAGATGCGTCAGATAAGCCGGCAAGGTGACGCCATCGAGAACATGTCGCCATCCGCTCGATCGAGCTGGCGGAGCCAGATTGTCGCTTGGCCATACAAGGCGCTCCTGAGATGGCCGAGTGGCCGCCTTGGCGACGAGTTCGACCGAGCCGACGGCCCCATCCGCAAAGCGTATCTCAAAGCGATTGCCATCCGCCGTCGCGGCCAGGCCGGCCGCATGGAGCAGCTCCGGCGAGATCAGGACGTTCGGCACGAGTTCCCGGGCGAGATTTGCGGGCCCGCCGACATAGGGACGCAGGGCTTCGGCCAATGCGGCGGTCGTGCGACCGTTGACGCCGAGCATCTGTCCGCCGAGGAGATGGCGCCTGTCCTCGTCGGTCGCGATCACGAACAGCCCGTCGGCGAACCAGCCGAGCCGGATCGGCACGGCGTTGAAGCCATGATCGCCGGCAAGCCCGAGCACATTGGTATGGCCGTTGTCGGCCAAAGCCACGGCCTTCGCCGCCGCCATCGCCAGGCCGGCCCGGTCGAGGTCGCCGGCGCGCGGTTCGAGCGCGGCAATCGCCCGGTCGAATGCCACGCGACTTTCGGCGGTGAAGCTGCGCTCGACCTCCGGCAGGCGGCGCAGATGGGCGAGGTCCTGCAGGTTCCTATCACGCTGGGAGCCGACCGCGGAAACGCTCGCCGCCGGATAGGGCTTCAGCGTCGAATAGAGGATGAGGCCAAGCGGGACCGCGACGAGAGCAAGCAAGGCCGCAGCGGCTGCCAATAGCCTGAGCCCGCGCCGTCGCCGTGATCGCCTGGGAACCTCACCGTCTTGTCGCATGGGCCTGACCGATCTCCGCGGGAGGGCGCCACGCTTACCATCGATCAGGACATTTGGCGGCAGCACATATGCGGCTGCCGCCCGGCGACTCAGCCACCCGAGACCTTCTGGTAGTCCTTCACGTCGGAGAAGCTGATCTCGGGCGCGCGCTCGGCGTCGTATTTCAGGGTGAACTGCGACGAGGCCATGAAGACCGGGTCGCCGTCGAGATCATCCGCCATCGAGGACGGCTTGGCAGCGGTGAACTTCTGCAGCGCCGCCTTGTCGTCGCTCGAGATCCAGCGTGCGATCGCGAACTGGCAGGGCTCGAAATCGACGGGGAGCGAATACTCCGCCTCCATGCGCTCCTTGAGCACGTCGAGCTGCAGCGCGCCGACGACGCCGACGATGGCAGGGGCGCCGTCATGCGGCAGGAAGAGCTGGACCACTCCCTCCTCCGCCATCTGCTGCAACGCTTCGCGCAGCTTCTTGGCCTTCATCGCGTCCTTGAGCTTGACGCGGCGCAAGATTTCCGGGGCGAAGCTCGGCACACCGCGGAAGACGATGTCCTCGCCCTCGGTCAGCGTGTCGCCGATGCGCAGGGAGCCATGGTTCGGCAGGCCGACAATGTCGCCGGCAAAGGCCTCCTCGGCGATCGAGCGGTCGCGGGCGAAGAAGAACTGCGGCGCATTGATCGGCATCGGCTTGCCGGTCCGGACGAGCTTGGCCTTCATCCCGCGCGAGAGCTTGCCCGAGCAGATCCGCATGAAGGCGATGCGGTCGCGATGGTTCGGATCCATGTTCGCCTGGATCTTGAAGACGAAGCCGGTCATCTTCGGCTCGCCCGCCTCGATCGGCCGCTTGTCGGCCGCCTGCGCCCGCGGGCTCGGAGCCAGCTTGCCCAGCGCGTCGATGAGGTCGCGCACGCCATAGTCGCGCAGCGCCGCGCCGAAATAGACCGGCGTCAGATGGCCCTCGCGGAAGGCCTCGAGGTCGAAGGGCTTGCAGCCCTCGCGCGCCAGGAAGACCTCCTCGCGGAAGGTGTCGACAGCGCCATGGGGCAGGAGTTCGTCGAAGAGCTTGTCGTCCTCGCCGTCGACCTTCTGGCCGGCGTCGCTCTCGTCGCCCTTCTGGTTGCGACGCAGGGTGTTCGAGGCGAGATCGAGCGTGCCGACGAACTCGCGCCCGCGCCCGACCGGCCAGGTCATCGGCGCGACGTCGAGCGCCAGCGTCGTCTCGATCTCGTTGAGCAAGTCGAAGGGATCGCGGGTCTCGCGGTCGACCTTGTTGATGAAGGTGACGATCGGGATATCGCGCAGGCGGCAGACCTCGAACAGCTTCTTGGTGCGCGCCTCGATGCCCTTGGCGGCGTCGATCACCATCACGGCGCTGTCGACCGCCGTGAGGGTTCGATAGGTGTCTTCCGAGAAGTCCTCGTGGCCGGGCGTGTCGAGCAGGTTGAAGACGTGCCCGTCATATTCGAAGGTCATCACCGAGGTGACGACCGAGATGCCGCGCTGGCGCTCGATCTTCATCCAGTCGGAGGATGTCTGGCGCCGGCCGGCCTTGGCGCGGACTTCGCCCGCGAGCTGGATGGCGCCGCCGAAATAGAGCAGCTTCTCGGTCAGCGTGGTCTTGCCCGCGTCCGGGTGCGAGATGATGGCGAAGGTGCGCCGGCGCGCATGGGGCGCCGCGGCAGCCGCCGCGCTGTCGATGGTCGAAAGATCGGTCATGGCGTGGTCAAGACAGGATGCCGCCCCTCCTGTCAATCGGGCGAGGTGTCATCACGGCGTCGTGGTCCGCCTGCGCTCCCAACGCAAATTTAACCAAACCATGGCCTTATGGGCGATGGGTCCCTCGCTGCGCACCGAGACAAAGCCGCGGCCTGCCGTTTCGCGACACAGATGGCCACGCTGCGCACCATCTCGAGCCAGATCCTCGCCGCGATATCGCTTCTCGTCATCGCCGCCGCCCTCGCCATTGGCCTCGGCGTCCACAGCCTCAGCCGCTATGCCACGATGACCAACGAGATGCAGTCGGTCACGCATCGCTCCGCCATCGCCGAGCGGATCAATGGGCTGGTCAACGCCGTCGTCATGGAATCGCGCGGGATCTACATGAGCGAGGGCGCCATAGGAGCGGAGCGCTTCGCCCCGCCGCTGCTGCAGAACCTCACCGAGATCGAACTGCTGATGGCCGAGTGGCTGCCGCTGGTCGAGGTACAGGAACGGGCCGACTTCGAACTCCTGGAAGCGCGTGTCCGGGAATTCATCCAGTTCCGGCGCGAGATCGTTCGGCTCGGGCGCCAGGGCGCCACGGCAGCGGCGCGCGCAGCCGGCAATGACGATGCCAATCGCGACAACCGCAAGGCGCTCAACGAGACGTTGAAGCGGATCGCGGGCAACTATGACAGCCGCAGCACCGCACTCGATGTCAGGCTCGCCGCCCTGCAGCGCGACAGCGTCGACCTGCAGATCGGCATCGGCAGCGCGCTGATCCTGATCGGCCTGATCCTCACCTTGCTGGTCGTGCACCGGCGCGTCGCGCGCCCGCTGCAGAGGCTGGCATCGGCGATGCGCAGCCTCGCCGATGCCGAGACGATCACGGCGGTGCCGCTGGTGCAGCGTCAGGATGAGATCGGCGACATGGCGCGCGCCGTCGAGGTCTTCCGCGACCACGCCCAGGCCCGCGAGACACTCGAAGCGGCAGCCGCGCACGCCGAAGCCGGGCGCACGGCGCGCCAGCAGCGGATCGCCGAGGTGGTCGCCGCCTTCGATGCCCGCCTCGCGGGCGCGCTGGAGACCGTCGAGACCGGTGCCCACACGCTGGAGGGCGCCGCACGAGCGGTCAGCGAGATCGCCAGCGCCCGCACCGTGCAGATCGACGGAGCGCAGAACGCCTCGCAGGACGCCTCCGACAAGGTCCAGCACGTCGCCGTCGCGGCCGAGGAACTGTCCAACTCGATCGCCGAGATTGCCGACCGCGTGGCGCGTGCGAGCGCCATGGTCAGCAGTGCTGCACGAGACGCACAGGGCGTGAGCCGGCGCGTCGACGGTCTCGCGCAGGCCTCCGAGCGCATCGTCAGTGTCATCGACCTCATCCGCGACATTGCCGAGCAGACCAATCTGCTCGCGCTCAACGCGACGATCGAGGCCGCCCGTGCCGGCGAGACCGGGCGCGGCTTCGCCGTCGTCGCCGCCGAGGTCAAGACCCTGGCGAGCCGGACCGCCGAGGCGACCAATGGCATCGCCAGTCAGATCGAGGCCTTCCGCGGCGAGGCCAGGGACGCCGTCGCCGCGATCGGCGCGATCGCCGCGACGATCACCGACGTCTCGCAGCATACCGGCGCCATCGCCACCGCGACCGAGCAGCAGAAGAGCACGACCTCCGAGATCGCCCGCAACGCCCAGGCAACAGCCGACGGTGCCGCGACCGCGGCCTTTGCGCTGGTGAGCCTTGCCGCCGCCTCGGGCGAGGCGACCGGCGCCGCCGCCGACACGCTGCGCACCGCCGAGAACCTCGCCCGCGAGGCGGAGGCGCTGCGCGGCGCCGTCGCGACCTTCTTCGGTCAGATCAAGGCCGCGTGAAGCAGCCGCCCGATCTTCAGTTCTTGAGCCGGTAGCCGGTCTTGAAGATCCAGGCGATCACCGCGATGCAGGCGCCGAGGAAGACCAGCGTCATGGTCAGGCTGACCGCGATGCCGACATCGGCCGTGCCGTTGAAGCTCCAGCGGAAGCCGCTGATCAGGTAGACGACCGGATTGACCAGCGTCACCGCCCGCCAGAACGGCGGCAGCATGTCGATCGAGTAGAACGAGCCGCCGAGGAAGGTCAGCGGCGTGATCACCAGGAGCGGGATTGCCTGCAGCTTCTCGAAGCCGTCGGCCCAGACGCCGATGATGAAGCCGAACAGGCTGAAGGTCGCCGCCGTCAGGATCAGGAAGAGCAGCATCCAGATCGGGTGCTCGATCTTCAGCGGCACGAACAGGAAGGCTGTGGCGAGGATGAGCAGGCCGAGCAGCACCGACTTCGTCGCCGCCGCCGCGACATAGGCGAAGACCGCCTCCCACCAGGCGACCGGCGCCGAGAGCAGTTCGAAGATCGTGCCGACGAATTTCGGGAAATAGATCGCGAAGGAGGCGTTGGCGATGCTCTGCGTCAGCAGCGAGAGCATGATCAGGCCGGGCACGATGAAGGCGCCATAGGGCACGCCGTCGATCGCCTGCATATGCGAGCCGATCGCCGCGCCGAAGACGACGAAATAGAGCGAGGTCGAGATCACCGGCGAGAGCACGCTCTGCAGGGGCGTGCGCCAGGTGCGGGCCATCTCGAAGCGGTAGATCGCCTTGATGGCGTGGAGATTGACGCTCATGCGTTCGCCCTCAGCAGGCCGACGAAGATGTCCTCGAGCGAGGACTGGCTGGTGCGCAGGTCGCTGAAGCGGATGCCGGCCTCGGCCAGGTCCTTCATCAGCGCGGTGATGCCGGTGCGCTCGGCCTTGGTGTCGTAGGTGTAGACGAGCTCCTCACCCTGCGCCTGCAGCGTCAGCCCGTAGCCGGACAGCGCTTCGGGGACCGCCGCAAGCGGCGCCTGGAGGTGCAAGGTGAGCTGCTTCTGGCCGAGCTTGCGCATCAGTTCGGCCTTCTCCTCGACCAGGATGATCTCGCCCTTGCTGATCACGCCGACCCGATCGGCCATCTCCTCGGCCTCCTCGATGTAATGCGTGGTCAGGATGATGGTGACACCGCTCTCCTGGAGGCGGCGCACCAGCTTCCACATGTCCTGACGCAGCTCGACATCGACGCCGGCGGTCGGCTCGTCGAGGAACAGGATCTGCGGCTCATGCGCCAGCGCCTTGGCGATCAGCACGCGCCGCTTCATGCCGCCCGACAGCGTCATGATCTTGCTGTCGCGCTTGTCCCAGAGCGAGAGGTCGCGCAGCACCCGCTCGACGATGGCCGGGTTCTTCGGCTTGCCGAACAGGCCGCGGCTGAACGACACCGTCGCCCAGACCGTCTCGAAGGCGTCGGTGGTCAACTCCTGCGGCACAAGGCCGATCCGGCTGCGCGCGGCGCGGTAGTCGCGGATGATGTCGTGGCCGTCGGCGAGGACCGTGCCGGTGCTCGGCCGGACGATGCCGCAGACGATGCTGATCAGCGTCGTCTTGCCGGCGCCGTTCGGCCCGAGCAGGGCGAAGATCTCGCCGCGCCTGATGTCGAGGTCGACGGTTTTCAGCGCCTGGAAGCCCGAAGCATAGGTCTTCGACAGGCCGGATATCTGGATGATTGGTTGCATGGGCGAACGCTATACTCGCAGCACGGCAAAGGGATGAAGCAGGATGGTGCCGTTTCGCCCTGCCGGCACGACATCCCGCGAAACAAGAATGGCCGGGCGAGCCCGGCCATAGCAAGTCCTTCTACCAGATCCTGTCAGCGCATGAAGAACCAGAGCAGGATGATGATCGGGATCGGAACGCCCACCAGCCACAGAATGATCGAACGCATCGACGCTAACCCCTTGATTGTCATCGGATGTAGATGACGGGACAACGTCGCGGGAGGGCCGGCGGTTCCGCCGCCCGGCAGCAATCTCACTTGTAGGCGATGCTGTCGATGATCGCCGACATCGCCGCATCATGCGTCTTGTGGCCCTCTAGCGAGGCCCAATAGGTCATCATGATGATCTTGCCGCTCGCAACGTTCGGATTGATCGCGATGTAGCGGATCAGCGACTCGCCGTCCTTGCTCTTGGCCTTGAGCTCGGTGAACGACCAGGCCTTGCCCTTGACCTCCTGCTTCACCGTGTCGGAGGCACCGGTGATCGTCACGCCTTCCTTCTCGAAGTAGACGTTGTGTTCCTTCTGGAGCGTGTCGAGTTCGGCGGGCGCGATCAGCTCGAACCAGAGATAGATCTCCTCGTCCGGCGTCCTGATCTCGACGCCGCGCTTGATCTTCGCGGTGGTCCAGGCATCCGGCACGGTGACGACCGCGATCGGATCGACATCGGTGATCTGCAGCGCTCCGGCAAAAGCCGGCACGCCGCTGAAACCGGCGAGCGCAAAGGCCAGCGCATGGATGGTCTTCCGCAACATGAGCGTTCTCCCCCGGGATCGGCCGGGTCCCGCGCCCCTGCGCGCACCGTGATCCGCCAGGCGCGAGGGTGTGCCACAGCCCTCGGGGATGACAAGGCAGGCAGGGGGTGTTCAGGCCAGTTCGCTGGCGCTCGGGTGCCAGAGAAGTTGATAGCCGTTCACAAGCGCCGCCAGAGACGTCGGCGGCGTGACGACGGCGACCTGACCGGACGGTCGCGGCCGGCTCGCGACGTAACCAGAGGGCGACCAGAGCAGGGCCTTGTCGCCGCGCAAGGCCAGGAACTCGCCCTCGGGGGTGGCGATCATCGCGCCGTCCGGCAGGCTCTCCGCCGGCATCCGGTGCAAGCGCTTGCGCCTACCGTCGCGCCGCTCGCGATCGAGCCGTTCGTCGATGGTGGGAAAGAGTGGGACCTCGGCAAGGCCAAGCCCGGCGACCAGCGCCGCCCGGTAGGCATGGGCGTCGCTGCGCCGGCATTCGACGCAAGGCCGGTGACCGGCGGCGAGCGCCGTCACCTCGTCGCAGAAGAACAGCTCGGTGTAGTAGCGGCCCCAGACGTCGCGCTGGCGCCCCTTGAAGGACAGCACGCAGCAGATCCACTGGCTCGTGGCGTAGAGCCGCCTCGGCAACGCCTTGGTCACCGGGTCATGAAACTTGCCGCCGCGATTGCCGAACAGCAGGCCGCGCGCCGGATCGGCGAAGAGCGAGCCATCGGGGCGGATGCGATTGGGCAGCGGCATGTGGCGACCCTAGGTCGTGGCGACGCCGGATCATGTCACCAGCGAGCTACCCTTGCGACACCTTGCCGGACTCGCAGCTCGCGACGCTTTCCGGCAAGCTCCTTGCGTGCGGAAGAAGCCGAAAGGCACACGCGGGGGCTGGCCTGCATGGATCAGACGACAGAGAGCATTGCGCCACCTCTGGCCGCACATCCCTCGCGTGGCGCGATCCTCGGCGAGATCCATGCCCGCCCTTTCGCGCCGCTGGCGACGCCACAGCGGCTGCTGCACTTCGCCTTCATGACCGACCAGGCGCAAGCCGCCGCCGATCGCGACGCCCTTGCCCGCTTCTGCGCCGAGCGGGGCGTGCCCGGCCCGGCGGAGGGGGCGAAGCACCATCGCACCAGGCTCGGCGAAACCAGCCTGCGCTGGGAGCAGCACAGCGAATTCACCACCTATACCTGGGAGCTGTCCTCCCCCGGCATGCTTCCCTTCCTGCCCGCGACCGCGGTCCTGCCGCACGGCATGCACGCTCTGCCGCAGCCCGGCCCGCATCTGGCAGCGATCGATCTGCATCTGCTGCCGGAGCGGGCAGCGCCCGAGCTCGATGCCGTATTCGATGCGGCCAGCCTCGCCGCCTCGCTGGTCGATGGCGAGGCGGCGATCGCCGCGACCGATTTTCGCGCAGGCGCCGACGGCTTCGTGCGCATCCTGGTGCTCGACCGGGCCTTGACGCCGGCCAAGGCCGGCGCGCTGGCGCAGCGGCTGCTCGAGGTCGAGACCTATCGCGTGCTCGCCTTGCTCGGCCTGCCTGAGGCTCACCGTCTCGCTCCCTCCGTGCGCCGCACCGAGGAGGCGCTGGTCCGCATCGCCGGCACGATGATGCAGACCGACGGGCTCGCCGCCGACAATGCCCTGCTCGACGAGATGACCGCGATCGCCGCGACGATGGAGTCGGAAGCTGCCTCGTCGAACTACCGCTTCGGCGCCAGCCGGGCCTATGACAGCATCGTCGGCCAGCGGCTGGAGGCGATCGACGAGGCGCCCTATGGCGGCTGGCCGACCATCGCCGCCTTCCTGTCGCGGCGGATGGCGCCGGCCATGCGCACCTGCAACATGCTCCAGCAACGCCAGCTCGACCTGTCGCGTCGGCTCGCCCGCGCCGCCAACCTCCTGCGCACCCGCGTCGATGTCGCGCTCGAACAGCAGAACCGCGACCTGCTCTCGGCGATGAACGACCGCACCCGACTGCAATTGCGCCTGCAGCAGACCGTCGAGGGGCTCTCGGTCGCGGCGATCGGCTACTATGTCGTCAGCCTGTTCGGCTATCTCGCCAAGGGCGCCAAGGATGCCGGCTTCTTGCCTGTCGATGTCGGCGTCGCGACCGCGCTGTTCGTGCCGGTCGCGATCCTCGGCGTCTGGCTGATGGTCCGGCGCATCAGGCACGGCCACCGCGACAGCTAGCGCTGCACGATGACCTTGGTCCCGGGCCTGACGCGATCATAGAGATCCGTCACGTCGCGATTGGTCATCCTGATGCAGCCCGAGGATACCGCGGCGCCGATCGTGTCGGGCTCGTTCGAGCCATGGATACGATAGAGGCTCGATCCCAGATAGATCGCCCGTGCGCCGAGCGGGTTCTCCATCCCGCCCTCCATGTAGCGCGGCAAATCGGGCCGGCGCTTCAGCATCGCCGCCGGCGGGCGCCAGTCCGGCCATTCGCGCTTGCGCGAGACGATCTTGGTGCCGGACCAGCTGAAGCCCTGCCGGCCGACGCCGACGCCATAGCGGATCGCCTGCCCCTGTCCGAGCACGTAATAGAGCCGCCTCTGGCTGGTCGAGACCACGACCGTGCCGGGCGCCTGCTTGCCGTTCCAGGGCACGACCTGACGCGGCACCGGCTGCTCGCTGAAGATGTTGAGGAAGTCTGCGACACCGCGGCTGAGCGCGTTGGAATAGGCGTAGGCGGGTGCGCAGAAAGCGAGACTCGAAACGATAACAATGGCGCGCAGCATGATGATCCCTGCAACGCCCCCCGCCCGGATTTAACCGGAAGAGGCAAAGCGGGGTCAACCCCGGCCTAGCCGCGCAGCCCGGCCGTGATCGAGCGGCGATAGGACAGCGCCGCCGGAATGAGCGCCGCCAGCGAACCGAGCAGCAGGATCAGCCCGACCTGCGCCAGCTCCGCCGAGCCCAGCGAAAAGGAGAGTCGCAGACCCGTCTGCAACTCGAACAGGCCGGAGACCGCGAACGTCGCCGCAGCGCCGAGCCCGAGGCCGGCGAGACAGCCGGCCGCGACCAGCCCGGCCATACCGAGCCAGACCACCAGCAGCACATAGGCCGGCGGCGCACCGAGCGCGCGCAGCACGGCATAGCGCCGCCGCCTCAGCCCGGTCACCGCGACGAGCAGCAGGAAGATCGCCGCCAGGATCAGCACCGCGTTGAGAACGGATGCGACGCTGAGCACCTGCCCGACATCGCCGAGCGTCCGATAGAGCCCGACCAGCACCTCGGCCGGGAAGAAGGCCATGGTGCCGCCCTGCCGGTAGCGCGCCCTGAGCGCATAGGCGTCGGCGACCGCCTTCGGCTTCACCACCAGCGCCGGCACGCCGGGAATGCGTTGGCCGTCGAAGGGCGGGCCGAGCGCGGCATCCTCGCCGGCATGGCCGTTGCCGAGCCCATGCACCTCCCAGACGCTCTCGACCGGCACCAGGATCGCCCGGTCGAAGGGCGAGCCCAGCCGAGGCAGGCGGCCGACCGCGACATAGGCATGGCCCTCATGGCGATGGCTCGCCTCTTCCGCGTCCGCGACGCCGCGCTTCGGCCAATGTCCGGCGATGGCATGAGACGGCTCGATCCTGTCGCCGAGCTTGTAGGTGACGTCGGCGCCGAGCACCGCCTCGCCCTCGCGCGCGAACAGGCGGCCCTCGCTCGGTTGCACCCGGCCCCAGCGGCCGGCGAAGGCGAGCGTCGTGCCGATCACCGGATGGCCGCGGGCGATGTCGCCGAAGGCGAGCGGCGCGACGGCGGCGACGCGCGGATCGCGGGAAAGCTCGTTGAGCAGGCGCCCGTCGATCAAGGGCAGCGCCTCGGGCTGCAGATAGATCGCCGACATCACCAGCTGCGTCTGGCTGCCGGGCGCACCGATCAGCAGGTCGAAATCATCCGCCGCCTTCGCCGAAGCCTGACGCAGCGCCCGCTCCTGCGCGCCGATGGCGACACCGATCGCCACCGCCAGCGCAACCAGCGTCACGATCGCCGCCGCCGTCCAGCGCAGCGCCCTGAGATCAGCGATGACCATCGGCAGCGGGTTCACGCCGCCGCCTTCAGCTGGAGCGGTCCATCGCCGATCACCGCGACCTGCTGCATTCGCGCCAGCAGCGCCGGGTCATGCGAAGCACAGAGCAGCGTCGCGCCGCTTTCCCTGGCGACCTCGACCAAAAGGGTCCCGACCTCGGCCGCATGCGCCGGATCGAGGCTCGCCGTCGGCTCGTCGGCGAGGATCAGCGCCGGTGCGTTGAACAGGGCCCGCGCGATCGCGACGCGCTGCTGCTCGCCGCGCGAGAGCACGGCGGCGCCCCGGCGCAGATCGGTGAGGCCCATGCGCCCGGCGAGCGCAGTCGCACGCGAGACCTGATCGCCCGTCTGCCGCCAGCCCGAAAAGCTCGCCGGCAGGGTGATGTTGGCGAGCACGTCGAGCTCAGGCACGAGGTGGAAGTCCTGGAAGACGAAGCCGACCGTCTCTCGGCGCCAGCGATCGCGCGCCGCACCCGGCAGCGCTGAGACCATGACATCACCCCAGCCGATGCTGCCGGCATCGGGCAGGAAGAACCCGGCGGCGAGATGCAGCAGCGAGGTCTTGCCGGAGCCGGATGGGCCGCGCAGGCCGATCAGCGCACCGGGCGGCACGACGAAATCGGGAATATCGAGCACCCGGAAGGGCCGCCCGTCGCCATCGCGATGATCAACCTGGATGCCGGAGAAATGCAGCGGCCGAGCCGCGCCCGTCGGCCGCTCAGACACTGTGGAAGCCGGCATCGACGAGCCTGATCTGGCTGACGAAGCCGGTCTCGGCATCGGTCGAGGAGCCGATCTCGAGCCGGCCGCTGACCGCGACTTTCTGGCCGGCGCTGACCATCGGCGTCGCAGCCCGCATGAACACCACGACGATGTCGACCGGCCAGTCGGCATCGGACTGGCAGAACGGGCAGATCGCCAGCGGCTCGCGCGTCAGCACGAAGAAATGGCTCTCCGGCTTCAGCGGCGGCGCCATGTAGCCGACCATCCTGACCGGCTTGCCGCGCAGCGAGGTCGCCCGATCGGAGAACTGGAAGCCGAGCACGCCGAAAGATTTGTAGAGCCCGTCGAAGGTCAGCGTATCCGCGTTGGCGGCAAATGCAGGCAGCGGAACGGGTAGCGCCGCGAGCCCGATGAGGAGCCCGCGGCGGGAAAGCGTCGGGAGCAGGTGCGGCCGATGCGAGATCATGCGTCCTGCTCCAGTCTAGATCACTTGCCGCCGAGGGCCAGCGCCTCCGCCATGACGCGGAAGACGAAGACGTTCGGCTTGTGGCCGCGGAAGCGCTCGGCGCCCGGGCCCATGGCAGTGAGCAGCACGTCGTCGGCCGCATGGACGCCGGAATTGGCGTCGAAGGGCAGGTTGCCCTGCTTGCGGGTGGCGAGCGGCCCGGTGCAGTCCTTCTCGTTGGCGACGTTGGTCTTGCCGTCCGGGCCCTTCACGGCCGGGACGCGCTCGCCATCCATGTACGGCTTGCCGGTGTCGCAGGTATCCGGATAGCTGCCGAAGGCGACGGCGAGACGGCGCGAGGTGTCGACCTTGGTCGGGTAGCCGTCGGCATCACGCGGACCGTAATTCGGCGGCAGCGATTCGTTGTAGGTGCCCAGCTTGTCGCGCAGCAGCTGGCCCGGGCGATCGTCGTCATAAGTGCCGATGATCGAGATCGGATGGGCGTGGTCCGGCACGACGATGATCAGCGTGTCGTTGCGATCACCGGCAAACTCCTTGGCCGCCTTGACCGCGTTGTCGAGCATGATCGTGTCGAACACCGCGCGCTCCCAGTCGAGCGAGTGGCTGTACTTGTCGATGCGGGCCGATTCCACCATCAGGAAGAAGCCGTCCTGGGCGCCCTTCAGCATCTCGATCGCGGCCTTGGTCTGCTCGACCACGTCCGGCTGGTCCGGAAACTTCGAGATCGAGCCCTTCTTGGCGAGGCGCAGGTCGAAAGCGCCGTCGATGTTCGAAGTGTTGTAGAGGCCGAGCAGCTTCTTGGAGCCGCCAGCGACCGCAGCGTTCATCTCGGTCTTGGTGGTGGCGAGCGCGTAGCCCGCTTCCTTGAACTTGGCGATGAAGTCGAGATCGTCGGTGCGCTTGGTGCCAGGGGTCGCCTTCGGCAGGAAGTTCGGCGAGCCGCCGCCCATGATCACGTCGGGCTGCACGTCGAAGAACATCTTGACGATGTCGTTGTAGTCCGAGCGGCGGCGGGTATGGGCGACCATCGAGGCCGGGGTCGCATCCTCGATCTCGGCATTGGTGACGACGCCGATCGCCATGCCAGAGCGCTTGCGCTTGATCACCTCGGAGATCGTCTCGACCTTGGGATGGTCGAGCGTCAGGGCGTTCTTGGCGCAGTAGATGCCGAGCGCATTGACGCAGGACTTGTGGCCGGTGGTGTAGGCGCTGGCAGAATTGGCGCTGTCGGTGACGATCGAGTCGGTGCCCGAGGTCGAGATCAGCGCCATGTTCGGCATGTCATCGATGGCGAGCTCGCCGCCATAGAGGCCCTGCTCCCAGCCCTTCGACAGGATGCGGGCCGCGGTGCGATGCGCGACCGACATGCCGTCGCCGACGAAGAGGATGACGTTCTTCGCCTTGCGCTCGGGCGTCGCGTAGACGGTCCAGTTGACGGTGGCCTTCTCGCTGCCCTGCGTCGCCTCGATGACGTACTGGCCGGCCGGCAGCTGGGCGCCGCGCAGCCAGAGCGCCGAATGCTTCTGGCCTTCCTCGTTCTGGACGAACTGGGCCTCGCGGCCGAAGGCCTCGTTCACCGGCTTGCCGTTGATCGTGACCCTGACATCGGCCGAGGCCGGCGCATTCGGGAACTCGACCTTGAAGTCGAAGCGCGAGCCCTCGAGGATCTCGGCACGGTTGAGCGGATAGATGGTCTGCGCCGTCGCCGGCGCCACGCTGGCGAGCATCGCCGCCGCCATCAGCCAAGTTCGCTTCTGCATGATACCCTCTCAGCCCCAGTGAATCCGGTGGCCGGTCCGTTAGGCGCACGAGATGACACTATGATTACTGCGGCCTTGACAAAATTGTAATGTTATAACAGATAGATACTGTTGAGATCGACGAACTTCGGATGTCGTGTCTACTTCGCTGGCGGCGGCAACGAACAGTCGTGGTGCGTATGCTAAAGCTCCCTCCGTAAAGGGGGACGGCAGATGAGCACCGCAAGCGATGCCCGCTTCTGGGACCGATCCTCGAAGAGCTATGCCAGGTCGCGGATTTCCGATCAGGCGGGGTATGAGCGCACGCTGGAGCGGACGAGCGCCCTGCTGAAGCCCGACGATCGCGTGATCGAACTCGGCTGCGGCACCGGGACGACGGCGCTGCGGCTTGCCGCTGCGGTCGAGAGCTATCTGGCTACCGACATTTCCGCCGGCATGATCGCCATCGCGCAGGAGAAGCTTGCCGCAAGCCCGATCGCGGGTCTCGCCTTTCGCGCCGCGACTGCCGAGGCGCTCGCTTCCGAAGCCGCTCGGTTCGATACGGTTCTCGGCTTCAACTATCTGCATCTGGTCCGCGACCTCCCCGGCACGCTGCGCAGCATCCATGCCTTGCTCGTGCCGGGCGGCCTGTTCATCTCAAAGACGCCCTGCCTCGGCGACATTAACCCCCTGATCCGCCTTGCCCTGCCACTGATGCAGATGATCGGAAAGGCGCCCTATGCCGGCGTTTTCAGCGCGCGGGAGCTGAGCGGTCTCATCGCCGCGGCGGGCTTCGAGGTCATCAGCACGGAACACCATGCGAGCAAGGGCAAGGACAGTCGCCCCTTCATCGTCGGTCGCAAGACATAGCGTGAGAAGGCGGGACCGGACGGAGCTATTCGCGCCTGCTCGCGTTTCAATCAGCGAGCGTCGGGCGAGCCGGGCTTATCCTGACAACTCCTGACAAAACGCTTCCTTATCAGCCTCGTCATTGCATGAGGAAACGCCGAAAGGGACACTGCCATGCTGACCTTCTATCACTCGCCGCAGTCGCGCTCCTTCTCGATCCTCTGGCTGCTCGAGGAGCTCGGCCAGCCCTATGAGATGGAGATCGTCGACATCCGTGCCGAGGGCGGCCCGCCGGAGAGCTACCGCGCCATCCAGCCGCACAAGAAGGTACCGGCCATCGTCCATGACGGCATCACCGTCACCGAGCGCGCCGCGATCTGCCTCTATCTCACCGAGCAGTTCCCCGAGGCTGGCCTGGCGCCGGCGATCAGCGACAAGGACCGCCCGGCCTTCCTGACCTCGCTGGTCTATACCGACGCGGTGCTCGACCCGATCATCGCGACCTCGATCCACAAGTTCAAATACGAGGCGCGCGGCTTCTCCTTCGGCTCGCATGCCGACACGGTCGCCAATCTCGCGAAGAAACTCGGCGAGCAGCCCTATGCCGCCGGCGAGCGCTTCACCGCCGCCGACACCCAGCTCGGCGCCGGCATCCATTTCGGCATGAACATCGTCGGCGTGCTGCCGCGCCTGCCGGTGTTCGAGGCCTATATGAGCAGGATGATCGAGCGCCCTGCCCTGCAACGGACCATGCAGAAGGACGGCACGCTCGAGCCCGGCCAAGTGCCTTGAGGAGGCCTACTCCTCCTTGAAGCCATAGTCGGGAATGCCCTGCTCGTTGCCATAGTACTTGTACGGCAGGAACTTGCCGGACATGGCGATCCTGACGCGGTCGCCTTTGGGGTTCGGCTCGCGCTCGAAGGCGATGTTGAAGTCGATCGCCGACATGATGCCGTCGCCGAACTCCTCCTCGATCAGGGCCTTCCAGGCGGGGCCGTTGACCATCACCATCTCGTAGAAGCGGTAGATCAGTGGGTCGGTCGGCGGCATCGGCGTGCCGGTGCCGCGATAGGGCACCTCGTTGAGCATGCGCTTTTCGGTTTCAGAGAGGCCGAACAGCGTCGCGGCCTTTTCGGCGAGCGGCTTCACCAGCTTCATCTGACCAAGCAGGGCGCCGATCACCAGCACCTCGGACATGCCGCCGATCTCGTCGGTGATATGTTTCCAGCTCCAGCCCTTCTCGCGCTTGATGTCGAGAATCTTCTCGGTGAGCTCTTCGCGCTTCATCTCGTCCTCGCCAATCGCAGCCGCCGATCGCAGCGGTCGGCAGGGCGGCTAGCAAGCGATGGGCCAGAAGGGCCGGGAGAGATGCTGTGGGCGTGCGCTCAGCGCCGCCCGAGCCGGAACTGCTCCAGCGCCGCGATCTGCTGCGCGACCGGGGAGACCTGCGCCGCCAGCGAGATGCCCTCGAAATGCCGGCGGCCGCGGAAGCGCGCGCGCTCGAAATTCGAACGGCCATCGAAGGCGGCGTTGCTGAACCAGGCGCCGCGGTCGAAGCGAGCCGCGGCGAAGTTCGCCATCTGCCCGAACCGCGCCTCCTCGAAGCCAGCATTGCCGGCGAACTCGGCTTCGCCGAAATCGGCCGCGCCCGCGAAGCGGCAATCGCCGAAGCCTGCCTCGCCGGCATGGCGCACGCCGCGGAACTGCGTCACCCCATCGAAGCGCGAACCGCGGAACCAGGCATCGCCGGCGAATTCCGCCTCGACGAAGCAGGCCACGCCTTCGCAGCGGATGTCGCGGAACTCCGCCGTGCCATGCAAGGTCGCAGCGCCGAAATCGGCATCACCCGCGAAATGCGCCCGGTCGAAGAAGGCGTCGCTGCGGAAGCTGGCGTCGCGGAAGCTCGCCGGCCCGTGGAAATGCGCCTCGGAGAACCAGGCGTCGCCGCAGAAGGCACTACCTGAAAAGCGTGCCGCCGCCGGGAAGACGATGCCGGCGACGTTGAAATCGCCCTCGAAAATCTCATCGACCAGCTCGACATCGGCAAAGAGGCGCCAGAGCGCCAGCAGCGCACCGTCGGTCCCGATTCTGCCCCGCAGGCGCGCCATCTCACCGGCCCAGCCATTCCAGGCCGCAGCGCCCTCGCCGAGCCGCGTCAAAATCGCCTCGCGCCGCGCCGCCATGAAGGCGGAAGCCTCCGGCCCGGCCGCGCCGAAGCGCGCCGCGCGCTGCGCAGCGGCAAAGCCGGCCTGATGCGGCCGCGCCCAGGAATTCGCCTGCAGCAGTTCGGCGCGCGCATCGGGCACGAGCCGGAACAGACTGGCCATATCGGGAGACGCCCTCAGTTAACGATTCATTAGCCATATGCGAGCCGTCGACATGGTTCAATCGCTGCTTTGCTCGCAATCACCGCCGAGCCCCTGCGCCGATGGGCCATACACCCCCGCATTTCATTACCCGGCGCAGCACATCGTTAAGGCTACAGCCTGATAAGCCTCTCTGGCGTAAGGCATTTGAAGTATTTTCAGGGTGATCCTGAGCTGTATCTGCCACGCGGACTGCCAGCGCCGATGAACGCCCTCCTGCCGCCGATCCTGTTTATGGTTCCGATCGATGCAGTGGCGCCGTCGACATCGAAGCACCATATTGGTGAGAACGATGCGGTGAAGGCCGACGGTGGCGAGCTGATTCCCACCATCTTCACTGCCCAGAACTGAGGGACGCCATGAACCTGCTGGCCCGCTTCATTCTCCGCCTCGGCGCCCTCCTCGCCCCGGCTCAGCCGCAGATGAAGCCGATCCCGGTCCCGGTGCGCCGCCCGCAAACGCAGCGCTGAACCGGCGGCAAACGCCTCCCATCCCTTAGCGAGCGAGCTGTCGAAAGCCCGCTCCCATATGATCTCTCTTCGCATCGTCAAGGGTCGGTCTCAGGCCGCTCCGGCCTTGACAGCAACGCGTCCGCCCCCAACTCTATGGGTATGACGACGAAGCACCGCCTCGTATTCCGGGTCGCCCCGATCGCGGAATCCTAGCCCCGGACTCGGCCCGAGCGCGCCCCGAGTCCAGGGGTGCCGTCGATGCTGTCCGCCGCCATGGCAGCACGATCCTCCAAGGCGTCTCCCCCCGAAAGAACCTCCCAGACTTTGCCGGTCGCGCCCTGGCGCCGTCGTCGCGCGCGTCATCGCAGGACACCAGACCATGACCCAGCTGAACCAGAAGACCCATCGCAAGCCGAAGATCATCGTCGGCGAGATCGACCATGAGCGCCTGACCGGCCTCGCAACCACGGCGCTCGAGCGCATCCCGGAGGTCGCCGAGGAACTGCTCGCCGAGATGGACCGCGCCAAGGTCGTCGCGCCGGCGAAGCTGCCGGCCGACGTCGTGCGCATGGGCTCCTTCGTCACCTTCGATTCCGACAGCGCCCAGCATCGCCGCGTCCAGCTCGTCTATCCCGGCGAGGCCGATATCGAGCAGGGCCGCATCTCGGTGCTGACGCCGATCGGCGCGGCGCTGATCGGCCTTGCCGCCGGCCAGTCGATCGCCTGGACCGCCCGCGACGGCAAGAAGCATGTGCTGACGGTGACGGCAGTCGAGCAGCCGGCCATGGCCGCGGCCTGAGCGGATGAATATCTCCTCCCCTCGCCTGCGAGGGGAGGACGACGCCGTGCTCAGCCGGCCGCCATCACCTTCATGATCTCGCCCTCAGGCTCGGCCCAGCGCAACTCACCCAAACGCAGCATCGCGTTCACATGCGCGAAGACCTCGCTGAAAGCGAAGGAGAGCTGGTGCGGATCGAGCGGCCGCGTGAACATCACCGGTACCAATTCGGCGACCGAATGCGGCCCCTTGGCGACTGCGCCTGCGATCAGCCGGCAGCGCTCGGCGTGATGGGCGCTGAGCGCGGCACAGCGCTCCTGCAAGCCGTAGAACGGCAGCTGGTGCCCCGGCAGGACCAGCGTCCCCGTCGGGATCGCCTGCGGCAGCGCCTTGAGCGAGCGCAGATAGAGGCCGAGCGGATCGCCTTCTGCATCCACCGCCCAGACGCTGATGTTCGGCGTGATCTTGGCGAGGATCTGGTCGGCGGCGAGGAAGACGTTCGCCTCCGGGCAGTGGAACATCAATTGCTCCGGCGCATGGCCGTCGCCCGCCAGCACGAAGAAATCGCGCCCGCCGATCCTGAGGACATCGCCGGCAACGACCCGGGTGAAGGTCGGCGGCAGCGGCGTGACCTGCCGGAGATAGCCATGGCCCAAGGTCGAGACGACCTGCGTCACCTCGGCCGAGAGGCCGTGGCGCTGATAGAACTGCTTGTAGACCGGTGCCTCGGACGCACCCGGGCTGAGCGAGATGTTGAGGCAGCCGAGATAACCGGTCTGGCTGGTCAGGAGCGGCGTGCCGAAGCGCTCGCAGAGCCAGCCGGCGAGACCGATATGGTCGGGATGGAAATGCGTGACGAAGAGCCGGGTCAGGCGCTTGCCCGCCAACGCCCCTGCCATCAGAGCGAGCCAGGCCTGCTTGGTCGCCTCGTCCCCGATGCCGGTGTCGATCACGGCGAAGCCGTCGCCGTCCTCGATCAGGTAGATGTTGACGTGGTCGAGCCGGAACGGCAGCGCGATCCGAGCCCAGAAGATGCCGGGCGCAACCTCGATCAACTGGCCCGGTGCCGGCGGTTCGGGAAAGGGGAAGGTCAGGCCCTGCGGATCGGGAGCGTGCAATTTGGTCAGCCCTGAACAATGTCTACAGGTTCATAGCAGGCAGTGATCGCGCCGGACAACGGTTGTTAAGCCTCGCGCGGCAAGATTGCATGATGAGCGATTTCGACACCCTGCGGCGCGACTGGCTCGCCCATCTCGGCCATGAGCGCCGGCTCTCGCCGAAGACGCTCGAGGCCTATGGCCGCGACATCGAGCAGTTCGCCGCCTTCCTCACTCATCACCTCGATGCGCCGCCGACATTGAAGGCCGTCGCCGCCTTGAAGCCGGCGGATCTGCGCGCCTTTCTCGGCTATCGCCGCCGCGACGGCGTCGGCAACCGCACCCTGATGCGCCAGCTCGCGGCACTGCGCTCGCTCGCCCGCTTCGGCGAACGCAGCGGCAGGTTGGCCGCAGCCGCCTTCGCCGCGACGCGCGGGCCGCGACTCGGCAAGGGCCTGCCGCGCCCGCTCGACGCCAAGGCCGCCGCCGCCGTGACCAAGGCCGACAGCCGCGCCGGCGAAGAACGGCCCGACTGGGTGCTGGCGCGCGATGCCGCCGTGCTCTCGTTGCTTTATGGCAGCGGTCTGCGCATCTCCGAGGCGCTCGGCCTGAAGCGTTCACAAGCGCCGGTCAGCACCGCCGATGCGCTGACCGTGCTCGGCAAGGGCGGCAAGACCCGGATGGTGCCGGTGCTGCCAGTCGTGGTCGAGTCGATTGCGGGTTATCTCGCACAATGTCCGTGGCGGCTGGCGCCCGAGGGACCGCTCTTCGTCGGCGTCAAGGGCGGCCCGCTCTCGCCCCGCATCATCCAGCTCGCGGTCGAGGGCCTGCGCGGCTCGCTCGGCCTGCCCGGCAGCGCGACGCCGCATGCGCTGCGCCATTCCTTCGCCACCCATCTGCTCGGCCGCGGCGGCGATCTGCGCGCCATCCAGGAGTTGCTCGGCCACGCCTCGCTCTCGACGACACAGATCTACACCCGTATCGATTCAGTCCGCCTGCTGGCGGCCTATGATTCCGCCCATCCACGGGCTCGGGGATAGCGCCCTTACCTTTGGTAAAATCGTCTTGATTCCGTCGCACGGACCGGCCATCAGGCCCGGCCTTCCCGAGGGAATCACATATGGCCTCAGCCGCACCAGACGTCACCGAAGACAGCCCGCCGACCAGCAAGACCAACAAGCGCATAGCCCTTTTGATCGGCGTGCTCGCGCTCCTGCTCGCCTTCTCCGAAATCCTCGGCAAGAACGCCGAGCAGGACGCGCTCTCCAGGAACATCGAGGCCTCCAATCTCTGGGCCTTCTTCCAGGCCAAGACGATCCGCGGCACGACGCTGCGCACCGCCGCCGACGCGATGGAGGTCGAGCTCGCCGGCTCCACCGATCCGGCTGTGCGCGAGCGCCTGCAGAAGCGCATCGACGGCTGGAAGGCGACGATCGCCCGCTACGACTCCGAGCCCGAGACCAATGAGGGCCGCAAGGAGCTGATCGCCCGCGCCAAGGCCGCCGAAGCCAGGCGCGACATCTCCAGCGCCCGCGACGACAAATACGACATCGTCTCGGGCCTGCTGCAGATCGCGATCGTCGTCTCCTCCGCCGCGATCATCACCGGCGTCGCCCTGCTCGCCTGGACCGGCGTCGGCCTTGGCATCCTCGGCTTCGTCCTGATGGTGATCGCCGAAGTCGCGCCGACCGCGCTGTTCTAAGCGAGCGAACGGCGCGACCGCTCAGTAGTGGATCGCGCCCTTCGAACCGCCGCCGCAGGCAATGGCGTCGCCATTGATCGCGACGCTGCGCGGCGAGGCCAGGAAGGCGACGATGTCGGCGACCTCGGCCATGTCGACCAGGCGGCCGATCGTGACATTGGCGGCCATGCGGCGCTCGACCTCCTCGGGCGCCAGCCCTGACGCCGCCACCCGGGCCGCGACCACGCCCGGCGTCTTCTCGGTCCGCGTCGTGCCGGGATGCACCACAGTGACGTTGATCCCTTGCGGGCCGAGCTCGTCGGCAAGGTTCTTGGTCAGCGCCGCCACTGCGACATTGCGGATCGAGCCGATGGTCGAGCCGGTCAGCCGCGCCGCCAGCCCGCTGATGTTGATGATCCGGCCCCAGCCATTGGCGGCCATCACCGGCGCCGCCTCGCGCGCCATCCTGAGATAGCCCATCACCTTGACGTTGACGTCGTCGAAGAACAGCGCGTCGGTGATCTCGGCGAGCTTGGGCGGCGTCGCCTGACCGCCGGGCTTGGCCGCGGCATTGACCAGGATGTCGAGCCCGCCCAGCGCCGCGACGGTGCCGGTGACCACCGCCTTCACAGAGGCATCGTCCTGGGTGTCGACGATGAGGCCGACGACCTTGCGGCCGGTCTCCTGCGCGAGTTCCGTCGCGGCGGCGTCGAGCTCCACCTGATTGCGCGCGGCGATGACGACGTCGACGCCCTCCAGCGCCAGCTGCCGCGCAATGGCGCGGCCGATCCCCTTGCTGCCGCCCGTGACCAGAGCGCGCTTGCCGTTCAGCATCAGATCCATGGTGAAGTCCTCGAAGACAGAATAGCGGGGCGCGCAGCTTGCGACGATTCCCCCAGTTTCGAGGGCATCCTGCGTGAGCCGCGCGACCCGGTCCAGCGCACCTGTCACACCCCTGCCCCGCTTCGCTCGCGAGGGCGGTTGACTGACCCATATCTCTGTGGTTATGAATTAATCCATAGCCAACGAGTTATTAATCGTGATGTCAGACGCCCACGACATGCTGTTCAGGACGCTCGCCGACCCGACCCGGCGCGCCATCTTCGAGCGCCTGTGCCGCGACGGCGAGCTGACCGTCGGCGCGCTGACCGCGCAGGCTGGCGTCTCGCAGCCAGCCGTCTCCAAGCATCTTGGCGTCCTCAAGCAGGCCGGGCTGGTGCGCGACCGGCAGGCCGGCCGCCAGACCCACTACAGCGCCCAGCTCGGTGCGCTCAGCCCGCTGATCGACTGGACCAGCCAGATGGCCGGGTTCTGGGAGGCGCGGTTCGACGACCTCGAAAACTTGCTCGCAAGGATGGATCAATGACCACCGCCACGCAGACCCGCTCCGTCACCGTCGAGCGCGAGATCGCCCACCCGCCGGAGAAGCTCTGGCGCGCCCTGACGCAGCCACACCTGATCGCGGAATGGCTGATGAAGAACGACTTCGCGCCCGTCGTCGGCCATCGCTTCAACCTGCGCGGCGAGTGGGGCGGCGTGCTCGACTGCGAGGTCCTCGACATCGAGCCGAACCGGATGCTGGCCTATAGCTGGGACTTCGCCCATGACGATCCGGCCTTCAACCTGAAGAGCACGGTGACCTTCACCCTGACCCCGACGCCCAGGGGCACGCTGCTGCGCATGGAACAGGCAGGCTTCCGGCCCGAGCAGAAGCAGGCCTTCGGCGGCGCCAAAGCCGGCTGGCAGGAATTCCTCGGCAAGCTCGAGCAGGTGCTGGAGCGGGCAGAATGACCATGCCGACCGCCATGTTTGTAAGGGCGCTCTCATGACCTTGAACAACGTCATCCGGCAGGGCCATCGCTGGCTCGCCATCATCTTCACGGCGACCGTCATCGCCAATTTCATCGCGATGGCGCTGGGACAGCCGCCGGCCTGGATCGTCTACTCCCCGCTGCCGCCGCTTTTCCTGCTGATGTTCTCCGGCCTCTACATGTTCACCCTGCCCTATGTCGGCGGCCAGCGACATGGGCGGCGGGCGGAAGGCTAGGAGCGGAGCGATGGCCGGCAAGACCTCGAAGGCGGCAGCGAAGCCGAAAGCCGAAGACGGACAGCCCGTGCTGCTCTCGGGCGGCAATCCGCAGATCGCCAAGGGCTATGGCGAAGAACCGGTGCAGGCCTATATCGCCGCCATGCCGGGCTGGAAGAGCGCTCTCGGCGCCCGCCTCGACGCGCTGATCAGTGCCGCCATCCCCGGCGTCAGGAAGGCGGTGAAGTGGAATTCGCCGCTGTACGGGGTGGAGGACAACTACTGGTTCCTCGGCATCCACGTCTTCGCAAGGTACGTGAAGGTCGCCTTCTTCCGCGGCGCTTCACTCGATCCGGTCCCACCCGGCACCTCCAAACAGAAGGAGGTGCGCTATCTCGACATCCGCGAGGATGACGAACTCGACGAGGCTCAGTTCACCGCCTGGGTGAAGCAGGCGGCCGCCTTGCCCGGCGAGAAGATGTGACGACGAGGATATCGGCCCGATGAAGCAGACGAACGACAAGGCAGGCGATGCAGCCTCCGCCTCCGAGCAGATCGATGCCCGGATCGCGGAACTGACCGACTGGCGCGGCGCAGCGCTCGCCAAGGTCCGCGCCATCATCAAGCAAGCCGATCCCGAGGTCGAGGAGACCTGGAAATGGCGCGGCGTTCCGGTCTGGGAGCATGCCGGCATCATCTGCACCGGCGAGACCTATAAGGCCGCGGTCAAGCTCACCTTCGCCAAGGGCGCTTCGCTGCCCGATCCCGCCGGCCTGTTCAATTCCAGCCTCGACGGCAACACCAGGCGCGCCATCGACATCCATGAAGGCGACGCGATCGACGAGGCGGCTCTGGCGGCGCTCATCCGCGCGGCAGTAGCGCTGAACACCGCCGGGAAGAAACCAAAAAAGGCCTGATCAACCCGCGTGCTGGGGAGCGCGCGGCCACTCCGGCCCCTGCCCGCGCAGCCGCTCCCAGGCCCGCGCCATCTGCAGCACGCCGAGATCGTCGAAGCGCTTGCCGGTGATCTGCAGGCCGATCGGCAGGCCGGATGCTGTCATGCCGGCATGGACCGAGATCGCCGGCTGGTCCGACATGTTGGCCGCCACTGTGAAGACGATGTGCTCGAAGGGCCGCTCGGGATCATGGATCGGCGAGGCCAGCTCGGCGGCAAAGCTCGGCACCGGTGAGACCGGCGACAGCACATAGTCGAAGGGCTGAATCGCCTTCAGCGCGGCATGGCGGATCGCCAGCATCTGGCTCATGCCGCGATGCACCTGCGCGCCGGTGAGTGTGCGGCCGCGCTCGGCCCAGGCGTAGATGTAAGGCAGCACCTTGTCCTGCCGCTCCCGCGGCAGCGAACCGATCTCGGCCCAGGCGCGCTGGCGCCAGAAATCGTCGAGCCCGTCGAGCATGTCCTGCGTCAGGAAAGGCGGCGCCAGTTCGACGATCGCTCCCACTCTCCGAAAGGCGTCGGCCGTCCTGGCGATCGCCGCCCTCACCTCCGGCTCGACGGGCAGGCCGATGCCGGCTTCGAGCTGAAGCCCGATCCTGAGCCCACGCGGCTCGCGCTCGAGCTCGCCCCAGGCGATTTCCTGCGGCGGCAGGCTCATCGGGTCGCGCTCGTCCGGCTTGGAGAGTTCGCGCATCATCAGCGCAGCGTCAGCGACGGTGCGGGTCATCGGCCCGGCGACGCGGCCGTAATAGGTCGGATCGATCGGCACGCGGCCGAAGCTCGGCTTCAGGCCGACGAGCCCGCACCAGCCGGCCGGCAGGCGGATCGAACCGCCGATATCGGTGCCGACATGGAAAGGACCGTAGCCGGCCGCGCCGGCCGCAGCCGCGCCGGCCGAGGAGCCGCCCGGATTCTTCGAGAGGTCGAACGGGTTGCGCGCCAGCTCGTGGAAGCTCGACAGGCCGGAGGAGAGCATGCCGTAATCGGGCATCGTCGTCTTGGCGAGGATGACGCAACCGGCCTCGCGCAGGCGCTGCGCCGGCGGGGCGTCCACTGCTGCAGGAGCAAGCTCCATCGCCGCCGTGCCGAGCGGAACAGGAGTGCCCCTGGTCGCGATGTTCTCCTTGATCGTGCAGGGCACGCCGTCGAGCGCCAGCGCCTCGCCACGGCGCCAGCGGCCTTCGCTTTCCTTGGCGGCGACGCGGGCGCCCTCCGGATCATAGGCATAGAGCGCCTTCAGCGACGGCTCCCAGATCTCGATGCGCTGGATCACCGCTTCAGTGACCTCGACCGGCGAGAGCTCACGCGAGCGGAAGGCCCGGAGCATGTCGACGGCGCTGAGATCGGCGAACTCGATCATGAGTGGAACTCCGCATGCATAGTAAGATCAATCGCGAGAACGGCGCATCCGCGGATCGACCGCGTCGCGCAGGCCGTCGCCGAGCAAATTGAAGGCCAGCACCGAAAGCGCGATCGCCGCGCCGGGGAAGATGGCGAGCCAGGGCTGCGCCGCCATGAAGGTCTGGGCCTCGTTGAGCATCCGGCCCCAACTTGGCGCCGGCGGCTGGGTGCCGAGGCCGAGATAGGACAGGCCGGCTTCGGCGAGGATGGCGAGCGCGAACTGGATCGTCGCCTGCACCACCAGCACGCCGGCGATGTTGGGCAGGACGTGCTGGCGTGTGATCGCCATCTCGGTCAGCCCGGCCGCACGCGCTGCCAGCACATAGTCGAGCGCCCAGCATTGCAGCGCCGCGCCCCGTGCGAGTCTTGCGAAATAGGGCAGGCTGAACAGCGCGATCGCGATCACGGCGTTCATCATGCCGGGACCCCAGACCGCGCTGATCATGATCGCCGAGAGTACCGCCGGAAAGGCGTGGCTGAAATCGGCCATGCGCATGATCAGGTTGTCGAGCCACCCGTCGCGCCTTATCGCGGCGATCAGCCCGAGCGCGCTGCCGATGGTCAAGCCGAGCCCGACCGCGCCCAAGCCCACCGCCAGCGAATTGCGCGCGCCGACCATGATCATCGAGAACACGTCACGGCCGAACTGGTCGGTGCCGAACCAGTGCTCGCCCGAGGGCGGGCGCAGGCGCTTGAGGATCGCCATCTGCGTCGGCTCATAGGGCGTCCAGGCGTAAGATGTCAGCGCCATCGCCACGACGAGCCCGCCGAGAAGCAGGCCGGCCAGGAAGGACGGCGAGGCCCACCAGCGCCGCGGCCGGGAACGGGGCGCGACCGCGCTCATGTCGCCTGCCGCAGCCGCGGATCGATCAGCCCGTAGAGCAGCTCGATCGCGAAATTGATGAAGACGACCAGCGCTGAGAACAGCATGACGAGGTCCTTGACCACGATCAGGTCATGCTGGGCGATCGACTGGAAGACGAGGCGCCCGAGCCCCGGCAGGGCGAAGACATTCTCGATGATGATCGCTCCTGCGAGGAGCACGGAAAACTGCAGGCCCAGCACGGTGACGACCGGGATCAGCGCATTGCGCAGCACATGGCGCAGCATGGTCCGTCGCCGGCTCACCCCCTTGGCCCGGGCGGTGCGGACATAATCCTCCTGCATCGTCTCCAGCATGGCCGAGCGGGTGACGCGGGCGAGGATCGCCGCCTGCGGCAAAGCGAGCGCGATGGCCGGCAGCAGCAGCGAGCGCAGCGCGGGCCAGAAGCCGGCCTGCCAGCCCGGAAAGCCGCCGGCCGGCAGCCAGCCGGCGCCGACCGCAAAGACCAGCACGAGCAAGAGACCGAACCAGAAATTCGGGATGGCGAGCCCGGCCTGGGCGAAGACCATCACCGCGGCATCGCCCGCCCGGTTGTGGTTGGCCGCGGCGAGCGCGCCGAGCGGAATGCCGATGGCGGACGCCAGCAGGATCGCCATCGAGGCAAGCGGCAGCGTCACAACCATGCGCTCGCCGATCAGCTGCGTCACCGGCACGCGATAGGTGTAGCTGAGGCCGAGATCGCCGGTGACGAGCCCGCCGATCCAGGAGAAGAAACGCAGCAGCGCCGGCTGATCGAGCCCCATCTCGGCCCGCAGCGCCGCGAGCGCTTCCGGCGCCGCATTGAGCCCGAGCGTCACCGCCGCCGGATCGCCCGGCAGGATCTCCAGCACGAGGAAGATGACGATCGCCGCGCCGAGCAGCGTCAGGGCGAACGACAGCAACCGCCGCAGGAGATAGCCCGTCATCGCGGCAGCCTCAGCGCCAGCGCACCTCCGCCAGCGGCGTCAGCGGCAGCGGCCAGTCGGTCCACATGCCCTCCAGATCGGCCTTGGTCACCGTGATCTTCGGCAGGATGAAAAGGAAGCCGTTGACCGCGTCGCGCGCCAGCATGCGCTGGGCGTCGCCATAGAGCTTGTTGCGCTCGGTCTCGTCGACGGTGCGGTCGATCTTGTCGATCAGCGCCTTGAACTCGGGATTCCGGTACTGGAAGTAGTAGTCGTCGCGCGCGTAGTTGGCGATGTCGAGCGGCTCGGTATGCGAGATGATGGTGAGGTCGAAATCCCGCGCCTTGAACACTCGTTCCAGCCATTGCGGGAATTCCAGCGGCTCGATCTTGGCGGTGATGCCGATCTGGGCCAGCAGCGCAGCAATGATCTCGCCACCCCGACGAGCATAGGCCGGCGGCGGCAAACGCAGCGTGCATTCGAAGCCCTTGGGGAAGCCGGCGGCCGCCAGCAAGGCCTTCGCCTTGGCGAGATCGACCGGATAGGTCTGGGTCAGGTCGACATAGGCCGGGTGCAGCGGCGAGAAATGGCTGCCGATATAGTCGAGATCGAAGCCGTAAATGCCGAGCGCGATCGTCTTGCGATCGAGCACATGCGAGATCGCCTGGCGCACCCGGATATCGGTGAATGGCGCCTTGGCGTTGTTGATGGCGAGGATGGTCTCGCCTTCGGTCTTGCCGAGCGTGACCTTGAGCTTGGGGTCGGCCTTGAGCTGCGGGATCGCCTCCGGCGCCGAGAGATTGGTGAAGACGTCGATGTCGCCGGCGCGCAGAGCTGCGACCTGCGCCTGCGGATCGGAGATGAAGCGGAAGACCGCCTTGGCGAGCGACGGCTTGGCGCCCCAATACTCGTCGTTGCGCGCCAGTTCGAGCCGATCGCCGCGGTTCCAGCGTGCGAACTTGAACGGGCCGGTGCCGACCGGATTGGTCTTGTTGTTGGCCGCGGTCGCCGGCGAGACGATGACCGCATCGCCCCAGGACAGGCCGTAGACGAAGTTCGCCGTCGGCTGCTTCAGCTTGATGATGACGGTGATCGGATCGGGCGCCTCGATGCTCTCGATCGGCGTGAAGATCCAGCGCTGGGCATTGGTCGAATCGGGCGCGACCGCGCGTTCGAAGGAGAACTTCACGTCGCGCGAGGCGAACGGCGTGCCGTCATGGAAGCGCGCATTCGGCCGGAGCTTGAAGGTGTAGGTGAGATTGTCGGGCGCGAGCGTCCAGCTCTCGGCCAGCGCCGGCCCGAGCTTGCCGGTGCGGTCCATCGCCACCAGCCCTTCGAAGACGTTCTGTAGCGTGACCTCGCGTATCGCCTGCGCCGCGCCAGAGGTCGGATCGAGCGTCGGCGGCTCCAGCGTCATGCCGATGGTGACGCCGTCCTTGGCCTGCGCGAGCGCGGCGAGCGGAAGCTGGGTTGCGAGCGCGGCGAGGCCCGCTCCCGCCAGAAGATCGCGCCGCGTCGTCATCGTCCGCCTCCATCGTCGTTGCGGCGCAAGATGGCGCGGGAACGAAGCGGGAGGCAAGAGCGCTGAAGGGCGCGGGAGCCCTCCCCCCTTGTGGGGGAGGGTTGGGAGGGGGGTGACTGGGTGAGCGGCTTGAGCCTCTGCTCACGATCAGCCACACGGCTGACTACCCCCCTCTCCAGCTCTCCCCCACAAGGGGGGAGAGGGCAGGCTGCGCCACCCGCGCAAAAGCTCAAACAAAATAATCCGGATAGCTCGCCTTGAGATGCACCAGATCGGGCAGCAGCGTGCCGAGATGCTGGCGCATCGCGACCACCGCGGCGGGAGCATCGTGCCGCCTGATCTCGTCGACGATGGCAAGGTGTTCGCGGATCACCATCGCCATCCGCCCCGGCACCGGCAGGGTCATTCGCCGGCAGCGGTCGATCTGGCTCTTCGCCGCCTGGGCGAGCTTCCAGACGCCGGGATAGCCGGCGATGTCGGCAAGCACCTCGTGAAAATCCTCGTCGGCGAGGTGGAAGCGCTCCTGATCGCCCGCCTCATGCGATTCATGCAGTACCGCGATCGTCGCATCGAGCCGGGCGATGTCGTCCGCGCTGGCCATCCGCGCCAGCACCTCCACCGTGGCGCATTCCAGCGCCTGGCGGATGAACACCGCCTCGGGAATCGCGCTCGTCGGGATCCGGGCGACGAAGGTGCCGGCCTGTGGGAAGATCTCGACCAGCCCCTCTTCCTTCAGCCGGATCAGCGCTTCGCGTACCGGCGTGCGGCTCATGCCGAAGCGGTTGGTAAGATCCTTCTCTGACAGGGGCACACCCGGCCGCAGCACCATGTCGAGGATCTCGCGACGAAGCTCGTCCTGCACGACGGAGGCCGCCGTGGCGCGCCCTGCCGACGCTCCGGCCAGACGCTGCGGCTTGCGCTCGCGTCGTGAGGCTCGGGCTTCGCCTATCCCTAGCGCCTCCGACATCGTCCTATCCTAGCCATGATCGCTGCCTTATTGGACCACGATGCGCGCTCCGCGGCCAATCAGGGCGTAACACGGCCGGTCAGTGCATACTAGTATATTAGTATATTGACATCACCAGCGCCGGCCCTATGGTCCGGCCCGACAGAGGAAACGCCAGCGATGCTGCTGCACGACGATCGTCTTTTGCCTGCCGAACCGGTGACGCGCGGCATTGCGCGCCGCCTCTATGCCGGCGTCCGCGACCTGCCGATCATCTCGCCGCACGGCCATACCGATCCGCGCTGGTTCGCCGAGGACAAGCCCTTCCCTGATCCGGCGACGCTCTTCGTCAAGCCTGACCACTACATTTTCCGCATGCTCTACTCGCAGGGCATCCGGCTCGAGCAGCTCGGCATCGCCCGCAAGGATGGCGGCGAGGTCGAGGGCGATCCCCGCCAGATCTGGAAGCTCTTTGCCAGCAACTGGCACCTGTTCCGGGGCACGCCGACGCGGCTCTGGTTCGAGCACGCCGCCTTCTCGATTTTCGGCATCACCGAGCGCCTCTCCGCCGAGAGCGCCGACCGCATCTATGACCGCATCGCCGAGCAGCTGGAGCAGGACGCGATGCGTCCGCGCGCACTGTTCGAGCGCTTCAAGATCGAGGCGATCGCCACCACCGAGGGCGCGCTCGATCCGCTGAAGTGGCACGACATGATCAGGGCCTCGGGCTGGGGCGGCAAGGTCGTCACCGCCTATCGCCCTGACAGCGTCGTCGACCCCGAATTCGAGGGCTTCAAGGACAATCTCGCACAGTTCGGCGAGCTGACCGGCGAGGATGTCGCGAGCTGGAACGGCTATCTCGAAGCCCATCGCAAGCGCCGCGGCTATTTCATCGAGCGCGGCGCGACCTCCTCCGACCATGGCCATGCCACGGCCCGCACCGCCAATCTGACGCCGGCCGAGTGCGAGAAGCTGTTCGCCAAGATCCTGAAGGGCAAGTTCTCGGCCGAGGACGCCGACCTATTCCGCGGCCAGATGCTGACCGAGATGGCGAAGATGAGCCTCGATGACGGGCTCGTCCTGCAGATCCATCCCGGCTCCCACCGCAACCACAACCCGCACCTGTTCGAGCAGTTCGGCCGCGACATGGGCTCCGATATCCCGCGCGGCATGGACTATGTCTCGGCGCTGAAGCCGCTGCTCGACGCGGTCGGCAACGAGCGTGGCCTCACCGTCATCGCCTTCACCCTCGACGAGACCAGCTATTCGCGCGAGCTCGCCCCGCTCGCCGGGCATTATCCGGCGCTGAAGCTCGGACCGGGCTGGTGGTTCCTCGATGCGCCCGAGGCGATGCTGCGCTTCCGCGAGCTCACCACCGAGACCGCCGGCTTCTACAACACCGTTGGCTTCAACGACGACACCCGCGCCTACCTCTCGATCCCGGCGCGCCACGACGTCGCCCGCCGGATGGACTGCCACTACCTCGCCAGGCTCGTCGCCGAGCACCGTCTCGACGAGGACGAGGCCGCCGAAGTCGCCCACGATCTCGCCTACCGTCTGGCCAAGGAGGCCTACCGGCTGTGACCAGCGCTGCAAAAACCATCGACGAACGCCAGGCCGCCCATCCGCGCGATGTGCGCGGCTATGACACCGAGACGCTGCGCCAGGACTTCCTGATCGAGCGCATCTTCGTGCCCGGCGAGGTTGCGCTGACCTACAGCCATTACGACCGCATGATCGTCGGCGGCGCCATGCCGGCGGCCAAGCCGCTGACGCTCGATCCGTTCCCGCCGACCGGCACGCCCTTCTTTCTGGCACGGCGCGAGCTCGGCGTGATCAATCTCGGCGGCGCCGGCTCGGTCAGCGTCGACGGCGAGCGCTTTGAGCTGCCCAGTCTCGACGCGCTCTATGTCGGGCTCGGCGCCAAGGAGGTCACTTTCGCCAGCGCCGATCCGGCGAACCCGGCCAAGTTCTACCTGACCAGCGCGCCGGCGCATCGCGAAGCAAAGCACCAGCTCATCCGCAAGGAAGACGCCAACACCATCCATCTCGGCTCTGCCGAGACCTCGAACAAGCGCACCATCCGGCAATACATCATGCCGAACTCGACCGGCACCAATCAGCTGGTGATGGGCATGACGGCGCTGGAGCCGGGCTCGGTCTGGAACTCCATGCCCTGCCACACCCACACCCGGCGGATGGAGGCCTATCTCTACTTCAACCTCGACCCGGCCCACCGCGTCTTCCATTTCATGGGCGAGCCGCAGCAGACCCGCCACCTCCTCGTCGCCAACGAGCAGGCGATCATCTCGCCGAACTGGTCGATCCATTGCGGCTGCGGCACCTCGAACTACTCCTTCGTCTGGGCCATGGCCGGCGACAATGTCGAGTTCACCGACATGGATGCCGCCCCGGTGGAGACGCTGCGCTGATGGCGACGGCCTCGCCCTTCTCGCTGGACGGCCGGACGGCGCTGATCACCGGCGCCAATACCGGCATCGGCCAGGGCATTGCCCTGGCGTTGGCTGAGGCCGGTGCCAAGGTCGTAGCAGCCGGGCGTTCGAGCATGGCCGAGACGGAGACGCTGATCGCCGAGGCCGGCGGCACCTGCCTCGCGCTTCAGGCCGATCTCCAGCAGGACGGCATCGCCGCACGTGTGATCGAGCAGGCTCAGGCGCTCGCCGGCCCGCTCGACATCCTCGTCAACAACGCCGGCATCATTCGCCGGGCCGATGCGCTCGATTTCAGCGAGAGCGATTGGGACGAGGTGATGAATCTCAACCTCAAGGCCAACTTCTTCCTGGCCCAGTCCTTCGCCAAGGCGGCGCTCGCCGCCGGCCGCACCGGTCGCATCGTCAACATCGCCTCGCTGCTTTCCTTCCAGGGCGGCATCCGCGTCGCCTCCTATACGGCGAGCAAGAGCGGGCTCGCCGGCCTGACGCGGCTGCTCGCCTGCGAATGGGCGGGCAAGGGCATCAACGTCAATGCGATCGCCCCCGGCTATGTCGAGAGCAATAATACGGAAGCCTTGCGCGCCGATCCTGATCGCAACGCCGCGATCCTCGCCCGCATCCCGGCCGGGCGTTGGGGCAAGCCGTCCGATATCGGCGGCGCGGCCGTGTTCCTGGCGAGCGATGCCGCGGCCTACATCCACGGCGCAATCCTTCCTGTCGATGGAGGCTGGCTGGCCCGATGAGCGACCGTCTCAACTCATTCTTCCAGCATGACGCCGAGATCGCCTGGGAGCCGACCGAGCCCGGAGTGAAGCGCAAGATCATGGCCTATGGCCCGGACCTGATGGTGGTCCGAGTCGTCTTCGAGCGGGGCGCGATCGGCAAGGCTCACCAGCACCCGCACCGCCAGGCGTCTTACGTCGAAAGCGGCGTCTTCGACGTCACCATCGACGGCAGGACCAGCCGGCTTTCCGCCGGCGACACCTTCTTCGTGCCCGAAAACCTCGTCCACGGCGTCGTCAACATCGAGGCCGGGCAACTGATCGATTCCTTCACGCCGATGCGGACGGAATTTTTGTGAGAGCTCGCCGTGCCGGCCGTGCCGGCGCGGCTCCCGTCTGGGGACAAGAACGACCGGAATAAGCCGGCGACTTTATTGGGGAGAGGACAAGACCATGCTCAATCGCAAGACCATGCTCGATCGAAGGAGTTTCTCCGCGCTCGCCGGCGTCGCCTTCGCCGCGCTGCTCGGAACCTCGGCACAGGCGCAGAACGTCACCCTGCGCTCGACCGACATCCATCCGACCGACTATCCGACGGTCGAGGCCGTCCGGCATATGGGCAAGCTGCTCGAGGAGCGCACCCAAGGGCGGATCAAGATCAACGTCTTCCACTCGGCCCAGCTCGGCCAGGAGAAGGACACGATCGACCAGACCCGCTTCGGCGTGATCGACATCAACCGCATCAACATGGCGCCGTTCAACAACCTGATCCCGGCGACCAACGTGCCCTCGCTGCCCTTCATCTTCCGCTCGGTCGAGCACATGCGAAAGGTGATGGACGGCAAGATCGGCGACGACCTGCTGAAGGATTTCGAGAAGCACGATTTGATCGGTCTCGCCTTCTACGATTCCGGCTCGCGCTCCTTCTACAACTCCAAGAAGGCGATCAGCACGCCCGCCGACATGAAGGGCATGAAGATCCGTGTGCAGCAGTCCGACATGTTCGTCGCGCTGGTCTCGGCGCTCGGCGCCAACGCCACGCCGATGCCGTTCGGCGAGGTCTATTCGGCCCTGCAGACCGGCGTCATCGACGGCGCCGAGAACAACTGGCCGTCCTATGAATCGACCCGGCATTTCGAGGTCTCGAAATTCTATTCGGTGACCGAGCACTCGCTCTCGCCGGAGGTGCTGGTGATGTCGAAGAAGAGCTTCGACAAGTTCAACGCCGCCGACCAGGCGCTGATCAAGGCCGCCGCCAAGGAATCGGTCGTCAAGATGCGCGAGCTCTGGGATGCCCGCGAGAAGGCCTCGGAAGCCAAGGTCAAGGCCGGCGGCGCGCAGGTCAACGCGGTCGAGAAGCAGCCCTTCATCGACGCGATGAAGCCGGTCTACGACAAGTTCGTCACCGACGCGAAGCTCAAGGAAATGGTCGCCGCCATCCAGGCGGTGAAGTGAGCTGACGACCGGGGCGGCTTACGGGCCGCCCCTTCCAACTTCGTCATCCCGGACAAGCGGCGAAGCCGCGCCGATCCGGGATCCATGCCTGAACCGTTGCGGCATGGGTCCCGGGTCTTCGCTTCGCTCGCCCGGGACGACTCGCAAGAACTGACAGCGCCGGGACACATCCATGCACGCCTTCACCGCGCTTCTGACGCGCCTCGGCGCCAAGCTCAGCCTCTACGCCCTGTTCACCGCCGGCACCGGCCTCGTCCTGATGACGGTGATGGTCGCCTGGGGCGTGTTCGGCCGCTATGTCCTCAACGACACACCGATCTGGGTCGAGGCCGGCTCGCTCTTCCTGATGTCCTGGTTCATCCTGCTCGGCGCCGCCGTCGGCGTGCGCGAGAGCGACCATCTCGGCTTCGAGGTCGGCCTCGCCATGTCGCCGCCGCCAGTCCGCTCCGCGCTGATCCTGATCGGCGAAGGTCTGGTCTGCGCCTTCGGCCTCGCCATGCTGGTCTATGGCACGCAGCTCGCCGCCGGCACCTGGAGCGACCGCATGCCGATCATCGGCATCTCGCGCGGCTGGGACTATGTCCCGATCGCCGCCGGCGGCGCGCTGATCGCCCTGTTCGCGCTTGAGAAAATGCTGCTCTTCGTCACCGGCGAGAAGCAGGCCCCGCTCGGCTTCGGCCATTTCGGCTCCGAGCAGGAGGTCTGAACCATGGAACTCTGGGTTCTCTTCGGCGTCTTCTCGCTGCTGCTGCTGATCGGCGTCCCCGTCGCCTTCTGCCTCGGCATCGCCTCGGTCGCGACCGTCGTCTATATGGGCCTGCCGCCGGTCGTCGTCTTCCAGCAGATGAATTCCGGCATGAACGCCTTCGCCATGATGGCGATCCCGTTCTTCATCTATGCCGGCGATCTGATGATCCGCGGCGGCATCGCCGAGCGCCTGATCCAGATGGCGGCGAGTCTGGTCGGCCATCTGCGCGGCGGCCTCGGCCAGGTCAATGTCGTGACCTGCACGCTCTTCGGCGGCATCTCCGGCTCGGCCGTCGCCGATGCGTCGGCCGTCGGCGGCCTGATGATCCCGCAGATGAAGAAGCGCGGCTATGACGCCGACTACGCCGTCAACGTCACCGCGAACGCGGCGATCATCGCGCTGCTGATCCCGCCCTCGCACAACATGATCATCTATTCGCTCTCGGCGGGCGGCAATCTCTCGATCGCCGATCTCTTCACCGCCGGCGTCATCCCCGGCCTGCTGCTCTGCGCCGCGCTGATGTTCGCGGCCTGGGCGGTTGCGGTGAAGCGCGGCTATCCGCGCGAGCCCTTCCCGGGCTTTGCCGCCGTCGGGCGCTATGTCGTGCTCGCTTTGCCCGGCATCCTGCTGATCGGCATCATCTTCGGCGGCGTCCGCTCCGGCGTCTTCACCGCGACCGAATCCTCCTGCGTCGCGGTGGTCTACGCCATCCTCGTCACCATCCTGGTCTATCGCCAGCTGACCTGGACGGCCTTCGTCGAGGCGACGCTCGGAGCCGTGCGCACCACCGCCATGGTGCTGCTGGTGATCGGCGCCGCCGGCTCCTTCGGCTGGCTGATGGCCTTCCTGCAGGTGCCGCAGGCGACGATCGCGGCGATGAAGGCGGTCTCGGACAATCCGATCGTCATCCTGCTGATGGTCAACATCATCCTGCTGGTGCTTGGCACCTTCATGGACATGGCGCCGATGATCATCATCTGCACGCCGATCTTCCTGCCGGTGGTCAAGGCCTTCGGCGTCGACCCGATCCATTTCGGCGTGATCCTGATCCTCAATGCCGGCATCGGCCTCAACACCCCGCCGGTCGGCTCGGTCCAGTTCGTGGCCTGCGCCATCGGGCGCATCTCGATCGGCGAATCCATGCGCACGATCTGGCCGTTCTACGGCGCCTCGGTTGCCGTGCTCCTGCTGGTGACCTATGTCCCCGGCATCTCCCTCTGGCTGCCGAGGCTGTTCCATTGACCCGTCTGTCCTCCGCCACTCTTGCCTCGCTTCCGGCCGCCGTCAGGCGGCCGGGCTATGACCGCAGCAAGCTCAAGCCCGGCATCGTCCATCTCGGCCTCGGCGCCTTCACGCGCGCCCATCTATGCGAGTTCACCGACGACGCGCTGGAAGCCGAATTCGGCGCCTGGGGCATCATCGGCGCCAGCCTGCAGCGGCCCGACCAGCGCGACCGGCTGAAGCCGCAGGACGGGCTCTATACCTTCCTGAAGCGCGCCCCGGCCGGCCCTGAACTGCGCGTCATCGGTTCCGTGCTCGACGTGCTCGTCGCGCCCGAAAGCCCGCAGGCGCTGGTCGCCAGGCTCGCGGCACCCGAAACGAAGATCGTCTCGCTCACCGTCACCGAGAAGGGTTATTGCCACGATCCGGCGACCGGCAGGCTCAGGGCTGATCATCCCGACATCATCCACGACCTCGCCCATCCCGATGCGCCGCGCTCGGCCGTCGGCCTGATCGCCGCCGGCCTAGCTGCGCGCAAGGCCGCGGGCCTCGGCCCCTTCACCGCCCTCTGCTGCGACAACCTCCCTTCCAACGGCCATGTCCTGGCCGGTCTCATCAGAGACTTCGCCGCGCTCCGCGACGACAAGCTCGCCGCCTGGATCGAGGCCAATGGCGCCTTCCCCTCGACCATGGTCGACCGGATCGTGCCGGCGACCACCGAGGCCGATATCGCCGAGGTCGCTGGTCTGCTCGGCCTCGATGATGCCGCTCCGGTGATCGGCGAGCCCTTCCGGCAATGGGCGGTGGAGGACGTCTTCGCCGCCGGCCGGCCGCGCTGGCACGACGTCGGCGCGCAGATGGTCTCGGAGGTCGCGCCCTTCGAGTTCATGAAGCTGCGCATGCTCAACGGCGCGCATTCGAGCCTAGCTTATCTCGGCTACCTCGCCGGGCACGAGACGGTCGCGGCGGCGAGCGGCGATCCGGTCTTCGCCCGCTTCCTGCAAGGGCTCTGGAACGAGATCATCCCGACCGTGCCGGCCCCGCAGGGCGTCGACCTCAAGGCCTATGCCAACGACCTGCTCGCCCGCTTCCAGAATCCGGCGATCCGGCATCGCACCTGGCAGATCGCCATGGACGGCTCGCAGAAGCTGCCGCAGCGCCTGCTCGGCACCATCCGCGAGCGCCTGAAGGCCGGCGCGCCGATCGAGCATCTTGCCCTCGGGGTCGCCGCCTGGATGTCCTATGTCACCGGCACCGACGAGACGGGCGCCGCGATCGACGTGCGCGATCCTTTGGCGGCCGAATTCACGACCCGCGCCAAGACTGCCGGCCGCAATGCCGGGGCGCTGAGCGAGGCCCTGTTCGGCATCGGCGCAATCTTCGGTGACGACCTGCCGCGCGAGCAGCGCTTCACGCAAGCGGTGGCGGGTCATCTCGCCAGCCTGTTCCAGAAGGGCGCAAAGGCGACGGCAGCGGCGCTGGGTTGACGACATGCGTCATGCTCGGGCTTGACCCGAGCATTTCGGGCCGGAGGAAGCTCCTATCAGCACCTTCTCGTCCTGAGATTCTCGGGTCTGCGCTTCGCTCCGCCCGAGAATGACGCACCTCTGCCCCTTGATCCCCGCCCTACCCTGGCGCCAGATACAGGCGATGTTCGCCCTCATCGCGAAAGCCCTGACGACCAGCGCCCTCGCCGCCCTGCTGCTCCTGCCCTCAGGTGGAGCGAAGGCCCAGGCGCAGCCGGCCGCGACCTATGTCGTGCCGAACTACTGGGATCCGAACGTCCGGGTCGAGCGGCCCGATCTCGGCCCGCCGCGGGTGATCCGCTTCCTCACTGATGACGACTTCCCGCCGATGCATTTCGCCACGCCGGAAGGTGGCGTCACCGGCTTTTCGGTCGAGCTCGCGCGGGCGGTCTGCGAGAAGCTCGCCCTGAGCTGCACCATCCAGGCCCGCCGCTTCGACACCTTGCTGGATTCCCTGGCCGAGGGGCGCGGCGATGTGCTCGCCGCCGCCATCCCTGTCACGAGCGAGCTGCGCTCGCGCTTTACGGCGAGCCAGACCTATCATCGCTCACCCGCTCGCCTGTTGACGACACGCGGCAATGCCCGGGCCGACCTCGAGCTGGGCGGCCTGCGCGGCACGCGCGTCGCCGTGGTCTCAGGCACCGCGCATGAAGCCTTCCTCGAGCGCCTCGCCCCATTCATCCAGCGCCGGACCGCGCCGGACCTGCAAGCCGCGCTCGCTTTGCTGCGCAGCGGCGATGCCGAGTATGTTTTCGGGGACGGGGTCGCGCTGGCGCTGAGCATCGCCGGCCGCGGCGGCAGCGAATTCGCCTTCGCCGGCGGCCCCTATCTCGAAGCCCGCTATTTCGGCGAGGGCGTCGGCTTCCTGCTGCGCAAGGACGATCTCGCACTGAAGCGGGCGATCGACTACGCGCTGCAGGGTCTCTGGGACGACGGCACCTATGCCAGGCTGTTCATCCGGTTCTTCCCGGTCAGCCCGTTCTGACTATCATCCTTGGCGGGTTGGACCGGCTTGGCCAGGCGCCCTTCCTCAGCCTTGTAGAAATACTGCGAGGCGACGAGCCAGCCCTTGAGCGGGCGCAAGGGCGGGATGCAGGTCAGCAACACCAGCGGCAAGGTCGTGACCAGATGCACCCAGGTCGGCGGGCTGTAGCTCAGCTCCAGCCAGAGCGGGAAGGCGACCGCCGGCACGCAGACGAACATCATCACGAAGAACGCCGGGCCGTCAGCCGGATCGGCGAAGGAATAATCGAGCCCGCAAGCCTCGCAGCGCGGCTTCAGCGTCAGGAAGCCGTCGAAGAGCTGGCCTTCGCCGCAACGCGGGCAGCGGCCGCGCAGGCCGGTCTTGAGCGGAGACAGTGCCGGCCAATGCTGATGTGCCATGTCGTCCTCCTGACGGTGACGCACCATGATTGACTGCATTCACCAGAGATTGACCGCTACATAGCGCCAATATTGATTGCAGTCAATATCGGCACACATGCAACACTGTCGCAGGTCATTCGGCCAGCACAGGGCCGTTATGGCCCAGCGCCTATAGTGCGCGAGCACTCACCTCCGGCGCCTGTTCCAGCGCATGCGCCATGAAGGCGAGCGCATCGCCGAGCGCCTTGCGGCCGATCGGTCCACCCAGGCAGATGCGGGCCGCCTCCGGCGCCGGTCCCTTGGCGGCGAAGGCATCGCTGGCGACGATACCGATCCCGGTCGCCTGCATCTGCCCGACGAAGGCGGCGCGGGTCCAGGGCTGGGGCAGTTCCAGCCAGAGATTGAAGCTCAGCGGATCGGTGCGGTGGAGGCCCGCAGGCAGAATCTCGGCCGCGAGACGCTGCCGCGCCGCCGTCTCTGTCCTGATGAAGGCAAGCAGCGCGTCGGCGCTGCCATCCTCGATCCAGGCCGTCGCCAGCGCCGCGGTCAAAGGTGAAGCCATGATGCTGCTGGCGCGCAGGGCCGCAGCGAAAGGCCAGCCGGAACGGAGGTCCGGCACCACGACATAGGCGAGCCGCAAACCGGCGCCGAGGCATTTCGACAGGCCGGCAATGTGCCAGCTCAGCTCCGGAGCGAGCGCAGCAAAAGGCGCCGGCGCATCGGGCGGCACGAAGCCATAGGCATCGTCCTCGATGATCGCGACGCCATGGCGACGGGCGATTCCTGCGATCTCCTCGCGCCGCCGCTCCGGCATGGTGATCGTCGTCGGGTTCTGCAGGACGGGGTTGAGATAGAGCGCCTTCGGCTTCAGGCGCGCACAGGTCTCGGCGAACGCCTCGGGGTCGAGCCCGTCGCGATCCATCACAAGGCCAGTCAGGGGCAGGCCGAGCTGCGCGCAGATCGAGCGAATGCCGGGATAGGTCAGCGCCTCGCAGAGCACTGCGTCGCCCGGCCTGGCCAGGCTGCTCAGGATCGCCAGCAGCGCCGCATTCGCACCCGGTACGACGAAGAGCTGTTCAGGAGCCGGAGCAAGCCCGCGTCGCCCGAGCCAGAGCCCAGCCGCCGCCTTGTCGGCTGGTGAACCACCGAGCGGCTGATAGCGCAGCAGGCTGACCAGCCGCTCACCGACCTCGGCCATGCCTTGCCGCAACCGAGCGACCAGCGCGGGATCGTCGGGCTCCGGCGGCAAGGTCATCGAGAGGTCGACCAATTCCGGCGCGGACGCGCGCGATATCGAGCCCCTGTCCGGCGTCATGGCTTTCATAGGCACCGCCTTGACGAAGGTGCCCTGCCCCACCCGCGACTCGACCAGCCCGCGCCGCTGCGCTTCCACATAGCCGCGCGCCACCGTGGTGAAGTCGACGGCGAGTGCCTCGGCGAGCCGCCGCTGCGGCGGCAATCTCTCCCCCGCCGACAGCACCCCCGCGGCGATGTCGGCGGCGATCCGGTCGGCGATGGCGAGATAGCGCGGCTTGTCGCTCTGGGTCAGGTCAGGAAGCCAATCCATCGATGCGATCCGTGAAAGCGCAGCACTGAATGGATTGACTGTATATTGTTGCAAAGCCGCGCTGTCACTAGCGGCGAAGCGCTCCACTCAGCCGACGATCTCGCCGCGGAAGGCCCAGCGCGTCATCCGGCGCTCGACCAGCGCGCAGGCGGCGTACATCAGGATGCCCATGATCGCGATGGCGAAGAGGCCGGCGAAGGTCGTGGCGGAGTCGTTTCGGGCGCCAGCCGAGAGCATCAGGAAGCCGATACCGCGATTGCCGCCGACCGTCTCGGAGATCACCGAGCCGATGAAGGCGAGCGTCACCGCGACCTTCAGGCTGGCGAAGAGATAGGGCATGGCGCGGGGTACGCCGACCTTGGTCAGGATCTCCCACTGGCTGGCGCCGAGCGAGCGCATCACGTCGCGCATCTCCGGCTCGATCGTGGCGAGGCCCGTGGCGACGTTCACCACGATCGGGAAGAAGGAGATGACGAAGGCGGTGATGATCGCCGGCAGCGCGCCGACGCCGAGCCAGATCATCAGGATCGGCACGATCGCGACCTTGGGCACCGCGTTGAAGGCGATCAGCAGCGGGTAGAGCCCGGAATAGATGAAGGGCGAGGCGCCGACGGCGAGGCCGAGCAGCACGCCGAAACCGATCGCCAGCACGAAGCCGATCGCCGTCGTCCACAAGGTCTCCAGGCAGTATCTCAGCAGGATGTCCCAGCGCTGGACCATCACCTCGAAGATGCGCGTCGGCCGCGGCGCCAGGATCTCCGGTACGTCGAAGACGATGCAGGCGAGCTCCCAGATCAGCAGCAACCCAGCCATGGCGAGCCAAGGCATGGCGACGAGCAGAACCTGTCTCTGGCGGTCAGTCATGATCTTGGTCCTGCCGGGGCCGCATCACGCATGCTCCATATGGATGCGCTCGCGCAGGTCGTGGACGATGTCGACGAACTCGGCGGTGAAGGTCGTCTCCAGCGTGCGCGGCCGCGGCAGATCGATTTTGCTGATCTTGACGATCTTCCCGGGCCGCCGGCTCATCACGTAGACGGTGTCGGCGAGGTAGACCGCTTCGCGCAGATCATGCGTCACCAGCACGGCGGTGAAGCGCTTCTCCAGCCAGAGCGCCTGCATCACGCCCCAGAGTTCCTCGCGCGTGAAGGCGTCGAGCGCGCCGAAGGGCTCGTCGAGCATCAGGATCTCGGGCTCGTGCACCAGCGCCCGGCACAGGCTGGAGCGCTGCTGCATGCCGCCCGAGAGCTGCCAGGGGAACTTGTCACCGAAGCCGCTCAAGCCCACCGAAGCAAGCAGCGTCTCGACCCGCTCGATGTACTCGGCCTTGTTCGCCCGGAAGCGGCGCTTGTGCGGCTCGACCACTTCGAGCGGCAACAGGATGTTGTCGCGCGTCGTGCGCCAGGGCATCAGGGTCGGCGCCTGGAAGGCCATGCCGACGCCGCGGATCGGCCCCTTTACCGGCTTGCCGTGGACGCGGACCTCGCCGCCACTCGGCGGCAACAGCCCGGTGACCAGCTTCATCAGCGTGGACTTGCCGCAGCCGGATGGGCCGACCACGGCAATGAACTCGCCCTTGGCGATGTCGAGCGTCGCATCCTCCAGCGCCAGCATGCGCGAGGGGCCGCTGCCATAGGCGAGGCTGACCTTGCGCAATTCGACTAGGGGAGTTCCGGCCCGCACTCGCGAGCCCTCATCCTGAGGAGCGGCCGCAGGCCGCGTCTCGAAGGATGGTCCAGATGTCACGGGAGCCTCCTGAAGCATCCTTCGAGACGCCGCCCCTGCCGGGGCGGCTCCTCAGGATGAGGGCTGGAGTGGATAGCCACGTTGGTTACGGCGCGACCATGCGCTCCGACTTGGGCGGCAGGTATTTGTTCGAGAACACCTTGTCGGCCGCCGGTGCGGCCGGCAGGCCAAAGGCGTCGGCGACATCGACGACCGAGCGGGCGAAGCGCGCCGGGTCGACATCGCCCATGCCGTTCTCCTTCACATAGGGCGTCAGCACGTTCATCTTCAGCGACAAATCGAGGCGCTCGGCCTCCAGCTTCTCGTCGATCAGCGGATCGCGCTTCTTCACCGCGGCGAGACCGACCGCCGGATTGGCGGCGACCTCCTTCCAGGCCTTGGCGGTGGCGCGCAGGAAGCCTTTCACCACCTCCGGCTTCTCGGCGAAGGCCGGCGAGACGATGATGCCGTTGCCGTACACGTCCATCTTGTAGTCGGAGTAGTTGAAGGAGACGATGTCCTCCTGCTTCACGCCGCGCGCCTTCAGGTCGAGCACCGACGAGAAGAAATGGCCGCTGATGAAGTCGACCGTGCCCTGCACCATCGACTGCTCGCGCAATTGCGGCGTCAGGTTGACGTGATTGACGGTCTTGGCGTCGATGCCGACCTTCTTGGCGAAGGCCGGAAAGAGCCGGAACGAAGCGTCGAACACCGGCGCGCCCAGCTTCTTGCCGGCGAGATCGGCCGGCTTGCTGATCCCGGTCTTCTTCAGCGTATGGACGCCGAAAGGCGGGAAGTCATAGGCCATGAAGACGCAGAGAATCTCCTTGCCGACGTTCTTGGCGTTGTACTCGATCAGCGAGTTCACGTCGGAGAAGCCGATGTCATAGGCGCCGGTGGCGACACGCTGGACCGCACCGGCCGAGCCTTGGCCGGGATCCATGGTCACGTCGAGCCCTTCGGCCTTGTAGTAGCCCTTCTCCAGCGCCACCAGGAAAGGCGAGGTCGGCCCCTGGAACACCCAGTCGAGCGTGAATTTCACCGCGGTCTGAGCCTGCGCCGGCGACATCGCGCTCAAGCCCAGCACAGCCGCACCGGCAAGCGCAACGCGGCGGCTGACCGCCCATGCCAAACCCTCGCCGGCCCGCTGCGAGCCGGACATCCCCCACTTCACCTCACGAACCATCGAAGCCGACCCCTGCTTATGTTGTACGACGACGCTAGCGGGGGCCGGTTCGGAGTCAATCGATCGGCCGGGGTTGTCTGCCGCTTTTTTGAGCAAGCGTTTTCCATCTTGCCGGCAGATGGCCCCACGGATGTTGCGCCGCACTTGCATATCTGCGAAACCGCCCGCTCCCCTGCCCTATCTTGCGAGACTTGAAGCCAAAATGCCCGCTTTCGACCCCGCGCTCATCGAAGCCGCCCGCGTCTCGGCCGCCTGGCCGTTCGAGGAAGCCAAGAAGCTCGTGGCGCGGCTGCAGAAATCGGGCAAGCAGGAGGTGGTGTTCGAGACCGGCTACGGCCCGTCGGGCCTGCCGCATATCGGCACCTTCGGCGAGGTCGCGCGCACCTCGATGGTGCGCCACGCCTTTCAGGTGCTGACCGATGGCGCCATCCCGACCCGATTGATCGCCTTCTCGGACGACCTGGACGGCCTGCGCAAGGTGCCGGACAACGTGCCGAACAAGGAGCTGCTGGCGCAGCATCTCGGCAAGCCGCTGACCGAAGTGCCCGATCCGTTCGGCACGCATGACTCGTTCGGCCGGCACAACAATGCCCGGCTCTGCGCCTTCCTCGATCAGTTCGGCTTCGACTACGAGTTCAAGTCCTCGACCGACGCCTATCGCGCCGGCGAGTTCGACGCGACCCTGCTCAAGATGCTGGCCCGTTTCGACAAGGTCATGTCGATCATGCTGGCGACCCTGCGCGAGGAGCGCGCCGCGACCTATTCGCCCTTCCTGCCGATCCATCCGAAGACCCGGATCGTCATGCAGGTGCCGATCGAGGCGCGCGACGTCGAGGCCGGCACCATCACCTGGACCGATCCGCAGAGCGGCGAGCGCTTCACCACGCCGGTCACCGGCGGCCATGCCAAGCTGCAATGGAAGCCCGACTGGGCGATGCGCTGGGTCGCGCTCGGCGTCGACTACGAGATGGCCGGCAAGGACCTGATCGACTCGGTCAAGGTCTCCTCGCAGATCGCCCGCGCCATCGACGGCACGCCGCCGGAGGGCTTCAACTACGAGCTCTTCCTCGACGAACAGGGCCAGAAGATCTCGAAGTCGAAGGGCAACGGCCTGACCATCGAGGACTGGCTGAGCTACGGCCCGCCGGAGAGCCTGGCGCTGTTCATGTATGCGCGTCCGCGCGAGGCCAAGAAGCTGCATTTCGACGTGATCCCACGCGCGGTCGATGACTACCTGCAGTTCCTCGGCGGCTATGACCGGCAGGACTGGAAGAACCGGCTCGGCAACCCGGTCTGGCACATCCATGCCGGCACGCCGCCGCAGCCGGAGGTGATCGCCACCGGCGAGGGCGACAATGCGGTGCGCACGCAGATCTCGTTCTCGCTGCTGATGAACCTCGTCGCGGTCGCGAACTCCGAGGACAAGGCCGTGCTCTGGGGCTTCCTGCAGCGCTACGCGCCCGGCATCTCGCCGCAGACGCATCCGCGGCTCGATGCGCTCGTCGGCTATGCGCTCGCTTACTTCAGAGACTTCGTGAAGCCGGCCAAGCACTACCGCCCGGCCGACGAGACCGAGCGCGCAGCCTTCACCGCGCTCGACGCCGCCCTTGCTGCCCTGCCAGCAGATGCGAGCGCCGAAGCCGTGCAGGATGCGGCACTCGACGTCGCGCGCGCCATTCCGCGCTATCAGAACCTCACTGCCAAGAACGCCACGCCCGAGCGGCCGGGCGTCTCCGGCGACTGGTGGAAGGCGATCTACCAGGTGATGTTTGGCGAGGATCAGGGCCCACGCTTCGGCTCCTTTGCCGCGATCTACGGACTCGACAACACCCGCAAGCTGATCGCCAAGGCGCTCGATGGTGGCCTGATCCGCGAGCACGAGGCCTTCCTGGCGGCGCGCCAGCCGCTCAGCGCATGAGTGCAGCGGCGGCTGAGGCGGTCGAGAAGGCCATCGCCAGCCGCCGCGCCGTGCGCGCCTTCCTGCCCAATCCCGTCGATCCCGCTTTGGTGCGCCGCCTGATCGAGCTGGCAGCGCAGGCCCCGAGCGGCACCAACATGCAGCCCTGGCGGCTGCGCGTGCTCGGCCCCAGGACCCGCGTCAGGCTTGAAACCGCGCTGATCGCCGCGCTCGATGATCCCTCCCCGCGCGAGGAGGAGTATCGCTACTACCCCACGACGTTCCGCGAGCCCTATCTCTCGCGCCGCCGCAAGGTCGGCTGGGACCTTTACGGCCTGCTCGGCGTCGCCAAGGGCGACCACGCCGGCATGCGCCGCCAGACCGAGGCAAACCTGCGCTTCTTCGGCGCGCCGGTCGCGCTGATGTTGACGGTGGACCGCGATCTCGAAATCGGTTCCTGGCTCGATCTCGGCGCCTTCGTCCAGACCCTGCTGATCGCGGCACAGGGCCATGGCCTCGAGTCCTGCCCGCAGGCGATCTTCGCCCGCTTCCATCAGGTCGTCCGGCGCGAGCTCGGTATTCCCGAGAGCGAAGTGGTCGTCTGCGGCATCGCACTCGGCAAGGCCGATCCGGATGCACCGGCCAACCGGCTCGTGCCGGAGCGCGAGCCGGTCGAGGGCTTCACCAGCTGGCTGGATTAGCCCGAGGTCACTCGGTTCAGAGCAGGAAGTCGGAAGCCGTCAGGTTGATCTCTCCGGCGAGCTCGATCTCGAAATCGGCCACGCGATCGCCATTCATATCGGCCGTGACCAAGGTATTACCGTCGGCGATGTCGTAGCGCACCTCGCCGGCGCCGCCGCTGAAGCCGTCCGTGCCGATGAAGACGAAATCCTGAAAATCGGGTGTTACGGTATCGGCATCCACCGGCAGGCTGATGTCGTCGGCGCCTTGCGTGAAATCGTAGATGACGTCGCGCGTGGCAGCTCCGGGTAGGCTCTCGCTTTCGGTCCAGTAGACGAAGACGTCCCGGCCCACGCCGCCATGGAGGAAATCCTTCCCGGCATCGCCCCAGAGCTCGTCCGTGTAATCGAAATTGGCGGTGTCGTCGCCGCCGCCATAGATCGTGTCCGTGCCGTTGCCGCCGCGAAGGAAATCGGCGCCGTTGCCGCCCTGGATCGTATCGTTCCCGTCGCCGCCAATGAGGATGTCGCGTTCCTCGCTGCCGGAGAGCAAGTCGTTGCCAGCTTCGCCATAGGCGATGCCACCACCGATCACCACGTCGTTCCCGTTGCCGGCATAGATCAGGTCGTACTGGCCGCCGCCGTCGATGAGGTCGTTGCCGTCGCCGCCATAAAGCTGGTCGACGCCTTCGCCGCCATAGAGACGGTCATTGCCGCCGCCGCCATGAATGACGTCGAAACCATCGCCACCGGACAGCATGTCGGCGAGCGTGCTGCCGGTCATATGGTCGTCGCCACCTCTGCCATAGGCGGTCCAACCGGTCGTGCCGGTCTCGGCCACCCAGGTATCGTCGCCCTCGGTGCCATCCCAACGGTTCTGCAGAACGTTCAGGCTCATGCCTCAAGTCTCCTTGACAGCTGGCCCACCCGCTTTCGATCTCCCCGCCGACAGGGTCGGTGTGGGTTACGACATCATGATGGCAGAAGAGCGCGGCCGGGGAATTCCCCGACCGCGCTCGCAAATTCTGCCGGCGCGCCTGCCGGCTATGGAACCGATTGTCGGCTTCAGCCTGCCACGGCGGTGTACTCGGTCTCGACCGAGGAATCGTGGAGATGGTGGTCGTAGCCGTAGATGTGGATCGAGATCGCGTCGCCTACGCCGCGGTTCTGCATGCGATGGATGTTCGGCCCCGTCGGCAGCATGCAGGCGACATAACCGGCCTGGCGCTCATATTCCTGCGTCGCCACTGCACGGCTGGCATCGATGGCGCGATACCAGGTTTCCGTCAGGGCGCCCGTGACCATGCCGAAGCAGCACGAGCAGTGATGATCATGGATGCAGGTCGTGGAACCTTCGCCCCAGACCATCGCCCAGACGCTGACGGCCTCGTTGCCGGCAAGCAGGTTGCGGGCATAGCTGCCTTGCTTGCGCAGCAGCGGGAGGGCCTGGATCAGGTCGGGAACAGCGACCAGCTCGTTGAGGACGGCGCGGGCCGCGGCGAGATAATCGCGCGAGCAGGTGCCCTCATGGGTCCGCAGGGCATTCAGCACCGTGCCGCTCCGCTCCTCGCCGAGAAAGCCCTGCATGTCCCTGATCTCCCGCCGCATCGAATGACAAGGGAATGATAGGCCGGGTCCGGTGGGAATGGTTTGCGATCCGTCGCTGCAAATGGCATAAAATTAGAAACTGATACCAATTTTTATCGATATATGAGAAATAGATTTCTATTCGCGTATAGCGAGTGATATTTCATTCCGAATGAGGCCCGCAGCCATGGCCAAGCTCGACGCCTTCGATCTGCGCATTCTCGCGCTGTTGCAGCAGGATGCCAGCAAGCCGCTGGCGGAGATCGCCGAGGCGGTCGGGCTGTCGCCGACGCCGTGCTGGCGGCGCATCCAGAAGCTGGAAGAGGCAGGCCATATCAGGCGGCGCGTCGCCTTGCTCGATCGCACCAAGCTGAAGGCCGGCGTCACCGTCTTCATCGCGGTCAAGACGGCGCATCATTCGATGGACTGGCTGGAGCGCTTCCACGCCGCCGTGCAGGACCTGCCCGAGATCGTCGACTTCTACCGGATGAGCGGCGAGATCGACTACCTACTCAAGGCCTATGTCTCCGACATCACCGCCTATGACGCGCTCTACAAGAAGCTGATCTCGCGCATCGAGCTCAACGACGTCACCTCCATGTTCGCCATGGAGGAGCTCAAATCGACCACGGCGATCCCGCTCGGCTTCGCCGCCGAAGGATAATGGCGCGGCTCAGCTGAAGCCTTTGCCCTCGGCCGCGAGCTTGCGCAGCAGCGGCGCCGGTTCCAGCGAGGCGTCGCCGCTCTCGGCCGCCTGCTGCTCCAGCCGCTTGACGATCATCCCCAGTCCGACGCTCTCGGCCCAGTGCATCGGCCCGCCGCGCCAGGCCGGCCAGTTGTAGCCGTTGAGCCAGACCGTATCGATATCGCTCGCGCGCGTGGCGATGCCCTCGTCGAGGATGCGTGCGCCCTCGTTGACCATCGGGTCGAGCAGACGCGCCAGGATCTCCTCAGCCGTGAAGCTGCGCCGCGTCACACCCTTGCTGGCGGAGACCTCGGCGATCAGCGCCTCGACCTCGGGATCGCGCTCACCGGCCCGGGCGCCTTCCGGATAGCGGTAATAGCCGCGCCCGGTCTTCTGGCCGAACCAGCCGCGCTCGCAGATCGCATCCGCCACTGCCGCGCTCTTGCCGCGCGCCTTGCGGCTGCGCCAGCTGATGTCGTTGCCGGCGAGATCAGACATGGCGAAGGGCCCCATCTTGAAGCCGAAGCCGGTCAGCGCCGCATCGACCTCATGCGGCAGCGCGCCGGCGACGAGCAGGCGTTCGGCGGCGCGGGTGCGCGCTTCCAGCAGGCGGTTGCCGACGAAGCCGAAGCAATTGCCGACCACGACCGGCACCTTGCCGAGTTTACGGCCAAGGCTGATCGCGGTGGCGATCACATCGTTCGCGACGCCGGCCGGCCGGACGATCTCCAGCAGCTTCATCACATTGGCCGGGCTGAAGAAGTGCATGCCGAGCACATCGGCCGGCCGGCTCGTCACGGCCGCGATCTCGGCGAGGTCGAGATAGGAGGTGTTGCTGGCGAGGATCGCGCCGGGCTTGGCGATTGTGTCGAGTGCTCCGAAGATCTCGCGCTTGACGCCCATCTCCTCGAAGGCGGCCTCGATCACGATGTCGGCCTCGGCGGCGGCGGCAAGCCCGACCGCCGGCGTGATCAGCGCCATGCGCTGCTCGCGCACCGCCTCGGTCATCGAGCCGCGCTTGACCGAGAAGCCATAGGTGTCGCGCACCCGGGCATGGCCCTTGTCGACCTGCTCCTGCGTGGTCTCGATCAACGTCACCGGGATGCCGGCATTGGCGAAGCACATCGCGATGCCACCGCCCATGGTGCCGGCGCCGATCACCGCGGCACGCGCGATCGGGCGCGGCTTCACGCTCTCGTCGATGCCGGGCACCTTCGCCGCCTCGCGCTCGGCGAAGAAGACATAGCGCAGCGCCTTGGAGCGCTCGTCGCCGAGGAGCTTCAGGAACAGCGTCCGCTCGGTCGCGAGCCCGTCCGCCAGCGGCAGCGTCAACGCCGCGCGCACCGCCTCGACCAGCGCCGCGACATTCGGCATCTCGCCGGATTTCGCCAGCGCATCCTTGGCCAGCGCCTCGAAGGCCTCACGCTCGGTGGCCGTCAGCTTGTCGCTGCGCGCGCTGGTCTTCACCGGTGCGCCCTTGCCCGCCAGTTCCTGCGCCAACGCAATCGCAGCCGCGGTGGCATCGCTGTCGACGAGCTTGTCGACCAGCCCGAGCGCCAGAGCCTTCTGGGCCGGGATCGGCTCGCCCGAGAGCATCATCGGGAAGGCGGCAGTGGCTCCGATCAGCCGCGGCAGGCGCTGCGTGCCACCGGCTCCCGGGATCAGGCCGAGCTTGATCTCCGGCAGGCCGAGCTTGGCCGCCGGGCTGGCCACGCGGCCGTGGCAGGCGAGCGCAACCTCGAGCCCGCCGCCCAGTGCGACACCCTCGATCGCCGCGACGACCGGTTTCGGCGCATTCTCGATCGCCGCCAGCAGGTCAGGCAGGATCGGCGGCGGCGGGGGCTTGCCGAACTCGCTGATATCGGCGCCGGCGATGAAGGCACGGCCCTTTGCGGCGATGACCAGCGCTGTCACGGCCGGATCGGCCATCGCCTTCGCCAGCGCATCATTGAGATCGGCCCGGAGCGCGGCCGAGAGCGCATTCACCGGCGGGTTGTCGAGCGTCGCGATGGCGATCTCGCCCTGGCGGGTCAATGTGACGGTAGGCATGCGATCTCCACCCTGTCCTGCCGGCGGCGCGATCGCGCCGCTCAATTAGTTGAAACTTAAAATAATGACGGAGACCCCGCAACGCCTGAGCCTAAGGGCTTCCTTGACCGGCGCAAGCGGCTCCCCCATCGTCTGCCGCCCGCTCCCGGCGGGAAGGACATTTGAGAAAGCTTGCATGACCGAGACCGTTCTGAGCGAGACCCCGGCCGAGGGCGTCAGGCAGATCACCATGAACCGGCCCGACCGGCGCAATGCGCTCGACCGCGCCACCTATCAGGGGCTGATCGACGCACTCGCCGCCGCTGATGCCGACGCCTCGGTCCGGGCCGTCGTGCTCACCGGTGCCGGTGGCTGCTTCACCAGCGGCAACGACATCAAGGACTTCGCCGCAGCGGCCGCGACCGGCGTCGGCGCCGAGATCGCCATCGACTTCCTGACCGCGATCTCGACGGCCAAGAAGCCGATCGTCGCGGCGGCGGAGGGCTTCGCGGTCGGCATCGGCACCACCATGCTGCTGCATTGCGACCTCGCCTTCGCCGGGCGTGGCGCCAGCTTCCGCATGCCCTTCGTCAGCCTCGGCCTCTGCCCGGAGGGTGGCTCGAGCTATCTCCTGCCGCTGATCGCCGGCAGCAAGCGCGCCGCCGAACTCTTGATGCTGGGCGAGGCCTTCGGCCCCGAGGTCGCTCAGGAAGCCGGGCTGATCAACGGCGTCACCGACGAAGGCGACGCACTCGCAGCTGCGCTGGAGAAGGCCAGGGCGCTGGCAGCCTTGCCGCCGCAATCGGTCGCACTGACCAAGTCGCTGCTCAAGCGCGGCAGCGCCGCTGCCGTGGCAGAGACGATCATGACCGAGGCGCGCCATTTCGGCGAGCGGCTGAAATCGGCCGAGGCGCAGGCCGCCTTCATGGCCTTCCTGACCAAGCGCTGACGGCGCGCGACGCCGGCGCCCGTCCGTCGCGCCGTTGTCGCGGGAATCGCGGAACGTCCTGCTCCTCGTCGCGTTGACGCACGTCAGCGATCGCAAGGAGCAGGATGTGAAGCTGAAGGTCGTCGCCACTCTGGTCTATCGCTTCGACCACGAAACCCCGGTGATCGTCGCGATCGAGCCGGCGCGATCCTCGGACCAGACGATCATCTCGGATCGCCTCCTGGTCGACCAGGGTGCCAAACTGATCCGTGACCTCGACGCCGAAACCGGCGCACGCCGTTTCCGGGCCGTGCTCTCGGGTCAGGTCTCGATCCAGTATCAGGGTACGGTCGACAATGGCACGCGCCACATCCTGCATGCCGATGCACGCCAGCATGCCTGGGCCGAACTGCCGGCCGAGGTGCTGCCCTACCTGCTGCCGAGCCGCTTCTGCCCCTCCGACAATCTGATGCGCTTCGCCCAACGCGAATTCAGCGACATCGAGGCGGGCGGCGCCAAGGTGCTCGCCGTCGTCGACTGGCTGCAGGAGCATGTCGATTACGTGCACGGCGTCAGCAATGCGCAGACCACGGCCGAGCAGACCTTCATCGACCGTGCCGGCGTCTGCCGCGACTTCAGCCATCTCGCCATTGCGCTCTGCCGGGCGCTCAACCTGCCGGCTCGCGCCGTCAGCGTCTATGCAGCCGAGCTCGACCCGCCGGATTTCCACGCCGTCTTCGAGGTCTATCTCGACGGACAGTGGTGGCTGGTCGATCCGACGCGGCTGGCCCCGGTCGAAGGCATGGTCCGCATCGCGGCAGGACGCGACGCGGCCGACATAGCCTTCCTGACCAGCGGGAATTTCTGCCAGTGCCTGAACCAGTGGGTCGAAGTCACCGAGATCGGCGATAGCGAGCCTGCGCGGGCGGCCTGACCCGGCGCGGGGCGAACTGCTCAGCCGCGGCAATCAATCATCGTCGTCATCGTCACGACGGCGCCTGCGTCGCCGCCAGCGATAGTAATCGTCATCGCGCCAGCGCCGCCGGTAGCCATCGTCGTCATAGCGGCGGCGATACCAGCGACGGCGCCGGCGATCGTCATCGTCGTCATCATCATCGGCCCGCACCGCTGTCGCGGTCAGCGCCGAACCCGCGATTGCCATGGGCAGCGCAAACAGCGCCAGCCGCAGCAGAGTTCGTCGTCCTTGGTCGGTCTCGCTCATTATCATCTCCCTCGTACCGGCCCTGCTCCATCGCAGCGGGGCAACTTGGCGGATTTGGGAAAAACGAGTGGCGAGCGGCCTTATTCCCGAGGGAGCACGATTTTTTTCGCAAGGGAGCTCAGGCGGGACGCGCCGTGACCAGCCTCCGCGCCCTGAGAAGGCTGCGCGCCAGCGCGGCCAGGAACAGCACCGCCTGCACCACGACGATGCAGGGTCCTGTCGCGACGTCCAGATGGAAGCTCAGGATCGTGCCTGCGACGCTCGACGTCACCGCCGCCGCGACTGCGACCAGCAGCATCAGGTCGAAACGGCGCGTCGTCAGGAAGCCAATCGCGCCGGGCGCGATCAGCATGGCGACGACCAGGATGATGCCGACCGCCTTGAGCGCCGCGACGATGGTCAGCGCCAGCATGGCGAGCAGGCCGAAATGCAGTGCCCTGACCGGCAGTCCGATCGCGCGCGCATGCGCCGGGTCGAAGGCGTGCAGCAGGAAGTCACGCCGCTTCGCCAACATGATGCCGGCGACCGGCAGGGCGATCAGCGCCGTCTCGGCGATATCGCCCCAGGTCACGCCGAGCATGTTGCCGAACAGGATATGCAGCAGGTGCTGGTCGCTATCGACCTTGACGAAGAGCACGAGGCCGAGCGCGAACATGCCGGAAAAGACGATGCCCATCACCGTGTCCTCCTTCACCCGGCTGTTCTCCTTGAGATAGCCGATGCCGAAGGCGCAGGTCAGGCCCGCTGCGAAGGCGCCGATGGCGAGCGGCAGGCTGGCGATATGGGCCAGCACGATGCCGGGCAGCACCGCATGCGAGACCGCATCGCCCATCAGCGACCAGCCCTTGAGCACGAGGAAGCAGGACAGCACGGCACAGACGAGTCCGACCATCACCGCGACGGCAAGGCCGCGCAGCATGAACTCGTGGGCGAAGGGCGCGAGCAGCCAGTCCTGGATCAGGCTCATGCCGCTACTCCCGTGCTAGCCGCCCGGCGCGCGCCGAGGCGGCCATGCTTTGGCGCGAACAGGAAGGCCGCGAGGAACAGCAGCGTCTGGAACACGACGATCAGCCCGCCGGTCGAGCCGTCGAGGAAATAGCTGGCATAGGCGCCGACCGCCGAGGTGACGACACCCATCGTCACCGCGATCGCAATCAGCCGGCCGAAGCGGTCTGTCAGCAGATAGGCGGTCGCGCCGGGGGTCACCACCATGGCGATGACGAGGCAGGCGCCAACCGTCTGCAGCGCCGCGACCGTGCAGGCCGAGAGCAGCACGAAGAACAGGATCTTCAATCGCGTCGGCGAGAGGCCGACGGCGCGCGCCTGGTTCTCGTCGAAGAAGACCAGCATCAGATCCTTCCAGCGCAGCAGCAGGATGGCGAGCGAGACGAAAGCGATGATCGCGACCTGCACGACGTCCTCGTCGGAGATGCCGAGGATATTGCCGAGCACGATCGACTGGACGTTGACCGAGGTCGGGTTGATCGAGACGATCATCAGGCCGACCGCGAAGAAGCTGGTGAAGACGATGCCGATGACGGCATCCTCGCGCAGTTGCGTGCGCACCCTGACCAGCGCCATGGCGAGCGCCGCCAGCAGGCCGGAGAAGAAGGCGCCGGCGGCATAGGGAACCTTCAGGAGATAGGCGAGCGCGACGCCGGGCACGATCGCATGCGCCAGTGCATCGCCCATCAGCGACCAGCCCTTCAGCATTAGGTAGCAGGACAGGAAGGCGCAGACGCCGCCGACCAGGGCCGAGACCCAGATCGCCTTGACCATGTACTGGTAGCCGAAGGGTTCGAGCAGGAGCTCCATCACGGCTGCCCATCCTTCCTGCCGGCGGCAGGCTTCTCATGGTCGCGATCGCCATAGAAGACGAGCGGACGCTCATCATCGGTGATCACGGTGACGCGCCGGTCGTCGGCATCGGCATGCAGGCTCGCCCCTTCCAGGCGGAAATGCCGGAGCGCGCCGCCGAAGGCCCGCTGCAGATTATCCTGGGTGAAGGTCGTCTCGGTCGGCCCCGCGGCGAGCACGGTCTTGTTGACGATCACGACCTGATCGCAGAAATCCGGGATCGAGCCGAGATTATGGGTCGAGACCAGCATCAGCCGTCCCTCGGCCCGCAGCTCCCGCATCAGCTGGACGATCTGGTCCTCGGTCTTGACGTCGACACCGGTGAAAGGCTCGTCGAGCAGGATCACCTGCCCGCCCTGCGCCAGCGCGCGCGCCAGGAAGACGCGCTTGCGCTGCCCGCCGGAGAGCTCGCCGATCTGGCGGCGGCGGAACTCCAGCATGTTGACCCGATCGAGCGCCTGCTCGGCCGCCTCGCGATCTGCCTTTCGTGGCAGGCGCATGAAGCCCATATGGCCGTAGCGCCCCATCATCACGACGTCGTCGACCAGCACCGGGAAGGTCCAATCGACCTCCTCGGCCTGCGGCACATAGGCAACGAGGCCGCGCTTCAGCGCCGCGCGCACCTCCATGCCGGCGATGCTGACCAGCCCTTGCGCCGGCTTCAGGAAGCCCATCAGCGTCTTGAAGATCGTCGACTTGCCCGAGCCGTTGATGCCGACCAGCGCGCAGATCGTGCCGGGGCCGAGCGCAAAGGAAGCATCGTTCACGGCAGTGACGCCATTGGCGTAACGGACGGTGACGCCGCTGACCACGATCGACGGCGTGGGCCCCTGCCCCGGCCGGATCTCGGCGCTCTGCAGGTTCACTGGCCGAACCCCTTCGCGATCGTGTCGACGGTGACCTCGAGCAGCTTGAGATAGGTCGGCACTGCGCCGCGCGCGTCGGAGAGCGAATCGACATAGAGCACGCCGCCATATTTGGCGCCGGTCTCGCGCGCGACCTGCCTGGCGGCGCGGTCCGAGATCGTGCTCTCGCTGAACACGGCCGGGAGCTTGTTCTTGCGGACGAGGTCGATCAGCCGGCGCACCTGCTGCGGCGTGCCCTGCTCGTCGGCGTTGATCGGCCAGAGATAGGCTTCGCGCCAGCCATAGTCGCGGGTGAGATAGCTGAAGGCGCCCTCGCTGGAGACGAGCCAGCGCTTCTCGGCCGGCACCTTGTCGAGGCGGGCGCGCAGAGGCGCATCCATCGCCTTGATCTGCGCGGAGTAGTCGGCGGCGTTCTTGGCATAGATCGCGGCATTGGCCGAATCGGCCTCCGACAGCGCCTTGCGGATGTTCTCGACATAGATCAGCGCGCTCGTCGTCGACATCCAGGCATGCGGATTGGGCTTACCCTCATAAGGTCCATCCTTGATGCCCATCGGCTCGATGCCGGCGGTTACCACCGCGCTCCGGACGTTCTTCACATTGTCGAAGAACTTCTCGAACCAGCGCTCGAGATTCATGCCGTTCCAGAGCACGAGATCGGCCGATTGCGCCTTCACCACGTCGAGCGGGGTCGGCTGGTAATCGTGGATCTCGGCGCCCGGCTTGGTGATGGATTCGACGATCGCGGCCGTGCCGGCGACGTTCTGGGCGATGTCCTGGATCACCGTGAAGGTGGTGACGACACGCAGCGGCTTGCCCGGCGCGGCCTGCGCCAGGGCGCTCCCGGCAGAAGCGGCAAGGCCAAGCGCCAGCGTCGTGGCGGCAGCGAGGCCAAGGAAACAGCGGCGCGCGAACATGGTCTCTCCAATAGCGAAACGGGGGATGAGGTAACGCTATTGCAAACCACTTGCATCTGTCAACGCTTCTGCAAACGATTTGCGATAATCAGGCTTTTGCAAATGCCTCTCAGGGTTGCTACCTCTCGCGCATGAAGGGAATCGACCAGCGCGTGACGGAGTTCGAGCTCCAGCTCCGCAAGGCGGGACTGCGCATGACGCAGCAGCGCCGGCTGATCCTGCGGGTCCTGGCCGAGGCCGACGACCATCCCGACGCGAAGGGCATCTTCACCCGCGCCTTCGTGCACGACCCGACGCTGTCGCTCTCGACCGTCTACCGGACGATGAAGCTCTTGGAGACGCAGGGCGCGATCGAGCGCCACGCCTTCGAGGACGGCGTCTCGCGCTATGAGCACGCCGACCAGCAGCACCATGACCATCTGATCGATGTCGAGACCGGCCAGGTCGTGGAGTTCTCCTCGCCCGAGATCGAGGCGCTCCAGGCCAAGATCGCAGCCGAACTCGGCTACGAGATCGTTCGCCACAAGCTCGAACTCTATGGCAGGAAGCTCGGCCGGAAAGGCCGTCGCAAACCCGGCGAAGGCTGAAGCCGGCTTTTGGCGGCAATGAGTTTACTGAATCTCAATCGCCAGCTTCGATAGCTCACGCAACGGCAACTTGCCTTTCGGAAGCGTGCGTCGGCTTTGAGTGATCGTTTCGAAGTGCCAGCCGCCATTCGCGCGCGGCCAGGCGCCAGCCTCGATACCAAGCTCGTTCTGGGCTGCATGGTCCTGCTCGCGCTCTCGCTTGCACTGGCACTCGGCCTGATCACCATCCTCGGCAATGACTATGCCCGCGCCAGCCGCAATCTCGAGGCTCTCACGGTCTACCGGAAAGTTCTGACCGCAGCGAACCGCCTCTCGGCCGAACGCGGCCCGATGAACAGCGTGCTCGGCGAGGAACCTGCAGCGGACAGCCCTGCCGCGCGCAAGCTCGCCGAATTCCGCGCATTGAGCGATCAGGCCCTGGCCGAGATCACACCCGATGACGGCAGTGAGATCACCCGGCATCTCGTCGCCCGCGACAAGCTGGGCAACGTCCACGCCAGCCTCGTCACGGCAAGACGCGCGGCGGATCGGCTGAGCGCATTGCCGCTGGCCCAGCGGGACACGATCGAGATCCGCAGCGTCATCGCCGGCATGTTCGGGGTCGTCGAGACGATGCGACCGGTGGTGGTCGCTGCGATGGCCGAGCTGACGGAGCACGACAGCTCGCTGGCAGGGCACGCCCTGACCGGGCTGATGCTTGGCGACCTGCGCGAATATGCGGGGCGGCTCGGATCCTTCCTCGCCCCGTCGATCGCTGCGCGCGAACCGCTCTCCGCAATGGCTTACGACGAGCTCATCCTGACCCATGGGCGTGTCCTGCAGATCTGGCAATCGCTGGAACAGCAGCTTGCCCTGCACGCCGACGCGCCCGAACTGGTCGCCGCCGTCGACGAGGCGAGAACCCGCTACTTCCGCGACGGGCTCGACCTCATCGCGCGGCTGAGTGCCGAGGGAAAGACGGGCTACTATTCGGTCACCACCGAACAGATGACCTTGCAGTACGTTCCGACGATGGCGCCGCTGGAACGCCTGCGCGAGAGCTTCCTCGACGACATGCTGGCGCACGCGCAGGCAACCCGCGCGAGCAGCATTCATTGGCTTCAGCTCGTCGCTGCCTTCACCATCCTGATCGTCCTCACCAATCTGCTCCTGCTCGAGCTGGCGCGCCGGCGCATCTTCCGCCCGCTGCTGCAGGCCCGCAATCACATCGTGGCACTCGCCGAGGAACGCAATCTCGACCGGCCGACGCGCGTCAGCAGGCATGGCGGCGAGATTCACGAGCTGTTCGCGGCACTCGAATCCCTGCGCCTCAAGCTACGCGAGCGCCTGCGTCTCACCGAACGCCTGAAGGTACAGGCCGAGACCGACGCGCTGACCGGCCTGCTGAACCGCCATACCTTCGATCGCCTCGGTCAGGACGATTCCGGCTTCGCCGACCTGCCCATCGAAACCGGCCTGATCCTGATGGACATCGATCGCTTCAAGCTGATCAACGACACCCATGGCCATATCGCCGGGGATCACGTCCTGCGGGCCACGGCGGGGCTGGTGGCGGAAATGGTTCGCAAGAACGACCTCGTCATGCGCTATGGCGGCGAGGAGTTCGCCATCGTCCTGCCGAGCACCTCCCTGCGCACGCTGACGCGGATCGCGGAAACGCTGCGCACGGCGATCGCCGAGCAGGCGATCATGCTCGACGACGGGACCGAGTTGCTCGTCACCGCCAGCTTCGGCGTGGCGACCGGCCGACGCGATGGCCTCGGCTGGAAAATGTTGATCGAAGCAGCCGACCAGGCGCTCTACACGGCCAAGGCCGAGGGCCGGAACCGGGTCGGTATCGCCGGCGAGCGCATGCTCGCCGGTAAGGTTGCAGCCGATCGGATCAGGGCGGCCTGAGGCCGCCCCAGCCTCAGCCCGCCTTGCGCTTGTTCTGGCGGTTGGCGATCAGGTCGTCGACGACGGCCGGATCGGCCAGGGTCGAGGTGTCGCCGAGCGCGCCGTACTCGTCCTCGGCGATCTTGCGCAGGATACGGCGCATGATCTTGCCGGAACGGGTCTTGGGCAGGCCGGGCGCGAACTGGATCAGGTCCGGCGAGGCGATCGGGCCGATCTCGTTGCGGACATAGGACACCAGTTCCTTCTTCAGGTCGGCTGAGGGCTTCTCGCCCGCCATCAGCGTGACATAGGCGTAGATTCCCTGCCCCTTGATGTCGTGCGGATAGCCGACGACCGCCGCCTCCGACACCTGCGGATGCGCGACCAGCGCCGACTCGACCTCGGCCGTGCCCATGCGGTGGCCGGAGACGTTGATCACGTCGTCGACGCGGCCGGTGATCCAGTAATAGCCGTCGGCATCGCGCCGGCAGCCGTCGCCGGTGAAATACTTGTTCGGATAGGTCGCGAAATAGGTCTCCTCGAAGCGCTTATGGTCGCCATAGACCGTGCGCATCTGGCCGGGCCAGCTCTCGGCGATGACGAGATTGCCCTCGGCCGCGCCCTCCAGCACCTTGCCCTCGGCATCGACCAGCTCCGGCTTGATGCCGAAGAAGGGGCGCGTCGCCGAGCCGGGCTTCAGCTTGGTCGCGCCCGGCAGCGGCGAGATCAGGATGCCGCCGGTCTCGGTCTGCCACCAGGTGTCGACGATCGGGCAGCGGCGCTCGCCGACGACGCGGTGATACCACTCCCAGGCCTCGGGATTGATCGGCTCGCCGACCGAGCCGAGCAGGCGCAGCGACTTGCGCTTGGTCTTCTTCACCGGCTCCTCGCCGGCGCCCATCAGCGAGCGGATCGCAGTCGGGGCGGTGTAGAAGATGTTGACCTTGTGCTTGTCGATGACCTCCCAGAAGCGGGAGATCGTCGGATAGGTCGGGATACCCTCGAACATCAGCGTCGTCGCGCCGTTGGCGAGCGGGCCGTAGAGGATGTAGCTGTGGCCGGTGACCCAGCCGACATCGGCCGTGCACCAGTAGATGTCGCCGTCATGGTAGTCGAAGACGTATTGATGCGTCATCGCGGTGTAGACGAGATAGCCGGCGGTCGTGTGCAGCACGCCCTTCGGCTTGCCGGTCGAGCCCGAGGTATAGAGCAGGAACAGCGGATCCTCGGCCTTGACCTCGACGGGCGGGCAATGGCCGGAAACCTTGGCGATCTCGTCATGATACCAGACGTCGCGGCCGTCCTTCATGGTGACGTTGCCGCCGGTGCGCTTGACCACGATCACCGTCGCGATGCCGCCCTTCACCTTGTCGTCGGCTGCATCGACATTCTTCTTCAGCGGCACGGAACGACCACCGCGCAGGCCTTCATCGGCGGTGATCACGACCTTTGAATCGGAATCCTCGATCCGGCTCGCGAGCGAATCCGGCGAGAAACCGCCGAACACCACCGAATGCATCGCGCCGATGCGGGCGCAGGCCAGCATCGCATAGGCGGCTTCCGGAATCATCGGCAGGTAGATCGTGACCCGGTCGCCCTTCTTGACGCCCTTGGCCTTGAGCACGTTCGCGAACTTGCAGACCTCGGTATAGAGCTGGCCGTAGCTGATCTTCTTCGACTCGCTGGGGTCGTCCCCTTCCCAGATGATCGCGGTCTGCTTGGCGCGCGTCGCCAGATGCCGGTCGATGCAGTTATAGGCGACGTTGGTGGTGCCGTCCTCGAACCATTTGATCGAGACCTTGCCCGGCTTGTAGCTGGTGTTTCGGACCTTAGTGTAGGGCTTGAACCAATCGATCCGCTTGCCCTGCTCGGCCCAGAACTTGTCGGGGTCCTTGATCGAGGCCGCATACATCTTCTTGTACTTGGCGTCGTTCAGATAGGCCTTCTTGGCCCAGGAAGCCGGCACATCATAGATCATCTCGGTCATAACAGGCGTCTCCCCAGACTTGGGCCGTCATCAGGACCGGCGTGCAGCTCGCGACGGCGATGCCACCGCGATCCGACCGGCCTTTTTCGAGTTGGTCGCATCATAGGGCGCGACGTCACGCCGACAAGCGCCGCGGGCTCGCACTTTCGTTGCTGCGACTTTCGGCGGAAACTGTGGCCGTCAGAGCCCGCCCATCTTGCAGACGAGAGCCCATTCGTCGTCCGTCACCGGCTGCACCGAGAGGCGGAAGGAGGTGACGAGCGACATCTTGGTGAGCTTGGGCTCGGCCTTGACCGCAGCGAGCGAGACCGGCTTCGGCATCGGCTTCAGCGCCTTGAAGTCGACCAGCACCCAGGGCGGACCGGCCTCGACCCAAGGGTAATGCTCCTTGATGACCTCGGCGATGCCGACGACCTCGAGGCCCTCATTCGAGTGATAGAAGAAGACCTGATCGCCCTGCTTCATCGCCATCAGGTTGAGCTTGGCGGTGTGGTTCTTCACCCCGTCCCAATGCGTGCCCTTGGCGCCGGCCTTGATGAGGTCGTCCCAGGAGTAGACCGATGGTTCCGATTTGATCAGCCAGTGCGCCATCAGCCTTCGTCCTCTTCCTTCAGGGGTACAGGCGGCCGCGATGCCGCCTCGCCCTGCTCGTTCCAGAATCGCACCATCTCGCGCGTCAGCCCGGCATAATCCTGCGGGCTGAGCTCGACGCGGACCTCGGCTTCGCCGAAGGGCAGGATCAGCACGAAGCGATGCGTGTCCTCGGCGCGCCGACGGCGCAGCTCGATCACCCGCTGGGCGATGCGCCCGGCGAGCGGCACCGGCTGGCTCTCGGCCACCAGCTCGGCGCCCGTGGTCTTGCGCACCTCGGCGATGCCACGCGCCACGCGCTTCGTCAGATCGGACCAGTCATTCGCCATGCGCGCCCTCTCCGCTCAGTTTTCCGCCCGCACCGGCCGCGCCAGCAGCTCCGCGACAGCTTCACGCACGCCGACCGTTCCGGCGATGACCGCAGCGACCGCTTCCGCGATCGGCATGTCGATCCTCTCCGCCCGCGCCATCTCGACCAGCACCGAGGCGGTAAAAGCGCCTTCGGCCAGCTTGCCGCCGGATGCTTCCATCGGCGGCTTGCCCTGCCCCAGTGCCTGGCCATAGGCGAAATTGCGCGACTGCGCCGTGGCGCAGGAGAGCACGACGTCGCCCAGCCCCGAAAGCCCCATCAGTGTCTCGGCCTGGGCGCCGTGCGCCTCGCCGAAACGGCGCAGCTCGGCGAAGCCGCGCGCCACCAGCGCGGCCCGGGCGCTCTCGCCGAGTCCAAGACCGATCGCGATGCCGGCGGCAATGGCGAGCACGTTCTTCGCGGCTCCACCGATCTCGACGCCGCGTGGGTCATTGCTGTGATAGATGCGCAGTGCGGACGAGTTCAGTGCCTCGGCCAGCGCCTTCGCCAGCCCTGCGTCGGCAGAGGCCAACGTCAGGGCCGTCGGCAGGCCGCGTGCGATGTCGGCGGCGAAGCTCGGGCCGGACAACACCGCCGGAACCGCCTGCGGCAGCGCCTCAGCGATGATCTGCGTGGTGAAGCGCCCGCTGCCCTGCTCGATGCCCTTGGCGGCAGAAATCACCGGCAGCCCGGCCGGCAGCACTGGAGCGAGCAGGGTCGCGGCCGAACGCAAGGCCTGCGTCGGCACCGCCAGAATCAGCGCCTCGGCCTGGCCCAGCGCCGCGATATCTGAAATCGGCTCGATCGCCTCCGGCAGCCTCGCACCCGGCAATCGCGGCGCCTCACGTTGCTTGCGCAAGCTCGCCACCGTCTCCTCGTCGCGAGCCCAGAGCAGAACGCGCCGCCCGGCCCGCGCCGCCGCGAGCGCGAGCGCCGTGCCGAAAGCGCCGGCGCCGGCGACGCCCACCGTCCGGTAGCGACCTTTTGCGCTCACGCCTTCGCCTTGAGTTCGTCGAGCGGCCAGCGCGGGCGCGCCACCGCGCTCATGTCGTCGACGAGGCCGAGGCGCAGGCGCTCCAGCCCGGCCCAGGCGATCATCGCGCCATTGTCGCCGCAGAGCGCCACTGGCGGCGCGACCATCGGCAGGCCAGCCTCGGTCGCCAGCCGCACCAGCCCGTTGCGGATCTGCTGGTTGGCGGCGACGCCACCGGCGACGACCAGCGAAGACGGCTTGATCCCGGCCTCGCGGCAGGCGCGCAGACCGGCCCGCGTGCGGTCGACCAGCACATCGACCACCGCCGCCTGGAAGGAGGCGCAGAGATCGGCGACGTCACGGTCGGACAAGGGCGCGATCCGCTCGGCCACCAGCCGCACCGCCGTCTTCAGGCCTGACAGCGAGAAATCCGGATTGGGCCGCCCGCTCATCGGGCGCGGAAACTCGAAACGCTCGGGATCGCCCGTCAATGCCTCGCGCTCGACGGATGGGCCGCCGGGATAGGGCAGGCCGAGCATCTTGGCGATCTTGTCGAAGGCCTCGCCGACCGCATCGTCGATGGTGGTGCCGAGGCGGAGATAATCGCCGACGCCGCGCACGGCGAGCAATTGCGTATGCCCGCCCGAGACCAGCAGCAGCAGATAGGGAAAGGCGAGATCGTCGGTCAGCCGCGCCGTCAGCGCATGGCCTTCGAGATGGTTGATCGCGATGAACGGCCGGCCCGTCACCAGCGCGATCGCCTTGGCCGTGGTGAGGCCGACCATGACGCCGCCGACCAGCCCCGGCCCGGCCGCTGCAGCAATGCCGTCGACCTCGGAGGGCTTCATGCCGGCGCTCTCGAAGGCGCGGGCCACGATCCGGTCGATCGCCTCGACATGGGCGCGCGCCGCGATCTCGGGCACGACACCGCCATAGGCGGCATGGGCCGCGATCTGGCTGAGAACCTCGTTCGACAGAATCTTGGCCTCGCCGGAGCGTTCGACGCCGACGATCGCGGCGGCCGTCTCGTCGCAGGTCGTCTCTATGCCCAGAACTCGCATGCTCGTCATGGTGTTGGGCGGGCATCGGCACTGGTCGCCGGGCTGCCGCCGAGGTGCGCGGTTTCGCGCGGGGATTTCCTCCGTATAGTGCTGCATGAAGGAGAAGGCCAATGCCCAGCGCTGGCCCATCTACACAGAACCGGAGACCTCGCAGCACATGACGGACATGCCGATCGCCGGTTACGCCATCCATGTCGGCGAATGCCTTGGTTCCGTCACGGAGGCCGCGCAGGGAGCGAGGATCGGGCGCGGATCTCGTATCCGTATCCAGCCCGGCAGCTTCGATCCGGCCTGAGCCGTCCGAGGAGACGATATGCGCGTTTTGGTGTTCAGACCGCTTGAGGATGCCGAGCGCAGTGCTCAGACCTTGCGCGAGCGTGGCAAGGCCCCGGTCGTCGCGCCGCTGTTCCAGGTCCTGCCAACCGGCGAGAAGCCGCCCAAGGGGCCGTTCGACGCGCTGGTGCTAACCAGCGCCAATGCCGTGCCGGCGCTGGAGAGCCTGCCGAAGAGCTGGCGCGGCGCCCTGCCCGCCTTCTGTGTCGGCACGCGCACGGCGGAAGCTGCCGGCAAGCTCGGCTTCACCGCCCACAGCGCCAGGGGTGGACGCGCCGAGCTGCTGGCGCTGATTCTGGAACAGTTGCCGAAGGGCCAGAAGCTGCTCCTCGTCGCCGGTCGCGACCGGTACGAGGACCTGCCGCAGCAATTGCGCGATGCCGGCCACGAGGTGACGATCTGGACCGCCTATGAGGCCAAGGCGGTCGAGGCTCTGCCCGCTGCCGCCGCGGATGTGTTGCGCGACGGCTCGGCCGATGCCGCCCTGCATTATTCGCCGCGCAGTGCCGAGATCTTTTTCGACCTCGCCGCCAAGGCCGGGCTGGCCGAGCAGGCGCAGGCCTTGCCGCAGCTGGCACTCTCGGCCGCGATCGCCGCGCCGCTGATCTCGGCCGGGTCCGACACCGTGCTCGTCGCCGAACATCCCGAGGAAGCCGCGCTCTTCGCCGCGCTCGACCAGCTTCCCGCTCGCACTTTGCTGAGCGGCGATGCTAAGGAGCCGGCAGCGGCGGACGACAGGGCGGACAAGGACGAGATGACGGCGGAACCGAGCAGCGACCAAGGCCAGACCGGCAAGCGCCGCAATCGCTCCGGCCGGACGCCGCCGACCATCGAGCTCGCTGCCACCCAGGCCGTGGAGACGCCGCCCGCGGAGGCTACCGCCTCGGCGACGAGCGCAGCCGAAGCCGAACGCATCGAGACCGCCGCCGAGGCCGTCTTGCCGACCGAGGCGCTTCCCGAGGAATTCACGCCGCCGCCGGTACCCGAGCAGCAGCGCCGCTACAGCCTGCCGACCGTCGCGCTCGCCGGCCTCGCCGGTGGGGTGATCGGCGCCGGCCTGGTGCTGCTGGCTCTGCGCCTCTTCGGCCCCGATGAGGGCGCGCGGTTGGCCGAGCTCACGAAACGCGTCGAGACCTTGCAGACGCAGAGCGCCGCGATCAGCGCCGTCGACCGCAAGGCCGCAGCCGCGGTCGAAAGCGCCGCCAAGGCCAGCAGCGAAGCGCAGGCGAATGCCGCCCGGCTAGCCGAGCTGGCCAAGACGCCTCCTGCCGGGGCAACCATCCCCGCCGGGCTGAACGAGAAGCTCGACCGCGCCGATAGCACAGCCGCCGCCGCTCGCGATGCGGCCGCGACGCTCGGCCAGCGCCTGGCCGGCGTCGAGGCCGCGGCGAAGAACGCCGCCCAGCCGAGCAGGCAGGCGCTCGCCGCGGCGCGCGTCGTCCTGGCCGAGCGCATCCGCGACGCGATCGGCTCCGGCCGGCCCTTCCAGGCCGATCTGACCGCGCTCGGCGACATCCCGGCCGATCAGAAGACAGCGCTCGCCGCCGTCGCCGGCTCCGGGGCTCCGACGCGCGACAAGCTGCTGGCGCAGTTCAAGGGCCACCACGCTTTGTTCGTGCGCGAGACCACGCCGGCCGCGAACAGCTGGGAAGACAAGCTGCTCGGCCTTGCCAGCCGCATCGTCACCATCCGCCCAGTGGGTGATTCCGGTTCCAGTGACCCCGCGACCCTGCCGATCCGGCTGGAAGGCGCGCTCGTCCAGAACGACGTCGTCAAGGCAGCCGATCTCTGGACCCAATTGCCCGAGCCGGCGCGGCGCGGCAGCGAAGCCTTCGGCGCGGCGCTGAAGCAGCGCGCGAGCGCGGAGACGACGATCAACCGCATCGCGCAGGATGCGGTCGCGGCGCTGGGCACGGCAGGCTGAGAGGATAGATCCCGATGGTTCGCGTACTGGTCTATCTCCTCGTCATCGCCGCCCTCGCCGCCGGCGCCGTCTGGCTCGCCGACCGGCCGGGTGAGGTCTCGATCCTCTGGCAGGGCTACCGCATCGAAACCAGCGTCGCGATCGCGGCGATCGGGGTCGTCGTGCTCGCCTTCCTCGCTTTGGTCGCCTGGGCGATCATGCGCTTCGTCTTCGGCCTGCCCTCCGCCTTCGGCTTCGCCTCGCGGGCACGGCGCCGGGCCCGCGGCTTCGAGGCGATCTCGCGCGGCATGGTCGCGATCGGCGCTGGCGACCCCGTCGCCGCCGGGCGCTATGCGGTCGATGCCCGCAAACTCGTCGCCAATGAGCCGCTGACCTTGCTGCTCGAAGCGCAATCGGCGCAGCTCTCGGGCGATCGTGGCCAGGCCGAGGCCGCCTTCAAGGCGATGCTCGACAAGCCGGAGACGCGCGTGCTCGGCCTGCGCGGCCTCTTCGTCGAGGCACGCCGGCGCGGCGACATGGCTGCCGCCCGCGCCTTTGCCGACGACGCAGTGCGCCGCTCGCCCTCGCTCGCCTGGGCCAATGACGCCCTGCTCGACTTTCACACTGCCGCCGGCGACTGGCAGGCGGCCCGCACCGCGGTCGAGCGCCGCGCCGCGCTGCGCCTTGCCGACAAGGGCGAGGCCAAACGCCAGCGCGCCGTCCTGCTCGCAGCCGAGGCGCTCGAGGCCAAGGACCGCGAGCCCGAAAAAGCGCTTGCCGCCGCGCTCGAAGCCGTCAAGCTCGCACCGGGCCTCACCCCCGCCGCAGCTCTCGCCGGCCGGATGCTCTCCGAGCGTGGCGATATCAAGAAAGCGGCACGCCTGCTGGAGGCAGCCTGGAAGCAGGTCTCGCATCCCGACATCGCCGGCGCCTATCTCGACGTCCGTCCCGGCGACAGCGCCCGCGACCGCCTCGCCCGCGCCGAGATGCTGACCAAGCTCAGGCCCGCCGATCCCGAGGGCGTGCTGGCGCTCGCGGGCGCCGCCATCCATGCCCAGGACTTCGCTCGCGCCCGGACCACGCTGAAGCCGCTGCTCGCCGGCGGCGCCTCGGTTCGCGCCTGCCTGCTGATGGCCGAGCTGGAGGAGGCCGAGCACGGCGCCACCGGCCGCGTCCGCGAATGGCTGTCCCGCGCTACCCGCGCCCCGCGCGACGCCGCCTGGGTCGCCGACGGCCTGGTCTCCGACCAATGGCTGCCGGTCTCGCCGATTTCGGGCCGGCTCGACGCCTTCGTCTGGACGGTGCCGCCGGCGACGCTTGGCAGCCAGGGCGCCCATCTCGACGACGATGTCCTCGCGGACATCGATGAGCCTTCTGCGCCACTGATCGAGGGCAAGGCCGAGGTCGCGGAGGCGGTGACGGTTCCGCCAGCAGCCGGGCTCGCTCCGCCTGCCGCGCCCGAACCGCCAAAGCCGGAAGCCAAGGTCGAGGCCAGGCCTGAGCCAGTCGCTGCAGCCGCCCCTCCCCCGGCCGAGCCGGTCGTCGAGATCGCTCCGGCAACGACGAAGCCGGCGCCGCAGCAGGCCAAGCCCGCCCCGGTCGTCTTCCCGGTCGCGCATGCGCCCGACGATCCCGGCCCGGAGCAGCAGGCGCCCGGTGAGACCAAGGGCCGCTTTCGGATTTTTAGCTGACGGTGCCACCATGGTCGAGAAACTCGGCACAGGAGAGGATCCCGCACTCCGCGCTATTGCAGCTCGGCCTCCTCTCGCCGAACTGACATTGTCGGACCTGCAGCGCATCGTCACTGAAGCTCGTGCAGGCGGCCTCTCCGAGCAAAGCGTCGCCGGGCTTCTGGCCGACGCGAAGGTCGCTGCTGAAACGAAGCGCAGGGCCAAAAAATAAGAGCCGTCATTCCGGCCGCAGCGGAGCGGAGCGCCGGAATCCATCGTAGAGTTCAGCGCCCCTCGATGGATTCCGGAACTGCGCGGCTGACGCCGCTTGTCCGGAATGACGATGGCAAGGGTGAAACCTAGCGGGCAGCCCTCAAGGTCTTCTATAGACAGCAGATGACTCCCTCCGAAGCTTCCACCCCGTCCCCCACCGCCACCGAACTCGTCATCGCGCCCGAGCAGGCTGGGCTGCGCCTCGACAAGGCGCTCACTCTGCTCGGCGGCGAGGTTTCGCGCGCCCGCCTGCAGCAGGTGATCAAGGAAGGCGGCGTCAGCATCGACGGGACGGTGGTCGCCGATGCCAGCCGCAAGGTCGCAGCCGGCCAGCGCCTATCCCTGGTCATGCCCGAGGCCAAGCCCGCCGCGCCGATCGGCCAGGACATCCCGCTCACCGTCGTCTTCGAGGACGAGCACCTGATCGTCATCGACAAGCCGGCTGGGCTCGTCGTCCACCCCGCCGGCGGCCATGAAGACGGCACGCTGGTCAACGCACTGATCGCCCATTGCGGGATGAGCCTCTCCGGCATCGGCGGCGTGCGCCGGCCCGGCATCGTCCACCGGCTCGACAAGGACACCAGCGGCCTGCTCGTCGTCGCCAAGAACGACAAGGCCCATCGCGGCCTCGCCAAGCAGTTCGCCGACCATGGCCGCACCGGGCCGCTGGAGCGGGCCTATCTCGCCCTCGTCTGGGGTTCACCGCGCCGGCAGACCGGCACGATCGACGCCCCGATCGAGCGCTCGAATCGCAATCGCGAGAAGATGATGGTGGTCGGCGAGGGCCGCGGCCGTGAGGCGATCACCCATATCGAGCTGATCGAACGCTATCCGCCCCTGCTGCGCGGCCATGAGGAGGTCGAAGCGCTGGCGAGCCTGGTCGAATGCCAGCTCGAAACCGGCCGCACCCATCAGATCCGCGTCCATATGAGCTATATCGGCCACCCGCTGCTCGGCGACCAGCTCTATGGCTCCGGCTTCATGACCAAGGCGAGCCGTCTGCCCGAGAAAGCCCAGGCCGCGCTCGCCGATCTCGGCCGTCAGGCCCTGCATGCGCGCCTGCTCGGCTTCGAGCATCCGGTCACCGGGGAGGAATTGCGCTTCGAGTCGGAACCGCCAGCCGACTTTGCACGTTTGCAAGCAGAACTCTCGATCCTGTGACCGATTTTTGCTGAGCTGCCCACTTTCCGCCACCCTCGCATCGTCTATACTGCGTTGCGAAAGCGGATGGCTAAAGGGGCGCCGCTGGGCATGAAGCAGGCGACTGGACGGAAGTCGTCGCCGAGGCTGCATGCCGGACGATCCTGCCCGATGGAACATCGGGTGGTTGGCTCGCCGTCAAGCGGGAGCCGGAAAGGAGTACGAGCATGGCGACTGCGTCGTTGCCCGTCATGTCCGCGGAGGGCGGACTTTCACGTTATCTGGATGAGATCCGTCGGTTCCCGATGCTGGAGCCGAATGAGGAATTCATGCTGGCCAAGAGCTGGCGCGAGCATGGCGACCGCAACGCGGCGCACAGGCTCGTGACTTCGCATTTGCGCCTCGTCGCCAAGATCGCCATGGGCTATCGCGGCTACGGACTGCCGATGGGCGAAGTCGTGTCGGAAGGCAATGTCGGCCTGATGCAGGCGGTCAAGCGCTTCGAGCCCGACAAGGGCTTCAGGCTCGCGACCTATGCGATGTGGTGGATCAAGGCCTCGATCCAGGAATACATCCTGCGTTCCTGGTCGCTGGTGAAGATGGGCACCACCGCCAACCAGAAGAAGCTGTTCTTCAACCTGCGCAAGGCCAAGAGCAAGATTTCTGCACTGGGCGAGGGTGATCTCAAGCCCGATCAGGTCAAGACCATCGCGACCAAGCTCGGCGTCAACGAGCAGGACGTGATCGACATGAATCGCCGCCTCGGCGGCGATGCTTCGCTGAACACGCCGCTGCGCGAGGATGGCGAGGGCGAGTGGCAGGACTGGCTCGTCGACGACAGCGAAAGCCAGGAGCGCCGCCTCGCCGATTCCGAAGAGAGCGACAACCGCCATCTGGCGCTGCGCGAGGCGCTGGGCGTCCTGAACGACCGCGAGCGCCGCATCTTCGAGGCGCGCCGCCTCGCCGAGGATCCGATCACCCTGGAGGAGCTCTCCGAGGAGTTCGGCGTCTCGCGCGAGCGCGTCCGCCAGATCGAGGTCCGCGCCTTCGAGAAGGTGCAGGACGCGGTCAAGAAGGCACTGGTGAAGATCGAGGCGCCGCGGGCCGCACTGCCCGCGGCCTGATCAGTATAGAGGTTGCAAGGGCTGCAGAGGCAGCCTGAGCGGGCCGAGAAAGACCCTGCCTTCGCGCAGGACCAGCGGCGGCAGCGGCGAAAGCCCTGCCGCCGTATTGCTTTGCCCGCCATCGCCGGTACGCCCGCCGAGCAGGGCACCGAGCCCGGCCGTCAACCCGCCGACCTTGATGCCGGCGATACGATCGACGCCGGCCACCGCCGCCACGACCTTGCCGGCCGGCCGGTGCGCCTCGTCGAGCGTCAACTGGCCGCTCGCCTCCAGCCGCGTCGGCCCCTTGGTCAGAACGAGCTTGGTCACATCCAGGATACCGCCGGCCGTGCGCCAGGCTTCGAGCGCATCGGGGTTGAAGCCGCGCCGGAAGGACAAGGCACGCGACAGGCTGGCCTGCAGATCGAGATCGGCGAGCTGGCCATTGCCGATCAGAGCCTCCAGCGCCGGCAGCACGCCGCCCTTGGCATTGAGCGCGAGATCGACCGTGCCGTCACTGGCAAAGCGCTGCGGATTGGGCCGCAGATGCGCTTCGGCTGCACTCGCACGCCAGGTCTCGGCGGCACCCTGCCCCGGCTCGGTGACGGTCAGCACCGGCTCGCCCAGCACCAGCGAGAAGCGCTCGAAGGCCAGCCCACTGAGATGCAGGCTCGCGGCCAGCCCCTTCCAGTCGAGCGCGGCCTTGCGGCCTTGCGGCAGGCTGGCCAGCATCGGCCCGGTCATCTGCAGGATGATGTGACCGGGCGTCCAGACCTGCGCGACCGCCACCGCCGGGCCGGCATCGAGCTTGACCTCGTCACCCCAGCGCGAGGAGGTCAGCGTCAGGCTGGCGCAGCGCACCTCGATGCGAAAGGGATAGCCGCCGACGCTGCGGTCCCGGCAGGTCCAGTTGCGGCCCGCCCGCGCCTCGCGTGCGATGCCGGCATCGAGCTCCTGGTCGACCTTGCTGCGCGCAAAGCCCCAGATGCCGGACCAGCCGGCGGCAAGGAGCGCCAGCAGCACGAAGGGCGCATAGAGCCAGAAGCGGCCATGCCGGCGCACGGGCGAGGGATCGGACATGCGCGGGCGCTCCATTGCGAAAATCTCGGCAGGTTGATAGCGACCGGGGCCGCGGCACGCCAGCGCTGACGCAGATTATCCGCCAACCGGTCGCGACGCCTCTCTGGCGAGGCAAACGGGCTAAATTGTGAGGGAACGGATGACGGCGCCGCTTCCGCCGGAAGATCTCTGGGTGTTCGGCTACGGTTCGCTGATCTGGCGGCCCGGCTTCGCCTTTGTCGAGCGCTCCGGCGCCCGCCTGCACGGCTATCACCGCGCGCTCTGCATCTATTCGCATGTCCATCGCGGCACACCCGAGGTGCCGGGACTGGTGCTGGGCCTCGATCGCGGCGGCATCTGCCGCGGCGTCGCCTTCCGCGTCCCTGCCGAGCAGGCGAAGGAGACGATCGACTACCTGCGCGCCCGTGAGCAGGCGACCGCAGTCTATCTCGAGCGGCGTCTGACGCTGCGGCTCGACGATGGCCGGCGCCTCAATGCGCTCGCCTACATCGCCGACCGCAACCATGAGCAATATGCCGGCCGGCTACCCGAGGAGGCGGTGCTCGCCCTCGTGCGCCAGGGCAAGGGCGTCTCGGGCGAGAACCCGGACTATGTCCGGCGCACTCATGAGCATCTGCACGAAATGGGCATCCACGACCCGTTGCTGGCGCATCTCGTGGCGGAGCTGGACAGAGCGAGCCTGCCAGGGGCGTCCTGAGCGCTCACGCCTCCGGCATCAGGTCGCAGAGCGCGGCGCGGCGCCCGGCGCTGTCTTCCGCCAGGAGATGGACATGGATCTCGCTGGCGCCGGCCATGGCGACGGCGTCGCGCCAGCGCGTCAGCGCTGCATCGATACCGAACGGGCCGCTGTCGCGCGCCGCGACGATCCTGCGATCCGGCGACACCGCCAGCAGCACGGCATCGGTGAACCCCAGCGCATGCCCATCTTGGATGGCGAAGACCGAGGCGACATAACGCCGCCCCGAGCGACCGCGCCAGGCGGTGAAGCGGCGTTCTGCGAGCTGCGCGGTGGCGCGCAGCGGCATCTCGCGCACCTGCCCCGGCAAGGCTGAAGCATCGTCGAACAGCGGAGCCGCGCGCTCCGCCTTGGCGGGCTGCAGCGCCTCCAGCAGGTTGAGCTGGCGCGGCATCTTGTCGAGCGACCGGTTGCGGTCGAATGGGAAACGGGCTCGGGCCAAAGCAGCCATGTCGTTCCTCCTTTGTTCTAGAACAAAATCGGAACAGAACGATCCAATGTCAAGGCCGATCAGGCGCCGGCCTGCGGCTCCTGCCGTATGCTGACAGGAGCGGGCACTCCGAGCCGCTCGAGCTCGCCCAGCCCGTCCGCGAGGAGGCGGTTGCTCGCAGTCTCGATCTGCTCCTGCAACAGCGCGTGGAACGCCGCCTTGTCCATGCCCGGCTCAATCGCCGGCATGATCTCGACCTTGATCGTACCCGGCCGCTTGATCAGGCTGCGCCGCGGCCAGAACAGCCCGGCATTGAGCGCCACCGGCACGCAAGGCACGCCCAGCTCGGTGTAGAGATGGGTGACGCCGTATTTATAGGCCGGCTCGGCCCCGGCCGGCCGGCGCGTGCCCTCCGGAAAGATCATCAATTGGCGCCCGTTCTGGCCGAGTTCGACCTTGGCGCGTCGGGTCACGGCCTGCAGAGCCCGGCTGCGGGCACCGCGATCGACCGGAATCATCCTGAGCTTGAGCAGGCACCAGCCGAAGAAGGGCAGCCAGGTCAATTCGCGCTTGAGGATGTAGACCGGATTGCGGAACACCGTGATCAGCGCGAAGGTCTCCCAGGTCGACTGGTGCTTGGCCGCCATGATGATGCCGCCGGGCGGGATGTTCTCGACGCCCTTGATCTCGTAGCGCGTCCCCACGATCGCTCGCATCAGCCAGAGCGAAGTCTCGGCCCAGCGAAGCGCGATCATCAGCAGGAAACGTGGCGGCAGCACCATCGTCACCATGGCTGCGAGCACCCAGAATGCGAGATTCAGGTAAAAGGCGATGTTGAACAGGATCGAGCGGATCAGCAGCATGGTCCGCAAGAACCCCGGCAGCCGAGGCGCGTCAAGAGCCCGCCGGAAAGATCAGGCGCCGCGCGCCGGTGCCGGCGCCCGCGAGCGCTTGTCGTAGTCGGGGCCGATCAGCTCGCCCGGCTTGGGCGAGATCGGCTTGCGGCCGCCGATGATGACGGAGAGCCGCGAGGTCTCGGGGTCGGTCTCGAGCTTGCTGCGCAGCGCGGCGACCAGGTATTTGAGGTATTCCGGCACCAGCAGGCGGATCGCGTGCCAGTCGCGCCACCAGCCGGCGACATCGACCTGATCGGTCACCACCGGGTGCGGCACGAAGCGCACGCCGGGCATGGCATGGCGAAGCTCGAGCAGCGTGCGCGGCATGTGGTAGTTCGACGTCACCACCAACAGCGAGCGGAAATCGTGGCGGCGGACCCAGCGGCGCGTCTCGATGGCGTTGCCGATGGTGTTTCGGGCGCGATAATCGAGATCGACACAGCAGGTGAGCGCCTCGCGTGCGCTCGGGTTGAGCTTGGCCAGCTCCTCGCGGCCGGTCCGCTCGTTGACGCCGCTGATCAGCAGGCGCCGTCCGCGATCGGCATTGAGCAGGCTGACGGCGTCACCGATGCGCTGCGCTCCCCCGGTGACGACGACAATCGCATCGGTGCGCGGCGGCGAGCCGGCTTCGGTCAGCGACAGGCCGGTAGCGAACCGGACATAGCCGGCAGCCACGACGAAAGAGCCGAGAAGGAATGTCCAGAGCAGGAAACGGCGAAACCAGCGGCGCCGCGGGGGAGCAGGCGTCGTCATCGGTCGCAAGGCAGCCGGGCTGTCCTCAACGCAGGGAAAATGACCTTGCCGGGTTCCAAGCAGCACCATGAGATCGAAATACTAACGGCCCAATCGGGCACAATGACGGCATTCCCACAACCCCGCCGCGCGGCGAGTCAGCCCATTGCCCTGAGATAATGGCGCACCGTCAACCGCGAGACGAGTCCCGCGATCGTCGCGACCACGGCCGCGACCAGGATGACGACCGCATAGCCGGACCAGCCGATCTCGAAGGCGCCGAACAGCGCCTGCAACTGGTCGGCCTCGGGCGTCGCGCTCCAGGCCGAGGACAGGAATCCGAGCAGCGCGATCGCGATGATCGCCGCCAGTCCCCCGGCCGCACCGCCGCGCAGGCCGAGCGCGACGAAGCGCGTCTGGAATTCGCGGGCGATGAACTCGTCGGTCGCCCCCACGAAATGCAGCACCTCGACCGAGTCGCGGCTGCCGGCCATGGCGCCGCGCGTCGCGAAGGCGACGGCGAGTCCGGCCGCCACCAGCACCAGCAGCACCACCGCGACGCCCGCGAGGATGATCGTGCTGGCCATGGTCGAGAGCCGGCGAACCCAGAGCCTGTGGTCGTCGAGCGTCGCGCTCGGCACCTCGCGCCGCAATGTCTGGCCGAAGGCGACGAGTTCACTGGCGGAGGTCGAGGACAGCCGCAGCACGATCAAACGCGGGATCGGCAGCTCGACGAGGTCGAGTCCGGCGCCGAGCCAGGGCTCGAGCAGCTTGTCCGATTCGGCCTTCGCCATCGGCCTGGCCTCGGCGACACTCGGCACGGCGCGCGCCAGCTCGACTGCGCGGGCGATGTCCTGCTCGATGTTGCGGCGCGGATCGGGCCTGACCTGGATCGTCATCTCGTTGGCGACCGCGCCGCGCCATTGCTCGGAGGCACGGGCGGCGAGCAGCGCCGCGCCGGCACTCAGCGCCGCGAGGAAGGTCAGGATGGCGATGACGACGACAAGCGCACGCCCGGCAACCGAATCCACCGGCACCAGCGGCTGGTCACGGCGCAGGCTCGCCGGCAGGCGCTGGCCGCTGCGCGGCCGCTCATCCTCGGCCTCGTCCATGTCGAGGGGCTCAGGCATCGACATGCAGATGCCCATCCGCCAGCACCAGGCGCGGCGCGTCGTAGAGTTCCATCAGCGCGATGTCGTGGGTCGCGATCACCACCGCCGTTCCCAGCGACTGCAATTCCATGAACAGCCTGAGCAGACGCCGGCCAAGGCCGGGATCGACATTGCCGGTCGGCTCGTCGGCGAGCAGCAATTGCGGCCGGCTGATCAGGGCGCGCGCGATCGCCGCGCGCTGCTTCTCGCCGCCGGAGAGCACCGCCGGCACGGCATGCATGCGCTCGCCGAGCCCGACCCAGCGCAGCAGCTCGACCACCTCGGCGCGATAGCCCGCCTCCTCCTTGCCGAGAACGCGCAGCGGCAGCGCGACGTTCTCGTAGACGGTCAGGTGATCGAGCAGACGGAAATCCTGGAAGACGACGCCCATGCGCCGGCGAAAATCGGTCAACGTGGCGGCTTCGAGGCGCGAGACGTCCTGGCCGAAGAGATTGACCAGGCCGCGCGTCGGTTTGAGCGCCATCAGGACCAGGCGGATCAACGTAGTCTTGCCCGCGCCCGACGGCCCGGTCAGGTACTGGAAGGAGCGCGGCGCGATGCTGAAGTTGATGTCCTTCAGCACCTCCGGCCCCATCCCGTACCGCAAGCCGACATTCTCGAACCGAACCAACGCACTTCCTCTCGCTGATCTTTTCCGAATCGTGCCGGACGGACGCCGAGCCGACACGACCTTACACCGAGACCTCGCCCCGGCGGAAAGCGCCGGCAGGTTTTCCTCAGCCCTGCACGGCGCAGGGTTTACGCGACGTTAACCATAAATCGACCCTATGGGAGGCGGAGTGGCTGGCCGCACCCGCTTGCGCTTGCGCGCAGCGGCGAGAGGATCAGGCTCCGGACCGACATCCTCTGGGATGCAGCGCGGAGCGAGCATTTTTAAGGCCATGCAGATCGTCTGCCCCAACTGCGCCAGCCGGTATGAGATCGCCGAGGCCAAGATCGGGACCGGCGGTCGCAAGGTGCGCTGCGCCAGCTGCCAGACGACTTGGCAGATCGAGGCACCGCAGGCGCTCGAAGCGCAGCCGGCGCAGGAAGTCCTGCAATCCGACCTGGATGCGGCGATCCCGGAGCTTCCCAGTCCGCCCAGCGCCGAGCAGACCGCCGCCGAGCTGGAGGAGGAGCTGCGCCGCGCCGCCGAGATCGACGCCGATATCTCGGCGATCACGTCGGAGCAGGCTGAGCCTCCGCAGCCGGATGCGGCACGATCACAACCTACCAAGCGCAAGCGCGGCTGGGCGGCTCCCCGCAATCCGGCAGCGCACCTGTCATCTGCAGCAGCCGGCATCTTCGTCGCCGTCGGCCTCGCTGCTCTCGGCCTCGGCCTCTGGCAGCGCGAGCGCGTCGTCCGGATGGTGCCGCAATTCGCCGGGCTCTATGCAACGATCGGCTTGCCGGTGAACGTGCGCGGGCTCGCCTTCAGCGCCGTTGAGAGCGAACTGGTCCAGGATCCGCAGGGGCGCTTCCTCGTGGTCTCCGGCGACGTCACCAACATCGCCAAGGGCACGACCAAGGTGCCGCCGATCACGGTGATGGTGCAAAGCGAGGACGGTAAGGTGCTCTATAGCTGGACGACGGAACCACCGCGCCCGTCACTGGAGCCGGCGGAGTTGATGCATTTCCGCGCCCGCCTCGCCTCGCCGCCCAATGACGGGCGCTCGGTGCAATTGCGCTTCGGCACCGGCAGCCCGGACGGCATCGCCAGCCTCCATTGATCCCTCGGCTGGTTTCCACATCGCAGGGGTCCGGCCGCTTCAATTGTCCGTGCATGGACGCTATGACTGGTACCTGAAGAGTTTAGCCCGCGATCAAGGGGCTGCGCGGGCATGGGCTCGCGCCGAAAGGAACGGTCGTCGATGTCCCAGCCCAAGCGTATCCGCGTTCTCTACGACGAGGCGGCAATCGCCGCGCGTAATGCCGAAATGGCCGCCGAGATCGCCGCCAAAGCCGGCGAGGACCTGCTCGTCGTCGCGGTGCTGAAGGGCAGCTTCATGTTCGTCGCCGACCTGATCCGCGCCATGCATCGCGCCGGCATGAGCCCGCAGGTCGAGTTCGTCCATCTCTCGAGCTATCGCGCCGCCACGGTCTCCTCCGGCCAGGTCGAGATACTCAGGGATGTGCAGAGCGACGTCCGCGGCCGCCATGTCCTGCTCGTCGACGACATTCTCGAATCCGGCCGCACCCTCGCCTTCGCCAAGGACCTGCTCGCGGCGCGCGGCGCCGCCCGCGTCTCGACCGCCGTGCTGCTGGAGAAGCCGGCCAAGCGTGCCGTCAACATCGAAGCGGATTATGTCGGCTTCGAATGCCCCGATTATTTCGTCGTCGGCTACGGCATGGACGTCGCCCATTCCTATCGCCAATTGCCCTATGTCGGCGTGGTCGAGACCGCCGACCAGGCCGGCCTGCCGGGGATCTGAAGCGATGTCGCGCATTCTCGTGGTCGATGACGAGGAGAGCCTGCGTTCGCTGGTCGCGCGCGGCCTCGCCATGGACGGGCACGACTGCCTGACCGCCGGCGACGGCGCCGAGGCGCTTGACATCCTGCTGGCCGAGCAGGGCCATTTCGACCTGCTGCTCACCGATATCCGGATGCCACTGATGGACGGCATCGCGCTGGCGCTCGCCGCCAAGCAGCACTTCCCCGACCTCACCATCATGCTGATGACCGGCTATGCCGAGCAGCGCGAGCGGGCCAAGAGCCTAGAGACCATCGTCTCCGAGGTGATGACCAAGCCCTTCACCATCGCCGAACTGCGCGAAACGGTGCTGCGCGTGATCGAGCGCTCGATCGGGTGAGTAGTCGCGAGGCTAGCGATTCAGCCACCAGATCGAGGCGTTGAGCAGGCTCGCGAACGCGACCCAGGCGAGATAGGGCACGAACAGGGCCATGGACAGTCGGTCGCTCAGCGCTGCGAAACAGCGCATCGTCCAGATCATCGCCGCCAGCAGCAACGTGATCACGACAAGCCCGCCTGCCGGGCTGTTCAGGCCGAAGAACACGCAGGACCAGAGCATGTTGAGCGCAAGCTGGACATGATAGGCGAGCAGCGTCTGCGCCTTGCCCGGCGTATCGACCGGCCGGCGAAGCGTGCGGAAGGCCGCCAGCGCCATCAGTGCGAACAGCGTCGTCCACACCGGCGCGAACAGCCAGTTCGGTGGGTTGAAGGGCGGCTTGGCGAGGCCTGCGTACCAGCTCGGAATCTGCGGCACCGTCACGGCGCTGCCGATCACGGAGGCCGCGACGACCGGCAGGATGGCGAAGAGTGCGGCAAGCCACACATTCAGCTGACGATCGGTGTTGCCTGACGATATGCTCATGCGGCGAGAATGGGGTGCGTCTGCGCGCCGCACAAGACGAGCCTCTTGCACTGCAGCAATTCAGATGAGATGAATCGTCTCACATAGTGGAAATCGGATCGCCCTCATGACCAAGCGCCCGCTGCACCCCCGTTCGCTCGCCGCCCAGGCCATGGGCAAGATCGACCCGCTGACCAAGGCCGTGGTGCCGCCGATCCACGTCTCCACCACCTATATCCGCGACGAGGACAACGCCTACTCCTCCGGCTTCATCTATGGCCGGCCGGACAATGAGACCGTGCATGAGGCGCAGGCCGTGCTCGCCATGCTGGAGGAGGCCAAGGCCGGCGCCCTGCTGTTCGGCTCGGGAATGGCCGCGGCGACCGCCGTCTTCCAGGCGCTCTCGCCGGGCGATCATGTCGTCGCCTCCAAGGTGATGTACTGGGCTCTGCGCGCCTGGCTGCTGACCGAGGCGACGCGCTGGGGGCTGAAGATCGACTTCGTCGAAACCGACGATCTCGCCAGACTCAAGGAAGCCGTGAAGCCCGGCGTCACCAAGCTGATCTGGGCCGAGACCCCGTCCAATCCGCTCTGGACCATCACCGACATCACTGCAGTCGCCGAGATCGCCCATGCCGCCGGCGCGAAGCTCGCGGTCGATTCGACCTGCGCCTCGCCGGTTCATACCCGGCCGCTGACGCTCGGCGCCGACATCGTCATGCATGCCGCGACCAAGGTGCTGAACGGCCATTCCGACGTCGTCGCCGGCGCGCTCTGCGCCAATGCCGATGACGAATTCTGGGCCCGGATCAAGACCGTGCGCAAGGGCCAGGGCGGCATCCTCGGGCCGTTCGAGGCCTATCTCCTGATGCGCGGCATGCGCACGCTCCATGTCCGGCAGGAGCGTCAGTCCGCCTCGGCCCTGGCGCTGGCGCAGAAGCTTTCAGCGCACCCGCTGGTCTCGCGCGTGCTCTATCCTGGCCTGCCGCAGCATCCCGGCCACGACATCGCTGCCCGCCAGATGGAAGGCGGCTTCGGCTTCATGCTCTCGGTCCAGGTGATTGGCGGCGAGGCGGCGGCAGTCAGGTCGGCCGCCCATGTCGAGCTCTACAAGCGCGCGACCTCGCTGGGCGGCGTCGAGAGCCTGATCGAGCACCGCGCCTCGATCGAGGGCGCCGGCTCGCCCTGCCCGCCCGATCTGCTGCGCCTCTCGACCGGCATCGAGGATGTCGAAGACCTCTATGCCGATCTCGACCAGGCGCTGAAGGCCGGGCACGCTTGAACGGCTCGGCTTTCGCGCGGCGGCTCTAGAGCATTTTCGAGCGAAGTGGACACCGGTTCGCGTGAAGAAAATGCGATAAAACAAAGGCCTGGAGCAATTTCGCGATTCGGAGAATTGCGGAATTACTCTAGCCAGCCTTGAGTCGAACGAGGTCGGCAGCATCGCGCCGCCGATCCGACGACGGCCAGCTATGGGCCAGGAATTCCGTGTCGTCCGCGCTGACCGCAACCTGGTCGCGGCCGCCCCGCTTGGCTGCATACAGCGCCTTGTCCGCGTCGAGCAGAAGCGTGTCGAAATCGATGACGACGTCCTCGGAATAGGCGACGCCGGCGCTGGTCGTGCTTGTGAACGCGCCGCCTTCCCCGCTGAAATGGCGCTTGGCTAGGCGCCTGCGCACGCCATCGGCCAGTTTCGCAGCCGTGATGAGCGAGGCTCCCGGCAACAGCAACGCGAATTCCTCGCCGCCAAGCCGCGCGGCAAGCCCCCGCGATCGGCAAGACAGCGCCAGGATCTTCCCGAAGCTTCGCAGCACGTCGTCGCCTGCCGGATGACCATGGACATCGTTGGTCGCCTTGAAGTGGTCCATGTCGAAAACGACGAGCGCGGCGGGACCTTTGATGTCGCCCGCAATACGGCGGAGCAGCGCCCGCCGGTTGAGCAGGCCGGTCAGCGGATCGGTCTCGGCATCGCGCTTGTGGCTGCGTGCCAACCGCGCCTGGTTGAGCGCCAGGGAAAGCGCGCCGATGCCGGAAAGGGTCGCCAGGCAGACAACGATATTGAGATCTTCGGCCCAGTTCGACGGAGCCTGCGACAGGAGCCATTCACCATCCTGCAGCAGCAGGATGGCGCAGGGAACGAAGGAGAGCCCCGTCACGACATAAAGAGCCGTCAGCAGCGGGATGGCCAACCGGGCTTCGGCCCGCCCGAGCCAGTAGTCCCAGGCCGTGACGAGAAGGATGATCGTCGCGGCCACATTGAGCATGACGATGGCAGCGCCGTTATAGCCGGCCAGCATCGGCACGGCCATGACGAGCGACGATGCGGTCGCCATGATGGCCATGCTGCGCCAGGGCAGAATGCCGGTGCGGAACTCCCGGCCGGCCCCGAACACGAAGGCGAGGCCAGCCAGCAGGATCGTGTATCCGGCGGCGCCGACAGCCGGCGACATGGTCTGGGCGTACCAGCTGTAGATCAGCACGCCGAGCGCCATGAACGCCACGCCGAATGTCCAGGCTATCAGGAAACGCTCCGTCCTGGAGGCAAGCCAGCTGACGAAAAAGGTGATCGCCAACCCGCAGCCGGAAAGAGCAAAGGCCGTCAGCAGCGAATGGTAGTCCAGCGGCAAGGCATACTCTGGAGTAGTTGGCGGGAGGCGCGCAGGTTATGGAGCGGCTGCCGTTGCGAAAAGTTTAAACCGACTGCGTGGATTCCGAGCTATCGCGGCAGAGAATGATCCGGATCCGCGTCGGGCCAAGCCTCCTGCCTCGCATCAGAACCAGATGCCCTTCGCCGTCGTCAGCAATTGCCGGCGCTCGGCGAGGCCGTTCAGGCCACCATTGATCAACTGGGTGACGCGAGCCGCATCGTCGCGGTCGGCGGCGGCGTTGATCTTGCGATCGCGCCAATAGGCGAAGGCGATCTGCACCGAGATGCGTGGATCGAGCGCCAGCTCCGGCCGCCCCTCCAGATCGACGTTCAGCATCCGGCCGATACGCTTGTAGTTGGCGCGGCCGGTGAGCTGGAAGATGCCGCGCCCATGATAGCGGGCGCCGTCGCCGGGCTCGGTGTTGCCGAGATCCTCGCGGCCTTCGTATTTGGCGAACTGCTTCTTCCCGCCCTTCTCCTCGAGCGTGCGGAAACGATCGCTCTCGAAAGCCGCCTGCGCCAGGAAATGGCAGACGCGCAGCGGCGTCGTTATGTCGGCCTCGGCCGCAAGCCGCGCGAAATGCAGGCTGATATTGCCCATGATATCGGCCTTGCCGATCGGCGCGAGGCGCGAGAGCCGCTCGAAGGTGACGGCAAGATCCGGCTGCCGCGGAACCTGCGGCTCCTCGACCGGTAGGTTTTCGGCTGGCGATCCCTGCATTGACATGGCGGCACTCCTGTTGCGCGTTTGCGCAAGTATGCACCGGTTTCGCGGCACGGGGATAAGTTCGCCGATCGGACCGTCATGGCCCTGAAACAGCCGGCGTCTAGCGAGAGCGCCCGCCCCAAGGAACGCCCGCCATGACCGACGACACCGCTCTCAATCGCCGCGCATTGCTCGCCGGCTTCGGCACTGCCGTTCTCGCTGCCGCCGCGGCAGCGCCCGCCCTCGCCCGCTCGCTGCCCTCCCTGCCGACCAGCAACCTTGCCACCGACACCGGCTATTGGGATGCGATCCGGCGCCTCTACAGCGTCACGCCCGACATGGTGAACCTCGAGAACGGCTATTGGGGCATCATGGCCGAGCCGGTGAAGGCCGAATACAAGCGCCTGACCGACTTCGTGAATTTCGAGAACACCGTCTACGCCCGCAGCAAGATCGGCCAGGACCTCGACGATGTCCGCACGCCGGTCGCCGCCTTCCTCGGCGTCGCCCGCGAGGAGATCGCGCTGACCCGCGGTGCCACCGAGGCGCTGCAGACACTGATCGCCGGCTACAACAAGCTGAAGCCCGGCGACGGCGTGCTCTATGCCGATCTCGACTATGATTCGATGCAGTACGCGATGAACTGGCTGAAGAACCGACGCGGGGTCGAGGTCGCCAGGTTCGACATCCCCGAGCCGGCGACCAAGGCCAATGTGCTTGCCGCCTATGAGGCCGCGCTCAACGCCAATCCGAAGACCAGGCTGCTGCTGCTCACCCATATCAGCCACCGCACCGGGCTGATGATGCCGGTCAGGGAGCTCGCCGCCATGGCCAAGGCCCGCGGCATCGACGTGATCCTCGACGCGGCCCATAGCTGGGGCCAGGTCGACTTCAAGGCCAGGGACCTCGGCGTCGACTTCATCGGCTTCAACCTGCACAAATGGATCGGTGCGCCGCTCGGCGTCGGCCTGATCTACATCGCCCGCGAGCGCCTGGCCGATATCGACACTCATTACGGCGACGAGGACTTCAAGGCGGACGATGTCCGCTCGCGCATCCACACCGGCACGGCGAATTTCGCCGCCCAGCTCACCATCCCGGCCGCACTCGCCTTGCACCAGGAAGTCGGGCCGCAGGCCAAGGAAGCCCGCTATCGTCATCTGCGCAACTACTGGGTCAGCAGGGCGCGCGAACTCAAGGGCGTCGAGATCCAGACGCCTGACGATCCCGAGATGGTCGCCGGCATCACCTCCTTCGCGCTGACCGGCAAGCGCTCGGCCGCCGACTGCAACGCCGTCGTCGCGGCGCTGCGCGACCAGCACAAGGTGATGACGGTTCGCCGCGGCGGCGTCGCCAAGGGCAACACCATCCGCATCTCGCCGGCGCCCTATCTGACAGAAGCCGATCTCGACCGCTTCATCGCGGCGCTCGCGATCGTCTCGGGCAACCGGGCGGGGTGAGCAAGTAGGCCGTCATTCTCGGGCGGAGCGAAGCACAGACCCGAGAAGCCCATGACGAGAAGGCGCTGTCTCGCGCCTCCTCTTGCCTGAGATGCTCGGGCCAAGCCCGAGCATGACGCGGGGCCGTCAGATCAATTCCGCCTCAGCAGGCGCTCGAGATAATCGAGCTCCTCGGTCGGGCGCAGCGGATCGCCAAGGCGGCGCCGCAGCTCCTCGAGGATGCGCCGCGCCCGCTGCGTCGCGCTCTCGTCGGCGCCCGGCACCCGCACGCGGCCATCGGCCCAGTCGCGCTGGCGCTGCGGCCGCCCCAGCGGGTCGTTGTTGTCGCGTTGCTGCGCCGAAGGCCGGCCCGCGGGGCGCCCATCCGGATCGCCATAGGCGTTGTCGTTGCCCTCGCCCTCGCCGGGCTCGCCCTGCATCTGCTGGGCGAGATTCTGGCCGCCCTTGCGCAGCGCATCGAGCGCCCGCCCCTGCGAGTCGACCGCCTCCCCCTCCTGGCCCTGGCCGAGCTGGCCTTCCGCCTCGCGCATCGCGTCCTCGGCCTCGCCTAGCTCGCCGGGGTCGGCGCCCATGCCGCGCATGCGCCGCTGCAGCTCCTGCAGCCGCTCGCGCAGGGCCTGCTGGCGCTGCGACAAGCCTTGCTGCCCTTGGCCCTGCCCGCCTTCGGCGTTCTGGCCGTCCTCCCCCTCGCCGTCCTCGCCCGGCTGCTGCCCGGGTTGCTGGCCACGCTGCCCGCGCTGGCCCTGCTGCCCTTGCTGGCGCTGGCCCTGCTGGCCGGGGCGCGCCTGCTGCTGGCCAGGACGGCGGCCCTGCTGGGTACGGTTCTGGTTCTGCTGGTCTTGCTGGTAGGTCTCGTCGCGCAATTGCTGCTGCTCGCGCGTCATCCGGTCGAGATCGCCCAGCGCCTGGTTCATCTCGCGCTGACGCGGGTCCTGCTGGCCGGGGCGCGCCGTCTTGAGGTTGTTGAGGAGATTGTTCAGCTCCTCCATCAGGCGCTGCGCCTCGGCCATGTCGCCGCGCTTGGTCAGCTCCTCGATGCGGTTGAGCATGTTCTGCAGGTCGCGCGGCGTCACCGTGCGGAAATTCTCAGGCAATTGCGCCTGGTTCTGCTCGCCATTCTGCTGCTGGCGCTGCCATTGCTGCGCAAGCTCGCGCATGTACTGGTCCATCGCGCGGCGCAGCTCTTCGGTGAGCTTCTTCATCTCCTCTTCCGAGGCGCCGCGCTCCAACGCCTGCGCCAGGTTCTCCTGCGCAGCCCTGAGCGCCTTTTCGGCATCGGAGAGATCGCCATCCTCGAGCTGCAGCGCGAGCGCCCACATCATCTCGGCGGCGTCGCGCAGCTGATCATCGCTGGCGGCGCGGCGCAGCCGCTCGCCGATCATGCGCATGCCCAGATAGACGCCGGTCTCCTTCATGAAGCGATCCGGCTCGATCATCAGCGCGTCGAGCGCAAGCTGGACCTTCCTGCGATTGTCGACGTCCATGACGAGCTTGCGCCGCTGCTCGACCAGCGCCTTGGCCAGCGGCTTGGTGAAGGTCCGCTGCGGCAGCACGACCTCGACGGTCTCGCTGCGGCCTTCCTGCCCGGTCTCGTCGCGCGCCAGGAGGCTCATATTGACCTTGGCGCCGGCCCAGGGATGGGCCGAGAAATCGACCGTGCTCTTCATCTCGTCGTCACCGGAGCCTGACGGCGGTACCGGCAGCATTTGCTTGGGCGCCTCGACCAGCGAGCGGCCGCCCGTGATCGGGCCGACGCGCGAGACCAGCACCTCGGCCGAGGCGATGCCGTAATCGTCCTTGGCGCGATAGCTGAGGCCGAGCCCACCCTGTACGCCGCTGACGGCCTTGGGCGACTCGGCGAAGGCGATCTCCGGCTTCTGATCGATGATCGCGTGCAGGCTCAAGGTCTGCGCCGGAGCACCCGAGCCGGTGATGCGCAAGGTGCCGTCGCCAGCGACCAGATAGCGCTTCTCGGTCACCGCAATCGTGTTCGTCGGCGCGGCCTTCGTCTCGACCGGTTTGGCTTCCCCAGGCTTGCCCTCGACGGGCACGGCGTCGAGCCGGCCTGTGGTCGCGACGTCCATGCCGCTCTTGCCGGCGATGCGCACCACCACCGTCGACTTCTCGGGCACGTTGAAATTCGGGCTGGCGAGCTTGGCGAAGTCGATCAGGATCGGCGGCATGCGCGTATAGGCGGGCGGGTCGATCCAGGCGTCGATCCGGACGGCCGCGGCGGCCAGCGCCGGCCCACGCCAGTCGAAGGCGGCGGCGAGCCGCGGCAGGGCCTCATGTCCGGCGACGAAGAAGCCGGCGACGGCTGCAACCAGCGGCGCGGCGCGCAGCGCCCGCCTGTCGCGCCCTGCCATGTGCGGCTGCGGCGGCGCGACCTTCAGCGCCGCGACATGGGCGCTCTGGCGCTGCAGATGCAGCGTCCACAGCGCCTGCGAGACCGGATCCTTGCCGCCGACCGCGAGCGTATCCTCAAGCGAGGTCGCGGGACGGTGAGCCCCATCCATCGAATGATCGAGCCGGGCGAGCGCCTCGCGACGGCTGGGCCAGCGGCCGGTGACAGCCGGCCAGAAGCTTCCCAGCAGGAGCAGAGCAAAAATGGCGGAGCCGGCAGCCCGGCCCCACCAGGGCAGGTGCAGCCAGAGCCCGAACCAGGAAACGGCGAGGAAGGCGAGGACGACGCAGAGCGGTGCCCACAGCTTCGGCCAGAGGCGCTCCCAGGCGAGAGACAGCCGCGAGGCCGCAGTGAGCCGCTCCAGCCGCTTGCGGATCGTACCAACCGAATCTGGCGCCGTGCGGCGCGGTGCTTCGCTCATCCGATGCTCCGAGCCGCCCCCCGCGGCGCCTCTCTTGGCTTCATCGATCGAGCGGAGAGGCTAGCACGTGATTGTGGCGTGACCAGCACCCAGGCACGATGCCCCACAGGCGCTCCGCTTATTGTGAAGCAGGTTCAGGGCAGCCAGGGCGGTGCACGATCCGTGCCGATCAGCTCTTCATAGGTCTGGCGCGGCCGCGTCACCGCGAATTTGTCGCCCTTCACCAGCACCTCGGCGACCAGCGGGCGCTGGTTGTAGGTCGACGACATGCTGGCGCCATAGGCACCGGCGGTCATGAATGCGATGAGGTCGCCCGGTTTCAACGCGGCAAGTTCACGCCCGGTGGTGAAGGTGTCGCCTGATTCGCAGATCGGCCCGACCACGTCATAGGCGACCGTCTTCGCGCTTTCCGCCGGCTCCGCCACCGGCCAGATCTCGTGATAGGCCTCGTACATCGCCGGCCGCATCAGATCGTTCATCGCCGCATCGACGACGAGGAATTCCTTGGTCGGGCGCGGATTGAGATGGAGCACCTTCGTCAGCAGGATGCCGGCATTGCCGACGATCAGGCGTCCCGGCTCGAAGCCGAGCTCGGCGTCGAGCCCTTGCATCAGCTTGGCGACCATTTCGGCATAGGCTTCGATCAGCCCCGGCCCATGGTCGAAATCCCTGGGAACCTCGTAGGGGATGCCGAGCCCGCCGCCGAGGTCGAGCCGGTCGACGCGGTGCCCTTCGGCCCGCAGTGCCAGCACGAGGTCGCGCATCTTGGCATAGGCCGCCTCGAATGCTTCCGTCTCGCGGATCTGGCTGCCGATATGCACGGCGAGCCCCATGATGCGGACGCCCGCCATATTGGCGGCGCGGGCATAGAGCCGGTGCACCTCCTCGAAGGAGACGCCGAACTTGTTGGCCGAGGAGCCCGTGGTGATCTTGGCGTGGCCGCCGGCGCCGATGTCGGGATTGACCCGGAACACCGCCTCCTGGCGCTTGCCCAGCCGCTGCGCCACCTTCGACAACAGGTCGAGCTCGCCCTCGGTCTCGATATTGACCTGGTAGATGCCGGCCTCGACGGCGAAGGCGAGCTCGCTCTCAGCTTTGCCGACGCCGGAGAAGACGATCTTGCTGGCCGGGAAGCCGGCAGCCAGCGCCTTGCGGATCTCGCCCTCGGAGACCGTGTCGGCGCCGGCCCCGAGCGCGGCGAGCGTCTTCAGCACGCCGAGATTGCTGTTCGCCTTCATGGCGTAGAAGACATGGGCCGGCTTGCCCGGTGCGGTCGACGCCATGGCCGCCTCATAGAGGCGATAATGCCGCTCGATCGTCGCCGAGGAATAGACATAGACCGGCGTTCCGACCTGATCCACGATCTCGCGCAGGTCGACATCCTCGGCGAAAAGCGCGCCGTCGCGATAGGCGAAATGATGCATCGAAGGTCCGGAAGGCTGTCAGAGCAACGGGTCGAGCACGAAGGGCTTCTCGGGAACCTCGATCGCCTTGTTTCGCTTCGGCGGCTTGCCGAGCGGCGAAGCCTCCGAAGCGTTGAAGCTGTTCTCGACGGCGCCCGTCTGCTGATCCGGCAGGTCGATCGCATTCTTGGCGTTCGGCGGAGGCTCCAGCGGCCCGCGGCGGCCGCAAGCCGCGAGCGCGAGGCCGAGCAGGCCGACCACCAGCACGGTGCGGCCGAATTTCAGGCGGGATTGCGGCACGAACGATGATCCTTAGGCGAAGCTTCGGAACGAGTGTAGCGAATGGCGCGCAAGCTTGCGAGCTTTTGCGCCGGGATCATGGCTGCGGCTTCGCGTCCTTGGCGAGCTGCTTCAGCCAGCGCTTGGCCTGCCGCTTCACATTGGCGGGAGCGGTGCCGCCATAGCTGGTGCGGCTCTTCACCGAGCGTTCGACGCCGAGCACGGCGAAGATCTCGTCGGAAATCTTCGGCTCGACCTCCTGCATCTCGGCGAGCGAGAGCTTCTCCAGCCCGACGCCCTTGGCGGAAGCGATGCCGACGAGCCGGCCGGTGACGTGGTGGGCGTCGCGGAACGGCATCTTCAGCACGCGCACCAGCCAGTCGGCGAGATCGGTGGCAGTGGCGTAGCCGAGGCCGGCCGCCTTCTTCATCGTCCTCAGGTCCGGCTGCATGTCGCGGACCATGCCGGCGCTCGCGGCGAGGCAGAGCGACAGGGTCTGCACCGCATCGAAAGTGCCTTCCTTGTCCTCCTGCATGTCCTTCGAATAGGTCAGCGGCAGGCCCTTCATCATCGTCAGCAGGCCCTGCAGCGCACCGAAGACGCGGCCTGCCTTGCCGCGCACCAGCTCGGCCGCGTCGGGATTGCGCTTCTGCGGCATGATCGAGGAGCCGGTCGAGAACTTGTCGGAGAGCTTGACGAAGCCGAATTGCGGCGTCGCCCACAGCACGATCTCCTCGGCCAGGCGCGACAAATGCATGGCGCAGATCGAGGCGGCCGACAGCGTCTCCAGCACGAAATCGCGATCCGAGACCGAATCCAGCGAGTTAGCCGTCGGGCGGGAAAAGCCGAGCGCCTTGGCGGTCATGTGCCGGTCGATCGGGAAGGAGGTGCCGGCGAGCGCAGCGGCGCCGAGCGGGCATTCGTTCATGCGCTCGCGGGCATCACGAAGACGGCCGCGATCGCGCGCCAGCATCTCGACATAGGCGAGCAAATGATGGCCGAAGGTGACTGGCTGCGCCGACTGCAGATGGGTGAAGCCCGGCATCACTGCCCCCGCATAGGTATCTGCCTTCTCGGCGAGCGCGAGCTGGAGGTCGGCGACCTGCTCGTCGAGCTGGTCGAGCGCATCACGCACCCACAAGCGCATGTCGGTCGCGACCTGGTCATTGCGCGAGCGGGCGGTGTGCAAGCGCCCGGCGGCGAGCCCGATCCGGTCCTTGAGATTGCTCTCGATATTCATGTGGATGTCTTCGAGCGCGCGCGAGAACGTGAAGCGCCCGGCCTCGATCTCGGCCTCGATGCCCTTGAGTCCGGCGGAGATCACGTCCACGTCGTCCTTCGTCAGGATGCCGGTCTCAGCCAGCATGGCGGCGTGCGCCAGCGAGCCGCGGATATCCTGGCGCCACAGGCGCTGGTCGAAATCGATGGAGGCATTGATCTCCTCCATGATGGCGTCGGGACCTGTGGCGAAACGCCCACCCCACATGCGGTTGCTCACGGCGGTCTTTCCTGCTCTTCAAGGACGCGCGATGACGTCTCGGTCGAAAATAGTGGCGGCTTGCGGGGCCCTGGCGCTGCTGGTGCTCGGCGGCGCAGGGGCCTTCTACTCCGTCCGGGGTGGAGCCGGCAATTCCGTCTGCAGCGCCGCCGCGACGAAGGTCGAGACGCTGCGCCCCCTCGCGAAAGGCGAGGTCGCGGGCGTCGAAGTCGCCAAGCAGCCGGCGCTCCTGCCCGACCTCGCCTTCAACGGCCCGGACGGCAAGCCGATGAGCCTCGCCGCTTTCCGCGGCAAGACGGTGCTGGTCAACCTGTGGGCGACCTGGTGCCTGCCTTGCCTCACCGAGATGCCGGCGCTCGATGAGCTCCAGGGCGCGCTCGGCGGCCCCGATTTCGAGGTCGTGACGATCAACATCGACACGCGCCATCCCGACAAGCCGAAGAAGTGGCTGGCCGACAAGGCCATCACCCGCCTCGCCTATTATGCCGACCCGCAGGCCAAGGTCTTCCAGGACATCCGCTCCGTGAAGAAGGTCGAGGGCATGCCGATCAGCCTGCTGGTCGACCCGGCCGGCTGCGAGCTCGCTCTGCTGCAAGGGCCGGCCGAATGGGCCGGCGCCGACGCCAAGGCGCTGATCACGGCAGCGATCGGCCGGCGTTGAGCGGCGCGCGTCGTCGATCACGGCACTGACATCCACAAGGGCGACAAGCGGCTTCAGGCCTCATCCTTCGATCATGAGATCGCGGGATGCGAACCTGTATCCGCTCAGCCAGTTGCAACATGACCCGCGTCGGCGACGCGGACACCACCGATCGTACAGGAGCGATGCGATGATCCGATTCGACTTGGGCACAATGCGCCATGCCGCCCGAACGGCCCTTCGGCTGGCCATGGGTGGCTTGCTCGCCGCCGGATTGGCCGTGACTGCACAGGCGCAGGATCGCACCGCGATCTCGGGCACCACGGTCTCGCTGGCGCCGCTGAAGGGCTTCGTGCCGTCCAGCAAGTTCGCCGGCCTCGAGCATGCCGAGGCCAAGGCCTCGGTCCTGGTGGTGGAGATGCCGCCCGAGGCGCATGCGCAATTGCAGGCGCTGTTCGGCAACGCCGACACCGCAAAGGCGAACTTCGCCAAGCAGAACATCGTGATCGACGACGCCGAGGACATCGAGACGGCTGGCGGCAAGGGCCGCATCCTGACGGGCCAGCAGAATGTCGCCGGCACCACCTTCGACAAGTGGATCGTGCTGCTCAAGGGCGCCAAGACCGTGATGATCACGGTGCAGGCGCCGGAGGATTCCGATCTCGACGGCGACGATGTCGTCACCATGCTGAAGAGCGTCTCGCTCGGCGCCGAGCCGACGCTCGACCAGAAGCTCGCCGCTTTGCCTTTCCGCATCCGCGCCGCCGAGCCCTTCCGCGTCGTCGACACCTTCGGCGGCCTTGGCGTGCTGATGACCTCCGGCCCGCTGAACGTCGACCCCAAGGGCGCGCAGCCCATGCTGATCGTCAGCTACCAGACTGGCGGCCAGGTCCCGGCCGGCCAGTTGGCCGCCGTCGGCGAGAAGCTGCTGCAGACGACGCGCGGCTTCGAGAAGGCCGAGATCACCAAGCGCGAGACCGTCGCCTTCGCCGGCAGCAAGGACGGCGTGCTGCTCTCGGGCAAGACTGCAGAGGGCAGCACCGGCAAGCGCTTTGCCCAGTATATCGGCCTCGGCGCCGATGGGCGCTTCGTGCGCATGATCGTCAGCGCCGACGAAGCGACCTATCCCTCGCTGGAACCGGCGATCAAGGCGATCGCCGACAGCATCGCCTTCGCCCAGTGATCGCGTGACGCCACGACCCGGCGTCACCGATCTGCAACATTTGCCATGGCCGGCCGGCTGCTCCATACGCTGCCGGCCATGAGCTACACCATCGGCCTCGCCACCACGTTCCACGACCCCGCCATCGCCATCATCGATCCCGATGGCGAGGTCCTCTTCGCCGAGGCCACCGAGCGTTATCTGCAATACAAGCGCGCGCCGAACTGCGAACCGGATACGGCTGTGCGGATGGAAGGCCTGCTCAAGCGCTACATCCCGAAGGGCGCGCAGATCAGGCTCGCGACCAGCTGGGGCGAGGAGTTCACCGGCTTCCTCGACCAGATGAGCCGCGCCGGCTCCTTCAGCCTCGACGCGCTGCTGAAGCTCTCGCCCGCCTTCAACCGCTCGCTCGTGCCCGAGCGCAGCGAACGCGCCTTGATCGCCAACCTGCACCACCAGCAGCAGCGCGCCGGCCTCGGCACCGTGCTCGGCCTCGACCGCGCCTTCGGCGAGGCGAAGGTCGCCGGGATGAAGCGCTATGGCCACCATCTCAGCCATGCAGCTTACGCCTCCTGGTCCTCGCCCTTCCGCGATGCCGCCTGCCTCGTCGTCGACGGCATGGGCGAGACCGGCGCTTCCGCGGTCTTCGCGCTCCGGGACGGCCGCCTCACCGAGCTGAAGCGCCATCGCGGCCGCGAATCGATCGGCTTCTATTTCGGCTTCGTCACCGACCTTGCCGGCTTCGACCAGGCCAAGGGCGAGGAATGGAAGATCATGGGCCTCGCGCCCTATGGCAAAAGCGATCCCGAGCTGCTCGCTCTGCTTCGCAGGCTCTATCGCGTCGAAGGCACCAAGCTCATCTTCTCCGATGCCGCCACGGTCCAGCAGGTCGCCGACGAGATCCTGGCTCGCCGCCCGGCCGATGCGCTCGACAAGGGCTGGGCCGACCTCTCGCGCTGCGGCCAGGACGTCTTCGCCGAGATGATGGAGGCGCTGCTCGCCGAGACGGCAGCGCTCTGCCCCTCGGAGAATCTCGTGCTCGCCGGCGGCTGCGCGCTCAACTCCTCCTTCAACGGCAAGATCGTCGGCCGCCACGGCTTCAAGCGCGTGCACGTCCCCTCCGCCCCGGCCGATGACGGCAATGCGATCGGTGCCGCCTGGCTGGCCCATGCCGAGGCCAATCCGGACTGGCAGGCGCCCAAGGGGCCGATGAGCCCCTATCTCGGCTCCAGCCTTTCCACCGAGCCGTTCGAGCGCATGGCGACCTGGGAGCCGCGCCTGAAGAAGCTCTCGCCCGATGAGATCATCACCGCGACGGCCAAGCTCCTGGCGGAAGGCAAGCTGATCGGCTGGGCGCAGGGGCGTGCCGAGTTCGGGCCGCGCGCCCTCGGCAACCGCTCGATCCTGGCCGATCCGCGCCCGGCCGACGCCAAGGACATCCTCAACGCCAAGGTGAAGTATCGCGAGGCCTTCCGGCCCTTCGCCCCCTCGATCCTGGCCGAGCATGGCCCCGATTGGTTCGAGAACTACCAGGACGCGCCCTATATGGAGCGCACCCTGACCTGGAAGGAGACGGTACGCGATCGCGTGCCAGCAGTGGTCCACGAGGATGCGACCGGGCGCCTGCAGAGCGTCACTGCCGAGCGCAATCCGCGCTACCACGCGCTGATCTCGGCCTTCCACAAGCTCACCGACGTGCCGGTGATCCTCAACACCTCGTTCAACATCATGGGCAAGCCGATCCTGCACACCAGCGAGGATGCGATCCTGATGTTCTACACCTCAGGGCTCGATGCGCTGGTGGTCGAGGACTGGCTGCTGGTGAAGTGAGCGCCCACTTCGGCTGATCAGACACGGGAGGAGCGCGCCATGAGCGACCACAGCCGCTTTCTCTGCGAAGCCATCGAACTCGCGCAGGACAATATGAGGGATGGCGGCCGCCCGTTCGGCGCCGTCATCGTCAGGAACGGCGAGGTCATCGCCAGCGGCGTCAACGAGATCCTCAGGGCCAATGACCCGACCGCCCATGCCGAGCTGACGGCCATCCGCGCGGCGAGCAAGACGCTGGGATCGCCCAACCTCGCCGGATGCGCAGTCTATGCGAGCGGCCATCCCTGCCCGATGTGCATGGCGGCGATGCGGCTCGCCGGCATCGGAGAGGTCTACTACGCCTATTCAAACGACGATGGCGCACCCTTCGGGCTTTCGACGGCTGCGATCTATGCCGATCTGGCCAAGCCGTTCGCCGAGCAGTCGATGGCGATCCGCTACCTCCCGGTTCGCCTGAAGGCAGGTCCCGACCTCTATGTCGAATGGGCCGAACGGCAGGGCAAGTCGGCCTAGGTCTCGGCGAGAAACGAGCCGCCCCGCCCGGCACCATCACAGGACAGCCGGGTCACATCTCTGATCGCTCAGCAAAAAATCGATCCGCCGAAACTGCGGGCGGCGCGTCGGACGCGACCACCCCGCAATCCCGTATCGGCGTTCAGCTCGCCTGCTTGACGGCGATGCCCTTCTCTTCGAGCAGCGCCTGCAATTCGCCAGCCTGGAACATCTCGCGGGTGATGTCGCAACCGCCGACGAACTCACCCTTGACGTAGAGCTGCGGGATGGTCGGCCAGTTCGAATAGGCCTTGATGCCCTCGCGGATCTCCTGATCCTCCAGCACGTTGACGCCCTTGAACGGCACGCCGACGTAAGAGAGGATCTGCACGACCTGGCCGGAGAAGCCGCACATCGGGAATTGCGGCGTGCCCTTCATGAAGAGCACCACGTCGCTGGACTTCACTTCGGCATCGATGCGGGCGTTGACGTCGCTCATGGCTTTATCTCCAAATGCGGGTTCAAGGCCCGCCGGATGTACTCGTTCTAATTCTGGGGAACCGCAGTCGTCAGCGCAAGGGCATGCAGCACGCCGCCCATGTTTCCTTGCAGGGCGGCATAGACCATCTGGTGCTGCTGAACACGCGACTTGCCGGTGAAGGCAGCCGAGGTCACCGTCGCGGCATAGTGGTCGCCGTCCCCGGCGAGATCCTTGATCTCGACGATGGCGTCGGGGAACGCCGCCTTGATCATGCGCTCGATCTCGCTCGCTTCCATCGCCATGATGCGTCTCCTCAGTTGGCCTTGCCGGCCATGTAGTCGGGCAGCCAGCTCTCATGGGTCTTGCTGAGGGCTGCGATCGAGACAGCGGCCTCGCCCGGCAGGGCAAGCGCGCTGCCGCCGGTCTTGCCGATGATCTCAGCCGGCACGCCTGCCGCTTTCGCCTCAGCAACAACCGCTTCAGCGGCGCCCGCCGGCAGCGACAGCAGGTAGCGGCCCTGATCCTCGCCGAACAGCACGGCATGAGCCGGGCCGGCCGGCAGCGCCGTGATGCTGGCGCCGATGCCCTTGGCCATCGCCATCTCGGCGAGCGCGACAGCAAGGCCGCCATCCGAGAGGTCATGGCAGGCGGTGAGGCGGCCCGCGGTGATCAGCGCTCGCACGAACTCGCCATTGCGTCGCTCGACCGCAAGATCGACCGGCGGCGGCGCGCCCTCCTCGCGACCACAGACCGTCGCGAGATAGGCGCTCTGGCCGAGCCAACCCTTGGTCTCGCCGATCAGGACGATCGCCTCGCCCTCGGCCTTGAAGCCGACGGTCGCATGCTTCGTCACATCGGCGAGCACGCCGACGCCGCCGATGGTCGGGGTCGGCAGGATCGAGACACCGTTGGTCTCGTTGTAGAGCGAGACATTGCCGGAGACGACCGGGAAGTCGAGCGCCCTGCAGGCCTCGCCGATGCCGCGGATGCAGCCGACGAGCTGGCCCATCACCTCGGGCCGCTCCGGATTGCCGAAGTTGAGATTGTCGGTGATGGCGAGCGGCAAGGCGCCGACCGCGGTCAGGTTGCGCCAGGCTTCGGCCACGGCCTGCTTGCCGCCCTCGAACGGATCGGCCTCGCAATAGCGCGGCGTCACGTCGGCGGTCATGGCGAGGCCCTTCGGCCCCTCCTCGATGCGGACGATGCCGGCATCGCCGCCCGGCGTCACCGCCGAATTGCCGAGGATCAGCGTGTCGTATTGCTCGTAGATCCAGCGCTTCGATGACAGGTCGGGCGAACCGACCAGCGCCAGCAGCGCCTCGGCGTTCGACATCGGCGGCTTCACGCTGGCGGCCTCGACCACCGGCCGCTTCGGCGTCTCGACCCAGGGCCGGTCATATTCGGGAGCCTCGTCGCCGAGCTCCTTGATCGGCAGGTCGGCCATGGTCTCGCCGTCATGCTTGACGACGAACCGCAGCGTGTCGGTGGTCTTGCCGACCACGGCGAAGTCCAGGCCCCATTTGCGGAAGATCGCCTCGGCCGGCTCCTCATGGCCCGGCTTGATCACCATGAGCATGCGCTCCTGGCTTTCCGACAGCATCATCTCATAGGCGCTCATCTGCGCTTCGCGGCACGGCACCGCGTTGAGGTCGAGCTCGACGCCGAGATCGCCCTTGGCGCCCATCTCGACCGCCGAGCAGGTCAGGCCGGCCGCGCCCATGTCCTGGATCGCGTCGACATGGCCAGCGGCCATGATCTCGAGGCAGGCTTCGAGCAGCAGCTTCTCGGCGAAGGGGTCGCCGACCTGCACGGTCGGACGCTTCTCCTCGGCGCCCTCGTCGAAGGCCGCCGAGGCCATGGTCGCGCCATGGATGCCGTCGCGGCCGGTCTTGGAGCCGAGATAGACGATCGCCTTACCAACGCCCGAGGCCTTGGCGTAGAAGATCTCGTCGGAGCGCGCGAGGCCGACCGCCATGGCGTTGACGAGGTTGTTGCCGTCATAGCGGCGGTGGAAGCCGGTGGCGCCGCCGACATTGGGCACGCCGAAGGAATTGCCGTAGCCGCCGATGCCGGCAACGACGCCGGACACGAGATGGCGGGTCTTCGGATGGCTCGGATCGCCGAAGCGCAGTGCGTCGAGTACCGCGATCGGGCGCGCGCCCATGGTGAAGACGTCGCGCAGGATGCCACCGACGCCCGTCGTCGCGCCCTGATAGGGCTCGATGAAGGACGGGTGGTTGTGGCTCTCCATCTTGAAGACCACGGCGAGCCCGTCGCCGATGTCGATGACGCCGGCATTCTCGCCCGGGCCCTGGATCACCCAGGGCGCCTTGGTCGGCAGCGTCTTCAGATGGATCTTCGACGACTTGTACGAGCAGTGCTCGTTCCACATCGCCGAGACGATGCCGAGCTCGGTGATCGTCGGCTCACGCCCGATCAGGTGCAGGAAGCGCTGATATTCGTCCGGCTTGAGGCCGTGCTCGGCGACCAGCTGCGGGGTGATCTTGATGTCGTTGGGAATCACGCGGCCTGTTCCTGACGGAGGGGGCGAGCCAGAGGCTCGATCTCAAGCGGGGGCAATAGCCTGAAAACGGCCACCGATACAATCGCAGGCGACGCCTACCCGACCCCGATCTCCACCATGGCCGCCCGTAAGCTGGCCGGGATCGGCACCGGCGTCTGCGGACCACGCTCGACATAGACGTGGGTGAAGAGGCCCTGCGCCGCCGTGAGCGCGCCGCCCTGCCGAAAGATGCCGATCCGATAGGTCACCGAGGAACGACCGAGCTTCTCGACCGCGAGCGCGCCTTCGACGATCTCGGGAAAGGCGACACTCTCGAAATAATCGCAGCGCGTGCCGACCACGAGGCCGACGACCTTGCTCTCCTTCGCATCGAGGAAGCCCTGCTCGATCAGCCAGGCGTTCACCACCGTGTCGAACCAGTTGTAATAGATCACGTTGTTGACGTGGCCGAAGACGTCGTTGTCGGCCCAGCGCGTCGGGATGGTGCGGAACAGGCGGAAATCGGCCCGCCCCAGCCTGACCGGCTTCTCGCTCATGGCTTCTCCCCACCCGCCTTGTCGCCGGTGCCGATCTCGGGAACGCCGAGCGCATCCGCCAGCCGGGCCTTGGCCGAGCCGGGCCGCAACGGCTTCTGCTGGCTCTCATGCGGCGCCCAACCGGAGAGCCAGACGATCTCAAACGTCGCGCGCAGGCGCCCATCCGGATCGGAGAACCGCTCGGTATAAATCTCGGCCGCCCGCAGCAGCACGCTGCGCCGCAGCGGCTTGCGGCTGCGCTCGGTCAGCGCATTGGCCCAGCCCATGGCGCGCAGGTCCCGCAGCAGCCCGAACATGTCGCCATAGCGGACGGTGACGCTCTCGCTGTCGATCACGGGGAGCGCGAAACCTGCCCGCTGCAGCAAGCCGCCGAGATCGCGCAGATCGGCAAAGGGCGCGACACGCGGGCTCGCCCCGCCGGTCAATTCGACCTCGGCCGCCAGCAGCGACTGGCGCAATTCGGTCAGGCTCTGGCCGGCGAGCAGGCAGGCGATGAAGAGGCCGTCCGGCCTGAGCGCCCGCTTGATCTGAATCAGCGCGCCGGGCAGGTCGTTGACCGCGTGCAGCGCCAGCAGTGACGCCGCGAGATCGAGCGATTCCGCGGCGAAGGGCAAGGCTTCGAGATCGCCGACGAGCGTGGTGCTCGGCTCAGCGACCTCGGCCATGCGCAGCAATCCGCCCGCCCTCGCCTGCAGCACCGGCTCGGCCAATGGCAGCGGCGTGCCGAGATCGGCCGCCCGTTCGAAGCGGCGCAGCACCGCCGAGAGCCGCTCGTCGAGATCGCCGACGCAACGCGCCAGCAGGAAGTCGGGATAGCCGGCCGTAAGCGCAGCCGACAGGCGGCGGCGATAGAGCGCGCGGTCGAAGACGACGGAGCTCACCGCGCGCCCCGCCTCACTCCATCCCCTCCAGCTCGGCGATCAGCCCCTCGATCATCTTGAGCCCGATCTGCCAGAAGGCCGGATCGCGCGCGTCCAGGCCGAAGGGCTTCAACAGTTCGGAATGATGCTTGGTGCCGCCGGCCGAGAGCAGCGCGAAATAGCGTTCCTGAAAGCCCGAGGCCGAGTTCTGGTAGACGCCGTAGAGCGAGTTCACCAGGCAATCGCCGAAAGCATAGGCATAGACATAGAACGGCGAGTGGATGAAGTGCGGGATATAGGCCCAGAAGGTCTCATATCCCGGCCCGAGCCGGATCGCGGGGCCGAGGCTCTCCGACTGCACGCTGAGCCAGAGATCGCAGAGATTCTCCGCCGTCAGCTCGCCCTGCCGGCGCGCCTCGTGGACCTTGCGCTCGAAGGAGTAGAAGGCGATCTGGCGCACGACCGTATTGATCATGTCCTCGACCTTGGCCGCCAGCATCGCCTTGCGCTGCTTCTGGTCGCGGGTCTCGTCGAGCAGCTTGCGGAAGGTCAGCATCTCCCCGAACACGCTCGCCGTCTCGGCCAGCGTCAGCGGCGTCGGCGCCATCAGCGCCCCGTTCGGCCCGGCCAGCACCTGGTGCACGCCATGGCCGAGCTCATGCGCCAGCGTCATCACGTCGCGCGGCTTGCCCTGGTAGTTGAGCAGCACATACGGATGTGCGGATGGCACCGTAGGATGAGCAAATGCGCCCGGCGCCTTGCCCGGACGGGCCGGCGCATCGATCCAGCGTTCGTCGAAGAAGCGCTGAGCGATCCCCGCCATGTCGGCTGAGAAGTCGCCATAGGCCGAGAGCACCGTATCGCGTGCCTCCGTCCAGGGAATCGTGCGCTGCTCGACCTTGGGCAGCGGCGCATTGCGGTCCCAGTAGTCGAGCGCCTCCTGGCCAAACCACCGCGCCTTCAGCCTGTAGTAGCGATGCGACAGGCGCGGATAGGCCTCGCGCACCGCCGCGACCAAGGCATCAACGACCTCGCGCTCGACCCGGTTGGCCAGATGCCGGGAATCGGCGACGTCCTCGAACTTGCGCCAGCGGTCGGAGATCTCCTTGTCCTTGGCCAGCGTGTTGGTGATCAGGCCGAAGGTCCGCAGGTGCTGGCGGAAGACGGTTCCCAACACCTCCGCTGCCTCCTTACGCACGGCGCCATCGGCGTCCTGCAGCCGGTTCAGCGTCAGTTCGAGCGTGAGGTCGTCGCCGCCGACCTTGAAGCGCAGCGAGGCGATGGTCTCGTCGAAGAGCCGATTCCAGGCGCCGTGCCCGGTGACCGACTTCTCGTGGAAGAGTTCCTCGATCCGGTCTTCGAGCTGGTGCGGCTTATCCTTGGCGAGGTCTTCGAGCCAGGGCCTCCAGTGGCTGAGCGGCGCCTGCGCGGCAGCCTTGGCCAGCAGCGCCTCCTCGATCCGGTTGAGCTCGAGCCCGAAGAACAGCAGCTCGGTCGAGATCGCGGTGACCTTGTCCTGCGTGTCGCCATAGAACTTGGCGCGCTGCGGGTCGGTGGTGTCGCCGGAATAGACCAGGCCCGCATAGGACATGATCTTGCCGACCAGGTCCTCCAGCCCCTCATAGGCCTTGACCGCCTCGGCCAGCGCCGCGCTGGCGTCCTCGCGCCCGGCGAGCGCCGCGAGCTTGCCGCGATAGAGCTCGGCGAAGCGCCGCGCCTCGGTCGCGGCGCGCTCGACGTCGGCAGCGAAGGCCGGCGAATCCATCGCTGGGTAAAGATGCGTCAGATCCCATTCCGGCAGGGTGCCGAGCGCCTCGGCCGCGCCTCCGGCATGGGCGGCGCGTGCGATTGCGGGACGGTCGAAGGGGCGGGTCATGTCGTCTCTGCCTCGGCCTGTCGGGGTCGGTTGTGGCCCTCTCATATGCGCGGCCAACGCCTCGCGATCAACGGCAACGCTGTCACAGTCGCCCGATTTCCCGCAGGCTTCGCCGGCTTAAGCGGGGCTTAACCCTTCTCCCCGACAGTGACCCGAAACGGAACAGCCGATTCCGGCTAACCGCCTGGCCTGCCGAGGTTTCATGTCCGCTACGATCCTGGTCGTCGACGACGATCCCGTCCAGCGCCGGCTGCTCGATGCGATGCTGAAGCGCTTCGGCTACGAGGTTGCCCTGGCGGAAGGCGGCGAGCAGGCTCTGGCGGTCCTCGTCGACGAATCGCGGCGCATCGACTGCCTGATCCTCGACCTCGTCATGCCTGGCCTCGACGGCATGGGCGTGCTCGCGACGCTGCGCGAGCGCGGCAGCGAGGTCCCGGTGATCGTGCAGACCGCCAACGGCTCGATCGAGACCGTGGTCGCGGCGATGCGCGCCGGCGCCTCCGATTTCGTGGTCAAGCCGGCCGGGGCCGAGCGCCTGCAGGTCTCGCTCAAGAACGCACTCAAGCTCGGCGCTCTCGAGCACGAGATCCGCTACATGAAGCGGCGCGCCTCCGGGCAGCTCGGCTTCCGTGATCTCGCCAGCAAGAGCCAGGACATGGGCCGTGTCGTCCAGCTTGCCGAGCGCGCCGCCCGCTCCAACATCCCGATCCTCATCGAAGGCGAATCCGGCGTCGGCAAGGAGGTGCTCGCCCGCGCCATCCAGGGCTCCAGTGACCGCAAGGGCAAACCCTTCGTCACCGTCAATTGCGGGGCGATCCCGCACAACCTGGTCGAATCCATCCTGTTCGGCCATGAGAAGGGCGCCTTCACCGGCGCGACCGAGCGCCATATCGGCAAGTTCGTCGAAGCCAATGGCGGCACGCTCTTCCTCGACGAGGTCGGCGAATTGCCGCTCGATGCGCAGGTCAAGCTGCTGCGTGCGATCCAGGAGAGCGAGGTCGATCCGGTCGGCGGCAAGAAGTCGGTGCGCGTCGACATCCGCATCATCTCGGCGACCAACAAGAGCCTGCTGGAGCAGGTCAAGCGCGGCGAGTTCCGCGAGGACCTGTATTATCGCCTCAACGTCTTCCCGATCACGCTGCCGCCCTTGCGCCGGCGCCGCGAGGACGTCGCCGATCTCGCCCGCGGCTTCCTCGCCCGCTTCGCCGCCGAAGAAGGCCGCAAGCTGCGCGGCATCAGCGCCGAAGCCCTGACCCTCCTCGCCGACTATGACTGGCCCGGCAATGTCCGCCAGCTCGAGAACGCGATGTTCCGCGCCGTCGTGCTCTCCGATGGCGACGAGCTCACCATCGCCGAATTCCCACAGATCGCAGCGCAGATGGACGGGTTCGACGTGCGCATCCCGCCGGCGCCGGCCTCCATCGCCAGCGAGCCGCGTGGCGAAGCGCCGCCGCGCATCATCCAGGTGCCGGTGCGCGATCCCAATGCGCTCGACCTCGTCGCCGGCTCCGACATGCGCACGCTCGACGAGCTGGAGCGCGAGATCATCAAGTTCGCACTGGCCCATTACCGCGGCCATATGTCCGAGATCTCGCGCAAGCTCGGCATCGGCCGCTCGACGCTCTACCGCAAGCTCAAGGATTACGGGCTGATCGAAGGCGAGGACACCGCCGAAGGCGTCGACGCCGCCTGATCGAACCGAATCGAAACACCGTCTGCAGCTCACAGGGGGCGGGTTGCGGAGGGCGAATATCGGCCGCTGTTGCAAGGCGGCATCTTGTCGAAACAGGCCGAGTCACGCAGTTATCGGCGTAGATCGGCCAAGGACCGGGGAAGTTATCGATGCGCCTTCGCCGCCTGGCGGAAACCGTCTCAGCCACTACGCTTGGCCTCTCCCTGCTTCTCGCCTCCGCGACGGCCCAGGAGGCCGCTGGCGACATTGGCGTGCCGCTGCCCGAGCAGCCGGCTCTGGTCATCCTGAACAGCGATACCGGGCCGCAGAAGCTCGACATTCCCGCCCCGGCGGAAGTGACGCTAGACTTGCGCCCGTCGGCCGATTCGCAATCGGCGGACGCAGCCGAGACCAAGGAGATGGTCACCGGCGCGCTCTCGACGAGGCCGGACCGCACCCCGGCAGAGCTCGAGCTCGACCTGCCCGAGCCGGAGATGCCGCCGGTCGATCCGGCGCTGGTGAAGCCGGCCGAGCCCGCGCCGCAGCCGCAATTGGCCCAGCCCGCGCAGATCGACCTGCCGCCTCTTCCCGAGGTTGCAGTCACGATGCCGCCGGGGCTGGAACTTTCCGGCCGGATCGCAGCCCAGGCCGAGATCGCCGCCGCCCTGCCCCGCCTCTCCGCTCGCGAGCGGGCCGACATCGTTGCGGCCTATGCCGCCAACGAGAACCGGCCGTTCTGGATCGACGGCAAGGACCTAGGCACTTCCGGCAAGCAGATCGTCGCGCAGCTCGGCCACGCCAGCGATGACGGCCTGCGCGCCGGCGACTATCTGCTCCCGGTCTTCGAAAGCAGCGACAAGGACAGCCTCGCCGCGGCCGATATCCGGCTCTCGGCGCTGGCCGTGCTCTATGCCCGCGACGCCCGCGGCGGTCGTCTCGACCCGCGCCGTCTGTCGAAGCTGATCACGCCAAAGCTCGAACTGCCCTCGGCGACCGAGGTATTGTCCGAGCTCGCCGGTGCGGCCGATGCCGGCGCGGTGCTCGCCGCCTATAATCCCCGGCATGCCGGCTATCAGCACCTGAAGGCCAAGCTCGCCGAATTGCGCGCCCACAAACCGGAGACGCCGGTCGCCCGTATCCCTGCCGGCCCCATCCTCAAGGTCGGGATGCGCGATGCCCGCGTCCCGCTGATTCGCGCCCGGCTCGGCCTCGGCAGCAGCGAGGAGCCGGTTTATGACCGCTCGACCGCGCTGGCCCTGGCCGACTTCCAGAAGCAGGCGGGCCTACGCGCCGACGGCGTGCTCAGCGACCAGACCGTCGCCGCCCTCGCCATGCCGCGCTCGACCCGGCTGGAGAGCGACATCATCGCCCAGATGGAGCGCTGGCGCTGGCTGCCGAGCGATATCGGCGAGAACCGCATCGTCGTGAACATCCCGGAATACCGGATGCGCGTGATGCATGGCGACAAGCTCGCCTATGAATCGCGCGTGATCGTCGGCAAGCCGGAATCGGCGACGCCGGTGTTCTCGCACCGGATGGAGCACGTGGTCGTCAACCCGTCCTGGTTCGTACCGCCCTCGATCCTGAAGAAGGAGTTCCTGCCAGGACTTGCCAACGATCCGAACTATGCCGCCAGGCGCGGCTACGTCGTGACGCGGGGCAAGAACGGCAGCATCTCGGTGCGCCAGCCGCCGGGCGAGCGCAACGCGCTCGGCTGGATCAAGTTCATGTTCCCGAACGACCATGCCGTCTACCTGCACGACACGCCGAATCGCGGCCTGTTCGGTGCCGGCAAGCGCGCCTTCAGCCATGGCTGCGTGCGCGTCGAGAACCCGTTCGCCCTCGCCGACCAGGTGCTCGGGCCGGAGTGGACGAGCGAACGCCTGAAGCGGCTGATCGGTTCGGGCGAGCGCACCATCAAGCTGCCGCAGCCCCTGCAGATCCATCTCGTTTATGAGACGATCGTCGTAGATGCGGCCGGCGCCGTCACCACCTTCGACGATATCTACGGTTTCCACAGGCTGGTCAGGAACGCCCTCGAGCAGCGTTCCTGACCGTTCCGGCCTGGGAAAAGTCCCATTCGGCACGGTTTCGCCACGATCTGGCGGTAGCGAGCAATCTTGCTTGCCGGATTCCGGCGGGGAGTTGTCTCGCCGGTAACCTCCCGTTAAGCCTTCTCGGCAACTGTTCCTTCACGTTTACCGCTCCGGCTTGCCCGGCGCTTCGAGACGGGTCTGGCAGAGTGAGCAGGTCGAAAGCCGAGATCGCAGCACGGCTCCCGCGGTTTTTGCGGCTGAGCGCGCGTGCCGGCTTCCTGCTCGCCACGAGCGCAAGCGTCCTGGTGCTTGGCGTACGCGGCACGCAGAACGCCGTCGCCAACGGCGACACCCGCACGATCACGATCAAGCATATGCACACCAAGGAGGAGACGACCGTCACCTTCAAGCGTGACGGCCGCTACGATTCCTCGGCGCTGGAGAAGTTGAACTGGGCGCTGCGCGACTGGCGCATCGACGAGCCGATCCGGATGGATCCGCGCCTGTTCGACATAGCCTGGGAAGTCCATCGCAAGGTCGGCTCCGACCAGCCTTTCCACGTCGTCTCCGCCTATCGCTCGCCCGGCACCAACTCGATGCTGCGTCGGCGCTCGCGTGGCGTCGCCAAGCACAGCCAGCACATGCTCGGCAAGGCGATGGACTTCTACCTGCCGGACACCCCGACCGCCCGCATGCGCGAGGTCGCGATGCGGATGCAGCGCGGCGGCGTCGGCTTCTATCCCGGCGCCCATACCCCCTTCGTCCATCTCGATGCCGGCTCCGTCCGCTCCTGGCCGCGCATGACCCGCGACCAGCTCGTCCGCCTCTTCCCCGACGAGAAGACCGTGCACCTGCCGGCCGACGGCAAGCCGCTGGGCGGCTACGAGGTCGCCAAGGCCGAGATCCTCTCCAGCGGCGGCTCGGTGATGGGCTACGCCGCCGGGGATTACGACGAGGGCGCGATCATGGCGTCCAGCGGCGGCGGCAAGAGCTTCTGGGCCGCGCTGTTCGGCGGCGACGACGAGGAGGCAGATGCCCGCCCGACCCGCGGCCGTACGGCCGCAGCGCGTCGCGCGCCGACGCCGCAGCCGACCGTCATGGCCTATGCCGGCGACAGCAACAGCGGCGATGGCGGCCGCTTCGCCGTGTTCAACCCACAGCCGGCCCAGCCCGAGCCGAGCGGCCGCGCCGTTCTCCGCGAGCGCTCGAACCGCGCGACGACCACCACCGCGCCGCCGCCTGAGGAGACGCAGGTCGCTGCCTTGGCTCCTGCCCAGGTTGCGCCGCCCGAGCCGCCGAAGCCCGCCCCGATCGCAACCGCGCTTCCCGTGGCGCGCCCGAGCGGCCTGACGCCGCCGGTGCCAAACCCGCCGGCCGGTTCGCCGCAGCTCGCCGCGCTGGCGGCCGAGGCGACGGCCCTGCCGCTGCCCGCCTCCGAGCAGAAGCTCATCCTCGCCTCGCTACCGCCGCGTAGGCCGACCGACCTGCCGGGCCCGTCGCTTGAAACCATCCTGACCGGCAAGGCCGTCTCGGCCCCGCTGCCGCCGTCGCGCCCGGTCGCGCTGGCCAGCCTGTCGACCGAGGGACTGCGTCTCAACGACGACGCCGAGGACACCGAGAGCGCCGTTCCCGCCGGCGCCAAGCTGGTCGCGATCAATCATCCGATGCCGCCGGTCCGGCCGCGTCCGCCTGGCGCCCCGCCGGAGCAGGCCGGCACGACGCAGATCGCCGCGCGGCCGCGCAGCACCCCGATCGCCGCGGAATACAACGCCGACCGAGCCGGCCTCGACTCGCTCTTCGCCGCCGTCTCGGCGCCGGAGGCACCTGCCGCACGCCGCGCCACCGTCGCGACCGCCAAGGCGAAGGCCGGTTCGGAGGCTCGGGCCAAGGGCTGGGTCGCCGGCGCGAACCCCGCCGCTGCGCTCGGCTTCTCGGCCGCCGAGCCCAGCGATGTCGGCACCAGCGGCTTCACCGGCCCGGCGGTCAAGCCGCTGCCGACCACCTTCGTCCAGAACTGAGCGAGACCTCGGCCTATTCCTTGTCGATCGGCCAGGCCTTGAAGACGTCGAGCGCCTCGCAGGCCGCAGCCTGACGCGCCAGCGCCGGCCAACGTTCCTCCGGAACGAATTCCGGGATGACGAAGCGGCAGAAGCCCCAGGCGATCGCGGCGGCGATATCGCCCGGCCTGAGTTCGGGTCCAGCGCCGATCTCGCCGCGCTGGGCGGCCTGATCCAGCAAGTCCAGAGCCGTGTGGAGCTGCGAGAGGATGCGTTCCTGCCAGTTGTCGTAGCGCTTCTCTTCCGGCCGCTTGCGCTCGTATTCGACCGAAACCGCCTTGTCTGCGGCGACGATGCCGATGCCGGTCAGGCTGAGATCCCTGACCCGCGCCGCCTTGTCGGCCGGTCGCAGCGAGCGCCCGGCGACATCCTCCATATGCTGGATGATCAGCAGGGATTCGCTGAGCACCGTGCCGTCATCGGCGACCAGGCTCGGCGCCTTGATCAGCGGGTTGATCTTGCGGAACTCCGGCATGTGCCGGAACACCGAGACCGAGCGGTGTTCGAATTCGAGGCCAAGCAGGGTCCCGGTGATGGCGGCGCGCCGCACATAGGGGCTGTCGAGCATTCCAACCAGCAGCATCGTGATCTCCCATTGTCGTGGTGGGAACACTGGCCGCTTGCGGACGCCTTGCCACGCAAATTCGGGTGAAGCTCGACTTCACACCATTTGATGCTCGTCGGCGGGATAGTCCTCGGGCGCCAATTCACCGGCCGCGATCTTCGCCTGAACCGCTGCCTGGCAGGGATCCCAGGCGGGGGTGTTGCCAAAGCGTTCCAGCATCAGGTCGATCAACACCCGCACCTTGCCGGGCACATAGGAGCCCGGTGGGCGCACGACATGCAGCGCGCTCTCGCGCATCGGATAGCGCCAGAGGATATGCTCGACCCCCCCGGCCCGGATCGCGTCGCTGGCGATGAAGGTCGGCAGCACGACGATGCCGAGCCCGGCCTCGGCCCATTTCAACAGGGTGTCGCCATTGTCCGAGCGCAGCCGCCCGGAAGGGCGAACAGAGACCCAGCGCCGGCCCATGCGGAAGCCCCAGTCGACGACGCTGTTGCCGGAATAGACCAGGCATTCGTGCCGGGCGAGGTCGAGCGGCGTCTCGGGCCGGCCATGGCGGGCGAAATAATCGGGGCTGCCTAGCACCGCCGCCTTCACCGGCGCGATGCGTCGCGCCACCAGACTCGAATCCTTGAGCGAACCGATCCGGATCGCGGCATCGAAGCGCTCGCCGATCAGATCGACCTGGCGATCGCTGGCTTCGACGTCGAGCTCCAGCTTCGGGTGCCGCTGGGCGAGTTCCGCCAGCACCGGCGCGAGATGCCGGTAGCCGAAGGAGAGCGGCATCGACAGCCTCAGGCGCCCGGCGACACCTTCGGATTGCTGCGCCACCGCCTCGCGCGCCTCGGCGAGCTCGGACAGGATGCGCTCGCCGCGCGCCTTGAACTCCAGCCCCGCCTCCGTGGCGGCGACGCCGCGGGTCGTGCGGCTGAGCAGGCGCGTGCCGAGATCGGCCTCCAGACGGGTGATACGGCGGCTGACGATCGACTTCGCCAGGCCGAGATTATGCGCGGCCCGGCCGAAGCCGCCGGCATCGACGACGGCGACGAAGCTCCTGATATCGTCGATCTCGGACATGAGGCGCTCCGCAAGCGTTCCTGGATGAGCAACAGATTGGTGCCCAATATGGGCATTCTGGTGCGGCAAGTGAACCGCTACCTCTCCCTCATCAAATCCCGCTTTCGCAGGAAGGCCGCCCCGAGGCGCGCTCCGAGACAAACAGCCCCCGTTTCATCGGCCTGCCGGCGTCACACGCGTTCACAGATGAGGAAGCCATGCTCGACAAGCTCAAGAAGCGCCGCACGCAATATGCCCTCGGCAAGAACCTGCCGATCTCCGAAACGCAGGTCGATGCCCTGATCAGGGAAGCGATCCGCCTCTCCCCCTCCAGCTTCAATTCGCAGAGCTCGCGCGCCGTGATTCTCTTCGGCCGGGAGAGCGACAAGTTCTGGAGCATCGCCAAGGAAGCCCTTCAGGCGATCGTGCCGGCGGCCGATTTCGCCGGGACAGCCAAGAAGATCGAAGGCTTCGCCAGCGGCGCCGGGACCGTGCTGTTCTACGAGGATCAGGAGCCAGTGAAGGCGCTCCAGGCCAATTTCCCGCTCTATGCGCACAACTTCCCGGTCTGGTCGGAGCATTCCACCGGCATGGCGCAGCTGGCAGTGTGGACCGCGCTTGCCGATGTCGGTATCGGCGCGAGCCTCCAGCACTACCATCCGCTCGTCGACGCCGAGGTCGCCAAGACCTGGAACATCCCCGCGTCCTGGAAGCTCACCGCGCAGATGCCCTTCGGTTCCAATGAGGCGGGCTTTGCGGAGAAGACCTTCATCGACGATGAGCTCCGCTTCCGCACCCATCGTTGACCGGACGCGGCTCAGGCTGATTGCCTGAAGCAACACAGTGAAGAATAAAGCGCCGCCGGGGGAGCACCCCCAGGCGGCGTTTTTTTGTGCAATGCACACTGATTCCCGCTGAAATGGGCTGTTCCTGCCGGGATTGAGCTCCCCAACATTGGTTTCAAGGCCGCCAGCCGGGCGGCTCGAGCCGTCCAGCGCGCGCCTCGGCGCTTGCAAAGACGCCGCTCCTGTCGGATGCCATAGGGAAATGTCTGCAGGTTTCGCAGTTGCTCGCTAGGCTGAACGGCCGGGCTCACAGCAGGAGGGGGAGCGTAGTGAAGATCGGTTCGCCTAAGGAACTCTTCGCGGGTGAGGCGCGTGTCGCCATGACCCCCGACAGTGCGCAGCAGCTGCAGAAACTCGGCTATGACTGCCTCATCGAGACCGGAGCGGGCCTCGCCGCCGGCTTCACCGATGACGCCTACCGGGCGGCCGGCGTGACAGTCGTCGAGACGGCCGCCGCGCTCTGGGACGAAGCCGACATCATCGCCAAGGTACGTCCGCCCGAGACCGCGGAAGTCGAGCGCCTCAAGGCCGGCAAGACGCTGATCTCGTTCTTCTATCCCGCGCAGAACAAGGAGCTCCTCGAGCTCTGCAAGGGCAAGGACGCCAACGTCATCGCCATGGACATGGTGCCGCGCATCTCGCGCGCCCAGAAGATGGACGCGCTCTCGTCCATGGCCAACATCGCCGGCTATCGCGCCGTGATCGAGGCCGGCAACAATTTCGGCCGCTTCTTCACCGGCCAGATCACCGCTGCCGGCAAGGTGCCCCCCGCCAAGGTGCTGGTGGTCGGTGCCGGCGTCGCCGGCCTTGCTGCGATCGGTACCGCGACCTCGCTCGGCGCCATCACCTACGCCTTCGACGTCCGCCCGGAAGTGGCCGAGCAGATCGAATCGATGGGCGCCGAGTTCGTCTTCCTCGACTTCAAGGGCCAGCAGCAGGACGGCGCCGCGACCGGCGGCTATGCCGCGCCGTCGAGCCCCGAGTTCCGCGAGGCCCAGCTCAAGAGGTTCCGCGAGCTCGCCCCGCAGATCGACATCGTCATCACCACGGCGCTGATCCCCGGCCGCGATGCGCCGGTGCTGTGGACCAAGGACATGGTTGAGGCGATGAAGCCCGGCTCGGTCATCGTCGACCTCGCCGCCGAACGCGGCGGCAATTGCGAGCTGACCAAGCCGGACGAGAAGATCGTCACCCCGAACGGGGTCACGATCGTCGGCTACACCGACTTCCCGAGCCGGATGGCGGCCCAGTCCTCGACGCTCTACGCCACCAATATCCGCCACATGATGACGGACCTGACGCCGGCCAAGGACGGCAAGCCCGTCCACAACATGGAGGACGACGTCATCCGCGGCGCGACGGTGACCTTCGAGGGCGCCATCACCTTCCCGCCGCCGCCGCCCAAGGTCGCCGCGATCGCGGCCCAGAAGCCGAAGGAGAAGGCCAAGGAGCTGACGCCCGAGGAGAAGCGGGCGAAGGAAGCGGCCGCCTTCAAGGCGCAGACCCAGTCTCAACTGATGCTGCTCGGCGTCGGCACCGTGCTGATGCTGATCGTCGGCGCCTATGCGCCGGTGAGCTTCATGAGTCACTTCATCGTCTTCGCCCTCGCCTGCTTCGTCGGCTTCCAGGTGATCTGGAACGTCTCGCATTCGCTGCATACGCCGCTGATGGCCGTCACCAACGCGATCTCCGGCATCATCGTGCTCGGTGCCTTGCTGCAGATCGGCTCGTCCAGCTGGCTCGTCACCTTCCTGGCGATGATCTCGGTGCTGATCGCCTCCATCAACATCGTCGGCGGCTTCCTGGTCACGCGCCGGATGCTCGCCATGTTCCAGAAGTCCTGAGGGGGCCGCAGTGAGCATCGGTATCGTTTCTGCGGCTTACATCTCCGCCGCCATCCTGTTCATCCTCTCCCTCGGTGGCCTCTCGAACCAGGAAAGCGCCAAGCGTGCGGTCTGGTACGGCATCGTCGGCATGGCGCTCGCCGTCATCGCCACGGTCTTCGGCCCCGGCAGCGGCAAGCTCTGGCTCGTCATCGTCATGTTCGCCATCGCGGCCGCCATCGGCTGGCAGGTGGCGATGAAGGTCCAGATGACGGAAATGCCGCAGCTGGTCGCGGCGCTGCACTCCTTCGTCGGCCTCGCAGCGGTCCTGATCGGCTTCAACGCCCATATCGAGCTCGCCTCGGTGATGAAGCTCGATGCGGTGGCCCGCGAGGCGCTGACCGGCTTTGCCGGCGTGCTCGCGCACAAGACCGGGGTCGAGATCTCGATCCTGAAGGTCGAGGTCTTCCTCGGCGTCTTCATCGGCGCGGTCACCTTCACCGGCTCGATCATCGCCTTCGGCAAGCTCGCCGGAAAGGTCGACGGCAAGGCCAAGAAGCTGCCCGGCGGCCATATGCTGAACGCCGGCGCCGCAGCGCTCTCGCTGCTGCTGCTGATCCTCTACGTGCAGGGAGCGGGCTTCTGGGCCCTCTTCCTGATGACGCTGCTCGCCTTCTTCATCGGCTACCACCTGATCATGGGCATCGGCGGCGCCGACATGCCGGTCGTGGTCTCGATGCTGAACAGCTATTCGGGCTGGGCCGCGGCTGCGATCGGCTTCACGCTCGGCAACGATCTCTTGATCGTCGTCGGCGCGCTGGTCGGCTCGTCGGGCGCGATCCTCAGCTACATCATGTGCAAGGCGATGAACCGCTCCTTCATCTCGGTCATCCTCGGCGGCTTCGGCAACACCACCGGACCGGCGCAGGCGATCGAGGGCGAGCAGATCGCGATCGATGTCGACGGCGTCGCCACCGCGCTGAACGACGCCGACAGCGTCATCATCGTGCCGGGCTACGGCATGGCGGTGGCGCAGGCGCAGCAATCGGTCTCGGAGCTGACCCGCAAACTGCGCGCCGCCGGCAAGGAGGTGCGCTTCGCCATCCACCCGGTGGCCGGGCGCCTGCCGGGCCATATGAACGTGCTGCTCGCCGAGGCGAAGGTGCCCTACGACATCGTGCTGGAGATGGACGAGATCAACGAGGACTTCCCGAATACGGACGTCGCGATCGTCATCGGCTCGAACGACATCGTCAATCCGGCGGCGCAGGAGGACCCGAACTCGCCGATCGCCGGCATGCCGGTGCTCGAGGTCTGGAAGGCGAAGCAGGTCTTCGTCTCCAAACGCGGCCAGGGCACGGGCTATTCCGGCATCGAGAACCCGCTCTTCTACAAGGAGAACACGCGGATGTTCTACGGCGACGCCAAGAAGAGCCTCGACGAACTGCTGCCCAAAATCGCCTGATCGCACAGGCCGTGCAGCCCGGGCACCGGGCTGCACGAGCGACTGGCAGAAACAGAAAAGCCCGCCCAGCGACATCGCCGGGTGGGCTGTTTTTTTTTGCGAAGGCGCTGGTTCAGGCGGCTTTCGCCAGCTCCGGCGCAACCGTAAAGGGCGCAGCCGTCTTGGCCTTGACCTCGTCGAGCGTCACGTCAGGCGCCAGCTCGATCAGGGTCAGTCCGCCGCCCTTGGCCTTGTCGCAGGCCATGACGCAGAGATCGGTAATGATCAGGTCGACCACGCCCGCGCCGGTCAGCGGCAGCGAGCAGCGCTCCAGCACCTTGGATTCGCCCGCCTTGTTGGCGTGATCCATCACCACGATCACCTTCTTGACGCCGGCGACGAGATCCATCGCGCCGCCCATGCCCTTCACCATCTTGCCGGGAATGGTCCAGTTGGCGATGTCGCCATTGGCCGCGACTTCCATGGCGCCGAGGATGGTCAGGTCGATATGGCCGCCACGGATCATCGCGAACGAGTCGGCCGAGGAGAAGAAGCTCGAGCTCGGCAGGATCGTGATCGTCTGCTTGCCGGCATTGATCAGGTCGGGGTCGGCCTCGCCCTCATAGGGGAAGGGACCGATGCCGAGCAGGCCGTTCTCGGATTGCAGCGTTACGTCGACGCCCTCGGGGATGTAATTCGCCACCAGCGTCGGGATGCCGATGCCGAGATTGACGTAGAAGCCGTCCTGCAGCTCCTTGGCGGCGCGGGCGGCCACCTGTTCACGGGTCCAGGCCATCAGGCGGTCTCCCTCTTGCGCTCGGTGAGCTTCTCGATCTTCTTCTCGTTGATCGTGCTCTTGATCAGGCGGTCGACATAGATGCCGGGCGTATGGATCGCCTCGGGATCGAGCGAACCGACCGGCACGATCTCCTCGACCTCGGCGACGGTGACCTTGCCGGCGGTCGCCATGTTCGGGTTGAAGTTGCGCGCGGTGCGCCGATAGACGAGGTTGCCGGCCGTGTCGGCCTTCCAGGCCTTGACGATGGCGAGATCGGCGCGGAGCCAGGTCTCGCGAACGTAAAGCTGGCCCTCGAACTCCTCGACCGGCTTGCCCTCGGCCACCACCGTGCCGACGCCGGTACGGGTGTAGAAGGCGGGGATGCCGGCGCCGCCGGCGCGGATACGCTCGGCCAGCGTGCCCTGCGGGTTGAGCTCCAGTTCGAGCTCGCCGGAGAGATATTGCTGCTCGAACAGCTTGTTCTCGCCGACATAGGACGCGATCATCTTCTTGATCTGCCGGGTCTGCAGCAGCATCCACAGGCCGAAGCCGTCGGCGCCGGCATTGTTCGAGATCACGGTGAGGTTCTTCACGCCGGCATCGCGGATCTGCGGGATCAGGCTCTCCGGGTTGCCCGACAGGCCGAAACCGCCGGACATGATCGTCATCCCGTCGAACAGCAGCCCCTCCAGGGCCGCCGCCGGGCTGTCATAGACCTTCTGCGTCATTCAGTTTCACTCCCGTTGTCCTTGGATCGCCTTGGGCGGCTTGCCGTCAGGCGCGTTCGAGTCCGATGGCGATGCCCTGGCCGACACCGATGCACATGGTGGCGAGCGCGCGGCGCTTGCCAGTGAGCGACAGCTCCAGTGCGGCGGTGCCGGCGATGCGGGCGCCCGACATGCCGAGCGGATGGCCGAGCGCGATCGCCCCACCGTTCGGGTTAACATGGGCGCCGTCTTCGGCGATGCCGAGCTCGCGCAGCACGGCGATGCCCTGGCTGGCGAAAGCCTCGTTGAGCTCGACGATGTCGAAGTCCGTCGGCTTGATGCCCAGCCGTTCGCAGAGCTTGCGCGTGGCCGGGACAGGCCCGAGACCCATGACGCGCGGCGCGACGCCGCCGGTGGCGCCGCCAAGGACACGCGCCAGCGGGGTCAGGCCGTATTTCGCCGCCGCCTTCTCGGAGGCGACAATCAGCGCCGCGGCGCCGTCATTGACGCCTGAGGCGTTGCCGGCGGTGACCGTGCCGCCTTCCTTCCTGAAGGGCGTCGGCAGCTTGGCGAGCTTCTCCAGCGTGGTGTCGCCGCGCGGGTGCTCATCGCTCTCGACGCGGACGGGTTCGCCCTTGCGCTGCGGGATGACGACCGGAACGATCTCCTTGCCGAGCCGTCCGTTCTGCTGGGCCGCGACAGCCTTGAGCTGCGAGCGCAGCGCAAAGGCGTCCTGGTCGGCACGGCTGATCTTGCAGTCGGCCGCGACGTTCTCGCCGGTCTCCGGCATGGAATCGACGCCGTATTGCGCCTTCATCAGCGGATTGATGAAGCGCCAGCCGATAGTGGTGTCGTGGATCTCGGCATGGCGCGAGAAGGCGCTGTCGGCCTTCGGCAGGACGAAGGGCGCGCGCGACATGCTCTCGACGCCGCCGGCAATCATCAGTTCGGCCTCGCCGGCCTTGATCGCGCGGGCGGCGGCGATCACCGCATCCATGCCCGAGCCGCAGAGCCGGTTCATCGTCGTGCCGGGCACCTCCTTCGGCAGGCCGGCCAGCAGCAGCGACATGCGCGCGACGTTGCGGTTGTCCTCGCCCGCCTGGTTGGCGCAGCCGAAGATCACATCGTCGACAGCGCCGAAATCGACGCCCGGATTGCGCTCGACCAAGGCCTTCAGCGGCACGGCGCCGAGATCATCCGCCCGCACCGAAGACAGGGAGCCGCCAAAACGGCCGATCGGCGTGCGGACATAGGCGCAGATGAAGGCTTCGCTCATGCGGGGCAACCCTTGTTGTTTCCTCGGATGTCATGCGCCGCCGGACGCGACAGATGCAAATTGTCTTTCGTCCGGACTGCCGGCGCCTGCTTGCAGGGGAATATGCAGCAGCGAAACTCTTATGTTAAATGAAATCACTGCCCGAGATAATAAGCGTGAGGTTATCGAACTATGGCCGAGCCGCTCCTGTCGACCATGGATCGGCGCATCAAGTTTCGCCATCTCCGTTGCTTCATCGAGGTCGCGCGGCTGAAGAGCGTCGTCAAGGCGGCTTCGGTGCTCCATGTCAGCCAGCCCGCGATCTCCAAGACCGTGCAGGAGCTCGAAGAGCTGCTGGGCGTAGTGCTGTTCGAGCCCAACCGCCGCACCATGCTGCTCACCGGCGCTGGCGAGATCTTCCTGCGCTATGCCAGCGCCAGCGTCACGGCGCTGAAGCAGGGCATGCGGATGGTCGGCGGCGACGAGATGTCGCCGGAGCATGCCTTCACCGTCGGGGCGCTGCCGACGGCATCGGCCCGGATCCTGCCGGCCGCCATCGCCCATGTGACGCAGCGCTATGAGCGCCTGAGGCCGCGGGTCGTGACCGGGGCGAACGACGTGCTGATGGCGCAGCTCCGGCTCGGCGACGTCGATCTCGTCATCGGCCGCATGGCCGCGCCGGAGACGATGACGGGCTTCACCTTCGAGCATCTCTATTCAGAGCGGATCGGGCTGGTCGTCCGGCCGGAGCATCCCCTGCTGCACGCGGGCGACTTCGCCCCTGCCGCGATCGCACAATATCAGCTGCTGATGCCGCCGCCGGGCTCCGTCATCAGCTCGACGGTCGAGCGCTACATGATCGCCCATTCGATCCAGCCGCGCTCGGGCGTGATCGAGACCGTCTCGGACTCCTTTGCCCGCGGCTATCTCAGGCAGACCGATGCGATCTGGTTCATTTCCGAAGGTGTGGTCACCGAGGATGCCGCCCGGGGCCAACTCGCCCTGCTGCCGGCCCATACGGAAGACACGCTGGGTCCGGTCGGCCTGACGACGCGCGCCGATGCCGTGCTGTCCCTGTCGGCCCAGATCTTCATCACGGCGCTGAGGGAGATCGCCGCCAGCTGGCGCGTGGAAGCCCGGCCCACACTGCGGTTATAGCCTCGAGGCCAGCATCAGGCCTGGAAATCGCCAGAGACCCTATACGATCGCGCTATCCGTCTACCCGCATAGCTAATTGCTGGTGGCAGGCGCTCGGCGTCACTCTCTCCCATGCCCGGCTTCACAAGACGCAAGCGAGGGATCCATGTCTGCATCAGCAAGCGCTGCCATCATCATGTCGACCGCTCTGTCGATTATCGTCCTGGGACTGACGATCTCCACGACGGCGATCCTCCCATCGCCAGCCCGTGCCGCTAGCCTCATCGCGTTGCCGGCGGCAAGGCCGGCCGTCGGCGACTACATCCCCCGATCGATGCACATCATCGGCGTCGATGGCGAAAGCTATCCGCGCGCCTACGGGATGCTGATCTTCGACGGCAAGATCATCGCCATGGTCGACGCGAAAACCCGGAAGATCATGCAGATCGTTTCGGACGAGCCGCTCTGACGCCATACCGATAGGGTGCGCCCCAAAAAGCAGAACCCAGCCGCGAGGCGGCTGGGTTCTGAAAGCTCTCATGTGAAGCCGACCAGTGCCGGCCTATGGGCGATGCGCAGGTTATGGGTCCCTGTACAGCACCTATCTCAGGCGCTCTCGCCGACCGCCTGCAGATAGAGGTCGAGGATCGCCTCTTCCTCCTTGCGCTCATCCAGGTCGCGCTTGCGCAGCGCGATCACCTTGCGCAGCACCTTGACGTCATAGCCATTGGCCTTGGCCTCGGAATAGACCTCCTTGATATCGTCGGAGATCGTCTTCTTCTCTTCCTCAAGGCGCTCGATGCGCTGCACGATGCTCTTGAGCTGATCGCCTGCAACCGGATCGTCCATTCTCAAAACCCTTCTTCGGAATTCGGCCGCAGGGGTTCGCAAGGATGGGCGGCGAGGTCAAGCAAGAACGGCTCTGTGTTCACATCTCTCGCGCCGCAGCCAGCGCTCCCGGCAGCAATCTGACCAGCCTGAGACCCCAGGCGCGGGCCGCATGCGGTTCGCCGATCAGGTCCTGCCTGATCTCGATCAGCGCGTCGAGCAGGCCGCGACGCGTCGCATGGCGGTCGATCGTGTCGCCCGGCAGCCCACCATTATAGGGCTCGTTGTCGCCGACGATCAGGTCGCCCTCCGCCTGCAGCGCCGCGATCAGCGCCTGCGCGAGGCGCCCTTCCCTGTCCCAGAGCACGCCGGCATGCCAGGGCCGCGGCACGCCCTTCCAGAACGGCGTGAAGGAATGCAGCGAAACGATCGCCGGCGGATGCCCGGCAGCGAGCGCCGCCTCGACAGCGGCGTCGATGGCTGCATCGTAAGGCGCGTAATAGCGCGCGACCCGTTCGGCGATGCCAGCCTCGTCGATGCGGGCATTGCCCGGCACGATCGCGCCGTCGGAAATCCGCATCACCAGGGTCGGATCGTCGCGGCCGCGATTGGGATCGATCAGCAGGCGCGAGAAATTGCTGAGCACGGCGGGCGCGCCGAGCGCCTGCGCCATCGCCCGCGTCATCTCGGCCGCACCGATATCATAGGCGATGTGGCGCTCGAGCTGCTGCGGCGGCAGGCCGAGCAGGTTCAGTTCGGGCGGGATCGCATTGGTCGCATGGTCGCAAAGCAGCAGGATGCCCGTCGCCGGATCCCCCGCAATGATCTCGACATCGCCGGGCTGGCGAACCGAAGCACCGCCCTGCAAGCCCTCGTCCGCACGCATCATGACCTCGGACCATCCGTCACATCGCGAGCTGCACCCGCGCCGGCGCGACATAGCGCGCTTTCGCCTCGCCCGGAACGGCAGAGTGGCAAGAATCCACGCTGCCGCGACGTCCTGGAACATGTCCTGATCCCAAATGCAGTATCCACTTTTCCGGGACATGCTCTAGTAACAGGCCGATAAGAGGCTAAGACGAAAGTCGATTGCCACCAGCAGATTCGCACGGGGAAGGCGCTTGGAGCAGCGGCAGGACGCAATCGCGGAGCGGCACCGTATCGCCCGCCGGATTTTCGACACTGCCGTGGACAGGGCCCATCCGCGCAGCTGGCTCGCCGCGCATCTGCCTCCCCCGCCGCCTGACGGGCGCCTGATCCTCCTCGCTGCCGGCAAGGCTGCGGGCAGCATGACCCTGCTCGCCGAAGCCCATTATCTCGACACGCTGAAGCTCTCGCCCGACCGCTTCCTCGGCCATGCCGTGGCGCGCCATGGCTACGAGGCGCAGACCCGCCACATCCCGATGCTGGCCGCCGGCCATCCCGTGCCCGACGAGGGCAGCATCGCCAGCGCGACGCGGGCGCTCGAACTCGCTGCCTCCGCCACCGCCGACGATCTCGTCCTGGTGCTGCTCTCCGGCGGCGGCTCGGCCAACTGGGTCGCGCCCGCCGGCACGCTTGCGCTCGCCGAGAAGCAGGCGGTCAACAAGGCGCTGCTGCGCTCCGGCGCGCCGATCGGCGAGATGAACATCGTCCGCAAGCGGCTCTCGCGCATCAAGGGCGGCCGGCTCGCGCTCGCCGCGGCGCCGGGCAAGCTGCTCACCCTCGCCGTCTCCGACGTGCCGCATGACGATCCCGCCGCGATCGCCTCCGGGCCGACCGTGCCCGATCCGAGCAGCATGGCCGACGCCCGCGCCATCGTCGCCCGTTACGGGCTGACGCTGCCACCGGCGGCGCAGGCCCTGCTCGCCGACGACGCCAGCGAGACGCCCAAGCCCGGCGATCCCGCCTTCGCCGGCAGCGAATACCGCATCGTCGCCCGCCCGGCCGATGCCATCGCCGCGGCGGTGAAGACCGCCGCCGAGGCCGGTTACGAGCCGATCGATCTCGGCCCCGATCTCGAAGGCGAGGCACGCGACGTCGCCGCCGCCCAGGCCGCCCGCGCGAAGGAACTCAAGGCTGCCGGCCGCCGCGCCGCGCTGATCTCCGGCGGCGAGCTCACCGTCACCATCGCCGGCAATGGCCGCGGTGGGCCGAACCAGGAATTCGCGCTGGCGCTGGCGATCGCGCTCGCTGGCGAGCCCGGCATCGTCGCGCTCTCCGGCGACACCGACGGCACTGATGGCGGCGGCGGCGAGGCGACCGACCCGGCCGGCGCGGTCATCGACGAGACGACGCTGGCGCGCGCCCGCGCTCTCGGCCTCGATCCCGCCCAATCGCTGGCCCAGAACGACTCGACCGGTTTCTTCTCGGCTCTCGGCGACCTGTTGCAGACCGGCCCGACCCTGACCAATGTCAACGACTGCCGCGTGATTCTGATCGACCCATGAAACGGGCCATGAGCCGAAGCCGATTTCTCCTTCCAGCGCTTGCCGCCGGGCTGTTCATGGCCGGCGTCGGTCCGGCGCTTGCGGACTTGCGCATGTGCAACACGACCGGCAGCCGCGTCGGCATTGCGCTCGGCTATCGCGATGCGCAAGGCTGGGTCACCGAAGGCTGGTGGAACCTGGCTCCGCGCGCCTGCGAGACCCTGCTGCGCGGCACGCTCGCTGCGCGCTTCTACTACGTCCACGCCGTCGACTACGACAAAGGCGGCGAGTGGACCGGCAAATCCGTCATGTGCACGCGCAACAAGGAATTCACCATCCGCGGCATCGAGGACTGCCTGGCGCGCGGCTATGAGCGCTCCGGCTTCTTCGAGGTCGACACGGGCGAGCAGAAGGGCTGGACGATCCAGCTCACCGATACGGCCGGCACCGCGCCGCGCCCGTGATGCGGCGCAGCAAATCGCTTGCCCTAATCGTTTGAATCGGCGAGGCCTGCCGGAAGCGGGCCCAGATGGTTTCTTTAAGGGGGAGTGACGTGATGAGGCGGGAACGGCGGATCAAGATCATCGCCACGCTGGGGCCGGCCTCGTCCACCTCGGAGATGTGCGCCGCCCTGTTCAAGGCCGGCGTCGACGTCTTCCGCATCAATATGAGCCACACCCAGCGCGAGGATCTACCGGCCAGGATCGCGATGCTGCGCGGGCTGGAGAAGCAGTTCCGCCGCCCGGTCGGCATCCTTGCCGACCTGCAGGGGCCGAAGCTGCGCGTCGGCCAGTTCGGCGGCGATGGCGGCGTGATGCTGGAGAAGGATGCCCGCTTCATCCTCGACGCCGACCCGGCGCCCGGCACCGTCAAGCGCGTGCACCTGCCGCATCCCGAGATCCTCACGGCGCTGGAGCCCGGCCATCACCTCATCCTCGACGACGGCAAGATCCGGCTGGTCGTCGAGAAGGCCTCGCCGAAGCAGGCGGTGACCAAGGTCGTCATCGGCGGCCGTCTCTCCTCGCGCAAGGGCGTCAGCCTGCCCGACACCACGATCCCGGTCTCGGCCATGACCGACAAGGATCGCTCCGACGCCGAGGCCGCGGCCGAGGCCGGCGTCGACTGGATCGCCCTCTCCTTCGTGCAGCGGCCGGAGGACATGGCGGAACTCCGCAAGATCGTCCAGGGCCGGGCGCTTGCCCTCGCCAAGATCGAGAAGCCGCAGGCAGTGCTGCGCCTGCAGGAGATCATCGAGGCCTCCGACGCGATCATGGTGGCGCGCGGCGATCTCGGCGTCGAGATGCCGCTCGAAAAGGTGCCCGGCACCCAGAAGCGCATCACCCGCATGGCCCGCCGCATGGGCAAGCCTGTCGTCGTCGCGACGCAGATGCTGGAGAGCATGATCACTGCCCCGGTCCCGACCCGCGCCGAGGTCTCCGACGTCGCGACCGCCGTGTTCGAGGGCGCCGACGCCGTCATGCTCTCGGCCGAGAGCGCCGCCGGCCAATACCCGATCGAAGCGGTCGCGATGATGAACCGCATCGCCGAGGAAGTTGAGAGCGACTCCGTCTACCGCTCCATCCTCGAATCGCAGAAGGCCGAGCCTGAAGCGACCGGTGCCGACGCCATCGCCAAGGCTTCGCACGAGATCGCCGACGCGCTCAATCTCAAGGCGATCGCCGCCTGGACCTCCTCGGGCTCGACCGCCTTCCGCATCGCCCGCGAACGGCCGAATTCTACCGTAGTCGCGCTGACGCCGAACGCCGCCACCGCGCGCCGGCTCACCCTCGTCTGGGGCGTGCATTCGGTCGTGACCAAGGACGCCAGCGACATCGACGACATGGCCTTCCGCGCCTGCAAGTTCGCAGTGCGCGAGGGCTTCGCCAAGGAAGGCGACCGGCTCATCGTCGTCGCCGGCGTTCCGTTCGGCACGCCGGGCGCGACCAACATGGTCCGCATCGCCTTCGTCGCGAAGGAGCATGTCGAGCAGGCGTGAGCCTACCTTATGCCGGAGGCGTCATTCTCGGGCGAAGCGAAGCGCAGACCCGAGAATCTCAGGACCACATGGCACAGATTGGAGTCTCTTCCGGCCTGAGATGCTCGGGTCAAGCCCGAGCATGACGGACCGCTTGCCATTCCCCTGCGGCCGCCTCTGCTCTACTGCTTGAGTTCCCGCTTTCGGCAGCCAGCGACGCCCATGGCCCTCACCGACATCGCCACCCGGACCTATAACCACAGCTGGCGGCTCGACCCGATCATCCGCAGCCTGCTCGACACCGATTTCTACAAGCTGCTGATGCTGCAGATGATCAGGAGCTTCCATCCGGAGGTGCAGGTCACCTTCGGCCTGATCAATCGCTCCAGGCAGATCCGCCTCGCCGACGTGATCGATGAAGCCGAGCTGCGCGCCCAGCTCGACCATGCCCGTGAGCTGCGCTTCACCAAGAAGGAGCTGATCTGGCTCGCCGGCAACAGCTTCTACGGCAAGACCCAGATGTTCACGCCGGACTTCATCGCCTGGCTCGCCGAGTTCCGCTTGCCCGAATACGAGCTGCGCAAGGTCGACGGCCAGTATGAGCTGACCTTCGCCGGCCCCTGGACCCACTCGATGATGTGGGAGATCCCGGCCCTCGCCATCGTCAACGAACTGCGCTCGCGCCAGGCGCTCAAGACCTGGGATCGCTTCGCCCTCGACGTGCTCTATGCCCGCGCCAAGTCGAAGCTCTGGGACAAGGTCGAGCGGCTGAAGAAGCTGCCCGACCTGCGCATCTCCGATTTCGGCACCCGCCGCCGCCATGGCCATCTCTGGCAGCGCTGGTGCGTCGAGGCGCTGAAGGAGGGCCTGGGGCCGACCTTCACCGGCACGTCCAACGTCCTGCTCGCCATGGAGAACGATCTCGAGGCGATCGGCACCAACGCCCATGAACTGCCGATGGTGCTCGCCGCACTCGCCGACAGCGACGAGGAACTGAAGCGCGCGCCCTATCGCGTGCTCGACGAATGGCGCCAGGTCTATGGCGGCAACCTCCTGATCGTGCTGCCCGACGCCTTCGGCACCACCGCCTTCCTGCGCGATGCGCCCGCCTGGCTCGCCGACTGGACGGGCTTCCGCCCCGACAGCGCCCCGCCGATCGAGGCCGGCGAGCAGATCATCGCCTGGTGGCAAGCCCAGGGCCGCGATCCCAAGAGCAAGCTGATCGTCTTCTCCGACGGCATGGACATCGACTCGATCGAGCAGTCCTACCATCATTTCCACGGGCGGGTCCGCACCAGCTTCGGCTGGGGCACCAACCTGACCAACGACTTCGTCGGCTGCTCGCCAGTCGGCACCCCCGATCTCGACCCGATCTCGCTGGTCTGCAAGGTCGTCAGCGCCAATGGCCGTCCGGCGGTAAAACTCTCCGACAACCCGAACAAGGCGACCGGCGATCCGGCCGAGATCGCGAGGTATCTACGGGTGTTCGGCGGGGCGGACCGGAAGGCGAAGGCGGTGAGGGTTTGAGGCGGGCTTCTGCGCCTCTGCTTTCGACCCAAGTCGATCATTCAGGCAGGATCAAAATGATCAGGGCTCCGTCGCGCCATTTCCGGACATCGGGGCCTGCCTGAAAGCTGACGTTCCCAAAGGGTGAGCAGGCCCTCAAGCCACTTTTCGTCAGCGCTCCGAGACCGTGTTCCCGAGGATGTTCATGCGGATCACGGTGACCCCGCCATCGGCGAGTTCTGGCAGGCGCGCGAACCAGGACTGAACATGCGGGGTTTGATTATGTGCCTCGAAATCGGCCTGACTGGCGAAAATCTCGGTAAAGATGAAATGCCCGGGGGCCTCCCGGCTCTCCTGGAGGAAGTAGAGCAGGTTGTTCGACTCGGCGCGCACCTGCGCCACGAGCGGTAGCGTGATCGCACGCAGGGCGTCTTCCTTCCCCGGCTTGGCGCGAACCTGGGCCACGACGGCATAAGCGTCGGCGGGAATATCGGAATAACGCACGCCGTCGGCGTCTCGGGCGATCGCGCCTCCGGAAAGCGCGGCCGTAGCCAATGCCGCCGACACGGCGCGGAGCGGGAATTTGCGGGGCATTACCGACCTCCTTGCGCTCAACGCGATGACAGGACCAGCTTGCGCCTCGCCTCGAGCGCGCTGTCGAAGACCTGCTTGACCGGCCCCAGAGCCTGCACGAACTCGAGCTGCTCGCCTTCCGGGCCGGTGCAGTAGATCAAGCGCCACCCGTCCGACTTGCCTTCGGTGATGCCGTTGGAATTGGTATCGAGCGGGGCCGCGCGACGCTCGGCCTCGTTCGCCACGGTCACGATGCGGTTCGCGCGGACGTTCGTCATGTCGCGCCGGCCTGATTCCGCCTCGAGGTCGGCGATGAACTGGTTGAAATCGACATCGTCGCGGATGTGAAAGCAGATATGCATCATCCGCGGGAATGCCGGGCTCATGTGGTCGAGCGGCTCGGCGAATGCCCGTGGCCCGCCCATCGGCTGGTCGGCATCGCGATATTGCAGGAGCTCGATCACGACATTGTCGAACTGGACGAAGCGCACGTCGAGCCGCTGCGCACCGCCGCGAAGGTCGGGAATACCCATCGTGCGTGGGTTGACGCCGCGTGCGCGGGCTTCGATTTCCTGGCCGGTCAGCAGTGTATTGTGGATCCGCTCGCCCTGGAAATCGCCATCGCGCATCACCTCGGTTCCACCCAGCACCTCCGTATAGAAGGTGAAGGCACGCTCCATGTTCTGGACCGTGAGGCCGAAATGTTGAACGCCTTGCAGCCGCTGGCCGATCGATCGCTCGCCAGACCTGGCCGATGCTGCGCGCTGTCCCTGCGCGGCGGCTGGCGCGGCCACTCCGGTGACCGATGCTGCCAGCACCGTACCCGCGGTTTTCAGCGCGTCCCGGCGATCCAGCCCCCCTGGAAGCTGTCCATGATTTTCCATCGTCCCTCTCCCTGGCCTTGCACGGGTGCTCGATTGCCGTTCTGAGAGCGGCCATGCGCTCTCGCCACTGCATCGCGCTGCAACTCCCCGCGCCGAACGGTGCGAACCTTGACTTCAGACGCCTACGGCACCGCGGCTGACGCGTATTACAGAATCTTGCTCTTTTGCCGCGCCGAGCGCTCCGATGGGGACCGGATTTCCCGGATCCCGCCGGTCGTTCCGGCAACGCATCGGTGGCCGGCAGCGTAGGCGGAGCCGTCCTGGCTCGGCCTTTCTGACATTCTGCGGATGGTGTAGTTTCGGGCCGCGAAATGCGTCACGGCAGCCTGGAGCACAGGCGTTGAAATTCGAAGACGCCTGGAAGGGGATCGACGGCCAGACAGGCGATGATGGAGGCACCGGCCTCGCGCCCTATAGGTCGATCCATTCCCCACATGTGCCGCGTTACTGGAGCGACCATCTGATCGCACCGGTCCGCACGATCGGTGCCGCTACGGCGACGTCGCTCAAGATGAGCTACTGGTTCTCGACCATCGAGGATTCGCCGCAGGAGGGCGACCCGACATTCGTCAGCGCTTCACTGCGAACGAGCCCTGCCACGGCCTGGCGTGACGCCGCACCGTCGGGCCTGGTGTCGATGTTGCCGTTCGAGGGCGCGCAATGGCGCTTCGAGCAGCCCGTGAGCTTCGTGCAGTTCCACCTTCCTTTCGATCTGATGGGCATGGTCAGCGCTTCGCTGTTCGGCAGGGAGCTCACCCATGATCATCTGCGGATGCCCGCCGACGTGCCGGATGCCCAGCTATCCCGTCAGCTGGATCGCCTTCGGCATAGGGCCTCCCTGATCGAGCCGACAAACCTCCTTCTCGACAGCTGGGCGTTGATCCTCGCCGAGACGTTCCTCCGGCGGCTATCGAGCCACGGCGAGCGAAGCGGGCATGGACCGTTCGGCAAGCTCCCCGCCAGGGGCGTCGCGCGCGTCGTCGATTATATCGAAGATGGCATCGACCAAGACCTGCGGCTGTCGTCACTGGCCGCTATTGCTGGAATGAGCGTCTATCATTTTGCTCGCCGCTTCCAGGAAACGGTCGGCATATCACCCTATACTTATGTGCTGGTGCGGCGCGTCGACCGCGCACGCGCGCTGCTGCGCCGGAGCGACGAGCAGCTCGTCGACATAGCGCTAGCCTGCGGCTTCTCAAGTCAATCTCATTTGACGACGGTCTTCCGCCAATGCCTCGGCGTCACTCCGGGAGAATATCGCCGGCGTGTTCGGGAATGAATGGGTTGGTGTCCTGCGCTCGACAAGCCCGATTGCTCGGGATGATGGATGATCATTCGCGGACCCAGAGCTTCCGGCGAGTTCATGCTGTCCGGCTGCGTTGCACCATAAGTGGACATTCCCGAGGGAGGATACGGGGGGTCAGCTCCCGACCCGAAGCAGGCGTGCCACACAAGCATGCATCGGCAGGCGAGCTTGTGTGACTAGGCAGGAACATACGTCAACCTGATCACGCTCTCGCCAATGCGATCGCTGGCGACGAGGCGGAGCGGCGGCCGGGAGCCTGCGAAGAACGGCGTGCCGCGGCCCAGTACATGCGGGTGGTAGTAGAGCCGATATTCGTCGATCAGACCAAGCTCGGTCACGCTTTGCGCCAGCTTCGGCCCGGACACCGTGATCTCGCCCGCCAGCTCATCCTTCAGCCTGCGGATCGCCGTCGCCAGGTCATCCGCGATAAGCGTTGCGTTGGGTCCGACCGACGCCAGCGAGCGCGACACCACCCATTTCGGCAGGCGCCGCCATGCCGCCGCGAAGTCGCGATGATCCGCAGTCCATTCGGGATGGTCCTCGTCCCAATAGCGCATGATCTCGTACATGCGACGACCATAGACGCTGCCCGCCAGGCCCTGCACATGCTCAATCCAATGGCGGAAGAGCACGGCATCGGGCGCGAAGGCCTCGTGATCGACATAGCCGTCGAGGGACAGGTTCATTCCGAAGATGAGCTTGGCCACGTCGCAACAACCTCCGCCCCCAGGTCTTTAGGAACAGCTCGAGCCGCAGTGAGCTTTGATATGACCCTTGCATGGTTGGCGGCACCAGGATGACAGCAGCGAAGGCCCAGGCCACGGCGAATTCAAGCCTCACTCGCGCAGAGACTGCTTTCGCAGCGCCGCACCCGCTTCCAGCGCATGGCGGCTGTTCCTTGCCGCGCCGTGCAGGTCGGCTATCGTCGTCGCGTTCTCAGGGCGGGGCGAAACTCCCCACCGGCGGTATGCGGCCTCGGCCGTGAGCCCGCGAGCGCCTTTCGCGAGGAAGGGTCAGCAGATCAGGTGCGATGCCTGAGCCGACGGTCACAGTCCGGATGAAAGAGAACGTGCCGTCGTCCGCGCTTTCCGGCGCGGCGCGCGGCCGTGATCGCCTTGGGTGACGTGTCTGTCGCGAAAGGAGATCACTGTGACACTCGCCCGTTTTGCCTTCATCAAAGCCGCCTGGCATGCCGATATCGTCGACCAGGCCCTCAAGGGTTTCCTCGAGGTCATCCCTCCCGCTCAGGTCGATGTGTTCGACGTGCCGGGAGCATTCGAGATGCCGCTGCTCGCGCGCGACCTCGCCGCGACCGGTCGCTACGCCGCCGTTGCCGCCGCAGCCCTGGTCGTGGACGGCGGCATCTACCGCCACGAGTTCGTCGCGCAGGCCGTTGTCGACGGATTGATGCGAGCCGGGCTCGATACGGGCGTGCCGGTGCTCTCGGTCTCGCTGACTCCGCACCATTACCGGGAGGGCGCGCATCACGCCGAAATCTTCAGGGCGCATTTCGTGACCAAGGGCCGGGAAGCGGCGGAGGCGGCTCTGATGATCGTGCGCACCCGCGCCCGCCTCGCGGCCTGACCGCGCCAACGCACGAGGCTGCCTCCCGCGCGATCGGGAGGCAGCCTCGAAGGTCGCTAGACCTCGAGCAGCAGCGGCCTGTGATCGGAAACCTCGGGCTGCTGGACGACCTCGAAGGCGAGAACCTCGACAGCCTCGTTCACCAGCATGTAGTCGGCATAGCGGCCGGGCTTCTTGTAATGGGACGTCCGTGTATCAGTGTGGCCGCGGCCGACGACGAGGTCCTCCAAATCCAGGCCGGCCAGAATCCCGAAGGTCTGGCTGCCGGGCTCGACATTGAAATCGCCGCAGACGACGAGGCGATCTCCCGGTTCCGCCACCGCCTGGACCAAGCCGACCAAGCGACGCGCCTGCTCGAGACGTTCCGGCGTGTCGATCTTGCCGTTTAGATCTCTCAACCCGTGCATATGCGCGATGGTGATCGACCAGCCGCGGTCGAAATCATGGAGCCGGATGACATGAGCGCTGCGTGAGCGCGGATGCTCGCCATAACCGTCGGGAGAAAAGCCCTTGTGCACGAAGCCCTGCATCTGACCGATGATGGGAAACCGGCGGTGGACGAAGGTCGCGAGTCCCCATTGCGAGGGCACGGTCTCCTCGCCATCCCAGAGAATGCCCTGTGCCGCCGGGCAGAAGATCGCGACATGCTCCGGCAGCGCCTCCGACACATCGCGGAAGAAGTTGGCTCGCTGCGGCAGAACATGGTCTCCGTCGCGATAGTCCAGCCACTCCTTCGACGTCGCCGGCGTATGGACGACCTCCTGGAGGCAGAGGACATCCGGCGCTTCCCGGGCGAGATAGGCGCGGACCGCCTCGTGCAGCGTCCCGCCCCAGCCATTCAGGCAGATGATGCGCAATGCGGTAGCCCTCGCCAGCCTAGCCGATCCGGAACACCTTGCCGGTCCCGGCCTCGCGGTAGAGATCGACCCGCTCGCCGTTCCAGTGATAGTCGAGATGTCGGCCCTGCACGGGATTGCCGGCAAGATCGGGCCAGAACAGGCCGGCGCACTCCCCGCCTGGCCGACGCACGCTCGGATAGGCGACGCCATCCGAGCCGGCGGCACGCAGCCTCAAGCCCAGCGCCTGGCTTTCGGCATAGTCGTCCGGCCGCAGCAGCGCGCTCTCCCCCGCCCGCTCGCCGCGCAGATCGTGCAGGCTGGCGTCGATCGACAGCACCAGCTCGCGGAACTGCGAGGTCCAGCCGGGTGCTTCCTTGGTCCGCGCCATGAAGCGACCATGGTGATGGATCGTCTCGAACAGCGCCGTCTCGAAGCCCTCGGCGACATAGAGCACGCCGTAGCTGCCATCGCTGAACCGGCTCGGCCGATCGCGGCTGATATGGGTGAAGGGCGCCATCAGCCAGCTTGCGCCAACCCCGGAGACGCGGCGCGACGGTGGCACCAGGTCGAGATTGCCGATCGTCTCCATCAGGCGCGGATTGGTCTTCATCTCCGCCAGGATCAGCAACGGCCAGTCGGCGGGGTCGGCGATGTCCTCGAACAGGTCGATCGGCGGGAAGGCGCTGCGGATGATACGGACCGCACCAGGCCAAGCGACCAGTGCGATCGGAAACTCGCCCGTGCTCACCAGAGCCCGCGCTCCGCATCGAGATAGCGCCGCACACGCATCAGATCGGTGAGCTCGCCGCCGAGCATGACCTCCAGCGCCGACCTGCCGGCGAAGGCCTCGTTGCCCGCCTTGATCCAGGCATAGCCGCGCTGCGGTTCGCGGAAGATCAGGCGCAACGCCTTGTGGATGCCCATCAGATTGGAGAGCCGCGCTTTGGCATCGCGGTCGATGCGGCCGATCTCGCCCGCCTTCCAGCGCCGATAGCTGCGCACCGGCTGGTCGAGCAGCACGGCGGCCTCGTCGTCGGTCAGGCCCCAGAGCCGGAACAGGTTCACCGACGCGCGGAACATCGCCGCTGCCTCCGTTTCGGTGATCACAGCGGGCGAAAAGGCATCGGGCGAGGTCGGAACCGGCGAGAGCTGGCTCATCGGATAATCTCCATTTGGCAGAAGATAAGTAAAATGCTGCCAAATGGCAAGAGTAGGTGCATGCGTCATTCTCGGGCGGAGCGAAGCGGAAATCCGAGGATCTCAGGCCGAGAAGGCGCTACTGGAGTTCCCCCCGGGCTGAGATGCTCGGGTCAGGCCCGAGCATGACACGCGGGACGCCTCAAGCGTCGCGGCCATCGACCTCGAGCTTGAGCGATTCGACGGCGTCCTTCACCGCGTCGAGTTGCGGATAGATGACGAGCGCCCGCCGATAGGCGACCATCGCGCGCTTGTCGTCGCCTTGCTGGCGCAGGATCGTGCCGAGCCCCATCATCGCGCCGTAATGGCGCGGCTCGCGCTTCAGCGTCTCGGCGATGTCGAGCATGGAGCGAATCGGATCACCCGAAAGGAACAGCGCATTGGCCCGCTGATTCCACCCTTCCGCCCAGTCGGGCTCCAGGGTGACGACCCGGTCGAGCAGTTCGATCGCCAGCGGCAATTCGCGCGCCTTCAGTGCATCCTGCGCCCGGGTCATCAGCAGATCAGCCGTATCCGAGCCTGACCTGGCCCAGCGCCGCTGGATCAGATTGGCGATTCCCTTCGCCTCTTCCGGCGTCTTCGCCGTGGCGAGCCGCTCGAACAGCCGATCGAGCGTGACGGGGCCGCGCGGCGCCGGAGGCTCCGGCAGGTTGGGCTTGTCGTCGCGATCGGCGTGCGGCACAGCGCCGTCGCGCAGCGGTTTGTCTTGCGCAAGGGCTCCGGGAGCAGCCACGAGCAGCAGCCCCGGAATCAGCGCAAGGTGGGCAAGACGAGCGAGTCTCATGCCCTCAAGGTGGGCCTGACGAAGCCCGGCGTCAATTCACGGCCCAGCGAGATCGCTCAGGAAGCGAGGTCGCGCACAAGCCAAAAAAGCGGGCCGCACACTGTGCAGCCCGCTCTTTCAATCTCGACAAGGAAGCTTCCAGCGCGGCCTGACGGCTGCGCGAAACCTCAGCCCTGACGCGCCTTGAAGCGCTTCTGGACCTTGTTGATGATGTAGACGCGGCCCTTGCGGCGCACGAGCTGGTTGTCGCGATGGCGCGCGCGCAGCGACTTCAGCGAATTGCGGATCTTCATAGCCCGTACTCCCATCGGCCCGCCCTGCGGCAGAACCGGTCAAAAACTGAAGGCGACGCGAACCGGACCCCGGTCCTCATCGAGCAAACGACATGCGCGCCTGATGCGATGGCCGGCTGTATAAGGATTTTGCCGGGATTGGCAAGGCCCCGGCGCGTTTTTCCGCAGCGCGATCGCGTGCGTCATGCTCTCGTCGCAATCACATGGCCGCCCTAGCATCCCGGCGGATGCATGCCTAGATTGCAGCCGCAGCAGACCTATCAGGGAGCTTTCTCGATGTTCAACGCCAAGTCCCTCCTCGACGCCCTCGTCAATGCGGGCAGCCAGGCCGGCGCCCAGGGCGGTCAGGCCGGCGGGCTGGGCGGCGTGCTCGGCAATCTCGCCCAGCAGGCCGGCGGCGCCGGCGGCCTTGCCGGCATGGCGGGCCAGATCTTCGGGCAGGCCAGCCAGGGCGTGCAGGACGCCGCCCGCAATACCGGCCTGCAGCAAGGCGCGACCGACATCGTCGGCCAGCTCTCCGGCGGCAAGACACCCGAGCAGTTGATCGAACAGGCCAAGGGCATGCTTGGCGGCAACCAGCTCGCCGCCGGCGCCGTGCTCGGCGGCCTCGGCGCGCTGATCTTCGGCACCTCGGCTGGCCGCTCGATCGCCGGTTCCGCCGCCAAGCTCGGCGGCCTCGCACTGGTCGGTGGCCTCGCCTACAAGGCCTATCAGAACTATCAGGCCGGCAAGCCGCTGCTCGGTGCCGACCAGCAGCCCGCTTTGCCGGCGCCGGCCGGCTCCGGCTTCGAGCCGGAAGCGGCGAAGAACGAGCATGCTCAGCTCTTCATCCGCGCAATGATCGCCGCTGCGGCAGCCGACGGCAAGATCGATGCGACCGAGCGCACCGCCATCCTCGGCGGGCTGCGCGAAGCCGGGCTCGATGCCGAGGCCAATGAGTGGCTTGCGAATGAAATGGCCAACCCCGCGAGCGTCGATGCGCTGGTCGAAGGCGCCGAGACGCCCGAGCTCGCCGCGCAGATCTATACGGCGGCCCGGATCGCCATCAATCCGGACACCCCGGCCGAGAAGGACTTCCTCGCCGGCCTCGCCGGCTCGCTCGGCCTCGATGCCGAGCTGGTCGCCAACATCGACGCCGCCGCGAGCGCCGCGAAGGCCTGACCTGTAACGCAGGTCTGCAGTGCGCCGGGCGCGGATTGACCGCCCGGCGCCCCCAGCCATCCAATGCGGCATGCAATCATCGTCCCCGCATTGGTCGGCGCGCCTGCCGTTCTATTATGGCTGGCTCGTCATCGGCATCGCCTTCGTCACCATGGCGGTGGCCGTCAACGCGCGCACGGCGTTCTCGCTGCTGCTGCCGCCGCTGATCGACGAGTTCGGCTGGGATCGCGGCCTCGCCTCGGGCGCCTTCTCCTTCGGTTTCCTGCTCTCGGCCGTGACCAGTACCTTCGTCGGCCGCATGATGGACAAGCACGGCCCGCGCGTGGTGATCGAGACCGGCGTGGCGATGCTGGCGGCGGGCATGCTGATCGCACCCGCGATCGGCGCAGCCTGGCACCTCTATCTGACGCTTGGCGTCCTCGTCGGCTGCGGCGCCAATCTGATGAGCTTTTCGGCGCAGTCGCTGTTCCTGCCGAACTGGTTCGTGCGCCGCCGGGCGTTTGCGATCAGCATCGCCTTTTCCGGCGTCGGCGTCGGCGCGTTGCTGCTGCTGCCCTGGCTGCAATCGATCATCAGCCGGGAGGGCTGGCGTGCCGCCTGCTGGATCATGGGCCTGCTCGTCCTGTTCCTCCTCGGCCCGCTCAACCTGCTGGTGAGACGCCGGCCGCAGGATCTCGGCCTGCAGCCGGATGGCGAGACTGGCCCGGCGGCCGCCGTCGCCGCGCAGCGCAAGGCGGCTGTGGTCGATCCGGCCTGGGTCGCGGTCGAATGGACGCTGGGACGAGCGCTGCGCACGGCGCGCCTCTGGTGGATCATGATCGGCTATTTCTGCGCGCTGGTCGCCTGGTATGCCGTCCAGGTCCACCAGACCAAATACCTGATCGAGGTCGGCTTCACGCCGCTCATGGCGGCCTGGGCGCTGGGGCTGGTCAGCGCCGTTGCCATTCCCGGCCAGATCGCTCTCGGCGCCCTGTCGGACCGTATCGGCCGCGAATGGATCTGGATGATCGGCTGCCTGGGCTTCGCCATCTGCTACGCCGCGCTGATCGCGCTGGAGCACGCGCCTTCGCCTGCCCTGCTCTACCTGATGGTGATCACGCAGGGCTTCCTGGGCTATGCGATCACCTCGGTGTTGGGCCCGATCGTCTTCGAGATTTTCGAAGGGCCCCATTTCGGCGCGATCTTCGGAACGGTCACCGTGGCGCTGCTCGGCGGCGGCGCGGCCGGGCCGTGGCTCGCCGGCACGATCCACGATGCCACCGGCAGCTATCGCCTCGCCTTCCTGCTGGTCATCGCCTGCTGCTTCGTCTCGGCGGCGGCGATCTGGCTGGCGGCACCGCGCAAGGTCCGGCTGGTGCCGGGGCGGGTCAGGGCGCCCGCTTGACGCCCTGATCGTCCTCGAACACCGGCCGGAAGAAGCTGCGCTCATAGCTGACGATGAAGCGGTGCTTCTCGTTCTCGGCGACCACGGCAAGGCATTCGGCATCCTTGAACGAGGCCTCGCGATAGGCCTCGTATTCCGCGAAGGACGGGAAGCTGAACATCGCCAGAGCGACGTTGGAGGTCCCTTCCGACGGCATGAAATAGCCGTGATGCTTGCCGCCGAACCGCTCGACCAACCGAATCCAGGCCTTGCCATAGGCTTCGAAGGCCGGGAGCTGGTAGGGGTCGACGACGTAGCGCAGATGGCAGGTGATCGCCATGGTCAGGCCGCCTTGGCGTTCTTGAGGAACTCGCCCATCCGCCCGAGCGCCCGCTCGATGTTCTCCAGCGAGTTCGCATAGGAGAGGCGAATGTAGCCCTCGCCATGCACGCCGAAATCCGGCCCGCCGATCGTGGCGACACCGGCCTCGTCCAGCAGCGCCGAGGCCAGCTTCTTCGCCTTCCAGCCGGTCTGCGACACGTTCGGGAAGGCGTAGAAGGCGCCCTTCGGCACGATGCAGGAGACGCCCGGCAGGCCGTTCAGCCCGGCAACCACCGCCTTCCGGCGCCGGTCGAACTCCGCCAGCATCATCGCAACCGCATCCTGTGGGCCGGTCAGCGCGGCGAGCCCTGCCCATTGCGCCGGCGCGTTGACACAGGAATGCGAGTTCACCGCGAGCTTGCGGGCATTGTCGTAGAGCGGCTTCGGCCAGACCGAGAAGCCCATGCGCCAGCCGGTCATGGCATAGGTCTTCGACCAGCCATTGAGCAGGATCAGCCGGTCGCGGATCTCCGGATAGCTCAAGAGGCAGACATGCTTTTCGCCGTCATAGAGCATCTGGTCGTAGATCTCGTCCGACATCACGGCGACATCGGGGAAGCGGGCGAGGCCGGCGACGAGCTTGTCGACCTCGGCCTTGGGCGTGACGCCGCCGGTCGGATTCGCCGGCGAGTTGACGATCAGCAGCCTTGTCTTCGGCGTGATCAGCGCCAGCGTCTCCTCGGCCGAGAAGGCAAAACCGTTCTCCTCGCGGATCGGCACCGGCACCGGCGTCGCGCCGGTGTACTCGATCATCGAGCGATAGATCGGGAAGCCGGGATCAGGATAGAGGATCTCGGCACCGGGCTCGCCGAACATCAGGATCGCCATGAACATGGTGACCTTGCCGCCCGGCACGATCATCACCTCCTCCGGCGAGACCTCGACCGAAAAGCGCTTGTGCAGGTCGGCGGCGACGGCCTCGCGCAAAGGCAGGATGCCGTTGGCCGGCGTGTAGCCGTGATGACCGTCGCGCAGCGCCTTCACGGCAGCCTCGACGATGTGTTCCGGCGTCGGGAAATCCGGCTGGCCGATGCCGAGATTGATGATGTCCTTGCCCTGGCGCTGCAATTCGGTGGCACGGGCGAGCACTGCGAAGGCGTTCTCCTCGCCGATCCGGCCGAAGGATGGGACGACGTGTAGCGTCATGGCGGTTTCCTCTTCGCTTGCAGCGCCACCGGGCGCGTCTTTCACACTCTCTTCCGTGCAAAGCGCCGACCTGGCAAGAGGACCGCGTCCACCGTCACCACGGCGCGCCAAGCCCTGCGGCGCATCTCGACATGAGAGATCCGCGATGCAATCCTGACGTTCATAAGAACGGCCGGATACGCGGCTTCGCCATTGCTTGCCTCGACCGCGACCGTTTGGGGGAGAGACATGGCAAAAGCGACGACACCGGGAAAGCCGCCAGTCGGCCGCACCAGCAAGGCTCCGAAGCCGATCGAGCCAGTGCCTCCGGCGGAAGCAGCGGCCAAGATCGGAGTGGAGCTTGCCCCGGCCCCGGTCGAGATGCCGTCCGACACGGTTTCCGACACCGATGTCCCCGAGATCCGGATCGCCAATCGCTCGTTCAGCGCGGTTCCCAAAGCGCTCTCGGGACGCAGGCTGGATGTCCTGCCGGACCTGCCGGACATCCGTGACCGCATCTACCAGCCCCATTTGCGGGCGTTGAGACCCAGCAGGTACCCGTCGATCCCCTTCAAGATCCGCGATCAGGGCAGCAGCAACAGCTGTACGGGCTATGCGCTCGCCCATGCGGTGGACATGCTGCTGCACCGCGCCGGGCTCGACGCACCCGCGATCAGCGTCAGCGCCCGCATGCTGTACGAAATGGCCAAGCTCAACGACGAGTGGACCGGCACCCGCTATGAAGGGTCGAGCATTCGCGGCGCGATCAGCGGCTTCTACCGCAACGGCGTCTGCACTCAGGCACTGGTCGACGATGACGCGACCGACCCGTGGGTCCTGACCTACGAGATCGGCAAGGAGGCGCGCCAGAACCGGATCGGCGCCTACTACAGACTGATGCCGGACCTGGCCGACTATCATGCCGCCATCGACGAGATCGGCGTCATCGTCGCCTCCGCACAGATTCACTCCGGCTGGGCCAGGCCGGAGAAGAACCGAATCGTGCCGAGCGGCGTGTCCGCCGGCGGCCACGCCTTCGCCATCGTCGGCTATGATGCGACCGGCTTCTGGGTGCTGAACTCCTGGGGCAGTTCCTGGGGCGATGACGGCATTGCCCACTGGTCCTATGAGGACTGGGCCGCGACCGTCATGGATGCCTGGGTGTTGCAGCTCGGCGTCCACGCTCCAACCGCCTTCAGCGCCTTGCCGCGGCGCACGCTCGCCGATGCCGGCATGCTCAAGGAGACAGCACCGTCCCCTGTCAGGACGGATATCGTCGGCCATTTCATCAATATCGATGACGGCGCCTACGTCACCGGCGGCCGCTACTATTCGCCGACGCCGGCTGAAATGAATGAAACCGTCAAACGCCTCGTCGATCCGCAGTCGAACGACGGGCAGGGTTACCAGCATCTCGTCATCTACGCACATGGCGGCCTGAACAGCACCAACGACGAAGCCAATCGGATCGCCACCTGGAAGCGCAATGCGGTCTTCAGCCGCAACGGGATCTACAACTTCCATCTGATGTGGAACACCGAGGCCATCGGCGAGGTCTTCGGCAAGATGTCCGAAGCGCAGGATGGGCGCGCCGCCGGCTTTCTCGGCGACCTCGCGCTCGAGACGCTGTTGCGTCCTCTCGGTCTGCGGGCCTGGCGAAACATGAAGCAGGATGCCGCGATGTCCTTCGCCAAGGGCACGACCTATGACGGCGGCTTCTACGGGCTGAAGCCGCTGCTCCAGGGCCTGGACAAGGCCGGTAAACGGCCATTGCTGCATCTGGTCGGACATAGTGCCGGCGCGATCATGCTGGGAGAATTGCTTGCAGCGATGCCCCGCTTCGGTCTGTCGCAGCTCGAATTCGGCTCGATCCACCTGATGGCGCCGGCCTGCACCGCCGAGTTCTTCCAGGCAACCTACGCACGCTATCTCGCCAAACCCGGCGGACCGGCGCTGAAAGACAAGATCCATCTCTACAATCTCGATGACGAACGCGAGCGGAGCGATGTCGTCGGCTGGGGTGGACCATTCGGCTACAGCCGTTCGCTTCTCTATCTCGTCTCTCGCGCTTATGAGGAGAAAGCCGACATGCCTTTGGCTGGCATGCAGCGCTTTCGCGACGAGCTGCGCCCCTCGGACAAGATTCGGATCGACTATTCGTCGAACGCGAACGACAAGCTCAACCTGACCCGCTCGACCAGCCATGGCGGCTTCGACAACGATGCTGCGACGCTGACCACCATCATGACGCGAATTCTTGGCAAGGCCCCTAAAAAGCCTCCGACCAGCGACGAACTGACGGGCTATTGAAAGCCGGCCACCGGTCTCCGGATAGGGCCCGCCCCCCATCAATGCAGTGCGGCGCGCGAAGGCGAGGCGGCAATTTTCCTGCTTTCGCAGCGCGCGGTTGCGCTGTCTGGGAGGCAGGGGCGCATTTGGAACACTTGCAAACTGCGCCGCGGCGACTTTTGCTGGCGAAGGGGCCGACCAAGCGATTGGCACGGCGCCTCAAGTCGTTGTATGCAGCATACAGCAACTGCGGCAAGTGTTCTTGCCACTTCGCTTGCGATCGGCATGACCTGTCGATCAAATCGATTTAAGACGGTGCCGAAGCGGCGTGAAGGCCGCCTGGCCGTGAGAGGGAATGACGGGATGGCCAAGACGCCTAGTGGGAAGAAGCCGGTCCGCAAGATCAAGCCGGAGCAGTTGCGCTCGAAAGCCTGGTTCGACAATCCCGCCAATGCCGACATGACCGCGCTCTATATCGAGCGCACCATGAACTTCGGCCTGTCGCGCGAAGAATTGCAGTCCGGCCGCCCGATCATCGGCATCGCCCAGACCGGCTCCGACATCGCCCCCTGCAACCGCCATCACCTCGAGCTCGCCTCCCGCGTCCGCGACGGCATCCGCGAGATGGGCGGCGTACCCTTCGAATTCCCGATCCATCCGATCCAGGAAACCTGCAAGCGGCCGACCGCCTCGCTCGACCGCAACCTGCAATATCTCAGCCTGGTCGAGATCCTCTACGGCTACCCGATCGACGGCGTCGTGCTGACCACCGGCTGCGACAAGACCACCCCGGCCCAGATCATGGCGGCCGCCACCGTCGACATCCCGGCGATCGCCTTGCCGGGCGGGCCGATGCTGAACGGTGACTTCCGCGGCGAGCGCACGGGTTCGGGCACGATCGTCTGGAAGGCGCGCCAGATGATGGCGGCTGGCGAGATCGACTATCGCGGCTTCGTCGACCTCGTCGCCTCCTCGGCGCCATCGGCCGGCCACTGCAACACCATGGGCACGGCCTCGACCATGAACGCGCTCGCCGAGGCGATGGGCATGACCCTGCCCGGCGCCGCCGCGATCCCCGCTCCCTATCGCGACCGCTACGAGATGGCCTATCTCACCGGCCGGCGCATCGTCGAGATGGTCTGGGAGAACCTGATCCCCTCGAAGATCCTGACGCGCGAGGCCTTCGAGAACACCATCGTCATCAACTCGGCGATCGGCGGCTCGACCAATGCGCCGATCCACGTCAACGCCATCGCCAAGCATATCGGCGTCAAGCTCGACAATGAGGACTGGACCAAGATCGGCTACGACACGCCGCTGCTGGTCAACATGCAGCCGGCTGGCGAATACCTCGGCGAGGACTACTACCGCGCCGGTGGCCTGCCTGCCGTGATCGCCGAGCTGCTCGAGAAGGGCAAGCTCAAGCCGGCGATCACCGCCAATGGCCGCACCCATGAGGAGAACTGCAAGGGCTTCTTCGCGATCAACCGCAAAGTCATCAAGAGCTACGACGAGCCGATGAAGAAGGAGGCCGGGTTCCTCAACCTCTCCGGCAACCTGTTCGACTCGGCGATCATGAAGACTTCGGTGATCACGCCGGAATTCCGCAAGCGCTATCTCGAGAACCCGAAGGACCCGATGGCCTTCGAGGGCCGGGCGATCGTTTTCGACGGACCGGAGGACTACCACCACCGCATCGACGATCCCGCGCTCAAGATCGACGAGCACTGCGTCCTGTTCATCCGCGGCGTCGGCCCGGTCGGATATCCCGGCGCGGCCGAGGTCGTGAACATGCGGCCGCCGGATTACCTGATCAAGAAGGGCGTCACGGCGCTGGCCTGCGTCGGCGACGGCCGCCAGTCCGGCACTTCGGGCTCGCCTTCGATCCTCAACGCCTCGCCGGAAGCGGCGACCGGCGGCGGGCTGGCCTTGCTCAAGACCGGCGACAAGGTCCGCATCGACCTGAAGAAGCGCACTGCCAACATCCTGATCTCGGACGAGGAACTGGCGCAGCGCCGGGCCGAGTTCAAGGCCAATGGCGGCTACAAGTATCCGAAGAGCCAGACGCCCTGGCAGGAAATCCAGCGCAAGATCGTCGACGAGCTCTCCGAGGGCATGGTTCTGAAGCCGGCGGTCAAGTACCAGAAGATTCACAAGAAGTTCGGCGTACCGCGCGACAACCACTGAGCGGCGCCACCGCCCTCTCCAGATGCCGTTCGGCGTCTTCGACATCGCCCTGGCAGCGCTTGCCGCGCTGCTGGGAGGCCTGGCCGGCAGGCAGGTCGCGCTGCGCCGGCGCTATCCGCTCGTCCTGGTCACAGCTCTCGGCGCCATTGCCAGTCTTGCGATCACGCTGCTGCTCGGCCGCTATTTCGGTTCGGTCTTCGTCGGGCTTGTCGTTCTGGGGACTGTCATAGTCTTCTGATCGGGCAACCGCCCACCACGGAGAGCGCGATGACCTGGCTTGCCGAGCTGACCGGACTCGATCCGCAGACGACCATGCTGCTGGTCCTGCTGGCCGGGCTCGGCGCCCTGCTTGGCGGCGCCATCGGCCATTGGCGCGGCGGTTCCGGCCGCATCGTCTCGGGCGCGATCATCGGCGCCATCTTGTTGCCCGTCGCCGGCCTCGCCTTCCTGCTCCATCTCGGCATGATGGCCGTGGTTGCGGTGATTGCCGCGGTCGCGGCCATGTTTGCCGGTATTCTCGGCTGATCCCCTGTCGCAGCATGCCCGTCACGCATCAGGGGCCGCACGCCGATGCGTGCAAACGGGGCTGACAAACCGGTGCGACGACGACAATATGGCTCCCCTGAACCTATCTGAAACGATTTAAAATGGCTCAGAGCCCGCAAGTCGACGCGTTTCGCAAACTCCACGAATCCGGCTGCTTCGTTATGCCGAACCCTTGGGACGAGGGCTCGGCCCGCTGGCTGCGCGGCCAGGGCTTCAAGGCTCTCGCCTCGACCAGCGCCGGCTTCGCCTTCACGCAAGGGCGAGCCGACCAGGACGTGCCGCGCGACATGATGCTGGCCCATCTCGCCGAGCTGGTGAAGGCGGTGCCGGACCTGCCGATCAATGCCGATTTCGAGAACGGCTATGCCGACACGCCCGACGGCGTCGCGGCCAACGTCAAGCTCTGCATCGCGACCGGCGTTGCCGGCCTCTCGATCGAGGATGCGACCGGCCGCAGCGACGAGCCGCTCTATCCCTTCGAGTTCGCCGTCGAGCGCATCAAGGCCGCCCGCCGCGCCGTCGACGAGACCGGTACCGGGGTCGTGCTGACCGCCCGGGCCGAATGCTTCCTCACCGGCCATCCCGATGCGCTGAACGAGTCGGTGCGGCGCATCAAGGCTTATGCCGAAGCCGGCGCCGACGTGCTCTACGCCCCCGGCCCGAAGACTGTGGCTGACATCGGCGCCATCGTCGCAGCCGCCGGCGGCAAGCCGGTCAACACGCTGGTCTATGGCGATGTCGGCCTCAGCGTCGCCGATGTCGCCGCCGCTGGCACGCGCCGCATCTCGATCGGGGCGGCGCTCGCCCGCGCCGCCTGGGCCGCTTTCATCGAGGCGACGCGGCTGATCAAGGACGAAGGCAGCTTCAAGGGCTTCGCCGGCAACGGCGCCTCAGCCCCGCTCAACCCGTTCTTCCACGGCGATCTCAAGGCGCGCTCGTGAGCGGGCGGCTTCTCATCGCCCCGCAATGGCTCGGCAAGAGCGGGCTCTGGCAGATCGACGCCAAGGGCACGCGCAAGCCGGTCGATGCCGACGATATCGGCCTGTCCGACGATATCGCCGACCGGCTGGAAAGCTGGATGGACGCCTTCGACGCGATCTATGACGAGGCGAACGAAGCCGCCTCCGACTTTGCCAGCGAGGCTGAGCGGGCCGCCTGGGAGGCGGAAGGCGCGGCGCTCGCCGCCGCCATCGCTGCCGATCTCGGCCCTGACTGGCAGATCGCACACGACTTCACCGCCTGGCGCAGGACGATCAAGGCATGACGACGCTGAACTGGACGCCCCGCCCCTTCCCGCCGGCCAAGGTGCTGCAGGGCCGTTATTGCCGGCTCGAGCCGCTCGACCCGGCCCGGCATCTCGACGACATCTGGCAAGCCATGGACGGCCATCCTTCCGTCTGGGACTGGCTGCCCTCGACGCTTCCGCCGAACCGCGAGGCCTATCGCGAACTGCTGACGATGATGGCGGGCAAGGCCGGGATCATTGCCTTCGCCGTGATCGACGAGGCCGACGGCAAGGCCAAGGGGCATCTCTGGATGATGGAGATCCGGCCCGAGCACGGCGTCTTCGAAGTCGGCTGGATCACCTATTCGCCGTCGATGCAGCGCACGCGCATGGCGACGGAGGCGGTCTATCTCGTCGGCGAATACGGCTTCTCGCTCGGCTATCGCCGCTATGAGTGGAAGTGCAACAACCGTAACGAGCCCTCCAAGCGCGCCGCACTGCGCTTCGGCTTCAAGTACGAAGGCCTCTTTCGCCAGCATCAGGTGGTCAAGGGCGAAAACCGCGACACCGCCTGGTTCTCGACCCTCGACGGCGAATGGCCCAAGGTCGGCCAGGCCTTCCGCAACTGGCTCGCGCCGGAGAATTTCGATGCGCAGGGCCAGCAGAAGACCGCGCTGGGCGACTTCATGAAGACGGCAGGAGCCGCCTGAGATGGCCCTGCGGCGCGCTACGACCGAGGATATTCCGGCGATCGTCGCGCTGACTGAGGCCGCCTATCTGCCGAACGAGAGCATCATCGGCGTGCCGTCGCTGCCGCGCATCGCCGATTATCGTGAGGTGCTGGCGGAGCACGAGATCTGGCTCGCCGAGAGCGAGGGGGCGCTCGACGGCGTCCTCGTGCTCGAGGAGGAGCCGGCGAAGTTCACGCTCTGGAGCATCGCCGTCTCGCCCGCCGCCACCGGCAGGAAGATCGGCTCGCAACTGATGGATTTCACCGAGGAGCGGGCCAGGGCGCTCGGCCACGACGCCGTCCATCTCTACACCCACGAGAAGCTCGCCGACCGCATCGGCTGGTATGAGCGACTCGGCTACCAGACCACCCATTACGAGGATCTGCCGGATCGCCGGCTGATCCATATGCGCAAGAGCCTTCGATAAACCAGCCTCCGATAAGCGGACAAAAGGGAAGAAACGACATGGCAGGACGTTTGAAGGGCAAGGTCGCGGTCGTCACCGCCGCCGGCCAGGGCATCGGCCGGGCGATCGCCGAGGCCTTCGTTGCCGAGGGCGCCACCGTCTGGGCGACCGACAAGGACGTCGCCTTGCTCGAGGGCATCCCGAAGGCGAAGAAGCGCAAGCTCGACGTGCTCTCGACCAAGGCGGTCGAGGCCTTCGCCGAGAAGGTCGGCACCATCGACATCCTCGTCAACGCCGCCGGCTACGTCCATCACGGCACGATCCTGGAATGCGACGACAAGGCCTGGGAGTTCTCCTTCGACCTCAACGTCAAGTCGATGCACCGCACGATCAAGGCCTTCGTCCCCGGCATGCTCGCCGCCGGCAAGGGCTCGATCGTCAACATCGCCTCGGGCGCCGGCTCGGTGCGCGGCATTCCGAACCGCTATGTCTACGGCGCCACCAAGGCGGCGGTGATCGGCCTGACCAAGGCGGTCGCGGCCGACTACATCAAGAAGGGCATCCGCTCGAACGCGATCTGCCCCGGCACGATCCAGTCGCCCTCGCTCGACCAGCGCATCGTCGACCTCGCCAAGGTGACCAAGACGACCGAGGCCCAGGCCCGCCAGGCCTTCATCGATCGCCAGCCCATGGGCCGGCTCGGCACCGCCGAGGAGATCGCCTGGCTCGCGGTCTATCTCGGTTCGGACGAAGCGAGCTACACCACTGGCCAGATCCATCTCGCCGATGGCGGCTTCGCGCTCTGATTGGCGCAGGGGAAACGCCATGCATGTCCTGATCAGCGGCGCCGCCGGCATGATCGGCTCGCGGCTAGCCGCGCGCATCGCCCGCGAGGGCGCCTGCGCCGGCAAGCCGCTTACCCGGCTGACGCTGACCGACGTCGTGGCGCCGCCGCGTCCGGCCGGCTTTGACGGGCCGATCGAGAGCCGCACCGAGGATTCGAGTTCGGCAGCGGTTGCGGCCGAGCTCACGGCCTTGCGGCCCGACATCATCTTCCACCTCGCCGCGATCATCTCCGGCGAGGCGGAGCGCGATTTCGAAAAGGGCTACCGAATCAATCTCGACGGTATGCGGAACCTGCTGGAGGCGATCAGGCAGGAGAGTGCCAGGAACGGGCCTTATGTCCCCAAACTGGTTTTCTCCTCGTCGAGCGGCATCTTCGGTGCGCCCTTCCCGCCGGCGATCTCCGACGAATTCCATGTCACGCCGCTGACCAGCTACGGCGCGCAGAAGGCGATCGGCGAATTGCTGCTCGCCGACTATTCGCGGCGTGGCTTCGTCGAGGGCGTCGGCATCCGCTTCCCGTCGATCGTGATCCGGCCGGGTAAGCCCAACGCCTCGGCCGGCGGCTTCTTCTCCGGCATAATCCGTGAGCCGCTGCAGGGGCTGGAGGCGCTGCTTCCGGTCGAGGATAGCGTCATCTTCACCCATGCCTCGCCGCGCTCGGCCGTCGGCTTCCTGCTGCACGGCGCCTCGCTGACACGCGAGCAGCTCGGCCCGCGCATCAATCTCAGCATGCCCGGCGTCTGTGTCACCGTCGGCGAGCAGATCGAGGCTTTGCGCCGCATTGCCGGCGACAAGGCGGTGAAGCTGATCCGGCGCGCGCCCGACAAGGCCTCTGCCGAGATCGTCAAGGGCTGGCCGACCCGCTTCGACGCAAAGCGCGCGCTGTCGCTCGGCTTCCGGGCCGAACAGGATTTCGACGAGATCATCCGCGTCCATATCGAGGACGACCTCGGCGGCCGCCTACCCAACTGAACGCAGACATAGAGATCGGATAGAAGACATGCATATCCTCGTCATCGGCGGCGCCGGCATGGTCGGCCGCAAGTTCATCGAGCGCCTGGCGCGCGACGGCGGCCTCGGCGGCAAGGCAGTCGACAAGGTGACGGCGCAGGACGTCTTCCCGGCTGCGGCGCCGGCGAACGCGCCCTTCGCCTTCGAGTCGCTGACCTCGGATCTCTCGCAGCCCGGCGAAGCCGAAAAGCTGATCGCCTCGCGTCCCGAACTGATCGTCCATCTCGCCGCGATCGTCTCCGGCGAGGCCGAGGCCGATTTCGACAAGGGCTACCGCATCAATCTCGACGGCACGCGCTATCTCTTCGACGCGATCCGCCTCACCGGCGACGGCTACAAGCCACGCGTGATCTTCACCTCCTCGATCGCCGTCTTCGGCGCCCCCTTCCATGACAAGATCGAGGACGAGTTCTTCACCACGCCGCTGACCAGCTACGGCACCCAGAAGGCGATCGGCGAATTGCTGCTCAGCGACTACAGCCGCCGTGGCTTCTTCGACGGCGTCGGCATCCGCCTGCCGACGATCTGCGTGCGCCCGGGCGCACCGAACAAGGCGGCCTCCGGCTTCTTCTCCAACATCATCCGCGAGCCGCTCAACGGCCAAGACGCGGTTCTGCCGGTCTCCGACCAGGTCCGCCACTGGCACGCCTCGCCGCGCTCGGCCGTCGGCTTCCTCGTCCACGCCGCGACGATGGACACGAACGCGATCGGCCCGCGCCGGGCGCTGACCATGCCGGGCTATTCCGCCACCGTCGCCGAGCAGATCGAGGCGCTGCGCAAGGTCGCCGGCGAGAACGTCGTCAAGCGCATCAAGCGCGTTCCGGATCCGGTCATCGACGCCATCGTCGCCGGCTGGCCGCGCAATTTCGATGCGAAACGCGCGCCAGCGCTCGGCTTCAAGGCGGAATCGAGCTTCGAGGAGATCATCCGCGCCCATATCGACGACGAGCTCGGCGGCACCTTCGTCGCGTGACGTAAGGCGTGATGCTCGGGTCAAGCCCGAGCATCACGACCCGGCCTTAAGGCAGCTTCTTCAGCATCAATGGCGCGCCGACCGCCGGGTCCTTGCGCCATTGCCCGCCTTCGAAGACCAGCTCTACCTTGTGGCCCTTGCGGGCGATCAATTCGAGGCGGCCCGCCTCATACCGCCACGCGACGGGCGAGAAGATCGTCAACCCGGTATCGGGACAGAGCCCGTCGAAGCTCGTCGTGAACGCGCCCGCATTGGCCGAGGGGCTCGTCGACAGAGCAAGCTTGCAGACCTCGCGCCCGACCTGCCGCATCACCGCATAGCGTCCGGGTACCGTCGCCGGAGCTGGCGCGCTCGCCGGATCAACCGTGGTCGGGCGCGCCGCCTCCGTTGCAGCCAATTCCGCCCGGCCGGGCGCCGGACGCTGCTGCGCCCGCACATAACCGGCGGGATCGAGCCCATATTCCGCGCCATCGCTGCCTTTGCCGCGCCGTCCTGGGTCAGCCTTTTGGCTGAAGACGATCACCGCCTTGCCGTGGCCGTCGAGCAGCCTGGGAGCGCCGTCCGCCACGTCCCAGGCGACGACCCCGGTGAGGATCGGCAGAGCACGCCGGCACGTCGCCGGGAACCTGACCTGCCGCCCCTGCCCGGCCGCCTCGGTGCCGAAGGTGACCGTGCATTCGCGCGCCGCTCCGAGCTTCTCGAGGTCCCAGGCGCCGATGAACGGCTTCAACGCCTCGGGAGCCCGCTCGGCGCCGCGGGGCAGCGCTTGCGTCTGCGCCGCCGCCGGCGAGCCAATGAGCAGCACCAGAGCGGCGATTGCCGCCCCGCGCCGCATTCCCGTCGTGATCAGGCTTTTGTCCATGGCGTCTCGGCAACCGGTGTCAGAGGACCCTTGCCATCGAACCATGAAACAAGATTGTCGACCAGCAGCTGGCCCATCTGTTCGCGTGTATGCACGGATGCCGAGCCGACATGCGGCAGCAGGACAATATGATCCATCGCGATCAGCTCGGCCGGCACGCGTGGCTCGTCCTCGAACACGTCGAGGCCGGCGGAGAGGATCGTCTTGGACTTCAACGCCTCGATCAGCGCCTGCTCGTCGATCACCGTGCCGCGGCCGACATTAACGACGATGCCGTTCGGCCCGAGCGCCTTCAGCACCTCGGCATTGATGATGTGGTAGGTCGAGTCGCCGCCCGGCGCGACCGAGACCAGCGTATCGACATCCTGGGCCATCTCGACCAGCGAGGGATAGTAGCGATAGGCGACATCGGCCTGGCGCGAGCGGCCATGATAGGCGATCGGCACGTCGAAGGCTTCGAGCCGGCGCGCCACCGCCTTGCCGATCCGGCCGAGGCCGACGATGCCGATCTTGCGCTTGCGCAGCGAGGTGGTGAGCGGATAGGCGCCCTGCAGCCACTTGCCGGCGCGCAGATAGCGATCGACCTGCGGCAGCTGGCGCACGGTCGACAGGAGAAGGCCGATGGCGAGGTCGGCAACCTCGTCGGTCAACACATCCGGCGTGTTGGTGACGACGAGGCCGCGCTTGCCGGCCGCCTTGGCGTCGACATTGTCGTAGCCGACGCCGAAATTCGAGACGACCTCCAGCTTGGGCAGCGCATCGAACAGCGCGTCGTCGATCCGCACATGCGCGCCGCCGCCGGCGACGCCGCGCACCCGGTCCTTCACCGCAGCCAGCGCCGCCGGGCGGTCCTGCTCCTTCCAGAGCTCGTGCACGATGAAGCGCGCCTTCAGCTGATCGGCGGCATAGGCCATCAGCGGCCCGGTCATGATGATCTCGATCTTGTTCTGCGCGGTCATGGCCCTGCTTTCGTGGAACGCCTGCTGGCTTGATTTCAAATTCTTAAAACGATTAAATCAATCTAGCTGCGCGGACGCCGCCGGGGAATTCCCATAGCCGCAGACAGGGGCTGCTTGCAAAGCCGGTCATGCCATCCCGGCTCGGCTGTCGATTCAGCCCGATATAGTATGATTTAATCACGCCGTTTTGCTCGTATTTGCGTCAGCTCGACCGGCGAGCAGGCGCAAGGTGCTGTTCAGGCTGTCGATCACCAGCCCGCTCATCCGCGCCGCCGCGAGGTCGCCATCGCGCTGCACGATCGCGTCGAGAACGCGTTCGTGATCGATCAAGGACGCGGTGAAGAAGAACTGGTCGTCCGGAGCCTTGAGAAAGAGCGACCACTGGATCGTCGCGCAGACGACGGGCGCGAGGCATTGCAGCGGCGGATTGCGGGTCGCGGCAAAGATCGCCTCATGGAAGGCGAGGTCGGCATTGACGGTCGGCTCGGCATAGGGCGGGTTTTCCGCCATGCCACGAAAGGCCGCCTCGATCCGGCTGAGATCGGCATCGCTGCGCCGCTGCGCCGCCAGCCGCGCGGCGCTCGGCTCGACGAAGAGCCGAAGCTCGAACAGATCGCGGATGAATTTCTCGTTGGGATCGGCCTTGAAATGCCAGGCGAGCACATCGGGATCGAGCAGGTTCCAGGCCTCGCGCGGCGCCACCCTCGTGCCGCTCTTCGGCTTGGCCTCGACCAGTCCCTTGCCGCTCAGGAACTTCACCGCCTCGCGATAAGCTGTACGCGAGACCGAGATTTCGTCCTTCAGATCGTCCTCGTTCGGCAGCAGCGACCCTGCAGGCGAAGCGCCGGTGATGATCGCCACCGCGAGCCTGTGCGCCACCTGGCCGAACAATCGGTCGGGGTTGAGCCTCGTCGCGCGCGCTTTGACATGAAGCTGCATCGAACCGCGCTTCTCCTCCGTGATCGCCAGCATGCGAGAGCTCGCCCGCTGCCTGTCCAGCGCTTGACACGCCTGTTTCTATCGTATGACTTTATCCGGGAACGGGGTTGACGCAACAGGCGGCTCGCCTGGGTTGCGCGGCTTCGTCTCGATCGGCCATCAGAAGCCGATGTTCTGCAACGCCGCCGGCGGGGATTGTGTCAGGCACCCCGGGGTAACCTGAAGAGCGGGAGAAACAACCAAGATGGCATCCGTCCAGATTGCCGACGTGCGCAAGGCCTATGGCTCGACGCAGGTCATTCACGGCGTCGACATCGACATCAACGATGGCGAATTCGTCATCCTCGTCGGCCCGTCGGGCTGCGGAAAGTCAACCTTGCTGCGCATGATCGCCGGCCTCGAGAACATCTCGGGCGGCGAGATCCGCATCGGTCAGCGCGTCGTCAACGACGTGCCGCCGAAGGAGCGCGACATTGCCATGGTCTTCCAGAACTATGCGCTCTATCCGCATATGACGGTGGCCGACAACATGGCCTTCTCGATGAAGCTGCGGAAGGCGCCGAAGGCCGAGATCGACGAGCGCGTCAACAAGGCAGCCGGCATTCTCGGCCTCGACAAGCTGCTTGACCGTTATCCGCGCCAGCTCTCGGGCGGCCAGCGCCAGCGCGTCGCCATGGGCCGCGCCATCGTGCGCGATCCGCAGGTCTTCCTGTTCGACGAGCCGCTCTCGAACCTCGACGCCAAGCTGCGCGTGCAGATGCGCACCGAGATCAAGGAGCTGCACCAGCGCCTGAAGACCACCACGGTCTACGTCACCCACGACCAGATCGAGGCCATGACCATGGCCGACAAGATCGTCGTGATGCATGACGGCATCGTCGAGCAGATGGGCGCCCCGCTCGATCTCTACGACAACCCGGCGAACCTCTTCGTCGCAGCCTTCATCGGTTCGCCCTCGATGAACCTGCTGAAGGGCACGATCCGCGCCAACGGCTTCGAGACGCAAGGCGGCGTGATCTGGCCGATCGGCAAGCATCCCGCGGATTCGAACGATCGGGCTGCCGTGCTGGGCATCCGTCCGGAACATCTCATTCTCGATCCGAGCGGGCTTCCCGCAGAGGTCGTGGTCATCGAGCCGATGGGCTCGGAAACCCAGGTCGTCGTTCGCTGCGGCGGGCAGGACCTGACCTGCGTCTTCCGCGAACGCATCACCGCCAGGCCCGGCGAGACGATCAATATCCGTCCCGACACCTCGGTGACGCATCTCTTCGACGCCGCCAGCGGCAAGCGTATCTGAAACTTACGGGCCGCTGCACGGAGAACACTCCGGCAGCGGCACCGTCCCGACAAATCGCGACGAGGCTCCCATGCAGGGCCTCGCGGCAACCCGGAGGAGACAACCGATGAGCATTTCCAGACGTGACGTATTGATCGGCGGCGCAGGGCTCGCAGCCGGCGCTACCCTTGCCGCACCATCGATCGCCCAGACCGCCAATATCGAGAAGGGCGCGACACTGCGCGTGCTGCGCCCGACCAAATTCGTCGATCCCGACCAGACCATCTTCAACGAGAACACCGAAGCATTCACCAAGGCGACCGGCGTCCAGGTCCGCGTCGATTACGCGAGCTGGGAGGATCTGCGCCCGCAGACCGCCGTCACCGCCAACACCGGCGCCGGCCCTGACGTCGTCGTCGGCTGGGCCGACGATCCGCACATCTTCGCCGACAAGCTGATCGACCTGACGGCGGTCGCCGAAGACCTCGGCAAGAAATATGGCGGCTGGTACCCGGTCGCCGAGAAATACGGCAAGAAGGACAAGACCAACCAGTGGATCTCGATCCCGATGGGCGGCTCCGGCGGCCCGGCGGTCTATCGCGAATCCTGGGTCAAGGAAGCGGGCTTCGACAAGTTCCCGACCGACCATGCCGGTTTCCTCGACCTCTGCCGCAAGCTCAAGGCCAATGGCCACCCGGCCGGCTTCGCGCTCGGCAATGCGGTCGGCGACGGCAACGCCTTCTGCAACTGGCTGGTCTGGTCGCATGGCGGCTACATGGTCGACGAGAACAACAAGGTCGCGATCAACAGCAAGGAGACGATCGAGGCGCTGAAATACGCCAAGGCGCTCTACGAGACCTTCATCCCTGGCACGCTCTCCTGGCTCGACATCAGCAACAACAAGGCGCTGACGGCGGGCGAAGTCGGTCTGACCCAGAACGGTGTCTCGCTCTACTTCTCGATCAAGAACTCCAAGGACGAGAAGACCGCCGCGATCGGCAAGGACCTCAACCACGCGCCGATGCCGGTCGGCGCGGGCGTGGGACGGCCGACGGAGACGGCGCTGGTGATCAACGCCATGGTGTTCAAGCACACCAAGTTCCCGAACGCGGCCAAGGAATATCTCCGCTTCATGATGGAGAAGGAACAGTATGACAAGTGGCTGACCGGCTGCTTCGGCTACTGGACCCAGCCGCTGAAAGGCTATGCGCAGAGCAAGGTCTGGGAGAGCGATCCCAAGATCCTGGTCTATCGCGACACCTGGGAGCGGGCTCTGTGGAGCGGCTACAAGGGCGCGATCACCGAGGCGGCCGGCACCGTCAACGCCGAATACGTCATGGTCCAGATGGTCGCTTCCGTCTGCGCCGGCCAGGCGACGCCCGAGCAGGCGGCAGCCGAGGCCGAGCGCCGCGCCAAGCGCTACTACCGCACCTGATCATCCGTCGACACCGCGCCGCCTACCGGCGGCGCGGCTCCATCACGGGATAAAGCGCCATGACGATTGCGGCGGAGGCCCGGCCGACTCCCCAGCCCGAACAGGGCTGGCTGGTCAGGCTGTTCGACTACAAGCCATTCCTGATCTTCATCTGCCTGCTGCCGGCACTCGGCCTGCTGCTGGTCTTCCTGAGCTATCCGCTCGGCCTCGGCATCTGGCTCGCCTTTACCGATACGCGTATCGGTCGCAGCGGCATCTTCATCGGCTTCGAGAATTTCGAGTCGCTCTGGCACGACCCGGTCTTCATCACCTCGGTCTGGAACACGCTGCTCTATACCGGCGTCGCGACCGTCGGGAAGTTCGGGCTCGGCCTCTGGCTGGCGCTGCTGCTCAACAACCACCTGCCGTTCAAGTCGCTGCTGCGCGCGCTGATCCTGGTGCCCTGGATCGTGCCGACCGTGCTCTCGGCCATCGCCTTCTGGTGGATCTACGATCCGCAGTTCTCGATCATCTCCTATGTGCTGGTCGACGTGCTCGGTTGGCGCGACACCTATATCGACTTCCTCGGCTCGCCCTGGCCGGCCCGCTGGTCGCTGATCGCCGCCAATGTCTGGCGCGGCATCCCCTTCGTCGCGATCTCGCTGCTCGCCGGTCTGCAGACGATCTCGCCGGCGCTCTACGAGGCGGCGATGCTCGACGGAGCCAATGCCTGGCAGCGCTTCCGGCATGTCACTTTGCCGATGCTGATGCCGATCCTGGCGATCGTGCTGACCTTCTCGGTGCTGTTCACCTTCACCGACTTCCAGCTCGTCTACGCCATCACCCGCGGCGGCCCGATCAACTCGACCCACCTCATGGCCACCCTCGCCTTCCAGCGCGGCATCCCCGGCGGCCAGCTCGGCGAGGGCGCGGCGATCGCGGTGGCGATGATCCCCTTCCTCGTGATGGCGACGCTGTTCAGCTACTTCGCGCTCGCCCGCCGCAAATGGCAGCAGGGAGAAGACAATGACTGACCAGGCCTCCCCTGCCCCGCGTCCGCATCTCGTCGACAAGGAGCGGACCGGCGTGATCGACTGGTCCTCGGGACCACGCCGCTTCATAACGCTCTATCTGCCGCTCTCGATCTTCGTGATCGTGCTGCTGTTCCCGTTCTATTGGATGGCGATCACGGCGATCAAACCGAATGGCGAATTGCTCGACTACAAGAACAACAATCCGTTCTGGGTGAAGTCGCCGACACTGGAGAACATCAACAAGCTGCTCTTCCAGACCGACTACCCGCAATGGCTGCTGACCACGATGACGGTCGCGACAGTCGCGACCGCCCTCTCGCTCTTCGCCAGCGTGCTCGCCGCCTACGCGATCCAGCGCCTGAAGTTCAAGGGTTCGAACTATGTCGGCCTTGCCATCTACCTGGCCTATCTGGTGCCGCCCTCGATCCTGTTCATCCCGCTGGCGACGCTGATCTTCCAGTTCGGGCTGTACGACTCGCAGCTCGCGCTGATCCTGACCTATCCGACCTTCCTGATCCCGTTCTGCACCTGGCTCCTGATCGGCTACTTCAAGTCGATCCCCTACGAGCTCGAGGAATGCGCCATGATCGACGGCGCGACCCGGTTGCAGACGCTCTGGAAGATCACTCTGCCGCTGGCACTGCCCGGGCTGATCTCGGCCGGCATCTTCGCCTTCACCCTGTCCTGGAACGAGTTCATCTACGCGCTCGCCTTCATCCAGTCGGCCGAGAAGAAGACGGTGCCGGTCGCGGTGCTGACCCAGCTCGTCGAGGGCGACGTCTACCATTGGGGCTCGCTGATGGCCGGCGCCCTGCTCGGCTCGATCCCTGTCGCGATCCTCTATTCGTTCTTCGTCGACTACTACGTCGCCTCGATGACGGGTGCGGTGAAGGAGTAGCTCCGGGCGGGCGGCCTGGCCGCCCGTCTTCCAACCAAGGCAAATAATTGTGACTTCAATCGCCTTCGTCGGGCTCGGCGCCATGGGCGCGCCGATGGCCGAGAATCTCGTCAAGCGCCAGTTCCGCGTCACAGGTTTCGACATGAGGGAGAGCGCCCGGGCCGCGCTCGTCGCGGCCGGCGGCCACGCCGCCGACAGCGCGGCAAAGGCCGCGGAGGGCGCCGATACGCTCGTCCTGATGGTGGTCAACGCCGCGCAGGCCCGCTCGGTCCTGTTCGATGCCGGCGCGCTCGATACGCTGGCTCCGGGCGCTACCGTCATCCTGATGGCGACCTGTCCGCCGGGCGAGGTCGAGGCCATAGCCGACGCCGTGACCAAGACCGGCCGGCATTTCGTCGATGCGCCGGTCTCGGGCGGTGTGAAGGGCGCCGAAGGAGGCACGCTCACCATCATGGTCGGCGCCTCCGCCGACAGCTTCGCCAGGGCCAAACCAGTGCTCGATGCGATGGGAGACAAGGTCTTCCATGTCGGCGGGAAGCCGGGCCAGGGCGCGACGGTGAAGACTGTCAATCAGTTGCTCTGCGGCGTCCATATCGCAGTCGCGGCGGAGGCGTTGTCGCTGGCGCAGAAAGCCGGCATCGATGGCAAGGTACTGTTCGAGATCATGGGCGGCTCGGCCGCCTCGTCCTGGATGCTCAGGGATCGCGGCCCACGCATGCTCGAAGACGAGCCGCCGGTGGCCAGCGCAGTCGACATCTTCGTCAAGGACCTCGGCATCGTCCTCGACGCCGGCCGTGCCGCCAAGGCGGCCTTGCCGCTCGCAGCGGCCGCGCACCAGATGTTCCTCGCCGCCTCGGGCCTTGGCCATGGCGGACGCGACGACTCGCATGTGGTCCGCGCTTACCGGGCGCTGAACCGCAAGCCGGACAACGATGCCTGATCCAGCTTCAGCGCGCGGTCTTCGGCGGCGCCGTGGTCCCGCGCACCACCAGCTCAGGGGTCAGCACGGCGCGCTGCGGTGGCGCTGCGGGATCGGCGATACGGCGGAGCAGCATCTCGGCGGTCTTGCGGCCCATCTCGTCCTGAAAGTTCTTGACCGTGGTCAAGGCGGGGTACCATTGCGAGGCTTCCTGAACATCGTCGCAGCCGATGATCGAGAAGTCCGCACCGGCCTCCAGGCCGCGATGACGCAGGCCGAGCATCGCGCCGAAGGCCGTGAGATCGTTGAAGCAGACTGCAGCGGTGGGCCGGTTCGCCGCGTCGAGCACCTTCTGGACACCCTTCAGCCCGTTCTCGCGCGTCCCATAGGCCGAGTAGACGATCGTCGGGTCGAGCGGCAGCCCGTGCTTGGCCAGGGTCTCGCAATAGCCGCGATAGCGGTTGCGTCCGGTCGAGATCAGCGGGCTTTCGCCGAGAAAGGCGATGCGGGTGTGGCCGAGGCCGAGCAGGTGCTCGACCGCCAGCACCGTGCCGTGCCGGTCGTCCGAGCCGACGAAATCGAGCCCGATGCCGGGAATTTCGCGGGAGAGCTGAACCAGCGGCACTTGCGCCGCCATCAGATGCTGCAGCGTCTCCGCCGTGGTGCCGCCGGCCGGGCAGATGATCATGCCGTCGGGGCGATATTCCTTGAGCGTGGTGAGGACACGGTCCTGCCGCTGGAGGTTCTCGGCATAGGTGCCGAGCAAGATCGAGCGGCCATGCGCCGCCGCCGTCTCCTCGATCGCCGCAAGCAGCTCGGCGAAATAGGGATTGGTGATGTCGTGGAAGCCGACGCCGAGGATATTGGTCCGATCGGTCCTGAGCGAGGCCGCGCTGCGGTTGTAGCTATAGCCCATCTCGCGCGCGATCTGCTGCACCCGCAGGCGCGTGCCATCGGCAACCAGCGGACTTTCACGCAGAGCGAGCGAAACCGTCGCGGTCGAGACCTCCAGCCGGTCGGCGATGATCTGCAAGGTAACGCGACCCCGGCCACCGGGTTTGACGCCCGCCTTCCCCGCCCCCGAAGGGTCGCGCGAGTGTCCGTCATTCGCCATCGATCGCTTCTCCTGAAGCCGGTACGCCGATGCATTCAACCAGTTCTTGGCCAAATCGTTCCGCATTGCATTGTTCCATCTCATAGAATTCGGAGAAACTGAAGATGAGCGCGACTAAAGAATCGATCGGCTTCATCGGCGTCGGTTACATGGGTCAGGGCATGGCGAGTTGCATTCTCGCCAAGGGCTTCCCCCTCACCGTCATGGGCCACCGCAATCGTCGGCCCGTCGAGGAGCTGAAGGCCGAAGGCGCCACGGAGGCCGCCACGCCCAGGGAGCTTGCCGAGAAGGCGAGCATCATCTTCCTCTGCGTTACCGGCTCGCCGCAGGTCGAGCAGGTCGTCAATGGCCCCGACGGCATCGCCGCCGGCGCCAGGCCCGGCACGGTCATCGTCGACTGCTCGACTTCCGACCCGGTCTCGACGATCGCTCTGGCGGAGCGGCTCGCTGCCATCGGCCTGCACCTCTGCGACGCTCCGCTGGGCGGAACACCCGCCCAGGCGAAGCTCGGTCAACTCTCCACGATGATTGGCGCCGACAGCGCGGTTTTCGAGCGCATCCGCCCGGTCTGCGAAGCCTGGGCCCAGAAGATCGTCCATCTCGGCCCGGTCGGCGACGGTCATAAGATGAAGTTGCTCAACAACTTCCTCTCTCTCGGCTATGGCGCGATTTATGCGGAGGCGCTGACCCTGGCGCAGAAGGTCGGCATCACCCCGCAGACCTTCGACAGTGTCATCACCGGCGGGCGCATGGAGTGCGGCTTCTACCGGACCTTCATGCAATATGTGCTGGAGCGTGACCGCGACGCCCACAAGTTCACGCTCTCCAACGCGCTGAAGGACGTCCGCTATCTGGAGAGCCTCGCCAATGCCGCCGGCGTCCCGAACCCGGTCGGCGGCGCCGTCAAGAACGTCTATGCGGCGGCCGTCGCCAGCGGCAAGGGCGAGGACTACGTGCCGATGCTCTCGGACTTCGTCGCCGGCCAGAGCAAGGTCTCGCTCGGCTGAATCCGGCGATCGTGCCATAGCGGGACGCGCCCGGAGCACATCTGTGCCGAACGCGGTAGCCGGTAGCCCGGTGCGGTGCAAAACCGTCATCATGGCCTCCATCCACGGATGGAGGCTTCAAGAGCTGTGCCAGCCCTGCCGGATCAATCGAGCCGGGCTGAGCCCTCGGGCACATGCCGAACGCGCTCGCGATAGAGCAGATAGAGCCCCGATGCGATGACGATGCCCGAACCGATGAAGGTGAAGCGGTCGGGAATCTGGCCGAAGACGAACCAACCGAGCAGGATCATCCAGACGATCTGGGAATAGATGAACGGCGCCAGGATCGTCGCCGGCGCCCGCTGATGCGCCAGGATCAGCAGCCAGTGGCCGACCGCGCCGAAGAAACCGGTGCCGCACATCAGCAGCCAGCTTTGCCAATCCGCCGGCCACGACCAGTACAATGGCACCAGCGGTAGCATGATCACCACCCCGCCGATGCCGGAGTAGAACATCGTCGTCTGCGGCGAATCGCTCGACGCCAGCATCCGCGTCGACAGGGCATAGAAGGCGTAGCAGAAGCAGCCGCAGACACTGAGCAGGGCCGCCGGATGCAGGCCGCCCAGTCCCGGCCGCGTCACCACGAGGACACCGAGGAAGCCGACGCCGATCGCGATCAGCCGGCGCGGCCCGGCCCATTCGCCGAGCAAGGGCCCGGCGATCAATGCGACCAGCAAGGGTGCTGCGAACATGATCGAGACCGTCTCGGCCAGTTGCAGATATTGCAGGGCAACGAAGTTGAGAGCGGTCGAGCCGAGCAGCAGCAGCGAGCGGAAGCCCTGTAGCCAGGGCCGCTTGGTCCGGGTAATGCCCGGATGGCTCCAGGGATTGAGCAGCAGTGAGACCAGCGCGACGCTGATCACGTAGCGCGCCAGCACGACCTGCATCGGATGCATCGTGCCGCCGAGCCATTTCGCACAGGTGTCGAGCAGGGAGAAGCAGACGATCGCCCCGCTCATCAGGGCGATGGCGGTCAGGCGTGTCCGGCGCGTATCCGGAAGCGGAGCGGGAGCGGCCGACACGATCTCGTCATGCTCTGGAGGAATGACGAGACATAGATGAACCGATTTAAGGCTTGAAACCAGCCCGCCAGCGCATGAGAGTCATGTCACTGGCGCGTTCAACCTCAAGCTGCGTCTTCGGCCTCGTCATCGACCTCGTCGACATCGGCGCCGGCCTTGGACAGGCCCTTCGACGCCTTGCGCAGCAATTTGCGCAATTGCTTGCGCTCCTTGGCGTCGAGCTTTTCGAGCAGTTCTTCCTCGACCTGGTTCCAGACCGCATCGAGCGCCGCCGCGGTCTTCTGGCCGTTCTCGGTCAGCGCCACCTGCACCAGCCGGCCATCGCGACCGCCCCCCTCGCGCGTCACCAACCCCTGCAGCGAGAGCCGGCCGATCGTCTTGGACACTGTCGGGGGCTTGACCCGCAGCAGGGTAGCAAGCTCGCCCATCGTCATCGGGGCGCCTTGCAGGGATTTCAGCGCCTGTTCCTGGCCCGGGAAGAGCCCAAGCGCATTGAGGCGCTCGCCCATCCGTGCCCTGTGAAGTCGCGCCGTCACCAACAAGGCACGGCCGACGCTTTTTTCGAGGGACTTGGTCATGAGCCGGCCCTTGGAAAAGGTTGCGGATACTTTTCGCCGGCTGTGCAATCGCCCGCCTTCATGACAGGCCGATGACAATTGTCAGACAGGCTTTTGAATCCGTGCGATTTCCTGTTCGACCCTGGCGAGAAAAGCTGCCCGGCTCTGCGGCGTCGAGCGGTTCATGTCGTAATGGGCGAGATAGGAGACCCGCGCCGCCGGATGGCATACCGCCCGCAGGCCCCGCTTGATCTGCCGGCGCGGCGGGTCGCCCATCAGGAAAGTCCGCCAGCGCGAGCCGCCATAGCTCGTCACCGTCGTCAGCCGGCGAATATTCCAGAGATTCGGGCGGATCGAACCATCGACCAGCTTGAACGAGACGCCGGGCAGGAAGACGCGATCGAAATAACCCTTCATGATCGCAGGATAGCCGTAGTTCCAGACCGGGAAGCACAGGAACAGCGCTTCCGCCTGCTGCAAGCGCTCGACATAGCCGGCTACATTCTTCTGATTGCTGGCGAGATCATGATAGCCGACCCGCTCCTCGCGGCTCAGCACCGGATCGAAGCCCTCGGCATAGAGATCGCAATCATCGACTTCGTGCCCGGCCCGGCGCAGGCCGGAGACGAGTGTCTCATGCACCGCCGCCCCGAAGCTCTGGGGGTCGGGGTGGGCATAGAGGACGAGCGCCCGCATCGCTCGGCTCAGTTGCCGACGCCGGCTTCGCCGAGCGCCTTGAACAGGAAGGTCTTGCCCGAGCGGTAGTCGTAGTTCGGGTCTTCCCAGGCGATCATCTTGCCGGGATTGAGCAGCCCCTGCGGATCGGCCTCGCGCTTGAAGGCGAGCTGGACCTCGTCGGTCTGCTTCATCCCGCCCTCCTCCAGCGTATAGCGGTGCGGGTTGAAGATCGGCGCGCCCATCTCCTCATGGATCGCCATGATCTCCTCCAGCCGCTCCTCACTGGTGAAGCGCACCAGCGGCAGGCCGAAGCAGGTGATCTTGCCGTCGAAGCGAACGAATTCGAGATGGCAGGTGACCTCGTCACCGAAGCGGGTATGAATCTTGTCGACGAGATCAACCTGGTTCGGGAAAGGATAGAGCACCTGCAGATAGGTGATCGACGGATCGACGCGCAGCGCCCGCAAGGTGGTGTGGTTCCAGCCGAGCTCGAAGGTCGGCGGCAGGCCCTTGGCCTCCTCCGCTGACAGCTTGTCGGAGCGCATCAGCACTTGCGAGCTGCCGAAGCGGCGGGCGAAGGCCAGCATCGACTCGACCGCGAAGTCGGCGACCATGATCATGACGCAGTGGCTGTCGCGCGGCAGGAACTTCCTGTGGCGCAGGAAATAGTCGTGCGGCGCCGGGGCGGCGACCACGGCGAGGTTCTTCAGCGCCAGCCCGTCCTGCTCGCCGAGCGCATTGGCGAATTCGGTCGCACCCCGCAAATCGCCGAAGCCGAGGATGACATCGACCCAGGCATAGGCCGGGCCGAGCGGCATCTCGACCTGCGTGATGATGCCGTTGGTGCCGTAGGCATGCGCGACCTTGTGCAGGTCCTCGCCCTGGAGCTCGAGGATGCGCGGGGTGCCTTCCATGGTCGCGACGCGCAGCGAGATGATGTTGCCCCAGTCGCGCAGGCCGCCCCATTTGATCGAGCCGACGCCACCGGAGCCGCCGGCAATGAAGCCGCCGACCGAAGCCGTGTGATAGGTCGACGGGTGCAGCCGGATCTCCTGGCGGGAGTGGGCGCGCGTCTCCTGGTCGATCTTGGCCAACACCGCGCCGGGCTCGGCGACGTAGCGCCCGGCCTCGATGCTCGTCACCTTGTTGAAGCCGGAAAGATCGAGCACGATCCCGCCCGAAAGCGGCATGGCCTGGCCGTAATTGCCGGTGCCGGTGCCGCGCGGCGTCACGGGAATGCCGAGCGCATGCGCCGCCGAGAGCGTCTCCAGCACCTGCGCTTCACTGGTCGGCGAGACGATGATGTCGGCGACGACATGGTCGAGCTGGCGCTTCAGCTTCGGCGAATACCAGAAGAAGTCACGGCTCTTCTGCTTGACCAGCGCCGGATTGTCCTCGGTGCGGATGCCGTTCAGGCGGCACTTCAGGGCATCGATATCGTAGCGTACGGTCATGCGGAGCGGCTCATCAGGAAATCGAGTTCGCGATAATCGGGCAAAGTACGGTCGATGGCGCGACCATTGACCAGAACGGTCCGGTCAGCCTGCGGCCTGGCGAAGAATTCCGTCCAGTCGCGGGCGCGGGTCAGGACCAGGTCGGCAGGGCCGCCCACCGCGATGCGGCCGGCGCTCGACAGTCCCATGATCTCGGCCGGCGTCGCAGCAACCGCCCTCGCCCAACCCCGGTCGGAATGGTCGAGCTGGAGGATGCGGGTGCCTTCGCGCAGCGTCTCGACGAGGTCGAGATCGCCATAGGCGTAGAACGGGTCTCGCGTATTGTCGGAGGCGATCGTCACCGGCACGCCGGCGGCCTTCAGCTCGTGCAGCGCCGTGACGCCGCGCCAGCGTGGCGTGCGTCCGCGCTGGCGGTCCTGCAAATACATGTTGCACATCGGCAGCGAGACCACGGCGATGCCGGCCTCCCTGACCTTGGCGATGATGCGCCCCTCGTCCTGCGGTGTCTGCAGCGAAAGCGAGCAGCAATGCCCCGCCAGGATCTTGCCCGCGAAGCGATGGCGCAGCGCCGCATCGGCGATGTGCTCGAGCGAGCGCGCCGCGGGATCATTGGTCTCGTCGACATGAAAGTCGAGATCGAAGCCGTGTTCGATCGCGGTCCGGAACAGCGTGTCGAGCCCGGCGTCGAGCTCCGGCACCATATAGGTGACGGCGCCGAGGAGGCGGTCGCCATGATCGGTCACGGCCTTCGTGATCGCCTGCATATGCGCGGGATCGACGGCGGCATCGACACCGAACAGCGGCGACGCCTGCAGCACGATCCGCCCGGCCCATTCGGCCCTGAGCTCGGCATAAACCGGCCAGGAGATGCCGATCTGCTTGCCGAGCGAGTCGAGATGGGTGCGGATCGCCGCCGTGCCATGGGCGTAGGCGCAGCGCAGGCCAAACTCCATGCGCGCCCGCACGTCCCCGGCCGACCAGTTCGCCTCGCGATCGGCCGCGACCGCGCCCAGCGCGCCCATGAAGCTGCCGTCCGGATTGGGTCGGCGCGGCCAGATATGGCCCTTGTCGAGATGAGTGTGGACGTCGACCAGCCGCGGCAGCGCGATACCGCCATCGAGATCGAGCGCCGGCACTGCATCGAGCGCAGGCGTGCCCGCCGGCAGGAGCGAGGCGATGACGCCGTCCTCGATGGCGATGTCGAGCAGCGCCAGGCCGTCGCGATCGCTTGCCAGGCTGCCGGCCTCGACCAGGCAGGCAGGCGCCCTGGCATTGCGCAGCACATAGCTGCCGGAAGCCGGGATTGCTGCAAAGCCGGTGGCCACGTCAGTCGTCTCCGGCTTGCAAGCCGCCCTCTGAATCACTTGCGGACCATGCTGGCAAGGCGCGCTCCGATCAAGCGGCGCGAGCGGCACCCCCACCCGCCGGAGATTCAACGCAAGGCGGCCCTTGTCCGTTCTGTCGCGATGCAGCAAGAGAACGGCGCAGGGCATCAAACCGGAAACGGGAATCCGCTTTTCGATCCGATGCCTCACCAAGGAGCTGGTCATGACGGCACGCATCATCGACGGCAAAGCGGCGGCGGCGGAACTGCGGGCCGAGATCGGTCGCGAGGTCACAGCGCTCAAGGCGGGCGGCAAGCCTGTGCCGGGCCTGCATGTCGTGCTCGTCGGCGAGGACCCGGCCAGCAAGGTCTATGTCGCCTCCAAGGAAAAGCTCGCGGCCGAGATCGGCATGAACTCGGTCGCTCATCGCCTGCCTGCGGAGACGACCGAAGCGGCGCTGCTCGCCAAGATCGCAGAGCTCAACGCCGATGACGGCGTCGACGGCATCCTCGTCCAGCTGCCGCTGCCCAGGCATATCGACACCGGCCGCATCATCGATGCCATCGACCCGGCCAAGGATGTCGACGGCCTCCACCCGATCAATGCCGGCCTGCTAGCTGGCGGCAAGAACGGCCTCGTCCCCTGCACGCCGCTCGGTTGCATGCTGCTATTGAAGCAGGCGCTGCCATCGCTGTCCGGGCTGGAAGCGGTCGTCATCGGCCGCTCGGAACTCGTTGGACGTCCGGTGGCGCAGCTCCTCCTCCAGGCGGACTGCACTGTCACCATCGCCCATTCGCGCACGCGCGACCTGCCGGCCGTGGTGAAGCGCGCCGACATCGTCGTCGCTGCCGTCGGCCGGCCGCGCATGGTCAAGGGTGACTGGATCAAGCCGGGCGCAACGGTGATCGATGTCGGCATCAACCGCATGCCCGACGGCAAGCTCGCCGGCGATGTCGATTATGCCGAGGCTGTCGAGGTCGCCGGTGCGATCACGCCTGTCCCCGGCGGCGTCGGCCCGATGACGATCGCCTGCCTGCTGCGCAACACGCTGACCGCCTATCGCGCCCGGCGCGGATAGCCCGAAAGCCGATGCCGGCGTTAACTATACATTAACCAAGAATTTGTGCGCCGCCGCGGACGGGAGCATGGTCGGGCTCTCGACTGAAGCGGAGGCGCGCCATGCACGCCACGACGATCGACATCGCCCGGCACAATGCCGACCTGTTCGACCGAACCGAGATCGCCGAATGGTACGGCGGGCAGAGCCTGTTTGCCTCCGAGGCGGTGATCCTCGAGCGCTTCCACGACGCCTATGCCGGCAAGCGCCTGCTCGACCTCGGCGTCGGCTCCGGCCGCACCACGGGAGCGCTGTTGCCTGACGTCGCCGACTATGTCGGGATCGACAAGGCCGATGCGATGCTCGCCGTCGCGCGGCGTCGCTTTCCGGGCGCGACCTTCCTCGACATGGATGTCCGCGCGATCAGCGAGTTCGGGCCGGGCCGCTTCGACTTCGTGCTCGGCGCCCTCGCCATCCTCAGCGCCTTCGACCACGCCGAGCGCCTCGCGGTCATCGCGAGCGTGCACGAGATCCTGGCACCTGGCGGCGTCTTCGCCTTCTCGTTCCACAATCGCGCCTGGCACCGCGCCGGCGGCATGCCGCTGCATGCGCGCTCGTGGCATCCGCGCGAGATCGTGAACTCGGTGCATCCGCAGAGCTGGATCAACTATCTGCGCCTGCGGCCCTTCGCGCATGAGGAGGCCGACTACGCCATCCATGTCGACCCGGCCCATCGCTGGAGCGGGCTGTTCTATTTCGTCGACCTGGCGACGCAGGAACGCCAGCTCGAGGCGGCCGGTTTCGAGGTCCTGGCTCGCTTCGGCGAGGACGGCCGTCCGCTCGCGGCGGATGACGACACCAGCCGCGACGGTCTCCTGAACCTCGTCTGCAAAAAAGCCGGCGCGCCACACTGACGCGCCGGCCCCGAAACTGAAAGCATGGCCGCCGGAGCGGCCTCGCCTCACATATGGATCGGGCGCTTGTCGACGGCGAGCGCCGCTTCCTTGACCGCCTCGGCCAGCGTCGGATGGGCATGGCAGGTGCGGGCCAGATCCTCGGCCGAGCCGCCGAACTCCATCAGCACCGTCACCTCGGCGATCAGGTCGCCGGCATGCGGGCCGATGATGTGGCAGCCGAGCACCTTGTCGGTCGCCGCATCGGCGAGGAATTTGACGAAGCCGTCGGTGTGCCGCATCGCCCGCGCCCGGCCATTGGCCGTGAACGGGAACTTGCCGACCTTGTAGGCGACGCCCGCGGCCTTGAGCTCCTCTTCGGTCTTGCCGATCGCGGCGACCTCGGGGGCGGTGTAGACGATGCCGGGAATGGCGTCGTAGTTCACATGGCCGTGCTTGCCCGCGAGGATCTCGGCGACGGCGACGCCTTCATCCTCGGCCTTGTGCGCCAGCATCGGCCCGCGCACGACATCGCCGATCGCGTAGATGCCGTCGACATTGGTCTTGAAGTGATCGTCGATGATGACGCGGCCGCGCTCGGTAGCGACGCCGGCCTTATCGAGCCCGAGGCCGTCCGTGTTCGGACGACGGCCGATCGCGACCAGGACGATATCAGCGTTCAGCGTCTTGGCCTCGCCGCCCGCGGCCGGCTCGACGGTGACGGTGGCGCCGCCCTTCTTGGCCACGTCGACCTTGGTCACCTTCGAGCCGAGATGGAAGGTAAAGCCCTGCTTCTGCAGGATGCGCTGGAACTGCTTGGCGATCTCGTCGTCCATGCCCGGCAGGATACGGTCGAGATATTCGACCACCGTGACCTTGGCGCCGAGCCGGGCCCAGACCGAGCCGATCTCCAGGCCGATCACGCCGGCGCCGACCACCAGCAGCTCCTTCGGCACGGAGGTGAGCTCCAGGGCGCCGGTCGAGGTCACCACCGTCTTCTCGTCGGTCGTGACGCCAGGCAGCGCCGCCGATTCCGAGCCGGTGGCGATGACGATGTTCTTGGTCGTGAGCTCCTGCGTCTTGCCGTCCTCGGCGGTGACGACGACCTTGCCGGCGGCCGGGATCGAGGCCGTGCCGTGGAACGGATCGATCTTGTTCTTCTTCAGCAGGAAGGCGACGCCATTGACGTTGGCATCGATGGTCTCCTGCTTGTGGACCAGCATCTGCTTGAGATCGAGCTTGGGCTTGCCGACGCTGATGCCGAGGCTCGGGAAGGTGTGGCTCACCTCGTCGAACATCTCGGAGGCATGCAGCAGCGCCTTGGAGGGGATGCAGCCGACATTCAGGCAGGTGCCGCCATGCGTCTTGCGCTTCTCGACCACCGCGACCTTGAGGCCGAGCTGGGCGGCGCGGATGGCGCAGACATAGCCGCCGGGGCCGGTTCCGATGACGACGAGATCGTAGGACATGGTCTCTCTTCCGTTCAGACTTTACGATTGCTGTTGCGCCAGAGGCGCGTTGAAGGCCCAGACATGGCCGAAGGGATCGCGCAGGCGGCCATAGCGGGCGCCCCAGAACACGTCGCTCGCCGGCATGACGACATCCGCGCCGGCAGAAGCGGCCCTGGCGATGGCGGCATCGACATCGGCCGGCGCCGGCAGGTTGATGCTGATCGTCATGCTGGCGCCGCTGCGCGAATGCGGCGCCAACACATCGCCGCCGAATTCGGGGAATTCGTCATGCAGCATCACCTCGCTGCCGAACATGGCGAGGTTGGCATGCATGACGCGCTCGCCATCCTCGGCCATCGCCTTGAAGGCGCACTGCGCCCCAAAAGCCTTCTCGTAGAAGGCGATCGCCGCTTCGCCGCCCTTGACGCAGAGATGCGCCTGGATCGGTGGCGGGTTGGGTCCGAAGGCCATGCTCCCTCCTCCTTCCGGGATCAGACCAGCAGGCGGGCCGCCATCAGCGCCAGGCCGACGACAGCGGCCAGCCAGACCAGGCTGCGCCAATATGGGATGCCGGTGAGATAGAGCGGGATGTAGACGATGCGGGCGATCAGCCAGACCACAGCCCCCATGAAGCCGATACCGTCGGCGCGGCCACTTGCGACCAATGCCGCGGCCAGTGCCACGAAGGCCGGATAGGTCTCCAGATAGTTGCGCAGCGCCCGCTCGGCCCGCCCGGCGACGACGCCTTTCGGTCTCACGCCTTCGTCGCGCGGTCCGGCATTCCAGGCCGAGCCGAGCTCGCTGGTCGCCGCGATCGCCTGCGCTCCGATATGGACGAAGAGCAGGGCGACGCTCGCGACGATCAGCGAGAGCATGGTTTCGCCTCAGAGGTCGAGGACGAGGCGCGCCGGGTCTTCCAGGCCTTCCTTGATCCGGACGAGGAAGGTCACGGCTTCCTTGCCGTCGATGATGCGGTGGTCATAGGAGACCGCCAGATACATCATCGGCCGGATCACGATCTGGCCGCCGACCACCATCGGACGCTCCTGGATCTTGTGCATGCCCAGGATCGCCGACTGCGGCGCGTTCAGGATCGGCGTCGACATCAGCGAGCCGTAGACGCCACCATTCGAGATGGTGAAGGTGCCGCCCTGCATGTCCTCGATCTTGAGCGAACCGTCACGCGCCTTCTTGCCGAGGGCGCCGATCTCCTTCTCGACACCGGCGATCGAGAGCTGGTCGGCATCGCGCACCACAGGCACGACCAGGCCCTTGTCGGTGCCGACGGCGACCGCGACATGATAGTAGTTCTTGTAGACGATGTCGGTGCCGTCGATCTCGGCGTTGACCGAGGGAATTTCCTTCAGCGCCTGCACGCAGGCTTTCACGAAGAAGCCCATGAAGCCGAGCTTCACGCCGTGCTTCTTCTCGAACACGTCCTTGTACTGGTTGCGCAGCGCCATGACGTTGGTCATGTCCACCTCGTTGAAGGTGGTCAGCATTGCGGCGTTGGTCTGCGCTTCCTTGAGGCGGCGCGCGATGGTCTGGCGCAGCTTGGTCATCTTCACGCGCTCTTCGCGCGAAGCGTCGTCCGGAGCCGACGGGGCGCGGACCTGAACCGGAGCCGCAGGCGCAGCAGCGGCGACGGCCGGGCCGGCCGCGATCGCCGCGAGCATGTCGCCCTTGGTGACGCGGCCATCCTTGCCGGAGGCGGCGACCTTTGAGGGGTCGACACCGCTCTCGGCGGCAAGACGCGAAACGGCCGGGCCGGAATCGGCCGCCTTGGTGGCAGCTCCCGTAGCCACCGGAGCCGGAGCGGCGGCAGCGGGCTTCGGCGCTTCGGCGGCTTTGGCCGGAGCGGCAGCCGCCTTGCCGTCGCCGGCCGCGATCGTGCCGAGCAGCGCGCTGACGCCGACCGTCTCGCCTTCCTTGGCGACGATCTCGCCGAGCACGCCGGCGGCCGGAGCGTTGACCTCCAGCGTCACCTTGTCGGTCTCGAGCTCGACCAAAGGCTCGTCCGCCTTCACCGCGTCGCCGGGCTTCTTGAACCACTTGCCGATAGTGGCCTCGGAAACGGATTCGCCGAGGGTCGGAACGCGGATTTCGGTCGCCATGTCAGGCCTCTTCTCGTGTCTTTTAGATCAGGCGTAGGGTCAGACCGCGAAGGTCTCATCCATGAAAGCGTTGAGCTGGGCGAGGTGCTTCGACATCAGGCCGGTCGCAGTCGCGGCCGAGGCCGGGCGGCCGACATAGCGCGGCCGCTTCGACTTCGAGCCGGCATGGCCCAGCACCCACTCCAGATAGGGCTCGACGAAGGTCCAGGCGCCCTGGTTCTTCGGCTCCTCCTGGCACCAGACGACGTCGGCGCCCTTGAAGCGAGCCAGCTCCTGCGCCAGCGACTTCAGCGGGAACGGATAGAGCTGCTCGACGCGCATCAGGTAGACATCGTCCAGCCCACGCTTCTCGCGCTCCTCCAGCAGGTCGAAATAGACCTTGCCCGAGCAGAGCACGACGCGGCGGATCTTCGAATCCTTGACCAGCTTGGTGGTTGACTTGCCGCGCTCGGCATCGTCGTGCAGCACGCGGTGGAAGGTCGAGCCTTCGGCCAGCTCGCTGAGATCGGAGACGCAGCGCTTGTGGCGCAGCAACGACTTCGGCGTCATCAGGATCAGCGGCTTGCGGAAGTCGCGCTTCAGCTGCCTGCGCAGGATGTGGAAATAGCTCGCCGGAGTCGAGCAGTTCGCCACCTGCATGTTGTCCTCGGCGCACATCTGCAGGAAGCGCTCGAGACGGGCCGAGGAGTGCTCCGGACCCTGCCCCTCATAGCCGTGCGGCAGCAGGCAGACGAGGCCCGACATGCGCAGCCACTTGCGCTCGCCCGAGGAGATGAACTGGTCGAACACGACCTGCGCGCCATTGGCGAAGTCGCCGAACTGCGCCTCCCACATCGTCAGCGCATTCGGCTCCGACAGGGTGTAGCCGTATTCGAAGCCGAGCACCGCCTCTTCCGAGAGCATCGAGTTGATGACCTCGTAGCGCGACTGGCCCTCGCGGATATGGTTCAGCGAGGTGTGGCGGGCTTCGGTCTCCTGGTCGATCAGCACAGAATGGCGCTGCGAGAAGGTGCCGCGCTCGCAATCCTGGCCGGAGAGGCGCACCGGATTGCCGTCGAGCAGCAGCGAACCGAAGGCCAGCGCTTCGGCCGTCGCCCAGTCGATGCCCTGCCCGCTCTCGACCGCCTTGCGGCGGTTGTCGAGGAAGCGCTGGATCGTCTTGTGGACGTTGAAGCCTTCCGGGACCTCGGTGATCTTCTGCGTGATCTCCTTCAGCACCGCTTCAGGCACGCCGGTCGCGCCGCGGCGCGGATCATCCTCGTCGGCGCGGATCGCCTTCATGCCGGCCCAGCGGCCGTCGAGCCAGTCGGCCTTGTTCGGCTTGAAGGCCTGGCCAGCTTCGAACTCGACCTCGAGCTTCTCCTTCCAGGCAGCGCGCATCTGGTCGAGCTCGCCCGGCTGGATCACGCCCTCGGCCTCGAGCTTGGTGCTGTAGAGCTCCAGCGTCGACTTGTGGCCGCGGATCTTGCGGTACATCAGCGGCTGGGTGAAGCCCGGCTCGTCGCCTTCGTTATGGCCGAAGCGGCGATAGCAGAACATGTCGATGACGACCGGCTTGTGGAACTTCTGCCGGAACTCAATCGCGATCTTGGCGGCGAAGACGACCGCTTCCGGATCGTCGCCGTTCACATGGAAGACCGGTGCCTCGACCATCTTCGCCACGTCGGACGGATAGGGCGAGGAGCGCGAATAGCGCGGATAGGTGGTGAAGCCGATCTGGTTGTTGATGATGAAGTGCAGCGAGCCGCCGGTGCGGTGGCCCTTCAGCCCGGACAGGCCGAGGCATTCGGCCACGACGCCCTGGCCGGCGAAGGCGGCATCGCCATGGATCAGCAGCGGCAGCACCTTCGAGCGCTCGACGATGTCGCCGAACTGGTCCTGCTTGGCGCGCACCTTGCCGAGCACGACGGGGTCGACGATCTCGAGATGCGAGGGGTTGGCGGTCAGCGAGACGTGGACATTGTTGCCGTCGAACTCGCGATCGCTGGAGGCGCCGAGATGGTACTTGACGTCGCCCGAGCCCTCGACGTCGTCAGGCGCGAAGGAGCCGCCCTTGAACTCGTGGAACAGCGCGCGATGCGGCTTGCCCAGAACCTGGGTCAGCACGTTGAGGCGGCCGCGATGGGCCATGCCGAAGACGATATCGCGCACGCCGAGCGCGCCGCCGCGCTTGATGATCTGCTCCAGCGCCGGAACTAGCGACTCGCCGCCATCGAGGCCGAAGCGCTTGGTGCCGGTGAACTTGAGGTCGAGGAACTTCTCGAAGCCTTCCGCCTCGACCAGCTTGTTCAGGATCGCGCGCTTGCCCTCGCGGGTGAAGGCGATCTCCTTGTCCGGCCCCTCGATCCGCTCCTGCAGCCAGGCCTTCTGCTCAGGGTCGGAGATGTGCATGAACTCGATGCCGACCGTGCCGCAATAGGTCCGCTGCAGGATCGCCGTCATCTCGCGGATGGTGGCGAACTCCAGGCCGAGCACGTTGTCGATGAAGATCTTGCGGTCGAGATCGGCCTCGGTGAAGCCGAAGGCGGCCGGCGACAGCTCCTCCGGATCCTTCTGGCTCTCGATACCCAGCGGATCGAGCTGGGCGTGGAGATGGCCGCGCATGCGGTAGGCGCGGATCAGCATGATCGCGCGGACCGAGTCGCGGGTCGCCTGTTGGACGTCAGCGGCGGACAGGGTCGCGCCGGCAGCCTTGGCCTTGGCGCCGAGCTTCTCGCCGACAGCCTTCTCGACCGCGGCCCAGTTGCCGTCGAGCGCCGAGACCAGCTCGCCACCGGCCGGGATCGGCCAGTTCGGCCTCTTCCAGGACGCGCCCTTGGCGTTGTCGACAACGACCTGCCTGTCGTCGTTCAGCGCGGAGAAGAAACCCTGCCACTCCGGATCGACCGACTTGGGATCGGCCTGATAGCGGGCGTAGAGGTCCTCGATATAGGCCGCGTTGCCGCCATAGAGGAAACCCGTCTGCGCGAGAGCCTCGTTGATGTCCTGGCGAGCCATGGTGCTGTCGTCCTGTCCTGACTTACCGCGTCGTGCCCGGATGAATCCGGTAGCCGTCTAGAAATGTTCAATTGCAGCATCGGGGCGGCATGGCCGGGAAAGCCCGATCATGCCGCGCTCCGAAGCGCATCAGCCCTTCAATACTTCGACCAAGGTCTTTCCAAGGCGCGCCGGCGACGGCGAGACCCGGATACCGGCCGCTTCCATCGCCGCGATCTTGTCCTCGGCGCCGCCCTTGCCGCCCGAGATGATCGCGCCGGCATGGCCCATGCGGCGGCCGGGAGGAGCCGTGCGGCCGGCGATGAAGCCGACCATCGGCTTCTTGCGCCCGCGCTTGGCCTCGTCCTTGATGAACTGAGCCGCGTCTTCCTCGGCCGAGCCGCCGATCTCGCCGATCATCACGATCGAGGTGGTCTTCTCGTCCGCGAGGAACATCTCGAGCATGTCGATGAACTCGGTGCCCTTGACCGGGTCGCCGCCGATGCCGACGGCCGTGGTCTGGCCGAGGCCCTCGTTGGTGGTCTGGAACACCGCCTCATAGGTCAGCGTGCCCGACCGCGAGACGATACCGACCGAGCCGGGCTTGAAGATGTTGGCCGGCATGATGCCGATCTTCGACTCTCCGGCGGTGACGACGCCGGGGCAGTTCGGCCCGATCAGGCGGGTCTTCGAGCCCGAGAGCGAGCGCTTGACGCGGACCATGTCGAGCACCGGGATGCCCTCGGTGATGCAGATCACCAGCGGAATCTCGGCGTCGATCGCCTCGCAGATCGCGTCGGCCGCGCCCGGCGGCGGCACGTAGACGACCGAGGCGGTCGCGCCGGTCTTCTCGCGCGCCTCGGCGACGGTGTCGAAGACGGGCAGGCCGAGATGGAGCGAGCCGCCCTTACCGGGCGAGGTGCCGCCGACCATCTGCGTGCCATAAGCGATCGCCTGCTCGGAGTGGAAGGTGCCGTTCTTGCCGGTGAAGCCCTGGCAGATGACCTTGGTGTTCTTGTCGATCAGGATGGACATCGGTTTACCTCAAGCCTTCTTGATCGCAGCCACGATCTTCTGGGCGGCGTCGTCGAGATCATCGGCCGGGATGACGTTCAGGCCCGAGGTCCGGATGATCTCCTTGCCTTCCTCGACATTGGTGCCTTCGAGGCGCACCACCAGCGGCACTTCGAGGCCGACCGCCTTCACCGCCGCGATCACGCCGCGAGCGATGACGTCGCACTTCATGATGCCGCCGAAGATGTTGACCAGGATGCCCTTCACCTTCGGGTCGGCGGTGATGATCTTGAAGGCCGCGGTGACCTTCTCCTCGGAAGCGCCGCCGCCGACGTCGAGGAAGTTCGCCGGGCTCTCGCCGTAGAGCTGGATGATGTCGAGCGTCGCCATGGCGAGGCCGGCGCCGTTGACCATGCAGCCGATCGTGCCGTCGAGCGCGATATAGGCGAGGTCGTACTTGGACGCTTCGATCTCCTTGGCGTCTTCTTCGGTCTCGTCACGCAGCGCCATCAGCTCGGGATGGCGGTAGAGCGAGTTCGAGTCGAACGAGACCTTGGCGTCGAGGCACTTGACCTGACCCTGCGTCGTCACGATCAGCGGGTTGATCTCGAGCATCGCCATGTCCTTGCCGACGAAGGCGGCATAGATCTGGCCGAGGACGCTCGCAGCCTGCTTGGCCTGGTCGCCGCTGAGGCCCAGCGCCTTGGCGACGGTGCGGCCGTGATGCGGCATGATGCCGGTCGCAGGATCGACCGAGAAGGTCAGGATCTTCTCGGGCGTGTCATGGGCGACCGCCTCGATGTCCATGCCGCCCTCGGTCGAGACCACGAAGGCGACGCGCGAGGTCTCGCGATCGACCAGCGCCGAGAGGTAGAACTCCTTGGCGATGTCCGAGCCGTCCTCGATATAGAGGCGGTTGACCTGCTTGCCGGCCGGGCCGGTCTGCAGCGTCACCAGGGTGTTGCCGAGCATCTCCTTGGCGTGGCTCTCGACCTCTGCGATCGACTTGGCGAGCCGCACGCCACCCTTGGCGTCGGCCGGCAGTTCCTTGAACTTGCCCTTGCCGCGCCCACCGGCATGGATCTGGCTCTTCACCACATAGAGCGGTCCGGGCAGCTTCTTCGCGGCCTCGACGGCCTCCGCCACCGATAGCGCCGGGAAGCCGGCGGAGACGGGCGCGCCGTACTCCTTGAGAACCGCCTTGCCCTGATATTCGTGGATGTTCATGCCTGATGTCCTGTGCCGGTAAAGGGAGAGGCGACAGCCTGACGACCGACGTTGCCGCCGGCCATCACGCCATCCGTCTGTCTCACGCCAATGACGCGTCGATGCTCTTGCAGGCGTCGATCAGGCTCTGGACCGAGGCGACCGACTTGGCCAGCATCTCCTTCTCGGCGCCGTTGAGGCGGATCTTGACGACCCGCTCGACGCCCTTGGCGCCGATCACCACCGGCACGCCGACGAACATGTCCTTGACGCCGTACTGGCCCTTGAGCGCGGCAGCCGCCGGCAGCACGCGCTTCTGGTCCTTGAGATAGCTCTCGGCCATGGCGATCGCCGAGGCGGCCGGGGCGTAGAAGGCCGAGCCGGTCTTCAGCAGGTTGACGATCTCGCCGCCGCCCTTGCGGGTACGCTCGACGATGGCGTCGAGGCGCTCCTGCGTCGTCCACTTCATCTTGACGAGGTCGGGCAGCGGGATGCCGGCGACGCCCGAGTAGCGGACCAGCGGCACCATGTCGTCGCCATGGCCGCCGAGCACGAAGGCCGAGACGTCCTTCACCGAGACCTTGAACTCGTCGGCGAGGAAGTGACGGAAGCGGGCGGAGTCGAGCACGCCGGCCATGCCGCAGATCATGTTGGGCTTCAGGCCCGAGAACTTCTGCAGGGCCCAGACCATCGCGTCGAGCGGGTTGGTGATGCAGATCACGAAGGCCTTGGGAGCATACTGCTTGATGCCCTCGCCGACCGACTTCATCACCTTGAGGTTGATGCCGATCAGGTCGTCGCGGCTCATGCCGGGCTTACGCGGCACACCGGCGGTGACGATGATCACGTCGGCGCCCTTGATGTCCTCGTAGGAGTTCGTGCCCTTGTAGCCGGCGTCGAAGCCGTCAACCGGAGCGGACTCGGCGATATCCAGGCCTTTGCCCTGGGGAATGCCCTCGGCGATGTCGAACAGGACGACGTCGCCCAGTTCCTTGAGGCCCGCGAGGTGCGCGAGCGTGCCGCCGATCTGTCCGGCGCCGATGAGGGCGATCTTCTTGCGGGCCATTGCCGAATCCTTGTTGTTGGATGCGAGAGCAGTTGAAGCCGAAAAGCCGACGGTTCTTTGACGCAAGCCGCTTCCGGGCTCAACCCCGCGCGTAAAGGGACATTGGAACAGTCCGAAATGGCCGTTACGACAGTCCTGGCGGAGAATGCCGAAAGAAAACAACTCGTTAGAAGCTAGCCGCCCGTGATGAGCCGTCAAGCTGCCTCACAATAGGGCAGTTACAATTTACAAAATCTGTCATTTTTTTAGATCACGCCGGTCGCAAGCGTGCGAAGCGCCACCCTGATCAGGGTCGCGAGCCTGGCATCGACCGATTCCTGCGGGACATCCGCCTCCAGTTCCAGCGCGGCAGGATGAATGAAACGGTGGGTGGCGTCGATCACGAAGGCGATAGCGCGGTCGCGGTCACGCGGCTCGAAGGCACCGGTCGCGATGCCGTCGTCGATGACGCGCTCGAACAGCGCTCGTACCCGCGTGCGGTTGCGCCGGCTGATCGCATGGCGCTTTGCCACGGCCTGCGACAGCGCCGCGAACAGATGCGGCTCCTCATGCAGCAGGGTGCGGTTCGCCTTGGCCAGCGCCAGGATCAGGCGCTCGAGCTTGTCCTCCGCCGGGTCAGGCCCGTCAGCGATGTCGGCGAGCGAGCGCTCGGCCGCCTTCAGCCAGACATCGACCACCGCATCGATCAGCGCCGTGCGGGAGGGGAAGTAGCGGTAGACATTGGCATGGGTCATGCCCGCCTCTTCCGCCACCGCGACCACGGTGAAGCGGCGCAGGCCGTGCTGGCGTAAGTGCTCGCCGGCGACCGAGAGGATACGCATCTCGCTCGGTTCGCGCGGGGTCGCCACGCTCAGGTCTCCACCAGCCCGGTCGCGTCGCCGCTCGCAGCCGAGTCGGCCCGGCCATGCGGCAAAGCGAGATACTCTTCCGAGCGCATCTCGATCAGACGCGACACCGTCCGGTCGAACTCGAAGGCCTCGCGACCGGCGTGAGCGACATAGAGGCCGGTCGGCTCCGCCGCCGCCGAGGCGACGAGCTTCACATGGCTCTCATAGAGCGTGTCGATCAGGATGATGAAGCGCTTGGCCTCGTTGCGCCGCTCGATGTCCATGATCGGGATGCAGTCGAGGATCAGCGTGTGGAAATGCTGCGCGAGCGCGAGATAGTCCGAGGCGCCATAAGCCTGGGCGCAGAGATCGGAAAAGCTCGCCCGCGCCACACCGCCCGCCGCCTGCGGCAGCTTCAATTCATGGCCCTTGATCGCGATCATGGTGGGGGAACCTTGCGCCACGCCGGTGAGCTGGCTGAAGGCCTTGTCGAGCGCGGCCTTGGCCTTGTCGTCGGCGGGCACGTGATAGGTCGGCGCGCCGCCGAGCTTCTCCAGCCGGAAATCGGTGCGTGCATCCAGCTTGATCACATCGACCTTGCTGGCCAGCAATTCGATGAAGGGCAGGAAGAGCGCCCGGTTGAGCCCACCCTCGTAAAGCCGCGACGGCTCGACATTCGAGGTCGCGACCACGGTGACACCGTCGGCGAACAGCTTGGTGAACAGCCGACCCAAAATCATCGCGTCAGCGATATCGGTGACGGTGAACTCGTCGAAGCAGAGCAGGCTCGCTTCTTCAGCCAGTTCCGCCGCAACCGGCCCGATCGGGTCCGGCTCCTTGACCGTCCCGGCCTTGAGCGCCTGGCGGTAGGCGTGAATGCGCTCATGCACATCAGCCATGAAGGCGTGGAAATGCACGCGCCGCCGTGCCGCGACCGGAACCGTCTCGTAGAACAGGTCCATCAGCATGGTCTTGCCGCGGCCGACAGAGCCCCAGATATAGAGCCCCTTGACGGCGTCCGCAGCCGGTTGCTTGCGCCCGAACAGCCAGCCGAGCGCGCTGCTCTTCTTCGCCAGCTTGCGGCTGGCGAGGGTTTCGGACAGCGCCTGGAGCCGCCTGACGACGGCGACCTGCGCCGGATCGCGCTCGATCGCGCCCGAGGCGACCAGGGCGTCATAACGTTCGGGGAGCGTGGCGGACATGGCCTGGAGGCGGGACAGCAAGAAGGGACGTCGGCTTCCGGGTTACGGCAGGGCGGGCCGCCCCGCAACCCTCGGCGAGACCGACGGGCTATGCGGCCTGCCGCGGGCGTTGCCAGCCGGCGCGCAGATGGCGGGCGAGCTCGCGCGCTGCTTCCGAGGGCTGCGAGCGCGAGAGGTGCAGCGTGATCGCGAAGGGCGGCAGCTCCGGCAATCCTTCTGATGACCCGAGAATATCGAGGTCGGGCGGCACCGTGCAGGCGAGCCAGGCGGTGATGGCAAGGTCGGTCCTGACCGTCGCTGTGGTCGCATCGATATTGCCGTTCTCGAAGACACTGCGCCAAGCCTTCCCCTGGCCATCGAGTGCCGTCGTCACTGCCGGGCGGAAGGCGCAGCTGTCCGCAACCAGCGAGAGCGGCAAAGGCTGCTTCAGATGGGCCATGCCGGCCCTGGCGCCGACCCAGACCAACCGCTCGATGCCGAGGCATTCGCCGCCCGCCGCCGCAAGCGGCTCCTCGACCAGAGCAAGATCGACCTCGCCCTTGCCGAGCGCCTCCAGCAATTGCGGCGAGGAGGCACAGACCAGCGAGATCTCGACCAGCGGGCTCGCCTCGGCAAAGCCTTTCAGGATCGGCGCGAGCGCGGTACCGACGAGATCATAGGGGACGCCTAGCCTGACCGTACCGGCGCAGCCCGTCGTCATCTCGGCCCAGATCTCGTCATTGAGACCGATCAACCGGCGCGCCTTGGCGAGCAGGCGTTGCCCCGCTGCGGTCAACTTCAACCCGCGCCGCTCGCGCAGGAACAGGCCCTGCCCGAGCCGCCGCTCCAGTCGCATGATCTGCTGGCTGACGGCGCTCTGCGTCAGATGCAGCGCATTGCCGGCCACCGTCATGCTGCCATGGTCGGCGACGGCGACGAAGGCCCGGATCAGTTCGAGGTCGAGATTGCGCATATCCAGCATTATGGATCGTGATGCTGGATCGCTTCAACATTCGTTTTCATCATCCAACTGACACGCCTAATCCCATGGCTCCCGCCCGGAGCCATCCATGTCGCCAGACCAGATCCTGCCACTTATCGCCTTCGCTGCCGTCGCGATGGTGACGCCGGGCGCCACCACCACGCTCGCTACCGCCTCGGGCGCCCATTTCGGCTTTCGCCGCTCCTTGCCCTTCATGATCGGCGTCGCGATCGGTGTGGCCGGGATGGCAGTCGCGGCCGCTGCCGGCCTCGCGAGCCTGCTTCTGGCAATGCCTTCGCTCGAATTGGCGATGAAACTCGTCGGCTCGGCCTATCTGCTCTGGCTCGCCGTCAAGATCGGGCGCAGCGGCCCGCCGCATCTCGACCGGAGCATCGCCAATCCGACCAGCTTTCTCGGCGCTGTCTGGATCCAACTGCAGAATCCCAAGGGCTGGGCCGTCACGCTCGGCGCCGCGGCCTCCTTCAGCGAGCTTGCCCGCGGCGCAGGTGAACTCGCCGCCTTGCTCGGAACCGTCTTCGGCGTTCTCGCCTTGCTGTCACTGATGCTCTGGTGCGTCGCAGGCCTGCTTCTGGCGCGGCTCCTGCGGCAGGTCTGGCAATGGCGCGTCCTCAACATTGCGTTGGCTCTGGCGCTCGCCACCTCGATCCTCACCATGTGGCGTTAGCGCGCAGTCTTAACCATTCCGGCCATTTTTACAGGCATTTAGCCGTAAATTGCCGCAATCGTGCCTCTTGTATTCCCAGATCGGAAGCGCATCTTGCTCACCGAGTTAGGGAAGACACGCCTCCTTTGGGCAGCGCCATCCGCGCTTTCACAGGAGCTGCAATTGAATCGTTCGATCAAGTCTGGCGCCAAGGCCAGGCACGGCGAGGTCAGGCGTCTCTGGCCTGCCGAGCGCGATCTCTTCACCGCCCATCTGCTTCGCCTCGACGCCAACACTAGGCGCGAGCGTTTCGGCACGGCGGTCACGGATGATTTCCTCCGGAACTACGCCGAGACCACCTTCGGCGTCGGCGGGCTCGTCTACGCCTATGTCGAAGCCGGCGAGGTCCGCGGCGCCGCCGAATTGCGCGGGCTGGAGGACATCGTCATCCAGACCGGCGAAGCCGCGTTCAGCGTCGAGCGCGACTGGCGCCGGCGCGGCATCGGCGGGGAGCTGTTCGGCCGCCTGATCACGGCGGCGCGCAACCGCAACATCCGCACGCTCTACATGACCTGCCTGCCCGAGAATGCGGCGATGCGGAATCTCGCGCGCAAGTTCGAGGCCGAGATGGTCGGCGGCTACGCTGATGTCGAGGGCCGGATCGCCACAGGCGCGCCGACGCCGTTCACCTTGCTGGACGAGGCCCTGGACAACGCCCGCAGCTTCGCGACCCTGTCGCTCTCGCTGCAGCGCAAGTTCTGGCCGCAGGGCTTGTTCAGCCGGAGTGCCTCGCGGCACTGACTGGTGATCTAAATCACCATCTCGTCATGGTCGGGCTTGTCCCGACCATCCACGTCTTGGCGTTGCCGATCGAATGCGGTGTTCAAGACATGGGTGCTCGCCACAAGGGCGAGCATGACGCGTTGGGAGCGCCTCGCAATGACGCTCGATCCCGCCCTCAGCGGTTCATCGAGAGCCCGGCGCCCGATTTCGTGATCGCGCCGTTCATCGCGCCGCCGCTGCCAACGCGCAGGCGCGCCACCACCGAACCGCCCCGCTGGTAGAGGTAGACCTCGCCGTCGCGGTAGTCCCAGGCATTGACCTGCTGCAGGTCGCGATTGCTGCAGCCCGTGGCGTTGGCGCGGTAGAGGTCGAGCGAGGGCGAGCTCGACAGCTGCACCCGACAGGAACCGCCGGTCGCTTCCTGCGCCGTCCAGTTGCCGATAACGCCGTCGCGGTTCGAGACCGCGCCGCCGCGCGTCGAGCCGCCACCGGGCGTTGCACCTGGATTGGCGTTGGCGACCTGGTTGCTCGGTGGCGCTGGCTCGACCGGGCGCTGCTGCTGCACCGGCGGCTGCTGCCCCGGCTGCGCCGCCTGCGGATCGAAGAACGGATCGTTCTGGGGCGGCATGCCGCCCGCGCCCGGCGCGGAACCGCCAGGGGGATAGCCGCCCGCCTGCGGCGGCTGCCCGCTCGGATAGCCGCCCGGCGGCGGCAAGGGCTCGGAAGTGATCGGAGCCGACTGGATCGGCGGCGCCGATTGCACAGGCTCGCTATAGACCGGCGCACGCGCCACGGCCTGGCCCGAACCCGAGCCATATCCACCGAAGCGCTGCGATCCCGCGCAGGCGGTCAGCAGCATGAGAGGCAGCAGGCTCGCAGCCCGCAGCAGCGCAGAAGTCCTCAAGCTCATCCCCGTCGTCTCGCGCAGTCGCCGTCCGAAGGCATTGTGCCCACCCTGCCTGAACGCGGCATGAAATCTGGCATGCGCGTTCAAGGCTGCAAAAGATGCGATGGTCAAGTCTCAACATGGTTTTGCAGCACGCATATGGCGTGGCAGAACGGTGCCCCCGCCATCCGGACCATCAGATGAAGCCGCTCGCCCCCTCCTCGATCCGCGCCCCCTTCGCCCGCTACAGCCATGGCATCGAACTGCCGGCCGGCCAGCGGCTCGCCTTCTGCTCCGGCCAGCTCGGTATCGCCGCCGACGGCACGATTCCGGAAGGTGCCAGGGAACAGGCCGATCTCTGCTTTTCCAACATCGCCGCGATCCTGGGCGAGGCCGGGATGACGCTGAAGGACATCGTCCGCATCAACGCCTACGTCACCGACCGTGCCCATATGAAAGGCTATATGGACTCGCGCGACGCCCATGTCGGCTCCCCGCCGCCGGCCTCGACCCTGGTGATCGTCTCCGGCTTCACCCTGCCGGAGTTCAAGGTCGAGATCGAGGTGGTCGCAGCCGCGCCCGAGAAGCGGCGCAAGCCGGTGCGCAGCAAGAGCGCGCCGCAGTTCTAGCCGGTCACCGTCAGCTCGCGTCGGGCGCCCGCCAGGGGAAGCTCCAGGTCTCCGTCAGGGTCTTGCTGCCGCTCTTCAGGAAGGCACGCATCTCGGCGAGCTGGCCCGGCTCGACCACGATGTCGATGAAGGCGCGGAAGCCCTCCGTCTTCGGATTCGGCACCAGGAAGGCACGGTTGATCCGGCCATAGGCGATCGAGGGCACGATCTCGACTTTTTCCGGCTGCTTCAGATAGTAGCCGAGATCGCCGCCGGCAAAGTCGACGATGAAGCGCCGCGTGTTGTCGGTCACGGCCTCGCCCGAGCCGAGCGCCTTCGGCTTGGCCTGGTAGGTGTTGATCGCCCGCCCACCGGGATGCAGGTCGCTGGAATCCAGCATCGCGGTCAGCTTGTAGCCGAAGCGGAATTCGCGCCCCGGTTCGAGCACCGTCTTGGGCGCCCAGAGCGCAACGATGTTGTCGTTGGTCTCGTCCGTGGTCGGCAATTCGATCAGCTCGACCACGCCCTCGCCCCAATCGCCCTGCGGCTCGATCCAGTAGGACGGCCTGAGCTCATAATTGAGATCGAGGTCCTGGTAATGCTCGAACACCCGGTCGCGCTGCATCAGGCCGAAGCCGCGGACATTGCGCTCGACGAAGGAGGAGGCTGCCGGGACGCGGGCGTTGCGCAAGGGGCGCCAGATCCACTCGCCGGTGCTGGAATGGATCAGCAGCCCGTCGGAATCGTGCAGCTCGCTGCGGAAATCGTCGTGGAAGCGCCGGTCGTTCTCGCCGGTGAAGAACATCGAGGTCAGCGGCGCCAGGCCGAGCTTCTCGATCGGCTTGCGCGGGAACAGCGCCGCGCCGACATCGACCACGCTGTCGCCATCGGGATAGATGTGGAAGCGATAGGCTCCGGCGACGGAGGGCGAATCGAGCAGCGCATAGACCGTGATGCGGTCGGCATCGGCTGCCGGCGTCTCCACCCAGAACTCGCGGAAGATCGGAAACTCCTCGCCGCCCGGCACGCCTGCGCCGATCGAAAGGCCACGCGCCGAGAGGCCATAGCGCTGCCCGCGCCCGAGCACGCGGAAATAGCTCGCGCCGATGAAGGAGATCAGCTCGTCGAAGACCCTGGGATCGTTGAGCGGGTAGTGCAGCCGGAAGCCGGCGAAGCCGAGATTGACCGGCAGCGGTTTGTCGAACTTGGTCCGCCCGTAATCGAAGAGGTTGGCGGCATAGGGCACCGGCGTCGGCACGCCGTCGCGGATCACGTTCACCGTCACCGGCCGGGTGAACAGGAAGCCGGGATGGAACATCTGCATGCGGAAGCCGGAATTCGACTGGGCGAGCAGCGCCCGCTCCGGCCGGAAGCGGACCTCGCGCCAGGCGTCGAAATCGAGCCGCGTCAGCGCTTCCGGCAAGGCCGGCCCGGCTTCATAGGGCACGGCCGCGATCTCGCGAGCCCGTCGCACCATCTCGTCGAAGCCGAATCGCGGCTGCGGCGGCGCCTGCTCGGGCTGCTGCGCCAGCAAAGCCTGCGGCGCGGCGGTAGCGCACAATGCGGCGCTCAGCCCGGCCAGAACCCGGCGGCGATCGGTAACCGTCATGATCGAAGCTTGCCCCTTGGATATAAGCGCGCGAAGGCGCGCTGCGCCAACGACTTAGGCGATGAAATGGGGCTGGTCTAGGGCACTGACATGGCCTGCGCGAGCCAGCGTTAAAAGGAAATGAGAGCAGCGCCCGGCCACCCTGCTCCTGTCCTGTAAAAAATCCGGTCCCGGCCGTCAGAAAAAACTTGAAGCACCCGTCCCTCGCCCGTATATGCAGCTCACCCAATTCGCACGTGCCTGTGGCCGCGTGCTGGTCGGTGGGCATCCGGACAAGAGGCCGGACAGCCGCCAGGGATGGGAAACGGATGGAGGGGGATGGATATCCCCTCAAATCACGCTCCCGGTTCTCGCAAGAGAGCCGCTCCCGAACAGCGACCAGCAGCCGGAGGCAAAACCGGCGAACCCCGAATCTCCACGGGGGACGCAGCTTAAAGCAACGACGGAGCGGGCTTTTTTGGTCTCGCCGGCTTTCCACAGGCCGGCACCGAAGAGGCTTGTCCTTCATTGCCGGCCGTGCGGGGTCTCCCCAATCGACGGTGTTTCGGGTCCGGACGTTTCGTCCGCAGTCCGTAGGCGTCTCCACAGCGCCTCGGGTCGCGGTCGTTTCAACCGGCTACACGTCGTATCGGCGCCGCTTGCGCCGAAGGGAGCTGCGTCTCATGACCGAGCGCATCCGTGAATTTCTGCGTGACCGCCGCGAGGACGGCCCCTGCGTCGTGATCGACCTCGAGGTCGTTCGCGAGAACTATGTCGCCTTCTCCCGGGCGCTGCCGGACACCCGCGTCTTCTACGCGGTCAAGGCGAACCCGGCGCCGGAAGTGCTGCGCCTGCTGGCCAAGCTCGGCTCCTGCTTCGATTGCGCCTCGGTCGTCGAGATCGAGCTGGCGCTTTCGGCCGGCGCCACCGCTGACCGCATCTCCTACGGCAACACCATCAAGAAGGAGCGCGACGTCGCCCGCGCCATGGAGCTCGGCGTGCGCCTGTTCGCCGTCGACTGCGAGGCCGAGGTCGAGAAGATCGCCCGTGCCGCCACGGCCACCAAGGCCGAAGGCGCGCGCATCTTCTGCCGCATCCTCTGCGACGGCGCCGGCGCCGACTGGCCGCTCTCGCGCAAGTTCGGCTGCGTGCCCGAAATGGCCGCGGACGTGCTTGAGCACGGCCATCGCCTCGGCCTGCAGGCCTACGGTATCTCGTTCCATGTCGGCTCGCAGCAGGCGAACGTGAACGCTTGGGATTCGGCCCTGGCCTCGGCCTCGGCCGTGTTCAAGGAGTGCGCCACCCGCGGCCTGTCGCTGTCGATGGTCAACCTCGGCGGCGGCTTCCCGGCGCGCTACCTGAAGCCGATCCCGGGCGTCCCGGCCTATGGCGATGCGATCTTCCAGGCGCTGTCGAAGCATTTCGGCAACCGTCTGCCCGAGACCATCATCGAGCCGGGCCGCGGCATGGTCGGCGAAGCCGGCCTGATCGAGGCTGAGGTCGTGCTGATCTCGAAGAAGAGCGAGGACGACCAGGTTCGCTGGGTCTATCTCGACATCGGCAAGTTCAACGGTCTCGCCGAGACGATGGACGAGGCGATCCGCTACCCGATCCGAACGATCCGGGACGGCGACGCCACGGTTCCCTGCGTGCTCGCCGGCCCGACCTGCGATTCGGTCGACGTCATGTACGAGAAGACCCCGTACATGCTGCCGTTCAGCCTGGAGATCGGCGACAAGGTCCTGATCGAGGGCACCGGCGCCTATACGACGACCTATGCGGCCGTCGCCTTCAACGGCTTCCCGCCGCTGAAGCAGTACGTCATCTGACGAATAGGAGCGCGCCACCGCGCTCCTGACCAATCGGGTCCGGCGAAGCGCCCTGCCACCTATCGGCAGGCTGCCCGGGAAACCGGGTGGAGCGTTCGTGCCTCCAAGAATGGAGCGCGGGCGTGGCTCCCGCCGGACCCTCTTCCACACAATCCCTTGTTTGTGGCCGCGTCCGCGCGGCGCCGGGAAGGTCCGCGTGATGGCGGGCGCTCCGGCAGGAGGTGCGTCATGATCACGATCCGCGACGAGATCGAGACCGATATTCCGGCCCGCGAGGCCCTGCTCGACCGCTGCCTCGGCGAGCGCCGTACGGTGAAGTCGAGCGAGCGGCTGCGCGAAGGCCGCCTGCCGGCCGACGGCCTGGCCCTGACCGCGGAGCGCGACGGCGCCGTCGTCGCGACGGTGCGCCTCTGGCATGTCGAGGCCAATGGCAAGCCAGCGCTGCTGCTCGGCCCGCTCGCGGTCTCGCCGGACCTGCAGGGCGAGGGCCTTGGCAAGGCGATGATGCGCGAGGCGATCTGGCGCGCCGCCTGCCGCGGCCATGGCGCGATCCTGCTCGTCGGCGATGCGCCCTATTACCAGCGCTTCGGCTTCACGCCCGAGCCGATGGCCGAGCTTGCCATGCCCGGCCCGTTCGAGCGCGAGCGCTTCCTCGGCCTGGAACTGCGCGAGGGCGCGCTCCGGGACGCGAGCGGCGTGCTCAAGGCCACGGGGGCGCTCGCCCCGGCCGAGCGAATGGACGGTCTCCGACGTCGCGCAGCCTGAGCTTCCGGACACCACACCATCCTTGACGGGCAGGCCTTAGGGTCTGCCCGTTCTGCGTTCTGAAGCCCGCCATTTCACCGGCCTCGTCGTCGAAACGTCATCCGAGGTTCACCAGACCGTCGTCCGGCACCGCCATCACCCCCCGCGAAGGCAGGGACAATGGCAGACACGGTTCTGGCAAACGGATTGGCAAGGCCGCAGGCGCTGCAGCTCGCTTCCTGGCGACCGCACCGGTCGACGCTGCTCGCTTTCGGTTTGCTGGCCCCCTCGCTCATCCTGCTGACGCTGTTCACCTACTGGCCGGTGGCGCAGGTCTTCTGGCAATCGCTGCACAACCAGCAGAAGGTCGGCGGCCCGCAAGCCTTTGTCGGGCTCGCAAACTTCGCGGCGCTCTTCGCCGATGCCGCCTTCCGCAAGGCCCTCGCCAACAACCTGCTCTACGCATTCGGCACGGTGATCCCGAGCCTTGTGCTGGCGCTCGGCTTCGCCATGGCGCTGGCCCGGTCGAGCCGCGTCAACGCGCTGTTCCGCTCGCTCTTCTTCCTGCCGGTGTTGATCCCGCTCGTCGCAGCCGCCTCGGTCTTCCTGTTCGTCTTCCTGCCCAATGCCGGGCTGCTCGACTACCACCTCGCCAAACTCGCGATCTCCGGGCCGAACTGGCTGGGCGATCCGGATATCGCCCTCTGGTCGATCATGGGCCTGACGATCTGGAAGAACGCCGGCTACTACATGCTGTTCTTCCTCGCCGGCCTGCAGGCGGTTCCAGCCGACGCCTATGAAGCGGCGATCCTCGACGGCGCCAATCCCTGGCAGCGCCTGCGCTACGTCACCCTGCCCTATCTCAAGCCGACGATCGGCTTCGTGCTGGTGATCGGGTTGATCAATGTCGTCACGCAGGTCGACCACGTCTTCGTGCTGACCAAGGGCGGCCCGTCCGACTCCACCAACCTCCTGCTGTTCTACGTCTACCAGCAGGCGGTTGAGAGCTACGACGCCGGCCGGGCGGCCGCGGGCACGCTGGTCATGCTCGCGCTGCTGCTCATCATCTCTGCGGGTTCGCTGCGCACGCTCGAGCGCTCCTTCGGGGAGCGCGGCCAATGATCGATGCCTCGACCGGTGTCGCCAATCGCGAGATCACGCCTCGGCTCGGCTACGCCGCGACCTTGCTGCTCGCCGCGCTCTGGATGGTGCCCTTCCTCTGGATGCTCGTCGCCGCCTTCAACCCGCATACCTATGGCGGCTCGGGCATGGCCTCGCTGGTGCCGTCCTATCTCCCGACGCTCGGCAACTTCGCCGAGGCCTGGGCTTCGGCCGACTTCCCGCGCTACGGCCTCAACACCGCGATCATCAGCTTCGGCATCCTCGCCGTGCAGATCGTCACCATCACGCTGGCGGGCTATGTCTTCGCCCGCATCGACTTTCCCGGCCGGACGCTCTGCTTCTACCTCTTCCTGCTGCAGCTGATGCTGGCACCGGTCGTGCTCATCGTCCCCAATCTGGCGATGATCGCCAGGCTCGGCCTCTATGACAGCCTGCTCGGCGTGATGGCGCCCTATTTCGCCTCAGCCTTCGGCACTTTCCTGATGCGCCAGGCCTTTCTGGCGATCCCGCGCGAGCTCGAAGACGCCGCGCTGATCGACGGAGCCAGCGTCTGGCAGCGCATCGGTTTCATCTATCTGCCTCTGGCGAAGCCCTCGCTGATCGCCTTCTCGATCGTCTCCGTCACCAGCCACTGGAACGAGTTCCTCTGGCCGCTGATGGTGATCAATTCGCCGGACCTGCGTCCGCTCACTGTCGGCCTCGCCTCGTTCACGCGCGGCGCCGAGGGCGCGCAGGCCTGGGGCGTCATCGCCGCCGGCACCCTGATGGTCAGCGCACCGCTGCTGATCGCCTTCGCGCTGTTCCAGCGCGCCTTCGTCAGTTCCTTCGTCTCGTCAGGCATCAAGTAACGGGGTCCAGACAATGACCAGCACCACCCGCAGATCGGTTCTCGCCGGCGCAGCCCTGGCTGCCTCCTTCGCCATCGCGCCCGCCTTCGCGCAGGCGCCGACGGAGATCGACCTGTTCTTCCCCGTCCCGGTCGACGGCCAGCTCGCCCGTGACATGACCGCCCTGATCAAGGAGTTCAACGAGAAGAACCCGACGATCAAGGCGACCCCGGTCTACACCGGCTCCTATGACGAGACCCTGATCAAGACCCGCGCCGCGATGAAGGCCGGCAAGCCGCCGGCCGCGGCGATCATGTCGGCGAACTTCCTGCTCGACCTCAAGATCGAGGGCGAGGTCCAGAAGCTCGACGACCTGATCAAGGCCGACGGCAAGAACAATGACGGCTTCATGGGCCAGTTCTTCCCGGCGCTCTATGGCAATGCCGTGATCGAGCGCTCGGTCTACGGCGTGCCCTTCCACAATTCGACGCCGCTGCTCTACATCAATGCCGAGCACTTCAAGGAAGCCGGGCTCGACCCCGAAAACCCGCCGAAGACCTGGGACGAGTTCGCCGCCGCAGCCAAGAAGCTGACCAGGCGGGAAGGCGACCGCGTTACCCGCTGGGGCATCTCGATCCCCTCGCAATACGACACCGGCGGCTGGATCCTGCAGGCGCTGACCTATTCGAACGGCGGCCGCTGGTTCAATCTCGATTACGCCGGAGAGGTCTATTACGACGCGCCCTCGACCCTCGGCGCCCTGACTTTCTGGAATGACCTGATCGTCAAGCAGAAGGCTCTGCAGCCTGGCGTCCAGCAGGGCGGCGCGGTCACCACCGCCTTCCTCTCGGGCCAGGCCTCGATGATGCTGACCTCGACAGGATCGCTGACGCATGTCCGCAACAACGCCAAGTTCCCGCTGAAGGTCGCCTTCGTGCCGAGGAACCTGCAGAATCAGGTGCCGATCGGCGGCGCCTCGCTGGTGATTCCGACCGGTGTCGATGGCGAGCGCAGGAAGGCTGCCTGGACGCTGATCAACTGGATGACCTCGCCGGAGAAATCCGGCTGGTGGAGCCGCGCCACCGGCTACTTCGCCCCGAATATGAGCGCTTACGACCTGCCGGAGATGAAGGCCTTCCTCGAGAAGAACCCCGACGCCAAGGTCGCGGTCGACCAGCTCGCCTACGCCAAGCCCTGGTTCGCCACCTACAAGACCGTCGTCGTTCGCAAGGCGATCGAGGACGAGCTTCAGGCCGTGCTCTCCGGCAAGAAGCAGCCGAAGGAGGCGCTCGCCTCGGCCCAGAAGACCGCCGACGAGATCATGAAGCCCTATGTCGAGCAGACCGCGCTCAAGCTGCCGACGCAGTGACCTGACAAGAGAGCCGTATCCGGATCCAGGCCCGGATACGGCTTTTTCCCTCCCGAAATGGCTGGGTTGAGCCCGGCCATGACGCCTTCCTCCCGGACAAGACGACCATGCTGATCGCCCACCTCACCGACCTGCACATCCGCCCGCTCGGCAAGCCGGCTTACCGCGTCTCCGAGACCAACGCCCTGACCGAGCGCGCGCTCGACGTCGTCGCAGCCCTGCGCCCGCAGCCGGATGCGCTGGTGATCACCGGCGATCTCACCGATTGCGGTCTCGCCGAGGAGTACGGGCTGCTGGCGAACCTGCTGGAGCGCATCGAGGTGCCGGTCCTGCTGCTGCCGGGCAATCACGATCGCCGCGAGACCCTGACGGCGGGCCTGACGCTCGGACCGCACGCCGTGCTCGACGACGGCTTCGTCCAGTTCAGCGCCGATCTCGGCGATATCAGGCTGATCGGCCTTGACACGCTGCTGCCCGGCCAGAGCGCCGGCGCGCTCTGCGACAAGCGCCTCGCTTTCCTGGAGAAGGAACTCGCCGGCGCGAACGGCAAGCCGGTGGTCATTTTCATGCACCACCCGCCTTTCGATTGCGGCATCATCCACATGGACCGCATCCGCCTCATCGAAGGCGCCGAGGGCTTCCGCGAGATCGTCGCCCGCTACCCGAACGTCGAGCGCATTCTCTGCGGCCACCATCACCGGCCGATCACGACGCGCTTCGCCGGCACGACCGCGCAGATCGCGCCGAGCGTGACGCATCAGGTCACGCTCGATCTTGCTCCGGAGGGGCCGGCGACCTTCCATATGGAGCCGCCCGCCTATTACCTGCACAGCTATCGCGCCGGCACCGGCCTCATCAGCCACATGGCCTATGTCGAGCGCTATCCCGGCCCCTACCCCTTCGTGCTCGACGCCGACTATCCAGGCGCGCAGGCCTGACATCACCCGTCCGGCGCCCCTCCCGGTTGACCCTGGGGGCGCCAGGCCATACCAGCGTCCGCTTATCCTCAACCAGACCACCCAGGAGTGAAAAAGAATGACGGATTGGCCCGTATACGGCGAGATCAGCGGCCCGATCGTGATGATCGGCTTCGGTTCGATCGGCCGCGGGACACTGCCGCTGATCGAGCGGCATCTCAAATTCGACAAGAGCCGGTTCGTTGTGATCGCACCCGACGACGACAACCGCGCCCTTCTGGACGAGCGCGGTATCCGCTTCATCCAGGAAGCCGTGACGCTCGAGAACTACAAGACCATGCTGGAGCCGCTGCTGACCGCGGGCGGTGGCCAGGGCTTCTGCGTCAACCTGTCCTGCGACACCGGCTCGCGCGACCTGATGGAATTCTGCTCCAGCCTCGGAGCCCTCTATATCGACACGGTCAACGAGCCCTGGCTCGGCTTCTATTTCGACGAGACGAAGGGCCCGGGCGAGCGCTCGAACTATGCGCTGCGCGAGATGACTCTCGCTGCCAAGCGCGCCCGCGCGCCGGGCTCGACCACGGCCGTCTCCTGCTGCGGCGCCAACCCCGGCATGGCCTCCTGGCTGGCCAAGAAGGCTCTGCTCAACATCGCCTCCGACATGCGCCTCAACGTGCCGCAGCCGACCACCCGCGAGGAATGGGCCGGGCTGATGAAGCAGGTCGGCGTCAAGGGCATCCACATCGCCGAACGCGACACACAGCGCTCGAAGAACCCCAAGCCGCCGGGCGTCTTCGTCAACACCTGGTCCGTCGAGGGCTTCATCTCCGAGGGTGTCCAGCCGGCCGAGCTGGGCTGGGGCACCCATGAGAAGTGGATGCCGGACAACGCCCGCACCCACGAGACCGGCTCGCAGGCAGCGATCTACCTGATGCAGCCCGGCGCCGAGACCAAGGTGCGCAGCTGGTGCCCGACCCCGGGCCCCCAATACGGCTTCCTGGTAACGCATAACGAGTCGATCTCGATCGCCGACTACTTCACCGTACGCGACGAGGCCGGCAAGGCGATCTACCGGCCGACCTGCCACTACGCCTATCACCCGGCCAACGACGCGGTACTCTCGCTGCACGAGATGTTCGGCAATGCCGGCCGGCCACAGGAAGAGCACCACATCCTCGAGGAGAACGAGGTCATCGACGGCATCGACGAGCTCGGCGTGCTGCTCTACGGCCACGACAAGGGCGCCTACTGGTTCGGCTCACAGCTCTCGACGGACGAAGCGCGCAAGCTCGCCCCCTACCAGACCGCGACCGGCCTGCAGGTCACGTCCGCCGTGCTCGCCGGCATGGTCTGGGCGCTGGAGAACCCCAAGGCCGGCATCGTCGAGGTCGAGGAGATGGATCTCGACCGCTGCCTTTCGATCCAGATGCCCTATCTCGGCCCAGTGAAGGGCTACTACACCGACTGGACGCCGCTCGATGGCCGCCCGGGACTGTTCCCGGAGGACATCGATACCAGCGATCCCTGGCAGTTCAGGAACATCCTGGTGCGCTGACGCCAAAGCAAAAGGCCCGCCTCACGGCGGGCCTTTTCAGTTCATGCGTGCCGCCGCTCAGAAACGCGGCGTCGAGAAGCTGTTGGCGAAGGGGTTGGCGCCCGAGCCGATGCGCGAAGGCAGCGTGCCTTCGCCATAGAGCTCGCCGGACGAAAAGTAGACCGGGCTCGCGACGATGTTCTGCGTCGCATAGCGGTTCATGCTGCCGACGGGCACGACCTTGCCGGCGTCGAAATAGCTGCGCTTCTGGACGGTGACACGCAGCGGACGGCGCTGCTGCTGCGCCTCGGCCACAGACGCAGCAAAGGTAACGGCTGCGACCGACAAAGCGAGGCCGGCGGCGAGACGGGAAAGCGAACGCATGACGATCTCCTGAAGCGGTTGCCCCCGCCGAGATTGCGGCGAACCGGCTATCGCCGACGATACAAGTCCAGAGTTAATGCTTTTATTGCGCCTCGCCAGTGCACGGCCGCAACACGAGGCCGTTACCGCGTCTGCGCATGCTTGGCGCTGGTCGGCCGCAGTGCCGGGGCCTTGCCGTCGGCATCGAGCCAGGAGCCCTTGCGGCCGGTTGCCGCCAGCCGCGGCACCGAGCAGCCCTGCCGGCGGTTGAGTTCGGTGCGGGCGAAACTGGCGCGCAGCTCGGGATCGTCGCCGGCGCTCAGAAGATCGATCCGGTCGATCAGGCAGATCAATTGCGCCCGGTCGGCCGGCCGTGCCTCGCTGCCGCACCACCAGCCGGAAAAGGAGAGATGCGCCGATGCGTCGAGATGGCGGAAGGCGATGCAGGCCCGCCCTGCCGCGCCGTCGCTCAGGCCGATATCGGCAGTCTCGACAGTGCCGAACTTGGTCTCGATCATGGTCGCCGCGCCGCTGCGCCCGACCGAGAGCCCGCGCGCCGCGCTTTCGCGCACCAGCGTGATCACGAAGGGTTGCGCCAGCCCGGCGAGCGCCTTCTGCACCTGCGCATCGCGATTGACCTGGAACTTGAGCGACAGGAAGGACTTGCTGTCGGCGAATTCACCGAAGCTCAGCACGTCCTCGCGGCGTTGACTGTCCTGGCTCCGCCGCGCCTCATAGGTGCTGCGCTTGTCGAGCTCGGGCGATTCCAGGCCGAACAGCGCGATCGGGCGGCCGATCATCACCCAGCCCTCCTGCCCGGCGGCGATCGGGAGCGCCTGCAGGCGAACGTCGCGGATCAGGGGAGCTGCCGAAGCTTCGGCCGGCGAAGCGAGGCTCGCCAGTGCCGGGTCCGAGGAGCCCGACGAAAGACCGGCGACGAGCACCGCGGTCAGGCTGACTCCGGTCAGGGCCGCCAGGCCGCGCCAGACAAGGCCGCCGGTCAGGCCGATCGCGCCGGAACGGAGGGCGCGCCGGACCGGCCGCATGATCCGTGCAAGGCCGGTCTCGGCTGCGTCGGCGACATCCACCAGCCGCGCTGCAAGATCGAAGCGGCTCGGTGCGGCGTTCGCCAGGTCCTGCAGACGCGGCTGAAGGCGTTGCCCGCTTTCCTGCAGGCGCAGCTTGAAACGCTGCCAGATGGCGCTGATCTCGTCCCCGGACACGACAATACCCAACCCGTTGGACGGCCCACACCCCTGCAAGCCGCTTCGTCCCACTCGCAGGTGAGCTTTCACTGGCTGCCATGAGCAGGCCGTTACCGGGCGCGATCCATCGCGAAACAGGGTCAATGGCCGGTAAGGAGGCAGGGTTAATGGCGAAGCGCCAGCAGGACGATTGACTTTTTACGGCAGCTTGTGTTTGGGATTGCGCGCCGGACACTTATCTCCCGGCTTCGCGATGATGCTCAGGTTGGCTCAGTGACGTTCCGTCTGACGACGAAAACCACGACCAAAACGACGGCCGGGAAAACCCGGACGTCGCACTGACACGTCGCCTCGATTCCGGGTTCTCCCCCCCGGCCGGGGTCAACCGGCCGAACCCGCAAGCGAGATGAGCGGCGACGGCCTCCCCGGGGAGACTGAACCGGTTTCGCCAGAAGGAATTACCAGCATGAGCTTCAAGGTCGCGATCGTCGGCGCCACAGGCAATGTCGGCCATGAGATGCTCGACATCCTCGCCGAGCGCGCTTTCCCCGTCAGCGAGGTGGTGGCCCTTGCCTCCTCCCGCTCGGTCGGCACCGAGGTCTCCTTCGGCGACAAGACGCTGAAGGTGAAGGCGCTCGAGCATTACGACTTCTCCGACACTGACATCTGCCTGATGTCGGCCGGCGGCGCGGTCTCGAAGGAATGGTCGCCGAAGATCGGCGCGCAGGGCGCCGTCGTGATCGACAACTCGTCGACCTGGCGCATGCACCCTGACGTGCCGCTGATCGTGCCCGAAGTGAACGCCGCCGCCGCGGCCGGCTTCAGCAAGATGAACATCATCGCCAACCCGAACTGCTCGACCGCGCAGCTCGTCGTGGCCCTGAAGCCGCTGCATGAACGCTTCGGCGTCAAGCGCGTCGTCGTCTCGACCTATCAGTCGGTCTCCGGCGCCGGCAAGGAGGCGATGGACGAGCTCTTCAACCAGACCCGCTCGGTCTTCGCCGCCGGCGAGGTCGAAGCGAAGAAGTTCTCCAAGCGCATCGCCTTCAACGTCATTCCGCACATCGACGTCTTCATGGAAGACGGCTTCACCAAGGAAGAGTGGAAGATGATGGCGGAGACCAAGAAGATCCTCGATCCGAAGATCAAGCTGACCGCCACCTGCGTGCGCGTGCCGGTCTTCATCGGCCATTCCGAGAGCGTCAACATCGAGTGCGAGAAGCCGATCACTGCCGAGGAGGCGCGCGAGGTGCTGCGCACCGCCCCCGGCATCCTCGTCATCGACAAGCACGAGCCCGGTGGCTACATCACCCCGCACGAGGCGGCCGGCGAGGATGCAACCTATATCTCGCGCATCCGCGAGGACGCCACGGTCGAGAACGGCCTCGCCTTCTGGTGCGTTTCGGACAATCTGCGCAAGGGCGCCGCGCTCAACGCGGTCCAGATCGCCGAGGTGCTGGTCAACCGCAAGCTGATCCAGCCACGCAAGCAGGCGGCCTGAATCGAGCCGGCTGATTTAAAGAAAATTTCAAGGCGGGCCTCGTGCCCGCCTTTTTCTTGCGCGGACGCATGGCGGCCGTGCCGGATTTGCGCGAGGGATCGCCCGGATCATCGGCTAGGGTCAGCCGGCCCATCGAGATTCGCCAAAGCCCTTGCCCGACACCTTGACCAGAGTGCCTCTGCCGGTCGAACCAGCTCCGGCCGAGCCGCCGCAACGCCCTGCGCCGCGGCGCGACAACAGCCTGCGTGGCATCGGCCTGATGCTGCTCGGCAGCGTTTTCCTCTCCGCTGCCGACGTCGCCTCGAAATACCTGACCGCCACGACACCGGCGATCCAGGTCGTCTGGCTGCGCTATGCCGCCTTCGCCCTGATCATGCTGGCGGTCGCCGCCCCCGGCGGCTTCGCGCAGCTGAAGCCGCGACGAGCGAGCATGCAGATCCTGCGCGGCGTCGCCGTCACGGTCTCCTCGATCCTGTTCGTCTCGTCGCTGCGCTATCTGCCGATCGCCGATGCGACCGCGACCAGTTTCGTCTCGCCGCTCTTCGTCACGGCGCTTTCGATCCCGATCCTCGGCGAGAAGATCGGCTGGCGGCGCTGGACCGCGACCGCCGTCGGCCTGATCGGCGTGCTGATCGTCGTTCGTCCCGGGGGCAGCGATTTCCAGGCGGCCTCGATGCTGCCGGTACTCTCGGCCGCGACCTGGGCTTTCGCCCTGATCGTCACCCGGATGATGAGCGCCACCGAAAACCCGGTCACGACGCTCGCCTGGTCGGCGGTCGTCGGCTGCATCCTGCTCTCGGCGCTCCAGCCCCTGACCTGGCAGCCGCTGTCGACGGAGGCGCTGCTGGTCGGCCTCTTCATCGGCGTCTCCTCGACGGTCGGGCACTGGTTCGTGATCCAGGCCTTCCGGCATGCCGACGCTTCGCTGCTGGCGCCGTTCTCCTATGTCCAGCTGCTCTGGGCTTCGGCTTTCGGCTTCATCCTGTTTTCGGTGCTACCCGATGCCTTCACCTGGTTCGGCTCGGCGATCATCATCGCGTCGGGCCTCTACACCGCCCATCGCGAACGGATCAGGGCCCGGAAGGTCACCGGGAGATAGGCGAAGCTGCATCCAGGCGAAGGTTGGCGCTCTATCCAGAGCATCGTCCTCATCCTAGCCTCGCATCGTAATGACCTCTTTCATTCGGCTCGGTCGCCGAGCCTTCCTCACCGCCGGCTCGGCCTTGCTATCGGCCTGCTCGCCGCTCGGCTTGCTCAATGCGTTCACCCCGGCCGATTCGGGCGGCCGCCTCGCTGCGGGCGGCCTCGCCTACGGCCCGGACGAGCGCCACAAGCTCGATGTCTATGTGCCCCAGCAAGGCGCAAGCCCCATGCCGGTCATGGTCTTTCTCTATGGCGGGGGCTGGAACAGCGGCGAGCGGTCGGACTACGGCTTCGTCGGCCGTGCCTTCGCGGCGCAAGGCTTCGTCACCGTCGTCCCCGACTATCGCCTGGTCCCGCAGGTCCTCTTCCCTGCTTTCGTCGACGACGGCGCGCTGGTCCTGCGCTGGGTCCGCGACCACATCGCGCCCTATGGCGGCGATCCCACCGGGATCGCGCTGAGCGGTCATTCGGCCGGCGCGTACAATGCGATGATGCTGTCGCTCGACGGGCGTTTCCTCGCCCGAGCAGGATTGCCACCCCGCTTCATTCGCAGCGTCGCCGGCCTAGCTGGGCCCTATGATTTCCTGCCGCTCGACGACCCGCGCAGCATCGCCGCCTTCGGCGAATTCCCGCGTCTCGCCGAGACACAGCCGATCAGCTTCGCCAGCGCCCTTGCGCCGCGCATCTTCCTCGCCACCGGCGATGGGGACGAGACGGTCAGGCCGCGCAACAGCGTCGCGCTCGCCGCGAAACTTCGGGCTACCGGGGCAACGGTCGAGCTGAAGAGCTATCCCGGTCTCGGCCACGCCGGCATCCTGCTCGCGCTGAACGCCGGCTTCCGCAGCCGCGCTCCGGTTCTCGCCGATATCGTTCGCTTTACCCGCGCTCAGCCCCGTTTGTCCGCGACGCCATAGCGGGTCATGAACATCGTCACCGCCTCGCCGACGACGCGCGCGATCTCGTCCTCGCTCGGCGGCGTGCGCACCGCATTGAACAGGCGCGGGCGCATCAGGGTCGATTGCGCGAGGTCGACGAACTGCGCCGCCGCCAGGGCCGTGTCCGCGATCGCCAATTCGCCCTTGGCGACGCGCTGATCAAGAAATGCCGCCAGATGCCGCGCGCCCTGCATCGGGCCGCGCTCGTAGAATTCACGGCCGAGATCGGGCATGCGCTCGGCGACCCCGAGCACGATCCGGTGTGCGCTCATCGCGAAGGGGCCGGTCAGCAGCCGCACCAGACCGGCACCGAAATTCGTCAGCGCAAGGGCAAGATCAGGCTCTTCGGCGAGGGCCTCATACATGCCCTGCTTCTGCTTCTCGCGCTCGCGTTCGATCAGCGCGACGAAGAGATGCTCCTTGTCTTCGAAATAGACATAGAGCGTGCCCTTGGAGACGTTCGCCGCCGCGGCGATGTCGTTCATGCTGGCTGCATCGAAACCACGCGCCGCGAACACGGCATGCGCCCCTTCCAGAATCTGGTGGCGCTTCTCGGGATCGGCGCCCGCGACCCGCCGGTTGCGGGAGATCGCCTTGACATGTCGCGGCTCGAGCGTCGCGCTCATTCTGTTCCATCCGTCCCGCGCATAGTCGCGCTTGCAAAAATAATCGAACCGATCGGTTCGAATTCCTCTTGATATGCACCCCATACGGCGCTATTTCAAGCGCAATCGAACCGAGTGGTTCGAAACCAGATTGTCAGGGCATTGTCACCATGACTGCCGAAACCACCCTTGAAAAGCGCCTTGAGCCACGCCGCGACCGTTTGAAGCTGGTCGACCCGGCGCTGGAACAGACTCCCGCGCCCCTCGAAAACCGCAAGCCGAGCGAGGACGTCGCCGCCCCACCCCAGGCCGGCGAGAAGCCGGCGCGCAAGCGCAGCGGCGTCAAGCGTGTCGCGCTGATCCTGGTCGCCGGAACGGCCCTCGCCGCCGGCCTCTGGTATGGCATCGACTGGTGGCGCAATGGCCGCTTCATCGTCTCGACCGACGACGCCTATGTCGGCGCCGAGATGGCGACGATCTCGGCCAAGCTGCCCGCCAACATCGCCACGATCGCGGTGACGCAGAACCAGGAGATCAAGGCCGGCCAGCCCCTCGTCAAGCTCGACGATGGCGACCAGCGCATCGCGCTGGAGAGCGCCCAGGCCAAGAGCGCGACTGCCAAGGCGACGCTCTCACGCATCGACGCGCAGATCGAAGCCGCTCGTGCCAGCCTCCAGCAGGCGCAGGCGCAGCAGATTTCGGCCGAGGCCGCCGTCACCCGCACCACCGCCGATTTCGACCGCGCCCACAACCTCGCCGCCAAGTCCTATGGTTCGCAGGCGACCCTGGACGCCGCCACCGCAGCACGCGACCAGGCCGTCGCCTCGCTCGCCAGCGCCAAGGCCGGCGTCGTGCAAGCGCAGGCCAATATCGAGGTGCTGAAGGCACAGCGCGTCGAGGCCGCCCGCCAGATCGACGAGCTTAAGGTCGCCGAGGACAAGGCCGCGCGCGATCTCTCCTTCATGTCGATCTCGGCGCCGATCGACGGCCTCGTCGCCAACACCAACATGCAGCTTGGCGATCTCGTCAGCGCCGGCAAGCGCCTGATGTCGATCGTGCCGCTCGACAAGGTCTATGTCGACGCCAACTTCAAGGAGACGCAGGTCGGCCCGCTGAAGATCGGCGACAGGGCGAAGATCACCGTCGACGCCCTGCCCGGCCAGGTCTTCGACGGCACGGTCAGCGGCATCGCCGGCGGCACCGGCTCGGTCTTCACCTTGCTGCCGCCCGACAACGCCACCGGCAACTTCACCAAGATCGTGCAGCGCGTGCCGGTTCGCATCGCCCTGTCACCTGAATCCGCCGGCAAGCACATTCTGCGCCCGGGCATGTCGGTCGTGGTCTCGATCGACCCGCGCCCGAATGCGGCCAGGTAATCGGAGCCCGTTCCGACCGGCTTGCGCGCCAACCGGTCGGCAAAACGGTCTCATACTGAAAGTGAGAGACGGATTCACCGATCAGATCGATCCCAGCTGATCGGATCCGGCTCTCGCCGGGCCCTCGACCCGAGGAGCCGTTCCTGACCGGGGAACGGCGATGCGCCAAGGCTCAACCGCCCCTTCTGGGCCAAAGCGCACCGCGCCTCACGGCGCTCCTCGGGCCGAGGGCCCGGCTTCGTAAACCAGACAGAAATCTCCTGTCGAGGAGGCCGCATGGCCACCGCCACGACCGCCATCCCGGCCGCCGCACCGGCTGCCGACGCCATTCCGCTGCGCCGGATCTTCGCCTTCCTGGCGATGGTCTTCGGCATGTTCATGGCGATCCTCGACATCCAGATCGTCTCGGCCTCGCTCGCCGAGATCCAGGCCGGCCTGTCCGCGTCCAGCGACGAGATCGCCTGGGTCCAGACCGCCTATCTGATCGCCGAAGTCATCATGATCCCCTTGTCCGGCTATCTCAGCCGGGCGCTGTCGACCCGCGTCTTCTTCTCGATCGCCGCCGCCGGCTTCACGGTCTCGAGCATCCTCTGCGCCACCTCCAGCTCGATCAACGAGATGATTCTCTGGCGCGCGATCCAGGGCTTCATCGGCGGCGGCATGATTCCCGGCGTCTTCGCCGCGGCCTTCACCATCTTCCCGGCCTCCAAGCGACCGATCGTCTCGCCGCTGATCGGCCTGATCGCGACGCTCGCCCCGACGATCGGGCCGACGGTCGGCGGCTATCTCAGCCACGCCTTCTCCTGGCACTGGCTCTTCCTGGTCAATGTCGTCCCCGGCATCGCCGTCACCATCGCGGCCTGGAACCTGATCGACTTCGACAAGCCCGATCACAGCCTGCTCAAGCGCTTCGACTGGATCGGCCTCGGCGCCATGGCCGCCTTCCTCGGCAGCATGGAATACGTGCTCGAGGAAGGCACGCGGCTCGACTGGTTCGAGAGCCACGAGATCGTCCTGTTCTCCTTCGTGATGGTCGTCGGCGCCGTCCTGTTCTTCTGGCGGGCGCTGACGCGCGACGATCCGCTGGTCGATCTCTACGCCTTCAGGAACCGCAACTTCGCCTTCGGCTCGCTGTTCTCCTTCACCATGGGCATCGGCCTTTACGGCCTGACCTATCTCTATCCGGTCTATCTCGGGCGCATTCGCGGCTATGACGCGCTGATGATCGGCGAGACCATGTTCGTCACCGGCCTCGCCATGTTCCTGACGGCGCCGATCGCGGGACGCCTCTCGGCCAAGCTCGACCCGCGCATCATGATGATGATCGGCTTCGGCGGCTTCGCGCTCGGCACCTACATCGCCTCTGGGATCACCGCCGACTGGGACTTCTATGAGCTCCTGGTGCCGCAGATCCTGCGCGGTTGCTCGCTGATGCTGTGCATGGTGCCGATCAACAATCTCGCCCTCGGCACCTTGCCGCCGCAGCAGCTCAAGAATGCCTCCGGTCTCTACAACCTCACCCGAAATCTCGGCGGCGCGGTCGGGCTCGCCGTCATCAACACCCTGCTCAACAGCCGCACCGACCTGCACATCACGCGCCTGCACGAGGCTGTCGCCGCCGGCCGTCAGATCGCCGAAGAGAACCTCGCCTCGATGACGCAGCGCTTCATCGAATATGGCGACGCCGCCCAGTCGATGGCGCTGAAGCTGCTGACCCAGCGGGCTCACAAGCAGGCGCTGGTCATGGCCTTCGGCGACGTCTTTCTCGGCCTGACCGTGATCTTCGGCGCCCTGGTGCTGCTGTCCCTCTTTATGACCAAGCCGCCGGCGGCCAAGCCTGGAGCCGGGGGCGGCGGGCACTAGGAGGCTCGCCAAATGGGTCGCCTGCACCGTGGACAACCCCCTGATGCGTCTTGCCGCAGGTGCGAAGAGATTGACAGTCGGCTTCGGAGACGGCAAAAATACTAACAATATCAGTAGTTTAGATAAATTCTAAACTACAGCACGGCGATTTTCGAGTTGGAAGGCGTTCATGAGCATTCTGTCCCTCAAGGATGGCAGCCCGGCGCGAGCCCAGGCGGAGCAGATCCCCTGGCCGCAGAAGGCCCCCGCCGCCTGCCCGATCAGCGCGGTCAAGGCGCGCCTGCGCAGCGTCGGCCTGCGTCCGACCCGCCAGCGCATGGCGCTGGGCTGGCTGCTCTTTGCCAAGGGCGACCGCCATGTCAGCGCCGAGATGCTCTACGAGGAGGCGCTGCGTGCCCGCGAGCCGCTCTCGCTCGCGACCGTCTACAACACGCTGCGTCAGTTCTCCGAGGCCGGCCTGCTGCGCCAGGTCTCGGTCTCCGGGCCGAAGACCTTCTTCGACACCAATGTCTCGGAGCACCACCACTTCTACAACGAGGACGACGAGACCGTCGTCGACATCCCGGGTTCCGAGATTCACGTCTCGGGCCTGCCGGTCGCGCCGGAAGGCATGATGATCTCCTCGGTCGAGGTGATCGTGCGCCTGCGTCGCGCCGATGGCGAGGAGACGGTGACGAAGGTCGCCGGGGGCCACCGGGCGTGATCGTCTGCTCCTGCAACGTTCTTTCCTGCCGTCAGATCAAGGGCACCATTGCTCCTGACGGCAGCGGTCCGCGCACTGCGGGCGAGGCCTATGATTGCCTCGGCTGCAGCCCGGACTGCGGACGTTGTGCCCGCGAAGTCCGTTCCCTGCTCGTTGAGGCGCGCGCCGCCTGCGCCAGCCAGTGCCATAGCTGCGCCAGCCACGATGTCGAATGTGCCGTGCATGTCTCGGTCGGCCTGATGATGGCCGGCATCGAGGAGAACGACGACCGCGTCGCCGCTTGAGGGCGCCGCGGTTTTTCTCCTCCGTGGGCGTTTTTCCGCCCTTCCCTTTTCGCTCCAGCCGCTCTACATTAGGATCATTCTAATGTAGTCGATTGCGAGGAGAGCGGCATGAAGGGCGACAAGAAGGTCATCGAATACCTCAACAAGGGCCTGCGCTCCGAGCTCACGGCCATCAACCAGTATTGGCTGCACTACCGGATGCTCGACAATTGGGGGCTGAAGGACATGGCCAAGACCTGGAAGAAGGAATCGATCGAGGAGATGGTCCACGCCGACCGTTTCGTCGACCGTATCCTCTTCCTCGAAGGCTTCCCGAACCTCCAGACGCTTGACGCGCTGCGCATCGGCGAGAACGTCAAGGAAGTGATCGAGTGCGACCTCAAGGCCGAGGTCGAGGCGCGCTCCCTCTATCAGGAAGCTGCGAAGTACTGCCGCGATGTTGGCGACTACCCCTCCGAGGACCTGTTCAAGGCGCTGATGAAGGACGAGGAAGGCCATATCGACTTCTTGGAGACCCAGCTCGACCTGATCGGCCGCATCGGCCTCGAGCTCTACACCCAGAAGCATGTCGGCGGGCTCGAGGGCGACGAGCACTGACCTTCGGCAGCAGTTTCAAAGGGGCGATCGACCGGGCCTGGTGACAGGCCCGGTTTTTTTGTTGCACAAGCGCCTCCCCAAACGCTGCAACGCGTGCCAGAAAGCGGCCCTCGGCATGAAGGGGTGGGCGAATGGGTACGATCGTCGCAGTCGCGCGGGACGAAGGCCACCGCTTCAGCAAACCGCTCCTGCCGGCGATTCGCCTGCTCGCCGGTCTCGGTGTCGAAGGAGATGCCCATTGCGGCGAGACGGTGAAACACCGCTCGCGCGTCGCCGTCGATCCGACGCAGCCGAATTTGCGTCAGGTCCACCTGATCCATGCAGAGCTGTTCGAAGAGCTCGCAGCTGGCGGTTTTGCGCTCCGGCCCGGCGATATGGGCGAGAACGTCACCACGCGCGGGATCGACCTGCTTGCCTTGCCCACCGGCGCCCGCTTGCGGCTCGGCTCCGACGCTCTCGTCGAAGTCACCGGCCTGCGCAATCCATGCGTTCAGATCGAGGCCTTCCGGCCCGGCCTGCTCAAGGCCGTGCTCGGCCGCGACACCGACGGAAACCTGATCCGCAAGGCCGGCGTCATGGGAATCGTGCTGGAGGGCGGCGAGGTCCGCCCCGGCGATTCGATCGAGATCGGCTTGCCCGCCTTGCCGCATCGGGCCCTCGAACGCGTTTGAGGCGGCGGAGCCTTCCGGCCCGCCGCCTCATCGAAGCGTCAAGAACACAGGCCGGTCAGGCCGATACAGCCTGACCGAAGGGATGCGCTCGCGAACAGCTACTCAGAGGAAGCTGATGTTCGCAGCCTCCGGGCCCTTCTTGCCGGCGCGGATCGAGAAGCGCACGCGCTGCCCGTCCATCGGCGGCTGCAGGCCGCTGCGGCTCAGCGACGAGACGTGCAAGAACACGTCCGGCCCACCCTTGTCGGGGGCGATGAAGCCGAAGCCACGATCGGTGTTGAAGAATTTGACGGCGCCGTCGAACGGGCCTTCCATCGGGGCGCTCGCGCCACGATCGAAGCCGCCGCGATCGCCGCGGTCGAAGCCTCCGCGGTCAAAGCCGCCACGGTCGCCGCGGTCATAACCGCCGCCACCGCCATAGCCACCGCCGAAATCGTCACGCGGCGGGCGCGGCGAGAACGGACGGCCACCGCCACCCGGGCCGCCGGCGCCACGCGGCGCGGCAGGGGCTGCGGTCGAGGCATCGATCTCGTGGACGGAGACGACCTGCAGGCCGCGCCGGCCTTCGCCGAGATCACAGATGATGGTCGCACCGGGCTGCAGATCCTGCGGATCCTGCGGGCCGATGGCCGAGATGTGGAGAAACACGTCGCCGGAACCGTCCGCCGGAGAGGCAAAGCCGAAGCCTTTCTCCGGATCGAACCACTTGACCTTGGCTTCGATATTCTCGTGGGTGACGAAGGGCGCCGGGGCGGCGGGCTTACGACGATCGAACATGCAGCTTCAACGATAGTGACCGGGAGCACGCAATCTAGCGCAAGCTTCCGGGTTCGTCATCGGTGCGGCGCAGCAAAAATGCTTGTCCGGCGAAATCGTGCCGGATCGCAAATTTTTTCCCCAACGACCGCCGTTTCAAGCGGCGGATTGCTTAAAACTCACCCGTTCCGGAGCAGACGTCAACTGTCCTGTCCGGGCTCCGCTTCCGAGCAGCGGATCATTTGCACCTTTTTCGGCATTTCGCCGACGGCCGGGATGAACTGCCCGGTCTGTGGATCGAGCAGCATGAGCATGCCAGTCGCGACCGCGAAGTACGCGCCGTGCAGATGCAGCCTGCCCTTGCCCTCAAGAATGCTGATGCAAGGGAAGGTGCGCAGGTTCGCGAGCGACTGCTGGACCGAAAGCAGAGCGAGGCGCTCGACATAATCGTCCAGGGTCTCGTTCCGGCCGCGACCGCCTGAGCGCCTGGCCGCGGGCTCGACCAGCGTGATCCAGCGGCCGATGAAATCGCCGGACGACAGCGGTCCCTGCGTATCGTCGGCGAAGGCCTTGATGCCACCGCAGCGGCCGTGGCCGAGTACGACGATATGCTCGACCTTCAGCGCCTGGACACCGTATTCGAGCGCGGCCGAGGTGCCGTGCAGCTGATCGTCCGGCGAGAAGGGCGGGATCAGGTTGGCGATGTTGCGGATCACGAACATCTCGCCAGGGCTCGCATCGAAGATCACCTCCGGCGAGACGCGCGAATCGCAGCAGCCGATCAGCATGATCTTCGGCGTCTGCCCGCTCTCGGCGAGCTTTTCGTAGCGGCTCTGCTCCCGGACGAAGCGGTCGTCGAGGAAGGCGCGATAGCCTTCCGTCAGGCGCTGCGGGAACGGCTGAGGAGTTGGCTGGTCCATGGCGCAAGTAAGGGCCAGAAGGCGAGTGCCTTCGTCAAGAGCCGCCGGTGATGATTCTGCTGCAGCGCAGCATCAAATCTCGCAAAGCCGCTTCTGCAATCGCGCCGCCAGCACCTCGCCCTCGCCCTGGATCAGGATGCGCTTCAAGCGCGCGCTCGCACCGGCCGTCAGCGAAACGTGCGAGCGGGGGACCGAAAATTCCTTGGCCAGCAGCGCGATCAGCGCGGCATTGGCCTCGCCCTCGCTGGGCGCAGCCCTGACCCTGGCTTTGAGCACCTGGCGCCCGTCGGCCAGCGTTTCGACGCCGTCGAGACCATCGCGCCCGCCGCGCGGCGTCAGGCGAATCGAGAGCGCCAGCCCATCGGGCGTGGCGGACCAGGCAGCCAACCGGCTAGAAGACGTTGGGATAGATGTAGCGGGTGATCACGCTCTGGATGAAGAAGATCAGCAGCAGCAGGATGATCGGCGAGATGTCGATGCCGCCGAGATTGGGCAGCATGTTACGGATCGGCCGCAGCGCCGGCTCGGTGATGCGGTAAAGGAAATCCCAGACCGTCGAGACGAACTGGTTGCGGGTGTTGACGACGTTGAACGCGATCAGCCAGCTCAGCACCGCCGAGGCGATCAGGATCCAGACATAGAGGTTCAGCGCCAGCATCACGACGTCGAGAACGGCACGCATCGAGCAGCATCTCCGAGAAGGCCGGGCGCTCTGCGACGAGCCCCCACAAAACTCCTGCCGCAAGCGATTGACAGGAGCGCAACGCAAGGCCTAGAAGGCCAGCGCCCTGGGGGCTGTAGCTCAGATGGGAGAGCGCTGCAATCGCACTGCAGAGGTCAGGGGTTCGAATCCCCTCAGCTCCACCAGGCCCAACGACTGATCGTTGATCTCCCAAAATCATGCCGCTGAAGCAGCTCGAGCGATAGCGTCGCCTTGGCTGCCAGCGCTTGCGGTGCCTAGTATCGGAGCCCCGCCTCGAGCCGCCCGGCAGCGCGACGATGACCCGCTACCCCATGTTCAACCCGCAGCTGCTGCAGAGCTTCGTCGCGGTCTGCGAGAGCATGAGCTTCACCCGCGCCGCCGAGCGGGTCTCGCTGTCGCAATCGACCGTCAGCCAGCAGGTCCGGCGGCTGGAGGAGATGCTGGGCAGGCCTCTGTTCGAGCGCAACCCTCATCAGGTCCAGCTCACCGAGGAGGGCAGCCGGCTGCTGAGCTATGCAAGGCGCATCCTGGCTCTGCACGAAGAGGCCCATGACGCACTGACCGGCTTCTGGCGCGACGGCGTCCTGAGGCTCGGCATGCCCGAGGATTTCACCGTCCCGACCGCCGGCCTGCTCGCCGGGTTCAGCCTGGCGGAGCCGCATCTGCGGCTCGACGTCACCAGCGGACTCAGCGCCGATCTCTACAGCGCCTATGAGCGTGAGGAACTGGACCTGATCCTGGTCAAGCAGCGCCGCCGCCAGCCACCGCGCGCCGCGCGGCCCGAGCCATTGCTCTGGCTCGACAGCCTGGCCCACCCCGCCATTGAGCGAGCGCCGGTGCCGCTGGCGGTGTTCCCGCTCAACGGGCTCTACCGCGAGGAACTGTGCGAGGCGCTGGACGGTCTCGGCATACGCTGGCGCGTCAGCTACGCCAGCACGAGCCTGGCTGCTCTCATCGCCGCCTCCGCCGCTGGTCTCGGCCTGACCCTGCTTCCGGCGAGTTGCCGACAGCAGAGCCACCGTGTGCTTGGGGCGGCGGAAGGCCTGCCGGACGTGACCGGCTTCGAACTGGCGCTCTACTACCGCGACAATGCTCCGGACGCGGCCATAGCGCTCGCCGGACAACTCAGCGCCTTCTGCGGGCTGGAGCCATAGGCGGTTTTTTTGAGGCTCGCTTCCGGCTATCGGCCTGGACACATTGATCATTGTCAAATCGAATGATCATCATGGGCAAACATCGCTGCCACCGCGGACGCCTCTCCCGTAGATGGAGCGGCACCAACATCCAGTCCGGGGAAACGACATGGGCAGCGTGCAGCACCAGAGCCGCAGGGGCTTTCTCATGCAGACGGGTCAGCTTACCACAGCCGCCGCGGTCATCGGCCTTGCCGGTGGCGGCGCCGAAGCGGCTCCGAGCAAGCCCGAGAAAGACACCGGCAAGACCAATGTCACGACACTGACGGCTCCCCACTACTATCTTGGCGGCGTCCGGCTCGAAGACGGCTTCGATTATGACGGCGACATCGTGGTCGGCACCCGCACCAGCCTCTACACGCTGGAGATCAAGGACGGGATAATCGCCGCCCTGCATCCGGCCGGCGCCGCCCTCTCCGCCACCTTGCCGCGCTACGATGCCGGCGGCCAGCTCGCGCTCCCGGCGATGCGCGACATGCACATCCATCTCGACAAGACCTTCTATGGCGGCCCCTGGCAGGCGCCACGCCCGCGCCAGGGCAAGACGATCATGGACATGATCGCGCTGGAGGAGAAGCTGATCCCGACGCTGCTGCCGACCTCGCAGGAGCGTGCCGAAGGCCTGATCGCTCTCCTGCAGTCAAAGGGCACCACCACCGCCCGCAGCCATTGCAACATCGATCCGGTCAGCGGCCTGAAGAGCCTGGAGCACCTGCTGCTCGCGCTCGAAAAGCACCGCGATGATTTCAGCTGCGAGATCGTCGCCTTCCCGCAGCACGGCCTGCTGCACTCCAAGGTCGACGGGCTGATGCGCGAGGCCATGAAGATGGGCGTGCAGTATGTCGGCGGCCTCGATCCGACCAATATCGACAAGGCTATGGAGAAGTCGCTCGACGCGATGTTCCAGATCGCGCTCGACACCGGCAAGGGCGTCGACATCCACCTGCACGAAACCGGCCCGTCCGGCGCTGCCGCGGTCACCTACATGATCGACACCGTCGAGAAGAACCCGGCCCTGCGCGGCAAGGTGACGATCAGCCATGGCTTTGCCCTGGCGACCATGGCGCCCGGCCTGCAGGCCGAGACGATCCAGCGCCTTTCGGCCCAGAAGATGACGATCGCCTCGACCGTGCCGCTCGGCGCCCTGACGATGCCGCTGCCGCAATTGCAGGACAAGGGCGTCTTCGTGATGACGGGGACCGACAGCGTGATCGACCACTGGTCGCCCTTCGGCAGCGGCGACATGCTGGAGCGGTCCTATTTCTACGCGCAGGTCTACCGCAACTCCGACGAGTTCCGTCTGTCGCGCTCGCTCGCCATCGCCACCGGCGGCGTCCTGCCGCTCGACGACGAAGGCAAGCGCGCCTGGCCGAAGGTCGGCGATACCGCCGGCTTCACCCTGGTCGGCGCCAGCTGCTCGGCCGAGGCCGTCGCCCGCGTTCCGGCACGCAGCGCCACCTTCCACAAGGGGCGGATGGTCTATGGCAGCGTAGCCAAGGCTTGACGCTCATAAGGCCGAGACGAGATTGCCGGCGCGCCCGAGGTCCGGGCGCGCCGCACCTGTTCCTGCTCAGCCCTTGAGCCTGGTATTGCACTGGCTCCAGTAGCCGCCACCCTTCTCGATCCACTTCAGCTCGCCATTGGCATTGGCGGCCTTGTTGGCGTTGTACTGATCGACGCAGGTCTTGAGGCGCGCCTTGCCGGCCGTCTCGTCGGAGTACTTCGGCGACACTGCCTTCGGGAAGACCGCGGCCTTGGCCTTGCCGGCGGGCTTGGCCGGAGTGGTCGCAGCCGGCGTCGCCGCCGGGGCCTCCGTCACCGCCGCCGCCGCATCGTTGTCCGAGGCGTCGTCATCGGCGCAGTTGGCCTTGCGGAAATCGTTCCACTTCTGGCCCTTCAGCGTGTTCGCCTTCTTGGCGTCCTGATATTTGGTGCTGCACTCCTTCATGGTCAGGGCCGAGGCCGGCGCGCCGGCGAGGCCCATGGTCATCAGAGCAAGAGCGGTGGAGAACAGAAGCGTCTTCATGTGCAGTCTCCCTAGATCACGATGATTTTGGGTCGAACCGATCCAAAATCATGAACGTGATCGATTCTAGAGCTTAGAGCAGGATTCCTGCGAAAAACCGGTTCCCACTTTTTCGCATCCTGCTCTAGGCGATGAGTCGAGCTCGCCGCAGCGAGCTTAACCAACGATGGAAATCTCTGCCATCGCCCTGCGGCAACTTCTGGGCTAGTTGCGGGTTCCATCAGACCGCTCACAAGGGATTCCCCGATGAAGATCGCTTTTGCCTGCGCCATCCTTACTCTCGGCCTCACCGCCTGCACGACGCTGGAACAGCGCGTCAGCGGCGCGGCGGTCGGCGCCGGTACCGGGGCCGTCGTCGCGGGACCGGTCGGCGCCGTGGTCGGTGGGGCTGCCGGCGCGGTCAGCGCTCCGGCCGTGGTCCGCACCACGCGCCGTGCGACGCGCTAATCCGGACTGACGGCGGAACTCCGCCGCCGCTCCCTCGTTTCGACCATGAAGCCATTCGAGCCCACGGAGTCGAACGATGGACAACGACAAGCGCCTGCCGCCGGACGTGCCCTCCAGCGAGGATGAGATCGACCGTGCGACAGGCAGCGTCGCGGCCCGGGCCGCGGACCTCGCCAACCGCACCGCCGAGACCGTCAAGGACGGCTATGGCCGGGCAAAGGAAAAACTCGCCGAGATCGATCCGCGCGACACGCTGCGCGATGCAAGCCGCTATGCCCAGGAAACCGGCGAGGCCGCGGTCGAGACCGTCAACCGCCATCCGCTCGCAGCTTTCGCTGTCGGCGCCCTCAGCGTTGGCCTGATCGCCTGGGCGATGACGCCGCGTCGCTCCAGCTGGTCGAGTTGGCAGCCCGACACATCGGGCTGGAGCCGCATGCTGCGCGATTATGGCGACCAGGCGCTCCGCGCCGGGCGTGATTTCGTCGGCAGCGGCCGCGAGCAGCTCGAGCGCAGCCGCGATTATGCCGCCCGTGGCCAGGACTATCTCGACATGGGCCGCGACTATGCTCGCGAGGGCGGGCAGATGCTGATGAAGCGCGGCGAACGCGAGCCGCTCGCCGCCGTGGTCGGCGTCGGGCTTGCGCTCTATGTGATCGGCTCGCTGCTGAGTAGCGGCGGTACTAGCGGCCAGTCGCAGCCCGCAGCTCGCCGCCGCGCCAAGCGATAATCGAGCAGCAGGCGTCAGCCCCGCCGGGAGGCCTTCTCCGCCTGGCGAGCCGCCTGCTTCTCGGCCTCGCCGGCACGCACCAGGCTCTTGATCGCGAGCGGGCGCTTGCCCGACCTCTCGGCGATGACGCGATCCTGTTCCTGGATGGCGTCCAGCGCGGGATCGTCGCCATCGATCCCGCCGAGCAATTCGCTCGGCACGCGGCGGTTGGAGCTGCGCGAGCCGTCTTCGTAGAACACGTCGAACAGCACGAAGGCGGCATCGAGCGGCTTTGATTTCTTGCGAGCCATGGTTTGGATCCTGTCGGTTGGGCGATCCACCCGGCCGCTGCGCTGATGGCGGGCCGAAAGATCGCGAGGCCGCGCGAGGCAGCAGAATGCGATGGGGGCGAGGTAGACCCGTCCGGCTGGCAAGGCAAGCGGAACGGAGCATTGGCGGTGGCGCGGCCTAGGTCAGGCTCAGCGTCTCGGCGATCTCGGAATCGAGCACGAGGTCGTCGCTGGCGCCCATCAGCCAGAGCTTATTGGCTGTGAAGCGCAGAATCGGCCTGTCCCACCAGTGCCCGACTAAAGCGGCGAGCGCGGCTGCCTCGGCAACGTCGAGATCGTCGCTGAGGTTCCAGATGCCGACGACATAGAGATCGCTGGTCGGCCGCCCGAGCGCGCGCTGGAGGAGATGGAGCGCGTTCTGCCCGTCGCGGCGCTCCGGATAGAGCCGGAGATACAGCCGGCCGCGATTGACATTGCCCGAGAACAGGCCGCGCAGCTCCATGGCGACCGGCCCGATGCGCGACAGCGCCTCTCGCGCCGCAGGATCGATCACGGGCGGCGCACCGATCGAGAGGGAGCCGCACACCGTCGCATGCAGCTTCGCCTGCCGCCTGCTGACGATATCCCAGGCGATCTTGCTCGCGAACGGAGCCTCGCGCAGCTCCTGCTCGAGCTCCCGGTAGGCCGGCGCCTCCTGCAGGCCGAGCGTCGGCACGACCAGCGAATAGATCGGCGGGTGCCGGCCATTGTCGTAGTGGGTGCCGTCCTTGCGCGCGATCGCCTTGGGATGGGCCGGATCGATCAGCGGCAGATGCGCCAGGCGATAGCTGCCGTCGAGCGTCATCCCGGCACCGGCAGCGAAGGCCGTGCGGCTGCGGAGATAGGCGAGGTCTTCGTCGCCGATCAGGTCGATCCCGGCCGCCTCGCTCACGCCTTCAGCATCCACTCATGCGCGGGATCGTTGTGGAACTTCCAGATCCGCTTCGGCCCGGCCATGACGTTGAGATAATAGAGCTCGTAGCCATGCGGCGCGCCGACCGGGTGATAGCCCCTCGGTACCAGCACGACGTCGCCATCCGAGAACGCCATGGTCTCGTCGAGCGAGCGATCGTCGGTATAGACGCGCTGGAAGCCAAAACCCTGCGGCGGGTTGAGGCGGTGATAATAGGTCTCTTCCAGCAGCGATTCCGCCGGCAGATTGTCCTGGTCGTGCTTGTGCGGCGGATAGCTCGACCAGCAGCCCGAGGGCGTGATCACCTCGACGACGAGGAGTCCGTCGGCGGCTTCCGTCTCCGGCAGGATATTGCGGACATGGCGGGTATTGCTGCCCTCCCCGCGGGTCAGCGAGCCGACATCCGCAGGGCCGATGACTCGGGCCGGCCGCGCTCCGGCCTTGCCCGGCGCCGAGCAGATCGCGATTTCGCACGGCCCTTGCGCGGTGACGCTCCACTCCGAACCCGCCGGCACATAGAGCGACCACGGATCGGGCTCGAACGGCGAGGAACGCCCGCCGATCACGCCGAAGTCCTCACCCGCAGCACTGGCCGCAACCTTGCCGGAGAGCAGGACGAGGCAGTGCTCCCTGTCGCCGGTCTGGCGCGACAGGCTCTGCCCGGCGGCGAGCTTGTGCACGGTGAAGCCAACATGCTCCCAACCGGCCGTTTCGGGCGTGACCTCGTGGATGCGCCCCTCGGCATCGGGCGCCTGCGGCTTGACCAGCAGCTTCGACATGACCGTTCCGGGCTCAGGCGAGCCCGGCCTCCTTCAGGCTCTGCTTGAGATGGGCAACGCCCTTCTTGGCATAGGTCAGCGGATGCGCCTTCTCGGGATCCTGCTCGGCCTCGACCACGACCCAGCCGGAATAGCCCGGCAGCGCCTTGAACACAGCGGGGTAGTCGACCATGCCGTCGCCCGGCACGGTATAGACGCCGAGTTCGCTGCCCTTGCCGAGGATGGCGTCGAGGAAGCTCCAATCCTCGCGGCGCGCCTGCTCCATCACGCCCTTGCGCACATCCTTGGCATGAAAGTGGCTGATGCGGGCGCGGTAGCGCTCGGCAAGCTTCACCGGATCGGCCCCGCCCCAGGTCGCATGACCGGTGTCGAGCAGGAGATGCACCGCCTCGCCCGTCGCCGCCATGAAGGCGTCGATATCGGCCTCGCTCTCGACGATCGTGCCCATATGATGGTGGTAGACCAGCCGGACGCCCTCGGCGAGCGTGCGCTCGGCAACCTCAGTGATCCTGCGACCGAACTGCGCCCAGTCGCCCGCCGCCATCACCGGCCGCTGCGACAGAGGCTTGCTGCGGTCGCCATGGATCGCGTTCGAGGTCTCGGCGAAGACCAGCACGGTCGAGCCCATCGCCTTCAGCAGGTCGAGATGGGCACGCAGATGCTTCATCTCCTCATCGGCATCGCGCTTCAGCAGCTCCGCCGAATACCAGCCGGAGATGCAGGCCATGCCGAAGGGATCGAGCGCCGCCTTCAACGCGTTCGGCTCGCGCGGGAATTTGTGGCCGAGCTCCATCCCGACGAAGCCGGCTTCGCGAGCCTCGGCCAGGCAGGTTTCGAGCGGAGTCGCGCCGCCAATGTCCTGGAGATCGTCATTCGACCAGCCGATGGGGTTGGCGCCGATACGGATAGGCATGTCGTCCTCTTCGATTCAGTTGTCGCGCGCGGCGAGCGCGCCGTCATAGCGCTTGCGCGCCGCCTTGACCTCGTCGCGCACCGAAACCTCCGGCACCGCGACCTCCCACCAGTGCCCACCGGCATCGGTCGAGATCAGCGGGTCGGTGTCGATGACGATGACGCTGGTACGGTCATGCCCGCGCGCCTCGGCGAGCGCAGATTCCAGCTCGGCCAGACCAGCGACCTTGCGCGCGATCGCGCCCATCGAGCCGGCATGCGCGGCAAAGTCGATCTCCGGCAGAACCTCGTGTCTGCTGTCGCGCAGGAGATTGTTGAAGGATGCGCCGCCGGTCGCGTTCTGCAGGCGGTTGATGCAGCCGAAGCCTCTGTTGTCGAGCACGACGATGGTGAGCTTGATGCCGAGCATCACCGAGGTCGCGATCTCCGAATTCATCATCAGATAGGAGCCATCGCCGACCATGACGAAGACCTCGCGGGCAGGATCGGCGAGCTTCGCACCGAGGCCGCCGGCGATCTCGTAGCCCATGCAGGAATAACCGTATTCCATATGGTAGCCGCCGGGCGCGCCCGGCTGCCAGAGCTTGTGCAATTCGCCCGGCAGGCCGCCGGCTGCGCAGAGCACGACATCGCTCGCCCGGCTCTGGCGCTGCACCGCACCGATCACCTGCGCATCGCTGGGGAGCGTCTGGTTGCTCATCGCCGTGTAACGCGCGGCGGTTTCGAGCCAGGCATCGCGGGATGCCTGCACCTGCGCGCTCCAGCCGGCCGGCGCCTTCCAGCCCGACAGCGCGGCTTCCAGCTCGGCGAGGCCGGCCTTGGCATCGGCCACGAGCGGCCGTCCGCCATGCTTGGCCGCGTCGAAGGCTTGGGTGTTCAGCCCGATGATCTTGCACTCCGGATCGGCGAAGAGCGCGCGCGAGCCGGTGGTGAAATCCTGCAGGCGCGTGCCGACCGCGAGCACGACATCGGCATGCTTCGCGGCGTCGTTGGCGGCGCCGGTGCCGGTGACGCCGATCGCGCCGAGATTGAGCGGATGATCATGCGGTAGGGCACTCTTGCCGGCCTGCGTCTCGGCGCTCGGAATGCCATGCGCCAGGCAGAAACGGGCGAGCTCGCTTTCGGCCTCGCTGTAGAGCGTGCCACCGCCGGCGACGACCAGCGGCCGCTTCGCACCCTTCAGCAGCGCCACCGCCTGCCCCAGCTCCTGCTCGTCCGGACGCGTCCGGCGTGGCTGCCAGATCCGCTCGGCGAAGAAGCTTTCGGGATAATCATAGGCTTCCGTCTGCACGTCCTGGCACAAAGCCAGCGTCACCGGTCCGCATTCCGAGGGATCGGTCAGCACCTGCATCGCCCGCTCGAAGGCGGGGATCAGTTGCTCTGGCCGGGTGATGCGGTCGAAATAGCGCGAGACCGGCCTGAAGCAGTCATTGGCCGAGACGGTGCCGTCGCCGAAATCCTCGATCTGCTGCAGCACCGGATCAGGCCGGCGCCCGGCGAAGACGTCGCCGGGCAGCAGGAGCAGCGGCAAGCGATTGACATGCGCGACTGCGGCGGCTGTGACCATATTGGTCGCGCCCGGTCCGATCGAGCTGGTCACCGCCATCATCCGGCGCCGGCGCGAGGCCTTGGCGAAGGCGATCGCCGAGTGCGCCATCGCCTGCTCGTTATGGGCGCGCAATGTCGGCAGGATGTCGCGGGCGCCATGCAGCGCCTCGCCGAGCCCGGCGACATTGCCATGGCCGAAGATCGCCCAAACGCCGGCGAAGAGCGGCAGCGTGCGGCCACCGACGACGGCCTTCTGCGCCGCCATCGCTGCCACCAACGCCTGCGCCATGGTGAGCCTGATCGTGCTCATGCTCGCAATCTCCTCAGCGGCCTTGCCAGGCGTCGACCAGCCGGCCGAAGCGCTCGGCCATCATCGCGGTCGCGGCCTCGTCGTCGAGCTTGCCGGCGAGCCAGCCGCGCGCCGCCTCGCCAAAAATGCTGCGCCCGACCGCGAAACCTTTCACCGTCCTGGCAGTCTGCGCCAGCCGGAACGCCGCCTCCAGCTCCGGCAGCGGCGCATCGAGCCCGAGCAGCACGACACCGCGGCAATAAGGATCGTTTTCGGCAATCGCGGCGTCGACCACGGCCCAGGCCGCCGCGCTCGGCTGCCCCTCCAGCTTCCACCAATCGGGCCTGATGCCGATCGCGTACAGCCGGCGCATAACCGAGGCCATGGTGTCATCGCCGACCGGCCCGTTCTTCGAGCAGATGATCTCGACCAGGAGCTCGCGGCCGACCTGCCGGCAGGCGAGCGCGACGCGCTTCAAGGTCGCCTCCTGCTCGGCCTTCAGCGCCGGATCGTCATCCGGGTGATAGAAGGCCAGCACCTTGGCGACATGGTCGACCGGCCATTCGTTCAGGGCCGCGCCGAGCGAACCGTCCGCATCGGTTTCGAGCCGCAGCGGCCGCGAGCCCGGCACCTCCAGCGGCCGCGCCACCCAGAAGCCGTGATCGCCGGCGCGGAATAGCGCCTCGCGGCCATGGCGACCGTCGAGCAGCATGCCGAAGCCGTCGCTGCCCTTTGCGATCCGCGCCGCGGCATCGACGGCGAGCCGCTTGAAAAGCTGGATGCGCTCGCGCGGCACGCCAGCCTCGTCCGCCATCGCCTCGATCTGGGAGCGGTGATCGATGGCAAGAGCCATCAAAGTCGCGGCCTGCGGCCGGCGCGTCGTCGCCCAATGGACATGATTGATCGCCACGTCATGGCGCAGCGCGCGATGGGGCGAGCCATGCTTCAGGAAGAACTGCAGCTCCGCGAAAGTCGGGCTCTCCGGCGAGCAGAGCAGTCGCGAGACGGCGAAGGCGCCGCAGGCATTGGCCCAGGTGCAGCAGGTCTCGATCGGCTCGTCACGGAGATAGCCGCGCAGGAAGCCGGACATGAAGGCATCGCCGGCGCCCAGGACATTGTAGACCTCGACCGGGAAGCCCGGCCCCTTGATCCCGTCCTCGATCGAAGCGGGGATGGCACCCGGAAAGACCACGCAGCCCATCGGGCCGCGCTTGCAGACGATGGTCGCCTTGCTCAGGGCGCGGATGTTGCGGATCGCGGCGAGCGTGTCCTCCGAGCCGCCGGCGGCGTGCAGTTCCTCCTCGGTGCCGACGATCAGGTCGCAGTCCGGCAGGATCGCCTGGAGATGCTGGGTGACGCTGTCGGAACGGATATAGCGCTCCTCGCCCGCGCCATGCCCGGCGAGGCCCCAGAGATTGGGCCGGTAGTCGACATCGAACACGACCTTGCGGCCATGTTTGCGGGCAAGCGCGATCGCCTTGCGCTGCGCCTTGGCGGCGTTCGGAATGGCGAAATGCGTGCCGGTGACGACGACAGCCTTGGCCGAGGCGATGAAGGCCTCGTCGATCTCGCTTTCGTCGAGCGCCGCATCGGCACAGTCGGTGCGGTAGAAGATCAGCGGGAAGGTCTTCTCATCGCGCACGCCGAGAATCACCAGCGAGGTCAGGCGCTTGGGATCGACGACGACGCCCCTGGTCTCGACGCCCTCGCGCTGCAGCTGCTCCAGGATGAAGCGGCCCATCTGCTCGTCGCCGACGCGGGTGATCACCGCCGATTTCAGGCCGAGCCGGGCAGTGCCGATCGCGATATTGGTCGGGCAGCCGCCGACCGCCTTGGAGAACGAGGCCATGTCCTCCAGCCGGCCACCGATCTGCTGGCCGTAGAGGTCGACCGAGGAGCGGCCGATCGAGATCAGGTCGAGCACGGCTTCAGGCATCGGGGCGGGCTTTCTCGGCGGTGCCGACGGCGAGCGTCATGGCGAGTGCGAAGGTGGCGGACATCGAGCGGAAGGCACCGTAATCGGCCTCCTCGACCTCGAGCCAGAGCGAGCAATGCTGGGCGAGCGGGCTGAGCGCGCTGTCGGTGATCGCGATCACCGGAATGCCCTTGGCATGAGCCTGCGCTGCGATTCCGACCGTCGCCGGCGTGTAAGGCGCGCAGCTGACGGCGACGACGACGTCGCCTTCGCGCGCGATCGCCGCCTGCTCCGGCCCGAGCGAAGCGATATTGTCGACCAGCACCGCCCGGATGCCGAGCTTGCCGAAGGCGTAGGCGAGATAGGACACCACCGTGAACATCCGGCGCGCGCCAACCAGGATGATCGTCTCTGCCCCGGCGAGCAGGTCGGTCGCCCGATCGACATCACGATAGCGGACGGTCGCCTGCAGCCGTGTCAGCGAGCTGCGACTGGCCTCGACGAAACCGTCGAGCAGCACCTGCGCCATGTTCGGGCCGGCGGCGCCCTCATCACGCAAGGCCGCGAGGCGCTCGCGATAATCGGGGAATTGCTGGCGCAGCCGCGAGCGGAAGAGCTGCTGCAATTCGCTGAAGCCGGAATAGTCGAGCGCCTGGGCGAAGCGCACCAGGGTCGAGGCCTGCACGCCGGCCTGCTGCGCCACCTGCGCCGCGGTGCTGAGCGCCATGTCATCGGGGTTGGCGAGCGCATAGTCGGCGACCTGCCGCAAGCGTTTCGGCAGGTTCGGCCCGCGCTCGCGCAGCAGGGCGACGAAGCCGTCGAAATCGTCCTTTGGCGTTTCCTGCTGCACTTGCGACGACATGGGGAACGGGGCTCTCATGGCCTTGACTTGCGCCGGCAGAGAATGGAATGTTTGTTCCATTAGTCAAGCGCAATAAAAATAATGTGCCATTGTGACAATGGCGCTCCCAGGGAGAAACCGAGGTGCCCGAGCCAACCCACTTTCGCCGCGACCTCGACGGCAAGGTCGCCGTCGTCACCGGCGGCAGCCAGGGCCTTGGCGAGGCGATCGCCCGGGAATTCGCCGCGCGCGGCGCCACCGGCCTTGTCCTCACCGGCCGCAATCGCGAGCGCGGCGAAAAGGTCGCCAACAGCCTGAAGGCGGCCGGCTGCAACGCCCTGTTCCACGCCGCGGACCTTGCCGATCTCGACGCCGTCCGCGGGATCGTCCCGGCCGCCGAGCAAGCTTTCGGCCGGCTCGACATCCTCGTCAACGCTGCCGGCGACACCGATCGCGGTACGATCTTCGATACCAGCCCTGAGCTCTATGCCCGCATCATGGCGGTTAACCTGACCGCGCCCTTCTTCCTGATCCAGGACGCCGCGACCCTGATGCGCAAGCAGGGCATCCAGGGCGCCATCGTCAACATCCAGTCGATGTCGGCCCATGGCGGCCAGCCCTTCCTCTCCGCCTACAGCGTCTCGAAGGGCGCACTGGCGACTCTGACGAAGAACGCCGCCTACGGGCTGCTTTCCGACCGCATCCGCGTCAACGGCCTCAATATCGGCTGGATGGCGACGCCCGGCGAGGACGCGATCATGCGCCTGCGCCATGATGCGCAGGATGGCTGGCTGGAGAAAGCAGAGGCCGGCCGTCCCTTCGGCCGCCTGATCGATCCGCGCGAGGTCGCCAAGGCCGTCGCCTATCTGGCGTCATCCGAATCGGGGCTGATGACAGGCGCCAATGTCGACTTCGACCAGACCATTCTCGGCGCGCACGACTGAGCGCCGGAGCACTCTCGAACCGCAGGACCACGGACGTGATGAGATTTGGATTGCTGGGCGCCGGCCGGATCGGGCGCATTCACGGGCTCAATGTGGCGGCGCGCTCCGATGCGCAGCTGGTCGCGCTCTCCGACGCTTCCGCCGAGGCCGCCGCCTCGCTCGCTCAGGCGTCCGGCGCCAAGGTCGCCAGCACCGAGGCGATCCTCGCCGATAGCGGCATCGACGCCGTGGTGATCTGCACGCCGACCGACACCCATGCAGACCTGATCGAGGCCGCCGTCTCGGCCGGCAAGGCCGTGTTCTGCGAGAAGCCGGTCGATCTCGACGCCGGCCGCATCCGCCGCTGCCTCGAGGTGGTCTCGAAATCCGGCAAGCCGCTGATGATCGGCTTCAACCGCCGCTTCGACCCGAACTTCGCCGCTCTGGAAGGCCGCCTGCGCGCCGGCGAGGCCGGTGCGATCGAGATCGTCAGCGTGATCTCGCGCGACCCCGGCCCGCCGCCGGTCGAGTACGTCAAGCGCTCGGGCGGGCTCTTCCGCGACATGATGATCCATGATTTCGACATGGCCCGCTTCCTCCTCGCCGAGGAGCCGGTCGAGGTCTTCGCGCTCGGCTCGGCGCTGGTCGATCCGGCGATCGGCCAGGCCGGCGACGTCGACACCGCCGCCGTGCTGATGCGCACCGCCAGCGGGCGTATCGCCCAGATCTCCAATTCGCGCCGCGCAACTTACGGTTACGACCAGCGCATCGAGGTGCATGGCTCCAAGGGCATGCTGCGCGCCGGCAACATCCACGAGACCACGGTGGAGATCGCGACCGGCGCCGGCTTCCGCGCCGACCCCGTGCAGAACTTCTTCCTGGAGCGCTATGCCGCCGCCTACCGCACCGAGCTCGACGCCTTCGTCAGCGCCTGCCGCGACAAGCGCGCGCCCTCGCCGTCGGGCCTCGATGGGCTGAAGGCCCAGATCCTGGCCGATGCCGCTACCGAATCGCGCCGCACTGGCAAGCCGGTCGCCGTCTCGCTGGAATCGCTGTGATGACGCCTGCCGAACTCGATCTGCGCCAATACGCCGTGCTCGGCCTCGTCGATGAGGCGAGCCGGCTGGCGCTCGATTATTTCGGGCGCAAGGACAGTCTCGGCATCAGCATGAAAGGCGCGCAGGACTGGCTCACCGTCGCCGACGGCGCGGTCGAGACTTTCTTGCGCGAGCGTCTCGCCGTACTCTTCCCCAATGACGCCGTGATCGGCGAGGAAGGCGGCGGCGAAGCGGCCGATGCGGTCTGGATCATCGATCCGATCGACGGCACCTCGAACTTCGCCCGCGGCGACCGCACCTGGTGCATCTCGATCGGCCTCTTGCTCAACGGCGTGCCCGAGATCGGCATCATCTCGGCGCCGGCACTGGGTGAGGTCTATTTCGGCCGCCGTGGCCGCGGCGCGACCATGAACGGCGAACCGATCAAGGTCTCCGGCACCGCCGACATCCGCCGCGCCTATCTCGAATTCGGCTGGTCGACGCGCGTGCCCACCGAGGAATACCTCGCGACTGTCGGCCGCGGCTTCGCTGCCGGCGCCTCGGTCAAGCGCTCCGGTTCCGGCGCGCTCGGCCTCTGCCATGTCGCGATCGGCCGCACCGAAGCCTATGCCGAACTGCACATCAACGCCTGGGACGTCGCCGCCGGCTTGGTGATCGCGACCGAGGCCGGCGCCGACGTCAACGACTTCTTCGCGGGCGATGCGATCAAGGCCGGAAATCCAGTGCTGTGCTGCACCCCGGAGCTGACTGCCGAACTGGAACGCATCACCGGAATAGTAAGCCGGCACAATAGCCGTTGATCTTTGCCGACGACCGGTCACTATCGACCCAACAAGAACAGACAGAACCAGATATCGGGAGGAAGACCATGCAGAAACACCACTGGCTTCGCGCCGGGCTTTTTGCGGCCGCCACGAGCGCGGCCTTCGCCGCGGCTCCGGCCCAGGCCCAGGGCTCGCTCGTCATGTATTGCGGCGTGCAGGAGGAATGGTGCCGCGCCATGAGCGGCGCCTTCGAAAAGGAAACCGGCATCAAGGTCGCGATGACCCGCAAATCGGCAGGCGAGATCTACGCCCAGCTCAAGGCGGAATCGTCCAATCCGCGCGGCGACATCTGGTGGGGCGGCACCGGCGACCCGCATCTGCAGGCGGCCGAGGAAGGCCTGACGCAGGAATATGAGTCGCCCGCCAACAAGGACCTGCACGAATGGGCGCTGGCGCAGTGGGAAGCCGCCAAGAAGCGCTCGGTCGGCATCTATGCCGGCGCGCTCGGCTTCGGCTACAACACCCAGCAGATCAAGGCTAAGGGCCTGAATGAGCCCAAATGCTGGGCCGACCTGCTCGATCCCAAGCTGAAGGACGACGTGCAGGTCGCCGACCCCAACTCGTCCGGCACCGCCTACAACCTGCTCGCCACGGTGGTGCAGCTGATGGGCGAGGACAAGGGCTTCGACTATCTCAGGGCCCTGCACAAGAACATCAGCCAGTACACCAAGTCGGGCGCGGCGCCGGCCAAGGCGGCGAGCCTCGGCGAGACCGCCGTCGGCATCGTCTTCATCCATGACGCCGTCGTCTTCGCCGTGCAGGGCGACCCGATCAAGGCCGTCGCCCCCTGCGAGGGCACCGGTTACGAGATCGGCTCGATGTCGATCGTCAAGGGTGCGCGCAATCTCGACAACGCCAAGAAGTTCTACGACTGGGCGCTGACCCCGGCGGCGCAGGCGCTCGCCGCGCCGGCCAAGTCCTACCAGGTGCCGTCGAACAAGAACGCGCCGGTTCCGGCCCAGGCTCCGAAGATGTCGGACATGAAGCTGATCAAGTACGACTTCGTCAAATACGGCTCTTCGGCCGAGCGTGTCCGGCTGCTGACCAAATGGGACAAGGAGATCAAGGCGCTTCCCAAGTGAGCGCATGCTGATCGCTGACATCTGAGACGAGAGGCGAGAGACGATGCGTCCCGCGACGAGGCTTGCGCTGCTGGCCGGTTGGCTCGGCTATGCGCTCATCCCCTGGTACCTGCCCGAAGGGATGAGCCTTACCGGCTATCCGTTCGGCAAGGCCGGAACGGCGCTGGCGCTCGTGCTCTCGGGGGCAGCGCCCTGGCTTGCGCCGGTCGGCATCGCCCTCCTGCTCGCCAGCCTGTTCGCCTTCCGGCAGGAGAATGCCGGCACCGGCAAGCTCCTGGCCTGGATCGGCTTTGCCGGCCTCGCCTTCTTCTTCGCCCAGGGCTTCTCCGTCACGCTCAAGGACCAGGGCATGCCGGCGCTGGCTGCCCTGCTCGGCGGGGTGGGCGCTGCCCAGCCCGGCATGGGCTTCGGCGCGCTGATCACCCTGGTCTCGCTGCTGCTGCTGCTCTGCCACGGCCTCGCCTATCGCGGCCTGTGCCGTGGCGACCTGTTCACGACCTCCTCGATCGGCATCGTCATCATGCTGATCGCGCTGTTCATCTTCCTGCCGGTCGCGGTGATCCTGCGCAGCGCGCTGGTCGATTCCAGCGGCGCGCTCGTCTTCGGCGAGTTCGTCGAGCGCCTGTTCAGCCCGACGATCTGGGGGCTGGGTTGTCTCAGCGCCAACACCAATTGCGGCGTCGCCTGGAACACCCTGATCCTGGCGGTGCTGACCGGGCTGATTACCACCCTGCTCGGCCTCGCTTGCGCATTGCTGATCCTGCGCACCGGCATGCCCGGCAAGCGCGCCATGCGCCTGCTCACCGTGCTGCCGATCATCACGCCGCCCTTCGTCATCGGCCTGGCGCTGATCCTGCTCTTCGGCCGCTCCGGCCTGTTCTCGACGCTGATGTTCGACTGGTTCGGCATTCCGCGCTCGCGCTGGATCTATGGCCTGCCCGGCGTGCTGCTCGCCCAGGTGCTCGCCTTCGCCCCGATCGCCTTCCTCGTGCTGATCGGCGTGGTGCAGGGCATCGCGCCAAGCCTGGAGGAAGCCTCGCAGACGCTCGGCGCCAAGCGCTGGACCACCTTCCGCACGGTGACCTGGCCCTTGCTGCGGCCGGGCCTCGCCAACGCCTTCCTGCTCGGCTTCGTCGAGAGCATGGCCGACTTCGGCAATCCGCTGGTGCTCGGCGGCAATTTCGAGGTGCTCTCGACCAAGATCTTCTTCGCCGTGGTCGGCGCAGCGCACAACCAGGGCCAGGCGGCGGTGCTCGCCGTCGTCCTGCTCGGCTTCACGCTCGCCGCTTTCTGGGCTCAGCAGCGGTGGCTCGGCGGCAAGTCCTACACCACCGTCACCGGCAAGGGCGATTCCGGCCTGCCGACGCCATTGCCGCGCCGCATCACCTGGATTTCGGCACTGGTGATCGGCCCCTGGGTGGCGCTGACCGCGGTCATCTACGTCGTCATCCTGATGGGCGGCTTCGTCAAGACGATGGGGCGCGACTACACCCCGACGCTGCAGCACTACATCACCGGCTTCTCGATCGATTTCAGCCGCGGGCTCTATTTCGACGGCTCGGCCTGGCCGTCCTTCTTCACCACGCTGAAGCTCGCGGCGATCTCGGCGCCGCTGACCGCGATCATCGGCCTGCTCACCGCCTATCTCCTGACCCGTCAGCGTTTCGCCGGCCGCGGTGCGCTGGAATTTGCGACCATGCTGAGCTTCGCCATTCCCGGCACCGTGCTCGGCGTCGCCTATATCCTCGCCTTCAACGTGCCGCCGGTCGAGATCACCGGCACCGGACTGATCCTCGTCATCGCCTTCGTCTTCCGCAACATGCCGGTCGGCGTGCGCTCCGGCATCGCCGGGCTGTCGCAGATCGACAAGAGCCTGGACGAGGCTTCGGCGACGCTGTCGGCCCGCAGCTTCACCACGCTCTGGCGGGTGGTGCTGCCGCTGCTGCGCCCGGCCCTCGTCGCCGCGCTGGTCTACAGCTTCGTGCGCAGCATGACGACGGTGAGCGCCGTGATCTTCCTGGTCTCGGCCGAATACAACCTCGCCACCGCCTATATCGTCGGCCGCGTCGAGGCCGGCGAGTTCGGCCTCGCCATCGCCTATTCCTCGGTGCTGATCGTGGTGATGGCGATCGGCATCAGCCTGATCCAGCTCGGCGTCGGCGAGCGCAAGCTCGGCCGGCGCGGCACCACGCCCGCACTCGCCTCCTCCGCCGCCGAGCCGATCAAGTAAGGATACGTTGCAGCCATGCCCAAGGCCGGCCCTGCCTCCGTCGAGTTCCGCAATGTCAGCATGCGCTATGGCGCAGTGACGGCGGTCGACAATGTCAGCTTCTCGATCGAGGCCGGCAAGCTCGTCACGCTGCTCGGCCCCTCCGGCTGCGGCAAGACCACGACTTTGCGCATGATCGCCGGGCTGGAGATCGCCAGCGAAGGGCAGATCATGATCGGCGACAAGGACGTGACCCGGCTCTCCGCCGCCGATCGCGACGTCAGCATGGTCTTCCAGTCCTATGCGCTCTTCCCGCATATGAGTGTGCTCGAGAATGCCGCCTACGGCCCGACCGTGAAGGGCCTGTCCAAGGCCAAGGCGCAGGAGATGGCGCTGGAGAAGCTGGCGCTGGTTGGCCTCAAGGGCTTCGAGAAGCGTTTCCCCTCGGAGCTCTCAGGCGGCCAGCAGCAGCGCGTCGCCGTCGCCCGCGCCCTCGTGCTGGAGCCGCAGGTGTTGCTCTTCGACGAGCCGCTCTCCAATCTCGACGCCAAGCTACGCCGGCGCGTGCGCGAGGAGATCCGCGAGCTGCAGCAGGCGCTCAACCTCACCGTCGCCTATGTCACGCACGATCAGGAGGAGGCGCTCGCCGTCTCCGACCGGATCATCGTGATGTCGAACGCCCGCATCGCCCAGCAGGGCACACCGCGCCAGCTCTATGAGGAGCCTGCCGACGCCTTCGTTGCCGACTTCATCGGCGATGCCAACATGGTCGAGGTCACCGTGACATCAGTTGCCGACGGGCGTGCGCAGGTGGCGATCGGGCCGGCCAGCGTCTCGTTGCCTTCGCGCGGCCTGCAGCCGGGACCTGCAAAGGCGGCAATCAGACCGCAGAGCCTCCTGGTCTCGCGCCATGAGAGCCAGGGCACGCTGCCGGGTAATGTCCGCAAATGCGCTTATCTCGGCAACCATCTCGACCTGATGATCGAGACCGCCGTGGGCGAGCTCTTCGTCATCAGCCACGATGTCGACGACATGTCGCTGCCAGGCACGCCTGTCTGGCTCTCCTTTGCCAGCTCGGGCGTGATCCTGGTGCCCTAGAGCCGGATGATTTCAGATGGAATCGCCTGGCGATGCCATCTGAAATCTGAATCCGTCTCTCATCAAAGAGTTAGAGCAGGATCACAGCGAAAAACCGGTTCCCACTTTTTCGCATCCTGCTCCAAGCCTCCGCCGATCGGCCTCAGCCGCCGACGTGGAAGGAATAGCTCGCGCCGATGCCGACCGAGAACTGGTTGCGCTGGCCGAGCTGCTCGACGAGCGGCGAGTTGCCGGCATCCCCGACCAGGCGGTCATAGCGGGCGAACAGCGTGGTCGAGAAGCTCGGCGACCACGCATATTCCAGCGACGAGGCGAGACCGACCGATTTGGCGCCGGCGCCGGGCTTGTAGGCCTGGATCGTGCCGTTGAGCGCGGCTTCGCCCGGGAGAACGCCGAAGTTCCTGCGCATATAGGAAGCGCTGCCGAGCGAGGCGCGCGGACCGACCGCGAAGGTGAAGGCGCCGAAGCGCTCGACCCAGTCGGCCGAGAAGTCGGCGACCACGCCATGGTGGCCGTTGAAGCCCTGGCGGACCTCGACGCGGGTGCGCAGCCGCTCGGGAATGACCCAGTACTCGGCGAAGACGCCAGCCTCGATCGCCCAGGGCACGTCGCGCATGCCCAGAAGCCGGATGCTCGAGCCCGAATAACGGCCGGAGCGATAATTGCCGACGACGCCGACATCGAAGCGGTCGGTATCGTAGATCGCATAGTCGAAGCTGTCGTCCGGAGCGCTGAAGCCGGCCGGCTCGCCGGCACGACGCCAGGACAACGAGGGCATGAAGGACGGCCCGGCCGAGTTTGCCCCGTCATATTTTGGGCCGACCTGGAAGGAGCCACCCAGCGTGACGATCCAGCCCTTGGCCGGCGTCGGATCGGTCAGGACCTTCTTGGTATCGTCATCGTCGTCGTCATCGTCGTTCGCCCGCACCGCTCCGTTCGAAAGGACGAGCAGCGCGGCGATCCCGGCCAGGACGGCGACATGCCGGCGTCGAGACCGGCTTTCGCGACGTACGAGAGAAAGCATGGAAGGGGTCATCCCGTGAGTCGTCAGTCCGCGATGGCGCGGCCCAGCCTAATACCGAGTTTCTTAATGCGGTGCCAAAGGCTTCTTTCCGCTATGCCTAGCAATTTCGCAGCCCTGACCTGCACGCCGTCGCTGCGCCGGAGCGCCTCGATGATGAAATCGCGCTCGATCCGTTCAAGCTCGGCGTCGAGATCGCGGGGCAAGGTGTCGCGGTCGCTGCGGCGTGTGGTGCTGAACAGGTCCTGCGGCAGGTCGGTGGCATCAATTGTTGACGTCTTGGCGACGATCACCGCCCTTTCGATGCAGTTGTGCAGCTCCCGAATGTTGCCCGGCCAGTCATAGGCGGCCATCGCAGTCAGGGCGGCCGGCGAGAACCCGCTCGCCCGCTTGCCCATCGCTTCGGCGAGCTCGGCGAGGAAATGCGACGACAGCAGCGGGATGTCGTCGGCGCGGTCACGCAGCGGCGGCAGCAGGATCGGGAAGACGTTGAGGCGATAGAACAGATCCTCGCGGAAGCTGCCTTTGTCGACGGCCTGCCGCATGTCCTTGTGCGTCGCCGCGACCAGCCTGACGTCGACCGTCTGGGTCCGGGTCGCGCCGACCGGCTCGAAGCTGCGCTCCTGGATCACCCGCAGCAGCTTGGCCTGGATCGGCAGCGGCATGTCGCCGATCTCGTCGAGGAAGAGCGTGCCGCCATCGGCCGCGGCGAAACGCCCGGTGCGGTTGGCGAGCGCCCCGGTGAAGGCGCCCTTCACATGGCCAAACAGTTCGCTTTCCAGCAGGGTCTCGGGAATTGCCGCGCAATTGACCGCGATGAAGGGCTTGTTGCGCCGCGGGCTGTTGAAGTGGATCGCCTTGGCGACCAGCTCCTTGCCGGTGCCGCTCTCGCCGTTGAGCAGCACGGTCGCCTTTGTCTCACAGACCTCGGTGACCTGCTCGATCACACGACGGAACGAGGCGCTGTTGCCGATCAGCGTGTCGAAGCTGTAGCGGCCTTCGAGTTCGCTACGCAGCCTTTCATTGTCCCGCACCACATCGGCGAGGCGCAGCGCCCGCCTGATCGTGGCCGAGACGTCATCGATCTCGAAGGGCTTGGCGATGTAGTCGAACGCGCCCTCCTTGACGAGGTCGACCGCGTCGCGCACCGCGGCGAAGGCGGTGATGATGATGACCGGCACCTCCGGCCAGCGACTGCGGACCTCGCGCAGCAGCGCCCGCCCGTCCATCACCGGCAGCCGCAGGTCGGTCAGCACCAGGTCGAAGCGCGCCTGCTCGAGCTCGCCAAGCGCGGCGCGCGCGCTGTGGACGGCCGTCGCGCGGAAGCCGAGGTCCTCCAGTGCCGCCGCCAGCACGTCGGCAAGCCGCACCTCGTCGTCGACGACCAGGATGGAATGGCTCATGCCGGCGCCCCCGGTTTCGCTCGCGGCAATGCGATGGTGAAGGCCGCTCCCCTCCCCGGCTCGCAGACGCAGGTGGCGCTGCCGCCATGGGCTTCCGCCACGGTCTGTACCTTGGCAAGCCCGAGCCCGGTTCCCTTGGCCTTGGTGGTGAAGAACGGGTTGAAGATCTCCGGGCGGATCGCGTCCGGCACGCCTGCGCCTTCGTCGCTGATCGTCAGCGAGACGCTCTCCCCGGTAGCACGCACGCTGGCATGGATCGTGCCCCCCTCCGGCATCGCGTCGATCGCGTTGAGGACGAGGTTGAGGCAGGCCTGGTAGAGCTGGTCGGGGTCGCCGAGGACGGTGGCGCCGCCACTGGAATCATCGACCGAGAGTTCGATCTTCTGGCGGGAGAACTCGGGCGCCGCGATGGCCCCTACGCGATCGATCACCGCGCGCAAGGGGAGCTCGACCTTTGCCGGCGGCTTGGGCTGGGCGAAATCGAGAAAGTCCCGCACCAGCGTCTCGATGCGACGGACCTCGTCGATGACATAGCCCAGCATCTTCTCCTCGGCCCCGCCGAGCTTGGCGCGGTTGCGCACCACCTCCGTCGAGGTCTTGATGATCCCCAGTGGATTGCGCACCTCATGGGCGATCACCATCGCCGCCTGGCCGAGCGCCGAAAGCCGGTCCTTTCGCCTGAGCTCTGCCTCGAGCTCCTGCAGCTTGCCGAGCTGTTCGGCCATGCCGTTGAAACCGGAGGCGAGCTCGACGATCTCGCGCCCACCACCCGCCGAGACGCGCTGGCCAAAATCCCCCGCCGCGATCGCGCGCACGCCATGGGTCAGCGCGCGCAGGGGGCGCACCAGCAGATCCGAGGTCAGGATGCCGACGACGATCGAGATCGCGCTGCCGAGCAGGAAGATGCCGAGGAACAGGCTCTCCCGGCCGAGCTGCTCGAAGAAGCCCGCCTCGCTGCGCATGCCGATGAAGCTGATCGCGGCAAGCTGGCCGTCAATGCCGCGCAGGCCCGCATAGACGGCACGGTAGGCGCCGCCATCGGCATCGGAGTCGAAGATGCCGTCCTCTCCGGCCTCCAGCCTGGCTCTTATGGCCTCCGGCACGACGGCTGCGCGGTCGGAATGCGTCTGCATCACCAGTTCGGGCTTGCCGTCGAACAGGGCGAAGAAGCGGATCTCAAGCGCCGTCACCACCTTGATGCCGCCGAAAGAGCTTTCATCGAGCCAGGTCCCGACCAGGAGATTGGCTGGCTGGCCGCCGATCTGCACGGCCTGGACGGCGCCCGCCATGATCCAGCGCTTGCCGTCGGTCTCGATCCGGAACAGGCCGAGGCTGGTCTCGGTCGGCAATGGGGCGAGGCTGCTGAAATCGCGTGTTTTGAACAGCACCTCGCCGCCCGGACGATAAATCGCGATCAGGTCGTAGCCGACCGAGTTCAGCACCGCGAACTCGCGCTCGACAGTGCGCTGCATCTTGTGGTCATCGCTCGACTGCTCGAGCCGGTGGCCGATCACGCCGGCAACGCGCTGCGCCTCCTGCGTCGCCTCGGCGATCTCCAGCGCGAAGAAGCGTGAGGTATCGCCGAGCCATTGCTCGACATTGTCCTCGAAGGCGTCCGAGATCAGCTTGGCAGCGATGAAGGCGGAGGCCAGCATCGCCGGCACGCTGACCAGCATGAAACCGATCACCAGCCTGAATCGGAGCGAGGCCATCCGCGTCGACATGCTGGATCTCGTTTCCTTCAGCTTCGGCCGCCGGCCGTCGTCATGGCCGCCGCGACCAGGTGTCGTCGTCGCAGATCAGGCCGCCGAGCACGCAGCCGCGCACCACGAGACTGCCGGAACGGTCGAGTTCTAGCGTCGTGCGATAGGTCTTGCCGTCGGCCGGGTTGTAGCCTTCGCCCTCCAGACCGCCCTTCGCGGCCGGCTTGAAGCCGGAGAGCACCTGGAGTCCCATCAGCGAGCGCTTCCGCAGCCCCTCATTGGGGTTGTAGATGTCGAACCGCTCCTCTTTGAGCCAGACGATCTTGCCGCACAGCGCCGGGCCGCAGCGGCTGATCGCGATCTCCGATTCTCCGTCCGAATCGCGCCAGCGCCCGACGATGCCGCCCATCGTGTCGGCCAGGGCTGGCAGCGCCGCCATCAGGGCGGCGGCGATCAGCGAGGCCAGGCCAAGTCCAGGGCCAAATCCACGTCTCATTCGTCACCCCCGAGCAGGAACACGCCTGCGATGATCAGCGCGATGCCGCCTGCACGAACCAGGTCGATGTGCTCGTCGAAGGTGAACCAGGCGAACAGCGGAACTGTGACATAGACCAGTCCCGTCATCGGGAAGGCACGGCTGAGCGGCATGTCGCGCAGGATCGCCATCCAGACGACGAAGACGCCGATATAACCGAGCGTCGCCAGCCAGACGCCCGGCAGCGAGATAGCCTTCGCCATCATGGCGAGGCCGAAATCCATGTCGCCGATCCCGTCGGCGCCCCATTTGAAGGCGAGCTGCGTGCCGGTGTCGAGCACGATGAAGGCGAGCCAGATCGCGAGCTGGCGACCCCATGCATTGCTAGCCGGTGGCGAGATGCTGCTCATGCGGCCTTCTTTCGGGCGATTGCGGCAAGATCGGGGTCGAAGCGCTCGAAGCCGAGCCAGGGACTCAGGGACCGCAGCGCCCATTGCAGAGGCGCGAGCCGGTGCCGGACCAGCAGGGTCGAGGGCACCAGCCGGCTGCCGAAGCGCAGCTTGGAGGCATAGGCCGTCTGGCCGCTCTGGAGCTTGTGGATGCCGCGCTCCAGGCAGAAGCGGACATTCGCCATCCAGCTCACGGCATAGAGGTTGTGCTCGCGCGCCAGCGGGTAGCGCATGCCCAGGAACTTGTCGATCACCCGGTCAGGCTCGACCAGCAGCAGGTTGAAGGCGGCAAGCTCCTCGCCGATCCAGTAGAGCACGAACACCGCCCGCTCGCCGAGGGCGCGCGAGACCGCGCCGAAATAGCCGGGCGGCAGCACTTCGAGCTCGCCATAGTCGAGCCCGCTCTGGGCTCGCGTCGCCTCGTAGAGCGCGTCGATCTTCGGCTCCAGCCCGGTGATGTCGGTGTGAAAGGCGATGCGGACCTCGCCGGCCTTGGCGAGCTTGCGCTTGATGTCCTTGCGCGTCGCCGCCGAAAGCGAGGCGAGATAGGCCGCCTCGTCCTTGAAGGGCATGTCGAGCAGCGCGATCGGCAGGCTGCCGAGCCGGGCGAAGCCGGCCTGCTTCAGCACATCGCCGACACTGTCTTCTTCGGCCGGCGCGAGGTCCTTCCAGACCACCAGATGCGCCCTCTCCTCGGCGGCCTGCCGCTCCAGCGCGGCGGCGAGCGCCTGGAAGGCGGCGGCGCGCCCGGCGGCATCGAGCTTCGGCGAGAAGCCGAGATGGCAGCGCTCGGCATAGGGCGAGCCCACGCAGAGCACCTTCAGGGTGACGAGCCCCGGCACGCGGCGGTACAGCGCGTCGCCGAGGCTCCTGAGCTTGCCCTGCAGCGGCGTGTCGAGCCGGTAGTTCAGCCGGAAAAACGGCGCCACGGCGATGACCTCGCCGTCAGATTCCGCACAAGCCGCCGCCATGCGCAGACCGATGCCGCTCTGCTCGGCAATCGCATCGCAGGCGCTGTAATAGGCATGGCATTCGGCTTCGCCGGGCAGGCAGTCGTCCCAGGCGGCAGCGTCGATCTCCGCGATGCCGGCCAGGATACGGCCTTCGGGCGTGCTCATTCGGCTGCCACGACACGCAGCGGCGTCACCGGGCGATGAGCCTTGGCGAGCCGCGAAGCCAGCGCCAGCGAGCGCTCGATCACGATGTCATGCTGCTGGTCGATGGTGACGAGGTGATAGCTGTCGTCGAGGATCACCGCATCGACGAGCCCGCCGAGCTTGCGCTGGATCTCGAAGGCGTTGCTGAGGTCGGCGATATCGTCTTCGCGCGGATGGACCAGCAGGGCCGGGCATTTGACTTGTGGCAGCTCGCGGCGCGTGACCGCGATCAGATCCCACATCTCTTTCAGCGAGCCCGAAGGCGTGCCGAGCAGGCCGGCCTCAGAGCTGTCGCCGCTCGCCAGCGACGAGACCACCAGAGCGCGGGTGCGCGTGTCCTTCAGCCCATAGGGCTCGCGCTCGACGAAGCGGTAGCGCCGCCCGAACGGCGTGTTGATGAACCAGCGCAGCAGGAAGGCGTAGCGCGGGATCGACCAGCCATCATACCAGAAGGTCGGGGCGTAGAGCGCGAGCCCATCGACCTGGGTTGGGCGCTGCGCGGCCACATGCATCGCCAGCACCGCACCCATGGAGAGCCCGCCGACGATCACCGTATCGCAGATTTCGCGCATGCGCTCGAGTTCGTCGAAAACGCTCTGCGTCCAGTCGCGCCAGCCGGTGGCGAGGATCTCCGCCTCCCCGGCACAATGCCCGGCGAGCTGCGGGCAGTGCACGGTATGGCCGGCGCGGTGCAGCGCCCGGGCGACGAAGCGCAGCTCGACCGGCGTGCCGCCGAGGCCGTGGATGAGCAGGAAGCCGGTGCGGTCACCGGCGAGGCGGACGCTGAAATCGCGCTGGGTCATCGGAACATGTCCGTCAGGCTGTTCTGGCGACGATGATGACGCCGCAAGTGATGAGGAAGGAGCCGAGCCATTGCCGCCGGCCGACGCGCTCGCCGAGGAAGACGGCGCTGGCCAGGGAGATGGCGAGGAAATTGGCGCTGGCGATCGGGAACGCGATCGAGAGCGGCACTTCCGCCAGGATGCGCAGCCAGATGAAGAATTCGGCGACATAGGTCGCGAGCCCCGCGGTGATCCAGCCGCAGCGTGCCACCGCCGCCGCAGTGGCCCGGAAATCGGCCCCCTGCGGCAGCCGGTCGGCGCCGATCTTGAAGAAGATCTGGCCGGCGACGTCGCAGATGATCGATGCCACGAACCAGAGGATGATCGTCGTGTTCATGACAGAACCCGCTGGAAGCAGTCGATCAGGCTCGCATTGACGCGGGCATTGACGGAGAGTTGCTCGGGCGTCGGCCTGAAGCGCGGCGGATGGTCGAAATAGGCGAGTGTCGCGCGGAACGGGTCGCTGAAGCGCGGCTCCGACCAGTCGCCGCAGACATCGGCGCCGACGATCCGGCGCTCGCTCGCCAGCCGCTCGAGCGCCACCAGCAAATGGCTCAGCGGCAGGTCGCCCTGGTCCCAGTTGGTGCAGGCGTCGCCCGGCCCGAGCACGTCCTTGTCGATCGTCAGCCAGACCGACGTGGTCGGAATAGCTGCGATCAATTCGTCGAGGAAATCCGACCAGTCCTCGTCGGCGAGGTTACGCCAGTGCAGATGGCCGCCTTCCTGCCGGAAGCTCGCGGTCTCGCCATAACGCCCCCAGACCCGCGACGGCGCGTGCCGCCAGGGATAGAGCGCGATCCGCCCGTCGGCCACCGCCCGCAAGTTTGCGAACTGCCATTCCGGGCGCACGAGATCGTCACTGCACGGGCCGATCGTCACGACCTTATGGACATCAGGCAACTCCAGCGCCCGGTTGACCCAGGCACCGCAATTCACCGTGGCGGGGAAGCTGACCCAGTCGGGATGGTTGTCGAAATGCACCACCGTGACCGGCTCCTCGACGCGGCTCAGCAGCGCCGAGGTGACGTGATGGAAATCGCCGGAACCGTAGAAGAAGACGGGCACGCCCTGCCCTTCGCCGTCGCGTTGGCCAAGGCGCTGCAGCAGCTCGGCCTTGGCCCGGCGGCCCGCGACGATGCGCAGGGCGCCAGCAAGATCCGCCGCCTCGATGCGGGCGGCGAGGCCCGCATCGATTTGCCGGCGCAGCGGCTCCTGAGCCGCCACGCTACCGTCGAGATCGATCACGCGCAGGCGCAAGGCCCGTCTCCACTGCTCAGGCGCTGGCGACGCGGGCGAAGAGCTGGTCGAGCAGCTCGATCGCGAGGTCGATCTCGGCATAGCTCATGGTCAATGCCGGCGCGAGGGTGATGACGTTCTTGTAGTAGCCACCGATGTCGAGCACGAGGCCATAGCGCTTGCCGCCGGCCTCGAGGTCGGCCTTCATGCCCTCGTCGCACATCAGGTCGACCAGCCGCTTCGACGGGGTGAAGCTGTCATGCGGCTCGCAGATCTCGATCCGCAACGCCATGCCGAGCCCGTCGACCTCGCCGACGATCTTGTGGCGACGCTTCAGCCCCTGCAGGCCCTCGAGGAAATACTTGCCCTTGGCCATGACCATGGTCTCGTAGTCCTCTTCCTCCATCATCTTCATCGCCTCGAGCGCGACGGCGGTGCCGAGCGGGTTGGCGTTGAAGGTGGAGTGGGTCGAGCCCGGCGGGAACACGGTCGGGTTGATCAGCTCTTCCTTGGCCCAGATGCCGGAGAGCGGGTTCAGCCCGTTGGTGACCGCCTTGCCGAAGACGATCACGTCCGGCTGCACGCCGAAGTGCTCGATCGACCAGAGCTTGCCGGTCCGGTAGAAGCCCATCTGGATCTCGTCGACCACCAGCAGGATGCCGTGCTGATCGAGCACCTTCTTGAGCTCGATGAAGAAATTCGGCGGCGGGATGACGTAGCCGCCCGTGCCCTGCAGCGGCTCGACATAGAAGGCCGCATATTCGGCCTCGCCGACCTTGGGGTCCCAGACGCCATTGTATTCGCTCTCGAACAGCCGGGCGAACTGCTGCACGCAGTGATGCCCGTACTCCTCCTTGCTCATCCCCTTCGGGCCGCGGAAATGGTAGGGGAACGGGATGAAATGCGCGCGCTCGCCGAAATGGCCGAAGCGGCGGCGATAGCGATAGGACGAGGTGATCGCCGAAGCGCCGAGCGTGCGGCCGTGATAACCGCCCTCGAAGGCGAACATCAGGCTCTTGCCCTTCTTGGCGTTGCGCACGAGCTTGAGCGAGTCCTCGACCGCCTGGGCGCCGCCGACATTGAAGTGGACGCGGCCCTTGGTGCCGAACTTGCGCTGCGCATCCTGGGCGATCATCGCCGCGAGCTCGATCTTCTCGCGATGCAGATACTGGCTCGCCACCTGCGGCAGCGTGTCGATCTGGCGCTTCAGCGCATTGTTCAGGCGCGGATTGGCGTAGCCGAAATTGACGGCCGAGTACCACATCTGCAGGTCGAGGAAGCGGTTGCCCGCCGCGTCGAGCATGAACGAGCCTTCGCAGCCCGAGAAGATCTTCGGGAACTGCGTGTAGTGGACGGTGTCGCCATGCGAGCAGTATTCGGCCTCGAGCGCGAGCAGGCGGGCCTCTTCCTCGGCCAGCGTCGCCGCCGGCGCCGAGGAAACATCGACCGGCTCGGCGCGGTCGAGCAGGGTGAAGCCGTCATCCATTGATCATGTCCTTGCGTGCAGGGGCTGCCGTTTCCGTCGAGGTTTCCGACAGCAGGGTTTCGAGGAGGCCGACGGCCTCCGAGAAGGTGTTGAACGGGCGATGGCTGATGCCGCTCTCGCGGCAATGCGCGATCAGGCTCTTCTTGGCGAAGACGAGGTCGGCCTGGCCCGCGACGCAGAAATCCGAGCGACCATCGCCGACCAGCAGGGTCAGCGGCCGGGAAAGGCTGCTGGCGACGCGGCACTTGCAAGTGCCGCTCGCGCAGCCCCCGGACGGGTCGGCATGCGGCGAGGTCAGCCGCCAGCGATCGCCGGGCAGCGGCTCGATATGATTGGCGACGACGGTGAGGCCGCTGAGGCCGGCGCGGCCCAGCAGCGCGTGGATGGTGCGGTCCAGCCCGTCGGAGACGACCGTGACCGGGATCCCGGCACGCTGGCAGAGCCGCACGAAGGCAGCAAAGCCCCAGTCGATCGCCAGCGAGGAGACGAAGGTGTCGAACACGTCGGGCGAGGCGTGCAGCAGCGCGACCTGACGCGCCATGCACTCGCGCGAGCCGATCTTGCCGGCAACCCAATCCGCCTCGATCTCTTCCCAGCCCGGCTCCGCGAAGCGCTGCAGCACGCAGTCCGTCGTATCCTCACGTGAGATGGTCCCGTCGAAATCGACGATTGCCTGCCAATTCATGCCCGCAGCACTCCAGCCAGTCCGCGCGCCGTTCAGCAACCATCATGCCATACACCAAGTCGTTGAAATATCGAGACGAAGAGGCTGAGATCCCAGGCTGAAGATCCCGTCTTTTTGGAGATGGCTCCATTTTTTGGAGCCTCACACTCAGTCTACGAGCGGAGAGCTTGCCCGAGGATTGCGCAGCATCGGCGGCAGAGCAGGTCGCAAGACCACAATGTCTCGTGAAGGCCGCCCAGCATCCAGCGCGCCACAGAACCGATCTTGCCCCCGCACGAACGATTCGAACCACCAGAGCCACACCGGCGACACAAACCGTCTTGACTCATCGTCGAGCCGGCGTATTGTTCCTTTAATTGCAACTTAAGTTCCATTTTTTGGAACTTTTTTGGAAGCGACCCGGATGTCCATCCTGACGGCAGCCGCAGATGTGCTTCGTTGCTTCTCCAGCACGCGTCACGACGTGACCGTGACCGACCTCGTGACTCTCCTCGGCATGCCCAAGAGCAATGCCTCGCGCCTGCTCAGGGCAATGCGCGACGAGGGGCTCCTGGAGACGGTCGGCGACAGCAAGCGCTATCGCCCGGCGTTGCTGCTCGCGCAGGTCGGCCAGCTCTATCGTTTCGCGGCATCGCTGATCGATCGCGCTGACGCCGTCGTCGGGCGCGTCTCCGACCAGATCGGCCATACCGGCTATATCAGCGTGCGCCGCGGCACCGAGATCATCGGCGTCACCGCTCACCCCGGCCGGCATGCGCTGCGGGTCGTCACGTCGATCGGCGACCGCATTCCGGCCTTCGCCTCCAGCACCGGCCGCGCTTTGCTCGCAAGGCTTTCCGACGCCGAGGTCCGTGCGCTCTACCCTGAGGGCTTCATCGCGCCATCCGAAACCGCGCCCCGCGACATGGACGAGCTTTTGGCGCGGCTGGCCGAGACCCGCCGCAACGGTTTCGCCGAGTCCCATGACGAAGCCGTGCGCGGCGTGCGCGCCATCTCGGTCGGCCTCGGCGATCCCACCACCGGCGACGAGGTCGCGCTCTGCATCTCCTTCCCGGCCGCGACGGTCGCGCCGGGCGAGCGTCTTTCCATCATCCGTTCCCTGGCCGAAGGCGCTGCCGAGATCGCGGCCCTGACCCAGGACAAGCGCTTCTTCCCCTTGAACCTCTCACCTTCGGAGACTGCTCCATGAGCAATCGTTGGCGTATCGGCTTCGACATCGGCGGCACCTTCACCGACTTCATCCTCTATGATGGGCAAGAGCGCTCGGTCCGGCTGCACAAGCGCCTGACCACCCCGCACGACCCGTCGGAAGCGGCGTTGATCGGCCTCGGTGAGCTCGTCGAAATGGCCGGCATCACGCTCGCCGATGTCGGCGACATCGTCCATGGCACGACGCTCGTCACCAACGCCGTGATCGAGCGCAAGGGCTCCAAGCTCGGCCTGATCACCACCAGGGGCTTCCGCGACATCCTCGAAATGGGGACCGAGCAGCGCTACGACATCTACGATCTCTTCCTGACCTTCCCCGACCCGCTGGTCTCGCGCGAGCATCGCCTCGAAGTGCCCGAGCGCATGGACCGCGACGGCAAGGTCGTGACCGCGCTCGACGCCGAGGCGGTGCGCAAGGCCGCCCGCGAGCTCGCCGCCGCCGGCTGCGAGGCGATCGCGGTCTGCTTCCTCAACAGCTACCGCAATCCCGCCAATGAGCAGGAAGCCGGCCGCATCGTGCGCGAGACCTGCCCGGAGCTCACCGTCTCGCTGTCGAGCGAGGTCGTCGCCGAGATCTGGGAATACCAGCGCTTCGTCACAACCGCCGCCAACGCCTATGTCCAGCCGCTGATGCGGCGCTATCTGGAGCGCCTGGAGCGCGAGCTCGCCGCCCGCTCCTTCACCGGCGCGCTCCGGCTGATGCACTCGGCCGGCGGCCTGGTCTCGCCCGAAACCGCCCGCACCTTCCCGATCCGCCTGCTCGAAAGCGGCCCGGCCGGCGGCGGCCTCGCAACGGCCCTGTTCGGCGAGCTCGCCGGCCACAAGGACGTGATCTCCTTCGATATGGGCGGCACCACCGCCAAGGCCTGCATGATCGAGGATGGCCGCGCCGAAATCGCGCCGATGCTGGAAGCCGGTCGTGTCAACCGCTTCGCCAAGGGCTCCGGTCTGCCGATCAAGGCGCCGGTGATCGACATGATCGAGATCGGCGCCGGCGGCGGCTCGATCGCGGCGATCGACGAGGTCGGCCTGCTCAAGGTCGGCCCGCATTCGGCCGGCTCCGACCCCGGCCCGGCCTGCTACGGCATGGGCGGCGTGAAGCCGACCGTCACCGACGCCAATCTCGTGCTCGGCTATTACGATCCCGGCTTCTTCCTCGGCGGGCGCATGGCGCTCGATCTGGAGGCCGCCCGCAAGGCCGTCTCGACCGTCGCCGAGCCGCTCGGGCTCTCGATCGAGGAAGCCGCCTGGGGCATCCACAAGGTCGTGGTCGAGAGCATGGGCGCCGCCGCCCGCGTCCATCTCGTCGAGAAGGGCAAGGACCCCCGCCATTACGCCATGGTCGGCTTCGGCGGCGCCGGCCCGGCCCATGCGGTCGACGTCGCCCGCGTGCTCGGCGTCAAGCAGGTCATCATCCCGCCGGCCTCCGGCGCGGCCTCGGCACTCGGCTTCCTCGCCGCGCCGCTCTCCTTCGATCAGGTGCGCTCGCTGCCGGTCGAGTTCTCGGAAGGCTTCGACGCCGCCGCGGTGAACCGTGTGCTGACCGAGCTGGAAGAAGAGGGCCGCAAGCACCTGATCGAGGCCGGCGTGAAGCCCGCCGATGTCACGGTCGAGCGCTCGGCCGACATGCGCCTCGTCGGCCAGATGCACGACATTTCCGTGCCGCTGCCGTCAGGCACCATCGATACCTCAAGCCTGGAGGCGATCCGCGCCGCCTTCAGCAAGACTTACTCCGCCCGCTACACCTCGGTCTATGAGGGCGCACGGCTGGAGGCGATCAACTTCCGCGTCCGCTGCGCCGGTCCGGTGCCGACGCTCTCGCTCTCCGGCGCGGCTGGTGGCGGCGATGCCACCAACAAGGTCAAGGGCAGCCGCCGCGCCTGGTTCGAGGGCGGGTGGAGCGAGGCCGAGGTCTATGACCGCTACGCCCTGCGTGCCGGCGACACCATCAAGGGGCCGGCCATCATCGAGGAGCGCGAGGCGACCACGATCGTCCCGCCCGGCGACAGTGTCAGCATCGACGATGTCCTGAACCTGATCGTCCATGTCGGCCAGGCCAGTGCCGCCGAGACCACGATCACCGCCGACATGCCGCTGGCGGAAGCCGCGCGCCGCATCGAGGCCGATCCGATCTCGCTGGAGATCATGTGGAGCCGGATGATCAACGTCGTCGAGGAGATGTGGCTGACCGTCTGCCGCACCGCCTTCTCGCTGGTGATCTCGGAGGCGCAGGACTTCGCCTGCGAGCTGCTCGACCCCGAAGGCGAGACGCTGGCGCATTCGCCCCGCGCCATGCCGGTCTTCAACCTGACGCTGCCGCGCGCGGTGAAAGCCCTGCTGGAGCGCTACCCGGCTGATACGCTGAAGCCCGGCGACGTGCTGATCACCAACGACCCCTGGCTCTGCGCCGGCCATCTCTTCGACATCGCCATCGTGACCCCGGTCTTCCTGGGGAACCGCGTCGTCGGCCTGATGGGCACGGTCGGCCATGTCTCCGACATCGGCGGCACCAAGGACTCGTTGCGGGCCCGCGAGATCTACGAGGAAGGCTTCCAGATCCCGCCGATGAAGCTCTACGAGGCCGGCAGGATCAACGAGACGCTGGTCCGCCTGCTGGCTGAGAACGTGCGCAATTCCGAGCAGGTGCTCGGCGACCTCCATTCCTTCGTCGCCGCCAATGCGATCGGCGCCGAGCGACTGCAATCCTTCCTCACCGATTACGGCATGCAGGACCTCAGGGCACTCGCCCATGTCGTGCAGAGCCGCTCCGAGAAGGCGATGCGCGAGGCGATCCGCGCGCTGCCGGACGGCACCTATCACGGCACCGTCTCGAACAACCCGCTCGGCACGCCGATGACCTATCCGCTGGCGCTGACGGTCAAGGACGACACCATCCATCTCGACTTCGCCGGCGCGCCGCCGCAGCTGCCGCAGGGCGGGCTGAACTGCACGCTCAACTACACGATGGCGCACGCCACCTACCCGCTGAAATGCATGCTGACGCCGTCGGTGCGCGGCAATGCCGGCTGCTACCGCGCCTTCTCGATCGATGCGCCCAAGGGCTCGATCCTGAACTGCGACAAGCCGCTGGCGGTCAACCTGCGCACCCGCACCGGCTGGTACCTCGCGCCGAACATCTTCCGCGCCTTGTCACAGGCGGCACCTCGCCAAGTCCAGGCCTTTACCGGCCTGCCGGTGGCGGCGAGCGTCTATGGCCGCGACCAGGCCGGCGACACCTATTCCGACATGCTCTTCGTCGGCGGCGGCCAGGGCGGCTCGGCCCATGGCGACGGCAAGTCGGGCCTGCTCTACCCGACCTCGGCGGCCAACACCTCGATCGAGACCTTCGAATCGCGCGTGCCGGTGCTGGTGGTCGAGAAGACCTACCTCACCGACTCCGGCGGCGCCGGCCGCCAGCGCGGCGGCCTCGGGCAGCGGGTGCGCCTGCGCAAGCTCTCCGATGACGGCCTGCCGACGCTGGTCTCGCTCTATCCGGAGGGGGTCAACAACCCGATCCCGGGCCTGTTCGACGGCAAGGCCGGCGGTGGTGCCTCCGGCCGGGTCATCGACGAGCAGGGCCATGTGCTGAAGGACGTCGGTACCGGCGAGCTCGTCCAGGTCAAGCAGCCGCACGAGATCGTCGAGCTCGTGCTCGCCGGCGGCGCCGGCTACGGCCCGGCCGCCGAGCGCTCCCGCGAGGCGATCGCCCGCGACATCGCGCTCGGCCTCGTCTCGCCGGAAGCGGCGAAGCGCGACTACGGCATGCATGCCGCCCATGCCTCCCAGGATGTCGGCGAAGCCAAGACCGGCATCCTTGTTGCCTGACAGATCGAACAGACAAGCCCGTAGGGGCAAATGAGGGGATTGAGGCATGACGACGCAAAATGACGGGGTGCCTCAGCGGCACCCCAGCCTGTTCGAGCCAGCGACGCTGGTGCTGATCGCGATCCTTTGCGTCTTTGGCGCAATTATCGGGATGCAGCTCTTGGTGTCGCTGGGGATCACCGCCAACACCTCGCTGATCGGCGCGCTCGCCGCCATGGCGCTGGCGCGCGTGCCGCTCGCGATGTTCGCGCGCTACCGCTCGATCCACGTCCAGAACCTGGCCCAGAGCGCGATCTCCTCGGCCACGTTCGGCGCGGCGAACAGCCTGCTGCTGCCGGTCGGCATCCCCTGGCTGCTCGGGCGGCCGGACCTGGTGCTTCCCATGCTGGCAGGCGCCTTCTTCGCCATGCTGCTTGACGGCTACCTGCTCTACCGGATGTTCGATTCCCGCGTCTTCCCGGCGACCGGCGCCTGGCCGCCGGGCGTCGCCGCCGCCGAGGCGATCAAGGCCGGCGACGAGGGCGGCCGCAAGGCGGTGCTGATGGGCGTCGGCTTCGTCACCGCGATCCTCATTGGCTTCGTCAAGGTACCGCTGGCCTGGATCGGTTTCGCTGGCTCGGCCGCAATGTCGAGCATCCCGATGTCCGCCTTCGGCGTCGCCTTCATCGGCAATATCTGGGCGCTGGCCATGTTCGGCATCGGCCTCTTGCTGCGCGGCTATTCCAGCCAGATCTTCGGCGGCCCGCTCTTCGAGACCATCATCCCCAAGGGCGACCTGATGGCCGCCTATATCCCGCATGGCTTCATGATCGGCGCCGGCCTCGTCGCACTGCTCCAGGTCGGCCTCCTGCTCTTCCGTCGCGACGAAGCCCAGAAGCAGGCAGAGGCCACCTCGGGCACCACCGACGCGGAGGTCAAGCGCGCGCTCGGCCTCGGCACGATCGGCTACCTCATCATCGCCGTCTTCCTCGCTCTGGTCGGCGGCCTGATGACCGACATGTCGATCGGCATGTTGATCCTGTTCGTGCTCTACGCGGCCTTCGCGGCCTATGTGCATGAACTGATCGTCGGCCTCGCCGCGATGCATTCCGGCTGGTTCCCGGCCTTCGCGGTGGCGCTGATCACCCTGATCATCGGCATGCTCATCGGCTTCCCGATGCCGGCACTGGCGCTGCTCGTTGGCTTCTCGGCCGCGACCGGCCCCGCCTTCGCCGACATGGGCTACGACCTCAAGGCCGGCTACCTCCTGCGCGGTAACGGCGCCGACCCCGCTTTCGAGCGCGAAGGCCGCCGCCAGCAGCTCTTTGCCGCGATGTTCGCCTTCGTCGTCGCCGGCGCGGTCGTGCTGGTCTCCTACCAGTCCTTCTTCGACCGGAACCTCGTCGCCCCCGTCGACAAGGTCTATGCCGCGACGATCAAGGCCGGCGTCGCGCCCGGCGTCGCCTGGCAGCTCTTCCTCTGGGCGATCCCCGGCGCGATCCTGCAATTCATCGGCGGGCCGAAGCGCCAGATCGGCGTGCTCTTCGCCACCGGCCTCCTGATCAACTTCCCGATGGCGGGCTGGGCGGTGCTGGCCGGCATCCTCTGCCGGCTGGTCTGGGAGAAGCTGCGCGGCACTGATGGCGAGGGCGACATGGAGGTCTTCGCGGCCGGCGTCATCGCCGGCGACGCGATCTTCTCTTTCTTCGACTCCGTCCTGAAGAACTTCAACAAGCCCTGAGGGTACAAGGCCCGGGCCGGCATCGGCCCGGGCCATTCACATCCGGGAGGAAGCAGCCATGGCCAAGCTCGGCACTCTCACCATCGGCCAGGCGCCGCGCGCCGACATCACGCCGATCCTCGATGCGGTACTGGGCGCCGAGTTGCCCCGGCTGCATGCTGGCGTGCTCGACGGCTTGTCGCGTGAGGAGATCGACCGCGACTTCGCGCCTCAGCCCGATGGCGCGCTCCTGATCACCAAGCTGCTCGACGGAACCTCGGCCGTCATCGACCGCCAGCGCACCGAGCGGGCCGCGCAAGCCAAGCTCGCCGCGCTCGAGGCGGCCGGCTGCAGCACGATCCTGATGCTCTGCACCGGGCATTTCGCAAGCCTGCGGACAGCGCGCGCCCGGCTGATCGAGCCCGACCGCATCCTGCCGCCGACGGTCGCGGCGCTGGTCCAGGATGCGCAGCTCGGCATCATCGTGCCGCTCGCCGAGCAGATCGCCTCCGAGGCCGGGAAATGGGCGCCGCTCGCCCGTCCGCCGATCTACGCCGCCGCCTCGCCCTATGGCGGCGACGGCCTGACAGTCGCTGAGGCGGCCGAAGCCCTTGCCGAACGCGGCGCCAACATCCTGCTGATGGACTGCATGGGCTTCGTCGAGCGCCATCGCCAGGACGCGGCCGCTGCCGGCCTCCCGGTCATCCTGTCGAACGCGCTGATCGCCAAGATCGTCTCGGAAGTGGTTTGAGGGCCGCAGCCTCAGCGCTCTCTAGACCGCGCTATTTGCTCCCCGGCGGCGTGCCGTGGGTGTGAAAGCTCTCGATCGTCTTCAGCCCCCAGGCTTGTCCCTTCTTCCGCTCCTCCTCCGTCCAGGTTACCGTCTGCCAGTCGGGATCGAGGATCAGGCGCGCGCCGGCGTTGGCGATCTCGACGCGATTTCCGGCGGGCTCGTAGACATAGAGGAAGAAGGTCTGCTGCACCGCGTGCTTGTGCGGCCCGGTCTCGATGAAGACGCCGTTCTCGAGGAAGAGATCGGCCGCCTCCAATATGTGCTCGCGCTGGTCGACGGCATAGGTGACATGGTGGAAGCGCCCGCGCGCCGGGGTGTGGTCGCGGGTATAGGCGATGTCGTAGCTCTTGTTGTTGACGGTGAACCAGCAGCCGCCGACCTCGCCTGAATCGAGCACGATCTGCTCGGTCACCCGGCTGCCCAGCGCCTTGGGCATGAAGTCGCGGATCGCTGCGACATCCTGCGCCAGCAGGTTGAGATGGTCGAGCCGGCGCACGGCGCAGCCGCGGCCATGGTTGCGCTGGGCCTGGTTCTTCAGGGCCGGCCGCTCCTTCTCGGGAGCGGCATATTTGTTGGTCTCGAAATAGATCTCGAAGACATGCTCGTCCGGATCGCGGAAGCGATAGGCCCGGCCGTGGCCGAGGTCGCCCTCGCTCCAGCCGATGCCGCAGCCCATCGCCTCGATCGCCGCGACGCGGCGCAATAGCGCCGCCTCGCTCGAGGCGCGATAACCGATATGGCCGACGCCCGTCGTCTTCGCCGCGGTGAGCTTCAGCGTGTGGAATTCGTAGTCATCCCAGGCACGCAGGTAGACGCTGTCGCCCTCGCGCCCGCTCTCCGTCAACCCGAAGATGTCGACGAAGAAGTCGAGGCTCTCCTGCGGCTTGTTGGTGAAGAGCTCGACATGGCCGAGATGGGCGATGTCGAAGCAGGGCTCGCTACTCATCCCCAGACTTCCTTGGCAACTTCGAGGATGCGCGAGAGCTTGGCCCACTGCTCATCCTCGGCCAGCACATTGCCTTCCTCGGTCGAGGCGAAGCCGCATTGCGGCGAGAGACAAAGCTGCTCCAGCGGCGCGTATTTCGAGGCTGCCTCGATCCGGCGCTTGAGGTTGTCCTTGCTCTCGATCTCGCCGAACTTCGAGGTCACCAGCCCGAGCACGACCTGCTTGTCGCCCTTGGGCAGGAAGCGCAGCGGCTCGAAGCCGCCGGAGCGGTCATCGTCCCACTCCATGAAGTAGCCGTCGACATTGATCTCGTTGAAGACCATCTCGGCGACCGGCTCGTAGCCGCCAGACGCGATGAAGGTCGATTTGAAGTTGCCGCGGCAGGTATGGGTGGTGATCTGCATGTCGGCGGGCTTGGCCTTCAGCGCCGCGTTGAGCACGTCGCGATAGATGAAGACCAGTTGCTCCGGATCGTCGCCGCGCTCGGCCAGCATCTTGCGCTGCTCGGGATCGCAGAAATAGGACAGGCTGGTGTCGTCGAGCTGAAGATAGCGACAGCCGGCATCGTAAAACGCCTTGATCGCCTTGGCGTAGACCTTGCCGAGATCCTCGTAATAGTCCTCGATCCTGAGATAGGCGCTCGGATCGATCGCCTTCCGGCCGCCGCGATAATGCAGCATGGACGGGCTCGGGATCGTCATCTTCGGCACACGGCTGGTCGTCGAGGCCAGGAACTTGAAATGGGCGAGATGCGGGTGATCGTCCGGGAAGTCGAGCTTGCCGGTGACGCGGACCGCATGGCCCTTGGTGGTGACGCCCTTGAACTGAATGCCTGAATCGGTCTCGAAGCTGGTGACGCCGGAGAGGCCGTCAAGGAAGTCGAAATGCCAGAAGGCGCGGCGGAACTCGCCATCGGTCACCGCCTGCAGGCCGACCTCCTCCTGCTTGCGCACGAGCTTCCTGATCTCCTCGTCTTCGATCGCGGTCAGCTCGGCCTGACCGATCTCACCGGCAGCAAGCTTGGCGCGGGCGTCCTTCACCGGCGCGCTGCGCAGCAGGCTGCCGACCATGTCGCCCCGGAACGGCGGCTTCTGTCTCTGGCTCATGGCGTTTCCTTTCCCTGGTTCTGTCGTTGGCTCAGGCGGCTGCGAGGCCGAGATGGCGCTCCAGCCGTGACGGGTCGGCGAGGAGTTCGGCACTCCCCGCGGCGAGGACGATGCGGCCGCGCTCGAGCACGACCGCCTCGTCGGTGAGCTCCAGGATCTTGCGGGCATGCTGCTCGATCACGATCGCCGAGAGGCCCTCCTCGCGGACGAGGCGCTTCAGGGCGCGCAGCAACTCCTCGACGATGATCGGCGCCAGCCCCTCGGTCGGCTCGTCGAGCAACAGGAGCTTGGGATTGAGCATCAGCGCCCGGCCGATCGCCAGCATCTGCTGCTCGCCGCCGGAAAGCTGGTTACCCAGATTGCCCTTGCGCTCGGCGAGGCGCGGAAACATCGAAAAGACGCGCTCGGTCGTCCACGCGCCCGGCGTCGCCACGGCGGTCAGGTTCTCCAGCACGGTCAGTGATTTGAAGATATTGCGCTCCTGCGGCACCCAGCCGATGCCGGCATGCGCGCGCTGCTCGGGCGAGGCCGTGGTGAGGTCGCGCCCGGCGAGGACGATGCGGCCGCCGCGCCGGCGGGTGACGCCGATGATGCTGTTGACCAGCGTCGTCTTGCCGACCCCGTTGCGGCCGAGCAGCGCCAGCGAGCGCCCCTCGGCGAGCGAGAGATCGATGTCGAACAGCACCTGGGCTTCGCCATAGCCGGCGCTGAGGCGTTCGAGTTTCAGGAGCTCAGCCATGGCCATGCTCCCCGAGATAGGCGGCGCGGACAGCCGGATCATTGGCGATCTCGGCCGGCGTGCCGTCCGCGAGCAGGCGGCCATTGACCAGCACCGTGATCCGCGTCGCGAAGCGGAAGACGAGGTCCATGTCGTGCTCGATCAGCAGGACCGAGACATCCTCCGGCAGGCCGGCGACCGTCGCCATCAGCTCGCGCCGCTCGGCCTCTGGTACGCCCGCCGCCGGCTCGTCGAGCAGCAGCACGCTCGGCTTGGCGGCAAAAGCGGCGGCGATCTCGATCTGGCGCTGCTTGCCATAGGGCAAGGTCGCGATGCGCTCGTCCATGATGTCGTCGAGCTTGAAGCGGGCGAGGATTTCGGCCGTCTCGGCGACGAGCTCCTTATCCCTGTCGAGCGTACGCAAGAGCTGCCGGCCACGATCGAGCCGCTCTGAGATCACCAGCGCGATCATCTCGACCGGCGTCATCGTGGCGAAGAGCTGGTTGATCTGGAAGGTGCGCGCCAGTCCGCGCCCGACCCGCGCTTCGCGCGGCAGCGTGGTGATGTCCTCCCCCATAAGTTCGACCCGGCCTGAGCTTGGGCGCAGCACCCCAGTGAGCTGGTTGACGAAGGTGGTCTTGCCGGCGCCGTTCGGGCCGATCAGCGCGTGGCGCGCGCCCTTCGCCAGGGTGAAGTCGACATGGTCCGTCGCGGTGATGCCGCCGAAACTCTTGCAGAGATCGAAGGTCTGGAGCGCCACACTCATGTCGGCGACCTCCGGCCGAGGCCCCCGATCCGGCCGACCACAGCCTTGATCCCACCGTGGATCAGCTCGCGTCCGCCGAGCACGAACAGGACGAGGAACAGCCCGATCCAGAACATCCAGTATTGCGGCGTGAAGCTCGCGATCACGTCCTGCAGCAGCTTGAAGGCGACCGCGCCGATCAGCCCGCCATAGAGATAGCCGGCGCCGCCGATGATCAGCACCAGCATCAGGTCGGCCGAGCGATGGAAGGCGAGCACGTCGAGCGAGACAAACTGCGTGGTCTGGGCGAGCAAGGCACCCGCCGCCCCGGCATAGGCCGCCGCGAGCGTATAGACCGCAACCAGCCGCCAGTGCAGCGGCACGCCTGAGGCCGAGGCGCGCAGGGGATTGTCGCGGATCGCCCGCAACGACAGGCCGAAGGGCGAGCTCACGATGCGCCGCGCCAGCACGAACAACACGAACAGCACGGCGAGCGAATAGAGATAGGCGACGCTGCCGAAGATATCGAACTCGAACAGCCCCAGCACCGGCCCCATCATGATGCCCTGCAAGCCATCGGCACCGCCGGTGAGCCAGCCGAGCGAATTCGCCAGCTCCCCCAGGATCAGCGCGACGCCGAGCGTCACCATCAGCCGCGTCAGGTCGCTGCCGCGCAGGATCAGCGGGCTGGTGAGAAGCCCGAGTAGGCCAGCCGCACCCATGCCGACGGCAAGACCCGCGACCGGATCGGCGCTGGCGTGTTTGGCGAAGAGCCCGGCGGCATAGGCGCCGAAGCCGAAGAAGGCGGCATGCCCCAGCGAGACGATGCCGGCATAGCCGAGGATCAGGTCGAGCGAGAGCGCGAACAGCCCAAGGATCGCGATCTCGTTGAGAATCAGCAGCTGGCGCGGCAGCAGGAAGAAGGCCGCCAGCGCCAGGACCCAGAACACGATCTCGGCCGGATGCCAGCGCCGTGCGCCATAAAGCGAGCGCCGGACACGCGCCTCGATGCTCTCCCCGCTCATGCCCGTCCCCTGGCGAACAGGCCGTGCGGCCGCGTGATCAGCAGGACCACCATCAGCGCATAGATGATGAAGGCACCGAGCTGCGGCACCAGATACTTGCCAGCGACATCGGCGACCCCGAGCAGCATCGCCGCGAAGAACGGTCCGGAGATGGTCGAGGTGCCGCCGACCGTCACGACGATCAGGAAGTAGATCATGAACTTCAGCGGGAAGGTCGGGTCGAGCCCCATCAGCTCGATGCCAAGCGCGCCGCCGAGGCCGGCAAGCCCGGAACCAAACGCAAAGGTCAGCGCGAACAGCCGGTTGACGGGGATGCCCAGCCCACGCGCCACCCTGGCATCGTCGACCGCGGCCCGAAGCCGGCTGCCGAAGCGCGTATGGGTGAAGGCCCATTGCATCGCGAAGACGAGCGCGCCGCAGAGCAGGATGATGAAGAGCCGATAGCGCCCGACGCCGATCCCGGCGACGTCGAAGCGCCCGCTCAGCCATTCCGGCAGGTGCACGAATTGCTGGCTCGAGCCCATCAGATAGTCGGCGCCGGCGACCGCCATGAACACCAACCCGATCGAGAACATCACCTGGTCGAGATGGCTCTTGGCGTACATCGGCCGGTAGACCAGCCGCTCCAGCATCAGCCCCGCAAGCGCGGCGGCGAGGAAAGCCGCCGGCAAGGCCATCAGGAACGGCAGGCCGAGCCGCTGCATCGCCAGCACGGTGACATAGCCGCCGAACATGGCGAAGGCGCCGTGGGCGAGGTTGATGAAGTTCATCAACCCCATGGTCACGGACAGCCCGCAGGCCAGCACGAACAGGATCATGCCGTAGGCAACGCCGTCAAACAGGATGGTGAGCACGTCGGGTCCGCCCTGCCCGGCTTACTTCTTGGCCTTGGTCGGGTCCTTGACGTTCGGGATCGTCTCGAACTCCTGATTCCAGAGCTCACCGTTCACGCGCTCGACCTTGCGGATATAGACGTTCTGGATGATGTCGCGCGTCTCGGGATCGATCGAGATCGGCCCGCGCGGGCTCGTCCAGCTCATCCCCTTCATCGCGGTGACCAGAGCCTCGCCGCCTTCGCCCTTGGTCTTCTTCAGGCCTTCATAGAGCGCGTGCATGCCGTCATAGCCGCCGACCGCCATGAAGTTGGGGCGCAGGCCCGGATTGGCCTTCTTGAAGCCCTCGACGAAGGCCTTGTTCTCCGGGCTGTCATGCGAGGCCGAATAGTGCTGGGCGGTGATGACGCCGAGCGCGATGTCGCCCATGCCGTTGAGGATGTCGTCATCGGTCAGGTCGCCGGTGCCGATCAGCTTGATGCCGCTCTTGTCGAGGCCGCGCTCGACGAACTGCTTCATGAACTGGGCGCCGACGCCGGACGGCACGAACACCAGCAGCGCCTCCGGCTTGGCGTCGGCGACGCGTTGCAGGAAGGGCGAGAAGTCCGGGTTCTGCAGGGGCACGCGGATATTCTCGACCTGGCCACCGCCGGCCTTGAACGCCTCCGAGAACGAGCTCTCGACGTCATGGCCTGGGCCATAATCTGAGACGATGGTGATGACGCGCTTGGTACCCTGCTTGGCGATCCAGGTGCCGAAGGGCGAACCGATCTGCGGCACGACCTGGCTGGTGCGCACGATGAAGGGCGAGCGCTCGGTGATGATGCCGGTCGCCGCCGCCATCACCACCATCGGCGTCTTGGCCTGCGTCGCCAGCGGGGCGGTGGCCAGCGCCAGCGGCGTCAGGCCGAAGCCGGCAATCGCGGTGACCTTGTCGTTGACGATCAGCTCCTGCGCGATGCGGCGGGTGACGTCGGCAGTGCCGGTGTCGTCCTTGACGATCAGCTCGACCTTCTTGCCGGCGACGGTCGCACCCTTCTCCTGAATGTAGAGATTGGCGGCCGCGGCGATCTGCCGTCCGGTCGAGGCGAAGGGGCCGGTCATCGGCAGGATCAGGCCGATCTTGACCGCATCCTGCGCCAGAGCCGCGCCGCTGACCGAAGCGGCCAGCGCAAGGCCGAGCATTCCTTTGAGAACAGTCCTGCGAATGGTCATGTCGTTCCTCCCGAGTGTTTAGCCGAGCCCCTTGCCGGGGCCTTCCTTGGATTATTCGCCTTCGTCGTCGCGATAGACGAGGCCCGCTTTGGCCAGGCCGTCGCGCATAGCGTACATGTCCAGCCCCAGTTCGCCAGCAGCCAGGCGTCTACGCTTTTCGTCTTCATTGGCCTCGCGCTTGCGGCCGGCGGCTGCCACCGCCTCCGCATCGCCTCGCGGTACCACCACCACCCCGTCATCGTCGGCGACGATCACGTCGCCGGGATGGATGAGCGCCCCGGCGCAGACCACCGGGACGTTGACCGAGCCGAGGGTCGCCTTGACCGTGCCCTTGGCCGAGATCGCCCGCGACCAGACCGGAAACCCCATTTCGGTCAGCGTGCGCACGTCACGCACCCCGGCGTCGATGACGAGGCCGATGCCGCCGCGCGCCTTCAGCGAGGTCGCCAGCAGGTCGCCGAACATGCCATCGGTGTTGTCGGCGGTGCAGGCGACGACGAGCACGTCGCCCGGCTGCACCTGCTCGATCGCGACGTGGATCATCCAGTTGTCGCCGGGCTGGGCCAGCACTGTCACGGCCCCGCCGGCGATCTGCGCGCCGGCATAGATCGGCCGCATATAGGGTTTCAGCAGGCCGCTCCGGCCCATCGCCTCATGCGTGGTGGAGACGCCGAGCGCGGCGAGATCGGCTATTGCCGCGGCCGGGGCACGCTTCTTCGTGCGGATGACGACAGGGTTCATGCCAGCGCCTCCAGCGCTTCCGGGAAGAGGCGCTGATAGGCCTCGCCATAGGTCATCGCCTTGCCGGAATTGCGTCCGCCCTGCATGCCGCGGTTCAGCGCGACGCGGGTGTAGTATTCCCAGAGATGCTTCTGCGCCGCGAGGATCTCGAACGCCTTGCGCTTCTGCTCCCAGACCTCGTCGATGTTGAGGATGACGTTCGGCTTGAAATTGCACTGCTCGGGCTGGTGCGGCTCGAACAGGAAGACCGGCGGCGCGGCATAGGCGCGATTGGGATCGGGCTTGTGGCCGGCCGCCTGCGCGATGATGCGGGCCTCCTGGGCGAAGCGCGTCGCCTCGGGATGGTCGACATTATAGGGGTCTTCGAGCGCATGGGTCAGCACGAAGCTCGGATTCAGCTCGTGGAAGATGTCGATGGCGCGCTCCAGCATCGGCTCGGTGGTGCGCAGCGGATAGTCGCCAGCATCCATGAACTCGATCTCGGCGCCGAGCGCCGTAGCAGCGGCTTCCGCCTCGTCGCGGCGCTGCGCCTTGACCTCAGTCATCTGCACGCCAGCCTTCTTCCAGGCGAATTGGCTCTCGCCGCGCTCGCCATAGGACAGGCAGAGGATCTTGACGCGCATGCCGCGCTTGGCGTGCAGCGCAATCGCTCCGCCGGCGCGCCAGACGAAATCGCCGGGATGGGCGGTGATGACCAGGCCTGTCTTCTGGGCGCTCATCGGATGCGCTCCTCTCTCACAATCTGCCGGCCGGCACGAAGGCCTGCCCCGCCATCAGGATACGGGCGGTGCGCAACAGCCCGGCCCGCTCGACCACCGGCTGCTCGGCCGTTCCACCGACCGTCAGCGTCACCGTGAACTCACCGGTCGGGTGCTCGACCGACAGCGTCCGCTCGCGTCCCTGCGGCATCACGACGACCGAAGCCGCAGGCGATCCCGGCAGCACGGCGGCGGTCGCGACCGTCACCGCCGCGAAGACGCCGATCGAGGCATGGCATTCATGCGGGATGAAGCTGCGGGTCGAGATCGCCCCGCCGGCCTGCGGCGGCGCGACCAGCGCGATCTTCGGCACGACCTTCCTGGCGACGTCGCCGAGATTCATCAGTGGTCCGGCGGCGAGACGGATGGCCTCGATCCGGGCCTTGAGCTCGGCATCCTCGTTGAGCTGATCGCGCGGCTCGTAACCCGTCCGCCCGACATCCGTAGCCCGCATTACGATCACCGGCATGCCATTGTCGATCAGCGTGCACGGCACGCCCTCGATCACGTCGACGACATTGCCGGTCGGCAACAACGATCCGCAGACCGAGCCTTCGGCATCGAGGAAGCCGATATCGATCGGCGCCGACGTCCCCGGCACGCCGTCGATGCGCGCGGAACCCTCCGCGCTCGCCTGCCCGTCCGGCGTGTCCATGGTGAGGTCGGCGATCGTTCCGGTGTTGATCGTCCTGACCCGCACGGTGGTGCGCGCACCGCTCGCCTTCACCAGACCGCGCGAAAGCGCGAACGGCCCGATCCCGGCGAGGATGTTGCCGCAATTCGGCGTAGTGTCGACAGAAGCTGTCTCGACGCCGACCTGCGCGAACAGGAAGTCGATATCACAGCCGGGCTCGCTCGAAGGCGAAACGATCGCGACCTTGCTGGTCAGAGGGTGAGCGCCGCCGAGCCCGTCGACCTGGCGCTTGTCTGGCGAGCCCATCACCGCCAGCAGTAAGGCGTCACGCGCGGCGATGTCTGCCGGCAGATCGTCGCGCAGGAAATAGGCGCCCTTGGAGGTGCCGCCGCGGATCAGCATGCAGGGGATGGCGAGCTGGCCCATCGCTTCACTCCGCCGCCTTGATGCCGGCGCGGGTGATCACGTCGCGCCAGAGCACGAGTTCCGAGCCGATCAGCTTGCCGAAACCCTCCGGCGTCTCCGGCCGGGCGATGGCGCCGTCCTTGGCCAGGGCCGCAGCGAAATCGGGCTGGCCGAGCAGTGCGTTGATTTCGCGGTTGAGCCGCTCGACGATAGGGCGCGGCGTGCGCGCCGGCGCCACCATCCCGTACCATTGCACCGCCTCGAAATCCGGCAGGCCGCCTTCTGACAGCGTCGGCAGGTCCGGCGCGAAGCCGACACGCTCGCGCGCGGCAACGCCGAGCACCCTGAGCTGGCCGCCTTCCGCCAGAGGCAGCACCGCCGGCCCGCCGGTCAGCGTGAACTGGATGTTGCCGGCGACGAGATCGTTCACCGAGGGCGCGGTGCCGCGATAGGGCACATGCGTCGCCTCGATGCCGGCGCGATGGCAGAAATAGGCGGTGGCGATATGGGCGGCGCTGCCCTGCCCGCCCGACGAATAGTTCAGCTTGCCGGGGTTCGCCTTGGCATAGGCGATGAACTCGCTGAGCGTCTTGGCCGGCAGCTTCGGATTGATTGCCAGGATGTTCGGCAGCATGGCGACGAGCGCGACCGGCTGGAAATCCTTGATCGGGTCATAGGGCACGTTCGGATAGAGCGAGGGCGCGAAGGCGAGCGTGCCGATATGGCCCATCATCAGCGTGTGCCCGTCGGGCTCGGACTTGGCGACCTGCCCCGAGGCCGTCATGCCGCCAGCGCCCGGCCGGTTCTCGATCACGAAGCCCTTGCCGGCAATGCTGCGCTCGAGCTTGTGGGCGATCAATCGCGCCAGCACGTCGGTGCTGCCGCCGGGCGTGAACGGCACGACGACCCGGATCAGCTGGCTCGGCCATTCCGGTTCGGCACGCGCCGGCGCCAGTCCAGTAAGGCCAGCAAGCCCGAGACCGGCGAGGACGGAGCGACGATCCAGCATCACCGGGCGCCCTCCTTGCGACGAACCCCGCGCAGCTGGGCGTCGGCGATCGCCTGGGCGAGGCCCGGATGGAGCCCCGCGACACCGAGCATCTCGGCCGCCTCGCGCATCTCGGCCGAGCGGCGCACGCCATGGGTGGCGACGCGCTCGCGCATGTCGGCGGCGAGTGCATGGAAGTCGATCGAGGGGAAGGTCGCGTGCAGGCTGGCGAAGACCGGGTCCTTGACGTCCCAGGCTTCGCAGGCGGCGGCGCAATCGACCATCAGCGCCTCCAGCCCCTTGATCACGATCGAGCGGCAGAGCTTCATCGCCGAGGCCCGGCCGTAGATATCAGAGACCGGCGTCAGGTTCATGCCGAGCCCGTTGAGCGCCTCGGATACGGCCTGCGCCTTGGGCCCGCCGGACAGGATCGCGACCTTGAGCCCGGGCTTCAGCACCGGCGCCATCACCGCGGCTTCGAGATAGTCGGCGCCGCTCGCGGTCACCGCCTGCGCGGCTCGCTGCTTGGTCGAAGGCGCGGCCGAGTTGACGTCGACGAATATCTGGCCGGGCTTCAGCCAGGCGGCCGCCTCACTCGCCACGGCTTCGGCGCGATCGGCGGTGACGGCCGAGAAGACAAAGGCTGCGCCCTGGCAGGCTTCCTGCGCCGAGGAAACACGGGTAACGCCAAGTTCCGCCGCGGCCGTCTCCAGGCGGCTGCCAGCCTCGCTGCCGAAAAGCAGGTCATAGGCGCGGATGGCGACGCCTTCATTGGCCAGCAGGCCGCGCGAAAAGGTCTGGCCGACCTCGCCGAAGCCGATGAAGGCGATCGCTGCCGTGTTGGCGCCTGCCATTGCTGGCCTCTCCTCGCGCGTTTCGTCCCGCCGCGAAGTTCGGCCAAAGCCATTCTGCCATCAAATGATAAGAATGCAGCGATTGATTACTTTTCTTCATCTCGTCGCGGCACAATGCTGCGCTTCAGCGCCTGGCTCAGCAGCCCGATCAGGTCGCGCGTCACCGGCCGCACCGGCACCGATTTGCGGGTGATGATGCCGAGCGTGCGGGTCACCGCCGGCGAGCGCAGGGGAACCGCGACGAGTTCGCCGGCATCGACGACGTCGAGCGCAAGCTGCGGCACCACCGCGTAGCCGATGCGCGAGCGCACCAGACTGACCGCCGTGACGACGCGCTGGACCTCGTAGCGCCAGGTCAGGCTCTCGCGCCGGGCGCCGAGCGCATCGTCGATCAGGATCCGGTTGCCGGTCTCGGCGCTGATCCGCACCAGCGGCTCGTCCTGCAACTGCGCCCAGGTCAGCGAAGCCGCCTGCGCCAGCGGCATCGAACGATGACTGACCAGCACGAAGGGCTCCTTGACGACCGGCTTCAGCTCCAGATCAAAGCGATTGGCGGCGACGATGGTGACGCCGAACTCGGCCTCGCCCGACTGGACCTTGTCGGCGATCTCGGAGGCGGAGTTGTCATGGATGCGGACGCCGACGCCGGGATGGCGCGCGGCGAAGGCAGCGATCACCGCCGGCATGCAATGGGCCGCCACCGTCGGCAGGCAGCCGAGCGAGACCTGCTCGTCACCCTCGCGCAGATCGACCTTGACCTCGTTGATGGCGAAGCCGAGGTCCTCGAAGATGCGACGCGCCCGTGGCAGCAATGTCGTGCCGGCGGCGGTCAACGAGACCTGACGCGTGGTGCGCAGGAAGAGCGGCGTTCCCAGCGATTCCTCAAGCTTGCGGATGCGGTGGCTGAGCGCCGTCTGCGACAGGTTGAGATGCGAGGCGGCCGCGCGGAAGCTACCGCGCTCCGCGATGCTGACGAAGGCCTGGAGTCCGAGAACGTCGACCCTCATCAGAGTCCCTGCCCCTTTGCCGCGATGAGATCGGCGAGGCGGACCAATTCCGCCAGCGTCGCGGCGCCCATCTTCCGCATCACCTGGCCGCGATGCACCTTCACGGTCACCTCGCTCAGGCCGAGATCGGCCGCGATCTGCTTGTTGAGCCGCCCTTGGGCGACGAAGGCGAGAACCTCCTTCTCCCGCACCGTCAGCGTCGCGAAGCGCTCCTTCAGCTCCGCGAGCGCCGCCTCGTCCCGCCACCTCGCCTCGTCCTTCTCGATCGCCATGCGCACGGCGTCGAGCAGGTCCTGCTCGCGGAACGGTTTCAGCAGGAACTCGACCGCGCCGGCCTTGATCGCCCGCACCGCCATCGGCACGTCGCCATGGCCGGTCAGGAAGACGATCGGGATCGGATCGTTCAGCGTGGCCAGCTCAGCCTGGAAATCCATACCGCTTGGGCCGGGCATCCTGACGTCGAGGACGAGGCAGGAGGGCGTATCGGGCCGCCGGGCCAGCGCGAACTCCCGCACCGAGGCAAAGCACGAAACGGCATAGCCGACCGAACGGAACAGGCTGTCGAGCCCCTCGCGGACGGAGACATCGTCGTCGACGACGAAGACGGTCGCTGGCTGCCTATCCATGCTGACGATCCGATGCCGCACTGCCCACCGGCAGGGTGAAGCCGAAGACCATGCCGCGCGGATGATTGACGGCGGCATAGATCGTCCCGCCATGCGCCTCGACGATCGAGCGGCTGATCGCCAGGCCCATGCCCATCCCGCCCGGCTTGGTCGAGTGGAAGGCCTCGAAGACCTGCTCGATCGCAGCCGGCGACAGGCTGACGCCGGTGTCGCGCACACTCACCGTGATCGCGCGGCCATCGCTGGCGGCGCCGACCAGCAGGTCGCGCGGCCCTGTCTCCAGCCCGCCCATCGCCTCGGCGGCATTGATCACCAAATTGAGCACCACCTGCTGGAGCTGGACCTTGTCGCCGAGCGGTTGCGGCAGATCGTCGGCCAGATCGGTCTGGAGCACCACGCGATTCCTGCGAAGCTCACCGCGGGTCAAGACGAGGACTTCCTCGATCAGGGCGACCAGATCGAGGAGATCGCGCGAGGGCGGAGCCTTGGCCACGAGGTTGCGCACGCGGCCGATCACCTCGCCGGCGCGGTCGGCATCCGCCACGACGCGCTGCAGCGCCTGCCGAGCCTCACCAGAATCGGGCGGCGTTGCCGCGAGCCAGTGCAGGGCGGCGTTGCCGTTGGCGGCGATCCCGGCGAGCGGCTGGCTGACCTCATGGGCTATCGAGGCGGTCAATTCGCCCATGGTAGTGACACGCGCCATATGGGCCAGCTCGGCCTGGGTCTGGCGAACTCGCGCCTCGGCCTCCTCGATCCGCAAGGCGAGGTAGGCGGTCGCGCCGATGGCGATCAGGCTCAGCGCTCCGTTCGCCAAGCCGGTTTCCTGGATCCCGCGCGGCGTCAGCAGATAGCTCAGCACCGTCAGCACGGCGCTGCCGGCGCCGAACGAGACGACCACGGCCGGCCGGTCGAACCTGACCGAGATCAGGATCACCGCGACATAGAGGACGGCGACCGCGATCTCCAGATTGGTGAAGGTGTCGCCGACGAAGATCGCGGCCATCGCCATGATCAGGCCGAGCCAGAGCCATGGTCTTTCGATGCGCATTCGCTCGCGATCGCGCATCATGCCTCGCCCTTCGCCGCCGGCCCGTCTGACCAATCTACCGGACAAGACAGGCCGATGGCCGCTCTGTCCAGTCCGGGCATCAACTCGGATTGTCCAGCGTGAACAGGTCGGCGTCCTCGTCATAGGCGAAGTATTCGCCATAGCGGGCCCAGTTCGTCACCGCCTTCAGCGTCGTCGCGGCATAGTCCTCCGACATATGGTCCTCGAGCTCGTCGCGGAAGCGCGGGGCCGGCGCCTTGTGGCTGGAGCGCTCGTCGAGCACGCGCCGGATATGGGCGGCGAGCGGCACATAGGCCGCGAGCTGCTGGGCGAAGAGGCGCTTGCGTCCGTCGACATCGGCGTCGGCGAAGCGTAAGCCGGCGGCAGTCAACCTGATGTCGCCGCCTTCGAGATCGGCGAAGCGCAGCAGCTGCAGCGTCTCGGCCACCGGGAAGAGATCGTCGATCTCCAGATGCAATTCGGCCGCGAGCGGCGGCAGATCGGCCTCGCCCCGATAGGGCGCGCCGGCGATCGTCTCGATCAGCCCCGCCATCAGATTGGTCGAGACCCGCGGCAGCGCCATGGCGATCCCGGTGCCGGGGAAGAAGCCGTCGCGCGCCGGCGTGCCCGCCTTCGCGGTCATGCGTGCATAGATGTCCTCGACCAAGGTGCGGAAGGCGGGATCGAGGCGGCCACGCGGCTGCGGCAGCTCGACCTTCAGCTCGGCGATGACGCGGCCGGGATTGGAGCCGAAGATCAGGATGCGATCGCACATCAGCACCGCTTCCTCGATATTATGCGTCACCATCAGGATCGCCTCGATCGGCATCCGGCTCTCGCACCAGAGGTCGAGCAGGTCGGTGCGCAGCGTCTCGGCGGTGAGGACATCGAGCGCCGAGAACGGCTCGTCCATCAGCAGCACCTTGGGATGCACCACCAGCGCACGCGCCAGGCCGACGCGCTGGCGCATGCCGCCGGAGAGTTCCTTCGGATAAGCGCTCTCGAAGCCGTCGAGGCCGATCAGGTCGATGGCGGCGAGCGCGCGCTTGCGCCGTTCGGCCGGCGCGACGCCCTGAGCCTCCAGCCCGAGCTCGACATTCTCCAGCACGCTCAGCCAGGGGAATAGCGCAAAGCTCTGGAACACCACGGCGACGCCCGAGCTCGGCCCGGTCACGGCCCGCCCCTCGAAGGTGACGGTGCCGCCGCTCGGCTGGATCAGCCCGGCTATCGCCCGCAGCAGCGTCGACTTGCCCGAGCCCGAGCGGCCGAGCAAGCCGACGATCTCGCCGGGCCTGAGCTCGACATCGACCTTGTCGAGGACGACCAGCGAGCCGGCCGTACCCTTGTCATAGCTCTGGCAGACCTCTTTGGCACTGACGAGCGGAGTGGCCTTCCCGGCCTTGAAATCGCGGGTCGCGATGATCTCGTTCATGGCGGCATCCTCCTGCGAAAAGGGTCAGTCGAGGCGCATCCGGCGCTCCGCCATCACATAGAACGGGCGCCAGAGCAGGCGGTTGAAGAGCGTGACGAAGAGCGACATGACGGCGATGCCGAGGACGACGCGCGGGAAGTCGCCGGCCTCGGTCGCATTGGCGATGTAGGCGCCAAGACCATAAGCCTCGAGCCTGGTGTCGCCCCAGCTCGCGACTTCGGCGACGATGCTGGCATTCCAGGAACCGCCGGACGCGGTCAGCGCACCGGTGACGTAATAGGGGAAGATCCCCGGCAGCATGACGCGCCGCCACCACGTCCACGAGCGCAACTGGTAGACGCTCGCCGCCTCGCGCAGATCGGTCGGGAAGGCGCTCGCCCCGGCGATGACGTTGAACAGGATGTACCATTGCGTGCCCAGCACCATCAGCGGCGAGAGCCAGATGTCGGGGCTGGCGCCAGTCGCGACGATGGTGATGACCGCGAAGGGGAACAGCACGTTCGCCGGGAAGGCTGCGAGGAACTGCGCCACCGGCTGGACGCGCTCCGCGACGGCCGGGCGCAGGCCGATCCAGACGCCGAGCGGGATCCAGATCACACTGGCGACGACGATCAGCAGGGTGACCCGCAGCAAGGTGACGAGGCCGCGCAGCAGCGGGTCCCAGGCATCAGACCAGGACAGGCTCTGCCCGAGATAGGCGATGGCGGTCCACATCGCCCAGGCGCCGATGGCGAAGATCAAGGCGAGCCAGGCCCGGTCGAGCATCGTGCTGGTACCCGCACTGACCTCACGGCGCGCCGGCTGCACACTACGGACGCGCACCAGCAGCAGCCGGCTACCCAGCCAGACAAGCGGAGCCGTCAGGCGCTTGAGCAGGCGGGTGCGCCGGGCGAGCGCATGCACCCAGGAACGCGGCTTCTGCTGGCCGGCGGTCTGCTCGAAGCGGAACTTGTCGGCCCAGGCGACGATCGGCCGGAACAACAGCTGGTCGTAGAGACCGATCACGATCGCCATCGCCAGCACCGCCCAGGCCACGGCGGTGAAATCCTGCTCCTTGATGGCGAGTGCCAGCCAGGAGCCGAGGCCCGGCAACTGCACGGTGGTATC